>Ga0265297_10000008_pt1 | contig 838345 bp, 663 predicted proteins | sample Munlanlwell13791_FD_192502 | JGI IMG/M metagenome (GOLD analysis project Ga0265297, IMG submission 192502) | Leachate microbial communities from a municipal landfill in Southern Ontario, Canada - Leachate well 137-91 | ecosystem: Engineered > Solid waste > Landfill > Unclassified | place... | reverse complement strand
GTTGTACATGTTCATAGATATAGAGGAGATACAGGAAGCGTTAGATGCGAATGACGGGTTAATGCCGATGTCGATCAAGCATAAGAAGGGTGCGTTATCACCGGAGATACCTTCAGGGGACATAACCCGGGTTAAGGGAGTAAAAGTCAAGGCAGTGATCAGGAGATTCGATAACTTAATTGAAAGAGGAATTATTGCCAGTGACGAGCCCTACCAGCCGTTCTACAAGAAGGGCGAAGGATGGGGCGCACCTATCCATGACTTCAAGGCGTTGAACAATCTGGAAGAAGCGCTTGAGATCATTAAGCATGTGGACAATGTGAGCGCGCAATGGTACATGAGCCATGGGATCAGCAGGGAAGGGTATGAAGACAGGACGTTCTTGAGCCATAAGATCGGGATGCCTATACAGGATATGTTGGGAAGATACAACATGGCGACAGAAGTAGTGTACTTCTACCAGAGTGAGGCCACAGATGAGCAGAAGCACATGATGGACCAGTTGATCTGTTCAGCGATGGGTGAGAGACAGGATACCAACCTCTACAAAGCAGCTGAATGGGTGGCTAAGCACTTAGGTATTGAGAATAATAACGGTAATGATGTTATCGTGAAAACTGAAGATAAGACCTGCGGTTCACCGATTGATGTGGCGCGGTTATTGAAAGATTTTTACGTGCCGGGATTAAGCGCCAATGAGTTGAACGCCCGCAGATTTGAAGCATTAGCAGGGACGCTCATGCCGGCCCCGTATTTAATATATGAAGCAGAGGCGGAGAATGTCGATCATAAAGATATGCTTGAGAAGATTATCAAAGGTGAACTGGTGATTTTCAAGCTGGCAGGGGGAACGTGTTCTAGGGTGGTTAATAATCTTCTTAATGCCGGTATTATTAGTGAGAGAGAAGCCAAAGAAAATGAAGCTGAATATTTATTGTGGAATCTTGATTTTTGGAAGATCGCTTCAATGGTCAGGAATTATTCTGGAAATTTAATTGAGCGGCGCGATTATGTGGCGGATTTGTTAACAAAAATAGACGCGTCTGACCTGGCGAATAAGAATGAATTGAATGTATTAAAGCATGAGCATAATGACTTGAGTGTTTTAGTAGATGGATTTATTAATCCTTATATTCCTGGTTTAGGGCATCATAATCCTGCTGAAGCGTTGTTTTTGGGGTTAGGGCAGCGGCATTTGCTGGCGTTGTACAGCGGGATCATATCTGAAGCACGAGTGTATGGTTTCGATCCTCAAGCTGCATTGCAGAACATTAAGCTTGTAATAGCGGGGAATTACAAAGTACTTCCTTATATTGAACGTGATCTGAGGCCATTTATGGGAAAGGGGATGAAATTTAATCCTAAGAATGTCGTCGTGGTGATTAATGACCTGGCGCCGGGGTATGAGGAATATCAGGGAGATTTTCTGCAATCCGAAGGTAAATTAACCAATTACGGAACAGGTTTTGCCCTGATCAATGCTCACCTCCCGGGTTTTAGTTATCTTTATAACGAAGAGAAAGGGGGCTTTGATGATTGTAAAGATGAAGCTGCTTTCGATTATTTAGTCGGTAGAGGGGCTCGTACTGCGGTAATACAGCGCTTAAATGATATGAATTTATTGGTGCCTGAGTTGGCAGTAGATATAGAAATGTATGGTATTTATGAGCAGTTAAAAGCACTGAGCAGGGTGAATCAATTGATTGAAGTGATGCAGAATTTTACCGGTGAAAAGGGCGGGTTGGCAGTAACTGCGGAAAATTTTGCCCCGTGCATGTTCATAGTAGATGGACAAGAAATTAAAACAGAGAGAGCGAGTAAGGTATTAGATACGCTTTATGAGATGGTGCAGAATAAAAGGCTTTTACCGGGCGTGCCGTATTCCCGGTTGTATCAGTACTTTGATATTTTGACGTTCCAAGCTGCCTTGGAATGTAATGGAGATATTTTGCCGATGTCGGTCAAGACTGACAGGCCGTCCAAGGGGATATGGAGCCCTGAAATATCTGTCAACAAGACGACCGTATTACCCGGAATGCGCACTGCAGCGATAGTAAGGCTGAATGATGCGTTGATTGATCGGGATATTTTGCCGGCTGGTGTGTTTTATGCAGGCTGCGGTGCTTTACTTCATGATTTTGTGCAGTTAAAACATTTAGTGCTCTCGGCGTTAGGGCCGGCTTGGTATTTGGATAAGCTTATTAATGAAAACCCCGCAATGTTTAGCGCGCTTTCCTTGGGTGAAAGAACAAAAGATTTGGCAAGAGAGTTTTCGCTTCCTGCGGAGATAACTGATGCTTTAGAGATTGCTTTGCTGAAAGAGAGGATTAATCGAGGATCCGCTTGTGAAAATGATTTTGATATTTTACTGCTCAAGACCCAGGGGAAAAATTTTAGACGCGCGTTTGAATTATTGGGTGATATATGCGCTCAACTGGGAAAAATCAATGAAGCTATTTCATATTATTCCAAGCAAATAGCAATAGTTCCGACAGAAGCGTTTTTATACTATAAAAGAGGTTGTGGTTATATCGCGCTCAAGGATTTGGAGTCGGTGAGAAGAGATTTTAGAAAAGCCCTTGAATTGGATGCTGATTTGGAATATGAGATCGGAATAGTACTTCATCAATACAAGGTGGATATTAAATGGGAAGAGCTGGTAAGCAGCTCTTCATTAATAGCGCAAAAGTCCGGCAGCCCAATCGAAAGCGCACTTGAGATAAAGGCAGCTCTTAAGCAGATAAGATGGCTGGCAAATATTTTAGAGGGTGTAAAAGATCCTTATGACCTGCATCGGTTAGTTATGATGGCTAACAGCGATTATTATTGGGAAAAGGCGTTCGGCTACGCGCTTTTAATTAAGTATTATGATAATAAAGATGTCAGAACATATATAAAGAATATTGCTCAAGCATCGGAGGAGATAGCGGTAGAAGAAATCAATGAACTTATCCGTATTCTGGAGATGATGCGCTCTCCAAACAGCGTTAATATTAAGGAGCTTTCTTTAATATACAACGAAGAAGCCAATCAAAGTATTAAAGAATTCTTAGCTTCACAAAAATATGTTACTATCCCGCGGTTATTCCAAGCGTTATCCGAAGCTCGGGAGCTCTTTGGAAAGAGGCGCGATGAACAGGGAAATGTTCTTTTGGCGTATCCGCAAAAAGAAATAGTGCTGGAGGAGAAGGGGAATTTATACATTAAGTTTTTGAAAGCGGATGAACATCTTATGCCTTATTCTGTGTTTTGGTACCTTTACCTGGATATTGAAAAGGCCGTTGAGCTTCTCACCGTATGGCAGAAGACGGGCGCCGATGATCAGTTGATAATTGCCCAATTGTTCGAAATCGAAAAAAGAGAATTGGGATACCCGGAACAGGAAATGGATTTAGAATACTCTCTTAAAATGATGCTTGAGGCGGCCTTTTCTTCTAACAATGATAGTTTAGGGGCAAAATTAGGCGCGCTTATTGTTCAGGGAAATGAAGTTGTTTCGTTCGGTTACAATGGCTGCCCGCGTAATTTCGAGCATGATACCTATTATATGCAAGGCTATAAACGGCCGGAAATGCTGCCGTATAGAAGTTACCGGCGTTCGATCTGCGCCGAACAGAGGGCGCTCGTGAATGCTGCTGTTGCCGGAAGAAGCGAAAGACTTAAAGGCGCGACAGTTTATTCTTCACTTAAACCGTGCCCTCATTGCGCCGCTTTATTAGCGATCTTCGGGATCAACCAAATTGTATACGTGCAACCGTATGAAACCGCGGCAACTGAAGAAGTCAATCGTATTGCAGCAAAGACGGGCAAGCATTTAACGTATACGCAAGTTCCCTTGGATTTAAGTAAAACTCTGTCTGATTACGAGGAGCAATTAATACTTAAGGCCGCCCGGAGGCTTTTTGGACCCGGGCTTCATTTTACCAATTTCCAGGCTTTCATGAATTATCCTCAGGAAACAGCGGTTATAGAAAGAGCCATCATTGAAAAAGAGGATTTTGATACTTTTGTCAATCTGTTACTCTTAAATCCCGAAAAAACATTTCGCGCAAGAAGCAGGCGGCTTGCGCAGGCGGCGTCATCAGCCGTTACCTTTGGGGCGGAGTTTTCTTATATCCCCGCCTGGTTCATTGAACGTATCGATCAGCACAGGTCATTTGATTTCTTTGACTATAGAATGAATTTAAGCGTAGAAATCAGCGATTTTGTGAGAAAGCTTAAACAAGAAGACCGCAAAGCCGCCTGGAATTATTTACAATGGTGTTTAAGCAATACCGATACCTTCAGGGGCCCTGAGTATAAGGATAATTTAGAAAAGGCTTATCAGAAGCTTATTAAATATGAGGATGAAGCAGAGCGTAAACTGATCAAGAAATATTTTGACTGGTATGTGGCAAAACTTGAAAGCTTTAGGGCCCAGGATTATAAGGCGAAATTGTATCAGGCTGCCCGGGAAAGCATAACTTCAGAGAAAGATAAAGCTTTGATCGCAAAGCTGCCTGAGGTTACAAAATATTTAGAACATGATTTCCATATCCTGCTTAAACTTGAACCGAAGAATGTTTTAAGGATCTTTAAATTATTAGCTTATGCCGCGGAAGCGGTCAACGAAGCAAAGGTAATGCGTAATGAACCGGCCGTGGCGCTTAAGGCGGGCCTTACTTCATATCAGTTATACTCGTTCATTGACGCGTTTTTGTCAGGTTCAGGTGGAGTGATCGACAGCTATAGTTATGAATACGTGGCTGATTTTATCCGTAGCGGTGAGCCTTTCATTGTCGGAAATAGTACGGGTGAAAGAAACAGGGCGGAATACGCGTTTATCAGGACTTCATCTGAAGGCATTTTGTTCGATTTCTCCGGGGTAGTGGAATATTCGCCGAAAGTCCGCGTGTTCATTGAAGACGCGTTCGAAAATAACGCCGACCTTCGTATAAAGCAGGAGATCAAACAGTCGGTGAGATACATGCTTAAGGGCGGGCAGGACAGCCGTTTACCGATAGATTTCCCTGTCCAGACGGCGCCGCGGGGGCAGCAGGAGCGCATACGCGACCTCGTTTCGCAAACAATGGATTTAAGCGTGGTTTTACCGGAAAATTTAGGGACTCTTAATATTTTCGAGCAGCTTCAAGCGGCAAAGATCATTTGGGCGCAGGTTGAATCGCGGGCGCCTCCGTCGGTTGACGGCTATGTCGATGAAAGCAGGAATATAATTTATCTTATGACTTCCGCGTTAAACATCGCTCCTGATTTAGCGATCCTTCAGGTTTTATATGTTCAATCCATTCATCTGGCGCTCAAAGAAAAGATGTATCTCCAGGGCCTGGTTTCTTTAGACCGCCATCTTGATTTTGCTTTAGAGTTAGCCAAAAAACAATCTCTCTATCTTAGTGTAACAAACGATACTTTAAGAGTCTCAAGCCCTCTGAATATCGTGCATGTCAGCCCTGAGTTCGACCCCTTCTCCAAGATAGGCGGCCTGGCTGACGCGTTAGAGGGGTTGACGCGCCATCAAAGAAAGTTGGGGGAAAATATTTCGGTCGTAAGCCTGCTCTATGATGTCGTCGATACGCAAAAATACGGTATCGTGAATTCAGGCAGGAAAGTGACCGTTGATATCGCGGGTAACATCGAAACAGCTGTTGTCTGGACCGCGAAGTTCAATGACATAACGCTTTACTTCCTGGAACATCCTGTTTATTCAAAGAAGCCGTACCTGGGAGGTGAAAGGGGAGATTACTACTTGATCAGTTCTCTCTTAAGCGCTCAGCAGAGCAAGGTCAAAGCCCTCGATGATCAGCCGTGGCTTTTACACGCTTTGAACTTTGAACAGGCCGTATTTCTTTCCAAGGGCGCTTTAGAGGTAATAATGGAATTTAATTTAGCGCCTGATATCATCCACGCCCATGATTGGCAGGCTTCATTAGTCGCGCCTCTGGTAAAAACGCATTTTGCATATAAGAAAGAAACCGCCTTCCATGGCGCGAAGCTGTTTTATTCCGTTCACAATCTCGAATATCAGGGTATTTTTAATAAGGCGCTGCTTCCTTCTGCCGGGCTTGATTGGTCGGTGTTCACGATTGACGGCTTGGAGTTCTATGGTGACATAAACCTGACTAAGGGAGGGATCATCTTCTCGGATGAGGTTATTACCGTAAGCCCGACCTATGCTCAAGAGATCGTTACCCCTGAGTTCGGAGAAAGGCTTGATGGAGCACTCAGAAGCAGAGGGGCGCACCTCCACGGAATATTAAACGGCATTGATTACGAATTGTGGAAAATGTTCGAGCAGGAATCAGGGTATAGCCTTGCCAATGTTTTAGAGAAAAAGCAATATTATAAGCTAATGCTGCAGCGGGAGCTTGGCCTTTGTGAAAACGCTGATATTCCCATAGTCGGTATCATTACGCGTTTAGTGGAGCAAAAAGGGATGACGCTGGTCCTGGAGAAGTTTAAAGAGATCATGGACCTGGGGATCCAGTTAGTGGTGGTCGGCAGCGGAGCAGGTAAGCTCCAGGAAGCTTTTGAGGAGTTCGCGCAGGATCCTAAATATAAAGGAAATATCGCGGTTGTTATCGGCACGGGGAGCAAGATCCGGGTGCGTCAGCAAAATACGTTGATAGAAACGCTGGATAAACTAATGTTCGCCGGAGCCGATGTCTTCCTCATGCCTTCTAAGCGCGAACCCTGCGGATTAACGCAGATCTACGCCCTCAGGTATGGAACGATACCGGTGGTCAGAAAGACCGGCGGTTTAGCCGATACCATAGAAGATTTCATCGATTCAACCGGCAAGGGCAACGGCTTTGTGTTTGACAGCTTTGATTCCGCTGAATTATTCGCGGCGGTAAAAAGGGCGCTTCGCTCCTATAAGAATAAGGCCCTCTGGCATCACTTGATCGATAACGCGATCGCCTGTGATTTCAGCTGGGAGAGGGCGGCTCAGCGCTACCTCGACCTCTACCGGCACAGCCTGAAAGGCTCTTCCCCTGTCTCTGAAGATGAATTGATCTCTGCGCTTGATGAGAAAAGAAAGCTCATCGGGGATATGGTTTTAGCGGGTAAGGTTTCTCTTGACGCGTCATTGAAGTGCCTGTGGGATGAGAAGATGGCCCAAGGCGGGATATTCAGCTACGATATCACCGATATTAAGAGAAGGCAGGCCGGCAGGTATTTTATCCAGACATTCCCCCAGGCGCGCTTAGGGTATGAAAGAGAGCATGGTAATCTTAAGCGGCTTGATAAGGAGCCGGTCCCGATAACTATACACGAGCCGTTCAATCCGGTGAAGGGTAATTTTAATAAATGGTATTTAGAATGCCCGCAGAGAAGGATCATGGACCTGTATCTTAACGGCGAGGCAGTGATCGTTGATATAAATCAGAACCCGATCGGCCACTACCATAGCCTGATCATCCCCTGGCCGAAGAAAGAGCAGGAGCAGTATTTGACCGCTGCGGCAATGGAGGCGGTATTGGCTGTCAGTGAATTCAATCTCGACCCCGCGCTTAAAACTTATTTCAATGTATGGCAGTTCGGGGCGTCGGTTAATCACCTGCATTTCCAGGTCTATGAAGAGCTCGGGCTGATCGCGGTTGAAAGGGCGCAGCGGGTATATAAAGATACGGTATTCGGGATAGAAATATCCAGGACCACGGATTATCCGGTTGATGCTTTTGTTTTCAGCGGCAAAGACGCTTTCGCGCGCAGCCGGGCGGTTTATTCATTGGTTAAGGTTTTACAGGAACTCGGCCTTGTTCACTTATTGGCTATCGGTGAATGGGGAACGGTCTATATTATGCCGGTGCCTGCTTTCCGGCGGCAAATAAAGGGCGTCTGTGAATTAGGTATCGCTTCGCGCGAAATATCCGGGGCTTTCTATACCGTCAGCGAAGACTCTTTCCAAAATATAACAGAGAAACAGCTGACGCAGGAGCTTTCCCAATTTAAACTTCCCGCCGGGAAAATGCTCGAAGTGTTAAGCGCCTGGAATAAAGAATTAGAAAGAATAGCGTCTTCTCCCGCGGGTGAATCCAAAGACGGAAATCTTTTCCCTATATTTGATCATGCTACCAGGAATGTGATCGGTCTTAAGGAAAGGTCTTTGGTCCACCATGATGGAGACTGGCATCAGGGTATCCAGGCGTATGTTATTTCCGTTACTCCTGAGGGGAGAATAAAAGTCCTTATTCAAAAGCGTTCTCAGTCTGTTGATATCTCCAAGGGTAAATACGATCAGAGCCTGGCAACGCAGGCGATCTTCGCGGACGGGGCAGACTTAAGCGTTACCTTAAAACGAGGCCTCAAACAAGAGCTGGGGATAAGTGAAGATGAAATGCAATTTGTCCAGGTTGGTTTAGAGGGATGGTTACGCGTATATAAGAAATACGCGGAAGATCCCTCTCTGTATAATCGTGAATTTATTTCGTTGTATCTGGTAAAAGTGGATTACCGTGAAATCAGATCCACCAATCCGAAGGTCGAGTCCGTTGCCTGGGTTGACTGGGATGAGTATGTGCGAATGGTCAAAACCAGCCCTCAGGATTTCACCAAGACCGCCCGTTTCTACGTGCTTGATCCTATAGTATTAGGGGCTACCGGGCAGGCGATCGATGATTTTACGCATGGCCTTCCCCAGCATGAATTCCCCATCAGGAGGAATTGTTATTATTCTTACCCCGGTGATTTTGATATCTCCATCCCGATGTACCATGACGGTTCGGTCGAGGTATGCATATACAATTACCGTAAGCAGCAGTTAAAGACCTATAAGAATGTGCTGTCTTTTGATGTTTATGAGGGTAAGGGCCTTTCTGAAGTTTCTTTAAGGGTTACCAATAAACGAGGCGCCAATTATATCTGGAAGAACGGCTCTTTTGTCCCTACCGGCAGGCGCGCCGATGAACGCTCGCTGGAAATGATGCTTGATATGATCATCAGGTTTAACCGGGAAATAGCCGCTATGGAAAAAGGCTTATGCGACAGTGATGCCTCGCTGCTTGAGGATATAAAGCTTAAGGTTAATCATAATTTGAGGACTATCCTTTCGCGCGTTTACGCGGGGGATGTTTCTTTAGCGCCCTGGGTAAGAATGTCTTCAGCAGAAGCACAATCCTTAGACGCTGATACATCGAAAGAGCTGGTTATGGTCGCTTTGCCCGGGACCTTCGACCCGGCGCATTTCGACCACATCGATTTATTGCTGGATACCCTGGTTTTTGTTACGGAAAAAGAAAGAGGTTCATCGAAACAGTATGTGGCATTTATGGCCCCTGTCGGGACAAACGCCCCCGACCCGGATGGCGTGGTTTGGAAAAGCAAAAAGACAGACGCTTCTCTTAGGCATGAAATGGCGCGAGCGATGTCGGATATTTTCGATCCCTTGATCAAGACTTCGTTATTGAGCTTAGAGTATCCGGATGATTACGGGACGGAAAACGCGCTCAGGATATTGGAAGCCAATCCTTCGGCCCGGCCGGCAACGTTCTATGTCGCCTGCGGCAGCGATACCTATATTAAATGGGCCAGGAATTTCGATTACCTTTTAAGGAAATATCAGCACCGTTTTGATGATGTCGCCTTTAAGATCGCTGTGCGTTTAGATAGAGATTACGCGCTTCTGCAAAAAGATCTCACGCAAACCCCTTACGAAGTATCATTGATTTCTGAACTTTACCTCTTCGGTATCCGCTCGACCGATATCCGTAAATCAGGCAACTTAGCGCTTCTGCCGCTTTCCGTAAGAGCATCTATTATGAAGAATATGCTGTATCGTCCTGAAGCCCAGGCGGCGTCTCCGGTAGAGAAAAATATAGCGCATGGCTACTATTTGCTCAGGAGGGTGGAGGCGGGATTGCTGCATCATGTTAAGAATTTGCTTTACGCGTACGGTAACTTCGCCCTCATGTTGGAAAGAAGATTAAAGATGCTGGCCGTTAAAATGAGCAAAGAAGAGCATCCGCTCATGAAAGACGCTTTCGCGCAAGGCGTATTTTACACCTGCGCGAAGTTCATCCATAAAAAAGACGCTTACTCCTTTCTTGATGAGGCCATAAGCGGGCTGCCCTATCCGCTCTATCAAACGGTATCTTTCCGCATGCGCGCTGCGGTCGATAGCTTAGAGCCGGGATATAAAGAGAAAGCGGTAATAAAAGCTTTGTATGAAAGTGCGGTAGATCTGCCTGTTTCTTTGTATGCCCCGCTGGTTAAGAAAGCAGAAGCTGATATTAAGGTCGGGCTCCTTTCGGAGATCTTTCAACATGCAGACGCGCTGCGGGCGAAGATAATGTTGTTCCATAATAAGGTAGTTGCTTTGAAAGAAAAGGAAAAGAACGGTTTACCTTTTGAATTATCTGAATTATCTGAATTGATCGGCCAGTATGCGCTGATAGAAGAAGCAAGCGACGAGTTCAGGGTTGTTAACCGCAAGCTCCAGGTGCAGCTGCGCCTGCTTAAAGGAATACCTGCGGCCTATGAGGCGCTGCAGTCCCCGTTGGAGTATCTTTTAAAGAATACCGATACCGCGGAACGCTTAATGGCCCTCATATTCAGCAATCTTGATATTTCCATAGATTGTATCGATGTCGGCAAGTTCGTGGAGAATATCGCCGCGTCCTTCCGGGAGGAAATAAAATCCCAGCAGGTCGTAACGGCGGAACCTTTTATAAAGGTGCTGGTTGACGACAACCTTACTGGTCGAGCGTTCATTACTTATCCTGACCCGGCGTATAACGCCCTCACCAATTTTATTTCCAACGCTATTAAATACAGGAATCCTCAGGTCCCTCTTGAGATAGTCATCCGCGTTTGCGTCGACTGGGATGAAGGAGAGATAGTTTACCGGGTCAGCGACAACGGCAGGGGGTTGACGCCTGAACAATTGGGAAAGATCGCTCGGCCGAGTGAGCGTTTTCATACCGATGAAGGTATTCCCGGAGAAGGCTTAGGGCTTTCTTCGATGAAGAAGGAAATTGAGGATAAGGGAGGGTATGTTTTATTCAATAGTAAAGGATTGAACCAGGGGACTACCGCTATAGTTTCTGTCCCGGTGAATACGGTGCTTGCGGATATTCCCGGCGCGCTGGTTTCGGAAAAGCCGTCTATCGTGGTTTATAGCGGGGTGAAAGGTTCCGGAAAGAAAGAAATAGCGCGCGCGATCGCTTCAAAAAGAAAGATCGCGGAAGGCAAGGCGGTTTCCCGGTATATTTATCCCGGTTTTATGTTCAGGGAATGGACCAATCAATTGGTCGATGATTGCGGCAATGCCGGTTATGATCCTGAGTATTTGTTTAGCGACGCCGTGGACCGGGATCTGTTCGCGAAATTTGTTTCAGGATACGCGCTGCGGCATTTAATAGATTTCCTTGTCCAGAGGATAGATTATACGCAGGAGCCGATATGTTTTATCGATAAAGACGGCGTCGTTACCAGCACTACGGCCAAGGTAGAAGGCGGATATCTGGTGCGGGACATGACAAAAATGATCGAGAAAAATAAAGTAAGGATGAAGGCTTTTTATATGTTGACCCGCCGCCCTCAGATATGGGGTGCCGCGCTTGATTATTACAGCAGCCTGGCAAGATCCGAGCACGCGCATAAACGCTACAACGGGATCAATCTTGTTTTGACCTATCCTCTGACGCCCGATGAGGTGGCAAAATTTGAAAAAGAAGGATTTACCATAATTCAAATCTATTGCGATATCTCCATAGAAAAACAAAGCGAAAATTTAGGGGTCAAACCGCAATATATCGAAGATCATAATAGCTTGAGCGTTTATCAGAAGCCTGATTTAACCGGCGCCTATGTCGTCGATATGGATGTTTTGTCCGTCCGCCAGGCAACTGAAGAAGCCGCCGTTTATATTGAAAATATATTAAGCGCTTCGCCTTTGGAGAAAAATTTTTACAGCGGAATGAAAACGGTTTCATTATTAAGCGGATCGCCATTAAGCAGATGGGAAGAAGTAGCGGACGACAATTTAAGGTGGATGATAGGGCGGGGAGAATTCGTAGCAGATATAAGTTTGGAAGGGTATTTGAAGGAGATAGAAGATGAGCGTATCCAGCAGGGGATGGGTATGGGTAAACTGGGATATTTGGCGGTAGACAACTGGAGCGGGTACGCGCAGGCGCAAGTTGCCGCGGTGGGGTTAATGCCGTTATACGCGTACTACCGTGACAACGGGAACCTGCTGCGGGTGCATTGGGATACGGAGAGTGAGTTAGAGCCGTTATGGGTGAAGAACGGGGAAACAGAAGAACAGCTGCGGATAGAAGTAAGGTTCAATAAGAGGAAATACGTGGTGAGTTTTTATGTAGTGGAACGCAGCGGCACACCGGTGATATTAGCGTGCCAGCCTGAGATCTTCAATGAGTTGTATCCTGAGGAGCCGGAGCGCGCGATCCAGCTGGCGTTCATGGGGAGGGTATTTGTGGAATTGTTCAAAGCGCTGGGAGTGTCACCTGACGTGGTGAGATTGAACGACGCGCAGTTATTGTTCGTGGAAGTAGCGCGTAGGAACGACGTGAAATATTTCAGCGGCCGCGGAGAGAAGAGTATCTATGAGGATCTGGCGGTAGTGTTGACGGTGCACATGCCGGATCTTTCGTTACTGCCGACGTACCACGATATCGGATGGTTAAAGGAGAAGATCGGTGCGGATATGGTGCCGGATTGGATCATCAAGGACGGAAAAGTGTCGCTCATGAGGCGGCTGGCAGAACGGGCGGTCGTGGTGACCGCGGTGTCTGAGGAGAACAAAGAAGTGATCAGGATGATCATTTTAGGGGACCATAAGTATAAGATAGTGAGCATTTTGAACGGCTCAGATGAAATGGAATGGAAAAATAAGCGGTTATTGGAGCTGGAAGCAAAAGCCAGGGGGGTGCAGCAGCGGGTGTGCGGGGAATCGATCTTTAAAGCAGGGCAGGAAGCGAAAGAAGACCTGCAGGCGTATTTGAAGAAGACGGCGGGAGTGAGTTTTAGTGAGATCAGCCGTCCGTTGGTGGGGATGGTGAGCCGGGTGATCTCATACCAGGAGCAGCGGATCTTATTTGAGATAATAGAGTGGGTGTGCGGGGACAGGGACAAGGAATATGATACAGCGCAGGGCAAGAAGTTTGGGCTGGGGATGAACGTGCTGATGGGGGGAATCGCGCGTGATGAGATAGGGAAGTGCTGGGTGGGTAAGTTGAAGGAACTGATGGGTAGAGAAGACCTTCGGGGTAGATTTGTGTTTGTGGAACGGTTGGGGACGGAAGTGATGAGGCATGCGGTGCAGGCAAGCGACGTGTGGGTTGTGGTTCCGTGGTCGACGATGGAGGGCTGCAGTGTGGCTGACCAGAAGGCTGGTTTGAACGGGCATTTGGTCATCTCGACGGCAACGGGCGGGGCTTTGGAATACATCATGCACGGGATGAATGGGTGGCTGATGAACGTGTTCAAAGGGACGCACCATTCGTTTGAGGATAAGGTGCGGTTGATGCAGTTGCCTGAGTGGTATGAGGAGAAGAAGCAGATCGTGGAGTTGTTCAGGAGCCGGGCGCAGCAGTTGTTGGGTGAGTATTTGAAAGAAGCCAGCCAGTTATATTACGGGTACGTGGAGCATCGTGACCAGCGGTGGGTGGGGATGATGAGCGAGGCGTACGCGATCGCGCATCAGAAGGTGACGAGTAAACGAATGGCGTTGGATTACGGGCGGGTGTTTGAATTCGTGAGAAAGCACGCGAAGATAGCCGCGGTGAAGAATGTTACGGTGGAGCACGTCGGGGGCAATGAGTACGAGGTGAAGGCGCAGGTGGTATGCAAGGCGGGATTAAGCGCAACGGATGTGGAAGCGGAAGTATGGTACGGCGCATACGACGGTAAACCGTGGCAGGCGGAGCGCATGGATGGGGAGCAGGCGGCGGGGAATATTATCAAGGTGAGCAAGCGTATGGAATTACCGCGCGGTGAGTTAGGGTTTACGGTACGCTCGTACGCGCGGGGAATGAAATCGGTCAATAACGAACTGGATATCTATGTCTGGAGCAATCCTGATTACCGCGTCTTTGTATCCTCGTCGGCTATCGCCGATAGAATAACAGGCGCGCTGGTCGCAATGCGTTCATCGAGCGCTATTCTCGCTCAGAATATCGCGCATGACCGCTTAAGGGAGATCGTAACCAAGAGCCAGTTTGTCGCGGACGTATCCCTGGAAGCCTTTTTACCCGAGGTCAAGAACCAGCAATGGCAGAACGCGTTAGCTTCTGGCGGGTTGGGCTTTTTGGCAGGGGAAACATTCGGCGGTTACGGCCAGGTAGGTATGGATGTTATGGGGTTGATGCCGTTATATGCTAATTTTAAAGTAATGGAAAAAAAGCAGGTCGTAAAGAAGAATGATAAGGGCGAGGATATCATTGAAATTGAGGAGGTGGAGAACCGTTTCTGGATCAACTGGAAAGAAGAATCCGATATTATTAAGCCCGTCATGATACGCAGGGGCGATAAGCTGGAACAGCTTATGATAGAGCCGAAATTAAACTCCAGGAGTTATCCGGTGACTTTTTATATGATGGAGCGTGACGGGACACCGGTGCTCTTGGCGTATCAGCCGCAGATATTCGCGGCCTTGTATCCGAAAGACGCTCAGGAGCGCGTCAAGCAATATGCTTTTATGGGAAAAGTGTATGTTGAATTGTTCCGCGTCTTAGGGGTTATGCCTGATATTCTGCGGCTGAATGAACCGCAATTACTTTTCCTGGAGGTCGCGCGCAGCAATGAAATAGAATTGTTCAGGAACAAAGGGTTACAGAGCCCTCATAACCGCACCAGAGTGGTACTGACGACACATACTCCTGAAGCAGCCGCACTGCCGACGTACGATAATATCTGGTGGTTGAAATATCATATCGGTGAAGATATGGTCCCCGCGTGGATCGTGCGCGATGAACGGGTGGATATGGCTCGGCGTATCGCTGAACGCTCAACCATCATTAACGCCGTGGCAAACGAACATAAGGAAGTGACGAAGCTGGTTATTTTGCCTGAATTCAGCAAGAAAATTACCGGTATATTGAACGGTTCTGACCCGAAATTATGGAAAAGCAGGAAATTGCAGGAATTAGAAGCAGAGCTTCTCGTCAAAGGAGAAGAGGTGAGCGGCCTGGACCTCTTTACTATCGGCCAGGAGAATAAAGGAATATTAAATGAGTTCCTTAAAGCAATAGCCGGGCATGGTTTTAGCGATATTTCCCGGCCGCTCGTGGGATTGGTCCGCAGGCTCGTCGCGTACAAAGAGCAAAGGATATTGTATGAAATACTGAATTGGATCTGCGGAGACAGGGATAAAATATATTCTATCCCGTGGGGAGAGTTCCCGGGGTTGGCGATGAATGTGCTGGTAGGCGGTGTCGGACAGGATGAGTTCGGCGTGGAGATGATCGATATATTCAAGAAATTAATGCAGGAGGAGTCACTTCTCGGTAAGTTCGTTTTTATTGAAGGTTCAGGCTATGAGATCATGAAGCGGGCAACGCAGGCAAGCGATGTCTGGGTGAGCATGCCGCGTTCCACCCGGGAAGCCTGCGGTACCTCGGATCACCGGCCCGCGTTCAATGGTAAGCCTAATATCGCTACCGCTACCGGCGGCCCGTTGGAATACATTATTCATGGTATTAACGGCTGGCTCATGGATGTGTTCGCGGGAACAGGCTATTCGTTCAAAGAAGTCGTGCAGTTGATGCAGTTGCCGGATAAATACCCGGAAAAGAAGGCGGTCGTCGAATTGTACCGCTCCCGCGCGCAGCGTTTATTGGGAGAATATTTACAGGAAGCCTCCCGGTTATATTATAACTATACGGAAAACCAGGATGAACGCTGGCTGCGCATGATGAAGGATTCGTATGTGATCTCTCATCAAAAAGTATCCATTGAACGCATGGTCAGGGATTACGAACGGATGTTCGAATACGTCAGGCGCGAAGCGCGTATCGCTTATATCAGGAACCTTGATGTTAAACTCCTGCAGGAAAATGAGTATGAAGTCTCCGCGGAAGTCTTAGGCGCCGACCTGGGGGTGGATGAAGTGGTGATGCAGATATATTACGGAAGATACGACGGTTCCGCGTGGAACGCGGTGAACATGGAGCTGGCAGCGACTGAGTTCGGGACTATAAACGGTACGACTAAAGTAAAGCTGCTTCCCGGTGATTGCGGATTTTCCGCGCGGGCCTATGCCAGGGGTATGGAAGAAGTTGATCCTGACCTGGAGATATATACCTGGAGCCAGCAATTCGGACAGGATTACCGTGTTTGCCATGCGTCGTCGCCGGTCAAAGATGGGCGCGGGCAGGCAAAAAGAGCGTCATCTGCGGTGAATGAAGATGCCCTGCTCACCCGGATAGGGGAACTCGAGAAAGAAAGAGATGAGATCGAGGAAGTTTTGGTCATGAGGAATAAAGAATTGGAAGATCTCCGCGCGAACGTTATTTCTTTAAAGGCAGAACATAGGACGAAATCCGGTGAAGCTGACAGGATCCGTTCAAAGACGGCTGATCTAAGGGAAAAGATACGCGTTTATTCTGAAAAGCAATCCGTTTGGGAAAAGGCCCTGCGCTTCTTTTGGCCTACCGCGGAACAGAAAGAAGTAAGGATAAAAGACCGCCTTTGGAAGAATCTGGTGAAGCAGCGCGACTCACTTATGAAGGATATCCGGCAAGCGCAGTCGGAAGAAAAGATCATGACGGCGGGGATAAGGCAGTTGCAAGGCAACGTCTTTGTTATCAATGGCGATATGGAAAGGGACCAGCGGCAGCTTGATGCTCTTAATAATCCTGCCCCTCAGAAAGCCTTGTTACCCGCGGTGGCTCAGGTTTTGTCTGAAGCTGCCGCCGATGTGTGCGTTGCTCAAACGCCGAAAGTTGCTGTGTGCCGGGAAGCTGCGCGGGAAAAACCCGTGGCAGCCGTTTCGAAGAAACAAGCAAAAGCTTATGCCGCGAATTTGACGGAGCCGATCGCGTTGGCCTATATCATGGCTAACCAGGAGAACATGGTTGAACTTCTCTCGGCAGTTTGCGGAGAATTACCTTTAACGCGCCTGGCAAGGCTCCTGGCTCAACACCTGTGGCTGGATCCTCTTGAAAAACATATTACAGACGCCATCGTTGAGCGTTTCGCCGGCTTTGAACCCGATATATTTAAGGTGGTTTTCCAGGCGTGGGGTAAGCTTGAGGATCTCGCTGCGGCGGAAAATACTTTTCAGGTTTACCTCGTTAAGAGGAATAACGGCAGTAACGCGCAGTGGAAGCAAGAACAGTTGCTTAATGACTTAGGCGAACAGCTTAAAAAGCAGCTGGGGACTAAAAGGTCGAAGAGCTCTTTAAAGATCGATAATAGTTCTTTCGGCCTGTACCACGCGCGTATCGATTCAAATAATTGGCGTATATTCTTCCGGATCAATTGCGACCATAAGCTGATCATTATTGTTGATATTGTCACCAAGGCGGAATTAGATAAAAAAGGCGCGTATGACGAAAAAATAAATATTTTACTGGCAGGGAGATCACCGTCGGTCTTATTAAAAGAATATGACGCTATTGCCTACGGCAGCCTTATTATCCCGGAACAGGCATCGATCAGGCAGCCCCAGCAAACAAGAGTTTGCGCTTCGCCTTTGGAGAAAAATTTTTACAGCGGAATGAAAACGGTTTCATTATTAAGCGGATCGCCATTAAGCAGATGGGAAGAAGTAGCGGACGACAATTTAAGGTGGATGATAGGGCGGGGAGAATTCGTAGCAGATATAAGTTTGGAAGGGTATTTGAAGGAGATAGAAGATGAGCGTATCCAGCAGGGGATGGGTATGGGTAAACTGGGATATTTGGCGGTAGACAACTGGAGCGGGTACGCGCAGGCGCAAGTTGCCGCGGTGGGGTTAATGCCGTTATACGCGTACTACCGTGACAACGGGAACCTGCTGCGGGTGCATTGGGATACGGAGAGTGAGTTAGAGCCGTTATGGGTGAAGAACGGGGAAACAGAAGAACAGCTGCGGATAGAAGTAAGGTTCAATAAGAGGAAATACGTGGTGAGTTTTTATGTAGTGGAACGCAGCGGCACACCGGTGATATTAGCGTGCCAGCCTGAGATCTTCAATGAGTTGTATCCTGAGGAGCCGGAGCGCGCGATCCAGCTGGCGTTCATGGGGAGGGTATTTGTGGAATTGTTCAAAGCGCTGGGAGTGTCACCTGACGTGGTGAGATTGAACGACGCGCAGTTATTGTTCGTGGAAGTAGCGCGTAGGAACGACGTGAAATATTTCAGCGGCCGCGGAGAGAAGAGTATCTATGAGGATCTGGCGGTAGTGTTGACGGTGCACATGCCGGATCTTTCGTTACTGCCGACGTACCACGATATCGGATGGTTAAAGGAGAAGATCGGTGCGGATATGGTGCCGGATTGGATCATCAAGGACGGAAAAGTGTCGCTCATGAGGCGGCTGGCAGAACGGGCGGTCGTGGTGACCGCGGTGTCTGAGGAGAACAAAGAAGTGATCAGGATGATCATTTTAGGGGACCATAAGTATAAGATAGTGAGCATTTTGAACGGCTCAGATGAAATGGAATGGAAAAATAAGCGGTTATTGGAGCTGGAAGCAAAAGCCAGGGGGGTGCAGCAGCGGGTGTGCGGGGAATCGATCTTTAAAGCAGGGCAGGAAGCGAAAGAAGACCTGCAGGCGTATTTGAAGAAGACGGCGGGAGTGAGTTTTAGTGAGATCAGCCGTCCGTTGGTGGGGATGGTGAGCCGGGTGATCTCATACCAGGAGCAGCGGATCTTATTTGAGATAATAGAGTGGGTGTGCGGGGACAGGGACAAGGAATATGATACAGCGCAGGGCAAGAAGTTTGGGCTGGGGATGAACGTGCTGATGGGGGGAATCGCGCGTGATGAGATAGGGAAGTGCTGGGTGGGTAAGTTGAAGGAACTGATGGGTAGAGAAGACCTTCGGGGTAGATTTGTGTTTGTGGAACGGTTGGGGACGGAAGTGATGAGGCATGCGGTGCAGGCAAGCGACGTGTGGGTTGTGGTTCCGTGGTCGACGATGGAGGGCTGCAGTGTGGCTGACCAGAAGGCTGGTTTGAACGGGCATTTGGTCATCTCGACGGCAACGGGCGGGGCTTTGGAATACATCATGCACGGGATGAATGGGTGGCTGATGAACGTGTTCAAAGGGACGCACCATTCGTTTGAGGATAAGGTGCGGTTGATGCAGTTGCCTGAGTGGTATGAGGAGAAGAAGCAGATCGTGGAGTTGTTCAGGAGCCGGGCGCAGCAGTTGTTGGGTGAGTATTTGAAAGAAGCCAGCCAGTTATATTACGGGTACGTGGAGCATCGTGACCAGCGGTGGGTGGGGATGATGAGCGAGGCGTACGCGATCGCGCATCAGAAGGTGACGAGTAAACGAATGGCGTTGGATTACGGGCGGGTGTTTGAATTCGTGAGAAAGCACGCGAAGATAGCCGCGGTGAAGAATGTTACGGTGGAGCACGTCGGGGGCAATGAGTACGAGGTGAAGGCGCAGGTGGTATGCAAGGCGGGATTAAGCGCAACGGATGTGGAAGCGGAAGTATGGTACGGCGCATACGACGGTAAACCGTGGCAGGCGGAGCGCATGGATGGGGAGCAGGCGGCGGGGAATATTATCAAGGTGAGCAAGCGTATGGAATTACCGCGCGGTGAGTTAGGGTTTACGGTACGCTCGTACGCGCGGGGAATGAAATCGGTCAATAACGAACTGGATATCTATGTCTGGAGCAATCCTGATTACCGCGTCTTTGTATCCTCGTCGGCTATCGCTTCAAAAAATAGGATCGATGAAGTATTTTTTTACACTCAAATGAAAACGTTTACAAATATAGATGGGTTGCGGAGTGACGTTTCGGGCTTACCTCTTGCGTGCCCCGTTGGAAAATATCACTATTACAGTTATGCTTTACCTTCCGTGGCTGGTGGGGAGCAACTGTTATTTTCCAACGGGGCGTGGCTGGCCCTTCGACGAGCTCAGGGTTCCTCTTTGAGGGATTCCGAGCCAGGTCGAGGAATGGGGGGCCTTTACTCCGCAGCCCATAATATTAATCAAGGAGGTAACGGATGCTTAGTCAATATCAATTCAGTCAGTTACAGGTCTTACAGCTTAGGGTTTTATCTTCCCGCGATGTGGTCGTCTATTCCTGCGTTCCCGACGGCCAAACAGTCTTTGAATTCATCCTCTCGCCTTTGGGGTACGCGTGGGGAAAGTCTCCGGGGGGTTGGCATGAACTTACCTATGAATGCGCCGAGCAGGTCAGGGGAGCTCTTCAGGGGCAGCTTAAAGATGTTCCCATATATTTTGAGGGAGAGTCTCTTAACGGGTAACAATAATCAGGTCCTTCCCGTCTTAGCCGGCAGCCCGCTTGAAGATCAGGGAGGATCAATTCCCTCCGCGATAATTACTTCAGGCAAGATAAAGCGGTATGCTTGGTTGTGGTCATGCGCCTGCGTTGGTTTGGGCGCCTTATGCAGCTTCTATAAGTTCGAGTTTGTTAATTTGCCGTTTGTTTTTGTAACGGCTCTCCTGCTCGCGGCAATTATATCCATGCAAGCATATGCCGTACGCAGTTTGGAGAAGGAAATCGCGGCTTATAATGAAGGAAAGGCGGTTGATGAAGGCAGCGTTTGTTTCCTGGATGCCGCTCAAAATATTGTCCTCCATCCGGCGGTCATCGCTGCTTCTCAGGAATACCTCTTGTATCGGGTTATGATCGCATTCCTGGCGCCCCAATTGATCCTGCACAAAATAAACAATAAGATCGTTTCCGCGGCCTTACGCAGGGTATCTTTAACGGATAAGGCTACGCATTGGCTTGCGGCCGTAATCGACAGGATAGGAAGTTTCCTGTCTTATACTTTGGGCGGCTATATCTATGTCCTGGCGCTGGAAGCATTCACGATGATCATTTCTTTGCCGTACGGCCCGGCGCATGGCTTCTTGTATCTTCTTGTCGTCGGTTTAGTTCCCTACTTCCTGGTGAGTGAATACCTTAATTCTCTTTGGATGGGCCGGCATTTAAGGCAGCAGTTAGGTAAAGCGTTGATAGAGAAGGCAGCGGCGCGGGAATCAGCGATACGGGACCCTTTAACCGGCGCGTATAACCGCAGGTACCTTGAAGAAGAGCTGCCGAAATGGACCGCCCGCGTCAGAAGAGGCAAAGATGAACTTTCTATCCTGATGCTTGATATAGATTTCTTTAAGAGAGTCAATGATACCTATGGCCATACGATGGGTGATGTTGTCCTGGCAGAGGTTTCCCGCTTGATCCAGGACTCGATCCGTACCAATGATTCGCTGTTCCGCTACGGCGGGGAAGAGTTCTGCCTGGCTTTGTCATGTAAATTAACGAATGCCGCCCTGAAGGCGGAAAAGATCCGGCAGATGATAGAAGCATATGTGTTTAAGAATAATGGCTTGGAGATCAGCGTGAGCGTCAGTATCGGGGTAAGTGAGTTTGATCCTCAAAGAATTGATGACAGTCATAAGGATGTTATTGAACGGGCGGATATCGCCCTTTATGAAGCTAAAGAAAGCGGCAGGAATAAAGTCGCGGCAAATGCCCCGGGCTCGGGCAGCCCTCTTAAGGTCTCGGAAAAGGCGCAAGCAAAAGCCGAAGCTGTTTACGGGAAGAATAGGATTTTACTGAAAAGGCAATTGAAAGGTTTTGATATCGGCCTTTCTGCCGGTTTCTATTCTGAAAAACATTACCAGGTTATTAAGGATAGCCTGGATAAGTTCGCTCCTCTTTCGTTGCGCGCGCCTCCCGTGTGGGCATTAGAGATCACAACCTCTCTTGTATCAACCGGGGGAAAATGTATCGCTTTAGATGTTATTTCAAAGACCATTATTATCCATCCCGCTTATTTTGACCTGGGTAAACAAAAACAATCAGCAAGCCTTACCAGCCGCCTGATCCTGTTATTTTTGGAGATAGAGAATAAATCGCTTTCAGGCGCGCTGGCAGTGCCTTTAGCGGAACAAGATAGATCTGCCTTCCGGTTTTTTGCCTCACTGATCAATCTGCGTTCTAAGATCCCTTATTCGCATTTATCAGCCGCTGATATCGAAGCGGCAATTGAGGTTTATTGTCTTATCAGCGTGCCTCGTTACGCGTCAGCCTATTTTGAAGCCGGGTTAGGCGTGCTTACCCATATCCTGGATGTTCTGGAGATCTATGTTGAATTCATAGACCGTGTTTCATTTAAGCCTCAAGCGCTTTTCGCGCTCTTGACGCATATTAATCCCACAAGAGAAGCCCCTTCCTTAAGCCAGTCATTAAAGAAGAGATTCATGAGCGATAAAACGATCAAGGATTATGTCCTCTTGATGCAGCGTTTTAATTCTTTGCCTGCTTTACGGGTCGTAAAAGGCGATGATGCCCTGGAAAAATATATCTGCATGATCTTAATGCTGTCAGGTGTTCATGGAATAGTCTTAGTCCTGGCGGATAAACTCGCTTCCGGCAGGCACCTGGAAACAGTCGAGGAGCGGATATCCTGGGCGAATGAAGTGTATTGTATTTACGCCCCCTTAGCTGAATTCTTAAGGCTCGAAGGATTAGACCGGCAATTCAGGGAAGTCGTTTTTTCTTATACTGAAATTTATGCTGATGTTGTTAATGAAGTCAGGGAGATCAGGGGAGGCAGGGATTTTGGTCAAGCCCAGGATTATCTGTTGGAAAGATCAGTTGAAATGCGTTACCGGTTAGCTCAAAGCGGCGTTTATGCCGACGCAATGTTTTCCCGCGTAAAAGACGCTTATACCTGCTGGAAAAAGGCAATGACCAAGAAAGAATATAATAAAGACTTAAGGAGATTAAAGGATGTTTTCGGGATCACTATTGTCAGCAGGACGAAGCACGATGTCTATCATATCCTGAGCTATTTATTAAATAATTACCCCTTGCAGGAGCTGAATGAAGAAAATCCCGAATATAAGCATCATAATAAAGAATTCGCCGGCATCAGGGCCCAGTGGAATGAGTATGTTGTATTTATAAATATTGAAGGCGTGCCGGCTGAGGTCCAGATCTTCTCAAAAGAAGATTGGGAAGCAAAACAAAATTTCGACCGTCCGCATTGGGTCTATAAATTAAGCCGCGAAAGCGCCGGAAAACATTACGCGAAGAACAATGTGGCCGATATTGAAATTGTGGCCGGGCATATGCAGGGCTTGAGGCGCGGTGAAGTTTTATTGCGCATGCCGCCGCAAAAATATAACCTGATATCTTCCTGGCAAAGCATCCCCATGGAGCAATATGGCGAGATCATCGAGCGAATAGGTAATAACGCCTATTGTATGGTGGTCAACCGCTCGCGTAAGTATCCCGGCGCTTTGGAATTGACTTTCCCCTCACTTGAGAATAAACCGGGGAATGTCAGGAGTTTATTTGTTCTGTTCGGCGCGAACATGAAGAAAGTGGTCCCTGCTTATGGGCAGAGCTTTGCTTTAAGGTCGTCTCGGCTGTTTTCCCTCTCTGCTCAAGGGAAGGCCGAAACCGGGGATATATTCTTGGCGGAAATCGATACCGGGACGGGGGTTAAAATACTAAATCCTGATAAATCGCCGGTGAGTCAGAGAATATTTTCGAAAAATATCCCTCAAGAAAAACAAGGCCCTTTGAATGCGGTTCTTGCATCTTCGGTGCCGCAGCAAAGCAGTTCAAGTATCAGTAAGGAATCATCGCGGCCGTTGCGGTTCAAGCGATTTGGTTTACCTTCCGTGCCCCGTTGGAAAATATCACTATTACAGTTATGCTTTACCTTCCGTGGCTGGTGGGGAGCAACTGTTATTTTCCAACGGGGCGTGGCTGGTGGGGACCTTATCACCGCAACGGCCGTGTTTATCGCGTCAGCGCCGTTGGCGCAATTAGATTTCCCTGCGACAGCTGAATTGGTCGCTGAAAATATGCTTCTGCGCGCTCCGCCGCGCATGGTTAGTTCTTCGGCGGTAACAGCCGAATTGCCTGTTGTTACCCGCGTTGAAATAAGCCCTGCTCCCTGGGACCAGCCCGCCATAGGTATCAATAATACGATCGAAATAGAGGTAACGGTTACTACCACGCCTGTCGCAAATATCGAAGATTTGACCGCGGGCATTCAAACGAATGCCGATTCTCAAGTGTGGCATTCCATTGAATTTCCTCCGGAGAGCATAGCTCAATCTTACGACTCAGAGAACAACCTGCTCCCCGGTGTTTTTAGCGCCCGGATGAGACTTTTGGTCTCTAAACCAGGTCATTTTGAATTTACCGGTTTTGCGCAAACTAAGCACCAGAAAGAGGCGAAGTGGGTCGGTTCAAACGTTACGCTTAAGGTTTACCGGATGCCGACCTGGATCAAACCGGAAACTTTTCATCCCTCCTATGTGTTTTTACCGGATGTGGCCTGCCGCGGCTTCGCGGTCAATTGGAGCGGGATCAGGGATTTTATCCTGGATAGGTTTGAACAGACCGGTAAAAATGTGTTTATGCTTTCTCCGTTCTTCCCGACATCCGGAGAAAGCCCGTTCGCGCCGCTTTCCGTGTACGCGCTGCATCCCTGTTTTATCGACTGGCAGTGTGTTGAAGATAAGGGCGGGTTCTTGAGCGAGCGCCTCTATGACCTTATGAATTCCGGCAGCGAAAGAAGAAAAACGGCTTTTATGAAATTCGCGCAGCTCAAGCAGGCCAGGGAATACGCGGAGTTGGTCCTGAAGCGCAATCAGCAATACCCGGGTAAATCGATCAGCGGCATTTCGTATCCTTTAGAGGATTTTTGGCATTGCCAGGAAGGCGACTGCGCCATGAATTCCATTCTTTACGAACAGTTTATTAGTTTTGAACAGTTTTATGGATTATTAAGTACTTGTATGGAAAAGGGTATTTTGATCTTGGGCGATCTTCCTTTCTATCGGGCCCAGGACGGCGTTGATGCCGCTTTCCATAGAGGTTATTTTGAAAAGGGTAAAAAAGGAAATATCTTAAGCCCGCTGTGGGGGGATCTTGCTTCCTGGGATGAATTGAGTATTCACGAACAGGTTTTAAAAGGTAAAGAAGACCCCAGAATTGAGCCGTTTGAATACTGGGGGCGCATATTTCCCGACATTTTCTATACGCACGGGAACGCCGCGCGTATCTCGGGTTGGCGGCTTGACGCGCTGCATAAATATGGCTGCGGGACTTCAGGCCGGGTCCATTATCATACGAATCTCTGGGAGAGGATCGCGCAATACTTTCAGGAGAATGATATTCTGCCTATTGTTGAACAGTTGGGCGCTGACCCTCACGCCTATTTCAGTTTGATCAGCCTGGGGTTCCTGCAATATTCATTTGTCCTTGATTTAAAAGGTAAATTCCTGAGGGATTTTATCAATGATGTTGCCGGTATTTCACGGGAATTTGGTTATACGGTTGTCGATACCCACGACAGCTATCGCTGGTCTAAAGAATATTGGGGGATGTTTAAATATTTGGCCGGCATCTCTACTCAGGAAGACAGCGTTGAATTACAGAAATACATTATTGAGCTATTAGGCCCCGCGTTCTTAGGCATGCTCCTTTTAGGCCCCCGGATAGAGACCGCGTTGGTCAGCCTGGGAGAATTCGGTACATTCGCGAATATAAAACAAGAAACGCATGATGCTGCCGGCAGGCCTGTCTGTTCCGACTGGGGGACTAAGGAATGCGGCCCGGTTGACCTCTCATCATGGGTTAAGCGCTTTGTTAAGATCAGGGAAGAGAATCCCGCGGTCGGTAATTCCAATATGATCAATCTTACCCCCTATAATGAAGAGCATCTGGTTTATTTCGTTAAGCATTATCAAAATAACAGCCTTATAATCGCGGCGAACTTCAGTAATGATCAAAAAACGCTCGATGTGCCGATCACCTATTGGTACATGGGTATTCCTCTGGCCCACCGCTTCCTTTTTAAAGAGCTGATAAGCGGCGTTGAATACCTCTATGAAGAGCCGCGCATGAAATTTGACCTGGCCCCCGGACAGGTCGCGGTATTGCGCCTGGAAAAAAGCGAGATACCTGCCGGCGGCATAGTATGGGATTGGGAAGGCTTCCGTGGAACGCAAGTCGTGGTGCAGGAAGGGCAGGTAGTCTATTTCACGATGGATGAAACCTTTAATATCGATATTATGGAAGAAAATTCAGGGTTGAATAAACCGCATGTTTCTTCTTACCGTAACGGGGAAGGAAAGCGTTCAGCTATTCTTTCTACCATTATCCATGAATTAGAGCCGGGTGACTATAAATTGCGCGCCGGAGTATTTGCCGAGGGAGAGGAGTATCCGAAGTATACGGATTGGTATCGTATCCGTGTTATTGCCAAGGAAAGCGATGTTCCTGTTCAGCAAAGGCAAGTTTATGCTTCCTCTTTTTCAGAGATCAGTGTCTGTGACCTGGATGCGCGCAAGCAGACCGTTGAGTGGGATTGGGAGGAGAACAAGAACAAAGAGGTATTAGTGCATTACGGATGTTCTCTGGCTTTCAGGAACCCGCATCCGTTCGTGGTCTACCTGCGCCATGAGAAAAGCGGTAAAGAGACCTACGCGCATTCATTGCCGGTCAGGGACTTGTCGGAATATCTGTCTATGATCTCTATGCTTGAGCCGGGAAGATATTCAGTCAGCTTTTTATGGATCGGTAAACGGGAAAATAACGGATGGGAAGGGGATAATGGTTTGCGGCAGGAGTATCACCTGAAAGTCATGCCTGTGTTGGAAGCATGGAGTGAGGTTGTTGAGGAAGGCGAATTGTCGCTGCGGTTAAAGAAAGATGTTTTTGATCTCTACCCGCATAATACGGTCACTCTCTCTAACGGCCGGGGAAGTATTTTACGCTTGCCTATCCGGCCTCTGGCGCGCCATCAGATGGGGCTGGCCATTGAAACCCAGGGGTATACCAGCAAGTATGACGGCTTTCAGGCAAATTTAATCCTGTCGGCTCCGGATGAGTCGCGGAGGGTTATTTTTAGAGGGATCGTCGAAGATGTAACGCTCGTCTATGACGGGCAGGAAAAAGCCTTCCATCTCGATATGAATACGTTCGCGCACTTCCAGCGGTATCCTTTGCCGCAATGGACATTTGTGCTCACCATTGAGGGCGGCCAGCAGGTTGTGATCGTTAAAACTGCCGTCCTGGAAGAAGGCGCGAACAGGTTCCTTTTTAATTACCATGTCGCGGCTATGACGCCGGGTATCAAGCAGGTCCATCTTTTCATCAGGCCCGATTTAGAGATGCGCCTGCATCATGAAACAGCCAAGCATTGGGATGGCGCAGTTTCCTGGTGGTCGGGCAAGCATTTTCCGATACAAGACGGCGAAAGCGTAAAAGGCTTTGGAATATGGCCGATCAGCGATGATTGGAAAAACTGGTATCCGGGGTTTGATGGGATAAGGATGTGGGCTACCGCGGGGAGCTATCAATTCAGCCCCGAATGGCATTATGGTTTTAATCCCATTGAAGGAGAGCGGGGCCAGGATAATGCCAGCGATAGTTACAGCCCGGGGTTCTTCACGGCTGTCCTTACCGAACAAGGATCAACAAATATTGTGTTTGCCAGCAAAGACCTTTTAACTGAAGAGAAAGATATTAATGAAGCCCAGGCACAGGCGATGATCGAGGATAATTGCCTTCTTCAATTGGAAAGAATACGCAAAGTTAAAGACCCTGCCGCGCGTAAAGACGCGTTTGTGCAGAAAATGGTGCTGGGGTTATGGCCGTTCGTCGCCAAGCGCGATAAGTTCTATACCGTGCTTGCCGGCTACCCCTGGTTCTCTGATTGGGGCAGGGATACCTTTATTTGTTTCGACGGGATCCTGGCTGCCGGAATGCACGATATTGCCAAAGGTTTGTTGATGGCATTCGGTAAATTTGAAGATAGAGGAATGCTTCCGAACATCATTGCCGGTGAGACCGCGCAAAATTATGATACTGTGGATGCTCCGCTTTTGTATATCCTCTCCGTGAGAAGTTATATCGAGGCAACAGGAGATAAAGCTATCCTTTTTGAGACAGCAGGGAAACGGATCATCCTTGAGATCATGACATCAATAATTGAGGGGTATCGCCATGGCACTCCCAACGGGATACGCATGGACCAGGAAACCTTTTTGATCTGGTCGCCGAGTCATTTTACCTGGATGGATACGAATTATCCGGCTTGTACTCCCCGGGAAGGCTATACCGTTGAGAATAACGCGCGCTGGTATGAGAGTGTTTTATACATATCAAAGCTTTTTGAAGAAATAGGAGAAAGCGCTCAAGCCCAAAATTATATGGTTGCCGCCAAAAAGATACGTCACAGTTTTAGAGAATATTTCTGGCTCACCGAAAAAGGATATCTTGCCGATACCCTGGAAGCATATCCTCATCAGGCGGTTTCCAGCGCAAAAAAAGACGCCGCGATCCGTCCGAACCAGCTTATCGCTGTTCTTTCGCAGTATAACCTGCTTTCCCGGAAACAGCAAAAGAGCGTGGTTGAAATAGTAAAAGAGAAATTAGTCGTGCCTGCGGCACTTCGGACCTTGTCGCAGGATACCTGTTCTCATTCTGTATTCCCTTATAGGGGTTATTATGAGGGGGAAGAGGATACTCAAAGAAAGCCGGCGTATCATAACGGGACAGCCTGGCCGCACCTCTTCGGGGATTGGGCTCTGGCGTATGTCACCGCGCATGAATATTCATTGGAGAGTATCCGTTTCGTTCTTCCCTATTTCGCAGAGATCGATGAACATTTGTCGGTAGCCGGGGTGGGGAGCGTCTCGGAAATACTTGACGGGAATTATTCCCATTGGCCCCGCGGTTGTGATGCCCAGGCATGGGGCGTGGCTAATAACCTGGCAGCGTATATGAAGATCCGCTATGGCGGGTTCAGCCGGGGCGCGTTAGTGGGATCGCGCAGCTGGCAGCAGGAGGCGAGCTCTCCGGTTTTAGGCGATGGGCAAAAACCGCTGGTATTTTCCGCGGGGCACATAAGCATGGAAGCCGAGATCGCCGACCAGCAAACCGCCCGGGAAGGCGAAATAATCATCGGCCAGCGTATTTTCGGCTATGCCTTTGTTAAGCTGGACCGCTGTATAACCAAGAAAGAATTTGAAAGTTTGTTGGACGAAGACTATTTGATCGTTGATGTCTGGTCGAATGCCAAAAGCAGGGTCTCCCATGATGAGGTCGAAGTAGTAGGCATGTATATGGATTCGGAAGGCCAAAAGCTAAGGAAAGAAGAAGAGCTCTCACCCGCAGGCCTCGAAGGGAATGTTTTTAAGATAAAGATCATCATACAGCCGACACAGGCAGGGCATTTTGAGTTCTCGATATATTTTAATACGCGTCCGAATGCCGGTAACAAACAGCTTCGAAAATGGGCGACAGCGCAGATCGGCGACAATATTAAGGTCAAGGTTGTCGCGATAAAAGCAACGCCGAGCGAGCTTGAGGCGATCTTGGAAAGATGCGCTAACGATTATCCGCAAGCCGCGCCTGTTAAGAGATTCCAGTGTTTATGCTTATTAACAGCGCATCTTGAGCAGAAAAACGTCAAGCGCCGGCTTATCGCGTTTGCCCGGGGAGGAAGCATCGATGAGCGTAAGCAGTTCGCGATAGATCTGCGTGATGTGAATTTTGAGGCCGCCGCGCTTTTGGTGCTTGTGCTCTTGAAAGATCCCGATCCTCTCGTGCGCGCGGAAGCGGAGTTGACCAGGGATGTCCTGGTGAGAAAACACGTTGCGGATGCGCTCCCGCATCATTTCCGCAATGTGGTCGTGCCTATGGGAGGTTTTATCAGGAGGCTGGAGAAAAAGATCGATCAGGTATTTGAGTTGTGCTACGAAGTCTTTTTGGCGCAGCTTTACGGCAGACAGGACCTCTATGAACGCGTGATGAAGCTTTTATCGGCCATACGCGCCGCAAAGAGCGTTGAGGAATTAGAAGGCCTGGATATCCCTGCGGTAAGAAATGTTAACCTCCGCCGCGCGCTTTTGTTTTTCTTGGGGAGAAGGAAGGTTGAGCTCGTCGCGGCGCTGCAGAAAGAATACGAATTTCCGGGGGATGCTTCTCCTGAAATCATGGAAATAGCGCGTATCCAGAGGCTCATCGATTCTGCAAAGAAAATATCCGAGTTGGATGCTATCCGCGTAAATGAAGATTGCGTGGGCGCAGGCGATTTGGAATATCTCCGGATCATGGTCGTCGAATCTATTGCCGCGCGGCTGGTGCGCTTGATAGTAGTTATTGAGGAAACCATCAAGATCGGTAAAACCACAAATATGTTCCTCGCCGAAAATATTGAAGAGGTGCTTTTGCCTATCTCAATGCGCATCTTTGCTTTGACTAAGGAATTCTTTGAGGGGCTTGATACCCTTGAACAGAGAGTCAAGAATATTCCCATCTTACGGATCAAGTCCGGCGTTGATTCTTTACGTGAGGCGATGCAGCTTGATATCCGGATCACGCGAAAGAACGCTGAGGAGCTGGATCAGCGGAACCTGGCGTTGATCAAGGCTTTGGCTGATGGTAATCTCATCGAGCCGGTAGAGGTGGACTTGAGTACCTTTATTAAGAATATGATCGACGAAGGCAGGCGTTTAATGGCTGAATTTCCCGGGTTGAATATCCGTTATGGTTTGAGCGCTCAGCCTGCGAAGGTCATCCTTCCGAAAAACTTTATGCGCATGGTCGATCATCTGCTTAAAAACGCGGCTCAAGCAGGCGCGAAGAAGATAAGTATCTCCATGACCCAAAAGCAGGGGATGATACAGACGAAGATCAGTGATGACGGTAAAGGGCTCAAGGCGCAGGAATTGATACTTCTTTTTGCCCCGTTCTTCTCGGACAGGGTCTATACCGGCTCCCTTACCTTATACCGGCTCGAAAAGGCCATGCGCCTGCTCGGCGGCAGTATTGAGGTAAGTAATGAATTCCTGGATAAGGTTGTCCTGGCATTACTGGAGGATGTCGACCGTTATACTGAGGAGATCAAAGGCCTGGAATTTACCCTTAAGCTTCCCTTGGTTGAGGGCCGGGTGAAGAAGCGGCGCGGCGGTGCCAGGCGGTCCGGCAGCCCTGTTGCCATTACCGATGCCGTTGCTGTATATGATAAGGGCAGGCTTTTACTTTCGCAGGGGAAATTCCTTGAAGCATTAGCTGTTTTTGATGAAGCACGAGCGCTCTGCGAAAAGGTTTCTTTAGGGAAAAATGAAAAGGTTTTCCTGGTGGATGTCTTAGCAAATCAAGGCTTGTGTTTTGCCCATATGTCCCGCCTTGATGAAGCTCGTTTAGTGTATGAAGAAGCTTTACGTATCGCCCCGGAGAATTATTCTAAAGCTCAGGTGAGCAGCCTTTTGGCGAATACCTTGTTTCTTATCGCGCGAAGCACTGCTTCTGATATAGCGCCTCAGGCCTGGATGAACCTTGATATCGCGCTCAAGTCACTTAACGCGGAATTCAATATGAAGGGTATTACTCCCGCGCAGGTCCTGGGCGTCAAAAGCAAGCAGGTAGAAACGCTCTTGCTGCGGGGACATATGTACCAGTACAGCGGTAAAGATGATAAGGCGCTGGACAGCTTCAGCCGGGTGCTTTTGATACATCCGCTCACTCCCGCGGCGTCGCTTGAAGCGCAATACCATGGAGGCCGCTCTGCTCTGCGCTTAGGAAAATATGATGTGGTCCGTGCTTATATGGGGGGAGCGCTGCAATATCTTTCCGGTTTGAACAGGATAATTGCGTTGATCGCTTTGAGTGAAACCTATAGTTATAGTGAAGAAAATATTGATAAGGCATTAGAGTTATTACAAGAAGCCTTAACGATCAAACAATCGTCACCCAATGAAGTAAAGCTAAAGGAAGACCGGGAGGCAGCGTATGGGCCCGACATGCTCCTGGGCAATATATATTTAGAGATAGCGAAAGCATATTATTTAAAGAAGGACGATCAGAAAGCCCTGCGGCAGGCGATGCTCGCCTTAACTCAATTAATGCCGGGGAAAATGGCTGTTTCTGAAGATAACCTGGAAGACTTTTTCGTAACGCTTGAGCATGCCGATCTTAACGCAAGCCCTGAGCTGGAAAATATGCTGGCGCGCGCTATCCTGCTTATGGCAGGCAGTTATTTAAATGCCGGCCTTTATTCCCGGGCAATCGCCGCGGGGACTGTCGCGGTGTTGCTGACCGATAATGATATAAGCCGTAAGGGTACTGCTCACCGGATAATCGGTGATTCCCTCTTGTATCAGGCAGAAGATATGAAAGAACAGGAGCCTGAGTTAGCGCGTTCTTCCGCTTTCGAGGCAAGAAGCGAGTTCCTGCAAGCGATTGATTCCGGTTACTTCAATAAAGAATTTTATAAAAATTATCTTTTGTCTGAGTTGCTGAGCGGTATTTTGGTCCGTTCGGTCAGGGAGAGGTTTGTGAGTGGTATCGAAAAGGCCAGGCGTCCCGATAAAACGGTATATGAAAGCTTCCAGATGGCTTTAGAATTTATCGTGGCTAACGGTGAAAAACTTTGCATAGAGGAAAGCCGGGAATTAAGGATATTCTTAAAGGTGTTGAGTGGCAGCCAATATTTGAAAAAAGCAAGGGCCCGCGCGCAGGTTGAGCCGCTCGTGAGCGCTTTAGAGGCTTTGGCTGTTGAAATGGAAAGCAGAAAGCCAAAGCAGGTCGAAGCAAGCTATGAAGAACGCGCTCACTTATCCACAAATGGAATCCCGGGCAGGCAGGAGCTTGAAAAGGGTTTTGTGAAAGCCCGACAGGACTCACTCGATGAGCTTAGCCGGCAGTTACAGACGGAAATCGCAGGGTATAGCGCTCTTTGTGAGGCGGCTTATATGAAAGAACAACAACATTTAAAGATCTTGGCGCAGGGGATCTATGCGCGTAAGCTAAGCCGGAAATACACGCAGGAATTTGAATTGCTGCGCACATACAGCCCGTCTGACGTCCTGGATTTCCTGGGAGTTATATTGGATTATTGCCGGAACAAAGACCGCAATGGCGCTCAGTCAGACGCGTTGATCAGGGATGTCCTGACGCAGGGAAAAAGCATGATGCATAGCTTTGCTTTGTTCCTCCACCAGGTATATCCGAATATCCTTTCCGAGATCTATAAGATAGTCGTTGAAATGCGCCGGAGGGCTTTTAGTTACGCGGCTATCGTTGATTTTATGGATTTCTGGAACGACCTGGGATTGCCTCCTCAAGAGCGAAAGATGAGTTTAACGGAAATATTTAAGGCCGTGGATCAGCAGAGACTTAATGCGGAAGGCATTATAAAGCTGTTGTCTGATTTAAAAGACTTAGGCATTGCCTCGAAGGATGACCTGGCGCAGTCTTACGAGCTTATTTTCTCCGCTTCGCCCGCCGCGGGGAGCAGCCCGGCAACCAGTCGAGTGAAAACCAACGGGATATCCGAGCTCAGGGCTGAAGGTATTTCCAATGGTGTAGACGGGGTCGTTTTTGCTGAAGCTATCAAATGGGGCTTCGTGGGCAACGTTATGCAGGCAGCTTACGGCATCGTAAAGCCGTGGGATTCCCCCGAAGTTATCGCTTTGAATATTACCGATGAAGTGAATTCTTTTGAAGATATCGTGGAACAGCTTCAGAAGGAAATGAAAAGAAAAGAGAAGAATTATCCTCCGGCCATTTTTGAGATCATCGGGAGGTTGAAAGACGAAACGATACATAAGATCAAGAAAGACGCGATGAACGCCGCGGGTGTTTTTCCGGCATTGGTTGCCCGGGAGGTGGAGAGATTGAAAACAAATACCGGTGTCATAAGGCCCCTGGAAGGATTGTGTAACCATATTATCGGCCATTTGCTCGGCCGCTATAAAGTTGACGATGTGGATGCTGAAATAGCAAATTTCAAGCGTCTTATCGATCCGTTGTGCGCCAATATGGAGTCTAAATATGAAAGTTATAAGGGGACGGCGGCGGAGGAGGAGTTCCGTTATATGTTCGTGCATCATGTCTTGCTCGATGTTAAGCGCGACGTGATCTCTTTAATTAAGCAGGAGCGCCTGGCCGCGCGCAGGCTGCTTTATTTATATTCTGAGCCGAAGGAGATCCGCGCCATCCAGGACCTCGGAAAAGTTGTGCCGAGCTTCAGTAAAATAATCCTGGGTGTTTATTTATCTAAGCTTGACGGGAAGGTTGATCCAGCGGAAAGGGCTTCACTTGACCTTGAGTATATCATTTCAGAGCTTATCGTTTATTTAAGGAAAAAGGACAAGTTCATCAAGCGGGGGAACGCACCTAAGGCGGTCGCGGAAAAGGTCAATGATGAACTCAATCGTTTTTCCCGCGCGCTGGAGTATGTTTTAAAGCGCATAGAGCCGGCTGATGGAGATGTGTTTGAGTTCATCAGCAGCCTGCGCGAACCGGTCAAGCTGGCGATAAGCAGGAAGCAGTATTTTGCGGAGAAGGTAGTCTATGAGTTCAGCCAGGAGCGCCTTGCGGTCTTTGAAGAAACAAAGCGGCTGGCAATTACGAAGTATGTTTCTTTATTAATCCGAAGGCTTTTGACCGATTTTGTGGGTGAGGAAAGCATTAAGCAGAAAGACCTGATATTGATAGTCTCGGAAATTGATTACCCGACCTTGCTTGAATTAAGGGAACGCTTTCCGAATATTAAGGCGGTTATTTCCGATACAAAAGACCATACCGCGCATTGGGTGATCATGACCAATGATATCCCTGTTTTGACCGGCGCTGTTTTTGTCCCTGGCCGGCAAGCGCGGGTATTTGAAATGATCAAGCCGGCAGATGAGCTGCTTTTGGATAGTAAAAATGGTCTGGCAGTGGTTAATCCCACGGAAAAGACCAAACATGAATTTATCGATATCAAGATCCGCGGGGATGTTTTGAAAGAACTCTGTTTACTGCACGCGTATGAGCCGGCGGCAAGCGATAACGGCAGCGGCGTGCCGGTTGAAATACTGGCAAATATCGGCGGCAGCGCGCGTGAATTAAAGCAGCAGGCTTGCGAGGCGCTGTCTTACGGGGCAGACGGGATCGGTTTAGTAAGGACGGAATTCCTCTATAAGGAGGAGCGCGCCCCCGGCGAAGAAGAGCTCATGCTTACGTTCAGCGAAGCCGCGGCAGTGACGGTGGCCGGGAGAAGTTTAAATAAATTTCATATCAGGGCCCCTGATAAGGCCGCTGATAAAACATTCCCCGCGTTCGGCGATACGGCGTCTTGCGGCATTGATTTCCTTCTTCGGGAAGGAAGAGCCTTATTGAGCGCGCAATATCGCGCCGCTTGGCGGGCGCAAGCTGAAATCTCACGCGCCACTATCGGGTTCTTTGTGGCTATGCTGAGGAATAAGTCTGATTTTGATGATACGCTCAGGGAGCTCACCGTAGAAGAGAAAATATTGAGCGCTTCCCGCTCAGTAAGGGTCCCTCGCGGCTTTATGCTTGAAACGCCGGGTGCTATTGAGATATGCCGGCAGATCATGCGCGAATCTGATTTTGTCAGCATCGGGACCAATGATTTGACGGCTTTCACGCTGCGCATCAACCGCGACGCTTTAGGGGACAAGTTGAAGACTTTGCAGCCGCGGATCCTGGAAATGATAGAGATTGTTTTCATCGCGGCGGAGAAAGAGAACAGGGAGCGCAGGAAATCAGGGAGGGCTCACCTGGAGGTGGTTATTTGCGGGGAGCTGGCGCGCAGTGAGAAGTTTATCCTGTTATTATCGGGTAAATGGAATAAATATCTGCCGTTTGTATCCTTGAGCATGAACAGGATGTCAATCCCTTGGATAAAGATGTTTATCCGCGCGCTGAACAAAAAAGCAATCGAGGGAGAGTTTAAGGAAGTCCATTTGGCTGATATCGTCAATGATGAGGATATACTGACCTTCGATCAAAGCATCGCAAAGCTCGTCCAGGATGTAAAGAGCCGGATGTATGCCGAGGCGGAATTCCAGGAGTTGTATTTACGCCATAAAGCGGCGTTAGAGAGGAGAATATTTTCCAGTAGAAGTAATGATGCCGCGGGAAGCCCGGCACAATCAAACGCTGCCGTCGCGTATAATGACTTACCCGCTTCTTTTATGCATGATAACGGCTGGCCCGGTAATGTTACTCAGATTTATAAGAATACCTGGTTATGGGAGCTCGCTCAGGCCTGGAGCGTGAGAAGATACCAGGAAGTGCATTTTTGGGGGATGAAAAAATCCGCCGGATTAAACTGCGCGAGCTCGGCAATAAATGAAGGTACCGATGAGCCGGAGCTGCCGGTTGATGTGCGCAAAAATAGCCATATACTTGAAGGGATCGCGCAGGAGGTAGAGCTGATCCTGAAAGCATTGCCTCAGATAACGTCTTTGGCGGCTGATATTAAAGGTTTCAGAGTGAGGAATCGCCAGCTGAATATGTTCCAAATGGATGAGGTCCGGCAGGAGCGTGAGTCGTTCGTGCGGTGCATCGACGGAATAATCGCGCTGCTCAAGCTTGAAAAAGCGCGTGAAAAGGTTAAAAAGCATGAAGTATACCCGGCGCTGCAGGAAGTCCGCGCCAGGTTATTATCAGGAGATTTCAAGGTTATTAAACTTTTAGAGTCGGCAGGCGCGGCGCTTAAGGCCCGTTTGAATAATTTACGCGAGCAGCAGCAGCGTATCGCCGCGCAGGTTAAGAAGCTTATTGTTGAGAGTCCCGCCCCTGCCGGGAAATCCTCGGAAAGTACGCTTCCTGCGATCGCGGGCGCGCAGTACCGGTCGTGGTTTGCGGAAAATAAAGGCAAGGGTATTGTTGAACAGGTCAACGCGTATCTTACGATACGTTCTAACATGGGTATCCGCGGCCCTCCTTTAGCGGCAGAGCTTAAGCAATTCTTTGATCATCCTGCAATAAATCGTTTATCTGAAATCCTTGACCCCCGGTTTACCCGATTAGAGCCCCTTGCCCGGACAGCAATCCTCAAGAAAATCAAAAAAGAACAAGCACTCAGTGATAGTGATAAATATTTGCTTCATTTGATCTCTTTGACGCCCGCCTATTATTGGTCGAGCAATGTGCCGCCTCAGGCGCGCGCCTATATTGCCGCGATCGTAGAACAGGGGCATTTCGGCGTAGCGTTATCAGCCAGCCGCGGGAGAGTTGAGGTCGGGTATGTGGGGGACAATTCAGATCAAGACAGGTTCCTGCAATTAAGCTTGCGGGAATTGACCACTGATGACTGCGGTAAGCCTATTTATTGGGTCCCCTCCACCAAAAGGCAATTGGCAAAAGAACTTTCCCGGATGTTCGGGGAAACACAAGCCTCGTATTTAGTATTGTTCCAGGATCAAAAAGAATTTGTGCGGCATCAGCAAATATATATCAAGGAACGCCAATTAGGTATATTGCATGACCGCATTATGGAGCGCCTCGAACAGATTTACGAACTGGTTTTTGACGGCCAAAAGGAAAAGAAAACATTACGGGTCATGCTGCTGGGTAAAGCCCACCCAAGTCAGCGGCCTGAACTCCCCGTTACCTTCTATGATCACCGGATCTTAGCAGGAGAGGGATATTTCTCGGGGTCGCCGGTTACCGTAGATGAACAGTTATCGTTTAAACTTGCTATTGCCGATAAGCTCAAAACCGACGGCGCCATCGATTTAAGAAGGGTAAGCGTTGAGTTGGGGTTATCTCAGGAGGAGCTCATTGCTTATATATCTGTTTTACGTCCGGTCGTCGGAGAGGTCTGCGATTGCATTGAACCGGCAAACCTCTTTCGTACCGGAATCGCCAAGACGCGCCAGCGCATCCATGCTGACGGCGATTGGCACCGGACGGACCATATTTGCGGCATTTCAGAAGACGGATTGAGGGTAGCGATCCAAACGCGCAGGGATAAGCGTGACCGCGGCGGCTTATATGTAACGGGGCACTTCGCGGTAGGGGAGAGCGCGCAGTTGTCCCTTGGCAGGGAAAATGATGAAGAGATCGGTGTGATAAGCCTTGATATAACCCGGCTTTACCGGGTGTTCCGGTTTTTCTATAAGGTGGGGAGTATTCAATATCAGGGAAAGCCTGAATATAAAAAGGATGTTTTTTATTATCACACTTCCGATAAGTTAAACCGCGAGGTCTCGTATCTTTACCTGTATATTATCCTGAAAAAGGAAGAAGAGCTGCTCAATAAAGGTATTTCTACCCCTGAGGTCAAAGGGATCCGCTTTGTTGAGTGGATTGAGCTGATACATGATGTTTACGAGCATCCGTATAATTATCATTCCGCTGTCTGGCAGTATTTTGCGCGCCCTGATTTCTTTGATATCCTCGGCAATATTAATTTTCAAACCCGGCATCTGCATTTGCGGGAGACCTTAACTTGCCTGAATCCCGGGTTCCGGGCGGTCATTAATGCCCGCGGGGGCAGTTCGCCTCTTAAGCAAGAAGTAGAGCATATAAACGAAAGCTTGAAAAAAGAAGGGGTGTTTATCGGTAATCTTTATACTTATACCGAGACACAGAAGTTGGGACTGCTTGATGTGTACCGTCAGGGAGGCTGGTATTGCGTTCAATTGCTCGTAAAACATGCCGACCTTTCTCCGCGGCGCGATTTATTGAAAGATATTTGCGGCTTCCTGGGCTGGCTTAAGAGCGTGGATGAAGCTGATCATTGCGAGCTGCTTTTTAAGAAATTATTCTTTGTCGCGGGAGACCATCCGGCAATAGCGATCTCGTATTTTCTCCTTTTGCCCTGGGATGAGCAAAGCATCCGCTTTGTATTGGCGGCATTACGCAGGGATCCCGGGCAAGGCCGGTTGCTGAACGCGTTCTTCTATGATGTTTCCGAGAGAAAGGGATATGTTTGTATTAAAGGCATTAAAGGGCTGTCCATCGCCGGTTTTAAGGAGATTGAAGCGCTGTATCCCGGTTATTCGATCGAGGCTATTATTTCATGGCTGCGCGAGCGGCTGCTGGGGTCTCAGGAAGCCTGCTATGCCATTGATCAACGGTACAGAGAATCACTTGAGCGTTTCTTGAGCGTGGTGACAACCCCGGGATATATAGAAGAGGATCGTTTGAGCCTCGATGCCTCAAGGCAGCAGGTCAGGATACAGTTTAAAGGTCTGGATAATGAAGAAGCCAAGACCCTCGTCACCCGGGTATTGCGCGGGACGCTTTCTCCTGTCGGTTCTCAATTAGCGAATGTGCGCATCGGTGCTTTAATGCGTAAGATGGCGCATGTTATTTCTTCCGGTTTTGAAGATACGATCATTAACTTCGACTTGATCGTTGCCTGGATGGACGCGTTGGGGAACCGGAGATTTTGCTCTGAATCTGAAAGCGAAGCAGATGATTACTCGGGCTGGTTCCTCAAGACGCTTGTGAAAGATGAAATCGGCAAAAGGATCCTTTCTTCTTCTCCGATCGATGTGGATATATCACAACTTCCCAGGATCGATCTTCCGTTAAAGGATAAACTTTCCCGGATCAAGCGCGTTTTGATCCTGACTATTCCTAAAATGGATTACGGCGCGGAATTGGTCTGGAGCCTGATCATGAATGTCTTAGCTATGCATGAACAGATAGAGGAAGTGGTAGTGGCTGCCCATCCCAATAAAAAGAGTATTTGGCAGGCGCGTGAGAAGAAATTCGCCCATACAATATACGGTTATGATGAGCTCAATATTTTTAAAGTGCATTTCAGGCAAGAGCTCGGCACGACTGATTATCAATATAATGCCAAATTGCTGGCCCAGTATCTTAAACAGGAAAGATTTGACCTGGTTATTTCAGCAAATCCGTTCCCGGATGTGTCCGGTGTCATGAAAATCACTAATACCCCGGCTATATTTTACTTGCCTGCGGAACAATCACTCCATACCGATTATTATATCCTGATGAAACAAGATATACTTTATTTTGACGGCTCTCAAATGTTCCTTGTTAAAAGAAAATCCGCTCATATAAATATTTATACTCAGCTGCAGCAATCGTACAGGAATATAGGGCTTTTAGGGAAGAACGAATATATCAAAAAGGCGTTTGAACCTGAGTCGTTGTGCCTGGGCGTAACCCGAGCTGTGGTCTTGATCAATAATTTTAGCTCCAGCGAACGCAAAGATTATGAGTATGGGGATATGGTCGATGTTGTCGCGGGGCTCCTGGGTACCTTTAATGAACGGATAGGGTTATTATTTGATTCCGGAGAGACTGCCCTTAAGCATCAGGTAGCCGGTGAATTCTGGTCGCAATTAAATAAGCGTATTGGTAAATTAAAGCTAAACAAAAGTTTAATGCTGCATTTCGCTGAGCAAAATATAGCCGGGTTACTTCGTTTTGTCGGGTCAGCCGATATTGTGGTCACGCCTGACACTTTTGTCATGCACGCGGCGATAGCCGCGGGAAAGTGGGTAATCACTCCCTGGGGCAATTGTATTGAAAATGCCTTTTTACGCTGGGCGCCGCAATCAAACCATTATTTACCTTTGATCACTCCTTCAGTGAGCGCGGAGCATAAACGAAAACCCCTGGTTGATAAGGCGCTTTTAGAAAAAGCTATAGATCTGGCGGTTAGATGCGTGTTGATCCAGAAAAGATCGGGAATATCGGCAGTAAAAGATCTGTCGCGGGCAGGCGTTCAAATAAAGAAAAGCTTCGGGCAAACAAACGGAACTGACGCTCTTGATTTTATATTTAAAGAAAACAAAGCTAATCAAGGGAAAATGGTTTTAGCGGACATTATGGGCCTGCAGGCAAAGCTGATTAAATCATGGAAAGTCGGGAATAGCTCGAGAGTCGCAAGGAATATTTTCTTGTTGCTTGCCTCTCTGGTTGATCTCGAGAATACCTTGCACCCTGATTACCGGGAGCTTGCCTTCCATCAATTTGAAGACGGCAGGGATTATTGGAGGGAAGGAGTGATGCATTTTCTCGTGCGTAAAAAAGCGCCCATGGCGGTGGAATTATTATTAGGCAGCACTATGATGCGGTTCGCTAATTTCTTAAATGCGCATATCGTCGCGGTCCGCAGCGCGAGCTCTCCGGCAATACCTTTGGCAGCCGCGATAAAAAGAGGGTATAGAATAGAAAATGTCCCTGTGGAAAATAACGCCCTCGACCTCTTGCTGCGCCTTGAAACAGAAGAGAGCAGCGAGGCGATGATACGCCAGGCGATAAAGGATTCAGGGGTCCCGGATAAATATTTTGATATTCTCATCCGGGTTTTGAGCGGAGAGAAGCTTAAAAAGATAGCCGTCGATTATAATAACGTGTCGGTTGAACGTATCAGTGATATCGCTTTGAAGGCTAAAGGAAGGATAATTAAGGTCCTTTGGTCGCTTGGCTACGATATAACCGCGTTTATGCCGGAGGAAATGCTTGAAAATTCCCCTCAAATTATTTTAGATGTTTATAAAAAAGGCGGGGGGCGCGCTCGTGATGCTTTTGTGGGATCCGGGGATAAATCATCTTCTCCTGCTGAGTCGGGGGAGTGGTTTATCGGGCTGGTTATGGGGTCGTTCATCGGGATCATTATTTGTAATATCCTTAAAGTGTCGATGCCTTTGTTCTCCTATACCTTTAAACCGGTATATGTCGGATATGTCGTAGGCGTATGCGCGTTGTCGGGGATCTTTATTTACTCGCTTATTAATAGCGGCGCAGGAAGCGCAAATGACGATAAAGAAGAAAGCGTCAGCAAAGAAACAGAAAAGGGCGGCGAAGCTCATAAACCGGAAACAGGCGCGTCTCCTGTTGAGAACGGAGAAAACAAGTTCGCGTTAGCCGGCCTTAAGCATTTTAAGGGCAGGGGAGGCCCGCTGCTATTGATCATTATGGATGGGATCGGGCTGGGAAAGCAGGATGAGTCTAATTGCGTGTACGCGGCTAAAACCCCGTGTCTGGACCGGTTATTTAAGAGCGGGCTTGCGACGAAGCTTCGGGCGCACGGGACCGCGGTCGGCCTGCCCAGCGACGACGATATGGGAAACAGCGAAGTAGGGCATAACGCGATAGGCTCAGGCAGGGTCTTCGCGCAGGGCGCGCAGCTGGTAAACGACGCGTTGATGAGTGAGGATGTCTTTCAAACCGATTTGTGGCGGCAGCTTATTTGCCGGGCTAAAAAAGAAGACCGGACATTCCATTTCATCGGCTTGCTATCCGACGGCAACGTCCATTCTCATATAAGCCATTTGTTTGCTTTACTGAACCGCTGCGCTGCCGAAGGCGTAAGACGAGTGCGTATTCATCCGCTTTTAGACGGCAGGGATGTCGGAGAAAAGACCGCTCTTTCCTATATAGAGCAGCTTGAGGCGGTTTTGTCGGTGATCCCTCAGGGTGGATACGATTACCGGATCGCGTCCGGCGGCGGCCGGATGGTGACTACTATGGACCGCTATAACGCGGATTGGAGCATCGTTAAGCGGGGATGGGATGCACATGTTTTAGGAAGGGCGCGGCATTTTAATTCAGCGTATGAGGCTGTTTCAACGATGTATGCCGAAGACAGCGTTATGACCGATCAGTATTTATCCCCCTTTGTCATTGCGGAAAACGCTGTCCCTATAGGTGAAATAAAAGACGGCGATTCAGTCGTGTTCTTTAATTTCCGGGGAGACAGGGCGATCGAGATAACGCGCGCCTTCGAGGAGGACGATTTTACCGAATTTGACCGGGAGCGCCGCCCGGATGTGCTCTACGCGGGTATGATGCAATATGACGGAGATTTGCATCTGCCGAAAAACTTTTTAGTCGCGCCTCCCCGGATCGACAGGACCTTAAGCGAATATGTCTGCGCCAATAGGATCACGTCTTTCGCGTTATCAGAGACCCAGAAATTCGGCCACGTCACGTATTTCTTTAACGGCAATAGATCGGGGTATCTCGATGGAGCCTTTGAGCTATACCTTGAGATACCTTCCGATAGAATAGCTTTTGATAAAGCCCCCCGGATGAAGGCAAATGAGATCACTAAAAAAGCGGTTGAATTATTGTTGAGCGGTAAATATAGATTTGGCAGGATCAATCTCGCCAATGGAGACATGGTAGGCCATACGGGTCTTGAGGCGGCAACAATTGAAGCTGTTGAGACGGTGGACGCCTGTGTCGCGCGGTTAATCGAAGTGGTCGATGCCCTGGGGGGGATCGTCGTGATCACCGCAGACCACGGAAATGCCGATGAGATGTTTGTTGAGAAGAAGGGAAAAAGAGAGACTAAGACCGCGCATTCGCGTAATCCCGTCCCGTTTGTTATCGTCGACGCTGGATACGCGGGAGAATATCGAATAGCCGAGTTTGAAGGTAAGGGGCTGGCTAATATCGCGGCCACGCTTTTAAATCTGCTTGGCTTAGAGGCGCCTCAAGAATATGAGCCGTCGTTAATTGTTTTTAAAGAGGATAACGCGGATGCCGATCATTTGCCGGATAGCAGCGCTTCGCCGATGCTGTTGGGCGCTTCCGGCGATCTTGCGGAAAAAGAGCGTTTAGCCGGGATTGCCCGCAGGATCACGGCATTCTATCATAAGTATTATCTTATCCATGGGTATGGTCCGGTAAGCCTGTTTCGCACGGATAAAGGACGTTTCGTGGCAACTACGCTTGAATATCTGGTAGCCTTGGTTGATTTGAAGCAGGGATATGATTTTACCGGAAGAAAATTATTAGACCTCGGCCACGGCGATGGCTGCGCTACGTATTTTTTACAACAGGTATTCCCCGAAGCGAAGGTCACGGGTGTTGAATTTGACCGGCGCCTTTTCGATTTGAGCATCGGTGTTGAGCCTGGATTGATGCAGTGGCTTCCTCTGGTGCCGGTTGAACTTATCCGTGATGATTATCTGCAAGAAAAGTATTTTTCCGGATACGACATGTTTTATTATTACTATGCCGGCACTTTTCAAGAGGAAAAACTCCTGGAGCATCTGTGCGGATACGCGCCTGTCCGGGCATTGTTTATAAATTATATGTTTTCTAACCAGGAATGGTCTTTTACTGAGAATTTCAGTCAGGGGCGGCAAGAACAATTTAACCGGTGTTTTGAACCGGTATTAAAAGCCCGGTTTTTTACGGTGTATGAAAAGGTTTGTGTATCCTCATCAGCCGTCTACCCCGCGGACGTAATTAAAGCCAGGGGAGCTCTGATGACTACGCGCGGCACGCAGGAGGCAGGCGGGTATTGGTCAGGGTCTGCGATGCAGGAGCAATGTCCGCTTACGCATGTAATGGTCAATGACGCGTTCGAGCGTTTATTGAGCAGAGACCATAGCGGGCAGCGGATCATCTACGCTGTCCCCGATTATTTGATGGCCTCTGCGTTTGAAAAACCTATTTTGGTGGCTTTTGATATTTTACCCGCGCAGGAACGCGATGAGCGGGGGAATTATTTTATCGGTATTGAAGGGTTTTGCCTGAATCCCGGAGATGAGAAGCGTTTGCTTGAAAGGACGATTAATGGGCGCCGCCCCCTGGTCATCCGCGCGTTCCTGAATATCTCTGATGAGGGCATTGATATCAACCGCATTAATATCAGCCACCGGCATCAGTATTTGAAGAATAAGGGTATCGGCACCTTTGTTTTAGAGCGTTTATTTGCTTTTGCCGGTGAGCATACCCGGGGAAGGGCTGTCCTTTCAGAAGTAAGGCGGAATGAGGAAATGCTTTTTTCTTTGGGGAGCTTCTTGAAAGAAATGATGCGTGATTACCGTCAACGTAAGGCGTTACTCGTTTGGCCGTTATCTTATGCCCATGCCTTTACCTTCGGCAGGAAAGTCGTGAGCCTGGATAAATTGTATGAATTATCGCATGATGATAAGGCAATGGATCAGAAGAAGCAAAAAGTAATCGATGATCTGATCGAGGCTCTGCAGTTCTTCTTAAGAAAATCGGGCCTGTCGTTGGATGCCGCGCACCAGGTAAATAATACGCAGCTGCTGCGCATGATGCGTAAGTATGACGAAAAAGCGCGGGTAGTATTTGTTAAGAAACAAAATCATCAGGGGCTTGTTTGGGATATACAGATCCACGCGCGGGCAGCGGAGAGCAGGGGCAGTTCTCCTATGGAGCATCCTATGGCCCAAGACGCGCAGGCGGTGAGGGTTCTTGCTGGTGTCCCGGTCATGTTTCATGAGGTTGAGGAGCAGGTGCAGGGAAAAATCGAAGATTTGCACAACCGGCATCTTTTATTGTTCCAGGATTGGTATCATCCTTTCTGGGTTTCCTTAGGAAAACTCAGATTATTCCATGAGAAACAAGTGCAGTCGTTATTACGGCACGTCTCGGTGAGGGAGAAGACTTTTGTTATGCGCACTGAGATTAAAAAGTTTGATACTTTGTTATACGACAGGTTCCCATTCTTAAAGAACAGGCATTTGCTGTCTGGAGAGGAGCAACTCCAGGGCGCGCTGAGTATTGTTATTTATCCTAAGAGTGTTAATGTTGATTTCGTTGAAACTGCTCCCTGGAATCAATTTAGAGGTAATCCGGTGATGTCTTCAGTGGGGAGCGGTTTAATCTGGTTTGTTGCGTGCCGCTATATTGCGGGAACTGACCGGGTACTTCGTATTCGCGATCCGTTGCCGCAAGGGGTGGTATTTTTCAAGCATCTCTTTTTGCGCCAGTCATTGGTTTATACCAACGATGAAGTTTGGGGTTTTATCAGGCGTTACGAAAGACTTTATAAAACACCTTATTTATGGGTTGCTTCCAGCCCAATGCCTTTACCTATATATAGCGTAGTTTCATCGTCCGGGTTAGAGGCTGAATCACTACATGTCTGTCTTGATTCGATTTCAGAGGTTAAAGAAGCAGGCGGTTTACGGCTGCAGGATTTTAGCCTGAAGTTCCTGCATAACCGTCCCGGATTGCTCAATGATATATTGGCGGCAATCCGCAATAAGGGAGAATTTTATTTTATTGAATGGAAACAGCATCTCTCTCCGCATGTTTTCAATTTGGGAGTTGTGACCAAAACAGCTGAAGATGAATCGAGCATAACAGATGCGCTTAGCCGGATAAAAGACACGCATAATGGGATCTGTGGCCCGGGAACCGGCAATAATAATAGGTGGATCCTGGAATTCAGCATTCCCCATAGGGTGGAGGCATTGCTTAAGGTGACCGGATTTTTAGCCATGCACGCGATCAATATCAACGCATTCTTCACTCCCCGGATCAGCGATATAGAAGGCTTTTCGGAAGCGCAAACCCGGTTTCTTTTTGAAGTGGAACTGCCGGAAGATATATCTTTTAATTATTTGTTCGCCCGGCTGGACCAAAGGATCGGGAAAGGGAAATACACTCTGGAAAGACGCGATCTGATCGACAAAATAATTTGTAACATGGGGCAGGATTGCGGCATTGTTTTTAGCCTGGAAGAAAGGGATGAAATAAGAAAAGCGTTAATGGTTGTCGCTCATTATCATGCCAGCCAATCGCGTAAGGACAGGGTCAATCCCTATTTTTCTCATATCCTTGATATAGTGAAAATGCTGATGGTTGATTGCGGCCTCGCAAATGTAAGAAGTGACATCAGAAATATTATTATCATTGCCGCTATCCTTCATGATAGCCTTGAAGAGAAGGATATCACTGATGAAGAGCTCCTCGCTCAGTTTGGCAGGCAGATCTATACGATCGTCGATTTGTTGACAAAGCGCGCGCAGAACGGAAGTATCGATGAGATAGGATATTTCGCAAAATTGGCTAAGGCTGAAGGTGTTGAGGGTTTGATTGCCCAGCTGATCAAGATGGCCGACCGTATCCAGAATGTACAAACGCTTTCCGGTAAACTGTTAAGCGCTTCTTTTGTCACCAAAGGCGTTATTTCCACTCAGGAAGCTTTTCTTCCCTTTTTCTTGGAGCCGGTCTACCGCTTACGGATCAGCGCAATCGAGGCCGATGATCTCAGGGACGATTTCCTGAGGGCATTTGAAGCGGCCTTGGCTTTATTCAAGCAGGCATTTTACCAGGCAAGTGAGAATCCTGTTACCTGCCCGCAGGTCATCTTGGAACAGCCTTTGGCAAAGGAAGCTCTCGGGAGCCGCGATGAAGAAGCGATTGTTTATACCCAGAAGCCTGAGTTAGGCAGCCATTCATTAGCGCAAGGCAGAGGGCATTATGTTGTGCAGCCGGAGGTCCCTTTAAGCCTTGACGAAGTTATCATGCATCTGCGCCGGCATCCAAACGATATATTTATGATCAAATACTTAGAGCAGCTTGTGGAAGAAGGAGGCCACAAAGTGCTGGAGGAATTGTTGGGAAGATTCGTTGCCGATCCCTTCCCGTCACTCTATGGCGTACTGGCTGAATCAAAGGAAGCCGACTATATACTGGAGGCTATGAAGGGATTAGTTGAAAGGATCGGGGTGGAGTCGTGCCTTGATCTGTACCGGAAGCATCCGCTCCCGAATATACGGGCGATGACCATGATGGAAGTCGGGCTGGCGGAAAAGAAGCTCAAACGTTTGATCAGCCAGAGCCGGCTTACGCATAAAACGCTTTTGGAGCTTGGTGTGACCGAACTGCCGGTCATGCCGCATTTATTAGCCGCGGAAATAGTAAGGAGACGTAATGCCGTGCACGTCAAGGATACAATCTCTTGTGTTGAGGAGGCAGATATTGAAACAGGGATATCTTTGAGAGAGAAGCCGCTTGAAGAAACGCTCAAACGGATCATGGCTTTGGATTTTGAGGGATTATTGAACGATGAACCGATCATAGGATTTGGTTTTAATAATACGTATTTTATTGGCATACACTGGCAGTTGGTCCTGCGTGTCAAGCAGCTGCGCCAGCATTACCGCCTGAAGGCAACGATGGCCAGCGCGGGCCGAGGGTTGACCAGAGAAGAATCGACTGTGTCCGGTTTTATGGAGATGATCGAGTGTTACAGCGCGGCCGCCGGTTCTTCAAGGAATTTCTCTGATGGCTTTAACCAGGTGCATACGTTCGCCTGGGGAAGACGCAGTTTCCTGGAAGAAAAAGGTTTTAAGGTATTAGATCCCAATACGTTGAACTTGCAGATCCCCTATGATGATCAGCCTCTCTCCTGGGTTAAGGGTTTGCGTTTAAGCCCTGGCGGTTTTGAAGAAGTATTGGTGCCGGCGCAGATCGCTTTCTTTTGTACTAATTTCGATGAGCCTGTTATTTCGTATTCCGCGATGAGCTCTAACGGCATGGCCTCGGGCAATACCATGAATGAAGCTAAGTTGTACGGGCTCTTGGAGGTGATCGAGCGCTACGGAGATACAAACTTGTTGTATTCCCCTGAACGCTGTTTTACCATTGTGCCCCAGGAAGGAAGCAGGATAGGGGCAATAGTGAAGCTGGCAGCCGAAAGGGACATGCATATTCAGGTCCTTGATATCACTACGGAGCTGGGAGTGCCGGCATACCGCGCGTTTGTTAAGACCGATGACGGGAGGATCCTGGGAGGAAGCGGCAGCCATTTGAACGGAAGAATCGCCCTGTTAAGGGCGCTCTGCGAATTGAACGTGAAGCTCCATCACGTCTATCGTATACGCGAAGAAAATATTAAAAGCGAGTTCCCTTTGGCGATACAACTGCTCGAAGAAGCAGGGCTCCCTAATTACTCGACGGGAAACGTCAAAGGTGACCTGAGCGTGATAGAGCGGCTTTTAGTAGAGAATGGTTATGGTCCTTATTATATCGATTTGACCAGGACTGAATTGAATTTCCCCGTTGTCAGAGTGATCGTCCCCGGCCTGGATATTGCCGACGGGATAAGCCCGAAACAAATGATGGAGTTATTTATGTCGGCGAATGCGGGGGAGGATAACGATGCAACGCCTGCTTCGTCTTCTTTGGCTGTCCGGTTGATCATGAGGCAGGAGCAAGAGAAAGATAAACGTTTTTCCGGAGAGCCCGGAAGTTCTCCCGTTTTGAATACCTGTTATTCGCTGGGACGCAGTATCGTTAACAGTTTATTAAGCGCCCGCCGGTCAGAATTTTTTAAGGGCCAGATAAGCTGCCTTAAACAGCAAAGCGGCGCAACAATTGTTGGTATCACCGGTCCTCTGGGAGCCGGTAAGACAACGGTAGCTCAGTTTCTGGAAAGGCAGGGATACTATGCGATCAGTGTTGATGGGCTGCGTATTGATAGTATGGCGCGGAAGAATGTTCCTTTCCTGAGTAATTCTACGGCAGGTAGGGTCGCTTTATTGTTACGTAAGAATAACCTGGCATCGAGGATTTATCACTTTTTGAGAAGTACGGGTTTACAAGAAAGGCTCTATGAAAAGATCATCGATGCATTAAGAGAAAATGCGCGATATGTTTTTATTGAATCATCAGTGCTTTTTGAACTCAAACATGGCCTTGCCCTGGATACGGTTTGGTCTATTATGCGCAATGATAAGAAAAGATGTAAAGGGCTTATACAAAGACAGGCTGAACAATATGGATGGTCTTCTGAGCAGACCAGGCAGTGGCTCCAAGATGTCAGTGCTTCTTTGCCTGGGATAGAGACATACGTTTCGTTTTCAGATATAGTCATACATAATGATACTTCTCGGGAAGATCTTGAGGATAGCGTCACTGCTTTATTATCAATGCATAAGCTCTCCGGCCGGTTTGACGGCAATACTTTCCCGCCGCTCGGGCCGGAAAATAGAGTAGTTATCCATAACCATAGGGGAGGCTTAAAGGGTACCTACAGCTGTGGAAAAGTCGTTGCATCATCACGTCTTGAAAAATCAGACACTATTCTTGAGCGGGGGTATTTACCTTATATTCTTGTTTTTATTCTAAGCTTTTTAAACGCATGCGCTCCTCCGGCGTATATTCGAAATATTCTTATTCCTCCGTATCAGGTTATTGTACCTGCCGAAGCTAAGCCCGCTCAAGTCAAAACAGAGGTTTTAACCCGCCAGAAATCAGGTTTGCAATCAGGTATCTTTACTCTTCAGGATATCAGCCGGAGAAAAGGCAACTTAAATATTGATGAATCTTCCAGGGTCATCGGCAGGCTCTGCGGCATTGATTGGCGTTTTGTATCTGAACGCCTCGGAAGAAAGCCGCTCGTCGTCCCCGCGTATATCCCGGATTATCTGCACTACACTCCGTTGCCCCGGGTCATTAATAAAATAAAAAGCCATCAGAAATTTGTCCTTATCGTGAAATTTATTTACCATAAAAATGTTGAAGGAAGAGGGTTTCCGTTCCCGGTTTCTTTCCTGGGAATGTATTCGCGGGGAAAACTCGCGCGTTCGTTCCAGGTAGGTATCGGAGAAAATCCCGGAAGTACTCCCTTAGGCTGGCACAGGATCACCCGCTTTGACCGCTGGCATAGATCAAGTTCATATAATACGCCTGAGGGGCTTCCCGCGCCGATGTATTGGGGATTGCAATTAGATGGGAGTCGTATATGGTTACATCAAGGCACGATCGCCGCTCCTCTTTTAGAGAAGCGTGAAAATAGCCTGTACCGGGGCTCACACGGCTGTATCCGCGAACAGGTAGAAGATGCTTCACGGTTGTTTAATTGGGCCGTATTGGGCACGCCGGTACTTATAATCAACAGATTGAATGAAATAGACACGTATTTATACTCAGGGAAGAGAGGTTCTTCTCCTCTGGGAGCGTTGGTTCTCATAGAGAGTTGGCAGAGGCCGGTAGGAACTATAAATTTAAGCGCGGTTACATCCGTGTACAGGCCGTATTCTGTATCTCTCAGGGGTAAAAATAATTCGGCAAGCTCCGCGATAGATACCTTGACGCCTTCAGAGGTGCTTTTAAGATTGGAGTTAGAACTTAATTGCCGTAACCTTAATTTGAGCGGTTATTATTGGGCCGGCTCGCGGCTGCCTCATTCCGGCCTTCTTCGGCTGGAGCGCCTTGGCCCTCAGGGTTATCTATCCTGGTATTTATTTGAAACCGGCTTAGAGGTATTTGTCGACCGCGAGCGCCGCGCGATAGAGGGTTATGGCTTGATCAATAGAGAATGGGAAGGACTCATCGCTTTATACCTTGCGTTCCACATCCTTAATAAAAAGCAAGGTAAAGCGGCTGTTTGGGCGGATGTTTATTTAGAGAGGTTGCCTCTGATCTGGGAAGCCATGGGAGTCGGCATTTTTGAGGGAGCAAAGGTTGAGTATCATCAGATAATTAACGAAGAGCAGCTTGCAGAAAGGGTGAAAGCGTATTTATCCTCTCAACTTCCTGTTGAAAAGCAGCATCCCGGGCTTTGGAATGACCTGGTAACGCCTATGACGCAGAAGATGAACTGCGGTTTGGGTTTGAGTGATGAAGAAAAAGCGATGGTTTCATACCATGATTTTGCCGGATATACATCGTTTGGCTATGCCGCTTCTTTCTATATCAGGCATGTGGGAAGAAAAGCTGATGTCAGGATACTCGGTCAACTGGCAGAGGCCTTGAACGAAGAACAGAAGGTATTGCTTGAGCGGTTGAAAGCAGGTGAGAAACTGGCTGAATTGGAGCTTGTTGATTTATTCGCAGGAAGGCAATTGAAGGTATTGCCTGTCAATCGGGTCGCCGTTGGGGCTTCTTCTTGCATCACTCAATCATCGAGAGTCCCCTCAGAACTGGCCAGTAAATTAAGTCCGGTATATCCCTTTGAACAGTTTTTTAATGCCCATCGGGGAGCGGCGCCGGCATCGCTTTTTTCACCGATTACCATGGCGGTAACTATAAAAGCAGGATGGCCGGGATTAGGCGATTCTTATGTGTTTTTCAACCAGGAAGCCCATAAGAAACTGGAAATCTTACAGATCATTGCTATTGGAGAGTGCTACCGCGATTTTGAAATAGCGTCTTTAGGCGTAGGGGAGGTATCCGCCGGCAAAGATATGGTTTTGGTAAACGATATCATCGCTCCGCGGACATTCAGATTCTTCAACGGTAAGAAAAACTATGGTGATTATCAGGCTGAAGCGTTTTTAAAACAGACCATTGAAAGTGACGGTATCGACGCGATATTCGGCAGGGACTTTTTGTCTATCACACCCCGCTATGACCGTTTTGTCTTGGAAGCAGGCAGGATCGTTTTTGAAACGCATTCACACCCGGGCTGGGACAGGCATGACTTTAATATTCTTTATCGCTTCCCGTGCGGAGGCGACCGGGAAAAGCTTTTAGACCTGCGCAGGCCTGTGGGTTCTATTATCTGCGGTCAGAGCCTTGAGTTCTACCATGCAAAATCTATTTACGCCCATAGTTATATTACAGAAGCAGGGCTTGTCTGCGGCGAACAATACGGTGATGAGCAAGCTGTTTTGACCGGCCGGGAAGCGATTAATGACCTGCTCCGAGCTACCGGCGCGGCTTCCTGGATCAGAGAGATCCAAGCCGGTTTATTGAAGACATCTTCTTCCTCGTCGCTTGAGTATCTTTCCGCCTGCCGCCTTGAGATGTTCGAGAGCGCTATAGGCAGGAGGGAAGGGATTAAGGATGATTTATACCAATTGATCAGCAGTGAATTAAGGAGCAATGTTTCTGGCAATGGTTTTGAGACTCGTAAACTGATTTCTCTTTGGGGATGGTTAATATCGCTTTATAACGCGTATGATGAATATGATTTTATGCTTGTGCTGAAAGCGTTTTTATCCGCGGTCGCTTCAATGGAAGAGAATAAGAATTATGATTATCCCGCAGCTGTCAGCGCCTATATACAACAATACCGGGCCGGTCTTCAAAAAAATGGCCTAACCGTTGAAGATAAGGAATTAATCAAGGCCGCCCGCTATATCTTCGGCCACCTGGATGTGGATATGGGAATGCTAGTCCCGATTGCCGATAGTATTGTTACGGCGGCCGGGAATATCGCGTCTTCATCCCTGAGTATACGGCTGTGTATTTTAGATATGGACCAGACGCTCTACTGTTGCCCTGCGTTGACGCGTTCTATCGTGCGCTTGAGCCATTCGTTTGCTGCTTCTTTCGGAATAACTCTGGCGGAGCTGGGAGGCCGCAGGAAAAATAATGACGGCAGTATGACGGCGGCGTTGAGATCTTTGGGGCTGTCTCTGGATGAATATTACTATTATATCGCGACGAATGCCGATATGAAGGAACTGAAGTCTTCCTCGGTATTGTGGAACCTCTTCGGTGACCTGCGTCAACAAGGATGTTATCTGGCCGTCGCCACCAATAATGGGCTGATCCTGACCGATAAAATCCTTGAGCGTTTACGGTTAAAAGGGTATATGGATTTTGTTATAACTCAGCAGGAGGCGGGAAAGGGCAAGCCGGATACCTTGATGTTCCAGATAATATGCGAGCGTTTTAAAAAGGTCACAGGCGAGCATAATCGTCATGTTATTTCTGTCGGTGACCGCAAAGAGTTTGACCTGTATAGCGCTGGCCGTCTGGGCATCGCGGGAATATTAGTTGATGGGCCGCGCGATCTGGCGGAGAAGCTCAAGAGAAAAATGATCGAAATAAACTTGTTGCGCTCAGGGCTGCCGGCGGAAGTGCCGAAAGACCTGGTTATCCCGGGGATCAATTTTGCTTTAACTGCCTCTCCTATTATTACACAGCCGGTATTAACGGACAGTTATGGTATGGGCATGGTTAAATTATTAGGAGGTAAGTTCTTGAGCGATTTAATAGAACAGCCGGATATTCAGAAAGAAAAAATAGCGACCCTCGGCGGCCGGATCGTATATTGGCTTCATCCCGGTTTTTCACAGCGCCATCCTGCGGATATTATCTATGGATACGACGAAGAATTGTATGAGGCTTGGGAAAAAGGAAGGATCACTTTTAAACAAAAGGGTATTTTCATCGATACCGTTAATATTTTATGCCGGGAGTATGCTTCGCGGGTCAGTAATTATCTTTCAAACCTTAGCGATACTGTTTTTCTAGCCATTGGCCATTCACAGGAGGACGATATCGGTATGCAGCCGTATGCCGGAGGGCTTAAACCGGGCTTTGTAGTAGTTTCGACCAATAATATAGGCCCTCAGCCTCATCTCTTGCGTGTGAGGAGAGCGGGGAGCAGTGATCTTGTGGGTTGGAGGGCTTTGATATATTGTCTGCATGATCTGTTAGGGGTGCGTCAGATCGACCTTATCGGTGAGTTCGGTTTCCCTGGAAGCAATTTTGGTTGTGTAAAGGGGACAGCTGCTGCCTTGGGAGATTATTTTTCCATTCATGTTAAATCCGAGTTAATGTTTCCGGGTATTCTTTTTGACAGGCCGTTACGTGAAGCTGTCAACGCATTAAGGTGCAGCTCGCCGCAATCCGGCCTACAGTGGCTCATGGTGCGCGTAAATACCAAAAGCGAGAGGGTTGTTGCCGAGCGCTTACGCAGGAAGGGTTTTGAAGTGTACCTGCCGTTACGGAAAAAGCATTCCAAGAGAAAAGACAGAAAGGTTGAGCCATACGATGTCGCGGTATTTCCCGGGTATGTTTACGTTCGGGTTGAAGAAAGCCGGATCCTCGAGGTCCTTAAAACCGAAGGTGTTATTGAAAAAGAAACAGCGGCTATTTCAGACGCTCAGATGACGGAAATAGCAAAGAAAGTGTCGTCTTCCGCGGTGAGCGAAACTCCCGTAACGGCAGGCCGCTTATTAGGGAATGATTACTATTGGTTGAAGAAAGATCTTTCCGGTGATCTTTCAGAGGGAGCCGGAGGCGTCATTGCGTTAGCGCAGGCAGTTGTTTTGAAGGATAAAAATGTATTGAGCTATGCCCGCCTTGAAATAAGCAATATTACCGCCCTGCGCGAAGAGATGTTCTCGAAAAAGCAGTTTAAGCTTCTCGATGATACTACCAATGAGCTGATCGGCAAGATCGAAGCGATGGTTTTAGCGGAAAACCGGGAATCCTTTATGCAGGGTTTAGAGATCCAGCCGCAGTATCGGGACCGCGACCTTCATTATCTGCTTATTAATATTGTGTTAGTTGAATTACTGCTGGCAGGTGTGGATAAATTCCACGTTGTCCCTTGCGGCCCGAAAGCGTGGACTATCCTGAAATGGATATTCGGGAAGGGTTACGGATTCGCTGATAGTGGAAACAATCTGCTCAGTATGGATGGCCGGTATGGAGATCGTGATTTATTCTTTTCCCGGCTCAACCCGGCACGGGAAAAGATCCGCCAATTTGCCGCTTCTCCTCTGGTGCCGGGCAGGCCGGCTGAAATTGACGCGCTACTTGAAGCGCTTTTAGATTTCGCGGAGTTAACGCCAGGCGCTCATATTGATAGGGACGCTCTTATAAATAATTATTTTAATCTTAAGAGCTATTTGCACAATTTTAAAGATATCAAGACCCGGGAAAAAAGTATCATTGCGCTCTTACGGCGGATATTCGACCGGAATATCCCCTCATTGAGCGAAGAAGATGAATATTTGTTGCTTTCAGTTTTTATGCTTGTTGGCGTTGCTCCTGCGGTGGTCGATCTCCTGTTAAAGGAATACGGCGTTATCCGGCCTCGATACATGGAATATGACTGCCCTTCAAGAGGGGTCCGCGGATATTCCTGGCAAGGGGAATTCTTGTGGTATAAGACAATCTTATTCCAGGAAATCATAGAAAGAGCGTTAAGAGAATATGCGTGCAGGGGAAATGGAGAACTTATCATTCTTGATGCCCTGTGCGGAGAATCAAGGGTGACTATTGACTGGTTCAGCAGCTTTGTCCGTACTACCATTCAAAGTAAAAATATGCTCCTTATAGGACAGGATAAATGGGGGGAAAATATCTTAAAAGCTGTTTTACGCGCGAAAGAGAACGGCTTAAGCGCTGATCAGATAAGGTTTATCCTGGGAGATGCCAGAATGAAATTCGGAGGTATCCCTTTGAAAGATAAAAGCGTGAAATTAGCTTTCCTGCTTTCATGGGCAACCTATGGATTTCTGGAAAAAGATATAGAAGGCTTGTATGCTGAAATATTCAGGGTAGCGGCTTTGGACAGTTATTTCTTGTTTGATCTGGGGCTTGAGGAAAAAGAGTACTTGCTGCGATTCGCCAGGTCCGTCAACAGGCCTTTGCGGGAGAAAAGAATAAATAACAATTCAACCGTAACGCTTGATGAGGAGAGGAGCCTTTATGTTTTTAGCTTCTCGGATAACCCTTTTGTTGGCGCTGATGTCATGGGGCATGGGGCTAAAGCTGCAGCTTCGCCGCTTGCGGTATTTAATGCCCGCGTTCTCTCTTTCGCTGCCGCTTTGCTTTGTCTTCCTTCGCTTGTCTTTGCCGTTATTTCCGACGAAGAATACTATTACCTGGAAGCTTTCCGTAATCTTTTCCCGGCGTTGATGGGATTTGTTCAGCAGCAGTATTCTTTTATCGCCTGCGCCTTAGGGATCGCCTACGCGTATTTTGTGATCTATAAACGCTGGTCAAAAAGCAGGAGCAAGGAGTTTAGCTCGACCGAGATCGAAGCCATGACGGATGTGGGCTTAAGGGCGGAGAACAGGACCATTCAGGAAACGCTCGCTCCTTTATTGCTCAATTGTGAAAACGTTTTCAATGCCGAGCGCCTCACTGATGAAGGCGACCTCGACGGCATCTTAAATCCGGCGTTCCAGATCAATCAGATAACGCCTTTCTATGTGAATATGGATAAGCCGGCACGGGAATCAATGGCTAAGATCCATGGGGCAATGGGAGAAGCTGCCAGGCAAGTTTCGTATAAACTTTACCGCATGCTCAAGAATGGCGCGGTTTCAGAGAATTTAAGAAAAAGCGTTTTTGTCAAATGCGTTGAGATAATCCGCATAGCCCGGTATTCCTTAATATACAGCTATAGTATGCATGAGAGCAATAATTGCCAGAAAGTATCAGGATATATGCGCCCGCCGAGTAGTTTTTGGGAGATAACCGCTATCCTTTCAGCGCCGCGCACGCTCTTCGGGCTCACCAGAGAAGGCTGGACGAGTAGGTCAAAACTCAGGCAATTGGTCGTTGAAAAACTGCTGCCTTTGGGCAATACCCTGGTCGCTGGTTTATATGACAAGCCTCAGATCAAGGAAAAATTAGAGAGGTACCTTAAATATATTTTCTCCGGCTGGAGGAAATCGGAGTTGGGTATTGAAATATGGTGGGGGCTTTTTAGCATGCTGCGCAGGTTGTCTACTACCATGTCATTTAGCTGGCTTGTGTATTTAATGATGCAGGCCCGCCCGGAGCAGCTTGATTTTATAAGTTTCTCAAAGCCGATCATGATCGCGTTTTCTCCTGTTTTATTGACCTGGGCAGTCTATCTCCTGGCGATGAAGCTCGATATTTATTATCTCTCAAGATTGAAACGGTTGGATATATTAGAACGAAAATTAAGATCGCTCGCCCGCCAGGGCTCTTTACTCGATGAGGTGCCCCAGGAGGAAATGCTTTGTGAAAGCTATCGCCGGATCAATGATACGTTAGATATTGAGATCAATGGAGCAGATCCGTCAGCGGACATGATCTTTATTATGACCGGCGATAACCGGAAAAACGCGCAAGTTTTGAGCCGTTATCTCCAGGCATCAAAAGGCATTTTGTGGAGAAAAGATGTCCCGGTATTTGTCGTTTCGAATAAGGGCAGAGGCAATGGGATGTGTTTCTTAAAAGCCCTTGAGCATTTGGATTTAAATATTCCCGCGGAACAATTCCTGGACGCGTTGATGCACGATGAAGATGCGGTATTATTGAACCCGGATTCCCGCGGCTACGGTTACGGCCATTTGCGCGGTAAAAAAACCGGGAATTTAGGCGTATTTGCCTTGATCGCCGATAATAAAGATCAGGAATCAATACTTAAAGAGCTTCCCTTAGAGGGCTTAGGAGGATTACCCGGCAGTATTAAGACTTTTGAATTGCAGCTTTTGAATGGTTATATTGCTTTGCGCGGGCTCAAAACAGCAAAGAGCGATCATGCGGGCCCGGATCACTCGGATTGTTTTAACGGCGGCCTGGCTGTTTTTTGCGCGGATAGAATATATATCGGCCCCTTGGATTATTCGGGAAGAATTACCTTGGGCGGGAGCTTGACTTCTTATGTTCAGATGAAAGTCCAGGAATTGGGCTTGTTTTTAGTGCGCGGCGTCAGGGACATTGTTAAATATTTCGTGAAATTCTCCCATGAAAAGCTGGGCAATTACGTCGTGAAGGAAGCGGTGGGGTATAAGTATGAACTGGAAAATCTCAAGAAGCAGCAGATGCTTGCTTTTACCGGGAGTATCATTATCGGATTTCACAATCCGGAGGAAATAAATACCCTGGTCAGGCTGCAGCGTGAATTACAAAGATTTGTGATCATCCCGTATCTGCAAAAGAAACGCGTGATCCCGGAGATCAGGCTGCAGCAGGATATTTTAGTGCTGCTCGTCATGACGTATCGGGGAGAAGACATTTTTACTTATTTATCCGCCCGCAAGAACCGTTTACTTCCGATGAAACAAAGGAGATTCTATGAAAAGTGGTTTACCCATATCGAATTATATTTTAAGACAAAAGCCCCTCCTGCTTTTCAGGCAAATGCCCCTTATCCGAAGACTTCTCTGTATATAAAGAATACCCCCGGGGAGGTAATGAATGCTATTTTACAGGGATTATCTCTTGAGGAGCAGGCGTTATATGCCAGCCAGGAAAAAGCTTCGTATGAGCAACTGCGGCGTTTGAATGATTGTGTCTTTGATAAAACGGCGGCAAGCCCGCTGGATATAAAAGAGATTGCTTTGGATGAACGTAAGCAAAGGATGCTCGATACTCTTTGCGGTTCCTGGATAAATGAAATAAGGGATTTTAAGGAAAGACTGGTATCTCATGCGGTATTGGAGCGGTCCGAATATGACGATTTTTGCGCTTTTATGAAAATGAGCGCACAAACGATCAGTGAGTTGCGGTATAAGGCCCCCGATATTGCCGTGCGGGTCATCTTTCATACGTTTTCTTGCGGGGATCCCTATCAGGAAGTTGATTTAGGGACGATGTTTGAAAGCTTATTCCTTATCATGAAATTAGGGGTGAGAGGATCTCATGATTTAGTAAGGCCTTTGGAAGAGATGATAGAGATCATTTCGATTTTAAGGAGTACTGTTTATCAGGCTGAAATACCGGTAGTTGAGCTTGCCCTTGATGGCGTTCCCTTTTTATGTATACGCAAAGAGGCTTTAGCGATAAAGCCGGGTTCTTCCGCGCTGAGCGAGCAGCGGGAAGCCGGCGTTGATTGCGGCGGGCCTCTTTTGGGCCCCGTAAAGAAAGGATTTATCGAACAGGAACTGGCAGGTATTGGGCGTTCTTTGCCTAATCTGGTCGCGCCTATTTTAAGCAGGAACAATAATAAGGCGGGCAGTCCTGCTTTGACGGTTTCTTCTGTGGGACAATCTCAGGGGAATAACGGCGCGCATAAAGCGCTCACCGAGTCCCTGCAAATCACTAAGAGATTTTATGAGTATGCAGGTTATTCCCTTTGGCGAAAGACCGAGCAGCGTTTCGAAGACCGCCTTATTGTAAATGTGGCTTATGGTTCGTCTCAAAACAGCCTCTTGCCGCCTAATAATTGCGAATTCAGAAAATCGATCACGGACGGCGCTATTTTGACGACGAGCCGGTGCACGAATTGCATGGGAGTAATCGGGGCAGGATGGGCAGGGGATTCACTTTCCGGTTTTATACGCCATCAGCACCTTCATTCGCCTTTAGAGAAATCCTGTCCCCCGCCTGCCGATGACGCTGCTTATGCTTTGGCCAAGGCAGAAAGTATAGATACGCATCTCTCTCAAATAGCCGTAAAAGCTAAAGCGCGCTTAGTGCTTTCTTACCGCCAGGATGTGCAGAAATACGCTGCAAGGATCCGCGATGCTTTGCTCGCGGCATATCATAATGTTGATTTCAGGCTTTTATTGATCGACCGTCAGCTCAGTTGGGATATGGATTCGAATATTATCGCGACGGCCGACGGGATAGGGGTGCGCAGCTGGGACATGCAAGGCAGGGAGCGCGGCCTGGTAGTCCCCTGGGATGAAATGGATTTACTGCTTGATCAGTATGCCTATGCCATAGTCGATATGCGCGGGGTGTTGCTTGCGGCTAAAAAAGCATCGTCACCGCTTTTTGATACGCAATTGGAGAAACTTGATGAGGGTGAGCATTTTAAGTTTGAGCTTAAGCAGGTAGGTGCTTCATCGCCTGTGCAGGCGCTTGAAATAATATCAAGTAAAGATCAAAAGATTAAGGGAAAAAATGTTCCCCTGTCCTGTATTTGTGAGCGGATAAAGGCGCATGCCGGGAAGAATGAGCATGCTGAAGCTTTCGAGGCCTTTTATTATCAATTATTCGGCGCGCTGCGGCAGCGGGAGTTAACGGACAGCGGGGAAGACCAGGAGTTGGGCGCGTTTAAGCGCTTCTTGTACGCGACGGTCAACCGGCTGATTAAAGAAGAGAAAAACGGCAGCGCTGAAGGATATTTGCATCAATTGCTGGAGATGGCTCGCATAAACAAATGTATTTCCTCAGAAGACCAGGCTTTAGTAAGGAATGTCATTGAGAGCCCTCGTATATTGAAGCTGCTGCTTGACGGCAATAATGCCCGATGGCTTACGAAAAGCGCGATCAGGGGGAGGCTGGAAAGTGAAGCGATCATCCGGCTGCTCGACCGGCAAGATAGCGGCGTGATCATTGCTTTGGAAAAAATGCTGCGGCCGGAAAGTGACGGAGGCATTCAGGCGGGTGCCGTACTTTTGCGCGAAAACATCTTTAAATTCATTCTTGCCGTTGCTTTTGACGGCAGCCAGCATGTCCGTTATGCCGAAAGAAAGGCGTTGCCGCAGTATTATAAACAAATTAAAGCGTTAGGGCATATTGTCATCAGGGGGCAGGTGCCGCAGAGCGGAGAATTAAAGATAGGCAGGAAATGGGCGAGGCTTGATGCTTCTTTGTATGGGGCATCGAATTATTTATTAGAAATGAAAGACGGTATCCCGGTAAGGATATTTTTCTCTAAGACACATACCTCGCTTGAATTCCTGCCCGCGGTCAACAATAAAACCGGGGAGGTTGAAGTGGTCCATTTGGGGCAGATATTCCGGGAAGTATTCAGTAAATTTTCCGATGTGACCCTGCAGGCTTATTTAGGGAAATTGGGGGAATTAAGCATAGGCGGCGGGCGCCCGCATAGCGATGGGACGGGCTATGAGCCTTCCTGGTCGCGGTTCTATTATCACCCTTATGAAAAAGTTGAGGTGCTGGTAAAAGACGGGTTGGTCTGGAGAGTCTCTTCATTGGAGAGCGGTCTGGACCGCGCGTATATGCGGATCGTGCATATGCCGACCAATCAAATTACAACAACGGCCGTAAAATTAAGCCATAAAGATGTCTGCCGCCTCAACGACGAATACCAGATCCATAATTATCCTCTTGACCAGGCGGGAAAGCTCAATATTGATTCCCAAACGGTGATGAATTTCGGGAAAGCCCGCGCTTTCCATCGTCTGACGATATATGATATCCGTAAGAATAAGAACGGAAAGGTCTTCGCGGTGGCGGCAAGAACGCTTTCCGGTATTGATAAAAGGCTTTATATCATTTACTCGCTGCCGGATTATCCTTTCAGCTTCAAGAGCGAGCAGATCTTAACTGTTTTTAAGATGCACCTGGCTGAAGTACTTGAGGCGCTTGCGTTCAATACTTTTGTCCTTGAAACGATAATCCATAAAGACCAGCGCTTGAGCGCCGGGAATTATCTGTGGCGTTTAAAGCATATCGCCGGCAGCCTTTCGGTAAATTTAGCTCATGCCTCAGCCAGGATAGTGTATGTGGCAGGAAAACCCGTGTTTGTGTTCATATGCGACAAAAAAGGGATGAGCCTGACTGACCGTAAAGGCGCGCCGGTCATCCTGGATGTAAGGGGTGAGGCAGGACACGCAGCGCAGCGCGCTGAATTGGCGGAAATAGCGCGATTCCTGGAAACCAGTAACGATCTGCCTGCCCCTTTTAAAGGCAAAAAAGCGCATGCCTTCGGCGAATTTGAAAAATTGATACAGAAAGAAGTTGAAGATTTAAAAGAGAAGATCAAGCAGCTTCTCCGGGAAAAAAGATCAAACAAGGTCAATAAAGAGGTCGTTTGGTTCCAGCAGCGAATGTATAGGATCGTTACGCTGCTTATCGGTCATTTTGATAAAGCAGGTTCGGAAATGGTCCAATTATTCCTTAATCAGTATGTTCCGTCAGATAAAGAGCATAGCGGCCTGGAAGAAGCAATGCGGCAATTTGGTTTAAGCTATTGGGTCATTAGGTTTGGTAATGGCTCTCGGAGCCCTTCTTATGTCACCCATGAGTTGCGGCATCAGGTCAAGGAGTATAGTGAAGAAGTAATCAGTTTTTGCAGAAGGAATTTGAAATCCTATATGCCGCCTATGGGCGTCCCGCAGGCACGCAGTAATATCTTAACTTCAGAGGACCAGGCGTTCTTAAAGAGTTTAGGAGTGGTTGTTCCCCGTCAAGCGGCGGCGAGTGCCGCGCCTGCAGCGTCTTCGGCGGTTTCAGCAACAGCCGTGAACTTTCCGTTATGCGGATACGTTGAGGACGGCAGGATATTGGCGGAAAAACGCCGCAGGGATATCGTGAATCCATTGTCCGCGGCACTCGACCTGCTGGAAAAAAGAAAGGTCTGGGGAAACCTTTTGCCAGCAGGAGCTAAGTTCAATTTTACCTACGCGTTTTCCCGGGAAAACGGTATTTTCGCCTTAAGCGCGCAATTCAAGAATGTAATAGTATTGCCTTTAAAGGAGCGCCACAATGCCAGCCTGCTTTCATTCATCATCCGCCATTTTATTCACGGGAAGTTCATTCGTGAAGCAATTTCATTTGACGATAAGAGATCAAAAGTATATCGCGGTGATTTGATCTTTATGCTGAAGCTGCCTGACCGGGAGCGTAACGAGATCATAGCTTCTTTAGAGCGCTATGATTATCCCAACAAGGAGGGTTTCTTAGAGTTAAATAAGGCTTTGGATAAAGAAGACCTGTTACGGCTGTTCGCGCTTGTATATAACGGGGGAGATATAAGAAATGGATGCGGTCTATCTCTTGGCAGGAAGATGCAGGCGCATATTTTTCGTACGATCGTCCCGAAATTCGCGCAGCTTGGCGTTTCAAAGGGGAGGGTGTTGAGCCTTATCCTGGGCCTGGCGCGCGTGGCGCATACCACCGAAGAGTTCTGGGTGTTCTTAGAAGGGCTGGCCTCTATCCCTGATTGGGTAATATGTATCCCTGCAGAGAAAAAAGCCGACCTGGGTGTTTTTGTCACCAAGATCGACCAACTGCTGTCGGAAGGGGTATGGGCCATCCATTATAATGAGCCGGTTTGCTGTAAAACCCTCGTTGATCTGGTAAAGAATACCCTTGAACATTTCTGGGAGTTCAAGGATTTTCAGGATGAAGCGCCGGATTATCATGAAAAAAGCCGCGAGAACTATTACGCGGACCACTTGTGTATGTTAAAAGGGGTCTTAGGGGAGATATCCGGAGTGCATAAGTTTACTTTTGTATTTAAGGATACTATCGATGTGCTCGATTTTAAGGACCATCCCTTAGGCTTGGAAGCGGTGAACCCGGTGTATATCGCCTGCGGCGATAAAAAAGAGTGCGATGGGCAGGGGTGCGGCTGTAAAACAATATTTGAATTCAAACATTTAGGCAGGTTGGAGCATCTCAGCCGGCAAATAACCGGTTATAAGACGAGAGTTTCAGTTTTCGGGCTGATCAGCAGCGCGCATGAGAAGTTCTTGAGGCAGGAGCCGTTAAACAAGGATGAAGAGATATTGAGGAATATTAAGAATATCGTGTTTTTTGCCGAGTATGACGGAAGCGGGTTAATGGGAAGGATCAATCATTTTGTAAAGAAGTATTATTATAAACGAGACCCATTTAAAGATAATAAGCGTTTGTGCGAGCGCAAATCCTGGAATCAAGGCGGCTTTACCGTCCGTTTTACCCTGGGAGAATTTAAGCTCTTCCTGAAAGAAAATGATGTGCCTGTTTCTCATCTGAACTGGGCCTTTGACCGGCTCGGGATGCACTATCGTAATAAAGGATTTGATGTTTATATCAGTATCAGTAATCCTAAGGGGCATGAAGCGGAGAACGCCTCTTGCAGGGAAAACATTGCCGCCCGCAGGGTGAGCTCGCCGGTAAATGATCAGCGCGCTCAAAAACAGGAGGTTTCGTTGCAGAAGGAGCCGATAACCGTTCAGTATGGAGAGCGGCTATTAGTAGGGCGCATGTGGCGGCGGGTGGTTACCTTGCGTTTCAGGCATGGCCGCGTTGGGCTCCTTGATGATGTCTTGCAGGCTATCGACGACAAGGCTTTTGTGGGATGGTTGGAATATTTGCATAATAAGCGCCCGAAAGAGTTAAGTGTTTCATTGGAGACGGTAGAAAAAGATACTATGCGCGCGATCATTAAGGAGTTGAAGCGTATCGAAGATTGGCAAGATGTCCTGCGAGACGATCTGCCGCGGCGAAACTGGCTCTTGAGGTTCACTATCCCTCATCAACCCGCCCAATTATTAATGGTCACCCGGATACTTCGGGAAAAAGGAATTAATATCCAGTCGTTCATGACGCCAACGTTCTCGCAGTATCATCAGCGTATGAGCTTTATTATGCAGCTTGAGGTCCCCGGCCGAAGCTGCGCTGACGCGGAGCGTGTTATGCAGGACCTCAAAAAACAACTCCACTACATTCCCGACCTGTCGATGTATCAGTCTGAAATGGTCGATTGGCTGGTGGAATATTTACTGAGAAAGATACCTGTTACTTTTAAAGATGCCGCCGTGCGGCGTTTCAGGCAGGCGCTCAAGATCATCGCCAGGCGCCACCTGGGTGAATCGCGTAAAGATAAGAAAAGTTCGTATATGATGCACCCGCTTGATGTGGCGATAATCGCGGCAAACTATTTTGATATCCGCGATGAGGCTTTATTAGAGAAGATCATTCTGGCTGCGTTACTGCATGATACGATCGAAGATAAGGATATTAGCGACGCAGAGCTGCGCAAGATATTCGGCGAAGATATTTATACGATCGTCGATCTGCTCACCAAACGCAAAGTTGACGGCCAGGCTGACGAAGCGGGGTATTTGTTCAGGCTTTGTTCTGCCGCCGGAGAGCTGGCCATGATCGCCCGGTTGATCAAGATCGCCGATAGGATCCATAATTTGCAGACGCTGGCGGGCGTTGAACATGATAAGGATTTCCGTCAGAAAACCATGTTTTCTACGCTTAATGTTTTTATTCCTCAGGTAATTGATACGATTGATTTTAATGCGATCGTTGATGAAGATTATCAGCGGATATTCCGGCAGGCTGTAGGGCTTTTCGCGCGGCAGGTTATCGATACGGCGATAGAATTACATTTCCTGAACCGTAAAGGAGAAGTGAATTTGAAGAATTTTAAAGGGCCCCGGATGAACGGGGGCGGGGGGAAGCGCACGCGGCTGCTCGGTAATGACGTAAGGACCATGTTTAAGCGTATGCATGATCTGGCCTCTTCAATAAAGGCAAGCTCCAGTCTAAGGGGGGGGCATGCCCAACATGCCGATGTTCAGCTTAGTGCCTTAGAAACCGGGAGGATGCCGCGTCGGGGAGCCTCACCCGCGGAACTGCCGAGTGGTAATGACAGCGCGGCATCTCCTATAGGGATGAAAGATTATCCCCGCTTCTTAAGAACAGACGTGCAGTCGCCTGCCGGGGTAAGGCGTCTGGTGCGCGAGCATTTGTTGCCGGTCACCGGCGCGCGGCATACCTTAAGCCATGGGAATGATGTTGCCGACCTTGCCGGGTATTTAGCCCAGCGCCTCGGATTAGGCCGGTGGGAATCGATGATACGGATCGCAGGCCTGCTCCATGATATTGAGAAGATACATAACAGGGAAGTGTTGATGCTGGTTAATTTCCCGGGCGACTTATCCGCGAACCAGCGGTTATTTGTGCAGAAGCATCATACTACGCCGCCGTTTATGGGAGTTAAGGAGATGGGGATCGAATTAACTCCTTTTGTGGAAACGCTTATCCAGTTCCATCATCGGCCACAGATGTGCAACGGAAATGATGTTTTAAATTCAGCCGCGCTTTGCCTTTCGCTGGCAGACCTGATCTCGGCGATGAGCGCTCCCCGTCCCTATTTCTACGTGGGAGGCAATATCGAAGACATTAATAGCATTCCCGGCTGGCTGCGCGGTTTCTTGTCCCAGAGAAATATCGTGTTGGAGCCGCGCGTCTGGGAAGCCGTCGAGGACCTGCTTGTTGATAAAAGAGCCCGCATCCATCAGATCAACGGGCTCAAGGCTCAAACGGTCGCTGACACCGTTAAAAGCTGGTTTGTTTGCGGAGATACGCAGGAGTGTCTGGAGAGCTTGAGTGAGAAAATAGAGCAGGCAAATGATCCGCAAAGGGTCAATCGCCTGTTGACCATATTTATTGATCCGGTTGTGTCCAGGGTCTTAAGCGACGCGGAATTAAGGGCGCTTTTTGCAAAGGTTTTATCGGCTGCGCACGACAAGGGAGAGCCTGTTATTTCTCATATCCGCGATTTAGCGGCGATCCCCGGAATTCCCTCCCGGTTTAATCAAGCTGTTTCCGATTTAGTCACTTCAAATAAAATAGTACTTACGGACCGGAATGGTCCATCACCGTTAAGCGGCTCAGCTTCGATTAAATCATTTGCATTTACCTTCGGGTTGTTGAAGCGCGTCCTTTTGCATACTCCTTTAGCCCGGTTATTTTCCTTGTACAGCCCGAAAGCCGTATTAAAGAAATTGAATGAGGAGCTTCAGAAAAGAAATCTGGCTGTTCTGGGAGCTTATGGGCCGGAATTACTTCTTCAGGCTTCACTCATCGCCGCTGCCAGGTTAGGAAAAGATAAAGAGATTACGTGGTACTTGTTCAAATCGAGGTGTGTCTTTATTGATGTTTTTGTCCAGGGCCGCAGCATCGCCGGTTACGGCGATATCATGGTAAAAGGAAATACTTTGCAGGCGGCATATCATATTTTTAGTAAGAATACCGGCCGCGGGAGATACTGGGCGGAGATTTATCATGAAAGAATAGAACTGGTCAGGAGTATGGTTGAAAGACAGATCTCCGGTAAGGTGCGTATTAAGGTAACAGTGGAACAGGTCATTAATACGGCGCAGTTGGAAGAAAGGATCCGCCAGTCGTTGATCCAACAGAATACCATAATATTTGACGAAGCCCTGCGGGAGGAGGTTGTGCTGCATGATCTTAATGCCATTATCGATGATATCTCAGAGATGCGCGCCTTGAATCCGTATCAGGAAAAGCTGGTTAGTTATAATAACTTCCCCGGTTACTTTTCTTTCGGGCACGCGGCGAGGTTTTATTTATCGTATCTGGACAAATTTTATGATATCCGCCTTTGTCCGAGGGGTGATGATCGTAAATCTCGCGGTATCTTTGAAGATAAAATGATCTTAATATCCCGGATTAAAGACGGATCAATACTTTCTGAGGCGCAGATCATCAGTCTATTCTCCGGCTGTCATATGGAATTGGGTTTCAAGGAAGTAAGGGAAGCGGCTTCCGCGGTGATCTCGCAACCGAGGCTGGATGATATGCGCCGAAGGGAAATTATGGCCGATGAATTCTTACGCGCGATGGGAAATGAATTCAGGCAGTTGGGAAAAACTTTTACCGCTCCCCCCTGTAAAGGTGATTTCGCGGTAAAATACGGCAAGAGAGAGATAGCCCGGTACAGGGCTGCTTACAGCGGGTTAGAAGGCATTGAGTTTAAGCGTTCGGAAGAAAACCTTTACTTCAGGGCGGCAGGGGTGGTCATGCTTAATTCGTGGTTGAAAGAGGTTTTGATGCTGGACATCCCGTATACCGGCTGTTCGGTACTTTATGCCCCGCTGCAAGGCAAATATCGTTATCTGCATAATTTATCCGACGACCGCCATTTTCAATTGTGGAGCTCCGCTTTATTATTAAGCATGGATATTCTGGGAGAAGATCACTTTAGAGGAAAAACCGTGGTTTGCGCCGGAGCCGGTAATGGGAGCGACGCGTTGTTTGCCATGTCCCTGGGAGCGCAAAAGATATACTTGCTTGATTACAACGCAACGGTAAAAGGCCTGTTCCTGAAGACAGTAGCGTTGAATACTATTCCGGGGCACGCTACGATCAATTGTCAATATTTAGGTAAAGCTTTCCAGGACTTAAGCGGCCTGCCGCCGATTGAGGCGGATATTGTTTTAATGAATTTACCAAGTTTTGGTATAGCCCAACTTCCTCACATAGTACAGTTAATAAGGCCGAAAGATCGTTTCGTGACAATCTTGCTGTCAGGAGATGTTTATAGCCAGCTTCCTCTTGGTGAACGGGATTGTTTAGACGCGTTCATGGAGCGAAGAACTGAAGGTTTTGATATTGCCTGGCAGTCTGAGTGCGCCTCCCAAAGGCAAAATGAAGACACGATAGCTTTTGTCTTTCAGATAGAAGAGCGGTTTTGGACGAGGGTTTTTGGGGTAAATACTATTTCCGCCGGATCTTCGCCGTTCAATTTTAATTCCGGGGATCCCTCACCTGAGCGGTCTTTGCGTGAATATTTAGTCGCGCTGGGTAACTTGGATCAGGATATTGATTTAGCGCTTAGCCTCATTGAAACGAGCGCGGCCCGCGGCAGGCCTTTATGGATAGAATTGGGCTGTGGTAAAGCAAATACCTCCTACGAGCTGGCAAAGCGTACGGGAAACAATTTGATCGCTACCGATATTTATGCTTTTGAAGGCACAGGTTCAAGTTATGCTCTGTATAGTATAGAATGGGCACAGAGGACGCTGCGGGCGCAAAATGATTCTTTGAATAAGAAGGTTGTGGTCCTCAGGGCAGGCGCAGAGATAGTGAAGTATTTACCTCCTGACTCAATTAATGCTCTTTTTGCAGTTTATCCGGTTGAAGAGGTGGTGGAGAGTATCAGTGTTTTCGTCCGGGAGCCCTGTGCGCGAGAAAAGTTTAAAGACGATAGCGAAGTCTTAATTAAGCCTATTATGCCGGTAGAATTCTATCCTTTCTTGTCAGGGATGCGATTCCACTCACCGAGCGCGCCTATCTCAGACGATATTATCAATATTACTTCCGATTATTTCAGTAATTGTCCTATAGCCGCTTTTGACCGGCATCAGGAACACTCCAGCTCGCCTCAAGGGACAAACGCCGCGTCGGTGGATGTTTTTGTTTTTAATCTCGCGGTCAACCGCAAAAATAGTTTTCAGGCAGAGCAACGCTACGGCAAGGACCGTATCGCCGTTGCCGTAAAAGTCCGAGGGTTAGCTCCGGGGGCGTTTCCTGCCTCCTATAGAGAGCAATATGAGATCATGAAAAACAGACTGGGCCTGTTAAAAAGTTTTTATGGAAAAGCTCCGCCTTTACTCGGCGTGTGGCAATTGCATATAACTACTGACCTGAAAACAACTCAAGGCAATGTCGCCTCCTGCGATGTTAATAATAAAATCCTATCTCTTCATCCGTATTTCTTCTCCTTAGCTCGATCTGAACAACTCAAAATACTTTACCGTCTCCTTATTATGCATATGGCAAGAAGGATCTTCGATCCCGTTCGCGCGAAAACGAGCGCCGACAGGTGGGATTTCGCGGCATCGGTAGAAATAAATACCTGTTGTCTTTGCGGGGCTCAAGAATATGGCAGGATCTTTGAAATCGCCCCTATTGTTGATAGTGATAAAGTGCCGCAGGGTAAAGTTCCTGTTCCCGGCGTCGGGTATAGAGCAGATGACTGCCTGGATATTGTGCGCTGCCGGGGCTGCGGGCTGATTTTTTCCCGCTTTATGCCGGTGAGGATCTGGGCGAGCGGTTATCTTGAGATCGATGATGAAGTTAAAAGGGAGAGAAAACGCGCGAAAGCAAGGCTGGAGCTGGGATATCTTCTTCAAAGAATAGCTGACATTGGAAACATTAAAAAGATGGCAGACGTAGGTTGCGGAGTAAGGCCCTACCATCTGCAGGCAGCGCAGGAAAGAGGAATAAAAGCCGAGGGGATAGAGCCGTCGAAATCAGCGGTGGCAGCCTTGAAAGAGAAAAAATTCAGCGCTTTTGCCGAGACCTTGCAAGAGCACAATTATCCTGATGGAGCGTTGGATCTGATAACTTATTTCGCCGTTATGGAGCATCTCACAGACCCGTGCGCGGAAATTAAAGAGGCTGCCCGCGTTATAAGGGCAGGAGGTTACATTTATATAGCCCGTTGCCCTAATATGGACAGCGAAGTAGCGAGGCTTCAACAAGACGATTTCTATGATATTAAGATCGGCCATTTCTATTTTTATTCTCCGCGCACGCTGCGGTTATTACTGGAAAAACATGGCTTTGAGGTCGTTGAGATCAAAACAACGGTTAATCTTGATAAGGTCGAGAAAGAGTGTCGGTATGGCAGGATAAGTGAAAAAGACTTCGCGCGTATAAAACAAGATAAGGAAATTCTCGAAAACCAGGGACAGGGAGAGTTGATCATGGCTATCGGGAGAAAAAAGGCTCCTGCTGCTTCATCTCCAATTAAAGATACTCTTCATTCTGCGGATGTACTCGGTATCTGCGTTTGTCCCGCGCGTAAAGAATTATTGATTGAGTTCTCGAAACAAGAAGTATTGAATCATGCGGTAGCGCGAGTATTTTCAAGAAAGCCATTGCCTCAATTGGAAGCTCTCTGGGATGCTTTCGTGTATAAGTTAAGAATGGAAGGTTTTTACGGGGTGAAATTAGATGATGTCATTGACCGGTTGGATAGTGCAGGATTTCAGGCTCTTACCAATGCGCAGGACGCGATAATAAGAAGGATGTTTTTAAATATTCGGCAACTGCATGAATTGGGAATAGGGGAAATAGAAACCGGTAAAATAACAATAGCGGTTTCTTTGAAGGAACTTTCAGCGGCAGCAGATAAGAAATATTATGAGTTGGCCCTTCAGATAAGCGATAATGGCGTGGGTTTAGAGCTTGCCGCAATAAGTTTCTTGGGGAAAAGCGTACTGTTCCCTATAGGCCGGGTAAGCGGGCATAATTTCCCTGGTATTACCGGCGGCGCAAGTGTAGGGAATAAATCAATATGGATTGAGACTTCCGGTAATGTTGAGTGGTTGTCTTTATTCGGTGGCGAGGGTTCTCAGGTCAAGATGGCACTCGGATTTTTTGTTCATACGCAAGAATCTTCCAGCCCGCTTGTCCGCAGAGCCCGTAGCCATTTACTGAGGATAGATGCACTCTCAAGGAAGATATTTTACCTGATCAATATAGGAGATTTCGAAAAAATCGGCACTTTGCCGGGGATCTCCATTTTCTTAAGAAACGGCCAAGAGGGGGTAGAGCCGTGGATGGATTGTGATTGGTATGTACGGACAAAATATTATAACAATGTCCCGCTTTTAGTGTCGCAATTGGGAATGCATGGTTTTAAAGAAATCTTAGGCCGTTCTGCCTCAAGCGGTGACCTGGTTGTTTTCTCGAAAGATGCCGAGGTGATCACTCATTGGGGGATCATGCGTGATAATAAACTCGTTGAATCTAAATTCAATATCGCGCATGTGTATCTGTGCCCGCTGCATATACTTAAAAGAATGTATGGAGAGACTGTTTTTACCCGCAGCGTGCCGGGATGCCAGGATAATGCTCCTTCTGAAATTTACGGTCCTGCGGTTATCCGGGCCGGGAGCCCTCTTGCCCAAATTGTTTCTTCTGTCGTCTTAAATCATGACCGGCTGCTCAGCGGGTATAACCAATGGTATAACCTTGTTGTTGATGAATACAATCAACGCGGCGGACAATCAGGGCAGAATGTTGATTGGATAGATGAGTTCCTTTTATTTACGAGAATATTCATTGTTTCTTGGAGGAGGCATGTCGGGAATATGCTGCGGGATTCATCGGGCTTCTTATGTTTTCAGGAGAACGACCGTTATCTGATACCTCGGCTTGCTGAATATTTACCTGAAGTAGTTACCGGTACTGCTTTTGCCGCTTCGGCGCATATGGATAGAGAAACATATAATAAGGCATACGCGCGCCTCAAGCTGATCATTGAAGGGGAGTTCCTGTTCCATCAAATTGGGGCATCTATCTGCGAGGAAACTTTCTGTGACCTCAGCATTCTGACGTATCTCAATAAAAGACTCCTTTTATTAGATGAAAGTAAGCGCGTAACTGCCTTGGAAATCCTCATGCAAGCTTCCCGGCAGTGCCTGCGGGTGATGCCGCTCTTGGCCGCAGGGGAATTGCTTTATTATTGGGGAGAGTTTGATCTGGAGCAAATGAAGCAGTTATTGCCGGCTCAAGCAGAGAGTACCGGCGCGAAAAAAGCGTCATTGGAAAAAATTGATAGATCGTATGAACGCCTCGCGCGCGGCTGGGCAGCTGTGCTTGAGACACTTGTTTTTAAGGTGAACGAAGTATTGTTACAGGACAGAATAGAAAAGATCTCCGCGATGGATCTTTCCGGGAAGATCCGGGAAGCCGGAAAAAAGAAAGATCCCTCTTCCTCTGCCCTTGGGGCAAAGCCGGGATCCCCGGGAGCTTCATCCATTAATGTTTCTTTGGAGGAAAAAGTCGGAATCATCGTTATCGGCGCAGGCAGGTATGCCTGCCAGGCGCATTTGCCTGTTATTAAAGAATATGTCCTGAATAAAAAGGCGGAATTACTGGCTGTTGTTGATTTTAGGTTCCAGGGTGAAGAAAAGGGAAGAAAGAGAGAGCTGGAAGATAGTGTTTACCGTAGCAGCAACCGTTGGTTATCAGCATTCTTTTCCGATTTGAGATTGGAGCGGGATGAGATCGAAGTGTCTGTCCCATCGCGATGGCAGACAAAAGCCCCCACTGAAGAAGAAATCAGGCTCTTTTTTGCTGAACATAAAAACAGCAGGAAATTAAGAGCTAAAATCGATAAGTATTCTCATACGAAGATAGCAGTGCTTGTCTCTACCTATGCGTCTTCGCATAAGAGCTATTGCGGCTGGGCATTGCAAAAAGGTTTCCATGTGCTGGTTGATAAGCCTCTAACGGTTCCTTTGAATTGCAGTGTTAATATTGAAAAAGCCAGAGAAATTGAACGTGATTTTAACTATTTAACCGGTAAACAAGATCGATCGACGCTTTTTATGATGGCAACTCAAAAAAGATATTCTGATTTATTTACTTTGATCGCGCAAAGGATCTCTCAGGTACGGCAAAAAATGAAGATCGCTCCGGTGACCGAGGTCAATTATGAAACCAATGACGGGTATTGGCGGACCCGGTATACCGGAAAGCGTTTTTCCTACGAGCCAAGATATTCAGGCGGAGGGAAATTGAGCCATTCCGGATACCATATCATCGATATTATCCCCTGGCTCATCCGCCAGAGCGGGGTCAATGATGTGGATCATGCTCTTGTATATGCTACATTCTGGCGGCCGATAGATGCGTATAACGCATTGCCGCAATACAGACATAAGGAAGATAGCGGATATTCCGGTATGAGGATCAGTCCTCCACAAAAAGCCCTTTCTGAAATTAATGTTAATATCATCATAAATTTTATGAAAGGGCAGTTCAAGCGGACTACCGCTGTCATTAAATTACTCCATGAAGGAGTAAGCGCCGGGGATGTCAGGGAAAAAAGAGTGAAGACTGAATTTTTGATGCTCCACCAGGGGCCTCTTGCCGCGGTTGAATATAGAAGAATAGCTAAATTGGGGATTGAAGATAAGGATAGTGCCGGGGGCGATCTTCATCGTGAGCTAAGGTTTATTTCCAATAAAGGGATGCTGCAAGAATTTTCTCCGGTTGAAAATATTCCGGTCAGTGATGAAGATGACGGCGCGCCGATGAGAGAATTCCTGAGGATTTTAACAACCCCGGGATCTTCTGATGTAAGGCCTATCAATGAAAGGTCGATATCGCCGGTAAGCGACCATAGTATCGGTATTAAGTTAATGGCGGCTATCTATGAGTCTGCAATTCATGAGTTGGAAAACGGCATGGCAAAACCGATCAAAGTCATATTTGATAAGAAGGAATGGCGGTTGCCTCAAATGTCGGCCTCGCCGTTCAGATTATCCCGGGATTATAGTAAGGAGCTTGCCGGTGAGATCAATCTGAAGCTTGAAAGACTGGGTTTTGATATCTATCGGACCCTTAAAACTTTTCAATTCGGGCCATATGCTTATGAAAGAGAATGGGTAATGGTCAAGGAAACAGGCGGCACGGATTATTATTCAGGATTTATCAGGTTTGATAATTTGATATTCATTGACGAGCGTATTTATTCTGGATTCCTGGGCTCTGATCTGAGGGTTTTGTTGAAAACTAATTCCATGCGATTGGTAAATATCAGCGCTCATAAGATGTTTTATTATTTTCCCACATATACGTCTCTGGCGCTTTTTGCCATGCTCCATAGCGTTAGAGATATGCATGTAATTGATTGCGGGGCCGGCCGCGCGGAATTGTCCTTAACGGCCCTTCGCTTAAATTGCAGCGTTGATGCAATTGAGATCGATAGTACTTTGCTGGAAGTCGCGCGGCTGCAAATGAAGATCAATGATTTTAAGGAGGGTATCGCTTACCGTTTACTTAACGGCGACTTGAAAGATCCCGAGGGGATCGCAAGGTCTCTTTCGCCCCGTCAAATGGACCGGGAAACCGCCCTTGTTTCAAATATAGGTTCCTGGGGGATGTATTCGGTAACGAATGCCGACAGCATGAAGCTTATTCCCTATTTCCCTGAGGCGCGCCTGTTCATCGCCTCCGGATATAAGACCGATGAGGAGGATAAATACAGGGCTATGTGCGCTCATATGGACCTTATTGAGCAAAAATATGGTTTTCATGTCGAGCGGGAAGTTAATTTTTATAATTGCGCCGCCTGGGTCGCCCGTAAACCGCGTGGCAACTCACCAATTAATAGAAGGGGCCTTGTCCGCGAATTAGAAAGATGCCTGTGTCAAATACCGCGTGGTTTACGGGATAAAATATATCCTTGCGTACTCGATGTGGGGCCGGAAAAACAAACATACGGCAGCTTTATCAAGGGCCACCTTTCCCGTATAGAAAAGCAATTGCCGGTCGACAAGATGACTGATATCCCTGATCGCGACCTGAGCCTGATCGTTGACCAGGCAAAGCGTCTGCATCATCAGGGAAAAATGAAGTGCCTGGCGTTCCTCTTAGCGAACATCGACAGGATACACGAGGCCTTTGAGGTCTGCCTGCTCGATCAGGTTGTGTGGGTCCGTAAGAATATCATTTCTCAAGGACAGTTGTGCTTCGGGGATTTTCTCAATGAAATATTTGAATACGGATTGTGCCGGGGCACGACAACCAGCCTTATTGATTACGCGCTGCGTTGTAATAAGGGGCAGTTGTTCAACCCGCGCCGGCGCGACCGCGTCTTGTTTACGCTTGTTGAGACCACTGAAAACTATTATTGGAGCGATGTCGCCTGTGAGAACAATGACGCGATTTTTTCCGCCCCTGAATTTGAAGTATATAAGAAGCTTATAGGCGCGATCAGGAATCCCAAGCCCGTAATACTTTTCTTCGATATCGAGAAGCTGCCTATGTTAATGGTCAGCGCGGGAGAGAAGATGGAAGTTGTCAACGGCAATCCGCGGGACATAGCAGAAGTCCGCCCGGTAAAACGATACCGCAGGATCGATATAGTGAGATCGCTCATGTTCGGTTCTAAGGTCGGCATCCTTGAGGCGATGCGAGAAGCAGGCGTGCCCGGTGAAGAATATTCCTGGCTCCGGAGCCACGCGGGATGGAATGAAGCGTTTGCGGCTGTTTCAGGGGGATCATTGCGTTCGGCCTCACCGGTAGCTGATCGAATACGAGGAGTAAGCCATTTTGCTTCTCCTGCTCGCCCCCAAGCTGTTTTAGCAGCTGCGCTGAAACAGAAAAGCGGTGAAGTTGTCCTGGTTACTGAAGAGGCAGAAAGGTTGATATTCAGCCTGATCTATCCTCAGGGGGTAAGAAAAATTAATGCTGAAGATGGAGCATCCGCGCAGTTCGGTTTTATGTTCAGGCACGCCGATAGGAGCGCTTATTTCGGGCATATCTACGTCCAGGCATATAACCGTTGGAGAGACCTTTCTTTTGATGAACGCACGATACCTTTGGTACAGGCTGACTTTGCTATCCATGCATTTAAAAACCGGTTGCGCTACGAATATAGGGGGATAGGTAAAGCGTTGTCATCGCTGGCAAAAGTATTTGCGCGGGATGTTTTGGGCAAGGATAGTCTTTATGTTATAGAAGGCAAGGCCGGAGAGGGTTTTTATCTGGCAGATGGTTTTGAACCGTTCAATGCGCCTTTTGACGATTTTGTCTATGATTTAAGGAATATACCTTTGAAAGATATTTCCATACGAAAACGCGCTACATCACCTCTGGCGTATTTAGTCTTTGGGCCAGGTAATAACTCATCTTTATTGAAGCAAGTGCTCAGTAACTTTAATATTTACAATTCTTTTTCCCCTCCGCGAAACGATCAAATGAGTTTCTTTGGCCGGCGCGCAACGGATGATCTCAGCGCTGCCTCCCCTGTAGGGGCTTTTATTCAATTGATGAGTGAAATACATTTAAAGAAGGTAATGCCTTACTATGGCAGTGATAATGCTGACTGGAGAGATTTTGTGAAAGCCTTTAAGGCGTTAAGTATAGAGGAAGGTATTTCTGCTCACGTCATAAGCGGGCCGGATTTAAACTATGATTCTTGTGAGGCGCTTTATGAGTCTATAGGTTACGTCCCTCAGGCGATGTCATTATTATGGGAAAAGAACGACGCAATAACAAAAAGCGCGAGAGAAAAAGGATTCCTGCGTTATTGCATAGGTAATATTATTCAGCACGTCCCGGAAGGGATAGGATTGGCCCTGAGGTATGAAGCGGCGTTCGAAGGCGGCAGATGCGTAATGATCAGCCTTTCTGATAATGGGAGAGGGTTTGTGAAGGGAGATAACCAACAGACGGTGCCTATAAGCGAAGCGATAAGATCCGGTGAGCGTTTTAGTTTCGGGAAAGGCGGTCACGCGGGCAGAGGGTTGCCGCTTGCATTGACCCAGGCGGATAAAGCTTTGATCATCACCCCAAAGGCGGCCGCAATTATCAGTCCTGAAAGACGGCAAGCCGCTGATACCGGTATGCGCATACTCCAAAGCGTTAAAGTGGCAAAAGGCGCATGGCGAGGCACGTGCGTATGCGGCGCTCTCTATGAGGATGAAGATCAGGGCGTGCAGGCGCGGGAGGTAATTTGCAGATGGGAAAAGTTATTGACGTATTTGAGTAATACTTCCTCCCCGCTGGAGTGCGGGAACAACCGGGTAAGTTCGTCTGCGCTGGAGGGGGCATATGATTTCTTACGCCCTAAAATATACCGGGAACGTTCATCAGCCCGGCTGCGTAACTTAGAGGAGTACGCGGTAGTCAGCGGAGAAAAAACAATAGGTATCGGCAGCTCTGAGCAGGTAATCCTTTATTTCGGCACAAAAGAGCAGGCGGTTATTGACAGGAGCGGCCGGGAAATATTCAATATTTTAAGTTCCTGGTTTATTCAGCCAACGGATGAAGTAAATTGTTCTTTTATAAAAAGCCCTTACGGCATAAACGCAAAGCTTAAACATCAACGCGGAAATCTTTCCCGCGGTAATTTCAGGATGAAAGAAAACGATTCTTTGATCGTTACTATCGACAATGTCAGAGAAAAAACAGGTATAGAAATTACTCTTGAAAAAGTAGAGAAGAATTCCGATAGGATCTATTTTAAGGTCAAAACTGTAGGGAGCGTGTCCGTATTCACGTTAGATGATGTGCAGGAAGCTTTTGAGTGCAGTGAATTAGTCCCTCTCGGCAAGCATAACAGGAATAGGGCGCGGGCGAACCAATGGTTTATCTATAATAATCCGCAGTTAAGCGAAATAGTCCCTGTCCCGGGCCGAAACCCCGCGGAAGGGCACTCTTTAGATACTACGAGCGGTTATTGGCGCGACCTCACGAACGCCGATCTTGAAATTATGAAGCGTCTTTACACAAGGATCTCTACGATCAATGTCCCCGACGAGATAGCCCGTTATTCGGATATCCCTCACTTAGGCGACATGTTTGACAGGCGGCGTCAGGAGATTGCCGGGGAAATATCCGGATTTCTCAAGGATTTGCCGGGCCGTTTAATCGAAGGCATATATTTAGCGAAAACCGGCATTAAGAAAAAAGAGCAGGCATTGGAAGATGGGGGAGCCGCAACAAGGTCCCGCGATATATATGTGCCGAAAAAACTCGGCGAATTAACCGAAGGAGAAAAGCAAAAGTTTGCTTCGTTCCTGCAGGAATATGTCCCCCCGAGAGACTGGGTTGTTCAAGTGATCGCGGGTGTTTTAAAAGAGTTAAAGCTCTCCTGCCGTAATAATGAAGAAAGATCCACTGAACTGCCCCGGATCTATGAAAGTATTGAGATGGGTAAATATAAATTGGCGCTTGCCTTATTACCGGATATGGATCATAAAGACGCGCGTGTTCTTTTCCCGGGTTCTGCTGCCGCCAGGGAAGGGATGTCTTGGATCATCTCAAGCTGGGATCCCCGGTCTATGATCGATTATCGTAATTTCTACCGGCTTAAGACTTTTGGTAAAAGAATGATGGTTGCCTCGGATTCCGCGCGCGTAGTCGTCAAAGCGCTTCTGAAATGGCAGATCTATGAGCAACCTCCGGCACGAGATAGAGAAGGGGCTTTGTTCACGCAGATCCTGATCCAGCTTAATTCTCCCGAAGAGCTGGTTAAGTTGATCGCGGGATTATTTTTAAGCAAAGAACATTTCAGGTATTACCAATTAGAATCCGTTATTGCTTCCCCCGCGCCGAATTTTGAGCTTTCAATATTAGCCGAAGATGATCCGGGGCTTATAACCCTGACAATTGCGGCACTGTCTGACCTGGGTATCAGTATGTTCAGGCTGGCTCCGCCGCAGAAGGATCCTGGGTTTTTGTCGTATGAATTTATCCTCCAGCCTTCCTGTTTACGGGAAAGTCCCCGGGAATATGAGGCCGATATACATAAGGCTCTTTCGGAAATAGATGGGATAACGTATGAAGTCCGTTTAGCCCCGACAATAGATATAAGCCCGCAAACAGAAGTAATTCCGGGGAAAACCCGGGGATCCTTAGAACGGCCGGCCGAAGAGTTATCTTTCATAAGGCCGGGATATTATTCTATTGGAATATACGGGGGTTTAACGTTAGATGAATGCTCGGGAATAATTAAACAGGTTAAAGAGGAAAAGTTTGCTTCTCTTGATGTTTTTGATCAACTTCTGCCTGTGTACGAAGGATGCGGTGTGCATTTTATAGTGCCGCATTCCCTGCCTGAAAAAGCAGTCCCTGCGTTTGTTTTCTCTTCCATGTTCGAAGGAAACACCCTGGTTATTGTATTTTCCTCCCGCGAATTAGCGGATGCGCTGGCGGATAGATTCCGGGATAATCTTGCCCAGGCATTAGGAGTAATAGTGTTCAATGAATACAGGCAGTTGCTTTATAATTGCCGCGACCATAAATCCTGGGCGGATGCTCAGCGGATGACCTGGCAGGAGATCAAAGAGGGATACCCGGTTATTACGGAGCAATTGGAAGGATTATTCATTGATTATTTCTGTGCGGTTACCGAGAAGATCATTCATAACCGCATGAGCCCTTTATCCTCTGACCGGAAAACCAGGGTAATAGAAAAAATAACTAAGTTAGCCAATAAGGGCGATCAGGTTGCCGTAGGCACTCTGAGCCGTCTTATCCCTGAACTCTTTTCATTATCTGTTGAGGATAAACTGTGTTTAGGAGATAGCGCCAGGAGCGCGCTGTATGTTTTATTGAGCCTGGGTGATCAAAGAATAGTGGAAATGCTTGAGCGGTTTATAGACGACGAATCGCCCCGGAAGTATTTTGTATACGATTCAACGTTAGATAAGAGTATCAGCTTGTTGATATATGCGGCCGGATACGGTAATACTGCGTCGCTCGCGGCGTTAGAGAAGAGGCTCAAGGCTTTCATAGATAGAGTGACCGGAGAAGGTAAACGAGAATTCCGGGTGGCAACCGCGTATCTGGCGCTGGCCGCCATTATATCAGAGAAAAATCAGCTTCAGATCACTCCGCATTTCCTGGCGTATTTTGATGGGAAAGAGGATTATTACTGGCATGATACTTCAGAGAGGGAATATACGATGCAGAAGCTTGCGGCCCGGGCCGCTGGCGGAGACCCTTTTGTAATGAAGTACGTGGAAGAGCAAATACTGGTTGTCCCCGGGCTTTCTCATAAAATAAAACAGGCCGCGATAAAGTATTGGAAGATGTTAGCATGCGCGGTTATTTCCGCCACCCAACGGAAAAGCCAAAATGCTCTTCTCCTTTTAGAAAGGGCCAGGCAGAATGAATTTTGTCATGAACAAATACGGGGGAAAGCGGAAGAGGCTCTTGCTGCTGCCGCGAAATCCCGAGAGAAAGAAAGTGCCTCTCCTCTTGGACCGGAAAATAAAACCGTTTCCGTTGAATCTCAAGAACCGCGGGCGACCGGGAAAGCTGTTAAGGAGAGGCTCGGTATTAAAGAAATAAGCGCGGGGATAGTATCGATTGTGGATACCCGCGCGGAAATCAATAAACCGGTGTTGGGCGCGGGAGAAAAATCTGTACAGCTTGCTCCGTTTGTATTCTTAAAATTTGCCGGAAACGATGAATTGCATGCCTTATTGGTGATCCCGTCGAATGCGGAGAGCGCGCATGTGTCTATCGAATGGGATAGGGAGGGCACCTTTGTTCAGTTAGGGGCGTTGACTTTCTTAAAATATCGCTCGCTTAAGCATCTGCAACGGTTGAAAGATTTATTAGGGGAAGAATTATTGCAGGAAGGGGGAGAGGGAATTATTTTTTACCCCGAGAATGACCCGCAGTGGGGCCAAGCCGGGCAATCCGCGATCCCAATCAGGAAAGGAACAAAAAGCAATCCGTTTATCAATGGTTTTACCGTTCCGATTATCGCGCTCATGCTTGGGCATGACTGGACTGACAAAGTTGTAGCCGATATCGGAGCGGGATATGGCATTTTAAGCCTTGTCGCGCTTCGGTTGGGAGCGAAGTTTGTTTATGCGGTAGAAAGGTCATATAACGCGCTTGAGAGGGCAAAAGAAATTTTGAGCGTTAACGGTTATTCCTGGCAGGGAAAAGTGGAATTCATTCAGCGTGAAATAGGGCGCGACGATAAACAGACCCTGGGGCTGCCGCAGGAAATCACTGCCACGATTGACGCTGTAGCCGGCAATATCGGCCCGACTTACGGAGCCTTGCATGAGTGGGTCATCGGTGCGGCCGGGAATTGGCCGAAATGCCGTTTGCTTATATTTGGCGGTTATGAATTGGCGCATGTAAGAAGTCAGGCGAAACTATTGAATTTGGCCGGGAAGGCCAATTTTAGCGGTTGCAGTGAGGCGGACTTTATCTATGTTTCAGGAATTGATATTCATGGATACCAGGTTTGGCTTTTTTCATTTGCGTTCGGAGCTGTTAAAAATTCCCTCGCCTCGCCGATTTCGAAAGGTTCCCATAACTTAAAAACGATTGACCCGAAAGAATTTCTTGCCGGGGCAAGAAAAGATGGCTTGCGCAGAAGCTATTGTTTGTTCGTCGATACAGTCGAGCAGGTACTTTCCGGTAAGGATCCATTCCGTTTTTATGTGAAGTGGAGGCTTAATGAAAACGTGCTGAAGGCATTGGAGCGTAATAACGTGGCAGGTTCGCCGGTAGATACTTTGGATAGGTCTCTTGCCAGCCTGGAGATCATTCTGGCTCAAGACCCTGAAGATTACCATACGATAGCTTCACTGGTGGAAATATACGAGCGTTTGTTCAGTTTTAAAAAAGCTCTCTCGCTGCTGAAAGCTTCAAAACATGATTTCCGTCTTGAAATCAGCCGTTTGCAGGAAAAGATCGATCTCGTCCAAAAGCTGGGGCGCGCAAAGGCCGGAGAAGAATATTCTTTAGGCGCATCGATATCCTCCGGGCAAGTTTTCGACCATCAGAACAGGGTATTTCGATTGAGCGGCATGTCGGTTGATAATGCGGCTCTTGCTTTGATCATGGAAAGCGGGCTTATGCCGGATAGGCAGCTGCGCATGCCTTCATCAGAAATGTTGCCTAGTGAACCGGGAATTCTTTTATATGCTTTCAATAAACCCGCATATTACGCCTGCAGGATACTGAAAGAAAGCCTCCGTGAGCACGGATTTGCCTCGGAGGCGCGGATGAATTCCTCTGAGAGTATGCGCGCGGTTGCTGAGAATATCGCAGAACACGGTTACGATGTCGTAGGATGTTCTTTCCATGATTATAACTTAGAAGAATTGAATGCTCTTATACGGGAAATTAAAACGCTGGGTATCTCTTCTGTTATTGTATTAGGAGGCCCTACGGTCACCAGGGGGCTTTTAAAGCTGCTGCCTTTTATCAACGAGTATCCGCGTTTAGCGTTGCTTTCCGGCGCGGGGGTGGAAACTTTGCCCTGTTTGATCAGTTTCTTGCGGGGAACGCACGGGAAATTCCCTGAAGCGAGTTTACTGCGCCTGCACGATCGCCTCATATGCAATGATTTTGTTACTCCCGCTGAGTACCGCAAGGTTCTTATTCCTCCGGTAGAGACCGCTCCTGCCAATGAGCAAAGCGCGCGTAATTACAATATCGTAACGTCTTACGGGTGCAACCGTGCATGCAAGATATGCAACGCGTCCCTGATGTTTGGGGGGAGCAGGAGCGTCACGCTTTGCGAAGTAAGCCATTTACAAGAACGCATTCTTGGTATGCTTCGTAATCATCTTCCTGTGGGCCCCCCTCTGATTTCGTTAGCATCATTGGCCGAATCTTTGCGGTCAAGGAGAGAATCGCCTCAACTGGAGGCACTTAAAGCGCGCAGGATCACCGTAAGATTCTGGGACGAAAATTTTCTTCTTTCCCGGGCGCACGCCGAAGCGGTCATCTCATTCATCGAACAGTACGATCTCGGCAGGTACTTTAGTTTCGCCATTGAACAGACACATTTAAATACTCTGCCCGATGATCCCGCGGCCTTAAAGGATTTTACAGGGAGAGTGGTGAAAAACGGGTTCTATCACATAGGCTTTGGCCTTGACGAGAATAGCCAACCGTTCCTTATGGATAAAGGCTACAAGGATATAGACGGTATCTTGAAGAAGCACCGCGTCTTGATGAATGAAGGGCTCTATCCATCCTATAATATTATTTTATCCACTCCCGATTCGCTTATGCCTAAGTTCGTGGAATCGCTGCTCCTTTTTTACCTTCTGCCTTTTAATTATTCGTCGAACCGTACACCGGGAGTGTTCATTTCTCCCGGCAGCCGCTATACCAATTATGCCTTTGCCAATGATCGCGGCCTTTTCTTGAAGGATATATCAACAAAAGAAATAAACGAATTCGGATATAGAGTCGCTGATCGGGCGCGCGTCGATCAGCGTTATGGGTCTATGCTTGCCTACGACGGAGTGCGTCAACTTTTGCCGATAGCGGATACTGAAGTGGAAAAGTTTGTGCATCGGTTGAATGATATGGATATCCGGCAAAAAGGCATCTATAGAGAAGATGTCCTTGAAATACTGGCTGATGAGCTGATCTCAACGTATCTTTACCGTGTCATCGACTCATTGAGGCAAAGGTATGGGCACGCGTGTGGCTCGGAGATGGGTTGTTGTATCGCGCTCATTGATGATCTTGTGGTTACGGGTGGGCGGGACGCTTTGCAGTCGGTGGTCGCAATACGCGAAGAGATGTATCAACTTGGATTCTATAGTTTTATCGACTACCGGGGATACCTCAAGGAACATCGTCTTTCTGCCGGGATGCAGTGGGAGCATATCCTTAAACAGCAAGGGAAAATTTCAGAGATGGACGCTTTGGAATTACGGCAGTTCAGTCAAATCGTCTTGCAGGATTTAAGAGATGACCCCGCGAATATTGCGCAAAGGCACCTGCTTCTTTCCGTCATAGGTTCGATGGAATCGGCGAATGTGGAAATAGGGGAGATGAAAGAGTGGTTTATCGAGGATACCTTGCAGTATCAGCCATTCAATCCCGTATGGCACATCGCCCTGGCTGAGCTGTATCTTATGCGTATGCAGGAGGAGGAGTTCTTGCGGTATTTCGCGCGCGCGCTTGCCTTGGATGAGGCAAATCATCATATCCGCACGCTGGCGGGAGCGTACCACGATTTCTTCCTTAAACAGGAAATAAAAATACCGGCCCATGCGGAAGGATCGTTCGCCGATTTTGTGCGCGCTGCCGCCGTGACGGGGTTTTCCCGGGGAAGCGTGAGAGTATCTTCATCTTTACCAGCCGCCTCGCCGCTGGCGCTCTCCAAGAGCGAGAGGGGAGAGGGGGAAAATGAGTTGGTGCGCGCGCAAGTTTTCCTGGCGAAGGATCTATTAAGCGCGTTCCGGGAGATAGATGATAAGCCGGTACTTACTTTCGTTTTTCAGGGCACAGATAAAGACGTGCGTAAGCAGGCAAAGCAAATATTCAGTTGGAGATGGTTCTTAGATCTTATGCTTGCCGGACGCTTAAAAGAATTTGCAGCTGTCCTGTTTATACGACGCTCGGAAAACGGGGTTTATTACGCCGCTGTTATTGACAGAATGTGGCGCATAAAATTCGGGCTCAACAAAATATTACGCTGCGAAATTGATATAGAAGACTATGAATTTGTCCTGGAGGTAAGCGCGTTTTCCGGTAAAAAGCTCATATACCTGCATGATATTTCACTCGGCCGGTCTGATCTTGTGATCGATAGCCTCAGGGGCAAAGGGTTAATGTCGCTTACCTTTAAGAATGCCGCTTCTTTCCTGGAAAAGGAATACCCGGGATGGGTGTTTGAGGCAAGGACCATCTGCAGCAGCAGCGAGGCGATATTTCACTGGCTCAAGAAATATTTTCGCGCCGGTCAAGTCGATAACTCGATGCTCTGGAGAGGCAGGATAGGGGTTAATCATGGATCATCGCCGATTATTCATAGATTGCCCCCTTTTAAGAAATTACCGCATCAAGCTAAGGCGCTGGAAGCGGTTAAGAAAGTTATTGATGCCGCATTACAAAGAGGAAAACTGTTGTTGATTATAGAAGGCGACTCCGGAGTTGGTAAGAGCTATGTCGCAAAACTGATTTATGATCTTTACCGGCTGCATTCCATCCGCCGCATAGAAAGAGACAGGTATTGCAGGTATGGGGTCGGCATAGATGCCATGAAGCTGGAATCAAACATTAATAAGGCTCTTAAGGCCGGGAGCATCGATTTCGTGATCCTTGCCGGGTTAGATTGCTCTCTCTATAGGGGCCTCCACGACAATGTTGTAATAATTAGAGTCGTTGCGGATAATGATTCAAGGCTTTTTTATCTAGAATGGCGTCGGAATACAACTCGAAACAAGCGTATAAAAAATATAAGCCCTGATGAGTTTATGCGGTTTAGATATGAAGAGAATGACGTAACTTTCGATTATGTTATAAATAATAGTTTACAATCATCTTCGCCGAATAAGATTAACGCTGCGGGTAATTCCCGTGATCCCTGGTTGAGTTACGAAACCCTGAACAGTTATTTAAACAGTCATTTTGGTAAAAATGGCAATGAGGATATAATTTACAGAATTAATTTAGAAGATGGGATCTTTGATATGGCTTTTACCTGCCATATCCAGTCGTTCGGAAAACGCCGCGCATATTGGGCCCATATCTGGGGGTATGAATATGATCTTAAGTATGGGAAACTGTCGGAATATAACAAGCCGGGTATGCCCTCGCCGTATGTCTATACCAAAACCATCCAATTAACACCCCTATGCACGTATGGAAAAACAACGGAGATCAACGCTTCTTGCGGATTTTTGATGGGCAAGGGTATCGATTCTTTTGTGACGCGCAGGTTGAACGATATTATATTTACGTATGGGGGAGGATATATTGAGGGGGAATCTGTTGTCAACCGCGCCACGCTTGAAGCGCTGCACAAAATGGTTGTTTTGCATAATGGAATAAGTGATCATCAGGAGATACTCAAGCATTGTCTGAAATACAGCGCCCTCTATGATCCCGCCGGGGATGCTTTTAACCCTGGCACGATGGACTTTATTCTAGGCCCAAGCATACGCTGTAACGGCAGCCAGTTAAGGATCAGGGACAGCTTTATTACCAGCCTGGTAAGGGCAATAAGGATATTAAATCGGCAATACGGTATTAACGCGAATGACATTAAATACGTAAAACAAGCCCCTGTTTTAAGGGTAATGGAGAAAGCCGGATACGTTGACCCTGTTTTATTGTTCCTGGACAAAGAAAATGGCCGTCAAGGTGAGGGTTCCGCTCAGGCAGAGATAAGGGTTCGGGCGAAAGCGGCAGCGCCCCGCGCGGCTTCGCCGCTGGCCTCAGGGCAAAGGCGCACGCCTGGATTAGCAGACAATACGTCTTCAGCTTTGCAAGCTGCCGGGTTCCCGTTACTAAAACCGGGTGTTTGTTTCCATGGCAGCGATAAATTCAGAAAGCGAGTAAGTAAAGAAATTTCCCGTTTATTTAGCCTTGGTTTATATGATGATATCGGGCGTTTGCCGGGGTACCAAATAGTTGAAAGAACAAAAAATGGATTAGAGGATTGTATCGCTTATGCGACGAGGAAATTAGGGGTTGATCTGCACGCTTTATTCTCATATGAAAAACTACGCGCGATCTTCCCTGAGATCAATTTGCGCGATGCGAAAAAGAATGATTTAGTAGCTTATATTCATGCGTCGGGATTTGTCGCTCACTGCGGGATATATCTCGGAGGCGCAATGGTCGAGTCAAAGATGGATAGGGCCCATGTTTATTCGCATCCTATCTGGTTTGTTCCTTTGATGTACGGTCAGCCAAGGATTTTCCGCTTAACGATATCTGAAGGAGTTTTGTCCGCGCGCGCGGCTTCACCGCTAGTAGAAAAAAGGAAAATAGTGATTTCCGGCCAGGAATTATTCCCCTTGATCGCCCCCACGGCGATTACGCATTCTTTCGATGAATCGTGTATTATCTCTCTTTCGCCTGAAGTCGCAAGCGAATTGACCGTAAGGTCAAGGACACAGTTCCTGATCTTTCTGCCGGGGGGCATAGAATTCTTGAAGGAATGCACTACTTTGGACAATGCCCGTAGAATGTTGCGGGAAATCGTCTTTGATGAAAATAGCGGTTTGGTTACCCTGGGTGAAAAAGGAAGTTTAACGGCACTCCCGAAAGCATTGCGTATTCCTTTTGTTGATTTGATTCACCAGAAGCTTTCGGCCCGGCGGCAGACAAGGAAATTTCTCGCGGTGGTCAATACCAGTAAAGCCATGACGCAGGAAGACGCAATAATGCTGGCGGGAGTCGGGGTGTATTTCTCAAAAACCCCTTACGTAAAGCTGGAGGTAAGAAATAGAGATGTAATGACGAATAACGCGGAAATGTTTAACGCCGTCAAGGCGCTGGTCGCGCTTAACAGGAATATCAGGATAATTCCCCTTATAGGCAAAGAAATTCTCGCGGAGATGCTGGCGGAATTGTTGGACATCAGCCAGGTTATCGCGTTACGCGTTGAATTAACGCGGCCTGGTTCCCATAGAGGTTTGGGGCTCCCTGAAGAAACAGATAAAGTGAAGGCGGTTATCGCCTTAGCCAGAAAAATACGTCCGGGTATTCAATTGATCGGTGAATGCGGGATCGGAGAGCCGCGGCATGTCCGCCAAATATTGAAAATGGGATGCAATGGCGTTTTAGTGAACGCGGCCATCACCCAGTCCGCGGATCCTGTCGCCGCAGCTATTGCGTTTAGCCGGGCGGCCTGCGGTAAAGGCAATAACCCTTTTTCTTCCGCGGCTTCAGGGCTTTCGAAGAAAATTAAAAGCTCGAAAAGCATAGAGATCGCCTTTGACGCGGATTTTGTTCTTCCGGTAGATCTTCTCGCTCAAGGAGCAAGCTTAGGGTATAAAAATAACAGGTTGTTGGCAAGCATTGACGGGGCGGCTGCCGTTGTTTGCCTGCAGGCGAATGATGACGGCCACGTCGGCAGCCAGAATTACGCGGCGGTGCATAACTATGAAGAATGTACCGGAAAAAGCCGGAGATCCGCGGGCTTGGATTTGGTTGAAAAGAGTTTAAAAATAGCGGAAAACGCCGTTAATGCCGCTGATTATACGGTCGTTAATCCTTTCGGTATCCGTGTGCAATACAGCTTTTATGTCTTTGCGGGTTTGAGATTGAATGACGAGCGCTTAGAGAAACAATTCATCAAGGTCCGCCAGGGCTTCTCTCAATCCGGCAGGGTATATGAGATCTTTGTGGCTGAAGGCGTAAGCGGCAAAGACCTGTTGGGCAGCTTGATCTTTATGGAGCGCCTTTGGGACCGGGATGCCGCCATAGCGGATGGTAAATTCTTTGACGAACGCTCCAGGATCGCGGTCCAGAGAAAGCTGAGGGAAGTCTTCGTGGCGCTCTATAAAGAGGAGATTGTTCCCGAATCCCCTAACGATGGCTTTTACTCGATAACTCCTCAGGTAAACAGTAATCAGAGCGGGTCTTCACTGCGGCCATGGAAAATAGAGGAAATACCGTATTCTTTCCTGACAGTTGTGAAGCATGAAAGAGGGAGCATAAGCACGTCTCTATATATGGCGGCGGTGCTTATAGCGTTTTTCTATACCGTTACAGGATATTTTGAGGATTACCAGGTTTTGTTAACCGCTTTTCTTGCCATCGGGGCGGGCGTCTTCTTTTGGAAGAAATTGCCTGGTTTGACGGCGAAGCTACACGATAAATATATGATGCCGTTTAATCCTCAAGCGGATATATTCTTGTGCGACAAGAAACAAAAGAAATTATTCAGATACCGGGGGCCGGCATATTATATTCACGGTTTTACCGCAGAAGGCAACCATACGATCAAAAACGGGTCATTAAAAGGCTTGATCCATGATCTATCGCGGGAGCAAAAACTAAGCAATCTCCTTATTATTTCTTGTAATCCTCAAGGTGGCTTATTGGGTGAACCGGCGGTCCCCGTTATCCACGCGCGCTCCATAATGTCGGTCCTATTTGATATATGGAGGCTTTTGGACCATCAAGGCTGGAGAAAAGGGACAATATTCTACGCGGCTGACGGTTTTTCGTTCGTGAACACCCGGGGAGAAGAAACGCCGCTGGAAGATTCTTTACGGGAAGGAACTTTAGCCGGCGCGTCTTCAGCGATCTATCGTCCGGGAAGTTATCCCGAACAGAGGATTGCTTTAGTAAGATCCTATTTAAAAGAACACGGGTTTATTACTGTGTTTCTTTATACGAGGCTTTTGCGGGAGAACCCTCAGATCCCCTGGGTAAATGCAAGCCAGCGGCGTTTGGATTTAAAGCAGTTAGCCGGAGAAAATAAAAATATAGTTGTTGAAAAAGGCAAGGATAATAGAAAAATTTACCGGTTGATCCCTGACAGCGCATCTTCGCCGGTTGAATATTCGCAGGTCAAGGCGTTAGCGGAGACAATTTGGGAAGCAAAGATTACGTACGGAGAATATACGGCTACGGCGACTTGTCGTGATACCGGAGTCGGATCTCAAGATGCTTCCACATGGCCGGCTCCTTGCCGGGATGAAGTGATCTTGGATATCAGTAAGAAAGAATTTATCAGCAGTGTGTTTATTTTAGCAAACACGCTGAATGATCCTTCAAGGGAGCAGCTGTTTGATCTGACGGTCGAGGCCATTGAAAAACAACAGATAACAATAGAGTATAGCATTATTAGATATGAGCCGGAAGGCGATCTTCAAATATGGCGACAGGATAGACAGGCAGCCTACGTCCCTTATATAAATCCTGTGGTGCTGAAGGAAAGAATCCGTGCGGCTCCAGCAGCTTCTCGAGAACCGGGAACATTTAAAAACGGGAGACCAAACTGGTATGATATTCTTAGAATGGGAGAGGCTTTGGAATTGATACAAAATAAATACAAATTCTGGTTGAGCCGTAATGCCTACGCGCGGCGGTGCGAAAGGGACAATACGGTATTGGGCTTTTATAACGATCTCCCGGAGAAATTTTCCGCATTAAGGCCTTTTGTAAGCTTTTGGCCGCGGCTCTACGGGCATATTTTCATTCCGGAAATCGACCCTAAGACCCGGGAAGACAATCAAGTGTCCCTGGCTTTGCATGCGGCGATTAAATTAATAGAGGAAGGGCTAATTTTAGATAATGAAGGAATTATAGTGTTGGTTGAGTCTTTAAGCCAGGAGTATTCCTTAGCGAAATTAAAGATCATTTTGCAAAAAGCATTGATCGCCCCCGGACCGGAAGGAATTATACAGGAAACTATTTATAAGTACAGAACAGCCAGAATAATAAAGCAATTCCGTGACCGGCAAAAGTCCCTTGGGGAACAGGAGGTCTTTTTTGAACAAAAGGTGGCTTGTATTATCGCGTTCTTGAATGATGCTTTGAAAGCGGGGTATGGTTTTAGCGCCTTGGATATACATGAGATCAGCGGGGAAACCTTATATGAAGATGCAAATATCGATTTTGCGGAAAGAGCTCAAGTGGAGGCGGATATTTTTGCCGCGGTTTCTTTGGGGAGTTCTTCCGCGATTGCCGCCAGTAAGTCAGGTCAAAAAGGGCTTTATAGATCTTTACATGCAAGGGGAGATGGTTTGGGGGCGCTGGTCTGCGCGCGGACGTCTACTTCTGCCGGCAGTTCGTTGGCGCAGTCGCGGGTGGAGGAAGCATTCAGCAACTGGCAGTCGCTTATTGAAGAAGGCAGGTGGGATGAGGCGCGTAAAAAAGGCTTTGAATATTTCCCGTCACTTTCTTCTCCGGAGGATAAGATACGCAAACTGCACACATGGTTGAGGCTTTTTCGGGGATTGCTTGCTTCTGAGGGAGAAGACAGGCTTGCTGCCTGTCAGGGACTCACCGTTGAAATGTATGAAGACCTGGGTGCTCTCGGTTTTGCCGTTAGAGACTTTGAGCAGGCTTGGTTTGCATTATTCGAAGCAGCGGTAAGTGAGGGGGAATGGCTGCGCGCCTATGATATTTGGCGCGATATGCTTTTCCTCGATTTGAGCGCGGCGGCAATCCGTCAAAGGGAAGAACTGTTGTTGCGTATTATCGCGGTATTCCCTGAGCTTGCCGAGGATCCCGTCAGGCTTATCATGGAAGACCTCAGTAAGATACAAAAGAAGATTACGCAAAAGCAGCATCAAAAGTTGCGGGATTTTGCCGACACGATCGCTAAAGATAATAAGGCTGGATCGGCATTGTCCGATGATCTTCTGGGTCCTGATTATGAATGGAAAATACGCCTTGCTGATGCCGGAGACTTGGTAGAGGGGCAGCTTGGTACTATCAGGATACTGCCGCAAAAGGCGGAAATCGATGTGGTTATCGAACGCTTGCGTAATGCCGGAGCGTATTCCACTTATTATAAGCTTATATTATTCAACGCTTCTGATAAGAGCCAGTCCGGATTCCTGTATTTCGAGGACCTGTTCTCGGAAGCTAAATTGCGTGTGTTAAGAGTTTACTTAGATCAAATCTGGCGGGGCAATGATTATATTTATCTTATGATCAATGTCCTTATGGGCGAGCTTATTTCCGGAAGGAACGCCTTCGAGGTTGTCCCGTGCGCTTTAAAGGCGCTCCCGGTTTTGAGCAAGGTCTTTAGTAAATACGGCTTTGTATATCGGGGATCTTTGGAGAGGTTTATTCTGGATGTTGATACCGGTGACTGGGAGCTTTATTTCAGGAGAATAGGCCCTGCTGTAGAGAAATTTGAAGGGTATTATAAGAAAGGGAAAGGACGATCATCATCTCCGCAGGCGACCAGGCTTTTTGATGTTTCTCTTAGCAGCAAAGACAGAGATATTAATGGGGATAAGGGAACAGGTGATAGCGTTTCAGGGGATGAGCAAAAGATGATCTCTTCCTGGGAAACGCCTAATCATTTAGGGTATATGAATACCGATCAGTCAGAAGCGATAAGGGCGGCATTGTTTAATATCCTTCCCCGCGGGACGGGCGTTATTGAACCGGTGTATCTTGATCTCATGAGCGGAGCCAATACTTATTTCCCCAGAACGCTTAACGGTAAGATTACCGGGATAGGATTAAATGAATTAGAACTGAAAGCTAATAAAAGTTTAAATGGCGGCTATATTCTTCAGGATTTAAATACTGATCCGTCATTACATTTCCCCGAGAGAAGCATAGCGGGTATTCTCATGGTCAATGGGATCGCTTACGTTAAGCTTGCCCGTGAGCTTTTTATGGAAGCCAAGCGAGTGCTTATGCCCGGTGCTTGTCTTGCCGTAGTCTTTGACCATCGGTCTGCCCTTCAAGAAAGAAGCCTCCCCTGGCAAGCCGCATCGAACAAGAGAGAAAGAATTGCATTAGTAAAGAGTTACTTCGTTAATGCCGGTTTTGAACAGGGCATTAATGAAAAAATGATCTATGATTGGCAGGGGTATCCTACTCCCTATCATGCCGTATTTGCCCGGAACTTGGGTTCATCCCCGATCATGAGCGGCCAAACGCAATCAGGGGCAGGGAAGCTTTCTTTGAACGACGTAAAAACCGCGTTAAGAGAGCTTAAGAACTACCGGAATAGGCCGTTGTATCAGGAGGCGCGTTTGGACAGGGTGATATCGCAGATCGGATTGGATGAGCGTACCTTCGCGCTGATCGATTTGATCGGAGAGATCAGGCCTGATTCGAATGAAGAATTAACCAGCCTTAAAGTCGCGGCGGAAGCTTTTGGAATAAGCGCCCTGCAATGCGCATTGCCTTCTTTTCAGGCGAGTGGCTTTCCTAAGAGCTATATCCATTCGTTTGTGGAAGCTTATTTGCTTCTTAAGCACGACGATCCTCTCGTGCTCTCTACGGTTGATTATCTCAACGATCAAAAGAAGAAAGGTATATTGGGTGTTTTTGATATTACTTCTCTTGCAAAAGCTGTTGCCGCGGCGGGAGGAAGAAAAGAGTTGGTTGAGCCCCTGCTTAGAGAGGGCATCCCGGGTATTTATTTAGCTGATTGTGTTATGGCAGGTGATTATTTTACGGGTAATGACCATTGCGGGTTGCGGGATAGATACCAGCTTTTACATAATACGGAAAAAGGGTATTTCGCGGAAGCATTGCTGAGGGACGCCTCTGTGGATAAAGTTTTTTTAAGAAAAGCAATAATGTTCAGAGAAAAACATGGTCTTCCCTGGCAGAGCGCCGGCATTTTAGCTGAAATAATATCAAACAACCAGGAGGATACGCAAGCTTCTGGCGCTTTTTGCCGTATTATGAAAGCCCATAATCCGGTATATAATTTTAAACCCGTTGATTTGAGGATTATATATGAACAATTACGATCCGGCTCTGATGAGGGCGTGATCGATACTTTGTTGCAGTCCAGGATAGATTTGGCTGATCTGGCGGTTATTCTTAGTTATTGTAAGGCCTTGGGCTTGGAGTCCGCAGTTAAAGATCTTAATATGCATGATCAAGGAGATAAGCAGCGTTCAATCAATGAAATTATCGCCTTTTTAGGCAGTGTCAGAAAAAGCGGTATTTTGCAACCGGTTTTCCTTTCTTTGCTGGCCAGGTATGTGCCGCTTGAAGAGCTATTAAGGATCACGCATCAAGAAAGGCATGATTATTCAGAAGAGATATACGCGGGAGAATTAGAGGCGCGGGTTGTCCCGGGAAGAGAAAAAAGACAGATCAGGTTCATACTTTTGCCTAAAAGCGGCAGGATGAAAGAAGCAGTGCGCGGCATGAGGGAGAATAAGATGTTTTGGGAGCATACCTATAGCGCGTTTGCCTACCTTTTGGTTGAGAAGAATGCCGCCGGGAAAGTAATTTCCTCGATACAGAGCGATATGTATAAATTGCTTCCTGTGGAGATGAAACAGCAATTCTCTGATTGGCCGAAACAGCTTCTGCGCGCGTTCCAGAAATATGCCGCCTGTCAGGGATGGCAGCGTATTTATATCACTCCGGTAGAATACCAGGTAAAGAAGTGGACGTCCCGGGGCTATAGAACGCCTCCGCATATCCTCCACGCGTTGTATACAAAATTGCCTTGTGACTTGGGATATTGTTTAACAGATAGCGATACTATAGCTATAAACGGCTATTCTTCAAATCTCTTTTGGGTGAGAAACACTGCTTCTTCTGCGGTTACAGACGGCGGCCTGGCGGCTGCTCCCCGGATGTTCATCGATATCCCCGGCCTTGAAATCAAGCATAATAATTTCATCCTGACATTTAAGCTGGATTATGGAAGGCGCTACCGTATCTTTAAAGACGGCCGTTCCGCGGGAACTTTTTACGCGCATTTTACTGATAAGGAATTGATTATTGATAATATCGATATTTATGAGAATCAGCAGCGTAAGGGTATCGCGAAATCTGTATTACTTGGGTTTTTCGAATCCTGCCTTCAGGTCTCACGGCCACTGGTAATTTCTGATGCCGGATGCGCGGACAGGATCTATAAGCTGGTGAGAGCTTATTTCGCCGATCATCACAAACGCATTAAGGTCAAGAATGAAAACACCGATTACGTTGAAGTAGCATTCGATACGGCGCTGAAGTCTATTACCCCTGTATCTTCTGTCATGATCATTATTTTTCCTCCCGCCAAAGATCCATCTGCTCCTGTTTGCACTTCGCCCCTCGCTAAGAGAGCGAAAAAGAATAAATTCATTCCCCTGGATACTATTGAAAGAGTGGCAGACATTTTGTCCTGCTCAAAAGATTTGTCGCGGCAGGCCTGTGAGGTCGCCGTATCTTATTTCATCGATAAAGATAAGCAGTTTTGGTATTACGGGATCAGAGGAGCGATAAAAGATGCAGAAGGAAGGTATCTTGTCCCCTATTCGTATATTACGGATGATCGAGAGATGATATCTTTCATCGGCTATAACAATACGGCGCTACGGTTTTTCTTCGTTGATCAGCAGCTTTTGGTTATGGAGGTATATCCGCATGACCGAGGTAATATTGTATATCCTGCCCATGAGCAGTTATTGTCTTTAGTTGAACATTATCGTGACAGCATCGATAAAATAATCCGGCCCGGAGGGGTTTCAGGAGCTGACCTGAATAACTTATTTTGGGCCATTCCGCAGGAATTGCGGATCTTGGCTGAAGATGGAGCGGCGCGCCTCCTGCATAAAGATGAGATGTTCATGATTATCTCTTTAGCCAATGAATCGCTGCTTGAGAAAGGTTTTTGTCCGAATGACTCGATGGAGCGGTATATGATGGATGATTTTGGGGCCATGGATAGGAATGGAGGCATCGGTACGAGACTATGTTTGGAGGGGCGGATCGAGGACCATCGCTGGCTTTTTGACGCCTTGTCGCTCGAGGAGGATGAGTTTGTGATATTTTTAGCGCGGGACGCGATCAGTGGATTTGAATTCTTGCATTACCTTGATAGTTTTAAAGGCAGGAAAAGAAGTGGTATAGTCTACCAGCCCGGCCTGCCTGCGCATTTTAATTATAGTTGTTATCGCTCGACCGAAAGCTTGAGCCATTTATTAGAAACAACGGGGAGGATCTTTTATGAAACAAAAGCAGAATTAAATGTTCCTCAGCAGAGAGAATATTACGGGGGGGTTGATGAAGCCAACTTTGACCGGGAACTTTATAGGGAATTTTCCCGTATTTTCAAAGAAAAACTGATATCCGTGATCGAGTCAGATGATCTTATCATGCAGGAAGCGGAATTCATTTATAAACAATGTAAGGATATAGGAGCGCTTAACTATAAAAAGATCAGGATAATAGACCTTCATGCCACCGGCAGGACTATCTATTATATTAAAACGGCGCTTGAGTATTTCGCCGGAAAAGATGAGTTACCGTTTGAGTCAGTCGACGGTTTTGTAGGTTATGGCAGGGGAGAGAGGGTCGGCTTACCAAAGATCAGCCATCGCTTCCCCAAGGTAAAGACAGGATTTTGTGATATTGAGTGGCCGTTTTACATGGAAGAACGTGATCTGGAAAGCGGGGCGATCACTTTTTATCCGATGCGTTCCCGTTATTTAATGGCCCTGCATATATATCACAGCCTGCGGTTATACAATGAGGCGGTGCACTATTACCGGGAAAAAGAAGGATTGGCTATCCTTGAGACGGCGCAAAAGGCCCTTACGGTCGCCCCGCGCAAGAAAAGGATAACGCATATCAGGGGCAGTAACCGGGTTTTGAAGGTCAGCAGATCGGAATTTTTGAGGAGCTACCGCAAAAAAGAATATTTCCGTTGCGGGTTCTTCGGATTTGAACGGCAGGCAGTTTATGGCAGGCTCAATGAATGGTTTGGGGAAGGCGGTTGGGAGATCCTGCATCATATTAACGGTAAATTTGTCTCTGTGCGCGAGGCTTTAGCATTATATGAGGATGCCTATGTTGAATTCTTCAGGAATAATGTTGATGTCCTGGAATGGCTGGTAGGTGTTGCCCGGGATGTATACGATAATAATGTGACTAATATCGAAAGCGGTACAGATTATGAACATCAGGAAACTTCCAGCCACCATTTCCAGGATATCGCCATCCGCAGGGCGCTCATGAGGCTGGGGAAAAGTTTCCAGGGGGACAGATTCATAGAAGTCAGAGGGCTTATGTCAGAGGGGTATCATTTGAACCCCGGTGTTATTATCTTCCATCGTCCTGAGCTCATACTTCGTCCTCAGCTTAAAGGGTGGTGGATGCCGGGGTCTATTGAATCTTTTTATCAGAGTACTAAAGTAATTGTTTTACGCGCACATACCTCTGCTTCGCCTGTTTTGCCTGTTTCTTCAGGCTTTGCAGCAAATCGGCAGAACAACTTGCTCAAACTTCAGGATTTTCTTGATACCTGTCCATTGGCTCAAGATCCTGTTCATACGTATCCGTTATTTGTGCCTCATCCGGATGGTTCCAGGTATTCTTATAACCTTAACCGGGGGGTACGTATCAGTTTAGAAAGCAATAAATATATGCTGCGGGGTTGTTTAGATGAGCTTTCCCGGGCGGCCTTAGCGGGACTTTTTAACGATTATCTTATCTCCATCAGGTCATACCTGCAAAACGCTCCTCCGGAGAAATTCACCGTGGCAGTCACTGAGAAGAGGTTTGATCTTCAGTGTTCCCCCAATACAAGGTTTGCTCCTGTGGCCGCGATTTATAGCCAAAGGAGGGTTCCCCTTATATACATCCATCCATGTTTCTTTAATCTCGATCCTTTTATTCAACAAGATATTTCCCGGTATGTGCTCAATTATGCCGGCGGCCGTAGCCTTCAGGATGCGCTCAGGGCATCTGTCGCCTATTTCAGCTTCAACCCGCAGCAGGCGCGTTTTTATCTGGAGGCTGCCAGGAGAAATAATCTTGTGGTAGGCGCTGCATATGCCGCATTACTCAAAAGAATTGTTTTATCGTCCAGGGCTTCCTCAGCATTGGTCAGTCCCGCTGATATCGGCTCACTGCCGGAAGCATTGAGGTTTTTGCTGTATCAATTCGATATTCAAGACCGGGACATCATTTTTCTCAAGGATGCGTTTGTTAAATTGATGAGGCAGCACAGCGGCCAGGGCCAGTCGTTAAAAGGGATTGCCCGCGCGCTTACGCAGATACAACAGGGCAAGGGTGTTATTCCTTTCCGGCTCAAAGATGTCTATTTTGTGGCGCAGATGGCTTTGCGGTTCCCTGAGGCACTCTTGAACCCCGAATATATGAAGACAGTTGTCGCTCCCGTCCCGGGCATAGTTGTCGTGATCCCCGCCTTGCCGTTTGCCGATGAGGGCAGTCAGGTGTTTGCTTTCTTCTCGGAGGAAGAACCTCCGTTATGGAACAATACCGGCGCTTTAAGGCAGCATATCCCCCGTGCCATTTACTATCTGAGATTCCAGAAGCAGGCAGAGAGTTTAATAGTGACAGAGATACAGAGTGACCTGGCAACACACTTAAGGAATAGCTGGAAGAAACTTTTCAAGGCATGGCCTGAACAGGCGCTGGCGATGTTAGAGAATTATGCTTTAGAAAATAAGATACCGGATATTTTTGTAACTCCCGCCGCTCATCAAAAAGATAAATGGCCCAATATCCCTGAACACGCAGCCCGGATAATTTATGATGAAGCCGCGCGTAATCTGGGATACGTCCCTGTTTCGTTGTATCCCCAGAGCATTATAGAAACGGCCGTCTTGCTCCAGGCATGGTATAAGAAGATCATTCCCGGCCCCAGCGCTTCCGCGATAGCTTTAAGGGCCGGCTTTTCCGGTGAGGATGACGGGAGGCATTCATTAAAAGAAAAAGTGCGTTATTTTCATACGCGCGCCTGTCTTGAACTTTTGGGTTCTTCATCTTCCTGTAATGTTACGCAGGAGACTTTGAAGAAATTCGAGATGGTCCTTCAGGGGACATTAGATCCTTTATCAAAAGGCCATGTGGCGGGGGGCCGGGGCGCGTTTTTACCGTCTTTGCATGGGCTGGATGATTTGGCGGGTGCTTTAAGGTCGGTTGGGGTCGGACCGGGAAAAAGCCTGCTTGATTTAGGAAGTGGAGACGGCAGGGTTGTATATCTATCCGCGCTTTTAGGCGCGCAGGCAAAAGGAATAGAGTATGATTTTGGTTTGTATAACATAAGTGTCCATCCGCGGGTGAGCGCTCAATTAGGCGAGATCCTTGATTTAGGCAAGGTTTATTTTGTCAGGGGAGATTTCTTAAAAAGCCAGTTGAGCGGTTTTGACTTTGTGTATTATTTCTGGGCAGGTTCGACAAATACCGCGGTGATCGCCAAGGCGCAGAGAGAATTAGGGCCGGGAAGTAAGCTGATAATTTATGGCGCTGATGAAAGTATTTATTGGCAGGTCCGTCAGGGCTCATCATTAGTTTTAAGCGCTGGTTTCAAACAACTGCTTGACGGGCATTTAAGGGTTTTTGAGAAACCGAGGGCAGCTTCCCGGTCTTCATCGGCGGTAAGGTGTGATGCTAAGATGTACGCGGATGACGCGCTCCATTTAGTCCCGCACGCGGCGGCGTATTACCGCCAGGGGCAATCCGGGGAGCAGCTTCTTAAGATGCCGGAGATATCCCCTGAAGGGCAACGGTTATTGGAAAGGCCCGGATTGAGGGAAGAAGGTGTGTATCTATTGCAGAAGAAGCTGTGGCGGCAGAAGGGGCGCGGCTTTGAAGAACCTGATCCGATGCTTCGTCAATTGATCTGGGATAAACTTCTCCAAATATCTTTCAGGAATGAAGGATTTATTAAGAGGCATGAACGGGGTTCTCTGCCTTTTACCATAACCCGGCAGCTGCTGCGAGAGCTGGGGCATGCGGTGATATCCGGAACAATGCCTCAGGGCGGCTCTCTTTCTATGGGCGGGTATGTCTTTAAGTTCACGAAGTATGGCGGGTCAGCTTATGAGTTGGAAATAGAAGGCGGCATCCTTAAGCGCGTATTCTTTTTTAAGGACCATTGCCTGGAAGAATTTCTTCAGGTAACTGATAAGTATACAGGCGAAGTCATTGATCTGCATTGCGGAAAGATCCCTCAAGAGCGTTTCACCGGATATCAAGATGCGGTGATCGAGGCATATTTGGGCATGGATGGAATATTGGATCTGGCGGGCAGGCGCTGGGCAAAGTTCGGCGGCAGGTTTGCCTATGAAAAAGTAAATGTTTATGTTAAGGCCGGATTGGTGAGGCGCTGCTGTTCATGGGAATCAGGGCTGAATGAAACATTTTCCCTCATTTGGGACGCGCGTAATGATACGTATATTGATTGTTTTTGGTCTACCATAACCCGTCAAAAGTTGAACGCTTTGGCCGGTTACCATCAGATCCACGCGTTGCGTTTAAGCAAGGACGGTTCTTTGGCTTTAGGAGGTGAAGAATGGATGAATTTCGGAGCGGATTATTCTTATCGTCAGGCAGATATCTTTGATATCCGTAATCCCAGCGGTAAAAAAGCCTTTATCTGCGGCGCCAGGGTCTGGGATAACGGCATTAAGGCCCAGAAAATACTCTCTGGTGTTTACGCGATTAAGGCGGGAAGCCGTCCGCAGGATTTCGTAAAGGGGGAATTATTGGCTGTCTTTGAGAAATGGAGCGACAAAAAGATGTCTAAGCTGACCGCGCAAGATTACATTATTTCCCCCAGGACGTTAACCGCCGACGGAGTCCTGGAATTACAGGGTTTTCTTGCCTCTTTTTCAGATGATTTCTTCGCTTCAGCCGAGGTTGAGGTGCTGGTGATCGCAGGGGAAAAGAAACTGGTAAGGTTCATAAGCGATAATCGCGGCCTGCCGGTATTTGATAATGATGACTTACCGCTTGTGATAGACCTTTCTTTAGGCATTAAGGCCCAGTGTTTTGAAAAAGCCCGTGCTTATCAGGTTAAAAGGCTGTCTTTAGTGCGTTCGTGTTTCGTTCAAGCTTTAGCTTATTATGAAAATGCTGATATAAAAAATGCAAGGGAGGCTTTCGTTAAGATAGGGAAGTTCTTCAGGCAGCGAAGGATCGCGATAAACGGGGAAGGTGAGCTTGCTCATCAGGCAAAAGCAATATTGCGTTGGTTGCGCACTATCGGGAGTTTGCGCCGGAAACTTTCTTCTTTTGAAGGAGCTGGTGTCCCTGCTTTGATGGGATCATTGGATGTTCTTGAATTTCATTATTTTGATCCGGCAGCCGAGGGCCGTTTGCGCGAAATCGAGCGCGTGGTCATGGATATGTGGAATGATATGGAGATGGCTGATTTCTGTTATCGTCAGGCAAAGAATCTTATCCGTCAGGCAGTTACCGTTGAAGCGCTGCACGCTTTGTCCTGGGATAATCTAAAAAGCGCTGACCGGGAAGAAATCGAATTATTACGCAAGGCAAAGCGTAAAGAAATAATCCAACGCATTTCGCGGGAGGCCCAATGCCGGATCAGGAAAATGATCCGTTCCATAAAGGATGTTGCTCTGCTGGAAACGGTCACTTTCGATGGCCTGCTTCCGGGGGTTCAAGAAGAAATGAAGATCCTCTTAGGCAAGAGGACCTCGTATTTAAGAAATATTTTCGAGAGGGAGTTATTTAAAGAAATAAAGAAACAGATCAGGCTTGCCGAGAGTAATCAGGAACTTGAAAATATCGCGATACCCGAATTATCAATTGAATACATTGAGAAGCTGGAAGAATTATCGCGCCGCAGGTTAAACAGTCTCTATAAGTCGGCGAAGAAGCAATTATCTCCGTCGGCAGGAGAGCCGGCGGTAAGCGGTTATCAGAGCTTTAAGGGAAAAATGCTTGAATTCAATAAGGGGAACGGGAATGCCTCTGAGCATGAGGTGAGCGCTGCCGATTTAAGGCAGCTCTGGAACTTGATGAAAGAAAGCGGCGATCAGTCCGCCAGGGATACGATCGTCGGGTATTTTCTTCCCCGGATATACCGCGAAATAGACGGAAAGCATGATTTTTCCATGTTCCTGAGAAGAAAAGAAGCGTCCGCGGATTATTTTAAAGACGATAAAAGCGGGGAAGCTATTTTAGCGCTCATTGAAGCAATAGATGCCTGGAGCCTTCAGGAAGAAAGCGATTTAGAGGAATTCGTTTGGGAAAGGATCCTTGCGGCTATATGTAAAGAGAAAGGAAGCGCTGATCTTCTCGATCGTAAGTTCATGCTCGTTTCCACCGATGATTCGCGGGGACGCGGCCAGAGTGTCGCGCGCACATCCGACTGGGGAGACAAAAGATTTTTAGTTAATGATTCCTTGTCCGATCCCCACGCTACGGGCATTCCCGAACGTTTGATAAGGATGCAGGAATCTTTGCGCGCTTTAAACTCCGGGGCATACCCTTGTCTGCCGGAGTTGGGGGCGTTTGAAGTGCCGCAAGAGCGTTTATTCAGCCGCGAGGAAAAGAACGCGCTCTGCGCCGATCTGAAAGGATTTATGGTCAGCCGGCAGTTGGTCCCGCCGTGGCTTGATACGTTCGCCCTCTGGATCATGGGAAGCTTAGGCAATATCGGTTTAGCCAGAAAAGGGGTAAGCGACCTTAATCTTATGCTTTTGGCGGAAACGGAAAGAGAAAAGCTGGTGGAGGCGGCGCATTACATGCGCGAAAAACTCACCGGATATGTTTCTGAAAATAGCGGGAACGGGATTTCCCTGACCGTCGGCAAGGCTGATGATCTTAAGGACACGCAGAGCTACTCTCCTGATTTCGCCGAGCTTCTCGCCCGCCATAATGTGGGCAACCGGGAGAAAGGGTATTTATCGCTGGAGCTGTTCAGCGTCAGTGATTGCGCGCAATTGAAGATGCGCGGCATGTACCGGGCGCGCGTCCAGATCCTGGAGAACGTATATCAGTTAGGTTCAAACGGCATCCTGGTGATGGAGTCAACGCCGGGGGTAAGCAGGCACATGGCCGATAAACTTATCGGCGTCACCTCTGAGCCGTCCCTGGATTATGTTTATTTTATGCATGAATATCTGATCAGGTTCTTTATCAGCCAGGTGCTGAAAGTTAAAGAGGAGCAGGATAAGCTTGCCTCGAGTTCTCCCGTTTTGCTCGCTCCCGGCGCAAGTATCATCGATTTACAGCGCATGCTCTGGAAGGAGGAGGAGCTGCATAAGGATTTTGTTTTGCCGCAGGATGACCGCGAATCGCGTTTCTTTATATGGAGAAAGCTTTTGTCCCGATCTTTCGGCGATGACGCGCTTGTGCGGTATCTTGACCGGCATGACCTGCCGCGCTCAGTTAACCGTAAAATGCTTTGTGCGCTCGGGCATGTGGTGATCCGAGGAGCTTTGGAAGATAGTTTTAAGCTGCGTATCGGTGAATATAATTTTGGTTTCCGGGGATATGAAAATTCCGCCTATGAGCTTGAAGTGGATAAAGGCGTTTTAAAGCAGGTATTTTTCTTTAAAGACCACACGCGGTTTGAATTCTTCCCTATTATAGATAATCAGACCGGGGAAGTGATCGATGTACACCGGGGTACGATCGTTTCAGATAAATTCATGCGTTACAACGATATTACAACCTTTACTTTTCTGGGGCTTAAGGGGCAACTGCGTATCGGCGGCAGGCGGCCGAATATCCTGGGCGACCGTAAAAAGGGGAATTGGAGCTGGGCATCCTTCGGCGAGGAATACAATTATCAAAAAGTGAAGCTTCTGGTCAGGGATGGATTGGTATCCTGGTGTTCTTCGCTGGAATCCCGCCTTGATGAGCCGTTTATCTTGATCAAGGATAAGCGCCTGGATAAATTCATTTCCTGCGTCTGGGGCCGTTTTCTTGAGGAGCATTTGAACCGATTACATCCCTGGCATGAGATCCATCAGAAACGCCTTACGAAGCGGGGGCTTTTGATCATCGCTAACCGGGTAAGAATGGATTTTAGCGCCGAGTGCGGCTATGAACTCGCCTGTGTGGATGGCATTCTGAATCCTTCTCATAAGAAAGCTTTCCTGGTGAGCGCTTACGCGAATAAAAAAGACGGGTCAGTGGCGCGTAAGAAATTGCATAAACTTTATGCCCTTGATAATCGCTTTAGTCCAGATGATTTCGCGGCGGGAGAATTAGTTGAGGTTTTTGAACGCTGGAGTGAAAATCTGGAGGCGCAGGCTGCAGGCGCCCTCAACGGTAATTTTATCGTTCAGGGGATTACAACAGATGTTAACGGCCGTTTTTGGTTCCGCGACTTCGACCTTACCGCGGAGCATCTTACCGAAACAGCAGTCGCTATTCTTGCCTGCGCTAACCGGATAGCGCGTATCCGTTACCTGCGTGATAAATGCGGTGAGCCTGTTTATGGTACTGACGGCAGGCCTTTTGTAGAGATAGATTTACAGGGAGGCAGTCTCAGAAAGCAGCTTGGGGAAAGATCTCAAATATATCAGTCCTTCCATATGCGGCGTTTAGCCGGCAGGTACCGCCAGGCAGTTGCCCTGGTAAGACAGGATGATTATCCCCGCGCGCTTCATTTCCTTCATGCTTTGAAGAGCAGGCTTGAGACGGAGAAAATCCGTGTTTTCGGAGAGAAGACCGTTGCCCGCCGGGCTGATCGTATCCGTTCCTTGATAGTAGAGGTTAATTCGTTGCGCCAGGGCATAGGCCGCATGAGCCCGGAAACAGCAAAAACACACGAAGAAGATTTTAGAAATGTACTGTTGTTCTTCTTGGACGGCGGCCGCGCCTCCTCAGGGGATTGCTTGCGGTATTTGTACCGGATTCAGAGGGATCTGCTCCGGAAAGAGGCAGTCCGTCGCAATCGAATAAGAGTTATTTGCCAGGAGATCCTTCATGCGGCGTCTTTAGAAGAGCTGGAAAAGATCGCGGTTACTGATTTTGATGATCCGACGTCGGCAAGAATATTACGCGTTAAGGATATTAAACGAAAGAAATTAGCACAGGCTCGGGAGCAGCAGCTTGTCCGGCACTTGCGGGAAGAGCTTCGCCGGGCCCATACGCTTCCCGCGCTGGAAGAGCTCAACGTTGACGGCTCAATAGGAGAGCCGCGGCGAGGTAAAATAGTCGATCTTATCGCGGCTAAAAAGCGCGAACTTTATCTGAAGCAATTAAAAGTAAGGATCACCGGGGCGCGCGGTATATCAGAGCTTACGGATATGGTAGATACTATGGATAAAGTAACTTACCCGGAGGTCGCCTTGTATCAACAGAGGCAGGCAGCGCGGATCAATTCTTGGGGGAAGCGGCGTAAATATCCTGATTTAGAATCTACGCAAAGAGCATATTATAGCCGCGCTCCTGAAGACCGTACCCCTGAGGCGCTTAAACGTAAGATCGCTGAGGGAGGAGATTGGTGCCTATATGATGCGGCCCGCAGGTACGGAATTCTTGAGAGTCAGCCCCGTAAGGAGAAAGAGCCGATCGAATTGACCGGGCATCAGAAGTTCATGCTTAAGCTGTGGGACTACTCACAGGAAAATGAGCAAGTTGTTCCGGGAATTGACGCGTATGACGTCAGTAAGTCCGAACTCTGGTATATGATGGTTGAAGACGGTGATGAAGCGGCCCAGGAAAAACTTCTTCAGTTATTTTTGCCGGCCGCGTTCAGATTGATGAAGCAGTTTAGCGGCGTGGACCCGCTGAACCGGATTGTTTCGGCTGAACGGTCTTTTTACAGCGATGATCTTATGGGGACGGCGATTAATACGGTCTTGGAAACGCTCAAGAGGTGGAGCCCTGATCTATGCGTTAATTTGGAGGATTATGTCGAGCAAGAGATGCTTATCGCCGTGCGCAGGGAAAGGAACCATCCGTTAACGAATACGCATGTGACTATTTCTTTTTCCGCTCCTCATAATAATAAGCGCGATACCGGGGATGTGAGCGGCAAGAACGCCTCCGCGCGGCGTTACAATCAGTTGGAAGACAGTCTTTCTGAAAACAGCGTTCCTGACCCGGCGGAGCGTTTTACGCGCATGAAAGCATTCCTTGACGCGGTCCTTGAACGCGATTATCCGGTGCCTGAATCCTGGGAGCGCGATGAATTATTGGAAATTTTGTTCAGTAAACAGGAGAAGGAGTCTTTCCGGGACGCGCTGCGGGAATTTATAATACGGGAAAAACTACTGCTTACTTCTCTTGAGCCGTTTTCAGTCTGGATGGTGGGAAGCATGGGTTACCTTGGGCTGGCGCGTAAAGAGATAAGCGATGTTAATCTTTTGATATTGACCGAGGCATCCGGGGAGAGGATCTACAAGGCCGCTCACTATATGCGGCAGGCACTCGGCGGAGCTGTTGAGGCCCGTGAAGGTTCTGATGTGACGTTAGTTATCGGAAAAAACGGTGATTTCAAAAGTTTAGTTTATGACGCTCCCGGGTTTGTTAATTTTATGCAGCGCTCCCGCCTGGGCAGTGAACAGCGGGGATACCTTACGGTCGATTTCGTGGAAGTTAATGGTTTTCACCAGCCGCTCAAGCGTTCATTACAACGTTCGTATCTGCATGTCGCGGAGAATCTCTATCAGCTCGGCATCAATGCTTTAGGCGTTATGGAGTCTTCCGCGGGCTACAGTACTGAAATAGTTAAGAAGATCTTTCCTGAAATCTCCCGCGATGCCAGGGAATATGCTTATTTCGTCCATGAATACCAAATGTCTTTCTTTGCCAAACAGGTAAAAAAAGTATTAAGGGAATTCAATGACCAGGGGATAGCTTGGCAGAGCGGATCACCGTTATCGGGAGAGCGGGATGCCGCAATCACTCTGCCGGGGATACCTCTCGCGTTGAAAGTCCTGGATGCCTGGCATATCGACCAGCGTACAGAGGAAAGAAATATCCAGGATTCCATAGTCTTCGGAGAAAGATTTTGGGCTTACGCGAGCGTTGAGCTTAATGAGAAGGTCACGGCGGGAGAATTAATCGATTACCTGAAATCCGGGAAGATCTCCCTGGGCTTCTGGCCGCGAGGCTCAATGAAGGTAAGCTTGGATGAAGTGGAAGTCTCGGATATTATACGTGATAACTATAAGGCAAGCTCACTCGAGGAGGATAATAAGCTTTGGCATTTTGGAGATCCCGGCCGTGATGAAAAAGCGCATAATATTTTTAGAGTGCGCGTCCCGGTGCGCCCCGTAGTCCCCGGAGAATTCGAGTTCTCATTGTATTTCACCGCTACTCCCGCTGACGATGAAAGCCTTAAATACGCTACGGTCTATAAGCAGAACGGGAAAATGACCGTTCACCTTCCCTTGCGGGACGGGTTTAAGGGGCAGCTTAAGGAGGCTATGGATGTGTATCTTTCCCCGGAAGCTTCGGCTCAAGAGAGAGAAAAAAGTTTTGTGTTACTCTGGTGGTATGCCAGCTTTGAACAAACCGGATGCATCAGGGATTGGTTTATCAGGATATCCCGCGAAGGTTCCAGCGCGCAAAAGGTCCAGCTCGCGCAAGATATGCGGGAAGCCGGCTCCCAGACTATCGCGCCTGTGCTTATGCAGGGGATGCTTTTAGATAATGATCCGGTTGTGCAGGCAAAAGCCCGGGAAACCCTTTCAATATTAAAGAATGAATATAACGCGATTTATTTTACTCGAGCGCTGTCCGGCTATGTCGGTTCATTGGGAGATTCTTTAGAGTATATGCGCCAACAATGCCATCCCGCGTGGGAACGCAGTGAAGAATTCATCGGTATCGCGGATGAGATCACCGCACTTGAGGCGCGCATGGATAGCGTTATCAAGAAAGCGGAGAATAAAGTGGCTAATAAGGACGCGGATGTCGAGAAAATACTACAGGAGGTGTTTTCTGAAGTCGGCGTCGCGGTAAAAGCGGTCAGGGGCCATGTCGAGATATTAAGCCGGCCCATGCAATGCGGCGGTTGCGCCGGTTTTGACGCGGGCAAAACGCAATCATGCAAGAACTGTTTAACCGGCGTCCAGGTGCAAATAGAGAATATAGCTTCGCTTACCACGCAGGTCACTGAAGCCCTTTCAGGGGTGGGCGTCATTGAGCCGTTGACCATGACTGCCCAGGATCTCGCTCAAGAAATTAAAGCGGCTATCGAGGACCTGAAATCGGTACTGGGGGCGTCCGCTCCCCGGTTCAGCTTTAGTTATTTGGATGAGCCGGCGAATGTTATCGTAAGTAAGGAATTGTTTGATATCCTGGCGCATCTTTTCAAGAACGCCTGTTACGCGAAAGCGCGCTCCATACATATTACTTTTGAACAGAGGAACAGGAGGCTGTTCCTTCATGTGTGCGATAACGGAGAGGGATCTCCGCTTGAAGATCTGGCGTTCATGTTTGAGCCGTTCTACCGCAGGAGGGTCCCCGAAGGCTCCCTTAATCTCTATCGTATCGCCAAAATGCTCGGCTTGATAAGGGGACAGATCAGCTTAAGTAATCATTTTATGCATCACGTGTACGCGAGCCTTAAAAACGGCTGGGGCGGATATAAAGATATCAGGAGAGGTTTGGAGTTCACTATAGAATTGCCGACTGTCCCGGAAAACGTGCATTTATTGGGGTTGGTCCATGATCTTAAGAATACCTGCGTGATGATACCGGGTATTATTGTCCGGCTGTTTAAGAACATGACCGCGCAGGTATCCGATAAAGATGACCTGTGCGTGTTTTGCTCTTTGGAAGCGTGCAGGGAGATCCTGGATACGATCCCTAAAATGTTTATTCAATGCGTCAAAAGAGAGGTGCCGGTGGGTAAGCTTCTCTCGTATATTGAGTCTGCGGCGATCATCCTTAAGGATAGGCAGGAGCGCATCAGAAAAGCGCGGGGTACCGGATTATTACTCGGCCATGAGCTTTATATCGACACTATCCTGGAATATATTAAAACGGTATTGGAATACTGTAATGATATTTTCTGGTGGTCGGGTATGGCGATGACGCAATGCAATATTGTTGAACAAATTGATCAGACCCTCGCTCAAATAGGGGTGAAATATAAAGCGCCCGCTACGAAAATAACTTTTAATCCGGGGGCGGGGGTGCGCGAACTTAAGGATGTCGGCTTTCATGTGAGTTTACTGCGTATGATCCTGGTTGAGTTCGTGACTAACGCGGACAAGCACGCGCGCCTGCCGCATGAAGCATTAACGATCACGATCAATGCGTATCTAAATAAGAATTTCTTGAGCATTGAATTTAATAACGACGGTATGCATATCCCCGAGGAAGAAGTGATGCGTATCTTTGTGCCGAAATTCGACGCGGTGGATGAAGGCAGGTTAGGGGCCGGCCATGGCCTTTATACGCTGCGCGAGCTGATCCGTGAAGCCGGAGGAAGTATCAGCGTGGTTTCAATCCCCGGCGAGGGGACTACGATCACGGTAAACCTTCCCTTAATAGCGCATCCCCGGTTATTAGGGATCCGCGAGCAAGCGTTACCCCCGGTAGTATTACATACAAAGCAGGCGCGGCAGGTGGCAAGATTACGCGCGGTCGCCGGAGTTGTTTCAGGGCATGAAGGGTTACGCTGTATCGATGAGGTGATGTTCATTCAAGCGTTGGTTTATTACCTGTTCCTGGCAAAGGAAAGCGCTGAATTTAAAGGGGAATTCTTCGATGAAGCAAGCGTCGGAGATTTCATCCGTATGGCTATTATCACGCAGGCCGTCTCCCAGAAGAGAGGGCATATATATATACAGGGCAAGCGTATCGATGAGAAGATAGGCCAGGAGGTCCCGTTAATCAGTATTATAAAGAACAGGATAGCTCAATCAAGGGATGTTTTTTGCCTGATCGCTGATTTTGCTTCGGTTAAAAAAGCCGTGCGCGACGCTGTTTGGGAAGAAGCCGGTAAAATAAGCCCTGAGGAAGACGGCTATAACGCGGCGTTAATAATCAGCATGCGGCCCGGGCAGCGGCAGGAAGCCGTTGATGTTGAGCTTGTTGAACAGGCAGCGCCTTCACGCAGGAATGCTGTAGTCATGATCCGCGGAGAAACAACGTTGGATATCGCCCAAAAGGTTGTTACCTGTTTAGAAAATATCCGGAAAGCCTCTTTGCCGGGCGAGAGCCTGCCGGCAAGCTCTCCTGTTCCTGCCGGGCATCCGGTATCTGTGTTTTATCATATGGTCCGCCGATTCAGTGAAAGTCTGCGCTTGATCATGGAGCGCGAGTTTTATAAGCGGGAGGATATTGAAAATCTTTTTAATGAGACGTTTGCCGATTGCGCCATGCGCGAAGTCGCGGCTGTTGTTCATCTGGTCAGAGCATTGCTGCTGCGGTTAAAGAATGGCGCGGGAGCCGGCCCGTGCGATATTCAGTTCATCTTAACGATGGACCGTCTTATAGAAGGAGGCGTGTTAACGCGGGAGGAGCGTTGGCAATTAAGCAATATACGCGATTATGAGGTTGTCAACGTGATCTTTGGGCGTTTGCAGCGGCGGATTCTTATCGATGATGAGTTTATCCGCTTGCCCCGTCATACCGATTGTATGCGTTTTATTCATCCGGGAAGCCAAAAGGTGTTCTTGATAGAGAAATCTCTCCGGGCTGACCTGGGCGGCGCCCGCATCTTGAGGGTCGAAGACCGTCCGCTTATCTGGGAGATCACTGAAGCGCGCACACAGCCGTATTTCGCGGTGATAATCAAGCCGAACGGGTTAATTTCCCGCGTGGTGATAAAATCGCGTTTGAACAGTATCGAAGAACATACTATCCCGGGTATTGTCGGGAATTTGCTGCTTGAGGCAATTCAAGCTCCCAGTGTCTGGATGAAGGAAGGCCCGGAATATGTCTATATCCGCGAGATCGTCGGGATCGATATCCTGGAATTTATCTGGGACCTGTCGCGTCTGGGTGAAGAAATACAGCGGCGGTTCTTTTATGGCCTGGGCATGGCTATGGCAGAGGCCCATATTTTAGGCATGAATGACCGCCGGCACAATTTAGTGATAAATGTGGAGAAATTGCGTAAATACCCGATAGAAGAACTGATCATTCTCGAAAAAAGGCCGGTGATCAATATCGACAGGGAAAGCATGCTCCATCCCGGGTATCTTAAGAGGGAGCCTTCCGAGGACCATTATGAAGCCGCGCATGTTTATTCCGCGCTTGCTCATCCGGCGCCGCAGGTTTTCCGTAAGCATTATGAATGCTATCTTCAGGGGCTTGGAGATGCTTATCAGGCCCATGCGGCGTATTTTTGTTTGGAACAAGAGGAGAATCAAAAGCGTATTATGGTTTTAGCGGGAGATTACGCGCTGCCTGTTATTGCGCGGTTACGGCAGGATGCCGGAAGCATTAAGTTGCTGGTTGATAATATCCGCTCGCAGATCGCAAGCCTGTTGAATATTAAGCCGTCATCCGGTTCTCCGGTTCAAGGAAGGCATTCGCAGGAGGGCTCTTCGCCCCTTAGATCCCGTCGTGAATCAAATGAAGCAAAGCTCAGCTATACCAGAGCATTAGGCGCTCCAAGCGGCAATGGCCTCTGCGTGCTTACTAAAGACCAGGTCGCCAGAAAGCAGCGCAGATATTCAAATCTCCTTACCCAGGCGGAGTTAGACGATTATTATGCCGGATGCGTTGATGATGAGGACTTTGACGCGGACAAGATCATCGGTGAAGGTTTAGCCGCGACAGCGGATGTGGGCATCTCTCTTGAGGAGCTTTACGCGCGTTGGGATGAGGTCCGCGACCCGCCTGACCTGGATGATTGGGGAGAGAAAGAGCTGCCGCCTGTTTGTAAGCGGCAAGAAATACCTTCTCCGCTGTTCGATACTGATAAGATAGGCTTTCTTCGTGACCGCATCAGAAATAAAACAGGCAAAGAAATAATCAAATTAGATCTTACCGGCTCACCGGATTCCTTTTGCGATGCCCTGGAGGCGGTCAATAAAGTCATTCCCGCCATAAAGCAGGGGCATGCTCTTGAGCTTATCTGCAACAGGGCGAGTGAATTTGATACATTCGCTCAATTGATCGACGCGGAGTTCGCGCGGCAATTGAATTTTACGCCTACCGGCCGGTCCAGGAATATGTCCTGCTGCGGAGATGGGTTTAACTACGGGGAAATACATTTCGCTTTGCGGGACCTTTTACATAATGCCTTGGTGCATGGTAACCATTTTGAGCTTTCTCTGCCTGTCTTTTTCCTGTTCGATCTTAACGCGCCGGAATTATCCGTATTTGACCTGGCCTTAGGGGAAACTCCCGATTATGTTAAACACAGGGCAGAGGACGCGCAGATCAGCGGGCAAGGAAGGTTCGTCGATTCTATCCTTTCATTTTATAACTTTGGTTTTTACTGTACCATTATCAGGGATAGCCGCAGAGAAAAGCCTATCGGCAGGCAGGTATCGGTATTAATGCGCAAAGACGATCATGTAGACCCGGCATTACGTTCTGTCAGGTTTGAATCGCGGCAAGAAACCAGGGGTTTAAATGTGTGGGCGATCAATGGTAAAGAGCGCCGGGAGTTGGTTGTCAATAACCGGGTCGTTGATGCGGGTGAAGAGACGGTTAAATTGATGCAATATCTGCTGGTGAGCCCCGCGTTTGACGCCCGGACGCCCGATGGACTGGCAGGCAGGCAGCGGATCGACTGGTGGGGATGGTTCTTTGAGAAATATTGCCGTGGAAGCTTGGCCCCCTGGAAAATAGAGCAGGTCCATAAAGACGGTTCGGATGAACTGGTGAAATTCTGCTTAACTGATCCGCAGACCATGATCCGTCTTTATTTGAGCTCCTGCACCATCGATTATGTTTTAGACCGTATTGAGTGGGAATATGTAATTAAGGACCGGATCTTTACGCGCACAAACCTCGAATATTATTTTCTGCTCTATACATTTATGGGTAAGCTCACTTACGCGCAAGCCACTTTTATTACGTCCCGCGTTGATGAGCATATCCGGGATACGGATGACATGATCGCGTTATACAGCCTTCAGGAGCAAGGCAAAGCTGTTTTCTTGCTGCAGGATAAGCTGTTTTACTACTTCGCGTTTAAAACTCATGAAGCAGTCGAGGTAAACGAAATCATTCATGGGCAAGAGAGAGTTGTTTTGGTCAAGGATCACCGGGGAAGGCTTTATGGACAGCTTGATAAAGATGCTCATGTCAAGATCGCGCTCCGGCAAAGCCGGGTTACCTGGGATGTTACGGAGGAAGAATCCCTGCTCTTGAGAGAGGCAATTCAAAGCGTATATCCTCTTTTACCGGGGCTTGCGCCTTTGGAATTGGGCGTCGGGAAAGATGATTATATCAGGTACGTTCGGGAAGATATGGAGAGGTTGATCGAGCAAGGTAAAGGGTCGTGGTGTTTCCCCGGCCATCTTTTGGATATCGCGCAGCGGTTTGGCTTGTATCCATCGGAGCTGATAAAATACGCCTTCGTGAATAGTAATTTAAGCGAACAGGCGCAAATGAGATATTATACAAAACTCATTGAGAATATATTCAAAATACATTTTCCCATCTACGGCAGTTGTTTTGTTTTATATGATGAATCTCTGGCGGCGTTATTTAAACTCAAAAGTACCGCTGATTTTGAGCGGTTAGCAAGAGATATGTGGGACAAAAGCGATTGCGCGCAGGTTTATCTGAACGCGGTGATGATCACCGGGGGGGCTTCTTTTGAGATCAGCCCGGTGCATCAATTCATGTGCCGGGTCATTCTTCCCGAACTGGAGCGTTTGCGCCCGCAGGGTGAACCGTTACGCATACTCTGTTTGGGCTACGGAGAAGGCGCTGACGCGTACATGCTGGCTGTTGAATTATTAGAAAGCGGTTGGGATACAAAAGCGCGTCCTGTTGAGATCGCTGAGGTTGGAATTAACCGCTTTGCCCTTGAAGCCGCGCGAACGGGGCGTTTTAGGAAAAGCAGTATTGACAGCCTTTCCGGGGAAACAGTAAATAAATATTTTACCTTCGACGATGAAACAGGAGCGTATTTAGTGAACGCCCGATTAAGAACAATGGTCGGTTTCCTTTCGGCAAACTTCTTGGAAGCGCAAATCCGCACGCAGTTGGGAGCTTTTGATTTTATTCTGGTCAATAAAATGATCGATAGTTTTTCGTATGAAGCCCATTTGGCGCTGGAGCAGGATATTTTAAGGAAGATGCTTGCCCCGGGAGGGTTTTGTGTTACCCGATATTCACCGTCGCGCGTTGCACCTGAGATCGAGGTCAGCCTGTATCGTTTAACGGATGATCCCTTTGGTGAACACGTGGCCCAGAAAATGAGCCCCGAGTCGAAAGTTTACAGCGAATATATAAAAAGTTCTTCTTCTTTGGCGGATGATCTTAAAGGCCTGACTATACTGGTTACCGCAGGGCCGAACCGGGAACCTATCCCGGGCAGGCCTGAATATATCACGAATTTCTCGTCAGGAAAGCAGGGGTTTGCCATCGCCGCCGCGGCACAAAAGAGGGGAGCGCGCGTTATCCTTGTCGCCGGGCCCGCATCTTTAGAAACTCCTGATAACGTGATGAGGGTCGATGTGTCCACTGCCCTGGAAATGAAAGCAGCGGTGGCTAAGAATTTGCGCTTTGCCGATGTCTATATTTCAGCGGCGGCAGTAGCTGATTACCGTCCGGTAAAGATCGAGAGAGAAGGCCGCCGCGATTTTGTCGTGACGCTCCATAATAATCCCGATATTTTAAAATGGGTCGGCAGCCTTAAGAAAGAAAAACTCGAATTTTCATCCTTAGTGGTCGTTGGTTTCGCCGCGGAGACTGTTGAGCCGGGAGCGATGGTGGAAGAAGCGCGCAGGAAATTCATCGCTAAGAATATGGATTTTATTTGCGCCAATAGGGTAGGGCAGGAAGGAAGCGGCTTCCGCGGTGAAAACAATAAAGTAGTGATCATCAGGGAAAATAAAGACGATGATCTTTGCTTGGAAGCATCTAAATCAGTTGTTGCCGATAAGATCCTGGATATAGTTTTAGATGTCCGCGGTAAGCGTTCGCTCAGGCCGGTTTACCGGTCTGTGAAGCTGGAAGGAAAGCTTCGGGAACAAGGTGAAACAGCGCGGTTGGAGCAGGCGCAACGGTATCCGCCGTTCGCGGGCGTCGCGGGAAAGACAATCTTGATCTCATCCGGCTCAAGCGAAGAATCCATTGATGGGGTCAGGATCATTAGCCGCCAGGTAAGCCCGGAGTTGCCTTACGCGATCGCGGCAATAGCTCACTTAAGCGGGGCTCGCGTTATCCTTATAAGCGGCCCGACCCACGCGCGGCCTCCCGAAGGTGTCCGGCTTATCCAGGCCGCTACTGCCAAAGAGATGTCTCAACAGGTAAAAAGTCACCTCAAACAAACAAATATTTTCATCAATTTAGCCCGCCCGCCTTTTATCAAGCCGAAGCAGCAGCAATCCCAAAAGATCAAGAAGCAGGGCAAGGAGTTGACGCAATGGTATTTTACTTTAAACGATGGGATCTCACCTTTAGGTGAACGAAGCAGGCATTTAAACAGGATCTTGATAGAAGACGGATATGAGTCAGTTGATTTAACCGAAGCGCTCTTTTTTATCAGGGCTGCGATAGCAAAAGTGCTGTTTCTCGCTTTGCCTCTTTCTTTATGCGCCGCGGAAGCTCCGCAAAGGAGTTATGAAGAATACCGGGCGATGGGCGTTTTTCTTGAGCGCGGCCAGGGGGTGAGGATAAACTTTTCACCGGTCGAGCAGGCTTTGGGTAAGGTAAATGATTATCTTTGTGAAAATGGCCGCTTGGCGCTGATCAGAAAGGCGTTGCTTGCGCAGGGTATCCAAGCGGAAAAAATCGAGGCGATAATACCCTTGGTTCAAGGGTATCTTAAGAATAGAAGGATTGAATTGGAGCATGTTTTGGAAATTGGTTTTTCTTGTGCGCTCTTAGATTGGTTTAAAGCCGCGCAGCTTATGCCTGAACAAAAAGGGGAATTTATTGCCCTGGCAAAGCGCGGAGGCTTGGCGCTCACCCTGCACCGGGTAAGAACACGCGTTATCGTTTCTTCAAAATCGCCTCATCCGCGCGCCTCATCCGCGCTTAAACAAGAAATAGCTTCTCTGAAAACATCCACGCTGTTTATTGCCGCTGTCCTGCTTACTGCGGTTAATGCCGCTGCAATAGTAGTTGCCGCTTTCTTCGCAAGCGGCTTTACTGTTTATATGGTATCGCTGGCATCTAATATCATTATGGCTCCTGTCGCTGAGGAGATCTTATTCAGGAGGGTCATATTTAAAGGTTTATTGGTCGAGCGTTATAAGGTAGGCACCGGCAAAAGCATTTTTATAAGCGCGGCTCTTTTCGCCGCCTATCATTTGATCCTGCCGTTTTTTGCCGGCATCAAGTTCATACCTATCAAGCAATTCCTGTCCGGGGTAGTCTACGCGTCAGTGTATGCCAGGACAAGTTCGTTATGGGCCATTATTATGCTCCATGCCGTCAGTAATATAATTACCGAAGCGGCTGTTTTGTTCGGGTTTATCGGCCAAATGCCTTTTTATGCTACTATCGCGATGCTGCTGGGGAGCCTGGTTTTATTCCCCCGCCTCGCTGTCAGAGAGGCCTTTTTACGCGGGGAGGAAAAACAGGCGCGCAAAGAAAAGAAAGGCAACGCTCCTCAGGAGAAAAAAGGAGCAGCGACAAAGGGCCGAAAAAAAAGACAAAAGCAGGCAGATCCTAAGAAAAAATCCAGTTCAAGCGCGCTTGGGGAAACGAATAACGAAAATTTGACTTTTGAATGGGGCAAAGACAGAATAGGGCAGTATTATTGGGACGCAGGATGTATCTCTATTTACGCTACGGAACAATTGTTTGTGCTTAAGCTTTTCGAGGATCCTTTGACATTGCGTTTTACGTTACTGATCGATAAAGCCAAAAAAGAGACTTTGATCTTATACGGCCCTCAAATCCCGTTATTTTTCTGGGAAAGAGATAGGCAGGAACGCCAGCAGCGTTATCAGCATAGGGATGAACCGTCTCTGGCAGTTAAATTCTTTCCAAAATACCGGGAATTGCAGGTCAGGGTTAATGGAGAGGTTTTTCAGGATCTATTGAGTCAGAATTTCCCGCTTTCAGGAACCTTTCCGGTAACTATGGAGAACGGCCTGCATTGGAGATTTGTGGAACACTTTACCCCGCTATTTTCCGTCCCTCCCGGGCATAGTAATAGGATCCATATTACTGTAGCGGGTATTGTAAGGGTATATTTGGAACAAAATGCGGATTCAGAAGCGATTAAAAATATCCCGGAAGTATTGCGGCAGCAATATATGTATAATTTTAATTGCCTGATCGAGCTGCTTGGTTTGCTGGTGGGGTATCCGGGTAAATACCTCAAGAGATACCCGGGGCTTCCTGCTCGCGGCGCATTGCATGAGTCCGGCGATCCCTTTGGTGAAGTTCTCGAAGGTCTTTTTGACGATTTCTTAAGGATCATCCCGGTAACCTATGATGAACATAAGAAGCGGCTTGTTAACAATGCGGCTTATCCTTTAGAAGGGAATATCCTTCTTACTAAGGCTCAAATCACGGACAGCATGAAGAATTATCCTGTGCCTTACGGAAAAAAGATCGCTGTTTTTGAGATAACAGAAGGCGATCATTTAGCTTTCGCGGGAAATCTTGTCAACGCCCTTCGGGAGGAAAATGAGGTCAAGGTATTTACCTGGAAGGATCTTCCTTTAGAGCGGGTATTAGGGGATTATGACCCTGAAATTATCCTGGCCCCGTATTGCCCGCATGCCAAAGATTTGATACTCCTGTATTCATCGCTGAGGCAGCGTGAGTTGCTTGCGTTTTATTATGCTTCCCTGGAATTGCCTCCTGAGTTTAATCTCGTTTTTTCTTTTGGTGAAGAAACCGCGGGAAAAGTAATAGAAGCTGTCGGTGCGCATAAGTCACAGCAGGAGCGCCGTGATTACAAAAGTTTTACCCGGCATGCCATGCGCTATGCGGGCGCTTTAGCCGGTTACTATGGTTTCACGCACGATAAAAATGCGTACGCTCACGCCTTTACGGTGACGCGTATAAAAAGGGGGGAGATTTTACCGGTAGAGCTTTCAAAGAGGTATGTGTTGGCGTTTGAGAAAGAACGAACGCCCGCAGGGTTTGTTCCTGTCAGAATAAACAGGAATGTTTGTTTCAGATTTTATTCCCCGCATCCCGATGATATCGAAATTGCGGCGGGTGGATTAGGCGTGCGGTTGGCTCAAAAAGGTATTGATATTACGAATGTGGTTTATAGCAGCGGTGCGCGCGGCGTGGTTTTGACTCAAGCGCAGCAGGAAAAAGGTTTAACAGGGGCGGATATCCGCAGGCAGGAATTGAGTAATGCCGCGGGTATTTTATCTGCCGGCCGGATAAAGAACATTCACTTGGATTATGACTTGGCCTGCTCCCGCGATCCCGAAGGGGTAGAAGAACATCTCTATTCCCTCGAAAAGGGATTTATTAATAAAAGTATATCGGCAAGGGGGAATCCCGCGGTAGTTCTGTTCATCCCTCATCCCAGGGATGATAATGAAACTCATCGAATATTCTCCCGTCTCTTAGAGCGGGTATGGGTCAGGCTGTCTCGAGAAAATAATATTAATGTAACGGTTATTTATTACTTGGCGCCTTCAGCCGGAAAGTATAATACTTATTTCCCCACGGCAACGAATGTTTTACCGGATAGCTCAAGTGATGATCAGGCAGGGAAGAAGTGCGGTGTTGTTGAACCGTTTAAACGGGCGATATCCATAATTATTCCCTCCCGTGCCGGGCTCTCCGCCCAGCGGGGCCCGCATCAGGTGGAGTTCGGGGAATTCGGAGAGAGATTTTTCCGGGAAAATTATAAAAGCGGTGAATTAGTGGATCTGCATCTTGAGCAACCGTCCCCGTGTTCCTCTGCTCTGGCTGATTTATCAGTGATCCGCTTATCAATGGTCACTGGTATCGGGAATTTACGCGGTTTTAATCTTACTCCTGCGGCGTTACGCCAGAGAGAAACGTCTAGTAGCTCTATTGACGCTGTCAGCGGAGGAAAACTCACAGGCCACGGAGCGATTAACTGGTTGTTGAAACGAGTTGAAACCATACATGATTTTACAATAACCCAAGTAGTCCGGGAAAGAGTAAAAGACATATTCTCTGAGCATTATGTTAATGAGGTCACCGCGCGTATTAATAATCATTTAGAAGGCTTGAGCGATAAGGAAAAAAGACAGGTTTATTTGATCGCACGGGAAGCGGGCATCTTTCATAACGGGACTTTTGAAAAGCAGGGTTTTTCAGTCGATGTTCAGATCGATGATGACGCGGTGCAGAAAATGTTCCAAGCAAGACAGCAGTTCTCTCAAAAGGTTGGCGAACTTAAACAATTGAGCAGGAATTATTGGGATACTCAATTACCCCAGTGCCGGGGACAGGTGTATAGCTATAATCAGCATTTAACCGCAAAAAAGGTCAAGGTCAGCGTCGCAATAGCATCGGTATTTGGAAAACGACACGCGTCATTGTTAAGAAGACTGGAAGAGCTCTCCAGGGCATCAGGTGAAATAGAATTAGAACTTGTTATTACAATAGCAGATCCTGAGAATTTTACTCGCGAAAAACGTGATATTGTTGAAGAGAAAATAAGATCAGTGCCGTTCCCCGTAAAAATTGTCTGTTCAAAGAAGAATACAATACCGACAAATAGAAACTTGGCGGTCTCTTTGTCTGCCGGGGATTATCAGGTTTTTGTCGATGATGATATTAAGTTGGTCGGCCCTGTTATTGAGAAATTAATCGGAGTGCTGGGAAGTAATCCGGAATTCGCAATGGTGAGCGTCCCCGCCTATAATCAGAATATGGAGTTTTATAAACCGAGATTCCTGCTAAAACACTTCTTAAGTAATAATTTAGTAGTTACGAACTCTGTATTGGGAATGGTGACTGCGACACGAAGAGATATTATCCAAATAAACCCGTTCCTGTCATTGTTGGGCAATCTGGGGGATGATATACATTTTGTCAGGCAAATGCACTTGCTTGGATTTATAGGGGGGTATCTTTTGGATACTGACGTGTATGTGGTTGATGAAGAGGTTGGAGGCAGCGCGACAAAAGGGCAGATCAGTATCGCCCCGTATCTTGTCGAGGAAGGGCTCGCTTATTTCTTCAATGCCAGTGATTACAGCGAGTATGAATACCGCAGGGCAGCCTTTAAAATCCATACTTTTAGTAAACAAAATGTCGATGTCAACGACGCGCTGCGATTTTGGAGGCACTTGAGCGGTTCTTTATTTGAGTTCCTCCAGGGAAATGAAAAGTTTTTTAGCTTTGAAGTGCGGCCGTATGGTTTTACTCAGGAAATCGTAAGTCAAATTGAGAAAGCTGTCCACTATTACCAGAATAATAAATCGAAGATCCTTTTGTATAAAAAAAACGAATATGACCCTAAGAATTTATCAAAAGTAAAAACTTACTTTGGTGTTTTGAAATATTCAAAGGAGTTGGTATATGATGCCCGGTCTTTTGTAAGACCGCTTGAATCAGCAGTGATCGCCCAGGAGCTTTCTAAACTCAGCTTGATACACGCGCAAGCCGTCAGGGTGTTCAATGAACGGCAGAGCGTTCAAATCGATACGATCAGCTATGAAGCCAGGAAAAGCAGGCTATACGCCGCATTTGAGATCCATGAGAGATTGAAAAAACTAAAGTATGAGGTGAGCAAAACGCCCGCGTTGCAAGATGCTCTTGGAGAGGCGGTATTAAGCGCGAAAAGATTGTCAAAAGAATCGTTCTTATATTTAACGCAAGAGGCTCCTGTGTTTGTTGTGCCTTTCTTCCAGCTCAGCAGGTTCGGGGAGAGCGACGCTAAGCCCCGGCATCACCATTTCGCGCTGCATCCTTTGATGTATTTGTCGGATGGTATAGCTATCAGTGAAGTGCAAAACCCCCCGCGGCATGTTCAAAACAACCATTATCATGACGACCAGGAATTAACTATTTCTTTAACAGGGGATATTTTGGCAGAAGAGGCAGACTCAAAAGGTGCGGTGTCTACTTGGCATGTCCCCGCGGGAGCAATGATCAAGGTCCCTGCAAAGACATTGCATCGAATAACTAACCCGCATGAATTCGCGTCGGCTGATTTTACTATTAAAGACCCGCTTGTACAATTGCAAAAGGGTTTTACGTATCCCGAAGAGGCTGGCCGGGAGCACATCGAAATTATACCCCCGGAGAGAATGCAATTGAGCAGAGCCAGAGGAGAGGTTCTCACGCATTATTATCCGGGGTTAATCCATGGTTTACGAATAGATAGAAACCATCAAATGGCCTTTAGTGAAGAGCATTTGCCCATATCAACGGGTGTTGTCTATGTGAAGGTCAGGATCGTGTCATTAAATCAGGGGATGGTAAGTGGCATCTTCGATGTGAATCCGATCTATCCTGGATTCCAAACGGTACGAATATTCCCATGGCCAAAGATAATTAATTCTTATTGGAACATGGATGCGGCTATCCATGATTTGAGGGGGGAAGTGGAGTTGTATGATGAAAAGGGGAGGGCGTTAGGGGTAAGAAATATGTTCTTAGGCGGTGACCTTATTATCATAAATAACGAGAAAGAAGAGCGTATCCAAGGGTTTACAATTAAGAATAAGAGCCAACATGATACTATTTTATTCGCAGTTATTGGAAAAATGAGCTTTGAAGAAAGGCTGGGCCCGCAATTCTTAAGTCGCTTGACATTAGCTGAGAGATTGGGAAATATTAATAATTTGCTGGGAGATAATGCCGTAGAGCTTAAAGACGAAATAATAAAAGAAATGCAATGCCTGGAAAGCCTTCTTCAGCTTAAAAATGACGGAAATCATAGCTCATCGCCGTTTGTGGTTTGCCGTTCTTACCGTTTAACTCAGATCGGTTTGCCTTGTGTGTTATTCCCGGCAACACAGCGGGATCTCAAGGTGAAGCCCCGCTCCAGTTCAGCTATTCAAGAAGAAAAACTGGTCCGCCTTCTGAAAGAAGATAACCTTGATGATACCGGGCTTTTAGAGATACAGGGATTTCTGGATAAGGTGATTGCGGAGAATGCTGAATCATTCTTCGCCCGTTTAATCTGTTCTCCCCAAGAGGCATCAGGCGAGAATATCCTCCAGGAATGTCTTTTTCCGGAAGATTTTAGTGAAGAAATTGCCCGTCATACGGGATCAATAGAGACAGTTTTAAAAGGGGGTTTTGTAACATCGTCCGGAAAAAATGTCATTGGTGATATTAAGAGATGTTTGGATATGTTGTACCGTTATTTGCCTCGTTGTCTCTTTTCGCGTTTTTGCGCCGATCTGACTGTAGAGGCTAAACATGGTTTTATTCATGTGTTGCAGGTCTTACGGCAGAGTATTGAAATAGTTAAAGCGGGGGATCATGAACATAATGCTCCGGGAGGTTTTAATTTCTCTGTTCTTGTTTTCGCTGTTTTGTTACATGATCTCTCATATCTCTTTTATAAGAAGAACCATCATCGTTATTCAGCTCTTTGGGCGAGGCTGTTATTGGAAGAATCAGGATATTTTGATGAAACAGTGATTGAGGATATTGTAAGCGCTATCGTGGGGCACAAAAAAGTTAAGACTGCGGACGCTTTACAGGTTAAAACAGCGCAAGCAAAGATCGAGGCGCAAGTACTCTATGACGCTGATTTGCTTTGCGCCGACCTTGATTTGGAGCGGATCTATCAAATGTGGGTACAGACCTGCCGGGAAGAACCGCGTAAATACAAGTTCTTTAAACACGGATTTTCCGCAGAAGACAGGGCGACAAAAATAAAAGATCCTCATTATAAATGGGATGATCCTCGAGCTGACGCTTTGACCCATCTTGCTTATATGTCTTGGGAACGCCGGGACCCTGAATTATACCTGACCCGGGGAGGTAAGGTTATTATAGAAAAAACCCCGCATGACCTGTCGGTTTTAACAAATTTTATTAAGCAAAAACAAGACGAGATAAAGGATGAGTTTTCTTTAGCGGATGAAGATATCCGTATCATTTTTGTAGTTTTAGAAGGTATTTATAATGAGCGTAATAAAAATACCGCGTCAAACCCCTTGGCTTGTGTATCCACCTGTGGTGAGGACAAGTATTCGGTCTTTGGTATGAGTAAGAGAGATTATTTCAGCCTGGAGCTTGCGTCGCAGCCGTTTAATATTAAGCAAAATATCTGCCAGGATGGTTTTTGTTGTTTTCTTTCTCCCGGGAGCAGCGCCTGGTATGATATCGGCGTCGCGGGATTTGGTATGCGTAAGCAGTGGGGCCCTCTCTATGATAATGCCCTGGAGCTGCTATTTTACGATCCTGATAAGCAGAAGCTCTTTATCCTGAAGCCTTGCTGGTTCTTAAAGGTCCTGGTAGATTTTGATCTTCCTGAAGGGTTGTCCTGGCTCGGCAGGTGTTCAATATATGGAAAACGGCCGGTTGTTTGCCGGGAGTATCCTTCTCAGGGCGCTCAGAAAGAAAAATCTCCTTTGCCAAGCTGCGTTTATGAGTCGTATCTCTCTCGTAAGAGTAAGATCGCGGTCCTTCTGAATTCTAAGATATTGGAGCGGCCGGCGATGATGGGCCGGAATGATGAGTTTCTTAAAAAGCCGGGAAATATATATTTAACTCATAACGCGCAGGATCACTTACGGAAAGTAAATAATGCAATGCCTTCGGGTTTGGAAGCAGGCCGTTTCGGGTTTATGGGTGATGCTTTGATCCTCAGGCCGCTGCGCTGTCCGGGAGTGAGTATCCTTACTTTGCATGATTTACCCGTCCGCCCCGCGTCTTCATCCGCGTTGGCAACGCTTATGCGTTCCCGCGCCCCTCCGCAGGCGTCTTCCTCCAGCCCCATGATCAAAGCAATGCACGGCCGCTCTAAAACGGGTATTTTTATCAGCGCTTTCAATCCCCTTACCACCGCGATGAAGGTAATGATGGAAGAAGCGCGCATGCAATACGGCCTGGATAAGATGATCCTTATGCTTACTGCCAACCCCCTGCACACAAAAGCCTACGGGACAACCCTCGGACAGAGAAAAGAAATGCTTCAGTTGTTCGTCCAAAGGAACCCCCGGTATTCCTGTCAGGTGATCTATAAAAGCTTATATGTTGATATCCTTGAAGCGCTTAAAAAACAGCTCCATCATGATGATCTGTATGTGATCCTGGGCATGCGTTCTTTCGAGCGTATCCTTTCCTGGGATTATGGCGGCGATCAGGAAGTTTTACCCGCGCTTTTTGAGGGGCGTCATTTTCTCATCGCGGATGAGAAGGATTTGCGCTTCGCGGATTTTAAAGAGCGATCTTTGTTTTGCCATACGTATGCCGGTAACTTACAGCCGTTACTCATTGACGAAGAGTATCAAAAACACAGCTCCGCGGAAGTGAGGGTATTCGTTAAGGAAAAAGCTCCTATCCAGGGCCTTGTGCCGGATGAGATCTGCCGGTATATCCGGGAGCATGGCCTTTATCAAGGTTTTGCCGAATACGCGCAGGGCAGGGTCGCCTTAAGCGGGCAGACATTTAAGGAATATCTTTTAACCATGATGGCCTCCTGTAAGAGGATCGACGGTAAAGGCAAGGTCATGGAGCGGGTGAAGGAGTTTATCAGGGAGCGTTTAAAACAGGGGGGCAAGGTTTCTATATTGTCTATCGGCTGCGGACAGGCGATCGATCTGGCTGTCCTGAAAGAGGCATTCCCGGATAACCCGTATATTGAATATTTAGGTATTGATATCAACCCTGACATTGTTGATGAAGCGCAACTCGTCGCCGCAGATATGCATTTTATCGTGCGCGATATCATTGAACAGGATACGAGCGATTTAAAGCGGCGTTTTGATGTGGTCATGGTTACCAATACTCTCCATGAAGTCTATTCATATTATGGCAGGCCTACCCGCCGTGTCGAGGAAAGGATTAATCATGAGCTTGGCCTCAAGTTTGTGCGCACTGCATTAGGCAATATTACTCAGATGCTTAAGCCAGCAGGGCATTTGTATATTTATGACGGCGCGGATACTGCGCAAGACGAACAAAATGATCAGGTTGTGATGAAATTTAAAAGTAAAAATATTAAAGATGCTTTTTATGTTTTTGCCCGTGAATTCCTGCCTAAAGACGTGCCGTTTGATCTGGTCGAAGGCGATGAGTATATGGTCAGGATATCCAAGAAAGATTTTATGCATTTTGTCTGCGAATATCAATATGTTGGAGACCAGCGGTGGGATATAGAAAAAGAAGAGAGTTGGCAGTATTTTTCAGTCGAAGAATATGTGTCTGTGCTTTCTGGGCTTGGATTTACGGTGAGTGTGGATAATTTTACTCCGGAGAGGCAGTTAAAGTTATGGTCAGAAGATATTGAGATTGTTTCGGAAAATGTCGATTTTCCGAGAATAGTATTGTTTATTGAGGCAAGCTTAGATAAAAACCGCAAAATCCAGGCCATTGATGAACAGGACGCGGCATTTTTGGTGCCGGAAGTAAGATCCAATGACCATAAAGGCAGCCGAGGGAGAGTATTGATTGCCGGAGGTTCGATAGGGAAATATTTGGGCGCGCTGCAGTTGGCGTCAAAAGCAGCGTTGCAGAGCGGCACTGGTATGGTATATGCAGGTGTCTTGAAATATCTCTACAGCATGTTTTACGCTAAGTCGGCGGATGAGGTTATGGCCTGCGCGTTGCCGCACCAAAAAGATCATTCGTTTGACCTGCTGTCGGCAGAAGGGCTCTTGCGGGAGATCTCTCAGAATAAAATAGGCGCTTTAGCAATAGGCCCCGGGCTTATCGTAAAACAAGATCAGGCGCATGAGGTCATGTATCGGTTATTAAGAAATACACGGATTCCTTTAGTCCTGGATGCCGGCGCACTTAATGCTTTGGCGGGTAAGGCTTCAATCCTGCGTAATGCCTGGGGCAGGACGGTCATTACTCCGCATATTGTTGAAATGGCACGCGTAAGCGGTATCCCTCTTGAAGAAATACAATCCCGCCGCGCGGATATCTCCAGGGAATTTGCTTCCGCGTATGGAACGGTGGTCGTGCTCAAGGGGGATGAGAACGAACGTACTCTTATCGCCTGTCCGAATGGAAGCGTCTATAGTAATTCTACCGGAAATAAATATATGGCAAAAGCCGGGATGGGGGACGTCCTTACCGGCGTTATTGCCGGACTTATCGCTCAAGGCCTCACTCCCCGTGAAGCGGCGGTATTGGGGGTGTATGTCCATGGGTTGGCGGCGGATATGGTAGTAAGAGAACAAAAAAGAAAAAGAGGGCTTCTTCCTACCCACGTGATAGAGCAGCTCTCTTTCGCTCTCGATAGCCTCTGGGAGCAGCGTGAATCTTTTGTGCATCGCGATAAATCCGTACAGATCACCGCGCATGAGCTCAGGCGGATCGCCGCGGCCTATGGGCTGGAAATCGAAAGCGATTCGCTTGATTTCCAGGGATTGAATAATAAAGTCGCGATCCTGGATACGCGTAATAAAGGCAGGGTGGTTATTAAAAAATCAGTTTGGGACTTAAAAGGCACTTTGTGGGAGCCGGAACTTTTTAATAATTTAAGAGACGCCCGATTCCCTGAGATTATATATACGGAAGAAGGCAATGCCGCCTATGTTGAAGCCGACGCCATTTTTACCGTCTATCGGTTTGACTCTTTGGGAAGGATTTACGCGTATGAAGAATTGACCGCTGAAATGCTTAAAGACCTGGCAGGATTTCTTGCCTGGCTGCATGCCTCTACCATGGATGCGCGCGTGGTGCATTTACGCGGGGAAAGGATCACCGATCCCGTGATCAAATTCGCGGGAATCGATGACCGTCTGTTGAAATTAGACGAAGCGTACGAGCGCCTTACCGCGAAAGATCCTGCCGGGAGGAGCTTCGGGGAGCGGCTTTTTATAGAGCATCAGCCTTTCTTCAAAGAGCAGATAGCCCTTGCGATACGCCATTTGGCCGGGGTATATGCCCGCCTGCCGCGCGCAGTGATCCATGGTGATTTCCGCGCGGAAAACGTGACCATGCTGGGTGCGCGTATCAGTAAGGTGCTTGACTGGGAAATTGCCAGGCCGGAAGCAAGGGTTTACGATTTGATCCGCAGCCTTTTCTACGACCTGCAAAAGGCAGGCGCTGAATTTAATATGGATGAACTAAAGAATTGGGTGATCTTGTATCAGAAAGCAGCGGAGAAGTTAGGGTATCCTTTAAACAGGCAGGAGATCCGGGCTATCCCGCAGATGCTGCGGTTAAAGTTCATTCAGCAATTTACCTGGCTGGTGCGGTGGAATACCATTGAACGCCTTGAACAGGATGAAAGAGAAAGGCGCTTTTTTGAGAATTTGATAATGGCTGCCAAAGTGTTGGATGATCAGGATTGGCAGGAGTTCTTCGCAGATATAGAGTCGGTGGGAAGATGGTCTCCCCGGAACTGCCTGGAAGAATATGAGCTCACTCGGAAGAAGATCATTGAGGTAAATTCACGGCAGACGCCTGCGGCTGTCCTGGTAACGCAATACCGGGAAACAACGCAAAAAGCCCTTCCGGTTAAAATAGGCGTTATTGTCCCGACCGCCAACTGCCTGCATAACGCTCACGAGTTCTTGAGTGAAGTAGCCAAAGATATACGCTTGCCGGGAGGAGGAAGCTTGGATGAAACAATACTCTTAATCGGGACCAGGCACTTTGAAAAAGAGGTCTCCGGCATGTCGCTTGAGGATAGGATCCTCACGGTAAAGGCAGTTTTTGATGAATATAAGGCAGAAGGTAAGCCGGGGATCGATAAATTGTTTTTAGTCAACACCGGCTGGTATCAGGAAATGTCTGTAGCTTTAAAAGCGTATTACCGGCAGCAGTATTCCCGGGAAATCAAAATTTACTTTATTGTCGGCAAGGATTCAATGCAATCAACGCTCGCGGGCGATTTCGGGCGATTATTGGAAGAAAACGATTTTGTGGTCATGGACAGGCAGGGGGCCCGGATCGAAGATACGCTTGAATATCAAGGATTAGTTAGAGAAAAAGATAAGATCCTTACTCTGCAATTTATTCCCGATCCACAAGACGCTGATCTGTCTTCATCTAAGATCCGTCGGATGGTCCGCGACGGATCATCTGTCGGGAGGCTTGTTCCCGCTGCCGTGAACGCTTTTATTATTGAGACGGGAGTATATCAAGATACGGGGATGTATGAAAAGCGTTCGCTTGAGCTGGAGAAGCTGCTTGAAAGCAGAAAACTGTTAGCTTCAGCTTCACCGATTACTTTTCAAGAGGTAAATATTTTGGGTGTAGAAGAAGAGAAGTTTGGAATATTGCCGCTTATGTTCTTAAAACAGCATAAGGGGATCTACCGGTTCGGCTACCAGCTGACAAATGGGCATGGAAGATATTGGGAGGTTAAACAGCAGAAGATAGTGCGGTATATAGGTAAAGATATAAGGCATTTGTTTAAAGCTATCGTGCTCAGCCAGGACATTGAACAGTTTGACGCGGCAGGTAATCTTGAGGAGAAGATCGTGATAGCTTTACCTATGGCGCATGATCCGATATATAAGCAGTGGCTGCGGTCCCGGCTGGGGGGGCTACGGAATCGCTACAGGCTCAGCTATGTCGTTAAGCTTAGTTTAAAGGATGCCTTTAGCTTGAATGCCACCAGAATAGGTTTGCATTTAGGAAAGATAACGTATAGGGGGATCCCCCACCAGGAAATATATCAGGTGGAATTCCAGAATAAAGATACGGTCCGTCCGAGCGGGTCCTTATATGAATATTTCAAGTATCCGTATGGATATTATTTGGGAAATAGGGTCAGCCGGGAAACTTTGATCGACCTGGGAATAGGAGAGATTTCCATAGTGAGCGCTTTGCATACGGCAATAGAGCCTGTTTCCGATAAGGGGGAAATAGATTTGCTGCGCGGCATTATTAAAACAGGAGAATTCGAGCAGGTTTATTACCTGCTTTCTTATTTATTGAATATCGGCAAGGACGATCATCAATTCCTGGTAAAATTATATGTATTCTTTGATTATGAGGATTTTCTCGGGCGTTTTGGAGAGAGAAAAGCTTTGATCCTCGATCAGCTCTATTTCGAGTGCCTTGAAGCCCGAGGGTCAAAGTCCAGCAGCCCTGTTGGAAAATATAAGGGATTATTAGCGGTTTCAAGAGATCAGGCTATGGACTATTATAGGCTATGGGCCATCGGCCGCTATGCATCTTCCGCGATGTTTACCCGCAGGCAGTTTATAACGATTTTAGCGGGAAGCCTGTTCTTAAGCGATATAAGAAAGCTCTTCGCGCAGGATCTTATCAAAAGCCCGGATAGAGGCAGCATGCTCCAGAGAGAGCTTAAGGCCCTTTCCGATATGGAAGATGAGTACTTAAGCTATACGTTAGGCTTTCTTACTCTCAGCGAAACCGCGCAGAAGCGTAAAGAGCTTTTGAAGCCTCTGTACGCTTCAGGAGAGAGGCTTCTTTTCTTCAAGGCTGATAATGTGGCGCGGCTGGCTTCTTCTCTCGGGTATTATTTCGAGGGAGCCGTCCCTTCGATCACGATCGCGCTGCGCCCTGGGGCCGGCAAACCGTATACGTACCTTATTGTTTTTCAAACCGACTTGTTTGAGGAAAAACAGAATATGTTCCCGGCTGTGCTGGCGCATGAGCTTTTCGGGCACGTCTATGATTTTGAAGCTGATCCGGGGAAATACGATCATGATATCGCCGGGGCTTTTGAGTCCCGAGAGCATGTTTGTGCTGCCGAAGAGTTCGCGTATGGCTCCGCGATAGCTATCTTTGAAGAAATGCTCGTCAGCGTTAAACAAAAATACAATTCATTGCCGAAGGCGGATAAAGGGGAAACCCTCGCCCTGATCAATATCTTCGAGGAAACCCTCGCGCAATTAAAAGCGGATTATCGCTCCTGGAAGCAAAAAGCGTCCTCTCCGTTAGAAAAGAAAAACGGCTTTAAGCCGTATGAGTCAAAGATGACTTGTGTTTTTACTGCCGCCTCGCCGCTGACAGAAATGCCGTGCCGGCACTATGCATTTACCGCGCGCTCAGTCAAAAAAGCCTTTACTACACTTGCCTCTTTATTAAAAAGGCCATCGAGCGAATTCGTGGCAGACGACCTGTTATCCGCCTTTAAAAGTTTTAATGGCGGTAAAAAACTAAGGATATTTAAATTAAGCGCAAAACCTTCCGAGTCAGCTGGCAAGCTCGAAGAATATTTGAATGGCTGCGGCGATACCTTGGTCCTTATTGAACTCAAACTGGAGTTTCCTCATAATATTGAATACGCGGTGATAATTGACAAGGCGCGCTATATAAGATCACGATTAGATAAAATTAATAAAGGAAGCATAAGTAATTATGATTTTGAATTTGTCTTTTCAGCGGCGGTTTTCGAACGGTATGTTAATTTTGACTATCTTTCTTTAGGCCGCACGCCGGAGGTGACCGCGCGATTGAGAGGAAAATATTTAATGTCAAAGACGTTCAAGAAAATAGTAGTTTTCCTTGAAAGCAGTCGCCTGAATAACAAAATCAGGTTTTCCATAGCCAAAGGAAACGCCGTGATGGAACGTTGGGCAAAAGAATATTTCGGCGCGGAATGCGTAGCGCCCGGTAAAGAGCTTCAGTGCTGGCAGGGGGTTATCGGCAGGCGCGTTTTATCTTCTTCGCCGCTGGCTTTGAGCCGATACGGCGTATCTTTAACTCGGTTAAACAGGGGCGGCTCCAAGAGCATGCTCAAAAGGAGCATGCCGAATATATTATCTAATAGGGCTGTATTCGCGCTTCTGACCCCTTTTGTTTGGGCATTGGCGGGGTTAGCTTTGCTGCCGTATTCTCTCACCGGGCAAACAGCCCTGCTCCCTGCGGCAGTAGCCATTATCAGTTATGGCGCAACTGCCTCTTTATTCTGGCTTATCAGGATATTCCGTTATAGGGATTTGTCCTGGCAGGCAAAAGAAAACTTTGTCAGGATATTCATTCATCTGCGTATTCTTAACATATTCTTCGGTGCCGCTTTATTATTGCTTATCGGCTTAAATATCGCCGGAGCCGCGCTTCCCCTTTGGCTGCGGTTAAGCGGGATTGTCCAGTGGGGTTTTTCATTATGGGCTGTTGTTGATATAGGACAGCTCTTTATTTATAAAATATCCGGCGGAGTAAGAGGATTACGCGATGAGATGCTCTGGAATATTGTTTTATCAGCTCTCGGTGAGCCTTACGATTTTAGCCGCCCCCGGGGAGGGAGTGTCGGAAGGGAACTGTCAAAATTAACCGAACGGATAAATAAACGCGAAATTCGTGCTTCTTCGCCGCTTAAAAAACAAGAAGCTCAAATGATCCTCGATCTAAAAAAATATGTGCGCGGGATACGCCCAAATGATATCGAAGTTTTTGAATCAAAATATACCCCGTTGTCCCAGTTTAAAGTGTTTAAACGGTTTATTATGGATGGTTGGGAGTCTATGCCTTTTTCTCTGCGGATCTTGAGTGTGTTTGTTTTATTGCTCCAGGTGAGGATCCCCAGTTGTGTCCCTGATTTTTTAGAAGGCCGCCTGAACTCAATAACAATTAGTTATGGCGGGTGGTCGTTGACGCTTCCGGCTGCGGCGTTCTTCTTTGCCTGCGGTATCTGCGCCTCTTACTTCTTCGTAAATGCGCCTCTCTTGGCCCATGCCGCAAATTGTGCCGCGATCATCTACGGAGCCGCGTGGTTGTTTGTGGCGGTAATGGAACGGTTTCTCCTGGTGAGGATAATAAAGCATGAATGGGCGCACGCCTTTCAATTAAAAAAGATCGCCTCAGAGAGGGGTATCGGCCCGTCTGAAGTTAAGAATATCTATTACCGCCATATTAATCGCGGCCTTGAATACATGGCGGAGGAGTTTACCGATAGGGATAGCGGCAGTTTACATTGGTTGAATTCCGCGATGGAGCGTTTTAATGCCGAATGCGTGGCTCATTCCGGATTGATGCGCAGCGGCCGGGCGCAGGCTCGAGGTTCGTCTCACCAAGCGGTAGGTTGCTTTGTTGCGACCCGCACCAGCAGTTCGCCTCTTTATAGGGCGATCAATGGCGGTACTATTGATGAGGCAAGCCTTGCGGGGATAGCCCGCATTGACCGGGAAGTAAGGAATCCGTCTTATTATACGGTTTTCCCGAAAGATAACGGTCTTATTTGGCGGGTGGCGACCGATCCTGCCAATACTATCTATCTGAGTATCCTGGAAAACGAAATTGCCGGGTATCTTGTTTCAGGGCCATTCGCGGATTATCCCGGTTACCTTTATTATATGGCAGCTATGCCGTTATATCCCCGGGGGAGCCTGGAAACCGGCCTGTTGCGGGAATTTATCGGCACCCTGCAAGGGAGCGGCATTAATCAGATAACGCTTCATGTTGATGAGAATAGTCCTGCCGGAGAATTCTATTACAGATTATACCAGCGGGAATTTCGAAAACAGGTTATCGGTGTCGGATTTAAACGGGAGCGCAATGATATAAGCCATGACGGTATCGTTTATTTACCAGGCGAAGCCGGCCCCTATAAGCGGGCTCAGATATTCTTAAAACAAAAAGCCGCCGCTTCAGCGCTCGGGACTAAAGAAATAGAGTCATTTTTAGAAAAAGGAAGTACTGCTCTGGCTAATGTGAAAGGCGGCCCGGCAATTGTTATTGATTCGAGTTTAACGGTATTTTTAAAAGAGCCGTTTGTAAAGATCGGCGATATCAAGTGGTATCTGGCGAATGCGTACGCAGAGCATGAGAAGTATTTGTTGATAAATGAAATAGCGGTCAAAAAGATATATGATGGGCAAGAGATGAGAGGCAGAGGGATCGGTGAGACTGTTTTTGTTTTCCTCGCGGCGTATCTTTTGTATTTAGGGCAGCTTTACGAAGATTATTTTGAGCTGCGCGTGGACCGCGCCGGCGATATACGCCTCTTGAAAATAATTAAAAGTATATTTTCCCCGGAATACGTTTTTCTCAATAATAAACCTATAGCGCAGGTCTCCGCAGGCGTGTCCCTCGTTCGTCCGGGCGGCACAAAATTAATACAGCCCGTTAATATCCGGGTAGTTGTTTCTGAGAAAAGCATTATTTCCCGGCATATAGTTATGAAAAGCGGCACTGCTTCTTCGGCGATAGAAGCAGTGACTGCCGTTACGCCGGCTCAAGAATGCCGCGGGCTTACGTATTATGACCCTGTCGCTTTGGATATATTGCGCCACCGGTTGATTGAAAGCGGCCTGAATGAAGATATCGCGCATCGAGCCGCGCGCACCCTGGTGAGTCCGTTTCAACTGATCCATGCCAATCGGCGGGTTAAAGAATTAGGCTGTCATGTTCCTACGGTGCGGCAAGTAAGGAGCGATCCGCGGGGGGTTGATCTGACGGGGGTAAGACTGCTTTTGCGGGTGTATCCGCAGGTTTTTAACCGGATGATGGCACGGGAGATCGCGTTCCTGCGTGAGCGGATGCGCGAAACCCTCCGGCAGCAATTATCCCGGTATAAAGTCACTCTGGGCGTTGAGTTAATTGAGGCCCTGGCAAAAGTCGTTTCCGGTAAAGATATGAAATGGTACTGGATTTTATGTCTCGACCGGCTCCAGGAAAACGGAATTTTATCTTCCGATACGGTTCAGGCGGCGCGCAATTTTAATGTGCAAGGCTTAAGGTTAAGCCAGCAAGATGTCGAGAGAATAAAGCAAAAAATATCCCAGTTAGAATCGCTTGATATAGAGAAAGCATCCCTTGCCAGGATCATCGCTCGTGGATTCAGCCGTCAGGCGCTTATTTCCGTCGCGGATAGCCACGATATAAGTTTAGGCATGGCGGTAGATGTTATAAAGCGGGACCGGGAAAATTTTGCCGCCCGGCAAAAGCTTGTCCTGTCAGGCCCTGCAAGAAAGAAGGAAGCGCTCATTAAGGCATTCGCGGGGGCAGGTTTTGAAGAGCCGGTTGCCCGGGAGGTTGTTGATTATTGGTTTGATACTTCTGTTGATCCGGCGGAAAGAGTTGCCCGGCTTTCTAATTTAAAGAAAAACCAATATCTGAGCCCGGCGCAAGCTTCGCTCCTGGATTCGGTCGATTCCTTTGGTGTTTATGAGTTCTTTGAGTATTTTGATCCGCTGAAAGCAGCGCAGAGAATCTATTGTTTTTATCGGGATATGGCCGGGCAAGCTGCTTGTTTATCGTCCGGCGGACAGTGTCTTTTGCTGCAAAGGAGCGTTTTGCGTCACGGATTAGGGATAGGGCAGTACCTGGCTTTATTGCGTGACAATCGCCAGGAACTTTTTCACGCGGTCTTTAAAGACAGTACTGCTTCTGTTAACGCGTTATTGGCCCATCGTCCTGATATGGCGGCGGTACATGAAGCAAGAAGAGCGGCCGCCCGCTCACTCGATCTGTCCTGTGAAGATATCCTTGCCTCCGGGGATTATGATGGCTATGTGCATTATTTCCCGGATTCCCGCAGGGCTTATGATTCATTGCGCGCTGTTCCCGCGGAGAAGCGTATCCTCTCGGAGCTAATTAAAAGCGAGCCATTTTTAGTGAGAGCGTGTTTGGAATACGGGATAGCGGTCCCGCGCGCGCAAAAATTCAGCAGGATGTTCCCGACGCTTGAGTCAGCGGTAAGCGCGTACACGGCTCTCCCGCAAGAAGAAAAGATAAACCGTAAGACGGTCCTTCGCAGGCACACGCAGCTTTTCCACGCCTTAAACGATGTCTATGGGTGCGGCCATCTGCTTCCGGCCCCGCTCATTAAGAATTGCGGTTCGATCGCCTTATATGCCAGCCAGGCGGCGTACGATCTGGCATTGAGCGCGGGTAAGATTAACGCTCAATCCGCCGGAAAAGAACGGGAGGAAGGCGGGTTCGCTTATGCTCAATTTACCAAGGCTGTTCATGGGAATAACGCTGAAAGCAACGCCGATACTATCTTAGAACTTTGGAATTCTTCAGCGCGAGGCGACCTTCATTCCAGGGACGAGCTTATTCAGTATTTTCTTCCTAAAGTCCTTGCGGTGGTGAGGTCTCCCACCTGCGAAAGCGCTCTGCCGAGGAAGTTGACCTATGAAGATGAATTCTTCCTGGGAGATGAACTGGGAGACGCCAGGTTGTCTTTAGTGGAAATTATTCACGCCAATGGTTATGAGCCTGATTCCGAGGCCGATCTGGAGGACTATGTTTTATCGGGGGTAAGAAAGTATTTTCTGAGGGGTAAATTCAGCCGGCAGCGGGAAGAAAAAAAGAACGTTTCTTTGGGCGAGCCGTATTACAAAAAAGACCGCGGGCAGGGCGTTTCCGATAAAGGAGGATCGCGGGTCGCGGTTGAAGATAGATTGGGCAGCTTTGAAGATCCGCTTGAGCGTTTCGCGCAAATGGAAAAGTTCCTCTTTGAGAGGGTAAAAAGCGATATCGCGGATATCCCTTTGCTGAAAGAGTGCCCGGGAATGGATCTTTCCGCGGTATTTACCCGACGGGAAAAAGATGCCTTGGCGGCGGATTTACGGGAATTTCTTCTGCGCAAGGAGACGTTTGGAAAGGTTACGCGGGATTATGAGGTATATATTATGGGGAGTTTGGGGTATGTGGGGCTGGCCCGGAAAAACAGGAGCGATTTGAATTTGATCGTGGCGGTAGATGATGATGAGGATGAACCTCAACTTTTGTATATAGCGCGGAAATTTCAGCATATCATGGGAGGCCGGATCGAGCGAAAACTTCCGGTGCATTATTGCCTTACTATCGGAAAACAGGATATCTCGCCGAAATATTTCAAGGAAGTGTTCTGGCAGGCGCCTGAATTCATCGCTTTACTGATGCGTCATGCTGTCGGATGCCCTCTGCGCGGATACGCTTCAGTTGAGTTCTTATCGATCCCGGCGATCCTGGGGGACGCCTCCCGGGCATTGCAGCGCCTGCGTTTTCACGCGATACAACATATTTCAGAAATGGGGGTGAACGGGATCAGGGTTATGGCTTTCGACGAACAGGGAGACGGCGCGCTGCGGCAGAAGGTGCGCTCACTTACCTCGACGGATAGCCGCGGCTATGAATGGTTCGCGTATGACTATATGCGCTCTTTTCTCCGGCGCCAGGTAGAGAATATTTATCGCGATATCGGCAGCTCATCCTCTCCGGCTCAAAATAAGCCGCGGGTATACCGGCCTTATTTAGAAACCCTGCGTCACCAGCGTTTAAGCCCTATGCAGGATTTTCAGGGGGTAGGGGCGGTTTGGGACGATAAATCGGCTTTCTTTATCACCCGCTGGCTTCTCAGGTATATCAGGGCGGTTGAGCCTGATGTTTTTGCGGGGCTTCGCGCGCGCGTCGAATACTGTATCCTTAATAACAAACGCGGCTGGGGGAAAGAGCGTATTAGGGATGCCCGCAATACGGAATTACAAATATTTTCCCGCCTTTGGGCGAAGGCGCCTTTTTCGGTCACTCAGCTGCCTGACGAACTGCAGGTTTGTTATAACGCGGTGATTGAACGCAGCCACGCGGTGGTCAATTTTATACAGCATGACCCGGTGTTCCAGGGCTACTATAAATGGACCGTCCCCATGCGTAAACGTATCAGGGAGCAACGGCAGCATTTGTATCAGAATATAGATGACGCAGCCGGCTTATCATGGATAGTATATATGGCGCATCGGTCTGATCCCGGGTCCCTGGAGCGGTTGATCATGCTGTATCCTGCGCTTTGTGAAGACGGCTTGAATAGCGTCGATGAGTTAGTGATGGAACATCAGGAGGCCTTGAGAGAGCTGGCGCGCGGTAATTGGCAGGTTTTAAAAGGCCATGATAAACAGAGCCGCCGCGTAATACATGCGCTTTTTCAGTTTGGCCGGATACCCGCGATAAAGGATGCTTTTGAAACATTTTTACAATGGGACAGCCCGTCCCGCTGGCCTATGGTTGAAAAATATTATTATAGGAGTTTTTATCTGAAAAGCCTGCTGCCGAGTTTAACCCCGCAGGCAGCCGAAGAAATTGTCAGCGATTTTCCCATGCTGCCGAGCGTGCATCTGCGCCTTCGTATCGATAAAGACGCTGAAAATAAATTGCGGAAAGAGCGATTATTCATTAGAACGCTGCGGGCACTTGATCCTTCCGGAGACAGGGCCCTGCGTCCGGGAACGTCCGAGCGCCGGGTATATGACGCTTTGTTGCAGCATCCCCATGTTATTTCCCGGATTTCCCGTACCCGGGAACGTTTTAACCATGGTAAAGACTTTTCTTTTCTCTGTGCTGTTTTTTCTGATGATCATCGCAGCTGGATGCAGCAGCTCTTGGGGAACGCTGACAAAAGAACACTTGAAAAAATAGCGCTTCAGGAATATCCGGATACGCGCAAGCGCCTGGAACTGGAATATCCCCGCGCGGTCTTGATGGCGGCATCTCTGACTATCCACGAGGAGTATATCCGCTACCTTAATAAACACGAACGCTTGCGCCATGAGCTTAAATATGTCGATATTCAGACGCGCCATCGCCAAGAGCTGCATACGATGCTTTGCCTTATGCCGTCGCTCGCGTTCAAAGCGTTATCGGCTATACAAAAGAGAGCCGTGCGTAATTGGACGCTGGAACAGATACTTTATCTTGGCGGGCTTTGGCGTTTACGCCACGCGTTGACACCTTTGTTGCAGCAGCGGGTTGAAGGGTTGCTCTTCGGCCATCCTTTTGAAATATATCGGTCCTGGCAGGGGCGTTTTAAGGATGAACCGGCGATCGATACTATCTGCCGGGAGAAGGAACGCCGCAGCTCTGAGGAGAGCCTGCTGCATGACCATAAAAATATTTCGGCTGTTTTTGAGGAGGCATTACGCCGGATCAAGGCGCCGCAGGAAATAAAAGAAGAGGAGTATTATGAATTGGTCAGTGTCCCTTCTTTATTCCGGCAGTGGCAGGAAAGTGCCCGGGATTTTACGCGGCGCTTCGGCCCGTCGACCGGTATCGAAACGCTCCTTGGCGGCGTGAATGAAGCGATGCGGGATTGGGATGTTGAGATGATCTCTTTGGAGCGCGATAAAGAAATCATCCGTAAGTTCAGGGAGCGCGCGGAAATGGTCTATGAGCAGCTTCGCGCGCACGCGGCGTACGCGGATACCGATGAAGCGTCCGGTATCCTGTTAAGAAAAAGAATAGCGAAACGGCTGAAATTAATGGAAGACCTGCCGTCTGACGCGGTGATCCTGGTTACGCCTTTTATGCGCAGCGCATTCTTAGCCGAGATTGAAACATTGGCCTGGAGGATAAGATCCATTAAGGCTCAAAGTCCTCCGGAGACCGCGTCTTCCGCGCTGGCAAAACAAAAGGAGCACATGGTGCAAACCGGAAAAAGTTTTCCGTTATTTTCTTTCGGCACTATAAGCAAAAAGGCTTATGCGCCGATCGGGCATGACCGGTTAAACTTCAGGAGTGATCCGATGCGGCCGATAACTTATACGATAACACGGCAGAGGGCTGTGGAAAAGCCCCTGCCGGTTATCGCGGGAGCGCGATGATATTCCTTATGTTGAATATCAAAACTAAAAAGAAAGGTGAGGTGAGGTTACTATGGAAGAGCGCAGGCATCTGACAAGGTGGCAGATCAATAAAGATTGCAAAATAAAATTGGAAGGGGCTTATGTATATGCTGATGCGCAGGTTAGGGATATTAATTTTAAAGGAGGCAGTATTGCCCTAAAAAAACATTTAGTGCTGGATAAATTCTTAAAAATGCATATAATGATTTCTGAGGGGTTTATTATTGAAGCGGAACTCTGGATCTTATGGCAGAAGCGCGTCCTTGATTCTACCGTGTATGGTTTTTGCTTCAAAACCCTTAAAGATCATGATAAGGAGCGTCTCTATCAATTTATCCTAAAGCAATATTCCGGCCAGCTTAACCGGCAGTGGTGGAGGGATGATGTTAAAAAAGGAGGAGGTACTGTTATGCGCGAAGAAGGTTTCGATGATAAAAGGACTTTTGAGCGGTTTTCGGTTAATTTATCGTTAAAGCTTTTAGCGTTGGATTCCAATAAGGAAGACGGCGCCGAGGTGCAGGACATCAGTGCTAAAGGTCTGGGTTTAATGACGAGGGATTGGTACCCTCCGCATACGCCGCTTGAGATGTGGCTTTCTGTTCCTGACCAGGGGCAGCCGCTTTACACCCGGGGCTCTGTCGCGTGGTCGAATTTGGAAGGGCCGGATAATTTCAGGACGGGCGTTGAATTGGAAAAAGCGGATCTAATGGGAGTTTCCCGGGTCTTGAGGGCGGTATAATGACGGATATATCGAAGGCCTATGGTTTTATTTATGAAGGGAAATAATTCCCGGTAATTAATTTTAATAAGATAGTAAAGAGTTTTATAAATAATTTTTATTTTAATTCCATTGGATTTATAATTTGAACATAGAGATATGGTTTCGAAGTCTTCTCTGAAAGATACGATAGCCGCGATAGCTACAGCCGCGGGCGAATCGGCGATCGGTATTATTAAAATAAGCGGCCCGCAGGCCTTGGCGGTCGCCGATAGTGTTTTTGTCGCTCAAAGCGCGGTTAAGCCTTCGCAATGCAAAAGTTACACGGTCCATTATGGATGGGTTGTCGCGGATAAGCCCGTTTCCAAGCCACCGCAGGGAATGGGCCTTTCTTATAAACCATCTGCCCTGAAAGAAAATATTATCGATGAGGCCATCCTCACCGTGATGCGTTCCCCGAAAAGCTATACGAGGGAAGATGTCGTGGAGATCAGCTGTCATGGAGGTTATGTTGCCGCGCGGGCAGTTTTAGATGTTGTCTTAGAAAAGAGTTGCCGTTTAGCGGAACCCGGGGAATTTACCAAACGGGCGTTCTTAAACGGAAGGATTGACCTGTCTCAGGCAGAGGCTGTCCTGGATATTATTAAAGCAAAGACCGATTCCGCCTTGAAGCTCGGCCTCCGGCAGCTGGAGGGATCTTTCTCCCGGCAGATCAATTCTCTCCGGGATGATATGTTTAAGGTCCTGGCGGTTATTGAAGCGCAGATCGATTTCCCGGAAGAAGATCTCGGGGAACCGGGGAAAAAAGAAATTCTTCGCGGGCTGGAGGATTGCGCGTCGCGCCTCGGCCGTATGTTTGAAGAAGCAAGGCACGGACAGGTCTACCGCGAAGGCATCCATACGGTTATTTGCGGGATGCCTAATGCCGGCAAATCTTCCCTCTTGAACGCCCTGTTAAGAAAAGAGCGTTCTATCGTGACTTCCGTCGCCGGAACTACCAGGGATGTTATCGAAGAGGTCGTCGATATTAAGGGTATCCCGGTAAGGATCGTTGATACTGCCGGGATCATTGAGCCGCGTGACCTGATCGAAAAGAAAGCCGTGGAGCGCAGCCGCCGGAGCATTGACGATGCCGACCTGATTATCGCGGTTTTTGACGCGGCTCGGCGATTGCGCGCGGAGGATGAAGCCTTCATGCGCGCCGTGCTTAAGAGAAATAAGACGGCTATCGCGGTCTTTAATAAAATTGACCTGAAAACCCGTATCCAGGAGCAGGCGGTCATAAAGCGATTCCCCTTTCATGTTTCTGTTTCCGCGAAGCGGTCCCGGAATATAAATCTTTTGGAGCGTATGATCGAGGAATTGGTTAAGACCGGAAGGGTGTCTGCCGGTGGATCCGGGTCCTTTATTAATACGCGTCGCCAGCAGGCAGTGCTCCAGGCGCAGCGCAGCATCAAGGGAGCGCTCTCTTCTTCGCGTGAAGGTTTATCGCTTGAGTATGTCGCTCAAGATATTAAGGAGGCGTTATCCCGCCTGGATGAGCTGCTCGGGAAATGCTTCTCGGAAAACCTCCTGGAAAAGATTTTCAGCGAGTTTTGCGTCGGTAAGTAAAAGTGAGGTGTATATGGATGTAAAAAAAATTGAAAAGGCGGTCAGGGATATACTTGAAGCGATCGGCGAAAACCCCAGGAGAAAAGACCTTATGGATACTCCCCGTCGCGTCGCGGAAATGTACGGGGAAATATTTGCCGGGATCACCCAGGATCCGGAAGAAGAAATGGAAGTTATCCTGGACCAGAAGCACAGTGAGATCGTTTTGCTTAAGGATATCCCGCTCTATAGCGTTTGCGAACACCATCTTTTGCCTTTTATGGGTAAAGCGCATATCGCGTATATCCCGAAACACGGCAGGGTTACCGGTTTGAGTAAGCTGGCGCGCGTGGTTGATATTTTATCCCGCAGGCCGCAGGTCCAGGAGCGCTTGACGACGCAGGTCGCCGAGATCATTATGAGAAAGCTTAAGCCTTTAGGTGTGATGGTAGTGATCGAAGCGGAGCATTTATGCATGTCGATGCGGGGAGTAAGGAAACCGGGGACGTTTACGGTTACGTCTGCGGTACGGGGAATATTCGAGGATAATCAGAAGACGCGTTCAGAAGCGTTAATGCTGATGAAATCGTAAGCAAAGATAAAAAAGAGAAGTGTGCGTGTTTAGACTACGGCGCGTTTGCGGTAGATCCTGCAGGTGGCGCTGACTTCTTCAAAGATCTCTTTGGCTTCCGGCCACATGGTTTCCGTGATCCCCATGACCAGGTAGCCGCCGATGTTCAATGAATGGAAAAATTTCATGAGGAGCTGGTCCTGGAGGCTGCGGGTAAAATAAATGAAAACGTTGCGGCAGAATATAATGTCGGTGTTTTTGATATAGTCGGAAGCGATGAGGTCAAGAGGTTTAAATGATACCATGTCCTTGATCTCATCCTTGAGCTTCAAACTGGTCAGAGACGAGGTAAAATAAGATTTCAGGTATTCGCTCTTTACGTTCTTTACCGCTGTTTTAGGGTAATCCGCTTTGTGCGAGGCGCGCAGCGCCTTAGGGTCAAGGTCTGTAGCGTTTATTTCCAGGTTTACGGTCGAGCCGGTTTGTTTTAATAGTTCTTTAAGCAGGATAGCGAGCGAGTACGGTTCTTCGCCGTAGGCGCAGGCGGCTGACCAAATGATCAGCTTTTCGCCGCTTTTGCCGTTTTTCTGCTGAATAAGGTTTTTGATGATCGGGGTCATTGTTTCCCAGACCGGGGGATCGCGGAAAAACTCGGAAACATTGATGCAGAGGACTTCGAACAATTTATCGTATTCATGCGGATTGTTGATCAGGAACATTAAGTATTCCGAGAGTGAACCGACTTTGTTGAGGTTCATGCGCATAGCGATGCGGCGCTTGATCAGGTCTGAATGGTAGTGGTGGAAATCAAGCCCTCTGTCCTGATAAATCTTGTCCAGGAGCAGCTGAAAGGTCGCTTCTTTGTTCTCTTTGACCTCGTGGCGGGGGCTTTTGCTGATGATCTCGATGGCGGCGATCGTCGCTCTGCCGACCTCCGCTTCTTTTTCAAGTTTGGTTTGTTCGATGATCGTGTGGAGCGCGCCGAATTCAGTCGTTACATACTTGGCCGGTACGCGGGATAAGACGTATGCGAGCATGTCGTTTTTGCATTTGGCGCAGGTGCATATATCGATGCGCGCGGATAACGCGCTGTTGAGGAAATCGACCGCTATATCTTCGATGATGTTGCGTAATTTATCAGCCATAAAAAAAGTATAACATAAAAAGAAGAACTGGAAAGAACTTTGTTTAAGGGCATCAGTTTACTGGATGCTTTAGCAGGAGCGGCTTGCGTTTTGCGGCCGTATAAAAATTATGAGCCAGAATCATCCCGGTGAACCCCATCGCCGTTCGTATGAACGCTTGAATATTCATTTTCCGGTGTCGCTCATGGACGCTGATAATTTACGGCAGGAGGCGTTCTTGCGGAATATCTGCGCCCGGGGAGCCTGCGTTGACAGCGGCCGGCCGTTTAAGATCGATACCCGCGTGGAGGTCATGATCGCGCAGTCCTCTTTTTTTTCCGGGCCTTTTGAGAAAAAAGCCAGGGTTATCTGGTCGAGGGCCCTGGGTAATGACCGGTATTGCGCGGGGCTTGATTTCGGGCTGGATAATATGATCGAACTGGTAAAGCGCCCTGCCGCGCTCTCCCCGGTTTCTCCTTTGAGCGTGGTAAAAAAAATTATCCGGTGGTTTTTATCATAACGTTTTGACTATGTTGATCGTAAGCCTGGCGTGTATCGGATGTTGTTTGACCGGTTATTTTCTTTTTTTAAAGCCGCAAGCCGCTTTGGGCCTCCAAAAGAGGTTTTATGAGATGATAAACTGGCGGATCGAGCCTATTGATTTAAATAAAGAGATCAGGAATACGCGGAGTATGGGGTTATTGTTAATGGGTTCAGGGATATTGGTATTTGCCTATGCTGTTAAAACCGTGACATGGTAACACTCAAAACACTTAATAAAAGTATTAAATTTCCCTGAACAATAGTATAATAATAACAGGAAAAAGCTTTTTTACGGATGAAAAGGCGGGTATGGCAAAAGAAAAACAGGCTTCCGGTATTGTTTACGCGTTAGCTGATTATAAGCAGTTGGTTTTGGCATATAAAACAAAATATACCGAATTGGTCAAGAAAGTAACGTTTTGGCGAACGTCGGCTTTATGGCTTGTTTTATTGATGATATGTATCGGCGTGGCCCTGGTCTTTGAATTAGTTCATAACAGGAACAGGCTGTCGGAAAGTAAGGGCCATATCGCGCGGCTCAACGCGACCATCGAGACGGCATCTTTGAAGCAGGAGAAGCTGCGGCAGGAATTTGAAGCGCTCAGGCGCGAAGCGCAGATGAAAGATATAGTGATCAGGCAGTTGGAGCAAAATGTGTCGAATACTTCCAAGAAGCTGCTGGAAAAGCTGTTGGTCCCGCCCAAGAACAATCAGTAGGGGTTTCTTCAAACCAGATACCAAAGAACGATATAATTTTAAAGTCTAAAGGTTAAAGTTCAAATAACAAAGGAAGATTAAAGGCTTAAGGTTACATTTTAGAATTTTACTTTTAATCTTTGAATTTCCTTTGTTATTTAGCCTTTAATCTTTAGAATTAACTTATTATTCTAGATTTTCTGATCTCTTGAGTTTTCTGCGATCTAATTCTTTTTCTTGCGCCCGCGAAACTCCCGCGTTATAATAACGTACAATTATCGCGGGGTCCGATATGAAATGTAAGATACTTATTGTCGATGACGAGCCGGATGTGATCTTTTTTGTTAAAAAGCAATTAGAAGCTCAAGGCTATGAAATAATTACCGCTTCTGATGGAGACGAAGGATTGCGTAAGGCTCGCGAAGACAACCCGGGCCTTATTCTTTTGGATGTGGTGATGCCTCACCGCGACGGCTTTAGCGTCCTACATGAGTTGCAATTAGACGATCAAACAAAAAATATCCCCGTTATTATGCTTACTGCCAAAGCTGAATCAAAGGCGGTGTTCCAGGGGCAGGAGTTAGGCGCGGTCGATTATATTATCAAGCCGTTTGATGTCCAGGTATTATTGAAGTTCGTTAAAAAGTATACGGTTTAAACCGTGGATACCCTTGCTGACTTGAGAGAGGCGTTCCGGGGTATATAGAGGAGATACAGGCATGGAAGCTGATTATTCGGGGGCGGAGCGGCGAAGGGGCAAGCGCGTCAGGGTCAGCCTCTCGGTTACGTATAGGATCAATGAGCCGTTGGCAGTACGCCTGTTAACCGCGAATAAGGAGATCAAGGCAACCATGCTTGATTTAAGCAAGAGCGGGATGGCGATCTATACCGACTATGAAATTCCGCTCAATACGGTGTTAATGATACGTTTTACCTTGTTTAAGGTTGAAAAAGATGATGTGAGCTTCTACGGGCCGGTTGAAATAACCGGAGAAGTCAAGTATTGCGTGAAAGAAATCGATGAATGCCGATTAGGGATACAATTTATCAGTATCTCCGAGAAAGATAAACAAGAAATAGATAATTTCGCCGCTATGGCGATCAACCTCACCAAAAAAAACCCTCTGCAGGGCGGCCTTGGGTCCTGATCCCTGTTTTTCCGCCGCCAGGCGCGCCTACCGCGGTAAATCGATTTGTTTTTGGAAAAAAGTCCGATTGTATGTTATAGTTTAATAAGAACAGGTAGTTCGTTCAATATAGTTTGAACCTACTGAAAAAGGCTAACTAGCAGTAATGCTGGGGCGCAAAGCGACAGCCCCGATCGTTCGATCGGGGGGCTGCGTTGCCAAAGAGGAAAAGCAAGCCCTTGAAAGTGCCTTTTAAGGGCTTTTTCTTTTCTCATGACCCCGGTGTGATTACGCCGGGGTTTTGTTTTTGGGGGGAGATATGCTTTTATTCAAATCGTTGACGGTTCTTAAGGGCCCTGCCCCGCGCGTGAGCGGAATAAAAACCAAAAACAATGTCTTCATCGCCAGTGAATTCTTTATCCTGTCTTTAGTGGTATTATTGTACGCGTATTCTCCGCATCTTGGCGCATCCCGGGTGAAGTTCACTCATGCTGCGTCCGCGGTCAATGATGCCGCGCTGACCGCCCGGCCGGGTAAGGTATTGACGTCAATGGAAATGAACGAAGGGCTTTGGAGGTATTTAAGGGCAGGCTTGAATTACCTGGAGTCTTCCGGTAAGAATTATCCTCCGAATTTCGAGCATCCGGGGAAGAAGGCCTATGGCGCGCTTGGATTAAGCAGGATCGCCGCGCAGGACGTACTGCAGCATTATCCTGCTTTATCAAAATTCAGCCTGGAGGATGTCTTCAGTGACAGGGAAGTTTATGAAGTATTTGCTCAAAAATACGCGGAGCTGCTTTTACGGCGGTATTTGAAGATTGATTATGAGGCGATGGCGGCCCCTGAAGTCTTTAATGTGCTGCAGAAGGCCTGGTTCCTGGGGCCGGGTTTATTCAAGGCCGGCGTCTCTGTTATTGCTTCCCGGGAAAAAAGAGCTCAAGAATATGTGGGGAGCCCCGATAATGGGGGGGATTTTTAAAAACATTGAATTTCCGGGTATCCTGTGATAAAGTAATAATCATGCAAGAGCGTAGAAGAAAAATACGTATTAATGCGTCTTTAGTGGTCAGTTACCGTTTGCTGAATACTGTTTTTAAGACTGCTTCCCGCAGTAAGAACATTTCAGTAACAGGGATCTGCCTTCCTTTCCCTCAGAGGCTGGAGTCGGGAAGATTCATCGACCTGGAAATTCAACTGCTTGATTTCAGCGATCCGATCAAAGTAACGGGTAAGGTGATCTGGCTTAAAGAGGTCAGCGCCGCGGAATTCCCCTTTCAGCTGGGGGTTGAGTTTGTTTCCATAACAGCCGTTGCTCAGGAAAAATTATTGCAACATATCGTAAAAGAAGGGCCTCCGGGAATAGAGATCATTCCATAGGTTCTTTCAAGAATGCCGTTTTTCGACGCTTAAAAAGCGGCAGCCTCCCTCGTAATGCAGGAATAACCGACTCATGAAGCAGGATGCTATCCATAACGCGAAGCCGAAAACTACTTTTACCCAAGGAATTGTTTTAGCCTGCCTGGGGATCTTCTTTTTTTTTCTGGCACTTGAAGCCGGGTTACGTTTGACGGGATTGTTTATCGTCTCAACCTGGGAAAAGCGTAACGGCGATTCTTTGAGGAAGCATGGCGCGTATCGGATCATGTGTTTAGGAGAATCGACCACGGCCGGGAAAGCCGACGCGTATCCTGCTTTGCTTGAAGCAGCCCTGGGCCGCCTTGTCCCGGGAAAGGCCTTTAGCGTCATTAACCGCGGTATTCCCTCGGTGAATTCCACCCGCCTGCTTTCGCAGCTTAATAAAGACCTCGATACCTATGACCCTGATATGGTGATCGCGATGATGGGGGTCAATGACGGGGAAGATTATGTTTTTTTTGAAGCTGAAAATATTTCCGCGGTTAAACGTTTTTTCAGGTCTTTTAAAACATATCGGCTGATGAAGCTCCTGGGGAGCGGTTGCGCGCGTAAGTTGAGAGGATATGGTTTTCCGGGCTTAGGCGCATCTCAGGGCTCTCCCGGGAAATGGACGGTTTTTATAAAGAATGATTTGAACTGCCCGGAATTTGGAAAGTATATCGGTAAACCGTCCGCTGCGGTAATTCAGCGGGAATGCCTGAGGGCTAAGAGCGACTTTGAAGGCGGCCGCTACGAGCAGGCGGAACAAAGATACAAGAGGATGATCGAGCTTGCCCCGGACAATGAAGAGGCGTATGTCGCGTACGCGTTATTTTACAATAAACAGGATAAGTTCCCGCAGGCGGCCGCGCTGCTGGAGAAGGCGATCGTCCTGGCTCCTTATAAAGCAACGGCGTATATATTTTCAGGCTGGTGTTATGAAGAAATGCGTGATTACGAAAATGCCCGCCGCATGTTCTTAAAAGCCGCTGAAGTAGAGCCTCGTAATCCGGAAGCGTATATCGGGTTAGGGTATTTATACGAACGCCGGGGGTTGTACGCGGAGGCTGAGCCTTTGTTTAAGAAGGCGCTGGGTTTAAATCCTGCCTACGACCATAGGTGTTACAAATTCTTGTCGGGTTTATATGGGAATATGGGAGATAACTCGCGAGCGCAGGAATATTCCCGCGCGCGGGAGAAGCTCACCCGATATAATCCGCTGACTGTCGCTAATTACCGGAAGCTGAAGAGTATCGTGGTTGATGAGCGGGCCGGGATACTGGTGTGTATGTCCTATCCTATGGAGAGCGCTGCTTTGCTGCGGAAAGTTTTTGGGGGGCAGCCGGAGGTTGTTTTGGTGGATAATGAACAGGTTTTTAAAGACGCGGTGGCAAAGCAAGGGGTTGATGCTTATTTTGTCGATATGTTCGCCGGAAGTTTCGGGCATTGCACAAAGAAGGGGAACAGCCTTTTAGCGGATAATGCCGCGTCTGCCATAATAAAGGTAATTGAGAAAGCGCAGCCGTGACGCGGAAAATAGTTAAAAAAACGGTGTTTGTTGTATTATTAGGTGTATAATAAATCAGTATCCTGCCTAACATAAAACCAAGATTTTTATGAGCTAAAAGGTTGAGCATGAAGACCAAGAAGGCCCCGCTTCTTCCAAAGAAGAAAAGATTTAAAAGGATATCTCCGGCGCTGCCGCGTGTCAAAAAAACTATCCACTCCAGTGATAAGCAAACCAAAAATAACGATAGTGTGTCCGTAAGCCCTCTGGAATTATCGCCGCTGCCGTACCAGTCGCTCAACAGCGAAGGATGCCTTATTCAGGTCAACCAGGCCTGGCTGGATGTTATGCAATATTCCGGTAAAGAAGTTATCGGCCATCGGGTCGGGGATTTTCTGGCCGTAGATTCAAAAAAACTTTTTCAGGAGCGTTTTCCGTTATTTAAGGCAGGCGGTCTGGCCGGGGGCGTTGAACTTGAAATGAAGCGTAAGGACGGCACGTGCTTTACTGCTTCGCTTAACGGCACGATAAGCTATGACCTTGAGGGGCGTTTTAAACAGGCCCATTGTATTTTTATCGATGTTACCGCGCGCAAAAAAGCCGTTCTTGAACTTAAAGAATCCGAAGAGCGGTTTAAGTGTATCTTTGATGCCGTCAACGACGGAATACTCCTGGCGGATATCGAAACAAGGGAGTTCCGGTTGGGAAACCGCGCGATTTGTAAGATGCTCGGCTATGATCTGGATGCATTGCGCGGTTTAGCGGTGAATGATATCCATCCTGAAGAGGAACTCCCGAAAGTCAGAGAGGTCTTTAAACAACAATGCGAAGGCAAGATCAATTTAGCGCAAAATATCCCGCTCAAGAAAAAAGACGGCACTGTTTTTTATGTTGATATTAATGCCAGTATCATGGTGATGAACGGCCGGAAGTATCTCATGGGTGTCTTCCGGGATATTACCGAGCGTACCCAGGCAGAAGCTGCGTTGCTGGCAAGCGAAAGCAGGTACCGTTCAATAGTTGAGAATACAAATGATGCTTTATATATCCATGATTTCGAAGGGACTATCATGGATGTTAATGAAAATGCCTGCAAGATGACGGGATACAGCCGGGATGATCTCATGGGGGCATCTTTGGCCAAGATCGACTGTCCGGAAAACACGCGGTTAATGCAAAAGCATATGCAGCGGTTGTTGCGCGACGGAAAGGTTGAATTCGACGGGCAGCATATGAAGAAAGACCATAGCTGCGTATGGGTGACGGTCAGCGCTAAGATCGTCTCCCGTTCGGGAAAGGGCATTGTGCAGGGATTTGTAAAAGATATCACCGAGCGAAAGTGTGCTGAGGAAAGAATAAAAGCGGCGCTTGTTGAAAAAGAGCTTTTACTGCGGGAGCTCAATCATCGCGTCAAGAATAACCTGCAGGTTGTTAACAGCTTATTGAATCTGCAGGCGCGTAAGATCAAGGATGAGGGGGTAAGGGAGATCCTGATGGAGAGCCATTCCCGGATCAAATCGATCGCGATGGTGCATGAGAAATTATATGGCTCCTCAGACTTTTCCCGGATCGATATGAAGGAATACCTCAACAGCCTCTTGCGCAGCATTGCTCATTCGTTCGACGTTACTGAGGGTACTGTTTCCCTGAAAGTCGTGGCTGATGACGGGATCTGGTTTAATATGGATATGGTGGTCCATTGCGGTTTGATCGTTAATGAGCTGGTGACTAACGCGTTTAAATACGCGTTCCCGGATAATAGAAAAGGCGAGATCTGCGTCGAATTGAAGGCGGGGGAAAATAATACCTATGAGCTTGTGGTCCGGGATAACGGTGTCGGTTTGCCGAAAGATTTTGATTTGAAAAGCTCGCAAACATTAGGGCTTGAATTAGTGAATATATTGGCGCGGCAGTTGGGGGAGGTCAAGCTGTTGCGGACAGGAGGGACGGCATTCAAGGTCACGTTGAATAAGGGGTAAAGGACTGTAAAAAAACAGCTTTGATATGAAGAAAAAACGCGTTCTGATCGTTGAGGATGAGCCTATCGTTGCTTTAAGCCTGAAGAATACTTTAGAGAGTTCAGGTTATCTGGTGGGTTCTTTGGTTTCCACCGGCGAAGATGCGATCCAAAAGGCAGAGGCCGAAAAGCCCGATTTGATCCTGATGGATATTAAACTTCGCGGCCGCGTGGATGGCGTGGAAGCCGCGACGGCCATCCGGGGACGTTTCAATATCCCCATAATTCATCTGACTGCGTATGAGGACGAAGAGGTCGCAGAGAAGATCCGCCTGACGGGAAGCTCCGGCTGCCTTCCTAAGCCTTTTGAAGAGGCTGACTTGAAAGCAATGATCGCCTCAGTCTTGCGAAAAACCGCATAAATAATATCAAAAGCCTCGGCGTACGGTTTTTTTTGCATGCCGATGCAATAAACGTATAGGTATGAGTGTATGATCTTGACTCCAAAGATGGTCGATATATTTAAATTCTTGAGTGTGCGGCTGGCAGATGACGATATCTATCCGCATTATAGTTACGGAAAAAAATTTTCTTTGCAGGAAGTGCAATATTTTTGGCGCAGGTCGGTTAAGATGATATTGGATGGCAAAGCGCCGCGCAAGCTCGGCCTTTATATCCATATACCTTTTTGCCGGTTCCGCTGCTCCTATTGTTTTTGCGATTCATATGTGCCCGGCGAGTACCAGGAAGTCCTCCGGTATGTCGGACTTTTGCGCAGGGAGCTCGACCTTTTTAAAAAGATCTTCCGTCCGGTTTCTTTCACCTCTATTTATTTCGGGGGGGGAAGCCCTTCGTTCTTGAAGCTCGGCGATATTCAAGGTTTGTTTGAGCATATTTACCGTAATTTCAACACAAGCAGCGATTGTAAGGTCGTTTTTGAAGGGACCCCGACCGATCTAAACAAAGGCCTCATATCTGTTTTGGCGCGCTATAACGTTAATCGTTTAACGATCGGCGTCCAGTCATTGGATGCGAAGGTTATCCGGTTGATCAATCGTCCTCAAACCAGAAGTAAATTTATCCGGGTCTTTAAGGACGCGCGCAAAGCGGGCATTCCCTTTATCAATGTCGACCTGATCGCCGGTTTGGAGGGGCAATCGACCGCTTCTTTTATCCGAGATCTTAAAGATATCATCGCTTTGGGGGCTGATATGGTCCATATCACGCCCTTTAGTCCGCTGCCGCATACGCCGTTTTCTTTGGCTCATAAGGAGCTTTCGGCTTTAGAAAAACAGCGGCGCGCGATCATGCTCATTGAGGGGCGTAAGATCCTGCAATCATTGTCCCGCAACATCTCTGTTGAGGATGGATTTGGCTTATCCGATAATGATTTTGCCGCCAATGCCCAGGAAACCGATCTGCGTAAAGAGAATTCGTCTCTTTTGGGTATCGGATACAGCTCTCATTCCCATCCGTTCGGTGAGGCTTGGTATGGCCATCCGCATCTGGTGGGAAGCAAGCATAAACCTGCTTTCAAAAGGGTCCCTTGTTTTACCGGGGTAAAGGTTTGCCTCGATGAAGAGATGCGTAAATTCATTATAATTAATATTTTCGAAGGCTTCCTGAGAAGTTCATTTGCCGCTCTTTTTAAAAAAGATCCCGTAGAGGCATTTAGGAAAGAGTTTCAGGAGCTGGAAAATTCAGGAAAGATCAAGATTGAAAATGACCGGATCATCTCCCGCATAAAGAACAGGAAAGAATACCTTATTTATTCCAAGGTATTTTACAGCAAGGTGAGGCTCTCCGCTATCCTTCAGGCCGCTCGTCCCCGGTATAGGAAAGATAAAGATTACCAGCACGACCTGGATATGTTATTTGCCGATTTTTAAGAGCGCCTCTTGCGCTATCCGCGGCAAGCTAAAACGGGGATAGCTTTTAGTTTTCGGGGGGGGGATCGAGAAATCTGTTTTACAAGACCGGGTGAAAATGTTACACTATTTTCAAAAGCCGGGTTTGCGGCGGTGGGGGTTTTTGTTTATTGATCGTTGGGTGAAAAGCTGTAATAGTGCGGGGGGCGGTTATGAAATTCAGTAAACATGTTCTTTTGCCCGCAAGTATGTTTTTATTTTTTTTTCCTGCGTATGGCTATGCTTACATCGATCCCGGGGCGGGGAGCAGTATCTTTCAATCCGTGGTAGCGTCTTTGGTCGTCGGGTTTTTTGTGGCTAAGACAGCTTGGGGAAAGATCAAAATGTATCTGGGCCGTATTATTATCAGGAAAAAGCAAAAAAAGAACTGATCCATGCCAATTCCTGAAAGCCGTTTTCCTGTTTTAGCTTCGTTTCGTGACCCAAGCGGTTTTCTTTTCGAGAGAGACGGCCGGATCTTCAGGCAAGTCAATAAGGTGTATCAGGGGCACTTTGACCACCTTACGCGTTGCGGCCTTTATGAATCATTGGTGTCCGCGGGGAAACTTGTTCCGCATACGCAATCGGATGTCCCCGCTGCGGACAGCCGGTTAGCGTATAAGGTCATTAAGCCTGAGACGATCCCGTTTGTTTCCTATCCCTGCGAATGGTGCTTCAGCCAGTTAAGGCAGGCTGCTTTAACGACGCTCCAAATCCAGAAAATGGCCCTTAAAGAGGGCATGACCTTAAAAGACGCCAGCGCCTGCAATATTCAATTCCTTAACGCTAAGCCGCTCTTGATCGATACGCTTTCTTTTGAAATATATCGTCCCGGCGAGCCCTGGGCTGCTTACCGGCAGTTTTGCCGGCATTTTCTGGCGCCGTTGGCTTTAATGAGCTGTGTCGACGTGAGATTGAATCAGTTGTCCCGGACTTATCTTGACGGTATACCGTTGGACCTGGCGAGTTCGCTCTTACCGCTTTGGAGCCGTTTGAGGCCGGCATTATTTTTTCACCTGTATAGCCATTCTAAATTCCAGAAGCATTATGAAGCTGCGGCAGTAGGGCAGCGCTCCTGCCGCCTCAGCCGTTTAGCCCTTGAGGCGCTTATCGATAATTTGGAATCCGCGGTGGCGGGAATGAAATTGCGTTCGCGCCGGTCGCATTGGCTGAGGTATTATTCGGATACCGGTTACCCTCACTGTATGATAACGGCAAAACAGGCATTAGTCTCTGAATTCCTGCAGCGATACAACCCGCGCTTCATTTATGATATAGGTTCTAACACGGGGGTTTTCAGCCGTATTGCCGGCCGCCTGAATATACCGGTAGTATCTTTTGATAATGATCATGCCGTGGTAGAGGAGAATTACCGGGCCTGTTGTGAGGAAAAGCTGTCTTCTGTTTTACCCTTGGTGATCGATGTTGCCAATCCCAGCCCTGCCGCGGGGTGGGCTTTAGAGGAGAGAAGCTCGTTTTTCGAGCGCGGCCCCGCGGATGCCGTTATGGCTTTGGCCTTGATCCATCATTTGGCGTTCACCTGCGGGATCCCGTTAGGGAAGATAGCCTATTTGTTGCAGAAGATCTGCCGGTGCGCGCTTGTTGAATTCATCCCTAAAAGCGATCCTTCTGTGCGCAGGCTCTTAGTTAACCGGGAAGACATTTTTACGGAATACTCCCGTGAAAGCTTTGAAGAGGAATTTGGGCGGTACTTTGAGATCGAGGGCTGCCGGCAGGTGCCGGGATCGTCAAGGTCCGTGTATTTCCTTAAACGAAAACAAAGATGAATCGTCCCGCTCCTCTTTCGGGCTGCGCCGGTATAAAGAAGGCTGATGCCTGTATTGCCGCTGTTTTGTTTTCACTGACGCTTTTTTTCTTCACTCCGCTTCAAATATATTTAACCAACCGGCTGGAATTCCCCTACGTCTTTTCTCTTGTTACGCCTGTTTTTGTTATGATCTCTTTTGCCGCCGCTGTGCTCTTGAGCGCGGTCCTCCTGGTTTTGCCTGTTTCGTCGCGTAAGGCATGCGTGGCAGCTATAGCCGGGGCGTCCGTATTGATATGGCTGCAGGGAAATGTTTTTGTCTGGAGCTACGGCGTGTTTGACGGCAGGCAGATCGAGTGGGATCAATTCCGGGGGAGGGGTATTATTGACGCGCTTGCCTGGTTGTCAGGGGCGGCTTTAGTTGTTTTTAAGGCGCAGCAGGCCCGCGCAGGCCTGAGAAAATTAGCTGCCGGGCTTTTATTGATACAATTCATTTCAGCTTTGTGGACGATGATACAGGCTTCGCAACTGCCGAGCGCCGAGAAGGTAGTGATAGACAACAAAAATCTCACTCGTTATTCTTCAGAGAAAAACGTTATCATTCTTTTATTGGATGCCTTTGAAACGGATGTTTTTCAGGAGATCATTGATGAGGACCCTGCGGAGGGCGGGCCTTTTCAGGGATTTACCTATTTTCGTAACGCCGTGGCCCCGTTTCAATGCACGTATCCTGCTATTGTTACGATCATGACGGGCCGCTATTACGATAACACGGTTGAGATCCAAAGGTTCATTAAGGATGAATTTACCCGCCGTTCACTGCCGTCGGTCCTGCGGGACCGCGGCTTCACCGTTGAATTGTACCCTTATTTTAACCCCTACTCGATTTATTGCGATCCTGCCCTGGCATCGAACCTTGTTGTGGCAAAAAAACGCTTGAGGGCCAAGGATATTGCACACATTTATGATATCGCGTTGTTTCGTTCTTGCCCGCAGCAATTAAAAAAGGCCCTTTACCGCGATCAACGATGGTTTATAAGAAGGCTCTTCTCCCGGGGAAGCGGTAAAAGATCCGGCAGGTTCAGGCAGGACCAACTGCCGCCTTCACAACGGCATGAATTCCGGGAAACGGTCAGGTTTTTCCGGGAGACTTCCGCGGGGCTCTCCTTGAGTGAGAATATGAAACTCTTTAAATACATCCACCTTCCGGGGATGCATTTTCCTTTGATGTTCAATGAAGCTCTCGAGCCTGAACTTCTGCCGTCGGACCGGCAGGGGTATAAAAAACAAGCCCGGGGGCTTTTGAAATTAGTTTCAATGTTCCTGAGCGGGTTAAAAGAAGCCGGTATTTATGATAATTCTTTGATCGTTATTATGGGCGACCATGGGGCCCTGGGGGATGTTTACCTTCCTCAAGAGAAACGCGGGAATGCCGGGCAGCTGTATTATCCGGGGCGGGGCGGGGGGCTGCCGCTCGTCCTTATTAAACCATTTGACGCAAGCGGCCGTATGCGTGTTTCAGACGCAGCGGTTTCGTTGTCGGATATCCCCAGGACAATCATGTCGGAGCTTCATTTAAAAGATGATTTTCCCGGCGTGTCTATGTTTGATGAGGGAGCATCCGAGGAGCGCGCCAGAAAATTTTATGCCTATAGTTGGAACGAGCAAAAGATAAAGGAAGATTATTTACCGGTGATGACCGAATACAGCATTTCGGGATTCAGCTGGTTGGCGGGTTCCTGGAAAGAAACAGGAACGTATGAACCTTCTCAAAAGGCGGTCATCTATAAACCGGCGGCCGTTTGGGGCAAGATCCGGGATCTTTTCACCGAGCGTTAAAGGTTTGATCATTCAATCGCGACCTGCCGGGCACGGGCAAAAATAATTAACTGTTTGTTATGAAGAAAACCCAGCGATCAATATTTGAAATAGCGATATTTTCCTTATGTATTATTCTTTGCGTGATGGTATCCCTTCATGCCCGCGGCAAAACTTTAAGCAATGAGTTGAATAATGATGAATTGATCTATGTTTATTACGCCGGTTTATTTAAATCGTTCTTCATTACTCATAATATGGATAATCCGTATTGGCATTCCGACCTAAGGTATTCAGCGGTCCCTGTGGGGGTCTATTTGATCGGTTTAAGTATCCATTACAGCCCGTGGCGGCCGATGCTGCGGGAGCCGGACACTCTCGTGCGTTTTGTCAAGATATCCGACGGAGCAATAGAAAAGCATCCGTGGCCTTATGCCGCCGACCTGGTCTATAAGGTGAGGTCCGGGATGCTGATCTTTATGACGCTTTGCGTGGTGTCGGTATTCGCCCTGGGATGGCGTTTGGGCTGGTACTATTGCGCTCTCCCCGCGGTATGGCTGCTCCTGGCTCATAAGCATTTTGTCGTTTTTTCAAACATGGTCCTCCTGGAATCTGTTTGGTTATTGCAGCATTTCTTAAACATCCTTTTAATAAACGCGTATTTGTCCCGGTGGCAAAATAAGGAAAAGGGGGAGGATTGGTTGTTCCTGCCGGCGTTGTTGGTAGGCTTGAGCGCGGGTTTTCTAACAGGTACGAAGATCAACGGGGCGTTAAATATCGTTATTTTCTTTATTTGCTTTCTTTCTGTCCTGGGAAAGCAGATATTGTTCAGGGAGATCACAAGAAGGATGATCCTGAGAGGCCTGCTCCAGGTAAGCATCGTTTTACTTGCCTGTTTTCTTGTGTTCGTGCTTTTTAACCCGGCGCTTTATGTGAACCCGCTGGCAGGCATTAAGAAAATAATACTCATGCGTTTTCGTTATTTCGCCTGGCAAATCGCCGATTTACCCTCGGCTTTCCTGCCTGACATGCTCAGCCGGCTGAAATTTATCATTAAAATAGTACATCCCACGCCTGTCACGGCACCGCTGTTTTTGATCGGCTTGGCCGCTTTAGGGGTAAAAGGAGTGAGTTCTTTCAGAAAAAACGGGTCCTTGGGGATCGAATATCTTTTGGGAATCGCTTTTTTAGTTGAACTGGCGTCCCTCTTGAAATATATGGAGGTAGCTTTTCTTCGTTACGTGCTTGTTTTACTCCCTTATTTTTATTTAATTGTATGTTATGGAGCGACATGGTCAGTGAAAAAACTGTTTTACCTTATGAGAATCTCCCGCTTCAATGTTTTATTCGGCAGATGATCAATTTGTACCGGGTGAGGGACTGGTATTATCTTTTAGGCCTGACAGTCCTGGGCTTTATTTTTACCAGAGGCGGTTTTTGCCTGTGCCCCGATTTATGGATAAGCCTTTTTATCGGCTCAAGCTATCTTTCCTACGGCTATTCTTTTAACCGGCTCTGTGATAAAGAACCCCGGGATTGGATAACCCGCGAGCTGTTCCTGGTATTTGCGCCTATTCTCCTGGGGTTTATTCTTGCGGCAATGCGTTTGCCCCGGCTTATGCTTCCTTTGGGTATCGCGGTTGCCTTGAACACCGCGTATTCTTTACCGTCGATCCTTTGGAAAAAGAATACTCTTGCCGGTATCGTGATCAACGTTTATCTTTTCGGATGCCTTTTTTTGATCGGTTCCTACGCGGGAAACGCAGCTTATTCCCTGCCGGTCATCGCGATGAGTTCGTATATGGCCGCTTTTTTTATACCCGGACAATTATGCCATGAGCTTGCGCACGCCGAAGCGGATAAGAGGTCCCTCTTTGTTATCAAGAACCGGCAGAGATATTCCGCGGCGGTCTTGGCGTCTGTCTGTTTTATCTTTATTTTTTCACTGGTGTTGAAGATCCGATTGTCTCTGGGGATGTTTTTTATATGCGGCCATTTTTTATGGGCTGTTTTTCTTTGGTACTTTTTTAAATCAAGGATCTGGATGGATTTTTCGGTTGATAAAGCGCGGGAACTCAGGAAATATTTTAAAATAACAGGTATGCTGTTCGGGATATGGTATCTTATAGCATTCTTGAGGCGATGAAGCTTATGTCACCTGCGTTATTCAAAATGGGCGCCGATATCAAGGAGCACTGTTTGCGCGTCCTTAACTTTAAGCTCGTCGATGAGCAGGGTGAGGCCCTTTGAGCTTTCAGGGCAGCGAACGGCAAATTCTATTCTTGTGATCGTCTTCCAATTAAAAGAGCCGGGAAGCGGCGGCTGGGAAAAATCACGCAAGGGCAGGCTGATAAGCTGCCAGGCGTTTTCTGGGCTGTTGAATGAAACTTCCGAATTGAGGCGGGTGTTGCGCTCATCAACCAGGAGTACCTCGAATTTCGTGTTCGCCGGGAATAAGGCCATTGTTTTTACCCGGAATTCTATCCGTCCTTCTTGATACGCTGCCTGCAGGTCAAGGGCTTCGCGCAGGGTAATATCGCTGCAATACGTTACTTCTTTTTCCGCCTGATCAATGGATATTTTCAGCGACATTTCTCCCGAATAGCGGTCATCCCTGTTCCAGTGGATATAGTTATCGCGCGGGTGGGAGGATAGGGAGAGCCTGGTATTCTCAGCGGCAAACCTGTTCAGGAGCTCTGCTTCTATGTCCACCGGCAGTCCGCGTTTTCTCGTGTGCCGTACTCCTGCGAGCAGTGCCGATACGCAGATGCTGAGGGTAACTATTATTAAGAAATGCTTTAAGAGTGTTTTCATGCTTTAGTCATCAATTGCGCAGCGAAATCCGATGCCGTTCTTGCGTGCCAGGGAAGTTATGTCATTGTTGCGCGCCGCGGCTTTCTGCCATGAGGAAGCAGTTCCCCAATCTCCTCCCCGCAGGACCCTGTTAGCGGTATTTTTATAATCAGTCCTGCTTTGACGTTCATCATAGAAGCCGGTATCATACCAATAGGTGTCTACCCATTCCCATACATTGCCGGTGAGTTCTCTTGCCCCGAATGGCGAAGACAGCCCTTGTTGTTCCCATGCCTGTTCATAACGCAATACATCCGATGCGTAAGACACCCCGTCATCGAACATATTGCAGATGCTCTCCTTTGGTTCGGGAGAATTTCCCCACGGGTACATCCTTTGGTCGCATCCGCGGGCGGTTATTTCCCATTCCGCTTCACTCGGCAGGCGCATGCCGGCCCATCGGGCGAAATCAAAGGCGTTAAACCAGGTAACAAACACGACGGGGAAATCCGCTTTATCTTTGCGGATAATATAGGAATAATTACCGTCTGTCCCTATGCGTGTAATTCCGCAAGCCTGTTGCGCCATTTTATGGTTATACTTAAAAAGATAAGGGTATAAGCCGGTATCTTGTTTTTCCGTTTCATTGAGGTATGCCGCGTATTCCGCGATAGTGGCAGGGTATTTCATGATATAAAACCCCTGTGTTTGCGCTTCACCATCCGTCTCAAAAGGCGCTTGGCAGTTGCCGATACGGTAAATCCCCGCGGGTGCGTAAACCATTTCCAGCGCGTGGATATGGATAGCAAAGTTGTCAGCGGTAACGTCTTTGTCGGAGAGCCCCGCGCGGGCATAATAAAAAAAACTGCGTTGTTTGCCGGACTGGGCCACTAAGGCGTCTTTTGGTTTATCCGTCTGTCCGTTCCCGTTTATATCGACGGCAACAGGCGAGGGGCGCTGCCAGGGGGCGCCGGGGTGAGCGCCGCCGGGGGAATAAGACAGGAATATATACGCGGGGTTCTTTTGAGAGAGTGTCCCTGAAGCTTTTGGTTTGAGCGAATAGGTGATCTCTACGCGTTGGTTCTCTGTGTCGAGCCTTCTTTGGATATCGCTGACCTCGATTGTGCAGTTGTCGAGTTTAGCGTTATCTCGTTTGTGCGCGCGAAAAGTCATGAGGGATATTTTATCCTTGTCTTCAACGATAATCCCTTCGCTGAGCATCTTGTCGTATATCGCTTGGGCCATAAGTTCATATCCCCGGCCGTTAGGGTGGCTCCACTCCCACCAGGGCGCGAACAACTCTTTTTCATCGTGTCCTTGAAGCTTTTTATTAAAGGCGGCCCGGATATCCACCAGGGGCAGGGAGAGCTTTTCAGCGACGCTTGCGATGGTGCGCGGGCCGTAAATATCGCCGCGCGGGTAATTCAATAAAAATATTTTGCTGCCGCCTGCTCGCGCGGTTGCTGCCATTGCCTCAAGATTAAATTGAGCGAGCCTGCTGAAATCATCTGATTTTTTGGCAAGGAAAAGGGGGTTGTCTTTGTCTCTTCCCGTGGGGTCATACGAGAGGGGGGATTCCTTTATCTCTGAGAGCGTTAACAGGGCGCGGTGGAGCTTTGAGTCGCGCAGAAGCGTTTGGGCGCGGTCATTTCCTGTCGCTTTTTTATTTTGCAAGCCGGGAAACGTATTATCGGCAAAATTCCATCCGTCATTGGTCCCTGCCCGCAGTAATACCAGGTCGGGGCTTTGGTACCGCGCGAATATAGCGCGCATGAAATTTGATACCTGTGATGAGTTCGCGCCTGGTACCCCGAGATTAAAAACTCTTACCCGCCTGCGGAGGCGGGCGTTTAATTTTCTCTGGAGATGGCGCGGATAACTGTCTTTAGGCTGAGCTCCGTCTCCGAAGGTAAATGAATCGCCGAAGCAATAGATGATGTATTCTTTTTGCGGGGGCGGTTCTTTATAAAACAAGTGATCCAGGGCCCTGAGATCTATTTCCAGGAGCAGGGGCAGGAGGAGTAAATAGAGGGCCGGGATAATAATGGTGTTTTTTTTGATCATGCGTATGCCCGCGGAAGTTTCTTGTTTACTCAGGGGTAAATGTTGATATAATTAAGCGTAGCCTTATCGTTTTCCTTTCTAAATTATAGCCGAAAAACAGAACTTATCAATCAAAAGAGCATTCGCCGCTTCGCCTTTGAGGTGTTTTGTTGAGGAGTATTCAATTAAGGGCATATGAGAGCGCTTATAAGATGAGGACTGTCTCCCGTAAATTATTCATAAATTTAATTGTTATATTTACGGCCATCTCCGGGGTACTGTTGACCGCATGGTTCGCGTTCAAGGGTTTTTCGCCCCCTTTCGTTAATGTCTGCCCTAATACCGGTTTAGGCATGGTGAGCGTGCCGGCGGGCGCGTTTATCATGGGCGGGCCGCGGAATGATAGCCGTGTTAACCGGGATGAAAAGCCGGAGCATGAGGTCTTCTTGAGCGCGTTCTTAATTGACCGCTGTGAAGTGACCGTGGGTGAGTTCCGTCAATTTGTTAAGGCGTCAGGGTATAAGCCCCTGGGGGAGTGGGATGATCCGAGCTTTAAACAATTCGATAACCATCCGGTAGTCAATGTCAGCTGGTGGGACGCGATCCATTATTGCAATTGGCGCAGCCGCGTGGAGGGCTTGCAGCCGTGTTATGACGAGGATAGCGGGATATGCGATTTTTCCCGGGATGGCTATCGACTGCCGAGCGAAGCGGAATGGGAAAAATGCGCGCGGGGGACTGACCGCCGCACCTACCCCTGGGGTAACGCTGAACCGCATGCCAATGGAATTATCAGGGCAAATTACAGCCGGAAAAAAGATGGTTTTTATTATACGGTGGCGGTTTGGAAGTTCCAGGAATATAAGAGCCCGTATGGCGCGGTAGGTATGGCCGGTAACGTTCAAGAATGGTGTAACGATTGGTATGATGCCGGCTATTATCAGGCTGCCGCGTATAAAGATCCCGTCGGCCCTCTGAAGGGGGGCTCGCGTGTTATCCGGGGCGGATTCTGGTTTAGCGATAGCGGGCAATTACGTACTACAGAACGCACAGCGGACGCCCCGGGTTATATCAATGAATACACGGGCTTCCGCTGCGCGCGCAATAAGTAGCCCGGCAACGGTGACAGTCACTTTTGGTGACAGTCACTTTTGGGGACAGGCATTTCGGGGTTGTTTAAGTTTTTCGATAAAAAGGGTTGAGCCGATAGCTGAAGAGTGGCTGAAAATATTTTTTAGCAAATTCGAACGGAAATCCCATTGTTCAGAAAGGTGACTGTCACCTTTCTGGCTTTCTTGGAGATCGATCAACGGATCATTTATTCCTCTATGGTATTTTCGGAAGCTGCTGTAAGGGTAATCACCGGGGTCTTTGCATACCCCCGCCCGGACAGGGTTATAGGCGATATACATTCCGCAGGCATAAAGATAATTTTCGTTTTCGATAGGTAAACTTTTGTATCGTTCCTTCCATAGGGGGCCTTTCCATCCGTATTTTTTTCTCATCCACAATGTGTAATGCCATTTTAGATGCGAAATATTCTTAGAAAGAATCTCATGATTAGGCGCTTGTACTACTAAATGAAAATGAGTATTCATTGCGACATAATGAAATATCAGGATGGGATATTTTTGTTTTGCTGTATCAACAAGCATAAAGAAACGCGTAAAATCATCGTTGTCTCGTAGTATATGGGTATCATTTAGTGAGCGGGATATGATATGGTAGAAAGCGTTTGTTGCAATAAAACGTGAGGTGCGCGGCATAAGTATGCTTTAAACCGAGAAGCTTGGTGACAGTCACGCAAAACGTGACAGTCACCAAGCTTCTTCAATTGCAAGATTCAAGCGTTGTGTTTTTTTCATGGTTTTGTCTTTAATCAAGTCAAAGGGTGACAGCCACCTTTTGACAGGTCCCTGTCGTCATAATTTCCGGTCAAGGCTGCGGTATTGCACGGCTTCGGCGATGTGCCCGGCGCGTATTATATCCGAGCCGGCGAGGTCAGCGATAGTGCGGCTGACGCGGATGACCTTATCATAGGCCCGCGCGGATAATCCCAGCTCGGTCATTGCCAGCCGGAGTATTTCTTTTGCTTCATCTTCCAGCGTGCAGTATTTTTTGATCAGCCTTGTGCTCATGCGGGCGTTATGAAAGATACGGTCATGGCGTAAGCGTTCTCGCTGTATCACCCGCGCTTTTTCAACGCGCGCTTTGATCACTGCTGAAGGTTCGGCTTCTTGGGGATCGGTCAATTCTTTATAGTGAATGGCGGGTATTTCAATATGGATATCGATCCTGTCCAGGAGCGGGCCGGATATCTTTCCCATGTAATGGTCTATTTTTATGGAGTTGCATTTGCAGGTTTTATGGGGGTCGGTGTAATACCCGCAGGGGCAGGGGTTCATCGCGCAGGCAAGCATGAAAGAAGCCGGGAAAACAAATGACCGGTTGACCCGGGATATGGAGATCGTCCCGTCTTCGAGAGGCTGGCGCAACGATTCAAGGCAGTTCCGGTTAAATTCCGGCAATTCATCCAGGAATAATACGCCTTGATGCGCCAGGCTTATTTCGCCAGCTTGCGGAGTCGAGCCTCCGCCGACCAGCGCGGCCCCTGAGATCGTATGATGCGGCAGGCGGAAGGGCCGCCGGGTAATGATCCCGTCTTTTATCGGCAGGATACCGGCTATAGAATGTATTTTAGTTATTTCTAAGGCTTCCGGGAGCGTTAGATCGGGAATGATCGTGGGTATCCTTTGGGCAAGCATGGTCTTTCCGCTTCCCGGCGGGCCGATGAAGAGGATGTTGTGGCCTCCCGCGACCGCGACTTCGAGGGCGCGTTTGGCGAAATACTGCCCTTTTACTTCCGAGAAATCCTCTTGATAACGCGCCTGGATTTGGAAAAGGTCTTTAATATCGACTTTAAGCGGCTGGATCGTTTCCGGATTGCTTAAAAATTCCACTGTTTCCCGCAGTGTCCTTAAAGGATAGGCATTGATATCGGAAATGACCGCTGCTTCTTTCGCGTTCCAGCAGGGGAGAATAAGGTTTTTTATTTTAGTTTTTGCTAAAGATATGCTGATAGGTAAGATACCTTTGGTCGGCCTGATAGAGCCGTCTAAGGAAAGTTCTCCTAACACGCAAAAACTTTCCAGGTTAACGCTGTTAAGCTGCTCTGAGGCGGATAGTATCCCTAAAGCGATCGCCAGGTCAAAGCCGGTCCCTTCTTTTTTGATATCTGAAGGTGCCAGGCTTATGGTTATTCTTTCTGCCGGCCAGTTGAACCCGGAATTCTTGATGGCTGATTTTACGCGTTCTTTGCTTTCTTTTACCGCGGTATCCGCCAGCCCGACTATAGTTAACGCGGGCAGTCCGTTTGATATATCTATCTCTATATCAATGGGATAAGCTTCTAAACCCCATAAGCTGAAGCTGAATATTTTTGCTACCATGTAGCCTCCGTTTTGCGGTTATCGGTGAACAGACTGAGAAGCAAGGTCACCTTGCCCGCTAATCTATCCCCTCACTAATAATAGACGTCTTAGAACGCTAAATCTAACGAAAATTTATTGAAAATCTCACCATACGCTTCATTGATCAGTTAAGAGATCTTTTGCTCAAGAAGGCCTTTCCACGCTTAGGGATAGGGAAAAACCTTGCTTTTTCCGGGCTCTGGTATATAATTATAGAATCTGTTAAAGTATTCAAGGAGCTTCAATGAAGCATTTGAAAATTATATTTGTTGTTTTTTTAGCGGGTATAACCATATTTACCGTTTACATGTATATTGCTTCACTGCAGGAAAAATATGGCATGCTTGCTGCGCTTGAAAAAATGAAGGCTGAAGTTCTTTCTTTGAAAAATGAGAATCAGTCGTTGTTAACTTCCCTGGGAAGTGAAAAAGCGGTCAGTAATTCTTTATCCGCGGAGAATACAGCGCTCAAGGAGGAGTTGAAAGCCGGCGAAGAGAAGCTCGCTCAGCTCGGCGAGGAGTTCCAGGCGGCGCTTAACGATATAGAAACGCTGAATAATGAGGTTGTCGCCTTAAAAGCCGAAAATGTGTCTTTGGCGAACCAGAAAGAAACAATGACCCTCCAGTTGGCTCAAGCTGCCCAGGAAAAAAAAGACCTGGAAGAAAAAATGGATTCAGTCGTCGAGCTCAAGCAGATGATACGGGATTTGAAGAAGCACGTGCGTAAAACCAATAAAGAGGTTAAAACATTGGTTAAGATAGAAAAAGTAAAAACAGCCCAACTGCGAGAGATGATAGGAAACGGCGGTTATATTATCAAAGATGGGAAGCCGACGTTTTATCCCCGGATCAAGATACAGGTCGAGCCGATCTCACAATAAAGCAATACGTATGGACAATATTTTTACCCAGTTTTACCACAACAAGATCTTGATGGTCACCTTATTGAGCTGGATAGCCGCTCAGACCGTCAAAGTGATCATCGGTGTTATTAAAGAGAAAAAGTTCGATTTTCGCTGGTTTATCGGCACGGGCGGGATGCCTTCGAGCCATACTGCCGGGGCCTCTTGTTTAGCAACGGCGATCGGCCTGTCGAAAGGTTTTGACAGTGTCGATTTCGCGCTCGCCGCGTCATTCGCGATCGTGGTCATGTTTGACGCGCAGGGGGTCAGGCGCTCTGCAGGTAAACAGGCCCAGATCTTAAATAAGATCATGGAAGATATATATTGGCAAGGCAAGATCCAGGAGGGGCGGCTGCGGGAATTGGTCGGCCACACCCCTATTGAAGTTATCGGCGGATTTTTGCTGGGAGTTGCTATCGCGATCACCGCGCAAGCGATTTAAATGTTGTAATATCCCGCGCAAATTGGCACCCCGCTTTATAGGTGTAGCGGGGTGTGTGGCTTTCTGCCTGCACCCGGCGCAGATTGGAATTGCGCCGGTACGCGGCTTTCTGTTACACCCAACGCAGATCGCACCCAGCCTAATTGGTGTGGCTGGGTATGCCGCTTACTGCGGCAGAATTGCGTTGGCACTTGCCTTAATTGGATAGGCAAGTACGCCGCTTACTGCGGCGTGTTTCGCTTTCTGCGAACACCCCACACAAATTGGAATTGTGTGGGTATGCGCCTTTCTGTTACACCCAACGCTTAAGAGGAATTGCGTTGGTGTTTCGCTTTCTGCGAAAGGAGACTAGAGTGAAAAAAATTCTTTTGATCGTGATCCCCTTGATTTTTATAGTATCGGTGTTTTTTTTGCTGCTCAAAATGAACGGGCGTAACATGCCTCAGCAGATGGCGGGAGGGGCTGGGGGGTCTGTTTCATCGTTAGTCGCTCAGGCAAAAGAGTTTGAGGCTCAAGGAAAGCTCCTTGAGGCGAAGAGCGCGTACGCGAAATTGACCGAAGAATTCTCCAGTTCACGCGATATGTTTTCCTGGCAGAAGAAGCTCGAAGAACTGAATATTAAACTGCTTTTTTCTCCCACGCTTATCCCGGAGCGGACGGCTACCTATGAAATAAAGCCGGGAGACGCCTTGATCAAGATCGCTAAAGAATTTAAGACAACGACCGAGTTGATCATGAGGAGCAATAATTTAACCAGCGATAAGATCATCCCCGGGAAAAAGCTTAAAGTATGGACCGTCCCGTTCACGATATTCGTGGATAAATCCCAGAATATCCTTTTGCTTAAAACCGAAGATGAGATCATTAAGTCTTATGTTGTTTCTACCGGCCTTAATAATTCCACTCCCGTAGGGACATTTAAGATCATCAATAAATTACCGAACCCGACATGGTTTAAGGCGGGAGCGGTGGTTGCCCCGGGGAGCCCCGAGAATGTCCTGGGTACCCGATGGCTCGGGTTTAATATGGCCGGTTATGGTATCCATGGCACTGTTGAACCGGAGAAGCTGGGGCAGCAGGTGACCCAGGGGTGCGTGCGGATGTTGAACGCGGATGTTGAAGAGCTTTACGCGATCGTGCCTGTGGATACCGAAGTAACTATTGTTGATTAACATCGCGCGGGCAAAAATGAACTGCCCGCCTAACCTTATAATGCAATGACCCGACTGGATTTTGAAAAACCGATCGTAGAACTCGAGAAAAAGATACAGGAATTAAAAAGTTTTGTTTCAGATAAAAAGATCGATCTATCCTCTGAAGTAAAGCGTTTGGAAGAAAAACTGGAATCGCTGCGTAAAGAAACGTACAGCCATTTGACTCCCTGGCAGCGGGTACAGCTTGCCCGTCATCCTCATCGTCCGTATACGCTTGATTATATCGCTTTGATGATGACTGATTTTATCGAGTTGCACGGCGATAGAAGCTTCGCTGACGATAAAGCCCTGATCGGCGGTTTCGCGACGATCAATAAGCAGAAGGTCATGGTTATGGGGCATCAAAAGGGCAGGGATACTAAAGAAAACCTGAAAAGGAATTTTGGCTGCGCCCATCCGGAAGGGTATCGTAAGGCGCTGCGTTTGATGCAAATAGCGGATAAGTTCAATCTTCCCATTGTGGTCTTAGTCGATACTCCCGGCGCTTATCCGGGGATAGGCGCTGAAGAGCGCGGGCAGGCGCAGGCTATCGCGCTTAACTTGCGGGAAATGACCGTTTTGGCAGTCCCTATTATTACTATTGTCATCGGAGAGGGCGGTTCGGGAGGCGCGTTAGGAGTAGGGGTCGCCGATAAGGTCTGTGTGCTGGAAAATGCTTATTACTCGGTCATTTCTCCGGAAGGCTGCGCGGCTATCCTTTGGAAGAGCAGTTCAAAAGCCCCTGAAGCCGCGGCCGCGTTAAAATTGACGGGTGAAGACCTGTTAAAAATGGGTATTATTGATGAGGTGATCCCTGAGCCGCTGGGAGGGGCGCATCGTGACCCTCAAAAGATGGCGGCGGTCTTAAAAGAAAGAATAGAGAAGAATTTGAAGGAGCTTTTAAGCCTTAAGAAGGATGAATTGCTTAAGCTTCGGTATCAAAAGTTCAGGAATATCGGTAGTTTCGGATGATAGCGCATGAATTGATATTATTGGGTTTACTGAAAGAAAGCCCGAAGCACGGATACGAGATCAAGAAAGAGATCCGTGAGATATTCGCTTTATTCGCAGGGATCGACCTGAGTTCTATTTATTATCCGTTACGCGTTCTGGAAAAAAAAGGATTTATCGCGAAGACGACCGTTAAAACAGGCAGGCGCCCCGCGCGGTATGTTTATGAACTTACCTCCAAAGGCCAAAGCCGTTTTACCGCGCTTCTTACTAAAAGTTTCCTTGATTTTAAAAGGCCGCAATTCAGCATAGATTTAAGTTTGTATTTCCTTAATTATTTAAAGCCGGGCATGGTCAAGCGCCGGCTGCAGGCGAGGATCTTCCTTTTACGCAAGCTTTCTGCCGGTTTAGGGCAGATGGTCAAGTCTATAGATAAAAAGAGGCCGGGTTCATTGGTAAGGATTTTAAATCATAACCGGCAGATGGTTGAAGCGGAAAGTTTGTTCTTGGAGAACCTTACGAAAACACTTTAAATAAGGCACGCGTAAGCCCGGCGGGCGTGTGCGACTGCCTGACGGCGGTCAGGCTTTCTGCGAAAGGGGGCGTTATGGAAAGAAAATTTAAAATACTGGTCATTGATGATGAAGAGGATATTTGCCATTTTTCCAAGTCTATCCTGGAAAAAACGGGAAAGTTTGAAGTGCTTACTTCGATGAGCCCTCTGCAGGGGATCAATCTGGCAAAGGCGCACCAGCCTGATCTGGTCCTTTTGGATGTTTTCATGCCTGAAATGGACGGCTCCAAAGTTGCTGAACAGCTGCTCAAGGAAGAGGCAACCAGTAAAATACCGATAGTATTTTTGACTGCCCTGGTCAAGGAAAATGAAGTAGGCGCCGGCACCGGCAAGATCGGCGGCCGCAGGTTTATCCCTAAACCGGTAGCCCCGCAAGAGTTGGTAAGCCAGGTAAAATCGATCTTGAATATAAAAGACTAAAAAACCTTAATCCCTTTAGAGCTGTTTTGCTTGACAAGGGGTTTTTTCTGTGGTATTATATTAATGTAGTTAACATTTAATATGGTTAAATATTTATAGGGTTAAATATGATCGAGGTCTCTTTATTGGAATTTGCCGATGAGTTAAACGCTCTTATGCCGGTTATTATGCGGGAATTCGCTAAACGGCAGGCTAATGAATTATATAAAGGAAAGATCACCCTGCCGCAATTCCTCGTTCTCGATATTATCCATAAGGAGGGTGAATCCAAGATGACCGACCTGGCTCATCTCATGGATGTTTCTACCGCGGCAATGACGGGGATCGTTAACCGTTTAGTTAAAGGCGGCTATATCCTGCGTAAGTATGATTCCCGTGACCGCCGCATTATAAAAGTGATCTTAAGCCCTAAAGGCAATGAATTGGTAAAGAAGACTTCGCAGCAGCGCCGGCAAATGTCTATTAAAATATTCGGAAAGATATCGGAAGCTGACCGGCGGGACCATCTGCGGATACTCGGGCAGATACGCGATATCCTGCTGCATGAAAAAGAGGGTTAAATGAAGCTGCGTAATAACATTCTTATTATGATCTTTGTCCTGCTGCCGCTGGGTTTTTTGCGCGCCGAAGAGCTTTCTTTAACGCTGGATGAAGCGCTTTCCCTTGCCCTGCGTAATAACGCGGCGGTGCTTTTAAAGCAGGAAGATGTGCAAAAAGCAAAAGCACTGATAGCTGAGTCTCGCGCCGCGCGCCTGCCTGCTTTGACGGCGAAAGCAAGTTTGACTGATACCCGCGGCCTGTATGGGAAGGATGCTTCTCAGGCGTCCTCGCAGCTTTCAGTCAGGCAATACCTGTATAAAGGCGCAGCTATCAGCAATACGATAAAACAAAATGAATTCTTCTTGGCGGCTACCGAGGCCGGATTAGACGCGGCAAAGCAAGAGACAGCCTTGAATGTTAAAAGAGCATTTTATACGCTTCTTTTAGCCGAGAAATTTGCCGCGCTTAATAAAAGTATCCTTGAGAACACCCGGGCGCATCAGGCGGCGGTTAAAGAGCGGTATGCTTTTGGCGAGGCTTCGGAATCTGAAGTTTTGAGCATGGAGCAGTCCTTGCTCAGCGTCCAGGACGCCTACGACAGCTCGTTAAACGACCTGGATTCGGGCAGGGCGGTCTTGAATAATGTCCTGTATGTACAGGACAATGTCGCGATAACCCTTCGCGGAGAGTTCAGTTATGAGCCGCAAGTCCTCGCCTATGACGAGGCTTTCTTGCAAGCAATGCGCCTGAGGCCGGAGATCAAGCAGTATGAGGCGCAGGAGAAACAATCAGAGAAAGCCGTTGAGGTAGCCAAGGCCGATAGCCGTCCCAGTGTGTACGCGTCCTGGGATTATTATAGCTCCACACGCGCAAACGTCAGCGCCGCCAGGAATAACAATGATTATAATATATTAGGAGTTACGGTTTCCTGGCCGGTATTTGACGGATGGTTGGTGAAAGCGAAGGTCCAAGGGGCCCTGGCGGATTTAAAGCAATCCCGGTTGACGAAAGAAAAAATAATCAAAGACATCGCTTTAGAGGTTAAGTCCACCTATCTGGAATTAAAGAGCGCCCTTTCGTTCCTGCAGCTTATGCGGTCGCAGGTCGCCGTGTATCAAGATGCTCTATTAACCGTTCAGGATAAATCTTCGGCCGGGATCGCCAGTATATTGGACCTCAATGACGCTTCGTTGAGCTATCAGGTCTCTTTGTTTAATCAGGAACAATCAATATATGATTATATTATTGCTAAATCGCGGTTTGAAAAGGCTGCCGGAGGTTGAAAATGCATAGTAAGAGAATTTGGGCTTATCTTTTATTGTTTGTCTTTTTGGGGGGGTGCGGGAGTGAGGTTAAAAAAGCGGCCGCTCCTGATATCATTCCGGTTAAGACCCGTTTACTTTCCTTGTCTGACATAGAGAAGACCATCGATTACGTGGGGAGTATCAAGGCAAATGAGGAGGTTTTAGTCTACCCTAAGGTCAGCGGCAAGATAATCGAACAAATTTATGAAGTCGGCAGCAGCGTCGCCAAGGGTGAGACCGTTTTTTATATAGACCGGGATGAAACAGGCTTAAAGTACGAGAAGGCTCCCGTGGTAAGTCCGCTCGACGCAGTTGTGGGCAAGGTCTTCGTTGATATCGGAGCCCATGTTAGGCCTCAGGACGCGGTCGCCTTGCTGGTTACTTTGGAAAGAGTGCAGGTTGTCCTGGATATCCCTGAAATATATCTGCCGAAGATATCCCTGGGGCAGGAAGCCCGCGTGTCCGTTGACGCTTATCCTCTGCGGCAATTCCAGGGTAAAATAACCAAGATAAGCCCGATGGTAAATTTAGAGAATCGCGCCGCGCCGGTAGAGATCACCGTCGATAATCCGGGGTATTTGCTGAAATCGGGGATGTTCGTGAAGGTCTCTTTGACGCTTGAAAAACATACCGGCGTGCCGGTGATCCTGAAGGAGTCGATCATCGGTAAAGAACCGCAGGCGTATGTGTATACGGTAGAAAATAACACCGCGCGCATGCATCAGGTTTCTTTCGGGATACGTAAGGGGTCGTTATATGAGGTTACCAGCGGATTAAAAGAAGGAGATCTGGTTGTGGTTGTCGGGCAGCAGCGTCTCTATGAAAACGCCCTGGTGAGCATCGATAACGGAAATGGTTCCGGGAAAGGGGAAATAAAATGAAATTGCCGGAATTTGGCGTAAAAAAACCCGTTACGAACCTGATGATCTTTTCCGCGATCATTATCCTCGCCATGTATAGCCTTTCCCGTATCGGTATTGACAGCATGCCTAAGATCGAACCGCCGGTCATCACGGTGATCTCGGTTTATCCGGGAGCCAGCCCCGAAGACGTAGAGGCGAAAGTTTCCGAACCCCTGGAAAACCAGCTGGCGACAACTCCCGGCCTTGAAAAATTGACCTCCAAGTCTTCCGAAGGCGCTTCTTTGATCACCATGAAGTTCATTTGGGGGACAAACCTTGATGCCGCCACCAATGACGTGCGCGACCGCCTTGAATTAGCTAAGCGCTTCTTGCCCGATATCCCCGATGAAATGGATAATCCGTTCATCTATAAATTCAATACCGCGAATATCCCCATTCTTTTCATGGGGATCACCGCGCAGCAGTCATACGCGCAATTAAATGATCTTATCGATAAAAGGGTAGGAGACGCTATCCGCCAGCTGCCCGGAGTAGGGACGGTAGAGCTTCTCGGAGGTCTGGAGCGCCAGGTTAATGTCTCGCTGGATAAGAGCCGTTTGGAAGGGTACGGGCTTTCTATCCTGGATATCCAGGATATCTTAAAACAGGAAAATGTCTCGCAGCCGTTAGGAAAGCTTAAAACAGGGTTGACCGATTACCTGATCCGCCTGCCGGGGGAGTTCATTGAGCCGGAGGAAATAAACACGGTCATCCTGGGCAAGCGCGACGGAAAGATCGTGTATTTAAAGGATGTCGCGACTATAGAGGACGGTTTTAAAGAAGTCACGCTTAATGTCCGTATTAACGGGCGTTCCGGGTTAATGTTAATGATCCAAAAGCAGACGGATACCAATACGGTTGAGGTCGCCAATCGTATTAAAAAGAAGCTTAAGGACTTAGAGAAAACGCTGCCTGCCGATGTTTCGATGTATACAATTTTCGACACCTCGCAGGATATCATTGATTCGTTGGACTCTTTGAAGTCTTCGGTCTATTTGGGGATCATCCTGGTCGTTGTCGTAGTCTGGTTCTTCCTGCGCCAGTTCCTGCCCAGCCTGATCATTGCCCTTACCATACCATTCTCTCTTTTGATCGCGTTCATTTATCTTTTCTTAAGCGGCAAGACCATCAATACGATAAGCCTCTCATCTTTGGCTATTGCCGCGGGAATGGTCGTCGATAACGCTATCGTCGTTGTCGATAATATATACCGCAAGCTGGAGAGGGGCAATAGGCCGACAGAGGCGGCGATATTCGGCACGCAGGAAATGTTTTTAGCTATCGCGGCTTCAACTTTGACGACCGTGGTTGTTTTTATGCCCATGCTTTTTATTCCCGGGGTCATCGGTATTTTTTTCTCGGAGCTGGCGGTGATCGTTACCGTGACCCTTCTGGGGTCGCTTTTTACCGCGGCTACTTTCAGCCCCATGCTTTGTTCTCAATGGATGAAAACTGTTTATCATGCCGGGAAAGATAAACGGTTCTTTGACCGCTTCTATGAATTCTCCGAGAACATGTTCAGGTCCTGGGAGTCTTTCTATTCAAACCTTTTGGATTGGTGCCTGCGCCATAAAAAGACGGTCATTATCGGCTTTGCCGCGGCTTTCTTTGCCACGATGCTCCTGGTGCCTTTTGTGGGTAATGAATTTTCTCCTGAAGAAGATACCGGGGACGTTCGTTTGACTATTAACCTTCCCCTGGGAACGCGCCTTGAAGAGAGCGAAAAAGTTGCCAAGAGAATTGAAGGAATACTAAAAAACGATATCCCTGAAGCACGGTTTTATTATGCCCGCACAGGGACGGTTGAGGGCAGGGGCCGGGGCATGGGGCAGGTCTCCGGTTCAAATATCGTTACCGCGGGGGCAAAGCTGGTGGCTAAGACAAAGCGCAAGCGTTTAGTCTGGGAAATAGCCCAGGACCTGCGTAATAAGATCAAGAAGATCCCCGGCGTCCTGAAGATCGATATCCAGACCGGCAATCCGATCGGCAGGATGCTTACCGGGCTGGGAGGCAAGGCCGTGCAGATAGAGATCGTCGGTAATTCGTTTTCGCAAACCGAAGAGATCGCGCAGAAAATAAAGGGCATGATGGAGGAGATCCCCGGCACGGTCGATGCGTCGATCTCCCGGGAATTGCAGCTTCCTGAGTTAATGATAGAGGTTGACCGTCAGAAGGCGGCGAGCGTGGGGTTGAACATGAATATTATTTCCAGTACGCTTAAGACCTGTATCGAAGGCTCGACTGCAAGTAAGTACCGGGAAAAAGGGGATACCTATGATATTTATGTGCGGCTGGAGGAATCTTCGCGCCAGAGTATAGAAGATATTGAGAATTTAACGATTATTTCTCCCGTGACGCAAAGCCAGGTGAGGCTTTCGAGCATAGCGGCGATCCGCGAGGGGTTTGTCCCGCGCGAAATTGAACGCCAGAACCGCGAACGGGTGGTGAGGGTGGAATGTAATACCTATAACCGCTCCAGCGGCAAGGTCGTTGAAGACCTCAAGGACGCGATGCAGGCGATAGTCCTGCCTTCCGATATGACGATCAATGTCGGAGGCGAGGCGGAAGAACAGAAAAAAGCCTTCCGCGACCTTACCCTGCTTTTATTGCTGGGTGTCTCACTTGTGTACATGGTCATGGCCGCTCAATTCGAGTCGCTGCTGGACCCGTTTATCATCATGTTCTCCATTCCGTTTACCTTTATCGGCGTTGTTTTGGGTTTTGTGCTCACGGGGACCACGTTGAATATCGTGAGCTTCCTGGGCGCGATCATGCTTATCGGGATCGTCGTTAACAACGCTATCGTATTGATCAGTTATATAATTATTTTACGCGCCCGCGGCGAATCGATGCATGACGCGGTGACCAATGCCGGCAGGGACAGGCTGCGCCCGGTGCTTATGACTACCATTACGACGCTGGCGGGATTGTTGCCTTTGGCAATATCAAGCGGCGTGGGATCGGAGACCTGGCGGCCGCTCGGCATTACCATGTTCGGAGGGCTTACGGTTTCCACGTTGATCACGCTGCTTTTTGTCCCGACGCTCTACGCGATATTTCACCGGAAAGATACTTTTGAGAAAAAGGACAGACAAAACACAAACACTATCGCCCAGGCTCACCCGCCGAAAACCGGTGTTTAGGGGCAAGTAAGGAGAGGCCTTTATGAAGATGGTCATGGTGGTTTATAATGAGGCAATCGATGCCGAGGTCATGGAAGTCCTGTCGGGGTGCGCGGTGAAGAATTACACTAAAGTCATGGGTGTTTTCGGCAAAGGCAGCGCTTCGGGGACGCATGGCGGGGACGATATTTGGCCCGGAAGGAATAATATACTTTATGTCGCCTGTGATGATAAGCAGGCCAAGCAAATAGCCTCCTGCGTGAAAGAACTCAGGAAAACCCTCAGCAATGAAGGCGTTAAAGCGTTTGTCCTGCCCCTGGAAGAGATGACCTGAAAAACCCCTTTTTAAAAGCCCCGCGCATAAAATTATTAAGTTTTTCATTGAATATGCCGTTGTTTAGCAGTAAAATATACCTGTGTTTTTACTGAGCCGGCGAATAGAATTTTAGAGGGGTAGTAATGAAAAAGCTTGTTAAGGTCCAACAAAAAGCCAATACGCCTTTCGCTTTAAAGATCAATGATTCCATCATTAAAACTTCGGAAAATGCTTCGGTGCGGGAGATCGCCAAGATCTTAAAACAAAATAAGATCGGCGCGATAATCGTGGAAAAAGACGGAAATCTCGCCGGTATCATATCGGAGCGGGACGTGGTTTGGAGGGTTGTTGCCGAGGATAAGTCCCTGGATGAGACAAAAGCCAGGGATATTATGACCAGCGACGTGATCTCCGTTGACCTGGATGACGGCATCGATAAGATCTATGATATGATGAAAAAAGTCCCTTTCCGCCACCTTCCGGTGCGTAAGGGCGATAAGGTGATCGGTATGGTTTCAAGCAGGGACCTTATGTACCTGCGTAATCTAAAGACAGCTAATACATAACGGGTGTGATCGCCAGTTTTATTATAAAGATCCTTTTCAAATCAAACGTATCGGCGCGCGTAAAAAGGAGTAATGATCATGGCCATTAAAACGATTGAAGTCATATGCAGACCCTGCCCTAAATGCGAATTCATTGAAAAAAAGATACGGGAAGTCGTTAAAGGCCTGGAAATACAATATAAAACAAAGATATTCTTCGAGTTTAAACATACGGAGAATTTAAAAGCCATGCAGCGGTATAGTTTAAGCCCCGCGCAGGTGCCGGTAGTCCTTATTAACGGCAATGTCGAATTGGCCGGCAGGATTGAAGCCGCGTCAATTAAGACGAAGATTGAATCGATCCTCAGGGGGTATTAAGTCCTTTCGTGTCTTTGTTATCCCGCGGTAATCCCTTGTTTGATGAGATGTTAGTTTTTAGGCTTGACAAAAAATAATTTAATTATAAAATATTGGGAAATAATATAGTAAAATTTTACTATAAGCGTAAGGCTCGGGAGGTTTTATAAGCTATGGAATGGGAAGCTGATATCCAGGAGAAGTTTACCGGTATTATCGCGAAATTGCCTGTTTTTCACCGGCACATCGCTGAGAGCGCGGTAAGAAAAAAAGCGGAGGAGAATGCCGCCGCGCGTCATGGCGCCGCGGTGCAGGAGCTAGACGTCATCAGCGCTTTCTTTTCCGATGTCCCGGTGCCTTTTTACAGCATGATGGTGCGTTTGTTGGAGCAATCAGGTATTGATTATAAAAAATACGGCTTTCCTAAGAAAGGCAACAGGACAAACGGGTAAGGGTATATGAAAATAGCAATCATCGGGGGCGGGGCGATCGGCGGATTGGTCGCGGCATATTTAAAATTCAGAGGTGAGGCGGTTTCTTTATTTGTCCGTCCCGAATATGTTGAAGTAATACGAAAGAACGGGTTAACGGTCAACGGCACCAGGGGCAATATAAATGTCCCAGTTGATGTTTCCGGGAGTTTACAGGAAAGCTTCGATTTAGTGATCCTGACGGTAAAAACGCAGGATTGCGAGAGCACCATTAAACAGAATTTGAAATTCCTGAAGAACTCAACCATCCTGACCATCCAGAACGGCGTGCAGGCCGACCATATTATCGCGGAGCATATACCGCGGGAGCATATTATTTCAAGTATCGTCATGTTCGGGGCGACCTACGTTACCCCCGCTCATATCGTGCAGAATTTTGAAGGACCCTGGGTTATCGGCAGGCTTAACGGCAGGCAGGACAATACGCTTAAAGAGGTTTTTCTCCTGATGAAAAAAATGTTCCCCATGGTTTTAAGCGACGACGTGACTGCCATGAAATATTTAAAGATCTTTCTTAACGCGAACAATTGCCTTCCGGCCGTATTAGGGATGAGTATTCAGGAGGCGTTTGCCGATATGGAAATAAGCCGGGTGGCGGTCACTATCTGGCGTGAAGGCCTGGAGGTTTTTACCCGGGCCGGCGTCAAGATGGCGGGTTTGCCTGATTTTCCGGTGGAGCGCCTGGTGAGCCTGGCTTCGATGCCGCTGGTTGAATCTTCACGGATCATGTCGGAGATCATGATCAATTTGAGCAAGGAGCCGTTGTATGGGTCTATTCTGCAGAGCATAAAAAGGAAACGGCCTTCGGAGATCGATTATATCAACGGTGAGTACGTGCGTGTTGCCAGGGATAAAAAGCTGCAAGCTCCGCTTAACGAAAAGCTGGTTGAGATGGTGCATTTGGTTGAGCGCACCGGAAAATTCTTCAGCAAACATCATTTGATAGCGGAAACCAAAAAATTTATCAAAGCCCCCTGAACCCAATGATACAATCACCGTTCCCTAAGCTGAAATTGACTGTTTCCAACGTTTATGGAGAATGCTATCACGGGTATAAGGCCGGCGATGAACTTATTTTAGAGGATTTTACTCATCCTCCGAAGCATTTTTGCCTGGGATTAGCGCACGCTCTTTTTCCGGTGATCTACGCTTTAAGCTTTGGCGCGAAGTTCCCGTTCAGGGAAAATCAACGTTCGCTGATGGTGACCTGCCCTGACGGGGGAAAGCTGGAATTCAAAGCGGAGGTCCTGGATAAAGAAGGCAAAGTCGAATCGGTCCCGAGAGATGTGCGGCATAAAGGGCCGGATCCGAAGAAGATGGTTATTGAAGTAGTGAAAGCTCCGGGGAAATGTACGTTTGGTTATAAAGTAGGGGATACCTGGGAAACGGTCGGATTAAAATGTATCCCGGGATTTTGCGGGGCCGCGTTTCACACGGCGTTCCCCGCGCTTTTCGCGCTTAATTTCGGCGCCAAGTTCTCATTCATGAAGGATCCTGACTCGATCAACACGGTCACCTGTCCTGACGGAGGCAGTATCGTTTTTGAGGTCAGGAGAGTCGAGGGAACAAAGTCACCAGAGCACAAAGACGCCAGGTCACCAGAGTAGCGGTTAAACTTGTGTCTTGAAACTACTATTGTATTGCGATAAAAATATGAAGAAACGAAGAGTCGTGATAACAGGGATCGGTGTGATCTCGCCCAACGGTATCGGAAAAGAAAATGCCTGGAAGGCGTTTGTTTCCGGAAAATCAGGTATTAAGAAAGTTGAAGATTTTGATGTTTCGGTTTTTAATACCAAGATCGCCGCGCAGGTAAAGGATTTTGACCCCTTTGCCTTAGGGTTGACCCATGATGAGGCCGTGCGTATGGACCGCTATGTGCAATTCGGAGTGGTCGCGGCAAACATGGCGATCAAGGATAGTAAGCTTGATTTTTCAAAAGAGGACCCTGAACGGGTGGGGGTTTGCCTGGCAAACGCGATCTGCGGCACCAAGTATATGGAAGAAGAATTCGCGCTGGTGACGGATAACGGTAAGTCGCCGATCAATCCCGCTTTGGCGAGGCCCGACCTTTATGACGCGGCGATGTTCAATACCCCTTCGATAGAGATTTCCACGAAATACGGTTTGCGCGGCATTTGCGATACCTTGTCTACCGGCTGTACCGCCGGGACCGATTCGTTAGGGTTTGCTTTAGAGACGATACAGGACGGCCAGCATGATATTATGGTCGCAGGCGCCGCGGAAGCGCCTTTAACCCCGATCACCTTCGGCGCCTTTGATGTGGTGAATGTTTTATCGACGCTTAATGATGACCCTGAGGCTGCCAGCCGCCCCTTTGATAATAAGCGTAACGGCTTTGTTTTGTCGGAAGGAGCGGGGATCTTGATCCTGGAGGAACTTGAGCACGCCTTGAAGCGCAACGCGACCATCTATTGTGAGGTCCTTGGCTTCGGCACCAGTTGTAACGCTTTTCATATGACTGACCTGCCGGGCGACGGGACGGCGATGGCTAAGTGCATTAAATTAGCGCTCCTTGATGCCGGGGTTGAGCCTGAGCAGATAGATTATATTAACGCGCATGGTTCATCGACGCGCATGAATGATATATTCGAGACAAGCGCCTATAAAATGATCTTCGGCGATTACGCCTATAAACTGCCTATCAGTTCTCTTAAGTCGATGTTCGGACACCCCCTGGCAGCGGCAAACGCGGTCGAACTTACCATCTGCTCGATGATCTTTCAGAATGATGTCCTTCCTCCGACGATAAACCAGGAGGAAAAAGACCCTCTGTGCGACCTCGATTATATCCCCAATGTCGCGCGCCGGAAAAAAGTCAAAACCATCATTAAAACAAGCAGCGGTTTTTCGGGGATACATTCTTCTTTAGTCATGAGGCGGCTGGAATGAAAAAAATAGCTATTACCGGATCAGGCATTGTCGCTCCTTCCGGCATCGGAAAACGCCAGTTCTGGGCGAATATAAAATCAGGCAGGCCTTTTGTCAAGGCGATCACGCGTTTTGACGCTTCGTTATATCCGTCGCGCGTTGCCGGCCAGATCGATGACCTGGAAAAATATTCGCATGTCTCCGAACGGCTTTTAAAGAAAATAGATGTTTTTTCTCATATGGCCTTGATCGCCTCTGAAATGGCTTTGCAGGATGCCGGTATTGATATTAAGAATGAGGACCCGAACCTGGTGGGGATATTCCTGGGAAATGCTTTAGGCGGATGGTTATACGCGGAAACGGAATTGCGCGACCTTTATATCGAAGGGCGCGAAGGAGTTTCTCCTTATATGGCTTCGGCGTGGTTCCCTGCCGCGCCTCAAGGGCAGGTGTCGATCTATTACGGCATCAAGGGCTTTAGTAAAACAGTCGTATCGGACCGGGCGAGTTCTTTAATGGCGCTCGGCTACGCGCGCACTACCTTAGCGAAGAAAAAACTTGATCTTATCCTGGCGGGAGGGATGGAGGCCCCGGTCACTCCTTACGCTTTATTGTGTTGTAATACCTATGGCTCGCTTTCTACTCGTAATGAGAAACCGGAAAGCGCCTACCGGCCGTTTGATAAAAAACGCTCCGGCTTTGTGATCGGTGAAGGAGCGGGTATCGTGGTCATGGAAGATTTTGACCACGCCCAAGCGCGTCGCGCCGCGATCGCGGGGTATATTTCCGGTTTTGGCACGACCTGCGACGGAAAAGACAGGATCCATCCGGATTCCAACGGGAAACAATTAGCCAGGGCGATCACTCTGGCGCTTACTGACGCCGGGGCATTGCCTGAAGAAATAGATTATATCAGTTTAGACGGCCTGGCGGTCGATGAGTGGGATAATACCGAAATAGCGGCAATAAAGGAAGTTTTCGGCAAAAAGGCGAAAGATATCCCGCTGAGTTGTCCGAAATCGATGTTTGGGAATCTTTTGGGCGCGTCGGGGGCGGTTGACCTGATCATCACGCTCTTGAGCATGGAGCATGACCTTGTTCCTCCGACCATCAATTTGGATGAGCCTTTTTACAATGGCTTGAATTTTGTCACCGGTAAGGCGCTCCCGCATAAGATCAAGAAAGCCTTGATCATCTCCCGCGGCAGGGGCGGTATCAATTCGGCGCTGGTAGTAGAGAAATCATAGTGTAAAGCTCCAATAGACACCCGACACAAGACACCAGCCGCAGGTTTTGATTCTTTTTACTTGTGTCATGTGACTTGTGGCCGGAACAAGTTTTTAATTATCATTTTCAAAGGGGGGTTTTATGAAAATTCTGTTTGTCATGCCTAAAGTAGGCGCCTGGGCAACCCATGGGATACATCGTTCGCCGAATCAATTGTACGCGCACTGGGCAGCGTACGCGCGGGAACGAGGATATGAGGATGTCTCGGTTATCGACGGGAAAGCAGACCAGCTCCCTATGGACCAGCTGATCGAGCAGGTCAAGGCCAAGAAGCCTGATATTGTGGTGATGGGTGAACAGCTGCATGGCTACGGAGGCTATGGAGTGTTGCGTCATTTTAAAGAGGCAGCGGCAGGGATCAAAAAGGCATTGCCCCGGACAAAAATAATTTTGGGCGGATTGTGGTATTCAGCCATGCCGGTGCCGACGCTGGAAGAAAATCCGGCAGTTGATTTTGTGGTCATGGGTGAAGAAGAATCATTCGGGGATTTAATCGAAGCTATCGATAAAAAGAAAGACTTAAAAGACGTGGGCGGCGTTACTTCGCGGATCGATGGCGAGATCGTGATGGGGCCGCATAAACCGCTTTTAGAGGACCTCGATAAACTGCCTTTGCCGGCATACGATCTGTTCCCGATGGATAAGTATGTTGGCCATACGTATTGGAAGCCGTTCGTGGATATGGTTACTTCACGGGGCTGCCCTTCAGCGTGCACCTTTTGCTACGAATGGGACCAGTTTGACCCGCGTTCTCCGTCAGACTTCCTGAAGTGGCGCGCCAAAAGCCCTGAGCGGGTCATTGAAGAAATGGCCTTGCTGCAGAATAAGTACGGGGTCAAGGTCGTGGTCATTCAGGATGATAATTTCAATGTTGATCCTGAACGCGTGAAAAGATTCTGTAATTTAAAGAAACAAAAGAAAATTGACATTAAATGGGTTTCTCTTGGCCGGGCTATTGATTGGGTCAATTGCGAGTCAATCTTGCCGCTGATGAAGGAAACAGGCCTGTTTATGGGAGTTTTCGGTATTGAAGTAACCACGCAGTCAGAGCTTAAAAGGATCGCCAAGGGGATCACCCTTGATCAGATCAAAAAGACCATTGAGATCCTGCGCAAGAACGATATTGCCATTGTCGCGGATATCATGATGGGTTTTGATTATGATACGGAAGCTATTATTAAGCAGCGCTTTGAGTTCACAGATCAGGTCGACCCGGATATCCTCTGGGTTGGTTACGTCACGCCTGCCCCGAATTCACCTATGTGGCGGATCTCTTTAAAGAAGAACTGGATTGACCCTAAGAAAGTTGATTTCAGCCAGTGGGATTTCTTGCATCCTGTTATTCCCACGGATCATTTGACCATTGATGACCTCGGCCGTTTGGGTTCATGGTGTATGCGGGAATTTTTCTCAAAACCCGGCCGCATCAACCGCATCATGGAGAGCAATTTTGATCCGTTGGCAAAGCTCTGTTTCCAGGATGTTATGGCAGGAGTAGGGAAGTGGGAGGCTGGAGCTACTAAGGGAGAGGTTCATATTTAAAGTTGCAAGACACCGCTCGACAAGCTCGGGGCAGGCAAATAGTCCATAGAGGGTAGTTAGGCAAGGGTAATGATTTTAGTTTAGTAGTTGGGTAAAGCGGTTTGGTTAAAAACAAGTAGAGCAAGTTAAGATCAAAGGTTAAAGCTCAAAGAACAAAGGAAATCCAAAGAATAAAGGATAAATTTTAAGATTAAACCTTGAGTCTTAAACCTTCCTTTGTTATTTACCTGCCGGTGAGGCAGGGCCTTTAAACTTTATCATTAACGTTATATAACCTAACTACCAAACCCAACAACCAAACAAATATCTTAACCTGAGCCATAACCTAAAATTATAAATTAGTTGTGTTATACGGCCTGCATTTGTTATAAGTAATCTCTAAAGGGGGATAAGTATGGATATAAAAGCTCAGATCAAGGATGTTTTAGTCAAGTTGTTACGCGTAAAACCGGAAGAACTTAAAGACAGCGTGACTTTGCAGGAAAGTATCGGGGTTGATTCTACTGAAATGGTCGAAGCAGTTATTGCTTTAGAAAAAACCTTTAATACGAAAATAAGCACCAAAGAGATCTCTAAGCTTTCTACGATCGATGAGATCGTTAAGGTCATTCAGTCAAAGCTGGCAAAAGTTTAACGTTTTATCGCGCTGACTTATCGGATGAGTCGGCGTTTTTCTCGCGTATTTTTTTTTGCAAGCCCAAAACGTTATGCAGATCATAGACTTAAGCCTTCCTATCGATGAAAAAGCCTTTGAAGTCCACCCGGTGGATATTGAGCGGGTGGGGCATAAGGCTGGGGTTGAGAAGTTTAACCGCGTGATCATGGGCAAGACCCTTTTAGGCAGGCTCAAGTATTTTCTGGGTAATCGTATGGTTAGCCCGGATGATCTGCCTGACGGAGAATTCTTATCTTTAGAAATTGTCCATTCACCTGTCCATATCGGCACGCATCTGGATTATTCTTTCCACTACGGCTCCCGCTCTGAGGGGCGCCCCGCGAAAACTGCCGAAGAAATCCCTTTAGAATGGTGTTATTGCGACGGTGTGCGCCTGGACCTGACGCGTAAGAAACCCGCGGATTGTATTACTGCCACGGACGTGGAAGATAGCCTTAAAAAGATCAATTATACCCTTAAACCTTTTGATATTGTCCTTTTTTATACCGGCGCGGATAAATTCTACGGCGGCCCGAAGTATTTTTCGGAATACCCGGGGGTGGATGTAACGGCGATCGATTATCTGCTTGATAGGGGCATCAAGATCTTTGGTGTCGATACTATGGGGATCGACCGGCCGTATAAATTCATGCTTAAGGAATTCCTGGAGGACAAGAAAAAGCATCCTTTGTATCCGGCGCATTTTCACGGCCGGAAAAGGGAATTCATTCATATAGAGCGGCTCTGCGGATTAGGGAAACTGCCGGATTCCGGGTTTAAGATTATTTGTTTTCCGATCAAGATCAAATGCACGGGTGCCGCCTGGGCGCGGGTGGTTGCGGTATTGTAAAGTCTCAAGATACCAGACACAGGTTAGGCTTTTGTGCTATATCTCTTGAAACTTGTGTCGTGTGTCTGGTGACTTTGTGTCTATTGCTTTTAATAAAAGGAGAATATGATTAAATCAGCGATACTAGATCTGGAAGCGATGATGGAATTCCCCAAAGACGGTGTCTTTAGTAAGGTGTTGGTAAAGACGAATACTTCCAACTATACGCTCATGTGCCTGGCAAAGGGGAGCGATATTTCCGAGCATACCTCCAGCCGGGAAGCTGCAGTGACGGTTTTAAAGGGGAAGGGTACTTTTATATTAAACGGTAAAAAGATCAAAATGGCTCCGGGTGTATTTATCTTTATGCCCAAGAACGCGCCGCATTCGTTAAGCGCGTCTGAGGACCTGGCGATCCTGTTGAGTTTATTCGGGAAATAGTAAATGTCATAAGTCTCAGGCCGCAAGGAGGTAACCTATGGGACATACATGTAATTCTATAATCATCAATGCTCCGTATGATAAGGTGTTCGATATCTCAAACGATATTCCCCGCTGGACCGAACTGTTCGGCGGCGAATACCGGAAAGCCGAAATAGTAAAGAAAGAGGGCAACAAGATCACCTTCCGCCTGACTGATGACGAAGGGAAATCCTGGCAGTCCTGGAGGCTTTTATTTAAAGAAAAATGCTTTACCTATTCTGAAAGAGAAGAGCCGAAATTCCCTTTTAAATATATGAAGATCGTCTGGCTTTACACGCAAAAGCCGGAAGGTGTGGAATTGTCCTGGATCCAGCATTTCCAGATGGATGATAAGGCGAAGTTCAACGATGAGCAGGTGGAAGGGTTTATCAATAAACATTCGAAGGAAAACCTTTTGATCTTTAAGGACGTGATAGAACGTGCTGCCGCGAAGGTTTGAGTAGTGAGAAAAACCACATTTTCTTTGCTTTGCCTTGAAGGCGCGGTGTTGTCTTTTAACGTGGCTGCGAGTTCCGCGTTGGTCCCTTCGATCGCAAGGGAATTCAACGTCTCTGAGTTTGTCGCGGGAAGGATCATGTGGTTGTATATGCTTGCCTATGGCGTCGCGGCGCTCTTTTACGGCCCCCTGGTAAGGAAGTTCAACGCGAAGAAAGTTGAATTGGTTTGTTTCTTCCTTTTTTGCGCGGCAAACCTGTTCGCGGCTTTTGCCGCGAATATAAGAATATTGTACGCGTCGCGCGTCCTGATGGGTGTATTCGGGGCATCGGTTGTCCCTCTGGTGTTGATCCTGATCAGCCAGTACGGCGAACCGGAGAATAAGGGGAAGTTGACCGGGATCTTTTTTAGCGCCACATTTGTCGCCTCGCTCTTGGGCTTAAGTTTAAGCGCGGTACTCCCGTGGAGAATGATCTATTTTCTTCCCGCGGTGTTCGGTTTTCTGGTCTGGGTACACATGTATTGGTATCTTCAGGATTTTAAGGCAACCACGGGCAGTTTCGCGGCGCATTATAATAAGGTATTCCGTAATAAAACAGTAGTTTTAGTGTTGAGTTATATCTTTCTTGTTAGTTTCTTTTATCATGGCGTGCAGCAGTGGCTCGCGGTATTTTTTTCAAAAGCCTATGGCTTTGATCAATTCCTGATCAGTACCCTGATCACCTTGACCAGCTTAAGCGGCATCATAGGAGAAGTAGCGGGAGGATGTTTCTCGGATTCCCTGGGAAGGCTTAAGGTGGTTAACCTGGGAATTGCCTTAATGATATTGAGCGTGTTGACGCTCTGCGTGAAATTGCCGTTTCCGGCGATAGCGATAGTAATGCTTGTTTGGGGATTCGGTTGGACGTTGAACCATGCCGGGCTTTCAACATTATTGACCGATTTACCGAAAGAATTCATAAACGAATCTGCCGGCTTAAACAGCAGCATCCGTTTTATTTCCGCCGGGATCGGCGTTACCATAGGCAGCATACTTTTACAGAAAAGTTTTTTGCTGCATTATGGCGTGTTTGCGGGAGGATTACTCCTGTTGTTGTTACTGAGTAATAAATTCCTGCCAGGGAACTTAAAGGGGGGCATATGATGTCTAAGGTTAGAGGGAAGACCGCGATAGTGACGGGAGCCAGCCGCGGTATCGGTAAAGCTTTAGCTGCAACCTGCGCTGATTTAGGGGCTAATGTTGTCATTGCCGCGCGTACTGAAGGGCCGCTTAAAGAAACCGCGGATGAGATCAGGAAGAAGTATAAGGTCGAGGTTTTACCGGTTGTCTGCGATGTTACCAAACTTGAAGATTTAGAGAACCTGGTGAATAAGGCGAAAGAAAAGTTCGGCGCTATCAATATCCTGATCAATAATGCCGGGGTTTCCAGCCAGTCGCCTTTTGAGAAACAGCCATTTGACGATTTCGAAAGATTAGTGCATACTAATTATCTGGGGTATGTGCGCTTGATTCGGCTGGTAATCAATGATATGATTAAGAATAAGGAAGGGGCAATTATTAATATGGTTTCAGGCTCAACGCTCTGCGACCCGCTGCCCCGGAATTTCCTGGTCTATAGTTCGCTTAAGGTCGGATTAAAGGCTTTCTTAAAAGGGTTGTTTTGGGAGATGCGTGATCATGGGATCAAGGTCACTTCTCTTCTCCCCGGTGTTACGGACACCGACCTGACCGGAAAGTTACAGGAGATAACCGCTGATACCTCCCGGCTTATGACAACGGAAGCCATCGAGAGCGCGGTGCGCTTTGCGTTAACCGTGCCGGCGAATGTCTGTCCTTTGGAGATCGCGGTGATCAATCAGCAAACGCCGTGGACTAAGCCGGTGATACCATTTAAGCAGCAGCATCCGGGCAAGTAATTTCCAGCGGCCGTGAAAATATCAGGCGATACGTTTATCAGATAAACAGGATTAACCGGTAAAACAAATAAGGAGGAATAACATGAAGGCGCTGACGTTAAGTTTAGTGTTTGCTCTTTGTGTGGTTTCAGTATGTTTCGCAGAGGACAAGGGTTTATTGATCGATGATTTTGAAGGCGCTCTTTCAGGAGGCCCTGACGGGTCGGTTGATTTCGGGACGGGAGGGGATTCGAAATTAGAGGTCAGCGCCGCGACAGATATCAAACATGGCGGCAAGCAGTCGCTCAAGTTGGCCTATGAGGCGGTCCCCGGCGGCTATATGTGGGCGGCGCGCGGCTTTGAATTAGATTCGAAGAACACCGCGTGGCTGGTGCCCCTGCAGGATATCGACTGGACAAAATATAACGCGATAGCCTTTTATATGTACGGCAGTAATTCAGGCGCCTATATATGCTTTGATATAAAAGATAACGGGAAAGAAGTCTGGCGCACCATGGTCAGCGATGATTTTACCGGATGGCAGCAGATGGTCTGCCCCCTCGCTGATTTCTACCCGAGAAAAGACTGGCAGCCTGACGCCGCCGACAAGAACGACACGTTGGATTTTCCGATAAAGAGTTACCAGTTTGAGCCTAAGGCTGAGGCTAAAGGCGTTTTGTACATCGATGATGTCGAATTGGTCAAGAAATAAAAGCGAGGGGCGAACGTATGGATAAGCAGGATATGCGCAATTTAAAGAAACGGTATTTACTCTGGTTGTATAAAACGACCAAGGAATCCTTTGACAAATATGAGCGCAAGTTCACCCAGCTTGAGATCGATGAGTTCATCCTGGAGTCAATAGAGGGTATCCTTAAGGGGACGTATCTTCCCCGGGAGAAAAAGCCCCTTGAGCAATTTGTCAATGATTTCAGGGATTATATAGCGGAAAAAGAAAAAGCCTCGCTTGAACTTAAATATAAGGGAAAGAAAGTCAACCCGGAGTTCATTTTTCTGGATGTGAAATTAGAGGCGATAGAGAAGGCGATCGTAAAAGAGCTGGGTAAAGAAACCCTCGATGAGTTCAAGGGCCTTTATGAAAATGAGATGATAGGGCGGATCTTAAAGAGCGCTGATCAAAAGTAAGGCGACTGTTGCTCCTATAAGCCCGGGGAAACGTTTATGATAATCGACAGCCATAGCCATTGGTTGCCCGCTGAGATCATTAATAACGCGCATTTTTTCTCGAAAGCCTGGGGCGATATTGACGCGCAGGTAGCGATGATGGACGCCCGCGGGATCGATAAAGCTGTTTTGAGTTATCCGACTACCGACGCCCACCTGAAATTAGGCAGTATCAGCGAGGTTACGTACGCTTTTAACGACAATGTCGCGAAGGTCATGAAACGCTTCCCGGGGCGTTTTATCGGAGCCGCGGTTTTGCCTATCGACAACGCTTCCGATATGCTTGATGAATTCAAGCGCGCGACAGAGGAACTGGGATTCCAGGCGCTCTCATTAGCAAGCAGCTATAACGGAAGATACCTTGACGACAAGCTTTTTATCCCTGTTTATGCCGAATCTCAAAAGAAGGATATCCCGATCTTTGTCCACCCCCAGATCGTCAACCCTATCGGCTATGACCGCGTGCAGGACGCGTTATTGACGCCGGTCATCGAATATGTTTTTGACACAACGATCTGTATCGGCAAGCTCCTTATGGCGGATATTTTTCGCGAGTATCCGGGGGTAAAATTTGTTTTTGCCTACTTTGGCGGAGTGATCTGCCACTTGCCCTCCCGCTTTGACTCAACCTATCAGATGCTGCGGGGGATCGATCTTGTAAAAGACCTGCGCGCGAACCCTTCGGAATATTTAAAGAATATATATGTCGATACAAGCGGGGATACATCCGCCGCTAATTTTCAGGCGGCGCTTTCCCTGGTAGGCGCCAAGCGTATCCTTTGGGGAAGCGATTGGCCGGCGAAAAAGGACCCTGCCGTTTCATTAAAGGCGGTAGGCGCTTTGCCCTTGACCCAAAAGGAGAAAGACGGGATCCTGGGAGAGAATATTCAAGGTTTGTTTTAGGTAAAAGTATTTATTGGCATACGGGAGGGAATAAAAATGGATAAATTGTTAAAGCTTTCGCAGGAGCACGGAGAGATCTTCGAAAGTATAGCTTTTTTTAAGGAAGCTATGTCTGTGGCGCGTATCGCCGAGGAGCCGAAGCGGCTAAGTGAATTCAATACCTTGTTCCAGGAATATGTCGCGGGGCATTTTCACTATGAAGAAAGCAAGATATTTCCTTTAGTGCTCAAGAGCGGGCTGCTTGAAGCGCAGCAGGTCGTGCGCGAGCTGCAAATCGAACATATTCAGATCTACGCGAAGCTCGATCTGTTTAAGTCGCTTTTTTCGTCCTCGAAAGGCAAGCCGGATGCCGCGCGGATGAAGCAGATTGCCGTCACCGCGCAGGAAATAATCAAGCTTTCACTCGCGCATGCCCGTAAAGAGGATTCCCGGTTTTTCCCGTTAGTTAAGAAATTAAATATACAAGTATAATGTCAGCCCCGGGGGAGCCCGGTGACTGGTGAGGAGATCGATATGAAAATGCAAAAAGATGTTCATTTGACAGGTAAGGACCTTACGGCGATGGTGCAGCTGCGGCCTCAGGATGTCGGCAAATACGCGATCGTGCCGGGGCCCAGAGACAGGCTTGATGTGTTGATGAAGAAGATAGAGAACCCGGTGAAGAATTTTTCTTTTATGGAATATACCATGTATACCGGGATGTATCAGGGTATCAAGCTTACGGCTATCAACGGCGGCAGGTTTTCCACTGATACCGCGATCACCTCCGAGGTTATGTGCAATGCCGAGATAGAGAATATCATCCGTATCGGCACCTGCGGGGCGCTGGATGAAAACATTAAAGTCGGCGACCTGATAGTGGTCGATACGGTCATTCGCGGAGACGGAGTAACTCCGTATTACGTCGATAAGGATTTTAAGACGGTTGCCGACAAGAAGATTACCGATACCCTCTTTGCTGTTGCCGCTGATCTGGGGGCGACGGTCCATCGGGGGTGCGCCTGGACGACGGACGCGCTTTTGCGCGAAACCAGGGAGTTGGTGGAGTCAAAGCGCCTTGAAGGGGCGATCGCGGTGGATATGGTTTCTTCAACACTGCTTACGATCGCGCAAACCTATAAGGTTAAGGCCGCAGCGATCCTGGCGGTCAGCGATAACGTGATTACCGGTGAGATGGGGTTTATGAATCCGATGTATTATATGGCGGAATCGAAGTTGATCGAGATCGCTTTGGCGGCCGTGAAGAAATTGGAAGGCAAATAGAATGAAGTTCTCGCCGTTGTTTTGGCCTATCGAGTTAAAAGGGGATACTATCTTTATCCTTGATGAGACGCGATTGCCGCGGAAAAAAGTGTACCTGAAGGTAAGGGATTATCAGGGGGCGTGCCGCGCGATCAAGGAAATGAAGACCAGGGCTGTCGGCCAGGTCCTCCTGGTCATGTATACTTTCTTGCTGGAGATCAAGAAGAAAAAGCAGGGTAAGGATATTCTTCCCCGCTTGGAAAAAGTGGCCGCTGCCATAAACTCGAGCCGTCCGACGCTTTCTTTTAAGATCTTGACCGGTATGGTACTGGGGTGGGCGCAGGCAGGCAAAGACCTGGAAAAAAGTATCCTTGGTTTTCTTGAAATGTTAAAGAACAAGCGCGTACAGCAGGCAGAAGAGGTAAGCCTTTTGATCAATGACGGGGATGTTATCCTGACGCATTGTAATATCAGCGGCCTGATGCCGCTCATCGGTTCGCTTTGTTTAAAACAGGATAAGCATATCCGTTTTTTCACGACTGAGACCCGTCCGTATCTGCAGGGCGCGCGTTTAACTGCCTGGGAGCTCAACCGCGCGGGCTTTGATGTTACGGTTATCGCTGATAATATGGTGGCTCAACTGATGCATGAAAATAAGGTCACTAAGGTGATCGTGGGAGCGGACCATTTGGCTCAAAACGGGGATATCGCCAACAAGATCGGGACCTATCAGATCGCCCTTTTAGCAGAACATTTTAAGGTCCCTTTTTATGTGGTTTGTCCTCCTCCTTCAAAGGCAGCAAGCGGTAAAGATATACCCATTGAAATAAGGCCCGATAAGGAATTGCTGGAATATCAGGGCGTTCGTTTTGCCCCTGCCGGGGTGAAGGGGTATTATCCCGCTTTTGATGTTACCCCCAAAGAGTTGATCACAAAGCATATTTACCTGGGAGTTTAAGAGATGCTTGATAATGAAGAAATAGTTAAAGACCGGATGATTAAAGTAGGCGGGAGGATCTATGCTACCGGCCTTGCTGTCGCTAAGAGCGGCAATATCAGCGCCCGGTTGGATGACGCGACAATCCTTATTACGGCTACGGGAACGTTTTTAGGCGGTTTGGGGCGGGAAGATATTGTGCCGGTTGATATTACAACAGGGAAAACGCGTGCGGATAAGAAGCCGAGCTCTGAATTGCCGTTACACAGCCTGGCCTATAAGAATTTTCCGGCGAAAGTAGTTATCCATTGCCATGCCCCTTTGATCAATGGGTATTTTGCCGTGAATTCATCGTTAAAGGCATTGACCTTCGAAACTAAATTTTATCTTGGAGAAGTGCCGGTCGTCGAGCAGGACACCCCGACGGTGACAAAGCCCGAGCTGGTCGTTGAGGCTTTGAAAAACAATAACCTGGTGGTGTTGAAGAACCATGGTGTTGTGGCTCTCGGGGATACCTTTGAAGACGCCCTGGCGCTGATCGAAGCTTTGGAAGAAGCGGTGCGGGTTGCCGCGGTCGCGCGCTTGTTCAAGAAAGACGCTTTAGATGAACTGGATAGCCCGCTTAAAAATACGTTAACCCGTAAAGAAATAGCCTATGAGATGTTTTCAAAAGAGCATGTGCAGGCGATCGTGGACCTGGTGAATAAGGATGAGTTTATCGCGCAAAAAGGCGAGGAGCTTGATCTAACGCTGCAATTGGCGATCAAACTCGATGCCAGCGATAAGGTGTATAAATTCAGCTTTGAAAAAGGAAGGATCACGAGTTTAGATTGCGATAGTAACGCGCCGTTCGTGATCTCCGCGCCGGCAGAGGCCTGGAAGCAGGTTTTTTTAGGGAAGCTTGATTCATTTGTGGCGGTCACGCAAGGCAAGATGAAGCTGACAGGCCAATTGGGGCAGTTGTCCCGCTGGTATGTCCCGTTTACGCGCCTTTTTTCGCTCTTTAAAGAAGTTAAGATTAAAATTTAATGAAACTGTCAGTCCCTTGTTTTTTTTAGATTACGGATGGCTGCGACTGTTTCTCGCGGGGACGCTCGTTTTGCCCCAGCGTGGCAAAACTTCGCTCAGGTCGGCTGCGTCGCTCGTCCCGACGTATAACGTCGGGACACCATGCCCGCTCCTTGCCTTTATGCCCCGCTCAAAATCAGTCCAGAAGGACGCACTTGCCAATCCGATAAAGGCAAGGTGCAGTCGCAGCCATCCGTTAGCAGTATTCTAAGCAATGTAGATTAATTCGTGTCATTGCGGGCATAATGGTTAAAAAGTGTTGCTGCCCATATTTACAACATGTTGATTTTACTATAAGATAGAACAAATATTACTATCATATATTAAACCGGTTCAATAATTGAAATAGTGTAATGAGTATTTAATATAAAGTTTCCGTCGACATTTGTCGAATTCAAAAGATAATAGAGCTCAAATAACAACACAAAATAACCATTATGCCCATTGCGAGGAGCCCGCCAAAGTTTCTATGGCGGGCGACGAAGCAATCTTTTTAGATGCCCGCTTTCGCGGCATGACAATTGGTACTCGTGCTCATTAGGCTTTATGTAATATCCCGGATCCTCTGATTTCCGGTTTCCCTAGTCCCGGATTTCCAATTTTCCGGATGTTCATTTACTATCGACCATGGACTGTGGACCATGGACTACTTTTGACTTGTGTCTTGTGTCATGCGACCTGTGACTGGAGGCTCTTATGGATACTCAACTACTTATTGACGGTGAATTAAAGGATACTAAAGAGAAGCATAAGGTCATCAACCCTTCCAACGGGCAGGTTATCGCCGAAGTTTCGGTTGCATCTGTGAGGGACGTTGAAGTAGCTTTAGCGGCCGCGCGTTCCGCTTTTGACCAGGGTCCCTGGCCAAGGCTGACTTTACCTGAACGCAAAGCCTTTATTTTAAAGATCGCGCAGGGAATATTGGACCGGGCGGAGGAATTAGCGCAGCTTGAGTCAGCCAATACCGGCAAGCCTATTAAAGAATCCACTTTTATGGATATTCCCAGCGCCGCTAAAACGTTCGAGTATTTCGCCAACAACCTGGAAAATTATTTACGCCCCGAAACGATAAAGATCTCCGCGCAAACCGGCGATGCCGAAAGCGTGCTTATGCGCGAACCGCATGGGGTGGTTGTTTTGATCGTGCCGTGGAATTATCCCTTGTTGATCGCTTGTTGGAAAATGGCGCAAGCGCTGGCAGCGGGCAATACGGTGATCCTGAAACCCTCGAGCTTGACTCCTTTGACCGCCTTGGCATTAGGCAGGATCATTTATGATGCCGGCCTGCCCCAGGGAGCGGTAAATATCCTTAACGGCCCGGGAGCCGTTCTGGGAGAAGTTTTGTGCAAGGATAAGCGCGTGGATATGGTGTCTTTTACCGGCAGTAATGAAGTGGGAAAACGTATCATCAATGATTCCGCCGAGCACGTTAAGAAATTGGTCGTGGAATTAGGAGGTAAGTCCGCGGGAATAGTTTTTAAGGACGCGGACCTGGAACTGGCGGTTAACGGTTTATTGTGTTCAATATTCCTGAACCAGGGGCAGATGTGCACGGCAATGTCGCGCATCCTCGTGGCTGAAGAGATATACGACGCGTTCATTTCTGAATTCTGCGCGAAAGCGAAAAGGATCAAATTAGGCAGCGCGGAAGATTTCCAGACTCAAATGGGGCCGCTGGTCTCTGATTTACAGCGCAAGAAAGTCCTTATGTATATTGAGAAAGCGAAAAAAGAAGGCTCGCGCCTTCTCTGCGGAGGTGTTATTCCCGCCGCGGAGGCGTTTCATAAAGGATTTTTTCTGGAGCCTGCCGTCTTGAGCGAGGTTTCTTCGGCAATGACGATCTTTAAAGAGGAGGTTTTCGGCCCGGTAGCTTGTATCGATAAATTCTCCAGCCTCAATGGGGCGGTTGTATTGGCCAACGAAAGTGAGTTCGCGCTCGCCTGTTCTTTATGGACACAGGATATTGACTTGGCGAAAGAAACGGCCCAAAAGATCAATGCCGGCACTATCTGGATCAATACCTACGGTATGTTCTATAATGAAGTCCCCTATGGAGGCTTTAAACAAAGCGGCTTCGGCAAGGAATTGGGTAAGGATGGATTCTATGAGTATTGCCGCCTTAAGAATGTGATCGTCGATGCCTCGAAAGGTTCAAAGCCGCTGGTAAATTACTGGTATGGGTTTTAGTAATATCTGCGCTCCTATGAAAAGGCGCAGGGTAAACAGATTGAACGTTATTTGCAGATCTCAAGAGATTCAACGAAGAATTTTTCCCGCTTTTTAGAAAAGGCCAGCCGGAATTTGATATTTTCGATGTTCGTGTAGAAAATAGTCACTTTGAAAGCAGGGTTGATCAGGTGCGGGATGAGCATTTCGGTCACTTCGGGAAGCGGGGTAAGTTTTTTATCAAATGTTTTAAAATCAAGCTTGACGCGTTCCTGCGGTTTAAGGCTGTCGAGCGTTCCAAAGGTAAGGATATAGTTGAGCTTGAACCCGTAATCGTCGAGAGTTAAGTTCAGGTCTTCGATCTTGATCTCCCGCGCCAGGAAAAACCCGTCGTTCTTAAGGTAAAAGCCCGATTTCTTGATGTTGGAGTCTAAGATCAATTCCAGCGTTAATTGCGGGATCAGCCTTTTTTGCGCTTCCTGAGCGATGATCTTTTTGAGCTTACGGATCTCCAGCAATGAGACCATCAGTATTGAAAGTGTCAGGAGAATAAACCAGTCTTTTAAGGGGATATGCCACAGCAATGATATGAGTTTGGCGTTCATAGGCATATTATAACATAGTTGGATATCTTGTAAATATTCCATTCTAAATAAATAGTTTTTGCGTGGAGCGCGTAAAAACCGTGAAATTAAGGGCTGATCAAAAAAATATTTTCCCTGGTTCGGGCTGCTATGGCTTCCTCTAAAAAAAGAATATTGATCGTTGAAGATGAAATTATTGTCGCCAAAAGCCTGCAATGTTTTTTAGAGGCGCAAGGCTATCAAGTCCCGGAACCGGCCTCCAGCGGTGAAGAAGCGCTTAAGGCGGTTCAAAGCGCGCGGCCTGACCTGATACTGATGGACGTGCGCTTGAAGGGCGCGATTGACGGGATCGCGGCCGCGCGGAGCATTAATCGTTTTTGCGATTCCCCCATTATATGCTTGACCGCGTTCGCGGATGAAAGAACGGTCGCGCGGATCAAACAGGTTAAATGCTGCGGGTATCTTTGCAAGCCCATTAATGATGCGGAGCTAAAAAGCCTGATCGCGCGCGTTTTGAACAAATAAAATATTTAGCAATAAACGCTTTCCCTCCTTTTATATTTGTATTTGAATACCCTGCCGTTTAATGTTACAATAGCCCGAAAATAATCACAGGCGGAAATTTTTTAAATACACAGGTGCCCTCTGATATGGAAAATAATTTGATCGCTTTGTATATCGCTGAAGATCTCTCTATCGCGTTACCCGCGGTGAAGAGTACCGTCGAGCTTTTTTCATCAGGAGCGACCGTGCCTTTTATCTCGCGGTATCGAAAAGAAAAAACAGGCGGTTTGGATGAAACCCGGGTGCGCGCGATACAGGTTAAGCTGAATTATTATACCGAGCTTGAAAAAAGGAAAGAAACTGTCATCAAGACGATCGATGGCCTGGGGCTTTTGACGCCGGCATTGGAAAAAGAGATCGCCGCCTGCCGGGAAAAGCAAAAGCTCGAAGACCTTTACCTCCCGTTCAAGCCTAAGAAAAGGACCCGCGCCACGATCGCGAAAGAGAAGGGGCTGCAGCCGTTGGCGGATATCATGATGGAACAGCTCCGCGAAGGCCGAAAGCAGGAGATCGTTTTAAGGTTCTTGAACCCCGATAAGGGGGTTAATACCTATGAAGATGCCTTGTTAGGGGCCGGTGATATTGTCGCTGAAATGATCGCTGATAACGCCCGGGTCCGTAGCAGGCTCCGGGAATACGCCTGGGGCGAGGGGGTCATTATCGCGCGGCCGCATAAGGATTGGGCGGGCAAAAAATCAAAATTCGAAACCTATTATAATTTTTCGGAGCCTCTCAAGAAATCGCCTTCGCACCGGATCCTGGCGATCAGGCGCGGGGCGGCGGAAAATGTTTTGATCTGGAAGATCGAAGTTGACCCGGAGGGCGCGCGGGGATTAATTGAAGAGGCAGTGATCGTCGATAAAGAAGCTTTGTTCTATCCTGAATTATGCGCCGCGATAACCGACAGTTACAAACGGCTGCTCTCACTTTCCATAGAAACAGAGGTGTTTTTAATGAAGCTCGCTGAAGCTGAAAAAGAGGCAATAAGCGTATTTTCCAAGAACCTGGAAAACCTGCTTTTAGCTTCGCCGGCGGGGCATAAGGTGATCATGGGCGTTGACCCGGGTTTTAGGACCGGCGTTAAGGTGGTGGTCATAGACCGCAACTCAAATTATAAAGAATACGCGCAGATCTTTCCCCATTCGTCAGAGCAGCAGAGAAAGCTCGCTCAGCAGGCTGTCGCGGGATTGATCAAAAAACACGGCGTGGATATTATCGCGATAGGTAACGGCACCGCTTCAAAAGAGACCAACGCGTTCTTTATTGAGCTGCTTAAACAGGAGCAAGCGCCGGTTTTGTGTATTGTTGTCAGTGAAGCGGGGGCGTCGGTTTATTCGGCGTCTGAAACGGCTGTTAAAGAGTTTCCCGGTCTTGATGTGACCGTCAGGGGGGCGATCAGTATCGCCCGAAGGCTGCAGGACCCTCTGGCAGAATTGGTAAAGATCGAGCCCAAGGCGATCGGGGTAGGGCAATACCAGCACGACGTCAACCAGGCGGAATTACAGGATACCTTGGATTATGTGGTTGAATCTTGCGTTAATCATGTCGGAGTGAACTTAAATACCGCTTCAGAAGCGCTTTTGTCTTATGTTTCGGGGATCGGAAAAACCATCGCTTCGAATATCGTTTCCTACCGGGCGCAGTACGGTTCGTTTAACGATAAGAATGACCTGTTGAAGGTCGCGCGTTTGGGAAATAAGGTTTTTGAGCAATGCGCCGGTTTCTTGAGGATACCCGGCGGGAATAACCCTTTAGATAATTCCGCGATCCATCCGGAGCGCTATTCCTGCGTTGAACAAATGGCGCGCGACCGGGGGATCGATATCCGGGAGTTGATCGGCAATGAAAGAGAGGCCGCAAAGATCGACTGCCGGGGGTATGTCCGCGATGACCTGGGGCTCCTGACGCTCAATGATATCGTTAAGGAGCTTTGTAAGCCGGGTCTTGACCCTCGAAAAGAATTCTCCTGTGTTTCTTTTAATACGCGGATAAACGAGATCGATGACTTAAGCATCGATATGGTGCTTGAGGGGACCGTGACGAATGTGACTAATTTCGGCGCGTTTGTGGATATCGGGGTGCATCAGGACGGCCTGATCCATATTTCCCGGCTAAGCAATACCTATGTGAAGAGCCCGTACGATGTTGTATCGGTCGGGGACGCGGTCAAGGTCAAGGTGATCGCGATAGATAAGGAATTAAAACGCATCGGCCTTGAGCGGATAGTAAAAGCATAGCCGTTCTCCGCGGCCTGTAATTTTAGTACCGGTAAAGGCTTTTTTGGTTTATAATGAAAATAGGGAGGCGAGAATGAAAACAAAACGTATTATTGTCCTGTTAGTGTTTTCTTTAGTTGCCGGTATGGGTGTTTCTTCGGGGAAGTCCGATGACACGGCGATCCAGGACGGAAAGGCGGTTACCCTCGAATATACGGTTTCCGTGGAGGGGAAGGTCGTCGATAGCTCTAAGAAGCACGGCCCGTTACGCTATACCCACGGGAAAAAAGCCGGGATCGTCCCCGGCCTGGCGCGGCAGCTTAAGGGTTTACGCGCCGGAAATACTAAAACCATTGTCGTAGCGCCTCAGGAAGGTTACGGGGAAATAAACCCGAAAGCATTTAAACAGATCGAGCGCAAGAATATGCCTAAAACGCTCGAACTGAAGCTTAATAAATATATCCAGATCAAAAGATCTGACGGGAAGGTCGTTTCCGCCCGGATCGCGGATATAAAGGATGATTTCGTGATCTTGGATTATAATCACCCCCTGGCAAGTAAAACATTGTATTTTAAGGTTAAAGTGCTCGCGGTTAAATGAGGGTATACGTATTATCAGGGCCGCAATACCTGTTTTTGGTCTTTCCTTCTTTTGCCACTAACGCAACCTCCGTTTTTTGCCGGAAATCCCCTGTGATCCGTCTCTGTAGGTTGCCGGTTGGTGGCCCGATGATAACCGGCAGTGAAGGTATGTATGAAGAAAAATAGATTAAACATCTTCGGCAGCGCTGTTCTTGCTGCCTTTCTTATTTTTGCCTGCGGCAATGCCGAAGTGCCTCTGCCGCAAAAAGAGGCGTTGTACCAAAAAGGGGTTAATTTCGCGGCAGAGGGCAGGTGGAAGGAAGCGCGCGAAGAATTCAAAAAAGTCCTGGAAGCCTCAAAAACAGATTCAACGTCTTTGAGCTCATTAAAGGTCCTGCGCGACTTTGAGGAAGGATCTCTCAGCCAGGAATTCACGCTCTTGTTCTTTAAAGGGATCGCGTTCTTAGTGGGCAATCAGCCCCGGGAAGCTATCGTTGAATTACAGAAAGCGCTTTTGATCAAAGAAGATTATGCCAAAGTATATAATATCCTGGGTATGGCTTACGCCTCCAGCGGTGATACCGCTCAGGCGATCGCCCATTTCAAAAAAGCCTTAAAAATAAACCCCTCGTATACCGAGGCGCTCTTTAACCTGGCCTCGTATCAATCATCGCTGGGAAATTATCAGCAGGCGCTTGAATGTTACCAGATAGTCATTGCGCTTGAGCCCGACTCCGGCGATGCCTACGCCGATATAGCCGGCGTATACGCCGCGCTCGATCAATACCCGCAGAGTATCTCCTATTACCGGAAATTGATCGCCCTTAATTCTCTTAACGGGCACGCGTATTATAACCTGGGATTGGCTTATTTTATGATTGATGACTTCACCCGCGCGCGGGAAAGCCTGGCGTCGGCGAAAGAAATATTCCAGCAAAAGAATGATCTTGAGAACGTTGAGGTCGCCGGCGCCTATCTTGAGAAATTAAAGCAATTTGAGGATACGTGGGGCGCTTCCCGGTAAAGAAGCAAACGGTGCGGGCAAGTTCATGGAAGGAGAAGGTATGGATACGCAGGAACGGTTAAAATTAAAGAAGCGCTATGAAGAGCTTCCTGATGCCGCGCTGCTGGATATGATCGCCGAAGGGCAAGGCGCGTATTCTCCGGGAGCGTTTGAACTGCTTTTGGAAGAGAAGGAGAAAAGAGGGATCGCCGAGGGGCAGCTGGTAGAGCCGCCCGCGCCCTCTCAAGGGGGAGAGGATGAGGGCTCATTTGAAAAAAGCCCGTCGCAGCAGTATGTCGCTTTAGCGGTCATTGTGGAGTATAAAGATTACGAATATGTCGATGCGCTCCTGCGGAAGGCGGATTTCCTTTATTCTTTCGAGAAATTGAGCCTTACGGGAGCTGATTTCCCTGTTTCGCTGATCGTTGAGGAGCAGGCGGTGAAAAAAGCGCTGAAGTTACTTGAAGGGTTCAAGCCTTCGGGCGGTATGGTTTTTTGGTAAGGGTAAAGAATACTATGCGAAAAAAGACCCCGGGCAATATATTCGCCTCTCTTCCTCGAGGGGCGGCAGAAGAAATATTTTCATGCCTTCTTGAACATAAAGGTTTAAGGATCGAACGCATTGTTTCGCGGGGGCAGCTGACGCCTCCCGGTGAGTGGCTCGAGCAGGAAGGCCTGGAATGGGTCATGGTATTGTCGGGTGCGGCCAAATTACTTTTATCCGGAGAGAAACGTGCCCGTTTACTGCGCCGGGGGGATTATATGCTTATCCCTTGCGGAAGGCGGCATCGCGTCACCTGGACGGATACGAAGAAAAAGACCGTCTGGCTGGCAGTTCATTATTTGGCGCGGTAACGGTCAGTTTTTCTTCATGAAGCTCACCATACGGATCTTCTCGGTAAAATCTTCCCGGCTAAAAGATGTGTATGCGAGCGATGTCAGCTCCAGCGCCAGGGTGCGCGGTGAAGTAGCGCGTATCAGCGCCGATAACCGCGGGTTGAGGTTGTTGAGATAGGCGGTGTCGATGATGATGATATCGGGGGTATTGGTTTTTGTCCTCTGAAAGAATTCTCTGGTGTCGGGGGCGTTCTCAAGTTCGTATAATTGCCCGTTGAGCGTTAAGGAGCATAAATGGATCTTGAGCGCTTCGAATATTTCTGTCGATATCCCGACAAAAAGAAGTTTGGCGCTGTTATTTAAGCGCGGGGGTCTCCTGTCCCGCGGCATTACGCGCGCGGTGGTATCAGGCTTTTTCCCGAGTAGTTTGAATAATGAAGCATAGACTTCATCCGGTGTAAGCGGTTTTATCAGTAAGGCGTCCACCGTTAACTCGTTTTCCAGGGTTTCTCCTTCGTGCGGGTAGGCGGTAATGATCATGACCTTGGTTTTGGGATAACGGTTCTTTATTAGCGCGGTGAGTTCCGACCCTTTCATCTGCGGCATAACAATATCCAAAAGGACCGCTTCAACGCTTTTATGAGCGAGATAGGTTAACGCGTCTTTGCCGTTAGCCGCGCTATTTACCTCATAGCCTTGTTTCGCCAGGTAATGAGTGAGCGTTTCCCTGATATCGATTTCATCGTCAACAACGAGGATCTTAGGTTTTAATCCCATCATCATAGGCTCCTTGTACGGCATAATGCCATATATAATAAGTATGCCATTTTTCCCCTTAAAGAGCCACTATGCTCAGTCAGCTTTCTATAATAATACTTTCATCCGAGCGATAATTAAGGTATAATCCTTACCATAAAAAAGGAGAATCCCTGTGAAGTTATTTGATAATGTCCGGTTTAAAAAGCTGCGTTTGTGGATCTTCTGGCCTTATTGCGTTATTTTTATCTTTTTCGCGGCAACGAAGGATTTGTACCTGCAGTACGGGATCCCCGCTATCATCCTGGGGCTGGTTATCAGGTTATGGGCTTCAGGCTATATCGAGAAATCGCGTAAACTGGCCATTTGCGGGCCGTACGCTTTTGTGCGTAATCCCCTTTATGTCGGTAATTTCCTTTTGGGGCTGGGTTTTACCTTGTTCGCCTATAATCCTTTTCTTTTAAGCTACTATATCGGCGCGTTCTGGTTCGTGTATTATTTTACGGTCAAAAAGGAAGAAGCTGTCCTTTTAGAGAAATTCGGCGACGATTTCAAGCAGTATAAAAAAGAAGTCCCCGCCTTTTTATTCCGTTTAAAGCCTTATCGCCACGCCCAGGCGAAGCAATTTAACTTTAAGTTTTCCGTGAAGAACGGGGAGTGGATCAGGGTATATGGCATATTGATATTGCTTGCGATGATTTATTTTAGAGATGAATTCCTGATGGCAAAACGCCCCTTGGGGGCGCGCCATGTGATCTTGATGGTAATAACGCTTGTTCTGATGGCGGGTGTGTTCTGGAATATTAAGATTAGGCGCGCCCTTGACCGCAAAGAATCTCAGGCGAATCGCCAGTGATCCTCCCGCGAATGAAACTGTTCATAAAACCCTTGAAAAGCACTCTTTCCTTTGTTACAATAATTTCATGGTAATTTTTGCTTTTTTGTATCCATCCAGGCTTAGGTCAAGTGAGTAAAAAATATGAATGTTATCAAGATCTTAGAGGCTAAGGCAAAAACATATCCTGAAAAGCCCGCGTTTATTTTCAGGGATAAGGCTGTCACCTTCCTGCAGTTGCGCGATTTTGTCTTCAGGATCGCTCAGAGTTTGTATGGGATGGAGCAGTTTGAGATCAAGAGAGGCGATAAGGTCGCGATCTACCTGCCTAATATGCCGGAATATGTGTATAGTTATCTGGCGATCTGGTGCTGCGGGGCAACTGCGGTGCCTTTGGATTTTATGTTGACGCAAGAAGAGGTCATTTCATGCCTGGCGCATTCCGAAGCAAAGTTCTTGATCGCCAAGACCAAGGATTCCGTCTCGTTTCACGAGATCAAGGATAAATGCCCGCGCCTGAAGCAGATCGTGGTCTGCCATGAGAAGATACGGGGGTGCCTGTCGTTAGAGGAGTTGATACACCGCGGCATTAAAGAGCCGCCGCCGACTGATATGCATGAAAACGATTACGCCATTATTTTTTATACGTCAGGCACGACCGGCAAGCCTAAAGGGGTATTGATCAATTACCTTCAGTTGGGTATCCCCCCGGAATCGATGGAGCATTTTGTCGACCTTAACCATGATGATATCACGCTCTGCGCTTTGCCGTTCTCTCATTTAGGGGGGTTGATATATATCCAGAACTGTATCTTCTTCGGCATTTCGGTGGTTTTAATGGAGCGTTTTATCCCTATGGAGTTCTTAAAGTCCATCGAGGCTTATAAGGTCACGTGTTTTTGGCTGGTGCCTTCCATGTATTACGCGATCCTCCATTTAAAAGAATTCGAGAAATTCAATCTTTCCAGTTTGCGCTGGATCGTTACTTTTGGAGCTTCCAGTTCAGCGGAAGCCCTGCGTAAATTTCACGCCCATTGCCCGCAGGCTGAACTGCTCAATGGCTGGGGAATGACGGAAACCAATGCCCCGACGACTGTCTTGCCCCGCGGTTCTAAGAAATTAGAAAGCGTCGGAAGGCCCGCGCCCTGGGCAGAGATAAAGATATTCGATAACGACGGCCGCCTGCTCCCCCGCGGCGAGATAGGGGAGATCGTGGTGCGCGGATGGATGGTGACCGACGGCTATTATAAAGATGAAAAGGCCACGCGTGAAGCGTTTGCCTACGGCTGGTTCCACACGGGCGATCTGGGGAAATTCGATGCCGATGGAGACCTGTATATTGTCGGCCGCAAAAAAGAAATGATCAAAGTCGCAGGAGAGATCGTTTTCGAACCGGAAGTGGAAGCGGCTATCCTCAAACACCCTGATATTTCTGAAGCCGCGGTTGTGGGGATCCGCGATAAATTGCGCGGCGAGGTCCCGAAGGCTTTTGTCGTCGTCAAAGACGGAAAATCAATTTCAGAAGAAGATTTGCGTTATTTCCTGCGCGAGCACCTGGCGCATTATAAGATCCCCCATGAATATGAATTCACCGCATCTCTCCCGAAAAACAGGACCGGTAAGGTCGATAAAGAATCGCTGCGCTCATAATCCTTCTCTCTATATTAAAATATCGATAATCAAGGGCTCACCCTGTTTTATGGTATAATGTTTTATCAAAGCCCGATGCTTTAAATGAGTTGTTTGTTTTAAGAGGAATGATGGAAAAAAAGCGTATAAAAAGCGGCGGTAAGGTCCATCGGAGCCTTAAAGTTTCTTTGTTCGACGGTATTTTTGCCTCTTGCATGACAGGATTGACCGCCGATTATATCACTCCGTACGCCTTGGCGCTCAAAGCCCAGGTGTTGCAGATCGGTATGTTGACCGCGCTGCCTAACCTGTTTTCTTCCCTCGTGCAGTTGAAATCGGCTGATTTCGTGGAGAAGGCAGGCAGCAGGAAGAAGGTGATCGGGGTATTTGTATTCCTGCATGTGCTCATGGGAATACCGATCGTCCTGGTCCCGTATATCTTTAAAGGTTATGAGGTCGCCGCGCTCATCGTCTGCGTGACTTTGTTTACCGGCTTTAACGCGATCGCCGCGCCTGTTTGGCTGAGCCTGATGTCGGATTACCTGCCGCACCGCAAACGGGGAAGGTATTTCGGCTGGCGTAATAAGGTCACGGGTTTTATTACGATCGTTTGTGTTTTTATCGCCGGTTTTATCCTGCATATCTTTCGGGCAGACGCCTTACGGGGATTTCTGATCATCTTAAGCCTTGCGTTTATCTGCCGGCTCATTTCCTGGTGTTTCTTGGTCCGCATGTATGAACCGCCCCTGCGCCGCGACCCGGAAGCGTATTTTAGTTTTTTCGATTTTATTAAACGGGCAAGACGATCGAATTTCGTGAAATTCGTCTTTGTAGTGGCATTCATGAATTTTACCGTAAGCCTTGCGTCCCCGTTTTTTCCCGTATTTATGCTCCGGGACCTGAAATTCAGCTATTTGACCTATATGCTCTTAGTCAGCATGGTTTCCATCGCTTCGATCTTGACCATCGGCCGATGGGGTAAAAGCGCGGACAGGTTCGGTAACCTGAAGATCATTCGTTTAACATCTTTCTTGATCGCGCTTGTCCCCTTCATGTGGCTCTTGAACCATCATGCCGTCTATATAGGGTTCGTGCAGGCATTCGCGGGTTTTGCCTGGGCGGGTTTTAACCTTTGCGCGATCAATTTTATTTATGACGCCGCTATCCCCGCGAAGCGCACCCGGTGTATTTCATATTTCAATGTTTTTAACGGCATTGCCTTGTGCCTGGGGCCGCTCACCGGAAGCTACCTGGCGCGGCATCTGCCGGATATATTCGGGTTCCGGCTGTTAAGTTTGTTTTTCCTATCGGGAGTATTGCGGTTTATTTCCTCGATGCTTATTTCGCGTACCGTTAAGGAGGTCAGAGGGATAGAACCTATCGCGTCTCATGAACTGCTTTATAATGTTATAGGTATCAAGCCTGTCCTGGAACTCAGCCAAAAGAGAGAAGGTGTCGGGACAGGGTCTGAAGTTGTGGGATAGAAGAGGGTATATGCTTAAAGATATTAAAGAATTGAGCCTGGAGGAGTTGGAGCAGGTTTTAAAAGGATGGGGCGTGCCTGTTTTCCACGCGCGTCAGGTATTTTCCTGGATCTATCAGAAGGGCGCGCGGGACTTTTCCTCCATGAGCAACCTGCCGCTTGAGCTGCGCGGGTTATTAAAAGAAAAGTTCTCGCTTTTTGAGTTGGAAGTGAAAGAAGTGCTTACTTCCCGGGACGGGACCCAAAAATACCTTTTTTTACTGCCCGACAAGAATGGGATTGAAGCGGTCAGTATTCCCGCGAAAGACCGTTTGACGGGTTGTGTCTCCAGCCAGGTAGGCTGCCGGTTTTCCTGTAAGTTTTGCGCCAGCGGCATGGCGGGCTTTAAGAAAAACCTCACCTGCGGACAGATCGCTGAAGAAGTGCTGGCGCTTAAGAACGCCTGCGCGGCGCAAAAACTTACCCATCTGGTCTTTATGGGTATCGGGGAGCCGCTGGATAATTATGATAATGTTTTAAAGGCGATCAGGCTTATCAATTCTCCCGATGCTTTTAATATCGGTGCCCGGCGTATCACTATTTCTACCTGCGGGATGATCCCGGGTATAAAACGGCTGGAAAAGGAGGGGCTGCAGATTGAGCTTTCTATCTCGTTACACGCTGCCGATAATAAGACGCGTTCAGCGCTCATGCCGGTTAACAAGATATATCCGCTTGAGGAGCTCATGGCTGTCTGCCGTGAGTATATCCGTAATACAAACCGGCAGATCACCTTTGAATATGTTTTGATCAGGAATTTGAATTCTGATTTGCAAAGTGCCGTAAAATTAAGTAAAATGTTACAGGGGTTAAAGAGTAAGGTTAATTTGATCCCCTGTAACCACATTCCCGCGCTGGGGTTGGAACCTCCCGGGAAATTAGATGTTTTATTCTTCAGGGACCGCCTGCTTAAGGCGGGTATTCACACGACCCTGCGGGCACCGCGCGGTGAAGATATTAATTCCGCTTGCGGTCAATTGAGGTTACAATATGAAAAAAAATAGAAGGTTTTTTCCGATAGTGGTGGTTTTATCGGCGTTTGTGTTCCTGAGCGGCTGTGTGGACAGCCGGGTCGTTAATGTCGATTCCCGGGGCACGAGCATTATTTGTTTTGGGGACAGCCTGACGATAGGTTATGGCGTTGAAGAGGAGCATAGTTATCCTTCGGTAATGGCAAAGCTGGTCCTTTCGGGGGTGCCGGTCATTAACGCCGGTATTGAGGGGGACCGGACTGAGGAGGCGCTCAAACGTTTTAAAACCGACGTTTTGGAAAAAGACCCTTTTTTGGTGATCATAGAATTCGGGGCGAATGATTTTTTCACGCGGGTCCCTATGGCAGATACGCTTAATAACCTGCAAGTAATGCTGAGGCTGTTACAGGAAAACAAGGTCATGGTTGCTTTGGTCGATATCAGCACTTCTTTTGTGATGGAAGAATACTCAAAGCCGTACCGTCAGCTTGCTAAACAATACGGCGCCATTTTTGTCCCGCAGGTTTTAGACGGGATCATCGCTGAGCCGTCGCTGAAGAGTGATTTTATGCATCCTAACGCGGCCGGCTATAAAATAATCGCGCATCGCATCTATCGCGCGGTCCTGCCGTATCTTAACCGGAACTTGATCTTAAACAGGTTCAGGAGCAGGCTCATGCAGGGCCGGCCTTAGCCGGTAAGGCCAGGGTAATGTTTTCCGGGACGGCGGTTTCTTTTTGATGGGAGGAGAGAGATGATTATAAAAAAAAGTTTGGCAGGGGCGGTTGTCTTGATCGGCGTTTGTATGTTGTTCTCTTTTCCAGCGCCCGGTGTTGCGGCGCCGGAGCTGGTCTCTTTGTATTCAGGGCTGCGTTTTGTCGGTGAAGTAAGCAGCCGTGATGACCAATATCTTATCCTGGAGAAGGACAAGGTTAAATATCAGATCGCCTTAAGTGAGATCGTTTCCACGGAACCCTTCTCAGGGACGGCGGATGAAGTGGCGGCTGCGGAAACGGGGCAGGAATGGTCACAGATCGCAGAGGTGATGTACAATTATTTTCTTCATCGTTATGATGAGGACCCGCAAGCAGCCTTGAGCAGCGTCTCCAGATCGTTCTTTAATGAAACGATGACGCCGGGAGAGAGTGTCGACTACCAGGGGTTGGAGCGCTTCTTAAAAAAGCGAAGCCTGAAAATGCAGGGGCAGCTTGAGGGCTCACTCGTTATCTCTTCAGTTTTGATCGAGAGCAATCTCCTTTCGGTAACGATCAGTTTTAAAGAAGACTTTTTAAACCTGAAAACTCATACTCGATCTATTGAACAGCGGGAGAAAATAGTTGTTTTATCCCAAGAGGGGCGCGGGTGGAAGATCGTTAATATTTTAGCCCCTTCGGCCCGGCAATAGCGCTTCCGCTTCAATATTGTTTTTCCCTATGAAACAGCCGTATGAATCCTCATCCGGACAGGGCACTTTTAAAAAGCTATGGCAACTGTTTATTTACCGCTCAATAATAAATTTTACCTGAAAGTTCAAGCTGATACGCGTCATATCCTGCGCAGGTTGATCACCTTTTATGTGACGACATTCTGGGGAAGGCCGCTTGCTTTGGCGCCCGAGGGGAGTGTCGATTTTGTTCTGAAGCTCAAGAGCCCGCGCAGGCTCAATCCCAATCACGCGGTTGAGACGGGGTTGTCGGTATCGGTTGTTCCTGCCGAAAACCCTGATGAGTACATATTATTGCTGGAAACAGCGTACGGGTCGCGGGTAACTATCGATTATCGTAAAAGGAATATTCTGGCTGATGTCGGTGAGCAGGACCCTTTCGCGGAGTATTTGTTATTGCGTTCGATGATGTATGTTTCCCGGTTTTCCCGGATGCTGCGCATTCACGCCTCTGCTGTGCAAAGGAGGAACTGCCTGGCTTTGTTCATCGGCAAAAGCGGTGAAGGCAAATCCGCCATAAGCAACGCGGCGTCCTGCGGCAATCCTCAATGGAGGAAATTAGCGGAAGATTGTTCCTGGGCCTTTGAGTTTTCCGGGCGGCAATACCTTTTTGTTCCCGAATTATTCGATTTTCAGCCCATTACGCATTTGTTTTTTCTCGAAAAGCAGCTTACCGGCGAAAGCGCTGTAAATCCGATGAGGAAAAAAGAAGCTTTCCGGCAATTAATTTCCAACGCGGATATTTCTTTAAAGAAAAACGACCCCTTGAAGGATGCTCGCCTGGAAGTGCTTCGTCATCTTGCGGAAAATACAAAGCCGTTTTCTCTTATTAACGGAAAAGGATTAAAAGATGACCCGTCAGGCCTCCGCAACTTATTAAAGCAAGCAGGGATATAGCGTAGGGCGCAAAGTTGATCGGGTGCCTGCCCTTTTTCTAAGGTTGCGCCTGTCTCTTAAGCGTTATAGGGGAGAGGCGCGAGATTGGATTCGCGGACGGCTCATTACTTGACAAATAGGGATAGCAGGGAGAAATAATCTGCGTTTTAATCAGGTTTTACTCTTCTTATGTTTCAACTCGCTCCTAAACTCCTTCCAACTCACAATAGAGAATATTACGGAAAATACTATAGTTAAAAGAAGAGAATGATTTCCCAGCACTTTCATGGGGACATTTTTTGCCCAGATATAAATCAATGTATGTATTTTGAAAGGATAGCGAAAAAAGGGCGCCCAATTATGCGTGTTGATAATAGATAAAATCATGGCACAAATAGAAACAATGCCAATAACTGCTCTCGGGATAAGCCTCTCCAGCCCATTTTTGACTATAACCAACCGTATAAAGACTAAAATTGCGGAAGCGATAAGATGATAAATGAATAAAAATTGACAAAACACTATAAAATTCATTATAGGGCCAAAATAAGACGGCCGCGAAATCATATAAATGAAGATCAAAACCGGAAGGACTAAATTAATTATGAAAATATTAATCATAGGAGTATTTGTCATAAAAATCGTCGTAACTATTTAATTGCTTGATAAAAACGGGGTAATTCTTCTCTTCTATGGACGAGTAGAATATATAACAATGTTTCCCCTTTGAGTGTTTCGGATTCAGGTCGTATATGTCCCTGCCGCAATGATCGCTTGAGGGGAAGCTTGATTCGGTTGGTAGACGCATAATAGCCCTTTCTTCGTCTCCCGTATCCATTTTGAAATTAGTACATAATTCGTAAAGGAAGAAATTATTAGCTGTGATTAATCCTTCGCAAGCAGCGTCAGATTTAGGGCAAATTAATTTGCTTTTTTCCGAAGGTGATTCTATGATCCTGTAAGTAATGCGTGAACTATCAGCAAACGGTCCTGCCTGAGCATTGGTGGTTCCAACGCGTAACCCCTCTTCATATAAACTCGCAGGTAATGCCCCTTTTTGAGCAACGTATTCTTCAATAGCACAGCGTATCCACGCAATTCCAGCCAGCTGGCCTTCATCATCCGAAAAAGATTCCTTATTGATAATGCCAAATGATCCATAAATATAACATCCCAGGATCAAGACAAATGCATAGATATATGTCCAACCAAGTAGTTTAGCTAAAGATCCCGGAGAACTATTTTTAATATTCGCAGTCATTTATTGCCCTTATTCTTTCCTTATGGTTTTCGATTTCACGCCTTTTTCGGTTACGTTATTACTACGACGTATTTTACCACAAATTAAAAAATTGTAACTAATTTACTGTCCGGGGTAAAATTACAAAAATCGAGTTCAGGTTTGCCGGTGGTGCTCATTACTTGACAAATAGGGATAGTTTGGGTATACTTTATTCAAATGGAAAAACACTCTATTAAACTAAATACGCTGCTCCTGGGGTTACTCTTATCTCTGTTACGGGGATAGGCCTAAGGAAGAGGTGTTTTTAGTTGTAGAGTGATACAGAAATAAAAAAAACAGAAACTAAGAGCCACCGCTTCTAAAAGAGGCCGGTGGCGATTTTTTTTATAGGCTGCCGTTTTCTTTTAAGAAGCTGTTGGCGAAAAAGAAAGGTGGCCTGTGATGAAGACAAGAAGAATGCCGTATCAGCGTTACCGAACGTATCCGGCCGTTGAGCTTCCTGAACGTTCGTGGCCGAACAAGACAATTACAAAAGCGCCTGCCTGGTGCAGTATCGATCTGCGGGATGGGAACCAGGCCTTGCCGCATCCTATGAACATCCAGGAGAAGCTGGAGATGTTCAAGTTGTTGGTCGATATGGGTTTTAAAGAAATTGAGGTCGCTTTCCCGTCAGCGTCGCAGGTTGAATTTGATTTTGTGCGCTTCCTCATTGAGGGAGGGCATATCCCCGATGATGTGACGATACAGGTTTTGACCCAGGCGCGTGAGCATTTGATCCGCCGGACGTTTGAGTCATTGAAAGGTGTTAAGCGGGCGGTCGCGCATTTGTATAACTCGACTTCGCGCACCCAGAGAGAGGTGGTTTTTCGTCAAGATAAAGCAGGTATTACCCGGATAGCTACCGATGCCGCGTCTTTGATGATAGAACTCAGGGCGCGCATGAAAGGTTCCTGTATTCAATTCGAGTATACGCCGGAAAGTTTCACCGGTACGGAATTGGATTATGCCTTGGAGATCTCTCAAGCTGTGATGGAGGTATGGAAGCCGACAGCGCGGGATAAGATGATCGTCAATCTTCCGGCTACCGTTGAAATGAGTACTCCTAATGTGTACGCCGATCGGATCGAATGGTTCTGGCGGCATATTAAAGATCGTGGAGCGTTGATTTTGAGCGTGCATACTCATAATGACCGCGGGACAGCGGTCGCGGCCGCGGAATTGGCGGTTATGGCGGGGGCAGAGCGTGTCGAAGGAGCCTTGTTCGGTAACGGCGAGAGAACGGGCAATATGGATATTGTCACTATGGCAATGAATCTATTTTCTCATGGGATCGATCCTGAACTTGATTTCTCTAAGATGAATCGTATCAAAGAGATTTATTCCAGGTGCACGCGCATGGATGTGCACGCGCGCCATCCTTACGCGGGAGAGTTGGTATATACGGCATTCTCCGGTTCGCATCAGGACGCGATAAATAAGGGGATGAAAGCTCAGGCAGAGTCCAAAGATGCTGTCTGGGATGTCCCGTATCTGCCGGTAGACCCGAAGGATATCGGCAGGGATTATGAATCGATCATCCGTATCAATAGCCAGTCGGGCAAAGGCGGCGTCGCCTTCATTATGGAAAAAGACTGGGGATTGCGTATCCCCAAACAGATGCAGCCGGATTTCGCGCGCGTAATTCAGCAAAAAACTGAAAAGCTGGGGAGAGAACTTTCTTCAAAAGAGATCATGGATTCTTTTAAGAAAGAATATCTTTTTCGCGGCGGGGCATACCGTCTCAAGCAATGCGCGATGCAGATAGGAAAGAAAAATCAGCAAGAAACAGCGATCCAGGCAGTTATTCAAACAAAAACAAAGGTGATGGAGGTTTCCGGAAAAGGGAACGGGCCGGTGGACGCGTTTATCCGGGGGTTAAGGCGGCAAGTAGACTCTCCGATGGATGTGGTAATGTATGAGGAGCATGCTTTGACCAGCGGGGCGGACGCGCAGGCTGTCGCTTATATCGGGATGTCGGTTGGTGATAATGATACTGTATTTGGTTGCGGGGTCGATGACAATATTAGCACGGCTTCGATAAAAGCGGTAATAAGCGCGTTAAGCAGGAGTAAAGGAAAGAAGAGATGATAAATGGATTGGTGCCGGGAGAGGGAGTTGAACCCACACGAGGTTGCCCTCAACAGCTTTTGAGGCTGCCGCGTCTGCCATTTCGCCATCCCGGCGTCACTAAAAAGAAAGATTTTTTAGGTTGACGTCCTCTATTTTATATTCTAAAATAGAAAAGGTCAACTAATATAATATCTCATCATACTTTCTTTCCAATTCTCTGCGTTAAATACAAGTATCCCTGGTTGGAAGTGACAGCTAAGGGGTGCTTCGATAGTATTTTCTGGTTCAATGGGGCTGTAGCTCAGCTGGGAGAGCACTTGCATGGCATGCAAGGGGTCAGGAGTTCGATCCTCCTCAGCTCCACCATTTTTTCCCTTGCCGGGAAAAAATGGTGGACGTCGCAGCGAACGCGGCGCCTAACCTGATATAACTCGACAAGCAAAAAAATGGTGGAAACAAGGTGACTGTCACCTTGTTTCCCTCGTTTCAAGTCGCAAGTAGTCTATGGTCCACAGTTTTGTCATGCCCGGTCGGTTACTCGGCTCTAAGCGGGCCCCGTTAGAAACGCAGTTTCTAACGGGGCGGGCATCCAAAACCGTGTCATTGCGAAACTTTGTCATTCCCGCCTTGCGTACTTACTGTTTATGCGGGAATCTAAAGTATGTGTCATTGCGGGCAATCTTTTTGAGTTCCAGCTTTCCGGTTTTTGCTTCCGCGCACCACCACTGATGTCATCCCCGCATGCTTTAAGCGGGGATCCAAAAAAATAAGTGGTTTGTTCTTGGTATGATCTTTTACAAGGTAACGGGTTTCTGCCTGCCGGTAGGCAGGAAGCAATCCTTTTAAGTATTCACTTTCCGGTTTTCGCTTACGCTTCACCCTGCGCTTATAGGACTTGCGCAGGTGTGCTGCCTGCTGCAGCAAAAAAACTTTCGCCGTGCGCAGCAGTTTACGGCTCGTTTACGCTATAGACTTACGTAAAGAGCGTGCTTCAACTCGCCGTAATTCCTTGCGCACTGCAAGTAAAACTCTGTGCCGAAAGTTTTCAAATGTGCGCTTAAAGCAAAACCGTAAAGCTTGACGAACATGTCATCCCCGCGAAAGCGGGGATCTGAAACCGTGTCATTGCGAGGAGCGAAGCGACGAAGCAATCTTTTATACTCGGTTATCGGTGCTCGGTGTTGGTTTTCGGTTTCGGCGAGCGTCAGTTAAGTGACGTGTCCCCGGAATCGGCCGGAATTTGATTCCTTAAAAATATGATTGATCCTGTTGACAGAATTAAACCAATAAGAACTAATAAGATCCAAAGGGACTATTTATGAAATACCTATCAAAATACCTTCCTTTAATTATTTGCGTTTTGGGTATGTTTCGTGGGTCTATTGCCTTTTCTGCCGACCTTAACCTAGGAATCCTTGATGGTGCAGAGAGAAAGATTAATGAGCATATACAACGGGCATTGCTCGCAAGAGGTGCGGATGTAAATGCAAAAGACAGTGCCGGAGCGACAGCTTTGATGTGGGCAGCATATTATGGACATACTGACGCAGTACAGGCTTTACTCGCAAAAGATGCTGATGTGAATGCAAAAAGTAATTCTGGGGGAACAGCTCTACAGTCGGCGGCAGTAAGCGGTCATGCTGATATAGTTGAGGCTTTACTCTTAAAAGGCGCAGATGTAAATGCAAAAAACAAGAATGGCGGAACAGCTTTGATGGCTGCAGCAAAAAATGGTCATAATGAGGTAGTGCAAGTTTTACTCTTGAAAGGTGCGGATGTAAATGCAGAAGACAATGACGGTATGATAGCTTTGATGTACGCAGTAGATTGGGGACATAAAGAAATGGTTGAATTACTTAAGAAAGCTGGAGCTAAGAGGTGATAAAAAGAAACAACGGTAATTCCCGGGACACGGAATTGCCCGGAATTGTAGTTTGATGTTAAAGGAGGTTAAAATGACAGTTGAAACTATCAAATGTCCTCATTGTGGTAAGACTATAGAAATTTCTCAAGCGATTTCTCAAGATATTGAATTCAGGGTAAGGCAACAGTATGAACAACAAGAGGAATCAAGAATAAAGGAAGCAATAGAAGTAGGGGTCAGTAAAAAGGAAAAAGAATTGCGGGCAAATTTTAGTGAAGAAAAAAAGGCAATAGAAGAAAAGATCAAACAAGAAGTTTCAGAAAAACAAGCAATAGAAATTACTGATTTAAAAAACCAGCTTGAAGAAAAGACGGTGCGTTTAAGGGAGTCAAAGCAATTAGGGCTTAATCTAATAAAAAAGCAAAGAGAACTTCAAGAAAAAGAAGACCAGATCGATAGTACAATAGAACAAAAAGAGGTGGAATTAAAAGCTAAATTCCTTGAAGATAAGAAAATAGTTGAGGAAAAAGCAAGGAAGGAGGCTCTGGAAAAGCAAGCAATAGAAGTTGCAGATTTAAGAACACAACTAGATGAAAGGAATAAAAAACTTAAAGATGCTGAACAATTTGATTTAGAACTCAGAAAAAAGCAAAGACAGATTGAAGAAAAAGAGCATGAATTAGACAAAAAGCTTGAGCAAAAGGAGAATGAATTAAAGGAGAAATTTAGTGAGGAAAAGAAGTTCATTGAAAGCGCGGTCAAAAAAGAAATCCAAGAGCAGCAATCTATGGAAATAAATGATTTGAGAAATCAAATAGTAGAGAAAAGTAAGCGTTTAGAAAAGGCGGAATTGCTAGAACTCGATTTTAGAAAAAAACAAAGGGAGCTTGAGGAGAAGGAAAAAGCTTTTGAACTTGAATTCAGTCGTCAATTAGATGCTAAAAGACAAGAGATAAGCGAAAAAGTTGCTAGTGAAATTGAGGGAAATCATAGATTAAAAGATGCCGAGAAAGAAAAGCAGTTGTCAGACATGAGGAGACAAATCGAGGATTTGAAAAGAAAAGCCGAACAAGCTTCTCAAAAAAACCAGGGTGAAGTGTTAGAAATCGAGCTTGAAGAGGCTCTGAAGATCGAGTTTCCTTTTGATATTATTGAGCCCGTGGCTTCCGGAATAAAAGGTGCTGATGTCTTGCAAACAGTTAAAACTCAGTCAGGAAAAGAATGCGGTAAAATCTTATGGGAAACAAAACATACAAAAAACTGGAATGATTCTTGGCTACAGAAGCTTAAAAATGATCAAAGAGTGGCAAAAGCCGATATAGCAATCTTAGTCTCTGAAACGCTACCTGCAGGATTTAAACAGTTTAGGGAAATTGACGGGGTATGGGTTGTAGCTATTCCTTGGGCGTTAAGTTTGTCTTTGGCATTAAGGACAATACTTATACAAGTGACTAGGGAAAGATCTTTACAATCCGGAAAAAAAGAAAAAATGGAAGTTGTTTATAATTATTTAACAGGATTGGAATTTAGAAATAGAATCGAGGCAATTGTTGAATCTTTTACTTCGATGAAAAATGATCTTGATTCTGAGCGAAGAGCTATGGAAAGAGTCTGGGCAAAAAGGGAAAAGCAAATTCAACTTGTCATTTCTAATATTGCTGGAATGCATGGTGATTTGGAAGGGATTACAGGTATTCACTTGCCTATGGTAAAGACTTTAGAGTTGCCATCTGAAGAAAAAGATCCCCCTAATAATGGAGGGTACAATGAAAATCAATAAAATTGAAATTAAGAATTTTCGGTCTTTGTATGATGTTACACTGCTTCCAAAAGAAATTCTAGCTCTTGTAGGTAGGAATAACAGTGGTAAATCAAACATTATTAAGGCTCTCTCGTTATTCTTTGATAATACAGGAAAGGGCCTCAAAGAGGAGTGTTTTTACAACCACATTACGGAAGAACAGATATCCATATATTTAACTTTTGTAAATCTTTCAGATTGGGAAAAAGAGCAATTTAAATCTTGGATGGATGGCGATAAGTTAGTTGTAGGTAAGGAGTTTGTTTGTGAGAGTGAGGGGGTTTATAAAGTTAATGCTATAGCAGTTACCCGCATTCCTGAGTCAGAATGGTTGCAGGATGATCAAATTAGCGGGGAAAAGATTAGTGAATGGTGGAAAGATAAAGATAAGTTGAAAGTTAATAATCTAGATTTCGGGTTTTTTTTAACAACAAAACCGACTGTGGCTAAATATAAGGAAATAGTAGCCGAATTTATTAAGAACCATAGAAATGAGATACCTTATATGACTGTTAAACGAGAAAACCCTAAAGGTTATCCTGGAGTTTTAAAAGGTGCTTTGCCTGAATTTATTTATGTGCCAGCTGTGAGAGATCTGGCTGAGGAAACAAAAGTGGCGAAAACCAATCCTTTTGGACAGCTTATTAATTCCGTGCTTGAAAAGATCGCTGATAAGGAAAAGCAAATTATAGCGGACCAACTCAAAGAGGTTGAAAAAAGACTTAATAGAGCAGGAGGAGAAAATCGTATTGGTGAGATTAAGGCAATTGAGGGTAAATTAAACAAATTGATAGCTGAGATTATGGAATGCGATATAGAAATTGAAATGGGGGTTCCCGAATTAAAAGAAATCTTTACAGGCGTTAAAGTTTTCGCAGATGATGGAATAAGAACAGAGATGGAGGCAAAGGGGCATGGTCTTCAGAGATCAATGATTTTTACTATTCTTCGGGCTTATGCCGAATTAGCTCATTCTCAGAAGACAGAAGGGAAGCCTGATCAAAGGAGTACAATCTTTGCAATAGAAGAACCGGAGCTTTATTTACATCCTCAATCTCAAAGGACCATTATGGAGGTTTTTCGTGCTATTGCTGCAGGGAATGATCAAGTTATTTATTGTACTCATTCCAGTTTATTTGTAGATATCGCTTTTTTTGATCAAATTTGTATTTGTAGAAAAGAAAGAGTAGCCGGACAATGGAAAACAATATTGACGCAACTTTCAATTAATCATTTACTATCTGATCTTAAAATTAGAAAAGGCGTAGTTGGTACAGAGGAGGGAATACGAGAGCTTTATTCTCATGCTTTCAACCCCATGATCAATGAAGGTTTTTTTGCTAACAAAATTATTATTGTTGAAGGGCCTTCAGAACAATATTTACTACCAATATATGCAGATATTCTAGGTTTAGACCTTGACCAGAATAATATATCTGTTGTTCATTCTGATGGAAAAGGGCCTATGGATAGATTATTAAGAATTTTTAATGGCTTTAAAATCCCAACTTATCTTTGGTTTGATGGCGACAAAAATAATAAAGAGAAAGAGATTCGAGATAAGACAATAGAATTAATTGAGATGTTGGGTGGCAAGATCAACAAGATTGATGATTTAAGCACAAGTGTTACCGATGAATATGCTGTTTTGGAATTTAAACTTGAAGAGACTCTGAAGCAAGAAATTAACCAATATGAAGAGTTTTGTATAGAGGCTTCTCAGGTGTTGGGGGCTGCAATAGGAAAGCCTCTTCTTCATAGGTATATGGCTAAAAAAATAAGTCAATTGGTGGTAGGGGGAGCTAAGGCAGAAAAACTTGTTCCTGCAACAATAACCAAAATTGTTGGGAAAATTAAGACGTTAGAGCTTAGAAGAAATGTTTTAAAGAGCTAATTAAAAATTAACAAAACGTTTTGTCTAACCGCATAATTCTCAACAGATTATGAAACAATTTTTTCGTCCGAGTCATTGTTTCATAATTTGAATAATCATTGATAGTTGCGTACAGCGTCTAGGGATTTCGAAAGGGAATAAATGTATTGGGAAGCTGTTGATTTGTGGAAGCAGTTATTAAAAAGACTCAGCAAAGATGAGATATGTGCTTTAAGAAAGGATAAGGCTTTTATTAATAAGAATATTGAAGTGCTTAAATATTATATCAAGCTTGGTAATTACAGCGATAATTTCTTCTTGGAGCCAGATAGTTCATTTTATAAAAAGACAATTCAAGAAAGAGCGGTTATCATTAAGAATAAAATCGGATTGAAGGGTTTTACATGTCCTCCGATTACCTTTACTTATAATGATAGACTTGCCGCAGGAACGTTTAATACTAAATTTCAGAGTTATGTATCGAAAGCGTATTTTGATCCGCAGAATAAACGCATAACTCAAATTGAGCGAAAAATTAGTGATACTCCATCTTTTCGGATAGCAATTGATAGAAAATTTGAAGATCATCCTGTGATTTCAACAAGCATCTTAGCTCATGAATTAACTCATTTTTATTTCTATGTAAAAGGCATTAAAGATATATTTGAAAATAGTGTTAATGAAGAGCAATGTTGCGACATTGCCATTTTTCTTTTGGGATTGGGAAAGTTGTTTATGAATAGCTTCTCTGAATGCATAGAAGGTTTTGATGATGGTAAAATGGTTTATGCAAAACCGATTAATTATTTACAATGGTATTATCTGGTTTATGTCTTCGAGAAGGTAAATATTATGAATAATATATCTCATAAAGAATCGTTAAAAAACTTAAATTCTGACGCAAGAAATAAACTTTTAACAATTCGTAGATACCCTGATCTATTTAAATCTTGATTTTGAGAATAAACATAGTAATTCAGTATAACGAATGTACTTAATGAAGAAAAGCTTAATTAGTAGAATCCTAGGCGTTGTACGTAATCGTCTGGTCCTATCCAAGAAATAATGGAAATAATGGTGTCAGAATTCAATAACTCGCTGTAAACAAATAGATTACGAATAAAATCGGCAAGGTGCGGAATTAATTCATAAGCCTAATAATTTTAAGTAGTTGTCGAGTTCTGACGCTGTTCTTTCTATGTGAGAGGATACAGTCTTTAATTAAAAATATGATAATAGACTTAAAAAAGTTAGAAGAAAAAGGCTGGATTTTAGTTGACGGAATCTCCACAAAGCACGATTTACTAGAACTCGGAAAAACAGTTGGGACTCCTGTTCCCACACCCAATGGTGAGCTTATAAAAGAAATAAGACGCCTGTCAAAAGAGAAGGCACCGCTTGGTAGCCAAAGTTCATTATATGGTGCCGGTTCGTTTCCTCTTCATACCGACACCGTTTTTTGGCCACTACCAGTTAAATATGTTCTTTTGCGAGGTTATGGAGATACTCGGAGACCAACTACTGTTGGAGTTATTTCGGAGCTTATTAAAGATTACGATAAAAAATTTTATAATTATATCAAAAAATCCATATGGCTTGTTAATGTGGGGAACAAAAAGTTTTATTGTTCCTGCAATTTCGGCGAAGGTTCTTGTATGGGCTGGAGATATGATGCAGATCTCATGTCTCCCGTTAACAAAGAAGCTATCTACATCAACAAGATTCTTAATCAAATTGTAAGAAACAAAGTCAGCGATAATATCGTTTGGTCTGGAAATCAAGCCGTTATAATAGCCAATTGGAATGTTCTTCATGGGAGAGGGGAGCGGCCACCTAACGAAGGAGTTCGTATAATAGAAAGATTATATGTGAGGTGAGACTATGAGCTGGGAAAAAGATCCATTATGGACTAAAGCACGTCTTTTTCTTAAGTACGCATTTGAAGATACAGAACGAGATGATCCAAAATTTGGGCTTTGGTGTTCTATGGGGTTGGAACTTCTTGCTAGAGCATCATTATCATCAATAAGCCCTACATTACTTGCTCTACCTGATCGCAACCATATATATCTTCTTCATGCTCTGCGCAAAGAAAGTGAAGTCCCGTTTCCACAATCTATTCCTGCAGCTGTCGTATTTGATCTTTGTAAAAAAATATACCCAGGTTTTTCTGAAGAAGATCACAATATTGCTAAAGCATTGCTTAGTCGACGAAATGCTGAACTGCATTCAGGGACGGCGGCCTTCATTGAGTACAAATCAAGTCAATGGCTAACTGGTTTTTATCATGCTTGCAAATCTCTTGTCACCACATTAGAAAAAACATTAGTAGATTTATTTGGAGAAGAGGAGGCAAGATTAGCAGAAGAAATTCTATCGGGAAACCGTGAAATAATTAAAACCAACGTATTGGCTGGCATAGCTGCGCATAAAAAAGTATTTGAGTCAAAAAAACGCGAAAACAAAGAAAAGGCAAAAATTGATTCAGAAAAATTAGGTTTAGAATTGTCAACTCAACGACATCATAGGGTTACCTGTCCTGCGTGCCAATGTGTAGCGACGGTGCAAGGACGAGAATTTGGTAAGGAACACGTAGTATCTGAAGCAGGGGGGAATATTACCATTAAACAAGCGGTGCTACCAACTAGTTTCTCATGTTCTGCATGCGGACTTAATTTTACAACTTTTACAGAACTAGAAATAGCAGGCATAGGGAACTCTTACACTCGTAGGAAAACTTGTTCTGCAGCAGAATATTATGGACTTATCGATCCTGAAAATATTGATGAGTATCTCGCATCTGAGCATGGAGATTTTTTAGAATATGACAATGAGTAATTAATGTTTCTGGGAAATAATGGTGTCAGAACTCAACAAGTCATCAATTCCGGGGATACATCATCTACCCGCTAACGGGTGGCTTGGTTTAGTTTTGAGCGGGGCATAAAGGCAAGGAGCGGGCACGGTGTCCCGACGTGTAACGTCGGGACGAGCGACGCAGCCGACCTGAGTGCAGTCCCGCCACGCTGGGGCGGGGCAAACGTCCCCGCGAAAAACAAACCAAGACAGCCTGCCTGCCGGCAGGCAGGGACCCGTTACCTTGTAAAATGGTGAACACGGTGACAGTCACAAAAAACGTGACAGTCACCGTGTTCCGATAACTGTAAACCGAAAACCTAACACCGAGCACCAATTACCGAGTATAAAAGATTGCTTCGTCGCCCGCCACAAAAACTTTGGCGGGCTCCTCGCAATGACACGATTTTAGATTCTTCGTCGCTTCGCTCCTCACACAATAGTTCCGGGGACACGATACTTAATTATTACCTTACACCCGGAGCAGATCGCACCTATCATACCTATTAGCTGGAGTGCTGCGGTGCACCCGGCGCTGATTGGAAATTGCGCCGGTACGCGGCTTTCTGCCGCGGATTCCCGCTTTCGCCCGCCACAAAAGCTTTGGCGGGCTCGCGGGAATGACAGGTGAGGGTGCGTGCGACCTGTGTCATGTGAGTTGTGACCACTGAGTCTGTCTATGTTGTTTCCCTGATCCCCTAGTCCCGGATTACCTGTTCTCCGGATATCTCTGTGACCTGAAGCCTGCGAATCTGTTTACCCTGAGCTTGTCGAGTGGTGCCCTGCGACTTTTTTAAAACATTTTCGTTAGATCTTGCTTTCTCAAACGTCTATTGTTAGTGAGGGTATGTTGTTCTCGGTTTTCGGCGATTACCGATAACACCCGGCGCTAATCGCACCCAGCATGCCTATAAGCTGGGGTGCTGCGGCTGCACCCGGCGCTAATCGGAATTGCGCCGGTACGCGCTTCTGTCCAGAAAGGACGCACCCAGCATTCCTATTAAGCTGGGGTGCTGCCGCGGATTCCCGCTTTCGCGGGAATGACAATTAGGATGAATGCGGGAATGACAGTGCGGGGCGCTGAGGCGGGCATGACAGGGAGATGAAATAACTGTTGATAATAATGAAAAAATCTTAAAATAAGGCTTGAAACCTATACGTCAATGACGTATACTTAAAGCAGGAGTAAATAGTGGAAATTAGAGAAACTCGTATTTTTACTGAGAGAATTACAAATATTCTTTCTGATGACGAGTATCGCCAATTGCAAGGCAAGTTAGTGAATAATCCTGAGGCAGGGGCGCTTATCCCCGAAGGACAGGGGTTAAGAAAACTCAGGTGGGGTATTTCCGGCAAGGGCAAAAGGAGCGGGTTGCGGGTTATATATTATTGGTATGCTGGGGACGAGATAGTATATATGCTTTTTGCTTATAAGAAATCTGAAAAAGAAGATCTAACAAGTAAACAGACAAAAGCCCTCATTAAGTATGTGAAGGAAGGTGTGCTATGAAAGATAAAGACTTTGCGGATTTATTAAGAAGTATCGACCAAGCTAGAGAAATACATGCGGGCAGAATGAAGCCCGGTAGAGTATTTAAGTTCCATCCATTGGCGGTAACTAAGATACGTAAAAAGCTTGGAGTGTCACAATCTGAATTTGCTGGTTTAATAGGGGTTAGTGTTAATACTTTACAGAATTGGGAACAAGGAAGAAGAAAACCCGAAGGTCCAGCCTTAGCTTTACTTAAAGTTGCGGAAAATAATCCCAAAGCTGTTATACATGCTCTCCAGGTTTAATAGTTGCCTTGGGCATAATCCCGGGGATACTTAATTGTTTTAGATCCCCGCTTAAAGCATGCGGGGATGACGTGGGGACGTAAGGAAGACAACAGTTCTGGGGCCCACGTCACTTAATTGACGCTCGCTGACTGCCGCGCACCGCTCGCCGAAAACCGAAAACCTAACCCCGAGCACCGATAACCGAGTATAAAAAGATTGCTTCAACCCTGCTTCGCAGTGTTTCGCAATGACACGGGAGCACCTGTCGACTATGGACTACCTGTGACAATCTCTCTCAGTAAACTAACTCCAAAAAACCGCTTAAATATACAATCAATTCCGGGGACACGTCACTTAATTGACGCTCGCTGACTGCCGCGCACCGCTCGCCGAAAACCGAAAACCTAACACCGATCACCGATTACCGATTATAAAAGATTGCTTCCTGCCTACCGGCAGGCAGGCACCCCTTCGGGGTTCGCAATGACACATACTTTAGATTCCCGCTTTCGCGGGAATGACAAGGTTTCGCAATGACACGATTTTGGATGCCCGCTTAGAGCCGAGTAACCGACCGGGCATTGAATTCCGGGGACACGATACTTAATTATTACCCTGCACCCGGAGTAGATCGCACCCAGCATTCCAATAAGCTGGGGTGCTGCGGTGGATGCCCGATTAAAGCCTACCTGCCGGTAGGCAGGCATTCGGGCATGACAGGTGGACGAAATTTTCAATGGTAGGAACAAATAGCCATCGACTATGGATTACCTGCGACCTGTGACGTGTGTCATGTGACTTGTGTTATGTTTCCCTTGCCCTCTCATACCTTCTAAGCTAAAATGTCGAATAAGAATTAATTTTAACCCCGGAGGCCTCATGATCACTTGTTCATCTAGTTGCGGTCCTGCGCCAAGCATAGTGTTTCTTTTCCCCGCGATAATATTCGGGATCTTTTTCGTGTACGCGTTTTGTATCAATAAAAGGAATAAAGACGCCCTTAAGAACCTCACCGGTGTTTTAAAGGGCGGGATCTCGAAATCGTTCTTCCTGAATGCCTTTGAAGGGCAGTATGAAGGCCTGCCGTTACAAATATCTCTTACCCCCGGCAGCAAGAATACCCCCCCGTATTTAAGGATAAGCTTAGCGAAAGAATCGACCTTCAAATTAACTATCTATAAAGAAAATGTCTTAAGCAGCTTCGGGGAGAAGCTCGGGCTCGTCCATGAGGTCAAGGTCAATGACGAGGCTTTTGATAAAGAGTTTCTCATCTTTTCCAATGACGCAAACCGCGTTATGAGTTATCTGGCAGGCAGTATTGATAAAAAGAACGTGATACGGGAATTGTTCAATCATCGCTTTAACGCTTTGATCATTGACGGAAAGAAAATCTTGATCCAAATGCCTAATTACAATGTAAATTATGACCTTCAGTCGCTCCAGGTAACTACCGCGCTGCAAAAGCTTAATATTCTGGCGAAAGGGTTGATGTAGATATTTGAAAACACGGTGAAAAACACGGTGACAGTCACGAAAAACGTGACAGTCACCGTGTTTTTCTGTGACCTGTGCCCTGAGACTTCCTTTCTCTCAACAACTTTCCCTTGTAGATATAGGTAAGCTGGGGTATAATCAGTTTTAATCAGTAGCATTTATAGTAAAGATCGTTAATGATGCCAAATTCATCTGATTTGGCATCTTAGCTTTATTCGGCGGTAATCTTTTTATGAAATTAGGCCTTCATGTTTCAACTGCGGGGCATATTTACGAAGCGGTCAATCGCGCGGCGGCGCTGGGCTGTAACACGATGCAGATCTTTTCGCGCGACCCCTTGCAGTGGCGTAAATCGCACTTGAAAAAAGAAGATACCGATGAGTTCCTGAGGTTGCGCGCCCAGCATAAAATTTCACCGGTTTTCGCGCATGTGTCGTATTTGATCAATTTAGCTTCGCCGTATAATATCTTATACCGCAGCTCGGTCAAAGCCTACATCGAAGATATAAAGGAAGCCCAGAGCCTGGGTATTGAATATATCGTGACCCACATGGGAAGCCATAAAGAAAGCGGCGAGGAAAAGGGCTTGAAACGGATAACCGCTGCCATTAACCGTATCCTGGATAAAACAAAAGATTATACGGTCTCGATATTATTAGAGAATACCGCGGGTTCCGGCTCCTGGCTCGGTTACACCTTCGAGCATCAGCGCAGGGTCATCGATCAGGTGGAGAATAAAGCCAGGGTAGGGATCTGTTTCGATACCTGCCATGGTTTCGCGGCAGGCTTTGACCTGTCGACTGCCGCCGGGTATAAGCAGACGATCGCGCAATTAGACGATGTCGTCGGCATCGATAAGCTTAAGCTTATCCATTTGAACGATTCTAAAGATAAGTTGTCCAGCCATCGCGACCGGCATGAACATATCGGTAAAGGGGAGATCGGTTTGGAAGGCTTTCGCCGACTGGTGAATGACCCGCGGCTTGAGGATGTTTCTTTTATCCTGGAAACGCCCAAGGACGCCGATGGCGATGAACTGAAGAATCTGGAAACGGTCAGGAAATTAAGAAAGGCAAAAGAGCAACATGTCGTATAAATTATTGATCGCTGATGATGATAAAGAGATAGTTGATATTATGCGTACGAGGCTCCTGCGTGAAGGCTATGAGGTTTGCGTGGCTTATGACGGGGCGGACGCCCTCATCCGGGTAAAAGAAGATAATCCGGATCTTGTCCTTTTAGACCTGACCATGCCGAAATTAAACGGCTTCGAAGTCCTCAAGGAAATACGTTCGAGTTTTCTCGATAAATGGCGGCCGGTGATCATTATCAGCGCCCAGGCGGAGCTGGAGACTTTGAAGGCCTGTTATAATATGGAAGCAGACCATTATTTGACCAAACCCTGCCCGATGGAAGATGTTTTACGCGGGATACAAACGATGCTGTCCCTGATCCCTGTCCGCATACAGCGTTAAGTTAAACGATGACCTATTCATTCAAAGAAATAGAAGAAAAGTGGCAGAAGCTCTGGGAGGAAACGGGGGCCTTTAAAGCTGTTTATGATGCCGCCAAGCCCAAATATTACCTTTTAGAGATGTTCCCTTATCCGTCGGGAAAGATCCATATGGGGCATGTGCGTAATTACACTATCGGCGATGTCGCCGCGCGTTACCGTATGATGCGCGGCTTTAATGTTTTGCACCCCATGGGCTTCGACGCTTTCGGCCAGCCGGCGGAAAATGCCGCGATAAAGAATCAGACCAAACCCGATACCTGGACGCGTAAATGTATTGAGTCGATGGAGACCGAGCTTCAGAAGATGGGTTTTTCATATGATTGGTCGAGGGAGGTCTCTACCTGCGACAGCGATTATTACCGCTGGAACCAGTGGATCTTCCTGAAGATGTTCGAACGCGGCCTTGCCTACAAAAAAGCCTCAAATGTGAACTGGTGCCCTTCTTGCGAGACGACCCTGGCGAACGAAGAAGTTATTGACGGGGAATGTTGGCGCTGCCATTCAAAAGTAGAGCAGAAGGACCTGGAGCAGTGGTTCTTAAAGATCACCGATTATAAAGAGCGTTTGCTTGAAGACCTCTTCTTGCTTAAAGATTGGCCGGAACGGGTCAGGGCGATGCAGACCAACTGGATCGGCAAGAGCCAGGGCGTCGAGATCTATTTTCCGCTTAAAGACAGCGATAAGGTCATCCCTGTTTTTACCACGCGCGTGGATACTATTTTCGGGGCGACCTATGTTGTGTTAGCGCCTGAGCATCCTCTGGTCAAAGAAATAATCAAGGGTAAGCCCCTGGAAAAAACGGTACTCGCGTTTATCGAGAAAACCGCCAAAGAATCCAAAGATGTGCGCACCAAAGAAGACGTGAAAAAGCAGGGGATCTTTACCGGATGCTCCTGTATCAATCCGGTCAATAAGGAAGTTATCCCGATATGGGTCGCCGATTATGTATTAATGGAATACGGGACAGGGGCGATCATGGCTGTGCCGACGCATGACCAGCGGGATTTTCTTTTTGCCAAAGAGCATCACTTGCCGATGCGCGTTGTCATCTCGCCTGCCGGCGATCGGCCGCTCACTGTCGAACAGCTCACGGAAGCCTATGAATCCGACGGTATCCAGGTCAATTCCGGCCTGTTTAACGGCTTGCCGAACCAGGAAGCCAAGTTCAAGATAGCGCAATGGATGGAAGAAGAGAAGACCGGTTCGATCAAAGTCCACTGGCGCCTGCGCGACTGGTTGATCTCCCGCCAGCGGTATTGGGGCACGCCTATCCCGATGATCTATTGTAAAAAATGCGGGATAGTGCCTGTGCCTCATCAAGATCTCCCCGTTGAGCTGCCGAAAGACGCTCCTTTTACCGGCGAAGGGGGAAGCCCGTTAAGCAAGGTCAGCGAATTTGTAAATGTCGCGTGCCCGAAATGTTCTGCTCCCGCCCGGCGGGAGACCGATACCATGGCTACTTTTTTCGATTCTTCCTGGTATTTCCTGCGTTTTTGTTCGCCGAAAGCGGGCGAAATGCCTTTTGATACCAAAGAAGCGAAATACTGGATGCCGGTCGATCAGTATATCGGAGGCATTGAACACGCGATATTGCATCTTTTGTATTCCCGTTTCTTTACTAAATTTTTCCAGGACCTGGGGATGATCGATTTCAATGAGCCGTTCAAGCGACTCCTGACCCAGGGGATGGTCTTAAAAGACGGGGAGGTAATGTCGAAGTCCCGCGGCAATATCGTCGACCCTGATTCGATGATCCAGAAATACGGCGCCGATACGCTGCGCTTGTTCATCCTGTTCGCCGCTCCTCCTGAGACGGAATTGGAGTGGGATGACCGGGGCCTGGAAGGGGCGTTTAAGTTCCTGAACCGTATCTGGCGCATACAAGAGAACCTGAAAAGTAAGGCTGATCCCTCGCTTGAGCGCGCGTTGCATAAAGCGATCAAAAAAGTCAGTGACGATATCGAAGGCTTTAAATTCAATACCGCGATAGCCGGTTTAATGGAATTTGTTAATACGATTTATCAGTCGGGAGCGGATAAAGAAATATTTTCCAAGCTTATTATCCTGGCCGCTCCTTTTATCCCGCATTTTGCCGAAGAGTTATGGCAGAGTATGGGGAATACTCAAAGTATCTTCAAAGCGCCGTGGCCCGCCTATGATCCCCGGATGCTGATAGAAGAGAATGCCACGATCGTCGTGCAGGTGAACGGTAAAGTGCGTTCGAAAGTGGAGGTGCCTGTCGACATCGGTGATGATGCCTTAAAAGAGCTTGTGCTTGCCGATGAAAAGCTGAAACCCTGGATAGAGGGGCATGCCATTAAGAATTTTATCGTAGTCCCGCGTAAGATCGTTAATATTGTGGTCTAAATATTTAAACCTGCGTATGAAACGACGTATCCTGCCGTTATTTTTCCTTGTTTTTTCCCTTTTGACCCCTCGCGCGTTTTCTGGACCTTCCGGAGATCATTGCTTCTTATGGGAGGTCCGGCAGGGGCAGTCTTTAGTTTATATCTTAGGTTCGATCCATATCTTTAAGAATGAATTATATCCTTTAGACCCTCGCATAGAAGAAGCCTTTAATAGCTCTGAAACGCTTGTCGTTGAGGCGGATATTAACCAGGCGAGTTTTCTTGCCCATGCTTCAGTGTTGGAAAAGGCGGTTTATCAGGAAGGCGATTCTCTGGAGCAGCACCTTTCACCGCAGGCATATGAGCGGATCCATCAGTATTACCTTCCCCTGGGGCTTGATCTAAGCTTGTTCGGGCAGTTTAAACCCTGGTTTGTCGCGATGCAGGCTACTGTCATGGGATATTTACAGTTAGGCTATGACCCGGCTTTCGGGATCGACCTGTATTTCCTTAACAAAGCCTCGTCGGTGAAGAAAATAGAAGAGCTGGAAAGTATCGAGTTCCAGGTCCAAATGCTGGATGAGATGCCTGATAAGGACCAGGAATATTTCCTTCTTTCATCCCTGAAAGATGCTGATAGCCAGGAGCAGGAGATGGATACCTATATTCAGGCTTGGCTTACGGGAGATATTGCCTCTCTTGAGAACGCTTTGTTTGAGAAATTAAGGGAACAGCCTGAGAGCTTAGGAATGTATGAGGCTTTACTTTTTAAAAGGAACAGGGGGATGGTGTCAAAAATAGAAGGGTATCTGCAAAACCCGGGTACTTATTTTGTGGTGGTCGGGGCGGGACATTTGGCAGGTGATAAAGGTATTCTTCAATTGCTGCGGCAAAAAGGCTATTCGGTGCGTCAGATATAGCGCGGTTAGCGGTATTCGGTTAAAAAAGGTGACAGTCACCATAAAGCGGTGACAGTCACCTTTTTTTATTTTTTGCCTTTTTAGATTCCCGCTTTCGCGGGAATGACAGTCCCGGATCCCCTAGTCCCGGATTCCCGGTTCACCGGATATCCGAATACCAAAAGATTGCTTCGTCGCCCGCCACCAAAACTTTGGCGGGCTCCTCGCAATGACACCATTCCGCATTTTTACCTTTTGGTTTCTAACTTTTGACTTTTTCTAAATATTTCTGTTAGATTTGCCGTTCTCAAACGTCTATTGTTAGTGAGGGCATGTACTCGGTTATCGGTGCTCGGTTTTCGGCGATCACCTATCACCTATAACCGAGAACCAATAACCAGTTATATTCTATATAATCTACTATGTTCTCCTTTACTAAACAGGAACGCCAGGTGCTGTTATTTTTGAGCGCCGTCGCGCTTTTGGGCATCGGTATCAGTTTTTGTTCTAAGATCAGTAAACCCCTTATGAAGGCGGTTACGGTGCAGGAAGCATTGACTAAACTTGATCTTAATCAGGCAGGCATTGAAGATCTGGTGGTGAATAAGATCGCCACGAGGAAATTAGCGCGGAATATTATCGATCACCGTAAGGAAAATGGTAATTATCGTTGCCTGGAAGAGCTGAAGAATGTCAAGGGTATAGGCGACTACCGGTATGAGAAGATGAAAGAAAGCTTGTATGTGGAGTAAAGGGTTATCACCGAGCACCGATAACCTGTTTGTATGAGAAATCCTTTATTAATATTAACGGTCATCTTCTGCGCGGGGATCCTCACCGGGAAAGGATTTCGCGTCCCGCTCTTCTGGCTTATTGGGCTCAATGTTTTGTTCCTTATTTTGAGCTCTCTGTTTTTGAAAAAACAGCTGCTCTGTGATATCGGTTTAACTATCCTGGCCTTTCTTTTAGGGATGACCGTATATACTCATCAGCTTATCGTCCCGAGGGACCACATTTCCCGCCTTGTCCAGTATGATACCAAGCAGCTATGCGTTCTCGAAGGGTATATTGAGGATGATCCCCAGTTGTCCGCAGGCTTTACTTCTTTTATTATGCGGGTTCAGGCCATCACTCGCGCGCGTTTAAGGCAGCAATGCCGCGGGAAGGTGCTGGTTTTTCTTAAGGGCAGTAAAGAGCTTCACTATGGTGACGGCATATCTATTCGCGGATATTTGTCTTACCCGTATATGCCCGGCAATTCAAGTTATCGTAATTATCTTTTGTCAAAGGGGGTAAGTTATATCATGCGCGCAAGCAGTGGAAGCGATATTGTTTTATTGGCGCGAAGGGGGAGTTTTTGGGTCAAAGAATTCTCGCTTTTATTAAAATCCAAGCTGGAAAGAGTTTTTTATAAGCAGGTTTCTTTTGGTGCGGCCGGTATTCTGGACGCCATGGTCCTGGGAGAGAAGCGTAATATCAGTATTGTGACAAAGAATTCGTTCGTGAAATCAGGGACCGCGCATATACTCGTTGTCAGCGGTTTTAATGTCGGTATAGTTGTTTATGGAGTGCTCCTGGCCTTTAAATTGCTGCGGCTTCGCCGCGCTGTTTGTTTGTGCGCGGCTATCCCGATAGTCATAGTGTATAGCTTTATGACAGGAGCCTCTACGCCGGTAATCCGCGCGGCGGTCATGTCGATCCTTTTAATGGGAAGCGCGCTGCTTAAACGTGAGCCGGATATTTATAATTCATTGGCGCTTGCCGCTCTCTGCATTTTATCCTTTAATCCTAACCAGTTATTTGACATAGGCTTTGAGCTTTCCTTCGTGAGCGTCCTTTCTATAGTGTTCCTTTACCCCCGCATGCAGGCTTTAGGATGCCGCGATAAGATAAAAATACGTTTTTTAAGGTACCTGCTTGATGCCTTTTTAGTCTCGAGCGCGGCCTGGCTGGGGACTATGGGATTGATCGGGTATTATTTCAAGATATTCTCTCCTGTCACGGTTCTTGCCAATATTATTATCGTTCCTTTGGCGTCTTTGATCACCTGGTGCGGTTTCAGCCTGTTGCTCGCGGAATTGCTATTCCCGGCATTCGCGCCATTCTTCGCCCGCAGTAATGAATTTGTCGTCGCGCTTCTGCTCCATTGTAACAACCTTTTAATTAAGATCCCCGGAGCATATTTCTATTTAAGGTGATCGGCTTTCTGCCCAGCAAGGACGCACCCAGCATTCCAATAAGCTGGGGTGCTGCCGCTGCACCCGGCGCTGATTGGAAGTTGCGCCGGTACGCGGCTTTCTGCCGCGGATTCCCGCACAAACAGTAAGTAAACAAGGCGGGAATGACGTGGAGGGGTAAATAAGAGAGCCGGAAGTGATAATTGATCTGTGATGTTGCCGCAGCACCCCGCGCTAATCGCACCCAGCCTTATTGGAGTGGCTGGGTACGCCGCTTGCTGCGGCGGAATTGCGCGGGTACGCTGCTTTCTGCCGCGAGAACACTATTGACAAAACTGCACCCGTATGTTACATTAACTAACTATGAAAAGGGCCGTGATAATATTTTTTATGATCTTCGGTTTATCGGTGACCAACGCTTATTCCTACTGGATATGGAGCCCGAAGACCGGTAAATGGATCAATCCTAAGACCGCAGCAAAGCCTTCTCCCAAAGAGCAATTTGACCTGGCTAAAAACCTGTTTGAGTTAAAGAAGTACGAAGAAGCTAAACGGGAATTTAAGAAGATCCTGCATATTTATCCGAAATCAGTGGAAGCTTCGGAAGCGCAGTATTACCTGGCGCTGGTCGAAGAAGAGAATAGTAATTTATACGAAGCGTTCCTCGCGTATCAGAAAGTCATCGATAAATATCCTTTTTCTGAACGGATCAATGAGATCGTTGAGCGTGAATATAAGATCGGGGAATTGTTCATGTCGGGAGAAAAGCGTAAAGCCCTCGGCTTGAGCTTGCCCGTGGAGAACCCGGCAATAGAGATATTCACCAAGGTCATTGAAAATTCAAGCTTTGGGCCGCTCGCCGCTAAGGCGCAATATAAATTAGGCCTGGTGTATAAAGGCCTGGCGCGGCTTTATGAAGCGGAAGCTGCTTTTGAGAAGGTTGTTTCTAATTATCCGGGTAGCGAGTGGGTGACGGCGGCGAAATACCAGATCGCTTCCTGCCGCGCGGCGGTATCCAAAGGCCCGGATTACGACCAGGGCGCGACCAAAGAAGCTATGGAGAAATTCGAGACTTTTACCAAAGAACATCCCGAAGCTATCCTTTCAGAGGACGCCGAGAGGAATATCCAGCAGTTGAAGGAAAAAGAAGCGGAGAGTAATTATAGTATCGCCAGATTTTATGAGAAACAAAAAGCATTTGATTCCGCTAAAATTTATTATTCCGAGATCGTAGATAAGAGTCCGAAAAGCTCCTGGGCGCTTAAAGCGTTCGAGAGGATGAGGATCTTAGAGGCGCGCAAGAATGAACCGGGTAAGAAAATCAAATAATATATGGGCGGCGGTTTTATTGACGGTTACGCTGGCGGCATGCGCCGGCTGCGGTTATACGACGCGCTCCGGGATCGCCAGCACGTATAAGTCTATTTATATCCCGCAGTTTGAGAACAGGATCGATATTACCCGGGAATCAGACGCGGCAAGCAGGTATAAGACCTATAAACCGCTCTTGGAAGCGGATATTACTAAAGCGCTGATCAACCGTTTCCTTTTTGACGGTAACCTCCGGCCCGTAAAAGCCGGGACCGCGGATGTGACCTTAAAAGGCGAGCTGGTGGAGTTCAGGCGGGAGGCGTTACGCTATAGCTCCGGCGACATTGTTGAAGAATACCGCCTGGTCCTGGTGGTCAATATAAGCCTTTTGAGCAACCCGGAAAAGAACATTATTTGGGAAGAAAAGAATTTCGCGGGGGAGTCCACGTATTTTACTTCCGGTGTTAACACTAAATCTGAAGGGACCGCTATTAATGACGCGGTTACGGATTTATGCCGCCGTATCGTTGAGCGTACTGTTGAACAATGGTAATTAAGAGTTGAAGATCAAAACTTCCTTGTTGGTTTTTGATGCGGGGGTTTTGATTTTTTAGTTTACAGGCTTATGATATACGTATTAGCCGGCGAGGATACCCTCGCCAAAGACGTTAAAATGAATAAGCTGAAAGCGGAATTCCTTCCCCGGCATTTAGAGGAGTTTTCGCTGGATACGCTTTACGCTAAAGAATTAACACTGGCGGGCCTCCAGGAACGCCTCTTGTGCCTGCCGGTCAATGACGGTAAGCGCGTGGTAGTGATAAAAGACGCGCAGGAACTTAAGAATGATATCAAGGAATTCCTTGTCGCGTACGCGAAAGCGCCTCAGGCGGGGGTTGTCTTGATCATTGATTTCGCGGCATACAGGCCGAGCGCGGCATTCATTAAGAATATTTCTTCTTACGCCCAAGTCTGCCGTTTTAAGGAGCAGGAGGCCAGCGACACCTTCGCTCTTTGCCGGCTGCTTGATTCCAGAAAAGCGGCAGCATGCCTGAAAACATTACAGCAGCTTTTGAAGAATGGGGAGCGCCCGGAACGTATCCTGGGAGGGTTACGCTCAAGCTGGATGAGGAACAGCTCCAATCCCGCGGAGCTGAAGAAAAAACTGAAACTTCTCCTTACGTGTGATCTGGATATAAAAACAGGCAGGCTTAAACCGGCTTTTGCTTTGGAAAGGCTGATAATAAAGCTATGCGGCCCTCAAAATACTTTTAGTTAACCTGGATTTCTTTCTGTCGGCAGTTTTTGGATGTATTATGTTCTTTTTCGCGGCTTTATCGAGCAGAGAATAAACTTTTACCAAGTTCACTTTTGCTTCCGCGGTATTCTTTGACGCGACCAGGCTTTGCAGCTTCTTTAAGTTTTTCCTGAGTTCTTTTTTGACTTTTACATTTCTTTGATGTCTTTTTTTGTCTACCCTGATCCTTTTTAAGCTCGCTTTACGTTTAGGCATTATTTTCTCCTTCAATGTGGCTGCCCTGGATAAATCCGGCAGCGATTAATAAACATTATTGATAAATTGTGACATCTTTTATAGCATAATTAGCTGAATATGTCAACAGGCAAATCTAATCAGGCGGATTCTCACCGCTCTATCGCTCAATCGGCAGGCGTTATCAGTATCGCGACGCTTTGTTCTCGCCTCCTGGGTTTTTTGCGGGATATGACCATCGCGCGGCTGTTCGGGATCTATCTGTACGCGCAGGCGTTTGTAGTCGCTTTTAAGATCCCCAACTTGTTCCGCGACCTCCTGGGAGAAGGAGCGGCGAACGCGGCCTTTGTCCCGGTTTTCAGCGAATACTCGGTTAAACATACTAAAGAAGAGTTTTGGGAGCTGGCGAATATAGTCTTAAACCTGCTGTTGGTCATTCTCGCGGCGTTAACGATAGCGGGGATACTTTTTGCCCCGCTCCTGGTCCGGGTGATCGCCCCCGGTTTTGCCGCTTCACCTGAAAAGCTTGAGGCGACTATCCGTTTGACCCGGATCATATTTCCTTATGTTTTGCTGATCAGCTTGACCGCGTACGCGGGAAGTATATTGAACACCCTGCGGCATTTCGCGGTGAGCGCGTTTGCTCCCTGCCTGTTGAATATCTCTATTATTGTATGCGCGCTTCTCTGGGGAGAGGGGATCCGGGGCCTGGCAACGGGTGTTTTGGCCGGAGGGCTGCTGCAACTGGCGGTCCAACTGCCTGTTTTGTATAAAAAAGGCTTTCGGTTGAAAAGGGTCAATAAATTCCGGCATCCCGCGGTAAAAACAATCGGCAAGTTAATGCTGCCGCGTGTTTTAAGTTCCGGTGTTTATCAGTTAAATAATTTTGTCGATACTATTTTCGGTTCGCTGGTATGGATCGTGGGCGAGGGGGGTGTCGCGGTCCTTTATTTCTCCTATAGATTGATCCAGTTCCCGTTAGGCCTTTTCAGCAACGCCTTATCACAGGCGCTTTTACCGGCGTTATCCACCCACGCCCTGGAAGGTAATCATGAGCATCTTAAGAGGACCCTCGCGTGGGGACTGCGCGCGACGTTCTTTGTCATGGTCCCCGCGTCAGCGGCGTTCATGGTTTTGAGCGGCCCTATTGTTTTGACGATCTTTGGCGGCGGCAGGTTTGATCCTGATGCCGCGCGGGTGACGGCGCAAGCGCTTTTCTATTATAGTATCGGCTTAGCGGCATATGGGGGGACCAAGATCCTGCAATCATGCTTCTTCGCGTTGAAGGATACTATGACTTCGGCGAAAATGGCCGTTTTAGCGTTGGTCATTAATATTATTTTAAATGTTTTATTTATATTCCCGCTTAAGATCGGCGGAATAGCTTTGGCGACCTCAATTTCCGGTATTATCAGCTTTCTGGTATTGTTTTACAGGCTCAAACAACGGCTTGGCGGTTTTAAGCTAAACGAGATCTTTTTTCCTTTCCTGCGGATACTCGCTGCCGGTGTTTGTATGGGGCTGGCCTGTTATTACGCGGTTTTGCAGAGCGAGGATTTCACCGTAAGTTATTCTTTGCAGGTCCTGCGCCTGGCGCTCCTGGTCCTGTTCGGTATTTGTTCTTATATTATGTTTTGTATCATTTTCCGGGTTTCTGAGATCTGGGACCTGGGAAAGTGGCTCGCGCGGAGAAAGTAATTTAGTATATGCCTACTCTTAAAGATAAAATAGCTCAGATACCTGGATCCCCGGGGGTATATTTTTTTAAGGACAAGGAAGGAATTATTATTTATATCGGCAAAGCCAAGTCGCTTAAGAAGCGGGTGCAGTCGTATTTCAGCCGTTTGCTTGATTCCAAGACCCAGGCCCTGGTTTCTAAGATCACGGATGTGGAATACCGCCTGACCGATACTGAAAGCCAGGCGCAGATCTTAGAAGCCGCTTTGATCAAGGAAAACTTGCCGCAATACAATATCGATCTAAAAGACGATAAGTCTTTTCCCTGGATCCGTATTACCGATGAAGCGTTCCCTGTTGTTTCCATATATCGGCGTAAAAAATTCGCCCCAGGCGATACCTCCGTATATTTCGGCCCTTATACCAATGTTAAAGCTTTACGGCAGGCGATAAAGCTTATCCGGAAGATATTCGGGTTTCGTTCCTGTAAAAAATTGCCGAAGCATGCCTGCTTGTATCATCGTATCAAGCTTTGCCCCGCTCCTTGCATTGGCGCCGTCAGCAGCCGCGCGTACCGGGAAAATATCGAGGAGATCGGGATGTTCCTGGGATCGCGCTATGAAGAATTGATCGGCCGGCTTTCAATTGAGATGAAAAAGGCGGCCGCGGAAAAACGCTTTGAAGATGCCGCCGCGATACGGGATAAGGTCCAGGCTTTGGGGTCCATCGGCCATCGCCGGACGGGTTTCAGCCGTAAGGCCGAGTTGGAGGACCTGCGCGACGTTCTGGCATTGGATGTTTTACCGGCGCGTATTGAGGCATTTGATATTTCCAATATTTCCGGCGAGCAGGCAACGGGTTCATGCGTGAGTTTTTATAACGGGGAACCCGACAAGAATAATTACCGCAAGTTCCGTATCAAGACAGTCAAAGCGATCGATGATTACGGGATGCTGCGGGAAGTCGTCTTGCGTAGATATTCCCGCTTGAAAAGGGAAAACGCGGCTTTGCCCGACCTGGTCCTTATAGACGGAGGAAGAGGGCATTTATTGGCCGCGCAAGGGGTGATGAAAGAATTAGGCGTTACGCTGCCGTTAGTAAGTATTGCCAAGCAGCGGGAGAACATATATACTGTTTCAAGAAGGTACCCGATAAAATTCAAAGAAGATACCCCCGCGTTGAATTTGATCCGCAGGGTCCGGGATGAAGCGCATCGATTCGCGGTCTCGTATCATCATGTGCTGCGGAGGAAGAAGGTAATAGGAAAGTAGTCGATGGTCCACCGTCCATAGTCCATGGACCATTGACTATCGACTATAGACTATTTTGTGACCTGCGCAAGGTGACAGTCACAAAGTGCGTGACAGTCACCTTGCTTTTAGATGATTGACCATTGACTATGGACTACCTGTGACATGTGTCTTGTGTCGTGTGACTTGTGACAGTGATCATAGTATTTAATTATAATGACTCCATTTACCCGAAAAGTATACAAGGCGGTTTTAAGCATCCCCTTGGGAGAAGTGCGTTCCTATCAATGGGTGGCTGCTCAAGCCGGTAATCCCCGCGCCTCTCGCGCGGTCGGCCAGGTCCTTAAAAGGAATCCCTATCCGTTGATCATTCCCTGTCATCGCGTCATCGCGGGTAATGGCGGCCCGGGGGGATATTCCGGCGGGCTCAAGAAGAAGCTGTTGCTGCTTGATCTTGAACGAAAGATTAAAATATGTCTGGAGAACAAAAAATAAGGTCGGTCCTCTATTATTTGAGTGTTTTTATCTTTCTGGTTGGATTGCCTTATATTATATCATTCGCCCTCGGGTATAAGTTTGACCGCAGGAGCTTTAAATTCACTAAAACCGGACTGGTCAGCATCAAAACGCAGCCGCCGGGGGCCAGTGTTTTCTTTGATAATATGCTGTTGGCCGATAAGACTCCCGTGACGATCAATGAACTCCTTCCGGGCAGCTATGCTTTGCGGATGGAGCTGCCCGGTCATTATCCGTATTTGAGCAGTGTAACGATAGAGCAGGGCAAGGTCACGCGCCTGGAAAAAGTCATTTTATTCCCTCAGCGGCCGGAGGTGAAAAAGCTCAATAAAGAAGTGGTAACGTATTTTTTCGTCGATGAGCCGAAGGGCCTGGTGTATTATGTCAATGATAACGAGCGCTGTGTTTATCGGTCGGAGATGGATGGCTCCCATTTTGAGAAAAGCGCTGTTTTTCAGGCGATCTTTCCCGCCCCCAGGAAATGGAAGCATTCACCTGACAGGGAAAAGATACTGTATTATAACGCCAACCAGATAGGCGTAGTTATGGCTTCGGCCGGGGATAAATTACTCGCCGGCCAGGGGCAATCGTTCATTATCAATTACGCTCCCGGCGGGATCATTGATGCGTATTGGCATTCCGATAGTTATCATATCGTGCTGGTTACCTACGCGAAAGTCGAAATAATAGAAGCCCAGACAGATTCCACCCCTGTTCCCATTCTCGTCCTCAACAAGCGTAATACGTCGAGTTTTTACGACCTGCGGGCGGACGCGTTATATTTTCTTGATTCTCAAAAGGCCAATGACGGTTTATTTTACGATAATGTATATAAGCTGGAGTTGAACGCTAAACTTTATCCCTTTAAAGAGTTGATGAGGTTAGCGCCACCCTTTGAAAAAGCAGGGCAAAGACAGCATGATAAAGAGATCAAAGATCCATCGTAACCTGGAAATCTTTCCCGGGGCCCTTTCCTGGGGGATAATTATTTTTCTCGTCGCTTTAGCTATCTGGCAGCCGGTCGCCTGCGCTATTGTGATCATCAGCTTTGATTTTTACTGGATCATACGCACCATTTATCTGACTACGCTCCTGGTCATGGCGTACCGCAAATTAGCGCTGCAGAAAAATATCGATTGGATGGCGCTTTGTTCGGGCCTGCGCCCGCACAGCCGCTGGAAGAACGTTTATCACCTGGTTATTTTTCCTGTATATAAAGAAGGGCTGGATATTTTGCGGCCTTCCCTGGAAGCGTTGAAACAGAGCCATTACCCGAAAGATAAAATGATCGTGGTGATGGCGTTTGAACAGCGGCATCCTTTGGCAAAAGAGTACGCCTCTGTTCTGGAAAAAGAATTCAAACCGGTTTTCGGGGATTATGTTACCACGTTCCATCCGGATGACCTTCCCGGAGAAAAACGGACCAAAGGGGCGAATGCCACCTGGGCCGCGCGTAAAGCGCGCGAGCTGCTGGCGCAGAAAGGTATCGCCTTCGAAAATGTTATCGTCTCTTGTTTTGACGCGGATACCTGCGTTAACAAGGAATATTTCGGCTGCCTGGCGTATCATTTCCTGACGTATCCAAAGCCGCATCAGGCCAGTTATCAGCCGATCCCCGTGTACAATAATAATATCTGGTATGCCCCGTCATTCGCGCGGCTGGTGGAGGTCAGCGCTTCATTCTGCCAGATGATCGAGAGTATGCGCCTGGAGAAATTTGTCACCTTTTCAAGCCATAGTATGAGTTTTAAGACCCTGGTTGATATCGATTATTGGCCGGTTGATATGGTCTCGGATGATTCCGTGGTTTACTGGAAAGCATTTTTGTTCTATAAGGGCGATTATCAGGTCGTGCCGCTGTATACGACGGTTTCCATGGATATCGCTTATAGCAATACATTTATTAAGACCCTGGTAGTCCAATATAAGCAGAAGCGCCGGTGGGCGTGGGGTATTGAGAATTTTCCCTTTGTGGTCAGCCGGTTTTTGAATGATTGGGAGATCCCTCTGGGGCGCAAGCTTAAGAGAAGCTTCCATCTTTTGGAAAGCCATGTTACCTGGGCGGTCTGGGCGATCATCATCGCGGTTATCGCCCCGCTTCCTATCCTGTGGGGCGGAGTTTTCTTTACCCAGACGCCGATCAGTTATAACCTGCCTAAGATCACCGGGATGCTGCTTAATTTTACCTTGGGAACAAGCCTGGTTTGGATCGTCTTAAGCAGGATAATCCTGCCTGCCCGGCCAAAAGATGTATCCTGGTTTAAAAATGTCATCATGCTCCTGGAATGGGTCATTGTTCCGTTCATTATATTCTTTTTGGGTTCCACTCCCGCGTTGGACGCGCAAACGCGGCTTATGCTGGGAAAGTACATGGAATTTTCTCCTACTGAAAAGAGCAGGAAAGTGGTATAATACATATAAATTGTCAAGATAGAAAAGAGGGGTAGCGGATGAAAATTAAAGATTGCCTGCGAATGATGGTTGAGAAGAACGCGTCTGACCTGTTCTATCGCCCCCGGGGCGCGGTGCGTATGCGTATTAACGGTAAGGTTGTCCCCGTGGCCGAAGAGATCCTGACCATTGACGATGTGAACCGGGTGATGGTCGACCTGGCTAATGACGATCAACGGGAGTTCTTTAAGAAGAACCTGGACGTGGATTTCGCGTATTATTCCGCGGAGCTCAACCGCCGTTTTCGCGTCAGTATCTTTATGCAGCGCAATACCCCGTCTGTTGTCGTGCGTAATATCTCTCCGGTCATCGAAACCCTGGAGAATTTGAACCTTCCGGCGGAAGCGATCAAGAGATTGACCATGGAGAACCGGGGATTCATACTCTTGACCGGCACTATGGGCTCAGGTAAATCAACCACCATTGCCAGTATGATCGAGCATATTAATATTAACGCCAAGAAGCACATCCTGACGCTTGAAGAGCCGATCGAGTTCACCTTTAAAGATAAAAATTCCATTATCAACCAGCGGGAGATCGGCAAGGATACTTTTTCGTATCCCGTCGCACTCCGCGCTTTCACCCTGCAGAGCCCCGATATTATCTATATCGCTAATATCCGCGATTATGAAACGATGTCGTCGGCTTTGATCAGCGCGGAAACCGGCGTATTGGTCTTGAGCACGCTGCATACGGTCAACGCGTCGCAGACCGTTGAGCGTATCATTAATTTTTTCCCGCCGCACCAGCATCAGCAGATACGCACTCAATTAGCGCAGCTGCTTAAGGGTGTTATTTCCCTGCGCCTGGTGCCGACCAAAGACGGGACTGCCCGCGTTCCGGCGTATGAGATCATGCTTTTGACTCCGACGATAAGCCGTTTGATCAGGGAAGGTAAGGTCTGGGAGATGCACCAGTATATAGAGGACGGCGGGATATTCGGCATGCTTACCTTTGACCAGTGTTTGATCAAGCTGGTCCAGGAGGAGAAGATCACTGAAGAAGAAGCGATGAATTTCGCCGACAATAAAGATGAATTTATCCTTGCTCTCAGGGGTATTAAAAAAACGTAATCAGATGTTAAACGGAGGAAGTCATATGCTTTCGGATATCAAATCAAAGATTCTCGCGATACATGCCCACCTGGAACAGCTCAGAGGTTATCTTTGACATAGATACAAAGAATAAACAGATAGAGGATCTTTCGAAACAGATGTCTGATGCCGGGTTCTGGAATGACAGCGAACGATCTGCTGTGGTCGTCAGGCAATTGAAAGGGCTTAAATCTGCCGTTGAGCCCTGGGAGACCGCCTGGAAGAAATACCTCGAGTTAAAAGAGCTTTCCGATATTCTTACCGAGAGTGAACAGCAACTGATGCTTGAGGTGGAAAAAAGTACCGCTCTCCTGGAAGGAGACCTTCAAAAGCTGGAGTTCAGCACGCTCCTTGACGGTGAATTTGATAAGAATAACGCGATCTTGAGCATTAATGCCGGAGCGGGGGGGACAGAGTCCTGCGATTGGGTGGAGATGCTGTTTCGTATGTATACCCGTTTTGCCGACGCGAAAGGCTATGCGGTCAAGACGATCGATGTTTTGTTCGGGGAAGAAGCCGGTATCAAGAATGTAACGGTTTTCATGGAGGGTTTATATGCTTACGGGTACCTCAAGGCGGAACGCGGGGTGCATCGCCTGGTCCGTATCTCTCCCTTTGATTCCAATAAGCGCCGCCATACCAGCTTTGCCTCTGTGGACGTTATCCCGGAAGTAGAAGGCGATATCGAGGTTAAGATTGAAGATAAGGACCTGACGGTCGATACGTTCCGCGCTTCAGGGCCCGGCGGCCAGCATATGCAAAAGACCGACAGCGCCGTCAGGATCACCCATCTGCCCAGCGGTATCGTCGTGGCGTGCCAGAATGAACGCTCCCAGTTCCAAAATAAGCAGAACGCGTTAAAAATATTAAAAGCCAGGTTGTACGAGTTAGAGCAGGAGAAAAAAGAACAGGAGATATCAAAAGAGGCCGCCTCGAAAAAGAAGATCGAATGGGGCAGCCAGATCCGTTCCTATGTTATGCAGCCTTATTGCCTGGTTAAAGACCATCGCACCGGCTATGAAACCGGCAATGTCCAGGCGGTCATGGATGGCGAACTGGGCACTTTTATCGAGGAATACCTTAAATTACAGAAAACCAGATGACCCCGCGCTATTCGCGCCTTGGCATAAATGATTGCCAAGTACGCGCCTTATGCGGCAGCACCCAGCCTAATTGGTGTGGCTGGGTATGCCGCCTTTTGCGGCAATAATGCGCGGGTGTTGTCCTTACTGGACAAGGAGCAGCTACGATGTTAGGGTTTATTAAGAATACGATCTTGTCGCACAAAGAGAATTCGATCAGGCGCCGGTATCCAGGAGTAAACATTGTTTTACATCAGGAGATGCCGTTATCTTCGGTCGATCAAGTGGCGGCCGCGGCCGCGGCCGTGAATAATATCAATTCGCTCGAGCCGGAATTCCAAAAACTATCCGACCGGCAGCTGCGGGATAAAACAGCTGAATTTAAAGCGAAAGTCATGAAAGAAGCCGGGCGTTACGAGCCGGTGCTGGTTGACCTCAGGGATTCCCTGCAGGCGACGACCATCCCCGAAGAAAAAGACAAGGTTAAAGAGAGGATAAAGGCGGTGCGTAATAAGGTTTTCGCCGATATATTGCCTGAAGCCTTTGCCGCGGTCAGGGAAGCCTCCGTCCGCACTATCGGCTTGCGCCATTTTGATGTGCAGCTTGTCGGCGGGATCGTTTTACACGAGGGCAAGATCTCCGAGATGGCAACAGGTGAGGGAAAAACGCTGGTGGCTACGCTCGCCGCGTACCTTAACGCGCTCCTGGGGCAGGGCGTGCATATCGTGACGGTCAACGACTATTTAGCCAAGCGCGACCGGGAATGGATGGGGCCCATCTATGAATTCCTGGGTTTAAGCGTCGGGGTCATCCAGCATGACATGTCCGATGAACAGCGTAAAGCCGCTTACGGCTGCGATATCACCTATGGCACCAATAACGAGTTCGGCTTTGATTATTTGCGCGATAATATGAAATATTCCCTTCATGACCTTGTGCAGCGGAATTATTTTTTCGCTATCGTCGATGAAGTTGATTCGATATTGATCGATGAGGCCCGCACTCCGCTCATCATTTCAGGCCCGTCTGAAGACTCCACCGATAAATACTACACCGCCAAAAAGATCGCCGAGCAGCTTAAGGTGAGGCGTATCACCGAGGAAAAGCCCGAAGATAAGAACAGGCGCGACGACCTGAATAAAGGCTTTGATTATATCGCCGAGGAAAAGGCCCAGACGGTCGCCCTTACCGACGAGGGGGAAACAAAGGCGGCGCGGCTCTGGGGGATCGATAATTTACACAGTATCGAGACGATCGAATACCGCCATCATATTATCCAGGCGCTCCGGGCGAAAGAGTTTTTTAAGAATGACGTGGAGTATGTTATCAAGGACGGGCAGGTGATTATCGTCGATGATTTTACCGGCAGGCTCATGCCCGGCAGGCGCTGGTCGGACGGCTTGCATCAGGCTGTCGAGGCAAAAGAAGGCTTAAAGATCGAACAGGAAAACCAGACGCTGGCGACGATCACCTTTCAGAATTATTTCCGCATGTATGAAAAGCTTGCCGGCATGACCGGAACGGCAATGACGGAGGCCGCGGAATTCAAGGCGATCTACCGGCTCGACGTCGTTACTATCCCGACGAACAGGAAGCTCATCAGGATGAATTCCCCCGATTGTATTTATAAAACGGAGAAGGAAAAATTCGATGCCGTCGTGGAAGAGATCGTCGGGCTTTATAATTCCGGTAAGCCTGTTTTAGTGGGGACTATTTCTATCGATAAGTCGGAGCATCTCTCGGTGCTGTTAAAAAGGCGGGGGGTCCCTCATCAGGTTTTGAACGCTAAATACCATGAGATGGAAGCCCAGATCGTGGCGCAGGCGGGAAGGTTCAAGGGCGTGACTATCGCCACCAACATGGCGGGCCGCGGGACTGATATCCTCTTAGGCGGCAATGCCGATTTTATGGCGAAAACCCTGATAAAACAGAAAATGACGCCTCAAGACCCGCAGTATCAGGAAGAATACTCGAAGGTCTCACTTAAGCTTAAGCAGGAAGCCCGGGCGGAACACGAAAAAGTCGTGGGCCTGGGAGGTTTGCATGTTTTAGGGACTGAGCGCCATGAAGCCCGGCGGATCGATAATCAGCTGCGCGGGCGCTCGGGCAGGCAGGGGGACCCCGGTTCGTCGAGATTCTACGTCAGCCTTGATGACGACCTGATGCGCTTGTTCGGTTCAGACAGGCTGGTCGGGATCATGGATAAGCTTGGGTTTGAAGCAGGGCAGGTGATCGAGCATCCGTTAGTGAGCAAGTCTATAGAGATCGCTCAGCGCCGGCTTGAACAGCATAACTTTGAGATCAGGAAACAGCTCCTGGAATATGACAATGTCATGAACAAACAGCGGGAAGTGATTTACGGCCAGCGCAGGGAGATCTTAGAAGGAGTATCGCTTAAAGAAAATATCCTTGAAATTGTGGAAAAGATGCTTGATGAGATCATGGCGGTTTATATGAATGACCAGTCTCAGGAGCGCCAGAACTCCGACAGTGAATTGCTTGATGCGCTACGCTTGCGCTTCGGCTTAGAGTTGGATGCCGCGTTCTTAAAGGACAAGAACAGGGACACGGTAAAGAAAGACATCTTCGCGAAGATCGTCGAGGCTTATGAAACAAAAGAAAGAACGATGGGAGAGCCCCTCACCCGCCATTTAGAACGGATGGTCTTCCTGCAGATCATCGACGGTAAATGGAAGGACCATTTGTACGCGATGGATAAATTGCGCGAAGGTATCGGCCTGCGCGCCTATGGGCAGCGCGATCCGCTGATAGAATACAAGCGGGAAGCGTACGCGGCGTTCAGCACCATGTTTTATTCGATCGAGGCGGAGGCGGTTGAGATGATCTTTAAATTACAACCCGCGCCGCCGGAGGCGAAATTTAAGGAAGTTTTTCATTCCGGTTCGCAGGAGTTGTCGCACCCGCAAGTATCCCGGGGTAACCTGGGCCCGGACTCCCGGGCGGGGGCCATCCGTCAACAAACACCGGCCGCTGCTTCTGCCGCCGCGCAGGAGAAAGTCGGCAGAAATGATCCCTGCCCATGCGGATCAGGGAAAAAATATAAAAAATGCTGCGGACAGTAAAGGCTAACGCTCTGGCGCGTGAATTATTTCTATGCTTTATCTGCGCATTCCTGCTGGCTGCTTCATTTCCCCTTTTGAACTTTGAGCTTTTAGCCTGGGGTTCGTTTGTCCCCCTGTTTTTTAACCTCCAAAACAAATCATCGCTCAAAACATTCCTTTTATCATTCTTTACCGGCGTTTTCTTCTGGCTGGGAACGATCTATTGGCTCATTCATGTTACTGTGCCCGGAATGCTGTTATTGGCTCTTTATCTGGGGCTTTATTTCGGCATCTTCGGATTGATCTTTGCTTTTGCTTTACGCGCGCAGCCGGTTTTTTTGCGGGTATTGTTCGTTCCTGCCGCCTGGGTTTTATTGGAATACCTCCGGTCGCATCTTTTAAGCGGGTTCCCCTGGGCGCTCCTGGGATATTCGCAATATTTGAACCTTCCTGTTATCCAAATAGCCGATATAACCGGCGCCTGGGGTGTATCGTTTTTAGTGATGATGGTGAATGTGGCGGTGTACTCGGTACTCGGTTCTCGGCTGCGCAGCACCCCCAGCTTAATAGGAATGCTGGGTGCGCCCCTTCTGGGCAGCAAGCGCGCACCGGCGCAATTCCGATTAGCGCCGGGTGTGCTCGGTGGCGGGGAGCAGGGGAAAAGGGCGACAGGGAGAATTCCGTTCGGCGCAGCCCTCAAAGAATACGGTGTTGTTTTATTATTATTGGCGCTTACGTTTGGGTACGGGTATTTTAAATTACACGCGGCACAGAACAACCGGGACTCGTCGTTATTAAAAATCTCAGTGATCCAGGGGAACATTCCACAGGAACTTAAATGGGATATCCGTTCCCGGGCCCCGATCGTTAATAAATATATTGAGCTTACTTCAGCGGTAATAAGCCGGAAGCCCGATTTGATCATCTGGCCTGAAGCTGCTTTGCCGGTGGTGCCCGCGGAAGAACCGGCCTATTTTGAGCGGGTCTGTAATTTCGTCAAAGAGATCAAAACACCATTATTGCTGGGCGCGGTAACCCTGGAGGATGAAGCGTATTATAATAGCGCTTTATTATTGTCGGCAGAAGGCGAGATCCGGCAAATGTATAATAAGCTTCATTTAGTCCCTTTTGGAGAGTATATTCCTTTGCGTCATGCGCTGCCTTTTTTGGCCGGAATAGTGCCTATCGGCGATATCAGCCCCGGCAGTCAATACACCGTATTTTCCCTTCCGCATTTGGTTACCGAAAACCGTTTCTCCGTCCTCATCTGTTTCGAAGACCTCTTCCCTGAATTGTCCCGGGAATTCGTGCGAAAAGGGGCCCGCTTTTTAGTCGTGATGACCAATGACGCCTGGTTTGGCAAGAGCTCCGCGCCGTATCAGCATTGCGCCGCGTCGGTATTGCGGGCGGTGGAAAATCGCAGGCCCGTGGTACGCAGCGCCAATACCGGGATTTCGGGTTTTATTGACCCTTCAGGAAAGATCATATCATTGGTCATGGATAACGCGGGAGAAAACCGGTTTATCGACGGTTATCTTACTCGGGAAGTCGCTGCAGGGGCGCGAGATATGAGTTTTTATGCCCGCGCGGGAGATGTTTTTGTTGTTGTTTGTGTTTTCATTATCCTTTGTGGTATAATAATGTCCTTTAGAAAAAGATCATCCTGATGAGTAACGGGAAACATTTATTCATAAGGCAAGAGTTGAAGCCATGGCGCAGAAAATTATTAAATACCTGCTTTTGTTCATTTTAGTCGCGTTGCCGACATACCTTGTCGCGAGTATTTCTTCTTTAGATAAAAAATATTTTCTTTGTCCTATCCCGTATCCTTGGGACATGGTTGTTCGCAGTGATTCCCGGGGAGAAGGTTTTTTCGCGGCGAAAAGAAGCGGTAAGCGCATGCATAACGGGATCGACCTTGCCGCCGATATCGGGACCGAGGTTTTAGCCTGCCGCGCGGGCAGGGCGCATACCGCGGTACAACCGCGCGGTATGGGTAATTATGTGGTGATCAGCCATGCCGACGGCATGAGCACGTTATATGGGCATTTGTCCCGGATCGATGTTTCCGACGGCGTTTTTGTCCGCCAGGGGCAGGTGATCGGGCGCGTCGGTAAAACAGGCAACGCGGACCATCCGGAGATGCGCGCCCATTTGCATTTTGAAGTAAAAAAGGATGAAGTTTATCGGGATCCTTTGGAATACCTTGAATAAGTAAAAGTTACCTGCCTCACCGGCAGGCAGGAAAGTCAAAAGGCAAAAGTGAAAGACGCGTCATTCCCGCGAAAGCGGGAATCTATGCCTGTGTAGTTTGGGTGTTAGGTAAAGTGGGTAGGTTTAAAACATATGTTCAATATAATTGTCCTCGGAATTACCAGTTTACTGATCGATATTTCCAGCGAAATGGTTTATCCTCTTTTGCCGGTTTATTTGGTTACCACGCTGGGAGCAAGCCCCGCGATCTTAGGGGTGATCGAAGGCATCGCGGAGAGCCTCGCCAGCCTCCTGAAAGTCTTTTCCGGTTATTTCTCCGACAAAATAAAGCAGCGTAAGCCTTTTACTATATTGGGTTACTCCGGTTCGGCGATCGGCAAAATTTTCCTGGTTATCTCCACCGGTTGGGGATATGTGCTTTGGGGGCGTATCATCGACCGTTTAGGCAAAGGGATCCGTACCGCTCCGCGGGACGCGCTTATCGCTGACAGCGCGCCTGACGGCAAGAAAGGGGCGGCATTCGGCTTGCATCGCGCGATGGATACCCTGGGGGCGACTACCGGTGTTATCCTGGCATATTTTTTGATCGTTAATTATAAAGGTGATTTTAAGAATGTGTTCTTGCTTTCCCTGATCCCCGCTTTTCTCGGAGTAGCTTTTCTTTTTTTCGTCAGGGAGAAAAAGAGCCCGCTTGTTTCAAGCAAGGCAAAGGTGCAATTTAAATGGGGGATGCTGAATAAGAAATTAAAGCTTTTTCTCCTTTTTACCTTTCTTTTCACCCTGGGAAATTCTTCAAATCAATTCCTGCTGCTGAGGGCAAAAGACCTGGGCAGCCCGTTGCCGCAGGTCATTCTTCTTTACCTTGTGTATAACGTGGTCTATTTTTTAGTCGCGTATCCTGCGGCCCGGCTTTCCGATAAGATCGGCAGAAGGAAATTATTGGTATTGGGATATTTGTTTTACGGGCTGGTTTATATAGGTTTTGCCTTTAATCACTCCGTCTCCATGCTCTGGTGGTTATTCGGGACATACGGGTTGTATATGGGATTCACTGAGGGCGTGGAAAAAGCTCTTGTTGCCGATGTGGCTCCATCTGAACTTCGCGCGACCGCTATCGGGCTGCACGCGACCCTGGTCGGGATCGGATTGCTGCCGGCGTCGTTATTGGCCGGCTTCTTATGGAAATTATTCGGACCCGCGGTGCCGTTTTATTTCGGAGGGATCATGGGGATCATTTCCAGTATCGGCCTTTGGGTGATTTTAAAAGGAATGTGATAACCGAAACTATGCTTGAAATCAAAGTCGTTAAGATCAAGAAGCCCGACGATATGAACGCGATAATAGGGCAGAGCCATTTTATTAAGACGGTTGAAGACATCTATGAAGCCCTGGTAAATAGCGTTGCGGGCATAAAATTCGGCCTGGCGTTTGTTGAAGCTTCAGGGGCATGCAAGGTGCGGTCGCAGGGGACTGACCGGGAATTAACCGTTTTAGCGGCTGAAAATGCCCTTGAGGTCGGGGCCGGCCACAGTTTTATTATTTTACTAAGAGACGCGTATCCGCTTAACGTGTTAAACGCGATTAAGGCTGTCCCTGAAGTCTGTAATATATTTTGCGCTTCCGCTAATCCTTTGGAGATAATTGTCGCTGAAACTCAAACGGGAAGAGGCATTCTGGGGGTAGTTGATGGTTTAAAGCCGAAAGGTATTGAGTCTAAAGAGGATGTCGAATGGCGCCATTCGTTGTTGCGTAAGATCGGATATAAACTTTAGGGAGTGTTTTTTCTGTGTGTTACCGGTATTTTTTCTTGTGTTTCTTTACTCGTTTTGCTATAATTCTCGCAAAAGAATATGGACCTTAAAAAAATAAACAAAAAATTCAGTTATTTTATCGGTTGGTTGTTGCTCACTGTCTGTTCTGCGATAATCAGAAAGACTCCTTGGCGATATCTTTATGTTTTTGCCAGGCATTTGGGTAATTTCGGTTATATCATTGCCGGCAGGCAGAGAAAGATCGCTTTAGACAGCCTGTCAACCGCTTTTGGAGGCCAAAAATCGCCTGATGAAATTCGACGGATCGCTAAAGATTGTTTTATTTATATGGCAAAATCCGGCGTTGAGCTCATCTATATGACCGAGCGGCCTGATTTCTTAAGGCAGCGCATGCAACTGGTCGGTAAGAATATCCTTGAACAGGCCTTGGCGCGCGGCAAGGGTGTGATCCTGGTCAGCGCTCATTTTGGGAATTTTCCGGTTATGCTGGCCCGTTTGAGCGTGGAAGGTTACAAGGTCGCCGCGATCATGCGGCCTATGAAAGATGTTAAAGTCGAAAAACTTTTTTTACGCAACCGGGAGAAGCTTAGTATAAATACGGTATATAGCCAGCCCCGTAAAACCTGTGTTGAGGATTCCATCCGCGCTTTACGCGAGAACAGCCTGCTTTTTATCCCGTTAGACCAGAATTTCGGCACCGCGGGGGTATTTGTCGATTTCTTTGGCAGGAAGGCTGCTACGGCAACAGGCCCTGTTGTTTTCGCGCAACGCACGGGAGCGGCTATAGTCCCCTGTTTTATTATCCGCCAGAAAGATGATACTCACAAAATAGTTTTTGAGCCGCCGCTGGAGCTGGTGGAAGGAAAGACCGAACAGGAAACAATTACGCTCAATGTACAGAAAATAACCACTATCATAGAGGCTTATATCCGCCGGTATCCTGCGGAATGGGGTTGGATACATCGCCGCTGGAAGAGTAAGATGAAAGAGCCGGCGGGTGGGGTGGATAAACAAGTAGTCAATGGTCAATAGTCCATGGTCCATAGTCGATAGTCAATAGCAGGTGCTTAACTTTCCGGTTTTCGCTTACGCTTCACCCTGCGCTTATAGGATTTGCGCAGGTGTGCTGCTTTCTGCAGCAAAAAAACTTTCGCCGTGCGCTGCAGTTTACGGCTCGTTTACGCTATAGACTTACGTAAAGAGCGTGCTGCAACTCGCCGTAAATCTTTGCGCACTGCAGGTAAATCTCAGTGCCGAAAGTTTTCAAATGTGCGCTTAAAGCAAAAACCGTAAAGTTTTACCACGAAGGTAACGTATAATCCGGGAAAACTGGAAATAACACCCGCACCTCGTAAACATGCGCAAAACTTCCTGCGGAAGTTTTATGCGCACACTCGGTGGGGTTTCGCTAAATAAAGCTTTAAGGTGCTCAAGGAGGTCGACAATGGCAGAGGAGAATAAGAAAGAGGAACAGAAAGCAGAAGCTAAGAGTTCAACAGGGATGTTTGTTAAGGTTATTTTAGGCTTTGCTTTCCTGGGATTGGCAGCGTATCTTTTAATAGGAAGGCTTTGGTGGCACCATACCTGGTTAGTGATCAAAGGTTGCGCGGCCCCGTTTTTGGTCCTCGCGGGGATCATTACCCTGGCAATAGCCAAGGAATAAGGTAAGCGTTACTTGAGCCGGAATTCGGGACGGATAGAAAACATTATCCGTCCCGTTTTTTTAAATCGGTTATCGGTGCTGCGCAGCAAGCCTATCTGCCGGTAGGCAGGCGCGCACGTGGCCATCGGATCAGCCAAGGTGCGATTAACGCCGGGTTTCGCTGGATAAAAAAGCAGTAGTGAAAATAAGACCCACACCTCGTAAGCGTGCATAAAATTTCCTGCGGAAATTTTATGTGCACACTCGGTTGGGTTTCGCTGGATAAAAAAGCAGTAGGAGCTCAATTGCCTGTTTCAACTAAGAGTGCTATAATTAATCTGCATGTTCATGAGAGCCAGTTTTATTACAGAGGGATATGAGTAAGAAAAATACGGTTTCTTTATTCATTATTATAATTATTCTAACGCTCGTTTCTTTCCTTGGTTGTAAGGCCTATAGCGCCTATAATGAGGCGAAAACAAAACGCCTGGCGCTTAAACGAAAAAAGGCGGCGTGGGATTCTTTAAGCAGGTCTTTAGAAAAGACTGTTTTGAGCTTTAAGGGCCAGGTAGGTATCGTGGTCAAGGACCTCGATACTAATTGGGAAATAGCCTTTAATAAAGATACGGCGCTTCCTTCGGCAAGCTTGGTGAAGATACCTATTATGCTTTCTTGTTATTATGCCGCCCAGGAAGGTAAGATCAGCCTGACTGATACGATAAGCTTAAGGGGCTCCGAGAAGGTCCCGGGGTCAAAGGTCTTGGGGGATGCCCCCGCCGGTTCGGTTTTTTCAATACAAGACCTGTTAGGGCCGATGATCACTGAGAGCGACAATACCGCGGCGAATGTTTTGATCGATACAATGGGTTTTGACGCGTTGAATAGTTATTTTAAAAAGATAGGGCTTAAAAATACGAATCTTTCGCGTAAAATGCTTGATTTTAAAGAGCGCGGGGAAGGAGTGGAAAATTATACGACCGCCCGCGAGATGGCGTATTTACTGGAAGCGCTGTATCATAAGAGATTCTTAAATAAAGCTGTTTCCGAGAAATGCCTGCGGCTGCTCGGGCAGCAGAAAGTTAATGACCGTATCCCCCGGGGATTGCCGCAGGGGACTCTCGTCGCGCACAAGACCGGTTTGGAAAATTATATTTGCCATGACGTGGGGATCGTTTTTACCGGTAAGGGCGATTTCTTGATCTGCGTGCTTGTCAGGCATTCCGACAGGTTTGCTAAACCGACGAAGAGATTTATATCCCGCCTTTCATCCCTGGCATATAATTATTATCAAAACCTTAATTGATATACCTGCGACTTTAATATTAGTAGTCAGGTAAGGGTAAAGAAGTTTGTTTAGTAGTTGGGTAAAGGAGTTTGGTTTAAAACAATAAATAGTAAGTTAAGTTTAAAGTATAAAGGATAAATAACAAAGGAAGATTAAAGGTCTAAGGTTCAAGGTCCCTGCCTGCCGGCAGGCAGGTAACAACCAAACTAACATCTTAACCTTCACCACAACCTATAACTATGGATCATGGACCATGGACCGTGGACTATGGACTATTTTGTGACCTGCGACTTGTGTCATGCGACCTGCGACCATTGTAATTGTACTGTTCATTTCCTTTAAAATTATTGCAAAACTCTACGATAAGAAATCTTTACTAACTCACCTTTTTTATATATAATACTAGGATATTATGGTTTAACTTTAATTATTAAGGAGGAAAAATGGAAGCATTGTTGAAGAAAGAGATCGTCGTTAATAAAACAATATGCCGGTTGATCGGGGTAGCGGGGTTTATCGTTTTAACCGGGCTGGGCGCGTTTGTTCGCGTCCCGCTTCCGTTTACGCCGGTGCCGCTGACGTTACAAACTTTTTTTGTTTTGTTATCGGGAGCGTTCCTGGGCGGCAGGCTAGGGGCTCTGACGCAGTTAAGTTACCTTTTCTTGGGGGCAACCGGTCTCTCGCTCTTTAGCGGCGTTGCCAGCGGGCCGTATTACCTTTTAGGGCCTACCGGAGGTTATTTACTTGGTTTTGTGATAGCTGCTTTCTTCTTGGGGAAAGCGCTTAAACACAGTTCGCAGAGCTTCTTGCTTACTTTCGCTATGTTTTGCGCTGCCGACGTTATGCTCTTATCCTGCGGCGTTTTATGGCTCAAGGTTTTAACGGGCCTTTCTTTCGCGAAGCTTATGCTCATCGGTTTTGTCCCCTTTATTGCCGGTGACCTGGTGAAAGCGGCTGTAGCGGCGTCCCTCTACAAAAAGCTCAAAACCCGTATTGAAAATATTTTTTAATTATATTTATCGCAGGGCGCACAAAGGAGCATCCTCATATGAAAATCAAAGAGGTCATGGTCAGGGATGTGGTGAGTATTAAGCCGCAGGAGAACGCCTACGCCGCGTGGCAAATATTGACGAATATGCAGATAAGCGGCCTTCCTGTTATTAACGCCGAGGGTAAATTAGTCGGTATGTTCACGGAAAAAGAGATCCTGGCGCATATGCTGCCGAGTTATATAGAAAACGTGGGGAAATTCATTTATAAAGAAAATCCGAAATCAACGAAAAAGAAATTCTCTGAATTTAAATCGATGGCCGTGAGTGAATTGATGCGCCGTGAAGTCGTTACCACGACTGAAGATACGACCCTTTGCGAAGTTGCCAGGGTCATGCTTACCCAAAAGGCCCGGCGAATACCCGTATTAGATAAGTCCGGAGCTGTCGTGGGAATGGTCGCCCGTTGCGATGTTTTAAAGGCTTTGGCGGGGGAGTCTCAAGAGTAACCAATAATTGATGAACATATGTTGAAGAAATTCCTTATCCTTATCGGCCTTTCCCTGGGGCTGGGATTCTTTACCAGAGGAATCGGCTTGAGCGGGTATCAATCTCTGGCAATAGCTATTTTCTCGGCGTCTATCTTAGGCACGCTCTTCTTTTGGGATTTTCGTTTAGGTTTTGCTTTCCTGGGGACTTCGATACTATTATTTACGCGGACTATTGACATGGAGCATGTGATCCAGTTCGCCTCGTTAGACGTCATTCTATTCCTCGTCGGAATGATGGTGATCGTCGCTCTTCTGAAAGAATCGGGTTTTTTTGCCTGGATCGTCCAGCTTATCCTGATGATCCGCCGCTTGAACGGCCCTAAATTTGTTGTTATTATTTCCGTGGTTTCGGCGGTCCTTTCGACCATGACTTCAGAAGTGGTTTCGATAATCTTTATGGTAGCGGCTGTCCTGGAAATTTGCGATTATTTTGAGGTTAACGCGGCCCCCTTTATCATTATTTCGGTGCTCGCGACCAATATCGGCAGCGCCGCGACCGTTTTAGGCAACCCTATCGGGATATTGATCGCGACCAAGGCCGGCCTTACCTTTGAAGATTTTATCATAAAAGCCTTTCCCTTAGCAATGGTTTGTCTTGTCGCGGCGATCATGGTGGTAATGGTCTGGTACCGTAAAGCGATAGCCGAATTATCCGTTAAGATGAAAGAAGTCGGCGCCAATGAGATCCTTATCAGTCTCATTTCGGTGCCTCCGGGTAAGAATTTAAAGATCAGCCTGGCGGTTTTCGCGGTGACCTTGTGTTTTATCTCGCTGCATCACCGTTTTGAGCTTCTTTTGCAGCTCAAGCCGAACACTATTTTGCTGACGGCCCCGCTTTTTTCATCAGGGGCGATCATGATCTGGAAATGGCAGAAAGCGCGCGAATATATAGAGAAAGATGTGGAATGGTGGACGCTGTTGTTCTTTATGCTGCTTTTTGCCCAGGCAGGGACGCTGAAATATACAGGTGCCACGGATGTTCTGGCAAGGCAAATAGCGTCAGTCGCGGGCAATAGCATATCTTCGCTTATCGGTATTGTGTTATGGGTCTCCACCATAGGTTCCAGTCTTTTGGATAATGTAGTGTTAGTTGCCGCTTTTATCCCCGTTATTCAAAGTTTTCAGGGGTTGAATATGAATTTAGAACCTTTATGGTGGGCATTGCTGTTCGGCGGTTGTTTAGGGGGGAATATCACTTTGATCGGCTCAACCGCCAATATCGTTGCTTTGGGTATTATTGAAAAAGAAAAAAAGATGAAGGTGACGTTTTTTCAATGGTTTGGGATAGGCGCAACGGTAGGGGTAGTGACCACAAGTATCGTTTGGTTATTGCTTACGGTATTGCCTTTTTACCGGTAGATGGCAGGAGCAGAAAGCTCACGCCCGGGGTGTGGGCATCGCTTGACAAAAGGATTATTCTGTGATAGATTGCTTGCAATCAAGGAGGTAGGTATGTCTCGAAAAGCGTTCTTTATTGTGGCAGTATCCGTATTGTTATGCGCGGGCGGTAAAATATGCGGCGCGGAAGACTCCGCTTTATCAGCGCCCGGGGTTGTCCCTGAGGCAGTCGCCGAAACAGCCATGGATATAGAAATGCAGTGGCTCTGGGGAGAAGCCGGCGCTATTGATACCCAAAATAAGACCTTGACCGTGAAATACCTTGATTATGAAACTGATCAGGAAAAAGAAATGCCTTTGAGCGTTGATGAGAAGACTATGTTTGAGAATGTCGCCTCCCTTGATGAGATAAAAGTGCAGGATACTCTCAGTATCGATTATATTATCGGCGATGACGGTAAGAATTTAGCGCGTAATATCAGCGTTGAGCGGCCTGAAGAACCGGTCATTCCTTTGGAAAACTTCGATCCTCAGGGAGCTGCTGAGCCTCTGCTTCAGCAGGAAGCTGCGCCGGTAGCTGACCCGCAGATAAAGGAAGAAGGCGATCCGCAAGCCGGCCTTGAGCCTCAAAAGCAATAATATTTCTTAAATTGGATAATTGATCTGCCGAGGGCGTCCATATTCTTAGATGCCCTTTTTTATTATGGATGATAAAAAGCTGGCAATATTTGATCTCGATGGAACGCTCATTGACGCGTATCCGGCGATCATCAGGAGTTTTAATCACGCGATGTCCGCGTTCGGGTACCCGCGGCAGAAAGCGTTGGTTATCCGCCGCGCCGTAGGCTGGGGGGACAGGCATCTTTTGGCTCCTTTTGTAAAACAAGGAGATCTTTCCGGCGTACTTGAAGTTTACCGTCGCCATCACAAGCGCGCTTTACGCGCCTATTCTAAAATGCTCCCCGGGGCAAAGCGAGTATTACGGTATTTAAAAAGAAAAGGGTTTATGCTGGCAGTCGCCAGTAACCGGCCGACACTGTTCTCCCGGATACTGATCCGCGCCTTTGATCTAAAGCAATATTTTGATTTTGTCTTGTGCTCGGATAAGCTTAAACGCGGCAAGCCTCATCCTGAGATCATGGAAAAGATCCTCAAAGAACTTCACGTAGAGGCAAAACATGCTGTTTATATTGGAGATATGACTATTGATGCCCAGGCAGGCAGGAGCGCGCATATCGATACTATTATTGTGACAACCGGATCCAGTTTGAAAAAAGAGATCAAGCTCGAAAAGCCTTATCGTATAATCAGCGATATGCGGGAGTTGCTTAAAATACTTTAACAGGGGAAAAACATACCTTGGTTCTCGGTACTCGGTTCTCGGCCGACAACTGATACACCCGGCGCTAATCGGAATTGCGCCGGTGCGCGCTTTCTGCGCAGCCGATAACCGAGTACTTTTCACTGGATCGGCTCATTTAACTTGACCTGAAGCGGAAAATTTGGTATAGTAGCGCTTAAGCCATGGAGGGAAAAATGAAAAAAACTATTTTTATTGTGTTGGCAGCGGCCGGTTTATTTATATGCTCCTGTTCTCAGGTATTCGCGGCTGAAAAAAAACAGAGCATAGTCCTGCTTATTGCCGAACAGAATATTGAAGGGCCTCAGCGCGCCTGGTGGGCAAGCGAGATAGATCTTTCGACGACCGAAGCCCGGCTTGTTTCAAAGTTAACGGCAGAGGGCTACGATATCCTTGAGCCTGCCGTAATGGCCGATACTATTAAAAAAGAGCCGGCCTTCCGGCAAGTGAATTTATCGGAGCAGGATTCCATAAAACTCGGGAACCTTTCGCAGGCGGATTATGTGATCATCGGTAAGGCTGTCGCTTCTGCCGGAGGAACAGTCCCGCAGTCAACGATGCGTTCCTGTTTCGCGAATCTTACGGCTAAGCTGATCAATATAAAAGAGGGGAAAGTAGCCGCGTATCTTGAATCGTCGGGTAACTCGGTCCATCCGGATGTTATTACCGGGGGGAAAGAAGCGTTGGTAAATGCTGCTGATGACCTGGCGCAAAAGTTAGTTGACGCGTTGAAGCAGTAAAGGAGAACCGGCATGAAAAGAGTATCATTCTTCCTGATAGGCAGTATTATTGCTTTTACTTTTTTAGGATGTACTACATTGCAGCAGATCACGCAGCCTACCGCGCAGGTTGATAATAATGTCGGGACCCAGCCGTTGCCTCCCTACGCGGGGCCCAGGGCGCGGATCGCCATAGCTGATTTTGATGTTAAAGCGGCCAAGGCCACCGGGGAGATAGGTTCGGGGCTGCGAGAGATGTTGGTGACCGCCCTTATTAATAGCAGCCGTTTTAGTGTAGTTGAGCGCCAGGCGTTAAGCGCGGTAATGCAGGAGCAGGAACTTTCCTCATCAGGCGCCGCGCAGCAGGGAAGCGGCGGGCCGCAGCGCGGTAAGATCAAGACCGCTGACCTGGTTGTTACTGCCGCAGTCACAGAGTTTGAGCCTCAGGCTTCAGGCGGAAGTGCCGGTATCGGCGGCGGCGGCGGCGTGGGAAGCGGGATCCTCGGAGGGTTATTGGGAGCCGCGTTAAATAAGGCCCATATGGCATTAGATATCCGTATCATCGATACTTCAACATCTGAAGTTTTGGCGGCTACCCGCGTCCAGGGACAGGCATCGGATGCTTCCGGCGGTTTTATGGCCGGATTCCTGGGTGGATGGGGCTTAGGCGGCGGGCTGTCGGTGTACGCGAACACTCCTATGGAGAAAGCTATCCGTGTTTGTATCATTGAAGCGGTGCGCTATATCTCTCAAACGATACCCGCGAATTATTACAAGTATTAAGCCGGGGCTTTTATCTTGCCGGCTATCGTATAGATTTTGTTTTTGAGCGGGTATCGGTGAGCGATACTCACGTGGGCAATAAAAGAAGTCCATATTATTAACCATTCTTTCAGGGCAGGCGTATGTCTCACCCTGAAGGAAAATTAAGACACATAACGTAAGGAGGACATCCTCCATACGTTAGTTCATCTTCACATGGGAAAACGTAAACGTAGAGGAAAACTGAATTGGCGTTCCAAAAAAGCTAATAAAGGTAGAAAACCAAACTTAGGATAAGGCAAGGCTTTCGTTTCCCTTGAAAGCAATAGTGGTATCCTATCTAAAGCCTCGTATTTGGCCAAGTCTTTCATGGTACTCATTTGGATCCTTATAAGTACTTTTGTGGTAAGCGCTCTTTCGCTGATAGGTATTATTACCCTGGCGATAAAAGATAAATTATTGCATAAGGTCCTCTTTTGCCTGATCGGATTCTCCGCCGGGTCATTGATCGGCGGAGCATTCCTGCATATCCTCCCCGAAGCGGTAGAAAACGTTGAGAGTATTAAGGTTTTTTCTTACTTTATCGCGGGGCTCATCCTTTTTTTCCTGATGGAGCATTATTTCTATTGGCGGCATTGCCATGACAGCCCCTGTGAATTTCACGCCTTTACCTATTTAAACCTGATAGGAGACAGCTTTCATAACTTTATCGACGGGATGGTGATCGCGGCGAGCTATGTCGTTTCTATAAAACTGGGCGTAGTGACCACGGTCGCGGTCATCTTGCATGAGATCCCTCAGGAGTTAGGCGATTTCGGCGTTTTGATCTACGGCGGGTTTACCAAAAAGAAAGCCTTGTTCTATAATTTCATCTCGGCATTGTCCGCGGTGATCGGCGCGCTTATCGGTTATTCGTTGACCGGTATTATCCCGTATGTCTCGAACTTTATTTTACCGCTTACCGCGGGCGGCTTCACCTATATAGCTATGTCCGACCTGATCCCTGAAATCCATAAAGAGAAGGATAAAAAGCGGTCGCTGGCGGCATTTATCGCGTTTCTGGCCGGTATCGGTTTTATGGCTCTCTTCAAAATGGCCTTTAAAGAATAACCTTCCTGTTAAAAAACGTTTTCTCAATTGCATTCTTATTTTGTTTAATATACAATAACTCAATAACCTTTATCAGAGAACGGTTTTTTTAACCGGAAGGCGCTCAAGATCAATGAAAAAATTATCGTTAGTCCAGATGGACGTTAAACAAAAGGGCAAGATCGTTGAAGTTCTCGGCGGCAAGGCATTGCAGCACCGTTTTATGACGATGGGTATTTATGAGGGAAGAGAAGTGGTGAAGTTGAGCCATTTTATTTTAAGGGGGCCGGTCGCGATGAGGGTGGGCAGAAGCGTTTTGGCGCTCGGCTATGGCATGGCGAGCAAGATCATTGTCGGGGTAGAATGATACGAAAAATATTCTTGATAGGTAATCCTAACGTCGGGAAATCCATGGTCTTTTCCCGGTTGACCGGGGTGCAGGTCATCGTTTCTAATTATCCCGGTTCCACCGTTGAGGTAGCTCAAGGGCTTCTCAAGATCGGCGATGAGAAGATAGAGGTAGTGGACCTGCCCGGGACGTATTCCCTGCAGCCTACTTCAAAAGCTGAAGAGGTCGCGGTAGAGTTGCTGCAAAAAGAAGCCAAAGACGATATCGCGGTCATGAGCGTCATCGATTCGACCAATCTTGAGCGTAACCTATTCCTGACACTGCAGCTTATTGAAGAGGGCTATCCCGTGCTCGTTTGTTTAAATATGTGCGATGATATGAAACACCGGGGTATTACTATTAACGAGGCAAAGCTTGAAGAGCTTTTAGGAGTGCCGGTGGTCCTTACCTGCGCGGTGACCGGTATGGGGATAAAGTTTTTGATTGAAAGGATAAAGGATAAGAAGGTCGGCTTGATCCAGAAGCTCGGGCATCAGGCGCGGTGGCTGGAGATCGGCAGGATCGTGGAGGCGGTGCAGCAGCTAAGCCACCGCCATCATACCTTCCGGGAGCGTCTGGAAGACGCTTCAGTTAATCCGTTGACCGGCGGCCTTATGGCTGCCGGAATATTGTTCTTAGCGTTCAAAGTGGTGCGTTTCATCGGAGAATCCCTGATCACCTACTGTTTTGACCCGATCTTTTTTAATCTCTATAAGCCGTTGCTTGATAAGCTTAGCCTGGCTTTGGGCAGCGACAGCTTCGTGTACCATCTGCTCATCGGCGACCTGATCGACGGAAAGATAGATTTCAAACAGTCTTTAGGGGTCCTGACGACTGCTCCTTATATCGAGTTTGATATGGTCCTGCCGTACATCATCGCTTTTTATTTTGTTTTAAGCTTCCTGGAGGATATGGGTTTCCTGCCGCGCCTGGCAATATTGCTGGATAACTTGTTCCATCGTTTGGGGCTGCATGGGTACGCGATCATTCCTGTGCTCCTGGGGTTCGGTTGTAACGTCCCGGGCATTCTTTCCACCCGGATGCTGGAGTCAAAACGGGAGCGTTTTATTGTTTCGACGCTTATCTCTATCGGTATCCCCTGCGTGCCTCTTCAGGCGATGATATTCGGGATATTGGGGAAGTATTCCGGGTTTTATGTCGGCGGGGTATACCTGGTATTGTTTTCTGTCTGGTTGATACTGGGGCTGATTCTTAACCGGGTAATAAAAGGATACAGCCCGGAATTCATCATGGAGATCCCGTCGTACCGCCTGCCGCCGCTGGGAATGCTTTTTCGGAAGCTTTTATTCCGCGTCAAGGGCTTCTTAATAGAAGCGATCCCGGTTGTGCTGTTGGGGGTGTTGATCGTGAATCTCCTTTTGTATTCGCATACCCTGGACCTGGTGACGGGAATATTCTCTCCCGTTATGAAGGGGCTGTTCGGTTTGCCGAACGAGGCGATCATTGCTTTGACTGTCGGGTTCATCCGTAAAGATGTCGCCGTCGGCATGCTGGCTCCTTTAGGCTTGACGGTGAAACAATTATTTATTGCCACTACATTGCTTGCCATTTCGTTCCCTTGCGTAGCTACGTTCATGGTCCTCTGGAAAGAGCTGGGATTTAAGGCCCTCTTGAAAGCCGCCGGTATTATGATCTTGACCGGAATGCTGGTAGGGGGGGTCCTTAATTTCAGTATCTTGCGTTAAGAGCCAAGCCAATAGGATTTGTTTATGAAAGCATTCGCGTTACTTTCAGGCGGCCTCGATAGTTTACTGGCGGCGCAGTTGATCCATCTGCAGGGTATAGAAGTCATCGCTTTGCATTTTAATATCCCTTTTTATTCATCAAAAAAAAGCAATAAAGAACCGGTGCCTGCGTTTGTCAGCCAGGCTGCCGCTCAAGTCGGGATACCTCTCAGAACTGTCGATATTTCGGAAGATTTCCTCAATGTTTTACTGAATCCGAAATTCGGATATGGTTCGCATATCAACCCCTGTATTGATTGCAAGATACTTATGTTCCGTAAGGCAAAAGGATTAATGGAGGCGGAAGGCGTTTCTTTTGTCGTTTCCGGAGAGGTCCTGGGGCAGCGCCCGATGTCCCAGCATCGTAAGGCTTTGGAAAATATCGATGAGGAATCCGGTTTAAAGGGTTTGATCATCCGTCCGCTCTCAGGATTGCTTTTTCCTGAAACTATCCCTGAACAAAATGGGTGGGTAGAGCGAAGCCGGTTATTGGGTTTTAACGGAAGAGGAAGAAGGCCGCAGATGGACCTGGCGGCAGAATTCGGAATAAAGCAATATTCAAATCCCGCCGGCGGTTGTTTGTTGACGGATCCTATGTTTAAAAAAAGGGTGGAAGATCTGATGAGGCACAATGAAGTGAACTTGAGGAATGTCGCGCTCTTAAAGGTCGGCAGGCATTTCCGGCTGTCGGCGCAGGCAAAGTTGATCGTCGGCAGGGATGAACCGGAGAATGAAGAGCTTATCAGGTTGTCCCGGGAAGATGATCATTGTTTTATGCCCTCACTGACCGTGGCAGGCGCGACTGCCCTGGGCGTCGGGAAATTCAGCGATGAGCTGGTCCGGCTTTCCGGCAGCATTCATGCCCGCTACTGCGATTTGCACGGCGCCAAGACAGCGCGCATCCTCTGCCGTAAGGGGGCGGCGGGTGAGGATACTGTTTTGGAAGTTACGCCGCTTGAAGAAAATAAGCTTCAAGAGTTAAGGATATGATCGTATGAAGAAAGAAGCGCTTCTGTATGAAAAACTCGATAATGACGCGGTACACTGTTATTTATGCGCTCACCATTGCAGAATAGCCCGCTCACAATTCGGTTTTTGCGGGGTGCGCCAGAATATCGACGGTGTTTTGTATACCCATGTCTACGGGGAAGTGGCGGCGCTTAACGTTGACCCTATTGAAAAAAAACCGCTGTTCCATTTTCTTCCCGGCACGCAGAGCCTCTCGTTTGCTACGATCGGCTGTAATTTTCGCTGCGGATTCTGCCAGAATTGGCAGATCTCCCAGGAGTCGGTGCGGGATGCTTCAACTTTGAGAGCTCAAAAACTTTCTCCGGAGGATATTGTTCAGGCGGCCGTCAAGAACGCCTGTAAGAGTATTTCTTATACCTACACGGAACCGACGATCTTCTTTGAATATGCTCTTGATACCGCGAAATACGCCCGCGCCAGGGGCCTTTATAATAATTTTGTTACCAACGGGTATATGACCGGGGGAGCGCTTCGAATGATCGCGCCGTATCTTGATTCGGCGAACGTTGACCTTAAGGCCTTTCGGGAGGGATCATATAAGAAAGTTTGCGCCGCGCGCCTTAAACCTGTTTTGGATTCAATTAAATTAATGAAGCAGTTGGGTATATGGGTTGAAGTAACGACGTTGATTGTCCCGGGGTTTAACGATTCCCGGGAAGAGCTGCGGGATATCGCGCAATTCGTTGCTGAAGTTGATAAGAGCATCCCCTGGCATATTTCTCGCTTTCATCCTGATTATCAGTTCACCGAAAATGAGGCTACGCCTGAGAAGACACTTAAATCTGCTGAGCAGCTGGGGCATAAAGCGGGGTTGCAATTTGTTTATGTGGGTAATGCCTATGGATGGGGGAGCGATACCTATTGCCCGGACTGTAAGAAGCTTTTGGTCAAACGGGAAGGTTTTAGTATTTTAGAAAATAACATCTACTCCGGCGCCTGCGCTTATTGTCATTCCCGTATCCCCGGCGTCTTTACTTGATTTTCTACTTGTGTCTTGTGACCTGCGACTTGCGACCTGAGCCCTGTGACTTTAATATTGGTAGTCAGGTAAGGGTAAAGAAGTTAGTTTAGTAGTTGGGTAAAGGAGTTTGGTTTAAAACAATAAATAGTAAGTTAAGTTTAAAGTATAAAGGATAAATAACAAAGGAAGATTAAAGATTAAAGGTCTAAGGTTCAAGGTTCCTGTCTGCAGTCAGGTAGTTTTAAAATTTAACCTTTAGCCTTTGAATTTCCTTTGTTCTTTAGACTTTAACCTTTATCATTAACGTTCAATAACCCAACTCCTTAACCTAACAACTATACTAATATCCTAACCTTAACCACAACCTATAACTATGGACTATCGACTACTTGTGTCATGCGACATGTGACCTGTGTCTTGAGACCATGTTATTTTCCCATTGCTCAATGAGCAGTTAAGCAGTAAAATGAAGTATAGTTAGAGTAGGTCATCATTTAACTAATCGAATAAAACTATGCACCGAATCATCGTTACCTTAGGGCCGTTTACCGTTTATTCATATGGGCTTATGTTGGCCCTGGCATTTATCATTGGCACATACCTGGCCCATAAAAGAGCAAAGGCCGCGGGGATAAGCCCGGATAAAGTAACTGATCTTATTTTTTATATCCTGGTTTTTTCTCTTCTCGGCGCGAGGCTTTTCTTTGTGCTGGTTAATTTTGAATATTATAAAAGCCATTTGCTTGATGCTTTTAAAGTCTGGGAAGGCGGCCTGGTTTTCTATGGCGGGTTGATATGCGGCTTTGGCGCCGCGGCCTGGTTTTTGAAAAAGCATAAGATCCCGATCTGGAAAACGCTGGATATTTTAAGCCCTTCTCTGGCGTTAGGCATTGCCTTGGGCAGGGTTGGCTGTTTTTTGAACGGCTGTTGTTATGGAAAGCTTGGAGGAGCCTGGGGGGTGTGTTTCCCGGGTAAGGAAAATCCTCCGGCTTTTAGCCAGCAGGCACTTGATGGGTTGATCCCGCCTACTGCCGCGTATTCCCTCCCGGTGATCCCGACTCAAGCGTACGACGCGCTGGTGAATCTGGCGATCTTTTGCCTGCTTCTTTTCCTTGAAAAACGTAAAAAGCCCGACGGCTTCTTGTTCTTGTTTTTTATTCTTTTATATTCGCTCAACAGGTTCATCATTGAAGGCTTTCGGTATTATGAACAAAACTTTATTGTGTTTGGTGTAGTAACGCTTTCTCAGCTTATCAGTATAGCTTTAGCGCTCGCCTCCGCTGTAATGTTGTTTAAACAAAGCGCCGCGGGCAGGCATGGGAAATAAGGGACGGAATAGGGCCCGTATATATGCTTGATCCAAAGATAATTTCTTTAGCGGTTTTTATTGCCGCGTATGTGCTTTTTGTTTTCCTGCCGGCTAAGAGAATGCATATCGCGGTTATTGGCGCTGTTTTACTCATCGTCGCGCGAGTTATTTCTTTACATGAGGCGTTTTTAGCGATCAATTGGAATGTTATGGGTATTTTTGTGGGAACGCTGGTAGTCGCGGATGTTTTCATGAAGAGCCGTGTCCCTGCTTATATCGCTGAAGTGATCGTCGATAAGGCGCGTAATACCGCCTGGGCGATACTGTCGATCTGCGTTTTAACCGGATTTATTTCCGCGTTCGTGGAAAATGTCGCCACGGTCTTAATTGTCGCGCCGATAGCTTTGGAATTGGCCAGGAAATTAAAGATCAGCCCGGTCAAGATGATGATCGCTATCGCGGTGTCGAGCAATTTGCAGGGGACGGCGACGTTGATCGGCGATCCGCCGAGCATGCTTTTGGGCGGTTTCGCGAAAATGAATTTCGGGGATTTCTTTTTTTATAAAGGTAAGCCCAGTATATTTTTTGCCGTGGAATTGGGCGCCCTGGCGTCATTCTTTGTTTTGTATTTCATTTTCAGGCCGCATAAGGAAAAAGTGGCAGTGGTGGCGATTGAAAAGATACGGTCGTGGGTCCCGACCGTTATTTTGGTGGATTTGATCTTTTTTCTTGCCCTGAGTTCGTTCTTTGACACTGAGTTCTCCTATATGGCAGGTATATTATGCATGATAGGGGCGGTTGTTGCTATTCTTTGGGAGAAATGTGTCAACAAGAGTTCTATCGTGGAAAGTATAAAATCTTTGGATTGGGAGACGACATTTTTCCTGATGGGTATTTTTATCCTTGTGGGCAGTATCACGCTTACCGGGTGGATCGATACCATTGCTGTCTTTCTTTCCGGGCTGGTAGGCAAGAATATCTTTTTGGGGTACACATTAATAGTTTTCCTTTCGGTCCTTCTTTCCGCGTTTGTCGATAATGTGCCGTTCCTGGCAGCCATGCTGCCGGTGGCGATCTCAATGTCGAATACGCTGGGCCTTAATCCGTCATTGTTTCTATTCGGTTTACTCATCGGCGCCAGTTTGGGAGGCAATATCACTCCTATCGGGGCTTCGGCTAATATTGTTGCCTGCGGCCTGCTGAAAAAAGAAGGTTATAAGGTAACCTTTAAGGATTTTATGAGCATCGGGCTGCCGTTTACGCTGGTAGCGGTAACCGCGGGATATTTGTTTGTCTGGTTTGTTTGGGGAAGATAGGTTTTTTAAATCGAGGCGCACATGATCATTGACCCGATTTGCGGAATGCAGGTTAACCCTCAGTCATCCGTTAAAGTGACAAAGGAAGGCGTTGATTATTTCTTTTGTTCTACTCATTGCCGGGACAGGTTTATCCAGCAGGAAGGTATAAAAGATACTGCCGCCTGTTGCGCGCCTGCGCGGCAGCCGTTTTATAAGCATAAATTATTTATCCTCACTATTGTCGTCGGAGGGCTTCTTGCCGCATCGCTGTTCTTTCCTTCGCTTGAGCCGTTCCGGAAAGCGTTTCTATTATATCTGAAGTCGATTTGGTGGGCAGTGCTCCTGGGGTTATTCTTAGGAGGGGTCATTGACTACTATATCCCGCGCGAATATATTTCCAAGGTGCTTGCCCGTAAAAGCCCGAAGACGATCCTGAACGCGGTATTGCTGGGATTTTTAATGAGCGCCTGCAGCCATGGAATATTGGCGCTCGCCATTCAGATACATAAAAAAGGCGCGTCGAATCCCGCTATCGTCAGCTTCCTGCTCGCCAGCCCCTGGGCAAACCCTGCCATTACGATCATGTTGATCAGTCTTTTTGGCCTCAAGGGGGTCCTGATCATAATAGCGGCAATCGTGATCGCGATCAATACCGGCTTTATATTCATATTCTTGGAGCATAAGGGATTGATAGAGAAAAATAAGAACATTGTCAGTGTTGCCGGTGAATTTTCCATTATTAAGGATATAAAGGTCCGCGCGAAACATTACCGGTTTAGCGTTGATACGCTGGTTATTGATGGAAAAGGGGTTTTAGCCGGGGCGAGGGCTCTTGCTGATATGGTTTTATGGTGGATTTTGCTGGGTGTGTTTATTTCCAGCCTTGCCGGCGCCTATATCCCGACACATTTTTTCCATAGATTTATGGGCCCGACAGTGGTGGGGTTGTTGGTAACGCTCGCCCTGGCTACGGTGATCGAGGTTTGTTCTGAAGGGTCTTCTCCGCTTGCTTTTGAGATTTACCGGCAAACGGGCGCTTTAGGCAACAGCTTTGTATTCCTTATGGCGGGAGTCGCCACTGATTATACGGAGATAGGATTGTTATGGTCGAATGTCGGCAGGCGCGTAGCGCTTTGGCTGCCCGCGATCGCTGTCCCGCAGATCATTGTGGTCGGTTATATGATGAATAGAATGTTTAAATAGAAGGGGGTCGTATGATGAAAATAGCGCTTATTGTACTTGCGGTGGCCGTAATCGTGTTGTTGGTCATGAAAAAATGCGGCGGTGGGGGAGGTTGCGGCTGCGGCTGCGGCGGGGGCAAAAAATAAATAATACAGGGAGCGGGCTGCTATGAAGATCGATTCGATCAAGACGCAAGTAATACTTTTCTTGCCGGCTTTCGCGGTTTTTCTTTCTGTTAAAGACCGGGATGCCGCGTTTCTTTTTACGACATGTATCGCCGTTGTTTTTGCGGCTCTTTGTGAGTCGGTGTTTATTTTTCTTAAAGAGAAAAAACTGGTTTTGACCGAAAGTTCCATAATTTCAGGATTGATCATTGGTTTTGTCATCTTCCGCAGCCAACCGTGGTGGGTCTTCGCGCTTGCGGCGATATTCGCGATAACGTCAAAGCATGTCATCCGGTTTAATAATAAGCACATATTCAATCCGGCGGCATTCGGGATATTTGCGGCGATCATCTTGTTGCGGGCGCAAACTCAGTGGCAGGGCACGTATGACTGGTATATCCTGGCGCCGGCGGGATTGTACGCAATTACTAAGATCCGTAAATTAGAGCTGTTCTTCGGATACGCAGTGGTAACGCTTGTATTATTCGGGGCTCAAGCTGTAATGCAGAAGGTCCCTGTACTTAATATTTTCGGATATTTGAGTTATTTTTATATTTTTGTGATGATCATTGAGCCGCGGACTACTCCGGTAAAGCCGCGGGCAAAATGGCTTTTCGGCGCCTTACTTGCCGCGCTTATCTTTGTCTTGACCGCCCTCGGCGTGAAGTTCGACGTTGAGCTCGCGAGCCTGTTGATCATGAATATGTTTGTTGCGTTGTTGAATAAGCTGGGATAGTGCAGGTTTTCGGTTGCATGTCGCAGGTTGCAGAACACATGTAGACCATGGTCGATAGTCCACAGCCCATAGTCTATAGCTGCTTCTTGTGTGTCATTGCGAAGCCCTGCAAAACAGGGTTGAAGCAATCTTTTAAAGTTCGGTTATCCGGGAAACTGGGGCGCTGGGGTCCTGGCGACTGGGGCACTGGTGTGAAAAACTGATATAAAAATGGAGGTAAGAGATGTTGAAAATAAGCAGGCTTGCGGTGTTAGTGTTTTTTCTGGCAATAGCGACCGTCGCGTATGCTCATCCGCCAACGGATATCGCGATCACCTTTGACCCGTCTTCGAAAGTATTGAAAGCGGTCATTACGCACCCGGTAAGCAATGTGGGAAATCATTTTATCGCTAAGGTCGATGTCGGGCTCAACGGAAAAGAGGTCATTGAACATAAGATCTCGAGGCAGGATAATAATTCCACTCAAACGGTAAGTTATCTCTTGCCGGATGTAAAGCCGGGTGATACAGTATCGGTAGAAGCGTATTGCAGTATCAGCGGGAAATTGGTGAAAGAAATAAAGATTATCGAGTAAGAGGCGGGTTTTGGGAAATTTTTTTGTTCTATCGTTTTATTCGTGCTGATGATGATCCAAAAGGGCTGTTTTTAAGCTTAACGAGAGCTGAGGAGGCCAAATATGGAAGAAGAGTTCGTGAACAGGGAAAGGATCTTGTCTGATTTAAACGCTCTGGCCAATGAATATCAGGATATTAAGCAGCGCATCACGGCGGATATCGAGTCTCTGATCAAGCTTTTAAAGGAAAAGTCCGATACTGTCAATGTTTTTCAGAAAGAGGTACAGGATGCCCGGTGGTTTTTGGGGGAAGAAAAGGCCCGGCGGGATTTTATGGAAAAAGAGCTGCAGCATAAAGCCCTGTATATACAGCAGCTGGAAAGTGATCTGCAAAAACTAAGGACCTGCCTGGGAGAGTCGCAGTGGTATCTTGGAGAAGAGAGGTCAAAGCGGGAACAGCTTGAATATGAGCTGTCAGGCTGCCAAAACCGTTGCCAGGAATTAGGCGCGCAATTGAAGCATCTTCGCGGCCAGGGGTAGCCTGCGAAGCGCTTGGGTTTTTAATATAAGGTTATAGTGAAGTTTGAGGTATTTTTCCTCTGTTTTTAGAAGGGGAAATTTTTTTCTTGACAAATGATACAGTTATGGTATCATTAAGGCATGCAAAAAAGGAGGTAGGCATGAACGTTACGCTTAAATATATGTTAAGGCCAGTGGCCCGATGTAAAGAGGGTTGTCCTCTTTTGTCCCGGACATGACGTTAAACTGTCTTTTGTCCGGTGCCCGGCTGCGCAGAAAGCGCGCACCCGCGCAATTCAGATAAGCGCGGGGTGTTTTCGGCGCCCGGTTACCGGCCTATTTGGCAATCGATAACCAATTACCGCTTAAAGGGACTCTTTATGAAACTAATGACTCGTGATACGGATTATGCAGTGCGGGCGCTGTGTTTTATCGCCCGCTCAAAGGAAAAGATCATTGCCGCCTCCGATCTGGTAGAAGCGTTAAAAATACCTCGTCCTTTCTTGCGTAAACTTCTGCAAAAATTAAATAAGGCAGGTATATTGTCTTCATATAAAGGGGCGGGGGGCGGTTTTTTGTTGGATGAAGAGCCGCGCAATATTACGTTATTAAAATTAATAACTATTTTTCAGGGTGATTTCGAGCTGAGCGAATGTTTATTCAAAAAGCGCGCTTGTCCGGGGCAAAACACGTGTGTGTTGCGGGGAAAGATTAAAATGATCGAGCGCCGCGTTGCCGCGGAGTTAAAGTTGATCAATATCGGCTCATTAATTCATTAGGCGGGTTTTAAAGATAATTTCTAATTGTGAGGAATGAAAATGGCGAAAAGGCAGATGATTGAAATTGACGCGGCTAAATGTAATGGCTGCGGAGCATGTATCCCGAACTGTCCCGAAGGAGCGCTGCAGATAATTGATGGAAAAGCCCGCTTGATCAGTGATCTGTTTTGCGACGGTTTAGGCGCCTGTATCGGGCATTGTCCCCAGGGCGCTATAACAACGCTGACGAGGGAAGCTCAAGGTTACGATGAGTTCAAGGTTATGGGAAATATCGTTAAGCAGGGGGAGAATGTCATTAAGGCTCATTTAGAGCATCTTTTGAACCACGGCCAGCAGGGGTATTTGCGGCAGGCGTTAGATTTTTTAATAAACAATAAGATCAATAATCCTTTAGAAGTAAGTGTCCCCCCGGTCATGGAAAAGGCTCTTCGGTGTCCTGTGGTGAGTAAAGCTGACGCCAGTGCCCCGGGAGGTTGTCCCGGCTCAAAAATGATGGATTTCAGGGGGAATGATCTTGAGCAGCCGGAGCGCAGGGCTCATTATCAGTCGGCATCTGCGTTAAGGCAGTGGCCGGTGCAGCTCATGCTCGTGCCTGCTCATGCCCCGTTCTTGGAGAATGCCGAGGTGCTTGTTGCCGCTGATTGCGTGCCGTTTGCATACGCTGATTTTCATGAAGATTTATTGAAAGGAAAAGTTTTGTTGGTCGGCTGCCCGAAATTAGATGAATTGAGCGTTTATGGGGCAAAGTTCTCAGAGATCCTAAAACAGCATAAGATCAAGTCTATCACGTACGCGCATATGGAAGTCCCGTGTTGTTCCGGGATGATCAATGTTATTAAGTCTGCGATCGAGGCTTCGGGGAAAAAGGTCCCCTTTGAAGATGTAACAATAAGTATAAAAGGTGAGCGGCTGCGTTAAATAGGGGGGTATTATATTTTCCCGGGCGCACCAGGCGGCGGGAAAACAAATTTAGAAAGAGGAGGAAGTAAAATGTTTTGTTATCAATGCGAACAAACGGCAGGGGGAAGCGGTTGCACGAAAATGGGGGTATGCGGGAAGAATGAGGATATCCAGAGTTTACAGGATATATTATTATACGGCCTCAAGGGCATTGCCGCGTATGGTTTTCACGCGCGGGAATTAGGCGCGGTAAGCGAGGAAGTTGACGCGTTCATGCATGAGGCTTTATTTAAAACAGTGACTAATGTGAGCTTTGACCTCGATCAGCATATAGCGGAAGTCTTGAAATGCGGAGAGATGAATTTAAAGATCATGGAGGTCTTGGATAAGGCGCATACCCAGCGTTTTGGCAATCCGGTCCCTGTGGAAGTAGAAACAGGAACGCGCAAGGGGCCGGGCATTTTAGTTACCGGCCATGATCTGCTGGATCTTTATGAGCTGCTTAAACAATCGGAAGGTACGGGTGTTAATATCTACACGCACAGCGAAATGCTTCCCGCTCATGGTTATCCGCAGCTTAAGAAATTCAAGCACCTGGCAGGTAATTACGGAGGGGCCTGGCAAGAGCAGAAAAAAGAATTTAAAGAGTTCAGCGGCGCGATCCTGGCTACTACTAATTGTGTCTTGATCCCGCCTGATAATACTTATCTGGACAGGCTTTTTACGGTAGGTATAACCGGTATCCCGGACGCGGTGCATATTAAAGGAAGGGATTTTTCCGAATTGATAAAAAAAGCGAGATCATTGCCTGTTTTGCCTGAGGCCCCTTCAAAGAAGATCATGACCGGTTTTCATCATACCGCTATTTTAGGCCTGGCGGATAAGATCGTCGCCGCGGTAAAAAGCGGCAAGATCAAGCGGTTTTTCCTTATCGGAGGCTGCGATGGGGCTAAGCCGGGGCGTAATTATTATACTGAATTGGCGGAGAAAGTGCCTGCTGATTGCGTGATCTTGACGCTTGCCTGCGGGAAATACCGTTTTAATAAACTCGATTTTGGTTCTATTGACGGGATACCGCGTTTGATCGATATCGGCCAGTGCAATAACGCGTATTCGGCGATACAGGTCGCGCTTGCTTTGTCCAAAGCGTTCAACTGCGGCGTCAATGATCTGCCGTTGACGTTTGTCCTGTCGTGGTTTGAACAGAAAGCGGTTGCCATTCTTTTGACATTGCTGTATCTTGGTATAAAGGGAATCCGTGTCGGGCCTACGCCGCCGGCATTTATTACCCCGAATGTTTTTAAGGTACTTCAGGATACTTTTGACCTGAAATTGATCACAACTCCTGATAAGGATTTGGCGCAGATGCTTAAGAAGTAATGGGGGATATTTGGAAATCGGAAGAAGAGGTTATTGAGATAAGATTAAAGGCTAAAGATTAAATAACAAAGGAAGTTTTAAGTTTAAAGGCTAAATTTTAATATTAAACCTTTAAGCTTCCTTTGTTATTTAGGCTTTAAAATTTAAAATTATATATTTAACCTATAGGATAGAGGAAACTATGGCACGCATTAAACTCGATCTGCATGAGGTTTTTAATAAAGGCGGGGCAATTGAATCGTCTCTCGCCCGGGCAATCGATGAAGCGGTACAAAAAAAGATCCCTTTGGTTGAGATCATTCCGGGTAAAGGGAGCGGCCAATTGAAGAAACATGTTTTGCGTTTTCTTGAGCGGAAAGACATAAAAAGCCTGTATCATCGAATAGAAAAAGATGATAAGAATTTCGGGAGGATCTTTGTCCATTTCAGGTTTTAGGTCTTTAAGAGGGTCTTTATTATAATTATTTATTTACTCCCGTATTTATAGGCGTATAATAAATATATTTGAACATGCTCCGGCAAGCGGGGCGGTATGAGAAGTCTTATATCGCTTAAGCATAATGCCGGGGGTATAGGGAGGTGTAAATGGGATGTGGCTCATGTGGGACTAAGAAAGCAAAGAAACCGGTGAAAAAAGCCAAAAAAGTGATCAAGAAGAAGAAATAGTATTATTTGTCAAGGCAGGCACTTTATATGTGCCTGCCTTGCGCGTATCCCCATTTCTGCCTCGCGTTTTACTTATTTGTTTTACCCGGTGTTTGTTCTTTTACTTCGGAAGAAACGATAAAAATGGCCGGCAAGATCCCTTGGCTTGGGCATGCCGGTTTTCGTATTGATAGGGAAAAAATCGAGGTAGTGATCTTGACAAAAAACAATTAACGGAACGTCCGGCGCTGTAGCAAGCATGCGGGGAGGAGTGAGATGCGTATTCAGGAAAAAAATGGTAATTTCGAGGTCGTTGATTTCGACGCTGTGGAGGCTTATAAGATAGCCTGCAAGATTGAAACCGACGGATTGGAGTTTTACGCCTATTTGCTCAAGAACGTCGCCGCCGAGCCGGCCCGCAAGGCCCTCTTCTATTTGTTAAAGGAAGAGCAAAAGCATTTAAGCTTGTTTGAAAGCCGCCTCTCCGAATTACGCCAGCGAACCAGCGACCTTTCGGAAGACGACGATCTTCTGTCGAGCATGGAGTATGGCATCTTTCAGCCGTATAAAAACATAGAAGAACTCGCTCTTCTTGTGCGTGATCCGGCGAAAGCGCTTCGCCTCGGGTTGAAGGTGGAAGATGTATCGATCGGGTTCTATGAGGCCTGCCGGAATAACGTAATTTCGCCGCAGGCCAAAGAAGAAATCAGCAGTATTATTAAAGAAGAACAAAAACATAAAAGGTTGTTGCAGGAGATCCTGGGCAAAGGCCCTGTTGCTTGAAGGATAGTCCTTTGTTCAATAATAATGCTTTTATCCGATACGGGTATGACTATGAAAAGGTTTTCACCGCGCGCGCTGATAGGTTTATTGCTTTTGTCCTCCTTGTTTTATTGCCCTAAAGTCCAGGCCCAGGAAATAAAATCGAAGCAAAGGGAATTTATCGGCAAGGTTTTAAAGATTTCTCCGGCGCAGGTTTTGGTTGAAAAAAAACGGGTGAAGAGCGTCATTGTCAGGAATCATTTTAAGATCGACGCCTCAACCATGCTCACTACCCCTCTTCAGGTCGGCGATACCGTTAAGGTAACATACAGGATCCGTAGTCGAGGCAAGCGGAGCAGGAAGGTCCGCATCGCGACCAAGATCGATATTATCGACGCCTCAAGGAAAGGCCCCGTTATGGAACAGCCTGATACGCGGCGGTATTCAATGCCATCGTATGGGGTTGGGGGGGGAGTTCGGCAAAAATAGCCGGGGAACCGGTAAAGTTTTTTTAGGAGAGGTAATAAGCAGGAGGCTTAATGACGGATAAAATATTGATTGTCGACGACGACGCTGAATTCCGCAGTGAATTAAAAGATTATCTTGACGATTATGAGGTTGTTGAAGCCTCAGGAGGTTCTGAGGCATTGCAACTATTAAAAAAGGCGCACCAGGTCGGTTTAGTGATCTTAGATGTTATGATGCCGGGTTTGAGCGGGATGGATGTTTTGCGCGAGATCAAGAATGCCGACCCGGATATCAGCATTGTTATCTTGACCGGCTATAGCTCTAAGGATGTGGCTATAGAGGCGCTCAAGGCGCATGCTGACGACTACATTGAGAAGCCGCTTGATATCCATAAAATAAAAGAGATCGTCGACCGTTTATTGGAAAATAAACTCGAAGCCAGCGGGATTGATACTAAGAGCATTAAGGGCAAGATTGAAAAGATCAAGCGTTTTACCGAGCGAAACTGTTATAAAAAGATTTCGCTGCGCCATGTCGCTGAAGAAGTCTGTTTAAGCCCGAAGTATTTAAGCAGGATCTTTAAGCAGGTTACCGGCAGGAGCTTCAGCGAATACCGGCTCGGGCTTAAGATGGAAAAGGCCAAGCATCTTCTCCTTGATACGGGATATAATATTAATCAGATAGCCGATAAATTAGCGTATCAGAATGCTGAGTCGTTTATCCGGATCTTTAGTAAGAATACGGGTTGTACCCCTGCCGATTATCGAAACAGCCGAAACAATAAAAAAGCCTGCAAGAGAAGAAAACTTAAGAAAAAAAGCAAATAATCTTTTCGGCTTTTTTAGTCTTTCCGGGCAAAATCAACCAGACGTGAGGATCTTTTCAAACAGGAGGTGTCCCTATGGAAACAATCGCGTGTATTACCCGCCGAGTGAGCGTCCGAGAATATACCGCGGCGCCTCTCGGCAGGGAAGTTTTGGAATTGTTGGTGGATTGCGGCAGGCGTGCGCCGACTGCGCGAGCGGTGGAGCCATGGCATTTTGTAGTGGTGACGCGCAAAGAGTGTTTAAGTAAGCTCGCAAGCATGGCGGTTACCGGAGGCTTTCTTCGCGATGCCGCCGCTTGTATCGCGGTTTTCTGCCAGGAGACAAAATATTATCTTGAAGACGGTGCCGCGGCAACGGAAAATATATTGCTTGCCGCTGCCGATCAAGGGGTAGGGGCCTGTTGGGTCGCCGGCGATAAAAAAGAATATGCCGATAGTGTTTCGCGATTGCTCGATGTGCCTCCTCAAATGAAATTGATCAGTTTAATATCTTTGGGGTATCCGTTAAAAGAAAGAGAACAATCAAAAAAACACAGTTTAAAAGATGTTTTGCACTGGGAGAAATTCTGACGCGGAAGGCGGCACACCGGCGCAACTTCCTCATAGCGCCGGGTGTTGACGCGGAAGGCGTCGCACCCGCGCAATACCGATCTGCGCGGGGTGAAAGCAGAAGGACGCACACCGGAGTAATTCCAATAAAGCCGGGTGTTGAAATTACCCGCGCCTCGTAAGCATGGGTGAACTTCGGGATACTTCTTTTATTCAAAAGTGCCTGCTCACCCTCCTACGCACTTTAAATTAATTATTGAAGAACTGACGGCGTGCTTCAGGGGGTATCGCTAAGCAAAGCTTTTAGGTGGAACTACTCCGACTCATAAGAAGCGTTATAATTTTCTTACGCTTCGCTAGAAAATTATAACGCAATCGTCGGAGTTGCGCTAGATTGGTTTTATTTAGGTGCATACCCCATCTCGTAAGCGTACGAGAAATTTCTTCGAAATTTCTTTCGTGCACTCGGTGGGGTTTCACTGGATAAAAACATTTGGTGTTCAAAAGTCAATAAAAAGGGGAAAGACCCAATTTACGTTTTATAGTACTATAGATATAATAAAACAATTAGAATAAGAAAATGTTTTGCGGCAGTAAGGAGTTCCCATGGTAAAGACAGATAGGATCGTTGAAGTGATGGGTATGGCGATCGATGTTGAGCATGTCGGAAGCCTTTGCTTCGGATATCTTGCGACGTTACTTAAGAACGGGAAGGTCAAGGAGACATTTAAAACGTTCTCGGACAATTCTGAGGCTAATAAGGAGTTGTTGATGTCCAGGCTCAAAGATCTCGGTGTCGATGATTTTCAGTTGAAACATTCATGTAAATACTGTAAATTAAACGCCGAAAGTTTTTCTTTGCTGGGGGCGGTGAATCTTGGCCTTGAGATCAGCGAAGCGGCGATTAAGGCGTATAAAGCGCTGGAGCAATGTTGCGATACTCAAGCGGACGCGGAATTGTTCAAGTCACTGTTGAAGGAGAAGCTTGAGCAAAAACATCTGTTGCAGAAAGAGCGGCAATTCGATCATCACGATGAGGACGCGTTCATGCTCATCGATACGCATTGTATTTCTGAAGTGATCTCTAAACTTTGGGTGTAAAAATGAAGAAGATCATTCTACTTACGGCCGTGTGCTGTTTGCTCGGCGGATGCGCGACATATTATCCTGTCAGAGTTAATGGTTACCTGGATCCTTCCTGGCCGCAGCAGCATTTAAGGACCGGCTCGAGCTTTTGTGTGTTAACGAACAAAAACGCCCGGAATCCTCTTTTTGAGGCGGAGATAAAATCCAAGATCGAAGCGCTGCTTTTCCAGCGGGGGTATGTTTTGGCCGCTTATGAAAAAGCCGATTTTTATTTATCTTTTACGTACTCCATGAGCTCCGGGAGGGCCGTTTCTGATTTCAAACCTGTTTTTTACCCCGCGGAAGTGGGGACTATCCGTACCTATGATTCGCAGGGTAAGTCTTCTGTTTCAACAGTGACATACCCTGGTTATACGGCATATGTCCCTTACCGGGCCACGGTGTATACTTCTTCACTTATGCTGGAGGTAATAGACGCGGGGTTGCTGCGTAATGCCAAAGAGGATAGAAAAATATGGATCGGGGATGTATCTTACACGGGAGAAGCGGCTGATTTGAGGGTCATGGTTAATTACCTGCTGGCCGCCGCCTTTAGCCGTTTTGGAGAGAATACCGGCAAGATCGTCGTTATTGATGTGAAGGAATCCGATCTTCGCTTTGAAAGGGGCCATTAAATAATCCGTTATTCTTGAGGATCCCGGTAAGGGGGAATATGAGTGTTGATAGCTTCGATGAATACGAGTACTTTGAAAGGTCTTTAGAAAACCGGGTCAGGGAGGGAGTGCGCATGAATAAAAAAATTTTAGTCATAGATGATGATAAAGAGTTCTTGGAAGAGCTTAAAGAGACCTTAGCATTAAGCGGATATGAAGTGGTGGAAGTCAATGACCCGTCATTGGCGATCGATGTGGCGACAAAGATCAATCCGGATGTCGTCCTGCTCGACCTTAAGATGCCGGGAAAAAGCGGTTTTCAGGTCGCTGATGAATTAAAGCATTTTTCTTCATTGACCAATGTTCCGATCATTATCATGACCGGGTACTTTAAAGATGATTATTTGCCGCTTTTAAATATTTGCGGGATCAAAAAATGCCTTAAAAAGCCGTTCCATCCTTTAGATATTATCGCTCAAATTGAGTCGGTGTTGAGCGAGAACAGCGTGTAACCCGGGTTTAAGCGAAAGGAGAACTTGCAATGCCTGATGTGAAAGATCTATTTCAGAGTGCTGACTGGAAAAAAGAAAAACATGTCCCTGTCATTGAATGTGTCGAGAAGGTCTCGCGAGGTGAGATGACGGTTGTTTCCGTGAGTGTCGGTAAGGAGATCCCTCATCCGAATACAACAGCTCACCATATCCGATGGATCGAGCTTTATTTTCAGCCGGACGGGGAGAAGTTCCCGTATCAGCTCGCTCGTGCCGACTTCAGCGCTCACGGAGAGTCCGCGCAGGGGGCGGATACTTCGAGTGTGTATACTCATCCTGAGGTGACGGTAAAATTCAAGAGTGAAAAGCCGGGGAGGCTTTTCGCTTCATCCTATTGTAATATCCACGGGCTTTGGCAAAGTTCCAAGGCTGTGACGGTAGAATAAAATAATGGAAGCTTCTAAGAGAAAGGGGCCGTTAAGATGGCGAATATAAAAGAAAAATTAGTCGAGATGCTTAATAAGGCGCTTATGCTTGAACACGCGGCACGTATACAATACCTTGCTCACGCGGAATTAGTGAAAGGCTTGATGGGAGAAGCGGTAATCGCCCGCCTGAGAGAAATAGCTTCTGATGAAGAAAAACATGAAGGAAAGTTCCGTAATTTAATCGGCGGATACCTGGGAGGCGAGCCGGTAATGGAGCTGGCTGAAACGCATAGCGCCAAAGAAATAAAAAAGATCCTTGAGGTCAATCTTAAAGGTGAGCAAGATGCTATCGCGTTTTACAAGCAAATTTATAAAACGGTCCTTGATAATAAGGAAAGCCTGCCGTATGCCTTTGAGACGCTTGAGCATGAGATACGGCATGTCATTATTGACGAACAAGAACATGTTGTTGAGCTTTCTTTGCTTTTAGGCGTTTAACCCGCCTGTGGAGGTATTTTAAACGCGGTAAGGATGGTTGATTCAACACAATTTCTCGTAAGAAATAATGTGCGTGCCGGAAAACAGGGATTTTTGTGTGGCGATGCAACTTTCTTATGCAAAGAGCAGAAAGTTGCATTTTTTTTGTAAGCATCGAGAGAGTCTATGAAAAAACAAAGGGTTCTGATAGTTGAAGATAATAGCCTGGTTGCCAAAGATCTGCAGAAATGCTTGTCAAACTTTGGCTATATGACCTTGAAGCCGGTAACTTCCGGGGAAGCTGTCATTGAGGCGGTTGAAAGCGGGATGCCTGATCTGGTGCTCATGGATATAAAACTCAAAGGCGCAATGGACGGGATTGCTGCCGCTGAACTGGTCCGGTCGCGGTTTAATATCCCGGTGATCTATTTGACTGCTTTCGCGGATGATAAGACCTTGAAACGGGCCAAGATCACGCAGCCCTACGGGTACATTATTAAGCCGTTTGAGGAAAAAGAGTTAAAGGCCGCCCTTGAGATAGCGTTTTATAAGGTAAAGATCGAGCAGGAGTTGAGAGAAAGCGAAGAGCGTTACCGCGGGATAGTCGAGTACCAGCGCGAGCTCATTTGCCGGTGGCTGCCGAACAAAAGATTGACCTTTGTGAACGAATACTATTGCCGGTATTTCGGTAAAAGCAGGGATGAATTACTGGGAAAAACTTTTATTCAGGGCGTATCAAGCGAAGAACAGGGTAAACTGGAAGGATTTGTTAAGGCTTTAAATTCCAAAAATCCTGCCGGTATGATCGAGTACCGGGTTTTTCCTTTGACAGGCGAGGTTTGCTGGCAGCAATGGATCATCCACGCGATCTTCGATGCCCGGGGCGCGATAACTGAATACCAGGCAGTCGGCCGCGATATAACCGAAACAAAAAGGATCGAGGCTGAACGCCAGGAATATATTGAGAAGGTGCAGTTGCTTTCTTTAGAAACAAAAAAGCACTCGGAGGAGCTTGATACGATATTTGCCGCGGTGGCGGACCCTCTGCTGATCTATGACCAGGAAGGCACGGTGGTCAAGGTCAATAAAGCCGCGGTCGACGCGTTGGGGTTTGATCCGATCGCGTTAAGCGACCAGAACTTGCTGGAAAAGATCTCTCTTTCTTTTGTGAACGGCAAAAAGCTGACTCACGAAGACATGCTTTCCACGCGCTCTCTCAAGGGGGAGGTCATTAATAATATACGGTTTTTGTTCAAAGACCTGCGAGGTAATGATCACGCGGTCCTGGGGAGCGGGGCGGCGTTTTACAGTAAAGAGCAGATCGTCGGAGCCGTTGTCGTTTGGCATGACATTACGGAGCGTTACCGTTTTGAAGAGTTGCTGAAGAAATCGGAAGAGCGTTACCGGTTCCTGTATGAAGAGAGCCAGGCCTTTAATATCGTGGTCGGGCTTGACGCAAGGATAAAGGATATCAATAAAGCTGTTTTGAACGAGTTGGGGTACCGCAGGGAAGAAGTTATCGGAAAGTCCGCTTTTGAATTTGTTGTCCTTGACCAGAGGCAGAAGATCAAGGCGAACCTGAAGGCCGCGATCACGGGAAAGGCCAATAAGGGGATGGATGTTTCCGTGTATGCCCGGGACGGCTCTTTGCACTTTATTATGTTCTCCGCGGGAAACGCGATGTTATATGAATATGGTGTTTTGACCGGAGTGATCTTTACCGGTATAGATATAACCCAGCGTAAGAAAGCGGAAGACGCTTTGCGCAAGGCCCATAACGAATTGGAAGTCCAGGTGGCGGAGCGTACCGCTGATTTAAGAGCGTTAAATAAGCAGTTGACTCAAGAGGTCTTTGAGCGCAGGGAAATTGAGAAGCGTATTCAGATCAGCAATGCTGTTTTAAAATTGTTGATCAGGACGTCTTCGCAAAGCGAGTACCTGGCTAAAGTCGTTAAATTGATCCGGGGGGTGACAAGCTGCCGGTGCGTCGGTATCAGGATACTGGACCATGAGGGGAATGTTCCCTATGTCTCTTCGATGGGCTTTAGTGATGATTTTTGGAATTCGGAGAACTATCTTTCGGTAAAGAAAGATGATTGTATCTGCTTGCGGGTGACTACCGGCAAGATGATCCGCCAGGATGCCGCGGGAAAATTCATGGAAAGGGCCTTTGTCTGTAATAATCTGAGGGCGCTTATGGATGGCTTGTCTGTCGAGGAGAGGCAAAAGTACCGGGGTAAATGCCTGGAGAACAATTTCCTGACCTTGGCGGTTATCCCTATTTATTATCAGGAGCAGGTTATCGGCGTGATCCATCTGGCCGATGAAGCCTCAGGCAAGCTCCCCACAGCCCTGGCGCAGTTTATTCATGAGTTAACGGTTTTGATCGGGGAAGGGATACATAAATTCAGTTTGTACGATGAGCTGCGTCAGACCAATGAATTGCTGGAAAAGATGTTCGCGACCAGTAATTTCCTGATCGCGTATCTGGATACCCGTTTTAATTTTATGCGCGTCAATCAGGCTTTTTGGCAATTGGACGGTACTTCGCCTGAGTTCTATGTCGGGAAGAACTATTTTGATCTATTCCCTAACGAGGAAAATAGGTCGATCTTTACTAAGGTTTTGGAAACGGGGGAGGCTTACGCGGCGTATGCTATGACCTTGATCAAAGGCGATGATCCCGGGAAAGCAAAGACGTACTGGGATTGGAGCCTGCAGCCGGTTAAAGACCCTTCAGGCGGCACGGAAGGGTTGGTGTTGATCCTGGTGGATGTTACTCATCGTAAACTTGCCGAAGAAGAACTATCGAAAACGCAGAAAGAATTAGCCGCGGCCCAGCATTTATCAGTTGTCGGCATGCTGGCGGCGACCGTCGCCCATGAGCTGAGGAACCCCCTGGGGGTGATCCGCACTGCCGCGTATAATATACGCAGGAAAACGCTCAATAGCCCTTTCTTAGAAGGGCACCTGGGCAATATTGAGAAGAAGGTCATCGAATCCGACCAGATCATCAGTAATTTACTTTTTTATTCCAGGATCAAAATGCCGCAGTATGAGCGGGTGAATTTGAGCGCGATCATTGAGGAATGCCTGGCCACGGCAAAGAATAATTTCCCGAAAGCAAAAGTCGTCTTGAAGAAGAAGCTTTCAGGTGTCCACGGATTATATGTTGAAGCCGATCCGCTGCAGGTCAAGGAAGTATTCAGTAATATATTGAATAACGCGTACCAGGCTTTACCGAATGAAAAAGGTAAGATCGAGGTTGAGGCGTCTCTCGAAGAACCTTTGGGCCTGGTTAATGTAAGTTTTACCGATAATGGAGTAGGGATCGAGCCTGAGAACCTGCAAAAACTGGCGGAACCATTTTTTACGACAAAAACTAAAGGGACAGGGCTGGGCCTGACGGTTTGTTACCATGTAGTAAATCTGCATGGCGGTAAATTGGAAGTAAAAAGCCAAAAGGGGCAAACGGTTTTTATGGTACGGCTTCCCCTGAAGCAAAAACGGGCGATTGAACTAAAATCTTAAGCTGTGATGAGCAAAAGCAGAAAACGGATCCTTATTATTGATGACGACGAGGCGATGTGTGAAGAGCTCGGGGAGATCCTGAAGGGGGAAGGATTCCTGGTTGATTCGGTCTATAACGGCTATGACGCGAAGAATATCTTGCAGCAGGATATTCATGATCTCGTCCTGCTTGATATGAAGCTGCCGGGGATCCTCGGCACTGAGATCATAAAGACCGCTAAAGAGATGGGGAGCGGGGCGAAGATCCTGGTGATGAGCGGCAGTGACTTTGTTACCCGTTTTAAGGAAGATAAGCAAGCGGCTGTTGAGGAGGGTACAGAGAAGCTGCTCTGGCTTGCCGACGGTGTCATCAGTAAACCCTTTCAGGTCGAGGATATCTTGAATAAAGTCCGGGAATTGTTGCAATGAGCTCCCGTCCGAATAGCGCCGGGTGTTGACGCAGAAAGCAGCACACCGGCGCAATGCCGAATAGCGCCGGGTGACGCTAAATAAAGCTTTAAGGAGCTCAAGGAGGATCAATGGTAAGAAATGTCAGTTTTCATGGCAAGCCGTTGCATGTGGTTGGCAGGGCAGTGCGGGAAGGCGGTTATGCTCCCGATTTTAAGGTTTGCGATGCTTCCCTTAATGAGGTCAGCTTGCATGACCTGGGTGACACGGTAAAGATCATCAATTCTTTTCCGTCTTTGGATACGCCCGTCTGTGATATGCAGGTTAAAGAATTTAATAAGCGGGCGGTAACTTTATCATCCGATGTTGTTATTGCCGGCGTCAGTATGGACCTTCCCTTTGCTCAAAAAAGGTTCTGTGATGAAAATAATATCAAGAATATCAAGGTGTTTTCTGATTATAAAACGGCATCGTTCGGCATAAATTACGGTTTGTTGATAAAAGAGCTTAACCTTTTGAGCCGGGCGGTTGTTATTATCGATAAGCAGGGGGTTATCCGCTATATGCAAATAGTCGAAGAATTGACGCACTCGCCTGATTATGCGGATGTGTTGAAAGGCCTTGATGAGGTGATCATGCATCCTTCGGCAGCCTTAGCTAAAGGAGCGGCATCCAGGTGTAAACCCTGCGAGGCGGGCAGCGGCTTGCTGGAGCGCTCCGCGCTTCAGGTGATGGCTTCCCGGAATAAAGGCTGGCAGCTTGTAGAGGAGAAAAAGCTCAGGAAAGAATTCAAGTTCAAGGATTTTGCCTCCGCAAGGCTCTTTGTCGATATCCTTTGTTCCATCGCCGAAGAACAGGGGCATCATCCTTCAATAACTCTTCTGTATGACAAGGTGATCGTCACTTTGACTACGCATGCTGCCGGAGGATTGACTGAGAATGATTTTATTTTAGCGCGCATTATCGATGAAATAATCCTCGAGTAAAAGTGTCCTCTCGTGTGTAAGGGGGGGTAATAGCCTTGAAAGAGGAAAAAGCTTAATTCAGCGAAAAATGTGATATAATACTGGTCCAATGAGTATTATTCATTTTCATCATCACCACCATCATAAGACAGAGAAATTAATCCGTTTACGGCTTGCGATCGCTCTTACTCTCGCGGGAACGGTCATAGAATTTGCCGGCGGATTTCTTTCGAACAGCCTCGCGCTTATTTCCGATGCCGGGCATATGGTGACGCATTTATTCGCGTTAGGAATGAGTTATTTCGCCATTCTTTTGTCCCTGCGGCCGTTAACTAAGCAAAGGACATATGGTTTTTACCGCGCGGAAGTCCTGGCCGCCTTCATTAACGGTATTGTTTTGATCATTATTTCCGCGTATCTGGTCTACGAATCGATCCTGCGCTTTATGCATCCTGAGAAGGTTAAGGTCGGAGAAATGCTTTTTGTCGCGGGCCTGGGGTTGGTGATCAACGGCGTCAGCACGATATTATTAGCGAAAGTAAGTTCCCATGATTTGAACATTAAAAGCGCTTTTTTACACGAGATCGGGGATATGTTCTCGAGTGTCGCGGTGGTCGCGGCGGGCATTATAATCTTTTATACCGGTAATTATATCGTCGATCCGCTGTTGTCTTGTTTTATCTGTTTACTGATCGTTGTTTGGGCGGTGCGTTTGATCATTGATTCTTCCAATATACTGCTGGAATCGACCCCGAAGCATCTTGATATCGATGAGTTGGTAGCCAGCGTTAAATCAAATATTCCCGGTATCCATGATATGCACCATGTGCACGCCTGGACCATCGCTTCCAGTATGCACGCTTTGACCGCTCATGTGGTCGTTGACGATTGCCGGGTGAGCAGCGCGAGCGAACTCTTAAAGCAGGTCAACGCTTTGCTTAAAGATAAATTTCAAATAGAACATACCAATATTCAGTTCGAATGTTTAGTCAAAAAGGAGGGTGATTCCCATGAGTAAATATAAGTGTACGGTTTGCGGGTACGTCTATGATCCCGCGGCGGGGGACGCGACGCAGGGCATTAAGCCGGGGACGCCGTTTGAGAAGCTTCCTGATAGCTGGGTTTGTCCTGAATGCGGGGTGGGAAAAGACCAGTTTGAGAAAATATAGGACAGGATACTATCATGCCTCAAGAGGTGGAAGCAAAGATAATTGAAGTGATCAAACGCACTGATACCGTGAAAAGCTTCCGGCTACAGGTCCCGGGCCGAATGGATTTTAACGCGGGGCAGTTCCTCTGCGCGTGGTTAAAGTCCGGGAAGGAGCTAAAACGCTACCTTTCAATATCTAATTCCCCCACGGAGCGGGGGTATCTTGAATTTACCAAAAAGATCACGAGCAGCGATTTTTCCGTCGTCCTCGACACGCTTGAAAGCGGAGACACGCTGCGGGTCCAGTATCCTTTCGGAAAGTTTACCTTGGACGCCGCGGGAGATGCTCCCGTGGTTTTTCTTTCCGGCGGTATCGGGATCACTCCCATACGCAGCATGTGCCGGTATGCCGTTGATAAGAGCCTGGGAAAAGACCTTATTTTGATATATGCCAACCGTTCTATAAACGATATTGTCTTTCGGGCTGATTTTGAACAAATGCAGCAGCGATACCCGGGGTTGAAGGTCACGCATGTCCTTTGCGAGCCGGCTGAAGGGTTCAGGTGTTCAATAGGGAATATCGATACCCGGTTGATCAAGCAGGAAGTTCCTGATTACGCGGCGAGGAAATTTTATTTGTGCGGGCCGCCGGCGATGGTTGAGGCTATGAAGGGTATTTTAAGCCGGGACCTGTCAACGCCGGAAGAGAATATTATTACGGAGAATTTTACAGGCTATTAGGTTAAATCATCCGGAATAGCCAGGAGGCTCATATGGCAGTCAATAAAGTATTGGAGGGGATTTATTCGGTAGGGGTAGTGGATTGGAATGTGCGCAGTTTTCACGGCCATACGTATTCAACAAACCGCGGAACGACCTATAACGCGTATTTGATCATTGATGAAAAGGTCACGCTGGTGGATACTGTCCTGGGCGCTTTTTCGGCTGAGTTGATCGAGAATATCCGGCAGGTCGTTCCGGTAGAAAAGATCGATTATATTATCGCTAACCACGTTGAGACCGACCATTCGGGGGCGCTTCCGGCGGTCATGAAGCTTTGCCCAAAGGCTAAAATATTCGGCACTGAAAAGTGTAAAGAGGGTTTGTATAAGTATTATTACGGGAATTGGGATTTTCAGGTAGTTAAGACCGGCGACACATTGAAATTAGGAAAGCGCACCCTTGCGTTTATCGCGGCTCCCATGATCCATTGGCCCGATAGTATGTTCACCTATTGCCCGCAGGAAGCGCTGCTCTTGCCTAATGACGCCTTCGGCCAGCATTACGCCACCAGTGAGCGTTTTAATGATGAGGTCGACTCGTGCGCCTTGATGGACGAAGCGCTTAAATATTACGCTAATATCCTTTGGCCGTTAGGCGCGGTAATTTTAAAAAAGATCGCCGAAATACAGAAAATGGGTATTCCTATCAAGATGATCGCTCCCAGTCACGGCGTTATTTGGCGCAGAGACCCTTTGCAGATCGTCACTCAATATACTTCCTGGGCGAATAATGCCGTTAAGCCTAAGGTAGTGATCGTCTATGAGACCATGTGGGGGTCTACCGAGAAAATGGCGCGCAAGATCCTGGAAGGTATTGCCGCTTCGGGGGCGAGCGTCAAGCTTTTCGATGTGGCGACCTCTGACCGGACGGAGATCATTAAAGAAATGCTTGATGCTAAGGGTTTTTGTTTCGGTTCTTCAACCCATGACAACGATATGCTGCCTGCTATGGCCGGCTTTATGGAGTTTGTGAAAGGCCTGCTTCCCAAAAACCGGATCGCCTGTGCCTTTGGTTCCCATGGTTGGGCGGGAGGCGCGGTAAAAGAGATCGAGGATGTGTTGAAGGCTGCCGGCGTCGAGCCGGTATTCCCCGGCCTTGCCGTTAAATTTGTCCCCGATGAGAATGAGATCAAGCGCTGCTTTGAGTTCGGAAAGGAATTCGCCTCAAAGCTTTGATAGACGAATGCGAAAGAAAGCAGTTATAAAGAAAACATGCCGGGTGAAAAAGCCGCTGCGGTATCGGTGCGCGGAATGCGGGTTAGCGGTAACCCTTGAGCGATCCTGTTGCTGCCGCCAGCCGTTCGATATTACCTGTTGCGGTGAATTAATGCGCCAGGGGGGGAGAAGCCGTAAATGACGGAATTAAAAGACGAGATAATCCATTTTTTCCAAAATCAGGGTTATGTCCTTGTTTCGACGATAGACCGGGATGGCGGGATACACGCTTCATGTAAAGGTATTGTTACGATCGACGCTTCGGGGCGGGTATATTTGCTTGACCTGTATAAAGGGGTGACCTTTGAAAATCTTAAGCGCTGCCCGAATATAAGTGTTTCTGCGGTTGATGAACACCGTTTTAAAGGGTTTTGCCTGAAAGGCAGGGCGCATATCGTGAACGTGGAGCAGATCGACCCTCAGGTGGTTTCTTCCTGGGAAGAGAAGATCAATAGCCGTTTGAGTAAGCGGATAGTGAAGAATATTCAGGGTGAGAAGGGGCATCAAAAACATCCGGAAGTATTGCTGCCGAAGCCTGAATATATGGTCGTTATGGATGTGATAACGGTTATCGACCTTACGCCGCATCATTTAAGGGAAACAGTCCATAAAAAAACAGCCTGATCAGGCGTGTTTCGCTTTCTGCGAACACCCGGCCTTAGTGGATAGGCCGGTATTCGCCTTTCTGGCGAACACCCCACGCTAATTGGCACCCCGCTTTATAGGTGTAGCGGGGTGTGTGGCTTTCTGCCGCAAATTGCGTGGGTATGCGCCTTTCTGGCGAACACCCCACGTTAATTGGAATTACGTGGGTATTCGCCTTTCTGGCGAAAGGAGGAGTGAGATGAGCAAGGATGTTAAAGTTTACAGCACGCCTACTTGTCCGTATTGCGTGAGAGTAAAGCAATTCTTAAAAGACAATAATGTGGCTTTTCAGGATATCGATGTTTCGGTAAATCAGGTGATGGCCGAAGAAATGATACGCAAGTCCGGCCAGATGGGTGTTCCGGTGCTCGATATAGACGGGACAATTATCGTGGGATTTGACAAGGGGCGGATTCAGCAGGCTTTAGAAATATAAAGGGATCAAAAAATTACCGTTTGATATATGAATATATATGATCTGATCATTATCGGTGCCGGCCCCGCGGGCATTACCGCGGCGGTCTATGCTGCCCGTAAGAAAATGAGTTTTCTTATGCTGAGTAAAGATATCGGCGGCCAGGCGGCATGGAGCGGTGATATTGAGAATTATACCGGTTATCAGTTTATTTCCGGGCCGGAATTAGTGCATAAATTTGAAGAGCACATGCGTACGTACGGTATCGAGGTAAAAGAGGGTGAAGAGATCATCGATATCCGCAGTTCCGGGGGTGCCTTTACGGTCCAGGCGCAAAAGAGCGTTTGGCAGTCCAGGTCTTTGATCATTTGTTCGGGCAAGAGGTCACGGGAGCTGGGAGTTCCAGGCGAGCGGGAATTCCGCAACCATGGATTGACCTACTGCGCTACCTGTGACGGCCCGCTTTTTCCCGGGAAAGACGTTGCGGTGATCGGAGGAGGGAATTCCGCTTTGGACGCGGCTTTACAAATGATGCGTATCGCGCGCAAGGTTTACCTGGTCAATAATACCGCCGGTTTGGGAGGCGACGATGTCATGCGGGAAAAGGTTTCTCAAAGCCCGGTCGTAAGCGTTATAAATAATGCCCGTGTTATCTCTGTTCAGGGAGAAAAAATGGTCAGCCGTCTTGTTATAGGCCATGAAGGTAAGGAGCGCCTTTTGGATGTGCAGGGAGTATTTGTGGAAATCGGCCTCATCCCTAATTCCGAGTTTATCCCCGGCATTAAGAAGAATGAGCGGGGAGAAATTATCGTGGATAAGCATAATCAAACAAATATCCCGGGGATCTTTGCCGCCGGAGATGTCACCGATGTCCCTGAAAAACAGATCATTATTGCCGCGGGCGAAGGTTCGAAAGCTTGTTTAAGCGTGTTCAGGTATTTGGCGCAACAGCCGTTTTCATGAAAAGGGCAAAAGAAGATATAATGGGTGAGTATAAAAATTTTGAAAAACAGAGGATAGTAAAACAGTTGTTATTCTCCGGCCTTTTTATCCTGGTCCTTGTCGGTAGCTGGTTCCTGCCGCTCTTGGGTTTTTTTATTCCCCTGTGTATGGTTTTAGGTATAAGTATCGCTTTCTTCAAGGGGCGCAAGTGGTGCGATTGGTATTGCCCGCGCGGGAGCTTTTGGGATTATGTGATTAAACCGTACAGCCCCCGGAAAACAATACCCGCGGTTATTAAAAGTATGCCCGTACGCTTGAGCGTCCTGGTTTTTCTTATGGGCATTATGGTTTGGCAGATCGTAACCCGTTGGCCAAGCCTCTATAAAATAGGAAAATTCTTCGCGGTGATGCTTACCGTAACTACTGCTGTAGGAATTGTCCTTGCTTTGGTGTATCACCAGCGGATATGGTGTTATATATGTCCTATCGGCACACTGTCGAATTTGGCCGGCAGGAATAAGATGCCCTTGAAGATCAAGTCCCACTTATGTGTTGAGTGCAAGCAATGCTTCAAGGTTTGCCCGGTACAAATTAAGCCGTATAGTTACAAGAAGGATGAAAGCGTTGTTGAAATTAAAGACGGTGATTGTTTGAAGTGCGCGTCTTGTGTAACTGCCTGTCCGAGAAAAGCCTTGAAATTCTAATGATTCTCGTAACTATAAGGGGTATATAGAATTTCTTCTTGACAAAAAAATATCTCGTGTTATCATCTACTTATATGATAGAGTTAGTGGTGATTGGTGTTCGGGAGGTTTTGAAATGAAAATATCCACAAAGGGCCGGTATGGGGTCCGCTTAATGTTAGAGTTAGCTTTACATTATGGCCAGGGGCCGGTTTTTTTAAAAGATATCGCTGAAAAACAGGATATATCGGAGAAATACCTTTGGCAGCTGATCTCTTCGCTTAAAGCTGCCGGGTTAGTTAATTCATTGCGAGGCGCGCATGGAGGCTATATCCTGGCAAAATCTCCGGCGCAGGTAACATTGAAAGACATTGTTTTAATATTAGAAGGTTCTCTGTCTGCCGTAGAATGCGTGGAGGTCCCTCAGGGCTGTGTAAGGATGCAGATGTGTATAACCCGCGATGTCTGGAAGGAAGTTTCCGAAAAGATCGCGCACGTGTTAGAATCCATTACGCTGCAGCAAATGGTGGACAGGCAGCATCAAAAAGAAGCGCAGTGTCAATTGTATTCCATTTAAATAATGAAAGAGCGCGGGAAACTCCCCGGGGGTATTGATGAAAATCGCGGATAATATAACGAAATTAATAGGAAATACGCCGTTGGTCAGGATCAATAAATTGAGCCAGGGATCAGGGGCGACGCTGGCGGCCAAGTGTGAATTTTTTAATCCTCTCTCGAGTGTCAAGGACAGGATCGGCGTTGCCATGATCGATGACGCTCAAAATAAAGGCCTTATTAAAAAAAACACCGTTATCATTGAACCGACAAGCGGGAATACGGGTATCGCTTTGGCTTTTGTCTGCGCCGCCCGGGGTTATCGCTTGATCTTGACCATGCCTGATACGATGAGCTTGGAGCGGCGGCAGCTGCTTAAGACTCTCGGCGCGGAGATCGTCTTGACTCCCGGCGCGGAAGGCATGAGCGGGGCGATCAGGAAAGCGGAAAGCCTGGCGCGTGAGACCGCCGATTCATTCATGCCTCAGCAATTTAAGAATCCCGCGAACCCGAAGATCCACCGGGAAACTACCGCGGAAGAGATCTGGCGTGATACCGACGGCAAAGTTGATATCCTTGTTGCCGGCGTGGGAACGGGAGGCACGATCACCGGGATCGCTGAAGTGATCAAAGCAAGAAATCCGCAGTTTCAGGCGGTTGCCGTTGAACCAAAAGATTCACCTGTGCTTTCCGGAGGAAAGCCGGGCGCGCATAAGATCCAGGGTATAGGCGCCGGTTTTGTCCCTGAAGTCTTAAAAAAAGAGTTGTTGGATGAGATTATCCAGGTAAGTAATGATGACGCGGCAGAAACAGCCCGCAGGTTGGCAAAAGAAGAGGGGATTTTGGCCGGAATTTCTTCGGGGGCGGCGGTTTTCGCGGCTTTGACCGTGGCCAAAAGACAGGAGAATAAAGGAAAATTGATCGTGGTAATATTGCCTGATACCGGAGAAAGGTATCTATCCACGAATTTGTTTGTTTAATGAAGAGAAATTTGTTATAATTCTTGGTAAACGAAAAGGAGCATTAAATGGCACTTGATGATATTAAGATTTCCAGGGCGATCATTGACGCGTACGCGGATAAATTACGAAAATCTCTTGATGTCGAGGTGGCGATCGTAGGCGGAGGCCCTGCGGGGCTGACCTGCGGGTACTATTTAGCCAGGCAGGGCGTCAATGTGATCTTAATTGAACGCAAGCTCGCTATCGGCGGAGGTATGTGGGGCGGCGGGATGATGTTTAACGAGATCGTGGTCCAGGAAGAAGCCAAGGAGATACTCGATGAAATGGATGTCCGTACCAGGGAGTATGAGAAAGGCTATTATTTATCCGATTCCATTGAAGCGATCACGACCATTACCTCTAAAGCGGTGAAGGCGGGAGTCAGGATATTGAATTGTATTTCCGCTGAAGACGTGATGATCCGCAGCGGCTGTATCACGGGGTTGGTGTTGAACTGGTCGGCGGTCGATATTGCCAAGCTCCATGTCGATCCGCTGTCGATCCGGGCAACGTATACGGTCGACGCGACTGGCCACGCGGTGGAGATCTGCCGTATTACCGAAAGAAAAGTCGGAGCTGTGTTAAAGACCGAGACCGGAAAGATCGTCGGGGAAGGTTCAATGTGGGCGGATAAAGGCGAAGAATTCATCATTAAGAATACTAAAGAGGTATATCCCGGGCTTTATGTCTGCGGAATGGCCGCTAACGGCGTATTCGGCGGCCCGCGCATGGGGCCGATATTCGGGGGAATGCTTCTTTCGGGAAGAAAGTTATCCAAAGAGTTGATCAATAAATTAAAAAAGGCGAATAAAAAATGAAAACAGTAGCTGAAATCAATGAAAAGATAAAAAAGGGCAATGTCGTTGTCGTTACTGCCGAAGAGATCATTGACCTGGTTGAAAAGAAGGGCGTTCAGAAAGCCTCCCAGGAAGTCGATGTCGTAACGACGGGGACGTTCGGCCCTATGTGCTCTTCCGGCGCTTATTTTAATATCGGGCATAGCAAGCCACGTATCAAGATCGGCGGGGGGACCTGCACGCTTAATGACGTGCCCGCGTATACCGGCTTTGCCGCGGTAGATGTTTATCTGGGCGCAACCGCCCTGCCGGATGATGACCCGCGCAATAAAATATATCCGGGTGAATTCAGGTATGGCGGAGCGTATGTCATTCAGGAATTACTTGAAGGCAGGGACGTCCGTTTGGAAGCCTCCAGTTACGGCACCGATTGTTATCCCCGCAGGAAGCTTGAGACATTCATTAATTTACGCGATTTAAATGAAGCGGTGCTTTTTAATATCCGCAACGCTTATCAAAATTATAATGTGGCGGTGAACCTCTCCGATAAAGTGATCTATACGTATATGGGAGCGCTTAAACCGGGGCTGGGCAACGCCAACTATTGTTCGGCGGGGCAGTTGTCGCCGTTACTTAAGGACCCCTATTATAAAACGATCGGGATCGGCACCAGGATATTCTTAGGCGGAGGGATCGGCTATGTTTCCTGGCAGGGTACTCAGCATAATCCCGGGGTCCCGCGTAAAGAAAACGGTATCCCGTGTGTGCCCGCGGGCACGTTAGCGGTTATCGGAGACTTAAAGCAGATGAAGCCTCAATGGCTTCGCGGGGCGAGTATGCTCGGTTACGGGGTAAGCCTGGCGGTCGGGATCGGTGTCCCTATCCCTGTTCTCAATGAAGAGGTCCTTACTTCTGCCGCGCGTAAAGATGACGAGATATTCACTCAAGTCGTTGATTACAGCCAGTCATATCCGAATTGTGTCCCCGGATCATTGGGCGAAGTTAATTACGCGCAGTTGAAATCCGGGAAGATCCTTATCCAGGGTAAAGATGTCCCGACTGGCGCGTTGTCCAGTTATTCCAAAGCAAAAGAGATCGCCTTAGAGCTTAAGGCTTGGATAACCAAGGGGGATTTTCTTCTCTCGGAGCCGGTTGAGCCTTTACCGGCTTTTGATTCCGGATATTCGGTTAAACCTTTAAAAGAACGGCCGATACTATTGCCGTAATGTGTTAAAGAGGAAGCAGGCATGGAAGGGTATAGCTCTAAATTAATGGATTATTTCCTTAATCCCCGTAATGTCGGGGAAATGAGTGATCCCAGCGGTAAGGGCAGGGTCGGTAATATCATTTGCGGGGATATCATGGAGCTGTATATTAAAGTGGAAAATGATATTATCACGGATGCTAAATTCAAGACCCTTGGCTGCGGCGCGGCGATCGCTACATCTTCAATGGTGACGGAGATGGTTAAGGGCAAGACCGTTGATGAAGCCCTCAAGGTTTCCAATAAGGCGGTCGCGGAAGCTTTGGGAGGGTTGCCGGAGAAAAAATTGCATTGTTCGGTGCTTGCTGAGCAGGCATTGAGAGAAGCGGTGAAAGATTACCGCAGTAAGAAAAAAGAATAATAAATCCGCCGGTTAACTATGGCGTAAGAACGGCTGCGTTAAAGGTGGGCGGATAATTGAAGGAGCATATCATGAAAGAAGCAGTTGAGAAATCATTAGTCAAGATCAAGGAAATGCTTGCCGCTGACGGCGGCAGCCTGGAGTTAGTAGAAGTCACCGCGGACGGAGTGGTCAAGGTGAAGCTGACAGGAGCCTGCGGCTGCTGTCCGATGAGCCAGATGACTTTGAAAATGGGTATTGAGCGGATGCTCAAGAAAGATGTCCCCGCGGTAAAAGAAGTAGTCGCTGTTTAAGGAAAGCGAAGGAGTGAAGTTACGATGATCTCTAAAAGGATAGTATTACATTTTCCTCACCGTTTAGTCGACCAGCCGATCGTATATAAATTAGTGAAAGAATTCAACCTCAAATTTAATATATTGAAGGCTTACGTGACGCCTCAGGAAGAGGGGCTTATGGTCTTGGAATTAAACGGGAAAGATGATGATTTTAAAAAAGGGGTGGAGTATTTGCAGTCTTCCGGCGTCAGAATTCAGCCGTTAAGCGAAGACGTGACGCGCAATGAGGCAAAGTGCACGCACTGCGGCGTTTGTGTCCCTATTTGTCCGACTCAAGCCCTTGAAGTCGATCCCATAACCCGAAAAGTTAATTTCTACAATACTAAGTGTATTGCCTGCGAGTTCTGCATTAAGATCTGCCCGACCCGGGCTATGGAAATCAGATTGTAGGAGGCTCTCTTGAGAGTATATTTTGATTACGCGGCGACCACGCCGTGCGACCCTCGGGTCTTAAAGGCGATGGAGCCGTATTTCTTCGAGAAAGCCGGGAATCCTTCCAGTATCCATTCTTTCGGGAAAGAAGCAAGGAATGCTATTGAAGACGCGCGTGCCGGGATCGCCCGCTGTTTAGGGGCGTTGCCTGAAGAGATCGTTTTTACTTCAGGGGGTTCCGAGTCTAATAATACCGCGATATTCGGGGTCGCCGGCGCTCAGGAAAAAAAAGGCAACCACATTATTACTTCCGCGATAGAGCATCACGCGGTGCTTGAGCCGGCTAAAGTCTTAGAAAAAAAAGGCTTCCGGGTGACCTTTGTGGGGGTCGATCAGTATGGCCTGGTCGATCCTTCGGATATCAAAAAAGCCATCACTGATAAGACGGTCTTGATCTCGGTGATGCACGCCAATAATGAAGTCGGAACGATTGAGCCTATTGCTGAGATCGGCGCTCTTGCGCGGGAGAAAGGCATTTATTTTCATACGGACGCGGTACAGACCGTCGGGCATATTCCGGTTAATGTAAACGAATTGAATGTTGATCTTTTATCGCTTGCGGCGCATAAATTCTACGGCCCTAAAGGCGTGGGCGCTTTATATATTAGAAAAGGGACCCGTATTCAACCGTTCCTCTATGGAGGAGACCAGGAAAAAGGCAGGCGCGCTTCAACGTATAATACTCCGGGAATTGTCGGCGCGGCTGCGGCGCTGGAACTGTGCCGGGAGTCGATGCTTGAGGAGGCGGCTTTTCAATCCGGATTGCGGGACACCTTTATCCGGGAAATACAAAAAAAGATCCCTGATACCTGTCTCAACGGGCATCCGCAAAAAAGGCTGGCGAATAACGCCAATATTTCCATCCGGTATATCGAGGGAGAATCGATACTCCTGACCCTGGATATGCTGGGTATTGCCGTTTCTACCGGTTCAGCGTGCACCTCCAGCTCTCTTGAGCCTTCTCATGTTTTACTGGCGATGGGGTTGACGCATGAGGTCGCGCATAGCTCTTTACGCGTCAGTTTAGGCAGATGGACCAAAAATGAGGACATTACGTATATATTGGAGCAGCTTCCTCCTATCGCCGCGAAATTGCGCGCGATGTCGCCTATTTATAATAAATAATTGGTTACGTTGTTGGGTTAGGGTTAAGATATTAGTTTGGTTGTTAGGTATAGGAGTTAGGTTTTTTTAAGCAAACTACCCAACCTAACTACTAAACTAAAATCCTTACCCTTACCTAACTACTCATATTACTTAGCTTTTCATCATTTCTAAAACGAAGGTTTGAATCAATGCAAGAAGCCATCCTTAACTTCCTGCGCAAGAAACAGGATTATGTTTCCGGAGAAGAGATCAGTAAACAGTTGGGTATCAGCCGCCAGGCGTTATGGAAGCATACCCAGGAATTGCGCGAAACAGGCTATGATATTGTCGCGGTCCCGCATTTAGGCTATTGCCTGGTTTCAAGCCCGGACCGGCTTTTTCCGCATGAGATCGTCAACCGCCTGCACACTAAGGTGATCGGGAAAAAGGTCCATTATTTCGACGATATTTCCTCGACCATGGATGTGGCGATGCGCCTGGGTATGGAAGGCTCGCCCGAAGGGACTATCGTCGTTGCTGAAGCGCAGGCTAAAGGCAAGGGCAGGCTTGGCAGGATCTGGGCCTCTCCTCAGTATAAAGGTATTTATGTTTCATTGATCCTGCGGCCGGATATCGCGCCGAACATTTGCCCGGTCTTGACGCTTCTGGCCGCGGTAAGCATATGCGAAGCCATAAAAACGGCTGTCGGTATCCAAGCGCAGATCAAATGGCCTAATGACATTTTTATTCAAAACAAGAAATTGGGCGGTATTTTGACGGAATTGAACGCAGAAATGGATGTTACCAGCTTTATTGTCATCGGCATCGGGATAAATGTCAATACCGATAAAAAAGCGCTCCCTCCTGCTGCGACATCTTTAAGGGAATTGAAGAAAGAGCCGGTGAACCGGGTGGAATTATTGCAGGAGGTTTTGAGGGCCCTTGAAGCCAATTATGTGAATTTCCAGAAAGAGGGAGGCGCCCTTATCCTGGAAAAATGGCGCGGCCTGGCGGTTACCTTAGGTAAGCGGGTCAGGGTGCTTTCGCAGCGTGAACAGGTTGAAGGGGAGGCGGTCGATATCGATACCGACGGAGGATTGCTGCTGCGGGATGATTCCGGCCTCATGAGGAAGGTCATGTCAGGCGACATTATCCATTGCCGTTAATGTCAACCAATAATTAATAACAGGTTGACAATAGATTAGTTTTAGATTACAATAGCCGCATGCGATTTTTTAGCCGATGCGGTTTATTTTTTTTATGCTTCATTGCCGCCTGCAGGTTGGAGCCGGCTTTGGGCCTTGATGCCCGCGATCTGGACTTGGAGCCGATCATAATTACAAAATCAAGGGTCCATTTGAGTACGCCGTATTCACTTGAGAGCTCTGATTTGGAGAGTCCCGCTTTTGGCTCGTTCCTGGAAGGCCTCAGCGCCTTGCCTCTGGATATCCAAAGCCGCTCGCCCCGCCGCGCGGTTCAGGATGATTTTTCCCTGCGCGCGTCTACGTTCCAGGGAGTGCTCATGCTGCTCGACGGGAAGCGCCTGAACGATCCCCAGACAGCGCATCATAATTCCGATATCCCTTTAACGCGGGAAGATATTGAACGGGTGGAAGTGCTCCCCGGAGTGTCTTCTTCGTTGTTCGGGCCGGACGCTATCGGAGGGGCGGTTAATATCATCCGTAAAAAACCGCGCGGGAACCGCAGGGTCGTTGAAGTAGCCGGGGGAACGCACAAATTAAGATCTATTCTCACCAGCCTCACCCGCAGCAATGATGATTGGGGAGCGCGCCTTTCAATTGATTCCGATGAATCCTCCGGCTTCAGGTATGACACTGATTTTAAGAAATTCACCGCTACGGTTAATACGGCGCTCGCGCTGCCGGCGGGTTCTTTTGATACGGGTTTCGGGTATCAGGAAAAAGAATTCGGCGCTTTTGACTTTTATACCCCCGGCGCGGGGTATCCTTCCAGGGAATGGACTAAGACCTGTTTGTTCGATGCCGGTCTCATCTGGGTAGATGACGGGCTTTTAATAAAACCGGATTTTCTCTGGCGGCGCCACTATGATACCTTCGCGCTGGATAAGACAGAAGCGCGTTCAAAATACCGTAACCGCCACCGCACGGACCTGTATACTCCGGGTATTTATTTCCAAAAGGATTTCCCTGTTTTGGGCAAAGCCGGGTTCGGGATGGAATACGGCGATGAACGGATTAACTCGAGTAATTTAGGCAAGCATGTGCGTTCTCATAAGAGCGTGTTCTTCGATGATAGTAAAGACCTGATCCCTGCTTTATCGCTGGGAGCGTCGGGGCGGCTGGATGCCTATGACGGCGGAGGTGAGGTTTACACCGGTTCTCTGAATTGCCGCTATCACGCGCGGCGATTTCTTGATCTGCTTTTTGGTGTTTCGCGCAGCATGCGTATCCCCTCTTTTACGGAGCTGTATTACAATGACCCCACGACCATCGGCGATCCTCACCTGAGCGCGGAGGAAGCGTTTTCTTATCAGGCGGGAGTTGAATATAAAAAAGAGGCGCTTGCCGCGGGGATGACTCTTTTTTCAAGGCAGGAGCATGATTTTATCGACTGGGTAAAAACAAGCCCTTCCCAGGCGCAATGGAAAGTGGAGAATATTACCGCCGCTTCAGTCTTTGGCGTGGAGCAATATCTGCGGGCAGATATAAACCGTTATTTTTCCTGGGAATCGAATTACGCGTATACAAATAAGCGTATCGGTACATGCGGCTACAGTTATAAATACGGGCCGAATTATTCCCGGCATATCGTGAATTCCGTTTTAAATTTTAATTTGCCGTTTGGAAAACAGTCGGCGGGGTTGACGTATAAACAAAAACCCGCGCGTGACGGGTGGTTTTTGGTGAACGCGCATTTGAGTTGTAATTTGAATGCCTTCCGCGGTGTTTTTATGAAAGGGGCCCCGGCTCAGGAGGCGCCTGGCGGGAAGATGTTTATTAATATCACGAACCTCTTGAATGTTGAATATCAGGAAATTGAAGGTATTGACCAGCCCGGCAGGTGTATCGAGGGGGGAGTTCGTTTTGAGTGGTAGTGAGGGCATGAGTTATGTTCGCTTTATGAACATAACTCATCTCTTATGGTTTTGCTGTCGGCCCGAACTATCACTGCGAATGCATGAAAATTTCAAAGCGCGAAGCGCTGAAATTTATCATGCATTTTATGAGCAGGGATGAGGGCATGAGTTATGTTTGTTTTTGAACATAACTCATTTCTTATGGTTTTACTGTGGGCCCGAACTATCCCTGCGAATGTATAGAAATTTCAAAGCGCGAAGCGCTGAAATTTCACCTACAGGATATGAGCAGGGGTAGTGAATTGCGGTAGTCGGTGCTCGGTACTCGGTTATCGAATTCTGCTTTCTTTTTCCCCTCCCGAGCTATATAATAATCTATCATGGTTAGTTCCTCAATAGGATAAAAGGAGAAACGCGATGTTCGTTCACACGGTATTATTTGAGATCAAGCCTGGAGAAGTCCCCGCGTACCGTAAAGACAGTTTAATGTGGGCGGGTTTTGCCAGAAAAGCTAAAGGTTTTGTCGCTTACCGCACGATGAAGCGCTTTGGGTTTACGGGCCAATATGCTTCAGTATATGAATGGAAGACAAAGCAGGACCATGACCGCTTTATGAAGAAATTCCACGATTGGCTGGTGGGTAAATCAAAGGCTAAAGTAAAGGTCTTAGGGTATTATAATGTAAAAGCTATTGATAGTGTGAGTTGACATGGTCCTTCCGGAATTAAGGGGAATATGCTTTGATATTGCGGCCCACCTTTTGGCCACCTGCGCGCTGGCTGCGGGGGTGTATGCCCGCTCAAGAAGCCTGTTTTATGTAGCCCTTGTTTTCTCATCCGGAGTGCTGGTGGACCTTGACCATGTGGTTGACAGCTTCATCTATGATAAAAAGAGATTTGATATCAAAGGATTTTTTTGCTGCGCATACCTTCGTTCCGGCAAAACGTATATTGTGCTGCATTCATGGGAGCTGGTTATCGGCATTTTCATTATAGGGGTTGTTTTTTCTTCTGCCGGGGCGATCATTTTCTCCGCCGGTTTCGCGGTACACCTTTTTATTGATAATCTACAAAGGAAAAACCGCTTTTTTTATTTTCTTTTGTACCGCGTTACGCGTAATTTCGACGCGAGGGTATTGCTTCCCGAATATTTTCCTGAATAGTTAATCGATGTGAGGCCGTATGAATAAAAATAAACGCGTAGCAGTGGCAATGAGCGGCGGGGTGGATTCTTCGGTCTGCGCGGCGCTCTTGCAGAAAAAAGGCTATGATGTTTTTGGTATGACCATGCATTTTGAACTGGCGTATCCTCAGGCAGGGCGCGCCTCCTGCGGTAACGCTTCCGCCGTAACGGACGCAAAGAACATCGCCAAAAGTTTAGGGATACCTCATAAGGTCGTCGATATCAGCCGGGCCTTGCGGGAAAAGGTCATTAAAGACTTTTGCCGCCAGTATTTGTCCGGGAATACCCCGAACCCGTGCGTGCGTTGTAACGAGCTTATAAAATTCGGCGTATTTTTTGATCAGGCGCTTGCTTTCGGCGCGGATTATGTCTCGACCGGCCATTATGCCCGCCTTGCTCAATCGTCTCGTTACGGGTTAGTCCTTAAAAAAGCAAAAGACCTAAAGAAAGATCAGTCGTATTTCTTGTACCGCGTACCAACGGATGTCCTTTCCCGGGTCATCTTTCCTCTCGGTAATTACACAAAAAGCCAGGTGAGAAAGCTTGCGTCTGATTTTAAACTTCCTGTCGCGGATAAGCCTGACAGCCAGGAGATCTGTTTTCTGCCCCGGACCGATTACCGGGAATTCCTGAAGAAGTATGCTCATGCCAGGGTAAAGCCGGGGCGGGTCATCGATGCCGTGGGTAATATCCTGGGAGAGCATCTGGGGGCCGCGTTTTATACTATCGGGCAGCGGGGAGGGCTGGGGATAGCGATGGGGCATCCGGCGTATGTGACCAGGATCGATTGCCGCAGGAACACAGTCACCCTGGGGGCCCGAGAAGCGGCCTGCAGCAGGGAATTTTTAATAAAGGACATTTGCGGAGAGATTGCTTGCCTGAAAAAGAAGGTTGCCCTGAAGGTTAAGATACGGTATAATCACAAGGAAATGCCGGCAGAGCTTGCCCGCGCCGGAAAAAAGATCAAAGCGGTTTTCACTATACCCCAATTTGCCGTAACTCCCGGCCAGTCAGCGGTTTTTTACGATAAAGACATCGTCCTGGGTGGCGGGATTATCGAGAAAGTCTATTATTCCCATGATGAAAAGAATGCTTGAAGAAGATGTTGTTCGAAGGATCAAAGAATTAAAGAAAAAGCGTAAAGCGGTTATTTTAGCGCATAATTATCAGCTTCCGGAAGTGCAGGATATCGCTGATTTCCGGGGTGATTCACTCGAACTCAGCCGTATTGCCGCGAAGACGGAAGCGCACGTGATCGTTTTCTGCGGCGTACATTTTATGGCTGAGACCGCTTCTATTTTGTCTCCCGATAAGATGGTCATTGTCCCGGATTTGCAGGCAGGCTGCCCTATGGCGAATATGATCACGGCGGCTGACCTGCGGAAATTAAAAAAAGATCATCCGGAGGCGGTCGCGGTCGGCTATGTCAATACGTCCGCTGAAGTAAAAGCGGAGCTGGATGTCTGTTGCACTTCAACCAATGCTATTGCCGTAGTCAAGGCAATACTCTCTGATGCCGATTCAGGCGGCAGTTTGTTCGCGGGTAAAAAAGAGATCATCTTTGTCCCGGATAAATACCTGGCGGATTATGTCTCCAAGCAGACCGGCAAGAAGCTGATCGCCTGGAATGGTTTTTGTCCGACCCATGTCAAAATACTCCCTGAAGATATAAGGCGGGAAAAGCAGTTCCATCCTCAGGCGAAAGTGATCGTGCATCCGGAATGCCTTCCTCAGGTAGTGGCGATGGCGGACGCGGTCCTCTCGACGAGTTTAATGAGCAAATTCGCTAAAGAAACCGATGCCCGAGAGATCATTGTCGGTACGGAAGCCGGCTTGATCTACCGGCTCAAGAAGGATAATCCCGGCAAGGAGTTTTATCCCGCTTCTGAGGCGGCGGTCTGCCCGAATATGAAGCGTACGACGCAGGAAAAGATCCTTTTTGCGTTGGAGGAATTAAAGTTTGAAGTAAAAGTTCCCGATAGTATCCGTAAACGCGCGAAAAAAGCGATCGATCTGATGCTTGAGATCATGTAGATGAATATCCCGGTGGTTTATGAAGATGAATGGCTGTTGGTCGTAAATAAACCGTCAGGGCTTTTAGTAATTCCTCAGCCGGGAGGAAATTTCCGCACTCTTACCGGCATCCTCAATGATGACGCGAAGGAGCGCGGCCTTACCTATCGCCTGCATCCCTGCCACCGTTTAGACCGGGAAACTTCCGGATTGATCATCTATGCTAAGGGTAAATCCACTCAGAAAAAAGTAATGGACCTGTTTAAAGAAAGAGCGGTTAAAAAGTCCTATATCGCGTTTGTCCATGGGGCGCTGCCTCAAGCGCAGGGTGAGATCGCTCATATGATCGAAGGCTCACCTGCGTTAACCAGATACAAAGTGCTCCAGCGCAGGAACGATTTTACGATCGTGGAAGTTTATCCTTTGACCGGCAGGACCAATCAGATCCGTATTCATTTTAAGTCTATCGGTTACCCTCTTGTCGGAGAGACTAAATTCGCTTTCCGGCGGGATTTTAAATTGAAAGCCAAGCGGTTATGCTTGCACGCGCAATCTCTGGAGTTCAAGCATCCGGTAACCGGAAAACCGTTATTATTAAAGCTTCCTTTAGCTGCCGAATTAACCGAGTTCCTTTCGCGGCGGGCCTAGAAATATGAAAATATCAGCCAAAGAATGGGTTTTGTTCATCAGTATCGCCTTGATCGGATTTTTTACCTGGCTGAAGCTGGGGTATCCGCAGCTGTCGTTCGTGTACCTATCGGTAGATAAGCCTGAGGCCTGCAGGAAAGCGCAGGAATATCTTGTTTCCCGGGGAGTTGCCTTTCAGGAATACCGGCAGGCCGCGGTATTTCGCGTTGAAAACTGGCAGGACCGTTATCTGCAGAAAACACTTGGCGCGGCGCGGCAGGAAGTTTTTATGAAAGAAAATAAGTATGAATTATTTTCCTGGAGGATCAGGTTCTTTAAAGAGTTCCAGAAGGAAGAGTATCTTATTGAAATAAGCCCCCAATCAGGGCAGGTTTTAAGGTTCACTCATTTGATCGAAGATACAGCCGTTCGCCCGGCTATTACTCAAGACGCCGCGCGTCTGGCGGCCAAAGAGTTCTTTATCAGGAATTATGATCGTGATTTTCGCGAGTATGAACCTCATGCCGAGCAGGTAAAACGTTATGACCATAGGACCGACTATTTCTTTTCCTGGGAGAAGAAGGGGGTATATATCCCCTGGAAGAAAGATAAGGGGGGAGCCAAACTGTTATTGGCGGCGAATGTGTGCGGCAATGAGGTTTCTCAGTTTTCGGTGAACGATTTCGAGATCCCCGACCAGTTTTACCGTGATATCTCAAAGGAGCTGCTTTTAGGGGAGTACCTGTATAGTGTTTATTATATTATTTTAATAGGGTTGATCGTCGCGGCTATATATGTCGTGGTCAAGAAGCGCCAGAGCGTGGTGGTATTGCGTACCCGGGTGTGGTATTTGACTTTGGCGGTCTTTGTCTGCGGTATCACCATTGCCGATCTTGTTAACAATATTCAGAGCGTTATCGCGTATTATCCGACCAGCGGGTCACTCGGTTCTTTCCTGGGCATATATTTCTTTAAAGCGGTCATTAATCTTGTGTTGTTAAGCGTTATGTTCATCATGCCCGGAGTCGCGGGAGAAACGCTTTGCGCTGAGGTGCTGCCGGATAAACCCCTGGCGGGTTTTACTCATTATCTGAGATCGAGCTTCTTGACCCGGGGAGTCTGCCGCGGGATCCTGTTTGGCTATGTGCTTTGTGTCATTTTGATCGGTATGCAGGCGGGTTTGTTCTATCTGGGGCAGCGTTATTTCGGGGTTTGGAAAGAGTGGTTCAGGCTGTCGCAATATTCTTCTTCATATTTTCCCGTTTTCAGCGCTTTTACGGTGGGTTTTATCGCCAGCTTGAATGAAGAGGTCGTTTACCGCCTTTTCGGGATCAGCTGGGGGAAAAAGTACCTGCGCAATACTCTTTTGGCCGTTATCGCGGCTTCTTTCCTGTGGGGATTCGGGCATTCCGAATACGCGATATTCCCGACGTGGTTCCGGGGGATTGAAGTCGGGACGATGGGGCTTGTCTATGGTTTTGTTTTTTTGCGCTACGGCATCATCCCCTTGATCGTCGCGCATTATTTATTCGATGTCTTCTGAGGAACGGCTGTTTATATCGTGGGGCATACTACCGTTGCCTTATACGCGGGTTCTCTCTTTATTTTGCTGATACCGCTCTTTTGGGCGCTGGCGGCTTTCGCGCGTAATGACCCGGATACTCAAAAAGCAATACTGCCCGCGCTTAACCGGATACAAAAGTATAATGTAGATATCTTGGCCACCTTTATTGCTGAGCGTAAGTCTAAAGGCGGCACGAGCGCGCAGATAAGCTCCGAGCTTATCTCTTATAATTGGGATATTGACCTGGTTAAACTTGCTGTGGCGAAGGTTTTTTCCGCCGATGAAAAAGGAGTTGTTGACAAAATATGATTAAGTATATAATACTAGGTATAGTTCAGGGGCTCACGGAGTTCTTTCCGGTCAGTAGTTCCGGCCACCTGGTGATCGTCCAGAAAATGCTGGGGATCACCCAGGAGCTTGTCAGCTTTGATATCATTTTGCATTTAGGGACAACATTCGCTTTGGTTGTTTTCTTTTTTAAAGATATTATCGCGCTCTTTAAGAATTTAAAGCTGTTAGGCCTGGTATTTACGGCTACCGTCATAACAGGGGTTATCGGTATCGCGGGGAAGGATCTTTTTGAAAGGTTGTTCGCGCTGCCGCAGTATACGGCTATCGGGTTGCTGATGACCGGTTTTATCCTTTTAGCCACGCAAAAATTCATGAACGGCAGGAGAAATGCCGTTACCCTTAAGGACGCGATAGTTATGGGATGCATGCAGGGTATTGCGATCATCCCGGGAATTTCCCGATCCGGTAGTACGGTTTCCGCCCTTTTATTCAGGGGCCTTGACAGGGAAACAAGCTTTCGTTTTTCTTTTATCGCGGCGATCCCCGCGGTCCTGGGAGCGGCTGTTTTTAAAGCCAAGGATATCGGCTTTGCGCTCGAGGGTGATGTCGCCGGTTTTTCACTCGGTTTTATCTCCAGCGCGCTGGTCGGGATGTTGTGCTTATGGCTTTTGAAGCTTATGGTAGTCCGGGCAAAGCTGCATTATTTCGGATATTATTGTTTTGTTGCCGGCATAATGGTGATCTTATTTATCAAGTGAGGCGATACGTATGAGCATTCTTGTATTGGGTACGGTGGCTTTGGATACGGTCAAGACCCCCTTTGGGAAGCGGGCGCGCATGCTGGGAGGTTCAGCGGTCCATTTCTCAATGTCGGCGCGCCTGTTTACGGATGTTAACCTGGTAGCGATCGTCGGCGCTGATTTTCCTAAAGACCATATCAGCTTTCTGCGGAAAAAAGGCGTTAACTTGACTTCTCTTACCCGAAGCGGCGGCAAGACGTTTCAGTGGGAAGGAGAATACCGCGGGGATTTAAATACGGCGCTCACGATCAAGACTGAACTGGGCGTGCTTTTGGAGTTCCTGCCGACGATCGCGCACGAGCAGAAGAATATTAAGAATATTTTCCTCGCAAATGTCGATCCTGATATCCAGCGGCACTTGCTTACCAATATGAACGCTCCTCGGTTGATCGGCCTGGATAGCATGAATTACTGGATCAATACTAAACGGGCTTCTCTTTTAAGGCTTTTAAAGAATGTCACTATTTATGTCGCTAATGACCAGGAAGCGCGCTCGTTGTCGGGAGAACATAATCTGCTTAAAGCCGCCAAGCGTTTACGCTCTTTGGGGCCGGAAATGGTCCTGATCAAAAAAGGCGAGCATGGCGTACTGTTCTACAGCGATAAATTCGTTTTCGCGATACCCGCTTATCCGACGGCTACCGTGGTCGATCCCACGGGGGCAGGCGATACGTTCGCCGGCGGATTTATGGGGTATTTAACGCTTCAACGCAAGATCAATCCTCAAGCGATCAAAAAGGCGATAGCCTATGGGACGATCGCCGCTTCATTTAATGTTGAGGCGTTTGGGGCTGAACGGACCGCGCGGCTTAAGGTAGGCGACCTGGAGTTACGGTTGAATAAGTTTAAGAAAATCATGTTGTTTTGAGAAAGAGGCAACCATGCTTGAAGAGAAGATCCTTAATGGATACAAAGAAGCTTTAAAGAGTAAAGATTCCCTGCGCAGTTCGGTTTTAAGTTTCCTGCGCGCCCAGATCTTGAACCTGGCGGTGGAGAAGAAAAAGAATTCTCTTGATGACGCTGATGTGGTCTCAGTTATACGCAAACAGATAAAACAACGGCAGGACTCTATCGAACAATTTACCAAAGGCAACCGCAGCGACCTCGCGGATAAAGAAGCCCTTGAAATGGAGATCCTCAAGGCTTTATTGCCCCAGGAACTGAGCGCCGGGGAAGTAAAGAAGATAGTTGATGAGAGTATCATTTCTGCCGGCGCATCCGGTATAAAAGATATGGGAAGGGTTATGAAAGAAGTTGTGGCCAAGGTTGCCGGCCAGGCGGATGGCAAGTTGGTCAGCGATCTGGTAAAGGATGCATTGACAAAGAAAAATCAGGTGTAACAATTTTATAAAACGGTTGAGTATTTTAGGAAAGGGGGCTTGAGCAGCATGAAAAGATTTATTGTGGGGGGGCTTTGTGCAGGAATGATATGTTTAGGGGGGTGCTCAAAAAAACAGCAGGCGTTGGAAGAAATGCAGCAGCCTATGTCTCCTGAAGATTTAAGCAGGCTGGCGACTGAAAGTCAAAAGGGTACAACGCCTGATACCGCGAAATCGGTTGTTACCGCTGTCGCTCCCGTATCGGGGACTCCTGCAGAAGCAGGCTTGGAAATGATGCCTCCCGCCGGCCCGTATAAACCGACGAATATTGAGATCCAAACCGCTTTGAAGAATTCCGGTTTTTATACCGGTATTGTTGACGGTAAAGTAGGGCCCATGACGCGAAAGGCTATTGAAGAGTTCCAGAAAGCAAAGGGCCTTGTTGTGGACGGAAAGATAGGGCCGAAAACCTGGGCTTTGTTAGGTGTTTATCTGAACCCGGCCCCCGCTGCTAAAACAGGCAAGAAAAAATCCCGATAGGCCCTTGAAATTTAACAAGGGATGTGTTATATTTTAACTGAGCCGATAAAGGTAAACCTCGGGAAACCGGGGGGCGCAAAGTTACAGGCCTGTGTTGTCAGGCAAAGCCGTGTCCGGCGCTGAAGGTTAGGCCGGATAGTGAGGCATGCGTGGTAATATGGTGGCTGGGCTACCGGAAGGCGGGATTGACAAAAACCCCCGCCTTTTATCGGCCTTGTGGGGTTTTAAGATTCCCAATTGACCTCGGCGTGTTTTTCGCCGCGGTGAGTTGGGAATTTTTGTTTTATAGCTTTAAAATATGATATAATACGTGATAATGATTACGTTTCCTGTCCATTTTTTATGGGGTGCCGCCACTTCCGCTTATCAGGTAGAAGGCGATAATGTTTTCGCCGACTGGTGGCATTGGGAAAAGTCCTCCGGGCGGAAGGAGCCAAGCGGTGCCGCCGCGGGGCATTACCGGTATTTTGAAGAGGATTTTACCTGCGCTAAGCTGCTGCATCATAGTTGTCATCGTTTATCGATAGAGTGGAGCCGCGTTGAACCGCACGAAAATGAATTCTCCGCTCAGGAGATCGCCCATTATATCGATGTGATAACCGCTTTACGGGAAAGGAATATCCAGCCGATCGTCACCCTGCATCATTTTACCAATCCTGAATGGTTGAGCCGCCTCGGAGGGTGGGAGAACCCGTCAGCCTGTAATTATTTTATCCGCTATGTGGAAAAAATAGTAGAGGCGCTTTCTGATAAGGTGAGATACTGGATCCCGGTCAATGAACCGATGGTATATGTCTACCATGCTTATGTCGCCGGGATTTGGCCTCCCCAAAAGAGATCGCTGCGGATATCCGAGAGGGTAGCTAAAAATCTTCTCGAGGCGCACACGCAAACCTATAAACGTATCCATGATATCTACCGAAAGAAGCGGTTCGCCGCGCCCCTGGTCGGGATCGCGCATCATATGCAGGCTTTTGTAGCCTGCAGGCCGACGTTAAGAAATAAATTAGGGGTTTATTTGCGCGACAGGCTTTTTAACCTGGCGTTTCTTGAGAAGCTCTGCCGCAGGAATGCCCTGGATTTTATCGGCGTTAATTATTACACGAGAGGTTTGGTTGAGACTAAGGGGTGGGGGATCCGTAACCTCCTGCTTGATTTTTGCGATCAGCAGCATAGCCGCCTGAAGAAAAACGACCTCGGGTGGGATATTTATCCCCGGGGGATCTATGAATTACTCATGAAACTCAAGAAATTCAAGCTCCCGGTCTTTGTTACCGAGAACGGCATCTGCACGCATGATGATGCCCAGCGTTGGGAGTTTATCGTTGATCATCTAAAATATATTGCCGCCGCCCTTGAGAAAGGGGTTGATGTCCGGGGGTATATGTATTGGTCGCTCCTGGATAATTATGAATGGGATAAGGGGTTTTCTCCCCGTTTTGGGCTTATTAACGTCGATTACCGCAGCGGCGCGCGTACCGTCAGGGAAAGCGCCCGGAAGTTCGCCGGCGTTTGTCAAACAGGAAAGCTTTAACTCGATATGGAACTGGTAAACAAAAATTTGATCCTGAAAGAAATCCCTTTGTTTGACGGCTTATCTCAAGACGAGTTCAGCCTCATAGAAGAACGAAGCGACATTGTTGAATATAAAAAAGGCGAGGTGATCTATACCGAAGGCTCTCTCCCGAGCGCTTTTTATTATGTGATCGTCGGGCGGGTCATTATTTACACTAAAGACGCCCAGGCGGTGACAACGGTGCTGGAGTATCTGCACCGCGGGAAATATTTCGGCATTATATCCCTTTTAACCGGCGATACGCATTCGGTAAATGCCAAGGCGCATAATGACTGTCTTTTGCTGGTCATTAAGGACCCCGATTTCAGCTTTATCCTCAAAAAGATCCCTTCTATCGCGATCGATTTAAGCCGCAGCTTGTCCCGCAGGCTTAAACGTAAGAGCCTTCACCAAAAGACCATCTTTGAGAGCACGATCATATCGGTTTTCAGCTTTTATCCTAAAGCCGGCAAAAGTATTTACGCGTTGAACCTGGGTTTGAGCTTACATAAGGAGACGCATAAGTCCGTGATCATCCTTGAGGTAAACGCCGAGCAGCAGCCGTATAGTATCCCCCGGCGCGTGGGGATAGCCGATGACGCTTACCGGGTATTCGATATGTCCGTTTCTTCTTTAGACAGCGCTTTGCTGCGGGAGATGATCTTGAAGGATGTTTTCGGGATCGACCTGGTATGCCTGCGCTTTAAACATGAGGAGGAGTTTTATTTAAAGAACCTGGTTAATATGTTAAGTTTTTTCACTAACGATTATCATTATATTATCCTGGACCTGCCCGCGAGCCTGGAAAAGCCGATCGTGAGCACGTTAAGCCAGTCGGATCTGATACATGTGGTAACCAGGCTTCATCAGTGGGACCTGAAGAAAAACCGGTGTTTACTTGAGCGTTTAAGTAAAGAGTTCCACTTTCCCGAAGATAAGATCAAGGTCGTGGTTAACGGCGCCGTCCCCGCGCCTGTCTCGGAAGAAGAAGAGCGGCTGTTCTTGCACCGCGATATTTTTGCCACGCTTCCTGCTACGGATACGGGTATTTCCGGACGTCCCGTTCTCGATGAACCTAACGGCGCATATAGCAAAGCCGTCAGGAGGATCGCGCGGCATGAGGGCGATTGCCAGGTAGGCCTGGTATTAGGCGTCGGCGTGGCGTATGGCTTCGCTCACATCGGCGTCTTGAAAGTTATTGAAGACGAACAGGTCCCGGTCGATATTATATGCGGCTCCAGTATGGGCGCTATCATCGCGGCACTCTGGGCCGTCGGGAATTCCAGCAGTTCGATCCTGCAGATAACCCGGGAGTTTAAAGAGCCTAAATATATCTGGGAGCTGGTTGATTTTACCTTTCCTTTCCTGGGATTCATTAAAGGAAATAAACTCTATAGTTTTTTGAAGAAATACGTCGGCAATAAGACGTTTCATGATGTGCGTGTTCCTTTAAAGATCGTTGCCAGTGAAATAAAAAGGAAAGAATCGAGGATCTTTGATTCGGGGCTCCTGATCGATGCGCTTATGGCGACCTGCGCTATGCCGGGGGTTTTCGCGCCGTTTCGTTTCCGGGAAGAGCTTTTATTGGACGGAGGGATAACCTGTCCGCTGCCGACGGAGCCTTTGTTTGAGATGGGAGTTAAAAAGATCATCGCGGTCAATGTCACTCCTTCCAAAGAAGATATCCTGCTTCAGTTCCAGAATATGGCGGCGTTGCGGGAAGAACCAATGGACCCGCGGGTGAAAAGAAAATTTTTCAGCCTCAAGTCATTCCTTAAGGAAAAGTTCAAAACCAATATTCTGGATATAATCTTTAGCAGTATCGAGGTCATGCAGTCTGAAGTCGCCAAGAAAGAGGGGCAGCTTGCCGACGTCGTGCTGCATCCTGATATCAGCGGTTTGCATTGGCTGGAGTTCGGTAAGTCGGAGATCTTTGCCGAGCGCGGTGAGCTTGAAGCGAGAAAGCATTTGGATAAAATATGGCAGATGATCAATGAATAGCGCCGATCGGTGCTGCAGAAGGCAGCACACCCCGCGCAATTTCCGATATGCGCGGCGGTGTTATCGGTCAGTCAATCACCGAAAACCGATAAGCAATAACCGATAACCGAAAGAGTATACATTAAAATAGGGAGGAGATATGAAGAGTCTGAAGCAAGGTTATGGAGTCGCGGGTGTATTACTGGTTTTGTGTTTCGCGGGGTGCGCTTCTTTGGGGGAAGGGGTAAAAGGTGTCGCCGGTGTATCGACGAAAATCCTGGTGGACGGAAGAAAAGACGCTTTGTCCAAGACATTCGATTATGATTATACAACGAGCAATGCTAAGGTTTTAGAGGTCTTAGATGAGGTGAAGGCTTATATTTACGCTAAAGACGCTTTTGACCATTTGATCGCGGTCTATGTCTCTGACAAAGATACCACTCCTGTCGGGATATTCCTGAAGGCCATCGACGCGAATAAAACCCAAATTGAGATATCATCTCCCAGCACTTACGCGAAGGAATGGATGGCAGGTAAGATATTTACCGCCTTTGATGAGTCTTTAAAGAATCAGTTGAAGTAACCCGCGGCTGTCATGAAAAAAAGCTGTTCCTATGCCTTAACCGCCCGTCAGGCGAGATCCGTCGATGCCTCTCTGCAGAAAAAGTTCGGGATTTCCGCGCTTGTTTTAATGGAAAACGCTGGCCAGGCGGTCGCCGCAGAGATCATGAATTTGTATCGCGGCGGGAAAATCGCTGTTTTCTGCGGTAAAGGCAATAACGGCGGCGATGGATTTGTCTGCGCGCGGCATTTGCTGGCGGCGGGAATACGATCCGATGTATTCCTCGCAGGTTCTAAAGCGCAGGTGCGCGCCGAGGCGCGCGTCAATCTTGAGATCTTGCTTAAGCTGAAACAAAAAGTCATTGCGTTCACTGAAGAAACCCCGTTCTGCGGCAGCAAAATGAAACACTACGATCTTATCGTCGATGCGTTATTAGGCATCGGCTTATCCGGGAGAGTCAGAGGAATATACGCGGATGTAATATCGTGGATCAATAAGGCGAAAAGTGAGGTTTTATCCGTTGATATCCCTTCAGGCTTAGATGCCACGAAGGGAAGGCCTTTAGGATGCTGCGTAAAGGCGGATAAGACCGTAACCTTTATCGCTTGTAAACGCGGGATGATCCGGGGCGAAGGCAGGCACTATTGCGGTAAAATAGTTGTAAAGGACCTGGGGATCCCCGTATAGGTTTCTTTAATTGGAAAAACCCTTGAAAATAAATATAAAGATAGATATAATTTATTCAAGCTGGGTTGTAACTTTAATGATAGGAAGGCAATGAAGCAAAAGCAAAAAAGAGACTCCTGGGGGTCGAGGGTCGGGATCATTATGGCAGTGGCAGGGTCTGCTATCGGCCTGGGTAATTTTTTACGTTTTCCCGCGAAAGCCGCCTCGAACGGCGGGGGAGCGTTCATGATCCCTTACTTTGTGTCTTTACTCCTCCTGGGTCTGCCGCTCATGTGGATCGAATGGACCTTGGGCCGTTATGGCGGCGGTTTCGGGCATGGCAGCGCTCCGGGGATATTCCACAGCGTTTGGCAAAAGAACCGTTTTATTAAATATTTTGGCGTTATCGGTATCTTCGGGCCGTTAGTCATATTTATCTATTATACCTATATTGAATCCTGGACCTTGGCATATAGTATCTTCGCGTTAATGGGAAAATATTCCCATTTAACTGACCAGGCTTCTATGCGCAGCTTCTTAAGCGGATTTCAGGGGTTAGAAAAAAATCAATTTTTCAGCGGTTTTGGGTATGCCTATACATTTTTTGTAATAACTTTTCTTTTGAATGTTTGGGTTATTTATTACGGGATAAAAGGAGGGATAGAAAAGCTCTGCAAATGGGCAATGCCGCTTTTATTCGTTTTCGGAGCGATACTTTTGGTCCGGGTAATGACTCTCGGCACGCCGGATGCCGCTAAGCCCGACTGGAATATTTCTAACGGCTTCGGGTTCCTGTGGAACCCCGATTTCTCGGCGTTAAAATCGGCAAAAGTCTGGCTTGAAGCGGCAGGGCAAATCTTCTTTACTTTGAGCGTCGGTATCGGGGTCATCCTGACATACGCCAGTTATTTATCCAAGGGGGATGATGTCGTGCTCTCCGGGCTTACCGCTGCCGGTACCAATGAACTGGCTGAAGTTGTTTTAGGCGCCAGTATCATAATCCCCGCGGCATTTGTATTTTTCGGCCCGGTGGATATCCAATCGATCGCCCGGTCAGGGGTCTTTAATCTCGGCTTTGTGACCATGCCGCTTATTCTGAATAAATTACCCTGGCCCGCTGTATTTGCTTTCTTATGGTTTTTCTTATTGTTTTTAGCAGGGATCACTTCCTCGGTTTCACTTGCCCAGCCCGCGGTGGCATTTCTGGAAGACGAATTCGATATTACCAGGAAAAAAGCCGTCTCGATATTCGGCATTGCGGTTTTTATTCTCTGTCAGCCGGCGATCTTCTTTTTAGGCAATGGAGTGGTCGATGAATTGGATTTCTGGGGAGGGACATTCTTCCTGGTAGTATTCGCGACAATAGAAACGATACTCTTTACCTGGGTTTTTGGCGCTGAACATGCATGGGATGAGATACACCGGGGTGCTGATATGCGTGTGCCCCGGATCTATAAATTTATCATTAAATATATTACGCCGCTTTTTTTATTCTGTATATTAGGGATGTGGTTTTGGCAGGAGTGGCTGCCGATCATATTCATGAAAAACGTTTCCGCGGCGGATCAGCCCTATGTTTTAGCCACGCGGATCGGATTGCTTGTTATATTCTTTGTTTTGGCGGTTTTAGTTAAGATCGCCTGGAGAAAAAAGAAAGCACAGATGGAGAATTTAAGATGAAGATCGGGGGCTGGATATTTTTAATTCTTTCCTGGGGTATGATCATCTCTTTGAGTATTATTTGTTTTATGAAAGTGTTCTCAAAAAAGGAGCTCAAATGAAGAAAATAGCTGCTTTTTATGTTCTGATCTCGTTTTTATTTGTGTCGATGACAGGATGCGCGCCGTTAATTGTGGGGGCGGTGGTGGGAGGGGTGGGCGGATACGCGATCAGTAAGGATACGATGCAGGGTGAAAGCGACACTGCGTATGATACGCTCTGGGACGCGGCAGCGCGTATCGGCAGGATCCGTGGCAAGCTTAAGAGCGAAGATATGACCCGCGGGGTCATTGAGTTGGAAGCTGATGCAAGCCGGGTCAAAATACAACTGGTGAGGCTGACGCGCGCGACCACGCGGCTTAAGGTCTCGGCGCGTAAATATTACATGCCTAATCTCAAACTTGCCCAGGATATATTCATGAAGATCATGGAGGAAGTCAAGTGATCCCTTGAAATGCCTCGTTTTTAAGCCTCGGTAAGTAAAAAATTATTTTCCTTTTCTTTTTGCTAATTTTATGTAAAATATGTTATACTATTTTATCTGAATAACAGGACATTTCATTATTTTAGGTTTAACCATAGATTATAGAGGTTTATAGCCGAGGTAGCTCAGTGGTAGAGCGCGGCCCTGAAAAGGCCGGCGTGGGGGGTCCGATTCCCTCCCTCGGCATATTGTTTAAAAAGGAAGAACGAGAGTTCTTCCTTTTTATTTATAAGGCCAGTACTCCATAGTCCATGGTTGCCAACCTCAGTTTTAACTATGGACTATGGGCTATCGACTATTGACCCGTTAGTTCTTAATTGAACCATGATTTTATGGCCCTCTTGCGGTCAGGTGGAAGAAAGTCGAAATAAAGTAGTTTATTGCAATTGACAGGCATCTCGATGAGAGCTACAATAATAAAAGTTGTTGTTTGATCGGCAAGCGCCTGGTTGAAATACCGGGTATTTTAATGAATAACAAAATATATAATAAAAAGCAGAAATGCGGGTTTGTTGATAACTAAGAGGTTCGGGGATATAACTTTTCCCGAAGGGTAGTTGAATGGTCGGGCCGCCATTCTGCTTTTAAAAGTAGAATGGCGGTTTTTTTGTGGAGGCAGGGCTATGGAACAAATCCAAGTTATTGTTGCTGAAAGGTTTTATAAAATAATTCTGCCGGTTTCTGCTTTTCTGGGGTCGATTGTTGCCGGCTATCTGATACGTATGGTGCTTTTTAGGCGGTTAATGCAGTGGTCAAAAAATACAAAAAACCGAATTGACGATATTATCGTTTCCGGTATCCGGGGGCCTTTTATTATCTGGTTTGTCATGCTTGGTATTTATTTAGGGTTAGAATTGTCGGAATTACCGCAAAGTGTTGTCCATTTCTTTGATAAGTTGCTGCTTGTCCTGGGTATCCTTTCGGTGACGCTTGTTTTAGCCAATATTACCGGTAAATTGATCGTGGTTTATTCTGCCAGAATTGAATCTGCTTTGCCGGTCACTTCTTTGACCCGTAATATAGCCCGGATCATCATTTTGATGATAGGGGCTTTGGTCATCTTGAACAGTTTTGGTATTTCAATTGCCCCTATTCTTGCTACACTCGGTGTTGGAGGCTTGGCAGTGGCTTTGGCGCTGCAGGATACTCTCTCAAATCTTTTTTCAGGGTTTCATATTATTGTTGCTAAACAGGTAAAGATCGGCGATTACATTAAATTAGATTCGGGGGAAGAGGGCTATGTTACCGATATTAATTGGCGCTCTACCAAAATAAAAATGCTCCCGAATAATGTCGTCCTTGTCCCGAATGAAAGATTGACCAAGGCGATCGTCACGAATTATTACCTGCCGGATAAAGAAATGGCGGTATTGGTCAATCTGGGCGTTCATTATAAGAGCGACCTTGCGAGAGTAGAGAAAATAACTGTCGCGGTGGCGCGAGAAACGATGCGTGAAGTCCCGGGAGGCGTGCCGGAGTTCGAGCCGTTTATACGATACGGCGGTTTCGGCGATTCCAGTATTAATTTGACCGTTATTTTAAGGGGAAAAGAATTTGTCGATCAGTATTTGATCAAACACGAGTTCGTCAAGCGCTTGCACGCGCGTTACGCGAAAGAAAATATTGTGATCCCTTATCCGATCAGGGCTGTCAATTATGAGCAGGAAAAATGATTTTTTCCTGTCGGCGTTCAGAGGGGTGTTTTTGAGCTGATATCCGTATCATTCATCTAAAAAAGGAGAGAGTGTTAATGAAGCGTATCTTGATATTTATTCTACCTATATTGATTATTGTTTCGATCGGAATAACGATTTCCGGGGTCATGCAGGTCAGGTTCACGCAGGATAAGCTGATGGATGACCTTAAACGCAAGGCTAAAACCGTTAATGAAAGCCTGGAGATGGCCGCGCGGTATAGTATTATAAACAAAGACGAGCACCTGGCGCGCCGGCTTGTAGAAAGTTTTCAGAAGCGGGAGCGGTTGCAGGGATGCGTTATTTATGGTAATACGGGCGATGTTTTAGCGATAACCCAGCGGATCGCCGACTGGAGGCAAAAAGAAAAACCGTATTTAAATGAGATCATAAATACAAAGCGTCCCCGGGGCGCGTTGGAGAAGTTCAAGGAATATTCCGTATATAGTTATATCCTTCCCGTCCTTGATGACGACGATAATGTTTTGGGCTTAGTTGAGGTCATTTATGATACGTCGTATCTGTTCACGACATTAGCTGAACTTTGGAAAAAGATCAGTGTGACGTTGATCATCCTGGTAGCTTTGATAACATTAGCCGCGTTCCTGATCCAAAGGCAGATATTCATTATGCCGGTCCGCCGGCTGACCCAGTGGTTCGCTTATTTCCAGCGCGGGGAGATCGACAAGCTGCGGCCGTTCGCGGCGGAAAAGGGGGAGTTCGGAAAGCTTGTCAGTGAGGTTGAACAAGTCGCTTTAAGCTTGCGCGTTGCCCGCAAGGTGGTCTCTGATGAGGCTGGCGCGCGCATTCAAAAAGAGGACACCTGGACTGAGAGTAAGCTGCGCGACCTTGTCCATGCGAAATTGGGCGAAAACACCTTTTTTGTGGTGACGAACCGGGAACCGTATATGCATGTTATCGACGAGGTTACCGGAAAGCCTAAATGTATCCGGCCCGCAAGCGGCGTTGTTACCGCTATCGACCCGATCCTGCGCGCCTGCGGAGGGACCTGGATCGCCCATGGCGCGGCGAATGCCGATAGGGCCTTTGTAAATTCCAAGAATAAGCTGGGTGTGCCGCCGGAAGATAACCGGTATATACTTAAAAGGGTTTGGTTGACCAAGAAAGAGGAAGAAGGCTATTATTACGGTTTTGCAAATGAGGGGCTTTGGCCGCTCTGTCATGTGACGCATACGCGCCCTATTTTCCGGCAGAGCGATTGGGAAATGTATAAGGCGGTAAACCAGAAGTTCGCGGAGAATATCCTTGAGGAGCTGCCGGCAAAGAACCCTTTTGTGTTTATTCAGGATTACCATTTTACCCTGCTTCCCAAGATGATAAAAGAAAGGCGCCCGGACGCTACCGTAGCCCTCTTTTGGCATATTCCCTGGCCTAACCCGGAAGTCTTTTCCATCTGCCCGTACCAGCAGGAAATATTGGACGGAATGCTTGGCTGCGACCTGATCGGCTTTCATGTTCAATTCCAATGCAATAACTTTCTTGATACCGCCAACAGGCTCATTGAATGCCGCGTTGATACGGAGAAATTCAGCGTCGTGCGTAACACAAAAGAAACTGTTATCAGGGCATTCCCGATCAGTGTCGACGGCTATATTTCCGGCCGAATCCCCGCTTCTCAAGAGAAGCAGGTAGAATTGATCAAGGAGGAGTATAACCTTCGGGGAAAGATCGTCGGTGTCGGCGTGGAAAGGATCGATTATACCAAAGGGATCATTGAGCGTATCCTGGCCATAGACCGCTTCCTGGAAAAATACCCTGAGTATAAGAATAAGTTTGTTTTTATACAGCTGGCCGCTCCCAGCCGCACCCATATTAAACGTTACCATGAATTAATGGGGGAAATAGATGAGTTGATAGAGAAGAAGAACTGGAAATATTCCGACGGAGACTGGAAGCCGATCATTTATTTGAAAAGGTATTTTTCCCAGGAAGAAATACACCCGTATTATCAGCTGGCTGATTTTTGTATCGTCAGTTCTCTCCATGACGGGATGAACCTGGTGGCGAAAGAATATGTCGCATCGCGGGCCGATTCAAGCGGGGCGTTGATATTGAGTAAATTTACCGGGGCTTCCCGGGAATTGACGGATGCGACCTTGATCAACCCGTATTCCATAGAGGAATTCGCCGATGCCATCAAGTTTACCATTGAAATGCCCGCTGATGAAAAGAAAAGGCGGATGGAAGAGATGCGCCGCGTCGTTTCGGATAACAATATTTATAAATGGGCGGGGAATATTATTACGGAGCTTACCTCGCTTAAGAAACCATAGATCCCGGGCCGGCAGATGAAATACATTTTAAATGAATTGGGCGCGCTTAAAAAGGCGCTGGAGGGAAAACGCGTGTATTTGTTCCTTGATTATGACGGTACGCTTGCCCCTATCGCGGAAAAGCCCGCGAAGGCATCCCTCTCCCGAAAAACCGTGAGCGTACTTGAGGCGTTAGCAAAAAACCGGGATTTTCAGGTCGCCGTTATCAGCGGAAGGGCCCTGAAAGATATAAAAGAGCGCTTAGGGCTGCGTAATATTTTTTATTCCGGTAATCATGGTTTGGAGATCCAGGGGCCGGGTTTGCGCTTTCGTGTGCCTGTGACGCTTCGGTATAAGAAAATATTGGAGCAGATAAAAAATGATTTGCGTCTCAATCTCTCCCGTATACCGGGTGTTTTACTTGAGGATAAAGGCTTATCGCTCTCTTTACATTTTCGCCGGGTGTCCGTAGCTAATACCCCGGCGGTCAAAACGGCTTTTCATGAAACGGTTAAGCTTTATATCGCGCGTCATCAAGTAAAGGTCAGGGAAGGCAAAAGAGTGCTGGAGGTCCTGCCTCCTTTGGAATGGGATAAGGGTAAAGCTGTTTTATGGCTCCTCGGGAAGGCGCGGCGGCAGCTTCTTAAAAAGCAGAATGGTATTGTCCCGGTCTATATCGGAGATGACCTGACCGATGAAGACGCGTTTAAGGCTTTGGGGTCGCGGGGAGTGACTGTTTTCGCCGGAGGCGTGAGGCGTTCGCGCGCTCGTTATTATGTTAAAGGCCCTGTTGAAGTAACCAGGCTGCTCGGTAGATTAGCTGTTCTACAAAGGGGAAGAGATCATGGAAGCATTACAAAAGGCTAAAGAACCGTTCAGGTTCTCTACGCGGCTGCATTTGACCGAATTGACCGGCCTGCGCGCCACTACCTTGGGACAGTTGTGCGGGCTTTTAAAAAAAGTCCCTGATGCCTGTATTTATCATCATACCCATCGTTTTCTGCAGCAGCATCAATATCTTTCTCCTGAACCGCCGAATGATTTCGCGTATTGGGTGACTGAGGCTATCGGAGAAGATGAGCTGGGAGAGCAGCTTTCCAGCATAGATACGATCCAGTATTCGACTATCCGCGGCCTCAGGGAGGCGTTCGTCTCAATGATCGAAGGGTATCTCAACGCGCATTCTTTAGCAAGCCTGCGCTTTTGCCGTGAAGGCGAAGAGTTTCATTTCATGAAGTCGGTAAGTTTTATTCTGCCTACCCCATATTTAGCGCATGATTTAAAGGAATTTATCAGCGTATTAGAGCACATTACCATTGATTCCATTTATTTCCATATTTTCGAGGCCCGCTTAAGGCTGGAGAAAAAGACCAATGATTTTTCGCATTGGATCGAGACGTCCCTGGGCGATAAGCCGTTGGCGGATGAGATCGCTAAACTTGACCCCTATACGTATACGCTCGATGAGCTGCGTAAAACCGTCATCAAGATCATGGAAGAAGAGGTGTTTGGTTGATATGGTGAAAATCGAGGATTATGCTCCTATTGTGGGTCAGTCGGTTATTGATGATCTGAGGCTGTTGGCTGATAAATTAAAAGGAAAGCTCGTGCAGCATGTTAATTCTACCGCCGTAGGCGGGGGAGTAGCTGAAATATTAAGCAGAATGGTCCCCCTGTTGACGGAGCTGGGGGTTATGACCCGCTGGGACGTGATAAAGGGCGGAGAACAATTCTTTGAAGTGACCAAGAAGTTCCATAACGCGTTGCATGGCAAGCCCGAAGAGCTCACGCAGCAGGAGTTCGATATTTTTTTAGATACAAGCCAAAAGAATATTGAGGAGCTCGATACCTGCGGAGATATCGTTTTTATCCATGACCCTCAACCGATAGCCCTTATCAAGAAGCGCGCGGGTAATAAATGGCTTTGGCGCTGCCATATAGATGTTTCCAATCCGGATGAGCGTGTCTGGAAATTTTTGATGGATTTTATCACTCTGTATGATTCGACGGTGTTTTCGGCGCCTTCGTTTTCGCGCCGCCTGCCGGTACGCCAATTCCTGATCCCTCCTTCAATTGACCCGCTCAGCGATAAGAATAAGGAGCTGCCTCCTGAAACCATTGACGCGGTGCTGCGGAAATACAATATTCAGAAAGATAAGCCTATTGTTACGCAGATCTCCCGGTTTGACCGCCTGAAGGACCCGCTTGGGGTCATCGACGCGTATCTCTTGGTCAAGAAATACATCGATTGTCAGCTTATTTTAGCAGGGGGAGGCGCTACTGACGATCCGGAAGGCTTGAAAGTCCTGGATGAAGTAAGGCTTAAGGCGAAGCAGGATAAGGATATCCATATATTATTATTGCCGCAAAACGATATTGAGGTCAATGCCTTGCAAAGGGCTTCAACGGTGCTCATCCAGAAGTCTTTGAAAGAAGGCTTTGGCTTGACGGTTTCGGAAGCTTTATGGAAAGCAAAGCCGATCGTTGCTTCCAATGTCGGGGGGATCCCGTTACAGGTCAAACACAAATATTCCGGCTTGTTGTGCCATTCAGTAGAAGGCGCTGCTTTTGCGATCAAGCAGCTTTTGAATAATCCGGCTTACGCCGAAAAGCTCGGTAAGAACGGCAGGGAGCATATCCGCAATAATTTTCTGATCACGCGCCATATCAAGGATTATTTATTGCTTTTTCTGTCGTTGTTTCATAAAGAAGACGTTGTTTATTTATAAAAAGGAAGAATGCCATGAGTGAAAATGAACTATCCCGCGATGAAATGTTGAATAGCCCTGAATTCCTGAGGTCGATCATAGACAGCTTGCCGGGTGTCGCTTATGTTATCAATGATAAGGCCGGGTTCCTGTGGGTTAATAAGAAGTTCAGCGAGGTTACGGGGTATGGTTTCCAGGAATTAATCGATAGGGGGCCGCTCGCTCTTTTTTACGGTGAAGAAAAACAAAGAGTAGCCGCAAGGATTAAAGATGTTTTTTTACACGGGCATTCGGATGTTGAAGCGTATATGTCCGCTAAAGACGGGGCTACAACGGCGTATTATTTTACCGGGTTACGCACTGAAATAGGCGGCACGCCTTTTCTGGTAGGGATGGGCATTGATATAACCGAGCGCAAGAAGTTTGAATTAGAGCTTAAGGGTAAGACCGTATTCCTGGAAGCTCAGGTAGAAGCAACTATTGACGGAGTATTGGTTGTCGATAGCCAAGGACAGAGGATCTTGAGTAATCAGCAGTTGTATAAAATGTGGAAAGTCCCGCAGCATATCATTGACGAAAAGAATGACGAAGTACTTCTGCAATACGTAGTCAGTAAGGCCAAATACCCCCGGCAATTCATTGATAAGGTCAGGTATCTTTATTCGCATCAGGAGGAAACAAGCCGTGATGAGATCGAGTTCCTTGACGGGACCGTTTTTGACAGGTATTCCTCCCCGGTCATCGACAAGAGTGGGAATTACCTGGGAAGGATATGGATGTTTCGTGATATTACTGAGCGCAAGCAGAGGGAGGAAGAAATTAATAATTCTCAAAAATTGTTGCAGAGAATAATCAATCTTCTTCCGATAAGGGTATTCTGGAAAGATAGGAATTTAAAGTATCTTGGTTGTAACGAGATCTTTGCTAAAGATGCGGGCAAAAATAGCTCCGAAGACCTGATCGGCAAGAATGATTCCCAGATGGGATGGTCGGAGCAGGCTGAAATTTATCAAGCTGATGACCTGAAAGTCATGAAGTCGGGAAAAGCAAAGCTAAACTTTGAAGAACCTCAAACTACGCCCGGCGGAGGTAAGATCTGGCTTAAAACAAGTAAAGTGCCTCTCATCGATTCGCAGGGAAAAGAGATCGGCGTTCTCGGAACTTATGAGGATATCACTGAACGTAAGCAGAAAGAATCCGACATGCAGCAGAAGGTCAATGAATTGGAGATGTTCAATAAGATCACCGTGGAACGGGAGATCCGGATGATCGAATTGAAAAAAAGGATCCTTGAGTTGGAAGCGCAGCTTCACGCAAAACAGGAATGATCAAACCGCTTTATCAGCCCCTCTCAGCCCTTAACGGCGCTTTCCCCTGCGCAGCGTAAAAAATAAAATATTGTCGAGGATGGTAAAAAAATAAAACCGCCGGCTTTTTTAGAAAACCGGCGGTTTGCTTTTTGCGTTTGAAGGGAAGTTATAATTTACTGACGTTTGTTGCCTGGTCGCCTTTAGGGCCCTGGGTTACGTCGAATTCGACGTCCTGGCCTTCCTCTAAAGTCTTATAACCATCACCTTTGATCGCGGTATGGTGTACGAAGATATCTTTCCCATCGTCACTTTTGATAAAACCATAGCCTTTTTGATTGCTGAACCACTTTACTTTTCCTTTTGCCATGTGTTACTTTTCACCTCCCCCATTAAGGTTATCCACCAGAACGTTACTTCAATTCTGCGAAGCAAAACCAAGCAACTCTTGGCAGAATGAACCGGGCGCGTTCAAATACGGCGCCTGCAGGTTCAATAAACAAAAAAACCGTAAAGCTTGTTTTTATCATCTTGCTTTACGGTTTTACGATAATCCCGGTCCAAAATCTTTCCACTCCTTGCATGTTATTTACAGAAGTAACTATAGCAGATTTGCGGTTTTTGTCAATACTTTTTTTACGTTTTCTCGCGAAGATGCCTATTTTAATTTGCAGTTCATTTTATTTTTGTTATAATGATACGCAAAGGAGATTGATATGATCGAACGCTACAGCCTTGCGGAAATGGAGGCGCTTTGGAAAGATGATTTTAAATTCAAGACCATGCTCGCGATCGAGATCGCGGTTTGCGAAGCGCAGGCCCGCGATAAATTGATCCCTCATGCGGCAGTCGCGCGCATCAGAAGAAAAGCAAAGTGTAACGTCGCGGCGATAAAGAAGATAGAAGAAAAGACCAATCATGATATTGTGGCGTTCGTAACGAATGTCGCCGGTTATATCGGCGCCGACGCTAAATACCTGCATATAGGGTTGACTTCGTCAGACCTTTTGGATACGACGCTGGGTGTGCAGCTTAAAGAGGCGACCGGCATTTTGATCGGTGACGTCGAGGCTTTGCTCAAAGTTCTGGCGCGCCGGGCTAAGCAGTATAAAGATACGGTTTGCATCGGCCGCACTCATGGGATCCACGCCGAACCGATGACCTTTGGGCTAAAATTAGCGCTTTGGTATGACGAGATGTCCCGTAACCTGGAGCGTCTGCGGCAGGCCCGGGAAGCGGTCCGGGTGGGGAAAGTCTCCGGGGCAGTAGGCACGTATTCCAATATTAATCCTGATGTGGAAGGCTATGTGTGCGCTCAGCTCGGGCTTAAACCGGCTAAGATCTCCACTCAGATAGTGCAGCGGGATATCCACGCGCACTATCTGTCCACGCTGGCGGTGATAGGGGCGTCTCTGGAAAAGTTTGCCACGGAGATAAGGCATCTGCAGAAAACCGAGGTCTTAGAGGTTGAAGAACCGTTCGGCAAGGGCCAAAAAGGTTCTTCAGCCATGCCGCATAAGCGTAACCCGGTGATCTGCGAACGTATCTGCGGCTTAAGCCGGATCCTGCGGGCGAACGCCTTGGTAGGATTGGAAAACGTCGCTCTCTGGCATGAGCGTGATATAAGCCACTCTTCCGCGGAGCGGGTGATCTTTCCGGATTCTACCATTGCTTTGGATTATATGCTGCAGAAATTCATTGCGGTTGTCGAGGGATTGCAGGTTTACCCGGCAAACATGATGGCTAACCTGGTTAAAACCAAAGGACTTATATTCTCTCAGGCGGTACTCCTGGCGCTCATGGAGAAAGGTTTGAGCAGGCCCCGCGCCTATGACCTGGTGCAGCGCTGCGCGATGGATACCTGGCTTAAAGGGAGCGCCTTCCGCGATAATCTTTTAAATGACAAAGAAGTAGCGAAATATATAAAGAAAGAAGCATTGGATAAGATCTTCGATCTGAACTATTACCTGCGTAATGTGGATAGGATCTATAGAAATGTTGGTTTGTAATAAGTAACGGCCTTCCTTTTCTGTTTGGAGTTTTTTCATGTCATGGAAAATTGAGATCAAAGATAAACCCGGGATATTCGATGCGGTCGGACAGGGCATTGAAAAGGATATCCTGGATTTAGGGATCAACGGCGTAAATCAAGTCCGCTTCAGCCTTATCTATATGCTTGACGGCGATTTTACCCCTCAGGCGGTAAATAAGATATGCGAAGCGTTGCTCGTTGACAGCGTGGTCCAGGAATATTCTATTAATCAGCGATATCGCGGGAGTTCCCCGGGTGAATCTGTGGTTGAGGTCGCCTATAATGCCGGGGTAATGGACCCTTCCGAGGAGTCTATCCTTAAGGGGATCAGGGATCTGGGTATCGCCGGCGCCCGGTCGGTAAAGACGGTGAAGAAATACGTGATCAAGGGGCACTTGAGCGGCGCGCAATTGAAGATGTGCGCGGATAAGCTGTTGTATAATAAACTGATCCAGCATGTCGTTGATGAGTCGTCTGCGCATGCGCTGGAAGCCTCGGCGGGTATTCCCGATTACCGGTTCAAATTAATTAACGTCGGTTTATTGGAAACCGCCGACCGCGCGTTGCAGCAGTTGAGTAAAAAGGGGCAGTTATTCCTTAATCTCGTTGAAATGCGTTCGATCAAGGGTTATTTTAAGAAGTTAAAACGCGATCCCACCGATTGCGAGTTGGAGACTATAGCCCAGACCTGGTCGGAACATTGCTGGCACAAGACTTTTCGCGGGAATATCAGGTATGAAGAACGCCTGGCGCAGGGAGGTCTCCATAAACCGCTCACCGTAGGTCGTAAGCCTAAGGTCATTCATAATCTTTTGAAAGCCACCATCATGAAAGCGACGACTGATTTGAACAAATCATGGTGCGTCTCGGTATTTAAGGATAACTCCGGGGTCATTCGCTTTGATGATAAATATAATATTTGTTTTAAGGTTGAAACGCATAATCATCCTTCAGCGTTAGAACCGTTTGGCGGCGCCAATACCGGTGTCGGAGGCGTCATCCGGGACCCCCTGGGCACCGGTTTAGGGGCCAAGCCGATATTAAATACCGATGTCTTTTGTTTTGCTCCGCCGGAATTCCCTTTCGCGGATGTCCCTCAGGGTTCTCTTCATCCGAAACGGGTCATGAAGGGAGTTGTCTCCGGAGTCAGGGATTACGGCAATAAGATCGGTATCCCGACCGTCAACGGCGCGATATTGTTCCATCCGCGTTTTGTGGGGAATCCGCTGGTATATTGCGGGACGGTGGGGATCATGCCGAAAGACAAATCGTTTAAGCGCGTGCGTAAAGGCGATCTTGTCGTGGTGGTCGGAGGAAGGACCGGCAGGGACGGTATTCACGGGGCGACTTTTTCTTCGGGGGAACTCACCCATGAGTCGGAGACGATCTCCAGCGGCGCGGTGCAGATCGGCAATCCCATACAAGAAAAGAAAATGGTCGATACCATCCTGCAGGCGCGCGATAAGAATTTATATAATGCCATTACTGATTGCGGCGCCGGAGGCCTGTCAAGCGCTGTCGGGGAGATGGGCGAGGAATTGGGCGCGAGGGTGCATCTTGACCGGGTCCCTTTAAAATATAAAGGGTTATCCTACATGGAGATCTGGATATCGGAATCGCAGGAGCGTATGGTCCTGTCGGTGCCTCCCGAGAAGATCGACGCGCTGCAGGCGGTCTTTAGCAGCGAGAATGTCGAAGCGACGGTCATCGGTGAATTTCCCGGGACAGGAAAGCTTGAGTTGTATTATAAAAATAATCTGGTCTGTGACCTGGATATGGAGTTTTTGCATAAAGGCATCCCTAAAATAGAAAAGAAGGCGGTTTATACGGCGCTCAGGCAAAAAGAGCCCAAGCTTCCCCGGGAGAAAGACCTTGCCAGGTATTTAATGAAGCTGCTTTCGCATTACGATATCTGTTCGAAAGAATGGGTCATTCGTCAATATGACCATGAGGTCCAGGGCGGGAGTGTCCTGAAGCCTCTTGCCGGCATAGTCAATGACGGGCCGTCGGACGCGGCGGTGGTGCGGCCGTTGTTGGATTCCTCGCGCGGTATTATTGTCTCTAACGGCATAAATTTCCGCTTCGGGCTTATCGACCCGTATTGGATGGCTGCTTCGTGTATTGATGAAGCGCTGCGCCAGGTCATTGCCGTCGGAGGTTCATTGAAAGAAGTAGCGATACTGGATAATTTCTGCTGGGGGAATCCCGATAAACCCGACCGTTTGGGAGGGTTGGTCAGGGCGGCCTACGGCTGTTATGATATTGCCAAAGCTTATGGCGTTCCCTTTATTTCGGGCAAAGACAGCTTTTATAATGAATATACGGTCCAGAAGAAATCGATCGCTATTCCCGGCACGCTCTTAATTTCCGCGATCTCGGTCATGGATGATGTTGAGAAGACCGTATCTATGTTCGCTAAAGAGCCGGGCGACCTGGTTTATATCGTGGGAGAGACCCGCGATGAACTGGGTGGTTCACACTATTTTGACTTGTTCGGTTCGCTCGGTAACGCGGTGCCCCGGGTTTTTCCCCGCCAGGCGTTGAATTCATTCAACGCTTTGAGCAGGGCGTCTCAGGCGGGATTGATCAAGGCCATGCATGATTGTTCTGACGGCGGACTGGGGGTTGCTGCCGCGGAAATGGCTTTTTCCGGCGGATTAGGGATGGAATTGTTTTTAGCCGAGGTGCCGTATAAAACACAAACCGGCAGCGAAAAGAATGATTTTATATTATTTTCTGAATCAAATTCCCGGTTTATCGTTACGGTCAGCCGGCATAAGCAAAAAGATTTTGAGCGTTTACTCAAAGGTGTGCGCTTTGGTTTGATCGGATGCGTTTCAAGCGGCAATGATTTTAAGGTCCACGGTGTCGACGGCGACGTTTGCCTTGAGGCCGATATTTATCAATTAAAAGAAGCCTGGCAGAAACCGTTGCGGTGGTAGCGGTTCGACGCGCTCACCGCAGGCGGTTCGACGCGCTCACCGCAGGCGGTTCGACGCGCTCGCCTGCGGGCTCGCTTGCTCACCGCAGGCTTACCGAGCGCCCCGAAGTTTGCGCGGAGGCGGATGTAAGATGAGCCTTATGAATGCGAAAGGAAAACGCGATGTTGAAGGTTAAGAATCTGAAACAGGATTTTACGAGCGAAGACCCCTGGAGGATATTCCGGATCATCGCTGAGTTTGTCGAAGGCTTTGAAGTGCTTTCGAGCGTCGGCAAAGCGGTGACCATTTTTGGCTCCAGCCGCATGAAGCCGGATAATAAATATTACGCGTTGACCGAGGAGACCGCCTATCGTTTGGCGAAAGAAGGTTACGCTATTATTACCGGCAGCGGCCCGGGTATTATGGAAGCCGGAAATAAGGGCGCGCGGCGCGCCGGGGGCCACTCGATCGGATTAAATATTCAGATCCCCTCTGAGCAGCGCGCGAATCCCTATGTGGATACCTTGCTTGATTTCCGTTATTTCTTCATCCGAAAGGTCATGTTTGTTAAATATGCCAAGGCTTTTGTGATCATGCCGGGCGGCTACGGGACATTGGATGAATTTACCGAGGCGATCAATCTTATTCAAACCCAAAGGATCTGCCGTTTTCCGGTCGTGCTTTTCGGCAGCCGGTATTGGAAAGGCATGCTTGAATGGCTGCATGAGACGGTCTTGGAAAGCGGCTGTATCAGCAAGGATGACCTTAAGATCTTTGAGATCGCCGATACCCCTCAGGATGTGGTTAAAATAATCAAGAAGTTCTATAAACGGTAGGCTTTTTGCGATGCCGTCTTTTATATGAAAAAACCGAAAATATGTATATTAAGGACAGCCGGGACTAACTGCGATAAAGAAACTTCCTTCGCGTTCTCCCTGGCAGGCGGGGATCCGGAATCCGTTCATATCAATCAGTTCATCGACGGGACTTGCCTTCTGGATAAATACAGTATTTTAGCTTTTTCGGGAGGATTTTCTTACGGCGATGATGTCGCCGCGGGCAAGATCCTGGCGAATGAGCTTAAGTTCAAGTTAATGAGCAGCGTTGAGCGTTTTATTAAACAAGGAAAGCTTATTATCGGGATCTGTAACGGCTTTCAGATCCTGGTTAAGAGCGGATTATTGCCGGGCAATGACAGTTTCAGCCAGGAAGCCAGCCTTATCATAAACGATTCAGGGAAATTCGAGGCGAGGTGGGTGTATTTGAAAAACCAAAAGTCAGAAGTCAAAAGTCAAAAGTGCGTGTGGACCAAAGATATCCCTGAGGTAATATCTTTACCGGTAGCGCACGGGGAAGGTAAATTCGTGGTACAGAATGATTCGGTGATGGAGCGCCTGCGCGAGAACGGTCAGATCGTTTTTCACTATTGCAGCGCTCAGGGCGAGCCGGGAGGGTATCCTGATAACCCCAATGGCTCACAGGAGAATATCGCGGGTATCTCTGATGAGACAGGAAGGATATTGGGGCTTATGCCGCACCCTGAACGCCATATCGATTTTTTGCAGCATCCCCGGCATCGGCGCGGCCCTGCCGGTGAGGGAGACGGTTTTTTTATTTTTAAGAATGGAGTAGACTATGCGCGAAAGCACTTATAACGACGAACCTAAAGAATATTGCGGTTTATTCGGCATAATGAAAAATAAACACGCCAGCTGGCTTACGTATCTGGGGCTCTATGCCTTGCAGCATCGCGGGCAGGAGGCATGCGGTATTGTCGTTAACAATAAAGGAAAACTCTCTATTCATAAAGAGATGGGGCTGGTCAGCGACGTTTTCAATGAACAGGTCTTAAGTAAGCTTAAAGGCGATATGGCTGTGGGGCATGTGCGGTATTCGACGACGGGATCGAGTGTTTTAAAGAACGCTCAGCCGCTATTGATCGATTATGCCAAAGGTTCGATCTGTATCGCTCATAACGGGAACCTGGTGAATTCCCTGGAACTCCGGCAGCTCCTGGAGCAAAGAGGTTCAATATTCCAGACGACCACCGATTCGGAGATCATTATTCATTTGATGGCGCGCGCCCGGTCCAGCGGCCTCCAGGAAAGCCTGATCTACGCGTTAAAAAGGGTCAGCGGCGCGTATTCTCTTTTAATGATGACTTCCGATACCTTGATCGGCGCCCGGGATCCTCATGGCTTTCGCCCTCTCTGCCTGGGGAAGGTGAATAATTCCTGGTGCCTGGCGTCTGAAACCTGCGCTTTTGACCTGATAGGCGCGAAATATATACGTGAAGTTGAGCCGGGAGAGATCGTTTTTATCCGTAACGACGGTATTAAATCGATAAAACCAAAAGAACTGCAGACAAGGAATAATTTTTCACACTGTACCTTTGAACACGTCTATTTCGCGCGGCCCGACTCGGTCATCTTCGGGGAAACCGTGCATTTGGTCAGGCGCAAGCTGGGAGAGCAGCTCGCGCGGGAGCATCCGGCGCAGGCTGATTTTGTCGTCCCGGTGCCTGATTCAGGATTTTCCGCGGCAATGGGGTATTCGGAGGAATCGGGGATCCCCCTGGAGTTAGGTATCATCCGCAATCATTATGTCGGCAGGACATTTATTCAGCCGGCACAGGATTCCCGGGACCTGGGCGTACGGGTCAAATTCAATATTTTAAAGGATGTTTTAAGGAAAAAGCGCATTGTGGTCGTCGATGATTCGATCGTCCGGGGTACGACTTCCAAGATACGTGTGCGGAATTTACGCAAAGCCGGGGTTAAGGAAGTCCACTTGAGGATATCCTGCCCGCCGCATCGTTTTCCTTGTTACTACGGCATAGACTTTCATCTCTCGTCGGAACTCATTGCCAACCGGTATGAGTCGATCGAGAAGGTGCGTCAATACTTAGAGGTTGATAGCCTGGGGTATTTAAGCCTGGACGGTATGCTGGGAAGTTTAAAAGACGGCCGGAAGCATTATTGTACTGCCTGCTGGAGCGGGAAATATCCCCTCATGGCGGAGAAAAAACACGGAAAATTCTCTTTAGAGAGGCGTTGCTGCGGGCAAGGAGAGATCATTTATGGGAAAACTAACTTATAAGTCCTCCGGAGTAGACATCCATGCTATGGATGCTTTTAAGGGGCAGATAAAGCCGTTGTTACGAAGATCATTCAGGCCGGAAGTCTTAAAAGACATCGGCGGCTTCGGCAGTTTTTTCAGGTTCCCGAAAGGAAAATTCCGCGACCCGGTGCTGGTTTCTTCAGCTGACGGAGTGGGAACGAAATTAAAGATCGCTATCCTCGCCGATAAGCACGATACCGTCGGTATTGACGCGGTGGGAATGAATGTCAATGATATTTTGTGCGCCGGAGCTGAACCCTTGTTCTTCCTGGATTATGTCGCTTTCAGCTCGGTGGATGAGGGGGTCCTTTCCCATATCATCAAAGGTATTAATGACGGGTGTGTGCAGTCGGGATGCTCTTTGATCGGCGGTGAGACCGCTCAAATGCCGGGCATGTATGCCAAGGGAGAATATGATATTGCCGGGTTTTGTGTCGGAGCAGTTGACCGTAAAGATATTATTGACGGTTCCCGGATCGCCGCGGGGGACGCGGTGATAGGGTTGGAATCCAGCGGTTTACACTCCAACGGTTTTTCGTTGGTGCGCCAAGTCCTGTCGGTCAATGAATTAAAACGGATGAGTAAGGAATTGCTTAAACCGACGCGGATCTATGTAAAGCCGGTGCTTGCATTACTCTCTGGCCCCCGTTCAAAGTCAGGCCTTGCTATTAAAGGCATTTCTCATATAACCGGGGGCGCTTTTTACGATAAGATATCGCGTATTTTGCCGGACAATGTCGATGTGCGGATCAATAAGGGGGCATGGACGATCCCGGAAATATTCCGTTTGATACAGAACAAAGGTTCTATTGACGATAAAGAAATGTTCCACACGTTAAATATGGGTATTGGAATGGTGTTGATCGTAAGGCCGCCGGCGGTTGGGCCGGTCCGGGCGGCGTTAGCTCAATCAAAAGTAAAGTCCTGGGTCATTGGAGAGGTAGTCAAGGGAAGAAAACAGGTTGAGGTCGTTTAACCAATGCAGTGGGAGTAAATACGAAGGAGGAGAGTTATGGGGCTTTATTATGGAGTAATAATCGCGGCAGTTGTTATTTTCTTGATGGGGATCCGCATTGTCAGGCCTACACATCGCGGTTTGATCGAGCGGTTGGGTAAGTACCGCCGTTTCGCCAATGCTGGTTTTAATTGGGTCATCCCGCTTATTGAAAGTATTTATTTGGTTAATGTCACCGAACAGATGGTCGATGCTGAACCGCAGGAGATCATTACCAACGATAATTTGAACGCGAAAGTCGATGCGCAGGTCTATTTTAAAGTAAAGATCGATGAGGAAAGCGTCAAGAGCTCGCAGTATAACGTGAATAATTACCAGTGGCAGATCGTTAATCTTGCCCGGACTACCTTAAGGAATATCATCGGTACGCTTACTTTGAAATCGGCAAACAGCGAAAGAGGCAAGATCAATTCGGAATTGCATAAGACTTTGATGACTGAGACCGCCAGCTGGGGCATCGATATCGTCAGGACGGAATTAAAAGAGATCGACCCGCCGAAAGACGTCCAGGAGACGATGAATAAGGTCGTCAAAGCGGAAAATGAAAAGATCGCGGCGATCGATTTCGCGACCGCCACCGAAACCGCCGCCGACGGCCAGAAGAGGGCGGAGATCAAGAAAGCCGAGGGTATCAAGCAGGCGCGGATCTTAGAGGCGGAAGGCGAATCTGAAGCGATCAAGCTGGTCAATGAAGCGGCGGAAAAATTCTTTGTCGGCAATGCCCAGGTGTTACGGAAGCTTGAAGCGGTTGAGAAATCGCTGCAGCATAACGCCAAGATCGTGGTGCCGAGTAATTCTGAATTAGTCAATGTGATCGGCGAACTTGCAGGGGTATTGCCCTTAAAGACCGAACATAAATAAGGTCGATAGCTGCTGGTTTAGGATAATAATAAAGGACCTGTCAGTTTTTTGCTCTTTTAGATTACGGATGGCCGCGACTGTTTCTCGCGGGGACGTTTGCCCCGCCCCGGCGTGGCGGGGCTGCACTCAGGTCGGCTGCGTCGCTCTGCCCGACTTCGTTTATCGAGGGGCATCCATGCCCGCCCCGTTAAAAAACGTAGTTTTCTAACGGGGCCCGCTCCTTGCCTTTATGCCCCGCTCAAAATCAGTCGCAGCCATCCGTTAGCGGCCAGGTTAAATAAATTGTCATGATGGGGAAGAATTAGAGGTTGGGCTAACAATGAACCTGGCGAGTTTTTGAGCGCATCACGATTTTAGCCAATGGAGCTTGAGCATTGAGGGAATCCCAAGGCCCCGCGAGAGCGGGGCAATCTTGGGATGGCGATGCTGTTTGAGTCCTATTTGTTAGAGCAAATAGGACGAGTTCAGCAGCCACCGAAATGCGAAAGATCATTGGCGTGCCGCCTCATTATAAATATAATACGGTAAAATCGTGTTAAGCGAAAAAACCGCCAGGTTCATTTATCATTGACCATCGACTATGGACCGTGGACTATCGACTACTTGTGTCATGTGGCCAGTGACTTGTGACAATTCATTCTTGGAGTTCTAAGATGCGTATTTTAATTATAGGCTCAGGGGGAAGGGAACACGCCCTTGTCTGGAAGATCGCCCAATCGAAGCTTGCGGATAAGATTTTTTGCGCTCCCGGTAATGGAGGTATATCGCAGCAGGCGGAATGCCTTGATATAAAGGCTGACGATATCCCGGGGCTCTTGGAGTTCGCGAAAAAAGAGAGAATTGACTTCACCGTCGTGGGGCCGGAGGTGCCGTTAACGCAGGGTATCGCCGATGAATTTCAGAAACATAAATTAAAGATATTCGGGCCGTCAAAGAAAGCCGCGCAATTAGAGTCAAGCAAGATATTCTCCAAAGAGTTAATGGCGAAGTATAATATCCCGACCGCAGGCTTTCAGGTCTTTGACAATGCGGAAGAAGCAAAAAGGTATATCGAGAAGCGGGGGTCACCCTGTGTTGTAAAAGCCGATGGCCTGGCCCAGGGTAAAGGCGTGGTCGTGGCTTCGAGCGTCGATGAGGCTAAGCAGGCGGTGGATGCGATGATGCGGGAAAGAATATTCGGAGACGCCGGAAAGAGGGTCATTGTCGAAGATTGCCTCGTCGGGCAGGAAGCCAGCATCCTTGTTGTTACCGATTCCAAAGAAGTCATAGCGCTTGCTTCGAGCCAGGACCATAAGCGCGTTTTTGATAACGATGAAGGCCCCAATACCGGGGGTATGGGCGCGTATTCTCCGGCGCCTGTCGTGACGCCCGCGCTCTTTAAAGAGATCAGGGATACGGTCATTAATCGCACTATAGACGCGCTCGTAAGAGAAGGGATCGATTTCCGGGGAGTTTTGTACGCGGGGATCATGATAACCCAAGACGGCCCGAAAGTCTTAGAGTATAACGTGCGCTTCGGTGACCCGGAAACACAGGCTATCCTTCCTCGTTGCCAATCAGACCTCCTGGAGGTAATGCTTGCCGCCTCAAGCGGGCAGTTAACAAAGATAGTTAAATCCGGCGGTATTTCCTGGAATGACCGCGCGTGTGTATGCGTGGTTTGCGCTGCGAAGGGGTACCCGGGAAAATATGTTAATGGTTTAGAGATCTCCGGATTGAAGGAGGCCGCGCGGTTGCCGGACATCGTGGTGTTCCACGCGGGTACGAAAAAAGTCGCCGGTAGCCAGCCGGTATCTGCCGGCATGGTTACCAATGGAGGCAGGGTCTTGGGAGTTACCGGGCTGGGCAATACTATTAAAGAATCTATCGCTACCGTGTATAGAGCGGTAGATAAAATACATTTTGAAGGGATGCATTATCGCCGGGATATCGGCAGTAAGGCAGTATCTTGAGAATAATCAGGGTCACCAGACACAAAGACACCAGTCACAATTTTTACTTCTCTGACTTGTGTCATGCCTGCTCCGAGCTTGCCGAGGGGGCTCTTGAGACTTGTGCTTTTAAGTTTTATGTATAGTACTATCTCGGATCACGGGTGTTTAGATACCCTAGTCCCGGATTGCCCGTTTACCGGATTTCCAAGTGCTTGTGTCTTGTGACCTGTGACATGCGACTTTTTATAGTGAGGAGGGCCTATGAGTAAGCTTATTAGTATCATTATGGGCAGCCAGTCTGATATGGATACGGTAAGTGAAGCTGTGAATGTGTTAAAAGAATTTAATGTCGGTTTTGAAGTAAAGATCCTCTCGGCTCATCGCACCCCGAAAGAACTCACCGCATATGTGGAAGGCGCGTCGGTGAAGGGCGTTAAAGTTTTTCTTGCCGCCGCCGGCGGCGCGGCTGCGTTAGCGGGAGTGGTCGCCGCGCACACCGTTGTCCCGGTCATCGGCATTCCTATTGAAACTTCAACGCTTAAAGGGATGGATTCTTTGTTATCAACGGTGCAAATGCCCGGCGGTATCCCTGTGGCATGTATGGCTATCGGTAAGGCGGGGGCTAAGAACGCGGGGTTGTTCGCTTTGGAAATATTGGGTATTACCGATAAAACGATCAGTCAGAAGCTTTTGAAATACCGCGGCTCAATGAAGAAAAAGATCAAAAGCATTAAGATAAAAATATAACGTTCTGTCCTTTTTGTTCCTTAAAGGAGTGCGCGTGCGGGAGTGATGAGTAAATGGCTTCGGTGAAGATCGTAAAAGTTGACCCTGTTTCTCCCCGTGAGGAATCCCTTAAACAGGCAGCGCTTATCCTGGCCGGCGGGGGGCTGGTGATCATTCCGACCGAAACTGTCTATGGTATTGCCGCCGACAGCTCGAATCAAAATACAATAGAGCGGTTGTACGCGATAAAACAGCGGCCGAAAGATAAGCCGTTTTCGCTGCTTATCGATGAAAAAGAAAAAATAGAATTATTCGCGAAAGATATCCCCGCCGCGGCGTATAAATTGATCGAGAAATACTGGCCGGGGCCGTTGACGCTTATTTTAAAATCGAAGAATACCGGGACGATCGGCCTGCGGCTGCCTGATAATGCCGTTGCCCGCAAGGTCATTGCCTTATCAAAAGTCAATGTTGTCTGCCCTTCGGCGAATATTTCGGGAAGGCCCGCGCCGGTTAGTTTTCAGGAAGCGATACAGGATTTAAAAGAGCTGGTTGATCTTGCTCTTGATACGGGGGAGACGGCCAGGGGGATGGAGTCTACGATCGTTGACCTGACGGTGAGCCCTGGCCGCGTGGTCCGCGAAGGCGCGATCCCCGCGGCTGATATAGAAGCGGTGATTAAAAGAAAATTCGTGCTTTTTGTTTGCACCGGTAATTCCTGCCGTTCGGTCATGGCGGAAGCTTTGTTAAAGGATGCTTTGCGTAAGGGCAAGCGCTGCGATGTGGATGTTGCCTCCGCCGGCATTATGATGATGTCGGGTTCAGGCGCTTCAGAACAGACGCGGGAGGTCCTTTCACGGCAGGGCCTCGACGTTTCGGGGCATCGTTCCCGGAGGGTGAGCAGGGACCTTTTGAATAAGGCGGACCTTATTTTAGTGATGGAGCGGCTGCACGAAACACGGGTCCTTGAACTGGATCCTCTGGTAAAGAACAGGCTTTTCTTATTAAGGGAATTCGCGAAAGTAAAAGATAATCGTTTGGATATCCCTGACCCTATAGGCAATTCATTGGAGTACTACCAGGAAACATACGCGACTATAAAGGAATCTATTGAAAAGGTCTGCAGCCTTATATAAGGCAGGAAAGGCAGCTTAAGGCATAAGGAGATCCAGCATATGGAAAAAATAGTAATAGCTTCCGACCATGCGGGCTTTGATTTTAAGGGAAAAATGATCGCGTTCCTGAAGAAGAAAGGTTTTGAGGTAAAGGACCTGGGGACTTATTCTGCCGAGCGCTGTGATTATCCTCAGTATTCCTACGCGCTGGCCAAAGAGATCGCGAGCAGGAGATATAAACGGGGAATTCTTGTCTGCAAGAGCGGTATCGGCCATTCTATCGCGGCTAATCGTCTGCCTGGCGTGCGCGCGGCATTGTGTTATAATGTTAAGGCAGCCGTGCTTTCCCGCGAGCATAACGATAGCAATGTGCTGGTCATGGGTTCGGCCTTTGTCAGCCTGCCGCTTGCGAAAAAGATCACGGCCGCCTGGCTTTCGACAGAGTTCCAGGGCGGGCGGCACCAAAAGAGGCTTAACCTGATTAAAGAAATCGAAAAACAAATAGGAGCTAAGGAAAGATGAAACATATCAAAAAAGTTGATCCCGAAATATATGAGGCAATAAAAAATGAAGTGAAACGCCAGCAGGATAATTTAGAGATGATCGCCTCCGAGAATTTTACGTCTTTAGCCGTTTTAGAGGCGCAGGGGAGCGTCTTGACGAATAAGTACGCGGAAGGTTACCCTCACCGGCGCTGGTATGGCGGCTGTGAATTCGTCGATATGGCTGAAGAGCTGGCGATAAAGCGGGTGAAGGAATTATTCGGCGCCGAATACGCCAATGTCCAGGCGCATTCAGGCTCACAGGCGAATATGGCGGTCTTTTTTGCCGCCCTGAAACCCGGGGATACGTATTTGGCAATGGATTTAGCCTGCGGCGGGCATCTTTCACACGGCCATCCGCATAATTTTTCAGGTATGTTTTATAAGGTCGTCCCCTACGGCGTCAATAAGAAAACCGAAATGATCGATTATGACCAGGTCGAATCTTTAGCGCTGGCGCATAAGCCGAAAATGATCCTGGCAGGGGCTTCCGCGTATCCCCGGGAAATAGATTTTAAGCGCTTGCGCGCAATTTGCGATAAGGTGGGCAGTGTCTTTTTTGTCGACATGGCGCATATCGCCGGGCTCGTCGCGGCCGGTATACATCCGTCGCCGGTTGCTCACGCGGAGTTTGTTACCTCCACGACCCATAAGACGCTGCGCGGCCCCCGGGGCGGGTTTATATTGTGCCGGGAGAAATTCGGTAAAAAGATCGATTCTGAAGTGTTTCCCGGGATGCAGGGCGGCCCGCTTATGCATGTGATCGCTGCCAAGGCAGTAGCCTTTAAACAGGCTGCATCCGAAGAATTCAAATCATATCAGGAGCAGGTCGTTAAGAACAGCCGCCGGTTAGCCGCGAAATTACAGGATAAAGGGTTTCGTATTGTCAGCGGCGGAACGGATACGCATTTGATGCTCGTGGATTTGACCTCGAAGAAGATCACGGGTAAAGAGGCCCAGGACCTCCTGGGGCTGGTTAATATCACCGTTAATAAGAATTTAATACCGTATGATACGTTATCGCCTGCCCAAGCCAGCGGTATCCGCCTGGGAACTCCGGCGATCACCAGCCGGGGGATCAAAGAGCAGGAGATCGATATTATCGCCGGTTTAATCGACCGGACGATCACGCACCGCGGTGAGCCGGAGAAATTGCAGGATATTAAGGCCGAAGTCCTGGAGTTAACGGTTAAATTCCCCCTGTATCCGGAATTAAATAAGGAGATCGCCTAAAGAAGCCATGAAAGCAAAAAAGAGATCGCATGAACGCATCGGTTGGGACGATTATTTTATGGAATTGTGCCTCCTCGTCAGCAGGCGTTCTACCTGCCTGCGCCGCAGTGTCGGTTCGGTATTAGTGAAGGATAAAAGGATCCTGGCGACAGGGTACAATGGCGCGCCTTCCGGCTTAGCTCATTGTTTGGATGTCGGGTGTTTGCGTGAAAAGCTCAATATCCCTTCGGGTGAGCGTCATGAGCTCTGCCGCGGGCTGCACGCGGAGCAGAATGCTTTTATCCAGGCTTCCCTGCACGGGATAAGCGTTAAAGGCGCGACGCTCTATGTGACCAATCAGCCGTGCATCATCTGCGCGAAAATGCTGATCAATGCCGGGATCAGTGAGATCGTGATTGCCGACGGATATCCGGACAAGATGGCAATGGATTTCTTGAAACAGGCAAAAATTAAATTACGGACGCTTCATAAATAAGCGCCGGGGGAGCCTTTGAGAAGCTTATGGTAAGGAGTAACAACCGATGAAATGCCCCTTTTGTAATTACAAGGAAGATAAGGTCGTGGATTCCCGCACTACCCAGCATGGAACCGCGATCAGGCGCCGGCGCGAATGTTTAGGATGCGCTAAGCGCTTTACCACCTATGAATATGTCGAGGACGTCCCGCTTATGGTAATTAAAAAAGACGGCAGGCGCCAGCCGTTTGACCGCAAGCGTATCCTTTCCGGGATCGTCAAAGCCTGCGAGAAAAGGCCGATCAGCATCGATAAGATGGAAGAGCTGGTAACACAGGTTGAACACGCGATCCAGAAGAAGTCTGACCGGGAAGTTCAGGCTGCCAAGATCGGGGAGCTGGTCATGGAGAAGCTCAAAACCCTTGATGATGTCGCCTATGTCCGTTTTGCTTCGGTTTACCGTCAATTTAAGGATGTCGGCCAATTTATGGCGGAGTTGAAGTATATGCTTAACCAGGGCCCGCGCAAGAGCAAGAAGCGCGGCCATGGCCATTAAAACAGCCCCTCGTAAACAAATGTTTTCTTTTGAGGAGAGTATGCAATGATAGAGATGGAGCTTAATAAGATAGTTATTGATGAAAAACGCCATGATCAGCTGATCGTGCTTAAGGAAAAAGGAGGCAGCAGGCTTCTGCCTATCGTGATCGGGCTGCATGAAGCTTCCGCGATCAAATTAAAGCTCAGCGGTTTTGTGCCCCCGCGTCCTTTGACGCACGACCTGCTGCAGGCGGCGATCGAGAGTCTTGAAGCGAGCGTGGAAAAAGTGATCATCGATAAACTTGAAGAAAATACCTTTCACGCCAAGCTGTTCATTAAATCAGGAAAAGGCGAGATCAAAGTTATTGATGCCCGCCCTTCGGACAGCATCGCTTTGGCGGTCAGGGCGCATGTCCCGATATTTGTGGAAGACGCGATCGTCGAGCAGTCCCAGGTGTTTAATCAAGGACAATAAATAGTGAAAGCATGAAGATCGGACTTCTTTCTGATACGCACGATAACCTGCCTCATATTGATAAAGCGGTACTATTTTTTAACCGGCAGAAAGTGGATTTTGTCCTTCATGCCGGAGATTTCGTCGCGCCTTTTAGCGTCCTGCGGTTAAAAACGCTTCACTGCGATTGGAGGGGCGTATTCGGTAATAATGACGGGGAACGTACGGGGCTCACCGGCGTATCGCAGGGTAAGATCACTGAAGCTCCTTTGCGCCTCAAACTCGGCGGGATCGCGATAACGCTCGTCCATGACCTTAAACAGCTTGACCTCAAGCGGGAAGGCTCGCGGCTGGTGGTCTGCGGCCATACGCATAAGCCGGAAATCATCATTCAGCCTGAGGTGACGGTCATTAATCCCGGAGAATGCGGCGGCTGGCTTACCGGAGAATCTACCGTTTCTATTGTTGAACTGCCTGCGTTACGAGCAGAGCTTTTCAAGATTTAACCTTTCCTATGGACTCTTTTTTTGCCGTATTTAATGATCATAAAGAAATATTCAAGAAAATAAGCGCTCTTGCCGAAAATAAGAATATAAAGCTTTATCTTGTCGGCGGGGTACTGCGTGATGCATTGCTGGGCAGGAAAAAAGACAATCCTGACATTGATTTTTGCCTTCGTAAGGGAGCGATCAATTTCGGGCGTTTGGCGGCCAGTGAATTAAAGTCGGGTTTTGTCGTTTTGGACAGGATACACGGCTGCGCCCGCGTCGTATATAAATACCGGCGCCCGGACGGTGCCGGAGGGATCTGTACGCTTGATTTCACGGATTTTCGCGGAAAGACCCTGGAGGAAGATCTATTACACCGGGATTTCACTATTAACAGCTTGGCCCTTGAGCTGGGGGCGCTTTTGTCCCGGATGGAGAAGCGCAGGCTTTCCGGGAAAGCTTTTGCCGCGATGCTGCTTGATCCGTATCATGGGATCGAAGACCTGCGGGCGAGGGTGATCAGGCTGGTGAATAAGAGGGGCTACGATGAGGACCCTTTACGGATCTTGCGCGCTTTCAGCCTGTCGGCGATATTTGAGTTCGCGATCGATAAAGAAACGCTGCGTCGGGCGATCGTAAAGCGTAAGAAATTATCCGCGGTTTCTCCCGAGCGGGTGCGCGATGAGCTTTTTAAGGTGTTTTCCAGCCATCGGGCGTATGAGTCTCTGGTGAGCCTGGAAAAGAACAAATTGCTGGAATTGATCGTTCCGGAAATAAAGCCTCTGCAGAAGCTTGATCAGGGGCAGTATCATCATCTTGACGTGTTGGGGCATACCTTGGAAACGGTTAAGCATCTGGAATTGATTTTTCAGGAATTCCGCCGGCGCGCGCGGATCCATGGCTTCTTGAACGAAGAGATCTCTTCCGGCCGCCGCAGGTACGCGTTAATGATTTTGGCCGCGTTATTGCATGATGTGGGCAAGCCCCGGACGCTGCGGGTCAGGGATAGTAAGATAATGTTCCATGGCCATGAGCGCGTCGGCGCGTTCATGGCGGAAGATATCTCTGTGCGTTTGAAGCTTTCCAATGATGAAACGCGCCGTTTGAAACAAATCATATTCGCGCATTTGCGGCCGGGATATTTGGCTGATAGCTCACCGAGTGAGCGCGCGCGTTTTCGTTTCTTCCGGGATACCGCTTCTGAAGCGTTGAGTGTTTTACTTATTTCTTTGGCTGACCAGCGCGCGACGAGCGGGCCGCAAGCGACCGCGCAGTCTCGCCTGAATCATGAGCGGCTGGTGCAAAGATTGATCCGGGTATATTGCGCGAAAAAAGATACCGCTCCCGCCCTACGGCTGGTTGACGGCAATGATATTATGCGCCGTTTTACTTTAGAGGCTTCTCCTTTGATCGGCAGTGTACTGAGTGAGTTACAGGAGCTGCAGGCGATCGGTAAGATCAAGACCAGAGAAGAAGCCTTGCGCGCCGCGGCAGCACTTGTAAAACATTCGAAAGCATTAGTAAAAGGATGAACCGTTTTTATTTATAAGAGGAGGCTGCATGAGCAAGGAAAGATTGACCGCATTGGAGAAGGATATTCTTACGGAAGTCGGTTCTATCTGCGCGGGTAACGCCACGACCGCGTTGGTGCAGATGGTCGGTAAAAAGATCAATTTGAACCTGCCTTCCCTTGACATCGTTAATATTAAAGAGCTTCCCCGTTACCTTGCTTCTTACGACGATGAAGTTGTTATCGGCATCCATATGCAGATCCTGGGAGGGGCCCGGGGGAACGCGCTTTTGGTCCTGCCGACCAAGGACGCCTTTAAGATCGTCGATCTTCTGCTCGGGCCCAGCGATGCTTCACCCAGCAGCTTGACTGAAATCGGGATGTCTTCTTTGAAAGAAATGGGCAATATCCTTATTTCAGCGTATTTGTCCGTTTTGACGACCTTTACCGGGATCCCGGCATTCCCTTCGACGGTCACTTTGACCAATGGTGCCGCCGGTTCCCTGGTGAACCTTGCTTTCGCGGGATTGCACGATAAAGCTGATAAAGACACTATTTTGATCAAAGCCGTTTTTGACGATAAACGCAGGAATTTGTCGGGGCATTTTTTCATCATTTTTGATTTTATGACGATCAGGGAGATCCTGGATAAGACGAAAAAAATGATCAAGAAGGTCGACGGGGAATGATCCCGGAAAACCGCTCTTTAGTTCTTTCGGAAAATGAGAAAAATAAATCTTAGGCCGAAGTTAACGAGGTTTCAGGCCGTCGCGCTCTCGGTTGTGCTCTTTCTGGCGTGCGTGGCTGTTTTTGTCGTATATAAGCTGTTTGTTTTATCCGCGTTCTCCGTCTTGTTGGTCATCGGCTTATCGACGGGGCTGGTTATTATCATAGCCTTCAGCTTGAAAGAAGCCGCCGATAAAGTGATCGTGAAGGTAAAGCCTGCCGTTGATACGGCAGACAGTTTAGTATTGAGAAAATGGGCCGTCCGGCAATTCACCTTCATGGCGGTGTTCTTGTGGTGCGGCTTCTTCAGCTCGGCCATGCTTGCCTGTTTCGGCGCTATCCTGGTTAAAATAGGAATATTTGTTCAGAAAAGGGATTTTATCGACCTGATCCTGGGGTGTTTCGGTTTTTCTATCATTATCTTGGGGTGCTATTTTATCTTTATGCTGATTAAAGAGATACGGTTCATCTATCAGAAAAAAGAAGTTTTTGTAGCCAAGATGATTGAGCAGGTCAGGGGTTAGGGCCTACGTATGAAGCGGCATATCAGAGTAGTATTCGTTTTGCTCTTTATCCTTGGTGTTTATTACTTGAGCGTTCCCGGTATCGTATCGTACGTAAAAAAACGGCTTGTGTTGTTCTTCCCGGGCGCGCAGGTCTCTATCGGCGGATGTTCGCTGGATGTGTTGCACCGGTTGGCTTTTTCCGATATCCGCATCATTAATCCTTCGGCTTTCGACTTCCGGATCAAGCGGCTTACCGTTGAGTATGATCTCAATTGCCTTTTGAAGGCGAAAATTAACCGCGTCTCTTTCGATGGCCCGTACCTTTCTATCCATGCCCCCGCTCAGGAGATCGCCGATCTAAAAAAGCATATCCGCTTGAGCCCCGGTAAAGGGGTTTTTGTGGGTGAGGCAGTGGTTTCTTCCGCCGGCATTGATATTCGGACGAAAGATTTAGTTTGCGCTGCCCGTTTTTCTTGTGAGGCCGATGTCCCCCGGAAATCTTTTTCCTCTTTTCGATTTGAGCTTGATTCCCTTGAAAGTAAAGGGGTACGGATTGACGGGGTTTTATGCAGCCTTGCCAAAGGGGCTCGCGCGGGAGAAATTACGTTGAGAAGCGCCGGTTATCAGAAATTAACCCTTTCAGGGCTTACGGGAAAACTGCTCTATGAAAATCAAGCTCTTTCTTTTACGTCTTTGTCCGCGGATTGTTTGGGAGGAAAGATATTTGCCGATATAAACTTGAATTTTGAGAAAGCCTTCAGCTACGAAATGCGTATTAATGTTGTTTCAGTCGACCTGGCGCGGCTCATCCGTGATCTTGAGCTTTCGGATAAAGTGCAGATGAGCGGGTTTGTGGAGGGCGGCATGAGCTGCTCGGGGGAGAACGCGGTCTTTCAATCTGTGCGGGGCGATTTCTCTGTTGTAACTCCCGGCGGAACTTTGACTATTAAAGATACCCGTTTCCTTGAGCATATCGCGCAGAATTCAAAGCAATCAGTGGGATTTGTCAGCGACGCTTTTAAAGATTATCTGTTTAATACCGGCGGGATGCGTATATCCCTCGAAGGCGCCGACCTTATCTCCCAGGTCTCTTTGAACGGAGCAAAAGGTAAACGCGATTTTACGGTGGCACTGAGGGATTTCTCTTTGCAGGACTTGCTCACCCGCTAGATAAAAGATTAAGTCTAAAGGGTAACCCCTCGACAAGCTCGGGGTGAATGAGGCATAAGCGCCAGAGGCATGCCCCATTCAAGTTTAAAGAACAAAGGAAATTCAAAGTCTGAAGTTTAAATTTTAAGATTTAGCCTTGAAACTTTAGCCTTCCTTTGATATTTAACCTTTAGACTTTATCATTAACGTTAACAGTGTTTAGTTTAACATACACAAAAAGGAGGAACCATGCAAAGACAGCTTGTTTTAACCGTAGTGATATTTGTCGTGATGCTGGGATGTGCCCGGGTGCGGGTTGAAGCTCCTCGCGAGCCGATTAAAGTCGATATCTCCATGCGCCTGGATATTTATCAGCACGTCGCTAAAGATATCGATGATATCGAGAATTTAGTGACAGGCGGGGCTTCTCAAAAAGATATAAAAACCAACGGCAGGAGCTTGCTTGATCTTCGCGTGGGGGCGGCGTACGCGCAGGAATCGCTTTCTCCTGAAGTTGAGAAAGCGGCAATAAGCCGGCGGGACAGGCGTGCTGCGTTGAGTGAGTGGGAAGGAAAAGGGGTTATTGGCGAGAATAGATCGGGATTGGTTGAAATACGCGCCATTGCGCAGGCGGATGAGGGTGTCAGCGCGTTGGTGAGCGAAGAAAACAGCGACCGGGCGGTCATATATCAGGCCCTTGCCAGGAAGAATAATACTTCGGTTGAGGAGGTGCAAAAGATATACGCGCAGCGCCTGCAGGCAGATGCGCCGGCAGGTACTCCTCTTGAGACCGTTAATGCGGCAGGCCAATCGCAATGGAAAACGAAGTAATGGAAACCAGGGATTGTATTAAAAAAAGGCGCTCGGTAAGGAAATTTACGGCTTCCCTGCCGCAGGATGCGGATATCGCTGAGATCCTGGAAGCCGGCCGCTGGGCGCCGTCGGGGTTAAATAATCAACCCTGGCGGTTTTTAGTCATTAAGGGACAAGAACAGAAAGACGGCTTGTTGGGTTTTACCAAGTACGCGGCGATCATCCAATCGGCGCCTTGCGTGATCGTCGTGTGTATGGATAACACGGTTTTATATAACCGGGATAAAGACCTGATGGCTATGGGGGCATGTATTCAGAATATGCTGCTTGCCGCCTGTTCTTTAGGTTTAGGCGCATGCTGGTTAGGGGAGATATTAAATAAAAAACAGGAAGTCGCCGGCTTCCTTAAACTTGATGCTGATCTGGAAGTTATGGCGGTGGTAGCGTTGGGGTATCCTGATGAACAGATACGCCCCGGTTCAAGAAAACCCCTTAAGAATTTGCTTGCCGGCGCATAGCTTTTTATGTAATGAAGAAAAATTATGAAACTTTTTGCTTTCTCGCGCGTTTAATAAGATGGAGAAAGGGTTTGGGCGAACATCTACAAAGGCAAGGGATATGCAGCATTTAACAGATGAGCAATTGATCTTGAGTTATCAGAAAGGAGAGCCGGGGGCGATGGATGAGTTGTTGCGTCGATATAAAAATCCAGTCTACCATTTTAGCTACCGGCTTTGCCTGAACACCGCTGAAGCTCAGGATATAACGCAGGAGGTTTTTTTGCGGGTACATCAACACAAGGATGATTATAAACCTCTCGCTAAGTTTTGCACGTGGCTGTTCTGCATCGCGCATAATGTGTATATCAGCAGAGTGCGTAAACAGAAATGGTTTGTTTTGTGGCCGCGAAAACATGATTGCCCTGAAGAATGCGTTGAATTCCCCAGCCCGGATCCAACTCCTTGCGCTGCGGCTGAAAAGCGCGACTTTTCCGCTCTGGTGCAGCGCTCCATACAAAGCCTTCCCTTTCTCCAAAGAGAAGCTTTGATCTTACGGGAGTATCAAAATCTTGATTACCAGGAGATATCAAAAATATTAAATCGATCCCTGGGCACAGTGAAAACACTTATTTACCGCGCGCGGCAGAGCTTGAAGATAAAACTTCTTCCCTATGTAGCGGAATCCAAGGGAGGTTCCTATGAATAAATGCTTTATGTTTGAAGAGATCAGCAGGTATGTGGATAATGAATTAAGAGGCGCAGAAAAAGAGGTTATTGAAAAACATCTTAAAGAATGCGCTTTGTGCGGAAGGGAATTGGCGCGTTTGCAGGCGCTTTCCGAAAAGCTCAAAAGTTGGCATGTCCCTGACCTTGATGCTGATTTCCAGAACGCGGTGATCAAAGAAGCTGTGCGCCGGGAAACTGAAAGGGGCGCAGTGAAAATGAAGAAGCACGCTTTATCAATTTTAGTTCCTTCGGGTGTGGCGGTAACGCTCTTGATCGTTATGTTCTTTGGCCAGATGTATACACACAGAGGCTTGCAGGGGCGGCTCAGGCAGGCCGCTGATGATGTCGGGGATCAATCCGGTCTACAAAGGTTCGCGTTTGATGAAGGAAAGAACAAGCCTGTAGAGTATGAACCCTATTACACGCGCTCCGACAGGCTTTCCCCGGGAAAAGCAATGCCGTTACATTCGGCCGTTCCTACCCGTTCCAGCAGTCAGACCGAAGAGGGGTGGAATGAACGCTCTGTTGAACAGGCGGGAGTAGGGGATTATTCTAATTCAGCGGTGATCGTGGTGCAGCCTGCCTTGCCGGCTACAGGTGAGGGAGATATGATCATCCGTACCGCTCAAATACAATTGGAAGTGGAGGACGGCGGTCGTTCGTATAAAGAGGCGATAGCTCTCTGTAATTCTCTTGGAGGTTATATTGCTTCATCTCAATTCTATAAGGATGAGCAAGGCAGGGACGCCGGTGTCATCTCGATGCGTATTCCCCGGGATAAATTCCTCGCCGCACTTGATAAGTTCTCCCTTTTGGGCAAAGTTCAAAACAGCTCTACTTCCAGCCAGGATGTCCGGCAGGAATACGCCAATCTTAAATCGCAGCTCGATGCGGCTATGGTCGTCTATAACAAAATGCTTGAAACATTACAGAAAAGACAGGTGACCATTCCCGAAGCCGTAAGGTTGGAATCGCAGTTGTCCCCGGTGCTGGCAAGGATCAATGGCATCAAGAACAGACTGGAATCCCTTCATAACGCCGTTTCATTTACTACTATCGAACTTCGTTTCCGTGAGGCTGAAGTTTCAGGGAAGCTTTTGAAAGAAATGCGGCAGGAGCTTAAAGAGCGTATTCTGCGTTCGGCCATAAAAACGCTTAAGTTTATCGTCGAGGCTCTCCCCAATACGATCATGGTCCTTATTGGAGGCGTGTGCCTTATTGTGGCGGTTTTGGTTGGAAAAGGCCTGGTCAAAAGGTTGTTTAAACGAGATTAAAATCGGGGCAAAGCAGGACAGTGCGAGTGAATAAGCACTGTCCTGCTTTTGAATACCTATGAGTAGTCCTGTTGTAAACGTGATCCGGTTGATACGAAAACAAATTAAGGGCGTCGCGGTGCCTTCTGTCACCGAAGTGTCTTTCCATAATGATCCCTATCTGGTTTTGATCTCTTGTATCTTGAGCCTGCGAACCAAAGACAAGACGACTCTTGATGCCAGTAAGCGCTTGTTCGCGGCCGCGGATAATCCGAAAGATATGTTGAAACTTGATTTGCCTGTCTTGCAGAAATTGATCTATCCGGTCGGGTTTTATCGTAATAAATCGAAAGTTATCCTTGAGGCCAGCAGAAAGGTCGTTAATGAGTATGGCGGGTCTGTTCCTTCCCGCCTGGAAGAGCTGCTTGCTTTTAAAGGCGTAGGCCGAAAGACCGCGAATTTAGTCTTGGGGTTAGGGTTTCATATCCCCGCTATCTGCGTCGATACCCATGTGCACAGGATCTCCAACCGGCTCGGCTGGGTCAAGACGAGCCATCCGGATGAGACTGAAGAAGCATTGAAAAAAATAGTGCCGCGGAAATATTGGATCGAGCTTAATACGTTGCTGGTTGCTTTCGGGCAGAACATTTGCGTGCCGGTGTCCCCGTTTTGCAGCCGTTGTCTTGCCGCCCGCAGCTGCCGGAAAGCGGGAGTCAGCCGGCAGCGTTAAAGAAAGTTATTTTTCAAAAGCAATGAGGATACTAAAGCCTAATTCGCTGGAGTGCAATGCTTCGGGGAACGCCGGGTAAGGGGCGGCATTTTTTGCCGACCTGAGTGCTGTATCTTTTAATTTCTGGCTTGCCTCTGATTTCTCTTCCACTATTTTTACTTCTTTAAATTTCCCATTTGATAGAATGACCAGCTCCAGGGCGACTTTGCCGGTTTCCGCGCCTTTATAATTCTGAGCGACTGTTTGAGTGACTTTATCCTTTATTGCCTGAGCATATTCGGTGTAAAGTATGGTTTTCGTCAGGATATCTTCCCGCTCCTGGGCGACTTTTGAGGTTTCTTGGGGATGGACGGTTATTTCCATAGCTTCTTTGTTGAGGGTGATCCCCGGGGCGATCGGGGTGTCGGGGATGTTAGGCGCCTCGGGCTCTGCCTCTGCCGTTTCTTTACGCGCCGGGGGTAAGGGTAATTTTCTCTCTCTTTCCATTAAAGAAGGTATTTGGATGCTGAATATTCTCCAGAAGTGCCGGCGCACACGGCGCATTTTGAAGATGATTTCATCGTTACTCCTGGGGTGATCGACTGAAATTGCCGCTGTAGTCCCTTGAACACTGACAGTTTTTATCGGGAGGAAGACCATGCTCATGATAGGCATCCCGGAAGCTATCGAGCCGTCTTTTGAATTCCTGATATTTTCAGCGATCGTTTTCTTGAATTCTTCTTTAAGCTTTAAACGCATATTGGGCATAAGCAGTTCCACAAAGCCGTCTTCTATGGGGTTGGCGTGCGAGCCCTTTATCTGTTTGAGGTCTGATTTCGCTTTTTCACTTCCCCAGAGCACCCATTCATCGATAACCGCGTCAACATCGACATACTTATTGAATAGTTCGATATCATGGGTTTTGAGCGCTTTTGCGACCTGGTAGAAAGAATGCCGGGGGTTGCTGAGCGTGTAATAATACGCGCCGCCGGCAATAAGGCAGGTACCGATGATGCCGGTCAAAAGAATATTAAGAATAGGTTTTTTCATACCCATTAGTATAGACTAATTCGATTCTGAATGCAACCTTGAAAATAGTTGTTTACCTATTTATGCTGTGATAGGATAATTAATTAAGAAATTTAGGAAAAGGAAAGAGTGAGCTGATAACAAAGTTTAAAGTCCAAAGTCTAAATAACAAAGGAAGGTTTAAGTTCTAAGGTTAAATTTTAAAATTTCAACCTTAAGCCTTTAGAATTCCTTTGTTCTTTAACCTTTGTCCTTTAAAATTAACACCGTGTTTTTATATGCGAGGCAGCTCAGTAAACCTTTCTAACCGTTCAATCGTCTAATATAGGTGAGGGGCAAAAATGGAGGATACGATGAATACTAAATTAAACGGTGTTGCGCTCGGCGTGGTAATTATGGCTTTGTGTATGTTGCCGGCTTTGTCTTATGCAGATGAGGCGAATTCCGCGGCGGTAAAAGCAAATGAGGGTTCTGCTGATAAGGGGCTACATAAAGGATGGGATAAAGGTAAGCATAAAGGGATGAATAAAGAGGAGTTGTTAAAGTTAAAACAGGAAAATCCGGAGAAGTTTAAGCAAGTAGTGTCAGAGCGTCAAAAGCAGATCAAAGAACGTCTGGAAGATTTAAAACAAAAAGAACCTGAAAGATATAGGAAAGTCATGCGGGAAATGCGGGAAAGGCGCTTACAACGGTTAGAACAGCTTAAGAAAGAAAACCCGGAGAAATTCAAAGAATTGATGGATAACCGGCAGAAACAGATGCAGGATCGCCTGGAAAAGCTGAAAACCGAGGATCCTGAGAAATATCAACAGATCATGAAAAGGCAGGAAGAGGTTAGGAAATTACGCCAATTACAGCAGAAAGATCCTGAAAAGTTTAAGCAATACTTAAATGAACACCCGCAATTGAAACAGCGTTTAGAGGAAGGCAAAGAAAGAATAGAAATGTTGAAAAAAGAAAACTCTGAAGAATATAAAAAGCTCATGGAGACCCGGCAGAAACAGATGCAGGACCGCCTGGAAAAGCTGAAAACCGAGGATCCTGAGAAATATCAGCAGGTCATGAAAAAGAAGGAAGAGCTGCAGAAGCTGCGTCAGTTACGCCGGGAAGAACCGGAAAAATTTCAGCAATATATGAATGATCATCCTGAGCTGAAAGAGAAAATGACCGGGCGGCGTGAAAAGATGAGGCAGAACAGGGGTGAGATTCCCGGAGCCGCGGGTAAAGGCCGCGCTGAAGATAAGAAAGGGGCCCTTTAAAAGGTATGCTTACTGAGTCGGATAAGCAGGAAGAAAAGCTGCTCATTCTACGTCTCAAGCAGGGCGAACGCTCTGCTTTTGATGTTTTAGTCAAACGCTACCGCCAGCAGGGTTTTGCTATTTGTTATAATCTTGTCGGGAATCCTGAAGACGCCCAGGATGTTTTGCAGGATGCTTTTATAAAGGTCTACCGGAATATTAAGAATTTCAGGGAAGATTCCGCTTTCGCGACTTGGTTTTACCGTATCCTGACTAATTGTTCCCTCGATTTCTTAAGGAAGAAAAAAGTCTTGAATAAGCATTTTACGGGGCCCTTGCTTGATGAAGAGGGGCAAGAGCAGGATATCGCCGATACGCGTAATGAACCGGCCCGTGTATTGTCCGGACAGGAATTCGTTCGTCATTTAGACCTGCGTATCGGGGAATTACCTGAAAAACAGAGAGTGTGTTTTATTTTAAAGCATCAAAATTGCCTGTCAAACCAGGAAATCTCCCAAACAATAGGATGCAGTTTGTCAACGGTAAAAGTGCATCTTTTCAGGGCGGTGAGAGCGTTGCAGGGTAAATTATCCGTTCATTCGGCTTAACAAGCGAGGTGTATGATGATCAGATGCCTATTGATTAAAAGAAAGTTATATGACTATTTTGATAACAGCCTTTCAGAGGTAGAACACGCTCAGATCAAAGAACATTTGGATATTTGTTCGGGATGCAGGAATAATCTCATGAAAATCAAGAATGTCGTGGATATCGCCCGGAGCAAGCGTGTCCCGCATCCTACTGAAGAATTTTGGCGGAAATTTCAAGGCGAGCTTGATGATAAACTTAATGAAGTATTGGTGCCTGCGTATAAACCGGGGTTTTGGGGCGCCTCCCGCGTGAAATCTCTTGTTTTTGTCCCTGCAGTTTCCCTGTTAGTCTTGATCATGGCGTTTTCCGTCCAATTCCATCGGAAAAACAGCTCCGAGCGGTTTGATAAAGCATTGTTGGAGGAATTGAATGTCCTTGAAGAAGTAAGTCCCACAGTCGATTTTAGCAATGGATTGGAATTTTATATTGAAGAAACATTCTTGGTTTCTGAGATGTAGTGAATGTCAGTTCCTCCCCCTGCTCGGAAGATTTACCCCCGTAATAAAAATATAAGAGTGACAAGCTAATTCTAAAGGTAAAAGTTTAAATAACAAAAAAAGGTTTAATTTTAAAGGTCAAATTTTAAAATTAAACCTTTAAGCTTCCTTTGTTATTTATCCTTTAGACTTTGTTATTAACTTGTTCCTCCGATTCCGTTTTAGATAGTGTGTGAGAAATTGAAATATATTGCCTCTGCTCTAAGGGCGTGATAGTATAACTTTATACGTGAAAAGGGGTTAAAATGGTAAAAACTAAAATTATAGCTACTCTTGGGCCTGCTTCGGCTAATAGAAAAATTATCAGGCAGATGATGCTTGCTGGCTTGGATGTTCTGCGTTTGAATTTTTCGCACGCAAAGATCCCTGAAGTAAATGGCCTTATTGCTTTAATTAGAGAGATCAATAAGAAATACCGCAGGCGTTTGTTGATCCTCGGAGACCTCGAGGGGTATCGTATCAGGCTTGGTAACTTGAAAATGCCCCTGCCGGTCAAAAAAGGCCAGACTGTTTTATTGACTCAAGAAAAAATTACCGGAGAATCCCTTACTGTTCCTTTTGATTATGAAGGCGATCTAAAAGTTATCCGTCCGGGGCAATCGATATACATTGATGACGGGACTATCGCTTTACAGGCGCAAAGTTGCCGCGGTAAATATTTAAAGACAAAGGTTGTCGTGGGAGGCACGCTTAAGAACCATAAAGGGGTTAATATCCCGGAGGCAAACCTGGAATTTTCCGGCGTTACGCAGAAAGATAAGGAGAATATCGCTTGGTGCGTGCAAAACCGGGTTGATTTTATCGCGCAGTCATTCGTGCGCACGAAGCTTGATATGGCGCGGGTGCGGGACATGTCTGGAAGCGCGGGCGAAGGCATCAAGCTTATCGCTAAGATCGAGAACCGCATGGGCATTCAGAATATTGACGGGATCCTGGAGGTTTCCGACGGGATCATGGTCGCCCGCGGCGACCTGGGGGTTTCGCTGCCGATATATGAGGTCCCGGTACGGCAGAAAGAGCTCATTCAAAAATGTAACCGCGCCGGTAAATTCGTCATAACCGCCACTCAGATGCTTGAAAGCATGGTTGAAAATCTCCGTCCGACAAGGGCGGAGGTGAGCGATGTCGCCAATGCTATTTTCGACGGCTCGGATTATGTGATGCTTTCCGCTGAGACCGCGGTCGGCCGTTACCCCGTGCAGGCAGTCGAGATGATGAACCAGGTCATCGCGTTCACGGAGAAATATATACAAAAAGAAAGTAAAAGTAAGAAGTAAGCTTTCGACAAGTCCGGGGAAATAGGTCACAAGACACAAGTCACATGACACGCGTAGTCGATAGTCTACGGTCCATGGTCCATAGCAATAAATAGCTATAGATTTGCGATATGAGGCATGAGACTTGTGACTGGGACGCTGGCGACTGGAGGCTGGGGCACCCGTAATTTATAAATTTTTTTGTAACACTAAACTTCATATCCATGATCCACCGAGGAATAGCGACTTTCACGTTAGATAGCGGTAAATGCCCCCGCTGGCTTTTTGAGCGGATGGTTTCATTGGGGCGGCAGATGATGGGAGTGATCATCGAGGAATACGGGCCTGATGAATTCATCCGCAGGATCGCAGATCCTGTTTGGTTCCAATCTTTGGGGACGGTCCTGGCATTTGACTGGAATGCCTCCGGTTTAACGACGATACTGACCGCGGCTTTAAAAGAGGCGATACGCGGTAATGAAAGGACATTGGGTATTTTTATCTGCGGCGGTAAAGGAAAGACTTCCCGTAAGACCCCCGATGAAATAAAAAACTGGGGAAATATCCTGAGCCTGCAGACGCCCAAAGTCGATAATCTGGTGTATAATTCAAAAATGGCGGCAAAGGTAGATAGCGCGCTTGTTCAGGACGGCTTTCAGATCTATCATCATAGTTTCTTCTTTTCCCGGGGCGGGACCTGGTCTGTTGTCCAGCAGGGGATGAATACCGGGAATCAGACTGCCCGGCGGTATCATTGGTATTCCAATAAGATCACTGATCTGGTGTGTGAGCCGCATTCCGGCATTATCAGCCAGGTGCGTGTGCCTGTTCTGGACCTTACCGCTAAAGACAGCCAGAAGACCCGCGCGATGAGCACTGAACTGGTGCAGGGCAGTTATCAGGGGTTGATGAAAGATATCCGGATCATCAGAAAGCATACTTCGAATCTGTCACAAATGGTGTCGGTTGCCGGAGAGGGCGCTACGACAACGTTGCTGAATCTTGAAAATACGGAATTTCGCCGGCATCCGGTCGTAGCGGAAGATTTTTCAAAGAGCGCGTATCTGGAGAAGATCCTCTTAAAGGTTTGCGAACGAAAGCCGGAGAATTACGAGAAACTTTTATCGCTTGAAGGGGTCGGCCCTAAGACGATGCGGGCATTGGCGCTGGTGTCTGAAGTGATCTACGGCGCTCCTGCTTCGCATGAAGACCCTGCCCGGTATTCCTTCGCTCACGGAGGAAAAGACGCGACACCGTATCCGGTTGACCTGAAGACCTATGATTCAACTATCCAGTTTTTTGCGCGCATCGTTCAGAAAATGAAGATCTCTTATTCACAGCGCAGCGCTATCATGAAAAGAATATCGGGGTAAAAAAGGAGTTGATACGATGAAAGTAAAGATTTTCTACCATCACACTGATTGCGGAGGCGTTGTTTATTACGCTAACTATTTGAAGTTCCTTGAAGAGGCGCGGACCGGATATTTTGAGGAGCGAGGCTTGTTTATTAAGGACCTGGAGGCTCAAGGGATCTTGTTTGTCGTGGCTCGGCAGGAGATCGATTATAAGCTGCCGGCGGTTTACGGGGATATATTGGAGGTAAAAACCTCGGTCTCCGAGATAACCGGTGTTAAGATGTGGTTTGAGAACGAGCTCCGTAATCAGAATAACCAGCTGATCGCCAAAGCCAGGACGCTCCTGGTTTGTATCGATAAGGCCTTTAAGCCGAGCCCGATACCGGATGAGGTCAGGATGAAATTAGCGCTTCAGCAGATCAAAGGGGTATAAGATGCTTAATCGTCAGGAAATCGGGAAATTGATCAAAGAAAAGCGCCTGGTTGCCGGGTATATCGATTTAAACACCCAGCTTACTCCTAATGGATTCGACCTGACTGCCGCCTGTATCCATTCGTTTTCTTCGGCTGGAAGCCTTGATTTTTCCAATAAGGAGCGAAAGCTCCCCGCGTGTAAAGAGGTTATTCCCCGTAAAAAGAATAAGCGGGACGAATTCGGCTGGTGGCATTTAAAAAAAGGCATTTATAAAATAACGACCAATGAGACCGTAACTTTGCCTAAAGATATCCTGGCTGTTTCTTTTCCCCGGAGTTCGCTTTTACGGATGGGGATCTTGACGCATACCGGAGTTTGGGACGCGGGTTTTAGCGGGAGAAGCGAGTTTGTGTTAGTCGTTGAAAATACCCGCGGGGCGAGGATCAAACAGAACGCGCGCCTGGTGCAGCTTATTTTTCAGGGCATCAATGAAACATCGCATGGTTATCAGGGGATCTATCAGAATAAGGTTTAAGCGTGGAGGTGCCTATGGAAATCAAAGTGCAAAAATTGACGCAGGATGAGTTAAATGAGCGCGGAGTTTTGAGCTGGCCGGTATGGGAAAAAGAGGCTTCCCGGTTTAAGTGGCACTATGACAGCATTGAGGAGTGTTATATCCTCTCGGGGAGAGCGGTTGTGGAAACTTCCGATGGGGAAAAGGTGAGTTTTGGAAAGGGCGATTTCGTGAGCTTTCCCCGGGGTTTGTCGTGCGTCTGGGATATTAAAGAAGTAGTGAAGAAGCATTATAATTTTAAATGATCTTTATGGAAAAGAAAAACGCCTATGTGCGGTTATTCGTTGAGGCGGTGTTCTTGTCGGCTGCCCTGTTTTGTTTTATTCGTCAGGCGAGCGCCGATACGATATATCTTAAAAACGGCCGCTCGGTTGAGGGAGTGATCAAAAGCGAAAATGATGACCGGGTCGAATTGGAGATAGGTTTTGGCGTCGTGGGATTTAACCGCAAGGAGATAGAGCGGATCTATCGATCTACTGCGGAAGAGACGTTTGATATCCATGAGCATTGGGGCAGGCAGAAAGAGGAATCAGCCCGGCGGGCAGAGGCTTTACGGCTGCAGGAAGAGTCTTCCCCGAAACATGTCGAGGTTTTTCAAGGTAACGGCGGACAGTTAGTGGTCAAGGCCTTGTTGAATAATAAAGTGCAGGCCTCCCTTATTTTAGATACGGGCGCGTCCCTGGTCATGCTCTCGCGCAGTATCGCTCTCCAGCTTGGCTTGGAAATCGACCAAAAAGCCGTTAATAAGAATGATATCCTGGAAACGATCGTGGCTGACGGCCGCAAGATCCAGGCGCGGCATTTTGTCGTTGAGAGTATCAGCGTTCAGGGGATGTCTGCCCGCAATGTCGATGTTGCCGTGCTTATGGATTCCACGATGGAATCCAACCTGAAAGACGGGCTTTTGGGGATGTCTTTTTTGAAAAATTTCAGTTTTAAGATCGATGCCGCTAATAAGAAATTGATACTGGAGAAATCGCGATAGAGATGAGATCCTATACTCAGTATTTGAATTTTAATACAAAAACCCGCCAGGCATTTATTAATATTACCGCTTTAATTGATGATGCCGTTACAAAATCGGGCGTGCAAGAAGGCCTTTGTCTGGTCAATGCCATGCATATTACCGCGAGCGTTTTCATCAATGATGATGAAAGCGGATTGCATAAAGATTTCAGCGCTTGGCTGGAAAAGTTAGCTCCCTACGGTAAAGGCGCGTATCAGCATAACCGGACAGGCGAGGATAATGGGGACGCTCATTTGAAAAGAACGGTCATGGGAAGAGAAATAGTGGCCGCGATAACCAGGGGGAAGCTTGACTTTGGGCCGTGGGAACAGGTTTTTTACGGTGAATTTGACGGACAGAGGCAAAAGCGGGTATTGGTCAAGATAATAGGGGAGTAATTTTTCGGTTATAGGTTATCGGTGTTCGGTTTTCGGTGACCATGCCGGCCGATAACCGAACACCGAATACCGCTACTGGTGTGGGAAATAGTCGTTGGTTGTGTTATACTTAAAGTATGAAAAACAAAGGCTTTACGCTTCTGGAAGTAGTGATCGTTATTCTTTCCCTGGGGATCTTGGGGAGTATTTCCGTCCCTAAGATCGTGAGTTTGCGCCAGGAAGCGCAACTTGCCGCGGAAAAGCAGGCTATTGCCAGCACGCGCGTGGGGATCAACGCGTATTATGTTAAATCAACCATAAACCGCAGGGTTCCTTTGTACCCGGCGATCCTGGATTCTGCTTCAACCGCGTATGCTTCCGCCTCGAACGCTTTTTTTATCAATGTGCTGGCTGCTCCCGGGGTAATTGACGGCGAGTGGAGAAAGCTCAGCAGTGTGTTATACCAAAGCCCTGCGGGTAATTTTTATGTTTATGACCCCTTGACCGGCGATTTTAACGGGACACAGATCATTGATGACGCTATCCTTGCGCTGTTGGGAATGTCCAGAAAAGATATCACTATGGACTTTATTAATCAACTCAGCAGTAAGAACCTTATTACTTTAGCAGACGGGAAAAAATTAGTCGGAGGCTGCGCGGTCATCCTTCCGCAGTCTTCCGGTGAACCGAAGCTCTCCGGTACGGATACCTCTATTGAGAAATTCAGCTCTTTTGACGGGACTTTAAACGCGGAAATAACCGGAGAATACGCCGGATGGGCCCCTCAGATCAAGTTCGGTTATTATACCATCGACCCGGCAACAGGCAATAAAGTGCTGCATCAGCTTTTTAAAGGCGCTGATACAACAGGTGCCAAGGCATCGTTTCCCACCGAGAGCGGTGAAATTGTGGGGTTTTATATGACGACCCCTCAAGGACCCGGGTATACCTATTATTCCGAAACAAACAGTAATTCTGATAATTCAGACCACATGAAGATTTATATGAATACCTCTTTGCGTAAGATCACCATAGGCTGCGAAGATACCAGGAGCGGCGGTGATAAGGATTTTCAGGATTTTATCGTGACACTTTCTTATTAATTACCGGTTAAAAGCTTTAGGAGAATATTTTAAAACAGGAGAGGGCGTTTATGAAGAAAAAAGGTAAGAGAGGCGCTTATTTTGTCCACCCGTCAAGCCAGGTCAAGTATATCGCTATGACGATCATCCCGGCGTTGATCATGAGTATTTTTAGTATTTTTCTTCTCTTTAAAAGCGGCGAAAACCTGATGAATAATGAGAAGCTTAAACTCGCGCAGGAAACGGCTTCGCTCCATATGACGCTGAAAAAACTTGAGAATCCCGATTTGGGGGTGACCTTGAGCGATAAGATAGAAGTGATGAAGCGGGAACTTTTTATCCTGCAGCATACCCTGGAGATGAAACATTACAAGGACCTCCTGGATTGGATCAATACGAAGGTGATATTGTTGACTGTTTTGCCGGTAGTCTTGATGTGCGTAGGGATCTTAGCGCTTTTGTATTCTCATCGCATCGCCGGGCCTTTGTACCGGCTTGAGAAGCATTTAAATTTGCTCAGTGAGGGGAAAAACACCCCGCCGTTCCATTTCCGGAAATATGACGAATTTAAGGAAGTAGGGGTCGCTTTTGAACAACTGCGCAAGAAATTAGAGGAAAAAGGGTATTTGAAGCAATAAAAATGATGCTCACCGGTGTCACAAAGTCTGTTATAATACGATAATGTTAAAGGATAAAGTCTAAATAACAAAGGAAGGTTTAAGGCTAAAGGTTCCTGCTTACCGGCAGGTAGGAAATTTTAAAATTTAACCTTAAACCTTTTAAATTCCTTTGTTATTTAATCTTTAGCCTTTGAATTTTTATTTAAACAATCCCCATGAAGATCAATAATATTAATATTTCTGTGATACAGGGTGATATTACCGCTTGTGCCGCGGACGCGCTTGTGTCTGTTGCCGATAAGAGCCTTATGATGAACCGCGGCATTGCGGCGTCAATAAAAAGAAAAGGCGGCAGGATCATAGAAGATCAGGCGATCAAGATGAGCCCGTTTCCCGCGGGAGAGGTTTGTTTGACGGATAGCGGGAGTTTGAAAGCCCGGGCGGTGATACATGCGGTGACGGCGAATGGGGCGCTTCGGAGCGATGAAATGAAAATAAGAAGTGCTGCCGGTAATTGTTTGCGCCTGGCGCAGCAGTTAAAAATGATCTCTATTGCTTTCCCTTCTTTAGGGGATGGTTTAAAAGGGGTAAGCCCGCTTGCCTGCGCAAAGATCATGGCCCAGGAAGTCTATCGGTATATACGGCAAGAGCCGCAGCCTTCTTTAAAAGAAATAATTTTTTGCCTGCCGGATAAAGAAACCTTTGATGCTTTTGAGCGCAATATGTTCGGCTACCTGGATTATATTGTCAATAAGCTCAAAAGCCCTTTTGTTACCGTGGACGCGATCATCGAGTTAAAAGAAGGTATCGTGATAATAAAAAGAAGCAACCCTCCGTTTGGCTGGGCATTGCCAGGGGGGTTTGTCGATTATGGAGAGAGTTTAGAAAAAGCGGCCGTGCGTGAAGCTAAAGAAGAAACCGGATTGGACCTGTTCGATGTAAAACAGTTCCATACTTATTCCGATCCCGGCCGTGACCCCCGCTTTCACACCATAGGCACGGTTTTCACAGCCAGAGCCTCGGGTGTTCCCCGCGCGGGTGATGACGCCGCGGCAGTCAAAGTCGTTCCGCTGCGTAAGATCAACGCGTTATCCTTTGCCTTCGACCACAAGAAGATCATCCTCGATTATATAAGATCAAAAAAAATCAAAAGATAAAAGTCACGGGTGCCCCAGTCTCCAGAGTCCCATCGTCCCAGTCTCAAGTCACATGTTTCAAGTCGCAAACCTAAATTTATCGTTATCGATTACCTGTGTTTTGTGTCATGCTACTTTAATATTGGTAGTTAGGTAAGGGTAAAGAAGTTTGTTTAGTAGTTGGGTAAAGGAGTTTGGTTTAAAATAATAAATAGTAAGATAAGTCTAAAGTCTAAAGGATAAATAACAAAGGAAGATTAAAGGTTAAAGTTTAAAGGTTCCTGCAGGCAGGTAATTTTAAAATTTATACTTTATTCTTTGGATTTCCTTTGTTTTTTAAACTTTAGACTTTTAAATTAACGTTAAATAACCCCACTCTTTAACCTATAACTATGGACTGTGGACTATCGACTACTTGTGTCATGCGACCTGTGTCTTGTGACTTTATTATTGGTAGTTAGGTATATGACAAGTTAAGTCTAAAGTCTAAAGGATAAATAACAAAGGAAGATTAAAGTTTAAAGGTTTAAGGTTCCTGCAGGCAGGTAATTTTAAAATTTAACCTTTATTCTTTGAATTTCCTTTGTTCTTTAGACTTTAACCTTTATCATTAACGTTGAATAACCCAAACTTTAACCTATGGCTGGACTTTTAGCTTTCTCTGAGCTGTTTTTCCGCGTCGATGATGCCCCGGTTGATAACACGGATCGTTTCTTTGATCTTTTCTTTTAAGGCAGGGGAGATGGGGGTTTTGTTGATTTCCCGCAGTATTTGGATGCTCATCCTGAAATAGCGCACGACTTCACCTTCATCAGTATCGCTGTATTGTAGTATCTTGCTGAATTGCATACCCTGCAGCCAGCATTCCATTGGTTTTGCCAGGTGGAAAAACGGCGCTTTGCTGATGGGGTAAATCTTATACTTCGATTCTTTGTGGTATATTTTTTCAAAGGCGTCTTCACAGAGTTCCTGTATCCCCCGCGCTGCCTTTGGAAGTTGATGGGCCTGCTGGTTTTTCCTCGGTTCAAAAACGATTGCCGCCGCCAGTATCCCCAGCCCGAATTCGTCGAGCTCTTCAAAACAGTTGCGCGCGAAGAGTTCGGATAAAAGCAGCTCGTAGCCGTAAACATTCTTGGCAAATTGCCCCTTGGCGGTCAAGGCTTCGTCGGCAATATATCCTGAATCCTTCAACAGCGACAGCTTTGCCTGCATTAACCTGAGGGCTTCTTTTTGCTGGTATTTTTTGGTCTGGAAATAATGGAATGAGAAGGAGTATATCCGGTACAGTTCGTCTTTATAGCGCTGGTAGAGGTTAAGGATCGTCGCGTAGGAATTGTTAAGCTGGCTTTTGACCTCTTCGGGTTTGCCGTAAAGGATATTCCTTACTTCTTCATGCTTGATCCTGTTCAAATTCACCCGGACATAGACGAAACCTTCTTTATCCATGCCGCGCCTTCCCGCGCGGCCGGCCATCTGGTAAAAATCCCGGGTTTTGAGGTTGCGCACGTAGCGGCCGTAGAATTTACGCAGTTCATCGAATACGACGCTGCGGCTGGGCATGTTAATGCCCAGGGCAAAGGTCTCCGTGGTAAAGATCACTTTCAGCAATTTGCTGGTAAAAAGCCGTTCGATCACTTCTTTTAATGTCGGAAGCATGCCCGCGTGATGGAAGGCAATGCCGTGTTTGACCAGCGGGTACATGGCAACAGCGCTTTTTTCGTTCTTTAAATCAAAGCGTTCGCAGAGAGAATCAAAGAGTAAAGTGATCTTCGCCTGTTCCTCGGGGGTGAGAAAATTATAGCTGTATAATTCATAAGCGAGGTCTTCCGCTTTTCTCCTGCCGAAGACAAAATAGATGCAGGGAAGCCCGTTATTTCTTTGGATATAATTGACCAGGGAGACGAGCTTGTTGAATTTGCTGAAGCGGATTCTCCTGAGCGCTTCGATCTTATCGACCACCTGGTTCTGGCACTGGAAGAAAAAATGCAAGGGCACCGGGCGCTTGTCTTCAATGACGATCTTGATCGGTTTTTCATGGATCGATTCGATCCATTGGGCGAATTCCTTGATATTCGGTATGGTCGCCGAAAGACCCAGCAGATTGATGTGTTTCGGCAGGAATATCAGGGATTCTTCCCAGACAGTCCCGCGTTCATAGTTGTCAATATAATGGATCTCGTCAAAGATCGCCCACGAATATTTTTTCAGGCTCTCGGGTTCATCGAGGATCTTGTTGCGGAATATTTCTGTGGTCATGATCAGTACCGGGGCATGGGCGTTCAACGATACGTCGCCGGTTAAAATGCCGATATCTTCCCGGTATTGATGCTGGAAATCACGGAATTTCTGATTGGAAAGGGCTTTGATGGGAGCGGTATAGATGACTCCCTGCTTAAGCCGTAAGGCATTCTCAATAATATGCTCGGCGATCGCAGTTTTTCCGGCGCCGGTAGGAGCTGATACAATTACCGAGTATCCCTGGTTAATGTAGTTTATGGCTTCTTCTTGAAAGCGGTCGTATATCACGGTTATCGGTGCTCGGTTCTTGGTGTTCGGCTGCGCAGCACCCCAGCTTAATAGGAATGCTGGGTGCGTCCTTGCTGGGCAGGAAGCGCGCACCGGCGCAATTTTGCCGCAGTAAGCGGCATACCCCGCCATTCCAATAAGGCGGGGTGCGATCTGCGCCGGGTGTTGTCAGTTTTTGCTTATTGGTTCTCGGGTCTTGGTTCTCGGTTAGCGATAACCGAGCCTCCGATAACCGAATATGCATCCTGCCTCGTAAGATACGTCAAAATTCTGTTCCATAATTTTGACGTACTCGGCAGGATAGTTCGGTCAAACAACTTATGTTCGCTCATTTCATTCGCTCCATAAGTTGTGGCATCACTATTATAGTCCAAAACCATTGATTTATCTAATAAAAAAGAATAGAATAGTGCCAAGTGAGCGTGCAAGTGAATATTGAGAAACTTGAACAGTCGCATGTTGCAACTAGTCGGTAGTAGCCGGGAAATTTTACGCTTTTTGCTTACGCGCACAAAAAACATTTTGCCGTCTGCTTCGGTTTACTCATCGCCTTCGCCAGTTGACTTTCGTGGTCGCGAGTGCTACGGCGATTCGTAATTCCTCGCAGACTTTTGGCAAAAGTTTTCAAATGTGCGCTTAAAGCAAAAACCGTAAAGTTTCTCCCGTCTATGGACTGTGGACTATCGACTACTTGCTTGCCCCGAGCTTGTCGAGGGGTGTCTTGCGACCTGTGTCTTGTGACTTTATTATTGGTAGTTAGGTATATGACAAGTTAAGTCTAAATGGTAAAGGCTAAATAACAAAGGAAGGTTAAAGTTTAAAGTTTTCTGTTTGTCGGCAGGCAGGAAATTTTAAACTTTATACTTTATTCTTTGGATTTCCTTTGTTATTTGAGCTTTAAACTTTATCATTAACGTTAAATAACCCAACTCCTTAACCTAACAACTAAACTAACATCTTAACCTTAACCATAACCTATAACTATGGACTATCGACCATTGACTATAGACTATCGACTACTTGCTTGCCCCGAGCTTGTCGAGGGGTGTCATGTGACCTGTGTCTTGCGACTTGTGACTGGGGCTCTGGCGACTGGGGTACCCGGATAAGCGGATCACCAATAATTATTTCTAAGTAAATATAGTGTAATAAAGGAGTTAAGAATGAAAAAGATGTTTAAGAAAGGGTTACTTTTATCCGCGATCTTTCTTTCGCTTTGCCTTGCTGCTTGTGAGCAGGCAGGTTGGATAGGTAATCAAAGCAGTAATAAGGCGAACGCGCCAATTGGCGCTGAAGATAAGTATTATGATATACTTGTAGATAGAGTGGTTGATGGCGATACTCTGGTACTAGAAGGCGGGCAACGGGTTAGGCTTATCGGCATCGATACTCCTGAGATGCATGAGTCTAAAAAGTTATACCGGGATAGCCAGCGGATGAGCCAGAACGTTGAAACCATTAAGAAATTGGGGAAGCGCTCGTATCAATTTACCCGGGGCCTGGTGGAAGGAAAGCGCGTCAAATTGGAATTTGACGTGGAAAAAAAGGATAAATACGGAAGGCTCTTGGGGTATGCTTATTTACCGGATGGTACCTTTATAAATGCCGAGATCGTAAAACAGGGGTATGCTTCTTTAATGACATATCCTCCAAACGTGAAATATGCTGATCTATTCCTGAAATTATACCAGGACGCGCGCGAAAATAAGCGCGGCCTTTGGCAATAGGATCGCGATACAAGTAAAAGTTTCTTTACAGTGTTTAGATGTTCATGTAATATATTGCTATGTAATAATTAACAATTATATCCGCAGTAAGTGAAAAAGTGAAAGAAGAGGAGGCCTTATTATGTTACGTTATTTAACTGCCGGTGAATCGCATGGGAAGGGTAATGTGGTTATTCTGGAAGGGATGCCGGCAGGTTTAAAAATAAATGTTGAAGCGATTAATAAGGAATTAAAGCGCCGTCAACAGGGATTTGGCCGGGGAAAACGCATGCAAATCGAACAGGATAGCGCTCAGGTCATTTCCGGTTTAAAGAACGGGGTAACCCTGGGCAGTCCGGTCTCGCTTTTGGTCTTAAATAAAGATTCCAGTATCGAGAGATTAGCGAAAGTAGTTTGTCCCCGTCCCGGGCACGCGGACCTGCCGGGTATATTAAAATACGGGTTAAGCGATATCAGGGAAGTTTTGGAGCGGGCTTCCGCGCGCAGCACAGTTGCTACCGTTGGGATAGGCGCTCTTTGTAAGATATTCTTACGGGAGTTCAATATTTCTATTTCCAGTAGTGTCATATCAGTGGGGGGGGAAAGTAGTAAGGAAGGGATCATTGCTAAGATCATTCAGGCGCAGGAAGCAAAAGATACTTTGGGGGGGATCTTCGAAATCGGGATCACCGGTATTCCTGTCGGCTTAGGCAGCTATGCTCATCCTGACCGCAGGCTTGACGGCCGCCTGGCTCAGGCTGTCATGGCAATACCCGGTATTAAAGCGGTTGAGATCGGCTTAGGTTTTGGTTATGCCGGAAAGCGGGGTTCACAGACGCACGACGCGATCTATTATTCCCGTGGAAAAGGATATTACCGTAATACGAATAATGCCGGTGGCATAGAAGGCGGGATATCCAACGGAGAAGATATTATCCTGCGGGGGTGTATGAAGCCTATTTGCACGCTCATGGACCCGTTGGATTCGGTGAATATCATTTCGAAGAAAGCTTCCAAAGCGGCGGTCGAGCGTTCGGATACTTGCGTCGTGGAGGCTGCCGGCGTTGTCGCGGAAAGCGCGGCTGCTTTCGAGATATCTCGCGCGTTTTTAGAGAAGTTCGGCGAGGATAACCTTGTGGATATTAAGAGCGCCTATAAAGCGTATTTATTAAGGCTCAAGAAAGCGTAAGTTTGGTAAAGTGCCGTTCTTTGCCGGGTCAGAAATGCTCTAAAAGGAGAAGATTTTATGGCAAAACAAAACTGCTGGGAGTTCAAGAAATGCGGCCGGGAGCCGGGAGGCATTAAAGTCTCTGAATTAGGGGCGTGCCCCGTAGCTCTTGAGATACGGGTGGATAAGATCAATAGCGGCAAGAATGCCGGCCGTGCCTGTTGGGCGGTATCGGGAACGCTTTGCGGCGGCAAGGTCCAGGGGGCATTCGCCGCGAAAGTGGGCAATTGCATGGTCTGCGAGTTCTACAAATTAGTCGTGCGTGAAGAAGGCGCGCAGTATGTCGGTGTCACTGAGATCCTGACGAAATTACAGTCGCTTTAGCGGGATATTAAAAATATTTTTGTTAGAAAATCGTTCCTCAAACGTCTATTGTTAGTGAGGGCATAGTATGGCGCCAAGAGGGTGCGCTTAAGCTTAATGCCTTACTAAAAGACGTGCCTTTTGCTCAAAAGGCGCTTTAAAAGGAGGAACGATATGTCCGGGGAAACAGGTGTTACGGTAGTGCGGTTGTTCCGTTTGGAAGGCGATTCCAGTTTAAAGGCTTTTGTCGATGTGTCTTTCGGCGATTTTATCGTTAAAGGCTTGCGCGTGGTGAAAGGAAAAAACGGCTTGTTTCTGGGGATGCCCCAGGAAAAGTCTAAGGACGGGAAATGGTATAATGTTTTTTATCCCGCGACCAAGCAAGCGCTTGTTGAACTTACCGGGGTGGTTTTGTCCGCGTACCAGGAATGATCCCGTTACGGCTTTAAGCGGCTTTCGCTTTAGAGCTTTTATCGAACGCAGAATGAAGAATATTTTTCTCGTAGGATTTATGGGGACAGGCAAGACTTCCGTGGGCAAGGCGCTTGCCCGGAAGAAGCGCTGGCGGTTTGTCGATCTTGACGATCGTATCGAAGCAAGTGAGAAAAGAAAGATCGCCGATATCTTCGCCCGCGACGGAGAGCCGTATTTCCGGCAGCTGGAAAAACAGGCTTTACGCGAAGCTGTTTTAGAAAGCTCCTGCGTGATCGCCTGCGGCGGAGGCATCGTGACCGATCCGGAGAATATCGAGATCATGAAAAAAGCAGGTATCCTTGTTTGTTTGACTGCTTCCGCGGAAGTGATCATTGAGAGGACGAGGAGGTTTGCCCATCGTCCTTTATTGAATGTCCCCGACCCAAAGGCGAAAATCGAATCTTTGTTGAAAATCCGGGCTGCCGCGTACGCGTTAGCGGATGTGAGTATCGATACTTCAGGCGTATCCATTCAGGAGGCAGCAGAGAAGATCTCCCTGGCCACCGCAGATCATGAATGATTTAGAAGCTTTGGTAGGATTAAATATGGTTTGTGACGTCGGCAGCATCCGTTTAAAGAAGCTGCTCGATGCCTTCGGAAAGCCGGAGAATATTTTAAAGGCGCCCCGGGAGAAGATCATATCCGTCTGTGGAATAGGCGCCAATATCGCCGGCCGTATAGGCTCGTTAAAAGCGGGAGATCTACAACGGGAATTCCGGCTGATCAGAAGATCAGGGATCAAACTTTTGACGCTGGGAGAGCGCGGGTATCCCGGGAATTTATCGTGCATACCTGATCCGCCGATCGTTTTGTACGTGCGCGGTGAGTTTGTCCCGGAAGATAAACGGAGCCTGGCTTTAGTAGGGTCCCGCCAGGCATCTTATTATGGGATAACCTACGCGCAAAAGTTCGCCGGCGAGTTATCTGAACGGGGCTTCACTATTGTTTCCGGGATGGCGCGGGGTATCGATACGGCCGCTCACACGGCCGCGTTAACGCGGGGAGGCCGGACCATCGCGGTCATGGGCAGCGGGTTTAACCATATCTATCCTCCCGAGAACCGCGCGTTGTTGGAAAAGATCATTCAATCCGGAGTAGTTGTTTCTGAATTCTCCATGGAGACCGGGCCGTGGAGGCAAAACTTTCCCCGCCGCAATCGCGTTATCAGCGGGTTATCGCAAGGCGTTCTGGTAGTTGAAGCAGCCCGGAACAGCGGAGCATTGATCACGGTTGATTTCGCGTTAGAGCAGGGGCGGGAAGTCTTCGCGTTACCGGCAAATCTGGGCGCGCGCAATTCCTACGGGACGCATGAATTGATCAAGCAAGGGGCGAAATTAGTTTCTTGCGCCGAGGAGATTATTGAAGAGTTTGCCTTTGCGCAAAACTTGGATCAACGCTCAACCCTGCGGCCGGCCCGGCGCGATATGGGGAGCAATGAGCCTCTTTCTTTGTCCCCTGAGGAGATGATGGTGTATGGCCTTATATCGAATTATCCTGTTTCTTTGGATGAGATAGCAGGACGGGTGAATCTGGATACTGCTTTTGTGCTGGGGGCACTCTTACGGCTACAGGTCCAGAAATTAATTAAACAACTTCCGGGCAAACAATTTATAAGGGATCATGATGAAGAAAAAAAGCTTAGTTATAGTTGAATCTCCCACCAAAGCTAAAACGATCGGCAAGATAATCGGCAGCGGATATTCGGTTGTTTCTTCCATGGGGCATTTGATCGATCTTCCCAAGAAAGACCTGGGGATCGATATTGAGCATAATTTCGAGCCTCATTACGTCGTTATTTTCGGCAGGAAGAAGATGCTTGCTGACCTGAAGAAAGAGGCCAAGAACAAAGACGTGATCTATATCGCTACCGACCCTGACCGGGAAGGAGAGGCTATCGGCTGGCATTTGAAGAACAGGCTTTTTAAAGATAAAGAGGTTCACCGCGTTGAGTTCCACGAGATCACGGCTTCCGCGGTTAAAAGCGCATTTGAGCATCCGCGTGAATTTAAGATGCATATGGTTGAAGCGCAGATCGGCAGGAGGATCCTGGACAGGCTCGTCGGATATTTCTTGAGCCCGTTATTATGGAAGAAGATCGTCCGGGGCTTAAGCGCCGGCAGGGTCCAGTCGGTGGCACTGCGCCTGATCGTGGACCGGGAACGCCAGATCAATGCTTTCATCCCTCAGGAGTACTGGGAGGTAGAAGCGGAGCTTTCTAAGCCCTCGGTTGAAAATGCGGGGGTTTTTACCGCGAAGCTCGATAAACGTGAAGATAAAAAAATTGAAATTAAGAGTAAAGAGGAAACAGACGCGATCATCCGGGAATTGCAGGGAGAGCAGTTTGTCGTGCTTGACGTCAAAAAGAGCGAAAAAAAACGTAACCCGGACCCTCCGTTCATTACCAGTACCCTGCAGCAGGAATCGTTTAATAAATTGAAATTTAACGCGACGAAGACTATGATCGTCGCGCAGCAACTCTATGAAGGTATCGATATCGGGGAGGACGGCCCCGTGGGGCTGATCACGTATATGCGTACGGATTCTACCGCGGTATCCAAGGAAGCGGTAGCTTATGTCCGCGAATATATCCAAAAGAGTTTCGGGCAGGAGTATCTTCCGGAGGCGCCGCCTGTTTATAAGGTCAAGAAATTCGCCCAGGAGGCGCATGAGGCGATCAGGCCCTCCGACGTGAGCCGTCATCCTGAAAGTATCAGGCAATTCTTGAGCGCCGAACAATTCAGGCTGTATGAGTTGATCTATAACCGTTTTGTTTCCAGTCAAATGATGCCCGCGCGTTACGCGGTTACTTCGGTGGCTATCGGAGCGGGAAAATACGGCTTAGCGGCAAGCGGCAGTTCCCTTATCTTTGAAGGTTTTATGAAAGTCTATAGCAAAACAAATGAAGAAGAAGAGGAGAAGCCTAAAGCGAAGAACGAGATCCCGGCTTTGGAGAAAGATGAAATATTGAAGCTGCTGCAGCTTCTGCCCTCCCAGCATTTTACCAAGCCGCCGCCTCGATTTTCCGACAGCTCCCTGGTCAAGGCGTTGGAAGAGGAGGGCATCGGCAGGCCTTCGACCTACGCGCCGATCATCGCTACCCTTATCCTGCGGGATTATATACGCAGGATCAAAGGGTATTTTCATCCGTCGGAACTGGGCTTTAAAGTCTGCGACCTCCTGGTCGAGTATTTTCCTAAGGTCATGGATGTTAAGTTTACCGCGAATATGGAAGAAATGCTTGATGAGGTCGAGCAAGGCAATGCCGATAAAATAAAAATATTATCTGAATTCTACGGGCCGTTTAAAACGAGCGTTGATTTCGCCCAGCAGAATATCCAGAAGGAAGTGATAACCACGGATGAGGTCTGTCAGCTTTGCGGCAAGCCGATGATCTTGAAGTGGGGCAGAAAAGGCAAATTCCTGAGCTGTTCCGGATATCCGGAATGCAAGAGCTCTAAATCCATAACCAGCGGGGTAAAGTGCCCTTCTCCCGGCTGTGACGGGGAATTGATCGAACGCCGCTCGATCCGCGGGTATTTTTACGGCTGTTCAAAATATCCGCAATGCACCTATACCTCAAAGGCATTGCCGGAAACCCAAGCTTAAATGACTGATAAATACATCGAGAAGTTTATCAGGTATTTAGAGATCGAAAAGAATTATTCTAAGTATACCATCCTGAATTATCATTTGGACCTTGAGGCTTTCCGGCTTTTTTTGGGTGAGTCTGATCTGGAAAAAGTCGACTATCTCACCCTGCGTAAATATCTGGCGACATTAAAAGAAAGAAAGTTGGTTGCCCGGACGGTCTCCCGCCGGCTTTCTTCGCTGCGTTCATTCTTTAAATTCCTGGTCCGGGAAGGCTTTTTGAAGAATAACCCGATTCTGGCGATATCAAGCCCCAAGCAGGATAAGCATCTTCCCTCTTTCTTGACAGAAGAAGAGGTAAGCAGGCTGATAGACGCGGCGGCGACTGATGATGAGCGGGGGCACCGCGACCGGGCGATCCTGGAGATGTTTTACAGTACCGGGATGCGTATCGGCGAGCTCGTCGGGTTAAGCATTCCCGATGTCGATTTCTTCAGCTGTGTCGTTAAGGTGATGGGTAAAGGAAGAAGGGAACGGATCGTCCCTGTCGGCGATACGGCGCTCGCGGCGCTCAGGGCGTATCTTGAGAACAGGAAGAAACAGACGGATGTCTTGTTCCTGAATAAAAACAATAGCCGTATCAGCGACCGGGGCGTGCGCAATATAGTCAAGAAATATATACGCATGTGCGGGATAAAGCAGGGGGTATCGGCGCATACGCTGCGCCATTCATTCGCCACGCACCTTTTAAACCGCGGGGCGGACCTGCGCAGCGTGCAGGAGCTCCTGGGGCACGTGAACCTTTCAACGACGCAGATCTACACGCACCTGACCACTGACCGGCTTAAGAGCGTATATGATAAAGCTCATCCCCGGGCTTAAAGGATCGCATGTTTATCATTTATGATATTATCGCTTTTTTTGTGACACTCGTTTATTTGCCGAGGTATATTCTTAAGAATAAGTTTCATCCGGGATTCCTGATGCGTTTTGGCTTCCTGCCGGGGACAGACGTATTCAAGGAACGTCCGGTTTGGATCCACGCGGTGAGTGTCGGCGAGGCGATGGCGGTGAAGAATTTGGTTGAAGCTTTACGCGAAGGAATCCCCGGCGTCAAATTCGTCATTTCTACGGTGACACCTACCGGCAATACTATCGCCCGGAATATTTCCCGGGATGGGGACAAGGTCTTGTACCTGCCGCTTGATTTTAGCTTTATCGTCAACAAAGTCATTACGCGGATCAATCCCCGGCTTTTTATCATTGTGGAGACCGAACTTTGGCCGAACCTGATCAGCTGCCTGTACCGGAAAAAGGTCCCGGTGATCGTGGTCAATGGGAGGATCTCGGACGCTTCTTATAAGGGATATCGTTCAATTAAATTCCTGCTCGCGCCATTCTTGAATAAGGTTATGTTGTTTTGTGTCCAGAGCCGGCGTGATGCCGAGCGATTCGCTGACATCGGGGTAAGGAGTGCAAAAATTAAAGTCGCGGGGAATATGAAGTTTGACGTAGAGGCGCCTCCTGCGCCCTTGGAGAAGAAAGGCCGGGATTACCGTCTGCGTTTGGGGTTGAGCCCCCGGGAAAAGTTTTTAGTCGCCGGTTCCACGCATCCCGGCGAAGAAGAGGGATTATTGCGGGTTTATACGCATCTGAGGCCTATGTTCCCGGGATTGCGCCTGCTCCTGGCTCCGCGCCATCCCGACAGGGCAGCGGAAATAGAGAAAATTATCGCAGGTTTTGGGCTTTTACCTGCTCGTTTTTCCCGGTTGGCGGATAAACAGCCTTCCTTCAACGCTCAAACGGTCGTGATACTGGATACTATCGGGGACCTGGTATCGGTTTACCGCGCCGCGGATATCGTTTTTGTCGGCGGAAGCCTCATTCCCCGGGGCGGGCATAATATATTGGAGCCGGCAGTGCTGGGAAAGGCGGTTGTTTTCGGCCCGCATATGTTCAACTTCCGCGATATTACGGATCTCTTCTTGTCAAACCAGGCCGCGATCTCCGTCAGGGACATAGGGGGGCTGGAAGAAAGCATAACTCGCTTATTAAATGATCCCGAGCAATTAATGAAGCTCGGACGGCGCGCTCAAGAGCTCATTACAAAGCAGCGAGGCGCGACTGCCGCAATATTAAGTTCAATTAAGGAAATCTTATGTTAGAGATCAGATTACGCAAGGAAAAGTCGGGTATGGTCCTTGAGCTGTCCGGGACTATCGATATCGATGCCGCTAATTTTATCGAAAGGATCGGCTGGTGCCTGGATAACGGTTTTAAGAATATCGTCTGTGATTTTCAGGATGTCAGTATGATCGATTACCCCGGTTTGACCGTGTTGACGATCGCCTACAAGAATGTGCTTAACCATCAGGCGCACATGAAGCTTTGTAATATTTCCGCGCACCTGAAAAAAATTTTGTGCCTGGTTTATCTTGACCGGGTGCTGGATGTTTACGACAGCCTTGAGGAAGCCCTGAAAAGCTTTGAGGGAGAGCGTTCTATGCTCGAGATCCAGAAAAAGAAGCTGCGCCGCCGGTTTAAACGCCTGCCGCTGGATATTCATATAGAGCTTAGGTCAAAAACGCGCGAAAAAGATTTTATCCGCGGTAAAGTCTTTAATTTAAGCGCCGTTGGGCTGCTCGTTTTTGCCGATAAGAATTATCCGTTGGGAGAATTGCTGCGCGTTAAACTTACGCTTCTGCCCAGCCCCGGGCTCATTGAACTTGACTGCAAGGTGTCCTGGCTGGTGCAGAAAGAGCTGCAACCGCAGCTTTATCCGGGAATGGGCCTGGAGTTCTACAAATTAGACAACCAGACGCAGAAGAAGATCCTCGAGTTCGTCGAGCGTAACCTTCCGTTGAGCTGTTCTAACGATTAGGAAAGGCTTTGTTTTATGGGTAACAATGGCGTCAGGTTTAAGGGCAGGCTTATCAGTTTAATGACGAAAAAGACGTTGCTGCCAAACGGCAGGCTTGTTCATTTGGATACGATCCGTCATCCGGGAGCGGCCCTGGTTATCCCTTTGGTGAGTGAGAATAAAGTGGTTTTGTTAAAACAGTTCCGGCCGGTCATCAACGCGTATTTATACGAGTTGCCCGCGGGAACGCTTAACAGGGGTGAATCTCCCTTAGCCTGCGCCAAGCGGGAGGTCATCGAAGAAACCGGCTACGCCGCAGCCCGGTTCACCAGGTTAGGCGTGATCTATCCGGTGCCGGGTTACTCAACGGAAAAGATCACGATATTCAAGGCGCAGGGATTAAGAAAACAAAAAGCGCGCCTTGAGGCGGATGAAATTATAGCCGCAGCTGTGGTTACCCGGGAGGAATTGGAAAAATTGTTCCGGGCGGGTGAGATCACCGATGCCAAGACGATCAGCGCTTTTGCGCTCTGCGGGTGGTTATGATACAACATCGCCAGATCAAAGCCGGGAAAAGAATGATTGAAGCGTTCTTGATCCCCTTATTGGAAAAGAACCTTATTCTCTTGAAAGGCTCTCGAGGGTATATTATGTGCGGCTACCTTAATTTAAATGCCGCCCGCAGGTTCCGCGAAGTTGCGGTCAAGGTCACCGGAATAAAAACTATCGATGATGCCTTAAAGGCGAGCGTTCATTCCTGTTCTCCCGCTGCGGCAAAGCTTGGTATTAGAAAAGGCCAGCTTGTTAAAGAAGTCCTCAAGATCATCGCTTAATTGAGAAGCTGCTATGCGTATTGCGCGATTTTTATATAAACGGCGGATCTCCTGGGGTGTTATAGAGAATAACGATATCTCTGTGCTGAAAAACCACCCTTTCGCAAGATTTGAGCTTACGGGTGAAAGGATCGCTTTATCGAAAGTCCTGTTATGCTCACCCGCCTGCCCTTCCAAGATCATCCTCGTCGGCCTTAATTACCGCGACCATGCCCGGGAATTAGAGATGGATGTCCCCCGGGAGCCGGTTATTTTCCTGAAACCTCCGAGCGCCCTTATCGCCCATCGGGAGAATATCATATATCCGCGCGGGGTCAAGCGGTTGGATTATGAAGCTGAATTGGCGCTGGTCATTAAGAAAGAAGGCAGGTTCATTAAAGAAAAGGACGCTTGCGATCATATCTTAGGGTATGGCTGCCTCAATGATGTTACTGCCCGTGATCTGCAGAAAAGAGACGGCCAGTGGACGAGAGCAAAGTCGTTTGACACCTTTTGCCCTTTCGGCCCGTGGCTGGAGACAAAATTGCAAACGCGGGAACTTTTAATAACAGCGTATTTGAACGGACGTGTCAAACAGGCTTCTTCAACTTCCAATTTGATCTTCGCGGTGCCGTTTCTGGTTTCGTATATTTCCCGGGTCATGACGCTCCTGCCGGGGGACATCATTTCTACGGGGACTCCACCCGGTGTTGGCAAAATGAAGAATCGTGATATAATAGAAATAGAGATAGAAGGTATAGGAAGGTTGAGGAACCAGGTCGTTGCGGCCAGAGGGGCTAACAATGCTGCATATTAAAGATCTATCAGTTGAGGTTGCCGGGAAGATCATTCTTAAAGATGTGAATGTGCACATTAAGAAGGATGAAGCGATGATCCTTTTCGGCCCTAATGGCAGCGGTAAGAGCACGCTGCTTAAAGCCGTTATGGGGTTTGGCGGCTTTAAAGTAATAAAGGGAGAGATTATTTTCAAGGATAAACGTATCGATACCCTTCCTACCGAAGAACGCGTAAGGGGCGGCCTGGGTATCATGTATCAGCATCCTCCCCAGATCAGGGGGGTCAAGCTCGCGCAGATCGCTTCTTTTTTGTCAAGCGATGCCGAAAAGATCAAATCAATGGCAGAGCACCTGTCGCTTCAAGAGCATTTGAACCGGGATATTAATCTTGGTTTTTCCGGAGGCGAGATGAAGCGCTCCGAATTATTTCAATTGATGCTGCAGGATCCCGACCTTTTGCTTTTGGATGAACCGGAATCAGGCGTTGACCTGGAGAATATTTCGCTCATGGGCAGCGTATTGAACAAATATTTGAGCCAAAAAGGTAAATCCGCCCTGGTTATCACGCATACCGGTTATATCCTTGATTATATCAAGGCGAAAAACGGATGTGTTATGATGGGGGGGAAATTCTGGTGCGTCGGCGAACCTAAAGAGATGTTTAACAGTATCCGGGAATCCGGCTACGAAAAATGCAAGGTGTGCGAATGTCCGCAAAAGAGCTAAATAAGAATATAGAGCCCGCTGACCTTGAGGGGATCACTTCTTCCGGGATGGACTTGTCGGAGAAGACCCGCTCTGCCAGTTTTATGCAGCAGGATAATACTAACTTGTTTTCCCGCAGCTTCCTGGAGGGTGTCGATACCCTCAGTATCGCTGAAGCCTTGGAGACTATTCCCGAAGCCAAAGAATATTACGGCAGGAATTTCCGGTATTTGAACAGGGAATTCCCCCGGGATACCGACGGAGGTTATTTTATCCGGGTGAAAAAGGGGGTAACCGTCGCGTTGCCCGTTCAGGCCTGCCTATTCTTAAAATCGCAGGGCTTCAAGCAAAAAGTGCATAATTTGATCATTGTTGAAGAAGGCGCGAAAGTATATTTGATAACCGGATGCTCCGCTTCCGCTTCCGCGCATGAAGGCTTTCATCTGGGGATCTCGGAGTTCTTTGTGAAAAAGGGCGCGTATTTGAATTTTACCATGATCCACAACTGGCAGAAGGATGTTTCAGTCAAGCCCATGAGTATCGCGGTCGTTGATGAGGGGGCGACGTTTATTTCTAATTATGTATGCCTGAAGCCGGTCAAGGAGATCACGATGTACCCCACGGCAGTCCTGGAGGGAGAGGGCGCGCGCGCCAGTTTTAATTCTTTGGTTATGTCCCATCCCGGCAGCCTTCAGGATATCGGGTCGCGGGTTATCTTTCGCGCCCCGAATTCCCAGGCGGAGATAATCGCGCGTTCGGTAAGTTTAGGCGGTAAATTCATTGCCCGCGGGCATCTTAAGGCCGAGGCCGATCATGTGAAGGCCCATCTGGAATGCCGGGGGTTGGTTTTATCCGAGAGAGGCACGATACACGCGATCCCTGAATTAGAGACGGATTTCCGGGACGTAGATATGTCCCATGAAGCCGCGATCGGAAAGATCAGCAAGGAAGAGATCGAATACCTGTGTTCGCGCGGTTTTTCCGCGGAGCAGGCCCAGTCGATAATCATCCGCGGTTTTATGGATGTCGATATTCTCGGCCTGCCTGACGTATTGAAAAAAGAAATTGAAGCTTTGGAAGATAAAACGCTGCAGTCTAATTTCTAACTTCGAATAGTAAATTCATCTTGAATTACCGGTAGGCTTGGGGGGAGCGGATCATACGCTGAGGATCTGCTGGGAATAGGAAAGCAGCAATGACTGGTATTGTTTTTTTATGCTTGATGATCTCAAAAGCGTTTGAGCCTCGCCGATCAAGTCCTTGATCTCCTTTCTGACAAATTCTAAGGCGCCTGAAGCGGAGATGATCTGCCTGATCGCTTTGAGGTCTGTCGCGGTTATTTTTTCCTTCAGGAGAATTCTCTTGATCGTTCCTTTGTTTTTCCTGTCTGCGTGATTATACGCATGCCAGATAAAGATCGTTTTCTTTGCTTCCTGCAGGTCTGTCAGGATCGATTTTCCGATCTCTTCTTCTGTCCCGAATATCCCTAAGGCGTCATCTTTGATCTGAAATGCCCTGCCGAGGCGCGCGCCAAAATCAAAAAGTACCTGTATTTGTTTGTCGTTTGCTCCGGCAAGCGTAGCTCCGATAGCCAGGGGGTAAGAAAAGGTATAGCGCGCTGTTTTCAGGTCGTAAATAGTATAGATGTCGGCTTTGGTTATTTCAGAGATATCCTTTGTCCCGTATAAAAGTTCGATAAACTCGCCGCACCCGGTATAGATAGCGGCTTCGATGAGCTTTTTCATCGCTTTTTCTTTGTCTGTCAGATCGACGCGAACCGCCTGGAAGGCGTGCAAGCCCATCGCGTACATGATGTCACCGGCGACGATCGCGAGGTCTTCGCCGTTAAACTTGATGTCTTTAGCGCTGTTCAGATAGGCCCGGAACATGGTGTGCATGGCGGGTTTGCCGCGCCTTAAATCCGATTTATCGATAATATCGTCGTGCACGAGCATGAAGTCATGGAGGAGTTCCAGGGAAAGCGCGCTGGTATAGAGCCCGCGGGCTTTGCGGCGCGCGAAGCCGAGGTACCCCATGATCAGGAGCGTGGGGCGTACCCGCTTGCCGGGCCGTAACACATAATCATGGATATATTCGTAGAGGATAGGAGAAAGTTTTCTAAGGGAAAAAGACCTGTTAAGACGGTCGAGGAAGATCGGTAATTCGCGGTCAATGGCGATTTTGATTTTATTCAGCATTTTTTTATGTTATCATATAAGGAAATGATTTGCAAATAATTATATGGTAAAATCCTCTTGTTCTCAAATGGGCATATTGAATTTTATCAGAGCTTTGAGGCTCGCGTTCATTACCGCCAGCCTTTTTCCGTACCTGGCAGGTTCTCTTTTGGCAAAACCGCAGTTTAACGCCCTTGGGTTTTTCTTGGGTCTCGTCATAGTGATTTCCACGCATCTCAGCGCTAATCTTTTGAATGATTTTGCCGATTCAAAGAGCGGCAATGACTGGCAGGATAAAACATTTTATTCGTTTTTCGGCGGCTCCAAGCTTATTCAGGAGAATATCCTTTCAGAACGCTTTTACTTGTACGCTGCGGTTTCTTTCGCGCTTGTTTCATCTGCCGGTGTTTTCTTCCTTGCGGCGGTATTAAAAAGCATCCTGGTACTTTGGTTGTTTGCTGTGGTCCTTTTACTGGCCTGGGGGTATTCCGCGCGGCCGGCCAGGCTTTCCTATCGCAGATGGGGAGAGGTAGTGATCTTTACGCTCTTTGGGCCGGTTTGCGTCATGGGCGGGTATTTCATTCAGTCAGGCCTCTTTCCGGCGTTCAAGAGTTTTCTGGTATCTCTTCCGTTTGGGTTCCTGACTGCCGCGATCTTATTCGCCAATGAAGTGCCTGATTACCCGGTTGATATAGCCGTGGGAAAATACAACTGGGTCAGTGCTTCGGGGCCTGAACATGCCTACCGGGTTTACTGCGCGCTGATCGTTCTGGCCTTGGTTTTCGTCGGCATCAATATCGCGCGAGGGTTCCTGGGTGCTTTCGCGTGGGCATCTTTTGCGGCGCTTATCCCGGCAGTGAAAGCCGCTGGAATATTAAAGGGATCGGTTAAAGATAAGTTGCGATTAATGGAATCATCACAGCTGACGATAGCCGTACATGCTCTGGTAAGTATCGTTGTGGTCCTGGACCTTATCTTGAAACGATAGAGGAGTCAATTGATGAAGAAGGTCGTCATTATCGGCGGTGGTTTCGCGGGGTTGTCAGCCGCGAAGCGGCTCTTGCGGGGTAAAGAGCAGCTTGAAGTAATAGTGATCGATAAACAGCCGGCGTCAAGTTTTCTTCCTTTGCTTCCGGATACTTTGGGCAGGGGCATCGACCCTGAGAATTTGGCCTGCCCTATCGCAACATACGCCCGGCGCTATCGTTTCCGGTTTGTTCAGGAAAATGTCAGTTCAATAGATCTGGAGAAGAAAGAGGTTATTACGGTGAGCCAGCGGCTCGCCTTTGATTATCTGGTCATTGCCAGCGGCTCGGAAACCAATTTTTACGCGAACCAGGAAATACAAAAACGCGCCTTTACCTTAGACAGCGCGGCGGATTCGATAAAGCTTACCGGCTCACTCGCGCGGAATGAATATGAAACATACCTTATCTGCGGCGGCGGTTATACCGGTATTGAGATCGCGACGTCCTTGCGCAGGTGGCTGGATGCGAAAAATAAAGCAAACCGGGTTGTTGTGGTCGAAAGAGCCCCCGCGATCTTAGGGCCGCTTCCGCAATGGATGAGGCAGTATGTTATGGATAACCTTAAGCGTTTACGCGTGGAGGTGATCTGTCCGGCGACGGTTGAGAAGATCGATGATGATGCTGTCGCGCTTTCCAGCGGTGAGGTTTTTCGCCGCGCGATGTTCATCTGGGCGGCAGGCGTGCGGGGAGTGGATTTTACGCAGCACTTGGCGATAAAAAAGAATCCGCAGGGCAGGATATTGGTCGATGATAATCTTATGTTCCGGGACGCCTGTTTTGTGGCCGGCGACGCGGCAGCGTTCAGTTATCAGAATAACGCGCTGCGCATGGCGGTCCAATTCGCGATAACGCAAGGGCAGGCCGCGGCTGATAATATCTTGAATCTTATCCATGGCAGGCCGTTAAAGAAATACAGGCCGGTTGACCTGGGGTATATTATCCCGATGGCCAATAATCAGTCTTGCGGTATTGTCCTGGGGGTTAAGGTCAAAGGCTTAGCGGCGACGATGCTGCATTTTCTTATGTGCGTTTTTCGTTCGTATGGGCTGCGCAATCGCTGGGGGATCATTAAAGCTTTAATAGGAAAAGGGAAAAATAGTAAGTAACGCCCAACGCTTAAGAGCACCCCAGCATATGAGATTGCTGGGTATGCCGAGCACCCGGCGCAGATTGCACCCCGCCTTATTGGAATGGCGGGGTATGCCGCTTACTGCGGCAAAATTGCGCCGGTACGCGGCTTTCTGCCGCGGAATTGCGTTGGTATGTGTATGCAAGTTACACCCGGCGCAGATCGGGATTGCGCCGGTGTGCCGCTTTGTGCGGCAGGAGGTTAAGCATGAAAGACTGGGCGAGTGTACCGTTGCGCTTGGGCTTAGGTGTTGTGTTTTTGGGGCATGGGTTGCAAAAAGCTTTTGGTTTGTTCGGAGGACCGGGGATCCCGGGATTCGCAAAGATGTTAGCCGGGATGGGGTTTGCTCCCGCGTCATTCTGGGCATACGTGGCCGCGTATGTGGAGCTCTTGGGAGGGCTTTTTTTGATTTTAGGGATAGGTGTCAGGGTATCGTCTGCTTTGATATTTGTGTTGATGGTAGTGGCAACCGTTAAGGTGCATCTGGCAAAGGGTTTATTCTTGTCGTCGGGCGGTTTTGAATATAACCTGGTGATCCTTTGTGTCTGCCTGGCGTTACTCTTAAGCGGCCCTGATAAATTGTGTATCACGAAAAAGTTGTAATTTCAGGAAAAAGTGATAGAGTATATTCCTTGGTTTGACCTAAATAGTAGTTAGGTCATGGTTAAGCGGTTAGTTTGGTAGTTTGGTTGAGTAGTTGGGTTTTTAGTAACCTAACAACCATTCCTAACAACCAAACTAAAATCTTAACCCTAACCCAACTACATAAATTCTGGATATCAGGGTGACGGAAAAGTCCAAAGTTTAACCCCTCGACAGAGCTCGGGATGAATGAACCATAAGCGCCTGAGGCATGGTTCATTCAAAGCTCAAATAACAAAGGAAATTCAAAGAATAAAGGTTCCTGCCGGCAGGCAGGAAAGTTTAAGATTAATTCTTTAGTCTTAAACCTTGAACCTTCCTTTGATATTTAACCTTTATCCTTTAAAATTAACGTATTGTTTTTCAATAATCTTAACAAGACGGGGTGTTATGCAGAGAGCTGTTTTTTTTAATACTTTATCGGGTGAGAAGTGGAAAAAGACCGGTGTTGAAAAGCGCGCCGGTATCTTAGTCCCGTTGTTCTCCGCGTATTCTTCAGAAAGCCTGGGGATAGGGGATTTCGGCGATATGAAGCTGCTTGTTGAATTTGCCCATAAGACCGGTAATTCGCTCCTGCAGCTTTTACCGATGAATGAGGTCGGCAGTACGTTTTGCCCGTATGACTCCGTCAGTTCTTTTGCCTTGGAATCGATGTATGTGTCGTTTGCGATGATGCCTGAGGGCGACGTAAAGCCGCTTCAGTCAAAGATAAAAGCCATCCGCAAGGCCTTTCCCTGCGGGAAGAAGCATCTGGATTATAAAATAAAAGGCGAAAAGGCCGGCTTGTTAAATGAACTTTTTAATCTGGAGACTGAGAATGATTTAGCGGGCTTTGATAAATTCAGGGAAGAGAATGCCTATTGGGTGTATGATTACGCCTTTTTTAAGGCGCTCAAAGAATATCATCACGGTAGCCCCTGGTATGAATGGGAAGAGAAATATAAAAACCGCGAGAGCCCGGCCCTGGAAAGTTTCGGTAAAGATCATCCCGAGAAGATCGCCTTCGAAATATGGGCCCAGTGGCTTTTATACGGCCAGTTTAAAGAGGTCAAGGCTTATGCCCGGCAAAAGAATGTTTTGCTGAAAGGCGATCTGCCTATCCTGGTTTCGTTGGACAGCGCAGATGTTTGGGCGCATCCTGAATTTTTCAATCTTGAACTTACCGCGGGAGCTCCGCCCGATATGTATTGTGAAAAAGGCCAGCGTTGGGGGACTCCGACGTACAATTGGGAGCGGATCGAAGCCGATGGTTACCGGTATTTAAAAGAGAAATTGCGTTACGCCCAGAATTTTTATGATATTTTACGCATCGACCATGTGGTGGGTTTATTCCGGATCTGGAGTATCCCGGCGCAGGAGCCTCAGGAAAATAAAGGGTTGCATGGTTTTTTCGACCCGAGGGATGAAAGTAAGTGGGCAGAGCAGGGCAGGAAGCTATTAGCCGTGATATTAGAGAATACAGAGATGCTTTTGTGCGCTGAAGACCTGGGGGTGGTTCCAAGGGTGTGTACTGAGGCGTTAAAAGAGTTTGGTATTCCCGGTAATGAAGTTCAGCGCTGGGTTAAAGATTGGGATGTCAAACATGATTTCTTGGAGCCGCAGGATTACCGGTTATTTTCCGTATCCATGTTGTCAACGCATGATACAACGAATTGGGCGGCTTGGTGGGAAAATGAGGCAGGGACCGTGGATGAAGCGCTTTTTTTGAGGAAATGCCAGGATCGCTGGATCGATTATCATAGCGTTAAAGATGATCTTTTCGACCATAAGCGTTCCCGTCACGGGAGGCTGCGCTGGCTTGATAGTATCGATTCTGTCGACAAGCTGTTGGCGGTTTTAAACAAGCGCAAAGAGGAAGTTATGGATTTTGTCGATATGTACGCGAACACGTATCGGGAAAAAGAGAAGTTGTGGAAACACCTGGGTATTTCCGGGTGCATGAGAGAAAAATCTGATGTGCAGATCATCTCGAAAATACTGCATTTGACGCTTAAATCAAATTCGATATTCGCTATCCAGTTGCTTATTGATTGGTTAGGAATTACCGATCTATTAAAAGGCGATGCCTATCAATATAGGATCAATACTCCCGGCACGGTAAGCCCTCTGAACTGGTCTTTAACGCTTCCGGCGGCATTAGATGAACTTCTCAATGACCCCGTCTGTAAGAAGATAAAGCATATGGTAGTCGAAACAGGCAGGGCTTGAGGCACAGGTCGCAACGGGTCTATAGTCGACGGTCGGTTATCCGGAGAACAGGTAATCAGGGATTAGGAGATCGGGTGATCTGAACATCCGGGAATCAGATATAATAAGTTAAGTCTAAAGTTTAAAGCTTAAATAACAAAGGAAATTCAAAGAATAAAGATTAAATTTTAACCTTTAACCTTTAACCTTTAACCTTTAACCTTTAACCTTTAACCTTTAATCTTCCTTTGTTATTTAGACTTTAGACTTTATCATTAACATTATATAAGTATCTGTTAATGATAATTCAGTTATTGTTTCTTAAAATATGACCAATAAAAATAAGCTTAAGTCACAGCCGAAAGCCATTATTTTCGATATGGATGGGGTTATTATTGATTCCATGCCGTATCATTTTATCGCCTGGTATGAATCATTGCGGCAGTTTGGCGTGCGGGTGAGCTGTTTTGATGTTTATTTAAAAGAAGGAGAGCGTTGGGATAAGACCTTAAACCATCTCTTGATCCGCTCCGGCTGCCTGCCTACTCCGGTGTTACTGAAAAAAATATTTTCTTTACGCCAGAAGATATTTAAGAAATATTTTAAACGGTTTATTTTTAATGATGTTATGGAACTCCTGGCTTGCCTTAAAGGGAAGGGGTATCTTTTAGGGTTAGTGACCGGCACTCCGCTGCGGGAAGTCGAGCGGATTCTGCCTGTTTCGATCAGGAGCTTGTTCGATCATATTGTCGCCGGCGACCAGGTAAAAGAGGGCAAGCCCCATCCCGAACCTTATCTGAAAGCCGCGAGATCCTTGAAGGTCGCGCCGAAGGAATGCGTGGTCATTGAAAACGCGCCTTTGGGCATTGAATCGGCAAAACGGGCTCATATGTTCTGTATCGCGCTTACTACGAGTTTATCCCGGGAGTATTTGTCCGGCGCTGATATGGTGCTTAATGAGCTAAAAGAAATATCGGGATTCATCGATTCAAGGTGTCTATAGGAAGTAATAGTCGGTTATCGATGACTTTGCCCAACGATAACTGATTACACCCGGCGCTAATCGGCACCCCGCCTTATTGGAGAGGCGGGTGCGCGGCTTTCTGCCGCGGAATTGCGCCGGTGCGCGCTTGCTGCCCGGAACGGGCGCACCCAGCATTCCTATTAAGCTGGGGTGCTGCGCAGCCGAGCATGATAACTATTGACATAACTCGATATTTATGATAAAGTTATAAAAATATTGATGACCCGTTTAAAGCTTGAAGTCAGCTTGGTTTTTCCCATAAGAAAGGTTTTTCTTATGGTTTTGTTAACCTTGTAAGGAGGTGGAGCGATGAATACATGGCAGGCAATCTTTGTTGAGCCGGCAAAAACAGTTGTTTCCCAGGTAAGTCAATTCTTGGTAAACGTGCTTTTGGTGATCATCATCCTTATTATCGGTTGGATCATCTCGAAATTCATCAAAACGGTTATCGCGAAACTCTTGAAAACAGTCAAGCTTGATGAACTCTCTGATAAGATTGAATTGAATAAATTATTGGCAAAAGGCGGAATTACCTATCCGCTTTCCGAATTGATCAGTATTATTGTCTATTGGCTGGCACTGTTGGTTACGTTTGTGGTCGCGATCAATTCTATAGGGCTGCCGATTGCCGCTGAATTATTGAATAAAGTCGCTTTATACGTTCCTAATATCATTGCCGCGATCTTTATTATGATATCTGGCATGTTTGTCGCCACGATCTTACGTAATATCGTTTTGACTGCTGCTAATAACACGGGGCTCTCTCAGGCAAAGTTATTGGCCCAGGTCGTTGAAATTGTCGTCATTGTATTCGCTATCCTGGTTACCCTTGAGCAGTTGAACATTAAAGCGCAGATCATTGAGCTTACCATCAGTATCGTATTAGCTTCGCTTGGTCTGGGGTTTGCGTTGGCGTTTGGTTTAGGCTGCAAAGACCTGGCCGGGAAATTTACAGCTGAGTTAGTGGAAAAAATGAAGGGAAAGAAATAAGTATTTGCAGGCGTTTACTTTGTGAATAACCCCGCTCCTTTTACGATTCCCAATAGTTTGATCGCGTAAAAAGAGCGGGGTTCCTATTATAACTATGATGTATCGATTTATTGACGATAAAGGGACATTTGTCGTAGAAAAGCCGCTTGATTGCGGCCTCTATTTCCCGCTTACCAATCAAAACGGCACGCTTTTGAGTTCTATCAGCCCTCATTTAGCCGGCGATATTAAGCGTGATAACGATCATTTCCTCACTCCTCCTGCCAGTATTGAAGACATTAAAAATAACCCTCTTTGCCGCAGGGATTTCTTTATTAAAACGGGAAAGACTATCCTGCGTATGGCTTATACCGATAACGATAGTCTGGAAGCGGGGCTTCTGTATCATAAGGTCGTCAAAAAAACCGGTAAGCTCTCTGTTGAGGTTGTGAATTTTATCCCCTATGACCGCGATGTCGAGGTTATGTGGGTTAAAGTGCGTAATGAAGCAAGTGAACCGGTAAAATTCACGCCGACTTCTTTTATCCCTTTGTTCGGCAGATCGGAAAAGAATCTGAGAGACCATCGCCATGTCAGCGCGCTGCTTAACCGCGTCGAACTTCATCCCTATGGTACCCTTTTGCAGCCGACGATGATCTTTGATGAAAAAGGCCACAGTCTCAATGAATCTATTTATTTTGTTTTAGGCTACGAAGATGATACGCTGCCTCCCGAGGGGCAATTCCCCGCCATGGATTATTTCTGCGGTGATTCGGATATTTTTTCACCCGATGCCGTCTTTAAAAATGTCCCCGCGGCGACTAAAAAACTCAGCCGATTCGACGGCAAAGAAGCGTGCGCGGCGCTGCGTTTTAAAGAAAAGACCTTGCGTAAAGGCCAGGAAGTGGATTATTTCCTGGTCATGGGGATCGCCGAAGATGCCCGGAAGATCGAATCTGTTTTCCGGAAGCTCAATACCCCTCAAAAGGTCAAGCAGAGCTTAGGTGATACCAAGCGCTACTGGAGCGATTATCTTTCCCGCCTGGATTTTGATTTCGCGGACAAAGAGTTTAATAACTGGCTGTTGTGGGTAAAATTGCAGCCGACATTACGTAAATTATTCGGTTGTTCGTTCCTCCCGCATTTCGATTATGGTAAAGGCGGCCGGGGGTGGCGCGACCTCTGGCAGGATGCTTTGGCCCTTCTTTTGACTGAACCGCAGAAAGCCGGGGAAATGATCTCTAAGAGCTTTCAGGGCGTGCGTATCGACGGTTCTAACGCGACGATCATAACCCAAGACGGCGGTTTTGTTTCGGACAGGAACCGTATCAGCAGGGTTTGGATGGACCACGGCGTATGGCCGTACCTGACGCTGCGGCTGTACTTAAATAAAACCGCTGATATAAACTTTTTATTAAAAGAGGCAACGTATTTCAGGGACAAACAGCTTAAACGCGCCAGGGAAGTCGATCCCGCTTTTTCGCAGAAGGATTATCTTTTACGGACGAAAGAAAAAACCGTGTATCGGGGGAGTATTTTAGAGCATCTCCTGGTTCAGAATCTTGTCCCGTTTTTTAATGTGGGGGAACATAATATTATCCGGCTGGAGAATGCGGATTGGAATGACGGCTTGGATATGGCAGCAGAGAGGGGAGAAAGTGTCCCTTTCAGCTTTATGTACGCCCACAATCTTAAGGATATGTGCGGCTTCTTAGAAGCCTTGAAGCAAAAGTCCGCAACGGTAGCCGTATTTAAGGAATTAAAGATCCTCCTGGATACGCTCGGGGGCGCTCCCGTTAATTATAAAAATTATAAAGCAAAACAAGCGCGGCTTGAAGAATATTTCGGGAAAACAATTGAGTTTGGCGGACGCAAAGTTACGATCAAGATCGATGACTTGATCCGTGATCTGGAGCGGAAAGCGCTTCATTTGTTCTCCTGGCTTAAAGAAAAAGAATGGCTGCGGGAAGGCTTTTTTAACGGTTATTATGACAACCGGGGGAAGGCGGTAGAAGGGCTTGGCGGCAGCGGCCCGCGTATGATGCTTGCTTCTCAGGTGTTCGCGATCATGAGCGGCGGCGCGGCAGATCAGCAGGTTGATGAGGCCTGGCATTCCGTGAAAAAATACTTATATGACGCCGGGTTAGGCGGGTTTCGTTTAAACACGAATTTTAATTCTTGTATGCTTGAGCTGGGCAGGGCGTTTGGATTTGCGTATGGGGAAAAGGAAAACGGCGCTTTTTTCAACCATATGGTGGTCATGTTGGCAAACGCTTTATATCGGCGCGGTTTTGTGAAAGAAGGATTTGAAGTCATCAACTCCATTTACACCATGGCAACCGATGACAAAGCCAGGATCTATCCGCTTGTCCCCGAATATTTCGATAATGCCGGCCGCGGCCTCTATTTGTATTTGACCGGTTCAGCCAGCTGGTATATTTATACCTTGATGGAAGAAGTTTTAGGGATAAAGTTTGTTTTAGGCGATATTTTACTCGACCCGAAGCTGCTGGATACTTCTTTTTGCAGCCGGCAGATCAAGGTCAGTTTTACCGCTCACGGTAAAACGGTGCGGGTCATTTTCTTGCGGGAAAGCCGTCAGAGCGGAACATACGCCATACAGAAAGTTTTACTGGAGAAAACAGAGCTTCAGCCTACGCAGGGTAAATTTATCATCACCAAGGAAAGCCTCAGGAAAAAAGAAAATACGCTTTTTGTGTATCTGACGTAACGCGTATCACCACTCATCATTGAGCCGTAACAATAAAGTTTTGATTTTCTCCATATCATAAAAAATGAGATATAATAGTATCTTGTATATGGAAGACCCCATGGTTTTAAGGGGGGTTTTAGAAAGCCGGAGGCTGCGATGAAGCGGATATGGATCTTTGTTCCAGTTTTGTTTATGGCGCTGGGAGGGTTGTTGTGGCAGGTGAGCCTGCGGGCACAGGAGCCGACCCGCCGGGTGACGGCAGTTGCGGCAACGGAGGCGCCGGTGAAGGCGGTAAGCTTTTACCAATGGCTTCTTAATTATACGGGTCCTGACAAAAAAGAAGGCCCTGTTGTTGTCGAATTACAGGATACGGTAGTCTTGTCCGTGATCGACCTGTTAGTATCATTAGCGTGCGTGTGGCTGGCGTTTTTCTTCTCGGTAAGGATCGTGGCTCAGGATTGGAAGAAATTTCTTTCTTTTTTCCTGAACCTGAATATCGGCTGGTTTGTCGTCTTGTTGCTTTCCCGGGGATTGTGGGAAATGTTGAACGCGCTTGTTTTTAAATTCCAGACTGACCTGGCGGGTGTTTTCAGCCAGCAGCTTACCGTGGGTATTTTGTTTATTGCCGTTGTTTTTTATATTTGGCTGCAGGCGCGGGCATTCGGCCTGCAATTCGCGGAAAGCCTGAAGATGTTCCTGGTCTCTCAGGGTATGTATTTTATCCTGGTATTCTTATTTTTCGCTTTTGTCCCCCCGGGAGAAAATTCGCTGCTTATCGCCGCGCAGGAGACCCTGGGGATGAAGCCTTCTATCGGTAAGTATGTGTCGGATATTCAAAAGGTCACCAGCCGTCAGGATATTTTGTCTTTGGCAAGGATACGGCTGTTCCATCTGTAATTTAAGTTAAAAAAGGATGCTATGCGCTTGACGGGGCAAAGATTTAAGGCTATCGTTGTTTTGGCCGTTTTTTCCCTCGTGGTCTTTTTGGTGGCCAGGTATATGCGGGAAAGGTCCCTCTTGCTTAAGGTTATCGAACGCCTGACAGCGGAAACCAGGATCGCCGAAGTCCTGGTTACTGAGGTAAAACCCGATCAGAAGCTGAATAAAGTGTTTACGACCATTAAATTCTTAGAGTATGATACCCGCAATAACCCGCTTTCCCCGCGTTATTTTACCTTTTCCGGGAATATTATACAGTTCCAGTCTTTGGTTATCAGGTTTGATGATCTTTACGTGAAGTCGGCTGATCCCTTTAGGGGAAAGAGCGCCTATATTTTCCTCAAGGCTTTCGCGTTTACCGGCCCGGGAGTGGAGGAGTTCGAGATCACCCGGGTAAATGAGGTCCCGGGCGGCTATGCGGTAACGGGGGGGAGGAATGGTTTTGAAAAGAAACTTTGGAGGAAATTCTGGCAATACGCTTTTGAACCCCGCCGATCAAAAAGGGCTGGTGTTAAAAATGCTCAGATAGAAGCTCCGGGAACGAGGTTTCTCCCGGGGTTACTTTATACGATAAAGATCGAACATGACGGCGGTATGCGTATTGACGCCCAGAATTTACCCGGTATCATCAAGGGAGAGAAAATAGATTTTTAAGGGTTTGGGAACCGGCGGTTTTAGCGATATAATGAAAGCGCGCGCGACTTGAGCGTGTTTAAGCGTATGATAAAAGAATATCTTTTAGAGCTGGCAACGGATAAAAAACAAGGGGCTCCTGCCGGCATCTTCAAAGCTGTCTTGTTTGGTTTATCCATTCTTTACGGGGCGATTGTACGGGTGTTGAGCCGGTGGTGCTCCCTCAGGCCGTACCGCTTGCCCTGTAAAGTGGTCAGCGTCGGGAATATTACTCTCGGAGGGACAGGAAAAACACCGCTCGTGGAATATATCGCCCGGTATTTAAAAGGGCGGGGTTCTGCCGTAGCGATAATAACCAGGGGTTATAAAAGGCTTAAAAAGAATTCCCTCCCCGGTTACGCGTCCATGGGGGATGAGGCAAAGATGCTCGCGCAGAACCTTCAAGGCGTTCCCGTTATAGTCGGGGCTGACAGGGTAGCCGGCAGCCTGCGGGCAATAAACGAGCATAAAGCCGATACGGTTATTTTCGACGATGGCTTTCAGCAATGGCGTATCGCCAAGGATTTAGAGATCGTGGTGATCGATGCTGCCGTTTGCTTTGGGAACCGAAAGATGATCCCGCGGGGGATCCTGCGTGAGCCTCTCGTATCATTGAAACGCGCGGACATTTTTGTCCTGAATAACACGCATATAACCGCAGAGACGTCTGCTTTACGCGATTCATTGGCGCAGCTTAACCCCCGGGCGTTGATCGTGGAAGCGCTACCCCAAGCGGCAGGTTTTTACCGTATCGATAACCCTGCTGAACTGTTAGCGCCGTCTTTTTTCAAGGGAAAAACGGCTGTTTTGGTCTCGGGCATCGGGAATCCTGATGCTTTTGAGAAGCTTACCGGCACTTTGGGGATACAGAGCGCTTTATCGGTCAGGTATCAGGACCATCATTGTTATTCTCTCCGGGATTGGCAGTTGCTGTGCGCGCGCGCGAAAGAAAAGAATATCGAAGCTATTATTACGACGGAAAAGGACGCGGCGCGTTTTTTGTCTTTATACGAAAGAAATCCATTGTGCGCGCTCTATGCTTTGCGCATTGAACTTAAAATCGTCAAAGATGAACAAAGATTCCTTAATCGATTACTTCGGCTGTATAGTTTTTAGATCCTGCGGCCCGCTTTTACGAAGCCTGCCCAAAAGGGTGAGCCTTGCTTTAGGGAGGCTGTTGGGAACGTGTGTCTTTTATTGTGACGGTAAGCACCGCCAGCGCGTTTACGCGAATCTTAAGTCGGCTTTCGGCGCTCAGCGTTCCCCCGGAGAATTGTTCAGGCTTGCTCATGATTTCTACCGCAGCTTTGGGCAGAACCTCATTGAGATATTCTTTATTCCCCAGGTCGATAGAAAGTACATTAACCGGTATATCCGTTTTGAAGGGTTGGGGCATATTCAGGAAAGCCTGCAAAAAGGCAAGGGGCTCATCTTCCTTGGCATTCATGAAGGCAGTTGGGAGCTTTCCAATATACTCAGCGCCAATTTAGGAGTGCCGTTCCATATGTTTGTCAACGACCAGAAAATGCCGCGCCTGAACCGTTTGTTGAATTCATATCGCAGCCAAAAAGGCTGCTCAATTCTTCAGAGAAAGAATGAGATCCGGCAGCTGATAGAAATCCTGAAGCGTAATCAGGCGGTCGGTATGACGCTGGACCAGGGAGGCAAGGCCGGCGTGGAAGTGAGCTTCTTCGGTAAAGGCGCTTCAATGTCGAGCGGGGCGGTCCGCCTGGCGTTAAAATACGGTGTAGCAATAGTCCCCGTTTTCTTTACGCGCGTAGCGGGGCCGGTGATTACGGTCTTTATAGAGCCTGCTTTCGCGCTTAAGGAAACCGGCGACCTTGATGCCGATATCCGGGATAATGTGCAGGCGCTGACGCATGTTTTCGAAAAATATATTACCCGTTATCCCCAGGAATACCTTTGGATATATAAGATCTGGAAATATTCGCGGGAGCGTTTTCTCCTGATCCTGGATGACGGCAAAACGGGACATCTTCGCCAGTCGGAATCACTTGCCAAGATCACCTGCGGGTATCTGGCGGATAAAGGCATTCGTGTCAATACCGGGTGCGTGCGGTTAAAATATAAAAGCGTATTTTTACGCCAGGCGTTAACGCTGGCCAGCTGTTTTTCGGCGGGGTGGGTCTGTCAGGGATGCTTATCCTGCCTGAAGGTTTCTTTAGAGGCTTCCTGTTACCGGCAGCTCAAGAGCCAAACCCCGGATATTATTATTTCATGCGGTTCTTCAGGGGCGGCCGTGAACCGGGTCCTTTCCCGGGAATCACTCGCCAAATCTCTGGTAGTTATGCGGCCGTCAATACTGGATTTAGGAGGTTTTGATCTGGTCGTGATGCCCCGCCATGATAATCCCCCGCGGGGTAAGAATATCGCCGTAACAGCAGGGGCGCTTAATTTGATCGACCGGGAATATATTGAAAGCCAGGCTCAAGCATTAAAGCGGCTGATGCCGTCTTCTTCCACCCCGCCGGGCCCTGCTATCGGGATTTTAATCGGCGGAGACACAAAAAATTTTTGTTTAGAGCCGAAGGCCGTGGCTGAGGTATTCGCTCAGGTTAAAGCTCTTGCCGCCGGGAAAGGTTTTTCTATCCTGGTATCCACATCCCGGCGGACGTCAAAAACAGTGGAAGCGCTTATCAAGAGCGAATTGCGCGATGAACCGCGCTGCCTCTTGCAAGTGATCGCTAATGAACGTAATATCCCTGAAGCAGTGGGCGGGATATTGGGGTTGAGCCGTTTGGTCGTTGTTTCTCCTGAAAGTATTTCTATGATCTCCGAAGCAGCCGGCAGCGGTAAGCATGTCATTGTTTTCCAGGCGGCGGGGTTACGCCGCCGCCACGGAGCATTCCTGAAACAAATGTCCCAAGACGGATATATTCATCTTTGTCATCCCGTTGAGCTTTCCGGGCTTATCGAGCGGTTGTTTCAAGGTGATCCGGCAGTCTTAAGGCTGGAGAATAAAAGGGTGATTGAGGAAAAGCTGCGCCGTATTATGTGATGAAAGGAGCGGTATTACGGTGAGATCATTTTTTGCTGCATGAAGTCTTTATAATCGGTTTTAGAGCTGTCGATCACTTTACGGTAATCCCGGTCATCCTTAAAGGCTTTTTTTTCTTCGATCTTCATGAGGTGCGGCTTGGGCCGGCTTTCAGGAGTTTTTCCGAGCCTGGCAAAAATAAACATCGCGTAATTAATAAGTATCGCGATAATGAAGATCGTAACGACAAACAGTAAAATGTTGAGCAGGTCTTTTTCTTTTGACATGTTTTTATTATACCAAGTTTTAATATAAAATAAAGTATTATCCTTGCGCCGGCGTTCACAGGGCGGAGCAGTTGTAACAGTTTAATAGTTCCGCAATACTTTAGATGACCATATGAATATACTGCAAATATTACCTGAATTGAGGGTAGGGGGGGTTGAAACCGGCACCGTGGACCTGGCAAAATACGCGGTTAAGCTGGGCCATAAAGTCGTGGTGGTTTCAAACGGCGGTGAATTGGTAAAAGACCTTGAGGCAGCGGGTGCCCTCCATTATTGCCTTCCCGTACACAAGAAATCGATCTTTCAAATGGTTAAGATGGTCCCCCGATTGGTCGAGATCATCGAGAAGGAAAAGGTGGATATCGTCCATGCCCGTTCCCGTATCCCCGCCTGGATCGCTTATTTTGCCTGCCGAAAGACCCGTAAAGTGTTTATCACTACCTGTCACGGGTATTATAAAAAGCACCTGCTAAGCTATGTGATGGGTTGGGCAAAGAGGGTCATTGTCCCCAGTAACGTGATCGGCCGCCATATGATCGACGACTTCGGCGTCCCCCATTCCCGGATACGCCTGATCCCGCGCAGTGTTGACCTTGAGAAATTTAAATTTATCCCGTTTGATAAAAAGAAGAACAAGGAGTTCAATGTCGGGATCATCGGCAGGATCACTCCTCTTAAAGGGCATTTGTATTTTATCAAAGCGATGGCCCGGGTGATGCGCTCGGTCCCGAACCTTAAGGTATGGATCGTAGGCGATGCCCCTGTTTCCAAGGCGGCGTATAAAGAACAGCTGCAGGTGTTAGTCAAGAGAACGGGGCTTTGGAATTCGACCGAATTCCTGGGGACCCAGAAAAACATCCCTGAGATCTTAAAACACCTGGACCTGCTGGTCTTATCGACGACAACGCATGAGGCTTTCGGCAGGGTGGTTATCGAAGCGCAGGCCTGCGGCGTGCCTGTAGTGGCGACGAGCGTCGGCGGCGTTGTTGATATTATCGATGACGGGAAAACCGGCTTACTGGTGCCTCCGGCTGACCCGGTGCATATGGCTGAAGCAGTCCTGAAGATATATAACGATAAAGAGCTCGCTCATAAGTTCTCGGAAGCGGCGTATCAAAAAGTGAAGGAAAAATACGACGTAAAACGTATGGTTGAAGATACTCTGGGTGTTTATAAAGAAGCGCTGGAAGACCTCAAGATCTTGATGATCAAATTCAGTTCTTTAGGAGATATTATCCTGTCGAGCGCCGCGATAAAAGCGGTCCGGGAAAGCTTCAGCAGTGATGCAGGGAGCGGCTTCACCCGGAATCACAAGCTTAGTTTTCTGGTAGGCGATGAGTCAAAAGAGCTCTTGATGGTATGCCCCTATATTGATGAGCTGCTCGTGTGTGATTTTAAGAACAGGGATAAAGGGCTTTTCGGATTCCTGAGGCTCGCCCGTTTCTTAAGGAAGAAGCATTTTGATGTGGTCATCGACCTGCAGAATAACCGTAAAAGCCATATTCTTTCCCGGTTGAGCTTAGCGATGAACCGCTACGGTTATGATAACAAGAAATACGGTTTTTTGCTTAATCACCGTATTAAGGATGAAAAACCGGCTTTGGACCCGGTGACCCATCAGTTCAGGATATTAAAGATGCTGGGCATTGAGCTTAAGGGCCGCGGTTTAGAGCTTTGGCCGTCTCAGCAGGATGAAAAATATATTGAGGAGTTCTTTGCCTCTCATTGGATGAGCCCTCATCAGAAGGTCGTCGGGATCAATGTGAGCGCCAGCCGTCGCTGGGAAACCAAGGCATGGCCATACCATCATTTGGTGAAATTGTGTGAAGAGCTCGGCCGCAGGGATATTCGCGTGGTGATCACGGGAACTGAAGCCGACTCAGGCCTCGCTCAGAAGCTTTTGAATACGGTTAAGAATTCCAAGCTCATTAACGGCTGCGGTAAAACGACGGTTAATCAATTGGCGTGCCTGGTGAAGCGGTGCAATGTTTATATTTCCGCTGATTCCGCTCCGTTGCATATTGCCGCCGCCGTTGATACTCCTGTCATCGCGTTGTTCGGCCCGACGGACCCCCGGCGCCATGTCCCGCCGGCAAAAAGGCTGGCCGTTTTAAGAAAAGACCTGCCGTGCAGCCCCTGTTACCGGTCAAAGTGCGAAAGCTTGAAGTGTATGGAGCTTATTAAGCCGGAAGAAGTCTTAGAAGCGCTTATGCAGATCATAAAAACAACCGCATGAACATCCTTTATATTACGACTCATTTAAATACCGGAGGCATTTCGAGCTACCTTTTGACCTTGTCCGCAGCGATGAAGGAAAAGGGGCACGCTGTTTATATTGCCGCCGGCCCCGGAGACCTTCTTCCGCGCTTTCAGAAAGCGGGGATCAAGTATATACCCGTGCCGATCAACACAAAACAGGAAATAAGCCTCCAGGTTTTAAGGACTTTTTTGATATTAGCGCGGAAAGTTAAAGAATACGATATTGATATTATTCACGCGCAGACCCGTGTCACGCAGGTTGTCGGCTGCCTGCTTGCCTGGAGCTGCCGCCGGCCCTATGTATCGACGTGCCATGGTTTTTTCAAGAAGAGGCTTTTTCGTATGCTTATGCCCTGTTGGGGGCGTTTGTGTATCGCGATCAGCGCTCAGGTTCGCGATCACCTCGCGGGTGATCTTAAACTCGCCCCTGAACGTATCAGGCTTATCCATAACGGTATCGACCTGGAGCGCTTTAGCCGTTCTGACGAGCAAACCTGCCTTCAAACCAGGAAAGAGCTTGGGGTAGCAAATAGTTTGATCGTGGGGATACTCGCGCGGCTTTCCGAGGTAAAAGGGCACCGCTATTTGATAGAAGCGATGAAGCAGGTGAGCGAGAAGATCTCATCTGCCCGGTTATTGATCATCGGTGAAGGGAAGATCAAAAAAGACCTTATGAGTTTATCCGATTCACTGGCGATCAGCGATAAGGTTATTTTCCTTCCTAATGTCCCTGAAACAGTACGGTTCTTGTCGGTCATGGATGTGTTTGTAATGCCGTCGCTTCATGAAGGGCTGGGCTTGGGTTTGATGGAAGCTATGGCTTTGGGGTGTCCGGTCATCGGCTCTAACGTCGGCGGCATTAAAAGTTTGATCCAAAACGATTATAACGGTATTTTGGTTGAACCGGCGGACCCGCAAGGGCTGGCGTGTGCTATAATAACGTTGCTTCAGGATGCCGGGAAGCGGCAGCTTTTTTCCCGGCGCGCCCAGGCTTTTATCAGGAAGGATTTTTCGCACCGCCGGATGGCGGCCCAAACTCAAGAGGTTTACGCGGAATGTTTAGAAATAAAAAAAGAGCTGTAATCTTAGCGGTCATTGCCGTGGCGGCGGTTTTCGCGGTGAATTACCTGCGGCATCATTATGTTGTGCCGGTGCTTATGTATCATTCGGTCAAGCCGCAAGTCCCTCAGGGAAACAGATTGATCGTTTCGTCGGCAGCATTTGACCGGCAAATGGAGTTCTTAAAACGCAATCATTATAACGTGGTGCCTTTGGATGAGATCGTGCGCCTCATCAGGGATAAGCAGCCTGTGCCTGAGCGCACCGTTGCCCTTACGTTCGATGACGGCTACCTCGACAATTATTCCGTCGCGTTCCCTGTTTTAAAGAAATACGGTCTCCCCGCGACGGTCTTTCTCATTGTCAACGAGATCGGCCGGCCCGGTATGCTTACGTGGGAACAGGTGAGCATTATGCGGGATTCCGGCTTGATCTCCTTTGGCAGCCATACGCTCAATCATCCTTATTTAATTGACGTTACATCTGCGGAAGAACTGAAAAAAGAACTTATTGGTTCCCGGAAAGTCCTGGAAGAGAAATTGGGACGGCCGGTGAATGCTTTTTGTTATCCCGCCGGCGGGTTTAATCCGGGTGTAAGGCAGGCCGTGATTGACGCGGGATATTCAATGGCGTTAGCCACCAATCCGGGCAGGGACTTTGCCGATGACGATCTTTTCGCGTTTAAGCGGCTGAGGATATCGGAAAATGCCGCGAATTTATTCGTTTTCTGGGTTGAATCAAGCGGCTATTATAATATGATGCGGGAGAGTAAAGGTAAGAAAAAAGGTAAGAATAAAGGTAAGTAAGAGTATTGAGAATTGTCCATAGCCGATGGTCAACAGTCCATAGTCTATGGACCATCGACCGTTGACTGTGGACTATAGGCTATAGTCCACTATTCTACTATCTCATTAACCAGGAGTACCGATGTCTGCTTCCGCGAGTGAGCGTATACTTATTTTTAATGTGAATTGGGTAGGGGATGTTTTGTTCTCAACAGCGACGATCCGTAATATTAAGTATAATTATCCGGATAGTTTTATCGCTTGTGTCATCCCGAGCCGTTGTTATCCGGTTTTAGAGGGGAATCCGTATATCGATCAGATCGTCATTTTTGATGAAGGTAAGGAGCATCAAAGTTTTATCTCGAAGCTGAAATTTATTTTCCTGCTGCGGAGCATGAAGTTCGACATGGTTTTTCTTTTACATCGTTCGTTAACCCGGGCTTTGATCACCTGGCTTGCCGGTATCCCGGTTCGAATCGGTTATTATTCGCAAAAACGCAGTTTGTTCTTGACTAAGAATATTATGCCTGCTCCCCAGGATACCGTGCACCGGATCGATTATTATTTAAATTTGATCGAACGCTCCGGGTTAAAGGTGAAAGACCGGTTTACCCAGTTTTTCCTGCCGGCCTACTCTCATGAGGTTATTGACGGCTTCCTGCGGAAAAATGCCGTAACTGAAAATGATTTTGTGGCCGGCATCAATCCGGGCGGCAATTGGGGGCCTAAGCGTTGGCGCAAAGAGCATTACGCGCTGCTGGCTGACGCGCTGGCGCGTGAATTCGGCGCTAAAATTATTATTACCGGAAGCCACGATGATATCTCTTTGGCGCATGAGATACAGGCGCTTATGAAAACAAAGGTTATTTTTGCCTGCGGGGCGCTTGACCTGAAAGAATTTGCCGCTTTGTGCAAGCGCTTTGACGTGTTTATCAGCGCCGATACCGGGCCGCTCCATATTGCCAACGCGGTCGGCACGAAGAAAATAATCGGGCTTTTCGGCCCGACTCATCCATTGATCACCGGGCCGTTCCCTCAAGATAACGTGGTCATCATACAGAAGAAAACAGGCTGCCAGATCCCCTGTTATTGCGTTGATTGCGGCAATAACCGTTGTATGGACGCGATTAAACCCGAAGATGTTTTAGCTCAGATACGCTTATTCAAAGCTGAAGCATAATCCTTTCGCGGCTTGACCTTATGGAAACTGTTCAAAAAATACTGGTCATTACTTTAAGTAATTTCGGCGATGTCGTTTTGACTTTGCCTGTTTTGGATCATCTGCGGCAGCGTTTTCCCGGGGCGCGCCTTACGGTCATGGTCGGCCCGCGGCCCAAAGAGATCTTTGCTCAGAATCCGTTTATCGATAACCTCATTATTTATGATAAATATTCTTCCTGGAGCGTAAAATTAGCTTTATTCTTTGCGCTTAAAAAAGAGCGCTTTGACATTGTTATCGATTTGCGTAATACCCTGTATGGCGCGCTTCTGCCGGCGCGCTATAAAACCTCGCCTTTTCTGGTCATGCCGCGTGAGTTGATACGCGCCAAAGACCGCCACCTTTACCGTTTACAACGGGCTTTAAAACAGCCCGGCCCGCTTGTCTTGCCGCAGCCCGGAATGCTTTTTACCGGTGATGAAGATAAAGCGCTTGTTCAGGGGCTTTTAAAACAGCATTATATAATCCCCGGGGATAAGATTGTCCTGATAAGCCCTGAAACCGGAGGGGCGAACAGGAAATGGCCGCTGGAAAAAATTGCGGGCCTTTGCCGGGTTTTAAGTAATGAATATGTTGTTGTAATTATAGGAAGTAAAAAACAAGCTTTGGGCTTCCCGGGCGGCCCCTCACCGGCAAAGGGGAAGATCGTCGATCTTTCGGGATCAACCACGTTAAGCCAATTAGTATATTTGATAACACAGGCCTCTTTAATGATAACCGCCGATACCGGCACATTGCAATTGGCAAGTTATTTAAATAAGCCTATCGTCGCGCTTTTTGGGGCCAGCGATGATATAAAGTACGGCCCCTGGTCGGAAAAATACCGTGTGGTTAAAAAAGAGGTCACCTGCCGCCCCTGCCAGAAGGCGCAGTGTTTATATGGAACGGTTGAATGTATGGAATTGATCAAGGTCCAGGATGTGGTAAGGGCGGTAAGGGAAGTGCTGTCCGGGGCTCCCGCGCAACGGCGGGAAATTCCCGGGCGTAAGGAGTTTAAACGCATTTTGGTCGTGCGTACCGATAAGATCGGGGATGTGGTGCTCTCGACTCCGGTTATCGAGGCTTTAAGGAACGGCTTCCCTTCTGCGTATTTGGCGATGATGGTCGCCCCGCACGCGAAAGATATAATCGATGGTAATCCGTATTTGGATAAAGTCATTGTTTATGATAAAGATAATTTGCAAAAAAGCTGGCGCGGCACGATCTTATTCGCGCGGCAATTAAGCAAGCTGCGCTTTGACCTGGTAGTGGTGCTGCATCCCAGCAATAGGGCGCATCTGGTGGCATATTTGAGCGGGATACCAAAGCGCCTCGGCTATAACCGTAAAATGGGGTTCCTGCTTACCGACCGGCTGGAGCATACAAAACAATCAGGGCAAAAGCATGAAATGGAATACAACCTTGATCTGGTCAGGTATCTCGGCGTTGTGCCGCGGCATAGCGGATTGTATGTGCCTTTAACTCCGGAGGCAGAGGTTTGGGTAAGTAAATTATTCGTTCAGAATGGAGTTAAAGAAAACGCCGGCCTTATAGCGATCCATCCTGCTGCCAGTTGTATTTCAAAGTTTTGGATGCCTGAGCGCTTCGCGCAGGTGGCTGATAGGTTAATTGATAAATATAATGTTGTTGTTTTGATAGTCGCAGGGGCCAAAGACGCTGCAATCGCTGAAGCTGTGATGAAAAAGATGCGCCATAAAGCGTTGAACCTGGCGGGGAAAACCTCTGTTGCCCAACTGGCAGTCGTATTGCAGCGCTGCCGGCTTTTTATTTCTAATGATTCCGGCCCGGTGCATGTTGCCGCGGCGCTCAAGACGCCGGTCGTGGTTATTTATGGAAGGAACCAACCGGGGTTAGGCCCGAAGCGCTGGGGGCCGCTCGGGCCTAAAGATCAGGTTTTACATAAAGAGGCAGGGTGTTTTGAATGCCTGGCCCATTATTGTAAGAAGGGGTTTGCCTGTTTGAAGGCCATAACTGTTGAAGAAGTCATAGCTGCGGCTGAGAAAGTGCTCGGCGGTTAACAGTTCGCGGCCATCGAAAGCCGGTAACCGGCAACCTCAAATCTTGAAAACACTTGACAAGCTATGCCGTTTAAGTATAATATATACAATAACTTAAGAGATAAATCCTTTGTTTTATTAATATGATCGGGAGCTCTTCAAGATGGGCGTTAAGAAAAGAAGCGAATTAAGCTTATCACGTATTCTTAAAGAAAAATACATTAAACTTGACCTCAAAGAGGAAAATAAGAAGAAATTATTGAGTGAATTGGTTGAATTGATCGCTCAATCGGGCAGGCTAAAAGATAAAAAGGTGTTTTTGAACGCGCTTTATAAGCGGGAAAAGCTGGGGTCGACCGGTATTGGGAACGGTGTGGCTATCCCTCATACGAAGTCTGCGGAAGTCAAAGATTTTATCCTTGCCTTCGCGCGGCGGGATGAGGGGGTCGATTTCGGCGCTTTAGACGGTGAAAAAACATTTTTATTCTTTGTGCTGGCTTCTCCTGAAGTCGATGTCGGGAACCATTTGAAGATCCTTGCCCAGATATCACGGCTGGTGAAGGATAAGTTCACTGTTGAATACCTCAAGAAAGTAAAGACCAAGAAAGAGATATTAAAGATTATTTCAAATTTTGAAATGCAGAGCATCTCCCCCGTATAAATAAACCAACCCTGATAAAAAATTCCTGTAAGGAAGGCATGGGAAAACTTAAAAATATATTTATCGGTATTATTTGTATGTTTGGTATGCCGATTATCTCTATCGCCGGTGAACCGGCGGGAAGTGTCCCGGAGCTCATTTTCTTTCATTCTCCGAGCTGTCATTCCTGCGTAAAAGCAAAAGCGGAATGTATGCCGGGAATTGAAGAAAAATTCAAAGGGCGGCTTACTGTTGTTTACCGTGATATGGGAGATATTGAGACGTATAAGCTTCTGGCAAGCCTTAAGAGCAGGCTTAAGATAACCAAATCGCTGGGGTTGCCGATCGTTTATTTGAACGGGAATCTCCTGAGTGGAGAGAAAGAGGTCTGTTCGGGGATCATTGAGTTTATTGAGCGTTCTTTAAGCGCCTCGCCTGTCGGCGAAAGTAAATATTCGCTGCAGGACCTGGTCGCGCTTTTTCTTTCGTTCACTCCCTGGGCCGTTATAAGCGCGGGGTTGATCGACGGTATCAATCCGTGCGCTTTCGCGGTGATCATTTTCTTTATATCGTATCTTTCACTCCAGGGGTATAGGAAAAGAGAATTGTCGGTTATCGGCCTGGTTTTTATCGCCGCGGTGTATTTGGCGTATTTTTTGATCGGGCTGGGGCTTTTCGGGTTTCTTTATCGTTTGAAAGGATTCTGGCTGGCCACTAAGGTCATTAATTACGCTATCGGGCTCATGTGTCTTATCCTGGGGGTATTCGCTTTTTCAGATTTCCTGAAATACAAAAGGACCCTGAGCACCGACGGCCTTGCGCTAAAGCTGCCGGAACGCTTGAAAAATAAGATACATGCCGCTATCGGCGCGCGTTACCGTAAGCAAAAAACCGAAGATAGAGGGCCGGAAAAAATAAAGCTCGCCTCTTTAGCCGTCAATACCTTTGTTACGGGATTTCTGGTGTCGATATTGGAAGCGGTATGTACGGGGCAGGTGTATTTACCGACCATCACCTTTATCCTGAAAAGCACGCAGTTGAAACTTGAGGCGTTGACTTACCTGGTGCTGTATAATTTGATGTTTGTTGTTCCGTTAGGTATTATTTTCTTGATCGCGCTTTTTGGCGCAACCTCAGAGCAATTCGCCCGGTTCTTTAAAAAGCATTTTTTAGCGGTTAAAATGGCGATGGTGGCCCTTTTCCTGGGCCTGGGGGTTTATTTGATCTGGAGGGCATAATGAATACGCGGCATTTGATATTGGCGGGTTTGTTCTTGCTGGTTCCTTTGTCCGGTTGTTTTTCTGAGCCTGCGGGTGATCCCGATACTCCCGCCCAAAAGGCGCAAGCCCAAGAGCAGAATATCTGGGATTTCGGCATGGTGGAGGCAGGTAAGGTCGTGGAGCATGATTTTACGATCAAAAATGACAGTCGCGCGCCTTTACAGATCAAAGATGTTTCTTCATCCTGCGGATGTACGGTTTCAGAGGTAAGAAGAAATGTATTGCAGAAGGGTGAGTCTACGTGGCTTAATGTGAAATTTAATTCAAAGGGGTATCACGGGCCGGTCCGCCAGTTTGTCTACGTTGACACCGATGACGCGCAAAATCCGGTCATGAGATTTATAGTTAAGGCCGATGTTTTCGGCGCCAAGCTTGATACAGGATCAGCAGCTTCAACTAATGAGTAACAGGTTAAATCAGAGAAGGGGGTTCCTATGTGGTTGCTTCAGTTAAGAATGAATTTATTGATCGTCGCGCTCTTCGCGATTATTTACGCGGTCATCGTGATGGTTGGTTCGTATATGGGGGTGTCTAATTTTTACTTTTACCTGGTGATATCCCTGGGGGTGATGTTTATTCAGTATTTGGTCGGGCCTAAGATCATCGAATGGACGATGCACATACGCTATATTAAACGCCAGGATAATCCCCGTTTATTTCAGATGGTAGAAAGCTTAAGTAACCAGGCCCGGATCCCGATGCCGAAGGTGGGCATCGCTCAAATAAGCATCCCGAACGCGTTCGCGTTCGGCAGGTCGATAAAAGACGGCAGGGTCTGCGTTACCGAAGGCATTATGCAGCTGCTCAATGACGATGAATTAAAGGCGGTGCTCGGCCATGAATTGAGCCATTTAAAGAACAGGGACGTTTTGACCATTACGCTCCTTTCGGTCATCCCGATGATCATGTATCGCATTGCCTGGAATTTCCTTTTTTACGGCCGCCGCAGGAATGAGCGGGGAGGCAATACCGTTTTGATCGGGATCGTGGCGATGCTCTTTTATTTTATTACTAATTTACTGGTATTATATGCCTCGCGTATCAGGGAATATTTCGCCGACCGCGGCTCGATGCTTTTGGGGAATAAACCCGCCGCGCTTGCCTCGAGCTTATATAAGCTCGTCTATGGGTCTGCCCGTATCGACAAGGAATCTTTGAAGGAGGTTGAAGGGTTGAAGGCTTTCTTTGTCAATGATCCATCCCGGGCATTAACTGAAATAAAAGAATTAAAACAGCTTGATCTGGATAAAAGCGGGACCATTGATACCCATGAATTGGAGCAGTTACGCAATAAACAGGTCACTTTAGGTTTTGGCGATAAGCTCATGGAGCTTTTGAGTACCCATCCGAATATGCTTAAGCGTATTAAGCAGCTTTCCGAATTCAAGGCATAGAGCGGTTGTCGGAGCAGGGAATTCCCGCGGATTTGACAAGATCGCGCTTTGGTGGTATATTTTATTGGTTTGTGAAAAACGTAACAAAGTGGCGCTATGAATGAAGTAAAAAAATATATCCCCCAGGAAACGGCAAGGCGTTTGAGTTTATATCTGCGCAGCCTCCGCAGGCTTGGCCAGGAAAAAGTGGCTGTCGCTTCATCCGCGGATATCACCCGTTTTTTGAATATCTCTTCCGTCCAATTAAGGAAGGACCTGTCGTATTTCGGGGAATTCGGCCGCCGGGGAGTAGGTTATGATGTCGATATCCTTAAAGGCGAGATCGAGAAGATATTAGGGACGGATGTGGTTTGGAAGATCGCGCTGGTGGGCATCGGGAGGTTGGGGAGCGCGCTTTTGGGTTACAAGGGGTTCCGGGAATTTAATTTACAGATCGCCGTTGCTTTTGATAACGATCCCGCGAAGATCGGTAAGACCAGGGAAGGCATTAAGATAGAGCATATCGCGCGGATCAGGGAAATCATCGCCCAGAAAGCAATTAAGATCGCGATGCTTTCGGTCTCCGCGGCATCCGCTCAAAGGGTGAGCGACGAATTGGTAAAATGCGGTATTAAATCGATATTGAACTTTTCTCCGGTTAACCTGGTGCTGCCTGCCGATATTTATGTTTCGAATGTTGATATGGCTTCTGAATTGGAGAGCCTGGTTTATAAATTAAAAAGAGGATTTTCATAATATGCCCGTAATCTTAGAGAAATTCAACCTCGGCCCGAAGATCTATAGTATTGTGGTAGATGTGCCGTCTATCGCCGCAAAAGCTCGTGCCGGCCAATTCGTGATGGTCAAGCTTCACGAAAAGGGCGAACGCGTGCCTTTGACTATCTCTGATTACGACCGTGAAAAAGGCACGATCACGATCGTTTTTCAGGATGTCGGCAAGACTTCCGGATTATTGGCGGCAATGAATAAAGGGGAGCGTATCGCGGATATTCTCGGCCCCCAGGGTAATCCGACTGAGATCGCCTTGTTCGGGACTGTTGTTGTGGTGGGAGGCGGTATCGGCGTCGCCCCGGTTTATCCCCTGGCGCGGGCCTTGCGCGAAAAAGGCAACCGCGTACTATCGGTGCTGGGCTACCGCAGTAAGGAGCATGTATTCTGGGAGGATAAATTACGCTCTGTCTCTGATGAGCTTTCTATTGCTACCAATGACGGTTCTTACGGAAAAAAGGGTTTTGTTACCGACGTCCTCCGGGAGGTATTGGGAGCGGGTAAGCGCATCGACAGGGCCTTTGCTATCGGCCCGACGGCGATGATGAAATCGGTCGTCGATGTTGCCAAAGAAAAAGGTGTCCCGGTCATAGTAAGTTTAAATTCGTTAATGGTCTGCGGCATGGGAATGTGCGGGGCCTGCCGTGTTACGATAGCGGGTGAGGTCCGGTTTACCTGTATGGACGGCCCCGACTTTGACGGCTCTAAAGTTGATTTTGATGAATTAATGCAGCGTTTAGATACGTATAAACATGAAGAATCCCATTGAGAAAAAAACGGTGCCGATGCGGCAGTTGGAGGTTTCTGAAAGAATAAAGAATTTCGAAGAGGTCCCTCTCGGCTATTCTCAAGAAGAGGCGTTACGGGAAGCTTCCCGGTGCCTGCAATGCCCCAGCCGTCCTTGCGTCAAAGGCTGCCCGGTCATGATCGATATCCCCGGATTTATCAAGGCGATCAAAGATAAGGATTTTCAGAGGTCCATCGATATCCTTCATGAGTCCGATACGTTGCCGGCGGTAACGGGAAGGGTTTGCCCGCAGGAAGAGCAGTGTCAATTGAAGTGTGTGCTGGCGCCAAGCGGTGAGCCCATATCGATCGGGCGGTTAGAACGGTTTGTTTCCGATTGGGACCTGCGTAACCGTAAGAACCTTCCCGGAGTTGAGGCTCACTCGATAGCTTCGCAGTCAAAAGCGGTGGCTGTTGTCGGTTCCGGCCCTGCCGGTTTAGCCGCGGCTGCGGACCTATCCAAATATGGTTACCGGGTAACGGTGTATGAGGGGTTTCATAAGTTCGGCGGCGTCCTGGTTTACGGGATCCCTGAATTCCGCCTCCCGAAGGAAATTGTATCTTACGAGATCGAGTTTTTAAAGAGGTTAGGGGTTGTTTTTGAGGCCAATGTCCTGATCGGAAGGGCGCAAACGATCCCGGAGCTGTTCGCGGCCGGCTTTGACGCGGTTTTTATCGCGGCAGGAGCCGGGCTGCCTAAATTTATGGGGATACGGGGGGAGAACTTGAACGGGGTGTATTCCTCCAATGAATTTCTCACCAGGGTAAATCTTATGAAGGCCTACCGCTTTCCTGAGTATGATACTCCGGTCAAGAAAGGCGAGCGGGTCGCGGTCATCGGCGGAGGCAATGTTGCCGTTGACGCGGCGAGGACTGCTCTTCGTTTGGGCGCGAAAACCGTGTATTTGATCTATCGCCGTTCGGAAAAAGAGATGCCCGCGCGGGAGGAGGAGATCCTGCGTGCCAAAGAAGAAGGGATAATTTTTTACCTTTTGACGAATCCGGTCTCTTATATCGGCGATGCCCGCGGGTTTGTCAAGGCGGTCCAATGCGTTAAGATGGAATTAGGCCAGCCTGACACCTCGGGAAGGGCCAGCCCCTTCGCGGTGCAGGGTTCGGATTTTATCTTATCGGTCGATGAGGTGATCGTTGCGGTCGGGACAACGCCGAATCCGATCCTTTCCCGGACGACTCCCGGTTTAAACATCAAGAGGCATGGCGAGATCGAGGTGGACGCTTCCGGAAGGACATCGCTTCACGGGGTCTTTGCCGGGGGGGATATCGTGACCGGGGCGGCAACGGTGATCACTGCAATGGGCGCCGGCAGGCGCGCGGCGGCCGCTATTGATGAATATTTGAAAGGGAAGAAATGAAGCAAAATATAGATATAATCGACGAACGATATATAGAGGACACGCTTAATAAGACAAAATCACCAACGCGTGAAGCCGTTGCCGGGATCCTGGCAAAAGCAAGATTAAAAAAAGGGCTGAGCCTTGAAGAGACGGGGTATCTGTTGAATGTTGAAGATCCCGGCGTAATGAAAGATATTTTTCTTGCAGCGGGGAAAGTCAAGGAAGAAATATACGGTGAACGGTTGGTTTTCTTCGCGCCTTTGTATATATCCGATTATTGCGTCAATGACTGCGATTATTGTAATTTTCACTCCCGGAATAAAGCCTTGCAGCGTAAGAAGCTCACCCTTAAAGAAATCGAAGAGCAAACTGAATTCCTGATCAATATGGGGCATAAGCGCGTTTTGGTGGAGTTCGGCGAGGATAGCGGGCATAACGATATCGATTATGTGGTAAAAGCTATTCAAACGATCTATTCGGTGAAGACGGATAAGGGAAGTATCCGCCGGATCAATGTGAATATCGCCGCTACCGGTGTTGAGGATTATCGTATGCTCAAAAGCGCCTCTATCGGGACGTACCAGCTTTTTCAGGAGACCTATCATCGGGCTACCTATGAACAGGTCCATCGCGGGCCTAAAGCGGATTACCTTCGCCAGATCACCGCGCACGACCGCGCCCTCGAAGCGGGCCTTGATGACATCGGCCTGGGCGTGCTTTTTGGTTTATATGATTGGCGTTTTGAGGTGCTTGCCCTTATCGCTCATTCCCTGTATTTGGATAAGAAATATAAGGTCGGGCCGCATACGATCTCGGTCCCCCGTTTTCAGCCCGCCCCTACTGCGCGCATGAGTGAAACCTATCAGGTCAGCGATGATGATTTCTTGAAGCTGATAGCTATTTTGCGGCTGGCGGTCCCTTATACCGGGATGATCATTTCAACGCGGGAAAGTGCCGGGATCAGGCGCGCCGCTTTTAAGATCGGGATCTCACAGGCTTCCGCGGCATCCTGCACGACGATCGGCGGCTACGGTAAAGCTCAGGAGCATCCGCAGTTTCAGATCCAGGATGAGCGTTCTCTGGAGGAAGTGGTCAAAGACATTGTTAAAGAAGGCTATCTCCCGAGCTTTTGCACAGCCTGTTACCGGCTGGGCCGCACGGGGGAACATTTTATGGATATTTCCAAGGCAGGCGATATCCATAAATTCTGCCGGCCGAACGGCATTCTTACCTTTGCCGAGTACCTGGAAGATTTTGCCGATAAACAATTATATGAAAAAGGCAGGAGCGTTATTGAGTTTTATCTGGGCCGGATACATGATCAGGCGCTGCGGGAAAGAACGCGCGCGCGCCTGGATGAGATCAGAAAAGGAAAGAGAGACGTTTATTTCTAATGTGTTACGCGATCCCGGGCAAGGTCCTGGACATTGATAAGAAGATCATTACGGTAGATTATTTCGGCGAGCACAAAAAAGCCAGGAATGAGTTCTATGAATTAGTCCCGGGAGATTATGTCTATGCCCAGGGCGGGTTTGTCGTGCAAAAGATCTCCGAGAGCGAGGCCGCCGAGATCCTTAAGACGTGGGAAGAATTGTTCTTTAAGCTGCAGGAGATCGATTCTGAGCTCGTGCAGAACCCGAAAGGGCTCTATCAGGTAGCCAATAATATCCGCCATAAAAATCACGGTAATTCCTGTTGTATCCACGGCATCTTGGAGTTTTCCAATCATTGCAGGTGTGATTGCCTGTATTGCGGTATTCGTAAAGATTCTGCGGGAGTGAGCCGGTACCGGATGAGCGTGGAGGAGATCGTCGATGCCGCGGTAAAAGCGGTTCATGAATTAAAGTTTAAAGCGCTTGTTTTACAATCGGGAGAAGACCTTTGGTATGACGATAACAAGCTTACGGAAATTGTGCGTGAAATGAGGGAAAAGGCCCCTTGTTTAGTCATCGTAAGTATCGGAGAACGGGACTTGGAAACTTACCGGAAATTATACTCCGCGGGAGCCCGCGGCGCTCTGATACGCTTTGAGACCGGTAATGCCGCTATTTACAAAAAGATGAGGCCTGAACACCGTTTAGAAGACCGCCTGGAGCTGGTCCGGAAATTAAAAGAGATCGGCTATATCGTCATGACCGGTTTTCTTATCGGTTTGCCGGGGGAGACAGAAGAAGATATCCTTAAGGATATTGAGGTAACTGATTCTCTCGGCCCCGACATGTTCTCTTTTGGGCCGTTTATTCCCCATCCTGGTACTCCTCTGGCAAAATACCCCTCGCCTACGACTGAAGAGGTTTTGAATACCATTGCCAACGCCCGCATCAAGAGTCCGCAGGCTAATATTCTCGTTAATACTTCTTTTGAAACTTTAGACAGGGAAAACGCCGTCAGGCTTGGGCTTATGGCGGGAGCAAATTCCGTTATGATCAATGTGACTCCCCGGAAATACCGTAAATTATATGACATCTACCCCAATCGTGCCGGTATAGATTTAGAGATGCATGAGAGGATCGATGTTATCGTGAAAACGCTGCATTCTATCGGACGCGCGCCGACGGACCTGGGGGTATAATGAAGATTTTGGTTACGGGGGCGACAGGATTTATCGGCAGGTATCTGGTTGAGGCTTTGCTGAGGGAAAATCATGAAGTGTCGGCATTAGTCAGAGAAACCAGTAAGGTCGATTTTCTGAAACAGCGGGGGATTGATTGCATCATAGGCGACGTCAGCGTTGAAAGAAGCCTGCGGCCTCTCATGGCGCGTAAATTCGATGCTGTTTTTCATTGCGCCGGCTATGTTAAGGACGACGATTGGAAAAAGCTTCATCGGGTCAACGTCGTAGGCACGGAAAATATCTGCGCCTGTTGCCTTAAACTCGGTGTTGAGCGGTTAGTGTACTTAAGCTCGGTAGCGGTAGTAAGCGGAAACGATATCTCTCCTTTGACGGAAGACCTTGCGTATAGCGCCACAAATCTTTATGGTTTTTCTAAATTAGACGCTGAGAGCAAGGTCGTGGAATTCAGGAAAAAAGGGTTGCGCGTTGCGATCATGCGTCCGTGCATGGTATACGGTTTGGGTGAGCCGCACGCGACGGAAAGGATAGCTTTTGCCTTAAAGCACCGGCTTTTGCCGCTCGTCGGGGAGGGTAAGGCCAAATGGCATTTGGGATATGTGGAGAATATCGTCGACGCTTTGCTGCTGGCGCTTAAGAAAGAAGAAGCCTTGCGGGGAAGCTTTTTTGCCGCTGATGAAGAAGTCCTGACCGTTAAAGAGATCCTGGCTATTTTAAGTTCGAATATCCACGCCCCGCTTCCTTTACGCGTCCCTTCCTGGATGACGCCTGTCCTCCTTAAAATACCGTATGTCGGCTCTAAAACAAAGTTTTTTGTTAAAGACCGTGTCTATGACCTGACCAGGTTAAAGTCCCTGGGGTTTAAGGCCCGCTTTACTGCCCGTGAATCGCTGGCGCGCGCTGTATCCTCTTCTTGATCTTTCTTGAAGCATCCTGCCGCGACTTTTTTTAGGTGCTCCGGGGTATTCCGGGTGAGCGGTGCCGAGGAATTAAATTGATAAGAATGATTAAATCGTTATAATGGTTACGGGATAATAAAGATAATTTTGCGGGGACTTCTCGGGAGGATACCATCAATGAAGCAGGGGGCCGCTCAGGCGCCAAAAGTCGCTTTGGTATTATTTAATACGCTGGCAAGAAATGGATTGTTCTGGGGAAACCTGAATTTATCGCTTTTTGCCGGAAGCCTTTCGTCATTCAATATCAAGAACGAATTGTGCGCTTTAATGATGGACCTGCAAAACCGGAAGAAAAACCGGAAAACCATAGATGAGTTCATTGCTTTTATCATCCGGGGGAAGTTTAATTATATCGTCATGCATTCTTCCTGGCTGCCGTGGCTGCCGGATGATTTTCGCAGGAAAACCGGCGCGAAAGTCTTTTGTTTAGATTCATCCGATAGAAAAGATATCCCCGATTTTTTGTATCAGCTTGAAGATGTCCCGGTCGCGATAATCTCGGTTGTTCTGGGATACGCCACCCCGCGGCGCGTGGGCAGTCTTGCCCGGAAGCTTCACGCGCAGAAAAAGTTTAATCCTCAGTTTAATTTTACGTTCTTTGGCGCCGACGGAACGCCGCAGCAGAAGAAAGCATTTGTCACCGTCGTCGGTTCCTGCCCCTATCATAAAGATGTCCGTTCCAACCCCGCATATAAACACGTTCATTTCGATAATATGGTCAGTACATATGGGTGCTCCTATTGCGCCGCGGCAAAAGTATCTCCGAAGCTCCCTATGGCGGAGAGCAGGAAAAAGACGCTTATGGTAGAGCAGGTGCGTTACCTGCAGGCTCATTTGCCTGCTTTAAAAGAGATCGCGGTCGTTTATCCGGAATTATATTTACGCGCGCTGCCCTGGATCATGCGAAACAGTAAGCGCTTGGGAATAAAGCCGGTTATTTTCTCCGGTCAATTCAGGGCGGAGGTTTTAGCCCGGCATGAGGCCGATATCCGTGTATTGCTTCAGACGGCACTTGATACCGGCTTTCGGTTTGTGATGAGCGTGGTTGGCTTGGAAAGTTTTCGCGGCCAAGATCTTATGCTTTTTAACAGGGGAAGTGCCGATGAAGTCAGAAGGGCGGTTAAGGTTATCATAAGGCTTCGCGACAGGTTCGATCCCGGTTTTTTTATGCCTGAGACCGTGGGAAGCTTTATCTTTTTCCATCCCTGGCAGACAATAGAGGGTTTAAGGGAGAATATACGTTCATTATTTTCCGAGGGGATCCGCGGCCTGTTCCCGACGTTGAACTTCAACGATATCCGTATTAATCAGGATGTGGCATTATATGAATTGGCAAAAGCGCATAACTGCCTTTTGCCTGAATCAGGCGGCAGCATTAATGATATTCCTTTAGGCGGATATTTTTCTGAGCATCCCTGGGGATTTAAAGATAAATTAACAAAACAGGTCCACGCGCTGTATGCCGGCCTGGCGCATAAGATCCCTGATAGGATAGGTTTGCTTGAAGTTTTGTGTGATCATGTCCAGAGCGTTAAGCTTGAGCGCCGGCCGCTTGACGGAAAAAAGATACTGTCCCGGTTAGGGGAACTTTCCGGACTGCTTTCGCGGCATTACCGGGGTAAAGATCTTGAGGGGGCGCCGCTTTATGCCGGGGATACTTGTAATTCTTCCTGCCGGTACTGTATTTATGAACATGCGCGGTTTATCAAGGGAAAAACGATGGCTTCAAAAAACGCGGCTGCCGTTTTCCCGGACGATCTGCGGGTTGTAACGATCGCAGGGAGAGAGCCTACGCTTCTGCCGTGGCTTATTACGTTTATCCGCGCGTTAAAAAGACAAAACCCCCGGCGTATTCAGCTGGTTACTAACGCCCGAAGGTGCCTGTACCCTCAATATGCCGCGTCTTTGCTTGGCGCGGGTGTAACTGATTTTCTGGTCAAGTTTTTTTCCTGGCGGCCGCAGACACATGACCGGCTTACCCGTTCGCCTGGATCGTTCGATCAGTCGGTTGCCGGCATCGCCGAATTGAGGCGGTCGGCGAAGGGCCTCACCCTGCGGATGCAGGTCGTGCTTTTAGTCGTGGTAACAGATGCGGTCATTAATGAATTGAATGAAATGCTCCTCTTCGCGCGAAAGATCGGCGCCGATGAAGTGCGCTTCGTCTGCCCCATGAGCGCGGTTAATATTGCCGGCTTGAAGGATACAATACAAAAACTATCCTCTGTTTTAAACCGGCAGCAGGGGCCCCGGTTGCGTGTGGGCACTGACGCTCGTTTTAGCTTTTCTATGGTTTTTTAAATCTCGCGGTAGTTATCCGCATAGAGTAAATTCCTCCCGCCTCATCACACAATTCCTTTGTGAATAATTAATTTAATTCAGCTATAAAGTTGTCTGAGTATAACACTCTGGTACATAAAGCGTTATGATACCGCGTGTTTTAGTGAATTAAATCACAAAAAATTTGACAAAACTGTAAGATATGGTATACTTAAAATAGTTATTGTGAAAAAAGGAGCAATATGATTACAAATAAGAATTGTATCATCCGGTTATCGCGCTACAAAAATGCTTTATACCGTCTCAGGACACTTGGTTTCATTAAAGTATTTTCTGATAATTTAGCTGACGCTATCGGTGTCATGCCTTCGCAGGTCAGGAAAGATTTCTCGATATTCGGTATTTCGGGGAATAAACGGGGCGGTTATCAGGTTGATGAGCTTATTGAGAAGCTCAACGGTATCTTAGGCAAGAACGAGGTCCAGAGGGTTGTTATTGCCGGAGCCGGTAATATCGGGACCGCGCTCATGAAGTATAAAGGCTTTGAGAAAGAGGGAATAAAGCTCATGGCGGTATTTGATATAGATCCTTTAAAATTTACCCGCGTCACGGATGTCCCGGTGCTGCCCTTAGAGCAGTTGCCTGATTTCGTTAAGAAGAATAAGATCAAGATCGGGATCATCGCTGTTCCTGATATCGCCGCGCAGCAGACTCTCGACAGCATGGTTTCAGCCGGTATCAAGGGGATCCTGAATTTCGCGCCCATACGTTTGCGCGGCCCTCTGGATTGCGTGATCAATAACGTAAACCTGGAGTTGGAGCTGGAAAATGTCATTTATTTCGTTAACACCCGGGAGAAACCCAAACTTGAGGAATCACTGTGAAGACGACGCCTAAGTCATTACGTTTACAGATCGGCTTGTTCGGCCGGACAAATGTGGGAAAATCAAGTTTTTTGAACCTCATTGCCGGCCAGGATGTCGCGATCACCTCAGCTGTCCCGGGCACAACGACTGACGTCGTGGAAAAGGTCATGGAGCTGCTGCCGATAGGGCCGGTCGTATTCCTGGATACTGCCGGTATCGACGATGCCTCTGAACTGGGCTCCTTGCGTGTTCAGAAGTCCCGTAAGATCTTCGACCGGGCCGATGTTATCGTCCTGATAGCGGAATCCGGCGTGTGGGGGGAATTTGAAGATAAGATATGGGATGAGGCCGGTAAGCGGATGATCCCGGTGATCGTTGTGGTGAATAAAGCCGATATAATGGCGCCTTCACCGGAGTTTATAGAAGCGTTGCGCGCGAAGACCGATAAATTCTTTCTTTGTTCCAGTGTTGACCGCGCTCACCGGGATACCTATGTATTTGCTTTGAAGAAAAATCTGATCGAGGTCTGCCCCGCTGATTTTTTAAATCCTCCCCCCTTATTAAAAGACCTTTTGCCTTCATGCGGTTTGGCGGTGATGATCATTCCGATCGATAAAGAAGCTCCGAAGGGCAGGCTTATATTGCCTCAGGCGCAGGCGATCAGGGACGCTTTAGACGGCGACGCGGCGGCATTGATCGTTAAGGAACAGGAATATAAGCATATTTTACTTAATTTGAAGAAACCGCCTGATATCGTGATGTGTGATTCCCAGGTAGTGGAGAAGATGGTCGCTGATACTCCCGCGGGTATTAAATGTACAACGTTTTCCATCCTTTTCGCGCGCAATAAAGGCGATCTGACGGAAATGGTAAGAGCGGTATCGGCCATCGGCACGCTCAAACCGGGAGATAAGATACTGATCGCCGAATCCTGCAGCCATCATGCCATTGAAGATGATATCGGCAGGGTCAAGATCCCCCTGTGGCTGGAGAAATACCTGGGATTCAAGGTGCAAATTGATGTTTGTTCCGGCAGGGATTATCCGGAAAACCTGCGATGTTATAAGTTGATCGTGCATTGCGGCGGCTGCATGCTTACCCGCAGGGAGATGCTTTTCCGTATTCATAAAGCAAAAGCGGAAAATGTCCCGGTAACCAATTACGGGATTTGTATCGCGTTCCTGCAGGGAGTGTTAGAGCGGGTGTTATCGCCGTTCCCGGCGTCTTTAGAGGTATTGCGAAAATGAAGACCGAGACCTTACAGAAAAAAATATTGTTCTCGTTTTTCCTCGTGATCGGGGTGATGGGGTTGTCTATCGCGCTGCTACGCACCTATGTGATCAAGGTAGATATCATCGACCGCGCTCAGACCCAGGTCAAGAATGACCTGAAAGCGGCGCGGGCAGTCTTTGATAATGAGCTTGATATGATGCAAAAGATGTTCAGCATGCTGCCCGCGGCTGACCGCGTCGTTGAATTGAAAGATAGATTGGGCCTGGATTATTTACGCGTGGCAACACTTGAAAATAAAGCGCGCCTTTTAAGCGATGTCGCGCGGCTTGCGTTTTCCGGCAGGAGCCTGGGGGCAAGCCGTATTATCGATAAGGAAGAACTTCTGGAAATAGGGGCTGAATTCTTCAAGCGTTCAGAAATAGAAATACGCTTTACGCAGCAGGCAAAATCCACGACCAAGAAGATACTCGATAAAGCCATGGCCCTGGAGTACGCGATGCCGGTAATCAATGAGCGCGGGCAGGTCACGAGCGTTATTTACGGAGGCAAGATCATTAACCGTGATTTCGCGCTGGTGGATAAGATCCGCGACCTGGTCTTTGAAAATAAGCTCTATGACGCCAAGCCCCTGGGGACCGTGACTATTTTTCTCGATGATGTCCGCATTACGACGAATGTTTTAGACGCGCAGGGCAACAGGGCCATTGGTACGCGCGTCTCCGAAAGGGTCTATGATACGGTGGTAAAGCGGGCAAAGTCCTGGGTCGACCGGGCTTTTGTGGTGACTGACTGGTATCTCACCGCGTATGAGCCGATCCGTGATGTCAATGGCGCGATCATCGGTATCCTCTATGTGGGTATCCTGGAAAAGCCCTTCAGCGATATTACCAGAAATGTTTTGTTTGTTCTGGTCGCGATCGTCTTATTTTCTTCGATCCTTGCGGCGGTCCTGGGATATGTCCTGGCGGCAACCATTACATCGCCTTTGACGCAAATGCTTGAAGCTACCTCGCGCATATCCGGCGGTGAGCTCGAATTCCGGGTGGAAAATAAGGCTTCGGTGAAAGAACTGGAGGAATTGGCGCGGTCATTTAATGAGATGGCGTCTAAGCTTCATGAACGCGATATGAGCCTGAAGGTATCCAGCGATAAATTGGCGGAGCTTAATAAGAGCTACCTCGATCTGATCGGTTTTGTCGCGCATGAGTTAAAGAATATATTGTCATCTACCATTCTCAATGCTTATACCGTCAGGGACGGCTTCCTGGGGATGGTTAATTTTAAACAACGCAAAGCCCTCGATTCCATAACGCGCAACCTCGATTATTTTGCCTCGACGATCAAGAATTTCCTGAACTTGAGCAGGATCGAAAAACAGGAGTTGAGCCTGAAGAAGGGCGATCTGTCGGTAAAAGACGACATTTTCAATATATCCCTTGAAGCCCTTATGCGTGAGGCAAATGAAAAGAATATCCGGGTCACAAATTCGGTCCCCGCCGGTTTAAGAATAAAAGGAGACAGCGACCTGCTGCAGATCGTCGCTAACAATCTTATCGCCAACGCCGTTAAATACGGCCAGAACGGCGGCCGGATCATCGTGAGCGCTGTTGAATTGCCTGAGAGCGTGAAGGTCGAAGTATATAACGATGCCCGGCCTATTCAGTCGCAGGATTCCGATAAGCTTTTCCAGAAATTCTCCCGCCTGAATTACGCCGAGAATAAGAAAGAGCGCGGCACGGGCCTGGGGCTTTTTATTACCAAGGAGATAATCGAGAAGCACGGCGGCAGGATCTGGGTTGAGCCGCGCTCAGAGGGTAACGCTTTTATATTTGAACTGGCGAAAGTTTAGACTAAAACATCTGTTTCGCTTTCTGCGAACACCCGGCGCTCATAGGTATTGCGCCGGTGTTTCACTTTCTGCGAAAGGAGAAAAGGCATGTCTGCCACACCACTTGAGATCATTAAAAAGAAGCGCGCGGAAGCGATCAACAGGATCGTCGGAAAAGGGTATTTGTCCACGAAGCGGGTTTATGTCGGCATGGCGACCTGTGAGATCGCTGCAGGTTCAAGGGAAGTTATGGAGGTTTTCAGCGCCGCGATAAAAAACGGCCTTACGGATGTTTATTTGACGCAAAAAGGCTGCGCCGGCAGGTGTAATCTGGAGCCGACGGTCGAGGTGATAGAAGAGGGGAAGATCCCGGTCAAATACGGCAAAGTAACCCAGGAAAGAGCCCTCGGTATCATCGAGCGGCATCTTAAAAAAGGGGAAGTTATCAAAGAGTGGCTGATCAAGTAAGATAAAAAGAAAAAAGGTATTTGGTTTTCGGTTCTTGGTTATCGGTTGTCGGTTACTCAGCGCCGAGTACCGATAACCGAGCACACCCGGCGCTAATCGCACCCAGCCTAATTGGTGTGGCTGGGTACGCCGCTTACTGCGGCGGAATTGCGCCGGTGCGCGCTTTCTGCGCAGCCGAGCACCGATAACAGCGTACACAACAGAAGGCAAATATGAAACATTACACGATCACGTTATGCGACGGGCCCAGTTGCATGCACAAGAAGTCGAAAGAGCTGCGGGAGGCCATTGAACGGGAATTAGAGAAGCACGGGATTTCAGATAAGGTCAGTATTAACCTTTCCGGCTGCCTGGGTATGTGCACGAAGGGGCCGGTTATGATCATTAATCCGGGATATATCATTTACGGTAATTTGAGCGTTGAGGATATTCCGAAGGTCATTGACGGACATTTAATGAAGAAAAAGCCGCTTGCCGCTTTGGTTATCGACGGTGATCATCTCTATAACCGGTTCTTCCGGGTCTTCGGGGATGTTAATTTCTTCGGTAAGCAGATGAGGATCGCTTTGCGTAACTGCGGTATTATAGATCCGGAGAGCATTGATGATTATCTTTCCGTCAGGGGCTATGAAGCCCTGGCAAAAGTATTGACCGATATTTTGCCTGCCGAGGTCATCGCGGAAGTCAAGAAATCAGGGCTGCGGGGCAGGGGTGGGGCAGGGTTCCCGACGGGGCTTAAGTGGGATTTGACGGCCCGGGAAAAAAGCGATGAAAAGTACGTCATCTGTAACGCCGATGAGGGGGACCCGGGCGCGTTCATGGACCGCAGCATGATCGAGGGGGACCCGCATACGATTATCGAGGGGATGATCATCGGCGGTTACGCCATAGGCTGCGGCAAGGGGATCGTCTATATCAGGGCTGAATATCCGCTGGCGATCAAACGCCTGGAGAAGGCCATAGAGGTTGCCCGCCGGGAAGGTTTTCTCGGGGGCAATATCCTCGGTTCCGGTTTTTCTTTTGATATTGAAATACGCCTCGGAGCGGGCGCGTTTGTCTGCGGCGAGGAAACCGCCCTTATTCATTCAGTCGAAGGGCACCGCGGCATGCCGCGCCCTCGCCCGCCCTATCCGTCCGTCAGCGGGCTCTTTGGTAAACCTACCGTCATCAATAATGTGGAGACCTGGGCGAATATCCCGGTCATTATCCTTGACGGGGCTTCGTGGTTCAGCTCGATAGGCACGGAGAAAAGCAAGGGCAGCAAGGTCTTTGCCCTTGCCGGTAAGATCAAGAATACCGGGCTTGTCGAGGTGCCGATGGGTACGACGCTTCGCCAGATCATTTATGATATCGGCGGGGGGATCCCGAATAATAAAAAATTCAAGGCCGTCCAGACCGGCGGGCCGTCAGGGGGATGTATCCCTGAAGAATACCTGGATACTAAGATCGATTATGAATCGCTCTCACAGGCAGGTTCTATCATGGGCTCCGGAGGCATGATCGTTATCGACGAAGAATCATGCATGGTCAATATCGCTAAGTTCTTTCTTGAATTCACCCAGAACGAATCCTGCGGGAAATGCACTCCCTGCCGCGAAGGCACCAAGCGCATGCTTGAGATATTGACCCGCATTACCAAGGGCCACGGTGTCCCTGAAGATATCGAGAAACTGGAGCGTTTGGGCAATATGATCAAGAAGGCGTCCCTGTGCGGTTTAGGCCAGTCGGCGCCGAACCCGGTCCTGAGCACGCTGCGGCATTTCCGTAAGGAATATGAGGACCATATTAACGCCAAGCACTGCTCCGCCGGGGTTTGCCAGGCGATGTTAGTCTATGAGATCACCGAAACGTGCGTCGGTTGTACCATGTGCAAGAAAAACTGCCCGGTACAGGCGATCAGCGGCAGCCCTAAGCTTAAGCATGAGATCTTTCAGGAAAAATGTATTAAATGCGGATTATGTTTTAAGGTGTGTAAGTTTAACGCGATAAAAAAAAGCTGACCCCTTTAAAGGACTCAAGCTGTAACCTGGTGCCGGCACAATGAATAAAGGAGTAACCGATCAATGGAAAAGATAACTATTTATATTAATACTAAACCCTATAAGGTCGATCCGGGGCAAACGATCATGCAGGCGGCTGATAAGCTGGGCTTTCGTATCCCGCGGTTGTGTTATCATCCGCGGCTATCCATAGAGGGCGCCTGCCGCGTTTGCATCGTGGAAGTCGAGGGGACGCGAAATTACGTGGCCAGCTGCGCTTACCCTGTCAGTGAGGGGATAAAAATACATACCGATACCCAGGATATCCGCCGCGCGCGCCGGGACATCGTGGAATTGATCCTGGATAATCATCCCGATGATTGCCATACCTGCGAGCGCGATAGTATTTGCGAGCTCCAGCGGCTGGCGTATTCGATGGGTATCCGCAACCGGCATTTTAAAGGAGAGAAAAAGCATTACGAGAAAGATATTTCATCGACTTCAGTCGTGCGTGACCCGAACAAATGTATCCTCTGCGGCCGTTGCGTCAGGATCTGTTCTGAAGTGCAGAAGGCGCATACCCTGGGGCAGGCGTACCGCGGCTTTAAGACCGTTGTCATGCCCGCCTATGATATGCCATTTAAGGAGAGCGTCTGCACCACCTGCGGGCAGTGTATCAATGTCTGCCCTACGGCGGCATTTGTCGAGAAGAACTATACCCAGGAATTATTCTCGAAATTAGACGATAGATCGCTTATCAAAGTGGCTCAGGTCGCTCCGTCGGTGCGCGCCGCTATAGGTGAGGCTTTCGGCCTGGAGCCCGGAAGGTCGATGGAGCATGAACTGGTCGCCGCGCTTAAGCGCCTTGGCTTTGATTATGTTTTTGATACGCAGTTCTCCGCTGACCTGACGATCATGGAAGAGGCAAGTGAATTCTTAGAAAGGGTCCAGGGCAGGGGAAAGCTGCCGATGATCACCTCTTGTTCAAGCGCCTGGATGAAATGCCTGGAACAATTTTATCCGGATCTCATCGATAATGTTTCGACCTGTAAATCTCCCATGTCGATGATGGGCGCTTTGGTCAAAACGTACTTCGCCCAAAAAACAAAACAGGACCCTAAAAAGATCTTAAATGTGGCGGTGATGTGCTGTACCGCTAAGAAATATGAGGCCGCGCGCCCGGAATTGATGGTTGAGGGGATGCCTGGGACCGATATTGTGGTGACGACCAGGGAAATGGCCTGGATGATCAAGTCCGCGGGGATAGACCTGCTGCGTATCAAGGGGGAGAATTTTGATGAGCCTCTCGGTCTTTCTTCGGGGGCAGGTACTATTTTCGGCGCGACTGGCGGCGTTATGGAAGCCGCGATCAGGACTGCCTATGAATTGTATACGGGTGAGACGCTGCTTGATATTGAGATCAACGATTTACGCGGGTTGAAAGGGATCAAGGAAGGTAAGGTCGTTTTAGACGGTAAGGAGATACGCGTGGCAGTCGCGCACGGCCTGGGAAACGCCTGTGACCTGCTTGATGTTGTCCGCCGTGAACCCGATAAATACCATTTTATCGAGATCATGGGGTGCCCCGGAGGGTGTATCGGCGGAGGCGGCCAGCCGTACGCGGGCATTAACTCGATCCCTTTGGATGAAGAGTGCCTGAAAAAAAGAGCTGAAGCGCTTTACAATATCGACCGGAATAAAACGATCCGCAGGAGCCATGAAAATCCCGATGTGCAGAGGCTCTATAAAGAGTTCCTGGGAAGGCCGCTTTCCGCCCAGTCGCATAAAATTTTGCATACGCATTATAAGGCGAAAGAGCCCAAAGGTATAATCCCGAAAGAATTTACGGTTAAATAAAACCTTTCTATGCATTTCCGGGCTTAAGGCTGGGAATTGAGGCCGGGGGAATATTTGAAGCGGTTTTAGGCCGCGAAAATATAAACGGAGGTAAGGATATGTGTTCGGCAGCAGATAATAAACTGGTTGAATTAAAGGCATTTATGGAAAGCTGTAAGGTAAAGGCGCATCCTGAATCGAACCTGATCTCTATATTGCATAAAGCCCAGGAATTATACGGCTTTTTGAGCAAGGAGGTCATGGATTCTGTGGCAGAACAGATGAATATCCCGACTGCCCATATATGGGGAGTCGCTACATTTTACCATTACTTTAATCTTAAACCTAAGGGTAAGCATACGGTCTCGATTTGTTTGGGGACCGCCTGTTATGTAAAAGGCGCCGACCAGATCCTGGATGCGATCAGGGAAGAGCTGAAGATCGATGTCGGCCAGACAAGTGAGGATGATTTGTTCACCTTGCAGGAAGCTCGCTGCCTGGGTACCTGCGGGCTTGCCCCGGTAGTCATGATCGACGAAAAGATCTACGGTAATCTGACGCCTAAGAAGACCATAGAGATATTGCAGGGTTATAAGAAGGCAGAGGGAAAAGCTGATGTGGTTCTCGGTCCTCGGTGCTCGGTTATCACCACCGAACACCAATAACCGCAGCATATTAGATACTATGACTAAAACAGAAGCTCTCTTACATAGGATTTATGAGGACAAAGACCCTCTCGCGGAGGATATTGAGTATTTATTGTCGCGGGAATCTCCCGGAGAGATGAATATGATCTTTCGTTTCGCGGATAGGGTCCGCCGTGAATACGCGGGAGACGGGATCCTTGTGCGCGGGATCATAGAATTTTCCAGCTATTGCGTTAATTCCTGCGCTTATTGCGGGCTCAACAGGAATAATGTCTTACTGGGGCGCTACCGTCTTTCTCAAGATGAGATCCTGGAAAGTATCGCTTCGATGTCCGCGTTAGGGATAAAGACCGTGGTACTGCAGTCGGGAGAAGATTACTGTATGGAAGCGGTCTTGCTGAAAGAAGCTGTTGAAGCGATCAAGGCGCGCTTTGATATTGCCGTTACGCTTTCCGTGGGAGAAAGAAGTGAGCGTGATTACGCCCTCTGGCGCCAAGCCGGGGCACAGCGGTATTTGCTTAAGATCGAGACAACGGACCAGGCTTTGTATGGATCGCTTCATCCGGGGATGAGCTTTAAACACAGGATAGATTGTTTACGCGTGCTCAAGCGGCAAGGGTATCAGACCGGAACGGGCGTGATCATCGGCTTAAAGGGCCAAACAACGAAGATGATCGCCCGGGATATCATTTTTTTTAAGAGGAACAAATTCGATATGATCGGGATCGGGCCGTTCATCCCGCACCCTGTTACTGAATTGGGGAAAGAGCCGCCGGGAGATGTGAACTTGACCTTGAAAGCGCTGGCGCTTACCAGGATCGTTACTAAAAACGCGCACCTTCCCGCTACAACAGCGTTAGGCAGTATCGGTAAGAAGGATTTTAAGGCCGACGGCCTTCGCGCGGGGGCGAACGTGGTTATGCTTAATTTTACTCCGCGGAAATACGCTCAATTATATGAAATATATCCCGGCAAGGGCAATCACGATGGATCGGTCGCGTCGTATCAAGGGTATCTGCGGGGCTTAAGTGAAGCCACGGGGAGGGGATTTGATTTCTCCCGGGGAGATTCGCTGGTGCAGGCGCGGGTTTAGGTGAGTAAATCGTAGAAGGGGGCTTCTTCGTGTCACTGCGAGCGTCGCTTTTTGTATTAAGCGAAGCCTGACTGCCGTCAGGCAGGCAGTCTTTTAAAGGAAAATGATTAAATAAAAAAAGATTGCTTCATCCCTGCTTTGCAGGGATTCGCAATGACACCTGTTGCAGCAATTAGGTGACAGTCACTGTTGGGGACAGGCATTTTAGTAAGTTCCGGATATAATTTCTATTGAGTTAAAGAATAAGTTTGTTATAATAAATACCAACAAAGGAGGAACGCGATGTCCAAGAAAATACTTATCATTGATGACGATGCCGATTTTGTAGAAGCGATCACTACGTTACTGGATGCTAAAGGTTACGAGGTGACATCTGCTCCTGATGGGGAAGAAGGATTTAAGAAGGCAAAGGCAAGTGTCCCGAACCTGATATTGCTTGATGTGATGATGGCGACAAAAACGCAGGGCTTCGATATAGCGGTAAATCTTAAGAAAGAAGCAAAAACAAAGGATGTGCCTGTAGTTATGATCACCGGTATTAAGCGCGACATGAATCTCCCTTTTGGTTTTGAACCCGATGAAGACTGGCTTCCGGTTAAAGCTGTTTTAGAGAAACCGGTCAAGCCTGAGGTATTATTGAAGGCTGTTGAGGAACATATTAAGAAATAAAATAATATTAGTTTAGAATGTTCGGCCAGAGGGCAGTGTTATTAGTTCAATAGCACTGCCTTTTTGTCGCAGAAAGCGACATACCGGCGCAATTCCGATCTGCGCCGGGTGTTTTCGGTGCTGGGTTATCGGTCACTGACTAAGTATGGAATAAATTTCTTGTTGTATTCAAACATGAATATTTCTATTGACTATTAGTAAATTAGTGATAGTCTTAATTTAATACTAAAAGATACTACAGTGGTGCAGTTTGGAGGGGTAAATCCGCCACTTTAATCAATTAAAACCTTCGTTGGGTCAGAATGCCCGGCGGAGGTTTTTTGTTGCCGCCGCGGCAAGACCGTCCACCGAACACCGATAACCTACAACCGCTACTAATACCATGAAATCAAAGACTATTGAGATCAACGAGCAATTCCAGAAGGCCCTCCTGGTGATGGAAGATACCTCGAAGAACGTTTTTGTTACCGGTAAGGCGGGAACCGGTAAATCAACGCTCCTGGAGTATTTCCGCTCCAAAACCAAAAAGAAGATCGCGGTATTGGCTCCTACCGGTGTAGCCGCCTTGAATGTCAGGGGAGAGACCATACATTCTTTTTTTAAGTTTAAGCCGAATATCACGCTTGAGAAAATAAAGAAGCTTAAAGGCAAGCGCGCCCGGATATATAAGGAAATTGACGCTCTTGTCATTGATGAAATATCCATGGTGCGCGCCGACCTGTTGGATTGCGTTGAGAAGTTCCTGCGGCTCAACGGCAGGAATTCCCATCAGCCTTTTGGCGGTACGCAGATGATCTTTATCGGAGACCTCTATCAATTGCCTCCGGTAGTTACTTCACAAGAAAAGTTAATATTCAGCCAGCATTACCAAAGCCCGTATTTCTTCTCCGCGCGTATATTCGAAGAATTTAGAATGGAATTCATCGAGTTGGAGACGATCTACCGGCAAAAGGATGAGGATTTTATAGTTCTGCTTAATGCCATCCGTAACAACAGCATTACGGATGAAATGCTGGGAATGCTTAATGAGCGCGTTAAACCGTTTACCGATAAACAGGGGGGCGCGTTCACCGTGCACCTGACCACGACCAATCAAATGGCCGCCCAGATCAATAATCACCATTTGCTGCAGATAAGGTCGAAAATATTCACCTATTCTGCGCAAGTGTCGGGTGATTTCCAAGCCCATGCCTGCCCCGCAGATCAGCAATTACAGGTTGCCGTGGGGGCGCAGGTAATGTTGTTGAATAATGATATGGAGAATAGGTGGGTCAACGGCTCTATCGCGGAGGTCAAGGAAATAAAGCATGATAAGAAAAATGATTGTGATGTGATCTATGTCCGGATGCAGGATGGCGCTGTGCAGGAAATCCTGCCGCATAGCTGGGAATTGTTCCATTACCGTTTCAACGAAGATACCTTTGCCATAGAAGCTGAACCTGCCGGTTCATTTATGCAGTATCCTTTAAAGCTGGCGTGGGCGATCACTATCCATAAGAGCCAGGGTAAGACTTTTGAAAGGGTAGTTATCGATATGGGAAACGGCGCCTTTGCCCATGGGCAGACCTATGTTGCTTTAAGCAGGTGCACTTCTTTGGAAGGGATCATACTTAAACGCCCGATCAGGAAATCCGATATCAGAATGGATTGGAGCATAGTGGGGTTCCTGACGAAATACCAGTACGCGTTATCCGAACGCGACCTGCCGTTTGAGGAAAAAGTGAATTTGATCCAACAGGCGATCCAGAAAGGCCGCCATCTTGATATAGTTTATCTCAAGGCCAGCGATGAGAAGACGCGCAGGGTAATTAAGCCTCTGGGTCTCGGAGAAATGTCTTATTCAGGGGAAACCTTTGTCGGCGTTACCGCCTATTGCCTCAAGCGCGGGGAAGAGCGGACCTTCAGGGTGGACAGGATGCTGGAGATCAAACTGTCCGCACTGCATGCAAATGAGGGATAGAGAAATTTCACATAAAACTAAGGATGTTTGTATGAAATATAAAAGAGAATATGAGATTGCTTCTAAAGGAGCAGTAGTAATTTACCGGGCTAAAGACAAAAAAATCAGGCTTGAAGTTACACTCGACCGGGAAACGGTTTGGTTGAGTCAAAAGCAGATTGCTCAGTTGTTTGGGACACAGCGTCCAGCTATAACAGAACATTTACATAACATATTCAAAACCGGTGAGTTAAGGGAAATAGCAGTATGTTCCGTTTTGGAACATACTGCCAGAGATGGCAGGAAATCTTTAAATTATTAAAAGGGACGATATGTTAGGATATTATTGGGCAAAAACTTCAGTCGATGGTAATCCAGGAAAATCAGTACTATCCCATATGCGTGATGTTCAGGCTGTGGCGAATATAGTGCTTCGTGACAAGGAACATTTATTGTCACGATATAATCTGAATCGGAAGATTGTTTCAGCATTTGCCGGATTGCATGATATTGGTAAAGCTTCTCCAGGATTTCAAGCCAAATGTGTTGAATGGTTGCGGAAAAATGGGCTTGAAAAGATCGCAAGAAATAATGCATGGGATACGCTTGAATCTGATCATGCCAAAATAAGCCAATTTACCGTTCAGAATATGCTTAAGAAAGAAAATATGGTAACTGAATCAGCCGAAATTTGGGCGGCTCTTTTAGGGGCACACCATGGCCGATTAAACAGGCCGGGGATAACGCCAAAAGGGTGCAAAATAGATGACGAATGGGAGGATAATCGCGAGAAGTTGGCTCAGGAATTTTTAGACACGGTTCCATTGCCGAATTTTGTAATTAATAATTCCTGGCCGCTTGCCTGGTGGATGGCGGGGCTTGTTTCGGTGTCAGATTGGATCGCTTCCAACGAAGATTATTTCTCGCCGGAGCAGATAGAAATAAATATCGCGGAAAGTGCCGCGAAAGCAAGAGAAGCCGTTAGCGCAATTGGATTTGAAGCTATTAATGTGCGCAAAGGTCTTTCTTTCAGCGATATTTTTATAGATAAACGTGGCCGCTCGTTTCAGCCCAATGACCTGCAGTTAAAGGCGGGAATGAAAATTGTTGAGCCCGGTCTTTATGTTATCGAGGCCCCTATGGGCATGGGTAAAACCGAGGCCGCCTTATGGAGCGCATATAAATTAATGTGTGTTGGTAAGGCAACCGGAATTTATTTTTCTTTACCGACGCAGACAACCAGTAATCGTATGTATACACGTATGCAAGACTTCTTGGATAAAACATCGCTCATGCCGGTGTCAACGCGACTTATACATGCTAATTCCTGGCTTTTTGATAAAGTTAGCGTTCCAGCCATACGTCCGGCCTTTCTTGGTGAAGCTGAGTCTGCACAGGAGGCAAAAGATTGGTTTGCTTCAAAAAAACGTGCTCTTCTCGCGTCGTTTGGAGTCGGCACAATAGATCAAGCTCTTATGAGCATTATTGCGGTTAAACATTTTTTTGTTCGCCAATTTGCTTTGGCCGGCAAGGTAATAATTCTAGACGAAGTGCATTCTTATGATTTGTATACCGGAATGCTTATTAAAGCATTATGCGATAGGTTATTACCGCTGGGGTGCACAATTATAGTGCTTTCAGCGACCTTGATCAGCGATACAAAAAAACGGTTTGTTGATGTAACTGAGGAGAAAAATGAAATTTATCCGGTTATCACCGGTAAGGTATATGTTTCCGGTGAACAGTTACAAACTTCTGTTGAAAGGCCAGAAGAAAAGAATATTCATATATCTTTTAAGGACGCAGATAAATCAATGGTGGATGCGATCCGAAAGGCGAAAAGTGGGGCGTGTGTTTTGTGGGTATGCGATACTGTAAATCGCGCGCAAGAAATGTATCAGAATGCGAAAGGTAAGGTTAATGGTTACCTTGAGATCGGTCTATTGCATTCACGGTTTCCGCTATTTCGCAGACAAGAATTGGAAGATTATTGGATGGAGAAACTGGGCAAAGATAGCGAAAATAGAAATGGATGCATTCTTTTCAGTACGCAGGTGGTGGAGCAAAGCGTTGATCTTGATGCCGACTTTATGGTAAGTGAATTGGCGCCGACAGATATGTTATTCCAGCGCATGGGCAGATTGTGGCGGCATAATCGGTTACAGCGGCCATGTGAAAGGCCGGAGTTTTATATTCTCTCTGAAAAGAAGGATCTTGCTGAATTTAAAAACGCTTCGGCGGATAAGATAAAAAAGATGTTTGGAAATAAAGCCAGAGTTTATGCAGCGTATGTGTTGCTGCGCAGTCTTGAATTTTGGCGTACCCGCGATGGTCAATCGTTAAAGCTGCCTGATGATATCCGTGGCTTTCTTATTAAAACATATGAAGATAGGGATGATGATCCGGAAGATTGGCAAAAGCTTTCAGATGAAATTGCAGGTGAACAAGCAGCGCTTAAAATGGCGGCTGATTTTGAAACTAATGTGTGGAACCTGCTGCTTAACGATGATGAAGGGGCGGCTAAAACCAGAATCAACAGTTATCCAACAACACAGTTGATTTTAGTGAAACAAAAGCACGCAAGAACATTGACGCTTTTGACAGGGGAAAATGTTGAATTAGGTAAAGAGCATAACTTAATTGCCGCGCGGGCGCTGTATCGCAATATTGTAAAGGTTCCATCATATTGTTTTGCCTCAAGGCCGGACAATAAGGATATTTTAATCTTAGTGCCCGGTGATTGGCAATTAGGTGTCATGGGGATTGACGATGAAATCGCTTGTAAACGGTTGAAGGAAGGATATAGATTGAAATATACTGCGGAAAACGGACTTGAAATAATAAACGATATGCAAAAAGGCGAGGTGGATGATGAACCTTGTGACTGAAAAATGGATTCCGGTAACGACTATTGACGGTAAGGCGGATTTTGCCGGCTTGATGCAGATTTTTACAGAAGGAGAAAAATTTGCCGACCTTGCGGTCAGACCGCATGAACGTGTAGCGCTTATGCGTCTGTTTATTTGTATCGCTCAAGCCTCTCTGGATGGCCCTAAAGATAAAAACGATTGGAAAATCGCACCGGATAAATTACCAAGCGCTGCCCGAGTATATTTAGAAAGATGGCGACCGTCGTTTAATTTATTTGATAAGGAAAAACCGTTTTTACAAATTGCCGGATTAAATTCTGCAGAATTGACACCGATAAGCAAATTAGATTTATTCCTGGCAACAGGAAACAATACAACTTTGTTTGATCACGAGGCGAATGGAGGAGAAAGTAGAGACATTAGTAGTCAAAGGATCCCTTTGGGGATGCTTGCGTTTCAGTGTTTTTCGCCTGGTGGAGGGCTGCCGGTGACTTCATGGGGGAAGATAAAAACAGGGCAGGTTGGTAATTCCGATGCTTTATGTATAACCGGCGGCATGTATCATACTTTTTTGCGAGGATGTAATGTGTTTGAAACTATTTGTATCAATCTTTTGTCAAAAAAAACAGTTGAATTGCATTATAGTTTGGTAAATAAAGATGATTATTGGGGTAAACCGGTTTGGGAGAGTTTCCCTTTGAGTCACGATAGTGATGTTGAGATAACCAATGCGACTAAATCTTATTTGGGTCGGCTTGTTCCTCTGAGCCGATGGATAAAAATAGAACCAGATTTATCTGGAGTGCATTGCGGTAAAGGATTTGATTACCCGATAATGGACAGAAAAATAAAAAAACCAAAAAAGAATCAGTCAGTTTTGTCTGTTTGGCCGGCAGAGCCAACGGCGTCTATAGCACTCAATAGAGATAAAACTGAGAGGATTGTGTTGGGGGCGAGACCGGATAAGGCAATTTGGCGTGAATTGACAGCTTTATTTATTCGTAGGACTGATAATAGTGTGGGCGGTCCGTTGGTATTTTCTAACGAGATGCCGAAAAATTTTGATATTCATGTTTGTGCGTTAATTCGAGATCAAGCGACTATCGAAAGCATGGTAGAGTCGGTGTATGCGATCTCAAGCCAGTTATTTAATGAAGATGGTCGAAGTGTTTATGAAGATGGTGTTAAACAAGCAGAGTGGCGTTCGCGAAGTTTGGGTTATGCTATAGAAACGTATCGGCGTAATGTCGATAGATTTTGGGATCAGAGAGTAGAACAGGCAGGTAAGGATAGAAACAAGCTAAAGGCTAAATTACATTCTTTGGCCATGCGTTTTTACTGGACGGCCATAGAAAAACAGCGTCATTTATTGATGGAGTGCGTAGACGCGTTTGGCACGGATGATTTGGAGCCTAAGCGCCAGGCATGGGGCAAGGTAGTAAATAAGGCGGCGCGGGATGCATATGTGGCGGCTTGTGGCCAGGAAACACCAAGGCAGATTAGAGCGTTTGCTTTGGGATGGAAGAAACTATTTTCTGAAGAACCGAGTGAAAACGTTGACCAAGAAGAGGCAGAAACAGGAGGTGAAGATTGAGAGGGAATACAAAAGAGCGATTATTAGAGTTTTTGCGTAAAAACAGTGAAGACCGGGCAGTACTTGCTAATTTACGATGCGCGCTTAAAGAAACACAGAAACATCGGGCGTGGCCTGTTCTTGCCCGTTTTGGCGGTATTGATGACCATACTAAAAAGTATGACCATGAGGCAAAAGTTATTCAAACTGTCGCTGGATTATTTGGGGTGTATTCTCAAAATGATTCCAGGAGAGATTTTGGTTTATCGTGCCGAGATTTGATGCGAGACGATGAAAAGCTATCTGATCCAAAAGATGTAGGGCCGGTTGCCAAGAGGTTTCAATATTTACTTGCGTCGGAACGAGAAGAAATCTGTGACCGCGTTATCCGCTTTGTTTTAAGGATGAAAGCACAAAATATCGCGGTTAATTACGATGATCTTTTTGACGGTTTGCTGTATTGGGGAGATAAAATTAAGACGAAATGGGCCGGTAGTTTTTGGAACGTCTCAGGGCTGGAGGAGGTGATTGGATGATGTATGTATCGCAGATTACTCTGGATAAGGCCGCGGCCTCTGGACGCAGACTTTATGGTCTTTATGAGTGGCATCAGGAAGCGTGGCGTTTATTCCCCGGTCGGACGCGAGATAAACGTGATTTTCTTACACGGCTTGATGCAGGTGAAAAAGACTTGCGGTTTACCGTATTGTCTGTGGTTAAGCCGCAAAAACCCGATTGGTGTGTTCCCGCGCAGTGGCGGGAAAAGGAATTGACGGAATCATTTTTTGGACAAAGCCGGTATTTGTTTAAAGTGACGGTTAATCCAACAAGAACGCTTTCGTATCGCGATCCGACCGGAAATAAGAAAAAAAACGGTAGTCACTATGCAATAACAAAGCAGGATGAATTAAAGGCGTGGATTACAAGGAAAGCTGAACAAGGAGGATTTTTGGTTTGCGATGAGCCGCAACTGGAGATATTGCCGCCGGTATTTCATCGGTTATACAAAGCAGATAAGAAGACTCAAAAGGAATACGAAGGGGGCATAGTTGGTGTTGAGTTTAAAGGAGCATTGGAAGTAAAGAATACGGAGGTATTTTTAAAAACAGTTAAAGAAGGTATCGGCCGCGCCAAAGGGTTCGGGTTTGGTTTGTTTATTCTTAAGCCAATAGCGTAAAACTAAAAAGGAGAATAACCATGAAACATTTAGAGCTTCATATTTTGCAGTCTTTTCCGGTGACCTGTCTTAATCGTGATGATTTGAATTCACCTAAAACCGCTATTTTTGGCGGTGTCCAGCGCGCGCGGGTTTCAAGCCAGTGCTGGAAGAGAGCAACGAGAGAGCTGGCACAAGAAATTTCCCCCGAGTTTTTTAAGGGGAAGCGAGGTAGATTGATTGTGGAGCCGCTTAAACTTGCTCTTGAACGAGAAAAGGTTGAGAATGCGCTGGAAGCCGCTAAGGAAATAGCAGAATATTTAGCGACTTATGATAAAGATGCAGAAAAAAAGTCAGAAATACAAAGGGTAAAAACAGCTTATTTCACAACGCAAGGGGAAATAAATAAACTGGCAAAAGCTTATAAGAAGCATGGTGATGTAAAGAAAGCAGTAAAGGAAATTAAGCCCGAAGACTTGAAAGATGCAGCAGATATTTCATTGTTTGGTCGCATGGTTGCCAGTGATCATACGCTTACACTTGAAGGAGCGGCTATGTTTAGTCACGCACTTTCTGTGCACAAGGTCGATAATGAGATTGATTATTTTTCAACAAAAGAGGATTTTCCTAACATTGATGCTGGTGCTGCCATGACCAGTACGCTTGAGTTTAATTCCGCGACATATTACCGTTTTGCCGCGTTGAATCTGGATATGCTTTTTGATAAAAATCATTTAGCTTGTCTTGAGACGAGTGAACGCAAAGAAGTCGTGAAAACATTTATTAAGTCGGTTATCGAAGCCGTTCCTGTCGCGCGCAGGAATTCGCAAAACGGTAATGTGCGGCCCAAGTATGTATTGTGTGTCATTCGCGAAAAAGGGCACCCTGTACAGCTAGTTAATGCTTTTGAAGAGCCGGTTTTTAGCAAGAATGGTATAGTGAAAGATGCAATTGAAAAACTAAATAAGGAATATGAGTGTTTAAAAGATAAATGGGAAGTTATGGCAAATTCGGAGATTGCACTTCCTGAGAAGAAAATATCCGAGCTTTTAGCGGAGGTGGAGAAATATGTCAACTGATCAGGCAGTTCTTGCATTACGATTAGAGGGGCCGATGCAGTCGTGGGGATACGATAGCCAGTTTAACCGTCGCAATACCGGTTTATTTCCGACCAAAAGCGCGTTGGTTGGACTTTGTTGCGCGGCGATGGGGGCAGCGCGGGGATCGCAAGAAGAAAAAGACGTTTTGGAGAGATTCATGACGGTAAAATTGTTATGTGTCGCCGTACCGAAAAAAATTAACAAACGGGAAATTGTAGTTAAGCGGATGCAGGATTATCACACGGTTATGGGGACGCGGGATGCAAAAGGTGTTATTAAGAAAGATGCGGTATTGACATATCGCCAATATTTAAATGATTCTGGATTTTGGGCGGTTTTTGAAGGCGATAGGGAGTTTCTTGAGAAGGTGGGGCTATCTTTAAAGAATCCAGTGTGGGGTGTTTGGCTTGGCAGAAAAGCGTGTGTACCTTCTGCGCCAATATTCGCCGGAATATACACATCAAAAGAAGAGGCTATAAAAAATATTTTAGATGGTATATCGCTTGAAATGTTTACCCGGGTTGAGGAGGTTGATTCGTTTGGTAGCGGTATTGATTCTTATATGGATCAACCGGTTTCATTTGAATTGTATAAACGACAATTTGCGCAGAGAAGAGTAATGCTATATGAGGCAAAAAAATCAGCGGTTGATTAAGGTAAACAAATGATGTTTTAGAGTGGGAGGAGTGCTTCATGCCAAAAATTGAAGTTCAGGGAACCAAAATAACGGTTATTTCGATTAATCGGAATGATTACATCTCATTAACAGACATGTTGAAAGCCAAAGACGGTGATTTTTTTATTTCCGATTGGTTGAGAAACAGGAATACTGTGGAATATCTTGGGATTTGGGAACAAATACATAACCCGGATTTTAATTATGGCGAATTCGCCATAATTAAAAGTCAGGCAGGATTGAATAGTTATAAAATAAGTGTGAAAGAATGGGTCGAAAAGACTAACGCGATTGGATTAAGCGCTAAGGCAGGCAGGTATGGCGGGACCTATGCGCACAGAGATATTGCTTTTGAATTCGGTATGTGGATTAGCCCGCAGTTTAAGATTTATTTGATTAAGGAATTTCAGAGATTAAAGGATCAGGAACAAAAACAGCTTGGCTGGGACATTAAGCGTGATTTGGCCAAGATAAATTATTTGATTCATACGGACGCGGTCAAAGAGCATTTGATTCCTCCCGAGTTGACAAAGAAACAGCAAGATATAATTTATGCCAATGAGGCCGATGTTTTAAATATGGCATTGTTCGGCATGACCGCCAAGCAATGGAGGGAGCGCAATCCGGATAAAAGGGGGAACATCCGTGATTACGCGAATATTTCCCAGCTTATCTGTTTATCCAATCTGGAGAATTTGAATGCGTTATTTATTTCCGAAGGGAGAAAGCAGCCGGAACGGTTAAAGAAGCTAAATAAAATTGCGATCGCGCAGATGAAGTTATTGGTTGCAAATAAAGGTGTTAAGATTATCGATAGGCAAGACAGGAGTTAATGGCCGATGAGCACAGGGAACAATCCGTTGTTACCGAAATTATCTCCGATAACAATTAAAGAACGTATCTCTCTAGTGTACGTGGAAAAAGGAAATCTTGATGTTTTAGACGGTTCTTTTGTGGTAGTGGATTCTACTGGAGTTAGGACACATATTCCCATTGGTGGTGTTTCGTGTTTGATGTTGGAGCCGGGGACGAGAATTTCTCATGCGGCGGTGGCACTTGCGGCGCGTGTCGGTTGTTTGATCTGTTGGGTTGGAGAAGCAGGGGTGCGGTTATATTCTTCTGGGCAGCCAGGAGGCGCGCGTTCAGATAGGCTGCTTTATCAAGCTCAGTTAGCGCTTGATGAGAAAGCGCGCCTAAAAGTTGTTCGTAAAATGTATGCCGTGCGTTTTAATGATGAGCCTCCGGCGAAAAGAAGTATTCAACAATTACGAGGCATAGAGGGCGCACGTGTCCGTAAGCTGTATTCACTTTTTGCTAAACGTTTCGGTGTACAATGGAAGGAACGCAATTACGACGTAGAAAAATGGGACAAGGGAGATGTTGCAAACCGTTGCTTAAGTTCTGCAACATCCTGTTTATACGGAATTACTGAAGCTGCGATTTTAGCGGCGGGATATGCTCCCGCGATAGGATTTCTGCATACAGGAAAGCCTTTGTCATTTGTTTATGACATTGCGGATATTTTTAAATTTGAGACAGTTGTTCCGGCGGCTTTTCAGACAGCTGCACAAAATCCTATTCATCCTGAACAGGCTGTACGTTATGCCTGTCGTGAAATGTTTAGAAGCACACGACTTTTGTCGAGAATTATACCGACTATTGAGGAAATTTTAGCCGCGGGAGAATTGTCTGTACCCGTTGCGCCGGAAGAGGCTCTGTCGCCTGCTATCCCGGAGAAAGAAGGTTTGGGGGATGCTGGTCATCGTGGTTGAGAATGTCCCGTCTCGTCTACGCGGAAGACTTGCTGTTTGGCTATTAGAAGCACGTGCCGGCGTCTATGTCGGAGAATATTCGGTGAAAGTCAGAGAAATGATTTGGAAGAATATTGAGGAGGGAATAGGAGAAGGTAATGCCGTTATGATTTGGGATGCTCCGACAGAATCGGGATTCGATTTTATGACAATAGGCAAGAACCGGCGTATCCCTGTCGACCAAGATGGGATTAAACTTGTTTCTTTCTTCCCAGAAGAAGAAACCAAAGAGTTGATTAGTGGTTATAATCCCGATGGGCCAGCTGAATAAGTATGGTTTGGTAAGGCTGTTTTTGAGTTACCAATGGTTTTCTTTTAAGAAAATTGATTGTAGGGCTTTTTAAGTAAAAAGAGAAGTATGTTCCCCACACACGTGGGGATGAACCGACTTTGGAAGGTTTGTGGCCGTTTGGGTTTTCATGTTCCCCACACACGTGGGGATGAACCGGGTAAAGGCGGAACGTTGCGCTTTAGACAACGATGTTCCCCACACACGTGGGGATGAACCGAAGGTAAACAAGTTTGGTTATGCTTTGAAAACATGTTCCCCACACACGTGGGGATGAACCGGAAAAGCCGGAGCCAAAAAATAACCGTGAGGCATGTTCCCCACACACGTGGGGATGAACCGGCGGCCTGGGGCATATCGTTTTCACTTTGCCGATGTTCCCCACACACGTGGGGATGAACCGCTCGTTTAGAGCTTTATATAGAGTTGGCGCAGATGTTCCCCACACACGTGGGGATGAACCGTTTCGATCTTCTATCTTTCTGCCAATCAAATTATGTTCCCCACACACGTGGGGATGAACCGTCAAGAGATAGGTTATGCTCTCCCGGGATGATATGTTCCCCACACACGTGGGGATGAACCGGGGAAAGGGAACGGCGAACTTAAAAGGAAAATATGTTCCCCACACACGTGGGGATGAACCGTCTTGAAAACTAAGGTCAATGAAAAGGGCGAGATGTTCCCCACACACGTGGGGATGAACCGGCAATTTAACCATACATATGGATATATATAGAATGTTCCCCACACACGTGGGGATGAACCGTATGAAAACGCGGTCATTTATTACAATTATCGATGTTCCCCACACACGTGGGGATGAACCGATTATTCTTGTATGAATCTCTCTGCTCACTAAATGTTCCCCACACACGTGGGGATGAACCGCCCGAAGAAAAGAAGTTGGAGATACCAGAGAAATGTTCCCCACACACGTGGGGATGAACCGATTTATATAACTTTATCAAGATACCTCTCGTTATGTTCCCCACACACGTGGGGATGAACCGGCGGCTAAACTGTTACGCAACTTTTGGGCATCATGTTCCCCACACACGTGGGGATGAACCGTTTGGAGTAAATGATAAAGTAAATTTTGATGTATGTTCCCCACACACGTGGGGATGAACCGGTGGACAAGGAAGAAAAGAAAGTAATAAGAGAATGTTCCCCACACACGTGGGGATGAACCGTTTAAGTTTCTCTCTATATTACCCACGCCTATATGTTCCCCACACACGTGGGGATGAACCGTTTCTAACTCCTGTATTTCCGGCAGGCGTACTATGTTCCCCACACACGTGGGGATGAACCGGTTTAAATTTAGCGCGGAGTTCTTTGTCTGGTATGTTCCCCACACACGTGGGGATGAACCGTTATTATTAAAGTTGCTAATCCTGTGAACCCAATGTTCCCCACACACGTGGGGATGAACCGTAACCGTTAAGGTCGGCGGGAATAACATTTTCATGTTCCCCACACACGTGGGGATGAACCGGAGGATTCTGCTTGTGTTGAGAAAATGGAGAGATGTTCCCCACACACGTGGGGATGAACCGAAGATTACTGGTGATAAGGCGTTAGCTCATTAATGTTCCCCACACACGTGGGGATGAACCGGCTAATAATGGTAATAAGCAGCATGTTTTTAGATGTTCCCCACACACGTGGGGATGAACCGCTGAGGAACAACAAACGAAGTAGAATCAGAAGATGTTCCCCACACACGTGGGGATGAACCGGTTAATGCTGATATTGCTGAGGCTAATGCTGGATGTTCCCCACACACGTGGGGATGAACCGGCGGAGGAGCCGGCCCCGGCTGTTCCTATTGTATGTTCCCCACACACGTGGGGATGAACCGGTTATCTTCGGAAGAGTAAAAGCGACGTTATAATGTTCCCCACACACGTGGGGATGAACCGTCAACTCTTGGACAGTAACTATCCCTACAGTTATGTTCCCCACACACGTGGGGATGAACCGGTATGAGACATTGCGCGCGGGCAATCTTTTGCATGTTCCCCACACACGTGGGGATGAACCGACACAAGCGGATTATTTGTCTGCAGGGGAGTTATGTTCCCCACACACGTGGGGATGAACCGATAGCTGCGGGGTACGATGTATGCGTAAGCTCATGTTCCCCACACACGTGGGGATGAACCGGCGGCAACAGGGACAACGGTTATCAGTGTGGCATGTTTCCCACACACGTGGGGATGAACCGTCCTCAAATTGAAAACGGGCATACAAGAATAGATGTTCCCCACACACGTGGGGATGAACCGAATTTAGGCAAAGAGAAAGATTCAGATTTAGTATGTTCCCCACACACGTGGGGATGAACCGTTCTCAAGACTTACTCACCGCAAAATTTAACTATGTTCCCCACACACGTGGGGATGAACCGTGATGAGAGATTTTGAGATTAGGATTGGGCAAATGTTCCCCACACACGTGGGGATGAACCGTTTAGGGGAAAACTTCTATGTTGGCTCTAATCATGTTCCCCACACACGTGGGGATGAACCGCGGCAATCATTGATCATTGATAATTGATTCAGATGTTCCCCACACACGTGGGGATGAACCGATAAGAGAGCATACACCACATAGCTTAAACCTATGTTCCCCACACACGTGGGGATGAACCGCCAACAATGGAAAATTAACCTGATTCTATTTAATGTTCCCCACACACGTGGGGATGAACCGTTAGAAATAGGTCGCCCCTCGTACAGGGTTTAAGGAGATTGGCTATAGGTCTTGATAAACAGATTCCCGCTTAAAGCATGCCCCGTTAGAAACTACGTTACTAACGGGGCATGCGGGAATGACGTGGAAATTAAAGGCTGGGTCTTGTTGATAATAACTTTATTATTTTTGATACCCGCTTTCGCGGGTATGACAAATTTTAAGAATCGGGGTTTTAAAAGCATTAAAAGACAAATTTCTTGACAAGAAGTTTCGGAGTGATAAAATTATTTAAATCTCAATAAGATTGTGATAAATTTCACAAGCAGCCGTTTTATGCACGAAACACACCTTATAGGTAATATCTTGAAATACCTGGCAGAGGAAGAAGCCTCCCAATCCAGGAATATCTCCAAGATATATATATCTTTGTCGGAGTTCGGCGGTTTGACCGAGGAGCATTTCCGGCATCATTATGATGAAGCGGTCGCGGGAAGCCGGTGGGAGAAGGTCGCTGTCGAGATCAAGAAAATCCCCTACGGTCCGGAATTGGAAATTACAAAGTTAGATTTTGCTTAAACGCCAGGAGGAAACGTGAAATATGCCGTTATAAAAAAAGATGACTTGAATAAGTGGGTTACGCATTTAATGAAAAAGGCGCGCCTTTACGCGCCTAAGAAAAAAGAAAACAGCTTTGTCTTTCGTCCCGTCAAGGATGTCGAGGATATCTGCCTGAAATATATCCCGACCATACTTCCTCCTAAAAAATACTATTTTCCTCAAAAAGAAAAACTGCTCAAATTCAACGTTAAACCTTTTAAAACATCCAAGGCGATAAAGGAATTCGAGGATTTTATCCTTTTCGGCGTGCATACCTGCGATATAGCCGGTATCCAGTGCATGGATGTGGTCTTCCGCCAGGAGCCCGAAGACCCTAATTATCTTAACCGTAAAGATAAGATGATGATCATCGGGATCGAGTGCCTTGAATACTGCGATAAATTCGCCAATTGCACGGTCATGGGGAACCACGTCCCGCGCGGCGGATATGACCTCATGATGGTCGATATCGGGCAGCAGTTTGTCCTGCATATTAATTCTGAAAAAGGAGAATTGCTGGTCAAGGGTTTGGCGTATATTAAGGAAGCAGGCCCCAAAGATATGGATGCTTTGGCTGCCGCGCGAGAGGCAAAGAAAAAGGTTTTTAAACAGGAATTTAATGCGTCTTTACCGAAAGTCTATGAAGCTTTCGATAAATCTTTTGCCTCTAAAGTCTGGGAAGATGTCGGAAAACGCTGTGTCGGCTGCGGTAATTGCACGGCGGTCTGCCCCACCTGTTATTGCTTTGATGTTATGGACGATATGGAGCTCTCATTACAGGAAGGTTTGCGTTACCGGATATGGAATTCCTGCCAGATGGAAGATTTTGCTAAAGTCGCGGGGGGCGAGGATTTCAGGAAAGGCCGGGATGCCCGCCAGCGCCACCGTTATTACCGGAAGTTCAAATATCCGGTCGATAAATTCAACCGTTATTTCTGCACCGGCTGCGGCCGCTGTACGAGGACGTGCATGGCAGAGATTAATTTGGTAGATACCGTTAATTCCCTGGTTGGGACGATTTAATAAGCGCCTATAAGATAGTAAATAAAGGAGAAATGATCATGATTGACCGAGAGATACTTTTAGAGCATATGAAAACATCTCCCTATAAGCCGATGAAAGGCAAGATCATTGAAGCCCGAATGCTTACCGAAAAGGAGAAATTTTTCAGGATCGAGTTGGAAGGAAAAACTAACCTCGCGCACGAGCCGGGGCAGTTTGTCATGGTTTCGATATTCGGTTATGGGGAAGCCCCTATTTCCATATGTTCTTCTCCGACCGACAAGGGCTATTTTGATCTGACCGTCAGGAACGTCGGGACATTAACCAACGCTTTGCATCAATTGGGTGAAGGCGATACGGTGGGTATCCGCGGCCCCTTCGGAACAGGGTTCCCGCTGGATAATATGTTCGGATATGACCTGGTTATCGTGGCAGGCGGCTTGGGTATTGTGCCGCTGCGCTCTTTGATCCGTTACATTATGCATAACCGCAACGATTTCGGGGAAGTCCAGATCCTGCTTGGCTGCCGGACCCCGAAAGAACTTTTGTTCAAAGAAGAAACTCATGACTGGCAGCGCAGGGCGGAGATCAAATTCAATTGCACGGTCGATAGGGCGGACCCGGATTGGAAGGGCAATGTCGGTTTGATCACCACGCTTATCCCGGGAGTCGATATTAATCCGACCCGCACCTATGCGATTGTCGTCGGGCCGCCGATCATGTATAAATTTGTCATTACCAAGCTCATTGAGAAGAATATTCCCGACCATCAGATCGTTGTTTCCCTTGAACGCAGGATGAAATGCGGGCTTGGTAAATGCGGCCATTGCCAGATCGAAGGTATGTATGTCTGTCAGTCGGGCCCTGTTTTCAATTATAGCCAATTAAAAAATTTTAAAGGAGAATGCCATGAAAAAGCAATCTAAGCCAAAAGTGGCTTTTTTCGATTTTTCCGATTGTGAAGGCTGCCAATTGCAGTTTGCCAATATGGGGGAGACGCTCTTAGCGGTCACCGACCTGGTTGATATCGTGAATTTCCGTGAGATCATGTCGGAAAACGGGCAGGATTATGACATCGCTTTTATTGAAGGCAGTATTACCACCGACCATGATGTCAAACGTATTAAAGCTATTCGGGAAAAAGCAAAGGTCATTATTACGCTGGGAGCCTGCGCGACTATCGGCGGCGTCAACGGGATGAAAAACCGTACTTCCCTTGATGTCGCAAAACAGCGGGTCTATGGAGACAAGGCCAATATCATCAATACGATCAAGACTATGCCGGTGCATGAAGTGGTCAAGGTTGATTATATCATCAACGGCTGCCCGGTCTATATCCCTGAAGTTGTGGCGGTGCTCAAATGCCTGCTCATGGGCAAGCCGTATGTGGTGCCTAATTATCCTGTGTGTACCGAATGTAAGATGAACGAGAATGTCTGCCGGTACGAGAAGGACCAGGAATGCATGGGGCCGGTCACCAGGGCAGGGTGTAATTCCTGGTGTATCAATAACGGCAATAGATGTTACGGATGCAGAGGGTTAGTGGATAATCCCGCCGCCAACGGCCAGAAAGATATTTTAGTGAAATACGGTTTAAAACTCGACGATGTTTTACGGCATTTTACCTTATATAACGATTCAATGGGAGAGAAATATGACAAAGAATTCAAATAAGACGATCTCTAAGGATGTCAAAGTTGATGTGCAATACCTGACCCGGGTGGAAGGCCATGGCAATATCGTGGTCGATGTTAAAGACGGGACTATGACCAAGTGCGAATTCCAGGTAATTGAATCTCCCCGGTTTTTTGAGTCGATGCTGGTGGGCCGTTCGATCTGGGAAGCGCAGCATATTACCAGCCGTATCTGCGGGATCTGCGCCTGCGGCCATACACTGGCCAGCATCAAGACGGCGGAAGCCGCTTTACAGGTGAGCCCCTCGGAAGAAACGGTCATGCTGCGTAAACTGCTTTTGTATACTGAACAGCTTGACAGCCATATTTTGCATATTTATATCCTTATCGCTCCCGATCTTTTGGGGGTAAAAAGCATCGTTCCGCTCATTAAAACGCACCGCCCGGTCATTGAGATGGCGCTGCGCATGAAGCGCATGAGCGATTACGCCGGAGAGGTCCTCGCGGGCCGCCATATCCATCCAATCAGTTATGTTATCGGGGGCCTGACGCAGTTGCCTTCACGTGAAGGTTTGGAGAAGCTCTACGAGATGATGCTCGAGAGCCGCAAAGACGGCCTTGAAACGGTTAAGATCATTAAAACACTGAAGTTTCCCGAGTTCGAGCGTCCGACCCAATATTTGTCGCTTTCCAGCAATGAAGAATACGCGATGTATGACGGCGACCTGGTTGTCAATAACGGTCAGCGCACGAAGGTCAAGGATTATAAGAGCCTCTTAACCGAGACGGTCAATGATTATTCCAAGGCTAAGATCGCGACCATTAATAATAAATCGTACGCGGTTGGGGCACTCGCGCGGTTTAATAATAATTACGCATTGCTCAATAAGCCGGCTCAAGCGGTTGCCAAAGAGCTTGGTCTAAAGGCGCCGGTGCACAATCCGTATTTAAATACCGCCGCTCAGCTTGTAGAATGGGTGCACTGCCTGGAAGAATCGATCGTGATCCTAAAAAAGATCTTAAAAGACGGCTTGGATGAAAAGAAGGTGGTTGTGAATTCCTGGCCGAAAAGAAGCGAGGTTGCCGCTAAGAAATATACTCCCAATACCGGCGTCGGCTGCGTGGAAGTTCCGCGCGGGACGTTATTCCATGAGTATACCATTGATGATACCGGCCACATTACGCATTCCAACTGCGTTATTCCGACTAACCAGAATATCGGTAATCTTGAAGATGATATGAGAAAGATCGTCCCGGAAATGGTGGGGCGTCTGAGTGAGGATGATATAACGCTTAAATTAGAGATGCTCGCGCGGGCATATGACCCTTGTATATCATGCGCGACCCATCTTTTAGATGTGAAATTTGTCTAAAAAAAGGGCTGTTATCGGTTTAGGGAACACATTAAGGAGGGACGATGGGATCGGTATTCTGGTCCTTGAATCTCTCCTTGCTCTTTATAAGCGACGGCATATTGATTATCTTGATTTCGGGACGGCCAGCTTCGACCTGCTCTTTAAACTTCAGGGATATGATGAGGTCCTTTTGATCGATGCTATTGATGCCGGCCTTGCGCCGGGTGAGTTGTCGATCTTTGATCTAAGCCGGATGCGCGCCGATAAGCTGCAGGGCGCGATCTCTTCTCATGAACTTAACCTGAAAAGTATTTTTGAACTCGCCAGGAAATTTAAAGTTAAGGCAAAGATCTATATCGCCGGTATTCAAGCCCGGGATGTGTCGCATGGGGAAGGTTTGACGCAGGCGCTGGCAGAGAGAAAAGAAGCGATCGTCAAGGAAGTCAGCGAGTTTATTGATGCTCGGTTCTCGGTGATCGGTGATCGGTGATGGGGTACTGGTAAGCGACCATCGAAAACCGATAACACCCGGCGCTATTCGCACCCAGCCTAATCGGAATGGCTGGGTACGCGGCTTTCTGCCGCGAAATTGCGCCGGTGCGCGCTTGCTGCGCAGCCGATTACCGATTACGATATTGACTAATTAAGGTTTTTTTATTATAATAAATACAAGTAGTTTTCTTTCTTACAATCCCTTTTAAAAAAGCAGTATTTAGTTCTTACCGGTGAGGCCTGTATCGGCTTTAATGGTAACCTCCTATTTATCTGTCTTTTCCTTACTATGGACCTTAAACAGACTCCGTTAACACCAGTTCATCAGAAATTAGGCGCTCAGATGGGGCCGTTCGGCGGATGGCTGATGCCTATCCAATACAGCGGGATACTCACCGAGCATGCGTGGACCCGTCAGCAGGTCTCTTTATTTGATATCTGCCATATGGGTGAATTCTTGATCGACGGTGACCCGCAGAAGAGCGGTTTGAACAGGATCGTTTCAGCTAATCTCGAGATAATGAGCGTGGGCAGCTGCCGTTATACATCCATGTTAAACGAGTCGGGAGGGATCATTGACGATTTGATCGTTTACCGGCTCAAAGCCGACCAATGGATGTTTGTGGTCAATGCCGCCCGTATCGATATTGACGCGGCCCATATCAAACGTCATTTGACCAAAGACGCCAAATTTGAAGATTTATCCGCTCGGCTGGGGAAGCTTGATTTGCAAGGGCCTCTGGCGTATGAGGTTTTACGCCAGCTCCTGGGCAGCCGGATCTCCGCCTTGACCTATTACACGTTCGATCATTTTGTGATGCTGGGTGAGAATAATATTGTCAGCCGTACCGGCTATACCGGGGAATTAGGCTATGAATTATATCTCAGCAACGAAAAGGTCACCGGCCTCTGGAACATGCTTTTAAAGGACAACCGGGTCAAGCCCGCGGGATTAGGCGCGCGGGATACGCTGCGGCTGGAAATGGGGTATACCCTCTACGGCCAGGATATAGATGAAAAGATCACTCCTCTTGAAGCGGGCATGGAGAAATTCATTGATTTAAAAAAAGATTTTATCGGGCGTGATGCCCTTATCGCCAAACACAAAAGCGGCACCGCGCGGAAGCTTGTTTATTTTTCTACCGAATCGCGCCGCGCGCCGCGCCATAATTACAAGATCTATTCGGGGAACAAAGAGGCGGGGGTAGTGACCAGCGGGTCTTTTTCCCCCAGCCTTTCTTACGGTATCGGCATGGGGTATGTCGCGGCGGGTTGCGATAAACTTGGTACTAAGATCAGCGTGAAAGATGCCGCCGGCACATTTGAGATCCCCGCGACAATAATCAATAAGCCGTTTTACCGGCGGAGTTCTTTAAAAAAATAGAAAGGGGACACCGATGAATATTCCTGAAGGGCTCATGTTTACCAAAGAGCATGAATGGGTAAAGATAGAGGGGCAACAGGCGACCGTAGGTATTACCGATTACGCCCAGCATTCCCTGGGAGATATCACCTTTGTTGATCTTCCCAAAGTCGGGGAGAGCGTTGTCCAAACAAAATTCTTAGCGACCGTGGAATCGGTCAAGGCCGCCTCTGACGTGTATGCGCCGCTTTCCGGGACCGTTAAAATGGTCAATGAGAAGCTGAAGAATTCCCCGGAGACGATCAATCAATCCGCCTATGATCAGGGGTGGTTCGCGGTCATTGAGATCAAGGACCTGAAAGAAAAGGGCAATCTTATGTCTGCTGCCGCGTATAAAACATATGTGGAAGGGTTAGCGTAATGAATTATATCCCGCATACGGAAAAAGAGATCCGGGAAATGCTTGAGTGTATCGGCGTTTCAGGTATTGAAGGCCTTTTTAAGGATATTTCGCCTGAACTCAGGGCCAAGTCGTTTCGCCTGCCCGAGGGTAAGTCGGAGTTCGAGGTCCTGGAATATTTGTCCGGCCTGGGCAGCCGCAATACTGCGGGGCTGGTCAGTTTCCTGGGGGCGGGATTTTACGATCATTATATACCGGCAGTAGTCGATGCGCTTTCCAGCCGTTCGGAGTTTTACACCGCGTATACCCCCTATCAGCCGGAGTGTTCTCAGGGGTGGTTGCAGGCAATATATGAATACCAGACGGCTATTTGCGAGCTGACGGGGATGGATGTGTCTAACGCGTCGTTATACGACGGCGGGACCGCGCTGTTTGAAGCGGCGATGATGACGGTGCGTTCGACCGGCAGGAGGAAAATATTGGTGGATTGCGGGCTTAATTATATATACCGCGCCATGCTTTATACGTATACGTCGAATTTGAACATTGAATTCGTGGAGATACCCGTCGTGCACGGGCAGAGCTGCAGGGACAGCGTTAAACAGTATCTTGATGAGTCCACCGCTGCGGTCGTCATCCAGAACCCGAATTTTTTCGGCGCGATCGACGACCATTCAGATATCATAGAAAGAGCGCACCAGGTGGGGGCGCTGGTCATCGCGAGTGTGTATCCGGTTTCTTTGGGGATACTAAAGTCTCCCGGTGAAATGGGAGTTGATATCTCGACCGGCGAAGGCCAGAGTTTAGGGCTGCCGCTTTCTTTCGGCGGGCCGTACCTGGGTTTTATCGCTACGCGCACGCAGCTTATGCGCCAGATGCCCGGCAGGATCGTCGGCTCGAGTGTGGATAAAGACGGAAAGCGGGGCTATGTTTTAACGCTTCAGGCGCGCGAACAGCATATCAGAAGGGAAAAGGCGACTTCGAATATATGTTCTAATGAAGCTCTGTGCGCTTTACGGGCGCTTATCTTCCTGTGCAGCGTCGGCCGCAATGGTTTAAAAGAGCTGGCTGAGCTTAATTTCCAAAAGTGCGAATTCACCAAGGATTGTTTAAGCGATATCCCGGGCGTGGAAGTTAAACGCAGCTCTCCCACTTTTAACGAATTTACGGTCAAGCTGCCGCGGAGCGCGCAAAAGGTTTTTACCGCGATGCTCAAAAAAGGCTTTATCAGCGGTTTTCCCCTCGGACAATTTTATAAAGGCATGGATGATTATCTTTTGGTGGCGGTAACGGAAAAAAAGACTAAGGTGGAGATCATTCGGTTCGCGGCAGCTCTCAAGGAGATACTATGCAGCTGATCTATGAGAAGACAGTTCCGGGAAGGCCGGGAGTTAAGCTTCCGCAGAGCGATATCCCTGCAAAAAAGGAATTTCCCGGAAAATACCGCAGGGTGAAACTTGCGCATTTGCCGGAGGTCTCTGAGCTCGATGTCGTCAGGCATTTTACCAATTTATCGCGGCTGAATTATTCCGTTGACGGTAATTTTTATCCGCTTGGCTCCTGCACGATGAAATATAACCCTAAGTTCACGGAAAAAGCGGCCGCCATAGAAAGTTTTGCCGGTTTGCATCCGATGCTCTGCCGTGTGCCGAAGGCCCAGGTGCTGGTGCAGGGCGCTTTAGCGGTAGTCGCGGAAATGGAGATGCTTTTAAGCGAGATCACCGGCATGGCGGCTTTTACGACGCAGCCGCTGGCGGGCGCCCACGGCGAGTTGACCGGCGTTATGTTGATCGCCGCGTATCATAAGCATACAGGAGGCAATGCCCGTAAATATATTCTTGTCCCCGATTCTTCTCACGGGACGAATCCTGCGAGTGCCGCGATCGCCGGTTATACGGTGGTGGTCGTTCCGACGGACAAAGACGGGTACATGGATTTGAATGAGTATAAAAATAAATTAAACGAGGATGTCGCCGCGGTGATGCTGACCTGCCCTGATACCCTGGGTATCTTTAATCCGCGGATAAAAGAGATCGCCGATCTGGCCCATCAGGCGGGTTCCCTCATGTATTATGACGGGGCAAACCTTAATGCCATGATGGGAAAAGCCAGGCCCGGAGATCTGGGGTTCGACATAGTGCATCTGAATTTGCATAAGACTTTCGCCACGCCGCATGGCGGCGGCGGGCCGGGTGCCGGCCCGGTGGGGGTAAGTGAGCGCCTGATCGATTTCCTGCCGGCACCCCGTTTGGTCAAGAATAAAACGGGCAGTTATGAGCTTGATTACGGGAATAAGAAGTCTATCGGGCATATCGCGCCCTTCTTCGGTAATTTCGGCGTGATCTTAAAAGCTTACGCGTATATCCTGTTGTTAGGGAAACAGGGGTTGATCGACGCCAGTGAGATCGCGGTTTTGAATGCCAATTATTGCCGCGTGCGGCTTAAAAAGTATTATGAACCGGCCTTTGACCGGATATGTATGCATGAGTGCGTATTTTCCGCTTCGCGCCAGGTTGTTTTCGGTGTGCACGCTCTCGATATCGCCAAGTTCCTGATTGATAAAGGCTACCACCCGCCGACTATTTATTTTCCCTTGATAGTCAAGGAAGCGTTAATGATCGAGCCGACAGAAACGGAGTCGAAAGAGACGCTCGACCGTTTTATCGATACGATGATCGAGATCGCTCTCTTAGCTCAGAATGACCCCGATACCGTGCGGCGTTCGCCGGTAACCATGCCGATCAAACGACTTGATGAAACAAAAGCCGCACGTGAGCCTGACCTGCGCTGGAAACCCAAGGATTAATGATAAAGGCTAAAGGTTAAATAACAAAGGAAGATTAAAGGTTTAAGGTTAAATTTAAAATTGAATCTTTATTCTTTGAATTTCCTTTGTTATTTAAACTTTAGACTTTGAAATTTAAATTATTTATTCCACAATGAAAAATACCTGGCGTTTCATTCAAAGCGGCTACGCGGATGCCTATACCAATATGGCTTTTGATGAAGCATTATTGCGGCAGTTTTCCGCGGGGCGGTGCTCACCGACATTGCGCGTTTACGGCTGGGATCCGGCGGCATTCTCCGTCGGTTTGGCTCAAGAGCCGGGTGAGGTTTTACGGCTTGAGGAATGCCGGCAGAATGATATCCCTGTCGTCAGAAGAATGACCGGGGGAGGAGCTATTTTCCATTGCCGTGAACTTACCTATAGCCTGGTTTGCGGTAAAGACGATCTCGGCGCTTGCGGGACTGTTGCCGCTTCTTTTCGCAGGATATGCGCGTTCCTGATCCGGGCGTATCGCGACCTGGGGCTCCAGGCGGAATTCTCGATAGAGAGCGCGGCAGGCAAAGCGCTGCCGTGCCGTTTTAACGCGCCTTTTTGTTTCGCGGGAAAAGAAAAATACGATATACTTATCGAAGGAAAGAAGCTGGGCGGTAACGCTCAGAAGCGTTCGCGGGGGATCATCTTTCAGCACGGCAGTATTCCTTTGCAGAGCGATGTCCAGGCGGCGATCAGCTTCCTCCGTGAGGAGCCGCGTGGGTTGAGCGATGAGGTTTGCGCATTGGATGAAGTTTTACGCGGGAAAATAGAGTTCAATGACCTTGCCGGTATTCTAAGAAAAGCTTTTCAACGAACTTTTCCTGTCGGCTTAACGGACTGCGTTTTTACGCAGGAGGAGCGCTCGCTGGCGGATGAGTTGCGCCGGGAAAAATATGCCGCGTCCTCCTGGAACAACTTCCGGGAAGTGACTCTGCCGGTAAATGAAAAGGAATGTAATGACGCATCCCTGCTTGAGAAAACCGCGTTGGCTTAACAAAAAAATAAATTTAGGCGATTGCCGGAAGGTAGAGACCTTACTGAACGGTTTAAGGGTAAATACGGTTTGCCGGGAAGCAAGCTGCCCGAATATCGGCGAATGTTTCGCGAAAAATCAGGCGACTTTCCTTATATTGGGAACGGCATGTACCCGTAAATGCAGCTTTTGCGGCGTCAGAAAGGCAGAGCCTTTACCGGTTGATGCCGATGAGCCGTATCGTATCGCGGAGGCGGTGCGTAAGCTCCAACTGTCCCATGTCGTCATTACCAGCGTTACGCGGGATGATCTTGAAGACGGCGGTGCCCGGCATTTCGCCGCGGTCATCCGCGCGATACGCGCGGGCCGGGATACGGTGGCTATCGAGGTCCTTATCCCTGATTTTCAGCTTGAAGCGCAAGCGCTTACCGCAGTCGTCGAGGCTGCCCCCGATATTATCGGGCATAATATTGAATGCGTCCCCCGGTTGTACCGGGAGGTGCGCTTAGGCTCTGACTACGCCCGCTCTTTAGCGGTTTTGCGCAGGGTCAAAGAAATCAATAGAAATATATATACAAAATCGGGCATTATGTTAGGATTAGGAGAAGATAAGCCGGAAGTCCTCGGTGTTTTTCTGGACCTGGTAAAAGCAGGCTGTGATTTCTTGAGTATCGGCCAGTATTTGTCGCCGAGTGTCTCCCATGCGCCGGTCAAAGAATATATCGCTCCTGAAGATTTCGAGTATTACCGTCGGCAGGCCCAGGCCGCCGGTTTGCGCCATGTGGTGAGCGGGCCGTATGTCCGCAGTTCGTATTCGGCGGCAGAGTATATTCAATGATTCGCAAGGGGATCGGGGGATCCTGAGAGAGGCGCGCGACACAAGACACAAAGACACACGACACAGATGACTTGTGTCATGTGACCTGCGGCCTGTAACTTGTGATAATGGTGAGTATTCATATAATTTAAAGGGGTACAAGACAATGAAAGTTATCGTAACTGGTGGGGCTGGTTTTATCGGAAGCTGCCTGGTGTGGAAGCTTAACTCCGAGGGTATAACCGATATTATTATCGTCGATGAGAAAGGCGCGGAAAAAAACGGCAATCTCAAAGGAAAAAAGATCTCTTGTTTTATTGAAAAGAACAGGTTTTTAGCGTCTTTAGCGAAAGTGTTGCCGGCAGGAAGGGGGAATGCCGTGGTGCATATGGGGGCGGCGACTTCGACCACCGAATTGGATGCTTCGTATTTGATCGAAAATAATTATTTATATTCTAAAACGCTGGCGATCGAGGCTTTGAAAAAAAAGGTCCCGTTCCTGTACGCGTCCTCCGCCGCGACTTACGGCGACGGAGAATTAGGGTATAATGACGCGGACCGCGTTACCGTCAAGCTTAAGCCGCTGAATATGTACGGTTATTCAAAGCATGCTTTTGACCTGTGGCTTTTGAATAATAAGCTTACCCGTCAGGTCGCCGGTTTTAAATTCTTCAATGTCTTCGGCCCTAACGAATACCATAAAGGGGATATGAAAAGTGTCATCGCTAAAACGTTTGATACCGTGGCAGCCGGTAAGACAATGCGGTTGTTTAAATCGTATAAAAAAGAATACGCCGACGGAGAGCAAAAGCGCGATTTTATCTACGTGAAAGACGCCGTCGAGATCGTTTATTATTTTATCGAGCATTTGGATAAAAAGGGGATTTTTAACGTGGGCGCCGGGAAAGCCAGAAGTTGGAATGCTGTTGCAGGCGCGTTGTTCTCTGCGCTTAGGAAGCCGCCGCGTATCGAGTATATCCCGATGCCGGAGGAGCTGCGCATGCGGTATCAATATTTTACCCAGGCAAATTTGTCTAAGCTGCGTAAGGCAGGATGTCTTCATCGTTGTTTAAGCCTGGAAGATTCCGTCAGGGATTATGCCGGTTATTTAAAAGATCACGCATATCTTTAAGAAAGAAGAGGGATCGCTATGGCACAAGTAAGATTGAACATTAAACTTCTCGATATGACCCAGAATCCGGTCGCGCTTATTTACGCGGCTTGCCGCCAATGTTATTCCGGTAAATTCGCCGGAGATATTTTCGCGGAGCCCTCGCAGGATCCTCATAAGCAGGAAGAGTTTATCCGCAAAGTCGCCGCTTCCGGGCATGAAAGCCCGCTCGAGCACGTAAAGTTCACTTTTGCTCTTGAAGGCGTTTCGCGGGCGTTGACTCATCAGCTGGTGCGCCACAGGATAGCGTCGTATTCACAGCAGAGCCAGCGCTATGTCAGGGCAAGCGCGTTCAATTATATAATTCCTCCTTCGATAGAGGAGGATAAGTCCCTGTGCGGAAAATTCGTCAAGATCATGGATGATATCCAGAAGCATTATGACGAGATGCTGGAGGCTTTTAAGGCAAAAGGCAAAGCGGGAGAAGAGGCAAACCAGGATGTGCGCTTCTTGCTTCCCCAGGCGGCGGAGACTAAGATCGTGGTAACGATGAACTGCCGGGAGCTTATTCATTTCTTCGAGCAGCGTTGCTGCTCCAGGGCGCAGTGGGAGATACGTTGTTTAGCTTCGAAGATGTTGGAGATCTGTCAGATGAACCTGCCTTCGGTTTTCTCCGCGGTAGGGGCAAAATGCGAAAAATTGAGCTATTGCCCTGAATCTAAACAGTTTAGCTGCGGGAAGTATCCGGTTAAAGATGAAGTGATCAAGGGATAAAAGGGAAGCGTAAACTATGAAGATCCTCGTCGCGGCGATCTGTGAGCATTCCTGGATTGAAGATGGATGTTTGACTGTTTGCAGGGCATTTGATACTGTCTCTGCCGTTAGCTTTCCCTATAGCGTCCCTCGTTTAAGCGTGGCGCTGCGCTTGCTTTTCCGCAGGACAGAAACAGGAGAACATCGCGTTAATGTTTCTCTCTCAGATGCCGACGGTAAGAAGCTTATGAATACGGATTTGAGCGTTACCATGCGGCTCACCGAAGGGGGTGTTCCGGAATCCGCCTTTTCATTCGCGCTCAACGGCCAAAATGTTGTTTTTTCCCAACCCGGGGATTTTGTAGTCGATATAGTAATTGACGGAAAAGTTGAAGCGAGTGTCCCTTTGTATGTGAAGAAAAAACAACCGCCCGTATAGCGATCTTGCCTGAGCTTTCTCCCCGAATAACTATCCTCTTTAGGGCTTTTTACAAAACAAATGAGCATGTTCTTATTCTTCTTGCACGCAGTTCGCGGAATTGTAAATATATGCAAATAAAGAGAATTTCCTTTCTCTCAAAATTAACAGTGGATTTCCCTGTAAAATGTTTTTAACTGATTGCGGCTGGATGATTTATGAGTAATAAATTTAGTTCTATTGCGGTTGACAGGGAGTGGTTTCTGCTATATAATTATAATTCTATATGACGGGTGAAAATTAATAAAACTGAAAGGTAAAAATGGAGTTAAATGAAATTATTGAACAACGCAAGGCCAAATTAGAGGCGTTGAAGGCCAAGAACATAAATGTTTATCCCAGCAAGGTTGCCGCGGGTGAGGATATCGCTCTTGTTTTGAGTGAGTTCCAGGAAACCAAAAAGGTTTCTGTGTGCGGCCGCGTTTACGCCAAGCGTTCTCATGGGAAAGTGGTTTTTATGGACCTGCGGGACAGGACCGGCAGGATCCAATTGTATATTAAATCTGATTTCATCGGGCAGGAGAATTTCGCGCTGCTGGATAATATCGATATCGCCGATTTCTTAAGCGTTACGGGGGAATTGTTCAAGACGCATACCGCAGAGCCGACGATAAAAGTAGAGGCATACGCGGTCATTTCAAAGGCGCTTCGGCCGCTTCCGGAGAAATGGCATGGTTTGAAGGACGTTGACCTGCGCTACCGCCAGCGCTACCTTGACCTTATCGCCAACCAGGAAGTGAAGTCGGTGTTTTTGGCGCGTTCCAAGATCATTAAAACGATCAGGGGTTTTCTTGACGGTAAAGATTTCCTGGAAGTTGAGACGCCGATGATGCATCCGATCGCCGGAGGCGCCGCCGGAAGGCCTTTTCAGACGCACCATAATGTTTATGATACGGACCTGTTTTTAAGGATCGCCCCTGAATTATATTTAAAGCGGCTTTTGGTCGGGGGCCTGGAGCGGGTCTATGAAATGAACCGTAATTTCCGTAACGAAGGTATATCGACGCGGCACAATCCTGAATTTACCATGCTGGAAGTTTATCAGGCCTATGCCAATTATGAGGATATGATGCAGCTTTGCGAAGACATGATCTGTTCGCTCGCGCGGGAAGTTTTAGGGGGGCTGGTTTTCACGTATCAGGGCAAGAGCATCGATCTGACCCCGCCCTGGCAGCGAAGGTCTTTCTCCGCTATGGTCAAGGAGAAATTCGATATTGCTCCGGCTGATGAGCCGCAGGCCATGTTAAAGAAGCTGCAGGCGAAAGGTTTCGCGAAAGAAAAAACCAAGCTCAGCCGTTCCCAGATCGCTAAAGTGATCGAGGAGATCCTGGGTGAGGATATGAATCAGAATCCGACTTTTGTCACCGATTATTTTACGGTGCTCTGTCCGCTGGCAAAGACCAGGGTCGATGAGCCGCTGGTGTCCGAGCGCTTCGAATTATATATCGGCGGTATGGAGGTCGGCAATGCTTATTCGGAGCTCAATGACCCCATTGAACAGAAGCGCCGTTTTACCGAAGAAGTCCAGGACAGCGACGACGCGAAGAAATCCGTCGATGAGGATTATGTCCTGACGCTGGAGCACGGGATGCCGCCCGCGGGCGGTTTGGGCGTCGGTATCGACCGGCTGGTCATGCTTTTGACCGACTCCGCTTCAATACGCGATGTGATCCTTTTTCCGTTGCTGCGGCCGGAAACCAAAGATACTTTAGAAGATGCTTAAAAACGAGCTTTTTATCAGCTGGCGGTATTTGTTTACCAAAAGAAAAGAAAAATTTATTTCCGCGATCGGCCTTATTTCCGTTTTAGGGGTTGCTATCGGGGTCATGGCCCTGATCGTCGTTATCGGCGTTATGACCGGGTTTGATAAAGACCTGAGGGATAAGATCATCGGTAATTATTCGCATATTACGATCGGCAGTTACCGGGGGTTAGCCGCCTCTGAATACGGACAGATGGAAAAGAAGATACTGGCTTCTCCGCATGTTATTGCCGTAAGCCCTTATGTCCAGGGGCAGGTTTTGACGAAAGAGGGGCAGCGGTTTTTCGCGGTGTCCCTGAAGGGGATCGACCCGCAAAAAGAAGGCAGCGTCACGAAGATCCGGCAGTATATTAAAGAAGGGACAATCGCCCGGTTAGGGGCGGATTCGGTGATCATCGGCAAGGAATTGGCGTCATATCTGGGCCTGGGGCTGGGGGCCTCTCTGGAGACGTATTCACCGTCGGGAAAGAAGAAAGCGTTAAAGGTCTCCGGGATTTTTGCATCAGGAATGTTTGATTACGATCTCAATTTGATCTTTACCAGTATCCCGACAGCCCAGGAGATCCTGGGCATGAATGACCAGATCTCAGCGCTTGCCCTTAAACTTGATAATTTGTACCTGGCTGATACGGTCAAGAAAGAGCTCGCCAATACGTTGGGCTTTGATTATACGTATAAGACCTGGATGGAGGCAAACCAGAATTTTTTCGCCGCGCTCAATTTAGAAAAATTGACCATGTTCATTATCCTGACGCTGATCATCCTGGTGGCGTCGTTCAATATTATCAGTACCCTGATCGTTATGGCGGTTGAGAAAACCAAGGATATCGGTATCTTAAAGGCCTTGGGGATGAGTTCGGCGAGTATCCGCAAGATCTTTACTTTTGTCGGTTTGACGATCGGCACCTGCGGGATCACCCTTGGCGCCGCCGGCGGGATGCTCCTGTGCGGACTGCTTAAGAAATACCAGTTCATTAAACTGCCTAAAGATATTTATTATATGGATAAGCTTCCCGTAAAAATAGTTTTTTGGCCGGATGTCGCGGTGATCATTATCGCGGCCCTTCTGATCACGTTGGCAGCGTCGGTATATCCTGCCGTCAAGGCCGCCCAGTTAAAACCGGTTGAAGCGTTACGCTACGAATAGATAGAGGAAAATGCTTGAAGCCAGGAATATCCATAAAGCGTATAAGGACAGTAAAAGGAAAGTTTCGGTCCTCAAGGGCGTTGATCTCAAGATAGAGCGGGGTAAATTCATTTCTATTGTCGGCCCTTCGGGGGCGGGGAAATCGACGCTTTTGCATATTTTAGGAGGACTGGATAATCCGACGGGCGGGCATGTATTCTTTGAAAACAATGACCTGTATGCATTGCCGGACCCCGATCTTTGCAAGTTCAGGAACCGCAAGGTCGGTTTTGTTTTTCAGTTCTATCATCTGCTTCCTGAGTTTACCGTGCTTGAGAATGTCCTGATGCCGCTCTTGATCGGTTCTGAAACCAGCGTGAACCGCCAACAGCTTGATCAAGAGGCCCACAGCCTTCTTAATCATGTGGGGTTACGCGAACGTATGGAGCATTTTCCCAGTGAACTTTCAGGGGGCGAACAGCAGCGGGTGGCGCTTGTTCGCGCGCTCATCCATAAGCCGGCGATGCTTTTATGCGATGAACCGACGGGAAACCTCGATTCCAAGACCGGCAATGAGATCGTGGCGTTGATACAAAAGATCCATCGGGAAAACCAGATGGCGGTGGTGTTGGTGACCCACAATATGGAATTAGCCGGTTTGGCGGAAAAAACATACCATTTAAAAGATGGCTTGTTGGCAGGTTGACGAAAGCCTGCTCTAATGACGGAGTGAAAGATGAAAGTTAATATCAACGGGAAGTTTTATGAAAAACAAGACGCTAAGATCTCGGTGTTTGACCACGGGCTTTTATACGGCGACGGGGTCTTTGAGGGTATTCGCGCGTATAACCGCCTGGTCTTTAAGCTCGAAGAGCATATCGAACGGCTTTTTGAATCGGCGCATACGATCATGCTCAAGATGCCTTTGTCAAAAGAAGCGTTAAAGAACGAGGTGGTCCGGACGTTAAAGGCCAATAAGCTCGATGATGCCTATATCCGCCTTGTGGTGACCAGGGGAGAGGGCGACCTCGGTCTTGATCCTCGAAAATGCGTGGGCGCGGCGACCGTGATCATCATCGCGGATAAGATCAAGCTGTACCCGGAAAAGTTTTACCAGGAGGGCTTGGCGATCGTAACGGTCCCGACGGTGAGAAACCTGCCGGAGGCGTTAAATCCTCAGATAAAGTCATTGAATTATTTAAATAATATATTAGCCAAGATCGAGGCGGTCAATGCCGGTTGTGATGAAGCGATCATGCTTGATTCCATGGGGTTTGTGGCAGAGTGCACCGGCGACAATATTTTTATCGTTAAGCGCAAGCATTTGTATACGCCTCCCCAGTGCATGGGGACATTGCGCGGCATTACCCGTGACAGCGTCCTGGAGATCGCCAAAAAGGAAAAAATACCGGTCCATGAACATGTGATCACCCGGCACGAAGTCTATATTTCCGATGAGTGTTTTTTGACCGGCACCGCGGCTGAGATCATCCCTGTGGTAAAGGTTGACGGCCGTGTCATCGGCGAGGGAAAACCGGGGGCCCTTACCTTAAGCCTGATAAAGAAATTCAGGGATTTGACTAAAAAAGCGGGGACCAGGTATTAAGGGCCTTTTGCTTTAAAGAGCTCCGGCCGTACGAAGGGGAAAATCTATGGTATGCGATGTCTGCGGGAAGAATCAAGCGACGGTCCATCTTACGGAGATCGTCGACGAACAGATGAGCGAGCTGCACCTGTGTGAAGAATGCGCCCGTCAGAAAAGCGCTAAGATGGAGCAGCAGTTCGGATTGGCCGACCTTTTGGCGGGGTTGTCTGATTTTCAAAAGCCGGCGGAGGAAAAAGAGATCATTTCTTTGAAATGCCCGGAATGCGGCCTGATGTATAAGGATTTTAAGAAATTAGGCAGGCTTGGCTGCGGGGAATGTTACAGCACCTTTCGTAAATACCTGGCGCCTTTGTTAAAGAAGATACACGGGTCAAACACGCATTTGGGAAAGTCGCCGGTTAAAATGCCGAAGGCGGCAAAAGAGAAGAATAACCTGCAGGATCTGCGTTTTATGCTTCAGAAAGCGATACAGCGTGAAGCATATGAAGAAGCCGCGCAAATCCGCGATCAGATAAAGAAACTACAGGAAAAACAATCTAAAGATACTTCTGATTAAAAGGAAACCGTATGGAATTAAATGATTTAATGAAACATACCAGTGAATGGTTAAAGGGGAGCGGCCCTCATTCGGATATCGTCATTTCAAGCCGTATCCGCCTGGCGCGTAACCTTGAGAAGATCCCGTTCCCTAACTGGGCAAATAAGAAACAGGCAAAACAGGTGCTGGATACGGTAGTTGACGCCGTGGGCAAGGTTGCCTGCCTCAATAAGACCAGCGTTTTAAAGATGGCCGATATCAGCAATATCGATAAACAATTCCTGGTTGAGCGGCACTTGATGTCCCTGGAGCATGCTCAGAAGGATAATTTCCGCGCTATTGTCATAGATGAAGATGAGGTCATTTCTCTCATGATCAATGAAGAGGACCATATCCGTATCCAGGTGATGCAGTCGGGGTTCAATCTTTATGAATGCTGGAATATCATTAACCGCATCGACGACGGTTTGGCGGGGGAATTGAAATTCGCTTTTTTGCCTGATTGGGGGTATTTGACCGCCTGTCCGACGAATACCGGCACGGGTATGCGCGGTTCGGTCATGCTGCATCTGCCGGCGCTGGTAATGGCGCGGCAGGTCAACCATGTTTTGGCGGCGATCGCGAAGCTGAGTTTTACCACGCGCGGGTTATACGGCGAAGGCACGCAGGCAAGCGGGAATTTCTTCCAAATATCAAACCAGGTCTCTTTAGGCCAAAAAGAAGAAGAGATCATTGAGAATATTAACGGATTGATCAGGCAGATCATTGAGCAGGAAAATCAGGCCCGTGAAGTCCTGCTTTCCCAGAACAGGGCAATGGTCGAGGATAAGGTGAACAGGAGCTTCGGTATCTTAAAGAGCGCCCATATTATTACCAGCCAGGAGACCATTGAGCTTCTTTCGATGGTCCGCCTGGGCTTTGACATGGGTATGGTCAAGGATATCGACCGGCGCACGATAAACGAGCTTTTTATTATCATTCAGCCGGCGCATTTGCAAAGGTTGGATGAGAAGAAGGTCTCTTCGCAGGAGCGGGATGTCAAACGGGCGGAGTTGATCCGTAAGAGGCTTACTAATAGCCGGTAGTCGATGGTCCATAGTTGAGAATAATTATGCAGGCTCATATGAGTTTATGCGGGAATACAAAAGGGGGAATTAAAAATGTTTAATCGTTTTACTGAGCGGGCGAGAAAAGTCATTATTTTAGCCAAAGAAGAGGCGAAGCGGTTTAACCATGATTATATCGGGACCGAGCATATACTCCTTGGCTTGATCCGGGAAGGAGAAGGCGTCGCTGCCAGTGTCCTGGAAAAAATGGGGTTGTCGCTTGAAAATATACGTTTAGAGATCGAGAAATTGGTGCAGCCCGGCCCGACGACGCAAATAATCGGCGACCTTCCCTTTACTCCCCGTTCAAAGAAAGCGTTGGAGCTCTCCGCTGAAGAAGCGCATGCCTTGGGCCATAACTATATCGGGACCGAGCATATTTTATTAGGGTTGATCCGGGAAGAAGAAGGGGTCGCTTCTCAAGTTTTGATCAACCTCGGGCTGGACCTGGAAACGGTGCGTAATAAGATAATGGAAGTTTTAGGCTCTGAGCTTCCCGGTTTCGGACAGCCTGCCGCGAAAAAGAAAACTCCTGCGCTCGATGCCTTTGGCCGCGACTTGACCGCGCTGGCGAAAGAGGCAAAACTCGACCCTGTTATCGGCCGGGAGAAAGAGATCGAACGCGTCATACAGATCTTAAGCCGCCGCACGAAAAATAACCCGGTTTTGTTGGGGGAAGCCGGGGTAGGCAAGACCGCGATCGTTGAGGGCCTTGCCCAGTTGATCGTCTCGGGCAATGTCCCGGAGGTCCTGCGCCATAAGCGGATCATTGTTCTGGATCTGGCGCTCATGGTCGCGGGGACGAAATACCGCGGGCAGTTTGAAGAACGTATCAAAGCGGTCATGGAAGAGATCAAACGTTCGCAGGACGTGATCATTTTTATCGACGAATTGCATACTCTCGTCGGCGCAGGCGCCGCGGAAGGCGCGATCGACGCGTCTAATATCCTCAAGCCCGCTCTTTCACGCGGTGAGATACAGTGTATAGGCGCGACCACGATAGATGAGTACCGTAAATATATAGAAAAAGACGCCGCCCTTGAGCGCAGGTTCCAGACGATCATGGTCGAACCTCCGTCGATCGAGCAGACCATCGAGATCTTAAAAGGCCTGCGCGAGCGCTATGAAGCGCATCACCGGGTCGTCTACAAGGATGAGGCGCTGGTGGCGGCGGCAAAGTTCGCGGACCGCTATATATCCGGAAGGTTCCTTCCCGATAAGGCGATCGACCTGATAGATGAAACCGGTTCCCGCGCGCGGTTAAGCGCGTTAGTCCTTCCGCCGCAGATCAAAGAGCTGGAAGCAAAAGTTGAAGTGCTCAAGAAAGAAAAGGAAACGCATATTAAAAACCAGGATTTCGAGAAAGCTGCCGCGCTTCGCGACCAGGAGCGCACTGCCCGCGAAGAATTAGAAAGGCTTAACCGTGATTGGTCGGTGGCCAGGGATAAGACCAGTCCCGAAGTAGGGGAAGAAGATATCGCCAGCATTGTTTCCCAGTGGACCGGTATTCCCATATTCAGGCTTGAAGAAAAAGAAGGCGAAAAATTATTAAAGATAGAAGATGGTTTACGCGGCCGCGTCATCGGCCAGGAAGAAGCGATCAGCGCGATCGCTCACGCGCTGCGGCGTTCACGGGCGGGGATCAAAGACCCGCGCAGGCCGATCGGATCTTTTATATTCTTAGGGCCGACCGGCGTGGGAAAGACGCTTTTGTCGCGGGCATTGGCTGAGTTCATGTTCGGCGATGAGAACGCTATTCTGCAGCTGGATATGTCCGAGTATATGGAAAAGTTCAATGTCTCGCGCCTGGTGGGAGCGCCTCCCGGATATGTCGGTTACGAAGAGGGCGGGCAGCTGACCGAGCGTATCAGGCGCCGTCCATACGCGGTGATCCTTCTGGATGAGATCGAAAAAGCCCATCCCGATGTTTTTAATTTATTGCTGCAGGTCCTTGAAGATGGGCGCTTGACCGACAGCTTCGGCAGGAAGGTCGATTTCAGGAACTCTATTGTCATCATGACTTCGAATGTCGGAGCGGAATTGATACGCCGGACCGGTTCTATCGGGTTCAAGAGCCCCAAGGAGGATGTTACCTACCAGGAGATGAAACAGAAGCTGCTTGATGAGGTCAAAAAGACCTTTAAGCCTGAATTCTTGAACCGCGTCGACGACACCATAGTCTTTCGCCCGTTGATCAAAGAAGATCTCGTGCAGATCGTCGATATCGAGCTCAAACAAGTCGCTGCCCGTCTGCAAGAGCAGAAAATTTCCATCGAAGTGACCCGGGAAGCCAAAGACTTCCTGATCGAAAAAGGCTTCGACCCGGTTTTCGGGGCGCGGCCGCTCAAGAGGACCATCCAGAGGTTCCTGGAAGATCCTTTGGCGTCGGATATCATTGCTAAGAAATTGAAGGAAGGATCTATGGTGCGCGTAGTCCGTAAGAATGAGGAACTGGTCCTTGAAGACGCGGTAAAAGTATGATGAGCCGATTTTTGACCAATATTGGGCAAAAGGTATTAGCCTTTTTGTATTTTGTGGGCGGGATCAGCAACCTTGCTTCCCAGACGTTCTACTTTTTGTTCATTCCTCCGTTTAAACGGCAGCGTGTTTTAGAGGAAGCAAAGAAGGCCGGTATCGATAGCATGCCGATCGTCTGCCTGATCTCGTTGTTTATCGGCGTTATCCTGGCATTACAGACCGCCTATCTCATGCAGCGGTTAGGTTCGGAAATATATATCGCCAGTATTGTCGCGCTTTCCCTGGTCAGGGAGATGGGGCCGGTCATTACCTCACTTGTTGTCGCCGGGAGGGTCGGTTCGGCGATCGCAGCTGAGATCGGCTCGATGCAGGTGACCGAACAGATCGACGCGCTGGAAACGCTGGCTGCTAACCCGGTGCAATATTTAGTCGTGCCGCGCTTCCTGGCGTTGAGCCTTATGCTGCCGCTTTTGACGTTGTTCGGGGACATTATCGGTATTTTCGGCGGCTGGTTTATTTGCGTCGTGAAATTAGGGATATCTTCAAGTTTGTATATGCAGGTCACCTTCGACGCGCTCTTGTTTAAAGACCTTTTTACCGGGACTTTTAAGACGGTATTTTTCGGCATGATCATTGCCTTTGTCAGCTGTTACCAGGGGTTTAACGTTGAAGGCGGCGCGGAAGGCGTCGGACGAGCGACTAAGCAGGCGGTGGTCATCTCGTTTATATTGATCATTGCCTGTGACTGTTTGTTTACCGCGTTGTTTTATTTTATATTCCCCTAACCTGTCCCGTTCCTTAGACGGCGATGACGCGGGGGGATCGACTTTAGGGTGAACTATGGAAGATCACGACGATATTATGATAGATGTCCAGGAAGTCTCGAAATCCTTTAATTCTCATAAGGTGCTTAATAAAGTGAGCATAAAGGTCAAGCGGGGTTCGACCCTGGTCATTCTCGGGCGCTCCGGCTGCGGGAAGAGTGTTTTGTTAAAACATATCGTCGGGGTATTGCGGCCGGAAAGCGGCAAGATCCTTATTGAAGGCAAAGATATCCTTTCTCTTACGGAAAAAGAGTTCAATAAATTGCGTTTAAAAATGGGTATGGTCTTTCAGGGCGGGGCTCTTTTCGATTCTCTCTCCGTGGGGGAGAACGTGGCTTTTAGCTTGATAGAGCATGATTCTCTTGATTCAAAACAGATATGGGAGCGGGCGGAGGAAGCCCTTTCCATGGTAGGGCTTTCAGGTATTGAGAGCCTGATGCCTTCCGAATTAAGCGGCGGGATGAAAAAGCGCGTCGCGCTCGCGCGGGCGATCTGCATCAAACCGGATATTATACTTTATGATGAGCCGACAACAGGCATGGACCCTATTACCGCCGATAGTATTAATGAGCTTATCAGGGGGTTGCATGACAAGCTGAAAGTCACTTCCCTCGTCGTTACTCACGATATGAAAAGCGCGTATCGTATTGCCGACCGGGTCGCGATGTTATATCAGGGCAAGATCATTTTTGAAGGCACGCCGCTTGAAGTGCAGAATACGACGCATCCGATCGTGCATCAATTTGTAAATGGCTTGGCGCAGGGGCCGATCACTGAAACGGCGGGTCATTTCAAGTAATCAGGCCGCGTAAAGCACCTTTTGTTATAATTTATTTCTATATACATGGAGGCGAAAGATGGTTTTTGGTAAAACAAAGCTGGAGCTGAAAGTCGGGTTATTTGTTTTTGCCGGCATGGTAATTCTGATCACGTTCATTTTGTTGATCGGTGATTTCAAAACCTGGGGTTCCGGCCATCGGGTCAAATTCATGTTTAACTTTGTCAATGGGATAAAGTTGGGCGCGCCGGTACGCTTCGCGGGCGTCGATGTCGGGGAAGTTAAGGATATATCGTTCGTGTTCTCTCCTGAAGAACAGCGGATGAAGGTCGAGCTTGCCTGTTTGCTTAAACAAGAGGCGCGCATACCGACTGATTCAAGGGTTTGGATCAATACGCTGGGGCTTTTGGGAGAGAAGTATGTTGATATCATGCCCGGCAAGAATTATACGGAGTTCCTGAACGAGAAACAGCCGCTCAAGGGCAATGACCCGGTCGCGATGCATGAGGTCGGAGACGCGGCAATGTCCATCGTTAATAATTTAAATGAAACGATCGTAAAAGTAAAGAATAAAGAAGGAACCCTCGGCAAGCTTTTGTATGATGAGGCTTTATACAAGCAGATAGAAGCGATCGGCAACGATCTGCAGGCATTGCTTAAGCAGACTGACGGCTTAGTGGAGGATATCCGGCGGAATCCCTGGAAATTGCTTTGGAAATCAAAGGCGAAGTAGTGGGTGCGATCTGCGTCGGGTGTTATCGGCTGCGCAGAAAGCGCGCACCGGCGCAATTCCGATCTGCGCCGGGTGTTATCGGTTAAAAATTAATACGGATTCATAAAATAGATGAAAGCAAAAACAATATTCAGCTGCCAGCATTGCGGTTATCAGTCTCCCAAGTGGCTGGGGAAATGTCCTGATTGCAATAGCTGGAATTCTTTTGTCGAGGAGGATTATGCGCCGCCTTCAAAGGCGAAAGAACGCAGCGCTTTATATAAAGACGCGCCTGTATTACTTAAAGATATTGAAGTCAAAGAGGCAGGCCGTATCAAGACGGGTATCGGAGAACTGGACCGCGTGCTGGGATCGGGGATCGTCGCCGGTTCGGTTGTGCTTATCGGCGGAGACCCGGGTATCGGGAAATCGACGATATCGCTGCAGATATCCAATCAGCTGGTTAAAGCGGGGCATACGGTCTTGTATGTCAGCGGCGAGGAATCTGTCGCGCAAACGAAGCTGCGATACGCGCGCTTAGGCAAAGCCCATGACGGCAGCCTTTATATCGTGAATCAGACCGATATATCGTTGATCATTGAATATATAAAGAAATTAAAGCCGGCATTAGTTATTATCGATTCGATCCAGGTTGTTTTTGATCCGGCTATCAGCTCATCTCCCGGAAGCGTCAGCCAGGTGCGTGAATGCGCCGGTGTTTTGACGCAACTGGCAAAGACTTCAGGCACGACTATTTTTCTCGTCGGCCATGTCACTAAAGAAGGCACGCTCGCCGGGCCGCGGGTCCTGGAGCATATTGTCGATACAGTCCTTTATTTCGAAGGCGAGCGGTTTTCCATTTACCGGATCCTGCGCGCGGTGAAAAACAGGTTCGGTTCGACAAACGAGATCGGCGTTTTTGAAATGAGCTCCAACGGCCTGAATGAAGTAAAGAATCCTTCCGAGATATTCTTGTCCGAGAGGCCCAAGGATGTTTCCGGGTCGGTGGTTGTTTCAGTCCTGGAAGGCTCGCGCCCGTTACTGGTTGAGATCCAGTCATTGGTCAGTAAGGCCGGTTTCGGGTACGCGCAGAGGCGCTCCCAGGGATTTGATTATAATCGTTTAAGCCTTTTGGTGGCGGTGCTTGAAAAAAGGATCGGTTTGTCGCTTGAGGCGGAAGATATTTTTGTTAATGTTGCCGGCGGCATTAAAGTGGAAGATCCCGCGGCCGATTTGGCGGTAGCGATGGCGATCGATTCAGCCTTAAGCGGCCGCCATATTTGCGCTGATGCGGTGGTCTTGGGAGAGGTCGGCCTGGCAGGCGAGGTGAGGAGTATCTCGCAGGCCGGCTTACGTATTAAAGAAGCGGAGAAGCTGGGGTTTCGCTATTGCCTGTTGCCGAAGAATAATTTTAAGAATCTTGATTATAAGAAAGAAACCATAGAGTTGGTCCCGGTGGCTACATTATCGGAAGCCCTTGACGCGGCAGCGGGTATTGATACGTCGAAGAAAAAGTAACTGTCCTGAGTTAAATTGAGTAGTTAGGTAAGGGTAAAGCAGTTAGTGTGGTAGTTCGGTAAAGAGGTTGGGTTTTAATCTAACTACTTAGCCTAACAACTAAACTAATAGCTTAACCTTAACCAAACAACTTAAATAAAGAATTTAATTTATAAGTAGTTAGTACTAAACGTTTTCATAAGAGGGGGGTTCATATGAATCTACTGGCGTTGCGGATTATGTTTGTTGTAGGCAGTATGATCGTTGGGTATCAGACCATGGATCCTAAACAGGCGATCTATGGTATCCTTTGGGGCGCGGCTGCCAGCTTAGGGATCATCTTGCTGGAAATGGGAATGCGCCGTGTTTCCATGCGCGGCCTTTCCAGCGCGGTATTCGGGCTTATTTTAGGGCTTATTATGGCCAAGCTTGTCAGTGACGCTTTTAAACTTGCCCCGATCACCCCGGAAAGCCTGTCGGTCATTAATGTGACGGCAACGCTTATCTTTTGTTATCTGGGGATGGCGATAGCGCTGCGCGGAAAAGATGAGTTCAATATTATTATCCCTTATGTGCGCCTTCGCCGGCAGGACCAGATAGAAGAAGTAGTGTTACTTGATACCAGCGTTATTATTGACGGCAGGATCCTGGATATCTTAAAGACGAAGTTTATTGAAGGAAAGATCGTTATCCCCCGTTTTGTTTTAAAGGAATTGCAGCAGATCGCTGATTCTACCGACCCGATCAAGCGGCAGCGGGGCCGCCGTGGTTTAGAGATCCTGCACGCCGTCCAGAAGGAAGCGGCATTGTCTTTGAGCTTCCATGAAGAAGAATTCCCTGAAGTCCTGGAAGTGGATTCCAAGCTGGTTAAATTGGCAAAATTACTGGAAGCGCGGATCTTGACCGTTGATTTTAATTTAAACCGGGTGGCGACACTGCAGGGGGTCAAGGTCTTGAATATTAATGAGCTGTCTAATGCCTTGAAACAGGTGGTTTTTCCCGGCGAGCGCATGGAGATAAAATTGATCAAGGAAGGTAAAGAGTATAACCAGGCGGTCGGGTATCTTGAAGACGGCACGATGATCGTTGTCGAAGACGGGCGCAGGTCTATCGGCCAGGAGGTCAAAGCCGTGGTGACATCGGTCTTGCAGACTCCCGCCGGCAGGATCATTTTTACAAAAATGGAACGCTGATGCCTGTTACCGCACTTGTCCTTGCGGCAGGCCGGGGGCTGCGGCTGGGGGGGCGGGTAGCCAAACCGCTTGTTTTGATAAATTCAAAACCGATCCTGATGTATTCATTGGAGACGTTCCAGAAGCACAGGGACATCGATAATATCATAGTCGTGGTTTCAGAAGCTTTGCGCGATGAGGTGGATGCGCTGATAAAACGCTATCGTATCCGTAAAGTCACGCGGATCGTTCCCGGCGGCCTCCGCCGGCAGGATTCGGTCTTAAACGGCCTGCGCGCACTCCAACAGAAAAACGGCATGGTCTTGATCCATGATAGCGCTCGTCCGTTTATCGATAGCCGGACCATCTCCGCGGTCATCAAGGAGGCTCTTGTGTGCGGCGCGGCAATCGCGGCGGTAGCGGTGAAATCGACCATAAAAGAGGTTTTTGTTTCTTCAGGGAAAGCGCTCATCCGTAAGACATTAGACAGGGGGCGCCTTTGGGAGGCGCAGACGCCTCAGGTATTCAAGCAAGAGCTGCTTATGAAAGCGTGTAAGAAATTCGCGCTCTCTCAGGTTACCGATGACGCTATGTTCGTCGAAAAACTGGGCGTTCGGGTAAGGCTCGTGCCGGGTTCATATTCGAATATTAAGGTTACGACTCCGGAAGATATCATTGTCGCGCAGGCTTTGGCGCGCAATCGCCGGAAAATACGCGGCATATAACTATGGTTAAAACCGGTATAGGATATGATATTCATCGTTTTGTTAAAGGGCGCCGTTTATTTTTAGGAGGCGTTGAGATCCCGTATCCTAAAGGGTTATTGGGCCATTCCGACGCGGATGTCCTTTTACACGCGGTCTGCGACGCTTTATTGGGGGCGGCGGGTGCCGGAGATATCGGAGAGCACTTCCCCGATACCGACCGCCGGTATAAGGATATCTCCAGCGTGGAATTGCTCAGGCGCGTGGCGGCAGTCGTTAAATCAAAGAAGTATAAGATCAGTAATATCGACGCGGTCGTGATCCTGGAGGAGCCGAAACTCACTCAGTATAAGAAAAAGATCCGGGAAAAGATCTGTCGCGTCTTGAAGATAAACGCGGATCATGTCAATGTTAAAGCAAAGACCCATGAAGGCCTGGGTGTTATCGGAAAAGGCCTGGCGGTCTCCAGCTATTGCGTAGCGACGCTCAAGAGGGGGAGTTAAGACATGGAACTGGTATTGAATATCGTATTAATTCTTACGGGGTTGTTTGTGCTGAAGGTCTTAGTGATCTTCGTTTTCCTTAAAGATGAGGTCGCCGCCGCGCAAAAAAGGGACCCGGCTGCCAAGAGCCCCCTTGAAGTGGTCTTGTTGTATCAGGGGCTGCACGCGCTCCTGAGCCATCGTATAGCCCATTTTTTCTATAAGAAAAAGTTTTATTTGTTCGCGCGGCTGATAAGTCAAGTGTCCCGGTATTTTACCGGTATCGAGATCCATCCGGGGGCACGGATCGGCCGCCGGTTCTTTATCGATCATGGTTTCGGCGTGGTGATCGGTGAGACGGCGGTTGTCGGAGATGATGTTCTTTTGTACCAGGGGGTCACCCTCGGTGGGACCGGCCTTGAAAAAGGAAAGCGCCACCCGACTATCGGTAATAATGTTGTCGTCGGGGCGGGCGCCAAGGTCCTGGGGAATATTACTATCGGTGATAATTCTTATATCGGGGCAAACGCGGTCGTGATCAAAGATGTCCCGGTGAATTCCACGGTCGTCGGCATCCCGGGCAGGATCACTAAACAGGACGGCAAGAAAATTGACATAAGCCTCGATCACGCCCATGTCCTTGACCCGATCAAGCAGAATATGGATGAATTGGAAAAACGCATAGAAAAATTAGAGCACGGCCAACAATAAATTACAATGCCCATCCGGATCTATAATTCTCTCACCCGAAAAAAAGAGGAGTTCATCCCTCAGTCCCATCCGGTTATCACGATGTATACCTGCGGAGTAACGGTTTATGACGCCTGCCATATCGGCCATGCCCGCAGCCTCTATATTTTCGAAGTGATCAGGCGGTATCTGGAGTACCGGGGGTATACCGTGCGTTTTGTGCGCAATATCACCGATATCGACGATAAGATCATCAACCGCGCCAATGAGCTTCAGGTTCATTGGGAGGAGCTGGTCGCGCAATACATCGATAGCTATTATGAGGACCTCGGCATCTTAGGGGTACGCCGCGGGATAGAGGATAAGGGCCGGGAGCCGTGCGCGACGCGCAATATTCCTGAGATGATCGCGTTTATCAAGGATTTACTGGATAAAGGCTACGCGTACGTCTCGGAGAGCGGGGTGTATTTTAGCGTGCGAAAATTCAAGGATTACGGCAAGTTATCCGGACAGAGCATTGACCAGATGTTGACCGGAGTGCGTAAAAGCTCCGATGAAGCTAAATTTGATCCGCTTGACTTCGCTTTATGGAAGAGGTCAAAGCCGGAAGAGCCGTTTTGGGAGAGCCCCTGGGGTAAAGGGCGGCCCGGCTGGCATATCGAATGTTCTGTCATGAGCCGGAAATACTTGAATACCCGCACGCTTGATATTCACGCGGGGGGCAGGGATCTGATCTTTCCGCATCATGAGAACGAATTGGCGCAGAGCGAGGCTCAAAGCGGGGAGTGCTTCGCGAAATACTGGATACACCACGGCCTCTTGACGATCAACGGCCAGAAGATGTCCAAATCCCTGGGGAATTTTATCACTATCAAGGATTTTATGCGGAAGTTCCGGAATGCCGATCTGCTGAAATTATTTTTTTTAGCCGCGCATTATTCTCATCCGGTGGATTATACCGACGAGAAGATCCAGGAATCAAAGCAGGCTTGGGTGAGGATCATGAACTTGATGGAAAAGCTTGAAAAGAAAGCGGCCGCGCCAAACGGGGCCGCAGAGAGGCACGTTGAGATCGATAAGATAAAAGTCCGGTTCACCGAGGCTATGGATGATGATTTTAATACCCCTCAAGCGCTGGCGGCGCTCTTTGAATTAGTCAATATAACGAATAAGAAAATAGATGATGCCGGTTTTATTTCCGCGGCTTCTGTCGCGTTGAAAGAATTGTTTGGCGTGCTGGGTATTGCGGTGAGCTCTCCGAAAGAAGGGCCTTCATCTGAAGATCAGACTATTGACGCGAAGATCGCTGAAAGGAACAATGCCCGCAAGAACAGGGATTTTGCTTTAGCGGATAAATTACGCAAAGATCTGGATGAGGCGGGTGTCGTTATAGAAGATTCTAAAGAAGGCACGACCTGGCGCAGGAAATTGTAAGATTGGCAACGCTAAATTAAAAATGAGCAGTGTTGGAATGAGTTTTAATGTTTTACTTTAAGCGCACATTTGAAAACTTTCGGCACAGGGGTTTTATCTGTAGTGCGCAAAGAATTACGGCGAGTTGCAGCACGCTCTTTACGTAAGTCTATAGCGTAAACGAGCCGTAAACTGCAGCGCACGGCGAAAGTTTTTTGTGCGCGTAAGTAAAACATTAAAACTCACGTGTAACATTTTGCAGGATGAATATCCATAGGATGAGAATGAAGAACAAATTTATCACGTTCGAGGGGTCGGAGGGCTGCGGCAAGAGCACGCAGTCAAGACTTTTGGCAGCGTTCTTAAAGCGTAGAGGCTTCGATGTCGTCTATATCCGTGAGCCCGGGGGTACAAAGATCAGCGAGAAGATACGCCGGATCCTGCTGGACGCGAAGAACGATTCCATGGCCTCAACGGCAGAAATGCTTTTGTACATGGCCGCGCGCGCGCAGATCGTTAACGAGGTGATCAAACCCTCACTCCTTAAGGGCAAGGTCGTTATCTGCGACCGGTTCCTTGATTCGACGCTTGCGTATCAGGGCTTTGGCTTAGGGATGGATATAGAGTTTATTAAAAAAGTGGGTGATTTCGTTACGGGAGGCATTAAACCTGATCTGACGGTATTTCTTGACCTTCCCGTTCATAAGGGGCTTAAACACCGCGAATTCACTAAAGACCGTATTGAACAAAGGTCTTTTAATTACCATTTGCGGGTCAGGAACGGCTATTTAAAACTCAGCCGCCAGGAACCCAAGAGGATCAGGATCGTAAAATTAGAGAAAGAAAAATCAATGACACAGGAGAAAATAAGGGCTTTAGTTCTGGCGCTTATTTGAGGGAACCGATGACGTTCGCTGATATATACGGTCAGGATGCGGCAATAGAACGGATAAAGCAATATTTGCGCGCCGGTACTATTACCGGAACGTATCTTTTTTCCGGCCCGCAAGGTGTCGGCAAGACTTCCGTCGCCCAGACAATGGCAGCGGCGCTCAATTGCCTTAAGGAGGACGATGATGCCTGTGGAGAATGCTCCTCCTGTAAAAAAATAAGCAAGAGGCAGCATCCCGATGTTCATATGGTCAATGACCTGGACGCCGGAGGGGTCCCTGAAGAGCCGGAGGGCGGCGTTGGATATAAAAGCCGTAAACTCCAGGAGCCTGGCGAAGAGATCAAGATCGAGGGTATCCGGCAGTTGCAGAAAGAAATAAATTTACGGCCGTATGAAGGAAGAAAAAAAGTTTTTATTGTCCAAGAAGCGCATACCATGACCCTTGAGGCGGCCCACGCGTTCTTAAAAACACTGGAAGAGCCGCCCGCGAACAGCGTCATTATACTGGTGAGTTCCAAACCGTCGTTGTTGTTAAATACGATCATTTCCCGGTGTAAGGTCTTTAAGTTCGCTCCTTTGAAGCGTGATACCCTGGAAGATATTTTACGCAAGTCCGCTCATCTTGATGAAGCGCTTATTCATTATTTGTCTTTTTTCTGCGAAGGAAGCATAGGGAGAGCGCTGCATTTAAAAGACAGCGATGTCCTGGAGCAGAAGAATAAAGTGATCGATGAGTTCGTTTCCGCGGGCTTCACCGAACCTGCGGACCTGCAGAAATCCGGCCGGGAAGGTTTGCGCCGGCACTTGAATATCCTGGCGAGCTGGTTCAGGGATGTTTATTTGTTGAAATCGGGCCTGTCGCGGGATGATTGTATCCACCGGGACCGCGCGGATGAGCTGCATCAATTTGCCGGGCGTTATAGTTATCCCGAGCTTGATGAAATATTTACGGTGATCGTTGATTCGTTACGGTATTGCGAACAAAACCTGAATATGCGGCTGGTCGTGTCCAATATCCAGGCTCAATTAAAGCGTTAACTGCGGAGTAGGTTTAACCTAACTTAAATATGGAAAAATTAATCTTGGTGCGCCTGAGGGATTCAGGCCAGAGTTTTTTGTATAATGCTTTTGAAATAAGCGTGAAAGAAGGCGATTATGTCATTGTCGAGCATGACCGGGGGCTTGATTACGGGCAGGTATCTTCCGTCAAGGTGCAGGTAGACGCGAAGTCTAAACAGGCGCCGAAAAAAATGCTGCGGCTTGCCAAAGAAAGCGACCTGCGCCAGATCGACGAAAACAGGGCGAAATCACGGGAAGCTTATGCTACCTGCGCGCGTAAGATCGATGAACATAAACTCGATATGAAGCTGGTCCACGCGGAATATTCCTTTGACCGCACGAAGATCGTTTTTTATTTTACCGCCGGCGGCAGGGTCGATTTCAGGGATCTCGTTAAAGACCTGGCTAAGATCTTTAAGGCGAGGATAGAATTGCGCCAGATCGGCGTGCGGGATGAAGCCCGGCTTTTTGGAGGGTTCGGCCCCTGCGGAAGGGAGTTATGCTGCGCGCGCTTCCTGAAAGATTTTGAGCCGGTGACGATCAAGATGGCAAAAGAAGAAGGCTTGCCGCTTAATCCGCCGAAGATCTCGGGTATTTGCGGGAGGCTGATGTGCTGCCTGTATTTTGAATATGAAACCTATAAGAACCTGGCAAAGGGGCTGCCTCGTGAAGGCGAACGGCTGCATCTGCCTACGGGGAAGGGAAAGGTCGTCAGCGTCAATGTCTTTAAACGCACGGCGATGGTTGAGCTTGAAGACGGCTCGCATGTTGAGATGGACTATAAAGATAAACATTATAAGGAAAGCAAAGACGCTAAGGACACTAAAGACGCCTTGGATCCCAAGGACGCCAGAGATGCCGCTTAAATAAAATGAAGAAAAAATTCTATATTACAACGCCGCTCTATTATGTGAATGCCTCTCCGCATATCGGGCATTCTTATACTAATATCGCTTGTGACGCGATCGCGCGGTATATGCGCCAGTCGCTTGGCAAGCAGCAGGTGCGGTTTTTGACCGGGACTGACGAACACGGCCAAAAGATCCAGAAGGCCGCGCAGGCGCAAGGCCTGACGCCGATCGCCTTTGTCGATAAAACCGTGCTGCAATTCAAAGCCCTCTGGGAAAAACTGGATATTTCGTTCGATGATTTTATCCGTACCACTGAAAGCCGCCATGTCCGGTTCGTGCAGGATGCTTTGCGGATCCTTTACGCGAAGGGCGAGATCTATAAAGATAAATATGAAGGCCTCTATTGCACGCCGTGCGAGAATTTCTGGCTGCAGCAGCAGGCCCCTGATAATCTGTGCCCTGATTGCAAAAGGCCGGTCGAACGGATATCCGAGGAGAATTATTTCTTTAATTTAAGCAAGCATCAATCCTGGCTCATGGAATATATCCGCAAGAACCCCGGATTCATTAAGCCGGAAAGCCGCAGGAATGAAGTGATGAGCTTCCTGGAGCTCAATACCCTGGCTCCTTTGTGTATCTCGCGCCCTAAAGAGCGCCTGGGGTGGGGGATACAGCTGCCGTTCTCCGTCGATCATGTTACCTATGTCTGGTTCGACGCGCTCCTGAATTACACCAGCGCGGTAGGAAGCTTCGATAAGAACGGCGCTTATGTTTCAGAGTGGTGGCCGGCAGACCTTCAGTTGATCGGAAAAGATATTTTGCGTCATCACGCCATATACTGGCCGATCATGCTGCGCGCGCTGGGGATCGCTCCCGCGCGCACGGTGTTCGCCCACGGATGGTGGATGATCAATGAAGATAAGATGTCAAAGTCAAAAGGAAACGCGGTCAATCCGCTCGATATGGTCAATAAGTTCGGAATAGATGTGTACCGTTATTTCCTGCTCAGGGACGTGCCCTTCGGCCTCGACGGTAACTTTTCCGAAGACGCCATCATTAAACGCTTCAATAGCGATCTTGCCAATGACCTGGGTAATCTGGTGTACCGGACCCTGACCATGGTTGAGAAATATTTCTCGGGGAATATCCCGGAACCCGACGGCCGGATAAAGGACGGTTCTGCTGAGGCGATCAGGGAAAAAATGCGGCATTTAGGTGAAGGTATCGCTGCAGCTATCGGGATCGATAGCCATTATAATTTCGCTCACGCGTTGGAGCGCATCTGGGAAGTCATAAACGCGGCTAATAAATATGTTGAAGAGACAAAGCCGTGGAACCTGGCCAAGGAGAATAAAACGCAGGAATTAAAGGCTTTTATCCGCCTTTTAGTCGATGTCCTCAAGGCGGTGAGCAGCGCGCTTCTGCCGTTTATGCCTTCTACTGCCGCGGCAATACAGGCGCAGGTCGGCACAGACCGCATTATTAAAGGCAGTCCTTTGTTCCCGCGTATAGATACTAAGCCGCCCAGGAAGAATTAAAGCATGACTACTGATCTTCAACCTCTCCTGATCGATACCCATTGCCATATTGATTACCCTGAGTTTGACCGGGACCGTGACCTGATCCTGCGGAGCCTGCCGGCGCAGGGCCTTGAATATATGATCAATGTGGGCTCTACCATCGAGGGGTCGCTTAATTCGGTAGCGTTAGCAAAACAATATGAACGGGTTTTTGCCGTAGTAGGCGTGCATCCGCATGACGCGGCATCCTTCGACAGCGTTTCACTCGGCACATTAAGGAGCCTTGCCATCGAAGAGAAAGTCGTCGCGGTCGGGGAAACAGGTTTGGATTATTTTAAGAATTATTCCCCCGCGGACCAGCAACAGAAAGTCTTTTCCATCATGCTTGACCTGGCAAAAGAGCAGGGGCTTCCCGTGGTGGTCCATTGCCGGCAGGCGGAAACGGATTGCTTAAGGGTCCTGAGGGAGAAAATGCCGTTACGCGCGGTGGTGCACTGTTTTTCCGGCGACGAGCGCTTCTTAAGAGATTGTCTTGAATTGGGATTCTTTGTTTCTTTTACCGCGAATATCACCTATAAGAAAGCCCGGGACCTGCGGGACGTCCTGAAATCAGTTCCGCTCGAACGCCTGATGCTTGAGACGGACACGCCGTATTTGTCCCCCGAAGGCTTACGCGGCAGGCGCAATGAGCCGGCAAATGTCCGATATGTCGCGGAAACAGTTGCGCTGATCAAGGGGGTAAGCATTGAGGAAATAGCACGCCAAACCAGCTCCAACGCGAAAGCATTTTTTAACCTTAATAAAAGAAGTTTAATTAAACCATGAAAATATGAATATAAGAACGCTTGAGTGGAAGAATAACGCGGTTGTGATCATCGACCAGACTTTGCTGCCGGGGAAGTTAAAATATCTTCATATAAAAGACGTTAAGGCGCTGTGGCAGGCCATCAAAGAGTTAAAGGTCCGTGGAGCGCCGGCATTAGGCGCGGCTGCGGCTTTCGGAGTATATCTTGGCGTCAAGGATGCCCAGGTGAGGGAGCCCCGTAAATTCCTGGGGCTCGTTAAAGCGGTGTCTGTGTATCTCGGCTCAAGCCGCCCGACCGCGGTCAATCTTTTTTGGGGGCTTACGCGTATGCGCCGCGCCGCTGAATCCTGCGCCGCAGAAACGGTTGATTTTATAAAAGAGCGCCTGTTGCGGGAGGCGTGCGCCGTTGTCGAAGAAGATAGGTTAGCCTGCCGCGATATCGGGAAATTCGGCGCGAAGCTTATCAGGGATGGTGATACCCTCTTGACGGTATGCAACGCCGGGATCCTCGCGACGATTGATTATGGCACGGCATTGGGGGTCATGTATCGCGCGAAAGAAGAGGGAAGGCGTTTTAAGGTATATGCCTGTGAAACGCGACCGCTTTTGCAGGGGGCGCGGCTTACGAGTTGGGAATTAAGCAGGCAGGGGATCGATGTTACCTTGATCTGCGATAATATGGCGGCGTCTTTAATGCGGCAGGGGCGTATCTCAAAAGTCATCGCCGGCGCGGACAGGATCGCTTTGAACGGCGATGCCGCCAATAAGATCGGGACTTACAGCTTGGCGGTCTTGTGCCGGTATCATAAGGTCCCTTTTTATATGGCAGCGCCGGTATCCAGCTTCGACCCGAAGATCTCAAGCGGCAGGGATATTCCCGTTGAAGAGCGCGCTGCTTCGGAAATTACAGATATGTTTTTTAAGCGGAGAATCGCTCCTGCCGGAGTGAACGTATATAATCCTGCTTTTGATGTAACGCCTCATGAGCTGATCAGCGCTATTATTACGGATAAGGGGATCATTAGGCAGCCGGATAGGCAAAAGATCAATCAGTTGTTGATGGCTGATAGTCGATAGGCCATGGACCGTGGACTATGGACTAACGGCCAATTTAAGGAAGTATGTTGATGTCAATAAAACGAGTGGGGGAGTTCGGCCTGATTGACCGTCTGAAAAGGACGATCAAAACAGATGCTTCGGTCGTTAAGGGTATTGGCGATGATTGCGCGGTGATCGATTATAATGCCCGGGAATACCTTTTATTGACCGCGGATATGATCGTAGAGAAGGTTGATTTTACTCTGAAGGATAAGCCGTATTGGATAGGCCATAAAGCTTTGGCTGTGTCTCTCAGCGATATTGCCGCCTGCGGCGGCCTGCCGCGATATGCCCTTGTTTCGCTGGGGATCCCGGTTCGGACGCGGGTTCAATTTGTCGATGAAATTTACCGGGGGATGCGCGTCCTGGCGAAGCGCTTTGGGGTGAATATCGTCGGCGGTGATATAAGCCGCTCACCTGTGGTAACCATCGATGTTTCCCTGGCCGGTTTTGTTGAGAAGAAAATGCTCGTGCTTCGTCAAGCGGCCGCGGAAGGAGACCACATACTCGTGAGCGGAAAACTCGGCGGTTCCTTGAAAAGCGGGCGGCATTTGAAGTTTATCCCTAAGCTTAAGGAAGCCCGTTTCCTGGTGGAAAACTTTAAGGTCACCGCGATGATAGATATTTCCGATGGATTGCTGCAGGACCTCTCCCATATATTAAAAGCCAGTAATGCCGGCGCTGTAATTTATGAGAGATTGTTGCCGCTCCATAAGGACGCGGGGAGCGTTCAGTCGGCGGTATCATCGGGAGAAGATTTTGAATTGTTGTTTACCATGCCCGCGCGGGAAGCGCGGCGTTTAACGGCGTGTAGCGGTGATTTCCGGGTTGTAGGTGAGATCACGCGTCAAGAAAACGGTTTCCTCCTGGTGGATAGGCGGGGGGTGGGGCGAAAGGCCGCGGCCTCGGGATACCGTCATTTCTAATAAAAGATCATATGGATATTACATGCGGGTCTGTTAAGGATACGTTAGCGCTTGGCAGGGTAATAGCGCGGTATCTTAGGCCAGGCGATATTGTTTGTTTATACGGGGCACTTGGAGCGGGTAAGACGGTCTTGTCGAAGGGGATCGCCTGGGGGTTGGGGATCCCGAAAGAAGAAGTGATCAGCCCTACTTTTGTGCTTATCCGGCAGTATCCCGGGCGTATCACGTTGAACCATTTTGACCTTTACCGCTTGGACGGCTTGATGGATATCGCGGTATTGGGGTATGAGGAATACTTGTATGGTGAGGGAGTTTCGGTTATTGAATGGGCGGACCGTTTGGAGGCGCTGGCCCCTCAGGAATCCTTGAAGGTCGAATTAGAGGTTTTAGGCGCTCAGAAAGGGCGTTTGATCAGGCTGACTGCGGCAGGTAAGAGGTATGAGGAGCTTCTTTTACAATTGAGACTTGAGTTAAGTAAGAAAGTACGTTCTAAGAGGAAATAGTAAGATAAATTTTAAAATTGTGCCTTAAGCCTAACCATGCCGGATTGGTTGGTATGCCGCTTTCTGCGGCAGCCTTTAACCTTCCTTTGATATTTATACTTTAGTCTTTATCATTAAGATGTGTAGTATTTTGTTTTTTGATTAACTGGTATGTATAGTACAGAACCGAGGTGGCTATATGAAAATTCTGGCGCTGGATACTTCAACTAAATTCTTGTCTTTAGGTATTAGTGATGGTAAAAAGATATATGAGTGCTCTCTTGAGGTAGGCGTAAAATTATCTTCGCTGCTTATGCCGACGATAAAACGGGCCCTGGAGAGCGCGCGTATGGGCCTTGGTGATATTGATTTTTTTGCCTGTGGATTAGGCCCGGGATCTTTTACCGGTATTCGGGTGGGGATTGCCGCGGTTAAGGCCCTGGCGTGGTCGCTTGAGAAACCGCTTGTCGGTATCCCGACGCTTGACAGTCTCGCGCGGGGCATTTTCCTGAGCGAGCAGGGTATTGCCGGGGCCGCTGATGTTTGTCACGGGCTCAGGCAGGAGGATATCGTTATTGTGCCGGTCATTGACGCTAAGCGAAAGATGTTCTATAGTAGTGTTTATAAGCTTAGAGGCAGGGATCTTAAACGGGTATCCCCGTATTTCCTGTTAAGTCCTCAGGAATTATCCGTGAAGATCCTTTCCCACTGTGGCGGTAAAAAAGGAAAGGTCACGCTATTTTTCGCCGGTGACGGAGTTGAGCTTTACCGGCAGGCGAGAGCGCAAGGCCCGGGCAGGGAGGTGGTGTTGGATAAAGATTGCTGGTATCCGCGACCGCGTCATATGATCGCTCTCGCCCAGGAAAAGATCTCCTCGGCAAAAGTGTCTAACGCTTATGAGTTAAAACCGTTATATCTTTATCCTAAAGAATGTCAGATCAGAGAGATAAAAGAGTTTAAGAAATAACTCTAATATAAAAATAGGTAATTCTGAGTAAGTTTAGGTAAGTATTAATAGATAATATTAAATAAATATAAGTAATAATAGGTAAGTTTGAGTAAGTCTTAACAGTTAAATCTAAGTAAATGTAAGTAAGTTTAAGTAACAACATATTGCTCATAAGGTAATAATAAGTAAGTTTAAGTAAGTACAAGTAATATTAATTGTGGAGATGAATATCGTGCAGCGCGTGGATATTGGTTATAGGCCGACATGGGCAGAGATTGATCTGGGCCATTTAGCGTATAATTACCGTCAGGTAAAAAAACTTGTCGGCTCAGATGTAAAGATCATGGCGTGCGTTAAGGCTGACGCGTACGGGCACGGCATTATTCCTGTAGCCTCGAAATTAGTAGCAAGCGGTGTAAATTATTTATCTGTTGCTTCCATCGATGAAGCGATAACGCTTAGGCAGGCAAAGATTTTCGCGCCTATTTTGGTGCTCGGAATGGTGCTTAAGAAAGATATTGAGCCTCTGTTTCGCTATAACATAAGTCAAACAGTTTGTTCTGAAGAGTTGGCGGTCGCGTTAAATGCGATGGCTAAACGCAAGGGAAAGCTTCTGAATATCCATGTTAAGGTTGATACCGGCATGGGAAGGATCGGCGTTTTACATCATGAGGCCTTTCATTTTATTAAAAGGCTTGAGAAGCTCAAGAATATTAATATTGAAGGGGTTGCCACGCACTTATCGTGCGCGGACGTGAACAGGAATTTTACGATCTATCAGCTCGATATTTTTGAACGCTTGGTTGATGACCTCTGCAAGAGCGGCACCCGTATCCCGCTTTTTCACGCCGCAAACAGCGTCGGCGTTGCTTTATATGAGAACAGCCATTTTAATATGGTCCGTCCCGGGCTCATGTTATACGGCTTGTATCCTCGGGATAACATCCGTATCCCCCTGAAGCCTGTTATGAGCCTTAAGACCAGGGTAGTATATGTTAAGAGAGTGCCGAAAGGATGGGGCATCAGTTACGGCCATGCCTATGTCACCGAGAAGGAAACGTATATCGCGACCCTGCCCATCGGTTATGGAGACGGATATCCGCGTAATCTTTCCAATGCCGCTCCGGTCATTATTAATAATAAATTAATGAAAATAAACGGTATGGTTTGCATGGACCAGGTAATGATCGATGTCGGCAGTTATCCGGTGCGTGTCGGCGATGAAGTGATCCTGATCGGTTCCCATGGCAAAAATAAGATCTCCACAGAACAGCTTGCCAAATTATCAGGGACTATCCCCTATGAGATCGCCTGCGGCTTAGGCAGCCGTGTCCCCCGCGTTTACGTTTAGTCGCCAGTCTCCAGTGCCCCAGTCTATAGTCAAAATATAAATAAAAATGTTTGTTGTCTCATAATTAATCTACTTGTTCTTCGTATGACACAACTCGCAGGTCAACTCTCAACAAGCTCGGGGCGAGCAAGTCGCATGTCACAAGACACAAGACACATGTCGTCGATAGTCCACAGTCCATGGTTACAGGTTATGGTTAAGGTTAGGATATTAGTGTAGTTGTTAGGTTAGGAAACTTGGGTTATTGAACGTTAATGATAAAGGTTAAAGTCTAAAGAACAAAGGAAGTCCAAAGAATAAAGGTTAAATTTTAAAATTAAACCTTAAACCTTCCTTTGTTATTTATCCTTTAGACTTTAGACTTATCTTACTATTTATTGTTTTAAACCAAACTCCTTTACCCAACTACTAAACTAATATCTTTACCCTTACCTAACTACAAATAATAATAAACTCGCCAGTCCATAATCAATAAAGTCAAAAGGCAAAAGTAATGTATAAACCTTTTTATTTAACTTTCGACTTTTTTACGCGATAACCGATAACACCCGGCGCTAATCGCACCCAGCCTCATTGGTGTGGCTGGGTATGCGGCTTTCTGCCGCGGAATTGCGCGGGTGTAACGCTTTCTGCCCAGCAAGGGCGCACCCAGCATTCCGATATGCTGGGGTGCTGCGCAGCCGATAACCGAGTCTATGGCACTGAAGTAATAAAATAGAGGCTGAAGATGAGGACGACGATGTGGCTTAAGAAGACGGAAAGGAATGGGCTTAAGATCCCCGCTTTTCCCAGAGCAATACTGACCGCGTTGAGGACGTAATATAGAAATCCGACGATGAGGGATACTCCCAATGAAGAAAGGCCTGTCGCGCGTTTCCTGATTATAAATGAGAACGGTATCCCTAAAAGAGTTATGACGATGGTGGTAAAGGGAAGGGCGAAGCGTTGATAGAGATCGACTTTGAGGTTCCTGATGACGCTTGCCGCCCCGCTTCTGGATAATTTTAAGATATGGTTGTCCAGTTGCGCGGTTGTCATAAAATCCGGTCGCTGCCCCTGATTTAAGAAGTCCTCAGGCGATTCGGTGATGGACATGATCTGCTCTTCAAGGAAGAGCGGCTCCTGGATCGAGCCTGTTTCATCGAAGGTATAGGTGATGCAGTGATAAAATTTCCATGACCCATTCTCATAGACTCCCCGGTTTGCCATTATTTTCCTGACAATATTTTGTTTTTCATCATGTTCGAGTATGACGATCCCTTCCATGGTGCTGGTGACAGGATTGAATGAATTGGCGAAATAGAGGCGGTTTTTCAGCCCGTACATGGAAAGGTTGCGGATGATATCGGGAGTTTTGTTCTTTAAATCTTTTCCGCCGGTATCCATTTGTTCTTTGACCTTTTGGGCGAGCGCAGAGGCGGGCGGCACGATACGGTCATTTACCCAGAAAACCAGCACGCTGATCACTAAGCTGAAAATGATGACCGGACGGGTTATTTGGAAAATGCTTAAACCGGAGGAGCGCATTGCGATGACCTCGTTGTCGCGGTTAAGCTTCGCGAAGGTATAGAGTGTCGCCAGCAGGCAGGCGATCGGGACTACCTGCACAAATATGATCGGTAAATTAGCGATATAGTAGCGGTTAAGGAATTCAAGGCTGAGTTGCTGCTTTAAAATGACGTCCAGGTGGGAGAATAAATCGATAATGATATATAGAAAAAGAAAGGTAAAAAGGCAGCCGGTGAATAATCCCGCCACTGAATTTATTATGTAGCGTTCTAATATACGCATAGTCGATACGTCAGCAGTGTCCCGATCAAGCCGAATATGATATTCGGCAGCCAGAGAGCGATCTCCGGGTTCAGGTACCCTTGTAAACTTAACGCTTCAGCGCCTAACAATAAAAGGTAATAGACCCCGACGATGAGAAAGGCGATGCCGAAATTGATCGATTTTTCCCGGCGACGGGTAATGACCGCGAGCGGCATTCCCAGGAGAATAAAAACAAAGCAGGCGAAAGCAAGAGAGATCTTTTCGTTTATCTCAGTCAAAAGCGGTGTCGGATCGACCCCTTGCTTCTTGAGCTTGGTGACCTCGGAAGAGAGCTCCTGAATGGTCATATCTTTAGGCTTTTTTTCTATTTTATCTTTGTCTTTCAATTGGCTTAAGTTCAAAGACATGAAATAATTCTTAAAATTCAGCTTATAGAAGCTGTTAGGGTTATTCGGGTCGGGTTCATCCGCGGTGCCGTCAATAAGCTTGAGTTTGATCATGTTCTTCTCGGGGACGGCGATAAATTCGCCTTTTTTGGCGACAATGATGCGCGTCGGCTTATTTTCTCCCTGCGGTTCATAGATGCGGATATTATTCAGCTTATTTTGTTCTATGGAGTATATGAATAAAATATACTGGTCGAAAGAGTTGATGAATACGCCCGGTTCCAGGGCGGCAGTGGGATTTTTGATGCCTACTTCCATAAGGGTCTTACGGGTCGCGAAATGCGCGTAGGGAATGACCCGGTCATTAAAGATGACCAGAATAAGGCTTAAGATCAAGCCGACGGTCAAAAGCGGCAGCGCTATGTTGAACATGTTGATCCCGCTTGCCCTGATGGCGATGATCTCATTGTCGCTGGAAAGCCGCCCTAATGACAGGAGTACCGCGACCAAAGCCGATATCGGCAGCGTGTAGGTCAAAAGGTAGGGCACCATAAACATGAATAACTTGGTGACGCTGAATATGTCGACTCCTTTATTGATGACAAGGTCGGCGATCTTGACGAGATTGCCCAACACCATAACAAAGGTTAAGACAAACAAGCCTAAGATCAGCGGCCCGATGAATTCATTGAGGATATACGTGCGTAATACTTTCATAGTTTATCGGCACGAAGAGCATGGCGTTATAAAAGCAACTCCATTGCTGCTGTGCGTTTTTTGTGACCCGCTCGCCAAATCACTTGGGGGGTAAAATTAAGGTATGTCTTCAATCAGTTGGCTAATGTTAACACAAATACAATATGGGCGCCGGCATCTTTCAAGGCTAATGCCGCTTCAGAAGCGGTGGAGCCCGTGGTTAATACATCATCGACTAACAGGATATGTTTGCCTTTGAGTGAGTCCTTTTCTTTGATGGAAAAACTGTCTTTAACATTGATAGAGCGTTCATCGGCAACAAGGTCCGTCTGCGTCCTGGTATGGCGGTGCCTGAGAAGCGTATCCGTTAAAACATCTTTATTGAATGCGTCTGCGATATGCGTGCTTAATACCTGGGCCTGGTTGAATTCGCGTTCCCGTAATTTTGTCTTATGCAACGGGACCGGGACGATCAGGTCTATGACATCCATAGGCACATGATATTCATTGATGAAATCGATCATGAGCGCGCTTAAGGTCGCGCCCAGGTGCTGCTTGTTTTTATATTTAAAATCATGGATCAGCTCTTTGAGCGGCCCTTCGTAGACGCACGGGCTAAACGCCCGGTCAAAGTGCAATTTTTTCTTAAGGCAGCAAACGCAGATATTCTTGGTTATATGCGGCGCCTTTAATTGCCTGCCGCAACGATGACAGAAGGGAGGCAGATTCCTACGGATCTTCCTGCGGCATTCCGCGCAAACCAGGTTTTGGGCATTCAGCGCGAGTTTGCGCTTGCAGACCAGGCAGATCTTCGGATAAATGATATTGAGCAGGCTTTTGAGCGTATCTAAGAACAATATTTTGGCGTTAAAGCACTTCGGAAGCGGGTTATCCATGGACACCTCGAATTTTCCTGCCAAAACAGCAATTTACAATGATATATAATATCAATGAAATTGTTATTTGTCAACGCCAGATAACCGCCTCCCCTTGACACAACCTCTTAACGATAGTACAATACTTTCATGGAAAAACAGGACCTTTCTGAACTAAAAACAAAATTGATAGCGCTTTTAAAGAAAGATGCTTTTAAAAAAGGCAAATTCATCCTTTCTTCAGGCAAGGAAAGCAACTATTATCTGGACGGCAGGATCATTACCTTGACCCCGGAAGGCGCGTATCTGGTGGGAAGTATTATTTTAAAGCTTATTGAGAACCGGAAGATCGACGCTATCGGCGGTCCGACGTTAGGGGCGGACCCGATCGTCGGTGCGATCGCCGCGTTAAGCCATATTCAGGGCATTGTTTTGAAAACGTTTATTGTCAGGAAAGCGGCGAAAGAGCACGGGATGCAGCGTCAGGTCGAAGGCCCGGCATTAAAAGAAAAAGACCGTGTGATCCTGGTTGATGACGTGGCTACTTCAGGAAAAGCTTTGCTTGAAGCCAAAGAAGCGATGGATAAGATCGGAGTTATTATCGACCGGGCAGTGGTTATCGTCGACCGCGGTGAGGGCGCCCGGGAAAGCCTTGCAAAGGCCGGCCTGAAATTAGAGTCGATTTTTATGATAAAAGATCTTGACGTGTAAATAAGGTTTTATAGTGAAAACAAAACGTATTGTTGTTGTCGGCGCCGGCCCCGCCGGTATGATGGCGGCGATCAGGGCGGCCGCGCTGCAGCAGTCGGTCATTCTTATAGAAAAAAATCCTGTCGTAGGCAAAAAACTCCTTTTAAGCGGTAAGGGCAGATGTAATCTTACCAATTCCTGTGATTTCGATGCTTTTTTAACCCGTTTTTCTAAAAACAGTCAGTTTTTGCGCGATGCCTTTAACAAATTCTTCAATCGCGAACTCATGGATTTCTTTGAGGAGCGCGGTTTGCCTTTGAAAACCGAAAGGCAGTTGAGGGTCTTTCCTGTCACTGATTCTTCAGCCAGTGTGGTAAAAGTCCTTCTGGAAGAGCTCAGGAAGAACCGCGTTATCGTGCAGTATAAAACAACGGTCCGCGATCTGCTGATCAAAGACGGGAAAGCCGCGGGAGTTTTACTTGACGGCGGAAGAGAGCTTCCTGCCGACCGGGTTATTATCGCCACGGGAGGGGTATCCTACGCGTTTACCGGTTCGACAGGCGAGGGGTTGCGTATGGCTCAAAAGACAGGCCACGGCGTTACCCCGCTTCGGGCCGGGCTTGTCCCGCTGGTGGTAAAGGACAGGGATATTCTTTCTTTGGAAGGTTTGACCCTTAAGAATATCCGTTTAATTTTTAAAGATAAGAATAAGGAGATCGTCTCTGAGATCGGAGAGTTGTTATTTACCGGTTTTGGCATCTCGGGGCCTTTAGTTTTAACCTTGAGCGGCAAGGTCATCGACCTGCTGGAAGTAAGTAAAGAGGTCCTGGTTTTGGTCGATATGAAGCCGGCATTATCTTCTGAACAGCTCGATAACAGGCTGTTGCGTGAGTTTAAAGATAACGCCGTTAAGAGTATAAAAAATACATTAAAAACCCTGCTGCCGAAAAGCATGATCGATATAGTGATCCAGAGGGCCGATATCGACCCGGATAAAAAGGCCAATCAAGTCACTTCGCTTGAGCGTTTGAAGCTTTTGTCATTGCTGAAAGGCTTTCCTCTGGCTGTTACGCGCGCTTTACCGATCGAGGAAGCGATGGTCACGCGGGGAGGAGTATCATTAAAGGATATTAATCCGCGTACCATGGGCTCCCGCGTGGTTGGAGGATTGTTTTTTGCCGGTGAAATGATCGATGTGGATGCCGATACCGGCGGGTTTAACCTGCAGGCGGCGTTTTCTACCGGGTACCTGGCAGGCGAGAGCGCGGCGTTAGATTAAATGATGAAGGTTACAAGACACAAAGACACAGGACACAAGTAGTCGATGGTCTATAGTCCATGGTCCATGGTTTATTTTCATCCCGGATTTTCTGATCCCCGGATTAACTAGTCACGGATTGCCCTTTACTTGTGACTTGTGTCTGGTGTCTATAACATAAGTATTTCATTATGACTAAACTCTATCTTGCTTCTGATTCTCAGGCGCGCAAAAGATTGCTTAAGATATTCGGCTTGAAGTTCCGGGTGGTCTCAAGCGGTATTCAAGAAAAAGGGCAATCGTGCGGTTTGTCATATGAGTCATTGGTAAAACATAACGCTTTGCAAAAAGCCCGGGCAGTGGCGGGAAAAGTCCCCGGTGGCGTCATCGTCGGGGCGGACACTATCGTGGTGTGCGGAAAACGCATTTTCGGTAAACCCAAAGATCTCCCCTCTGCTCGTGTTATGTTAAAACGGCTTTCCGGGAAAGCGCAATGGATATATACCGGATTAGCCGTTATTAACAAAGACACGTCTAAAGAGCAGGTAGCTTGCGAGAAGACGTTGATCTATATGGATGCTTTGAGCGGCGCTGAGATCAACAGTTATTTCGCCTCTGTTTCCCCTTTGGATAAAGCCGGCAGCTTTGATATTCAGGGCAAGGGAGCGTTCTTTATACGTCGTATCGAAGGATGCTTCTATAATGTTGTCGGTATCCCTCTGCGTAAATTATACCTTATGTTTAAAAAGGCCGGGATAAAAATATTCGTGTTTGTCCCGGTTTTGTTCACTGCCGCTTTGGGCCTGTTGTGCGGTTGTACGACCGAATATAATATCGTTACCGGACAGCAGGAAACATATTACTATAGCACCGATAAAGAGGTCCAGATGGGGGCCGCTCTTTCCAAGGAGTTGGAAAAAGAGTATAAACTTGTGGATGATCCGCTGGTGCAGCAACGCGTAAGTGACCTGGGCGGAAAAATAGCGGCGGTCTGCGACCGTAAGGATATCGATTACCATTTCAAAGTTGTCAATGAAGATGAGGTCAACGCGGTATCTCTTCCCGGCGGTTATGTCTATGTTTTTAAGGGCTTGATGGATAAGGTTTCCGATGACGCGGAATTGGCGGGTGTTTTGGCCCATGAGGTCGGGCATATCGTTGCCCGGCACAGCATTAAAAAACTCCAGGGCGTTATGAGCTATGATTTCTTTCGTATACTGGTGGCGGTGGTCCCGGGGAGTGGTCCTGTCGGTGCCACCGCTGATGTCGCGTTTACGCAGCTTTTCTTAGGGTATGCCCGCGAGGATGAATTGCTCGCGGACCAGTTAGGCGCCCGCTACATAAAACGGGCGGGGTTTGATCCGCATAACATGATCACTTTCCTGAAGAAGCTGCAGGAGGTCAATCAGCGTAAACCGCTGGCCCCGATCAATTATTTTAAAACCCATCCCTATGTCCCTGACCGGATAAGAGTAGTGAAACAGGAAATAGGTGAACCGATCGATTTTACCGATTATATCAATATTCAGGATAAGAAGCACGAATAGACGGATATAGGCAAGGTAGAAGTGAAGTTTAAAGTCCAAAGGTTAAAGAACAAAGGAAGGCTTAAGTTTAAAGGTTAAATTTTAAAATTATAACTTAGACCTTTAAGCCTCCTTTGATATTTAGTCTTTAACCTTTATCATTAAGGAAAGTAAACGCATATGAGAAAAAAAACGATAATTTGTTTATTGCTGCTGGTGCTCCTGACTATGAAAAATGGTGTAGTGCCTTTACATGCGGAGTCAAAAATGGAAACTAAAAAGGCTTTTGAACGCAGTGATGAAACAAATCCTTTCGGGGTCTTGGAATTCTTGCCGTGGGACCATGAGTGGAATAATAACCTTTATGGCAAAGATAATGATCTGGAGAAGGTTGTCGCGCTTATGAAAGAAGCCGGCGTGGGCTGGGTAAGGATGGATTTTCTATGGGGTGATATTGAGCCGAGTTCAGGGGTCTTTAGCTTCGGCAAATACGACCATCTGGTTGAGCTTTTGTCCCGGAATCAGATCAATGTCCTGGGCATCCTGCTTTATAGCGCCGATTGGGCATCTTCCTGCGGAAAATGGAATTGCCCTCCCCGTGACAACGCGTTATTCGTTAATTACGCGGCTAAGGTCGTCTCGCGGTATAAAGATAAGGTCAAATACTGGGAAGTCTGGAATGAGCCTGATTCACGCACCTATTGGGAAGATCAGGACGGACTGAAAGGGTATTGCGTCTTATTGAAAGATGTTTATACCGCGCTCAAGGAAATAGATCCTGATTGTAAAGTCTTGAACGGAGGGTTCGCTAATGGGATCGCGAGCGTAAATCACTTGTATGATAATGGAGCTAAGGATTATTTTGACATTTTGAATATTCATATATTCGAATCGCCATTGAATGAGGGGGCGGATAAACGCGTGGCCGCGTATCCCCCTTTGGCGAAAAAGATCATGGTCAGGAACGCTGATGGGCATAAAAAGCTTTGGATCACGGAAGCCGGCTGTCCGGGTGTCCCTAAAAAAGCAAAAGTTCCCGGCTGGTGGATGGGGAGGAATCCCGATGAACAGGAGCAGGCAGCCTGGGTGAGGCAGGTATACGCGCAGTTGCTGAAATATAATGTTGTTGATAAGGTCTTTTGGGCTTTTTTCAGGGATACCAAGAAGCATTGGAACTCCGGGACTGATTATTTCGGCCTGGTGCGTTGGGATTTCCTTAAAAAGCCTTCATTTAAAGCTTACAAGAAATGTTATCGCGACTGGTTAAGGGGGAGATTATAGTAATATAGTACTATAATAGTCACAAGTCACATGACACAAGTCGCAGGCCTCATGTGGTCCATAGTCCATGGTCCACAGTAAAAGAATAAATATGGATTTGTGGCTTAAGACTGGGATGTTGGCGCACTGGTGGCTGGGGCACTGGATTAGCCGAAAACACTTGTTTTTTAGTAAAATAAAGGTGTATAATATTAATGTACATAAGCTGGCTTTTCAACTTGGTTTTGTTCTTCAGGAGGACACAATGATATAGTATGGCCGTTATCCGATGAGCAAGGGGAAGACGGTCTTTAATTTTTAGAGGCCCATATATTACAGTGAGGTGATTATGGGAAGAACTATTGAATGTAAAGGCAATTACCGGATCTTGGTGGTTGCCTGTTTTGTTTTACGCTGTCAGCAGCCTTAAGGAGAGTATGAGTCGAGCCGTCGTAACGGTGCGTATTTTAGAGAGCCTTATCGTCGCATACGCCTATTTTATCAGTGTCATGATCGGTGAGTTGTTTTTGTTTTGGTTCGGCGTTTCTTTCCCTTTATGGATGCCGTCAGGAATTATCCTGGCGGCAATTTTACTGCGGGGAAGGCGCGTTTGGCCGGGAGTTTTCCTGGGGGCTTGTGTAAGCAATGTGTGGTTATGCCTGTCCTTTGATTGCCTGCTAAAATTCATGCCTTTTGTTTTCTTAGGGGTAGCTGCCGCGACAGGGGATGTTTTGGCTGTCCTCACCGGAGCTTATATAATCCGGGAAACAATCGGCGATGAGAACCCTTTCCGGAGTTCGGAGCATATCCTTAAGTTTATTTTTTATGGGGTTTTTATCAGTGTTGTGATCAGTGTTACCTTTAAAAGCTTTGCTTTGATGATCGCGGGTATTATCCCTGTGCGTAGTTTTTCTTATACCTGGCTGAGCTGGTGGCGGCAGAGTTTTCTCGGCGCCCTCATTGTGGCTCCGTGTATAATAACGTTTTTGGATAAAACAGGCAAGTTCTCTCAGGAGCGCACGCTTTTTGAAGAGGTTGTTTTCCTTTTATGCATAACGGCTACTGCCGCGTACTGTTTTCAATTGTTTCCTTTTGAACGGTATTTGCCTCTATCGCTCTTTGTCCTGGCCCCGTTTTTTTTATGGGCGGTATTACGTTTGAACCAGAATATTATTTTCTTGTCTTTGTTCCTGCTCGCGGTTATCGCCTCGGTAGCTACCTCCGGCATCCACGGGCCGTTTGTGCACAGCGATATGAAGATCAGCACCCTTGAACTACAGATGTTCTTGGCGGTTGTTGCCGTAACGGTGCTTTTGTTCGACGGGCTTATCGCCGATAGGGCTCAGATGGAGCGCCTCCTGCGGGAAAGCGAAGAAAAGTCGCGCGCCCTTTCTGAGAATAACAGGGTCGGTATTACCCGTTACGACCAGGCGCTACGGTTCGTATATATAAATACCGCCGCAACGAAAGGATTTGACCTGTCCGTCGATTGTTTTATCGGCAAGACCGCGCGCGAGCTTTTGGGGGATTGTGATATTGTTGATTTCTGGGAACGCAGTATCAAGAACGTTTTTGATACTAAAACGCAATGCGATCTTGAGTATCGCTTTCAAGGATATTGGTTCCAGTGGCAGCTTTTTCCGGAATTTGACCGTTGGGGGGTTGTTGTTTCGGTGGCCGGCTCCAGCATAGATATAACTGAAGGTAAGGCCGTTCAAGAGTCTCTAAAGCATAGTGAGCAGCGGTTGAAATTACTGGTAGAGAATTCGCAGGATATCATCGTGATGCAGGACCCGGAGGGGAAATACATTTATTACAATGGTTCTCCTGTTTACGGCCTTAAAGCCGAAGATGTATTGAATAAAACTCCCTACGATCTGTTCGACACGCTTGCCGCGGCAAAGATCATGTCGAGCTTAACTCAGGTAGCTGCTACGGGTAAAGTGATCAGCTTTGAACATGATGTCCTCTGGTCGGGCAAAAGGATGTATTTTATTAACCAGATGTATCCGGTCAGCAATGAGCAGGGCGAGCTGGTGAGCGTCGGGACCATTTCGCGTAACATTGTTGAATTGAAAGAAGCCGAGGAAGCGTTACGGTTAAGTGAAGAGCGGTTTAGGGCCCTGACATCGTTATCGTTCGCGGGTGTCTATCTTACCGACAGCAGGGGAAAATATTTATATGTCAATCAGCATTGGTCTGAAATGTGCGGATTGTCGTTTGAAGAGGCCTTGGGTGACGGCTGGCTGCAGCGTGTGCATCCTGATGACTTGAAAAAAGTTAAAGAAAAATGGGACAAAATGGTCAAGGCCGGCGGGAATTGGTCTCTTGAATACCGGTTCCTTGATGAGCGGGGCGCTCTTGTCACCGTCATGAGCTATTCTGAAGCTTTAAAGGATGACGCGGGCAATATTTTAGGTTATGTCGGCACCAATGTCGATATCTCTGAACGTATCGCGGCCGAAGAGAAGATCAAAGACGCGCTGAAAGAAAAAGAGCTCCTGTTAAAAGAGATACATCACCGGGTAAAGAATAACCTGCAAATAATCTCCAGTCTTTTTAACCTGCAATCCAAGGGGATTAAAAATAAGCAGATCTTAAGTATCTTTCGTGAAAGCAATAACCGGGTCAAGTCGATGGCGCTTCTGCATGAAAAATTGTATAAGACCTATGATCTCGGAAAAATCGCGTTCCGTGATTATGTCGAGAGTCTGGTGACCGATCTTTTCCGTTCATATAAGACCAATGGCGCGCTTGTCGGTTTTTCGCTGGAAATAAAGGACATTTTTCTTTCTCTCGATAAATCGCTGCCGTGCGGTTTGATCATTAATGAACTGGTTTCTAATGCCTTGAAATACGCGTTCCCGAAAAAGCGTAAGGGAAGCGTTAAGATAAGCTTTGGTTTGCGGGAAAACGGTATTTACGAGATGACCGTCAGTGATGACGGGGTCGGCTTTCCCTCGGATATCGATTTCGAGAATACCGGATCATTGGGCTTGCAATTAGTTAATTCCCTGGTTGAGCAGATGAATGGTTCGATCACGCTTAACAGGAGCGAGGGGACTATCTTTTATATAACATTTCCGAAGTAAAGAATAAGGCTTCTTCTTTTTGCCGGTACGCGGCCTGCCTGCCGGCAGGCAGGCTTTCTGGCCAGCAAGGACGCACCCAGCATTCCTCTTAAGCTGGGGTGCTGGCGTTACACCCGGCGCTTATAGCACCCAGCCTAATTGGAGCGGCTGGGTACGCCGCTTGCTGCGGCGGTATTGCGCCGGTACGCGGCTTTCTGCCGCGGAAAACGCTTTCAAAATGCCCCGAAATACCCTTGAAACCTTACCTATATATACGTTACACTTAGTATAATATTCTATCCAAAATAATCGGTAACCACAATTCGCTTAAATGAAGCTAAAATCCAATAAAACCGTTAAGATCATTTCTTTATTTCTATGTTTTCTGCTTTGTTTTGAGCAATCGGGTTTCGCTCAGGCCGCCGCGGTAGAACTGAACATCGCCGGAAAATTGGCGGGCATTCGTAGCCATTTCGTCCAGGAATCATTCCGGCCTATGCATTTAAGGTCGCTTTCTTATGATACGCTTAACAATAATTTCAGGCTTCTTTTGGACAAGGGAAACTTAAAAGAACCGAAAACATCCCAGGTCGAAGAAACCACCCGGCAGCTTCTGCAATATTTTTTTATAGGGGTAAGCCTTCCCAATGACTGCTTTTGGGTGAATTTAAGGCCTGATTCAGAAAATAATGTTATTGACCCCGCTTTAGCCGCAACCGACGTGGGAAAAATACTTTTAGAGTCAGACCTGCAGCTAAAAAAAGATACCGCGCACTATACCTCTCCCGATAATCCTCAAGGCAAGGAATATTGGAGCAGGCTATATAAAAAAGCAGGGGAAATCTTCGGAAGCGATAATGTAACGATCCCCACCTTAACGCGGCCGTGGATCATCCCTGATGAGATCATTATCCGGGAAAGCGAAGATAACGCGTATATCTTTAAAGCAACACTTAAGGTAATGCTGGAACAGGATTATATGAAGGATTCCACAGAGTACAGCTTTGAAGATGAACGTTTGAAAGAGCTTAACGCGTATTCTTCACAGCTTATTCGTGATTTGATCATTCCCGCGCTGACCAAGGATATAAATACTTCTAAAAAATATGCTTCTTTAAGGCAGGTGTATTATTCCTTGATCCTAGCTCAGTGGTTTAAACAGAAGTTTTCCGGCAGAAGCGCATCCTATAGCCGGCTTATTGATAAAAGAGACCTTAAGGGGCTTACTTCAGAAGTTGCATGGTCGCCGATTGACTATTTTAAAGAATATCAAAGATCATTTAAGAATGGTGAATATAACTTCCACGAAACAGTGACTACTACTTCGGGCCAGATTATCAGGAGCTATTTTAGCGGGGGGGTAGATTTTGGAGTCAGCCATGGACAGCCGGATAATCCTATGGCAAATGCTGTTCAGAGAGGGTTGAGATACCCGGCAGTTTATCCCGTCGATGTGCTTGCGGCTTTGCCATACGCGCTGGCTGTTGAAGTTGTTCCCGGCGGGAGCGGGGATGAGCTCAGCGTGGAAAAAAGCTCGATAACCATACGTAAGAGCTTGTTTGATGCTGATAATCCGGAAGCTGGAGGAACGATGGGGCGCTGGGAATATCCCCGGGCGGACCTTTATGATGATGGAAAATTAATTCTTTTTAGTGCGGTAAGGATTCCCGGAAAAGACGGTGTGGTCGAGGAAGAATTCCTGTCCCAGGGGGAGAATTCTCCCAGGGATATAACCCTGCAAACCAGGGAGCTCAGCAAAGAAGAAAAAAGGCGCCTGGCCCCACTGCTCCTGGGATTAGGGATCAGCGCTAACACTGTCCGTTTGATCGTGAGGGAAGAATCATCTATTAAGAATAGGATTTACGGGGCGGCGGTGAACGGCCGGTTATTTTTACGGGAAGATATTATTGCAAAAGGTACTTCTGATCAAATAAAAGAAGCGCTTGATCATGAGGCGCGTGAACTCTCCAGAACCCATCATGATCTTATCAGGCATGAGCAGTTCCGGGGCGGGTTGCGGCAATTAATAACGCGGTTGTCGGATGAAGATAAGATTGACGGCTTAGTTTATTCCGCTGACAAAAGGCGGGTTTGGAAAGCAATAGATACTGAAGTGCCGGTAATTGATTCAAGCAGCCAGTGGGAGATCCGCCTGTATTTCCTTGGGCAGGGTTTACATTTGTTCATGAGTATGGTCGCCAGCGGAGATTATTCCGTATACATTTCTAACATGGGAAATAATTATCAGTATCCGGGGTATTACTATAAAGGTAAAAATCCGGGAGAGGAAATCGTTTTGAATGATGATTACGACAGAAAACTGCTTGATTCAAAAGTAAGAGCTTTGCTGAATCGCCACAGAAACGACGAAGGCATTAATGATTTCTTAAAAAAGGTGGAATTAAATGAGGCCGAGAAAGAGAGAATGGCTGCTTTAAAGAAAAAATACTCTACGGAAGTTGTCGTTAACGAAGAAGATAGGGCGAGCCTCTTGGACGAATTGGCCTCCTTATTAGATATTGATATGGAAAAATGGACTCCGGAAGAAGCCGATACGATCCAGCAACATGCGGCGAAGTTAGGGTATGACCCTCTTTATACGGCAGAAAAAATACATCCTGATAGATGGCCAAAGCATCCCCGTGACTGGAATATCAAGACTATTAAGCAGGGGGATATTATTTACATCCAATATGGGATCATGAGCAGGGATAATACTCGGGAAGTCACAAGCCGGGTCTCTGGTTTTGTCAAAGAGTTTCCGGAATTCGGAAACCCGATGGTTATTATGTCCGATGGGACTAAAGTAAATCTCAATGAGGTGGCAGAAATAATTGTCAATGACGGCCGGGGGGGGCATTATTCAGGCAATAACGGCATGGACGCGTATTATTTCCTCATTGGAGGACATTTATCAAAAGAGCTATTGCAGGGTGAATTGCCTGGAGTGCCATCAATTGTAAAAAATGACTTACTCAAAGAAATGGCCGCTTGGCCGGAAATAAGCAGGCATACGTATGTTACGTTTGTGACCAGGAGTGAAGTTACCATAGATGATGCATGGGTAAGAATGACAGGAGAAAAGGCCGTTGTATTGGAAGCGCCTGGTGTGCAGAATAACGGTGTTTTTATATATAAAAACGCCAGCGGCAGGTTTGCCGAACTTGATATGGCGGATATCAGGCGTATTATACATCTTGGTGTTGATAGCGAAGTCGCGCAACTGGTCACCCATCAATTCAAAAGAGGGGACAGGGTGGTTGTTAAAGGTGAAGATAAATATTATTACGGGGTTGTGCAGGATTTCTATTCAAAGGCGTTTATCGGCAGGAGAATGATCGTTAAGCTGGATAAACCTGATAATCCAGAGAAGCCGTATGTCCATGTTAAATTCGTCAATGAGCTTGAAACAGCGGTTATAGATGCTAAAAACGAGTTTTCAAGGATGCAGGTGGCTGTTGCGTCCGGGGAAATGTTTGGGACCATAAATGACAGGTTAGCCGCAATAGACAGGCGTTTTTTAGCGCGTATGGGACAGTCAGCGGCGGCGATAAATTTTTGGGATGATTTCTCGATTACATACGATGCTTTATTCGGGCCTCAGGGGCTGTTTGAGAAAGAAGGTTTTAATAACCAGGCCCTGGATTCGTTCCTGCGGTCGCGTTTTGATGCGACTTTAGGGGAAATGATCGGAGGGATAACCGGGCAGGTCCGGCTGGAAGCGGATAATCCGCTTGTTTTGATCGGAACGCTGTTGAATGAATCAGAAAAAGAAACCATAACCCGGTCTTACCGTGACGTTGTCCTGGGATTAGGGCTATTTTCCGGAGAGCTGCCGGCCAGTACGGGAACTATTCCCTGGATTGTAAAGGAGAAAGACCTCTTCATGGTGCGCTCAGGCAACATCCCTAATTCTGATTTCACAACCACAGCTTTACTGTATTATTTCGATAATGATTTATACCGGGCTTTTGAAGATAAGATAATATTGGCTGCACAAATAGCGCGGGCGAGGGAAAAACACGCTTTAGAACGCGAGCTTTTCCGTATCTATGAGAACAGGGAAGAAGTTGAAGACATGAGTATTGCAGAAAGAGAAGCCGCGGCAGTTGAATATACGCGGCAATTGCCGGATCCGGATGATAAAAGCGCTGTAAGATTTGTATTAGGTTTAAGTTATCGAGGAGCTGCCGCTTCGCCTATCGGAATGGAATTAACGCTGCAGCTGCGGCAGGAGCTTTCCTCAAAACAAAAAATACAGTTGAAACAACTCTTAAAGTTCGATCCGGAGTTAACAGAGCCGGTCCCGCCTCTTGCGGCAGTAGGAGAAGAAGGATTGTTAGTAGCGGACAGGATCTTAAAAAAGCATAATGCGGTTGGAATAGTAGTCGGAAGTGTTTCCAAGGATTTGCATAACCGTTTAAAGAAAGATGCGGACCTGAAAGAACATAAGGACATAGATGTCGTGGTTTTGACAAAAGGAGTGAGTTTATCCGCGCCTTTTGAAGGAGGTATCGATTGGTGGCTGCCTGAGGATGTTACGGTGAATACAAAAACGTATAAGGGAAGTTCGGAAAATGAACAAAGAACGATCTATGTCAACGGTAACGGGGTGTTTTTACGGTGCGCTTCGATCAAAGATTACGGTAATTTAAAGCCCGGGCTTCATCTGCCGTCGAGGGACTTTCTTATAGATCTGACCTTCGACACCTCGCTGTCTTTTGTAGACGAATCCGTTGAAATAGATGTTGATGTGGAAACCGCGTTCCGGGAAAGATTGGAGAGGGGTATAGGCAGAAGTATGTCCGCGGTATGGAAAAAGAATTTTGACGGTAAGCTTGCGGAAGATTTAGATGTGCCGGATATCCTGGAGAGTGAAATTATAAGCGCTATCATGAGTCAGACTCCCTATGTAGATATCGGGGACCGCTACAGGCAAGCGCAACTTCTCGCGAAAGAGGCAGGCGCCGGCGCGAGACAGGCGGGTTCGCCTGTTACCGGGGCCGGCCCAAATGAAGGGCCGCAGATAAACACAGCGCCTTCCCGGGAAGCTGCTTCTTCACCGTTGAAAGGTGATTGGACGCGGGCAATAATGTTGAAATTGTATCGCAACGCCGGGTATGTATGGGACGAATTAATAAAGTCAAGAAGCGAGAGAATGGGATCCATTGAAGAACAAATAGTTCAGGAGATAAAGGGAATGCGGGATAAGGGTATAGAGTCCAGCCGGTACTTCGATGATTTTGGAGTGGCCAATACTGATCTGGCGGCCCAGAAAGTATTGTTCGTCTATCAACGCGCAATAAATAAGTTTATAGAGGAGGCTGAGAATATCGGGTTGAAAATAACAGGATTGGCCGGCGGTATGACGGGCCGTAATCCCCGTTTAGGCATTTATCCCAAAAAGCTTTCATATAGCGATGCGCTTAAAATATATGGGCGCACTCAACGCAAATATCCTTCTGATATAGACATGTGCGTTGAAATTTATAAGACACAAGAGCAACGTGACCGGATGCAGCAAGTCGAGCGGGAGATCTATGACGAGTTTGGGGTTTGTATCGGAGCGATTGATGATTTTGACGCAGTAGAACTTGATATGTGGCCGATAAAAATCCCTCCTAAAGAAATAAGAGGGAGGGGTTTGCTCAGGTTGAAAGGAATACACAGATTAGAAAACTATGAGCAAATCCTGCGGTTTGACCTGTCCGCCGCCTCATCTATGATAAGCAATGACGGGCCGCCAAATAATAAAACATTACTGAGCAGGAGAGGTTTTATTATAGGAGGAGCGGCTTTATCATTGTTATTCTTTGTCGATCCACCCGGGTTTGGGGAAGTTGCTGCCGGTCTTGTACCTCGCAATGACGCCAAAACTGATACTGACATAGATATACGATATTTATCCGGGCTTATCCAAAAAGCCGGCTGGAAAGTAACAGTGCTTTCAAAGCGAAGATGGGAAAATAATCTTAATCTTAAAGGCTACCCGTATCTTGAAGGAGCGGGGATAGCGTTTCCGGCAGGGAGAGTGATTTATTATGGCGGAGCTATCCCTTCCGCGGGACATTTAGCGCACGAGACGATCCATGTTCTGCAGTCAGGCATACATGATGAGGAAATATTAAATACTTACGTAGAGATAGAGCGTCTTCTATCCGGCACCGCCGCTTTTAAGAGCCTGCGTAAACTTCACGATATTTATATTGAGATCTATAATCCTCATATGACCAATGCGATAAAGAATTCAACTGAATTAAGCGATGCTGAAAAAGAAGCAGCTCTTAAGATAGTCGCGGCCAATGAAACCTTCTCGTTAATTTTCGGGCTGCTGGTGGCAAAGAACGCTCAGTCTAAGAAAATGCCTTTCTGCATGCTTAACGGAGATATGGTCATGGATATTATTGACGGTATCCGGAAGCTCCCTGCAGCCAGGAAAACCATGGATGAATATTACATCAAGTTAGGCGTCGAAAAGAACAGGGTCGCGCGGCTCTTTTTCGGTGAAGGAGATGGTGTTATTTTAGCAGAGATAGAAGTGAGCCAAAAATCCGGCTCTCCGGTAGAAAGCGGCATGGGCGGGATCGATGGTTCGGCAGGCTCACCATCAATTCTCCGTAAGGATGATATGGGGGGGATTGATTTTCGTTTTCTTCCTATGGTTACTCAGGCAATAACAAATTTTACCGCGAATATGTCCGGTTTGAGCCGGGGCAGGTTGTTAAAGGTCGATCTCACCGGGGAATGGCAGGAAATAGAACGGGTGAGCAGTTCGGGGATAGATGTTTGTCCGCAAAGGTTACAGGAGTTTACGTACGCCGCATATGTCCAAAATGCGTCAGCTCGCTATAAAGATAAGATCATTTTATGTATAGCGCGCATCTTAAGGCAAGAAGAAGACAGTTGTTGCGAAACCGATCCTGTCTTAGGCGATATCCTGGTGGTGCTTGAGTCGATTCAAGAGCCGCAGGAATTAAGCGGGATATTTTTGGGGACGTATCCTAAACTTTAGGATTTTGATAAAGGGGGGCGCTTTTGTTTTTTAAACAGGAGCGCCGCTTTTTTTCTTTTTAATGAGAGAAATGCTTAAGATTTCTATTGTAAAATATTTTCCGGATGATAAAATCATTAGAGAAGGTAAAATAGAAAAACATGATAGTATAGCTATGCCGGGGATAGAGGCAGAACAGCTAAACCAATAGAAACGTCCGCGTCATGGAAAATAATAAGTTATTCAAGTACGGGGTATTCAGTAAAAACCGGGTTGAGGCGTTCAGTGACGGGATCTTCGCGATAGTCGTGACGCTTTTGATCCTGGAAATAAAAGTCCCTCATATAGAGCATGTTGATTCCCCCGGGGAATTATGGAATGCCGGGATCCTGCTTGCCCCGAAGATCGTCAGTTGGGTGGTCAGTTTTCTGACTATTTGCATTGTCTGGGTCAATCATCACCGGATCTTCGAGATGTTTAAGGGGATCAATATTGTCCTGTTCTGGCTTAATGTCCAGGTGCTCTTGTTTGTCTGTTTTGTGCCGTTCCCTACGGCTTTGGCAGGAGATTATCCCCGTAATCCGCTTGCGGTTGCCAGCTACGGGCTGGTGATGGCCTGCGCGGGAGCCGCGTTTGTATTGATCAGATTCTACGGGTTCAAGCACCAGGAGCTCTTGAAAGAAACGGTGACGCTGCCGGCATATAAAAGAAGCATGTACCTTGCTTTTATTTTCGGCCCTGTTTTATATATGGCTGCGGCGGGGATGGCGTTCGTGGATACGTATGTGTCTTTTGCCATGTATTTTCTGATCGCGGGCTATTTTGTGTTCTCATTTATTTTCTAAAAAGTTGAACGTACATATCAGGGTTTCCCTCCGTGAATTATTCCGCGAAAGAAATTACAAATTCTATTTTGTTTTTCAAAGATCCTTGTTCGATCAAAGGGGTATTTTAAGAGAAACACCCCGATCCTCCCGATTTTAAGAAAGGCGATCCGGATGAATAAAAAAGCTAAAGAACCATTAATGGGGGTGTTGTTATCTGTAGTGTCACCCGGCCTGGGGCAGGTGTATGCCGGCAGGCAGGCGCGCGGGGTGAGCGCTTTCGTGTTGACTATTGCGCCGGCCGCGGGTTTGTTGTTTTATTTCCTGCAGCCGGCAATAAAGATCAGCCGGCATTGGTATATCCCTTTCTTTTTCCCGCTCATTCTTTATTTTATCGCCGCAGTGGATGCTTATATCCAGGTAAGAAAATATAATCTCGCGCGTAAGCTTTCCGCGGATACTCATCCGTTGAGAATGATCATATATATAATTGGTATTCTTTCTTGCCTGGCGATAGTAAACCCGGTTTATTTAGGAAAAGTGTTCATAGAAAATAATCTTATTCGTTCTTTTTCCGCGCCTCCTGATTCAATGGCTCCGGCAATTTACGCGAGCGAGCGTGTTTTTGTGGATCTGAGGGGGTATAAGAAATCCGGTCCGACGAGAGGGGATGTTTTTATATATAGGTCTCCCGAGAACCCGGGTGAGGTCTTTATGCACAGGATCATAGGCTTACCTGGTGAATCAGTCGAGTTAAAAGAGCATGCTGTTCTCATTAACGGCGCGAAGCTCAGGGAATCCTGGAATAAGCGGATCCGATATTATAACCGGGGTAAGTTCGGGAAAAAAGGTTTACCGGTAACTGTGCCGCAGGATTCTTATTATGTCCTTGGAGATTACAGCGCCGGCAGTAATGACAGCAGGTTCCGGGGTTTTGTCCCGAAAGGCGACTTGATCGGCAGAGTGATCAAGATATATTATCCCTTCAATCGTTCCGGCCCTGTGAGCGGGGATGATCCTGTAAATTCGAGATAGCCGCAATGATCAGGATGTGCGCGCTGCGCGCTGATCTTAGTAGTTTTCCGCGTTGTCCTGGGGATGGAAATCAAGTTTTCTTTTGGTTTCGTTCAGGTCGAATACATTAGCGGTGTTATCGCTGGTTACAAAAGCAGCCTGAAAGGTCGTTTCTAACCGGAGGGCTTTATCAAAGGCCTGCACGAGGTCTCTTTTACTGCAGAAAACCGCGCGCATATACTCACTGTCATATAGCGTGGGGTCATCTTGCGGGATGGTCCAGCCGATACGTAAAGCCACAAACTGTATGCCTAAATATGACAAATGCCTGCCAAGGTTTTCCCCGAATACCTTTGATTCCCCGTAGAGAGAAAGCGGGCTTGGCGGCATATCAAGTGTAATGCGGCTTTTGGAGCTGCCTTGGATGACCTTTGAAATAGCAGCTTCGTGATAAAAATTTGAGCTGGCGTAAACGATCTTTTTTACCTTCGCGCGCCTTGCTTCTTCAAAAACATAACTTGTAGCGGCAAAATTATTCCGGTAGGTAGCCTGGCGCGGCGCGTCAGGGTGGGGGTTTCCTGCTAAATGTATCAGCGCGTCTAAACCGTCAAAAATACCGTCGAGCTCTTCTTTTCGCGCGAAGTCAACTTTGGTGAACCGGCAGCCGGATAGAGGGCTTGCCTCTTTGAGGTCATACAAAGAAAGGCCGTATGTATCGCAAAGGCCTTTTTGCAGTGTTGAACCGATGTTCCCTGATGCTCCGGTGATCCCGACTTTTTTAAGTGAAGCGTCCATAGTGATATTCTATAAGAAAATAAAAAACGGTCAAGCATAATTACTTTACAAAAGCCTGTTTTCTTATTATGATGGGTATACTTAACAATCCTCTGCAAGAGCAGCCTTATCCTGTGAGATAAAATATGCCGGCATACGCGGTTATCGATATTAACGTTAAAGACCCTGTCCGTTACGAAGAATATAAAAAGAAAGGCGCGTTAACCTTAGAGCAGTATGGAGGAAAACCGCTTATTCGCGGCGGCGCGGTCGAAGTGATGGAAGGTAACTGGCAGCCGCGGCGCGTGGTGATCATTGAATTTAAAGATATGGAGGCGCTCAAGCGCTGGTGGTTTTCGCCGGAGTATTGCGAAGCTAAAAAGCTGCGCCACGGCGCGGCTGAGGCGAATGTGGTCTTTGTTGAAGGTTTAAAATAAGATAAATTATGATACGTACCCGGTCGAGGAGTTTGGCAGGCCTTTTAATTGTTCTTATGATTTTCTTATTTTCCGGCACTACCTCTGCCGAAGAATCCTCCCTTAAAAAAATATCCTTTATCCCTCTCTGGAAGGCGCAGGCCCAGTTTGCCGGTTATTATGTCGCTTATGATAAAGGGATCTTCAGAAAATACGGTTTAGACGTCACCATTTTAGAGGGCGGCCCGGATCACCCGCCGATCGAGCAATTAAAGGACAAAAAAGCCGATTTTGGGATCAGTTGGCTTTCCTCGGCGATCCAATGGCGCTCTCGAGGGGTAAAGCTGGTAAACATCGGGCAGGTGTCCCAGCGTTCGGCGCTCTTATTGGTAGCAAAAAAATCCAGCGGTATCCTGAAGCCCGGGGATATGCAGGGCAAAAAGGTAAGCCTTTGGGAGGGTGACCTGCAATTGCAGCCTAAGGCATTTTTCCGCAAGTACAAGCTTAACCCGGAAATTATCCCGCAGTCTTATACCGTTAACCTTTTTTTAATGGGAGGCGTGGATGTGGTTTCCGCGATGTGGTATAACGAATACAAGACTATTCTTAATTCCGGGCTCGATCCGGATGAGTTAACCGCGTTTTTCTTAAGTGACCATGGCCTTAATTTTCCGGAAGACGGCATCTACGCGCTTGAGGAGACAGTTGAAAAAGACCCTCTTGCGGCAGCGGCTTTTGTAAAGGCCTGCCTTGAAGGCTGGGCCTATGCTTTTGAGCATCCCGATGAAGCATTGGATATTGTTTTAAAATACATGCGGCAGGCGCATGTCCCGGCAAACCGCCTCCATCAGCAGTGGATGCTTTCCAGGATGAAAGACCTCATCTGCCCTCCTGATACCGGCGGCAGGCCGGGCGAACTCAATAAAGACGATTACGAACGTGTCGTGAAAGAGCTCATAAATAACGATTTAATCGAAGCAGCTCCTGGTTTTAAGGAATTCTATCAAACATTTTACAAACAATGATGAGGAATAAAAGCCTTGCCTTTAAGTTCATCCTTTTTTTCTCGGGGAGCAGCGCGCTTATCTTTTTTCTGATCATCGGTTTAAATTACCGGTTCTCCAAGAATATTATCATGGGTAATATTAGAGAGAACGCTGAGAATGTTACGCTGCGCGCCGTCAATAAAATTGAGACCATTTTAGCTTCGGTCAAGAAAATCCCGGAAAATATGGCTTTTTCTCTTGAAGAAGGTAATTTGAGCAAAGAAGAGGTTGTCGGCCTTCTGAAAATGGTAGTAAACAATAATGAAGAGATATATGGAGCCGGAATAGCGTTTGAGCCGTATGCCTTTGACGCTCAATCGCTCTATTTCGCTCCCTATTATGCCAAAGAAAAAGAAGGCCTGACCTTGGTTTATATGGGGGATGAATCTTACCGCTATTTTTATCTGGATTGGTATCAGATCCCCCGTGAACTCAAGCGCCCGGTATGGACAGAGCCGTATTATGACGATATCCTGATGGCGACATATTCCGTCCCTTTTTACGAAAAGACCCCGGGAGGGAAAAAACTCAAAGGGATCGTCTGCGCTGATATCTCGCTGGAAAAACTCACCGATATTGTTTCTTCTGTTAAGGTGTTGAAAACCGGCGATGCTTACCTTATCTCCAGGAACGGGACGATCATTACGCATTCCGTGAAACAATTGATCATGAATGAAACAATTTTCAGCGTAGCAGAATCCCGCAACGACGCGGGATTACGCCGGATCGCCAGAAAAATGGTGCGTGGAGAATCCGGGTTTGCGCCGGTTATTTCTATTGCCAGAAGTAAAAAATGCTGGATGTATTATGCGCCTGTCCTTTCTACCGGTTGGACCCTGGCGGTCATGTTCCCTGAAGATGAGTTGTTGGAAGATGTCCGCAGGAACAGCCTGGAGTCCGGCCTCCTGGGCGGGGCCGGGATAGTATTGCTGGTGATAGTAATTATCATCCTGTCGCGTTCCATTACCAAACCCCTGCGCAAGATCTCGCTTGCCGCGGAGGCCATCGGCAAAGGCGATCTTGACGTGCCATTACCCAAGGTTCTCTCAGGGGATGAGGTAGGAAAGCTGACTGAAGCATTCGCCACTATGAAGCTGTCACTCAAAGATTACATCAAGAAGTTGACCGAGACTACCGCGGTAAAAGAACGCATTGAAAGCGAGTTGAAGATCGCCCGCGAAATCCAGACCGGCATATTGCCCCGGATCTTTCCTCCGTTCCCGGACAAGAAAGAATTCGATATTTATGCCATGATGGAGGCGGCAAAGGAAGTGGGCGGTGATTTTTATGATTTTTGCCTGATCGATGACAGGAAATTGTTCTTCGCGATGGGGGATGTTTCCGGCAAAGGAGTGCCGGCGGCATTGTTCATGATGATTACCAAGACCCTCTTGAAGAATGAGGCATTACAGGGTATCTCCGCCTCCGAAATACTCTCTAAGGTAAATAATATCCTGGCGCTCGATAATAATACCAGTATGTTTACTACTGTCTTTTGCGGGGTGCTGGATACGCAAACAGGGGAAGTTGAGTTTTCCAATGCCGGGCATAATCCGCCTTTGATCTGTTCAGGAGGCGGGGATTTCGAATTTCTAAAGGTTGAAACCGGTTTTGTTCTGGGGCCTATGCAGAACTTTAAGTTTAAAGCCGGTAAGATCAAGCTCGATCACGGGGATTGCCTGTTCCTCTATACTGACGGGGTAACTGAGGCTATGAACCCTCAAAAAGAGTTTTTCTCCGAAAAAAGGCTGCAAAAGGCGCTTTCAGGGTTAAAGGGTAAGAGTATTGCCGAGATAGTCTTTGCCCTGCGTAATGAAATACGCGATTTTGTAAAGGAAGAACCTCAGTCCGATGATATTACCATGCTTGTTTTTCGTTTTAATTAAAAGGGAGGCAGCCGTATGAAAAGAGCGATCATGGGGGTATGCGTTATTTGTGTGTTATTAGGGAGCGCCGGCGTAATGTATGCCGCAGAAATACATGAAGCAGCCAAAAGCGGCGATATAGTAAAATTGAAAGCTCTCCTGGATAAGGACTCCGGCCTGCTATACTCAAAAGATGAATTAGGTAAGACTCCTTTACATTGGGCGGTCGGCCGGGGGCAGCTGGAAGTTATAAAGGTGCTCTTGGATACCTATAAGGCGGATGTAAACGTAAGGAATGATAATCAGGGCACGCCGTTACATGTGGCGGCGTCTCAGGCTCAGCCTGAGGCGGCAAAGATCTTACTCGCTCACCATGCCCTGGTTGACGCGCGGACGAAAAATAATTCGACTCCTTTACATTTTGCGGCGTTCAAAGGTAAGAAGGCAGGGCATATTGAAACCGCGAAAATCCTTGTTAATAACGGAGCGGATATAAACGCAAAGAACGATAGTGGAGCGACACCGTTATCTATGGCAGTGTTTAGGAGCAACAGCGAGATAATTGACTTGCTTCGCGCTGCCGGCGCTCAAGCAGGCCCTTCCGTCAAGGCGGGTAAGAATGACCGCGGCAGTGTTTGGGAAGATGAGTAAATATAAATTGTTTTGTTATAAGTAACTGCATGTGGTACAATGATTTTATTCTCAGAAATGAAGATCGCGCGTTACATTTGATTCAAGGTAAAGGATAATTATTTTATCTATTTATAGGTAAAGGGGGTCAAATGGATAGATTAAAAAGAATTCTTATCGGTATATGTATTGTTTTTCTTTTTCCTGCTTTAACCCTGGCTCAGGAAGTGGAGAAATTCCAGCAGGAACAGCGCCAGCTTGAAGAAGAAAAACTCCTGCGGGAGAGGATCGAAGAAAAGAAAGAAGAGCCGGTGATAGAAGAGCCGCCGCCGGAGATCAGGGCCCCTCTTGCTGCCGGAGAGAAGGTTTTGATCAAGAAGATCAACGTAACAGGGGTCACGCTTATTCCTGAACAGGAGATCCAGGGCATAATCTCGCCTTTTGAGAATAAAGAAATAGGGCTCGAGGAGATGCAAAAAGTGGTCGACCTTATTACTGACGCCTATCGTAAAAGAGGGTATGTGACTTCCCGCGCCTATCTGCCTCCGCAAAAGATACAAAATGAGGTCATGGAGATCATGGCAGTTGAAGGAGTGATCGGTGACGTGGAAATAAAGGGGAACCGTTTTTTCCGCACTTCCGTACTCAGGAAGGCGATCCGTCTTCAAAAAGGAGAGCATTTTGATTATAAAGAACTCAGAAGAAACCTTTCCAAACTTAATGAGCATCCTGACAGGAATGTCAAGGCTGTGCTCGCGCCCGGCAAGGAAGCGGGTGCCACTGATATTGTCCTTGAAGTTACCGATAACCTGCCGTTACATCTGCGGTTAGATTATGACAATTACGCTTCCCGCTATGTGGATAAGAACCGTTATACGGGAGTGCTCAGCCATAACAATATTTTCGGATTCGATGATATTGTTTCCCTGCAGTATCAGACCTCTGACGGCCAGGATTACACGTTGATCGCTTTGCGCTATCTTTTGCCTGTTTCCTCCAGGACTAAACTGGGATTTTCCATCTCAAAATCAGCGCTGGAATTGGGCAGGGAATTCAAAAGCCTGGAGGCCAGAGGCAAGAGCCGTAATTACAGCATTTTCGCGATCCATGATTTGATCAAAAAGGATGATTACGCCGTTACCTTGAACGCCGGGTTTGATTATCTGGATTCTTTTAATTTCCAACTCGGCGATGAACAGAGCCGTGACCGTCTGCGTGTGGTTAAACTGGGAGCTGACCTTGATGCTTCTGATTCTTGGGCAAGGGGAGGAAGGACCATTATTTCTCCGGAAATAGGCCTTGGTTTAGCTGATTTTATGGGTGGATTGGAAGAAAAAGACAGCCGCGCCTCAAGGGTCGGCTCCGGCGGAAAATTTATCAAGTATAGCTTAAATCTTATCCGTCTTCAGAATATGCCGTTATCCTCGATGCTTTTGTGGAAGAGCCAGGCTCAAACATCTCCCTACACCCTGACGGCATCCCAACAGTTTCAGTTGGGCGGTATATCTAATGTAAGGGGGTATCCTTCCGGAGAATATGTGGGAGACCGGGGGATATCGTCATCTTGGGAATGGCTGATCCCGCCATACTTTTTACCCAAGGATATTTTGGTGCCTTTCTCAAAGGCAAAATTCTACGATGCTTTAAAGTTAGTGGCATTTTATGACTGGGGTTATGTTAATCTGCGCCAGCCTCAGCCAGGGGAAAGAAAAAACAGCACTTTGCGCAGCCTTGGGTGGGGGATCCGTTTTAATCTTCCGGAAAACTTCTCCATAAGGGCTGATTTTGCCTGGTCTGTTAAAAAGACACCTTCTGACGGCGACCGCTTTCATCCCTGGGTCCAGGTTTCCAAAGAATTTTAAAAAAAAACTTGAAAACGCTTTCAAAATAATGTATACTGCCTTTATTAGAGTCTAAATCCTGTAAGTGTTGTGTTTGTCGATGGTTTCATTCCAGCAATAAGCCGCAGAAAAATTTATGAAGATTACCGCGATTAAATATTGGGTAATGAGCGCTATTTGTATGGTTTTATTTCTGCCGGTTATGCTCTTTGCCCTTCCTGAAGGTGAAAGTGTAGTCAGCGGAGAGGCAAGCTTTGACCGTTCTGCATCCAATACTCTGAATATCAATACCCCTTCCGATAAACTCATTGTCAATTATAATAGTTTTAATATAGCCGCGCAGGAAGCCGTGCGTTTCCTGCAGCCTTCTGCAAGCTCTGTGGCGTTGAACCGCGTGGTTGGCATAGACCCTTCCAGTATCATGGGGACATTGTCCGCGAACGGGCAGATCTTTTTAGTTAACCCTAATGGTGTATTGTTTGGCCCCGGTTCTCATGTTGATGTCGCGGGCCTTGTCGCTTCAACGCTTAATATTGCCAATGAAGACTTTCTTAATGGGAATTATGTGTTTTCTCAAGAAGGTAAAGGCAGCTTTATCATTAACCAGGGTAGCCTTAACGCGCAGTCCGGTGGTTACGTTTGCCTGCTTTCGCAGGCAGTTGATAACCGGATGATGATCCAGGCTGATCTGGGCACGGTGGTCCTCGCTTCTGGAGAAAAGATGACCCTGGCACTGGAAGATAAGAACGCGATTTCAGTGGTGATCGATGAAGGGGTGCAAGAAGAGATCTTTGGCCCGGATGGCCAGAAGATCTCTTGTGCTGTAAAGAATAGCGGGTCAATCCTGGCAGAAGGTGGTAAAGTTATCCTGACTGCTAAAATATTAAATCGTGTTTTTGACTATGCGATCAACAATACCGGACTGGTAAAAGTCACTTCTTTAGTCAAACATGATGGGATAATCGAATTGTTAGCTGAAGGTGCTCAGGTAGCTAATAGCGGCACCCTGGAAGCGGACAAAGTTTCTATTACCTCTGATGCAGCTTTTACCAATTCCGGAGAAATAAAGGCGCAGGAGATATATATAAAGGTAAAGGAAGACAGCATAACCAATACTAAAGAGGGTAAGATCATCGCTTACGCGCCCGCAATAACCCCTGCTGGCGGTAAGATCGTTTTGGAAGCTGAAAGTATTTTGCAGCAGGGGTTGATCTCTGCCAATGCTGATGAAGAGGGTACTGCCGGTGAGATCAGCATTATCAGCGAAAACAACACCGTCTTGGATGAAAATAGCTCAACAGAAGCAAGGGCAATGGGCCTTGTGGGAAATGGCGGAAGGATCTCCATTGATGCCAGGCAGGGCAGCGTTTTTGTGAACAAAACCGCGAAAATAGATTTCTCAGCCGGAGCCTTGAGCGGTAACGGCGGAACAGTATATATTGACGCATTCCAACAATTGGGTTTCTTTGGTATTCTCAATGGCAGGGCTCCTCCGGGATTTACCCTTGGAAAAGCCATCCTTGACCCCGAATACGCTACGATCGGGGACCCCGCAGGTTCAACTTTCATTGAAGCAGACGCTACTATTGACGCTTGGCGCGATATTACTATTATCGGTAATATCACTCTTGGTTACAATGCCACCCTTAATCTCTTTGCTGATCAACAAGCTTATACTGAAGACAACGAATATTTCTGGTATGAATGGGATTCAACATATGATCCCGGCATTGGTTCAATAATCAATACCGGTGATTATACCATTTCCGGTGATGATTGGGGCGGTACCTTGAACTTAAGAGCGGGTTCTGGTATCGGCTCACTTGACCATCCTGTCCTGACCAACGTAGGATCTCTTTCCGCAGTCATAAATCCTGAATCTACATATGGCGATATCTTTATCGAACAAGGGGCGCCTGATCTTTACGTTTCAGATATCCGTTCTCCCGGCCTGGTAGTTTTGATGGCTTCGGGTTCGATCTTAAACGGCGCAGAAGGCACTGCTATTGAGGCTGATGAGCTTTACCTTGAGGCTATCGGTGGGATCGGAGATCCCGATTATGAGTTAGAGATCTCTGTGAATAACCTGGTGGCTTTTAATGAAGAAAATGGCGGGATATACCTTCGTAATGACAAGGATCTGGTTGTTTTGACCGCGGAAAATACCGCGGCAGAAGCGTCGATCAATATTTCCGCTGAAGGCGACCTGCGAGTCCGCTACGGGATATGGGCAGAAGGGGATATCGAACTTAATGCCCAGGGTAATCTATATATTAATACTATAGCAAATATAACTGCTCCGGATTGGGCAGGAATTTATCTGACCTCTGAAACCGGCGCGATCGCCCGCAGGAACATGGAAGTTCTTGATTACGGCCTGCAGGCTTACTGGAATTTTGACGAGGGTTACGGTAACTATGTTTATGATCAAGTTACCGGCATGTATTCTTATGTTAACGGCAACCCCGGCTGGGGAACAGGGGTTGACGGTTCTTCTTGTTTGTATTTTGACGGAGTTGACGATTATATCAATACAGGCCGCAACTTCAATTTCGGCAGTGCTCCCTTTACCTTAATAGTATGGTATCAGGGGACACAGAATGAGCAGTATGTTGGTTTGGCCGGGGCTACTCCCGGAAGGGGCTTAGGCTATGCCCTGGAAAATCATAATGGTTATTTACGTTACTGGTTGAATGAGCAGACCTTTGACAGTACCGTAGCTATCAATAACGAAAGCTGGTATCAGTTATCTATGGTCCGTGACGGTAATGAGGGCGGACTTTATGTCTTTGACGGCGATGAAACCAGGTATTTTAGCGAGTTTACTGTCGCAGAAGGTTCTGCGGATACCTCAAGTTCTTTCTGCATCGGCTCATGGGGTTACTTGCCTCTCACGGTAGAAGGATATATGGATGATGTCAGGGCCTATAACCAGGCTCTTTCCGGTCTTGAGATCTTTGCCCAGACACAGATGCCCGCGGGTAGAGGAGAGATTTCGGCGGGAACCGTAGAACTTTCTGCCGTCAACGGTATTGATGTGGCTATGAACGGCGTACAGACCGTTACTGCGTCAAATAGCGGTAGCGGCGATATCAATATCATTAATAGGGGGGACCTGCAGGTAGGTTACGCCGATTCTTATGAAGACGGGATTTACAATCATGGCGGAGATATTTATTTGCAGGCAATGTCCAGCCTTAATATCCTGGGCGATATTTATGCGGATGCCCCCGGCGGATCGATCTCTTTGTACGCGGATGATAACATTGAATTAGCTGACCAGGTCAGCATATCCTCGAATGTAGGTTCAGATTATTATAACCCGGTAGCTAACGCGGTTTCCGGTGATGTTATTTTATCCGCCGGCGGCGATATTATTTTTGGCCGCGGCGCCGGCGTTTATTCTTACGCCAACGGTTCCGGTTCTGAGAATTGTTCGGCAACTTCAGGCGTTGTCAGCCTGACTGCCGGAAACAATATTACCATGGACTGGGGCCATGTCTATTCGCAAGCCTCTGCCAGCGGCAGCCTAACTTCAACCGCTTACAGCGGTGATGTTCTGCTTGAAGCGGGCAATAACCTTACTGATACCGGATTTCTTGAGCTGATCTATTCTTCCGCCAACGCGAACTCTTATTTGGGCACGAGCGCTTACGCGCAAAGCGGCCTGGTTAGTTTGAACGCGGGCAATACTTTGACGATCGACGGCAGGGATCCGTACTATAATTACGGCGCGGATGTCTATTCTTGGGCACAAGCGACTGCTGGTTACAGCGCAGAAGCGTATTCCTCCGCAGTCATTCTTGCTGCGGCCTATGGAGATATCCTGCTTACCCAGACCGAGGTTCGTTCTGATGCCGATGCGCAGACTAGTCTTGAAGAGCAGGCCGGTTCAAGCATGACGGCTATAGCCGGGCAGTCCTATTACGATTACAATAACTATGAATGGGGTTATCAGGCGGTATTGATCGACGCGGGCAACCGGGTCGTGATGGCTGATAATTCTCAGGTTTACGGATCTGCTGTTGCTCAAGGGAGCGCGGAGGAGGCTTATGCCCGCGCAGGCGACGTGACCTTGGATGCCTGGTATGATATTACGCTCGCCAGCCATGTGTATAGCGATGCATTGACCTCTGCGGTGGATCTCGCTGAATCGGTCTCCGGCAAGGTCAATCTTGTCTCTTATTATGGGACCATTACTATCCCGGTTACATCGCTTGTCTGGTCTAATGTTTCCGCGGTTGTGAATTCTAACGGCGGCTCGGCATACGCTACTTCCGATAGCATCGATGTGCACAGCTGGTATGGGGCGGTGAACGTCTATTTGAGCGCTTATTCTACCGCCGAAGCTTACGCCGGCGGTTACGGGGACTATACCCCGGGTTTAGTGCAGGCGACTTCCGGTGATGTAACAATGTATGCCGGAACAGATCTTACTCTGGACGGCGGATACGCTTATACCGGCGCGTCTTCCTCAAGCTCTAACGCTGTTACCGCTCGATTGACTGCCGGCAATGTTAATTTAGCCGGGAATAATATATATTTGATCGATGGGTATGTTTATAGCCAAGTTGAAGCTACCGCTTTGAATGCCTATGCTGCTTCCGGCGGGATCAATATCTATTCATCCGGCATTTTTGATTTTAACAATAATATTTATTCTCAGGCAGCAGCCTATGGTGAAAGTTATGCTAATGCTGTTTCCGGGCCTGTTACTATCGAAAGCGGCTCTTTGACCGTTAACAATGATATTTATTCCTTAGCCGAGGCATCCAGTGAAACAGATGCCGATGCTTATTCCGGCTTAGTTGATCTGACGATCAACGGTAATTTTGTTCTTAATGAAAGTGTATATTCTTCTGCCGAGGCAGATAGCTCTGACAATGTTGAAGCTGAGTCAGGCGATGTTTCAGTTACTGCGTATGGCGCTTTTACCGGTAACGGAGGTTATATTTATTCCCAGGCAGGTGCCCCTGAAGCCACCTCCAATTCCATGTCATTGACTGCCGGTGATGTTACCTTATATAGCAGCGGGAATATGGATCTGATCGATACTCCTGTTCAGTCTAATGCTACGGCAAGCGCGTATGAATATGCTTATGCCAGGACGGGAAACATTGATGTTACTTGTCTTGGATTGTTCCGTTTGATCGGCTTCCCTGACTTGAACAGCCGTGCCCAGGCATATGCCTTTGAAGGAGATGCGCAGGAAGCGCTCGCGTACGCGGGATATGTCAGTGTCTTAGGCTATAATGGTATTGAAGCAGCAGGTGATCCGCAATATGACGCAACGGTTTCTTTTACTTCCTGGGCTACCGCGGAGTCCTCTGACACGGCGTGGGCGCAGTCAGATGACGTGAATCTTGAAAGTTTATTAGGATCTATTACCCTTAGTGAAGGGTTTATTTCTTCCCTGGCTGAAGCGGATACAGGAGAAGGCAATAGCGCAAGCGCATATTCCGGCAGCGTAAGCCTGATCGCAGGAGACGCTATTAGTTTTAACAACGTTTCTCCCAACAGCCGTGCCGATGCCTCAAACGCCAGTAATTGCACTGCTGGATCAGGCAATATTATCATTACGGCAGAGAACGAAATCGTTTTTTCTAACCAAACATCAGCGTATACGTCTGCAGTGGCTGATGCGTATGGCCTGGGGGATGCTCAATCCGGCGATGTCGATGTTACTTCTTTTGACGGTTGGATCAGTTTTGATGGAGCATCATTTTATTCCAGCGCCCAGGCCGATGGGTACCTTTCAGCTGACGCTGATTCCGGCGATGTGACGCTTTTCGCCGAATACGCAAGCCTTTTTATCGACGGCCACGTCTATTCTTCGGCAACAGCGGAGTCTTCCGGAGATGCGGCGGCGCGTTCAGGCGACGCGGGGATCCTGGCGTGGGGGATCTTAGTGGCCAATTCGGGGGATGATCAGAGCAGTGTTTATTCCTCTGCTAACGCGCTTTCCTGGGGTGACGGTAATGTGGATGCGCAAAGCGGTGTGGTGGTTTTGGATGCGGGCGGCGACCGTGGTGAAGGCAGCGGCATTCAATTAACGGATGAGTCTTCGGTATATTCTTCAGCTACCGCGCAGGGCGGCGCTATCGCTACGTCTGTTTCAGGGGATATGGGGTTGTTCACGAATGCTTCGATCATTTTTAACAGCGGCCATGTTTATACGCAAGCCAGCGCCGGAACCTCGACGGTTGGGGGCGATGTGCCTGCCAGCAATTCAGCTATTGCCACCTCTGGTGAAATTATAGTCTCTGCATTTGGTAATTTTATCCTGGATTTAGTATCCGGATTGAATTCCACAGCGTATGCTTACGGGGTCGATACAGCTGTTGCTTCAAGCGGGCCTTTGGAGATCACGACCGGCGCTAATTTTAGCGTACTGAGTGAGTCGCAGGTGTATTCTATGGCGCAGGCGATAGGACTTGGCGCGGTTGCTCCTTCCTTAACCGCAACAGCGCAAGCCGGCGCTTTGAGCGTTTATGCCATCGGCGATATCGAGATCGATGTCGAAGGGCTTGAATTCCCGGTGCGTTCTGAGGCGATCGCCCAAAACGCGGAAGGCACTTCCGAGATCTTCGGCGACATGATCCTGCGCGCGGGCGCAGACCTGACGCTGAATAATAACCTTATGGGCAATACGATCGGCTTGTATGCTGATTATGACGACGATGATGTTATAGGCGAGCTGATCTTTGAAGCCGAATATCTTGAGCTGGTAGCTTTTAGCCATTCTTTTCAGGGGGCAAATGATTTTGTCGTGACTGAAGGCGCTGACGGTTCGTTCTATCTGTCGCTTAACGATGATGGGACTACGCTGGAACTCTATGCGCCGTATGGAGAATCTTCTCCGTCATCTATCGCGATCTATTCAACATTGGAAGAGACGCTTACCGTTAACGAACTGCAGCCCAGAGATGATTATATTTACCTGCATTCTGCGGGGGATCTGTATCTGAACTGCGATCTCGAGGCAGGCACGATACAATTACATGCGGATAATAACGATAATGGCGCGGGGAATCTTTACAGCGCACAGGCCGTTAACTTGACTTCTGAATATTTCTCATTCCAGTCAGCAAGCAACTTCACTTTTGCAGGTGAAAACCTGCTTTGCGGAAATTCCGAGGAACCTGATTTCAGCGCGAGCCTCTTAAGCGATGATGACGGCTTGAACGCGATACGCGTGCGCTCTACTGCCGGAAGCATTTTTGTGCAATATCCGCAAAGCGGACAGGTATACGGCAATGTGGAAGTTCTCGATGCTGCCCGGGATATATTCCTGAACGCGGCTATCAGCGGGCTAAGTTCAGGGCTTTATATCTCTGCAGGGGGCGCGATCATAGCAGGCGCTATTGAAGGCCCGCATATTACTTCTTCAGGGGATGTATATATCTATGACGGCACATATTCACGTATAGGCGAATATCCGGATTATCAGATAGTTTATTCCACATCCATGATCGGATCATTGGATATCCCGTTGGATGTGTTGATCACAGGTGTTGGCAATTTAAATTTGGTATCATACGGTCTAATTGACGGAGTCAGCGCGGCGTTTACCGGAATCATCCGGGGAGAGACTACTCCTGATGTTATTAACGTGTTGAGCGCTCCCGGCATAGTTTATTTTAATAATATTCCCTCAGAGCAGCCTGAACCTGAGCCGGAACCAGAACCAGAGCCTGTCCCGGAACCTGAATCGGTCTCGCAAGCTCCTGTCGGCAGTATTATCTCGTATGAACCTGTGAGCTTAGACGCTTCTGACCTGGCGATGTTCCAATTCAACTCGCCCATAGGTTCAGTTTTCTTCTATCATCCGCTTACCGAGTCGGATATGGGAGCTTTTGACCAATTCTCGGTCGGCGCGGATGCCTACGAGCTTACCGGCGGCCAGCTCAAGCTCGTCGGCCATGACAGCCTGCTGCAGTTCTTTCAGGACTTTGACGAGAAACTCAAAAGTAAATAAGAGGAGAGACAGATGAAAAAGATAATTCTTTCTTTTGCCCTTCTATTTGCGTCTGTAGCGCAAGCGTATAGCTATGACTATCAACGGGTGTCATTAGAGGATGCGTTCACGGACAGCTTTTATTACATGGAAACAGAAGGAACTACGCATCCTGATAAGCTGTGGGCAGGAGCCACGGTTAACTATGATGCCGTCCCCCCAAGTATCGATGGCACTGAATTTACCCGTACATATCTAAAATTCGACTTAACCGATATCAGTAATATTGATAGCGCATATTTATGGCTCTACAGAGTTAAAGATAGTTGGGGTTATAATGATCCGGATGAAGGAGATATTGCTGTTTATCGTGAAACAGAAGATTGGAATGAGTCGACCATAACATGGAATAATGCGCCTGATTTTTCCAATAATACCAAAGGAAATACCACATACATTGATATGCCTGAAGGAGGCTGGGTTTCTTGGAATGTTTCTTCTTTTGCCAAACAAACAGAAGGCGGGAATCTTTCGCTTGTTTTAGCGGGGAGTGATCCTTTTCATATATTCGATTCTTCAGTAAGCAGCGATCATAAGCCTTTCCTGGGTATCAACGTTGTTCCCGAACCTGTCTCAATGCTTCTTTTCGGTGTAGGCGGGGCAGTGATGGTTTTTGCCAAGAGAAAAAAACAGCGTTCATAACTATTCCAGTTTAACTCAATCAGACTGATAAAAGAGGTGCCGGTGAATAGAAAATGTTTTTTACCCATTGCCTTATTAGCAGTGGTTTTTTTAGCGTGCGCCCAGCCTCAAGCCAAAGCTGAATACGAGTATTTTGAAGACTTTAACACTCAGCTTAACCCATCTTGGTGGACCCTGTCTTCTTCCGGTAGTGTTACCGCTTCCTATATAACCGATATATCTAATTCTGCTAATAAACTTATTTTGATGAGATATGCCTCCGGCTCTGAAGGTTATCTTCCCGGAGAAGGCGTTCTTCAATTCAATTTTCCCATTCAGGGGGACTTTTCAGCTTCTATAACGTATAACCTTTATAACTGGCCTGTGCCTAATAACGATGTAACCGCGGGCCTTCGAACTGAACTGGGTGATGTTAATCGTCTCAATAACGGCGGGGAATTCTATTTGACTGATTTTCTTGGCGATACCACGCATCAAATAAGTACCGATGATACGAAGGGGCGCTTAAGGATCATCAGGACCGGTTCAGTACTCCAGGGGGCTTATTACGATCCGACAATAAGCGGCGACAATAAATGGCTGCTGATAGGCCAATATAATGCTGCCGGCATTGACGATACGGATATAAAAATCTCCCTCTGGCCGGGAGTAAATGCCGATCAAAACGTTTCCGTTGTTTTCGATGATTTTAACCTGCACGTGTATGCCGCGAATGCTTTAGACCCCAGAGGAGTAGTTCCTGAACCCGTTTCAATGCTGCTTTTCGGGGTGGGCGCTGTAACAATGGCGTTTGTTAAAAAGGGCAAGAAAAAATCCATTTAAGCATTCTCCCCCGCGATCAGGGAGGGCTGGAAAAGCCGTCCCCGGTGTCAAGGAACAAGGATCCTTATCCTAAAGAAAAATTGTTGTAAAAGCTTGAAAAAATGCTATAATACTCAAATCACACGTCTTTTAAAAAAAGGAAGTTCTATTGGATAGGAATATTATGCTCGCCATAATCAAAACCTTTATCCCAATAAAGCCCTTATTCTAAGCTGAGATAGCTCATTCATTTCTCAGCTTTTTTTTTTGCAAAACCGAATTTCCCTTAAAATCTGTTTATTAAAAAGGAGGCCTCACCGTGCAAAGGATGAATTTTGAGTTTTCCGATACAATCGCAGGCTATGTAACAAGTTATGACCGTGAAAAAAGAATATTCGGCATGAAAACTTCTGATGGGCGGGAGTTTTCGGTCAAACTTACTGCCACTACCTATGCGCGCGGGCCCCGTAACCTGGAAGAGGGGTATTGCGATTATACCGGTAAGATCGAATCATTGCTGGTACAGGGACAGTATCTTTTTACCCTCGGTATATTTTATCCGGAAAAGAACGGCCATACCTTTGAAGCGAAAGTGCTTATTTTTTCGGGAGATAGCGCGGAGAAATACCGTTTTGAAGAGCCCAACTGGTGGGTTAACCAGGCAAGAAGTATCGCTGATTTCTATATCAAGGCCCAGTTTGGCGGGCCTGAGGCTATAGATTACAGTAAGTACCGGACTATGCTGTCTTTGACCGGGGAACGCAAGAAAGACCACCGTCAGGAGACCGATACTATCTCCCGTATGGTTTACGGCATGGCTTCCGCGTTTTTACTCACCGGTGAGGACCGTTTCTTAGAGGCAGCTGAAAAAGGGACCCAGTATTTGCGCGATCATATGCGTTTTTACGATACGGAAGAAAATATCGTCTATTGGTATCATGGCATTGACGTTAAGCATGAGCGCGAGCATAAGATCTTCGCTTCAGAGTTCGGTGACGATTATGACGCGATCCCCATGTATGAGCAGATCTATGCCCTGGCAGGCCCTACGCAGACATACCGCATTACGGGGGATCCCGCGATAATGAAGGACATCAAGATGACCATTGACCTGTTCGACCGTTTTTTTCTCGATAAAGAAAAGCAAGGTTACTTCTCCCATATCGATCCGATCAGCCTTAATCCCCGAAGCGAGTCTTTGGGAAGGAACCGCGCCTGCAAGAACTGGAATTCAGTAGGCGACCATGCCCCGGCTTACCTGATCAATTTATGGCTGGCTACCGGAGAAGATAAATATAAGGATTTCCTGGTTTATACTGCCGACTGTATCACTAAATATTTCCCTGACTATGAAAACAGCCCTTTTGTTAATGAGCGCTTTTCCGAGGACTGGAGCCATGATCAGACCTGGGGATGGCAGCAGAACAGGGCGGTAATAGGCCATAATCTTAAGATCGCCTGGAATTTAATGCGTATTAACAGCCTCGCGCCGGACGAAAAATACGTGAAGTTCGCCAAAAAGATCGCCGAGATCATGCCGAAATTCGGAATGGACCTTCAACGCAGCGGCTGGTATGACGTTATGGAGAGGGCATTACAGCCGGGTGAAGAATGCCATCGTTTTGTCTGGCATGACCGTAAGGCATGGTGGCAGCAGGAGCAGGCGATCCTGGCGTACGCGATCCTTTACGGGATCCTTAAGGATAAGGAATACCTGCGGCTTGCGCGCGAGTCCGCGGCTTTTTACAATGCTTTTTACCTGGATCATGATGACGGGGCGGTATATTTTAATGTCCTGAATAACGGATTGCCTTTCTTGCTGGGGACTGAGCGTTTAAAGGGCAGCCATTCTATGAGCGCGTATCATTCAGTGGAGTTAGCCTATTTGTCGCAGGTATATGAAAACCTTTTGTATACCAAACAGCCGCTTGAACTTTATTTTAAGCCTTTGCCTCATGGGTTCCCGGGCGATGTCCTGAGGGTCCAGCCGGATATCCTTCCTCCGGGAAGCGTGCGTATACAAGAAGTCTGGGTGGATAATAACCCCTGGAAAAACTTTGACGCTGAGAAATTAACTGTCTCATTACCGAACTTGAATTACCGGCCGAAAATCAAGGTAAGGCTTGTTCCTGTGCAATAGCTATGAGGAGGGTGATACTATGGAAATAAAGACTACTACTCAGGAGGGAGCAACGATCATTAAAATATCCGGCAGCCTTGACGGCAATACGGTTAATGACGCGCAGGAAAAGATACTTCCGATCCTTACTTCGAAAATGTCGATGTTGATCGATCTTAAAGACTGCGGTTATATTTCCAGCGCGGGATTGCGGCTTCTCTTAATGGCTGCAAAACAGCTTTCTACGCAGGGAGGAGTCCTGCTTTTAAGCGGCCTGTGCGATGAGATCAAGGATGTCATGGAGATGACGGGGTTTAGTAATTTCTTTAGGACTTTTGACAGTATTCCCGCGGCTTTAAAGGCCCTGGGAAAGGAGGCCTGATGTTCAGAGTTGACCTGCATCCTACTCATGTCTGTGATTGCGGAAAATTCCGTTTGCGCGTCGGTAAACCTCTTCCTTTTGGCGCGACAATAGTTCCCGGAGGGGTGAATTTCTCGGTTTATTCCCGGTCCGCCGTTTCCTGTAAATTGGTGCTTTTTAGCAAGCATGAATCCAAGCCTTTTTGCGTGATCCCTTTTAAGGATGAATTTAAGATCGGTAATGTTTTTACCATGGTTGTTTTTGATCTTGATTACGATAATCTTGAATATGGTTTTTATATGGATGGGCCGTTCGAGCCGCGCGAAGGCAACCGTTTTGATAAAACTAAAGTTTTGATGGACCCCTATGCCAAGTCGATCGGGGGTAGGGATGTCTGGGGCCAGACGCCTGATTGGAATGATATGTACCAGCATCGCGCGCGTATCTGTTTTGATGATTTTGACTGGGAGAACGACCATCCCCTGGAAACTCCCGTTGAGGACCTGATCATTTATGAGATGCACGTGCGCGGCTTCAGCCGGCATCCTTCTTCAGGCGTAAAACATCCCGGTACCTTTTCCGGCATCCGCGAGAAGATCGCTTACCTTAAAGAGCTCGGGGTTAATTGCGTGGAGCTTATGCCGATCCACGAATTTGACGAATTCGAGAATTCGCGGAGGTCTCCGACGACAGGCAAGATGCTGATGAATTACTGGGGATACAGCAATGTCGGGTTTTTCGCTCCCAAAGCAGGGTTTGCCGCGACAGGCAAGTTCGGGATGCAGGTTGATGAATGTAAAACATTGATCAGGGAGCTGCATAAGAACGGCATTGAAGTCATCCTGGATGTGGTTTTTAACCATACTGCCGAAGGTAATGAGAAAGGCCCGTATATTTCATACCGCGGTATCGATAATAAGATCTATTATCTTTTGACCCCTGACGGGTATTATTTTAATTTCAGCGGCTGCGGTAATACGTTAAATTGCAATAATCCTATTGTGCGCAATATGATACTTGATTGCCTGCGCTATTGGGCGGCAGATTACCATATCGACGGTTTTCGTTTTGATCTTGCATCGATACTGGGGCGCGACCAGAACGGCGCTCCGATGCATAGCCCCCCGCTTTTAGAGACACTTGCCTTTGACCCGGTCCTGGGTAAATGTAAACTGATCGCCGAGGCATGGGACGCCGGCGGGCTGTATCAGGTCGGTTCTTTTCCCGCGTGGGGACGCTGGGCTGAGTGGAACGGGAAATACCGGGATGACTTAAGGAAATTCCTTAAAGGCGAGCCGCAGATGGCAGGCGCCATGGCGCAAAGGCTGCAGGGTTCTCCCGATCTGTACCAGTGGGAGGGCAGGGGTGCCTGTGCGTCCATCAATTTCATCACTGCTCATGACGGATTCACCCTGAAAGATATGGTCTCATACGACGGAAAACATAATGAGGCCAACGGTGAGAATAACAGCGACGGTTCAAACGATAATTACAGCTGGAACTGCGGATGGGAGGGGGAAACCACTGACCCCCAGATCAACCGTTTGCGCATAAAGCAAATGAAGAACGCGGTAGCCATGCTTTTGGTCAGCCAGGGCACTCCGATGATCCTTGCCGGGGATGAAATGGCGAATACCCAGTGGGGCAATAATAATTCCTATTGCCAGGACAATGAGATTTCCTGGCTCGACTGGAAGCTCCTGGATAATAACCGTGAGCTTTTTAATTTCTTCAGCAAAATGATCGCTTTTCGCCGGGCCCATCCTGTCTTAAGGAGCCGGAACCATTTTCAGAACAGGGATTATGTCGGAAGCGGCTATGCCGATATTACCTGGCATGGGCAAAAAGCCTGGGATGCCGATTGGTCTCAGGAAAGTAGGACGCTTGCGTTCATGCTCTGCGGCAGGCATGCCAAGGCAGGCACGGTAAAAGATAATTCTATCTATGTGGCGATGAATATGCATTGGCAGATGCACGGTTTCGAGCTTCCTAAACTGCATGATTGGATGAGTTGGTATGTGTTTGCCAATACCGATGCGGCAAGCCCGTATGATATCTGGGAGGTGGGTAAGGAGATCAGTCTCCAGAACCAAACGGAGTTTTTAGTAGGCCCTCGCTCAGTAGTTATATTAGTGGGTAAAGATAAAAAATAAACATACGCTTTGTCGAAAGGAGACACGATCAATGGACTCAAAATATTCAGTATCTCTTAAAGAGGATGTGGTTAAGGTTGAATTGGCAGGGCGTTTAGATGCTACGAATGCCGAAGGCCTGCAGGGGGAATTAAAGAAATTCGGCGGACAGAAGATCTCAAAACTCGTGTTTTTAGCTAAAGATTTGGAATATATCTCCAGCGCCGGCCTGCGGGTGATGATCTTCGCCAAGCAGAAGATCGGCGTAGACGCGCATATTTTTCTCATCGGCGCGCAAGAGGCGATCTTGAGCGTGATCAAGATGAGCGGTTTGGCTAATTTTATGACCCTTCAGGATACCTATAGCGAATAGATCAATATGGAACGTTTGACCATTCAGGCAAAACTGGAAAATCTGGATAAGATGTTTTCCTTTATCAGGGAAGCGTCTTCCCGCCAGGGCTTTGGCCCCGAGCATATCAATAAAATTCAGCTGGCATCTGAAGAGGCTTTAGTCAATGTCATTAAATACGCCTATCCGGCCGGCAGCGGTGATCTGGAAATAGTGATCAGTAACAAAGAGGCTTGCATGGAAATAGAGATCATTGATTCCGGTATCCCCTTTGACCCGCTATCGCTGCCTGAACCTGATATCTTAGCGCCCATCGAAGAACGCAAGGTCGGCGGCTTGGGGATATTTATGATACGTAAGATCATGGATGAGGTCAGATATAAGAGGGACAAAGAGCGTAATATCCTGACGCTTGTGAAAACCAAGGGTATAAAATGCTGTGAGCCGGTTAAAAAAGAAACGGTTGTTGAGGAGTGCGTTTCTTGTTTCCGCTGGCCGGTCGCTTTTATGAAACAAGAGCTCTTTAAAAAAGGAGAGGTTATTTTCAAGGCGCAGGATAAGGCCGACAGGATGTTCTATATAAAAAAGGGCGCTATACGCTTAGTGGAGCTCAACAAGATCATTAAGGACGGTGAAGTGATCGGGGAAATGGGGATCTTTTCCCCTTTTAAGAAAAGGATCGCCTCCGCGGTGTGCGAGGAGGATGTTGAGACATATACCATGGGCAGGGATGAAGTCATAAAACTTTTCGGCCAGGACCCCGCGCTGGCTATTGAATTGATCCAGATGAGCATCAAGCGTTTTATTGAGAATTTAAAGACGGAGACAGAGGCCAGGGAACGTATTGAAAGCGAATTGCGCATTGCCCAGGAGATCCAGGCCAGCATGCTGCCGAGCGTTTTCCCCGAGAGGAAAGAGTTCGAGATCTTCGCCATGATGGACCCGGCTAAGGAAGTAGGCGGTGATTTTTATGATTTCTTTTTTGTCGATGACAGGAGGCTGTGTTTTGTGATCGGGGATGTCTCCGGCAAGGGTGTCCCCGCGGCGCTCTTTATGGCTATTACCAAGACACTGATAAAAAATGAGGCCAAGCGCGGTTTGCCTACTAATGAGATATTGAACCGCGTGAATAATATAATCTCTCCTGATAATCAGACCTGCCAGTTCGTTACGGTATTCTGCGTTATTCTCGACATTGATACGGGGGAATTGAAATTTTGCAATGCCGGGCATAACCCGCCGCTCGTTTGCGATTACCGGGGTTGTTTTGATTACGTCAGTGTGCTCTCCGGGTTTGTGGTCGGAGTAATGGAAAACAGCAAATGCGAACAGCGGGAGCTTACGCTTAAGCCCGGAGGCATGATCTTCCTTTATACTGACGGCGTTACCGAGGCGATGAACCGGACTCAACAGATGTTCTCTGAGGCCAGGCTTAAAGAGCATCTGACCAGATATAAGGATGAGGGGATAAAAGATATTATCGGGAAGATCCGGGAAGAAATACGGGTTTTCACCGACGGGGCGCCGCAATCGGATGATATCACGATGCTGGCGCTGCGTTACAAAGGCAAATAGAAAGGGGCTACAAAAGCCATGGTTAAAGGCAAAAAGATCGGCATTTTAATTGAAGGCGATTATTATGAGCCGGAGATCTGGTATTATAAGCTGCGTTTCGCTGAAGAAGGCATGGACCTGCATTTTTTAACCAGGCTTTGGGGCCAGCAATCGTTGAGCTTCCTGGGCCATGAATATCATATCCCCTTTGAATGCCGCGAAAGCTTCGAGAATATGGACGAGGACACACTCAGGAGCTATTCCGCTATTATTGTGCCCGCGGGTATGGTGGCTGACCGGCTGAGGTACACCGAGGATGTCAAAAAACTTGCTCCCGCGGTTGATTTTTTAAAGCGCGCCTTTGCCGAGAAGAATATTATCAAAGGTATCATCTGCCATGGGATGTGGCTCTTGGCGCCGGTCCCTGAATTAGTGCGCGGAAGAAAAGTAGTGGTGCATAATAATCTTTTGGGCGACGCCAGGAATATGGGCGCGGTCTATGTCAACGAAGATGTAGTGGTGGACGGGGATTTAGTCACTGCCAGGAGCGGCGGCCATTGTAACGTCTTCGCGAAAAAGATCATTGAGTTGTTGGGTAAGTAATATTTAGCACCCGGCCCTATCGGATGGGCCGGTGTTTCGCTTAGTGCTCAAGGAGGCAGTATGTTCTGTTTTCGTAAAAAGATCAAGAAAAATGATATGGGGGCGGGGGTGATCCGCCAGTATCTCGGTGAAGGCAAAAAAATGAATGTCCAGCACTGGGATATGGCTGATAAGAGCGTAGTAAAAATGCATAAGCATTCGCAGGAGCAGTTCGGCTATGTCATTAAAGGCGGTTTCAAGATGATCATCGGCGAGGATACTGCCAGGCTTAAGGCAGGGGATGCCTATTTCATTCCGGCGAATGTTCTGCATGAGTTTGTAGCAGTAGGAAAGACGGAAGCAATCGATGTGTTCAGCCCGGTAAAAATGGATTTTCCCTGGCTGAAGAAATAACCCGCGTAACGCGGGCAAATTAAGGAGGAGAGAAATGGGGAAAAAGAAAGTATTGATCGTAGCGACAAACTATGGAACATGGGGTGAAGAGCTTCAGGCGCCCTGGGATATTATTAAGGCGGCAGGACATGACCTGACCCTTACGACACCTCTGGGCAAAAAACCGTTACCTTTAGCGGTCAGCTGCAATCCGGATTTTGTTGATCCGATCATTAATTTTAAGACTAATCCGCCTGATGTCTGCAAAAGGATCAAAGAGTTGACCGATGGAAATGAGTGGGCAAAACCCATTAAGTTGAAAGATGCTAAGATGGCTGATTATGACGCGCTCGTGCTTACCGGTGGCCTTGGGGCAATGATCGATATGTGCAACAACTATAACCTGCATAAATTGATCAAGGATGCCCTGGCTTCGAATAAGCTGGTCGGTGCTCTTTGTTATTCGGTTACCGCGCTGGTATTCTGCCGCGATTCAAAGAACCAGGAGAGAAGCGTGATCTACGGTAAGAAGATCACCGCGCATCCTGCTGCCTGGGATTTCTACGGCCCGGACTGGGATTTTACCTATGACCTCTACGGCGCAACTCCTGATAACAAAGGCACTGATGTGCATACGCCGGGTTTTCTCTGGCCGCTTGAGCCTTTGGTGAGGGATGCTGTAGGCCCGCAGGGGCAGTGTATCGCTAATGCCAAGGCAAACCGCGAGCATCCTGAAGTCGCTTTTGACTGGCCGTTTGTGACCGGGACATCTGTTGAATCTTCCATTGCTTATGGCAAGAAGATCGTTGAAGTCTTAGCAACGCTTAAGTAATTAGGGTTTAGCGTATAGGGTTTAGCGTGTAGGGTGTAGCAAATAGAGCAGTCTCGAACTATTCGCTATACCCTATACGCTATACGCTCAATAGAATATCGAAAAGTTTTTATAAATAGGGGGTGAATATGCCTGCTATTATTGTCCATTCATTAGAGCTTACCGACGAACAAAAAGAAATACTCGCCGACAAATATATAACTATCTTTTCAGAAGTTTCCAAAGTGCCGAAAGACCGGATTTATCTTTTTTTTGACGGATATACCCTTGATAACGCGGCTTGCGACGGCATACTCTTTTCTAAAAGGCCGCCCAAATTAGCAGTCGGGAAATTTAATCAACAAAAATAGACATGAGGGGGATCCATGGATGTCAATGAAGCGATCGTTAAAACACTTGAAATAGCGGGCGTCGACCACGTCTTTGGAGGTTCCGGACAGGTAAACGGTTCAATGCTTTTGGCTTTAAAGCGGTCCGACAAAATTAAGACGGTGATCATCCGTAATGAACAGGCAGCTTCTTTTATGGCTTGCGGATACTCCATGTTCTCCGATAAACTGGGGGTTTGTTTTGCAACCGGCGGCCCGGGAGAATTCAATCTTTTCTCAGGCCTGGCAGTCGCTTTTTCCGATTCTTTGCCTGTTTTAGGGATCTCCGGATATACCTCATCCCGCGACCGCGGTAAAGGGGCCCTCAATGAATCCACAGGTTTAAGCAGGACGCCTGATTCCCCCAAGATGTTTGCCGCTACCACAAAGAAGTCCTGGATCATCGAAGACCCTGATTCAACCTGCGATATCCTGGAAGAGGCGATCAATCTTGCCTTTGAAGGCCGTCCCGGCCCGGTGCACATTCACGTGCCTAAGGATGTGACGATCATGAAGGTGAATAATTTCCGGGAAATAAAAGTGAATATTAAACCGGTCCTTCCCCAATCCGGGCAAATTAACGCGGCGGCAGAAGCTTTAGCCAAAGCCATTAATTCAAAGCAGCAGGTTATGGCTATCCTTGGGTATGGTATTATCAGAAGCCACGGTGAAAAAGATGTGTTGGAATTAATAGAAAGATTCCAGATACCTTTTACCGCTACCATGGACGCCAAAGGTATTATCCCCGAGGATCATCCTTTATGCCTGGGCGTATACGGGACATCCGGGGACCCGGGTGCAAATAAATATTTCCAAGGCAGTAATTTAATTCTGGCAATAGGCAATTCTTTTGCCCAGAACGCCACCTTTGCTTTTAAGCAGGATCTTTTTAATGACAAGGTTTTGATCCATATAAATATCGACCCTCATGAGATCGGCAAAGTTTATAAGGCGGATTGCCCTGTGTTGAGCGATGCACGGGGTGCGATCATTGCTTTAAAGGATGAACTTTCAAAGAAGGTAAGCAAGGTTTCCCCTCAAGCGGTCGGTAAAGAAAAATGGATTGATTCTTTGGTAACATCTCCGGGGAAAAAGATACATCCGGCTGAATTAGTCAAGGCGCTTTCTCATAACCTGCCGGAAAACGCGATCGTAATGGGAGATGCCGGTTCGCATATGCTTTGGTTGAACTGTTATCTGGAGCTGACCAAACACCAGCTTTATCAGAACCCGGGAAGTTTCGGGCCTATGGCCAGCCACGTTAACGGAGCTCTCGGGGTCAAATGCGCCAATCCTTCCCGCACGGTGATCTGTGGCTGCGGTGACGGGGCTTATCAAATGGCAGGTTTCGAGTTGATGACTGCCATACAGTATAATATCCCGGTAGTGTGGGTGATCTTTAATAACGGCGAATTCAACGTGATCAAGAAATTCCTGCTTAATCTTTTCGGCGAACAGGCTTTTATGCAGTTCACTAATCCCGACTTCGTCAAATACGCGGAAGCCTGCGGCGCCTTTGGCGTGCATGTGGATAAGCTTGAAGATTTCCAGGCGGCTTTCGCGAAAGCGTTGAGCTGCGGCAAGGCGGCCCTTATTGACGTTGTCGTTGAGTCGGAAGTTTATCCGCCCTTCGGTTTAGGCAAGGTTTAATGAAATTAGCTCATATCGCGATAAGCGTTTCTCATATAAACAGATCGCTTGTTTTTTATGGAAAACATTTCGGGTTCCGGCTTAAGAAGAAATATCCGCATAAAGGACCCGGGTTGACCATCGCGATCTTAAGAAAGAACGATATTACATTAGAGCTGTTTGAGTTCAGCAAACACGCGCTGCTTCCGAAATATCGCCGGACCTTAGAAAGCGACCTGCATACAATAGGAACCAAGCATTTTTCTTTCGCGCTCAAGGATATTACAGGAGCGTACCGGAAATTTAAGAAGGCAGGAGTTCCTTTTGCCTGCGATATGCGCGTTTTCGACAATGGGGCGCGGTATTTTTTTATCCGGGACCCGGACGGGATCCTGGTTGAGATCATGGAGGAGGGCTGAGTTATGGGAAATTTACACGCCTGGATAGACGGTATAAGCCTTTCATTGACCCTGGTCGGCGCCCTGATCACTATCTGGGGGATTTTGATCTCGCTGTTTGATTTCTTGCGTAAAGAGATCTTTAATCACAAACAGTCGGTGCAGTTGAACGATACCATACGCATCAAGCTGGGAAGTTATCTGGTGTTAGCTTTAGAGTTCTTTATCGCCAGCGATATCGTCAAGACTATTATCACTCCTACATGGCAAAGCCTGGGGATCTTAGGGGCGATCGTGATCATTCGGACAATCTTGAGCTATTTTCTCACCAAAGACATTAAGGATATTATGAAGCAAAAGGAGGCGGCAGCATGAAGAACATGGAGTTTAAAATGCCCGATGCCGGGGCGATCAGTTCTTTTGACAAAGAAGGTAATGTTATCGAGTTAGCCCCGCAGGATGAGCTTTGGGGGCAGAACGGTTGTTTCCAGGTACATCCGATGTCTTTTACCAAACTTAAGGACCGCGCGAAAGTAATCTCTGATTCCTGCGATTGGGAAGACGGGCTGCGTATGGTGCGGGACAATAATACCGGGCTGATCTGGGAAGTTAAATCTCCTAAAAAGAATGATATAAATTATTGCGAAGACAGGTATTCCTGGAAAGATGCCGCGGGCCGGTTTATAAAAGAGTTGAATAAAAAGAAATACGGCGGGTTCTCCGATTGGCGCCTCCCTAATAAAGATGAACTGCGCTCTATTATCGACTACGGATTGACTAATCCGGCAGTGGATACAAGTTATTTTCCCAACACAAAAAGCGACCTTTATTGGACTGCGGTTACGTATAATATGCAGAAGCCTTTTGTCTGGGGTATTTTTTTCGGCCTGGGAAGCGGCATTTGTTACGCGCCTTCAAGTGAGCGTTATGCGCGCGCGGTAAGGGGCGGCAATAACAAAGATTTCGGCAGGGCTGTTGTGTCCCGGTTCAAAGATAACAGCGATGGCACCATCACCGATACTCTCACCGGGCTCCAGTGGCAGAAGGCTGAGAATGAACGCATGGATTGGTATTCTGCGCTTGGCGCTTGTAAGCAGATGCGCCTGGCCGGCCACGCTGACTGGCGCTTGCCCAACATCAAGGAATTAAATACTATCCTTAATCTCGATTACACGAACGGCTGGTGGTATTACAAAGATTTCTTTCCGGCAGAAGGGCTCAAACCGCCGCTGTTGCATTATTTCTCCTCAACGCCCTATGAAGGTATTTATGTCTGGGTAACTAATTTCTGCTTTGGTTATGACGGTTATTATGCCAGTAAGAACGCAAAATTATTGTTCCGCGCGGTGCGCACTATAGACGCCCCGCAGGTGAAAGCAATGGTTGATTTTAGATTTCCTGATTCCGGACAGTTGAAATGTTACGATGACCTGGGGGCGATCATCAACGCGCCCAAAAAGGGGGGGCGTTATTTTGGACAGGACGGCACGTATAGTATCAATCCGCTTTCTTTCACCAAGCTTGCTTCCGGAGGCAAAGAATTGGATGGCAAAGCGACGTGGGAAAAGGGCTTCCGGATGTGTCGTGATAACAATACCGGTTTAACCTGGGAGATCAAGTCCCCTCAGGAGAATGACCTGAACTTTAAAGGCAATAGTTATACCTGGGATGATGCCTTAGGATATATCAAGGAATTGAATAAAAAAGGTTATGCCGGCTTTCGTGACTGGCGGCTGCCTAATCGCGAAGAACTGCGTTTAATAGTTGATTATAACGGGCAGATCCCGGCAGTTGATCTGAAGTTTTTTCCTGACTGCCTGCCCGCGTTTTATTGGTCAAAGGACTCCAATAATAAAGAGCCGATATTCGCCTGGGGGGTTTATTTTGCCTACGGGTGCACCATTTGTTACCTGAAAAATTTTTATTACCCGGTGCGCGCGGTGCGCGCGGGCTTCAGCAGGCGCTTCGGCGATATTTCCGGGTACGCGTTCAGCGATAATCAGGACAATACCGTTACGGACGCTAATACAGGGCTGATGTGGAAGAAGGACGAAGGCCCGGAAATGAACTGGGAAGAGGCATTAAAGTATTGCCGGGAGTTAGATCTCGGCGGGTATTCTGATTGGCGCCTGCCGACGATCAGAGAGCTGGGCTCACTCATGGACCTTTCTTTTAAAGACGGAGGATGGTTCCATAAACAATTCTTTCCCGGCACAAAGATCGCGCCACTTGGTTTTTACTGGTCTTCTACCACGTATGGCGATACCTTCGGCTGGGGGGTTAATTTTCAGTTCGGTTATGACGGATACTACGCCGGCAAGAAGGAAGGGCGTTATCCTTTCAGGCCGGTGCGCACTATAAGAAATGAGGGATTAAATCGGTAGTTTTTTATCGTGTCCGCAATGACATGTTAAAGAAAGGGACAAGAAATGAAAAAGATCTTGAGTATAATAATTGCTTTCATTGTGCCGGTTGTATTTTATCTTAACTTGAGCTATGCTCAAGGCACTAAAAAAGCGGTCTTCATCATTGCCCAGGAGAATTTTCAAGACGATGAATTTGCCAAGCCCCTGGAAGCGCTTAAAGCCCGCGGCATTTCTGTAACGGTTGCTTCAACAAAGCTCCAAGAAGCTACCGGGACCGGCGGCATGAAGGCAAAGCCTGATATGCTGCTTAAGGATGTTGCGGCAGAAGATTTCGACGCGATAGTATTTATCGGCGGTCCGGGGGCAGCGCAGTACCTCGATGACCCTGTTGCCCATAAATTAGCGCAAGATGGAGTCGCGCAAAATAAGATCGTCGGCGGCATTTGCCTGGCTCCGGTAATATTGACCAATGCCGGCATCTTAAAAGGCAAAAAAGCAACCGTATATCCGAGCGAAGCGGATAAGCTTAAGTCCGCCGGAGTCGATTATACCGCTCAACCTGTCGAGAAAGACGGTAAAATAATTACCGCTGACGGGCCCGGTTCGGCGGGGGATTTCGGCGAGGCGCTTGCCTATGCTCTGGAAGGCGGGAATTGATGAATAATCTTCTGGTAAAAATAAGTATCCTTTCAATATCTCTTTTGACGGTTATGGCGTCCGCGGCGATTTCTCCGGCATTAGCCAAGATACGCCAGGCATTCCCTGACACGGATATAACTTTGATAAAGCTGGTCTTGACGCTGCCTTCGTTATTGATCATCCCTTTCAGCCTGCTCGGGGGATGGCTTGCTTCCCGGACGAAGAAAAAGAACATCCTTTTGATCGGCCTTTTTATTTATTTCCTGGGAGGCATAGGCGGAGGATTTGCGCAAACCATAACCCAGTTATTGATCATCCGCGGTATTTTCGGGATCGGCGTCGGTTTGATCATTCCGCTTTCCATCAGCTTGATCGCTGACTTTTACGAAAAGGAAGAACGCGCTAAGATGATGGGGCTTTCCGGTTCTGTATCCCATTTCGGCGGGGTGGTATTCCTCTTGCTTTCCGGATGGCTGGCATGCATGAACTGGCGCTATGCCTTTGGCGTATACGGATTATCAGTCTTGATCATGTTCACGGTTTTCTTCTGGCTGCCTGAACCTGAAGTTAAGAAAACCGCCGGTTTAGTAAAATCCAAGCTTCCCGGCGGGGTATATCTCTGCGCTGTTTTGGGCGCCCTGATGATGGTCGCTTTTTACGCCGCGCCTACAAATCTGGCAATGTTCATAGAAAATGAACGGCAGATGTATACAAGCGTTACGCCGTTATTTAAGGATAAGGCGGAGTTAGAGGCTTATTTAGAGAAGGGGATCATTTCTCAGGTTACCAGAGAGTCTTTTAAGAATAACGGGATCATTCTTTCGGAAAACGCGGTATTTGCCGCGGAAGAGCAGGGCAAGCGCTGGAGTATTACCGATAAGAATAAGAAATATATAGTGCTTAAACAAGATGATAGATTGATCGTTTCCGCGGAGCGCTTAGGCAGGCCGGGGATCGCGGGATATTTCCTTTCCGCGATGACACTGGTGGGAGTGTTATCCGGGATCATTCTGGCTATGCTCTTGCGTTGGTTTGGCCCTTATTGTTCTGTTATAGGCATCGCGGCTATGGCGGCCGGATACGCTGTTTTGGGCTCGGTGTCGTCTTTAGCCGGGGTTTTATTCTCAATGCTCTGTATCGGTTTTAGCTCCGGCATCTTAATGCCGCTTTTATTGCTGCGCGCGGCCAGGATCACTCCTGAAACTTCCCGGGCATTTGCCATGGCTGTAGTAAGCGTGGGTATCTACCTGGGGCAATTCCTTTCCCCGGTGATCTTGAAAATTGCTTCTTCCTTCCCCGGGAAGGATGTTTTCCGCGGGCAGTTCAATTTTCTCGCCCTGGGACTGTTGATCGCGACATTTGCCGGGCTGGTCAGCGCTGTAAAAACCGCGCGTAAGGGAGGTTTTAATCAATACGCTTCTGTTAAAGGCCACATGCATTAAAAAGAGGAGGAATATATGAGAAGTAAGTTTTTTGGTTCTTTGCTGGCGGGATTAATGATCATGTTTTCTTATAATAATGTTTTTGCCAGCCATTTAAAGATCGAGAATGCGCGTATCAGCGAAGTTAATACCAAGAAAAAAACAGCCAAGGTCCAATGTAATGTTTCCTGGGATAATGCCTGGAAGAACGATACTAATTGCGACGGGGTTTGGGTCTTCGCTAAATTTCAGGCTCCCGGCGGCGCGTGGCAGCATGTTTCATTGAAGGCCTCCAGCGTCACTGCTTTTGATTACGCGGACCATACCCCTGAGTTATTCTCAAAGGGCGAGAATGCGGATGCGGGAATGTGGGTGCCCGAAGAGAAAAAAGGATTTTTTATTTATAAAACTAAAGGGAGCGGGAACCTTGTTTCCAAGAATGTCGGGTTTATCTGGGATTATGCTCAGGATGGCGTCAGCGATGAGACGGCCTTGAAAGCCCGGGTAAAAGTTTTTGGCATTGAAATGGTCTATGTTCCGCAGGATAAGCATTACGTGGGAGATCCAAAAGGCCCGGCCGGCCCGGATAATGCTTTTTACGCCTTTCCTGATAATGGCGCTTATTTGATCGCTTCTGAAGATCCGATCACCGTGGATAAAGTTGACGGAGCATTATACTGTGACCAGGATAATCCCCGCAGCCGCGAGGATGTTCCCTTTACCATTCCTCAGGAATTCCCCAAAGGCTATAAGGCGTTCTGGGTTATGAAGTATGAATTAACTTCCCAACAATTCGTGGATTTCTTAAATACTTTGAACAGGAAGCAGCAGCAGAGCATGGTCGAGTCGGATATAAGCGCGGATGGAATAAAGAATTATTATGTTAAGACAAATAGCGAAGAGGAACATCTGCGTAACGCGATCGTTACCGCGAAACGCGGCAATGGGACAACTGAACCGGTCATTTTTTACACCTATGCCCCTGCGCGCGCGGTAAATTTCATGTCCTGGTCGAATATCGCCGCGATCGGCGATTGGGCAGGGTTACGGCCTATTACCGAACTTGAATATGAAAAGGCATGCCGCGGCCCAAAAGATCCTGTTGTTGATGAGGGCGCCTGGGGCACTACCGAAGCAGGCAGGGTCGAGACCTTTGATGGCGCTGACGGAAGCGGTTTTGAAAAAAAGGTCCCTCAAAAAGGGCTCGTGAATGCTTGTTTTGGAGGAGGAATAGCTCCCTTTGATGTAGGAAAGAAAACAGTTCCCGATAACCCGGGGTTTGAGGGGCCGGTAAGCGGAGAGGTCTTTGAAAATAGCAGGCATGAAGGTATACTCGAGAAGATAAATGACGGCGCTTCCTATTACGGAGCGCGTAACTTAAGCGGTAACCTCTGGGAAAGATGCGTAACCGTAGGCCATAAACTCGGCCGCGTTTATGACGGCAGGCACGGAGACGGAGAGCTGGACGCGGAAGGTTTCGCGAACACATCCAGCTGGCCGGGTAAGGACGGGGCCGGCGCGGGAAATAGAGGCGGGGTCTGGTCAAGCCCGGCTTTTAAATATCTACGTTTTGCGTTGCGTTTCGCGGCAAATTTCCCCAAGAGCGAAGATGGCAAGAATAGCGGCTGCAGGTTAGGGTTCTAAACCGGTTAAATAACAGGAAGAGGCCTTTGATGAAGAAAAGATACGTTTTTCTGGCGGTTATTTTATGCGTGGGGTCAGGATTTTTTTTCAAACATGCTTTTTCCGAGAGTGAGGCCGGTAAACCTGAACTGGTCCTGGTCCCGGCGGGTGTTTTTCAAATGGGTAACGAAGCGTTCAGTAACGCGAAGCCCGCGCATGAAGTGGTATTGACTAATGATCTTTATATGGGTAAACACGAGGTAACCAATCAGCAATACGCTGATATGCTTAATTACGCCTTAAGTAAAGGCTATCTGGATATGAATTATTTAGCGCCGGAGGCCAAAAGAAGACAGGCCTACGGCGTATCCAAGTCAGCGCAGAAATATCAGGACCTGGCGGATGAAGATTCGCAGATAGTCTATCAGGACGGTAAATTTTCTGCGGCCGCGGGTAAAGAAAACCTGCCGGTTTTGGAGCTGACCTGGTATGGGGCGGCGTTTTACTGTAATGTGCTTGGTGAGCAGGAGGGATTGTCCCCGCTTTACGATCTTGATGACTGGTCCTGCCAGGTGTATGGAAAGACAGGTTACCGTCTGCCTACTGAAGCGGAATGGGAATACGCGGCGCAATATAATGACGGCAGGAAATATCCCTGGGGTAACCAGGACGCAGATGCCTCATATGCCAATGTCAATAGTTATACATCCGGTCCGGCTGCTGTCGGGGCATATTCTCCCAAAGGAGACAGTAAATTGGGTTTAAGCGATATGGCAGGAAATCTTGCCGAATGGTGTAATGACTGGTATAACGAATACAGCGGCAGCGAGAAGCAAATTGATCCCGTAGGCCCGCCTCCCAGCCTGTATATATACCTGCCGTTCTTTAAGCAATTCCAGCCTTTACGCTCAGTTCGCGGCGGATGTTATATATCTGACCCGAATTTCCGTAAAGGGATGGGGCCGCCTTTTGAGGTCGCTTTTGTAGCGGATCAAGACGCGTTTAATAACAGCTACCGGGGATTTGATTACCGCGATATGAGCCGGGCAATGACGGGGTTTCGCATAGTCAAAACTGCGGCAACTAAGATTACAAAGCCTGCTTTCAGCGCAGCGCAGAAATAGGGCCCATGAAACAGAAAATATTGTTTTTATGCTTATGCTTTTTTTCTTCAGGGTTCTTTTTTAATCCCCTGTATTTGTATGCTCAATTCCGTGATACTGATGAAGAGCGGTTTTCTCTGGAGAAGACGGGGGCAGCCGAAATAATTGGAAAAACTTCCGGCAAGCAAGGAAATGATATATACGAGGAAAAAGAAATAAAATATGTCGCGGGAGCGGATAAACAATGGTTCACCGCAGACGATGAGGTTTATCATTATTTCCTGACAGAGCGCGATAAAAAGGGGAGGATGCTGAAGAAATTATGTTATACGACAGGTACGGACAGCCTTATCTTTACTCCCGACGACGCGTTACAGGAATACCAGGTGTATGTATATAATTCGCGGCAAAAAGCCGACGGGGAGGTTGTTTACGGTAAGGACTCCCGGCAGAAGTATCGCGTTGCCTATGAGTATGATGCCCGCGGCAATAAGTCCAGGGACGTGCGGTATAACAACGCGAAGGAAATAATATACTACACGGCCTATGAATACGATACGCAAGGACGCATGGTAAAAGACGTGGAGTACGCAGGCCGCGGCGCGGACAACAAATGGTTCAGCCCTGACGACCAGGTCGAGAAATACCACAAAAGCGAATTTGATGGCCAGGGTAAGCTGCTGCGGGTCCGTGAGTACCATGCTCAGCATAACGGCCGGGGTGAGGATGAAGCGTGGTTTAGCGCCGATGATGCCGTTTACGCGACAAAGGAACTCTTGTACGATGATCTCGGACGGCTGCTTAAGACAAAAAAATTTATAGGAGCAGGGCCGGATAATCAATGGTTTAGCGGTGATGATATCCTGCAGTATTATACCGTGCCTCTTGAGAATCAAGGCGTTTTGATAAATGAGTTAAGTTAGCTAATTGTTCCCTTGACAAAGGGGGATGTGTCCTTTAAGATGTTTTATATTAATAGTCGATAAACTCGGGCGTTTTTTTAGCGAATACACCCCGCGCTCATCGCGCCCAGCCTTACTGGTGTGGCTGGGTACGCCGTTTTCTGCGACGGTATTGCGCGGGTGTACCGTTTGCGTTTTACACCCGACGCAGATCGGTATTGCGTCGGCACTTGCCTTAATTGGATAGGCAAGTACGCCGCTTTCTGCGGCGTGTTTTGCATTCTGCAAAAGGAGGATCTGCATATGAATAGCCTAAAATGGCAAAGGAAGTTTATTGGATTTGCCGTGGTTTTTGTTGTCGCGTTTTTATTCCTGTTTAATGATTCCCGGGCGATCGCTTTTGACGAGGGGGCCGGCGATGATGACCCTCATGCCCAGTTAATTGAGCAGGAAATTGTGCAGAAACGGGAGAAAGCCCCGGTTTTAATAATTAAGCAGCAGGTAGCGGCGCTTATACCAAAGCCGACGCTGCCCCAGGGGACAACGCGTATAGAAGAAGTTGTCGTCAAAGGTTCAACCCTCCTGGCCCAGGAAGCTATCGATAAACTCAAAAGAGATTACGAACACAGGGACTTGACCGCCAGGCAAATGCAGCGCTGCGCGGATTTGATCAACCGCGCTTACAGCCGCGAAGGCTACATTACCTCTTATGCCTACATTATTCCCGATAAGCTCGCTGAGGGTATCCTGGAAATTATGGCAGTAGAAGGCAGGACCGGCAAGATCAATATTCAAGGTAATAAGAATTTCTCGACGGATCTGTTGATGAAAAAAATAACCTTAAAGGAAGGACAGCCGTTCAACTTTATCGCGCTTAATCTGGATGTTTACAGGATGAATAGGCATCCTGATAGAAAGCTGGCTATTCAGATCGACCTGGATAAGAGCACAGGCACAGCAGACGTCACCTTGACGGTAAAAGATAAATCTCCGCTGCATGCCACCCTGCAGGCGGATAACTACGGCGCTGAGACCATCCTCTATAACCGCTACAAAACTTTTCTTATCCATAATAATATCACCGGCCATGACGATAGCCTGACTGCCAAGATCGAGTGGGCTGAAGGCGATGCCCATAAGATATTCGACCTGGATTATAGTATACCGCTTAATAATAAATGGAAATTCCAGTTTTATCTCCTGCCGTATAAATCAGAGGATTATTATTATAAGGATAATGAGACCACTGATTTTGAGAAACGGGCGAGAAAATTCTATTTCTGGTTTTATCAGTATTTGATCAATAAGCCTGACCTGGAGTTTGTTTCGAGCTATGGTTTTACCTATTTTGATATCTGGTGGTATAAGCCGTATGAGAAATATAATAATCCTACCAGGAAGGATGAGTTCCGTGTCCTTAAGTGGGATCTGTCGCTCAATCGGGCCGATAATTACGGCCGCTGGGTGATCACGAACGACCTTCAAATGGCGATCCCTAATTTTCTTAATGGAGCGACCATAAAATCAGATGACGCCTCTGTCGCGGGCGCCAAAGGCAATTATGTCAAGAATCTCTTGACGGTAGCAAGGCGGCAATCATTATTTGCCGGCATTGATTTTATCAGTAAGGCCCGCTGGCAGGTTTCTTCAGCTACGCTCACCGGAGTGAACGCGTTCAGCATAGGAGGTTATTGCGGCGTGATCGATAACAGGGGGTATCCGCGGACCCAGTTGCCGGCGGATGGCGGCAGGGCGATAACGCTGGGTTTTTCTTTCCCTCCGTATTTTATTCCTAAAGACATGAACGCGCCGTTTTCTACCAAGACAAAATTGAATAATGCCTTAAAATTGTTTACCTTCTGGGATTGGGCGCAAGGGGTCATTAAAAACCCTAAGGTATCTATTGTCCCGGGAGAGCCTGACGATAAGAAAGTTACTACGCTCGCATCTGTTGGGTTCGGGTTTACCTATACCGTGCCTGACCAGGGTTTTTCAGTGCGCCTGGACGCGGGCTGGCCGCTTACTCATCAAAACGGCGTGGACGGGGATAATCATCATGTGTGGTGGTCGGTTACCAAATCTTTTTAATGCCGGTTTAATTGCCGGAGGGTCCGTATGGAACATATAAAAGGCGTAAGCGTAAAAAAAGGGAGATAGTTATGAAAAAAAATAATTTCTTTGTTCTTTTTCTAAGCGCGTGTATTACGCTTGGCGGCGCTGTCTCTTTTTCGCGGGCAGCTGAGATAATTTATCTTGAGGGCAGCGTGCAGGTGCAGTCAGCCGCGGATGACACCTGGAGAAAAGCGGAAAAAGGCATGCAGGTCGATATCGGAGATTCGATCAGGACAGCCAGGCGTTCAAGGGTTGATATAGCCCTTGACGCACAGAAGCAAAATACCATCAGGCTTGAACAAAAGACGCAGGTAGTGCTCAATTCAGCTTCAGAGGGCACCCTGGACAGGTTGGACCTTTCCCGCGGAATGGTTTATTCGAATTTAGAGAATATTAAAGCGGGCTTGAGCTTTGAAGTGAATACTCCTTCAGCAGTCGCGGGTGTCAGGGGTTCCAGTTACAGGGTATATACTGAAAGGGACTCGGATGAGGTTTCCGCTTATAAGGACACGGTATTCATAAAAACATTTGACGCTAACAAGCAGCAGACCACTGAAACAATGCTTCCTGAAGGATTTAAGACGATCATCGAACGGTTTGAGACCCCCGGCGCTTTGGTCCAGGTGAGTTTAAGGGAGTTTGAGCGTTTTGATACCCTTAAGGACGATCTTCTTGATAATGCCGCGGGCATAGTGAAAGAAAAATCTGAGAGCAAAGGCCCAGGTGAGGGAAGTTCGCCAAAGACCGACCTTGAACAGAAGACCGACCAGTCTCTTGATCAGGGAGGGATCATAGAAGAAGTTATTGACGCCAAGGACCTTGTTGAAGAGAGCAATGTGGAAAAGTTGATCGAGGAAAGAACTCCGGGGGAAGAAGAAAGCCATGGGTGGTAAAATAAATCTTTAAGGAGGAAGAATGGAAAAGAAGAAAATAATACTCTTTGTGTCTGCTTTGGCAGTGCTGGTGTCGCCTTTGTTTTGTGCCGCTGCTGATGTTTCCGAGGAAGATGTTACCCCCCGGAATAAAAAGATCTATCTGGAGCCGGAGCGCTCGATCATCGAACGCGGAAAATTTAAATTCCTTCTGGCTACGACCCAGGGTTACGATAATAACAGCCACCTTGACAGCGCCCGGGACGGCGATGCTTATTTTCAGACTTTTTTCAGGGGCACGTTCACTACTTCAGTCTCCAAGAAAACAGAAGCGTTCCTTGGTTATGAATTAATGAATTTGCTTTACGCGGGCGAAGGCGACCTCGATCTGCTGCGTAACGGCATCCAGACCGGCATAAGCCATAACCTCACCCGGGACCTTAGCTTCTCCGCGGAATATGATTTCGACAGCATTGAATATATAAATTCAGGGAATGACGATTATCTGGATAATCAAGTGGGAATGAAGCTTAAATATAAGCTGCCCCATAAAATGTACATGAGCCTGGGGCATAATTTCATGCTCAGGAATTATGCCGACCGGCTTATCCGCACCGCTGTCGATACCTTTAGCGAAAAAAAGAGGGAAGATATACGCCACACGGTTGAATATGAGGTAGGTAAATATTTCACCAAGGATTTTTTCAAAGTCGGCTACCAGTATTTCTTCAACAACTCCAATGAAAAATTCCTGAATTATTATGATTATGATTCCCACAAGATCGGCGCTTCTTTTACGCATCTGTTTAACGATAAGTTCACCGGTTACCTGTCAATTTCCAAGCAATTCCGCGATTACCGCAGCCGCACGCTGGTAAACGACGCCGGATGCAGAGAGCATGAAAGAACGTTCTTAACGACGGCAGCGTTATATTACAGCTTTAATAAATCCATATCGTTCGGCCTGAGCTATACGTACCGGGAGAACAAGTCCAATGAGCCGGTTGAAGAGTATTCCGGGTCGTTGGTTTCAATATCAACGTATTACCGATTCTAAGTTAAGAGATTAGTGAATAAAAAGACCCGAGTTAAACTATTTGTCAGCCTGAGTATTTCTATTGTCCTGGCAGGGTTAATTTCTCTTTCCCTTAGATCAAAGTTTTACCAGATACTTGAATTAAAAGCATTAGATCTGCGGTTTGCCTTAAAGGAAAGCCGTCCTTCACGATCGCCGATCCTGCACATCGATATAGACGACCAGAGCCTCGCTGGCGTCGGCAGGTGGCCCTGGCCGAGAAATTACCACGCTAAACTTACCGATATCCTCAAGGAATGCCGGGCAAAGCAGGTCCTGATGGATATTATTTTCACTGAAGAGCTCAAGGAAAATCCTCAGGATGACGCGCTTTTCGCCGATTCCATGGCGCGCGGCGGTATAACGTACCTGCCTTTTTATTTCATTGAAAACCAAGCTGCTGTTCCGGATGAGCTGAAATCCCTGCTTTTACAGGATATTACGCTTTCTGCCGCGGACGCGGCAAAAAAACTTAATATACTTTTAGAGCCTCTCCTGGAGACATTGCCTCAGGCAAAGAAGCTGGTCTTAGAAGAAGTTACGCGAAAGTTGATTCGTCAAGATCCCGGTATCTCCTTTGACGGCCTTTTAAAGCGCATGGAGGAGGAATACGGGTGGTATTTATTCTCCGAAGATGAAAATTACTTGAGGCAGCGTTTTCCCGCCCAGCAACTGCTGAGTTCTTTTATCGCTCAGTTCGGTATCGATCTTCCGGCCGGACAATGGCCTTTCCGTCAAGAATACAGGATGTTAAACGTGCCTATTATGGCGTACACCCGGAGCATGCGGGGGAGCGGTTTTATTAACGCCGACGCCGACCTTGACGGGGTCACCAGGAAGATCCCTTTGTTTGTCAAATATGAGGATAAGATCCTTCCGCAACTGACTATCGCCGCGCTCATGGATTTCCTGGGAGTAAAGGAATTAGAAACCGGGCATGATCGTGTTATCCTTAAGCGCGCCGGCTTAAACGGCACCGTTAAGGATATAATCATTCCCGTAGACCAAAAAGGGGCAATGCTCGTGAACTGGCAGGGCAGATGGGGTGTTTCTTTTAAACATGTCCCCTATTATTTGATCCTCCGGCTCCAGGAAGTAAGAGAGCAGATGAAAGCTCAGCCTGACGGTGAGGCGGCTGAGTATTTTAAGAAAAGCGAAGCGGAGCTTTTAGAGAAGCTCACCGCGATGGTAAAGGGGAAGATCTGTATCGTCGGGTTGACCGCGACCGGCACGCATGACCTGCGGCCGATCCCGCTGCAGGAAAACTACCCTATGGCCGGCATACATTCAAACCTCATCGATACTATTCTTACGGAGAAATTCATTGTCAGGGCCGAAGGCGCTTTGCGCCTGTTTATTTTCCTACTCACCGCTTTAGTCATCGGGTTCAGTTCTTTGCTGAAATTATGGCAAAGCCTTGTATTGTCGCTTGGTTACGCGGCCGGATACTTCTTCTTTTCCTATTTTATTTTTGTCCGCTTCGGCCTCTGGATAGACCTGGTGGGGCCGCTGGGCATTGTCGTGTTCGGATTTTCCGCCATAACGAGCTTTCGTTTCTTTACCGAAGAAAAAGAGAAGCTTTGGATAAAGCAGGCTTTTAGCCATTATCTTTCTAATGAAGTTATCAGTGAATTGATCGAAGATCCTTCGCGCTTAAAGCTTGGAGGAGAAAGGCGGCTGATCACCGTATTCTTTACGGATATACGGGGTTTTACCGCTTTTTCGGAATCGCATCAGCCGGAAGAAGTAGTTGCCATGCTTAATGAGATATTGACGCAGCAGGTCAAGGTGGTTTTTAAATATAACGGCACGCTGGATAAGTTCGTGGGAGATGAATTGATGGCTTTCTTCGGGGCTCCGGGTAACCGCCATCTCAATGACCACGCGATAGTGGCCGTGCGTACGGCGGTCGAAATCCAGGCGAAGATGCATCAACTTAAGGATAAGTGGCTCCGCGAGAAAACCGCGGCGCTCCAGATAGGCATAGGTATAAATACAGGAGAAATGGTTGTGGGGAATATGGGTTCAGCTGAACGTATGGATTATACCGTGATCGGAGATAATGTTAATCTGGCGGCCAGGTTATGCTCTGCTGCCGATAAGGATGAGATCATTATCAGCGATGCCACATATGCTTTGGTCCGAGAACAAATAATTGCGGAGAAATTGACCCCTATTACGGTTAAGGGTAAATCTATGCCGATCCCCATATACAGGGTAACCGGGTTAAAGTAAAGAGAAGATCAACCCCGAGACCACCGCGATGATCCAGCTTAAGATCAGTTCCCGTAAGGTCATGAAATCTTTATGGATCTTAAGTTTCTTGTTGCAGAGGGCAAAGATGGCCGGCCTGAGCAGCAGGCTTACCGGCAGTAAAAAGCAAAAAGAACTTCGGATAAAGAAAAAAGAGACTATTATAGCCCGTTCCGCTATACCAAACCATTTCTCAAAAGCATTATAGCTTGCTCTTTCGAGAAAATTATCTTTAAAACATCTGATCAGAAAATAACCGTTATACGTGGCAAAGATAAGCGCTATAAGGTAGATTACGAGCTGGTCATTGGAGTAAAGCCTTATGATAAGGTTATGCCCCGCCGCAGGAGGCGTTAACTGCTTAAGATCGGTCAGGAACACGAGAGAAATTATTCCTACATGAGAGATTTGATCCAGGATGTAGGCCCAGAAGCAATGTTTCGCCGCGCCATAACGGAGTTTTATTGAATCTTGCAGCAGGTGCGCTGCCGCCAGAAAGAGCAAGAAAAACCAAAGCTGGGGTAAGTGCAGGTAGGGCCAGGAAAGGGCCAGGGAGCAGAAAAAAATGATCAGCGCGTGGGGGACGATGCCCTTTAAACCACTTGTCTTTAATTTGAAGATTATGTTGAATTGGAAAGGAAAATCACCCAGAAAATGCGCTAATAATAACCGGAAAAAGATGAACATTTAAGTGTTTTCCTAATAAACAGCCATTTTTTTTTATTCTAACTTAATTCAGGGTAAATGCAAGAAATTTTAATTATTTCTTCCTTATTGAGCGTAGCGGCGTTGACCTTCACCTGGCCGCTTATCCTGCATTTCGGGGAAGCGATCCCTCAAGGCAGTCTGCCTCCGGCAGTCGCGATGACACAACTTTTTTGCGCCGAATGGACAGGCAAGGTTTTAGATAAAGGGGCTTCTTATTGGAATGCCCCTTTTTATTACCCTTTCCCGGGGGCTTTTGCCTGGGGAGAGACCCAGCCGTTTTCCTGCCTGTTTATCTGGCTGGTGGCAAAGCTGACCGGCTATATTTTCGCCTATAACCTCTTAATTATACTGTACATGGTAGGTTTTGGCCTGGTTGGGTATGCCGCCAGCCTGTTGTTAACTCAGGACCGCATAGCGGCATTTTGGGCTGGTATTTCACTTACCGCGGGCGCATTTGCCATTCAAAAGCTTTGCGTCCTGCCGGTGCTTGCCGCGGCATTCCCGACAGGATGCATCCTTTGTAGTTTTTTATTCATTAAAGAGAAAGATTACCGTTATTTCTGGCTGGCTTGCGCCTGCTATGTATTGACCTGGTTAACCTGTAAACAACTTGCGTTATTTGTTTCTGTATTATTGCCGTTTGCCTTGTCTGGATTCTTCTCTCTTAAGAAATTACGCTCCTTAAAAATATCCCATTGTGTTGCCGCTATAATCTTATTTACGGTATTAGTTTTACCCTATAGCCTGCGGCAATTATATTATACGCAGGCAATGGGTTTCGAGCGCGGTTTAAACGATGTTATGGCGGTCTTATCGCTGAATAATTTATTTCTTCCGGCAAAAGGCCATTGGTTATTTACGCGTATCTTAGGATGGAGGGGGGTGTATTCCCGCGATATCGGCGTTGTGGCTTTAGCGGTGATTATTTTATCTGTCTTCCTGGGTATATTTAAACATCAACCTTTAAGTAATTATCAGAAGAAAATGATCAAGGGGCTGGTTGCCGTGATCATCGCGGGATTATTCCTGGGATTCGGCCCTTCGTTGAAGGTGCCTATCAATGGAAAAGATCTTAGCTTGTATACTTTATTTTTTTCCGTCATCCCGGGCATGGAATATGTGCGTGTTCCCGCGCGGGCGAACCTCTTTATCGCTTTCGGGATCTCTTTAATTTCCGCGTTAGCTTTGGCATTTATCAGGGGCCGTATAAAAAGCGCGGCCAGGAAAACATTTATTACGGCCGCTTTTTTTGTCCTCTTATTCGCTGAGCTGTGGGCAATGCCTGTTCTTTTGATCTTTCCCGGGCGTGAAATGGACCGGCATCAGGGGGTCATCGACTGGCTGCGCCAATATGGAGGAGGCAGCCCCTTGGTCGAGTTGCCGATATCTCGTAAATTATCAGCTCCGAATATGGAGCTTGAAGCCTGGGCAATGTACCGGATGCTCAGGCACGATAATCCGATCATTAACGGGTATGTAAGCTTTTATCCTGTTTCTTACGTTCAATTAAAGCAATCTGTCGCCGCGGGGCCTCTCACTCGTTTTCAACGCTATTTAGAGGCATACAAAGTCAAATACGCCGTAGTTCACGAGCATCAGCTGTCTCATCCGGAGAAAGGTGATTACGCGGCGGCTTTAGGCAATACTATTGTTTATCATGACGCGGAGCATGCGGTTTATCTCTTGCCGGATAAGGGGGACTCGCCAAATGTTTTGCGGCTCCTGCCGCGTACTGTCAAATTCAGGGAAGGCGTCATCCCTCGGAAGGAAAAAACCTATAGTTTATCCGTGCCGGTCCCGAAGGATAAAGCCATACTTCTTACGCCGCAATTGCCCTGGCGCTTGAGCCTTGAATGGACAGATGGATCAGGAGGGCACAGGTCAAAAACAGTCCGTATGCGCGGCAGCCAGCTTGTAGACGCGAGCCATCCGTTTGTTTATTTTAAGTTTATTTCTTTCCCGCCGGGGGATAAAGAAGCGGAGGCAGTGCTTGTTTATGTAAAACAATTTTAGAAGCGTAAGAATTGTGATATAATTTAATTGTTAATATACGTTTATTTCATGGTTTAGCATTGTTCAATTCTGCCGGCAGATGATCGGGGGGAGTATGGGGACTATTTTTAAGGATTTGACTGATGTACAGCTCGACGCGCTTAAGGAAGTAACTCATATCGGAGCTGCCAGCGCTGTTACCGCCCTCTCTCAATTCATTAATAAGACCGTGACAATGTCACCTGCGGTCATCGTGGGGTTTAACTCTGAACATGTCCCTCAACTTACATCCCGGGAAGCCCCCCGTAACACGGTAGTATTCCTGGAAATATCAGGGAACATCCCCGGGAAAATATTTATAGTGATTGACGGAAAAAGCATTGTTTTTTTTACCGGGCTGCTTCTTGGCAAGGGGGTTACTTCTGAAGTTTTGTCTGAAATGGATATTTCCGCTATTAAAGAGGTCGCGACGGTAATGTCGGGTTCACATTTAAAATCATTAGGGGAAATAGTGAATACCGTATTTCATATGGATCCGCCTTCTTTTGAATATTCCGGTTCGGAAAACATCCTCAAGGTGGTCAATAGCCATTGTTCAGATAAAGAAGATGAGCCTATTTGTTTCAGGTCTGATTTCTTCGCCTGTCACGGCGCGGAGAAGCTTAATGGATCTGTTTTATTCATGCTGTTAGGGGCTTCTTTGCGAAATTTAGCTCAGGCGGTCATGCCTAATGTCTAATCCTTCGACAGAAATCCCCGGGCTTTAGCCCGTGGGATGAATGTTCTTTTTGAGATTTCTGCTTGAGGAGGGAGCCGCGGTCTTTAGACCGCGGGGGATCCACGGGGTTAATAAAGCTAAAGGAATAAGAGATGAGTAATGATAAGAGTTTGATCACGGATATAGTCAAGGAAGTCGGGAATCAGGCTTTGTCCCTTACCAGTTGCCGGCCTTTTGTCACCTGGGTCCTTGAAAATACCCCGATCGTCCTTGAGCATGACTGCGCGGCTATCGTGATCCCTGAGCCATCAGGGGCTAAATTATATTTGAGGCTCAACCAGCCTCTCTCGGATGGTTATATTCAGGAGTTTAAGCTTAAAACAATTGAGGCTATAGGCGCTTCAATGGACCGGAAGTTCTCAGAGAAAGATATCGAGGTTGTTATTTGTTCTCATGCCGATGCCCCTCTGCGGATGGGCAGTCAAGAGGATGCGGTCGAGGCCTTTTATCATACAAATCTCATCGTCAGAGGCAAGAACCTGGGTTTATTCGCTATTAGCAGCAGAAAACCGGACACATTTCTGGTGTACCGGGTAAATATGTTTAAGATATTTGCCGAGCAGGTAGCTTTAGCTATTGACAGCCTCAAGGCGCGGGAGGAGGTAGTAAGGCAATCCCGCATCATTGAAATAGAAAGAATTAAGATGCAGACCGCTTTTTGCGGAATGGCTGAAGGCTTAGTTATGCTCGATGAGTCTAATCAGATCGTTTTGATCAATCCGGTCGCCAGAAAGATGCTGGGGGTTGAAGAGGACCATTCCGGCAATATCCTCGGAGTTTCACTCGCTCCTGTTTTTCTCTCTTTGTCGGAACAGGTCATTGCTGAAAATCGTTTGGTGAGCAGGGAAATTAATCTTGGTAAATCTATTGAGATGGTGGTGCGCCTGGATGCAGCGCCCGCGATTGACGCTCAGAATAAGCGCTTAGGGATAGTGGTCCTCTTGCGGGACATCACTAAAGATAAAGAGATAGACCGCTTGAAATCGGAATTTATTTCTACTGTTTCGCATGAATTACGTACTCCCCTGACAACTATTAGAGAGTCGGTTTCGCAGGTCTTAGACGGCATACTGGGTGCGGTTACCGAGCAGCAAACCGAATTTTTGTCCTTCTGCCTGGAAGACGTTGATCGTCTGACCAGGTTGATCAACGACCTTTTGGATATTTCCAGGCTTGAGGCAAAAAAGACCGAAATGCATAAAGAAGTCCTGGATATCGTCGGGTTAGTAAAAGGGGTGCACGCGTCTTTTATCTCGCGCGCGGCGGCAAAAGGACTGGAGATAAGGACTGACTTTTCTAAAGAAAATATCCAGGTTTATGCCGACCGGGATAAGCTTATCCAGGTATTTACTAATCTGGTAGGCAATTCCCTTAAATTTACCGAGCGCGGGTTTATCGGGATATCGGTTATAGAAAAAGCGGATGTTATCCTGTGTTCTGTGCGCGATACCGGCAGGGGTATTTCTGAGGCGGATGTGCCGAAAACATTCAGCAAATTTCAGCAATTTTGCCGCACGGACGACGCTGGGGAGAAAGGCACCGGTTTAGGTTTGGCTATCAGTAAGGGGATCGTTGAATTGCATGGAGGGAAGATCTGGGTGGAAAGCAAGTTAAATGAGGGGAGTCAGTTCAGCTTTGTTTTACCCGCGCAAATTCCCGGCTTGCCGGTTCAATAACTATAGGCACAAGGAGACAACTGAATGCAGAAGAAAATTCTGGCAGTTGACGATGATCCGCATATACTTCTTTTAGTAAAGACGCGATTACAGGCTAACGGCTATTCCGTGGCTACTGCTGTCGACGGAGAAGAATGTTTGAAAAAGATCGTTTCCGAGAAGCCGGACCTGCTCATTTTAGATGTTATGTTGCCTAAACTGGACGGTTACAACATTTTAATAACGTTAAAAGAGATGAGAATGCTCGGGGAAAATATCCCGGTGATCCCCGTTATTATGCTTACTGCCAGGGGCGAGCCTCGCATAAGGGAGTTAATTGAAAAAGAAGATATTCAAGCGTATATCTTAAAACCGTTTGATTCAAAAGAACTTTTGCAGGAGATAAAAAAGATCATCGGGTAAGCGGTTTTGTCTTTTTATAAAAATATGGCTGCTGAAAAGATTTTAATAGTGGAAGATCATGGCTTTATGCGCCAGCTGTTAGCCTCAAGATTAAAGGCGAGTAGCTACGACGTTATTATGGGCGCTGACGGCAATGAGGGATTAAGCAAGGCTTTGCAGGAAACGCCTGACCTGATCATCCTGGATATTAATCTGCCCGGGATGAGCGGCCTTAAATTAGGTGCTCTGTTAAAAGCCGATCCCCAAACCAGATCTATCCCCATTATTTTTGTTTCTGCCAGGGGAGAGGGGGAAGATGTGTTCAAGGCGATATCGCAAATAGGCGCCGAGTGTTACATTCTCAAACCGTTTACTTCCGAAAAATTAATCGAAGAGATCAAAAAAGCCTTAAATAAGTATAAAACTTTAAAAAAGAGGTGACGCATGGCAAAGAAAATACTCATTGTGGATGACAATAAAGATATCGTTCGATTGATCTCCTCCAGGCTTAAGGCAAATAACTACGATGTGATCAGCGCTTTTGATACGTTGATGGTCATGCAGTTAGTCCTTAAAGAAAAACCAGACTTGATCATACTGGACAACTGGCTTCCTAATGGTACCGGCCTTAATCTTATCGGAAAGCTTAAAAAAACCCCGAAAACCGCCGCAATACCAATAGTTCTTATTACCGCTCAAGCGGGAACGACGATACGTGACCTGGCTTTAGAGCAGGGAGCCGTAGATTTTATCGCGAAACCATTTGATGCCGGCGATATGCTGAAGAAGATCAAGAAGGCTTTGGGAGAATGATCGAGGTAAGTGAGTCTGCACAAATTTTTTTGCGGGAAGCGCAAGAAAATTTAGTGCGGGAGGAGGGAGTTGAACCCTCATGTCTTGCGACACTGGCTTCTGAGACCAGCGCGTCTGCCATTCCGCCACCCCCGCAATAGTAATAAATAATAACCTACAAACCAGCATCTGTCAATAGCTTCGGTACTCGATGACCGGTTATTGGTTTTCGGATACTAAGACTGTTTTAGTCACCGATAATCGAACACCTTCTAATAAAGAAGATTATCAATCCTCTGATTTTATGATATAATTCCTAACTATGATGCTTTTTACCTATTCCAGATCAATAGCTGAGGCAATGCTTCAGATCTTCTTTTTAGGCGCGATAGGTTTTATCCTGGTGCGTAAAAAGGTCATTTCCGGGGAAGGGGTCACGGGCTTAACAAAGCTTTTGATCGAAGTTGTCTTTCCGGCGCTGATATTCTGGCAGATCGTCACTAAATTCGAGTTCCGTCAATTCCCCCGTTGGTGGATGATCTCTTTATTAAGTATCGGTATTACCGCTTTAGGGATCGGGATCGGGTACATTTTCGGTTATTCGATCAAAGATAAACAGGAAAAACGGGAATTCATGTGTTTGGTGGGGTTTCAGAACGCGGGATATTTACCCTTGACCTTGCTGGGATGGATCGTGCCTCAAGAGCAATTGAGCACAATGCTCATTTACCTGTTCTTGTTCCTCCTGGGGTTTAACCTGGTTATTTGGTCGTGGGGCGTGTTTTTTCTTTCTGACCATAAAGCTAAACGTTTTTCGATGGGAAGCTTGTTCAGCCCTCCGGTGATCGCGACACTGGCAGGTTTTATTTGCGTTATTCTTAAGATCCATCAGGTTATCCCGAATTTTATTTTATCACCTCTGGGGATGCTGGGTAACTGCAGCTTTCCTTTAGCGGTCATTGTTGTCGGGGCAAGCCTTGCCGATCTCTATGTGGGCAAATCCATCGCAACAGGGCAGATGGTCCGCTTGGTGTTAGCAAAGCTTATCATCATGCCGTTGGTCGGCTTGGCGGTCATTATGTGTATCAAGCTTCCTTATTTGATCGGTTTACTGCTTATTTTACAGTTAGCGGTCCCTTCGGCAACGACTTTAGCGATTGTTGCCAGAAGATATGGGCAGAAAGAGAAGCTTATCAGCCAGGGAGTTTTCATTACGCACATTGTCAGTTTAGCGACGCTTGCGGTGTTTTTGACCCTGTTTAATTGGATTGTATTTCGAACGTAAGCATGTTATAATAATATGGATGAGAGAAAAGTAACGACCAATAAAAAAGCCTTCCGGGATTATGAAATTCTTGAACGGCTGGAAGCAGGTATTGAGTTAGCCGGCTGTGAAGTAAAATCTCTGCGGCAATCTAATGCTAACCTGACCGATAGTTTCGCGAGTATTGAAGAAAACCAGGTATTTTTACATAATCTGCATATAGCTCCCTACGTAGAAGCCAGTTATTTGAATGTTGAGCCCACACGCGTCAGGCGACTGCTTTTACATAGGGCGCAGATCCGTAAACTCAACGAAAAAATGTCGCAGCGGGGGTTGACGCTGATCCCGTTAAAATTGTATTTTAATGACCGCGGTTTTGCCAAGGTAGAACTGGCGCTTGGTAAAGGTAAAAAGCATTACGATAAAAGAGACGATATAAAGCGGCGTGAAACGGACATGAAGCTGCGCCGGGTTTTAAAGAATAGAAGAAATGGGTAAGTGAAAATCGGTCCCTCGCGGCCGACAGTAAAGTGAGTGCCGCTCGGGATCAATTTTTGCTACGCAAAAATCGGGGGTGAAAGGGTTCGACTTAGATACATCGGGTAAAGGTAGCATGCCGCGGAGGCAAGGTTGGCCGCGTCAAAAATCCTTGCAAACATAAACGCAAAAACACCAACGTTTAATCGATTAGCAGCTCAGCCAGTAATGGCTGCAGCGCCAGTCGGTTTTGGCGGACTCGTCTTCGGGCGTAATTAACGCTTGAAGCCTCTATCTATCCTTGCCTGTGGGGTGGTATAGAGAAATAGCAGGCTGGCTCGGGCTGATTAGCCTTTAAGGCCCGGGTGAGATTTTAAGGGCTCGTCTTACCGGATCCTGTCGAGCGGAGCGGGTAAGATTACGCGCAAAAGATCGACTAAGCATGTAGTTGACTTTTATTTGATGATTTAAGGACGGCGGTTCAATTCCGCCCACCTCCACCACTCGACTCGCTGCTTCGCAGCTCGCTCGTGGTGGATGCCGCAGCACCCCAGCTTAATAGGAATGCTGGGTGTGCCCTTTCCGGGCAACGAGCGTAGCCGAGCGACAAGCGAGGCAGCGAGTGCGCAGCGAAGCAAGCCTCCGCGAAGGGGGCAAGCCGAGCAGAAACTATAAGGATTTCTTAAGTAATAACAAGGGCTGATCATTAATGTTGTATAAATTTTTATTCATTCTTTTTCTTCTTAGCGCTTCCTTTCTTTCCGGCTGTCGATCAGTCCCGGTACAATCCGACTTCGTTACCTATTCCATCAAGGGTATAAAATACTTCCCTTTAGTCAACCTTTGCAACGCGCGGGGTATAGCTCTGGAGTATGATACTTTTACGCGCACGGCTGTTCTAACCAAGAATACCCATAAGATCAATCTGCGCATATCGGAGAAATTAGCGCTTATCGACGGCAACCCTCGATATTTGAAGTCTCCGGTAGAAGTTTTTCAGGGGACGATAGTCGTGCCTTATAAATTTAAAGAGGATATCCTGGATGGGATGTTTCAGGATGTTCCCGTGGTAGTCAGAGAGTTCCCGTTAGGCGCCACTATTAAAAGAATTGTCATTGACGCCGGCCATGGCGGTAAAGATCCCGGGGCTATCGGAAGGACCGGTTTAAAAGAAAAAGATGTGAACCTTGATATCGCGAAACGCCTGGCGGCGATACTGCAAAAAGACAGGGTTAATGTCGTTTTGACCCGGTCGGTTGACCGGTTTATTTCGTTACCCCGGAGAGTGGAGGTCGCCAATGAAAGCGGGGCTGACCTTTTTGTGAGCATTCATTCTAACGCTAACCGGGTGCGCAGCATGAACGGTTTTGAGGTTTATTATGTTTCTCCCACGGTCAGCGATTCCGAACGCGCGCTGCAGGCGGCAAAGAGCGCCGTGCCGTCGTTGGTTGACGCGAGCTTCGCGTTGCTTCCCCTGGAGATAAAAGCGGTCCTCTGGGATATGATCTATACTGCGTGCCGCGGTGAATCCATAATGTTATCGCGGGCTATTTGCAAGACCATCGACCGTAACCTTGATGTGAAGATCTTAGGCGTCAAGGACGCCCGGTACGCGGTCTTAAAAGGCGCGCGCATGCCCGCGATATTGATCGAAGTCGGGTTTGTTTCTAATAGCCAGGAAGAACGGTATTTGAAGAATTATTATTACCGCCAGAAGTTAGCCGAAAGCATCCGCGAAGGCCTGGTGAACTACGTTCAGGATATTTCCGTGATGACGGTGAAGAAATGATCATCCGTGCATCATTTAATCTGAGAGATCTTTACCAGCGTATAAGGGGTATTTTATGAAATCGATAGGCGTATTTGATTCGGGTGTCGGAGGCTTGACTGTGGTAAAAGAACTGATACAGCAGCTGCCTCATGAGGACCTTATTTATTTCGGCGATACCGCGCGGGTGCCTTACGGCATAAAATCCCGGGAGACCGTGATCCGGTTCTCTATCGAGAACACGCTGTTCTTGCTTAAGCAGGAAGTAAAGCTGATCTGTGTCGCCTGTAACACGGTATCGAGTTTCGCTCTTCCGGTGATCAAAAACCATTTCAGGGTCCCGATCGTGGGAGTGATCACTCCCGGCGTCAGGGAAGCGGTGTACGCGACGCAGAATAAGCGTATCGGTGTTATCGGTACCCGCGGGACGATAAAAAGCCGGACTTACGAGAATGAGATCAAGCAGCTTGATCCGAGAGTCCATGTTACGGCAGCGTCCTGCCCGCTTTTTGTGCCCTTCGTCGAAGAAGGCTGGCTTAACGGCAGGATCGTCATGGACGTGGCGCGCACCTATTTAAAGCCTTTGAAAGACGCCCGGGTGGATACCGTGATACTGGGCTGCACGCATTATCCTTTGTTAAAGCCGGTCATTAAAGAGATCATGGGCCCGCAGGTCACCTTGATCGATTCCGCCAAGCAAGTCGCTATTGAAGTCAAGAAGATATTGTCTTCGGAAGGATTGTTGAGCGACAGCCGTAAGAAAGCGGAAAATAAATTTTATGTCAGCGATAATCCTGAATGGTTCAGCGATTTAGCCGAACGCTTCCTGGGACGGGCGATCGCCAACGTCAAGCGGGTCCATAATGAGTAATACGCTTCAAGGAGTGTAGATGTTTACGGTAAAAGTAGAAGGAAGTTTCAGCTCCGCGCATAACCTGCGCGGATATAAAGGCAAATGTGAAGACCTGCACGGCCATAACTGGAAAGTTGAGATCTCCGCGGCGAAAGAAACCCTCGATAAAATAGGGATGGTGCTCGATTTTAAACTTTTAAAAGCCAGGCTTTCGCAGGTCCTGGAGCCGCTCGACCATGCGTATCTGAACCGTGTCGCTTATTTTAAGAAAGTCAATCCAACCTCGGAAAATATCGCCCGGTATATTTATCAGAAGCTCAAACCCGGTATCCCTTCTTTAAGGCAAGTGACAGTTTGGGAAAATGTTGCCAGCGCGGCTACCTATGAAGAATAAAAAAAGAGGTTTTCGTCCGGGGAAACGCGCGGTGGTTTTATTGTCGGGCGGGCTTGATTCGGCAACAACGTTATATTACGCCAAGAGGAACGGATTTGAGCCGTATTGCCTGGTTTTTGATTACGGGCAGCGGCACAAGAGAGAAGTAGCGGCTGCCCGTCAGATCGCGCGGGCCCTCAAGGCCCCGCTTGAGACCGTCACGATATCTTTACCCTGGAAAGGTTCGAGCCTGCTGGATAAGAGCAAGGCTATCCCTTCCAGCGCTGTGACAGGGACTATACCTGATACGTATGTTCCTGCCCGTAACATTATTTTCTTGAGCTTCGCGCTTTCTTATGCTGAAGTTATCCGGGCAGAGGCGGTTTTTATCGGAGCGCACGCGCAGGATTATTCGGGGTACCCGGATTGCCGTCCTGAATTTTACCGCGCGTTTGACGCGGTCATTAAAACAGGGACAAAGGCCGGGGTGGAAGGGAACAAAATTAATATTATTACCCCGCTTATTAATAAAACAAAATCGGAAATAGTCAAACTGGGGTTCTCGCTGGGGGTGCCTTTTGGGCGGACATGGTCCTGTTACCATGGGGGAAAGCGGCCGTGCGGTAAATGCGATAGTTGTTATTACCGCGCCAAGGGATTCGCCGAAGCGGGGTTAGAGGACCCATTATGAAAGCAAAGATAGCGGAAATATTTGTTAGTGTCCAGGGAGAGGGTATTTATGTCGGGGAAAAGCAGCTTTTTGTGCGTTTCTTCGGCTGTAATTTAAGCTGTAAATACTGCGACACAAAACTCACCGAGTTCATCGAGTATGAACCGCAGGCGTTGATCGAGGTTTTAAAACAGTTTCACGGGAAATTCCATTCCATCTCTTTTACCGGCGGTGAGCCGCTTTTGCACCTGGATTTTTTAAAAGAGTTCCTGCCTTTGAACCGTCACGGCGGCTTGAAGCATTATCTTGAGACGAACGGCACGCTTCCTGAAGCTTTGGAAGCCGTCATCGATCATCTTGATATTGTGGCGATGGATATTAAGCTTCCCAGTTCTACCGGTTTAAAACATTTCTGGGAAGAGCATAAGAAATTCCTTACAATTGCCGCCCGGAAAGAAGTTTTCATTAAAACCGTTGTTTGTCTTTCGACGAAGGAAGAGGATTTTACTGAAGTCATCCGCCTGGTCAGCGAGTGCGACCCTTCCGCTGTTTTGATCCTGCAGGCAAACAGCCAGGAAGACAATGACGAGATGAAGCATAAATTACATGAATTCAGGGAATTCTGCGTTAATCGGCATGTTACTGCCTGCATTATTCCGCAGATCCATAAAATAGTGGGGTTAGAATGAAAGATCATTCCGGTTATGAAGGGTTGCAAAAGAGCGTCAGGGGCCTGAAAACTCCCGAAATAGAGGTTTGGGAGAACCAGTATCCCGATAAAGTTTATACGATCTCCCTTGACGTCCCCGAGTTTACCTGTATTTGCCCGAAAACCGGTTTGCCGGACTTCGCGCAGATAAAAATAGAATATTCGCCCGCGAAATATTGCATAGAATTGAAATCCTTTAAAATGTATACGATCTTTTTCCGCGATATAGGGATCTTTCATGAGCATTTGATCAATAAGTTCATGGATGATCTTGTGAAAGTTTCAAAGCCGCGTTGGGCCAAAATAACCGGCGTCTTTAATCCCCGCGGCGGCATTACCACGACCGTAAGCCGGGAATATAAAGCTCAATGAAGACTATTTCCTCTCAAAAGATAACTGATATGGTTTCAACGCTCTGCTTGAAAGCGAATACCTTGCTGCGGGAAGATGTTCACGCGGCTTTAGAGCAAGCGTGCCGGTCGGAGACGAATAAAAGAGGCAGGAAAATATTATCCGCGATCATCGATAACGCGCTTATTGCCGGCAAGGAAAACCTGGCGATCTGTCAGGATACCGGTATGCCCTGCGTGTTCGTTGAGGTCGGGCAGGATGTCCATATAACAGGCGACCTGAAAGCGGCGATTGCCGCGGGTATCGAACGCGGGTATCAGAGCGGTTATTTCCGCAGATCGATCATCGCTGACCCGTTGAAGCGCGGCAAACCGGGATTGACGCCTCCGGTCATCCATTCCGAGGTTGTTAAAGGCGATAAGCTTAAGCTCACGGTTCTGCCGAAAGGATTCGGCTGCGAGAACAAGGCGAGGCTTCAGATGTTCAATCCGACGGCCAAGATCGAAGATATCAAAAGATTTATTATAGAGGCCGTTAAGTCAGCCGGCCCTGATGCCTGTCCTCCCTATGTCGTAGGCGTAGGGATCGGGGGGACCGCGGATTACGCGATGCTGCTGGCGAAGAAAGCTTTGTTGAAGAATATAGCCCACAGTCCACGGTCCACAGTCCACGGTCTTGAAAGGGAATTATTGAAGGAGATCAATAAATTGAATATCGGGCCGATGGGGTTAGGCGGCAGGATCACTGCTTTGGCAGTGAATATCCTGACGTATCCTACTCATATCGCGGGATTGCCGGTGGCGGTGAATATCAGCTGCCACGCGTTGAGAAGCGCGGAAGGTATCCTTTAGTTCATAGTGCGTTAAGATTTTATTGAGAAAGTGATATAACGCGGTTTAGGTTAAGGTAAAGTGGTTTGTTTAGTAGTTCGGTAAAGTAGTTTGTTTTTGCTGCCAACAACATAACCTGACAACAAAACTAACTTCTTAACCATTACCTAACTACTTATTAGAGTCATAATCTTAGAGCAATTCCTTTAATTTTTTTAATAAAAGAATGAAAGAAATAGTATCGCCGTTAGATAAGAAAATAATCCGGTCGTTGAAGGCAGGAGATGAGGTATTGTTCGACGGGGTACTCTATACAGCCCGTGACCAGGCTCATCAGCGGTTGGTTGATGCGCTCACCCAGGGAAAGAAGCTCCCTATCGATCTAAAAGAGTCAATTATTTATTACTGCGGGCCCACGCAAACGCCGATAGGTAAGGCGATCGGCTCCTGCGGGCCGACAACCAGCAGGCGTATGGACTCCTTTACTCCCGCGCTTGTTAAATCGGGTTTGAGAGCGATGATCGGTAAGGGCGATCGTTCTGTGGAGGTTGCCGCCGCGCTTAAGAAATATGGGGCGGTTTATTTTCTGACCTACGCGGGTTGCGGGGCGTTACTTTCAAAGTATGTGCGCCGGTCAACACTGGTCGCGTATAAGGGCCTGGGGCCGGAGGCGATATACCGGTTAGAGGTGCGCGATTTTCCTCTTATCGTAGGCATCGACGCGCGGGGGAAAAGCGTTTTTAAAAAGTAATTACTAAGTAAAGGAGCATATGGGCATAATTCGTTTGGATGGCAGGGGGTTGGATAAATTAAGAAAAATGACGGTGACCACTAATTATTTAAAATTCGCGGAAGGGTCCTGTTTGATAGAGATGGGTAATACCAAGGTTATTTGTTCCGCGTCGGTTGAAGAATCAGTCCCGCCGTTCTTGAAAAATTCGGGCAACGGCTGGGTGACTTCGGAATACGGGATGCTTCCTCGTTCATGCAAGAGCCGTATCCCGCGCGGGAAAGATTCCGGAAGGACCCATGAGATACAGCGTTTAGTGGGCCGGTCGCTGCGCGCGGTAACGGACATGAGAAATATGGGAGAGCGTACCGTTTGGATCGATTGCGACGTGATCCAGGGTGACGGTGGAACGCGCACCGCGTCCATCACCGGGAGCTTTATCGCGCTTGCTTTGGCCTTCCAAAAAGTGAAAAAAGACGGGCTGATGACGCGTATCCCGCTTAAGGATTATGTCGCGGCAATAAGTGTGGGGATGTCAAACGGCGAGTTCCTCCTGGACTTGAATTATGAAGAGGATTCCAAGGCCGATGTGGATATGAATGTGGTGATGCGCGGCAATGGAGAGTTTATCGAGATCCAGGGGACCGCGGAGCGCAAGACCTTCAAGAAGGACGAGATGGTCCGGTTAATGGACCTGGCTCAGAGCGGTATCGAGACGTTGATAGAGGAGCAGAAAAAGCTTCTTAAAGATATAGTGGCATGAGAACGACCTTAGTAGTCGCGACCAGGAATAAAAAGAAGCTCCAGGAGATCCGGGTTATCTTGAAAGGTTTACGGGTAAATCTTGTTTCACTCGAAGATCTTCCTAAAACCCCGGATATCGTGGAAAACGGCAAAACTTTCCAGGCTAACGCGGCTAAAAAAGCTTTGGCCATTGCCCGTTTCACGGGAGAGTTGACGCTGGGTGAAGATTCGGGGATCTGTGTCGCCGCGCTCTACGGTAAGCCGGGGGTTTATTCCGCCCGGTTCGCCGGCATTGATAAAAGCGATGAGAAGAACAACGAAAAATTACTAAAATCCTTAACGGGGGTGCCTGCCTCCCGAAGAAAAGCATACTACGCCGCGGCAGTGGCATTGGCCGATAAAAACGGGTTGATCGGCGTGGTCGAGGGAAGATGTTACGGCCGTATCGGCTTTAAGCCGCAGGGGACTTTCGGGTTCGGCTATGACCCGTTGTTTGTTATCCCGGAATATAAAAAGACTTTTGCTCAGCTCGGGCCCCGGATAAAGCACGCGATGAGCCATCGTTACCGCGCTTTGCTGAAAGCCCAGAAGTTACTCTTGAAATATATTAATAAGGCCGGGTCATAAAACTGAGAAGCCTAACTATGTCATCCCCGCCCCGTTAGAAACTACGTTTCTAACGGGACCAGCATGTTTTAAGCGGTGATCTGAAACGCACTGTCATCCCCGCATGTTTTAAGCGGGGATCTAAAGAATAAGAATCGGGTTATACTTTTTGACAAAGAATATCCATAATGCTATACTGATTTTCGCAAAATGGAGGGCTCTATGGAGCAGGACCAGGGCAACGATATAAGCCGGCAAAAGAATGCCTCTAGGGGAGATAAGCAATTGTTGGATTTCTTCCTCGAGTTAAGCGATACCTTGCGGGCTGATTTAGATATCAATAAATCCGCGCAGATAATGGTCAGCATTTTAGCGGATATGTTCGAGGCGGGCAGGGTTTCTTTTATGCAGCTCGATGAAGCAACATCGGAATTGTTTGTCCGGGCGTCGTTAGGGCTTGATCCCGCGGTAACTCAGGCAAAGGTAAAGCTTGGGGATTCCTTTTGCGGCCAGGTAGCCAAAGAGGGGCGCCTTCTACTGGTTAATGATATTGAAACGGATTATCCTGATATGCCCCGCAGCAGGCTAGCGCGTTACCAGTCGAAATCTTTTGTGGTCATGCCGGTAGAATGCGGCGATAAGGTGCATGGTGTTTTAAGTATCACCGATAGGAAAAACCAGCCGCAATTCAGCAGCGAAGACCTGAAAATACTGGGTTTGGTGAGCAGTTATTTCGCGTTATATCTGGAAAAAACCAAATTGGCGGAGCATAATAAGCTTCTGGCGGTGACTGATTCATTGACCGGGTTATTTTCTCACCGTTACTTCCAGGAGCAGCTTTCGGAGGAGATGGACCGCAGCGAGCGTTACCGCAGGCCTTTAAGTATTATCATAGTCGATATCGATAAATTCACCGAGTATAATCAAGCGCACGGGTATGCCGCCGGCGACATCGTTTTAAAGCAGGTGGCGCAGCTTTTGGAGGGGAATTGCCGTAAGGTCGATGTTGTCTGCCGTTACGGTTTAGACGGGTTTTCGATCATCCTTCCGGAAACAAAAATTAAAGAGGCGGTTTTTGTCGCGGAAAAGATAAAGGAAAAAATGAGCATGGCTGTTTTTACCGAGGATGAAGCGCGGAAATCTTCGTATGGCATGTCCAGGCTCACGGTGAGTATCGGTGTTTCGGAGCATTCGGTAGGCTTGCCTAAAGATGACCTCGTCCGTCATGCCACCGGCGCGTTGTTTGACTGCCAGCAAAAAGGCGGTAACCGCGTCTGCGTGTTTCGATAATGTGTAGATAGGCGGATTTGTTTTCTTAAAAGATAATACGTAGTAAGGATTGTAGCGGGGCGTGGCTCAGTTTGGCTAGAGCGCCTGCTTTGGGAGCAGGAGGTCACAGGTTCAAGTCCTGTCGCCCCGATTTAATTTATAGGAGTCACAGGTTCCCGCCATTAAAACATTGGCGGGCCCGCCGAAGCTTTAGTGGCGGGCAAGTCCTGTCGCCCCGATTTAGTTTATAACATACAGGAATGCAGCAAATGTATGTTTATATCTTACGCAGCAAAAAAGACGGTAGTTTTTATGTTGGTTCGAGCAAAAATGTTCAAGAACGGTTAATGTATCATAACAAGGGGTATAGTTTATCTACAAAATCAAAAGCTCCCTGGGATTTGGTAAGAATAGAAGAGTATAAGAATAGCACCCTTGCCTTGAAACGAGAAAGATACTTAAAAAGCGGTCAAGGAAGAAGAGTTATAATGAATTTATGTGCTAAATAGTTTGGCTAGAGCGTCCGCCATTAAAACATTGGCGGACGGGTGCCAAAGCTTTAGTGGCACCCGCCTGCTTTGGGAGCAGGAGGTCACAGGTTCAAGTCCTGTCGCCCCGACCAAATTCCGCCGAAGGCGGAATTTGACCCCGAGCTTCCCTGAAAAAAAAGTATCGGAAGCGAGGGGTTAATAGTCTTCGTAGGGCTTCGAAGGAATAGTAGGAGGTATTAATGATCCGTGTTAAAAAGCTGATACTGTTCTTAATGCTCACTGTCATTATCCCGCACACTTTTTCATTCGCGCAAAACGGCTTGATTACTCAGGAAGCGATCCAATATTTCAATGAAGGGGTAAAGGCTTATAAGAACGGCGATCTTGAACGGGCAAGCGCCTGTTTTCAAAAGACAATGATCATAGACCCGCGTAATAATGATTACCGCGCGTATGCTTTAAATAATCTTGGCGCCATATACATGAACCAGGGGTATATGGATAGGGCTGAAGAGATGTTCATTGAAGTTTTGAAGATCGATCCTGCGTATAAGCCGGCGCAATTAAATCTGGGATTAATAATAGAAGCTAAAGGGGATAGGGTCAAAGCGTTAGAATTCTGGGCGAAGATCTTCGATATCGACGGCCGCAAGCCAAAAGCCCCTGTTATTGAAGAGCAGCAAAAAACAGATGATCCTGCTTTAGTTTCCGGTAAGGCTGAAGCTAAGAAATAAGTAAAATAACGCGCCTGTGGTTCGACTAATGCTCACCACTAGGCGGATATAAGTGAAACAATGCGCCTGTAGCTCAGTTGGATAGAGCATTTGCCTTCTAAGCAAAGGGTCGCAGGTTCGACTCCTGCCAGGCGCGTAAAATTAAGCGTGCAGGAAGAATGTGTCATTGCGAGCCCCAAAGGGGCGAAGCAATCTTTTTAAGTCAAAAAAGTTAAAATAAGTGATAAGCATCTATTCCCGCAAATATGCGACTATCAGCTAAAATATTCTGGGCAATTTTGATCTTCCTGGTTATCCTCTACGCGGCCGCTTATGCCTTTATCAATATTAAAGGCAGGGCTTTTATTATTAAAATGGCTGACAAATTTACCGGCAGGCAGGTAAAGATCGAGCACGTCTCGCTTATCCCCCCGTATAACCTGAAATTAAAAGGTATTATCATCAAAGATTTGATCAAGGCTGATTCTTTATATATCTCACCGAGTATATTATTCAGCTTGAACGGGAAGATCACGCTATATGAAGTAAAGATCTTTAGGCCGGAGACCTCGATAGAGAAGTTGCCTGCGGCAGCAGCTCAGCCCCAGGTTAAAGATGCCGCGGGTGAGCCCGTTTTACCGGCTCTTCCTGTTGAGCAGTCAGCAGGAGTTTCGCAGCAAAAGGCAGAAGTTAAACCGGCAGAAAAACCGGTTGAACCGTTAAAGGCTCTTGATGCGCTACCTCAGGCTTCTCAAGAAGTTTTAACTCAGTCGGAGAAAACTGTCACCCCTGCGCCCAAAATGCCCGGGGTGAAGATTGTTATCAAACATTTAATTGTAGAAAACGGAGAATTGAATTTGACTGACCGTTCGGTCGGGACAGACGCGCTTAATATCCTGGTCCGAGAGGTCAATCTTGACGCTACTAATGTGTGTTTATTCCCGGAGACAGCGATCACTAATTTTGACCTCAAGGCCAGTATCCCCTGGAATAATTCTAAGCAGGAAGGCCGGGTCGAGGCGGAAGGCTGGGTCAACTTTTTTAAGAAGGATATGCAGGCGACGCTAAAGATCAAAGATATTGACGGTATCCATTTCGCTCCGTATTATTCCGGATGGTTTAATCTGGAGAAATCCCATATTGAGAAGGCGAAGCTGAATTTTACCAGCTCAATAAATTCGCTTCATAATGATCTGACCGCTGCCTGCCATTTTGAATTAACTGAGGTGGAGTTTAAAAAGCGCGCGCCCGACGAGCAGCTTGAAAAAACCGAGAAATTCGCGTCACTCGTGATCGGTTTGTTTAAGGCTATCGGCCAGGGCAATGTCGTGCTGGATTTTACGATCAGGACCAAGATGGATGATCCGCAGTTCAGCTTTGGCGATATCAAAATGGCTGTAGAGGATAAGATCTCTAAAGCCCGTGAAGGAAGCGGCATCAAAGCTGAGGATGTCGCGGCGATCCCGGGAAAACTTCTGGAAGGTACGGTAAAGGGGGCGACAGATTTAACCAGGGGTGTGATCAGCGGCACTTTTGGCGTCGGAAAAGAACTAAAAGACGCGGTTGAAGCGGCATTCCGCCGTGACCCGAAAGTTGATACATCTGCAACAACAAATCCGCCGGATTCTACGGCGAAGGATACTGTTCAGCAGGATATTAAACAATAGGTAAAAAAGAGGAGGCAGTACAAATGAAGAAAGCAGTTTATCTTGTCTTAAGTTTGTTCGTGGTTTCTTTGAATATGGGGTGCCAGAGTTCTTCGAACAGGGCGGTTGAGGGAGGCGTGATCGGCGGTTTAGTGGGTGCGACTATCGGCGGGATCGTGGGACACCAGAGCGGCCATGGCGGAGAAGGCGCGGCGATCGGGGCGGCAGCCGGTGTTTTATCAGGAGCTGTCGTAGGCAGCAATGTTCAGAAGCAGCCCGGCCAGGCAGCTCAATCAGCGCAGGCTCCGGCAGTACAGCAGGCGTATAACCCTAACCAGATAGCGATCCAGCAGATCGTGGAGTTGAGTAAAGAAGGCGTCCATGAAGCGGTGATCATCGATAAGATCAGGATGTCGAATTCGAAATACACGCTTACTACCGATGATGTGAACAATTTGAAGCAGCAGGGAGTCAGCCAGAACGTAATTAATGTGATGTTGGGGTTATAAATAAGATAATAAGTTAAGTCTAAATGATAAAGGCTAAATAACAAAGGAAGATTAAAGGTTAAATAATAAATTTTAAAATTAAACCTTAAGTCTTAAGCCTTCCTTTGTTAATTAATCTTTAAACTTTAAAATTCAACGATTCATTCGCGAAAGCGGTGATCTAAAATACATTTGCTTTCAATAGTATCTTGTGGTATCTTTTTAAGTTAGTATATGTTAGTTAGATTTAATGGTGGCTGTAGCTCAGCTGGTTAGAGCACTAGACTGTGGCTCTGGTGGTCGCGGGTTCGAATCCCGTCAGCCACCCTTAAATAAAAAAACTCCTGCTATTTATAGCAGGAGTTTTTTTATTAACCCCGAAGCCTGCGCAGTAAATTCAATAAATTTGTGTACCTCAAAAAACTATTTAGGTGACAAATTTTATTGAATTTACAAGTGTTTAAGCGAGGGGCAAATATAGTCTTCTTAGGATGAGAATCCTACTCGTTTGGTATGCCTCTACTTGTCATCTCCCATCAACAAGCCCTGGTTTTAAATCATTACTCCCAGCTTACCCTAAATCTCCATTGTCATCCCCGCATGCTGCCCACATGTCATCCCCGCATGCTGCCCACATGTCATCCCCGCATGCTTTAAGCGGGGATCCAAACATTACTCCTAGTTACAAACTTACAATTCCCATTGTCAAACAGGCCCAAAAGTTGTATAATTATATACAATTACGACGAAAGCATAAGAGGCGCCATGGGGGGCAATTTAAGCAATTTTAAGCACTAAACAAGCCGGGTCAGGGTGTAGATCCGGCTTTTATGTTTGTATCAATTTTGTAAATAAAATGAAATTTTATCAATCTGCAAATGTGAACGCTAAGTTGGGCCAAGTGGAAGCTAAAGGAAAGTTGATTAACTATGACTAAAAAATGCAAGAAATGCAAAGTGCCGCTGGAAGGATTCTTGTATCGGTTGATCGCGAAGACGCTGTTTGGCGTACGTCCGTCGGCCAAGGATCCCGAGTTGTGCAATAAGTGCGAAGATAAGAAATAAACGGCTTCAGTCGGTGCCACGAAGCCCGAAGAGCGGAGTCCCGAGAGAACGACGTGAGTCGAGGGATCAACAGGGCATTGTGGCCACTGGGAAGCAATGAAACAGAGAAGGATGGCTAATGTTTGAGCAAACCTTTAAGAATGTTGACGATATCCTGCATAAAGATGCCGGGTGTTCGAGCGAGTTGGACTATGTAGAGCAGACCTCGTGGATTCTCTTCTTAAAGTATCTGGATGATCTCGAGAAGGACAAGAAAACCGCGGCAAAACTATCGGGCAAGGCCCACGCGGGTATTATTAGCCCGGAATTTCGCTGGGAAGCCTGGGCAGTTCCTAGGGACAAAGACGGCAAACTCGATCACCACAAGGCTCTTACCGGTGATGATTTAAAGGAGTTTGTTGATCACAAGCTGTTTCCCTACCTGAAGAAGTTTAAAGTCAATGCTGAAAGCGCTGATACTATCGAATATAAGATTGGCGAGATCTTTAACGAGCTCAAAAATAAAATCCAGAGTGGCTATAACCTTCGCGAAGTCGTCAACCTGATAGACGAGCTGCGTTTTCGCTCCCATGTCGAAAAGCATGAGATGTCTCATCTGTATGAAGATAAGATTAAAAACATGGGTAACGCGGGTAGAAACGGCGGCGAATATTACACACCGCGGCCGCTTATCAAAACTATCGTGAAGGTTGTTGCGCCCGAAATCGGAAATAAAATCTATGACGGCGCATTAGGTTCGGCAGGATTCTTGTGCGAAGCCTTTGAATACCTCAAAACCAGCAAGAACCTGACCACTAAAGACGCCGACATCCTGCAGAAGAAAACCTTTTACGGTAAAGAAAAGAAGTCGCTTGCCTATGTCATCGGCATTATGAATATGATTCTACATGGTATCGAAGCGCCAAACATAGTGCATACGAACACGCTGGCTGAAAACCTTGCTGATATTCAAGAAAAAGACCGTTATGATATCGTCCTTGCCAATCCACCATTTGGCGGTAAAGAGCGCTCCGAAGTTCAGCAAAACTTCCCCATTAAAACTGGTGAGACGGCATTTCTATTTCTTCAGCATTTTATTAAAATTCTAAAGGCAGGTGGTAGGGCCGGTATCGTTATTAAGAACACGTTTCTTTCTAATACAGATAATGCTTCAATCAGTTTACGAAAGTTGCTTCTGGAAAGCTGTAATTTGCATGCGGTGCTTGATTTGCCTGGTGGCACTTTTACTGGGGCAGGTGTCAAAACGGTTGTGTTGTTCTTTGAAAAAGGCGCGCCGACTCGTAAGGTCTGGTTTTATCAGCTTAATCTTGATCGGAATCTCGGTAAGACTAATCCGTTGAATGAGGCTGATCTGGCTGATTTTGTAAAACTACAGAAGACCAAAGCTGACTCAGATAATTCGTGGTCGCTTAACACTGCCGATGTGGATATGGAAACGTTTGATTTGTCGGTTAAGAATCCCCATAAGAAAGGTGAGGTGGCACTGCGTGAGCCAAAAGAAATATTGACCTCGATGAAGAAACTGGACGAGGAGAGCGAAGAGATTTTAAAAACCATTTTAGAGTTAATTCATGAAAAATAATTGGACTACAAGAAAGCTCGGAGAAGTCTGTGAAATTAGCACTGGGAAATCTAATGCTAATGAAGCAGTCGAAGATGGTGAATACGCCTTCTTTGATAGATCAAAGACAATTAAAAGAAGTACTCGTTTCCTTTTCGATTGCGAAGCAATAATAATTCCGGGGGAAGGCCAAGAATTTTTCCCGAAATACTACAAAGGAAAGTTTGATTTACACCAACGGGCATATGCGCTATACAATTTCAACGAAAAAGTTAATATTCAATTTATTTATAAATATTTGATTCACTTTCATAAATATTTTGAAAATGTTGCAGTGGGAGCTACAGCTAAGTCATTAAGATTACGACATTTTGAGGAATTACCCTTTCCGCTTCCGCCGCTCTCTGAACAGAAGCAGATTGTGAGGATATTAGATGAGATTTTTGGAAAAACCGTTATGGTTAAAGAAAATGTCGAAAATAATCTGCAAAATGCCCGCGAGCTTTTTGAGTCGTATTTGCAAAATATTTTTGCTAATTTGGGTGAGGGGTGGGAAGAAAAGACTTTGGGGGACAGTTCTATAATCGAGATCATTGATGGTGACCGTGGGGTTAAATATCCTAAAAAATCAGATTTTCTTGAGAAAGGGCACTGCCTTTTTCTGAATACTAAGAATGTCCGACCAGATGGCTTTTGTTTTGATACAACAATGTTTATTACAAAAGAGAAAGACGCCGCTTTACGTAAGGGGAAACTGATTCGGAACGATGTAATTCTTACCACCAGAGGAACCATCGGGAATCTTGCCGTTTATGATAGCGAAGTGCCTTACGACAATATCAGAATCAATTCGGGTATGCTTATCTTTAGGCCGAACATGAAAAAGCTCTTGCCATCTTTTCTTTTCGAAGTCTTGAGGTCTGGGATTATTAAAACACAAATTGTGCGACATGTGTCAGGAGCGGCGCAACCACAGCTTCCAATTAAAACGTTGGTTAATTTTAAGATCTCTGTTCCGCGTACAGTTGATGCTCAAGCGAAAATAGTTTCCTCTTTGAAAGAGATGGCGGCTAATACGAAGCGATTAGAAGTTATATATCAGCAAAAACTGACCGACCTTGAAGAGCTAAAGAAATCAATATTACAAAAAGCCTTTAATGGTGAACTTGCAGGAGTATGCTCATGAATGAAGCCGAAACAAGAGCAGAACTAATCGACCCTAAACTGAGAGAAGGCGGCTGGGGTGTAGCCGATGGCTCCAAGGTCCTGCGGGAATATAAGATCACTGTCGGGAAAATTCAGCCCGGCGGCGGTCGTGGTAAGCCGTTAATTGCTGACTATGTGCTGGTGTATCATGGGCGTAAGTTAGCTATTATAGAAGCCAAGAGTGATGAGCTCGAAGTCGGGGAAGGCGTTGCACAAGCCAAGAATTATGCCGAGATGATGCATCTTGACACGACTTATGCGAGTAATGGCAAAGAGATTTACCACATCTGCATGAAGACTGGGAAGGAAGGGTTAGTTGCTGGTTTCCCATCCCCGGATGAGTTATGGAGTAAGACGTTTGACACGCAGAACCAATGGCGGGATAAATTCAATAGAGTACCATTTGAAGATGTTGGCGGTACAAAGGACGTGCGCTACTATCAGGAAATCGCGGTTAATAACGCCATGGCCGCTATAGCCGAAGACAAGCCGAGAATATTGCTCACCTTGGCTACTGGTACTGGAAAAACCTTTATTGCTTTTCAAATAGCCTGGAAACTTTTTCAAACCCGCTGGAATCTGAAGCGCGACGGAAGCCGTAGGCCGCGGATCTTGTTTCTTGCCGATAGGAATATCCTTGCTGATCAGGCTTTTAACGCTTTTTCAGCGTTTCCCGAAGACGCCTTAGCTCGAATTAAGCCGGATGAAATCCGCAAGAAGGGGCATGTTCCAACCAACGGAAGCATCTTCTTCACCATTTTTCAGACCTTTATGAGTGGTAGTGATGCAGCTGGTAATTCTGCACCCTACTTTGGCGAATATCCGAAAGATTATTTCGACTTTATCATTATAGATGAATGTCACCGTGGCGGAGCAAATGACGAGAGTAATTGGCGCGGTATCTTGGAATATTTTTCTTCCGCTGTCCAGTTGGGACTTACCGCAACGCCTAAGCGTAGAGACAATGTGGATACTTACCGCTATTTTGGCGATCCGGTGTATATTTATTCGCTTAAGGAGGGCATCAATGATGGATTTCTGACTCCATTTAAGGTCAAGCGCATTAAGACGACGATTGATGACTATGTCTACACCTCTGATGATAAGGTTATTGAGGGAGAGGTAGAAGAAGGCAAAATCTATACCGAGCCAGATTTTAATAAAATTATAGAGATAAAAGAGCGCGAAGTTAAGCGGGTGCAGATATTCCTTTCGGAAATCAATCAGAAAGAAAAGTCGCTTGTTTTTTGCGCCAGCCAGGATCATGCTGCTGCTGTTCGAGATTTGGTTAATCAATACAAAACAAGTTCGGAGCCGAATTACTGCGTTCGTGTAACTGCAAATGACGCCGCTTTGGGAGAGCAATATTTGCGAGAGTTTCAGGATAATGAGAAGACTATCCCAACAATTTTAACAACTTCGCAAAAGCTATCTACTGGTGTAGATGCTCGAAATATCCGCAATATTATTCTTATGCGTTCAATTAACTCCATGATCGAGTTTAAGCAGATTATTGGTCGTGGTACGAGACTGTTTGACGGCAAAGAATATTTCACCATCTATGATTTTGTAGATGCGTATCACCATTTTGCCGACCCTGAATGGGACGGCGAGCCGATAGTCGAGGTCTGTGTTAAATGTGGACAAGAACCCTGCGTGTGTGAGAAAAAACCGCCCCAGCCATGTCCTGTATGCGGCAAAAGGCCTTGTGAGTGTGAAAAGCCGCCGCGCGTGTGTCCTAAGTGCGGTAAAAGTCCCTGTGAGTGCCCTAAAAAAGTAAAAATAAAGCTCCGAGACGGTAAAGAGCGTGAAATTCAGCATATGATTGCGACTTCCTTCTGGGGTGCTGATGGTAGGCCGATTTCAGCGGAAGAGTTTTTGAAAGGTATCTTTGGCGCTTTGCCTGAGTTCTTCAAGAGCGAAGATGAGCTGCGAAAGATCTGGTCTAATCCGATTACACGCAGGGCCCTGCTTGAAAAGCTATTCGATGCCGGATATGGCGCAGATGTTTTAATTAGCTTGCAGAAATTGATCAATGCTGAAAAAAGCGACTTGTTTGATGTGCTTGAATATATCTCCTTCGCGATAAAACCAATTACTCGTGAAGAGCGTGTAGCACATGCGCAGGCAAAGATTTTCCGCGGCTTGGATAATAAGCACAAAGAGTTTCTCGAGTTTGTGCTGTCTAAATACATTGAGACTGGCGTTGAAGAGCTTGATCAGGAGAAACTGCCCGACCTTTTGACTCTGAAATATCAGGCCATCCGCGATGCAGAAGAAATATTAGGCGGTGTAGATAATATCCGCGCCACTTTTATTGATTTCCAGAAGTATCTGTATGAGGAAGTAGCAGAATCGTAGACGCTGTAGGTAACCCTATATATATCAAGCAATTCTGAAACAATTTGCTGGGTTTCAGCAACTAACGCTCCGCCTTGATCCGCTACAATGGCGAACATGTGTCTGGCAGGAGATGAGGTTCGAAAGAAAGAATTGTTTCCTAATTCTTTTATGGTGCGATAATTATATAAAACGTCTTGTTAATTTGTTAATCCATACAACGTCTTATAAAATAGTAGCTATAGATTCAAGAACTGCGTTATAATATTTTGAAATAGAAGTTGGAATTAATTTAGAAATCATTGATAGTTGATGGTTACATTAAGCGTCGAATACTTTTATTATTAGGAGCAAATTAAATGCAACAGATTATTGATGTTAGGGATAGGCCTCTTTTTAGATGGGCTGGGAGCAAAAAACAATTAATTCCCAAGTTAAGTTTGTTTTGGAGTAATAGTTATTCAAGATATGTCGAGCCTTTTGCTGGTTCAGCAAGTCTGTTTTTTTCTATAAAACCAGTTAAAGCTTTGATTGGAGATAAGAATGAAGAATTAATTCAAGCATATCAAATCTTGAGCAAGAATTATGCCAAAGTTTACAATCTTCTAAGAAGAATTAAGGTGACTAGAAGTAACTATTTTGAGATACGCAGTAAGACTTGCGAAAATCTGAATGCTATTGAAAGAACTGTAAGGTTTATTTTTTTAAATAGATTTTGTTTTAATGGATTATATAGAACAAATTTAGAGGGCAAGTTTAATGTTCCTTTTGGTAGTGGAAAAAACAAGATTATGGGGTGGGAAGAATTCAGGAGATCGGCCATGCTCCTAAAAAATGCTAATTTTGTTTGTGCTGATTTCGAAGAAACTTTAAGTAGTATTAAGGCCGATGATTTTGTTTACTTGGATCCCCCTTATGTATTTAAGAAAAGAAAAGCTTTTAAGGAATATAATAAACAGAGTTTTACACTAGACGATCTAGTTCGCTTAGGTAAAATGCTAAAAAGAGTTAATGCCGCGGGAGCAAAATTTGTGTTGAGCTATGCATATTGTAAAGAAGTAAAAAATATTATGAACGCCTGGAATTGTAGGAAGGTTTTAACCAGACGTCATATTGCAGGTTTTGCTAAATTTAGAAAAGAAACTTATGAGGTTTTTGTTACAAATTTATCTTTTCCATTTTAAGTTATGAAATTAAATATTGCAGTTCTTAGTGATTTACATTGTTCTACTTCTCCTGGCGAATCGTTTCTTGATTGTAGTGTTTCTACACTTCCTGATCCAGTTTGTAAATTAATTTCTCTAATTAAGAGCCAAGGTCTATCGGCAGAAATTTTATTAATCTGTGGAGATATATCAAATAAGGCTGACACTTCTGGCACTAAATACGCTTGGAAGCAAATTTATGAAATAAAGAAGGCATTAAAAGCACGGCATTTAATTGCGACTTTAGGGAATCATGATGTTAGCAGAAAAAGGTCTACATCTTCGCCTTTTAGAGGCGTGAAATCTTTGAAAGATTTTCCTGTTAAGAGTTCTAATGCAAGGAAGAGTTATTGGGGTGAGCATTTTTGTTTTGAAGAAAAGAATAATTTTAGAATTTTGGTTTTAAATAGTGCGTATGATCATGGTGCTTCTATTGAGCGAGATCATGGTAAAATTGATCATGGAGCGCTTGATGCAATTGAGAAGTTTTTGAATGGGAGACCAAAAAAGTATTTTCAGATTGCGATAATGCATCATCATCCAATCGCGCATGACATTCCTTATGTTACCAGAAATGATCTTATGTTGAATGGGGATACTCTTATATCGTTACTTGAAAAGATTAATTTTGATATAGTTATCCATGGGCATAAACATTATCCCCGGTTAAGATATGCGCCAGGTGGGTATTCTGCTTTACCCATTTTTGCTTCAGGTAGTTTCTCTAAAATTTTTGATCCAGTTATGAGTTTAATTACACGTAATGTCTTTCATCTTTTAGCTATAAATAAGAAAAATATAACTGATAGAGTGGCTGGAACTATTAGTACTTGGGAATATGGACTTACTAGCTGGGAGCCCACAACAAAACGTTCGGCTGGATTTCCGGCCATAACTGGTTTTGGTTGTCGAGATCCAAGGCTTCTTTCGCAACAGATTGGTTGCTGGTTTAATAAAAGAAAAGGTGTTGGAATCTCCTGGGAATTATTAAGCAGAAAATTTCCATCTGTAAATAATCTTATACCGAAAGACTTTTTAGAATTTGAAAAGTTTTTAGATAAGCAAAAACTAAAAATTTTATTTGGAAGAAATGATGTTCCCGAAGCGATTGGTAGGAGGGGAGTATGATCCGAGGCGAATTATCTTTGTACGACTCATTCAATGCAAGAAATTTATCGGCTGAAGAGGTGGCTGAGCGATTTATTTGTAATGAAGACTTTGAGGATTTATGTTCAAATGATCATGCTGTTCTTTTTGGTCCCCGTGGTAGTGGAAAGACCACTCTCCTTAAAATGTTGACGTTAGATGCGTTAAATAAATGGGCTAAAATAAGCTCTAAGGGAAAAAGTGTTTATGAGCATATTCCTTTTCTGGCTGTTTATATCCCTTCAGATATACAATGGAAAAAGCAGCTTGATAATACAGCTAACTTTTATGACGAGAGATGGAATAAAATATTCTCAAACGCCTCTTTAACAATAAATATTTTAATTAATTTGCTTTCTTCAATAGAAACTTATATTAGACTTAAGCTTAAAAATAGTTTAAAAAGAGAAGAGAATGAAGTTAAATTTTGTAGACAATGTATTAAAATTTTGGGACTAGACGAGGAAGTCCCATCAATTTCTTTTGTTCGAAATTCTCTGAGTGCAAGAATTGGTGTAGTACAAGAAGTATTCTCGAGAGTTAATTTAGCTTCAAGGAAAGAAAGATTAATTGATAAACTTCCTTCTTTTTTTCATTTTGATTATTTATCTAAAGCCGAATCGATATGTAGTTATTTTGAAGAAGTATATAAATGCAACATAAAATGGGCTCTTTGTTTTGATGAATTAGAATTAGCGCCTAAATGGTTTCAAGAAAAGTTGTACTCTGAACTCAGAAGTACTTATCAAAGATTCTTGTTTAAAATAGGAACCAGTCCAATACCTAGCTATATTTCGGGAACGCAGGCTAGGCCTCGGCATGACTTCCGAGAAATTCCACTTTGGCCGCATAAAAGAAAGAATATAAATGATTTTACCAGTGCTTTAGCTAGATCTATATTATTAAGAAGTAATTATAAAGAAACCGACCCCGGTTTGATATTTGGTTACTCTTATTTTTCTGCAAAAGGAATAAAAGGTGTTTATAAGGAAAACTCATTTATTTGGAAGAAAATTAAAGATGAGGCACGCCAGGATAGGGGATTAAGAATGTTTTTGTTGAATAAAAAGATTGATCCTGATAATCCGTTTAGTGATAATCAGCATCTTTTAGATACTGTTTTAAGAAAAATAAAGCCTATTGTATTGTTTAGGAGTACCTACAGAAGCTGGTATGGTGAAAAAATTAAAAGAAGATCTCGAAAGGCTAGTGAATTGTTTTTTGGATTTGATGTTATTTCTGATATTAGTGATGGAAATCCGAGATGGTTAATCGGTATAATGAAAGATATGCTTTTGAAGTCGAGAGGTAAAGTCCGAGTGGCAAAAGAAATACAGCGGTCAGTGCTAGATAAAGTTTCAAAAGATTATTGCGCTTTATTAAAAGTAATCCCAAATAAACAGCAAGAAGTTAATGGAAAAACATTCCATCTTGTTACATTGCTTAATCAAATCGCCTCATATTTTCATTCTAAATTAATAAGGGATCACTTTTCTCTTGAGCCCATTACTAGTTTTGTTGTAGATAAAGATGTTCCAAGTAATTTGCACGATTTTCTCAAGCTTGCTTCATATCATGGTGCAATTATTCAAACTGACACTGACGAGGGATTATTTAATAGTGAATTAGAGGGAAGAAGATTCCGTTTAACTTACATGCTTGCTCCCGTATGGAAGTTGCCGTTGAGGTTATATAAATCGATTGATCTTAGTAGTTGTTTAGATCTAAGAACTTACAGAAAGAAAAAAGAGCTGAAGGGGAAAAAGTCTCAATTTCAATACGAATTATTTAAATGAAAATAAAACAAGTTACCCAAGTCAATTTTAGCACTTTATGTTTTGTTAAGTTTGATTCGTTCTTTACGGCTTTAGGATACGAGAGTAGATCAATGAATATAGCTGAGAGAGTCGTTAAATTTAAGATTAAAGATAAATATGCTCTTGCTTTTCAGAGGAGAGTAGATGTTGGCTCTCGACTAAAGAATGAAAATCTAGCTAAAAAACTCAAATTTATAAAAATCGATTTACCTGAAAATGACTCGAGTATTTTGAGGGAAATAATACTACAAAGATTAAAGAAAGGGAGTTCATTAAATTTATTAGTTGATTTCTCCTCTATGACAAAAGTTTGGTATGCGACTATCTTGCAGACTTTAAGTGCAATAAAGACATATAAGAATAGGGAAATTAATTTATTTTTCGCTTATAGTCCAGCAAAATTTTCTAAGCCTACAAAGACTACATTGCCTAATGAAATTATGGATCCTCTCCCTGGTTTCTGTAATTTAGAGTTACCTAATGATAGGCAGACTGCATTAATTTTAGGATTAGGATATGATCATGATCGAGCTTCTGGGTTATATCAATATATTGATCCTGGTGATGCTTATGTTTTTTATGCAAATCCTTCGCATGATGCAAGGTTTGTGAGCGAAGTTCGTACAAACAACGCGTCATTATTTAGAAAATTAAAAGATAATGTAATTTCTTATCCAGGATTGGATTTGATTACGACATATAATTATCTAAATGCTTTAAGTTTTAATCTTTTAAAGAAATATCGAGTTATTTTAGCTCCCTTAGGCCCAAAACCTTTTTCATTACTTTGTTTTGTAATGTTAATGCAATTTCCAGAATTGAAATTCGATATTTGGAGAGTTAGTTTATCGCAAAGTTCTCCTCCGGATGATAGAATCCCTGCGCAAACTGTTCCCATAGTGCTTAAAGTTACTTTTAGAGGGGACTAAGAATTTGAAACGTTGAAGAATTAGTAATAGGGGACGTTTGTACTAGCTCAATAATTCGGTAACTTTTTGAAGCTTATCAAAAGGTGTTTCGTAGTTTAATCCACCATGTTTACGCAAGTGGTTATATTCGAATAAGAAGTTGCCAAGATTCATGATCAGGTCTTCTTTAGAGTCAAAGGAATTGGGATAAAAGAATTCGCTCTTAAGGATCTTCCAGAAGGCCTCTATTTTTCCGTTAGTCTGAGGACGATAAGGCCTAGTATAGATGTGTCGTATTCCTAATTCATTACACATTGTTTCAAAAGGATGTTCTCTTTCGAGAGTCCCTTTAAATTCAGGTCCGTTATCTGACATTATAGCTTCAAATTCGAAGTTGTAAATCTGCTTAAACCATGATAAAGAACGAGCCATAAAATAGGTTAAGGTAGAGGCTCTTTTATCTTTAATGAGTTCAGTATAGGTGAGCCTTGTGCAATCATCGCAGAGGGCTGCAACATAGAGTTCTTTGACTTTAAAAGAACAGCGGATATCTTTGGGAACCTTGGAAATGTCGATATGAGCCAGCTCTCCGGGAGACTGTTTCTCATAGCGCTTGATTATCTTCTTCTGCGACTCATTTAAAGGATAGCGCGCCTTGATCCTGTCCATTGTCGCAGGAGAAGGCGTCTTGTCCAGGTAATACGGCTTAAACAGAAGCACAAGCTCATATCTATTAGAGCCGAATCTTCTGTAAGCGTTAATTATATTACGTTCTATTTCTTTCGGCGTTCTTCGGGAGCCTGGCTTTGCTCCTCTTTTCGCTGGGAGTAAAGATTCAGAAGATTTGTTTCCTTGGATCCATTTAGAATAATAACGCCTAAGCTCTTTAGTGCTGATATGATGCGCTTGACAAAGATCCTTTACAAATTTGAAAGTTCGGGGATTAATCTTAGCTTTGGTTTTTTCGTATTCTTGCAGTATGGGTAACCAGCGCTTAAGAACAATCTCGTAATGGTAACGCATAATTAGGCCTCCCTTGGCTATATTATACCAAAAGAGTTACCTAATTACTGAGCATTAACAAACGTCACCTATTTTTGAATTAAGGGTTACCTTTTTTTGTTGAAGATATGGCAGAATTACAACAAATGAAAATGAGGGTTCTTAGGATAACGTTATTTTTGGCAATTTGTATTTTCTTTTATACAAGTACTTCTTATGCGTGGTTAGTTAGCTTTCTCGAAGAAGATACATTTAAGTGGGTTGACGATCCTAGAATCGTAGACGCTGTAGGTAACCCTATGTATATCAAGCAATTCCGAAACAATTCTTTTCGTAGTTACTATCGAATTGTTGTGTAACTCTTTGTACAAGCTACAATTAGCTACAGCGTCTAGGAATCATTCTATGGTATTGGTTTGCCAGAATCTATCGCGAGAATCGCAGTAAAACGTGTGCCTTGGCAGATAGCTAAAAAACTTCTTCTAGCTATTTTTTCAGTTAATTATTCAGGAAAAGTTAACCAATATGGTTGGCAAGAGCTTAAGCAAATGCAATATTAGTAGTTACAAGTGCTGTTAGACTTTAGGAGGATATTATGGAGATAAAACAATCCGCTTTTCAGACACCCATTACGATTGTTGATGCTATTAATGCTATACATGCGAATCGGTATCTCTTGCCAGCTATTCAAAGGGAATTTGTGTGGAAACCGGAACAAATTATAATGTTGTTTGATTCTTTACTTAGAGGCTATCCTATTGGCTCATTTTTGTTTTGGGATGTCGAACAGGAAAGGATTAAAGATTATCAGTTCTATGATTTTATTAGAGAGTTTCATGAAAGAGATAATACCCATAATCCAAAGGCCAGTGTGATGGGGAACAAAAATATTACTGTTATCCTTGATGGGCAGCAAAGATTGACAGCTCTTTATATTGGATTAAGAGGAACATATGCTTATAAACTCCCCCATAGGAGATGGGAAAATAGCGATGCTTTTCCGAAAAGGAAGCTATATATTAATTTGTTATCAAAAGCAGAAGAAAGTGAGATCGATCTTTATTTTGATGTCGCATTTTTAGTTCCTGAAGAAGCCGTTGAGCGTAATAATACTACTTATTGGTTTGAGATTGGGAAAATACTAAATTTAAAAGATGAGGCAGAAGTAAACGATTATCTCGTAGAGAATGGTCTTATGTCTCTCGATAAAGAGGCTTCAAAATTTGCTAATAAGACTTTATTTAAGTTACATTCCGTTATCCAAAAAGATAGGATTATCAATTATTATCTTGAGCAATCACAAGAATTGAGTAAAGTCCTTAATATTTTTATTCGCGTAAATAGTGGAGGTACTATCCTTAGTTATTCTGACCTTTTGCTATCTGTTGCGACTGCACAATGGAAAACAAAAGATGCAAGAGAAGAGGTCACTTCGTTTGTTGATGAGATAAATAGTATTGGAGAAGGGTTTGATTTCGATAAAGACTTCGTTCTGAAAAGTTGTTTGGTAATTTCGGATATAACTAGTATTGGTTTTAGAGTAGAAAACTTCAGCCATGATAATATGCTTCTTATAGAAAGAAAGTGGGAGGATATTGAGAAGTCAATCAGGTTAACGGTAGAGTTGCTTTCTAGTTTTGGATATAGCAAACATAATTTAACTTCCGCAAATGCAATTATTCCTATTGCCTATTATATAATGAGAATATGTTTGCCCGATAATTTCGTTTTATCCACTAAATACATTGAAGACAGGAAAAGGATTAAAAGGTGGTTGGCCGTTTCTCTAATTAAGAGAATATTTAGTGGTCAGCCGGATAATGTGCTAGGGCCCATGAGGACAATTTTGAAACAGCCTGTTACTAACTTTCCTTTTGATCAAATTGTTGATAGGTTCAAAGGCACAAATAAGTCGTTTATTTTTACGGATGATGATATCGAAAATCTTTTCTTCACGAAGTATGGGCAGGGACATGCATTTGCTATTCTATCATTATTATATCCAACGTTAGATACTCGAAACCGTTTCCATATGGATCATATTTTCCCAAAAAGCCGATTCAAGAGAAAGATTTTTGTTGATAATAAGGTCCCTCAGGATCAGCAAGGCTTCTATCTGGCGAATGTCGATTGTCTTTTTAATTTACAACTTTTAGAAGGTTTGCCAAATGAGGAAAAATCAAACAAAGATTTCTCTGTTTGGTTGAAGGGAACATTTAGGGGGGAGAAAGAACTATCGGATTATATGAAAAGACATTATATCCCGCAAGGAATTGGTCTCGATTTTAAGAACTTTAAGATTTTTTCTGAGAAGCGTAGGCAATTAATGAAAGAGCAGTTTAAGAAGATTTTGCTGCCATAGAATTTTGTCGGAGCAGGGAATCAGAAAATTAAATGATAAAAGTCGAATTGAAGATATTATCTAATTGTATTAAGGCTCCGTAGAAGCTGTGCGTAATTACTAGTCATTATTTGAGTTGTAAAACAATCATTCAGGTTTTGTAACTGTAAGACCCATAAGAAAATGAATAAAGCGTCTATGAAACCCTTGATCGTTTCCGGGATTTTTATGACACCGGATCATCAAAAGATCGCGTACCGGCATTATCAAGGCGGGCACGACAAGGTTATTGTGATCGTTCACGGTTTTTATAACAGTAAAGATGCGGTTCTCTTGAAGCAATTAGCCGATAGCTTAACAGACCGGTACGATGTTTTAATGTTTGATTTTAGGGGACATGGTAAGAGTAGCGGTTTGTATACATGGACAAGCAGAGAGGGGCAGGATCTGCTTGTAGCATTAGACTTTGTTGAAGGTAAATACAAAAATGTGGGAATGATAGCTTTTTCATTGGGCGCCAGCATAGCAATTAATACGCTATCACGCGGCAATAAAGTTAATTCGCTTATATGCGTAAGCGCTGTTTCAGATCCTAATAGGGTTGATTATCAATTTTGGAAGCTCAACCTGAAAAGCGATCTGGTTTATACCTTATTTACCGCAGAGGGGTGGAAAGGGAGAGGATTTCGAGCCGGCCCGTTCTGGCTTAAAAAAGAAAAGCCGATCGATAATGTGGCCAAGTTAAATTCATCTATTTTGTTTATTCATGGCGAAAAGGACTGGGTAATAAAGCCGTGGCATTCTCAAGCTCTCTATGATAAAACGCGATCCTCAAAAAAGTTAGTGATCATTAGAAATGGGTCTCACGCGGAATACTTAATGAAAGATTTCCGTGAAGAATTCTTACCCGAAGTAAAAAGTTGGTTTGAATTGACACTGAAGGAGGATGTCTCATGAGAGGTTCCTTGACGTTGGAAATAATTCCGGGGCACAATACATAATTCGGAATTAAGTATTACTAAAATTTAGGTGGTGGCTTAAAAATCTCTCTATCGTTAAACGGTGGAGAGATTTTTTACTTTAACTAAAAAATTATTGACATAAGCATAAGATGTGTTAAGCTTGTTATGAACAGGTGTTCATAACAATAAAGGGGTATTTATGAGGCCAAAGAAGACGAGGTGGGTCAAATGCGCTCCGGGTGAGCGTTGTTTTAAGCCGCAATGCAAGCCCTTAAGCAGCTGCGAAGGGGTTTATTTGTCTCTCGATGAGTTTGAAGCCGTGCGCCTGGCTTGTCTCGAAGGATTAAAGCAGATCGACGCGGCAAAGCTCATGAAGATCTCGCGGCCTACATTTTCCCGGATCTTAACCTCTGCCCAAAATAAGATCGCAGATGGTTTAGTCAATATTAAAGCGATCAGAATAGAAGGCGGTTGTTGTAAGGTCGGGGGCAGGAGTAAGTGATGAAAGAGTGGAAGAAGTTCTTATATATCGTAGCGGTATTTTTAGCGTGTTTCTATCTGCCGGTTGAGAATCTGCGGTTTAGCAACGCTATTTTTGAGGCTCTTGCGCTTGTTAAATGGTACGCCAGGGAACATGTATTACTGTGTCTTGTGCCGGCATTCTTTATCGCGGGCGCTATTTCAGTTTTTGTGAGTCAGGCCTCCGTCATGAAGTATTTTGGAGCAAAGGCGAATAAATTCCTTTCTTATAGTGTCGCCTCTGTATCCGGCACAATTTTGGCAGTCTGTTCCTGTACCGTCTTACCTTTATTCTCGGGGATCTATAAGAGGGGAGCAGGACTTGGCCCTGCAACTGCTTTCCTATATTCGGGCCCAGCCATAAATGTTTTGGCGATCATCTTGACTGCAAGGATCCTTGGCTGGCAGTTAGGATTAGCTCGCGCTATAGGCGCGGTTGTCTTTAGTGTTGTGATTGGATTGCTCATGCATTTAATCTTCCTTAAGGAGGAACGTGCCCGCCATGCCAACGGTGATCTTCAATTTGGTGAAGTTAAAGTAGCCCGCCCGTTATGGAAGGACATTATTTACTTTTTCTCTATGGTCGCTGTGCTGGTTTTCGCGAATTGGGGTAAGCCTTTGGAAGGTGATACCGGGATTTGGAGCATGATCTATCTTTCTAAATGGTGGATCACGGGATTCTTTTTAACAGTATTGGCATATTTTCTTTTTAGCTGGTTTAAGAAGGATGAATTGAAGGAGTGGACTGGGGCGACATGGGGTTATGCGCTTCAGATATTGCCGCTTCTTTTAGGAGGGGTATTGGTTTCTGGATTCTTATTGGGCAGGGTTGGGCATGAAGGAGTTATTCCTTCGAGATTCGTTGAGATGCTGGTTGGGGGCAATTCTTTGCGGGCTAATTTCTTTTCTTCAATTGTAGCGGCATTTATGTATTTTGCCACATTAACCGAAGTCCCTATTTTGCAGGGCCTTATTGGCTCCGGTATGGGTAAGGGGCCTGCCTTGTCGCTTCTTTTGGCGGGACCAGCTTTGAGTCTGCCGAGCATGCTGGTGTTACGAAGTATCATGGGGGTTAAGAAAACAGCCGTATATGTGGCGCTTGTCGTTGTCATGGCCACCATAAGCGGGATGATTTTCGGAGCGATAGTTAAATGAGGAACGACGCGGATAAGATAAGAAAGATCGTTAAAGAGGGCTACGCAAAAGCAATCAAGCAGGCTACATCATGTTGTTCTTCGGGCTCTTGTTGCGGCGGTACAAGCCAAGCAAAAACTATAAGCAAGACAGTTGGTTATAGCGATGCAGAAATGAGTGCTGTCCCTGAAGGTGCGAATTTGGGGTTTGGCTGCGGCAATCCGGTTGCACTCGCCTCTTTAAAAGAGGGGGATGTTGTGTTGGACTTGGGAAGCGGCGCAGGGTTCGACGCATTCTTGTCGGCTCAGCGTGTCGGCAAAACCGGCAGGGTTATCGGCGTTGACATGACGCCGGAGATGGTCGCTAAAGCGAAGGAAAACGCCAAGAAGGGTAACTATGCCAATGTGGAATTTCGTTTGGGGGAAATCGAGAAGCTACCGGTAGAGGACAATTCAATAGATGTGATCATTTCAAATTGCGTTATTAACCTTTCGCCGGATAAAGAGGCGGTATTTAAAGAGGCGTATAGGGTATTAAAGTCCGGAGGCCGGTTGATGGTTTCGGATTTGGTGCTCGCTAAAGACCTGCCGAAAAAGATCAAAGATTCGATAGAGGCGTATGTAGGATGTCTTGCCGGAGCAATTAAGAAAGATGAATATCTGCGTTTTATTGAACAGGCAGGATTTCAAGGTATCAGAATCATAAGCGAGTCGAGCTATCCGGTGGACGCCATGTTTGATGATCTTGAGGCCGCTCAAGACGCGGTAGTTAGTATAAAAGTTTCTGCTGTAAAACAATAATCGGAGGCGCATGATGAAAATTGAAATTATAGGAGCAGGTTGTCCTAAATGTAAACAGCTTACCGCTAATGCTGAAGCGGCGGCTAAAGAGCTAAATATTCAAGCGGAGATCGGCAAGGTTACGGATATTGACAAGATCACCGAATATGGAGTGATGATGACGCCTGCGTTAGCGGTTGATGGCGCTGTAGTTTCATCCGGTAAGGTAATAAGCAAGGATGAAATTAAGAAGATCATTTCAAGATAGGAGGAAAAAATTGAAGAAACTATTTCTCGTAATTCTGGCGGTTGTTGCGGTAATGAGTCTGAATTTTGAAGCCTTTGCTGCTGAAAATAAACCGGAAGCTAAGGTTATAGCCTATTACTTTCACGGTACGTTTCGCTGTTATACCTGCACGAATATGGAAAAATACTCAAGGGAGGCGATTGAGGGAAATTTCAAAGACGCGCTTGCTTCCGGCAGCTTAGAGTTTAAGGCGGTTAACGTGGAGGACAAGGGTAATGAGCATTTTGTGGATGATTATCAGCTTTATACAAAATCGCTCATTCTCTCGTTGGTGAAAGACGGCAAGGAGATCAAGCAGAAGAACCTTGATCAAATTTGGCGGCTTGCCGGCAATAAAGGAAAATTTATTGAGTATGTCACCGGCGAGGTGGCCGAGCTGCTTAAGGATGTAAAATAATGGAGATCTTAATCGCTTCCGGTTCTGCTTTATGGCTGGGGATATTGACTTCGATCAGTCCTTGCCCATTAGCGACGAATATTGCGGCCGTGTCGTTTCTTTCAAAGAAAATAGCGCATCCGGCATTAGTGTTTCTTTCGGGCCTCGCGTATACCCTTGGGAGGATGGTCTCTTACGCGGCATTGGGATGGATCATTATCAATTCGCTTCTGAGTGTCCCCCAGGTCGCTCAGTTCTTGCAGAAATACGCAGGCAAAGCATTAGGGCCTCTTTTGATCGTTACCGGGCTCATTTTGTTAGAGGTAATTACTTTGAGTCTGCCTGGTGTCGGGTTGTCGCAAAAACATCATAATAAACTTGCCGAGGCAGGGGCTCCGGGAGCGTTTCTTCTGGGGCTGATCTTTGCTTTGGCGTTTTGCCCGGTCTCAGCGGCCTTATTCTTCGGAAGCCTTATTCCTTTAGCGCTTAACAGCAAAGCCGGGACCTTGTTGCCTTTTATTTATGGGGTAGGGACAGGGCTTCCTGTATTGCTCTTTGCGGTATTGATCGCGCTGGGGGTGACTTCCATAAGCCATTGGTTTAATAAAATCACGAAGCTGGAATTTTATACCCGCAGGATCACCGGGGTGATCTTTATTCTCGTTGGCTTTTATTACTCAGGGATTTATATTTTTCGATTGTTTTAACTCCCGCCCTATGGCTTTGGTTAAAGGGAACCAAACCATAGCCTTTCTGGCTTATCTGATCAACCGGTGTTCGCCGGCTGCGAAGGAGAGCAGATGGAACATGTCATTCACGAAGAAAGAAAATTAAGTTTCTTTGAAAAGTATCTTACCGGTTGGGTTTTGCTTTGTATCGCGCTCGGAATAGCGCTTGGTAAGGTGTTCCCGCAGGTGGCCATCGCTCTTGATCATATCTCGATCTATCAAGTATCTATTCCTATCGCGATCTGCCTCTTTTTCATGATGTATCCGATCATGGTCAAGATCGACTTCGCCGAGGTTATAAAAGCGGGGAAGACTCCGAAACCGGTTGTTCTTACGCTGGTCGTGAATTGGTGCGTAAAACCGTTTACGATGCTGGCGATCGCCTGGTTATTTCTCGGGGTATTGTTTAAAGGGTGGCTTCCGGGAATGGAGATCGTGAAGGGTGGGGCGCAGGTTGAATTGTTCAGGTCTTACATCGCCGGGTGTATTCTGCTGGGTATTGCACCTTGCACGGCCATGGTTCTCATTTGGGGACATCTTGCCAAGGGCAACGATGGCCATACGCTTGTCATGGTTGCTATCAATTCCCTCACGATGCTGTTTCTGTATGCGCCACTGGGCGGGTGGTTGCTGGGCGTGAATAAAATGCCTATCCCTTGGCAGACAATTGTCTTGTCGGTAGTTATTTATGTGGGCCTGCCATTATTGTTGGGCTATTACTCAAGGAAGTGGCTGATCGCAAAGAAAGGATTCAAATGGTTTGAGGAGAAATTCCTTCATTATCTGACGCCGGTTTCCATATGCGCTCTATTACTCACGCTTGTTTTACTGTTTTCGTTTAAAGGCGAGCTGATCATCAACCAACCGCAGATAATTTTCTTAATAGCGATACCGCTTTTTATTCAGACATGTTTAATTTTTGCTATTTCTTACGCACTGGCGCGATGGTTGAAGTTACCTTATCGCGATGCGGCGCCTTCGGCATTGGTCGGGGCGAGCAACCATTTTGAAGTGGCCATTGCTACTTCGACAATCCTATTCGGATTGTCTTCGGGAGCCTCATTGGCTACGGTTGTTGGTGTTTTGATAGAAGTCCCGGTCATGCTGATGCTGGTTAAGATTTGCGTAAGAACACAAGGGTGGTTTACGTATGGGAAATCTTAAGAAATATTTATTGATCGCCGTAGCTTTAGCGGCGTTTTTTATCCTGTCGGCTATCAATCGCAGTGGAGGAACGGCTCCCTGTTGTCCGTTTTCTGCGATCAGAACTACCGGAACAGGCAAGTAAATGATGAATAAGACTATATTTTATAAAAAGATCTAGTTGACAGAGAGGCAGCTGTCAGTGTATACTATATGTATATTACATATAGATGTAATAAAACCAGGAAGAGGTTGTTATGTTTGAAGGTAGCCCGTTAGCAAGGAAATATAAGATCAAGAAATGCGAATGCCCAAGTGGCAAAATGACGCGGTTTGTCGAGCCCTGCCTTTTGTTCTTTTTGTCCCGGCAGTCGTCATACGGATATGAATTGATGGAAAAGCTTGATCAATTTGGTTTTCAGAGATCCAAGCCCGATCCGGCCATGGTTTATCGCACGCTTCGTTCATTGGAAAAGGAGAAGTGCGTTATTTCAAAATGGGACACGAAAAGCGCCGGGCCCGCCAAAAGAACTTATGAATTGACCCTCAGAGGGCTGGCTTTGCTTCATGCTTGGGCGGATGGGATCGGGCTTCGCAAACAGGCGTTGGAAAAGTTCCTCAAGCTGTATAAGGAGCGGTTTAAGGGAAAGAAACGATGAGCATCAACCGGCCTATTTTAGCGATCATATTTTCATTGGCGTGTGCCTGCGCGGTTTTCGCCAGCGATGATCTTTCAGAGCAGAAGACATATTCGTTAGATGATTGCATATCGCAGGCATTGAAGATCCATCCCAAAATAAGCATTTACACCTACAAGGCTGATCAGAAGAAGGGGAAGTTACGCTCTGTTACCGCCGAGTACCTTCCTCAAGTGGATGCAACGGCAAGTTACGACCGGCTTTCCTATGTGACCGCGGCGAAACAACGTTATCTTGGCGGCTCTCACGATGATTATCAGGCGGATATTGTGGTAACCCAGCCGCTTTTTACCGGCGGCAAGATCACGGCTCAAAAGCAATCCGCGCGCCTTGGCGTTGAGGCGGCCCAACAGGGGTATCTCGCGGCAAAGGAAGATGTTACCTATGGAGTAAGATCAGCCTATTTCAAGCTGATCTTTGCCCGGGACATAATGAGAAGCAAGGATGATCTGCTTAAATATACGCAGGCTTCTTATGACGTAGCGCTTGATTTACATAAGAGAACTAAAATTCCCAGAGAAGAAACACTTTTACGTTTAGAAGTGCAGGTAAATGAAGTGCAGCAGGAGTTGATCAGCGCGCAGGACGGCGTAAAAATAGCCCAAAAAGCGCTTCTTAACGCTATGGGATCGGATTCAAACGGCACTGTTGAGGTTCAGGATTTGAAGGATGATTATTTATTTGCGGAGGATATGCCGGTTGATGTAGCTCGTAACTATGAGATTTTGAAGCTATCCAAAGAAGTTAAAGAAGCCGATGAGCAAATAAAAATCGCGAAAAGCGGCTTTTATCCTCAATTAAACGCCCGCTACGGTTATGGCTACGAATGGGGAGACTGGTCGCAGGCCGGACAAACAGATTGGATCGCCGGAGTGGCTATTGATCTCAATATATGGGATTGGGGAAAGACCAGAGCGGACGTTAAGCAGGCAAAAGCGTATAAAGAAGAGTTGTCCTCATATGAGAATTTATTGATCCGGCAAATAGGTTTAGAACTGGAATCTTCGAGGTTGAAGTACGGATCAGCATTGAGCCGATGGAAAATTGCCAAAACGAGTTGCGAGCAGGCGCGCAAAAGCCTCGATTTATTTTCAAGCCGTTACCGCGACGCGTTAGTGACCAGCATCGAGCTTCTGGATGCGCAAAAGGCGTTTTCTCAGGCCCAGGTTAATTGTGCATTATCGAAACTGGATATGCGACTTGCAAAGGCTGAGATAGAAAAGATAGCAGGCAAAGGATATGACACTCAGTGATATTTCCATAAAAAGGCCGGTCGGCGTTCTCGTTCTTACGCTTATGGTCGTTGTGCTCGGGGTTTTCTTCTTTAAAGGGCTTTCAGTTGATCTTCTCCCGCGCATTACCTATCCCATGATCAGGATCATAATCGACTGGAAAGGGGCAAGTCCTGAGGAGGTAGAGGAGAATATATTAAAGAAGGTTGAGGCGAGCGTTGCCACGACCGAAGACGCAATTCAGGTTATTTCATCCGCGATCGAGGGGAACGGTTCCATTGAAGTTTACTTCGAATATGGCAAAGACATGGATGTGGCGCTTGCTGACACGCGGGCAAAGCTGGATCTGGTAAGAAATGAACTTCCTCCCGACGCGGATTATCCCAAGATCTATAAAGCGGATCCTTCCCAACTCCCTATTCTTGATATCGCTCTTTCCTCGAAAACTAAAGATGAGCGCGCTTTGCGCGATTGGGCGGAGAACGATCTAAGCAACTATTTTCTCGGCATTCCCGGTTTAGGCGCGGTGGTTACTTCCGGAGGCAGAGTGCGCGAGATCCAGGTTTTATTTGACCGGGAAAAAGTCCAGAAATACGAGCTTTCTACTGAAAAAATAGTAAATCTTCTTGAGGCTGAAAACATAGAATTTCCCGCGGGCAGGATTTCCGACACGAAGAAAGAATACAGCGTCCGGCTTATAGCGAAATTTAAAGACGCATCCGAGATAGACGATATCATTATCGCTAACCGCGAAGGACGGTTTATCAAGGTCAAAGATGTGGCGCAGGTCGTTGATTCTTTTGAGGAGCAGAGGGTGCTGACGCGTTTTAACGGCAAACCGTGCGTTACTTTAAGTTTTCTAAAACAGCCTAACGCCAATACCGTTGCGGTTGTTTCCAAGATAAATAAACGAGCCCAAGAGCTGCTGAAGAAAAAGATCATTCCTGATGATGTCAATTACGCCGTGGCATCCAGCCAATCGTATTACATAGAAAACTCTGTTTCAAATGTCGGCTCATCCGCTGTCGTGGGCGGTATTTTGGCGATGCTCACAATATGGTTTTTCCTGCATAACATAAAAAGGACCCTTGTTATCGCTATCGCCATACCGGTCAGTATTTTAGGCACATTTATTCTCATGGGGCTTTCGGATGTCACGTTAAACATCTTCTCCCTCGGCGGGCTGGTGCTGGCGGTGGGTATGCTTGTGGATAATTCTATCGTTATGCTTGAGAATATCACCCGGCACCAGAGTGACGCGGCCAATCCGGTGGAGGCGGCGCATGTTGGAAGCAAGGAAGTTACCAGCGCTTTGATCGCCTCGACGCTTACCAACCTCGCGGCGATCATTCCGTTTTTTTTCATTAAAGGGATAGCCTCGCTTCTTTTCCGGGACATGGTTGTAACGGTAACGGTTGCCTTTGTTATTTCTTTGTTTGTAAGCCTGACTGTAGTTCCGTGCCTATCAGCGCATTTATTCAAGAATAAGAAAGAGGCTGACGAAGATAGTTTTAACAAGAGGATTATCGAGCGGGGTACTTTGTTATATAAGAAACTGCTCAAGGGAGCGCTGCGTCATAAATTTTTAATGACCGGCGGGGTCGTATTGCTTTTTGCCGCGAGTATTTTATTCGCGCGGTCTTCAGGGCGGGAATTCCTGCCGCAAATTGATGACGGTAAGATCAGCATAAAAGTAAAATTGCCGGTCGGCTCGGCCCTGGAAAAAAATGACGCTGTGGTGAAAAAACTCGAAGCAGTTGTTAACGCCATGCCCGGCGTTAAAAAAGTATTTTCCATGGTGGGAGGGTATTGGCAGAAAAGAAATGTTTACGAAAAGGCTAATGAATCGGACATAACGGTTGAGCTTGCCGAAAAGTCCAAGAGGCCGTTTCCCACGGAAGTTGTTATCAAGAAACTTCAAAAGCAGTTAAAGGATAGTCCTATACAGGGCGCGAAAATTAAAGTCATGCGCATGCCTCTGCGGGGTATTAAGACAACATCTACTTCTGATGTGGATATCCGATTGAGGGGTTATAGTTTAGATAAGCTTTACGAGATCGCAAAAGATGTTCAAGGTAAGATTAAGGATATTAACGGTCTGGAGAATCTCGACGTTTCGGTAGATTTTTCAAGGCCGGAAATACACATTTTCCTTAACAGGGAAAAATTGAGCAACTTTGATCTTACCGCAAAGGACGTATCGGATGTAGTGCGAGCTTCAGTTGACGGCTCGGTCAGCACGCAGTTTACGGACAAAGAGCGAAATGTTGACTATGATATTCGAGTTCTTGCGGATCCGCTTGTTGTAAGCAGTAAAGAGGCTATTGAAAACACGCCGATTTATCCCCCCAGCGGTGTTGAAGTAAAGCTTAAGGAAGTGGCGAGCGTTAATGTGTCCGAAGGGCCTGTGCAGATCGACCGTGAAGATCAGGTGCGCTTGATCGGAGTCACCGGTGATGCGGTTGGCAGAAATGTCGGGCAAATCACCGATGAAATTAAAAAGCGGTTAAACATGCTCGAATTGCCAGCCGGATACTTTTTGGAATACGGAGGAGAGGAGCAGGCGGCAAAAGAATCCAATCTTCAGCTCGTTATTGTCATATTGCTTGCGGTTTTTCTTTTGTTCGTGGTTATGGCAGTTCAGTATGACTCATTGATCGATCCGGTGATCATCATGGTTACTTTACCGCTGTCGTTGATAGGCGCGTTTCTTTTGCTGGCCATCACCAAAACGCCTTTTGGGGCAACGGTTTTTCTCGGCCTTATTCTCCTGGTCGGGATCGTTGTTAATAATGCGATCATACTGATCGAATATTTTAATGATCTGCGTAAGCAAAAGCAATTTACAGTTTACGATGCGGTTATTGAAGGCGCGGCTCTTCGAGTCAGGCCGATTCTTATGACCAGCTTGACAACTATTGTGGGGCTTTTGCCGCTTGTTTTCGGATGGGGAGAAGGGCTTGAGATGCTTAAGCCTTTGGCAATTACTGTTGTCGGAGGATTAACGATCTCTACGTTTTTAACATTGTTTGTGATACCGTCAATCTACGTGACGGTCTATAATCGTGTTAAATAATTATTCGAGAGTTTCTTGTGAAAGAGCGCGCACTTTTTGCATGTATCCACAACTCGGCTCGTTCGCAGATGGCGGAGGCATTCCTTAAGAAATACGGCGGCGACCATTTTGATGCGGAAAGCGCCGGACTTGAGCCGGGCAAGCTAAATCCCGTAGTTGTCGAGGTCATGAAAGAGGTGGGTATAGACATTTCGCAGAATAAGACCAAGAGCGTTTTTGATCGCTATAAACAGGGCAAACAATATGATTACGTCATTACTGTTTGTGACGAATCGCAGTCAGGCGCATGTCCGGTGTTTCCAGGTAAATCGGTTGGCTGATCATCAAGTTCCTGAATTCCGGGAGCCATCGACCCTTATATGCTTTTAGGAGAACTCGGGTCCCTCTTTGGGGAGCCCGAGTTTTTTATTTTTAAAGGGCTTTCGCTGTTGATATCCGACGCGGAATATCCGCCGGATATTATTTTGTCTCTTCGCTTCATCATCTATCATTCTTTTTCCGGTCAATAGGTCCTTCCAAAGTAGAGAAAAGTCAATAAAAAACGGAATCCAGCAATTTACAAAATCCTTAAGCAGTATATCATGTGGAAATGAAAGCCATTATTGTCAACAAATCCTATGCTCGATAAAAGCCTTATAAAATCTACGTGGTGGCAGAAAAGATTTACCGGGAGCGGATATCGGCTGACGGCAGGCCGAAATACTATCATCGATGTTTTATCCAAAACTCCCGGTCATCTGAGCGCTGATGATATCCGCACGCGAGTCCATTCCCGGAGCCCCGGTGTCGGGCTTACGACGATTTACCGGACGCTGGATATTTTATCCAATCTCGGCATGGTCTATAAATTCGATTTTGGAGACGGCTGGATGCGTTATGAATTAGCGCGAAGCCCGAAAGAGGATCATCATCACCATCATCTTGTTTGCACAAGTTGCGCGAAGATCATTGATTATGCGGACTATGTCGATGAGGAATTAAAGCTTTTGCGGAAAACAGAAATAGAACTGTCCAGGAAATACGATTTTAATATCACGAGCCACATTGTTCAATTTTACGGAATATGCCGCGGCTGCGGCGCAAAGAAGGATAGCCCTGTTAAAAAATGATGAAGATCGCCTGCCTTATATTATTCGTTCTGGCTCAGCTAAGCGCCCCGCACGTGAGTTACGCAAAGGTCATCCAGCGTTGTCATATGTGCGGCATGGATGCCGCCAAGAGCCAAACGGAATTTGTCGTATATTTGAGCGACGAAAGTACGCAGCACACGTGCTGCATGCACTGTGTGTATTTATTAGAGAAATTCATTGTGCCGCTCAAGGTCGTAAAAATGGAAACCAGGGATTTCGCGACGGGAATGCTCATAGACGCTTCAAAGGCCTATTATCTGGAAGCCAGTTCCTTAATGCCCAAAGGTTCTATGGCACCGTTCTTGCTCGCGTTCTTAGAAGAACAGGCCGTTCAGAAATTTAAAAAGAAATACAAAGGGAACATACTGACGTTTAAAGAAGCGATGGAAGCTGTGGCAAGATTTGACGCGGAAGTGAGCTCGAAATGAGGAATAGTATGAGATTATCCGTGGTAGCGCTCATATTCTTGTTTTTTATTTGGATCCTGCCTTTGGGCGTTTTTATCAAGCCTTCTCAGGAAAAGCTTGTCTGCGGCGGTCAGCGCGCGATTTGTTTATGCGGCTCCAGACCCGGTCAAACTAAAACCGCACCCACGCAACAGCGCGGCTGCCTTCAAATTAAGGTCACTACCAGCGAGGAAGACGGTGTTTCCGGCTCCGGGGCAGGTAATTATTATCTTGCCGCGAATCTTTCCGGGGGAGAATCTCTGAATGCATTTACTTTTGAACATTCTACAAACGTTCCTTATCTTGAGCCGTTTCTCAAATCGATCGAGCATGTTCCTAAGGCTTCGGATCATTTCCTAAATTCCATTTATGTTAAATCTTATTAAAAAAAGAGGGAGTTATGAAAAAGTGGATTCGTATAATAATGGTTATGGTCGCGGTATGTTCATTCGTGAACCTTAAAAATCCGGTGTGCCGGGCCGAAGAAGAGCATTCTGACCATAAAGAGAACGCAAAGATATGCCGTGTCTGCGGGATGTACATCGAACGTTTTGCGCGCACTGCTGTTTATGTCGATTATAAGGACGGTAAGTCAGAGGCCTATTGCGGGGTTTCATGCGCCATAAGGTCGATCAATGAACGCGGCGGAATGGATACGGTCAAATCAGCGCGCGTGACCGGATGGATAACTGAAAATCCGGTCGATATGAAGGCGGCGGCATACGTGATCGGAAGCCGTTTGGTCCCGGATATGGTCCCTAACATCATTGCCTTTGATTCTGAGGAAGAGGCAAAAGAGTTTATGGCTAAGAATGGCGGCAAGATCGAGTCCCTCGATGTTTTGCTGGTAAAAACATCCTATCGCGCCTTGACTGCTCCTTTCAGGATCCCAGCAGCGGCTGTTCCTTCGCAGGGGGTATTGATGGCCGGCGCCGGCGCCAGCGTAAGGCATATGGACGGCCTGTTGGCAGGAGACGACAAAATAACCGACTCAGAGGCGTTTGCGACGCGCACCTCCATTATGGACAAAATGACTACCTATATGTTTTCGCAGGTAGTTGGTTACGGAATCACGGAGGATCTTTTTTGTTCGCTCAATGTTTCGTACGCGAAGAAGAAACTGACCGCGATAGCCAAATCAAACGGCAGTGAAACCGTTACCCGCAACGAAGGGATCACGGATGTTCCTCTTACGGCGCGATGGCGTTTCTGGCACGATACGTATTATGACAAACATCTCGGAGTGCTGGGCGCGGTGACCTTTCCCACCGGCGATTACGATTCTACGATCCGCAGCATGTCGAGCTTGCAAATGGGTAACGGCGCTCCGGGATTCACTCTCGGGCCGCTCTATAGTCATCATGCCGGAAAATTCTGGTTCCATGTGGCGGGAACATATAAATGGAATCTTGAGAATTCAGATGACTATAAGTTCGCAGATGTAGCGAATTACGGCTTTGCCGTACATTATCTTCCTAATACTTCCGACATCCTGGGGTTTGAATTGGACGGAGAGAGCTGTTTAAAGAATAAATTTAACGGCACAAAGGTGCTCAATACCGGCCGCACCGCGCTTTATTACAATTTCATTTATCAAAGGAAGGTATTGCTTTTACTGGGAGGGAATGTGAACGCTTCATGCCTGTTCGGTATGCCGGCTTATGAGAGCGTCAAAGACATCCAACTTGGCGAGAAATACCACGCCGGAGCAAGCATTCAATGGCAGAGGAAGTTTTAATGAGACCTATGGAAAAACAAGGCGCGCTTGTTTTCCTGTGCATGGCGCTCCTCTTCGTTACGCTTGTCGCGGGCATTTACGCCGGACAGGTGGTGTTTGGAGTGGATCACGCTATTATCGGCTCACGCCAGGCAGAGCTCAAAGCGTTAGGCGTCTGTTCGTTAAGTATCCCGACGCGGTGCGTAGGGACACGCGGCACGTTAGAGGGAGTTTACGGCGTTATGATGGATATCCCGGGAGGATATTGTTACGACCGGAGTTGTGACATTGTTGCTCCTCCCGTGGAACCGTCATTCTCTTTAGCGCCGCTGTAACCGGTGGAACGGGGTTTAAAAATGGAATTTTCAAAACATATCGTATTCTGGTCTGTCGCTGTCCGTAATATATCCAGGTTCCGCGGACGGACAATGGCCATTTTTATCCCTTTATTTGTGGTTATGGCATGCGCGGCTGTTATGACTTTTATCAAAGACGGGATATATAAAGACGCGCTGAATACCGTCAGCACCCTGCCTGATATCACCGTCCAGCAAACTGCCGGGGGAAGGGTCAGTTATGTTCAAGAAGAACTGGCGAAAGAGATCTCTGCGGATCCAAGCCTCAGAAAGGTCGTGCCCAGGGCCTGGGGATATGTCCCGTTGGTCGTTCCCGGCGGAGGCATTGCCTCGTATACGTTAATGGGTGTCGACGTCGGTAGCGCGTTTTCTTCTCAGGATATCTCTTTGGCCATTGGCAGCGGAAGGTTTTTAAGCGCTTCCGATAAAAATTGCGCCGTTGTCGGAAAAATCTTTGCCGCGCAGAATAAAGTTGACTTGGGCGGTACCATTTTGCTTACCGATGAGTCGGGCAACGAAACGGCGTTTACTATTATCGGGATATTCAAAAGTTCCTCCCAAATACACACGGCGGATCTTATCGTCACGGACATAGAGAGCGCCAGAACGTTTCTGGGTTACAGCCGAAATGAATCTTCAGATTTGGCTGTTTATCTTAAGGAACCGCAATTTGCCGACCAGGTGTCAAAAGACATTCTTGTTTCCCGCAAAAATGTCCGCGCCTTGACAAAAGAAGATCTCGCTACGGCCATCAAGCAAGGATATGACGGCAAGGCAGGTATCTTCCAGCTTGCGTGGCTGATACTTTTGCTGTCGGTCCTTGTGCTCGCGTGGGCGCAGGCAAGCAGCATCAGCCTGGAAATGAAAAAAGAAATAGGTGTTTTGAAGGCTATAGGGTGGAGCATACTCGATATCATCGAATTGAAAATGATGGAGGTCGTGATCATCGGCCTGGGCGGGATCCTCTGCGGTATCCTTTTCGGAATGTTTTTTGTCTATATGGGGGCGCCGCTCGTGAAACAGTATTTTCTCGGATGGGCGGTTGTCTATCCGCAATTTCCGCTACCGATCTCTATCGAGGGAAGCAGTATTTTTCTTTTATTCGTTATCGGCCTCTTTCCTTTAAGCGCGGCGACGATCTTTCCGGCGTGGCTTACGGGAACGATCGAGCCCGATAGCGCCATACGGAGTGGATGATCATGATCCAAATAAGATCACTGACTAAGGTTTTCAAAGAAACGGGAAGAGAAGTCGTTGCGCTTTGCGACGTGAAAATCGATATCCAAAAAGGAGAGTGTGTTCTCATTGGCGGCACGTCGGGAAGCGGAAAAACAACGCTTCTTAACGTCGTAGGTTGTTTAACCCGTCCGACAAGCGGAGAAGTGCTGATAGACCACAACGCGACATCCGGCCTGCCGGAACATTTCCTCAGCGATCTGAGACGCCGTAAGATCGGGTTTGTCTTTCAGCAGTACCATTTATTTACCGGGTATACGGCGATCGAGAATGTAGGAATGCCGCTCGTGCCGAAGGGAGTGCGTGAAGCGGAAAGGCGAAGGCGCGCCGGATATCTGCTCGATTCACTCGGTCTTCATGGCAGGGCTGATTTTCCCGTCAATGAATTAAGCGGCGGTGAACAGCAGCGCGTCGCTATCGCCAGGGCGCTTATTAATGATCCGGACATCATCATTGCCGATGAACCGAGCTCCAATATTGATGCCGGAAACGCGGCTAAAATTATAGAAATATTCGTCGAGCTGATCCGCAGGGGCAAAACGTTCCTTATAACGGCCCATAACGGACTCTTGACCAAGCAGCTTCCGGTGACATCGTCCTATGTGCTTGAGAACGGAAGGATGAAATGATCCTTAATAATTTCGTTGTTTCCTATTTTGTGATGATCGTGTTCTCCCTGGGGATATGCCTTCCCGCGGCTTTTGTGGCGTTGCAGGTCGCCGGGGTTTGGAAGCGCGAACGCAATACAAGCGAAGGGCAACATCGGCTTGAAAAACGGGTGTATCTGGTGATCGTGTTGATCTGCCTGGGGTTCTCCATGCGGCTCTTCATGATCCCGCTGTGGTTTCTTACTCTTCAGAGCCTTATTCCGTCGATCCCGGGCGCGATGTGCATGGCGGGATTGCATCAGCTGGACGCGCCTGTTTCCTATGCCGCTACGATCCTGAAATTTTTTATTCCGCTCGCATATATCTACTGGCTGGTTTTGAACGCCGTGGACAGGCGCATCGAGACCCAGCCGTTTATGGTAAGAAAACTTTACCTGGTCATGCCGCTGGCGATACTGATGATCATCGAATCGTTCCTGGATGCTCATTTCTTAAGTTCGATCAAGCCGAAAATCGTCAGCTGCTGCACGCTCATGTTTGATCTGCCGAGGTCCGCAGCGCTTAAGATCATCCGCAAGGAAGCCGTTCTCTGGATGTTCTCATTTTACGCGTTCATCGGAGCATCATTCGCCGCTTATAGGGCGCGGTCTCTATTTAACAAAACGGCAAGAATAGTGTCCGCGGTAAGCTCACTTCTGGCGCTCATATTTCTGGTGCTTATGCTGCATACAAAACTTTCGCCGCTTATGCTGGAGGCGCCTTTTCATCAATGCGTCTTCTGCCTGTTCCAGGAATTCCCCGATATCGCTATCGCCGCGGCAAGCGTGATCATCGGGTTATGGCTTACGTTCATCGGCGCGATCATCCCTGATGCAACGCAATACCGTTTATCGTTTAAGTTTGAGGAAAAGCTTAAATTTATCTCCGTGATCATGTTTTGCGCCGGGACAGCTTGGCTTTCGGTACGTTTTGCCGTTAAATATTTATTTTCAGCATAAAGGAGTGAAATGAAAAGATCTTTCCCGGGCATCCATCCGCGCGTTTTTTTACGAAATTCCCGAAAGTCAAAAATGCGCCGGGCAGTGTTCTTTTGTTTGTTCGGGGCCGCTATTTCTTTAGTGTCCGTGCAAGCTGTTTTTGGCGGAGCATCCTTTTTTTATAAAGAGCTCAATCTTATGGGAGGGTATTCTACCAGGGACAAATGGGTCGATCGTAACGATGATATGCTCAGCTCCGTCGGATTTGAATATTACGGAAAATTTTCTAACGAATACGGAGACTATATGACGGCTGATCTGCAGATGAGCATTGCCTATGACAGCACAAAGAATTCCAGGGATGGCTGGGGCCTCCAGGTGCAAAACGCGTGGCTTGAATATAAATATTCGCAATACACAAAACTTAAGGTAGGCCATTTTGACGCGGCCTTCGGACTCGAGCCGTTATTGGATACCCACAGTACGCTTCTTCAGACTTTAGCGGGCCAAAATATCGGATTTACCCGGGATTGGGGCGTTGAATATAGAGGGCTCTATCCTTATTTTGATTATGAGGCGGCGTTGCAGTTGGGTTCCGGGCAGGGGACTATCCGGCGGCAAGACGGCAGCTATCTTTTTACGACGAGGATCGGCACCCCCGCGACAAAAAATCTGCAGGGGGGGATTTCCTTCATGAACGGCCGCGTCCTTAAGCCTGACGGCATGCGTGTCTGGCCTAAGAATGAGCTTTTGGCCGAAGGGACGACAACGAAAACGCGCGTTGGGGTCGACGGCCAGTACCTTTACGGCCCGTATCTTTTTAAGGCAGAGGCCGCGTACGGCAAAGAGGACAAAAATAACGTTTTAGGCTGTTTGGCGGAGATCGATTACACCCTGCCGTCGAACCAGAAATGCGAATTTGAATTGCAGTTTAAATCCTGGCTCAACGATTTAAAACCGAGTTCTACAGAATTTTCGACGATGGCTTTAGGCGTCACGTACAAATTGACGCAATCATCGACTATACGCGCGGCTTATTTTCACGGGTTTCATCTGACGGATGATTCGTTCAGAGAAGAAAATAAAGTCATCGTGCAATATTATTTCTTGGGGATTTGAGATGAATAACGCCAAAATCATTATTATGTCGTTCTTTGTTCTGGTCGTGGTCCATCTGGCTTACGCAGCCGTAGGCTGCACGCTCAATGATCCGGAGCGGGATATTAAGAGGCTTTTTCCCGGATCGACCGGGTACAAAACTTTTTATATCACGATCAAAGAGCAAGGAGGTGAGGCGCTTAAAAAAGAAATTGAACTGGAGCTTGGTGATACGCTTGAACCGGTTTATGAGAGTATCGATGTGCCGTATACATTTTATACCGTCCTCAAAGGCAAAGATGTTATCGGTTATGTCCATGGGGTAAACCAGAAAGGCAAGTACGGCGGCATGCAGCTTATTTTATCCTCGGATCTCGATAACAAGACGATCGATTTCTATTTCCAAAAGATGTCATCGCCTGAAGCGGGAAAGTTCATGGATAAAAGATTTGCCGACCAGTTTAAGGGTTTGACGCTGGATAATTTCATGAAAAATTCCGCTTCCATCGATGACCCTACGGAAAAAAGCCATGAAGATTTTAAGGCGACTTTACGCGGCATCAAGAAGAACCTGATCCTCATACGAAAACTTTATTTGAAAGACGGACACCGCTTTTCGCCTGAAACTTCAGGAAAAGCGGATTTAAAATAATAAGGGGGGGATATTTATGAAAAGCAATACTATTTTCGCGCGGGCTTTGACATTGATGGTAGCCGTCTTGATATCCGGTTGCGGGACAAAAACTGTTTTGTATGGCCAGGCGATCAGTGAGAAAAATAAGAGCGCGATCATCGATATCCTCAGATCTCCTAACCGATTTGAAGGGAAAACGGTCAGGGTCGAAGGCAAGATATCCGAAGTATGCCCTTCCGGATGCTGGCTCAGGGTCAAGGACGATACCGGGACTCTGTTTGTCGACATCCTTCCGTCGAATTTTGTCATACCGCAGGCCGTCGGACATCAAGCGGTTGTCGAAGGCCGCGTCAAAAAAGAAGCCCTGCAAGTAACTTTGGTGGGAACCGGAGTTGAGATCAAATGAAAATATTCGGGATCGCTTATAAAAACTTGAACAGAAAGAAAATACGCACGGCGTTAACGGTCGGGGGAGTGGCGGTCGCGGTTGCGGTGCTGGTGAGTTTGTTCGGTTTTGACGCCGGGTATCAACGTAGCTTAAACAATGATATTGATAAGCTCGGTTACCATATTTTAGTAACGGCGAAAGGTTGCCCTTATGAGGCGGCGACGCTTATCCTCAAAGGCGGCGGAGGCCTGCGCTATATGGAAGATGCGGTTTACAAGCGCATCATTAAGGACCCGCGTATCGATAAGATCACCCCGCAGTTAATTTCAACCGTTTATAACCAGGAAAGCGCGCAAGGACGCGGCGCCTTTACGCTCTATATGGGAGTTGATGATACGTTTCTTGAGTTGAAACCCTGGGTGAAATTTAAGTCCGGAGGCTGGTTTTCTGCTCCCGACGCCGAAGAGGCGATCATGGGTTATGAGGCGGCGGAAGTGGAACAGCGTTTAGCGGGAGATCAGATCTTTGTTCCCTCGATTAATAAAGTGCTCACGGTAAAGGGGATATTTGAAAGAACGGGGACCCAGGATGACGGCCTTGTTTTTATTCCGCTGGCAACAGCTCAGCGCATTTTTGATCTTCCCGGGAAATTGACCGGTATAGGGATCAAACTGATAAATATTCAGGATACAGCAAAGCTGGAAGAAGAATTGTATAACGAGCCGGGGATCCAGGTTGTCAGCCTGACGCAGGTGCGGGGGACCATTTTGAACCTTGTCTCCTCCGCGCGCGTTATGGCGAATTCCGTCGCGTTGATCGCCATATTCATCGCTGTTATCGGCGTAACAAATACTATCCTGATGTCGGTTTTTGAGCGCACACGGGAAATCGGGGTGATGAAAGCATTGGGCGCTTCGGCATTCGATATATTCAAGATCATCTGGCTCGAGACTATTTTTATTTGCCTTTTCGGCGGCATTTTGGGCATGTTCTTAGCGTTTTTCGGAAGCAATATTGTAGAACATATTATCCGCAAGACCTTACCCTATGCTCCCAGCGGAAAGCTGGTGTTCATTGAGTTACGCCTGTTGATCTTATCTTTTGTCGGGGTATTGGTCATGGGGTTGGTTGCCGGCACATATCCGGCGCTCAGGGCCTCTTTAATGAAACCTATTGAAGCGATCCGTTCAGGAGAGTAGTCATATGAGTGAGATCATTATAAAAGCCGAGAAATTGACTAAGACATATAAACTTCCCGCAGAGGAGATTTACGCGGTAAGGGATATCGATCTGGATATCTACGCCGGAGATTTTATCGCCATCATGGGGTCTTCCGGTTCGGGAAAGACAACGCTTTTGGATAGCTTAGGGTGTTTAGGGAAGATCACAAGCGGGAGATTACGCGTCATGGATAAAGATGTATCATGCGTTCCTGAAAGCGCGCTGGTTTCCATACGGCGTAAATTCATTAGCTTTGTCTTTCAGGATTTTCTGCTTATTCCCAGCTTGACCGCGCTTGAAAATGTAGAGTTGCCCCTGTATTTCTCAAGATCCAGAAAAGGGAGGAAGCATTGCGTCGACTTCTTAAACAGGGTGGGCTTAGGTAGCCGCATCCATCATCTTCCGAAGCAATTATCCGGTGGGGAGAAGCAGAGGGTCGCGATTGCCCGGGCGCTGGCGAGTTCGCCTAAGGTGCTTTTCGCGGATGAGCCGACCGGAAATCTGGATAGTAAAAATTCAAGGGAGATCTTCGAATTATTCAGGAAGCTGAATAAAGAAGAAGGTTTTACATTGGTTGTGATCACGCACAATCCGCAGCTCGGGGAACTTGCAGACAGAGTAGTGCGCCTTAAGGACGGCAGAATAATTTCTAAGGAGGAATAGGGTTTTCCCCTAAATGGGATAAAACCTGCAAATCGCGCGAGGGATCGCCGCTCTATACTCAGAATCTTCTTGATAACCGCTCTATTCAGCCATATAATACATACTTGTAAACGCAGAAGGTTTCCTCTCGTTTCACAGGAGAGGGGCCTCATTTCTTAAGGTAAGTTCTTCCTGTTTTTAAGCATGAAAGGGGGCGATTCTATGGTGTTGAGAACACAATATAGAAACGTCCCCTTATTTTTTTGTATTGCCTGTTTGTTCCTCTGCGGATGCCTCGGAACTCCGGACTATGTCGATCGCTCGGCCGTTCCGGGAGAGGTTTACGGCCAGGGCGGCCCGTTTGCTACTTTGCGTCTTGGCCTGGTGTATACTGAGAACACCCGGCAGGCTTTTCAGTACATGAAACAACACATGAGCCACGGGCACAGGTCCCTGGTTCCCTTCCTCGAAAGAACCGATCCTGAGAAAGTCGAAGAGGGCCTCAGCAAGCTCCTTAAGGCGCGTTTCAAAAGCGTTACGCTGTTCGGCAGCCTTGACGAAGCGGCCAAGTCAGAAGTGGATCTGCTCCTCGCTTTCGATTACCGCTGCAACATCATTCAAAAACCCGGGCAGGACACGACCATTGATATGGCCGGCACATTTATGAACCGGCAGGAGCGTATTATCGATGCTGTCAAAGGCAAAGGCGTCACGTCGCCGACGTATGTTTCCTTCACGTACGGCTTCGACCAGGCGTTAGGCGCGGCATTCGAGCAGTTCGCCGGCGGACTGGATAAGTCTTCTTTGGTCTCCGCTTTTGCCGAACACCGCAGCGTCCCCTCCCCCGGTAACGTACTCGAAGGGCCTTCTGTGCAGGTCGTCGATCTTAAACCCGGGGCTTTTTACCGTAAAAGCTGGGCGGTCGTCATAGGCATCAATAAATATAATGTCTGGCCGCCGCTTGAGTACGCGGTCAGAGACGCCCAGGCTGTCGCTCAGAAGCTCAGAGAAAGCGGTTTTGATGAGGTTATAGAGATACTTGATAAACAAGCCACGCGGGAACGTATTCTGACCACATTGGGCGCGGAGCTTCCCAAGAAAGCAGGGGTAGATGACCGCGTGTTGATCTTTTTTGCCGGGCACGGACAGACCGAGTCCCTTCCCGACGGAAAAGAGCAGGGCTATATTATCCCGGTCGACGGAGACATCACTAACTATTTCACGACTGCCATATCCATGCAGCAGGTGCGCGAGATCTCCGGGCGGGTCCAGGCTAAACATATCCTCTACGTCATGGATGCTTGTTACTCCGGCCAGGGGTTCACCCGGGCTTTCGGCGTTGAGCCGTCGATCAACGGCTACCTTCAGAAGATCACTTCGCTGCGTTCGGTGCAGATGATCACCGCCGGCGGCAAGAAAGAGCAGGCAGTCGAAGTCCAGGGCCACGGCCTCTTCACGCAATATTTCCTGCGCGGGCTTGACGGTGAAGCTGACCGCGACAATGACTTGATCGTGACCGCTTCCGAGCTTGGCGCGTACCTCATGCCCCAGGTTTCGCGCGCCTCCGGCAATCTGCAGACGCCGCAGTACGGCCGCCTCGACGGAGAGGGTGAAGTGGTGTTCACGGTCTCTTCCCCAAAAGCTCAGGAGTAAAAAATGCCTATTTTAACACGCGCGGTTCTCGCGGCGGTTTTTTTGAGCGTGCCGCTTTTTTCGGCCGCGTATCCGGCGTCTTCCGATAAACAGGAGCCCGTAGCGCAGGTGTATGAAGTCAAGGGCGGCGCTCTGCTCAAGAGCTCACGTGACGGCAAAGTCAGTTTAGTGAAAAAAGGGTCATTGCTTGCCGCGGGGGATGTTTTGACTCTCGATAAGGACGCTTTTATCGCCATGTATTTTAAGAATGGCGGAAGAAAAGAGCTCCGCGCAAAGCTTGATCAGTCGTTATTCAAAGTCGCTGATCTGGCCCCGGAAACACAAGCGTATAACCAGGGCGCCCCTTTGTTCGGCGCTACAAGGGGTAGCGATACTTCGCCGGCAACGTTTCATCCCTGCTCGTTTTATTATCCGCGCGAAACGGTCATCCTTAATGATCCTCCATTGATCGAGTTTACCCTGTTTAATGCCCGGGGCGGGGAGATCCTCCTTGGAGGGGCATCGGTTCAGATCACACAAGAGGGCAAGGTCGTTGATTCAAGAAAATTCGACAGCCTGGAGTACGGTACTCTTTACTCATATCAGTCTCCGACGCTTAATGGGCAGGCGCAGTACAGCGTAGAGCTGCGTTTGGATCTGCGCAAGGAGCTCGGTAACGTTTTGACCGTATCATTCCCCCTGTATATCTGCGGGGCTTCTGACACGGCGTCAGGGTTTCAGTACGCGCCTTTTAGCGACACTGTGTACCGGTCATTTGAATCTACTTCCATAGATCATAACGGTAACAAACGCGCGATCACTCTTATAAAACAGCTGGCCGCAAGAGGCGATCCGCTTCAACCGGCTGTTGTTATCGAATTATTTATCCCCTAACACATGATCCGAAAAGTCTTCCTCATTGTTTGTGTCAGTCTTGTTTTTACCTGGGCGTTACTGCAGTTTGCTCTCCTTTCATCGCTCAAAAACAAGTTTTATGACGCTCTTTTTTATTTCCGTGGCCCTGTGCAGGATAAGGGTGAGGCTGTTGTTATCGTTTCTATCGATGAGGTAAGCCTGGAAAAAATAGGGAATTGGCCGTGGCCCCGCTCGATGCTTGCCTCGCTCATTGAAAAGATCAAGTTGGGAGGACCGAAAGTCATCGGCGTAGATCTGTTGCTGGACCTGCCGACAAGAGGCAAAAACGCGCAAAAACAAGATAGCGAACTGGCTGAGGTTTTTAAGGGCGCCCCTGTCTGTGTCCTGCCTGTCGCGGTAAAAGAAGAAAGGTCAGGCCGTTTTCAGGAAACGCTGTTTAAACCTTTGGATATTTTTCTGTCCGGCAGCGCCGTGACCGGAGTTGTGAATGTTGAATCCGACCCTGCTGATAAGATGACCAGGGAGTTTAAAGTAATGTATGGCACCATGCCGTCTTTTCCCGTGGCGGTGTGCCGCGAATATTCCGGCTGTTCTTTGAAGGATCTTGGTATTCCGGCTCACAATACGCGCGCGCTTATCAACTATAAATGCGCTAAAGTCGATAATTTCAGCGCAAGCGATGTCCTGGAGCCTTTTTTCGATCCCGGCATCTTCTTTCAGGGGAAGATCGTCCTGATCGGGCGGACCGATATGGCTTCGAAGGATTTCGTGAATACTCCGGTGCCTGCGGGTAAGATATTCGAGACGCAGTCCATGACCGGGATCGAGTTATGGAAAGAAATAATCGATATGATTCTGGCGAGGAACTTCCTTTATGGTTTACCGCCGTTCCTTGTTTTCCTGATAGCGGCTTTTTTAAGTATCATCATATGCTCGCTCACGTTACGTTCCAATAAGATCGGAGCCGTTTCATCGGTAGTGTGCGTCGGGATATGCGTGTTTTCTTTTATTTATCTGTTCCTGAAGAAGAATATCGTCCTGCCGGTACTATTTTTAGCCGCAGTCTGCGTACTATCCTACATATTTTCTTTCCTTTATAATTTCATCGTCTTCCAGCGCGAGAAAAGGAGGATCTCCGCGGCTTTTAAAAGCTATATTTCGCCGCATGTCTTGCAGGGTATACTTATGCAAAAGATCGATCTGTCCGTCAGCGCGAAAAGGAAGATCCTGACAATGCTGTTTGCCGACATAAAAGGTTTTACCGGTTTCTCGGATACCCACGGGCCTGAAGAAGTGCTTGCCTTCCTGAAAGCGTTCTTTTCCCAGATGAACCAGGCCATTACCGAGAGCAACGGGATAATAAATAAGCTGATGGGCGACGGCATCCTGGCGTTCTTCGGCGATTTTACGGATTCAGGTACCCATGCCTATGACGCTGTCCGGGCAGCGATAGAAATGCAAATGAGGGTCCCTGCCCTGCAAAAGTGCCTGGGATTTGATTTCCAGATCCGCATCGGCGTGCATACGGGGCCGGTGGACGTGGGCAACATAGGTTCGCGCGAGCACCTTGATTATACGGTCATCGGCAGGAACGTCAACCTCGCCCAAAGATTGGAGGCTAACTGTGAGCCGGGTGAGGTCCTGATCTCTGACGATACGTACCAAATAGTAAAGGACAAAGTTGAGATATCCGATACGCGCGAGATCCCTTTAAAGGGTTTTGTCAATCCGGTCAGAGTCTGTACGGTCATAGGCTTGAAGTAGCTTAAAGAAAGGATGAGAAGATGAAAAGATTATTCGCGCGTTTGTTGGCGATAGCGGTTGTTTTTATCGTTCCGGCAGCCGTATGGGCAAGCGATCTCATAGATGACGGTTCGCTGATGGGGGCCGGCGCTATGATGACCGAGAGCCCTTACAAGGGGGCAGATGATGATATTTATCCGGTGCCTGTCTTGATCTTTGAATCAAAGCGGTTTTTTGTCGACAAAACGGTCGCGGGTTACTACTTTAATGATAAATCTGAAGCTTTTCGCTGGGCTGTTATCGGTTCTTTACGTATGCAGGGCTATGAAGCCGATGATAGCAGCGACCTCGAAGGGATGCAGGACAGAGATCTGGCTTTTGATGGCGGCTTAAGAGTAAGCTGGAAGAACGAAATTATCAATATGATCCTTGAAGGCGTGACAGATCTATCGGATACGCACCAGGGCCAGGAACTCCGTTTGACCATCGATAAGGAACTCTTTGACGGTTTCTTGACGCCCAAGGCAGGGATCAAATGGCTTAGTAATGACCTGGCAGATTACTATTATGGAGTCAGGCCGAACGAAGTGAGTGCCGGACGCCACGAGTATAGCGCTGAGAGCGATCTAGAGTATATGGCAGGGGTTACGATAGGCCTGCCGCTCGGGAAAAAATGGGCGATGTTCGCGGATATCCAATGCAGTTTTCTGGGAAAAGAAGGTAAGGATTCGCCGATAGTCGGCGACGACGCGCTCATGCGGTATGTGATGGGTGTTGTATATAGGTTTTAATTTTATCCAGCAAGCGTCCCCGTCGGAATTCTGGGGACACATTACATAATTCTGAGTTAAGTATGATGTCGTCAGAATTGCCCCTGCCTTGTCCTATTCCCTGGTTTATCACGGGGAATGCCTTCCAAAGGAGTGGAAACAAGTCAATAAAAAGTAGTATCATCCTATATACATATTCCTGGATTAGGTTACACTGGATTCAAACAAAAAAGGAGGGAAGTTAAGATGAAATACGTAGATGGGTTTGTCATACCAATACCAAAGAAGAACCTGTTGGCATATCTGCGCATGGCTAAGATAGCGGGAAAATTCTGGCGCAAATACGGCGCCCTTGAATACCGGGAATGCCTGGGCGAAGACCTTAAGGTAAAGATGGGTTTGCCGTTCCCGAAACTTACCAAAACTAAACCCGGCGAGACTGTCATATTTTCCTGGATAGTTTACAAATCTCGCGCTCATCGAGATAGCGTCAACGCTAAGGTGATGAAAGAGATGGAAAAGGCAGGCTGCATGAAGGATATGCCTTTCGATGTCAAGCGCATGGCTTACGGCGGATTTAAAACGATTGTTGATCTGTAGGGAGCAAGGAGGATTTATGCACTGCTGGAAAGATAAAGCATTAGATGCCGGTTTGTTGTGGATGCGTATCCTGATGGGGCTGACCATGGCCAACATCGGATACGCCAAAGTTTTTAAAGGAGGGATCGCGCAACTCATTCCGGGCGTCGAGGCCCTGGGTTTTCCTGCGCCCGTGATCTTTGCCTGGTTGGCCGCTCTCTCGGAGTTTGTCGGCGGTCTTTTTATTGCTGTCGGCTTAGGAACGCGGCCGGCTGCTTTTTTTGTCTTTTTCACCATGTGCGTTGCATTCTTCGGCGCTCTCTCTAACCATCCTTTTCAAGAGAAATTACCGGCGTTCCTGTACGGAATAATCGCCGGCACCATCATGCTCACCGGCGCCGGGCGCTTTTCATTGGATTCGCTCTTGTGCCGCAAGATCAGTCGTAGCACCACGGGAGAAAAACCGTAACTGAGAGAGTTCCAGGGACACAATACGTAATTATTTCTCCTGGGGGAGTTAAGTAATGTGTCCCCAGAATTCCAAAGTATGATGTCCCCAGAATTACCCACAGAATTACCCCAAGTATGATGTCCCCAGAATTGCCCTTTCGATTATCGCTGCAACATCATTCAAAAACCCGGGCAGGACACGACCATTGATATGGCCGGTGAAATTTATTACCGGCAGTGATTTCTTTATGGATGACGGTGTAACTGCGGACTATTGGTTCGGCGAACTTGCTTCAAAGTGAAGTAATGAGTACGTTATGGGATTTGAATTCGTGCAGATTAAAAGTAGAAAAAAGTCAAAAAAAAGGATAAAATAGTCAATAGCATATCGAGGCGTCTCCTTTATAATGACTTATATTAACTTATATTAACTGATGTTAATTTCCAACTGAATGTTATGTCTGTAAGGATAACGCATGATGGATGATATTTTTACCACAAAAGAAGCCGCAAGTTATCTGAAAATCAAAGGGACGACAGTACGGCAGCTTATCCGCACAAAAAAGATCAGAGCTTATAAAGAGGGTCGTCGCGGCGGATACAGGATGCTGAAGGAAGACATAAAAAAATATATAGCGCAAAAATTAAAAGGCTTATGAAAAAGACTCTAACATCCTCTATTTTTCCGGTTTTGCGCGGATGCTCACTGTTAGCGGCACCCGCGTTTCTTTTTGTTCTCACGGTATTCGCCTTTGCGGCAGAACCGCCGGAAATTCGCGCCGGCAGCGAACTGGATTTCCGGCCCTACTGCTTCACAGATAAAAATGGCCAGCCTACCGGTTTTGGCGTTGAATTACTCAAGGCCGTTGCTAATAAGATGGGCTTAAGATTGCGGATTACTCCTATGTCGTGGGATATGGCATGGAATAGCCTTGTTGCCGGTGACCTGGATGTGCTGCCGGTTGTTGCGCGCACGCCCGGGCGCGAGCCATTGGTGGACTTTAGTCTCCCTCACACAGAGACCTTTGATGCGTTTTTTGTACGCGAAGGCAGGGCCCCATTCAAAGATATCGCGGAAGCATCCGGTAAAGAGATCGTTGTGCTTCGCTCCGACGCAGCCCACCACGAATTGCGAGAACGCAAATTTATCGGCCGGATGATTACTGTGGAGTCCATTCCCGAAGGGATGCGGATGATCGCCGCAGGCAGGCATGACGCCATGCTCTGTTCAAAACTTGTGGGCGTGCTCGAGTGCAGGCAGGCCAATATCCACGGAGTGCAGTCCGGGCCGCCGATCCCCGACTACAAGCGCGTCTTCTCATTTGCTGTCCGCAAAGGCAATGCCGAGCTGACAGGGAAACTGGATCAAGGGTTACGTATCCTCAAGGCAAGCGGCGAATACGACCGTATTTACAGCCGCTGGCTGGGTATGGGAAACACTATGAAATTGACATGGTGGGAATACTTTTGGCGGGTTATTGGGATTTTCATTATGCTCTTTATTTTTGCCGCTGTCTGGTACATGTCGCGCAAAACAGATAAGTGGGATGAACGACTGGCAGAGGTACTGGCGCCCCGATTAACCTGGTCTATGCCGGTTCTTTTAAGGTATGTCCTGGCATCGGGCATTGTCGTCGCGGCCACCGCGCTGCGAGTAGCGCTGATCCCATGGCTTGGGACCTCCGCTCCGTATAATTTTATTTTAGTCGCATTGGTAGTCACAACTACTCTGTTTGGTACAGGTCCGGGCCTATTGAGTATTGTGTTTGGCAATCTTGCGGTTGAGATATTTGTGTTGAGAGCGCCGCTGTCCGAAGGGGCTACTTTACTACGGATGGGCGTTTCTATGGCCATAAGTATATTTATAGTGGCCGTTCTGCAGTCGGCGCGGTCCGCTATAAACAAGGTCAGGCAAGGCGAGGGCGCATTACGTGCGAGCGAAAAGCGGCTTAATCATGCACAAGAGATCGGCAACATCGGCAGTTGGGAATGGGACATTGCGACGGGCACATTGATCTGGTCAGAACAGACCTACCGGCAGTTAGGCGAGGAGCCGGTAAAATTTACTCCCAATTATGATATCTTCATACAACATATTCATCCCGATGACCGTGCGCTGTTCGAAGCCGCTATGCAAGGGGCACTAGCAGGCACGGCGCGTTACGATCTGGAGTTTCGTATTGCTCAGCCCAATGGCGTGGTACGCATATTACATAGCCAAGGTGAGGTTTTACGAGGACCTGACGGCAAACCGCAACGAATGTTTGGCGTCTCCATCGACATCACCGCGCGCAAGCTGGCCGAGGAGGAGCTGCGACAGAGCCGGAAGACGTTCGCCGAATTGATCGAGAGAGCGCCCTTCGGTATCTACGTCGTGGATGCTCAGTTCTGCATCGCGAACATGAATGCCAGCTCGCAAAACGGAGCATTCCAAAATGTTCGGCCTGTGATCGGGCGTTCGTTTAACGAGGCCATGCATATTCTCTGGCCCGATACGGTAGCCGAGAAGATCATCGCTCATTTTAGGCATACTTTGGATACGGGCGAGCCATACTATTCGCCGCAATTTATCAATCCCCGCCATGATGAAAAGATCGTCGAATCTTACGAGTGGGAGCTTCATAGAATGACGCTTCAGGGCGGACAATTTGGCGTTATCTGCTATTATTTCGACTCAACGAAACTGAGGAATACGGAAAGAGAATTGCGTGAGAGCGAGGGGAGGTTCCGGCTTGCGTTAAAGAATTCCCCGGTTCTCGTTGCGATGCAGGACTCCAATTTTGTGTATCAATGGGCCTATAATACCAGAACGCGCCGGGCAGAGGATATTATAGGAAAGACCGACGCCGACCTCTTTGCCCCTGAAGACATGCCGGAGCTCCTTGAGGCTAAAGGCAGGGTGCTCAGGGACGGAACGGAAGTCCGCAAGCGGCAATGGCTGACATCGAACGGCCAGCGCGTATATCTTGATTGTTACTATGAACCGGTAAGGGATCCTGACGGGAGGATCATCGGTGTCGGCATCGCGGCAGTTAATCTTACGGATCAGAAACTGGCCGAAGAGGCGCTGGAACGGACGCGCAATATTCTTTCAGAGGCCCAGAAGATAGCGCACCTGGGCAGTTTTGAATATATCGCCGAAACCAGGGCTACTATCTGGTCGAAGGAAGAATACCGTATTTATGGGCTCGACCTCGCGGGTCCGTCGCCGGAATATGGCGAGATGCTCGCCAAGTGCATTCACCCCGAAGATGCGGCACTGCTCCACGAGACATTCACTAAAGCGATTCAGGCAAAGTCTATCTACGAGCTTGAGCACAGGATAGTACGGCCTGACGGCAGTGTGAGGTGGGTGTACGATTGCGCGCATCCGTACTGCGACGAAAAAGGCAATCTTTTGCGGTATGTCGGCGCGACTCTGGATATCACTGAACGTAAACTGCTTGAAGATGAACTGAAAAGAAATAACGAGACTCTTGAAGAGCGCGTGCGTATGCGTAGCGAGGAAGTTATAGCTGAACGCCAGAGGCTCTTTGATGTTTTGGAAACTTTACCGGTCTATGTCATTCTTCTTGATAAAGATTATCGCGTTCCCTTTGCCAACAAATTCTTCCGGGAGCGGTTCGGTGATTCGCAGGGGAAGCGTTGTTACGAGTATCTTTTTAATAAGAACGCCGAATGCGAGAATTGCGAAACCTATAAGGTGATGAGAACGAGATTGCCGCATCATTGGGAATGGTTAGGGCCGGATGGCCGCAACTATGATATCTATGATTTTCCATTTAAGGACACGGATGGGTCGGATATGATCATGGAGATGGGCATAGATATTACAGAGCAAAAACATGCTGTAAACGAGCTTATCGAAGCGAAGATGGAATTAGAGCGCGCAAAACGTCTTTCGGATATCGGCGTGTTGGCATCCACAGTGGCGCATGAACTGCGCAATCCTCTCGCCGCGATAGGAATGGCAGCGTATAATATCAAGCGAAAAGCGAATAACCCTAATTTCGATAAGCATTTGGCGAATATTGATAAAAAAGTCGCTGAAAGCAATCAAATTATTAATAACTTGCTCTTTTACTCACGCCTGAGGCCTCCTCATTTCGAACAGATCGGTATCTTTGATATACTCGAAGAATCTATTGAATCAGCCGAAGCCAAGAACAAGAAAGAGATACCTGTAATCAGAAACACAGCGTCCTTTAAAGGCATATCCGTAGAGGCCGATTCTCATCAGATGAAAGAGGTCTTTGTTAATATATTGAATAATGCTCATGAAGCTCTTCCTGCGGATAGCGGAGAGATAAAGATAACTTCTGCAATCGATGACGAATATATCACTATATCTATCGAAGATAATGGGCCCGGCATCGCGCAGGATATTATAGATAAGATATTCGATCCATTCTTTACTACTAAGGCAAAAGGCACAGGCTTGGGGCTTGCCGTATGCCGGCAGATAGTTGTGATGCATGACGGCGAAATCAGTGTTAAGCATGGGATCACCAAGGGAACATGTATCGTTGTTCGTCTGCCCAAAGAAAGAAGGAAAGAATAAGTGGCCACTGAATCCATAGAAGTGCGAATTCCGGGGGTATCCCACAGTACATAATTCTGAATTAAGTATGATGTCCCAAGAATTGAGGAAGGCCCTCTGTCGAGCAATCACTCAAAGAAGAAGATATATCGGATATGGTCAGCGGTATAATAACTAAACCCTTCAATATTGAAACCTCACTAGAGAAAATCAATGGCGCATAAAAAAATTCTGATAGTAGACAATGATTCGAGTGTATGTGATTCAATGGCTACTCTATTGCGCTTAGAGGGGTATTCTGTTGATGAGACAACGGACAGTGCGGAGGCGGAAATGCTTATTAAAAAAGAGAGATATGATGTATGCCTTTTTGATTATAAGATGGACGGCTTGAAAGGTACAGATTTATTGAAACTAACAAAAAATGAGAATCCCCGATGCTTGGTGTTTATTATTTCCGGCATGGTGGATATAGATAAATCATCTACTAAGTTGGCAGATGGCATTATCAATAAGCCCTTTCATATAGAAGCGCTATTGCAAAGAATAGCAGCCACTGCTTAATAACGCTCTATTGCGCCGCTTAAAAAGAATAATAGGGGACGTTTCTATTTAAAAAAGAATGTGTAGCGTTTCTATGTTGAGAAAAACACAAACGTCCCTATTTATGATTTTTGTTTAAAGTTCAAGAACATATGCGGTGGTTTTGATGAATAAAGATAATTCAGCATTGATACTCCATGGGGCGTTCATATTGCCGCAGCTACAGCCGGTCCTAATCGTGTGGGGCCGCCCGGACGCTCTGATTTTATAAATTCCAGGGCCACAATACTTAATTATTTCGCCTAGGGTAACAGAATAGTAATTCTGGGGGATGATCCCCAGAATTACCCCAAGATTCTTCGAAATAGCGCGATTTATCTCTGATCCGGCAATTCGTATCGAAACAATGAATATAATTTTGTATCTCAATTGTACCTTGGTACAATTGACTTATACGGTCATTTTGTAATAATAAAGCTAGATTTTTATTTAACTTTCTTGATAGCTTCCAGCATATAATTTGTTCAGTAAGGAGAATAACGCTATGACTTTGGAAAAAAAGAAGATCTTTATTGTGGATGACGACGGGTCGGTTTGCCGCGCGCTCAAAACCCTATTAATGACTTTTGAGTTTGATGTAAAAACATTCAATTCCGCGGAAAGTTTTTTTAATGCCGTGCCTAACGACGAACCGGGCTGTTTGGTCCTTGATATTCATATGCCGGGTGTAGACGGATGGGCCATGCAGAAAAGAATTCTTGATTCGGGTTCTAAGCGGCCGGTTATTTTTATTTCTGCCGAGAAAGAGGAAAATGCCGCTGACCGGGCCTTGAAAGTAGGAGCTGTGGGGTTTTTGCAAAAGCCCGTTGATGGCCAGTCGTTGGTTGATCTTGTCAACGCTGTCTCAGAAAAAAACGGTAGTAACGTAAAAAAGTGAGATGTATAATATTAGCGTATATTGGGGGAAATTAACAAATGACTATGAGCAAAGATAAGAAAATAATTTCTAAACAAAAGCCAAAGCGCGGGGTTTTCCAAAAAAAACCTGTCAGCTTAAGATCCAAACAACAAATAAAGAAGAAAAAGTTTTTATCGAAAAAATCAACCATTAACAACCTTAAAGACAGGATCCTTCAGCAAACAGATGAGATAAAGGTTAGAAATGGGCAATTAAGGAAAGGGGCTGCCCGGGAGAAAATCGCTGATTTAAAGATCGAGGAGCAGCGCGAGGAGCTTTTGCACGTGACGAGAGTAGGAAAACTCGCTGAGTTCGTCTCATCTTTGGCGCATGAGATCAGCCAGCCTTTGACGGCTATTCTTTCTTATGCCCAAGCGGCTCAGCGTATGTTCGCAGGCAAAGAACCCGCATTACAGGAAATTTTGCAATATATCATTAATGATAATCATAGGGCTACCGAGGTCATTCGGCGGTTGCGGCTGCTTTTGAAAAAGAGTCATCCCGTTTTCGAGCCCATCAATATCAGCGCTCTTGTTAATGATACGATCGCACTTATTATGACTCATGTCACCGTTAGGAATAAAGTCGTTAAATTAGAATTGGACAACAAGCTTCCATCCATCCAGGGGGATCGAATACAGCTGCAACAAGTACTTTTGAATCTTATCAGTAACAGTTTGGAAGCAATGGATGAGAGTAGTGATTCTCGTGAGCTGCTTATCAGGACTGCGCGCAAAGATACCGACACAATTATGGTGGAGGTACAGGATTCGGGATGCGGCATTCCGGCGGAAAATATGGGAAAGCTCTTCTCCCATTTTTTTACCAGTAAACCAGACGGTTTGGGTATGGGTTTGTCGATCAGCCGCTCCATTGTTGAGGCGCACGGCGGCAGTTTGGAGGCTAAGAATAATCCTGGCCGCGGCGCAACTTTTTATTTCACCATTCCCGTTAATAAGAAAAATGATCAATGAAAAGCAATAGGCCTGTCATTTATGTCGTAGACGATGATGCCTCGGTGTGCAGGGCCCTGGCTTTATTGCTAAAATCTCACGGGTTTAAGGTTGAGACGTTTACACGGGCTAAAGATTTCTTAGCTTTTAAGCATCCTCAGGCGCCATCATGTTTGATGCTTGATATCCGCCTGCCTGATATCAACGGGCTTGTTCTTCAGGAAACAATGGTGAGGCAAGGAATGAGCATCCCCATTATTTTTATTACAGGGCATGGAGATGTTCCCAAGAGCGTGAAAGCCATAAAAGCCGGAGCCATAGATTTCTTTCTTAAGCCTTTTACCGCGTCAAAGCTTCTGGATGCCATTGCGCTTGCGATCGCGAAAAGCAAAGCCATCATTAAGAAACAAAATGAAACGGCAAAAATCTGGCGAAATATTAAGTTACTCTCCCCTAAAGAACTTGAAGTCTTCCGTTTAGTCGCCAGTGGGATGCTGAGCAAACAAATTGCCTTTAAGCGGGGAACTGTCCTTCAGACGATAAAAGTTCACCGCGGCCGGGTCATGCAAAAGATGCAAGCCAGAACCGTTACCGAGCTTATCCATTTAGCGCAAAAAGCGGGCATTATCCCGCCCCCGAAGTAATTATCCCTCGATAAAATCAGCGGTTATACCTGCGTACAATTGATTTAATTCCTGTATCTTGCAATAATATCCTATGATTCAGGAAAAGCTTTCCCTCGATTATTCAAAACCTAAGACACTCCTTATCGCGTTAAGCAAAGATTGGCGGATTTCCGCGGGCGTTGTGCCGGTGCTTGAGGTTGCCTCGCAACTGGTTAGCCATCCGGATATCGCGCAGGTCAATTTTACTGTTTCAGAAGAGTTACAGTGGGACAGTGGGCTTATTGCTTTTTTGTTGAAGCTGGTCAAGGAGTGTGAACAAAGGAATATTCAAGTCGCTCGTGAAGGCTTGCCGCAAGAAGCGCAGAAACTGCTTGTGCTGGCCTTAAAGGTGCGTGTTAAGGGAGTTACCGCTCAAAAAGCGCGCGAGCCGTTCCTTGAGCGGGCCGGGGCAAAAGCTTTGCAAATCAGCGAAAGCTTGAGCTCTGAGCTTGAGTTTTTAGGGGATATCGCTGTTTCTTTCGGCCGCCTGCTTACCGGTAAAGCGTATTTTCGCCGGGATGATTTTTACCTTCTCGTAAAAAGATGCGGAGTCGATTCGTTTCTGCTTGTTTCTTTGATAAGTTTATTAGTAGGCATGATCCTTGCTTTTGTCGGCTCGATCCAGCTTAAGATGTTCGGGGCCCAGATCTTTATTGCCGATATAGTGGGGATCGCCATGGTGCGCGTATTGTCGGCGGTAATGACGGGTATTATTATGTCCGGCCGCGTCGGAGCATCTTTTGCGGCTGAGCTGGGGATGATGCAGACAAGCGAGGAGATCGACGCGCTTAAAACATTAGGGATTTCCCCTGTCGAGTTTTTGGTCATGCCGCGCCTTCTGGCAGTAGTACTTATGATGCCGGTCCTGGTTATTTACGCGGACCTTATGGGCATAGTAGGCGGTTTTGTGATCAGCGCGGGGATGCTTCATCTTAATGGGATAGAATATTTGAACCATACGCAAGCCGCGGTAAAGCTTAGTTACGTGTGGATCGGGTTAATTCATAGTTTGGTGTTCGGTGTGATCATTGCAGTCGCGGGTTGCCTGCGCGGTATTAAGTGCGAAAGAAACGCCGCCGGTGTGGGATTCGCAACTACTTCGGCCGTTGTTACCGGGATAACCGGAATTGTAATTGCGACTGCGGCGATCACATTTATTTGCCAGATATTGGGAGTATAACGCATGGGCCAAAACATTCAGCCGGTTCTTGAGGTGCGGGACCTTGATCTGGGGTATAACGATTCCCCGGTGCTGCGCAATCTTAATTTCAGTGTGAATAAAGGCGACGTTTTTATTGTCATGGGGGTCAATGGTTGCGGCAAGAGCACGTTGCTTAAGAGTTTGATCGGCCTTAAGGCGCCGTCTCAGGGCAAGGTCTTATACGACGGAAAGAGCTATTGGGATGAAGATGAAACAGCCCAGCACGCTCTTATGCGGGGGTTTGGGGTCCTTTTTCAAGGCGGAGCGTTGTGGAGCTCTTTGACGGTGGGGGAAAATGTCGCGCTTCCTTTACGGATGTATACAAAGTTATCCGGCCGGCAGATACAGGAAATAGTAACATTAAAACTTTCACTCGTGGGATTGGACGGATTCGGGGATTATTTTCCTTCGGGAATAAGCGGCGGGATGCGCAAACGTGCCAGTCTTGCGCGGGCAATCGCCCTTGATCCGGGTATTATTTTCTTTGATGAACCTTCGGCCGGGCTTGACCCGATACACGCGCGCAAGCTTGATGACCTGATCCTTGAGTTAAGAGACGGGTTAAAAGCTACCATAGTCGTAATAACGCATGAACTCGCCAGTATTTTTGCCGTGGGTAATAATTCCGTGTTTCTTGACGCAGCAAGTAAGACGATGATCGCCACGGGCAACCCCCGGTCCTTGTTGGATAATTCTAAGGACCCCAGAGTCATCCAGTTTTTAACCAGAGCGGCAGATGGCCAGGAGCAAACACATGAGTAGAAAAGTAAACAAAACAGTGATCGGTTTATTTGTCGTAGGGGCCTTAGTATTGTTAATAATAGGAATAGCGGTTTTTGGTTCGGGGGTGCTTTTTAAGCGGACTAATAAATTTGTCCTGTATTTTGATGGTTCCGTTAAAGGCCTTTCAGTAGGGGCACCGGTAATGTTCAGGGGTGTCAGTATAGGAATAATTAAAGATATCAGCCTGATCTATGACTCAAAAGCCGGGACTATCATGCTTCCTGTTATTGTCGAGATCGAAGAGGGCCGTATTAAGGGTGCCCCGAGCTTTGGGGAAAAAGACGGCCCCAAGAAGATGATCGAGCTTGGTTTGCGGGGGAAGCTCGAAGTTCAGAGTTTTTTGACCGGCCAGCTTATGATCTCATTTGACTTTTATCCGGATAAGCCTGTAGCGTTCCGCGGCATCCTGAATCAATATCCGGAGCTGCCCACGCTTCCTATCTCACCCGATATTTTTGAGCTTATGAATGAAATACCCATTAAAGAGATCTCGAAGAACCTCGCTGCTACCGCCAAAGGGATTGATCGATTGGTCAATTCCAACGACTTAGAAAGAAGCCTTTACGAGATGCGTAATACCCTTCAGGAGACCAAACAGGCAATGCGATCGATCCGCTTGCTTACTGAATATCTTGAGCAGCATCCTGAAGCGATCTTAAAAGGAAAACCTGTTATTAAGGGGGAATAAGATGAGACAAATTTTGGTTGATTCCTGTATGGTTATTAGCGTGGCGTGTGTTGTTTTGGTCTTGAGCGGTTGCATATCGGTACAAAAAAGCCCGGCGCCGCGGTTTTACCTGCTTTCTGCCGTAAATGAAAACAAGGTCAGTAAAAAAATAAATATTGCTTCTGATGTGTTTATTGGCGTTGGGCCGGTTAAAATCCCGGAATACCTGGATAGGCCGCAAATGGTGACCCAGAGCAAAGAAAAGATGATTACCTTTGCTCAATTCGACCGTTGGGGGGAATCTCTTGACCTTGGGGTGGCGCGCCTGATCCGAGAATATCTCACCGTCATGCTCCCGGATGCAAAGTTTTCCTTATATCCCTGGAATTCATCTGTCCCGGTCAAATACCAGGTGGTCGTAGAAATTGTTGAATTGGATAGCGAATTTGATGAGGGCATGTTTTTTGCTGCTCAATGGCTGGTGATCGATACCGAAAATTCGAAAACTCTGATCATGAAAAGAGCGGAATTCCGGCAGCCGATCATTCCGCAGGATTACTCCGGTTTAGCCAAAACGCTCAGCGCGGTTTGCGCGTCATTAAGCAGTCAGATATCAGAGGAACTGGCAACGCTTGATGCGCATCCTAAAACAAACGAGTAGGCGTATACCCGCGTACAATTGATTTTATTCTTGCCCTTCCTATAATGGTATCAGAAGCGAGAAATGGTACAGCGTAAGGATGGGCGCTCAAATGTCAAGTCAAAGAAACAAATTTACATTCAAGGGAGTAAAATGTGCCTCAATGGCAAAAATATCTGGATTTGAACCGGTGTGTATTTATGGTGGAAGGAGGCATGCGACTGTAACACGGTAACGGATAACATAAAAAGGAGGGTGAAAATATGGAAAATAGTACTGTTACATATTGGGTGTGGTTTCTCTTTATCGGTGGGGTAATCGGGTGGTTAGCGGGGCTGATCATTAGAGGCCGGGGGTTTGGGATCATCGGAGACATAGTGGTCGGGATCGTGGGAGCTATGCTTGGCGGATGGATTGCCAGAGGAATGGGGCTCTATACCAGCAGTTCGATAGGCGCATTCTTAGTGGCACTCGCGGGAGCATTAGTTTTGGTGGGACTGACGCGCTTGGTTGTAAGGCAAGTGGCAGTATAGGAGCAATTTTGTGTTTAAGAGAAGCGGATAGATGGTTCTATCCGCAGAGGAATAAAAAATAAAGGAAGGTATATTATGAAGCAAAATTATATGAAAGTACTTGTTGTAATGGCTCTTGTGTTGTTTACGAGCGTATGGGCATGCGCTTCCGAAATGGATTCACGTATCGAATCATCGGCTAAGCAGTCTTACGTGTTCAAAACCTATCTCAAGAGCGATAATATTAAAATCCAGTCCCAGGAAGGCGTTGTTACTTTGACGGGAACTGTCGCCGAGGAAGCCAGCAAATCATTGGCGTACGAGACCGTGGCGAGCCTGCCCGGAGTCAAAAGCGTAGACAATCAATTGGAACTCAAAGGTGAGCGTCTGGCTGAGAATTCTGATGGATGGATCAGTATTCAGGTAAAATATTCGCTTCTTTACAATCGAAATGTTAGCGGTATCAGAACTCAGGTTTTTGTAAATGATGGGATCGTAACTTTGAAAGGCGAAGCCGGAAACCAGGCTCAAAAGGATCTGGCAGGTCAATACGCCGCAGACATTAAAGGCGTTAAAGATGTAAAGAATGAAATGACTATAGCGCAAATCCCAAGCGAATCAAAAATGACCTTGGGTGAGAAAATCGATGACGCATCCATCACCGCTCAGGTTAAGATGGCATTCTTGACGCATCACTCAACCAGCGCGTTTAAAACCGGGGTTACGACAACCAACGGCGTGGTTACGTTAACGGGGAACGCTACGAGTGGGGCAGCGAAAGATATGGCCACTCAGGTAGCAGGTAGTGTGCATGGCGTAACACAGGTGATCAATAACATGACTACCGGTTGATAGATAGCTAATGAGGGGAGTCAAGGTCGTGTTTAAGGAGCATTTATAGAAAAAATAACTCAGACAAACACCTTGGCCTATCGGATGGCCAAGGTGTCCGCTTTCTACGAAAGGAGAACGATATGAGAAAACTTGCTTTATTGAGCTTGTTAGCCGTGATAGTAATGGCTTCACTTGCAGGATGTAACGCGGCCAGAGGCGCGGGAACAGATCTAAAGAATGCAGGAGGGCATATTGAAAATATCGGTAAATAAGAGCAGTGTTTGTATATACCTCGCATTCTTTATTGTTGTTGCTATGGGTGTCGGGTGTGCTAGTTCTCATAAGACAACGAAAACAACGACAACAAAAACAACAGAAACGTATCCCGCCAATGAGGGTAATAAGGGATATCTTATGAAAACCGCGAGCGTGGCCACTTCGAATGATCAACAAAATAATTTGGTTACTCAGAAAAGTGAGGAGACGACTACTGTTACAAGTACTGAGGCGAAAGCCGGGCATCAGAGTGTCTTAGGGGCTACCTTGCATGCGGTTGGCTGGGTTATTGCTTTGCCCTTTAGGCTCGTTGGCGGTTTGATAGGATGGATATTTTAGGTAAGAGAACAATGGGGTGCGCTACTCCAACACCGCCACCGGAACAAGAACCGCATATTAAAATCCAAAGTGGTCAAGGCAGCGCAGAAATGGTGTGTGAGTCTGAAGAAAGGAATTAGCCCATTGCCGAGCGCGGAGATTTTTAATAAAATTACTCTAATTAATAAGAGGTGGAAGTATGGTTAAAAAGCTGTTGAAATCGTTGTATGTGTTAGTGGGTGCAGTTTTGATCATCCAGTTGGCAGGCTGCGGGACCCTTATGTATCCTGAACGCAGAGGGCAAAAAGCAGGCAGGATCGACGCAGGGGTCGCGGTGTTAGACGGAATTGGTTTATTGTTTTTTATAATTCCGGGTATCATCGCGTACGCTGTAGATTTTTCTAATGGGACGATTTACCTGCCGGGTACAGCTCACAGTTTCCTGGGCCCTAAAGATCTAAAACAGGTAAAGTTTGATCCTAAGCATTGTACCAATGCAACTATTGAGAGTATCATCAAAGAAGAAACAGGATATTCGGTAAAGCTCAACCAGGATGACGTGCAAATCTCAAAATTAACGTCTCTTGATGAGATGATGGTGCGTTTTGCCGAAGTTTTACCGGGAATACAAAATACGCGTATTGCTTTAAACACGAAATAAAGGGCGTAAATCAGGAAATGAATGATGCGGGCGCACCTACTGGCAAGGCACTCTGGCGTCTGATCGCTTGATCGGCCGCCTGAGTAGTTGGGTTTTTAGGTTTAGCTCGGAATCAAGAAGGGTTCTCGTGAAGGCAGAATGAGCGTGATGGGGAGGCTCCTATGAAGAAATTTCTTATAGTGCTCGTGATAGTGTTCATTTCTTTGGCGTGTATCTCAATTTTTAAAAATCTGATCATTAAATCCGTGGTAACAACGGCCGCCTCGCGCATCACAGGAGCACCGGTACATATGGACGGTTTCTCATTGAATCTTTTAAGCTCAACTATACACATATCCGGATTTAAAATGTATAATCCCGGAGGCTTCCCTGAAGGCATACTGGTATCTTGTCCTAAAATAAAAGTCATATATGATCGAGCGACCTTATTTAAGCAGAAGCGTCATTTTTTACTTGTGGAGATCGAATTAAAAGAGATGGGGCTTACAAAAAATACTGAAGGCAAACTCAATGTGGATTCATTAAAGATAGCGAAAGAATCAAAGTCTTCTCCGTCTACTCCTATGCAAATCGATCTCCTCACCTTAAGCATCGGCAAGATTGTTTACAAGGACTACACGGCCGGCACCCAACCCGGTGTGCGAGTCTATGATGTTAATAGGCATAAAAGTTATAAGGGTGTTCCCTCTGCTCAACAGTTGGCTTTGCTTGTGCTTGCAGAACCTATGAAGGCTGCCGCAATAAAGAACGCCAAGATCTACGGCGCTGCTCTGTTAACGGGTGTAGCGGTGCTGCCGGTTGCCGTAGCAGCGACATTTATAGGTAAAGATTATGTGCAGCAAACCGTCGATGCCGGTTTTGAACATGTCTATAAAGTAAGTCTCGAGGTGGTAAAGCGTATGGGTAAAATCACTAAAGATCTTGCGTCAGATGGAGTGATCAAAGCCAATATTCATGGAGCGATGGTGGCGCTTATATTCAGGAAAGGCGTAGACAATAAGACTGAAATTACGATTTCCGCGCGCAAATATATGTTCCCCAAACTTGACGTCGCAGGAGGGGTTTTGTATCAGATACTTGATAAACTGACGTTACGATAGGCCGACTGACTTAGTCAGGAGGCGAAGGAATTTGCAAGTGTTTAGGCGAGGGGCAAATATAGACTGCTTAGGATGAGAAGCATTGTTAATGCTCAGTAATTAGGTAACTCTTTTGGTATAATATAACCAAGGGAGGTCTATGGTCGCGCCAGCGGTTATGGGCCTTTTGAAGTAGCGATGTTCGTAAGAGTGAGGGGGCCGGTATATAAGATCAGCTCGGAGATTTTGTATAGCAGAAATTTCGCTTTGAGGTGTATAATAATCTTTGAAGCATTCATCATCCTAAAAATTTTATCTTTCCAACGTCTCGCTTACCGAATAGGAACAGGAGCCCGCTTTGCCGCAGAAGCCTTTTCAAGACTATATGCTGCCTTTTAAAATGCGTCTTGGCGATTTTCTGGATAGGAACAGGATTGCCGAGGAACAGCCTCTGCGCGCCGAGCTTTTTAACATTGAGCAGTTCAAGGCGCACGCAAAAAGCCTGGCCCATGGCCGCCTGGTCAGCTACAAAAAGGGACGCAACAGGCTATTGCTGCGGCTGAAGCAGAATGAAAAGGTCCTTGCCGAGGTCCATGAACTCCTTAATGTGACCGGTAAATCCAAACGAAAGATCTCCCCTGCCGGAGAATGGCTTCTGGATAACTATTACCTTATTGAGGAGCAGATACGGCTCGCCCAGAAATATCTTCCGGAGAATTACATTCGTGAATTACCCCATCTTTCTTCGGGGCCGTTTGTCGGTTATCCTCGCGTGTATGAGCTTGCCATGGAACTTGTTTCTCACGGCGACGGACGGCTGGATAACCAGGGGCTTACGGAGTTTGTCACTGCCTATCAAAGCGTCAGCCACTTGAAGCTCGGCGAACTCTGGGCTATTCCTATCATGTTAAGGCTCGCGCTTATTGAGAATTTAAGGCGCGTTTCCTCCCGGTTGATCGTAGCGCAAACAGAAAGAGATAAGGCGAATTATTGGGCGACGCGGATCCTGGAGGTCTCAGCCAAAGATTCCGACGGGGTGATCTTTGAAATAGCGGCGATGTCCAGGAGTAACCCTCCGCTTTCCGATGTTTTTGTCGCGGAATTCACCCGGCGTTTGCATAGCCAGAGTCAGGCGCTTAATCTTCCTTTTACCTGGCTGGAAAAGAAGCTTTCGGAGCAAGGGGAGACCCTTGATAGGATGATCCGGGCGACCGGCCAGAAACAGGCGGCTGACCAGGTTTCGATCGCGAATACGATCGGGAGCCTGCGTCTTCTGGGGGGTACCGATTGGCATGATTTTGTCGAAGCCCTGAGCTTTATGGAAAAAGTTTTAGGTCAGGATCCCTCGGGGGATTATCCCCTGATGTCTTTCGCCACCCGCGACCGCTACCGGCATGTCATTGAGAAACTTTCCTTGAGAAGCAGGATCTCGGAGGAAGAGGTTGCGGCGCGCGCCATCCTGCTGGCGAAGAAAGCGAAAACGGAAAAAGGCCCCGCTCACGTCACGGCGCATGTAGGTTTTTACCTTCTCGACCGGGGATTGGCGTTTTTTTGCCGCGAATTGGGCCTGCGTTTGCCACTGAGCCAGTATCTGCAGGCAAAAAAAACTTATTGGTCGTCTTTTTTATTTTTCGGTTCTATTGTTTTTGTGACTCTTGTTTTTACCATCGGCGTTTTGTATTGGTTGCGGCCGGCGGTGATCTTGAGCCGGCCGTGGCTTGTTTTATTCGGGGTATCGCTTATGCTTACGTCAAGCCAGACGGCAGTTTCGCTGGTGAATTGGTTTTCCATGATGCTCGTGCGGCCCCAAAATCTTCCCCGGATGGACTTTTCAGAAGGAATTCCCGCCTATGCTCATACACTGGCCGTGGTTCCCTGTATGATCAGAGACGCGCGGACAATTGACTCGCTTCTGGAAGGATTGGAGGTCCGGTATTTGGCGAATATTGACGCGAATACGGATTTCGCGCTTTTGACGGATTTTTGCGATGCGCAACAGGAGACGATGGCGGAGGATGAAGCGCTTCTGGCGCAGGTCATAAACGGGATCGAGCAGTTGAATTACAAATACCGGCGGCAGAAAGATCAAGTTTTCTCTCTTTTCCACAGGCCCCGCCTATGGAATGAAAGAGAAAAGGTGTGGATGGGGTACGAACGCAAGCGGGGTAAGCTGGGTGATCTGAACGCTTTCCTTCGCGGAAAAGGCGAGGGCCGTTTTAGCGTGATTATCGGCAATCTCCAGAGGCTTCATGAGGTCAAATATGTCATTACGCTGGACGCGGATACCCGGATGTCCCGCAACGCGGCCCGGGATCTGGTGGGGGTCATCGCGCATCCCCTTAACCGGCCGGTTTATGATGAAAAAAAACAACGTGTTATTTCCGGCTACGGGATCCTCCAGCCCAGGGTAGAATCCAGCTATCCGGGAGAAAATCCTTCTTTGTTCGTGAGGATCTTCGGAGGCGATACCGGGATTGATCCTTATACCAAAGCGGTCTCCGATGTGTACCAGGATTTTTTCTTCGAGGGGTCTTTTATCGGGAAAGGGCTTTATGATGTGGCTGCCTTCGAACGGTCCATGGAAGGCCGTTTTCCGGAAAATCGTATACTGAGCCATGATCTTTTGGAAGGATGTTACGCCCGGTCAGGGCTTGTGACCGATATCCAATTTTACGAGGGGTATCCTCCGGGGTATCTTAATGACTCAAGGCGCAGGCATCGCTGGGTTTGCGGGGACTGGCAGATCTCCCCCTGGCTGTTCTCTTCGGTACCCGGGGCCAATGGCTCAAAAGTCAAGAATCCGATCTCCTGGCTGTCCCAATGGAAGATCGCCGATAACTTGAGGCGCAGCCTCGTTCCTTTATCGACAGTGATACTGCTTTTATCAGGTTGGATGTTTTATCAGCCCTCTTGGATATGGTCGGCTTTCGTCATCGCTCTGCTTGGTTTTCCCCTTGTGCCGATGTCTTTAGCGGAGGCGGTGAGGAAATCGGAGCACTTGACCTTCAAGGCCCATTTTGAATTGGTGTTATCCTCGCTTAAGAAGAACACGCTCCGGTTTTTCTTCTCGTTTGTTTTTTTGCTGCACGAGGCTTTTTATTGCCTGGACGCGATCGCGCGGACGTTGTGGAGAATGTCAGTGTCAAGGAAACGTTTGTTGAATTGGAATACTTCCCTTGAATCGGAAGTTTCCTCATCGACCCATATTTCAGGCTACTACAGGAGCATGTGGTTTACGCCGGTTGCCGCCGTTGTGCTGATGGTTCTTTTTTCGGGGCTATTCCCGCGCTTCGACGGATTGGCTTTGATCTTTTTAAGCCTGTGGTTCGTTTCTCCCGCGGCGGCGTATATGATCAGTCAGCCTTCCTCTCCCCGGAAGATCATGCTTTCCCAGTCGCAGGTACTTTTCTTAAGGAAGCTTGCCCGGATGACCTGGGCGTTCTTTGAGAATTTTGTTACCGAGAATGACCATTGGCTGCCGCCTGACAATTTTCAGGAAGAGCCTGTCAGCGTTCTGGCCCATAGGACTTCGCCGACGAATATCGGCCTGTCGCTTCTTGCAAATTTGACCGCCTATGATTTCGGATATATTTCCATGGGGATGATGTTTAACAGGACAGAAAAAACATTTGATACTCTGAATCTTATGGAAAGATTCAGGGGGCATTTTTACAATTGGTACGACACCCAGACGCTTAAGCCCCTGACGCCTCTGTATATCTCATCGGTGGATAGCGGGAACTTGGTTGGCCATTTGCTGGTCCTGCGTTCGGGGCTTGCGGAATTGAACCTTCAGAAGATCGTCTCCGCGAAGATATTTGACGGGCTGAGAGATACCCTGGAGATACTGCGTCAAAGTGTGGCCGAGCTTGAGAAAAGCTGCAAGGGTGATGTCGCCGGATCCCTGGCGCAATTTCCCGAAAAGATCAAGCAATTTCAGGAAAAGTGCGCGTTGTCCCCCGCGCGTCTTTCGGAGATCTATACGTTTTTACGCCAACTTTCCACGGATATTGCAAAGGTTTTAACGGGTCTGGACCATAAGCATTCTGAGCAAAGCAAAAAATGGGCCCGCGCCTTCGAGCGGCAGTATTACGACTTTCTGGAGGATATGTCTTTTATCGCTCCCTGGATCTTGCTCGCGCCGGAAATACCGGGGATGTGGGATGGGGGGGATGAACATCAGCAGGAACGGCTTGTTCAGCTTAGGGAGGCTTTGCGGTATTTGGACGAGATCCCCATACTTGGGGAAGTAGCGAGGCTTGAGCAGAAGCTGGTCCCGCTTATCGAGGAGATCCTGAGGGCCATGCCTGTCATAGATGATGAGTCGAAAAAGGTCCGCGAATGGTTTTTGAAGCTTCGTGACACGATCAAGAATGCCGGGACACGTTCCACCGAAAGGATCAAAGCCATCGATTATATCGTGCTGCGCTGTAACGAGATCTCCGGTATAGAATATGAATTCCTCTATGATAAAAATACCCATCTTCTTTCCATCGGATACAATGTCAGCGAGCACAAGATGGAGCGGGGTTGTTATGACCTTTTGGCCTCCGAGGCCAGGTTTTGCAGTTTTGTCGCCATCGCCCAGGGGAGAATGCCCCAGGATCATTGGTTCAAGCTCGGCAGGATGATCGCAAAATGCGAAGGAGATCCTGTTTTGGTTTCCTGGGGTGGGTCGATGTTTGAGTATCTCATGCCGCTCCTGGTGATGCCGACCTATGCGGGGAGCCTGCTGGATGAGACCTGCAAGGCCGCGGTCAGCGGCCAGATCCGCTATGCGGCCGAGAACAATATTCCCTGGGGGATCTCAGAGTCCGGTTACAATAAGGTCGACGCGACCAAGGTGTATCAGTATCAGTCGTTCGGAATTCCGAACATGGGTTTCAAGCGTGGCCTCGCCGAGGATCTTGTCGTGGCTCCCTATGCTTCGATGCTGGCTTTGATGGTGGCGCCGGAGAAGGCTTGCGAAAATCTCGAACGCTTATTCGATGAAGGAGCCGGAGGGCTCTATGGCTTCTATGAAGCGATTGATTACACGCCCGCGCGCCTTGCTCCGGATGAAACCCGGGCGATCGTTAAATCTTTTATGGCGCATCATCAGGGTATGAGTTTGTTATCTCTGGCCTGCGTGCTTCTGGACCGGCCTATGCAAAGACGTTTTCTTGCCGAGCCGATGTTTAAATCAGCCGAACTTCTTCTTCAAGAGCGGGTTCCCACCATCGAGCCTTTCCTCTACGATTTCGAAGTAACCGGAATGCTTAGGAAATTCGGGGACAGGGAAACCCTTTTGAGGGTGTTCACAACCCCTCAAACTCCGGTGCCGGAGGTCCATCCGCTTTCCAACGGCCGCTACCATGTGATGGTCAGCAACGCCGGAGGCGGGTACAGCCGCTGGCAAAATATCGCCGTGACGCGCTGGCGCGAGGATTCGGCGTTGGATAATGACGGGACATTTATTTATCTCAGGGACGCGGAGTCCGGCAAGTTCTGGTCTTCGGCGTATCAGCCGGCACAAAAAACCCCTAAGTATTATGAAGCCTTGTTTTCCCAGGCGTGGGTAGAATTTAAACGCAGGGACCATCAGATCGAGACGCATACCGAGATCGCGGTTTCTCCGGAAGATGATATCGAGCTTCGCCGGGTGACGATCACCAACCAGTCCCGCAATAGGCGTATCATAGAAATTACCAGTTACGCGGAAGTCGTTTTGAATGATCCGGCAAGCGACCAGGCCCACCGGACATTCAGTAATCTGTTCGTCCAGACCGAAATTATCAGGTCCCATCAGGCGATCCTTTGCCGGAGGCGGCCGCGCTCCGACAAAGAAGCGTTTCCCTTGATGCTGCATCTGATGGCCGTTCACGGGAATGCGGTCGAGGGCGCCTCCTATGAAACTGACCGCGGCAAATTCATCGGGCGAGGCCGCACGGTGGCTGATCCCGCGGCGATGATGGAGAGCGGACGTCTTTCGGACAGCGAAGGTTCTGTGCTCGATCCAATCGTTTCCATACGCAGCCGTATCGAACTGGAGCCGGATGAATCGGCGGTGATCGATTATGTAACCGGAATATGCGAGAGCCGGGAAGCCGCGCAGGCGCTCATGGAAAAATACAGGGACCGGAATCTGGCTGATCGCGTTTTTAACCTGGCGTGGACCCACGGGCAGGTTGTTTTGCAACAGATCAATGCGACGGAGGCGGCCGCTCAGCTCTACGGCCGTCTGACCAGCGCTATTGTGTACGCCAATCCCGCCTGGCGGGCGAGCGCGAGTATTTTGCGGCGGAATAACCGGGGCCAGCCCGATCTTTGGGGATACAGTATTTCGGGGGACCTCCCGATCGTCCTCGTCCGCATCGAAAATCAGGACAATATCGATCTCGTCGTGCAGATGGTGCAAGCCCATGCCTATTGGCAGATGAAAGGACTGGCGGTCGATCTTCTTATATGGAATGAAGATAGTTCTATTTATCGTGATAGTCTGGGTGAGAGGATCAGCGGGTTGATCGTTGCCAATACCAAGGAACAAGCCGGCCGTAACGGAGGTATTTTTTTAAGGCGCGCCGATCAGATGTCGGATGAGGACCGGATCCTCATGCAAACGGCCGCGCGGATCATTATTTCTGACCGCGGGGGTACGCTGACGGAGCAGTTGACGGATATGACACAGCCCAAGGCGCATTTTCTTCCATTTGTTCCCACCAGGAAAGATGATCCGGAAGAAGAGCCCCGGGATCCCGCAGAGCGCTCTCATCTGGTTTACTTTAATGGCTTGGGAGGGTTTACCGGGGATGGTCGGGAATATGTGATCATGACCTCGCGCTCGAAGACCACTCCCGCTCCGTGGGTAAATGTGTTGGCGAACCGGCATTTCGGCACGGTGGTTTCCGAAAGCGGCAGCGCTTTTACCTGGAGCGAGAACGCGCATGAATTTCGTTTAACGCCTTGGAAGAACGATCCTGTTACGGACGCTTCGGGAGAGGCGCTCTATATTCGCGATGAGGAGAGCGGGAGATTTTGGTCACCGACCCCGCTACCCGCTCGGGGCGAGGCCGGTTACACCTCGCGCCATGGATTCGGGTACAGCGTTTTTGAGCATGTCGAAAACGGGATTGTTTCGGAGTTAACGGTATTCGTTTCCCTGGAGGACCGAGTCAAATTCTCTGCCCTGAAGATCAGGAATATTTCCGGCCGCCGCAGGCGCCTGTCCGTGACGTCGTACTATGAGCTGGTCATGGGGCCTTCTCGGGATAAATACCACATGCATATCCTTACCGAGGTCGACCCTAAAAGCGGCGCCCTGTTCGCCCGTAATCCTTATAACAAGGAATTCCCTGCCCGCGCTGTTTTTTTGGATGTGAGCGAACCGGCGCGATTCGTGACCGGGGACCGGATCGAATTTATCGGAAGGAACGGCACTATGCGATCGCCTTCCGTGATGCGAAGGGATAGGCTTTCCGGAAAAGTGGGCGCGGGGATTGATCCGTGCGTTGCCACGCAGGTGAAGTTTGAAATAGAGGATGGTCAGCAGAAAGAGATAGTTTTTACTTTTGGATCCGGGAGAACGATGGACGAGGCGCGGGACCTCGTCCGGCGTTTTGGCGGTGTCGAGGCGGCACGTCAGGAGCTTGAAAGGGTGTGGGAATACTGGAAACGTACCCTGGGCGTTGTGTATGTGGAAACCTCCGATGCCTCGATCAATTTTCTCGTCAACGGATGGCTGCAATATCAGCTCATAAGCTCACGCCTCATGGGCCGAAGCGGTTTTTATCAATCCGGCGGGGCTTTCGGCTTCCGGGACCAGCTCCAGGATGTGATGGCGCTCCTCCATTCGAAGCCGGAAATGGTCCGGGAACAATTGCTGAGCTTTGCCGCGCGCCAGTTTGTGGAGGGAGATGTGCAGCACTGGTGGCATCCGCCTTCCGGCCGGGGGGTCCGTAGTCTGTGTTCGGATGATTATTTATGGCTTCCGTTGGTGACCTGCCTGTATGTCGAAAATATCGGGGATACAGGGATCCTTGATGAAATTGCTGGGTTCCTGGAAGGGCCCCTGGTCAAGCAGGGAGAAGAATCTTACTACGATATGCCGAGAATCTCCGCTCGTACCGGGACACTTTATGAACATTGTGTTTTAAGCGTGAAAAGAGGTTTGCAGTTCGGCGTTCATGGCCTTCCTCTTATGGGAAGCGGTGACTGGAATGACGGGATGAATCTGGTCGGGCGCGAAGGAAAAGGCGAAAGCGTTTGGCTTGCTTTTTTTCTTTTCGATGTCCTTAAGTCGATGGCGGCCCTGGCAGCTCAGCGTGAGGATAAGGTTTTTTCGGAATTCTGTGTTGAGGAGTCAGAGAAGCTTTCCAAGAATATTGAAAAGTATGGCTGGGACGGGCAATGGTATCGCCGGGCCTATTTTGACAATGGGGAACCTTTGGGTTCTTCCTTGAACAGCGAATGCCGGATCGATTCGATCCCGCAATCCTGGGCGGTTCTTTCGGGCGCGGCTCAGGGGGACAGAGCCCGAAAGGCCATGGAGCAGGTGGACCGGCAGCTTGTCGACAGGAAGCACGCGCTCGTGAGATTGTTCGATCCTCCTTTTGATAAGGCTTTTCCTAACCCGGGATACATCAAAGGCTATGTCCCCGGAGTGAGGGAGAACGGGGGACAGTACACGCATGCTGCGATCTGGGCGGCGATCGCGTTCGCGGTATTGGGTGATAAAAAACGGGCCTGGGAGTTGTTCGATATGATCAACCCGGTGCGTCATTGCGATACTGCGGATAAGTGCGCTGTTTACAAGGTGGAGCCGTTCGTGATGGCGGCGGATGTGTATGCCTCTGCCGGCCTCACCGGACGCGGTGGATGGACATGGTACACCGGATCCGCCGGTTGGATGTATCAGCTTATCGTGAAGTATTTACTGGGGATTCGGTTGAAAGTGGACAGGATCTATTTCGAGCCGTGTCTTCCCGCGGGCTGGACTTCTTGGAAGCTGCATTACCGATACAGGGAGACTTTTTATCACATTACATTTGTGTGTTTGGGACCGTCAGGCCGTTTGACGTCTATTGAGGTGGATGGTGTCGCGCAGAAGGAAATGGCGGTACAGCTCATTGATGATCGGGTAGAGCATTCAGTGGAAGTGAAGATCGGATGAACATAGAAAACAAGCCTGATGTCTATCTCTTTTAGGTGGGCTTTTGATATCTATCTACCGTTAAATCCAGTCCAGGAGGCGAAGGAATTTACAAATGCTTACGTGAGGGGATGTCTTGGAATAAAAAAGATTGACAAAAACAGTCCGGTGATGTATATTAATAATGGTAATCATTTCCAATAAGGGGCGTTACATGCATAGAGGTGAATGTAAGGGGCAGGGCTGGTGGCATGGGAAGTTCAGGGATTGCGGGTATAGGCTTACGTTGGGCCGCGAGGCGATCCTTGATATTTTATCCAAGGAAGAAGGCCATCTGAGCGCCGAAGATATTTATATGAAGGTCCATCCAAAGTTCCCCGGGGTAGGTTTGACTACCGTTTACCGGACGCTGGATGTATTATCGAACCTGGGTATGGTATATAAGCTTGATTTTGGCGATGGCAGGGCGCGCTATGAGTTTGCCGAAGGCCCCAAGGGAGCGCATCATCATCACCACCTGGTGTGCACGCAATGCAATAAGGTCATCGATTACACTGACTTTATTGATGATGAAGTCGAGCTGCTTAATCAAACAGAGAAGGGATTGGGGCAGAAATACAAGTTTAAGATCACTAATCACCTGATACAGTTTTACGGTATATGTGAACAATGTGAGGGAAAAAACTAAGGGTTTTATTTTTTTTGTATTTTAATGAAAATGATTTTCATTAAGAGAAGGGAAGGTGGTAACGATGCCAGGTTTTGACGGAACAGGACCGGGAGGTCAAGGTGCAATGACGGGCGGCGGAAGGGGTTATTGCGCTATGCCCGTTGACGGGGTTGGAATGCAATCCGGAAAAGGGGCTGTTGGGATAAGAGGCGGCAGAGGACGACGTAATTGTTTCTATGCCACAGGGCTTCCCGGCTGGATGAGGGGACAAAAGGGAATGCCTTTTGGTTTCGCTCAAGGCCGGCAGGGGTCCGATAAAAAATAACTGCAGTTTCTACAGAAAAGGGAGGGTTTAAAGATGAGGGTGGGAGTCGTATTGGAAGATGAAAATGGAGTAGACGGTAATGTCTGCGCGCATTTTGGGCAGTGCAGGTATTTCTTATTGGCCGATGTTGATAAAGATAAGAAAAAGATTATTCATACGCGCATTCTGCCGAATACCGCAGTGCATGGCGGTGGAGGATGCGTTGCAGTTGATGAGATATTAAAGCATAAAATCACCCATGTTATTGCCGGCGGTATGGGAATGGGGGCTCAGCAGAAATTTGCTCAAGCCGGGGTTGCAGTGTTTGGATATGCGGGCAATGTGCAAAAAGCGCTTGATGATCTTATGAATAACGCCTTGGGCGGTCTTGATGCGTGCAAGGATCACGGCCACGGCGGCGGTAGTTGTCATTAAGAAGAAAGGCCCAAAATGAAGATATGTATTACCTCGGAAGGGAAAAATCCGGATTCTACGGTAGATCCCCGTTTCGGCAGGTGCCGGAATTTTATCTTTTTTGACACGGACACCGGTAAGTTTGAAGCGCAGGAGAATGCTAACGCGCAGTTCCAGGGAGGCGCGGGGATCCAATCAGCCCAGATGGTAAGCTCTAAAGACGCAAAGGTAGTGCTTACCGGTAATGTCGGGCCTAATGCCTTTGAGATCCTGGATAAGGCGGGTATCCAGATCTATACCAATGTATCCGGTACGGTAAAAGAGGCCGTTGATACTTATAAGAGCGGGAAGTTAAAGATGACCGAAAGGCCGAGTGTCGGCTCTAAGTTCGGGATGGGAAAATAGCCGTTTTGGAAGAAGCGCTTTTAACAAATCATAAACGCTATTTAGAGCGTAAGGCATTATATAGCAGTCTTGGTTATGATGTCGATAAAGAGCGGGCTTTTATTTTAGAGAAGGCCCGGCCTCTTTACGGCGATATCCTTGAAGCCGGGACCGGGAAGGGCCACTTTGCGCTCGAGTTGGCAAAGGCCGGCTACAGTTTTATCACCTTTGATATCTCGGAAACCGAGCAGGCTTTCGCGAAACTCAACCTCAGGTATTTCGGCTTAGACAGGCAGGTTGATTTTCGTATTGAAAACGGAGAAACCTTAAGCTTCCAGGATAGAGTTTTTGACGCTGTCTTCTCGGTCAATACCCTGCATCATTTGATCAATCCTTATAAGGTGATCGATGAGTTGTTGCGCGTGCTTTCTTTTAAAGGCAAGCTGATCCTAAGCGATTTTACCAAAGATGGCTTGGCGCTTATGGATAAAATCCATGCCAGCGAAGGCAATAAGCATGAGGTCGGCAAAACCACGTTATCCGATATAGAGGAGTATTTAGCAGGCAAGGGCTTTAGGGTTAATAAAGCAAGCAGTAAATTTCAAGACGTCTTAATTGCATACCATCCCTGCCTGCCGGTGAGGCAGGAATTAATATGATCATTTCAATCGCCAGCGGAAAAGGCGGGACAGGAAAAACGACGATCGCGGTTAATTTGGCCTTGTCGCTTAAGAATATCCAGCTTCTTGATTGCGACGTAGAGGAGCCGAACGCGCACTTGTTTATTAAGCCACGCATAAATGATGAAGTGAAGGCGTTTATTCCGGTGCCGGAGGATGATGAGGACAAGTGCACGTATTGCGGTAAGTGCCGGCAGGTATGCGCGTACCATGCTATCGCAGTGCTACCGGGTAATAACGCTCACAAGGGGAGTGTTTTGATCTTTCCGCATCTCTGTCATGGATGCGGGGCGTGTAGTTTGCTTTGTCCTCAAGGGGCAATAAAAGAAGTTAATAAAGAGATCGGAACAATAGAGATCGGATCGAAAGGCAATATGCAGTTTATTCATGGCCGCCTTAATATAGGGGAGGCAATGTCTCCGCCTTTGATCCGGCAGGTGAAAAGTTATGTAAATCCTACAAGGACGGTGATTATTGACGCTCCTCCCGGGACTTCGTGTCCGGTTATCACGGCAGTTAAGGGGAGCGACTACTGCGTATTAGTGACAGAGCCAACGCCATTCGGTTTAAATGATCTGATTTTGGCTGTAGAGGTATTACGAAAATTACAGATATCATTTGGTGTGGTTGTTAATCGCTCTGATATCGGAGACGGCAAGGTGGAGGATTATTGCAGGGCAGAGCGTATCCCTATTTTAATGAAGCTCCCTTTTAGCAGAGAAATAGCAGTAAGTTGTTCTGAGGGTATACCTATCGTGGAAAAGAACGCTTCTTATCAGGATAAATTTATTAATTTATATATCAATATTCGTGGAATAAAGAATGAAGCAAATAGTCGTCATTAGCGGAAAAGGCGGCACAGGCAAGACTGTGGTTGCGGGGGCGCTTGCCGCTTTGGCTAAAAATAAAGTCATGGTTGACTGCGACGTGGACGCGGCGGACCTGCATCTTTTGTTGCATCCTACGGTAAAAGAACGCCATGAGTTTAGAAGCGGGCAAGCCGCGGTTATTGATAAGGAACTTTGTAAGAAATGCGGTAAATGCATCTTTGTATGCAGATTTGGGGCTATACGTGATGATTTTGCGGTTGAGCGTTTTTCCTGCGAAGGGTGCGCTCTCTGCAGCCATGTGTGTCCGTATGGGGCCATCCGGATGGAAGAGAACGTGGCAGGTGAGTGGTTTATTTCCGATACTCGTTACGGCCCGTTTGTTCATGCTAAATTGGGGATAGCCGAGGAGAATTCCGGCAAGCTTGTGGCGAAGATCAGGCAGATCGCCAAAGAATTGTCGGAAAAGAAGTGTTTCGAATACGTGATCATTGACGGCCCTCCTGGTATAGGGTGCCCGGTTATCGCGTCGCTGTCGGGCGTTGATTGCGCTTTAATCGTGACTGAGCCGACACTGTCCGGCCTGCATGATGCCGGGCGCGTTATGGATGTAGCCAGGCATTTTAATATCCCGGTCAAGCTGGTAGTGAATAAATACGACCTGAATACGGCCGTCACAGAAAAAATTGAGGCGTTTTGCCGGGAGATAGGCATTCCGGTCATAGGCAGGATTCCCTTTGATAAGACGGTCGTGGAGGCGCTTGTAGAAGGTAAGACCATTGTCGAATACGCGGCGTGTGCGGCGGCAGATGAAGTGAAAAATATTTGGGAGGGATTGCGATGATGAATAACAGGCAGGAAGGGCTTGCTGAATATCCGCAGGAGGTAATCGACCTTATTAATAATCAAAGATATTTTGGAAGGATGAATGATCCGGTGGGCTTTTCGCATGTAAAGGGGCCATGCGGGGACGCGATGGAGTTTTATCTGGTGATCGAAAATGACTTGATCGCCGAAATTAAATATTATACCGAAGGTTGCCATGCTACAAGGGCCTGCGCGGCCATGGCGGCGAAGCTGGCAGGGGGTAAAACCGTAAAAGAGGCGCTTTCTATTTCCGCGGGAGAAGTGATCAAGAAACTTAAGGGTTTACCCGATGATCATCTGCACTGTTCGATACTTTCAGTCAGCGCGCTTTATCGCGCGATAGCGGATTATCTATTCAAGAAGTAAAAGGTCAATGCGGGCCTTATCGCCGACCAGTCTTCCCGCCGGCGCATTGATGGAAGCAGCGTTTATGTGTTGTGCCGCGTAAAATAGCTCGTGAAGAATATGAAAATCAGGATTTTAGCTACAGGCTCAAGTAAATTCGAACGTTTGATCCATCATTGGGGCGTTTCTTTCCTCATCGGTGATGACCTGCTTTTTGATACCTTCGGCGATCCGGGGATATTGCTGAATAATATTAGGAAATTCGGTGTTGATACGGCAAAGATCAAGAACATCGTGTTGTCGCATGACGATTGGGACCATATCGCGGGGTTATGGTATTTGCTGCAAAACCGGCCCGATATCACTGTTTATATTTGCCCGAGGTTCAAACAGGAATTAAAAGACAGGATAGCCTCTTTTGGCGCGCGCCTCGTTGAGGTAGAGCCGCTGACAGAGATTAATAAAGATATGTTTTCCAGCGGGCAAATATTTGCTTCGTGCGCTGACCGCAGGATCTTCGAGCAGGCGCTGGTTATTAAGTCTTTAAACAACCTGACCATAGTTACGGGCTGCGCTCATCCGGGAATTATTAATATTATTCATACCGTTCAAAAGCAATTCCAGAAAGAGAAGGTTTATTCTGTCCTGGGAGGGTTTCATTTAAAGGATAATCCGGATGAAGTGAATATGAATATTATCCGGGAGCTTAAGGATGCCGGTATTTCTAAGATCGTCCCGATGCATTGCACCGGTACGCGGGCCGAAAAAATGATGCGTCATGAGTTTGGCGGCCGTTGTATAAAAGCGGTTGAGGGGGATAGCATAGAGTTATGAATGAATGGGGCTTGTTGATGAGGGGTGTGCATAGGCCGCGGCGCGTGAGTTCCGCTTGTCTTGATTAAACCGTTTCATGGGTATCATTAATTTTATGCGTATGAATAAGAATGTAAGTTTTAAAGCTATTTGTTGTTTCCTTGTCCTCCTTTTTACCTTTTTTTCCGTAGGAGCGGAATTCTTTCATAATCACGGCGATCGGGATTTCCATGCCGATTGTCCTGTCTGTTCGTGGGTGTCGATAATTAATACCGTTGTGTTCTTATGTGTTCTTGTCTGCCTCGGATCTTTATTAAAAAAACCTCAGGCGTTCTTTTATGACAATATCCCCGCTCTTTTCTCCAAACCGTGCTGTATGATCCAATACCTTCGCTCTCCGCCTTCTTTGCGCCTCTTATAAAATCGCCGTCGTTTATACATTAATTACCGGTCCTGCGGAGGTGCATAATTATGAAAAGAATATTAGTGTTTTTTATGATCATGTTTTTTGCGGTTACCTGTTTATACGCGGAAACAGATCCTCGAGAAGTGGATGATCTAAAAGAAGAGATAAAGTTGTTGAAATCACAGTTTGAAGAAATGAGGGCTCGTTATAAAAGAAAGATCGATCAGCTTGAGTCTAAAGTTGAACAGGTCTTGCCGCAGAATACGCCGGCTTCTGGCAATGCGGCTCAGGTTGTCCCGCCTTCGCAGTCAAGAGTAGGGAGGTATTTTCAAAGCTTTAATCCCGATATAAGCGTTATCGGTGATCTTACGTATCATGGTACGGATAAAAAAGACGATGAGCAATATGACCAGTTTAAGATGCGCCAGGCGGAATTGGCTTTTTCTGCCCCGGTTGACCCTTACTCGAGGGCGGATCTATTTTTGCATGTTGAGCCGGAAGGCGAAGAATGGCATGTGGGACTATGCGAAGGATATTTGACGTTGCTCAATCTGCCTGTTGAGGATCTACAGGGCAAAATAGGAAAGTTTAAAGCTAATTTCGGCAAGATAAACAGGCTTCACCTGCATTCACTTCCCTGGGTCGATTATCCCAATGTCCTCGCCAACTATTTTGGTGAAGAGGGAATGAGCCTTCCGGGAGTTTCAGTAAACTACTTGATCCCTAATCCATGGGATAAGTATATGGAATTTTCATTGGAGGCTATGAATAACCGCAATGCTGCCAGTTTCGCCGGAAACCAGGGCAGAAATATGGTTTATGTGTCACACTTAAAAAGTTTTTTTGATATCAATGACGTATCAACCTTGGAGCTGGGAGGGAGTTTAGCAACGGGGCCTAATGATGACGGCCATGGAAAAAACAGGACCACTCTTGAAGGAATAGACCTTACCTATAAATGGAAACCTTTAAAAGAAGGTTTATACAGGTCTCTTGTTTTCCAAAATGAGGCATTCTTCAGCCAAAAAGATAACGTGATCGCTGAAGAAGGCTCAGGCCCGAAACAAATTGATTCCTGGGGCATGTATTCTTCATTGCAATATCAATTTGCAAAACGCTGTTCGGTTTTCGGCAGATATGATCTTTCGGAATTCCCGGATTATTCTGATAGGCGCGATAATGCTTTCTCAGGAGGATTTACTTTCGCACAGAGTGAATATTGTTTCTGGCGATTGCAATTTAAGCATACGGACCGGGATTATGGTAAGGATAGCAATGAGGTCTGGCTGCAATGTAATTTTGGTTTAGGGCCGCATAGAAAACACGAATATTAATTCTTGGGAGGAAATAAAATGAAAAAGATATTCTTTATTTTAGTTTTATTGGCGGGGTCAGCTTCGTATTCCTTCGCTCAAGACAAGATCAATATACTTACAACAACCGCTGATCTTAAATCTGTAGCTGAATTTATCGGCGCAGACAAAGTCAAGGTAGATAGTCTGGCAATGGGTTGCCAGGACCCGCATTTCGTGGAAGCAAAGCCGTCTTTTATGATAAAGGCAAAGAAAGCCGATCTTTTTGTCCGTGTCGGCTTAGAGCTGGAGATCGGCTATGAAGAACCGATCATTGACGGCTCCCGAAATCAAAAGATAAGGATCGGTGAGCTTGGGCATCTTGATGTATCAGAAGGAGCGCTTTTATTGGAAGTCCCCACGACAACCAAGATAGACCGTTCAATGGGCGATGTGCATCCTATGGGGAATCCGCATTATTGGCTTGACCCCTTGAACGTTAAAATAATAGCTTTTAATATCGCGGAGCGCCTGGGTGAGCTTCGTCCGGAAGATGAAGCATATTTTAATAAGAACCTTTCTGATTTCAACCATAAAATAGATGAGAAACTGATTGGGTGGAAGACAAAAATGGCGCCGTTTGAAGGAGAGAAGATCGCTATTTATCACCGTAGCTGGCCGTATTTCTTTAACAGGTTCGGCCTGGAAATTGCCTGTGAGCTTGAGCCTAAGCCGGGTATACCGCCTTCACCGGAACATTTGAGAAAGATTATTGAGACCATTAAGCAGCAGAATGTTAAGGTGATCCTGATGGAGGTTTTTTACGATGAGAAGCCGGCGCGGTTTGTTGCGGAGCGGGCAGGCGTTAAAGTAGCAGTAGTGCCGAATTCTGTCGGCGGCACAAAAGAGGCGCAAGATTATTTCAGCCTTATGGATACAATCATAGATAATCTTGTGCAAGGCCTTCGCCCATAAAAGAGGAGAGCGGAAATCATGGAAATGTTAATTTTGATGGCTGCGCCGTTCGCAGTCTGCTTAATCCTTACAGGAATACATTGTTATTTAGGGCTGCATATCGTCACCAGGGGAGTGATATTCGTTGATCTAGCTTTGGCTCAGATCGCTGCCTTTGGAGCTACTTTAGCCTTGTACTTTGGATATGAGCTTGCCAGTATTCAGGCTTATATTTTTTCTCTGTTTTTTACCTTTGTTGGGGCGGGGATATTTGCTTTAGGCCGTTTCCGTGAAAAAGTTGTTCCGCAGGAGGCGATCATTGGAATAGCCTATGCGGTTTTTTCCGCAGCGGCGATCTTGATTTTAGACCGCGCGCCCCATGGCCATGAAGCGCTGCAGGCTATGCTCGTGGGAAGTATACTCTATGTCAATTGGCATGAGGTTATAAAGATCCTGCTGATTTATTCAGCTGTGGGGGTTTTTCATTTTGTCTTTCGCCGGAGATTCTTTCTTATATCACAAGATGCAGGGGAGGCCAGAAGGCAAGGGGTTAAAGTCGTGCTTTGGGACTTCCTTTTTTATATCACCTTTGGTTTTGTAGTTACCAGTTCAGTAAAGATTGCCGGTGTGCTTTTAGTTTTTAGCTACCTTGTTGTTCCCGCAACCTGCGCGATGCTTTTAACAAAGGGTATATTCAAAAGGCTCGTTCTGGGTTGGATAATAGGATTTTTAGTAAGCGTTTTTGGTTTGTTTTTTTCAGCCAAATGCGATTTACCTACCGGAGCCTCTGTGGTTACCTGTTTTGGTTTGGCGTTGATCATATCCGCAGGGCTGTCGTTGTTTTCAGGAAGAAAGGGGTAATTAATAGGCCGGTCCCTATTAGGTGGAAGAAAGTCAATAAATAAAGGTGTCAGGTAATAGACAAATATAGTTTTTTTGTAATAAAATATGATATCATATAGTTATATCGGTTCCCGAGGAACTGGGTTTTAGCGAAAAAACGGAGAAAGGATGTTTCAAATTCAGCATATTTATAAAGTACCGGTTAAAATTAAGGAGGGCAAAATGAAAAAAGTTTTTGTAATATTACTGGCTTTGGCAGGCATAGGTTTAGGTATTTATCCCCGGGTATTCGGACAAACGGTCGAAGTCTCAGCGACAATTCCGACGGGTTCGTATGGGGCGACGATTACAGGTATTCTATATGTATCGCCAAGCGGCCCTGACGACTGGACCACAATAGGACAAGTAAATACAATGACTTTCGGTGAGTTGGCGGAAATATCGGACATAAGCGGCAAAAAATTAGGTGTTTTCGCGCCGAGAGATAATAGGTACTACGCTGTCGATATCGGGATCAGCGGGGGAGGTAAGCCTGTTTTCCCGGGAATAGCTGTAGAGTGGTCTGATCATGGGTCATTGGGGTTGGGAGATAGAGTCGGGGCTACCTATAAGTTAATGACTTGGAAAAGCGCGACCGAAAGTACTGAAGAGACTTTTGCCACGCAATTAATAAATGCCGGCACCCCGGGCGCTGTAAATTCAGAGGCGTCTTATGATGGGCATTGGGTGAGGATATATGTGGGCATTATCACCGACCCGGCTCTCTTTGGGTTTACCGACCCCGTTGAAGCCGCTAAGCATATTTTCAGCTACAATACTCCCGCGGGGACTTATTCCGGGACGTTAACAATAAGAATAGGTTAGAATATTTTGATAAGGGAGGCAGAAAAGATCCTGCCTCCTTTATTATTTGAGGCAAATTAACGGGAAAACAGGAGAAAATCTTAATGAAGAAATATATCATTTCTTTAGCATTAGTCTTATCGGCAAGTTGGAATTGTCCTGCGTTCGCGCAGTTAGCTTTGGATAAATACAGTGAGAGAGTGGATATTGCGCCTGGGCAGGCTGTTAAAGGGACAATTACTCTTAGAAACACTTCCGACAAAATCCTCTTTTTGAAGACATATTTGAAAGATATCAAGTTTGTCCGGCCATTTGACGGAAAAAAAGAAATTCTACCCGCAGGGTCGACTCCTTATTCTATCAACACGTGGATCAAGGTTTCGCCTGAGTCGTTCAATATCCCCGCGTTTGGCAAGCTGGCAGTGGACTACATTATAAATGTGCCGGAGGCAGTAAAGGGGAGTTATTACGGGACGATTTATTTCGAGAAAACCGCCTCAGGTCAGGTCGATGATAAAGCCAGTGTGAGTTTAGCCATAAGTTGGGGCTATACATTATTTTTAGAGACAGGCGATAAAATAAAGAAAGCGACAATAGATGGCGCGTCTTTTGTTAAGGGCGCTATTCAAGGAAATATTACCAACATCGGTAATGTTTTGCTGGTTTCTAATCCGACTTTCCATGTAATTGATGAAAAAGGCGTTGTTTTAAGTAGAGGAACGCTGCAGGGGGTTTATCTTCCTTCAGGAGAAAAGGCTGTTTTTAAGACGGAGATCCCTCCCAAAATGCCCCAGGGTAAATATACCCTCTTTTTGAGCTTTGATTTTGGCGGAGGCGCTCCACTGGTCAAAGAAATTGATTTTTCTAAAACTGAAGGCGGAGAAATCCAGATCTTAGGAATAAAATAAATAGCGGCCCGCGCAAAAATTAAGGGACATTTAAATTATTTTAATAACCTCTCTATCGTCAAGCGGTAGAGAGGTTTTTTTTCAAGTCAAAGCAGGCGGTCTTTTTCCTTTTGGCTTTTGACTTGTTTTGTCATTCCCGGTCTCTTAATGATCTATAAGCGGGGATCAAATCCTTGACGTAATCCCGTTGGAGTGGAAAAAAGTCAATAATCCGTGGAAATAGCCAATTGTTAATGTTCTTAATAGTGATATAAATAAGTAAAGAGGGCAAGGGACCTATTGGTCTTAACAAAGGAGGAAAATATGGCTCAAGATTTAAAACCAATACCTGAAGGGTATCATACACTTACACCTCATCTGGTGGTCAGCGGCGGCGCGCAGGCGATAAGATTCTACAAGAGCGCTTTTGCCGCCCAGGAATTAAGCCGCATGGATAAGCCGGGAGGTAAGCTTATGCACGCGGAACTGAAGATCGGGGATTCTATCTTTATGTTGGCCGATGATTGTGACCCTCATCCCGGTCATGAGCAAAATTGTTCCGTTTCTCCGTCTATATTGAAAGGGAACACCGCCAGTTTTTACCTCTATGTAGAAAATGCCGATGAAGTTTTCAGCCGGGCGCTCAAGGCCGGCGCTACCCAGATCATGCCGGTGCAGGAGATGTTTTGGGGGGATAGGGTCGGGCAGTTACGGGACCCCTTTGGACATACCTGGTCGGTCGCTACTCATACGCGGGATCTCACCGCTCAGCAGATAGATGAGGAAGCCAAAAATTTCTTCTCCAAGATGAAAAATTCAGGCGGCTCATAATGAAAGAAGGGATAGATATGCAGAAAATCACCCCAATCGCAGGCTTAAAGAAAGCGTATAAGTGACCTCTCGTGTTATTGGGGTTAAATTTTTCCTTTTGACTTTTCATGTCACCCCCGTTTTCGCGGGGATGGCATGAAAGGGTATCGTTCCTGCTATTCTTCATTACCATTCTTTTTTTTGTCATTCCCGTTCTCTTCATTAGCTATAAGCGGGAATCCAACCTTCGTAAAGAGTTGTTCCATACTTTTCTTACCGTGATATAATTATATATACTATCATGTTAATTAATTAGATGTGTTCTTTATCGGAGAGTTATGGCGCGGCAGATAACGATTATAGCAGCAATAATTGTTTTTTCTCTGGGGGTTTCCGGCTGTCAGAGCCCATCGGGTGAGATCATCAAACTTGATGATATACCGTCGATATTTACGCTCAAGGCGTATAAAAGGACCTTAAAAGTCAGCCGCGGCGCTTATACCTATACCCTTAAGAGGAAAGCGGTCCTGAACAAGAAACGGTACGTGGTCGTTGATACCGATTCTTTGAGCTTTACTTCGGAGCACAAACCAGCTCCTGAAGATGCGTTTGTGAGGACTATTAATATCGTTCCCGCGAACGATAAAAGAGCGTTACGCGCGATCAGGGAATTAAGCGCGGGCGTACCTGAGTTCAACGCGCGGGATAAAAAAGCCTGGGCGAGGGTCAATCAGACAAGCAGGGATTTCCAATATTTGAACGTCACCAAGTTTGGTATTGGCATATTGCCGACCGTAGACGGCGTTAAAGCAACCGTAATGAAAATAAAAGCAGGGGATACGGTCTCGTTTTCCGGAGTCCTTTATAAGCACGCCGCGATAACGCGTAACGGTAAAAAAGAGCCGCTTTCTTTCTGTATGTCGCATGTTCATGCCGCTTTTGTGAAGTCTCTGGAGATAAAATAAGAACGGAAGAACGGTGACAGTCACTTTTGGGGACAGGCATTTAAGTAAATTCCCGCGCGACCGGCTGGCGTGTTCCATGGAAATAGAATAAAATGAAAACAGAAAAAAAACACCCATTGAAGGTATTTATACATATTAAAGAGAATACCTGTATTTTTACTGATCTATTCGCTGCGCAATTAGTTGGATATTTTAAGCGGAATCAGGTAAAGATGACGCCTCTTCCGGAGGCAGATATAATTATTGTTGTTGTATGCAGCAATTTCGAAAGAAAGATCGTTTTAGCTTTGGAAGTGATAAAGTCTTATGAAAAGCAATACCCGGATAAAAAGATCATCATAACCGGATGTTTCCTGGAGAAAAATCTGTCTGTTTTAAGCAAAACTACGAGTTACTATAGCCCGCTTAATGCGGGTTTGTTTGACGATCTTTTTAAACCCAAGGTCCCCCTTGAACAGATTTCCGCGAATGTTTTTGGCCCTGGATCGGAAAAAGGAACAAATAAGGAAAAAATATATAATATCCTGGTTTCATTAGGGTGTAATAATAAATGCTCGTATTGTATAAAAAATAAGATCTTTCCTGCCGTGAAAAGCCGGGATTTCTCGATAGTCAAAAAAGAGTTCCGAAACGGGATAAAGAAAGGGTTCCGCAATTTCTCAATATTGGGGACCGATGTGTCGTTGTATGGTAAAGATATAGGTATGAGCGTCGTTGATTTGTTTGCCGCTCTATTCAAAGAAAAAAAAGAATTTACCCTGAGTGTTTTCGGTTTTGAGCCCGGCAATTTCCTTAAGTATTTTGATGAGTTGAGGAAGTACTTTAAAACAAAAAAAATTATTTATTTATTCTTGGCTATCCAGTCAGGCAGCAACAAAGTGCTCAAAGATATGAACAGGAAATACACTGTTGAAGATATCAAAAAGATGGTAAAGGAATTAAGGAGGCTTTCCCCGGGGATACTTATTGAAACGGACATAATTTACTGTTTTCCGACAGAAACAGCTGATGATTTTCAGAAAACCATATCTATATTGCACTATTTCGATAAATTCACTATTAATATCTTTAACCGGCATAAAGGAACAAAGGCCTACGGTATGAAAGATGTTTTTGACGCAAAAGAAAAAGCGCGAAGAACAGAGCAAATTAAGGCCATCACCTCAGGGCATAAGAGTTGAAATTGAAGCTGATGTGCGCCATGCTGTTCTTGTCATGATATAATTATACGTATATCTTGTTCAGTCGCGGTAAAACTAAAACCTCAGGAGTTAATTCCAAGTGGAAATAGTAAAGCGGATCTGCTCATTCAGTGTTTTTGTGTTTATTCTTTCCGGTTGCGCTAGTCTCAGGCATGCTGTCCCTCCGGAGCTGTTAAGCGACGCGCGAGTTTTCGGTATGCGGGATATCAGGGCGTTCAGCGGGAGCCCGAGCGATTATTTTAAAAAAGACCTGATTAAGTTATTCGCGCAGGAAGAGAAAGTTAGCCCTTCCGGCGTTAGTTTTAATGACGACCGGACTTATAACGTACTTGCTGTTTCCGGGGGCGCGGCTAACGGAGCGTATGGGGCCGGATTACTTAACGGCTGGTCGCAGTCCGGGAGGCGCCCGGTATTTAAGGTGGTTACCGGCATAAGTACGGGAGCGATCATCGCGCCGATCGCTTTCCTGGGAAGCAAATACGATGCTACTTTGAAGGAATTCTATACTAAATATTCAACGAAGCATATCGCGCGCATACATATCCCCTTTACTAATTCCTTCGCGAATATGCGCCCGCTGGAGCGTTTGATCGGGCGGTATTTTGACGCTGAATTGCTGAAAAAGATAGCTGTAGAATATAACAAAGGCCGGCGGCTTTATGTGGGAACTACTAACCTGGACGCGCAGCGGCTTGTGGTCTGGGATATGGGAAAGATCGCCTCTTTAGGAGATGATTTAGCCTTGAAATTGTTCCGTAAGATCATATTGGCATCCGCCTCAATGCCGATCGCTTTTCCTCCTGTTTATTTAAAAGTAGAAGTTGATGATAAGACCTATGATGAGATGCACGTTGACGGAGGAGTAACCAGGCAGGTGTTTTTTCTTTATGATGTTTTACAGGGGTTTGACAAGGCTTTCCAGGAGAAGGGGCGCGATGCCTCCCGGACTAAATATACGATCTATGTGATAAGAAACGGATATGTTGACCCGTTTTATAAAGAAGTCCGCGATAAGCTTTCCGCGATCGCCGAGCGCGCGGTCGATACCATGATCAATGCTCAAAGTATCGGGGATCTTTACCAGCTCTATGTATTTGCTAAAGACGGCGGCAGGGGGGATTTTAATCTTGCTTATATCCCCGCAACCCATGTATCGAATGCAAAGGAATTTTTTGATCCCGTTGAAATGCAGGCACTCTTTGATCTGGGCTTTAAGGAAGCTTCAGAAGGATATCCTTGGAGGAAATCTCCTCCCGGGCTCGGTGAGGGTGAAAAGCGGTGACAGTCATTTCTTTCCAAGTCAGTTTATAATTAAGCGTAATGTCTTATAATTTCAGGGTTTAAAAAAAGAAAGCCTGGTAAAAAGGAGGGGAGCATGAAAATAAAAACAGGGGATGGCGGTTGGAACCCGTACTTGGCAGGCGCGCTTGTCGGCCTGTTGGCGGTGGCTTCGGTGTTGGTGACTACCAAATTAATTAACAAGCCGAATTACCTGGGCGCTTCAACTACATTTGTGAGGGTGGCAGGATTGATTGAGAGGGTTTTTTCCCCGGAACATGTCGCTCAAAATGAATATTTCGCTAAAGAGAAGGTTAAGATCGATTGGCAATTCATGCTGGTGGCCGGGATCTTTCTGGGAGCTTTGATCTCTTCAGTTGCCGACCGAAGCTTTAAGTCCGAGGCAGTCCCGCCAATATGGCTAAAACGTTTTGGCCCTTCAGTAAGTAAAAGAGCTATAGGCGCTTTTGTAGGGGGTATTATCGCGATGATCGGTGCTCGTTTAGCGGATGGGTGCCCGAGCGGCCATGGTTTAAGCGGAATGATGCAGTTATCAGTGAGCGGATTGGTGGCGGTGATCTTCTTCTTTCTAACAGGCATTGTCGCGAGCCGATTTATATATAAAGGAGGCCGGTCATGAACGAGCAGATGGTTGGTCTTATAACAGGCGTAATCTTTGGTTTCTTATTGCAAAAAGGACGTGTGCTGCGCTTCGAAAAGCAAATCGGCGCGTTGCTGCTTAAAGATATGACAATCCTTAAGTTCATGCTTTCGGCGATCATTGTCGGAATGGCGGGGATTTATTTGCTTAATGATCTTGGGGTTATTGAGCTTAAGCATAAAACAATGAATTTAGGGGCAACGGTAATCGGGGGGATGCTTTTTGGGTTAGGTTGGTCGGTCATGGGATTCTGTCCCGGCACTTCTGTCGGCGCGGTCGCGGAAGGACGTTGGCATGCGATATGGGCAATTATGGGGATGATCGCGGGAGCCGGCGTATTCGCGGAGTTATTCCCTTTCTTTAAGCAGACAGTGCTTACCTGGAAGGACTGGGGAAAAATATCCCTGGCAGACGGGTTAGGCGTGAATCATTGGATTGTTATTATCGTGTTGAGCATGATCTTTATAGCGTGCTTTAGTTTGTTTGAAAAGAAAAAGATTTAGATGGAGTTAAAATATTAGAGGATACTATGATAAAAATGTCAAAGGAATATAAGGTTTTCGATAAGGACGCCGATGATGCAATCGGTAAACTTATTAAGCTTTGTTCTTGCGCAGGCACGGAATCTCTGATGCGGGAGATACTTACCACCTGTGTTAAGCTGGGAATGGAGTCTCATGATATCGGCGACCTCAAGCTGATAAATAATTGCCTGAAAGAATTACGTTATTCCTTCAAGATATTCGCTCCCTATAGAAACGTTAAAAAAGCGATCATCTTCGGTTCTGCGAGGTCGGGGAAGGATTCGGCAGAATATAAAATGTCAGAAGAGTTCGCGGGAAAGATCACTAAAAAAGGCTATATGGTGGTAACCGGCGGCGGGCCCGGGGTCATGGAGGCGGGTAATAAAGGGGCCGGCGCGGGAAAGGATTTCGCCTTGAATATCCGCCTTCCTTTTGAGCAAAAGCCGAATCCTTATCTTGACGAAAAAGAACGGTTGATCAACTATAAATATTTCTTCACCCGCAAGCTTATCTTTATCAAAGAAACCGATGCCACAACGCTTTTTCCCGGAGGCTTCGGCACCAATGATGAAGGCTTTGAAGCGCTCACTCTGATCCAAACCGGTAAATCACGCCCCCGCCCGGTGGTTCTCATGGAGCCTGAGGGCTCTACCTATTGGGCAAGCTGGATCAGTTTTGTAAAAGAGCAATTAATCAAGAACGGTTATATTAATAAACATGACCTTAATCTTTTCAAGGTAGCCCGTAGCGCCGATGAGGCGGTTAAGTATATAGAGAACTTTTATAGAGTATATCATTCTTTGCGTTATGTGTCCGGCCTTACGGTGTTACGATTGAACAGGCCGCTTTCCGGGGAGGCCTTAAGGGCGATCAACCTCGAATTCAAGGATATCTTGAGCGAGGGTGAGATCACAGCAGCTTCTGCTTTGAAAGAAGAGCTTGAAAAGTCAGAGTACCCTGATCTTCCCCGACTGGTGATGAAGTTTAACCTGCGCGATTACGGGCGGCTTTTTGAGTTGATCCGCGCCATTAATGAAGACCGTAACTTAAAACAGTAATAGTTTAAGCCCGCGGAAATTATCCGGAAAAAAGATTGACGGTCCGCGGGTTTTTATGTTAAACTCATATTGAGTGAGTGCTCACTCAATAGGGGGTGCTATGCAGGAAGCTGTAATGATCGATACGCGCAAGAGGATCATCGAAGCCGCGATCACCATCGCGGCGCGATCGGGGTTTACTCAAGCGACGACCAGGGAAATTGCCCGGGAAGCGGATTGTTCCGAGGGGATCATCTATCATTATTTTTCCGGTAAGCATGAACTTTTTCTGGCGGTTATTAAGGAAAACGCCGAAGAGTTCCTGGGCCGGTTAAAGAGTGAGATCAATGAAGCGAAGTCTGCCGGGGATAAGCTTGAAAGGCTGATAGATTTCCATTTCCGGTATTTCACGGGTAAGGTCCATATTTTTCAGATCCTGTTCGGTAAGTCAGGGGACGCGATAGTCCCTTTTCCTTACGTGCTTAAAACTATCATTTTGCCTTACCAGCGGATCATTGAGCATATTGTCATTCAAGGCATCCATTCGGCAGAGTTCCAATCGGTAAGTTCGAATATTATAGCTTCGAGCCTTCTGGGGATGATGCAATTCAATATCATCAAACTGCATTTCGGAGTGAAAGATAACACGGCGGATGAAATAAGGGATACAGTGAAAGAAATTATTTTTAAATCGATCATGAGGACAAGATCTTAACGCCATGAAAAAAACCAATAGTTTATTCGTTATCTTTTTAGTTTGCATTTGCGGTATTTCCTGTTGTTTTGCCGCGGGGGAAGAAATGTCAACCGTGTATAACCTTTCCCTGGAGGAGGCAATAAGGGCCGCTTTTAAGAATAATTTGGATATTCAGATGGAAGAGCAGGAAATCAGCGCGGCGCAAGCAGCTCTCCTGGGGGCGCGAAGCGAATTCCTGCCAAAATTAAGCGCGAATGCCGGCTATGAACATGTTGACAGCGTTTTGAGCCTGCCTCAAACGCAAAACACAAAAAAAGACCCGGGTATTCATTCAGGGTACCGTAATGATAATAAAGTGGGGCTGGAATTGGAGCAGGCTATATACAACGGAGGAGCCAATACCGTTAATCTTCAGCAAAAACAGGTTAAATTGAGAATTCAGAAGGAAACCCTGCGCGCGCGTAAACTTGATGCTGAATTTGAAGTAAAAAGGCTTTATTACGGGCTGCTTTTGGCTCATGAAACCCTCAGGATCGCGCAAAATCTTCTTGATCAGGCCAGGTCTCATTTTGAAAATGTGAAGAATAAATATGAGCAGGGCAGCGCTTCCCGTTTTGACCGTTTACAGTCCAGCGTGCAGGTTTCAAGGCTGGGTCCGGAGCTCATCAAGGCAAAGAATGCCGTAGATCTGATCGAGGCGGAATTAAAAAGATTCCTCGGCCTTAAAATGCAGGATCCGATCAGGTTAAAAGACCGGTTTATATATAGCCCGATAGAAATTAAAGAAAGCGAATTCTTGAAGCTCGCATACCTGGAGCAACCTGAAATGACGCTCATGGCTCTGGGCGTCGATATAAATAAATGGTCGATAGAAATGGCTAAGGCAGGCAGTAAGCCGCAGATAAATCTTCAACTTGGGTCCCAGTACAGGTCCAACGATACCGGGGACATGATTAACAGCCGGCATAGTAATTGGCAGGCGGGGGTCAGCGTGCGTATCCCTATTTTCGACGGGTTTTCAACGAAGGCAAAAGTCGACGAGGCTAAGGCGCGTTACGCGCAGGCAAAATTACAAAAAGAGGATCTGGGGGATAAGGTCGCGGTGGATATCAGGAAGGCCTGTCTTGAGCTGCAAAAAGCGCGGTCTGTTATTGATTCGCAAAAAGACGGCATAGAGGAAGCCAGGGAAGCTTTGAAGATCGCCGGAGTCAGATATGATAACGGCGAGGGGACTAACCTGGATGTTATGGACGCGCAGGTTTCATTAAGCCAGGTTGAGAAAAACTTGTCGGAAGGCATTTACGATTATCTCATGGCGGAGATTTATTTGGACCGGACCATGGGGCAAAGTTTCATAAGGGAGGCCCGTAATGAAAAAACCAATTAGGATTATTATACCTGTTGTAGCGATAGCTTTGATCGCGAGTGTCTCGGTATGGTACGCAGGGAGGGGAAAAGATTTAAATCATAAAACACTCGATGTTTCCGGGAATATTGAAACAACTGGCGTTCGCCTTGCCTTTAGGGCCCCAGGCAAGATCAGGGAGCTCTTAACCGATGAAGGTGAAATGGTCAAGGCGGGCGCGGCGGTCGCAAGGCTTGAGATCGATGAACTTGAGAAAATCAGAAATGAGGCGGAAGCGTCTTTGAGGTCCGCTGAATTTATTTATGAAAGGGCTAAAGACGATTATGGCAGGTCGGAAAATCTTTTTCAGGCAGGCGCGATCTCCGCTCAAAAGCGGGATGCCGCTAAAACGAATGCCGATAGCGCGCAAGCAAATCTTGATGCCCTGCGCGCAACGCTGGAGCTGGCGGTTACGCGGCTTGGCTTCGCGGAATTAACTTCGCCCATTGACGGCTTTATCCTTACCAAAAGCGCAGAAGCGGGAGAAGTTGTCCCGGAGGGAGCGACTATTTTTACGGTTGCTGACCTGAAAAATATCTGGCTTACCGCGTATGTTAATGAAACGGACCTGGGGAAAGTTAAATTGAATCAGGATGCCGGTATCAGGACCGATACCTATCCGGGTAAAACCTACAAAGGCCGGATCTCATTTATTTCGCAGGAAGCAGAATTCACGCCTAAACAGATCCAGACCAAAGAGGAACGGGTAAAACTGGTGTATAGGATCAAGATCGCGGTTGACAACGCGGATCTTGAACTTAAGCCGGGCATGCCGGCAGACGCTTTTATAACGGCACAATAGTATGTCAATTATAAAGACGATCAGTTTACGCAGAGACTTTGGTAAGACTCGCGCGGTTGACGATCTCGATCTCGATGTCGCGGAGGGCGAGATCTTCGGCCTGGTGGGCCCTGACGGCGCCGGTAAAAGCACTGTCATGCGGCTCTTGACGGGGATACTTGAGCCTTCTTCCGGTGAAGCGTGGGTCGCGGGGTGCCATATCGTAAAGGATTCCGAGAAGCTTAAAGAAATGATCGCGTATATGCCGCAGCGTTTTGGGCTGTATGAAGACCTTACGGTCATGGAGAACATTAATTTTTATGCCGATGTTTATATGACGCCTTTAAGCCAGCGGCCCGCGCGAATAAAACGGCTGTTGGATTTTACGCGTCTGCTTCCTTTCCAAAACAGGCTCGCCGGTAACCTGTCCGGGGGGATGAAGCAAAAGTTAGGCCTTGCCTGCGCGCTTATCCATACGCCTAAGATCCTTTTCCTCGATGAGCCGACAAACGGGGTAGACCCGGTATCCCGCAGGGACTTTTGGAACATCCTCTACGAACTGTTAAAAGAGAAAGTAACGATATTCTTTTCGACCGCTTATCTGGATGAAGCGGAACGGTGTAAGCGCATAGGCCTTATGCATAAAGGGAAGCTGCTTCGCTGCGAATCCCCGTACGCGATCAAAAAAGAATTTTCCGCGCAAACCCTTGAAGGGGCGTTTATTTCAACCATAAATAAATATGACCATCAATGACCAAAACGCGGTTGAAGTCGAAGCTATCGAGAAAAAGTACGGTAGTTTTGTCGCTGTCAATAAGATCAGCTTCTCGGTAAGAAGAGGAGAAATATTCGGATTTCTCGGGCCTAACGGCGCGGGAAAATCTACCACTATCAGAATGCTCTGCGGCATAATCTCTCCGACCTCCGGGGAGGGGCATGTCGGTGGATACGACATTATTCGCCAGCAGGATTTTATCAAGCAGACGATCGGGTATATGTCGCAAAAATTTTCTCTCTACAACGACCTTACGGTTGAAGAGAATATAAATTTTTATTCCGGTATTTACCGGATACCCAAAGCTAAAAGGCAAGAGCGCAAGGATTGGGTATTAAAAATGGCCGGGTTGGATGAGCTTCGTATTCACCTTACGCAAACATTGTCCGGAGGCTGGAAGCAGCGGCTTGCTTTGGGCTGCGCGATCATCCATGAGCCGCGGATCTTGTTTTTAGATGAGCCTACTTCGGGAACTGACCCGATCTCCCGGAAACGGTTCTGGGACCTTATTAAAACGATGGCGAAAAACGGCGTTACGGTGTTTGTAACCACGCACTATATGGACGAAGCTGAGAATTGCGACCGCATCGCCCTTATTTATAAAGGCGATATTATTGCCGCAGGCACTCCGGTGGAATTAAAAACAAATTTTATGAGGGAGGAAGTTTTACAGGTCCTGGTAGCTCAACCTGAAACGTGGCTGGATAAGCTTAAAGGCGTCGCGCAAATAAAAGATACCGCGCTTTTTGGTTCGGTGATCCACGCCATCAGCGCGGATGCGGAAGGTTCCATAATCGCAGTTAAAGAATTATTCCGGAGATCAAAGATCAAAGAGTACGCGCTTAAGAAGATACCGCCGACACTGGAAGACGTATTTGTTTCGCTGATTGAAACCCACGATAGAGGAAATGGCTTTCATGAATCCCCAAAGAATTAAAGCTTTGATCAGGAAAGAATTCATCCAGGTTTTTCGTGATTACCGGAGCTTGTGGATGGCTATAGCTATACCGGTCATGATGCTTGTTTTATTCGGATACGCCCTTACCCTGGACGTCGACAACGTTCCCTTGATGATCCGTGACCAGGACCATAGTTCGGTTTCCCGGGATCTTATCCTGAATTTTAAAAATTCGCGTTATTTTAAAATAGTAGCTTACGCTGATACATATGGCCAGATCGATGAGCAGATCAACAGGAATAATGCCCTTATGGCCCTGGTCATCCCAAAGGATTTTTCGCATTCACTCGGGGCCGGACAGAGAGCGCCGGTGCAATTGATCGTCGATGGAAGCGATTCTAATACCGCTTCCATCGGTTTAGGCTATGTTGAGGGGGTAGTCGGCGCGTTTAACAGGACACTTGCCGGCGACGCGTTGAGCCGTAAGGGCGCCCGTTATACTGATGCGGTTGAATTGCGCCCCCGGGTTTGGTTCAACGAAACGCTGCTGAGCAAGAATTTCATAATTCCGGGGCTCATAGGGGTGATCATGATGATCGTCTGCGCGCTCCTTACCTCATTGACCGTGGCAAGAGAATGGGAGAGGGGCACTATGGAGCAGCTTATCTCCACTCCGGTTAAATCAGAAGAACTCCTCGTCGGAAAATTTATCCCTTATTTTGTGATCGGCGTGGTTGATATCCTGATCGCGGTGACTATGGGGCAATTTGTTTTTCATGTGCCTTTTCGCGGCAATATCGCGGAGTTTTTTGTTTTATCCGCGATTTTCCTGACTGGAATATCGTGCTGGGGGATCTTTATTTCAGTAGTAACTAAAAATCAGTTTATGGCAAGCCAGATCTCCTTTATTACTACTTTCCTTCCGGCATTTTTGCTTTCCGGTTTCGCGTTCCCTATTATCAATATGCCAAAGCCGATAGAGTTGCTCACGTATATTATCCCCGCCCGGCATTTTGTTACCATATTGAAGGGTATATACCTAAAAGGAGCGGGGTTCGATGTTCTATGGCCCCAGGCTTTATTTTTACTGATCTTTGCTTTGGCGATGATCGTCTTGACAAATGCTAAATTTAAGAAAAGAGTAGCATAAATGTGGGAACGCATAAAGACCATAATCATTAAAGAGTTCGTTCAAGCCCTGCGCGACCCCAAAATGCGGATGGTGATGTTCGTGACCCCGGTCATCCAGTTGGTCATTATGAGCTTCGCGGTTTCAACCGATGTTAAGAAAATCCCGACTGCTGTTTACGATCTCGACAATACCAAAGAAAGCCGCGAATTGATCGATAGTTTTACTTCTACTAAATACTTTTTGCCGAAGTTTTATATATCAAAAGATGCCGAGCAAAATGATCTTGTGGATAAAACCCTGGTCAGTACCGTAATTCGCATTAACCGCGGTTTTTCCCGGGATTTACATTCCGCGCGGACCGCGTATGTGCAGCTTATTGTCGATGGGACTGATTCAAATACCGCAATGAGCATTTTACGCTACGCGACCCAAATAGTCGGACGGTATTCATCTACGATCGAAGGCTCGAGGTTGCAGGTACAGTTAAATGGCGCCCGCGATATCCCTCGCGTAGAACTGCAAAGCCGCAGCTGGTTCAATGAAAACTTAGAGTCGCGCAATTATTATATCCCGGGGGTCATAGGCATGATCGTCATGCTGGTCACGCTGCTTTTGACGGCAATGGCAATTGTTAAAGAAAAGGAGATAGGTACTATTGAACAGTTAATAGTGAGTCCTATCCGGCCTTTCGAACTTATTCTGGGGAAACTCATTCCTTTTGCCATTGTGGGCATTATCGATATCTTTATTATTACCGCTGTAGCCATCTTCTTGCTTAAGGTCCCTGTCCGCGGGAGTTTTCTGTTGCTGCTTGCCGGTTCCTGCCTTTTTATGATAAATACGTTAGGGCTGGGGCTGCTTATTTCCGCGCGGGCTAATACTCAGCAAGAAGCGCTTATGTCCATGTTCATGGTGGCACAGCCGATGACGCTGTTGTCCGGATTCATCTTCCCGATCGCTCATATGCCTCAAATAGTGCGTATTGCTACGTTAGTTAATCCGCTGAGATATTATTTGGTTATTATCAGGGGGATATTCTTAAAAGGCAGCGGTTTTGATGTGCTTTGGCCCCACATGCTGGCGCTTTTGATGATCGGGATATCGATTGTTACGTTGAGTTCATGGGGATTTCGTAAAAGAACAGGTTAAAAAAGTGGCTATTGAATGACCGGGGGTAATCCCGGGAACATGCGTGAGGGCGCGGGTACGACGAGCGGGGCATAGGGGGTAAGAAGGTTGGATACAATTAAGGATATATTCCGGAAGATACGGAGTTTGCCGTCAAGGGTAGAGGCGTTGTGGTTTCTTATTCTGCTTGCGGCGGCTATAGCGCTGCGTTTATATCAGCTCGGTAAGTACGATCTTTGGTATGATGAAGTTATTACCTTCGGATGGAGCTATCAAAATCTTGTTGCCATGGCAGGCTGGGCAGCGGAGTCCATCCCGGAGTTTATGGCGCGCTCTTTCGCGGCCGACCGGCACTCGCCGCTGTATTACCTTCTGATCTTTCCCTGGACTTTTCTTTTCGGTGATAGCGCGTATGCTTTACGCGTCCTTTCGGTGATACTCAATGTGGCTGCCGGCGCGCTGATGTATAAATTTACCCGGCTCTTCCTGGACCGGAGGGTAAGCCTGGCGGCAATGGCGTTATTCCTGTTGAGCCCGATGCAGGTCTGGTACGCGCAGGAAGCGCGCGGGTACGCCTTGAGCACGCTCTTAAGCCTGCTCTGGGCGTATTATTATGTCCGGGCACTGCGTACCCGCAGAAATGTTCATTGGATTGTTTGCACGTTATCAGGGATCGCCGCGTTTTACACGAATTATATGTTCATATTCCTGATCGCGGCTTCAGTAGTATCGCTGTGGAGTAAGCAGGGCCGAACGGCTGCCGGGGCCTGGGTAGTATCGACTTTCTGCATAGCTGTTCCCGCGTTTTTGATGGCCGTTGTTGTGGGGCGGGATATATCCTCGGCACTACACTGTTTTTGGTGGATCAACCTTCCTGCGCCGCAGGCGCCGTTGATCACCTTGACCAACGTTATCATTGGATATAATAATTCACCACAGCGCTATCTTGTTTATGGGGCGGCGGTTATCGCCCTGGCGCTCTACGGGATGTTTGCGCTGAGAAGCGACCGGAAAGCCTTGGCGCTGTTGAGCGCTTTTCTTATTGTTCCGGTCGCCGCCGCGTATGCCGTATCGTATTGCCTGGTCCCCGTCTACCTTGACCGCGCATTGATGCCGGTAGCCTTTTCGTTGTATATATTCGTCGCGCTGGCATTGACGCAGGCCAATTCCCGTGTTCTGCGGATCACTTTAATGGCGGCGGCCGCGATGATGCTGGTGAGCTCCTTAGCCGATCATTACGCCGGTACTATGCCCACGTCACAGAAATATTTTCAGTATCACCTGGGAACGCGCAGCAAAAGGAATTATGCCCCGGCGATCGAATATATTAAGAATAATTTTCAGGACGGCGATATTGTTGCCGCTACCTGCGAGGAATCCGAGGTGCTTCTTAAAAGATATTTCCCCTCCCCACCCCCGGCGGAAGGGAATTTCCGCCGGTATCTGCTCTTTGTTCCCCGTTATAGCAGGGTGATCATCTGGTTGTTGAAGCAGCGGGAGATTGTTTGTCCTTTTGAAGAAAGCGATACTTCGCTTTATATCGTAAAATCAAAGCCCGGAGCAACGGTTCAGGCCCTGGGCATTGAGCCGGGAGAGTGGAAAAGGATATGGCTGGCATCCTCTATCGTTGATGAGGGGTGGAAGCCTAAAGAAAACGCGGTACAGGTGCGCGCGCGGCTCGCGGATATGTTTACCAGGATAGACGCCCGTAAGGCCGGAGGCCTTGAAGTTGAATTGTTCCAATGCCGTTAAGGCTTACCTCTCGCGACAGCGCTCAACAAGACGCTTTCCTCGGATTTTTGTCTTGTTGTCCAGTATGATAGATGATAAGATAATCCTGTTAATGATCGTATCTGTGGGGTACGGTATAAATTTCCGTCTCCACAACTCAAATTGGGAAATACTGATTGCCGGCCGGCATAATAAAAATGAGGAAAGCGACCATTGTAACAGTAACGTGCGATCGGGACGGTAGTTTGGAGCGGTTTCTCGAAAGCCTCGTGCATTGCCGACGCTTCAGGGAAATTGCCGTACTCATCCTCCTGAACGGAGAGAGCCCCTCGACTGAAAGTATCCTCACCCGCTACCACGCGCGATACGAAAACATTGAATTCCTGAAGGCAAAAAAAGCGAGAAAAGGCCAGGCGCGTAATATCCTGCTGAGGCATGTGCGGACGGAATTGGTTTATTTTCTGGATGACGACGTGATTGTTTCCGGCGACACATGCTCGGTGATGCTGGAAAGTATGGAGAATTATCCTGGGGCGGATATAATCGGCGGGCCGAATCTGACCCCGCCGGGAAGTAACCTGTTCCAGGTCGCCCAGGGCGCGGTGCTGGGTTCATTTTTCGGGACGTTATGGATGAGCCGGCGGTATACTCGCTGCGGGGAACCGTCTGCTGCCGATGAACGGATGCTTATCCTTTGCAACCTCGCGTTCCGGATGCGGGTTTTCGAGAAAAGCAACATCTGCTTCAACGATTCGATCATTTGCGCCGAAGAAAACTTATTGCTTCAGGAATTAATGTGCGCTGGTTATAGGGCGGTATATATTCCGGGATTGGCCGTTTATCATGAAAGGCGCAAGAATTACACCGAATTCTGCCGGCAGATCTTTACCTACGGCAGGGGAAGATGCCAGGCTGCAAAATGCCGTTTCCGCGTGGATAATCTGCTTTATTGCATCCCGGCGATGTTCCTGGTTTATCTTGGCGCGCTCCTGGTAGGGCACTGGCCGGGGTATTTGTTGCCGGGATACGCTTATCTGACGGTTTGTCTCTTTAATGCAGCGAAAAAAGCGATTGAAACGCAACATCGCTCCTTGTTCTGGGTATTTCTTGTGCTTTTTCCTACGATACATCTAGCCTACGGCGCCGGGTTCTTATTCGAGGCGCTGCGGTGGAAAAGCGTGTTGGCATCGTGTCAATCTTCCGACTTCGGCCGAAAGAGGGACTACGCGCAAGAAGCGCTGTGACGTATTCGAAAAAAGTAAATGGGTGGTCATGATATCTGATAAACGTAAAAGAACGGCGTTGCTCTTTTTGGCCTGCGGGGTGGTTATCTCCGGCTTATTATTTTGGCGCTATCGCGCTACCCCGGGAGAAAAACCGAATATCGTTTTGATCACCCTCGATGCGCTTCGGCCGGACCATCTGGGCTGTTACGGTTATTCCCGGAATACATCCCCGAATATCGACCTTCTGGCGAGAGAAGGAGTGGTGTTTGAGCCGGTGATCGCGCAGGGGCCGGATACGCTGAGTTCAGTCCCGTCGTTCTTGACCTCCCGTTACCCGTTTGTGCATCGCCGGGTCGTAGGCCGCACGCACGTCTTGTATTTCGATCCGGATATCATATCTTTTCCGCGCGTGCTGAGGCATAACGGATATCATACCGCGTTTATCAATAATCATCCCTACAGCATAAGAAGAATGAAAGGGATCACCCGGGGTTTTGATTCGTATATGGAGCTCGAAGACCTTTATCCGGCGAGAGCGACTGACAGGGCGCTTGAATGGATCGATGACCATAAAAATGAAAGTTTTTTCCTCTGGCTGTATTACATGGCCCCCCACGGGCCGTATCATCCATCATTGCCCTATAGCGATGAATTTTACCGCGAGGGGCTGTTCAAAACCGGTGAGCGCAGGCCGATCATCGATCTCGGCTTGCCGGGGGAGTCGGGAAATTTTGGCGGTATTCCGACATATGTCGTGGAAAACAACATTGACGACGTGGATTACTATCGCGCAAAATATGACGGAAAGATCCGCGTGGCTGATGATCAGGTGGGGCGACTGGTCGCTGAGCTCAAGCGGCTGGGCCTGTACCGTAAGACGATCGTTATAATCATGTCCGACCATGGAGAAGGATTGGGGGAGCATGAAGATTATTTTGTGCACGGGCTCACGCTTTATGATACCGCGCTTAAGGTCCCGATGATCATCCGGGACCCTCGCCGTTTAAAGAATCATCCGCCTGCGGACCGTCAGCTGCGATTGCTTGACCTGATGCCGACGATAATGGAGATGGCCGGCATACGCGGTTATTCCCGGCAGATGGAAGGAAAAAGTATGTGGGAGAGCGTTCCGGAAGAAAGCGTCCGCAGTTATTCCTACGCCTTCAGTAATGTGGAGGACGGCCTTTTGAGCGTGCGTACTCGGGAATGGAAATTGATCCATGTTGGCCGGGAAGCGATAAACGCAAGCCAGGGGTTCCGTTCTAAGGTGGGGGATTATTACAAAAATGATTATGAATTGTATGATCTGATCAAAGACCCCGGGGAGGCTCATAACCTGCTCAATGATCCCGTATTGGCCGCGCCACAGCAGGCGATCTTCCTGGAGCTTAAAAAAGTATTGGACGGGTTTGAGCGGGACAAAAGATCTTACCGGCGCCTACCCTCATCATCCGCAGCTGCGCCGGACTTGAGCCGTGAAATGAAAGAAAGATTGAAAAGTATCGGATACGCGCAATAGAAGAGGTGGAAATGATATCAGGATTGGGTGCCGCAAGAAGCGCGTGGCGGGTCATTCGGAACTGCCTGCGTGGCGGCAGGTTCCGGAGGGCGCGTCTCCTGCGGGATATCACCTTAAAGGCGGTTTCTTTTGTCCAGACGACCTACGATATTCCCTATTCCGATTATGCCGGGGAGAACGCTCTTTATCTGGAAGAGATAACCGGGGAATTGAATAAACTATTACGGGCGCGCAACGATTTTGATATTGAGCTCTATACGCGCGAATTCGAGCGTCTTTACGCTGATTTTTGCGGGGTATCCGAGGCGGTCGGGCTTGCTTCCGGCACCGCGGCGCTGGCTTACAGCTTACTGGGCCTGGGTATCGGCCCGGGTGATGAAGTGATCACCACCCCGCACACCTATATTGCCACGGTGCTGGCGATCATGGATGCCGGCGCGGTCCCCGTTTTTGTGGACACGGGCGATGATTTTAGTATCGATCCGGACAAGATCGAAGAAAAGATCAATCCGCGCACAAAAGCGCTCCTGCCGGTACACGCCTATGGCAGGCCGTGCGCGCTCGAAGCGATCGTCGCGCTTGCCCGGAAATACCGTTTAGCGCTGGTCGAAGATGCCTGCCAGGCGCAGGGCGCGGCAATAAACGGCGCCAAGGTCGGTTCATTCGGCAACGCCGGGTGTTTTAGCTTTCATCCGTCAAAATTTATCAGCGGCTTAGGTGACGGCGGTATGTTGGTAACATCCGACCCGCTGCTTGCTCAAAAAGCCAGAGAAATGCGGCAGCCGGTCCACAATAGCTCCGGGATCTTGAAAAGCCATCGCTCTCCATGCTGCCTGGACCCGGCGCATATCCCGTTCTTAAAAGTAAAGCTGCTTCATTTTCGCGAGATCGTCGCCAAGCGCAGGACGATCGCGCAATGCTATGATTCGTTGTTAGAAGGTATTTCTCAAATCACAGTTATTCAGACGGAGAAAACCCGGGAGCAGGTATATTGGAACTATGTGCTGCGGGTCCAAAGGCGGGATGAGCTCCTGGAGCATCTTTCGGGTAAGGGGATCCAGTCCAGGGTTTTTTGTAAGATACCGCTTCATTTGCGTAATGAATGCCGTCATCTTGGGTACCGGGAGGGAGATTTTCCGTCTTGCGAACAGGGGTGCGGAGAAATTATTTCGCTGCCGATCTCCCATACGCTACCGGAAAAAGACGCTGAAAGAGTCGCTCGTGAAATCAGGCACTATTATGCGCGCAGGACTTAAACGGAGTATGCCGTACGTAAGCATCGTGATCCCTACGTATAATCGCGCCGGGAGTTTGCGCGAATGCGTGGAGAGCGTGCTTCGGCTTGACTATCCGCAGGATGGGTTTGAGGTCATTATCGTGGATGACGCCTCCGATGATGCTACGGCCGCTGAGGTAGAAAGTCTGTTGCGCCGCTGCGGAAAGCGGCTTCAGGCCGTGCGTAACCCGGAGAATCGTGGAGTTGCCGCGGCGCGTAACCGGGGCAGGGAAATGGCCCGCGGTGATATCATCGTGTTCCTGGATGATGATTGCCGGCCGGAAGCTAACTGGCTCTCGATAATTATGGAGGTGTTTCGCAGCTATCCGCAGGCGGCAGCCGTCGGCGGCAGTGTCGTGAACGCGGGCGGCTCGGCGTTATCCCGGGCTTCATATATCATTGAGTTTTCTTCCTGGTTTCCCGCGGGCGCGGTGCGCAGGATAAAAAACATTCCGGGTTGCAACAGCGCGTATAGGGCGAAAGAAATAGAGGGCCATGGATTTCCGGAAGCATATAAGGGGCTGGGGTTTGAAGACAGTTTGTTTAATGACGAATTGGTCCGCGGGGGAAAAGTTATCATGTTCGCTCCTGCCGCCAGGGTCATCCATCATAAATGGAGCGGCGATCCCGGTTGGGCGTGTTTTGTTCGGGATCAGCGCAGGTACGCGTTGGGATTTCTCAAGGGAGGATATACCGTTTTTGGCTTGTGGGGGAAGCTCTTATTCCGTTTCAGTTTTTTAAACCTATTATGCCCGCGGCTTATTCCGGTTTTTTTCCGCTGCGCGCGGTCGCCGGCATATCTGCCCGGGTTTTTCCGGTATTTCGGCCAGATCGTCAGGGGCGAGTGGCTGGGGGGGAAAATTGTACATCAAAATCGCTTACAGGAATAACTGTATATGATGCTTACCGGCGCGCACATCTTATTGCGGACGCTCAAAAGCCGCGGAACAAAGCATATCTTCGGTATTGTGGGCAGGGAAGCCGAGGCCATCGCGTTTAACGAGGTTAAAGGCGTGGAGTTCATGCTCACGCGCGATGAGCGCTCGGCGGCATTCATGGCTGATATACAAGGAAGGTTGACCGGTAAAATCGGAGTCTGTTATTCGACGTTCGGACCGGGAGCAACTAATTTGGCAACCGGTATCGCATCGGCGTATTTAGACCGTGCCCCGATGCTGGCAATTTCCGCTCAGGTGGAATCGTTGTCGATCCATCCCTCCACGCATCAGTATGTGGATCAGGTTGCTTTGATGCGTCCGATCACGAAATACGCTAAAGAAGTAAGCTCTGTTTCCGAGCTGCAGCTTGAAATTCTCAGGGCCGCGACGATCGCTGAATCGGGGATCCCGGGCCCGTGTTTTTTAAGTATTCCCCTGGATATTTTCAGGGCAAAAACCGGGTTCCGGCCGTTGCCTGATGGTGGTATCGCTCTAGCAGGAAAAGACAGCCGCGTATATACCCGCCCCGCCGGCTTTTCCGGTATTAAGGATCTGTTGACGCTGATCAGGCAAAGCAAAGATCCGATCTGTATCGTAGGCAGCGCGGTGAGGAGCGCGGCAGAAGTAACGCAGCTGCAAAAGCTGTTGCGGCGTTTGCGGATACCGGTTGTTACCACTTATGGCGGAAAAGGAGTGATCCCCCCAGAATCACCGTATTATCTGGGGACCGTCAGTAAGTATCTGGATTGTTTTATCCCCGGGACATTAAAGAAAATATTCGAAGATACCGATTGTATCCTGCTTGCGGGTTTCGATATGGTTGAAGGGATAACCCCGGAATTATGGCGCTTCGGCCGCGAGAAAAAAGTGTGCGCGATCAATTCGATCGTGGAAGATAGCTTTGCCTTTATTCCCGTGGACGCGCATATCAGCATGGCGTATCGCACGTTCTCTGAGAGGTTGACCGGAAAATCCTGGGAGGCCCCGCGGGACCTGAAAATAACAGCAAAACTTAAAAAAGAGCTGTTGGAATACCGGGAAGATACTTTTGGGAAGCGTTCCGGCCTTACGCCATTTGCGATCGTCAATGTCCTTAATGAGGAACTTTCAGCGCAGGATATCCTGATATCCGATGTCGGTTTACACAAACAATACGTGTCGCTTTACTATGAAGCAAAAAAGCCGAAGTCTTTCTTTTGTTCGAACGGTTTGGGAAGCATGGGTTTTGGCCTGCCGGCAGCTCTTGGGGCGAAAAGGGCTTGTCCGGAAAGAAACGTCGTCGCGGTGTGCGGGGACGCGGGATTTCATTTGAGCAGCCCGGAATTGGAAACAAGCGTGCGAAACAAGCTGCCGGTGGTTTGTGTCGTTTTTTGCGACAATTCAGTCGGGCTTATCCGCCATTATCAAAAAAAGGGATTAGGGGGACATAATCCTGCGATCACTGATTTTGGGAAGGTTGATTTTGTGCGCTTGGCACAGGCCAATGGCGCTGTGGGGTGCCGGGTATCCGGCGAAGATGAATTTCGAAAGGCCTTGCGTAAGGCTTTGTCCGCGCAAGTAACAAATGTCCTTGAAGTGCCGTTGAATAGGGATACGTATGTGTGCTGAGCGTAACAAAAAGAGATTGCATGCTCCGCCGCGGCTGAGCCGCAGTTTTTCCGCGCGCCAGATCAGCGAAGCTATTGATAAGAACCGGCTTTTAAGTTTAAGCCTGAAATTACCGGTAGGCTGTAATTTGAAGTGCCGGTATTGTTACAGCCAAAGGAGCCGTAGCGCGCTGGGGTATGGGCGCTTTGCGCGGATTATGTCTCAAGCCGCGGAAATGGGGCTTCGTTCCCTGTCGATCATCGGGGAAGGAGAGCCCTTTATGTACAGGGATGACCGGACCGGCAAAGATATTTATGCGCTTATCCGGGATGCCAATTCCCTGGGGTTGAATGTGGTTGTGTTTACCAATAATACGCTGATCGATGAGCGCGCCGCTGAGGTGCTCTATGGCCTTGACGTGACGATCGTCTGTAAATTAAACAGTTTTGATCCGCGTATTCAGGATTCGCTTACCGGCGTAAAAGGATCTTCAGGGAAAATCTTGCGGGGGCTGCGCTGTCTTGAACAAGCGGGTTTTACCAAAAAGCCGTCCCGGCTGTCTATCCACACGGTGATCTGCCGGAGTAATTACGCTGAAATCCCGCAGATGTGGGGTGAGTTCCGGCGCAGAAATATCATTCCCTATTTCCAAGTACTTGTCCCGCCGCGGAATCAAAACGAGAGATATTTTAACGGCTTGAGGGTTTCTCCTGAAAAACTGCGTGATCTTTTTATCCGTCTGCGGTTTATCGACGAGGAATTCGGGTTTTCCTGGGACCCTGAGCATACCTATCCGATCGCCGCGCTCGGGTGTTCGGTTGTTAAGACCGGCTGTTGTGTCGGCAGCGACGGGAAAGTCCAGATGTGCGGCTATCTCGCGGAAACCCTTGGCGATGCCCGGCGCCGTAGCCTCAGTGAAATTATGTCTTCGGCAAAGGTGAGAAAGATCCGGGGCTATATATATAACGGAGCGCAGGGTAAGCATAGCCATTTTTACGGCTGCCGCGCGGTTGCGTTTAATACGACGGGGGACAGATTCGCCGATGACCCTTTTTTCCGGAAGAACAGCAATAAATTGTAGTGTGGAAAAGATTTCAGGAATATCAACCTTATGAACGGTCCGCGAGCCTCCATATCGATCATTATACCTACCTGCAACAGGCTGGCTGCGCTTAGGCAATGTTTGGGGTCTGTTTTGCGGCAACAGGCTGTAAGTGAAACCGTGGAGCATGAAATTATCATTGCCGTGGACCAGCGGGATACAGAAACAAAAGAATGGCTCACCCGAAAAAAGGAAGAAAGCCTTTTCGTTCAACATATTATCGCTTTGTCTCCGGGAGCCAATGCCGCGCGCAACGCGGGGATAGGGACGGCAAAGGGTAAAATACTGTGTTTCCTGGATGATGATTGCCTGTTGCCGGACGATCTTTGGCTGGTACGGGCCTATGCCGCTTTCCAACGGTTTAAAGACGCGATGGCTGTCGGCGGCGGGTATCTGCGAAAGAATAACGATGATTTGTACGCGGTATGCCGCAATGAATTGGATAATTTTTATCTTGAGCAAAATATCACCCAAGATAACCGGACAATCGCCCTTCTCGGCGGCGGGAGCGCGTACAGGAAAGAAACATTACAAAACTGCGGTTGTTTTGATGAAACTATCCGGTATGGCAGCGCGGAGACGGAGTTGAATGACCGGATCCTTCAACGCGGCGGGAAGCTGTATTTCCTGGCTGAACTTTCCACAGAGCACGTCCCTTCGAAAAGAAGCGTGTCCGCGTACCTCTACGGGTCGTGGCTTCAGGGGTTAGGCAAGGCTTACTCGGTCATTAAGAACGGAAAGGTCAAAGGTTCCCGGAATGGAACACGTTGTTGGTGGGTGGCGGTCCTCAAGCGGGTAAAGGCAGAAGGGGTCCGGCGTTTTTTAGCCGCGGGATTTTTAATCGCGATCGCGTTTTGGTATCGGTCAGGCTTATTGTGCGGGTTTGTTTTGCACAAACTGCGGCGCGCAAGCACGTATGCGAATTATAGCTGAGTATATCCGGCGATGAAAAGGAATGTTTTGGCGTATGGTTTTCTGTCCGCCGCGCTGTTCACCAGCGCTGCATGGGCGTTTTTGTCGGGGAGTCCCGCCGGGACGCATCATCGGCTGGATTTCTCTCTTCTTTCGGAACAAAACAACGGTAAGAGCTCTGTTCATGTTATTTTTTCTTCGGTGAGAAAACTTCCGGAAATAACCTCGATCGTTTTGGTCCCTCCTTCAGTAAGCGCGCCGGTAAAACTTACGGCAGGCGATTTTACTTCGGTTCCCGGGTTTAAAAACAGGTATCGTTCCCGGGGAACTCCGGGGCTCCCGATGGGCCCCGGGAAATATGAATTGGCCCTTAAGTACCGAAACGGCGAAGTACAGCGGGAAAGTATCTATTGGCAGTATCGCAGCATTGTTTTACCGGAGCGCCTTGATTTCAGGAATGGATATATTCTTTGGAAGAATGATGAAAGTGTGGTGAGTTACTCCCTGCAATTCTATGACTACCGCGGAAGGCCGGTATACCGGCAGATGTACTGTCCGGTGAGAGAGTCTGACGAGTGCGTCTTGTTCCTTGATCAACGCAGGTTTAAAGAAGGGCAAAAATATTTTGTAAGGCTCAGAGGCTTTGATACGATGTTGACGCAGTCGCGGGAAAAAAGCGAATATTATCTCGCGGCAAATTCCGCCCTGTCGGGAGAATATTCTTTTACGTTCACGGGGGGGGAGGCGGATATATTTTCGTGGCGTATCAAACCGGTAACCAGCTGCGACTTTCTTGAAGGCACTAAAAAAACAATGTTTTTTGACGCGGCGATAAATAATCCGGGCTCGGTCAGGTCGGTTTTTATAAAGGACGCGCGGGGCAGGCGTTGGGAGGCAGCCTTTAATACGATGCTTTCGGTATTCAGGGTGCAGCTCATGCAGGCGCTGTCGCCGGGTGAGTATACGCTGACGATACGGGATGCTTCTTTACGTGTTCAGGAAGAAAGGGTTTTCATCGGGGCAAGGCATGATATTTTGCCTGCGCAGGGGATCAGGTATGACGGACAGGAGCAACGCGTGGTATGGCAGCCGGTATCCGGAGCTTCAGAATACAGAGTTGACGTTTATCGTGAAAACAGCAGGGGGCTGCTTTTTCTGGCAGCCAGGCGTTCAACCCTCAGTTCCAGGATGGAGCTTGACGGAGTCGGGGCAGCAGGGGAAAGATTATGCGCGGAGATCTGGGCGTTTAACCGGACCGCGGCCGGCAAAGGCAATATTGTCGCCGTTGCGCAGTCAAAAAGGATCTATTTTACAAAATAATATGGGTTCGCGGAATAATTCCAGCAAAGACAAAAATGGCGGCGATACTTATCCGTCCGGGGTATTCTATATCCTGGGGATATTCATTCTGAGCAAGGTTCCTGTATTAAACGTTTTGCCGCACTGGGATGAGCTTGCCTATGTCGGTGCTGCCGCGCAGTCTTTTCCGGAAAGAAAAACACTTTTTCATTTTATACTCAAAAGCATTGCCGGTATATTCGGTATGTCAATATCGTTTTTCCATTTGTTCAGTATGCTCTGCGCGGCGGCAACGTTGTTCTATACCTACAAACTCGCGGCACTTCTTTTTACCAGGGACACCGCTGTCTACGCGCTGGTATTACTCGCGTGCGCTCCTTTGTTTTACGCGCAAAGCGTTCTGGTGCTGCCCGAAATGCTCGTGACGTTGTTTATGGTTTTGACGGTTTACGCGCTCATGAGCGGCAATAAGGGGCTTTTTATCGCCGCATTGACAGCCGCAGCCGCTTCAAAGGAGAACGGAGTGTTGGGCGCTGTTATGATAGCCCTGGCATTGGCGCTCTTAGCGATGATCGACCGGCAGCAGCGTAAAAGATACTATGGGATCTTTTTTTCCTTTACCATGGTGATCATCGTTTTGCTTGTTTGCCTGAAGCCGTTATGGATAACGCAGGCGGTTTGGGAGTTCTATATCGGGCATGTCCGCCCGCTTTCAGGAATGGACCTGCGGGTATTGACGCGTACGGCTGGAATGTTCATTGCGGACAGCCCGTTGGCGCAGGTAACGATGGTTTTTTTGCTCATGAGGTCCATCCGTTCGCCGCGAAAGCCGTTGGAGGACAATCCTCTTCGTTTTCTCCTGCTGAGCGCGACGTTTCTCGCGGGATCGTTCTTATTCTATAGCATATACGAGATCAATATACCCCGTTACTGGCTGCCGCTGTATCCCTTCTTGGCTATTACCGCCTCGGTCATGCTCATAGAAGGCGTTCCCCGGCACGGCGGACGCGTGCTGGCGGCCGGCGCGGTCGTTTTCCTGCTGGTATCTTGCTTTTTCCCGTTGAAAGAGCAAGAACCATTCGGCAGCGGTGCCCGCCTGGAACGGAATATGTCCTATGTAGCTTGCGTGAATGTCCACGCCGCGGCAGCGCGGTTTGTCGAGCGGAATTATCCGCGCGCGATCATCGCGGCGTCCTGGCCGTTAACCTCGGCCTTACGTTATCCGGAACTGGGGTATGTGAAAAAGCCGCTTATCGTGCGGGAACTCTTTGATAAGCCCTCACTTGACGCGGTGAATGCGTGGTTTCGGGTCAATAATGACGATCTGGATATAATCGTTTATTCGCCTCAGTCGGATAATTCCCGGGACCTGAAGCGATATATCGATAAATACGGCTGGAAACCGCTTAAAGGATTCAAACAGGGATATTCAACGGCATGTGTTTACGGGAAAGAATGATCATAACAATACTGTTATTGATCGCATGGGGAGTTTAAGTAATGATATGGGGAATTTGAAGCATTGTTATTCCTGCTATTATACGCTGTGGGTGTCTCCCGTTGATGAGCGGCGGGTGATGGTTTCGACCTGCTGCAAGAATGCTTTTCTGACGAAGAACCGCAGGATCGTATCTGCCGGGATCTGCGCGTCGTGGAACGCCCGGGAATTTCAGGTCCAGAGGGCATTGACGCGTAAGGGCGATTGGAGTTATTGCTGGAAAGCGGGAGATTGTTTTTTTAATCCTTTTTTCCAGGAAAAAGAATTTATCGGCGATAATCCCGATGTGGGCAAGGCCATCCTTACCGGTGGAACAAAGCTGGGTTATTTTGCCAAAAAAGTTTACATTATCCCGTCTCTGGCTTGCAATAATAATTGTTTTTTCTGCTATAATGGGAAAGAAGGCCATAGAGGCAGCTGTTATCAGCTCTCCGAAGGCATCCTCAAAGAACTGAGGGAAGAAGTCGTTCCGTCAGCGCAGGAAATAGTTGTTTCCGGAGGCGAGCCTTTTTTCTCCGCGTGCGCGCAGAAGCTTATCCGCTGGATGATAACGGATTTCCCGGAAAAAAAGCTCACCATACTTACCAATGGTACGCTTTTGCAGGCATTTGGCATTGAGAAGGTCCTCCGTCCGAATATATTCCCGGTGATCTCTCTCTACGGGATGTGCCGGCAGACATATAAGAACACAACGGGGACCGGTTATTTTGACGCCGCCTGGGGGGCTATTACGCAACTTCTTGCCTGTGGCTGTGAGAATTTAAACTTGACGTTCATCGTTTCGAGAACTACGGCGGCAGAGGCGATGCAATTTTGCCAATTCATCGAATCGGAGGGGCGTTTGAAAGGCGTCGTAAGGAATAATTCCGCCGACGGCAATAAATTCAAAGGTTTGATGCGCTCACTTGAAACACGCTTTGCCCGTATTTCATCCCGTTTGAAATTCAGTTACTGCCGGGAAACCTTTTCTGATAAGTTGTTACAGAAGTTGTATGATCCGTATTATACCACGCGGTATTTTTACCCAACGCTTAAGGTTACCCAAAAGGGCCGATCAGAATGATAAAGGATTTCCAACTGGTGTCGCGGACAATCTTTCGGGGAAATACCGGCGAAACAAAGCCGTATCGCTGCCACCGCGGCTATTACCGGTTAGAGATCTCTCCCGCGGAGCAGGGCGCAGCCCAACTGAGCACGTGTTTCAGCAATGTGTTTATCCCGGGGAACCGGGTGGTCGTTAAAAAAGGGGTCAGGGAAGCCTGGAATGCAAAGCAGTTCCGGTTTCAGAGGACAATGATCTCCCGTGGTTCGTGGGATTTTTGCCGCGGGGCGAACTGTTGCCGTGACCCGTTTTTCCCTTTCACCGCCCATGATCCGGTTAAGCACGCTCTTAAGAACAAAGTGGTTCAGCTTGACTACGCGCCGCCGATGCTCGTGGTTGTTCCTTCTTTTACCTGTAACAATAATTGTTCTTTTTGCTATCAGTCCGGGATGCGCCGGCGCCGCCAATGCGCTCAGTTATCCGAGGAGCTGATGAAAGAGATAAAGGAGGATCTGGTACCCGCGGCCCGGGATATCATTGTTTCCGGAGGGGAACCGCTTTTTGCGCCGGTTACGCGGGAATTCATTGAATGGGTGATCGCTCATTACCCGGAGAAAAGGCTGCATATTCTTACTAACGGGATATTATTAGATACCTTCGGCCGGATCTCAAGCGGTATTGGCGTTACCGTTTCTCTCTACGGGATGAGCCGGCAAACATATCGTGCCGTTACGGGGGCGGATAATTTTGAACGGGTGATGCGTAATATCACGATGCTTCTGGGGCCAAAAGATAAGATCACGGAATTGATCTTTATCGTCTGCCGGGAAACGGCGGCTGAAACGGGGGCATTCTGCCGGTTCGTGGAAAAGCACGAGAATATCCGCGCGATCGTGCGCAATAACTGTTTTGAGGGAGGCAAGTACTGGAAGTTGATGCGCGCCGCGGAGCTTGCTTTTAGCGGGATAGCTTCCCGGATATATTTCGACTATCAAGACGAAGCGGTATTTCAAAGGGTTATGAGGAAGGCCTGCAATCCACGGAGCTGGTTTTGCGGTGCCCGCGCGGACTGTTGAAAGACGTAAAATATGGAGACATTGAAACGGATTAAAAATTGCCTGCTCGCATATCTTGGCCGGTTGGAAATTACCTCGGTTACTCTTGCGTTGACCACTGCGTGTAATTTGAAGTGCCGCATGTGCGATATATGGGAAAGAAACGGCGAATGTAGTGATGAGCTATCAAGTGATGCCGTTACGCGGGTACTCAAGCATCCCTCACTCGAAAAAACGCGACACATCACCTTTACCGGCGGCGAGCCTTTTTTGCGAAAGGACCTGAGCTCGCTCTATTCTCATGCCCGGTCATTGTTTCCTAAATCGACGCTGCTCATATCTTCAAACGGCACGCTTACCGGCGAGATAGGTGACTTTTTAACGGGGATAAAGATCGACCGGCGTCTGGTCCTGGAATTAAGCATTCACGGGCTGCAATCGCATGACCGCTTGACGCGGACCCCGGGCGCGTTGCGACAAACGCAACATTCGATCGCTCTGATACAACAAAAATTCCCTTGGGCCGGTTTACAGGCGAAGTTTGTCATTACTCCCTGGAACTACGATGATATTGAACGCGCTGCCGCCTATTTCCGGCAAAAGCGTATGCGTTTTGTTTTTAAAATAGTTGAAAATAATAAGTCATATACCAATGCACTGCATTTTGAAGAAAATTCAAAGAACGGTACTTTTGTTTTCAGCCCTGAGCAGAAGCGCGCGATACGGCAAGCGCTGCGCAGCGTCAGGCGCAATCCCCTGGGGAACGGCTTGGTGACGCAAAGATTGATCCGTTACCTGGAAACGGGGCGCGTGGATGGCCGTTGCTTTGTTCCTGCGCGTTCGTTATTTGTGAACGCGGACGGCGAAGCCTATCGCTGCCGTAATTTTCCGCCGGCAGGCGATGTTCATAAGGATGATCTTGACGCGGGGAGTTTCCCGGGGACTGGTTTCCGGCGGCAGGGCCGCTGCGATGAAAAGATTTGTGCGTCGTGTGTTTCTTTGCTTCGATTGCTGGATTAGGGATACTATGAATTTTGGTTGAAGCTAAAACCGTGCGGGGTGATCGATCGTGAATATGCGGCAAAAAGTCGCCCAGGGATTCACCTGGGTAAGCCTGGGGCAAATCATTTCCCAGGTGATACAGTTTGTCTCGGCAATTATCCTTGCCCGGTTATTGCTGCCGGAGCATTTCGGGACGATCACGACCGCGTATATCTATATTAAATGTATCCAGGTCCTGCTGCAGGGATTCGGTTTACCGGAAGCGCTGGTTCAGAATGATGATACGGATGAGCGGCATCTTGTTACCGCTTTTTCTTCTTACCTGGCGAGCGCGACGGTAGCGGCTTTGATCACCGTGATCGTTGCCCCGTTTATCGCGGGCTTCTTCCACAATCCTCCGTTGACTGCGATCTTAAGGGTGCTTTCCGTCACTTTTGTTTTCGATTCGTTGACCTCTATTTTCGAAGCGGTCATAAGCAGAAAGCTGGCTTATAAACGGCTCGTGATCCCCCAGGTGGCAGGGGTGATCGTCTATGGAGTAGCCGGGGGGGGCATCGCGTTTCTTACTCGCAACGTTTGGAGCCTGGTGTGGGCGCTGGTACTCAAGAGCGCGGTACTCTGTTTATTAAGCTGGCGGGCGAGTGAGTGGAAACCGGCCCTTGGCTTTGAAGCCGGGAGGCTGAAAGAAATGCTCCGCTTCGGGAAAAATGTTTTCGGCGCGGAGATCCTTAATTATATCGGCGCTAATCTTGATTTTCTGATCATCAGTAAATTCCTGGGTGTTGCGGCGATGGGTTACTATTATTTTGCCTATTCGGTTTCCAATTATTTTTACTACCAGGCCGCGCCGGTGTTTTACCGGGTATTATTTCCGGCGTTGAGCAGGATGCGCGATGAAAACGCGTTGTTCGGTGAGTTTTATTTAAAAGTCATCCAGGGCATGGCTTTATTGAGCGTTCCCTTGCATCTGGCGGTTTGTGTCAACGCAACAGACGTTATCTTGTTCTTGTTCGGCGGGAAATGGCTTAACGCGGCAGACGCGCTGCGGATACTCTGCGTGAACGGCTTGCTGCAAACGCTGCGCAGAGGTATAATCAGGGCGATCTTTTATGCCAAGGGAAGGCCGGACCTTACCTGGCGCTGGGGGGTCTTTTATTGCCTGGTCAGTTGCAGCGCAATTCTCATCGGCCGGCGTTACGGCATTGCCGGTATAGCCGCGGCGGTCACGCTCGCGGAGCTGATCTATTTTCCGGTGATCATTACGGCAACCAACCGCCTGATCGGCGTGTCCGCAAAGATATATCTGCGGAATGTATGGCCGGTGATTGCCGCTTCGACCGTCATGGTCCTGTGCCTGCTCGGGATGAATGCGGTCTTTCCGGTAACGATGGGCTATTTTTTGCTGAAGATGTCCGTTGCCGGCGTAATATATGTTTTGGCCTTGAGAATATCGCGTTTTCCTCTCGGTGAGAAATTAAAATTTGTTTATAGGACGGCTTGCTCGGCATGATTAAAATGAAGCCTGCGCTTAAATATACAGCTATATTCCTTTTCATTTTTTTTATAGGGATCCGTTTGTATTTTTTTGATCCTTCTCCAAGGATCATATTGGTTAAGCCTGCGCTGCATGTATTTGCTGATGCCGGCAAGCGCCTCGTGGTACTGGTGAAGCCGGCGTATAAGCTCGGCATTACGCGGGCAGTGCTGAAGAACGAAGCCGGACAGGTTATAGGTCCGCTTACCGGCGAGCGCTCCGGTTACATCCCGCGGACAACGCTGTTTCAGGGGAGCCTCGCGTATGATTCGCTGCCCCGGCATTTGTATGTGGAGGTCTGCTTTGAGGACGGGGTTGTTTTTAAGAAAGAAGTGGCAGTTGAGCGTTCCCGCAGATTGTTCGTTTCCGCGGTGGGACAAGTGGAACAGCGGGGTGGTTTATTGGAATGGCCTGGCGGCGCGACGGCGTTATTCTACACGGTGGATTTTTTTAACCGGGAAGGGGAAATAATATATTCCAGCCCGTACCTGTGCGGGCCGCGGTTTCTCGTGCCTGAACAGGTCCCTTCCTGCGTGTTCAGGATCACCGCGTTTTCGAAGTATCTCGGCGACCGCGCGACCAGCAGGATGTTCGAATATCACCCCCGGACATATGATGCTTTCGGTCCGGATGTTCATGCGGTATTTTTGGAGGCGGGCAAAAGTGTTTTCTTGCGCCTTGAAGCGGTGACGCTGCGGCAGCTAAAGAAAATGAGCGTGAAGCAAGGGGCGTTTTTCTCGCAACCCTTTACGCTGGATTGGGATGAACGCGAACAGAATTTTTCCCGAACGCTTCTTTTGGAAAGTATCCCGGCGGTAAATATCCCGGATGTCCGGATCAGTTGGGAAGCGTCTCACGGCAGCGGGGAGATGGTGGTGAATATTCCTGTTCCGCCCGCGCGCGCGCCGCTTGGGCATACCTTGGCCTATGACGGAGGCGAATCGGTCATGGATCGTGATTGGCGAATGGATGAAGGAGAAGAAACCGCCCTTGAGTTATATTCCGCCGGGAAAGACTTTCTTCTGCCGGACCGGCCGGTCCTTGCCCGGATCCCCTCGAACCGCCAGGGAGCGTTCGATCTTTCTGCCTATGATCTGTTCCCGCAGCGCATGTATGTTGCGTTACTGGTAAACCGCAGCAGGACAGAGAATGGCGCGGCCCTCATCCGTTATAATCGGCCGTTTTATTTTATTTACCAGGTAAAGGAGTGACGTGAAAGAGCAGGCTTTAGTAAAATGGCTTATCGCAATAGCGTTCGTGGCAGTGTTCGCCGGACTGACTCACGCAAATATCCGGCAATTTCCGATCGGCCATACCAGCGACATATACGAAATAAACCGCTTGGCGTCGCTCAAGATAATCAAGGGGATGAATCCTTATTCGTCGCCGTTTATCATTAAGACCGCCGATTCGGCTTATTCACTGCATTACAGTTATCCACCCGCAGGAGCATTGGGCTATAGCCTGTTGGCGAGTTGGGCGGATATCCGCTGGCTGAATTTTATTTTCGCGCTGTTCACCGCGTTCGGCCTGCTGGCCTGCGCCAGGGATGAGCGCTGGGGAATGTTCCTTGCGGCTGTTTTTTTGCTCAATCCGTTCACGCGGGAAATAACTTCCGGGTTTACGGCATCCAACGATATTGTTGCCGCCGGCGGGATAATCCTTGCGCTTTTGTTGCATGAGCGCTATAAGCTGCCTGCGGCGGCAGCGGTCGCGCTGGCATGCGCTGTGTCGGTAAAACAGTTTTATTTTCCTCTCGCGTTGATTTCTTCGGTTTATTTCTGGCGCGTTGATAAAAAGAGTTTTTGGTGTTTTACCGGGACAATTGTTTTGATCTTCTTGCCGTTTTTCATTACCGGCCCGCGGGAATTTACGCAGGCTCTGTTCGGGCCAAGGGTGAGCGGATCCATGGTGGCCGCGCATTTCTATAGCCCCTGGATGTTTCGCAGTCCGAATGTTTATTATCTGCTTTTGCCGGTCATGGGCGCGCGGGCGGCGGCCGTGGTAACGCTGTGCTATTTGTCCGCGTGTGTCACCTTTTTGTTTTACCTGTTCGAAAAGGTCCGGCAGGGGGCGGCAGGTCTTGGCGCGGTGATCAAGTGGTTTTCCCTGTGGTTGATATTCTTTTTGGTCGGCCTGCCCAAATTTCAGCTTTCGCAGTACTGGGTGTTGGTTCTCCCGGGGATCATTGCTTATCTCTGTGAGCTCCCGGGTGAGCCGTTGAAGAAAGAAGGAAAGCGGCCATGAAACGTTGGAGGCTGTTAATTACCGATCCGGGCACGCCGCAGTCATATGACATTATCCGCGCGCTCTTTGACCAGTGTGAGAGGATCATCGTTACCGTCAAGGGGAATGGGATAGTTCCCGGGGTGTTCTCGTTTTCCTCACACTCGCGATTAATAGCTAAAACGTATAGAATAAAAACCGGCAAATCACCTGCCGGATGCGTGACCACTTTGAACGAAAGTTCTTGTGTTGCCGCAGAAAAAGAATACATAGATGATATCTTAAATATTTGCCGGCGCGAGCGCGTAAATCTTATATACCCTTCCGGAGATGAGGAAGTGTTTATTCTGGCAAAATACAAAAAAGTATTCGAGGAACAAGGTGTTTTCATCCCCGTTAACGATTATCCCGTATTGAAACGCATGGCGGATAAGTTTACCATAATACGGCTGGCGCGGGAGCAAGGGCTTCGGTGCCCGGAAACCTTTCTTGTTGAAGATGCGGATAAACTGCGTTTTCCGGAAACGGGAAGCACCTCCCCGGTGGCTGTGGTCAAACCGCGTTTCGCAAGCGCCTCGCGGGGGATATGCTTTATTAAGGACAGAGGGGATTGGGAGGCTTGGAGGCAAAAGAACAAGGCGCGCGCTCATGAGTTCGTGGTGCAGGAGTATATCCCCGGCGATACCATTGCGTACGCGCGTGTTTACATGAGGCGGGATGGAACTTTGTTCCTGGGTTCATGCGCGGTTTGTCAAAGGCCGGAAATGACCATCCATCAAAACTTTGGATTGCTGCTGATAAAGAAAAACCTTCCTGCGTATTTTAACAAGATCGTTTCGCTGTTCGCGAGTGAGCAATTTATCGGCTATGGCCATGTTCAGCTTAAAGTTGACGCGCGGGATGGCATGCACAAAGTGATGGAGGTTAATGTGCGTATCAGCGAAGGGACCTGGTCGGAAGTAAGGGAAGGGGTGAACGGCCCGCTGATCTCGCTGTCTCTTTTCGAAAATAAGGCGGTAGCTTTGCCGGTATCAACCGATAAGGGGGAGGTTGTTTTCGTATGGCCGGCGCGCGATATATGTATATTTATTTTCTACCTGTTCCTTCGGGGGGAGGCTTTTTTAAAAGAAAAGTTGTTGTCCGGTAAGAAAACCAGAAAGCTGCCCCCGGTTTCAGCAATGCTTAAGCATTATTATGATATTTATTTTTCAAGGCGCCGGAGAGTTGAATGCGATAATTATTTCAAGTTTTTCTTGCGTGATCCGCTGGTCAGCCTGGCGCATTGGGCCTCGTTTTGTTACTTGTTGAACAAGGTATCAAGGAAATGGGATCATTGAGCCTGTTCGTCATGCGGGCCCGCGGTTATTATGAGGGGATACTGTCGGCGCAACTGAATTATTTTGACTTTTGTCAGTTTGTATTGTAGCATAGAACCAATCTGCCATAATATTCGTACCCGAGTTCCAATCTAAATTTACAAAGCAGGGTTCTCAGGAGGGAGAGGGCCGCGTAAAGGATACAGCATCGGCGGGTCCGGTTCAATACACGATGGATGCAGGTCGTTCTTTTGATCTTTGGTTCTTGGGCTGCTTTTGAATTGGATTTTCTTAGGTTACCGCGTATAACTATAACTATGGCGCAGGAGTATTCACAAGAAATAAAAGTAAACAAGTTTACCCGTTTGCCCTTAGAAGGCAAAATCGATCTTACCTACCGTTGTAATAATAATTGCCGCCATTGTTGGTTAAGAGTCCCCGTAAATTCACCTCAAAAGAAAGAAGAACTTGCCGTAGCGCAAATTAAGGAAATTGTGAATGAAGCGCGGAGAATGGGCTGCCGCAGGTGGTCTATCTCCGGCGGTGAGCCCTTGCTGCGACCGGATTTCCCTGAAATCTTTGATTATCTTACCCGCAGGTTCAATTCTTATTCCATAAATACCAATGGTACTTTGATCACTCCTAAAATAGCAAAGCTTCTGGCGAAAAAAGGGGTAAAAATGGTCGCGCTTTACGGGGCAAGCGCTCAAATTCACGATCATATAACCCGTACCCCGGGCTCTTTTGAGGCGACTATGCGTGGGTTGCGATACTTAAAAGAAGCCGGCGCTGGTTTTATAGTTCAGATAATCCCGATGAAGGATAATTACCATCAGTTTCAGGATATGGTTAAGTTGTCCCGGCGCGTCAGTAAGTATTATAGAATAGGCGCTGCCTGGTTATTTCTGTCTGCCTGCGGTGATGCCGAAAGGAATAAAGAAATAACGCGGCAGAGGCTGCCGCCTGAAAAAGTCGTTGAGTTGGATAAACCGGATTTGTTTTATGATGACCGGATGAACGGGGAAGATCCCGAATGCCGTATGATAAGTGAAAATGGCCGGTTATTGAGCTCCTGCATAAATTTAAGGCGTGATTTTCACATTGATCCTTATGGGCAAATGACCTTCTGCAGTTTTATCAAGCACCCTGATCTTCGTTACAATTTAATAAAGGGCAGTTTTAAGGATTGTTGGGATAAATTTATCCCTTCTTTGGCAGCTAAAGTTAAGATTACAGAAGAATATAAGAAGAATTGCGGCTCTTGCGATCTGCGTAAAGATTGCCGTTTCTGCCCGGTTTATGGGTATCTTGAGTCCCGGGATTTTAACCATAAGGTTGAATATCTTTGCTCCGTTGCCAAAGAAAACCGGAAGTTCAGGGAAAAATGGCATAAACTCCACCGCCGTTACTTTAAAATCGCTGATATTACCGTGCGGGTTGAATCTGATCTGCCGATCAAAAATAATACATTCCACCCTAAATTCAAGCTTTTTGAAGTAGATGGCCCGGGAGAAGATACTATTTCTATTTGGCAGCACTTTTTTCTGCCGGACCTGGCCGATAAAGACCTTGGCAAAGAGTTTTACCGTAGGCCCCCCTGGGCAATATATAAAAATAACGGTTCGTGGATATATTTGGGAATTCCTTCGGCGCCAGAGGATAAAGGGCTGCATCGTGTCGCGTCATTTAACGCTGACCACAGCCGCGGCAGAATTTACAATGATACGGAAGAATTGTTCTTACAGGGGAATTTACATTCTCTGACTATGTTCCCTTCGGACCAGATGCTTATCGCGCGCGTTTTAGCTGATAGGCAGGGATGTTATTTGCATTCCAGCGGGGTGAATTTCAACGGTAAAGGCCTGCTTTTTGCCGGCCATTCCGAAGCGGGAAAATCCACTATGGCTGCCATGTTCAAGGGAAAGGCTGAAATACTCTGTGATGACCGGATGATCATAAGAAGAAAACCCGAAGGTTTTAAGATTTACGGGACCTGGAGCCATGGAGATGTGCCGGATATATCGCCAAATTCAGCCGCGTTAAGAGCGATCATGTTCTTGGAGAAAGCGGATGAAAATCGGCTTATACCTTTGGAAGACAGGAAAGAAAGAATTAAAAAAATTCTGGAGTGTTTAGTCAAGCCTCTGGTTACTGTTGACTGGTGGGAAAAGACATTGTCTGTGGCGGAAAGAATAGCGCGGGAGGTTCCCTGCTATGTGCTTAGGTTTGACAAGAGCGGGAAAGCCGTGGATTTATTAAAGAGGGTCAGATAGCGGATAATTAATGTTCAAACGCCGGTCATAATCAATGAAATTTTCAATAGGGTATAATTATAACGCAAAAACATTAGATCTTCTTGAAGCGCAGAGGGACACTCTCGAAGCTTTATATTTCCCCATGCCCCAGAAATATCTTGGTTCCGGAAGGTTGATCAAGGAGCCGGCGTCTTATATGAATGAAATACCCGCTATTATTAAAAAATGCGGTTCTTTAAATATTAAGCCGCAACTTTTGTTAAATGCGACAAGCGGAAATAAACTTGAATTGGGTAAAGCTTTTCTGGGAAAGGTATTGAGCTATATAAAAAAGTTAAGAGATTCAGGGCTACAATCGGTCGTGGCCGCAAATCCTATTTATATCGGCAAGATCAAGAAGGAAATAAGCGATATAACGATAGAATCATCCGTTAATTGTTATGTAAAAACCGTTGAGCATGCTTTGTACCTTGCAGATCTCGGCGTGGATATTTTAACCATCGATAGGGATATAAACCGTAACATCCCTCTCATAAAAGAGATAAAGAATAGAACCGGCCTTAAGATACGTTTAATGCTTAATGAAGGTTGTATCAGTAACTGCCCGTACCGGGCTACTCATTATAATTATCTCTCGGGCGGTTTTCGGTACCCCGCGAAGATCACAGAGGGGGTTTTTTGGGACAAATTCTGCCTGGGGATATATCTCAATGATCCTGCAAAGGTTTTTCGTATCCCTTTTATACCTCCTGAAGCGCTCACGTATTATGAACAGTTTATTGATTACTATAAATTATCAACCAGAGGTTTTTCTACCGAGAGAATTGAAGTATGCCTCAAAGCCTACGGCAATAAATATTTTAGCGGCAATTTGTTGGATATACTTGATAGCCCGGGAGGTTCGTATTTTGAATATATAGATTATGATGCGCTCAAAAGAAACAATTTTTTCGAAAAAATGCTTACCTGTCGCTTACAATGCGAAAGCTGCCATTATTGCGGCATATTGTTTAAAAAAGCCGTCCTCATCAATAGAGATGCTTCTCATAAAAGAGCCGGCGCGGAAGAAAGAAAAGCGCTGCGAATATACAAAAATGATCTAAGGCAGCCGTATAATAATGAAAAAAGAGCCCGATCATGCCTGAAGATCGCGGAAGCATATTTAAGGCTCAAGAGATATAAAGAAGCCATTAAAAGCATAAGAAAAGCCCTGAAATTGAATCGCAAAGAAAGCGGCGCGTATTTGACCCTGGGCCTTTGTTATGAGAGGTTAAAGGATTATAAGCAGGCCATAAAGGCATTAAAGAAGGAAGAAAAAGCCGATCCACTCAATAGGGAAGTTAAGATGGCTTTGATGAGATGTTACCGAAGTGCCGGGGAGACCGGGTTGTTCAATAAAGCGATAGATAATATCTCGAGAGAAGTTTACGTAAGAAAAAATAACAAACCAGGTTGAAAGTCAATGCGGACTAAATCTTATTTTGCAAAAAAGACGGCGGAGGATCTTTCGCAAGGGAAACAAAAACCGCCGTTTTTAGTCAAGCTTGATCTTGAACTCACTGAGCGCTGTAATAATAATTGCATGCATTGTTGTATAAATTTGCCTGCCGATGATGGAGCTGCTCAAAAAAGGGAGTTTTCTACCGGAGAGATAAAGCGGGTCCTGGGAGAAGCCGCCTCTTTGGGTTGCTTGAGGGTTAAGTTTACCGGCGGAGAGCCGCTTCTCAGGAAAGATTTTGAAGAAGTATATGTTTTTGCAAGGAAACTCGGGTTAAAAGTCTTGATTTTCAGCAACGCTACGTTAATTACTGCGCGTGTGGCGGAATTATTCAGTAAGATCCCGCCCTTGGAAAAGATCGAGGTTACCGTTTATGGTATGAAAAAATCTTCTTACGAAGCCGTAACCCGAAAAGAGGGTTCATTTGAGGCGGCCTGGCGGGGAATAAATTTGTTGTTGGAGAAAAAGATCCCTTTTGTAGTTAAAGGCGGGCTTTTGCCGGGTAATAGGGATGAAATAGAAGAATTTGAGGCATGGGCGGGAACGATCCCGTGGATGGACAGGCCGCCGTCATATTCAATGTTTTTTGATTTGCATTATAGAAGGGACGGCAAAAAAAATGCCCTCATTAGAAAACTCAGGATTTCAGCGCACGAGGGCTTAAAGGTCTTAACCAGGAAGAAGGATACCTATAGAGAAGAAATGAAATCGTTTTGGGCAAAGTTCATGGGCCCTCCCGGCGATAGGTTGTTTTCCTGCGGCTTAGGAGTAGGGAGCGGTTGTGTAGACGCTTATGGTTATTTTCAGCCTTGTTTGATATTGAGGCATCCCGATACTGTTTATGATCTGAAAAAAGGTTCTCTCAGTGACGCCTTGACCGATTTTTTCCCTAAGCTCAAGAAGATAAAAGCCGTTAACCCGGAATATCTCAAGCGCTGCGCTGAATGTTTCTTAAAAGGATTTTGTGAACAATGCCCGGCAAAATCATGGGTTGAACATGGTACTTTGGACAAGCCGGTGGAGTATCTCTGTAAGGTCGCGCATGTTCAGGCAAGGTTTTTGGGGTTAGTAAAGGATAATGAAATGGCGTGGCAAGTTAAGGATTGGCGGGAGAGGATCAGAAAGTTTACAGGAGGCCGATATCATGGGACTAAAGGTGAGTCTTAAGGCAATTTACGCTCCATCAGAAGATGTGGTAGCCCGGGATGTTCAGGGAGAATTTATCATTATTCCGATCACTTCCGGAATAGGGGACGATGAGGATAACATTTTTACGCTTAATGAGACCGGGCGGGCTGTTTGGGATAAGCTTGATAGCAAGAAGAGCTTGAAGGAAGTGGTGGATTGTTTGCGCGATGAATTTGACGCGCCCCGCGCAGAGATTGAAGCGGATGTCCTGGGGGTGACCAAAGAGCTTCTGAAAAGGAAAATAGTGATTAAAATATAAAAGCAATTATCATCTCGCCGTGAGGAGGCAGTTGTGGAAAGAAAAGGGGCTATTATTTTGTTATTGGCAGCAAGCTTATGCGTGCCTGTTTTCGCTTTCGCTGAGAAAATCCTTCTTAAATCAGGCAAAACAGTGGAAGGGAAGATCCTGGAAGAAACAGATGAACATATAAAAGTCGGCTTTCAGGGGGAGATTTCCACTTATGACTTGGATGAGATCGAGGATATTGATGGGGAAGTCAGGGGGGGCAACGATTTAACGCTTCAGCAAGACCAAGCCGATGTTCATGAATTCATCCAAAATATTCTCGCAAAGTATGAAAATACCGCTTTAGTGCAATATAAAAGAATTGACAATACTTATGTTGTGAGTGATCTCTCGAATAGTATAGCATCGCGCACGCTGCGGATATGGCAAAAATCGCCGTTTGTTAAAGTTGATTTTAACGCTAGTTTTAAAGGGTCGACAACTTTCAGCCAGAAAATAATAATCCGTCCGGAAGGGATTTATGCCTGCACCTCTCCTCAAGAGGAATATGAGCTGGTCACGGAAGTTGCGGATATGTCGCATTTAGCGGGTGTCCATGAATCAATACGGGAGATCAGGGAAAACGAGTCTTTGAAATCGTTAGGGACAGAAACAATAGATGGAAAGCCTGCCACGGTCATTGAATATACCTGTACCGGTGCAGGTGGAGACCGGTTATTTAAGCGTAAAGCATGGCTCTGGAACGCAAAAGGGCTGCCTTTAAAAGTTGAATCAAAGGAAGAAAGAAAAGGCGTCACTTATGTGACAATAATTGAATACAAAGAATATAGCTTTGAAGATATCGCGGACAGTGTTTTTGAAGTGCCCCAAAGGTAAGATATTACACCGCCTGAGCTTTCCGTAAGAGCGCATCTTAAATTAAAGCGGGAGGCCGAACGATAGTTCCAATATGCCGGCGGGGAATCACGCGGGCGACTGCTTTGAGCGGTTGAATAAAAACACTTTTTAATAAAATACTCATGAGAATAAAAGATTGCATAAAAAGATTTGACCGGGGGGTAAGTAAAGTCATCCCGCCGGGCAAAACCTGTGAATTTGTTTTGAGGAAGCTCCGGCAGATGGATAAACCTATTTTGAAGGGGTATCGTGAGGTTCCGCGGCCGAGCGGCATGCCGCAATACAGGGTCATGGGTACCGATCATTATCAGCGGGTTATAAATGTTTGTCTAAAATCTCCCGGTCAAGGCTCTAACGGGAAAGGGCATTTTAAAGAACAGGCGTTGGCAAGCGGCCTTATGGAATTGGTGGAGCGGTATTCGTGCTGTAAATATATACTCGATAACAGGAACGTTGACAATTTGTATTCTTTTAAAGATTTAAAGAGCGGCAACCTGTTCCAGTTGGAAGACCTCTATGCTAATTTGACCGATAAGTCACAGAGGGGAATATTAAAAGAAGAAGAGATAGAAACCGCCCGGATCCGCTGGTATGACGGATACTCTCTGAGCGGCAAAAAAGTGCGCCTGCCTTTAAACCTGATATTAAGGTTTCTCGAAGGAACTAACGGGATGGCCGCGGGTAATTCTCTTGAGGAGGCATTGCTGCATGGTATCTGTGAAGTGATTGAAAGACACTGCGTATCATTAATAGAACTAAGCAAATTAACAACACCCCGTATTAATTCATCAACCGTCAATTCTCCTATCGCTCAGAAATTAATAAAAAGATTTCAATCGCTCGGCCACGCTGTTTTTATCAGGGATTTTTCTTTAGGCACCGGTTTGCCGGTGATCGGGGTCGTCAGGAAAATCAATAAAACCAGCTGTCTTATGACCGCTGGAGCAGCCACGACGGCAGATGAAGCGTTGATACGGGCGCTTGCCGAGAATTCGCAGATTGAAAGTAAAAGGAATTATCAAAAGATCCGTTCGGCTCAGCATTACTTCGCGGATCGTGGAACTATATCAATGAAAGACATTTTAAATATAGATAATAAGAACATGAGATTAGAACTTGAGAACATCGCGGAAATATTAAATAAACAGAACATGAAGGTGTTTTTTGTCGATGCCACAGATAAAGCCTTGAATATACCCAGTGTTTTTGTCTATATTAGCGCGGCTAAGACGATCTTTTATCATGAAACGATAACTAACCGGAGCATACTTAAGCTGCTTATTTCAATATGCTTTGATACGGAAAATTATGGGGACCTTGAAAAATATTTAAAAAAAGCGGTCAAGAATAATTACCTGGACCAGTTTGAATATTCTTATTTCAGGGGAATAATCTTTAAACGCCACTTGAATTATCGAAAAGCAATACGGTATTTGTTGAAGGTCGCCAAGTCCAAGGTAAATGAAATCCCGGGATCCGTAAAAGCCGATCAACGGGTAATCTGCCTTTTGAACCTTGGGCTTTGTTATCAAGCAATAAACGATAAAAATGCCGCTATGATGTATTATTTAAAAGCCATTGATCTGTCGCCAGATTTCAGCATTGAAAACCTTAAGTGGCATTATGATAATATACGTTCGCTTTCCCGGGAGAAGGGGCTATTCAACGCTGCGCGGCAGCTCTATCAGGATATTCTGCTCCTGAGAAGGCGATCCCCCGGCGCCGGCTTCGAAAGAATAAAAAATACGTTTTACCGGTACAAAAAAACCAAAAAAAATATAGTCGCCCGTATCCAAATGGCTGAAGCATATGCAAACGTTAAACAGTATGACAAAGCGATCGTTGAGCTGAAGAATATAATAAGATCCGATCACGCGGCAGGCAGGATACACAATGTGCATTTGCTCTTAGGTTTTTATTATGAAAAAACCGGGCAATATGAAAAAGCGATACGTGAGCTTAAAAAAGCCGAAAAGATAAATTCAGAAGAGCCGCGGATAAATTTCACCCTTTCCAAGTGCTACAGATTTACCGGTAAAATTGAAAGTTCAAATAAAGAGCTCGACAGGGGGGTCCTTAAGTTGAAGAAGGGCCGGTTATCAGGGATTTTTATCAATAAATAGGCCGTTGTACGGTTTTTCATTACTTTTTATCTTCCCGAGGCGAAAATTGAATAGGGCTATCAAGGATTGTTTTAAATCTTTTAACGATCATGGTGTCGGGAAAGTGATTTCTCCTTCCCAAACGTGTGAAATAGTGTTAAAGAAGCTGCAAACAACCTCTCCCGGTATTTATAAACACAATATTTTTATTGAGCGGCCGACGAATATCCCGCAATACAGGATCATAGGCACTGATTATTACAGGAGGGTAGCCGGCTCTGACGGCGCGAATGGAAAAGGCCATACGCGAGAACAGGCTTTAGCGAGCGGCCTTATGGAATTGGTGGAGCGTTATTCATGTTTTAAGCATCTTCAAAACAAACATCGCGTATCCTCTTGGAATGAGATGCGTGATAATCCTTTTACCATGGATGATTTTTACGCGCAATTCATTGACGGCAGGATACGTATCGATCGTCAGAAGTTGCGCGCGGCCCAAATAAGATGGGTTGAGGCAAACACGCTTCAAGGAGAGAAAGTGTATTTGCCGATGGATCTGATCCAGTTTGTCCTTCAAGGGACAAATGGGATGGCTGCCGGTAATACTTTTGAAGAGGCTTTAGTTCATGCTCTCTGCGAAGTGGTCGAGCGCCATTGTTTGACGGTCATTAAGCATAATAAATTGGAGACTCCCCATATCAAACAAAACACGATCGGGTCTGCGCCCGCAAATGAACTTATTAAAAGATTCCACTCTATTGGGCTTTCCCCTTTGATCAAGGATTTTTCATTAGGTTTAGCGCTGCCCGTGGTCGGTGTTATTACCCGGTTCGGTAAAGATAAATGCAATGTTACCGCCGGTGTCGCTGCCCATAGGGAAGAAGCATTAATAAGGGCGTTAACTGAGAATTCTCAAGCTTTGGGGGTGGGAAAGGATGTTTGCAGGCAAACCGGCCTTAATTATTGTTTTCACAATTCTCAGAGCATATCTTTCGAGGAAATTCCCTGTGTAAATAATAATAATATCCGTTTGGAAATAGAGTCAATCGCGGGATTGCTGCGTAAGCAGGATATGGAGATCTTCTATGTGGACACGACGGACAGGGTTTTAAATATCCCTGCTGTTAATGTGTATATTTCCGGCGCAAAGTATTATGAGCGCAAAATGGCGTATAGGAATTCCTTAATTGCGCTTGCCAATGAAAGTTCAGGTGTCGGTAAGTTTAAAAAGGCTCAGAGCTATATTAGTAAGGGAATTGATTTAAAAGACCGTAATTCAGGAGCGTATTTTTATTTCAAGGCGCTCTTACTCATGAGCAAGCCCCTTTATAAAAGGTCAATAGCGTATTTTCTGATGGCTCTTGATGAGCCGCTGCTTAATGAGGAAATAAGGGATCAAGCTCTGGCTTATCTGGGTATCTGCTATGAGGCTATAGGGGATATTCGTTCAGCCATAGATGTTTATACGAGGCTTTTAGATCTGAGCGCGGGTGAAGGTTTTGAAGGGATCGCGAAACGGAGCCAAACCCTGTCTTCTTTCCCCTCAGGGGGTTTTTTCGTGACAAAGAGCTTATACGAGGAGATAAAAAGTGCCCGATGGCGGTCAAATAAGATGGGGCAACAATTATTTATAGTTGCATTTCGCGCATATCAGAAGAAACGGAGTATTTTGACGCGATTATTGAACAAAACGCTCGAATATTCCGGTGCCGGCCGATACGAGGACTGTATTCGCACGGCTAAGGAAATGATCTCAATGCACGGTTTGGTGAGAAAGATATATCCCTTGAATCTGTTTTTAGCGAATTGTTTTTTTGCGCTGCGGCAGTATAAAAAAGCCGTTGATGAATTACTAAAAGCGGAAAAGACCGACCCTGATAATGAGAAAATCAATTTTTTGCTTGCCCGTCATTATAAATACCTGGGAGAAAACAAAAAATATCAAGAAGAACTTAATAAAGGGTTTAGGAAAGTTTCGGCATGTTTTAGAATGAAAATAAACTTATTTGACAAGCCTCAGGGAAGGGGAGGGTGGACAGGTAAGATCTTGTAACCTCTTTGTCCATGCCTGTTAACGCGCAGAGAACTATAAACGAAGGATCGGCATAGTTAAGTTTAATTTAAGACAGTATTTGAGATTGTTTTGATTTATCAACTTTTATATTGTATAATTAAAATCATCTGTTCTGATATTTATGCCGGTGATCTTAATTAAAATTGCGAAAGCAGTATTCGGGGAGGGCGGTAATGAAGAAAAAGAAATGGAAAAAGCCGAAGTTGAGTGTGTTGATAAGGGGAACTCCCGAAGAAAGAATTTTATCTCAATGTAAGGCGGGTGCCGGTTGGTCGAGTGGGCCTGGAGCGGGTAATACGGGATGCGATAATACCGGCGTTTGCGGGTCCTGCAGCTGGCAGACTTCAAGTTAGTCCCAGGTCCCTTTTAAAACCGGTCCATGGCCGCTAAAAGCTATTCTTGAAATAAAGAAGAAATGTCCTGTCACAATCCGGAATATCAAGCATTCTGCGCTCAGACGTACCGCTCTATCCCCTCTTGTAAAGAAATAGACAGTAATGATCTTTCCCGCGTTTTATCTCATGATCAAGGTTCAGGCGAGTTAAGGCTGATACACCAGTTCTTTGAATTAAGAGAAGTATTCTTGCAAAAGAAAATGATTAAGTTCCGCGCTCAAGGCATTTGTATGTATCCTTGTGTGCGACCGGGCGATATATTACATATAGAGCCCCGGAAGGCGAAGCAGATCAAAATCGGGGATATCGCGGTTTTCCGGCGCTCCAGCCATTTGTTTGGCCATCGCGCTATTGATAAAGGCAATAAAAACGGTTTAGAGTATATTATTACCCGGCCCGATATGGCTCGCTCCGGAAACGACGGCCCCCATTTTGATCAGGATATCTTAGGGATAGTATCGGGTATAGAGAGAAAGGGCAAGCGCTTGGAAACGGCGCAAAAAGAATATAATTTGTTCGGGAAGATGGCTCTGGGTTTTCTCCTTAAATATTCTTATCTGAGGCAACATTTATTCTTTTGGTTTATCTATGGGGTCAATTATATACAGCAGTTTAACGCTTACCGCTGGCTCGCCGGATTTTTATTCCCAAATTTAAATAAAAAAGCTGAATTTTCAATACGTGTTCCCATAAACATCAAAGGAGCCGGCAGGTTGAATAGGCAAATCTCTGCCTGCGAGCTCATTGATTTAAATCTTGGTATGGATAAAAACTCGCTTTCCAAGTGGACGATCGCACTTGATATCAATTCCCGGCAGGCGGCTTCTTTGTCATTTATGTTCAGGCCGGCCGCGTGTCCCTTTCCGGGGTGGTGGCTGTGCGAATCAAGGATCATGGTTCGATACCGAGGCACTGTTATTGAGAAAGAATTGCTTGAGCAGGCTGACAATTTATTAAAGCTGTCGCGGATAAATAAAATATCCGTAAGTGTTATAAAAGGGGAATATCCGGGCAGTTTGTTTGCTCAGCGGCTGGGCTTCAAGGAAATGCCTGCCTCTAAAGAAAAGGGGGCAGGCGCCATGAATAAGCTGTTCGCCAGCCGTGTAATAATGGAGAGAAACGTTTGTGAAAGCCAGGCGCGTTAAAGGACCTTACGTGGAATCGATCTCTTTCCCCGAACTATCTCTTTGGGAAAGGACAAGAAACCAGAGAAGGCTTATCTCGTTTAGTTTAGAGCTGACCGCTCGCTGCAATAACAATTGCCGCCATTGCTATATAAACTTACCGGGTAATGATAAAAGGGCAAAAGAAAAAGAGCTTTCTTTTGCTGAGATCAGGAAAATAATTGATCAAGCCGTATCTTTGGGGGCTTTTTGGTGCCTGGTTACCGGAGGTGAGCCTTTTTTAAGAGAGGATTTTCTTGATATCTATCTTTATTTAAAGAAAAAAGGGCTTTTAGTTTCAGTTTTCAGCAATGCGACCTTAATTGTCCAGGAGCACGTAAATATCCTTAATAAATATCCTCCCCGAGATATCGAGGTAACGGTTTATGGAGTAACGCGCGATACCTACGAAAAAGTAACTAAGGTTAAAGGATCATTTGCCGCTTTTATGCGCGGCTTGGATCTTCTTTTAGAAAATAAGATTAGAGTGCGTTTTAAAGCCATGGCTTTGCGTTCAAATATGCATGAATTGCCGCAGATCGCCGGTTTTTGCCGCAGGATCACCAAAGATTATTTCCGCTTCGACCCGTTTCTGCACCTTCGTTTTGACAGAGACCATGAGAAAAACAAGGAGATAGAGCGAGAACGCCTTACTCCTGATGAAATTGTGGGTATTGAAAAAGCCGACCCGGAGCGTTTTAATGCCATACGGAAAGAATGCAGTCAATTTATTAATCCTGAATTTGCTCATCCTGGGTGTAATCATCTTTTTCACTGTGGAATAGGCAATGGAAACTTTATTGTGAGTTATGACGGGTATTTCCGGCTTTGTTCCTCGCTTTTGCATTCCGATTGTATCTATGACCTTAAAAAGGGGAGTTTAACCGAGGCCTGGGAAAAATTTACTCCCCGGGTATGTGATATGCGCTCAAAGAGCGGGGATTTCCTAAAAAAATGCCGGGCATGTCCCATAATTAATCTCTGTATCTGGTGCCCCGCGCATTCCTACTTAGAAACCGGTGAATTGGATAAACCAGTTGAATATTTCTGTAAAGTAGCTCATGCCCGGGCCAAAGCGCTCTCATGAAGCAGGATAGGATAAGGCAAGCATGTCTGTGAACGCTGAACAGGAATTTCTCAAGGAGATAGCCCGGGGACCGGCTTTAAAAACGGGGCCCGATACAAAAATAGAAGCGATTTTCGCGGATAATAATATTAATTGGGATGTGTTTAAACAGCTCATTATTTACCATCAACTGATCCCGCTTGCTTATCTAAGGTTAAAAGACCTTATCGGGTCCTTGCCGGCAGAATTAGCAGGATTCATAAAAAACAATTCATATGCTACGCTGCAACGTTCGCACCGGTTCTGGCGGGAATTTACGCGGATAGCGGGTGCTTTTGAACGGTCGGCAGTTACTCTTGTGCCTATAAAAGGCGTGGCTTTTCTTGCGGACATATATCAAGACACTTTTCTCCGCCAAATGGTAGATATAGACCTTTTGGTCCAGGAGGAAGGCTATTCTCATGCGGAGGCAATATTACTTGATTTAGGTTATAAAAAAGAATTGCATGGGTTTAAAGAGGAGTATTGGCGGGAAAATCAATATCACATTGCTTTTTTGAGAAATAACTCAAGCGTTATGCATCGTGTGGAGTTACATTGGGCCCTTGATTATAAAAGGAAAAAACGCCGCCTTTTGCCGGAGATCTGGCAGAGGTTAAGGGATATTCAGTATGACGGTAAAATAATAAAATTGCTTTCTCCGGAAGACTCGCTTTTTAGTTTGGCGTTGCATTCCCGGAGGTTTGGCGAAAATCTCTGTTTAAAGAATGTTTACGACGCTATCCTGCTTATGCGTAAACACGAGGAGCGTTTTGATTGGGATTATTGCCTGGCGATGAGCGAAAAATATGATATGCGAACAACCCTATTTTTTTTATTGGTTCAGATGCAGTCTTTCTCCGGGTACGCTGTCCCGGAACATATCCTTAAGAAATTGGATATCCCGGCATTGCGAAGAAAGGCCATTCGGATGTTTATCGCAAGAAACACCTTCTCCATAAAAAAACTTCTGCGCCGCAATGATATTTATTTACAATTGCATTTTCTTCTGCATGACAATATCCTTGAATCACTCGCGTATGCCATTAATGTTCCCCGGGAGCAGTTCGCGAAATTCTACGGGTTAAAGGCTTATAGTAAAAAAACGGGTTTTTTGTACCATTGGCGCTTTCTGTATATTTTAAAAAAGCTCCTTGTGAAATAGCGGGACTTTCTTTTTTTAAAGGTTTTTTATGTTCAAAAACAGTAAAGATCCGGTAAATGAATGTTGTAACCGAAGCGCCTTAATAGTCGCGGGTGTTTTCGTCATTTCTTTTTTGCTGCGTATTTACGGGTTAGGCGCGAAAGATTTCTGGTTTGACGAAATACACTCGGTATCCTTGGCAATATATCCGTGGAATAACTGGAATGCGCCGTTATATTGGATAGTACTTCATTTTTGGGTAAAGGCCTTTGGTGTTTCAGAGTTTTGTTTACGCTTGCCTTCAATGCTGTTTAGTTTTCTTGCTACAGTCATTGTTTTTATGCTCGGTAAAGAGCTCTTTGATAAAAAAACGGCAATTTTAGCGACGTTGCTTATTGGACTGTCGTCGTTCCACCTGTGGTACGCGCAGGAGGCGCGTGATTACAGCATGGTGTTATTACTCGGTACGGTATCATCGTACCTGCTTCTTATAGCGACCAAAAAAAGCACTTTTAAGAGATGGTTGTGGTTTTCTATTGTTTCATCGGCCGGAATATACACTAATTATTTTTACATTTTTTTAATTTCCGCTCAAGCTTTATATGCCCTGTCCCTTACAAGATACCGCGCGAATAAGGCGTGGTGGTGTTTTTTATTCATAGCGGGGATTTCCGGTTTTTATCTGCCGCGTTTTATCTCTAAATTGATGTTTGTTTCTCAAGGTTTCTGGCTTAAAAAGCCGGATTGGCAGTCTTTGAATATTACCTTGCAGAATTATGTCCTCGGATACAACGGCACCGCGGTACTGTATGCGCTTTCGTCTTTATTAACAGTGATTATATTTATGATCTTATTCGCGGTCGTGATGAAAAAAAGAGATATGCGCAGGAGTGTTTACTTCTGCGGCCTTTTGCTCTTTATCCCTCTTGCCCTGGTTTTTTTATTTTCTAAATTATTCTTTTCGGTATATTTAAGCCGCGGACTGTTATTGTTTAGCCCCTATTTTTATTTATTATTATCGTGCGCGGTGATGGGATTAAGCAGGGGCATCAGGGCGGTCGCGGCAGGGGTTTTAATCTCCATTTTTCTTTGCGGGACCTGGTTATATTTTTATGGATATATATATCCGCCCGGAAGGTATCATTCAGGGGCATGCCTGAAAAAGCCTGTCAGGCCTCTTGCTGGTTATTTGGACAATAATGTCAGGAGTGGCGACCTTGTCGCATTTACTAATGTATCAGTAATGCCGGGATTAAATTTCTATTCTAAAAGAATGATCCCTCAGTATTATCTGTTTTCGCCTCAGGTTTTAAATTCCGACTGGCAAAGGCCGGTAACGGAAACCCGCTTTTGTGTGCCGATACATAAAATAGGCGGCCTTGCGTTTAAGAGAATATGGGTTATTTGCCTGGATTGGGAAAGAAGCGGTAAATTAGATGAGAATTCCGTCGCGGTAAAACGGTCGCTTGATAGTGATCTTAAGCTCTTGTTTGAGGGGTACCTTGACGGTTTATGGGTCTATTGTTATGAAAGGAACAGTTCGGGAAAAGGCGTTCCTGTCGATCATGCGCGTAGTGCCTTAAGGGAATACAGGTTAAATAATTCTTGAGCGGGAAATGCGGCATTATCGGTAATTGAGACGGCAGACACTGCCTCTGAGGAGAGGGCATCAGGGACAAAGAATTGTTCACTAATCATTTTAAGGTGGTATAATCATATAAAAGAGTTTTTTAAGAAATGCAGGCTTTAGGATCCTTTATTGAGGGCTCAGTGATGACACAGGAAGATAAAACTAATGAAGAGCTTAAGGAAGAGATAAATCTTTTGTATAAGCGGATAGCTGAACTTGAGACGATAAACATTGAGCGTAAACAGGTGGGGGATGTCTTAAGGATATCGGAGAAAAAGTTCAGGACTATTTTTAACAACTCAACCGACGGGATCATAATAACCGATCTTGAGTCTAAGAAATTCCATGACGCCAATCAAAGTATGTGCGGGATGCTCGGTTATAATTTAGAAGAGCTTAAATCGCTGGGAGTTGAGGATATCCATCCGAAAGAACAATTGGCCAATGTCCTGGAACGCATCGAGGAGCAATCGAAGGACTCCCTTGTCCCTGCCGCGGACCTGCCCGTGATAAAAAAAGGCGGCAGTATTTTTTACGCCAATGTTCTTGGCACGAAAATGAATTTATTGGGAAAAGATTACATGGTGGCTATTTTTAGGGATGTTACCGGCCGAAGGAGGGCTGAGGAGGCTTTACGCAGCAGTAATGTGCGCTTCCAGGAGCTGTTTAATAATATGAGCAGCGGCGTAGCTATCTATGAGGCAATAGATGAAGGCCGGGATTTCATCATTAAAGATATAAATAAGAGCGGTGAACGAAATAGCAGGGTCAGGCGTGAAGAGATCATCGGCAAGGGGGTCTTAGAGGTTTTTCCCGGGGTAAAAAAGATCGGTTTATTTGAAGTGTTCCTTCAGGTGTGGAAAAGCGGGATATCTCTTCGCCACCCCGTCTCTTTTTACCATGATGGGCGCTTATCTGAATGGGTGGAGAACTACGTCTATAAGTTGCCTTCAGGTGAAATAGTCGCTGTGTATGACGATTATACCGAGCGCAAAGAGGCGGAAGCTGAAGTGGAAAAGCATTTGCAGGAATTGGAAATTTTTTATAAGGCTGCCATAGGCAGGGAAGAGCGGATCATTGAGCTTAAAAAAGAAATAGAGTGCCTTAAGAGCCATTCGGGTAATAGCAGATAGTTTTTTTAACAATTCATCGAGCTTTCGCAGCCCGTAAGTGAAAATTGTAAGAACTTTTTCCTCCCGGTTTTATCCGCGCCGCAATTTATTATATTGACAGAGCCGGCCTTTTCTTTTATATTATTAGCATATGCTAATAATATAAAGCGGGGCCCTCACCCGGGGAAATAGGGCGGAAGCCGCGTTCATTGCCGTGAAGGTCCTTGGGGCGGGTAGAAAGCGTTAAGGCTTACCGCGCGCGAAGCTTGAAAGAGCGGGTTAAATGGATAATTTGTTAAAAGAGGCGCAGGCTCGTTTGAAATTGTTTAAGCACTACGGTTATGATATCCCCAGGGCCAGGAATTTTATTCTCGCCAAGGCCGAACTCGGTAAAGGGCGGCTCTTGGAAGTTGGCACGGGAAGGGGGCATTTGGCTTTAGCTCTGGCGCGCAAAGGTTTTAAGTTTATCTCGGTCGACCTGGATAAAAAAGCGCAAAGAGCGGCCGGGGTAAGCCTCAAGGCGCTCGGGCTTGAGAGATCGGCTTCCCTTAAAATAATGAATGCCGAGAAATTACGCTTCCCGGATGATTATTTTAATTCTGTGATCTCGGTTAATTTTATCCATCACGCGAAAAATCCGCTTAAATGCCTTAAAGAGATGCTGCGGGTAACTAAGGAAAAACTGATCATCGCGGACCTGAATAAAAGGGGACAGAAGATCATGGAAAAAGTGCACGCGTTAGACGGGCATGAACACGCGCCGTCTCAAATGTCCTTGTCGGGAGTAAAAGAATACCTGCGGCGGGCAGGTTTAAGGGTAAGAGTTTACCGGGATGTATGTCAAACTGTTATTATCGCCGGGAAAAATACCCGGCGTGTTTCGCCTGCCTACCGGCAGGCAGGCTTTCTGCTACACCCAACGCTTAAAAGCACTTTGCCTTAATTGGAAGGGCAAGGTACGCGGCTTTCTGCCGCGGAATTGCGTTGGTGTTTCGCTTTCTGCTACACCCAACGCTTAAAAGGAATTGCGTTGGTGTTTCGCTTTCTGCGAAAGGAGAGGTAAAATGAAGTTATGTATCCCCACAGAAACAAATGAAGGAAAAAGCGCGAAGGTTTACGGCCATTTCGGCAGCGCGCCGTATTTTACCATTGTTGATACGGAAAAAGATTCAGTTGAGGTCATTGATAACGCCAATCAACATCACGCGCACGGCATGTGCCAGCCGATGAACGCGTTACAGGGGAAGTCGATCGACGCCGTGGTTACCGGCGGGATGGGCGCCCGCGCGGTCCAGGGGCTTAATCAGGGAGGGATCCATGCTTACCGGGCTGTGCCGGGGACAGTAGCCGATATTATCGCTCAGTTCAAGAAAGGCGGCCTTGAGGAAATAACCGTGCACAACGCCTGCGCGCAGCACGGCTGCCATTAATACGCGGGCTGAATCATTCATTTCTTGCCCCTATGGCCGCGTAAGCAAATGTTAAGATAGTCGTTGTTTTAACTTTTCGAGTATGTTAAAATTATTCAATGAAAACAGAATCCTGTTTATCTGATAACCTCTGACGCGTAAAAAGGAAAAAATGAAAAAGGTCGATTGCTTAAAATGTAAACAGCAATATTCCTGTTGTGATTTCGGGGCATGGGTGGATCTGGAAGAGGCTAAGAAAATAGTGTCTCTCGGATTAAAAGGCGATTTCTTTCACCTTGAGTTAGATAAGAATTTTCCTTCCGGATATAAAGTCGGGACCAGCCGCGAAGATGATCCCTGTACGTTCCTTACCCCTGAAGGCCTCTGCGCCATCCATAAGGTCGATTATAGTTTGAAGCCCATCCATTGTAAAGAATTCCCGTATGAAAACGGAAAATTATCTTCCCAGGCGGACTTTTTGTGCGCGATGGTAAAATCCAAGAAAAAATCAAAGAAAAAACCGAATAAAAAATAGGCAGACGGCCATTGCCGGGGATACCCCGCGTGAGCCTGATGTATGCCTATCGATAAGGGAGGGAGTTTGCCGTTAAAGATCTGCGTTTTGAAAAGCGGGAGTTCCGGTAATTGCACTGCCATATGGACAGGCGAAAGCGCGATACTTATTGATTGCGGAGGAAGGATATCGAGAGAGAGCTTCTGCCAAATGTTACGCGCGATCGACCTGGAGCCTGCGCGGATAAACGCGATCGTTGTTACGCACGGGCATGGGGACCATGTTAATGGAGATACGGTTAAGATCGCCGAAGAGTATAATATACCTCTTTATATTCACAAGAAAACTCTTTTGAAGGGTAGCGACAGTAAGGGAAAATGTCCGCGCTGCCTTATACAGCACCATAATATCCGCATGTTCTCGGTTAAAGAATTCAGGATCACGCCATTCCGGTCGGTTCATGAGGGCGGTAACGCGGGGCAGCCCCATGGTTTTTGCATTGAACACGGACAGCAAAGTAAGGCGCGCAAAATAGGGTATTTAACGGATACAAGAGAAGTTTCCAGGAAAATGATCCGGGCTTTAAGTAATTCTCATTGCCTGGTTATTGAAGCGAATCATGACCTGGAAATGATAGAGAATAATCCGCCTCGTCACGTAAACTGGAAGCAGCATCTCAGCAACGATGCTTCGGCGAATGCTATTACTGAGATCCTGAAGAATTCCTCCGATAACGCTCTCAAGTGTATTTTTCTCGCGCATTTAAGCCGGGATAACAATACTCCCCAAACGGCGCTTGGTAAGATCACGCGGCGAATACGGGAAGCAGGCTTCTCTAAGGTTAACGTGCTGCTTACCGACCAGCTCAAGAAAAGTCAAATTCAGGAATTGTCTTAAGGTTTTTACCCTCATTACACCCGTATTGACACATGAGATCAGTAGCCCGGATTTACCGCTTGGCATATTTGATGTTGAGCGGTATAATATTGTGGTATAATAAGTAAGACGAATTATAGAAAGACAAATGAAAAGGCTTTACCTGATCAGACACGCGAAATCCAATAAGGATATCCCCGGTATAAAAGATAGAGACAGGCCGCTTAATAAACGAGGGGAGAAAGAGGCCCGTGACACAGGTAAGCACTTGAAAAAGCGCGGTATAACCGTTCAGGCAGTATATACCAGTCCTGCGACAAGGGCCCTTGATACAGCCAGGGCGATCGCCAGGAAAATAGGATTCTCCCGCAAGAAAATCAAAGTAGTTAACGCTCTATACTACTCCAATATTCCAAAGCTCTTAAAGGTCATTAAGAATATTGACGATAAAGCCGGATCGGCCATTATTTTCGGGCACAATCCTGAATTCTTGAACCTTGTTAATTATTTATCCGGGCGTTTAACGCAGGAATTTCGCCCCTGCGGGGTGTTTGGTATTGATTTTAGCGTTGATTCCTGGAAGAAGGTCGCGCGGAAAAAAGGAAAGATAGTGTTTTCTCACTCGCCTGAAAGCGATTTATAAACAGCCCTTAACTGCTTGAAAAACTATGAAAGACAAAGAGATCGCCCGCAGCGGTGTAATTGATATCGGTACTCATTCCATTAAGCTTTTTATCGCCGAAAAGGATGGGGAGGAAATTAAGATACTTGAATTGCTGAAAAACGTCGTGCCCCTGGGCAATGATACCTTTTTAAAAGACCGTATCAGCCAGGAGACGATCAATCGCGTGGTCGCGATCCTGGAGAAATACAGCGATAAGCTTAAAGAGTATTCAGTGGCGGGCGTTAAGGTCATCGCTACTACCGCGGTAAGGGAAGCCGCGAACAGGGACGTTTTCATAGATACGGTCTATAGAAAAACGGGTTTTAATATCGAGGTCTTGACAGTCGGAGACGTCATTTATTATATCGACGCCTATCTGTATCATAAGCTCAAAGATAAATACCCGCTTCATACCAAAAACCTTATTATCGCGGAGCTCGGCGCCGGCAGCCTTGACGTGTCGGTGATGGCGCAAGGCTTCACGCTTATGAATGTCGGGCTCCCGCTGGGCACTTTGCGCATCAAACAGTTGATGGGAAAGCTGGATGGGAGCCTTCGGGAGAATTACGCGGCGGTAGAAGAAAATGTGGATAACGAGTTCTCCTGTTTCAGGAGAGAAATGCCTTTGGTGAGCATCGATGATATCATTTTGATCGATGAAACGCATACTTCGCACCTGTCGAAGGTCATTTCGAGCAATAAGCCGAATGAGTCTTTTTTTAAGTTAAGTGAAGCCGATACCTCCGCGCTTTTGACGAACGTTACGGAAAGAAATACCGAAGAGCTGGTTGACGAATACAAAATACCGCTGGAGAACGCCGAGACCTTCCCGGCTTACGCCATAATCCTGAATACATTCGTGAAGTTAAGCGAGAGTAAGAATGTTTATTTATTGGATGTTCCGCTTGCCGAGGCGGTACTCGCCGATATAATCCTTGATTTCGAGATATCCCAGAAATACAACAAAACCAACCAGTTGATCTCGATAGCAAAAGCTATCTGCCGGAAATTCAACATGGATATCAAGCATTCACAACAGGTGGCGGATCTTTCCGACATGCTTTTTGATAATTTAAAGGAGACGCTGGGCCTTAAGAAGGGGGATCTATTGTATCTGCTCTTGGCGGCGCACTTGCACGATCTGGGGATGTTTGTGTATAACCGCGCCCATCATAAGCATAGCGAGTACCTTATTTCAAACCTGAACCTCTTCAGGCTCTCAAGCGAAGAAATAAAAGTTATCGCCTGCATCGGGCGTTACCACCGCAAGGGCACTCCCGCGGAAACGCATTTCCTTTATAATTCATTGTCCAAGGATAAACAGGTGCTCGTCCAGAAGCTGAGTTCTGTCTTAAGGCTTTCTAACGCGCTTGACCGCTCGCATAAACAAAAAGTGAAGAAGATCGAGGTTAAATTCAACCGCAGCCAGGACATATCTTTGACGGTATTTGTCCCGGGTAACTTTCTTCTGGAAAAGATAGATTTCCAGGAAAAAAAAGGCATGTTTGAAGAGATATCAGGCAATAAGATCAACCTGAAAATACAATATACGGAATAACTATCCATGGATAAAGAAAAAGAGCCTAAAGATGTTTTTATACACCGCGATCTAAGCTGGCTTGCTTTCAATGAGCGGGTGCTCGCAGAGTCTGCCGACGTCGCTAACCCGTTGTTTGAACGCGTTAAGTTCTTAAGCATCGCCGCTAACAACCTGGATGAGTTCTTTATGGTCAGGGTAGCGGGATTAAAAAGGCTGATCGATGCCGGACATAACCATAAGGATGGGTTCGGGTATTACCCTCTGGAGCTCTTTTCAGAGATACGCTCGCGGATAGACGCGCAGATCGGGAAATTATACGATATTTATAAGGGAAATATCGGTAAAGAGCTGCAAAAGAATAAGATCTTTATCCTCAAGCCCGACCAGCTTAACGGGGAGCAGAAAAGGGTGGCGAAGAAATATTTTGAGGCGACTTTGTTCCCCATAGTCACTCCTATGGCGGTTGATCCGGGGCATCCTTTCCCTGTTTTACATTCCAAGACCAACGCGTTCGCGCTTGCTTTGAGCCGAAAAGAGGAAATGTACCTGGCGCTGGCGATAATCCCTAAGTCGGTCCCGCGTTTGTACAAGCTGCCTTCGGAAAAGGATGAATTTTGTTTTATATTCATCGATGATATCATCCGGGAAAACCTTGAGTCGTTTTTCCGCGGCTACCAGATCGTGGACAGCTTTTCTTTCAGGATCATTCGCGACAGCGATATCTCGCTGCGGGAAGAGTACTCACCCGACCTGCTGAAGGCTATTGAGAACGAGATAAAAAAGCGGCCGAAAGCCAAGGTGGTAAGTTTACAGGTGGAGAAGGGCAAGCACGCCCAGCTGCTGGACCTATTGTACGCGAACCTTGATTTTCCCAAAGAGGATATTATTTTCGCCGATAGTAACCTGGACCTGTCTTCTTTGTCGGAGCTGCTCACTCAGGTAAGCAGGCCTGAATTGATGTTCGGCAGCTACACGCCCTCTAAGATAGAATACGAGAATATTTTCGACAAGATAAAAGAAGGGGATTTCCTGCTGCATATGCCGTACCAATCTTTCTATTCTACGGTTGACCTGATCCAGGCTGCCGCGAAAGATAACGATGTTCTGGCGATCAAAATGACGCTGTACCGGACCAACGAGGATTCGGCGATCATTAAGGCTTTAGCTGAAGCAGCCAAGAATAAGAAGCAGGTGACGGTCGTGGTTGAATTGAAAGCGCGTTTTGACGAAGAACGCAACATCGGCTGGACCAGGGACCTGGAGTCGGCAGGCTGCCATGTCATATACGGAATGCCGGGGATCAAGATACACGCGAAGATGGCGCTTATCGTGAGGCAGGAAGAAGGCCGGATCGCCCGCTACGTCCATCTGGCTACCGGCAACTATAACGAGCGGACCGCCTGCGTTTATACCGATATAGGCTATTTTACCAGAAGCGATGATTTCGCTATCGACATATCAGACGTGTTTAACGTTATTACCGGCTACTCGCTGCCGGCGCGCTGGAAGCGGATCATCGCTTCTCCCCATGATATGCGCAAGTATTTCTTCGAGTTGATCGATAAGGAAATTGAATTCCAGAAAAGGTATAAGAACGGTTCTATTTTTGCCAAGTTGAATTCCCTGGAAGATACGCAGATCATCCATAAGCTTTATGAGGCGTCGAACGCGGGGGTAAAGATCAGGCTGCTGGTGCGCGGGATATGTTGTTTGATACCCGGTGTCGAACAGATGAGCGAGCATATTGAAGTTAAGAGCCTTGTGGGCAGGTTCCTGGAGCATTCACGCGTGTACTGCTTTAATAATAATTCTTCACCCAGGGTCTTTCTTGCGTCCGCTGATTGGATGAGCCGGAATTTTGACCGCCGGATCGAGCTCCTTTTTGAAATAAGCAGGCAGGACCTTAATGAGCATTTAAGGTTCATCCTTGAAGAATATTGGAGAGATAACTCAAAAACACATCTGTTTACCGCGCGCAATGAATACATCCGCCCCGCGCGGGAAGGCAAAGCGTTCAACGCCCAAGAGTTCTTTATCGGGTATTATGCGAAATAAGATTGATCCTTACCGTTACTCCCGCAAGATCATTTTTCTGTATCTCGATTCTTTCCTCAAAGAGCGTAATGATGTTTTGCTTTCAGCCGGCATAGAGCCGGTTCACCGGATGCGCGTCGCTTCCCGCCGCTTAAGAGCGGCGTTGAGCACCTTTAAAGGTATCCTTCCGGTCAAGAAGTCCAGGGCCTGGAGAAAAGAGATCGCTCAGATAGGCCGGGCGCTTGGCTTGGCGCGGCAGCTGGATGTCCAGATCAAATTCTTAGAAGCCGCCCGCAAGCGCTTAAAAAAGAGTTCCCGCGTTATCCATACCGAAGGTATAATCCGTTTCCTTAAGCGGAAAAGAGAACAGGCGCAGGGGCGGATCGGGATTGAGCTTAAGGGATTTGAAATTAAGACGCGGCTTCCCGGGTTAAAGGACTGTTTGCGTGATATTTCTTCCGGCAGCCGTAAGTCCTGTGCCGATACGTTTCTCGCGCGAAAGAAAGCGATGATCCTCAAGCGGCTGGATACATTGCTTGATTTGGCGCCCTATGTGTTTAAGCCGAAAAAGACAAAAGAGCTGCATCGCATGCGTATTGCCGCTAAAAAGCTGCGTTACACTTTGGAGATCTTCCGGCCAAGTCATAAGGGCAAGCGCTTTGACGGCTATATTTACGCCAGCCGCGATATCCAGGACTCCCTCGGTGATTTGCATGAGTTAGACCTTCTTATTGAAGTGTTGTCCGGTTTTCTTAAGGGACCGGACAAAGGGCTCAAGGCGACCGCCGCGTATTTAACGCGGGAATGCGCGGGTTTACGCAAAGGTGTTTATGGTAAGTTTGTAAGTCTCTGGAAGAATTTACGGAAAACGCGTTTATGGGAGAAGTTAAGGCGGGATGCTTAGGAGTGTTGTTGGGATAGTTTAATAGCTCCTAAAACGATAGCATCATCTCCCAGCTTGGATGCGACGATCTCGCAGCTTCCTATAGTGGAAAAGAATTTGTCTTTTTGCGCGGTTTTCTTGACTATCGGCAATATGAAGCCCGCGCATGCTTCTATAACTCCGCCGCCGAGCACGATCATCTCCGGGTCGAATATATGCCTGATGGACACGCAGGCGATACCTATTTGTTCCGCCGCCGCTTTAAGTATTTTGACAGTAAGCCTATCATGCTTTTCAAGTGATTTGCGCAATATCTTGCTTTTGATAGGGTCTGAATTCTTATCAAGAAGTTTGGTAAGGAGCGTTTTTTTGCCTTTTTTAATTTCCTGCCTGATATCTCTTTCTATCGCCCATCTGCCGGCGAGTGATTCCAGGCAGCCGGTATTCCCGCAACTGCATTTTGGGCCGCTGCCTTGAATGATCATGTGGCCGATCTCCGCGGCAGCGCCGTGGCTGCCGGTAAAGAGCTTGCCGTCAATAATGATCCCGGCGCCAATGCCTGTGCCGATGAACAGTCCGACGACATTCTTTGCTTTCTTTGCCGCGCCGAGCCATTTTTCCCCCAAGGTCCCTAAATTAACATCATTGCCGAGGCAACAGTTGATGTTGAGCCTTTTCTTGAGTTGTTTTTGGAGATTTGCCCCTGCGATATGCATATTTGGTGTGCGCAGGATCTTCCCGGAAACGGAGTCGATTATTCCGGGGATCCCTATCCCGACACCACATAATTCCTTTTTGTTAATGCCGCAGGCGTAAAGCATCTCTTCCAGCAGGTCGGCTACGATGGAGGCTATTTTAGCAGGGGATGCGTTTTTGGGGGTGGGAGACTTGCTGCGGCTGAGGATCTTCCCGTCTTTAGTCGCCAAGGCTGCGGCTATTTTTGTTCCGCCGATATCGATTCCCGCGAAGTAATTATTTTTCATACCGTTAATTATACCACAAAATGACAAAGAATCCTTAAGGAAGTGATAATTTATTGTTAAGTATCATCTCCGGAGGAAAGCCTGGGTTTATGTGGCTCATAATACTCACGCGGGTCATTCCCCTGTGATCAGAAGAATAATTATATAGAATATCTCATTATAGTTTGTTATACTTATTATAAATATCCGGATTGATAAGACTATTTTTCCGGTTCATATTGTTTTGATATTTCTAAGGGGGGGATTTTTAAGAGCCGGTTAACGAGGTATCTATGCCTAAAGAACAAATACTTATAATCGAAGACGATAAACATATAGCTAAGCTTGTAAAATATAACGCCGAGAAAGCCGGTTATGACCCTACGGTCGTAGAAGACGGCGAAAAGGCCCTGGATGTTTTAACTAAACAGGGCGCGGACTTGATCGTTTTAGATATTATGCTCCCTAAGATGGATGGCTTTGAGGTATGCCGCGCAATTAAGCAAAATACTAAACTTAAAGATATCCCTGTTATTATGCTGACCGCAAAAGGAGAGGAGGTGGATAGGATAGTCGGCCTCGAACTTGGAGCTGATGATTATGTGGTCAAGCCTTTTAGCCCCCGGGAATTGATGCTGCGCGTAAAAGCGATCCTGAGAAGGGGCAAAACTGAAGGATCTCCCAAAGATATTATAAGACAAGGGGGATTGTCCATTGATATCCCTAAACATAAAGTGACGGTCAATACTAAAGAGATCGAATTCACTCCCCTGGAGTTTAAACTTCTTGTCACGCTTGTTGAAAGGACCGGCCGCATCCAGTCGCGGGAGCAGTTATTGTCTGATGTCTGGGATATGCACGCGAATGTGTTTACCCGGACCGTTGATACCCATATCAAACGCTTGAGAGAAAAGCTCGGAAAGATAGGGGATCAAATCGAAACGGTCAGAGGATTAGGCTATAGATTTCAAGAAAATGATTAAGATCAAACTTCCGTGGAAGCTTACCTTTGTTTTTTGTTTTGTTGTTGTTCTTGCTATTTCAGCCGGATATTTTTATCTGGCCCCCCACCTTAAGTACTTCGTGGAAAGTAACCTTAGAAAAAATGTTTTACGCCAGCTTACTCTCGGTAAGGAGCTGTTGGAAACTCATCTTTTAGCTAAAACCGCCCCCCTTGATTTCCAGGAGCTTTCCCTTAAGATGGGCAAGGCACTTTTCCTGCGCGTGACCATTATCTCACTTGACGGAAAAGTGCTGGGGGATGCCGATTTAACCAGAGAGCAGCTCGTCGCCGTTGAAAATCACGCGAACAGGCCTGAAGTAAAGGAGGCGTTACTGCGCGGCCTGGGGGTAAGTAATCGTTTTAGTTATACGGTCAAGAAAGATATGCTTTATACGGCAATGCCTTTTGGCCGGGAAAAAACTGAAGGGATATTGCGCTTTTCCGTCCCTCTGCTTGATGTTGAATTGCTGCAGTCAAAGATGCTTAGGGTAGTAGGGGTGAGCGTTGCCGGGATATTGCTCTTAAGCCTCGGTTTGACTTATTTGGTGTCCGTATTTGTTTCACGCCCCCTCCAAGAGATGTCGGCGATCGCCAAACTCATGGCGCGGGGCGATTTTTCCCGGAAAGCTTCTCTCTATTTCAAGGATGAGATCGGCGAACTTGCCCGTTCATTAAATGCCATGTCTGATGAGATCAAGGATAAGATCGAAAAGATCAATTCAGAGAAGGCAAAACTCGACCTGGTCCTCTCGAGCATGTTCGAAGGGGTGATCGTTACCGACGCGGATGAAAATATCCTTCTGATGAATCCTTCTTTAAGAAAGCTTTTCTTCATTGAATCAAACCCTGAAGGTAAGATGATGCTGGAGGTTGTCCGTAATACCTCGGTGGAAGATATGGTGGAAAGGATCATTACGGGAGGTCAGCAGCTTGCGATCGAAGAGATCGTTGTCCACGCACCGGATGAAAAGATCCTTAAGGTGAACGGCGTGCCGATCATGAGTAACGGAAAACTTGAAGGGGCGATATTGGTATTTCACGATATTACTGAATTAAGGCGCCTGGAAAAAATGAGGCGGGATTTTGTCGCCAATGTTTCTCATGAACTGCGCACTCCGATATCAAGCATCAAAGGCTATGCCGAAACGCTTCTTGAGGGCGCCCTCGATGATAAGGACCACGCTCAGGAATTCATGAGCATCATTTGTCAGGACGCCGACCGCCTGGCCGCCCTTATAAACGATCTGCTTGATCTATCAAAGATAGAGTCAGGCAAGTTAAAGATGTCTTTTGAGTCACTTGACCCTGTTGTGTTGATAAAAAGAGCGATAACGATCATTGATAATCAAGCTAAGGCAAAATCGATCTCACTCAAGATCGATCTCCTCCCGGGGTTGCCTAAGATCCGTGTTGATGAAGCAAGGTTTTCGCAGGTCATGATCAACATACTCGATAACGCTCTTAAATACTCGCCTGAAGGAGCAACGGTTGTCATTTCCGCCAAGGCAACCGATGACGCTTTACAAATCGATATTGCTGATACCGGGATCGGTATTTCCGAAAAAGACCTTCCCCGCGTATTCGAGCGTTTCTACCGCGCGGACAAAGCCCGTTCCCGCGAACTCGGGGGTACGGGGCTGGGCCTAGCCATCGTTAAACACATTGTATCCGCCCACGGCGGCCAGGTCTGGGTTAAATCTGAACTTGGCGCCGGTTCTACCTTCAGTTTTACCATTCCTCTGGCGTAACACTCCGCGCATTTCCTGTTTGTCACAATTTCTTGTCGAAAGTTCACGAAAAGTTCACAAAACCTTAAGGAATTTGTTGCGTCTCTTAATGTATACTCTTCTTGATGAATAGTTAAGCGGACAGTTTTGCCGGGTTGAGCCGAAGCTTAAGCACTATAAATAAGGAGGGACGCATGAGTGACACCTTTACGGAAATTATTCCTAAAAAAGTCCTTAATCCTCAAAGCCTGGAAGATATTGGATGGAATAATTGTTGTGAAGAATACATAAAGAAATTAGCTTTATTAGTGACGGGCAGTGACCGGGAATACCCGTTGTCTGCAAGAAATAAAGAATTGAAGTTGACGGATATCGGAACCAATATTTATTGATAGGATATGTGTTTCCTTGAGGGGCCATATGCTGCAGGGTGAGCGTTTCTGCGTGGACAAAATAATCATTTCCGCGCTCTCTCTTTGCTTGTTGTTCCATCAAAGCGGTATTGCTCAGGTTGCCGGGGAATTGGATATCTCTTCGCGGACAGCTTTCTTAAGAAATACTCCTGTTCCCGGCATGTCCGGTTTTGAGTATTTACGGTATCTTTCCTACGACGGCCGTAATAATAATTTCAGCTGCCTGGTCGATAAAGGCGGCCTGAGCGGACTGAATAAGCGGATAACCGAAAATAACGCGCAAACGCTTCTCAACTATTTTTTTGTCGGGATAAGCCTGCCGAATGACGCTTTTTGGGTGAACCTGCGGCCTGATTCGCAAGATACTATCATAGACGATAATTTAGCCAGGACGGATGTCGGGATGATCCTTCTGGAAGCCGACCTGCAGCTTAAGAAAGATACCGCGCTCTTTAGCTCTCCTGAAACACCCGAGGGTAAAGAATACTGGGATAAACTATACCGCAAGGCAGAAGCTCTCTTTGGCGGTGATAACCTGGTTATTCCTACGATCACCCGCCCCTGGATAGTCCCGGGTGAGATCATTATCCGGGAATCGGTTGATAACGCCTATATCTATAAGGCCACGCTTAAGGTAATGCTGGAACATGATCATCTGAAAGATAGCGGTGCCTATGATCTTAAAGATGAACGGTTAAAAGAGTTGAATGAATATTCTTCCTGCCTGCTTAAAGCGTTGATCATTCCCAAGCTTACTCATGATGTCAATACCGCGAAACGTTACGCTTCTTTGAGGCAGGTTTACTACTCATTGATCCTTGCTCAGTGGTTCAAGGCGCGTTTCTCCGGCAAAGGCGGGATATACGCCGCGTTCATAGATCAAGGAGACCTTACCGGTTTGACCTCGGCAGGACCCTGGTCAAAGGAGGATTATTTCAGGCAATACCGGGAATCTTTTGAACGGGGAGAATACAATCTTAAGACCGCCGTCCCCGGCGCTTTCGGGCAGGTTATCAGGACATACTTGAGCGGGGGGATCAATTTTCTTGCTTGTATGCCTGAGTTATTCTCCCATCCGCTTAAACCCGGACAGGCAAAGACCTATACTTCCCCGGAAGGAGAACAGCGGAGTTTGATCGGCGGGAACCGCGAGAATGACGGAGCGATCTTTTTCAGCCCGGAATTAGCCGAATTTATCTATAAAGAAGGCAAAATGCATGTGGTCGATACCACACAAGGCAATAAAGAGGTTTTATCGGCCGTCACGCAGCCCGCGCGCGCGGATGCCCCGGAGAAAGTTCCGGCGCGTAGCGCCGGCTCTCCCTTAAAAGAGCGCAAAATAGGATCCCTGGAAAGGTTTCGGCCTTCATTGAAGACACTGGTTTCTGCAGCTTTTATCTTCGGTTCTTTTTTTGTCCCGGGATTAGCGTTTGCTCATCAATTTGTCGCCAAAGGCCTGGGATTACTTTCTGTGCCGCAAAACTGGTCATTCGTTAACCCTGCCGAGAATACGCTTTGGGGGATCGCCCGCGACGTGCTTAAAGGCAACGGTGTTTTAGAGCCGGGTAATACCGAAGTAGCGAATTTGGTCAGGAAGATCCTTACCGTTAACTCAAGTATCGCTGATCCCGACCTTATTTTTTCCGGGCAGCATATCGCTATACCTCAGGAATACGCGACCCCGGAAGCCATTGCCTATTTAACCGGACAGGCAGTTCCTTTTGGTTCCGCGCCGCCGTATATCCCTGATATGCCAAGAACCGGGCCCCTGGCAGGGCGCGGCGACCTTGACACGGGGATGTTGCCTCTTGACCCATTGGCGGGAAGAGGGGATTTCGATAGGGGAAGTGGTCTTTTTGAAAATCTCGGCCAGTGGCTTGCTTCACCGTATTTGTTGATCGGTTTGGGGATACTGGCGGGAGGGGTTGTTTCGTATTATCTATACCGCTGGTGGAATAAAGGCAATGGCACGGACCTGCTGCAGAATTCATTTATCGCGGAAGAAGACCGCTGGTATAACCAAAGCAAAGAAAATCGTTTCAGCCAGGAGCTGGTCAAGACTTTCCTTAATCAATGGAAGCTGTCCCTGCGGTCAAAGAAGTCCGGCTTCCTGACGGACTATGATCGCGTTACCATCAATAATATCGCGCATTCCCTGATCAGGGGGCTCCCTTTTACGCGGGAGATCATTGATCAGAACGTAAAACCGCTTGTGAAAACGTTCCAGGAAATGACCAAGTTATCTCTGGAAACACAGCGCAGGCTTTTTCTTCAATTGCGCGGCCATGCCTCGATGTCAGACGAGCAGCGCCGGTCGATAGAGATGGATATCGAAAAACTGCAGCGTATCGGAACGTACGCTTTAGAGTATGAAGATAATGCCAATACCGCGTATAAATTCCAGATGGCTTTCAGTTACAAGCTCAGGAAATTCGGGATGATGGGCCGTTTCTATACATGGTTTGTAAGGTGCTGGTATGGCTTACGGATGAGCAGTAAAGATATGGAAAGGTTTAAAAGTAAAATACACGGTTTGTTCAAGTACGCTCAGCCGGTCGAGCCTGAGATGTACGCGGGTAAGGAAAATACGATCATTGACGATTGGCAGCAATGGTTTGACGGCCTTAAGGTGGATTCGTCGTTTTTATTGCATCTGGAAAAAAAATGGAAAAATAGAGGCATGTACGGGCGATTCGGGGGTATTTGCGGCATTATCGCGGGAAGTTATTCATTCATGAATATGGTGGTCACGCTGTCTCCTCCCGCTACTATTGTCGGATGGATCGGCCTGGGAGCGTTCTTTCTGGGATGGATATCATTCCTGCTTTCCTGGGCGGTAGTGAAGTTGGTAAAGAACCCTTTTTATAAGGAGATGAGCAGGGTTGTCGAAGAGTATGACCGCCTTTTGCAGCAGGAAACGAACGGCAGGAAAACCGTTGATTTCAGGCAGGCCCGGCTCAAATTCGAATATGACGCGACTGTCGGCCTGTTGGAAAAAGAATTGCCCGCGGATGTGGCGATCGTGGTAATAAGCGGAGATGATAAAGAAAAGTTGATGGCGCATGTAAAGGGTTCGTTGGGGATCTTTGCGAAGAAGAAATTCCCCGTCGTATATTTATTCTCGGAAAGCAAAGAGAACGCCCAGCGTTTTTGCGAACTTTATGACTATCTTTACTATTCTCAGGAATTCAAGGATTTCACCTCGCGATATCCGGGCCTTAATGGTAAAGACGCGACACGGATGAAAAAAGCGGTTGTGTTTGTAGACGGTTTTAGCCGGAATTCCGGAGAATTATTCAAGCCTTTGCCCTTGCCGCCGGCGAAAGCCCTGGGCAGGCCTTTCACGGGGATAGAATATCTTTTATTGAAAACCATTCAGAACGCCGGCATGGAAAATCCTCATGATCCCGGCGGGCTTCAGAGCGATAAAATGATGGTCATGTTCTCTAATGGGATACCGGTAGGCAATTTTGTCCCTACCGCGAATGTGACTTTATGGGGCATGTGGACCAAACTCGAACAGGTCATTGACCAGAAGTTCGGGGTGCTGGTCCCCGGGGTCAATAACGGCTCCCGCAACGGCTTGGCAGAGGTATATGAAAAAGCCGACCACGCGACGTTAAAGACAAAATTAAAGCATGAGCCGTTCTATTCTTTTATCGACTGGAAGCATATCGGCGACGCTGAATTCGAGCAGAGCGATGTCTTAGCTTCTACCGGCGGGTTCATGTTCAGCCTGGAGCCGCAGCAGGGCAGGATGTTCGCGCGGGTCGCGGTGAACGGCCTGAAGCCTATTATGGAAAGACATATTCAGGAAGGATATGACAATTACCGGATCATGCCGTTCATTATTATCCCTCTCCTGCGGGTATTGAATTCGGGGAAGTTTTCCACATATACCGCGGCGGCGGTAGGCAGCGATGATGTTTATTATTCTTTGGAGGATAAAGAAATACTGGCTTTCCATGAACTGTTCAAATATTATTTTGAGAACAAGGATACTATAAAGAAATGCTTCCGGGACATAGGTTATTTTTCGTCTTATCCGCTGGGGTCGTTTTACGTGAGAATGGATAAAAGCCGGATCCAGCGCAAGAGAATGCAGGAGCTTGGCGGTTATTTACGGGGGCATCCCGGGAAGGCAGTCCCAGCGGCACGTAAGGCCAAGGATGAAGTATTTGTCCCTCAGGCAATCGCGGGGGAAGTCCTGTTCCCGGGGATGAGCGTTGCGCCGAGTTCTTCGGCTATACGCGTTGAGAAGAACCCGGGACAATCCGGATTAGGCGGGATCGACCTGCGTTCGGCCTCTTCCGCGTTTGTTGTTACGCAGGGTGAGCCCATCGGCCATGGAGGATTTTTCCCCGCCGAAATACCGGCTGATGACCTTGAGGGCAGGGACATACAGCATCTTATCGAGGCAGGGATTATCCCATCTTTGGAGCGTATTAAGGAATATATGGAAGCGAAGATCAGTAAAGAGCGGTTATCCGAATGTATCAGGTATGTGCGCGTTTGGATGCGGCAGATCCTGCGGTTAGAGGAAGCTCACTGCGTTCATGTGGACGCGCTTCTTCCTGATTTCCTGGGACTGCTTGAAAATAACGGGACGGAAGGCCTCTTCAGGGAGAATTTGGCGCGATTAACGTTTTCACCGGGAGTATAAAATGATCAAGGTAAAAAACAGGTTCGTAAGAGCTTTTACATCGGCAGTTATTTTTATATGCGTTTTTTATCACGGAGGCTCGCTTTTTGCCGATATAGTTACGCTTAAGTCGGGTAAAAGAACAGAAGGTAAGATTACCGAGAAACAAAAAGATTATATCGCGATCGATACTGCCTCAGGGCCTGTTTATTACGAGAATAAATATATCCGGAGTATTGAAGAGGGCCCCGCTTTACCCGCGGCTGATGAAGCAGCCCTTGAGGATACCGGACGCTCATTCAAAAAAGGCGTGGCGTGCGCCTCGCAAGACAAATTCGATGAGGCTGAAAAAGAATTCAATCAAGTGCGGGCTGTTGGTTGCGGTTTCGATGCCGCCGGAGCGCTGGGCCTTTTACGCGAATTAAAGAGCGGCGCGGTAAGCAAAGAATACGCCTCTTACGTGTTCAAAGGGCTGGAGCTGTTATTAAACCAAAAGTACCGGGAAGCGATCCCTGAGCTGATGAGGGCTTTGGAAATGAAAACGAATGACCCCGACGTGATGTATAACCTGGCGTTGGCGCATTATTTTTCCGACGATTATTGCAAGGCTATCGAATACGCTCAAATGGTCCTGGAATCGTTTCCCGAGGATGCAGCGGCCTGCCGGCTTTTGGCCAACGCCTATTATTTGAACGGCCAGCATGAGCAGGGCATCGAAACGCTCTTATTGAGCAGGGAATTATTCCGTAAATCCGGTGACTTCTTGAACGTGGAAGAAATTAACCGCTTCCTTACGTCAAATGCAAATTCACCATAAAGTCACAATCCCTTAATGATATTGTAACCTTGGTTTTGTATACTTTCTTTGTAAGCATGAGAAAATACCAGGCTGCGTTGCCCGCGATTACGGCGTATTTCGCCGGCTACGAAAAGGAGCAGATATGGTGCTGAAAAGAAAGATACTGATCGTTGAGGATGAAAAGGAGATCATAAAGTTGATCGCTTTTCATATGACGATAGCCGGTTACGATGTGGTTTCCGCGAACAATGGCATCGAAGCATTAGAGATCTGCAATACTCAAAATCCCGCGCTTATTATCCTCGATATTATGCTGCCCAGGATCGACGGGTGGGAAGTCTGCCGGCGTTTAAAGCATAACCCGCAGACCAGGCATATACCTATTATTATACTCAGCGCGCTTTCCGAGATCGAGGATAAACTAAAGGGTTTTGACCTCGGCACGGATGATTACGTCACCAAGCCGTTCAGCCCCCGCGAACTGGTAGTGCGGGTAAAAAGGGTCTTAGCTCGGTCGGAGAACAAGAATTCAAGCTTAAAGATCATCAAGATCGGCTCACTTGAGATCGATCAGGAAAATTTAGAGGTAAAACGTAACGATCAGAGAATAGCCTTTACGGAGAAAGAAAGAGGCGTGCTTAAGCTATTCATCAATAATCCCGGTATAGTACTGAGCCACAGCGCGATCCTGGATGCCGTCTGGGGGCAGGACAATATTGTCGAATACGGGAACATCGATGTCCATATAAGGCATTTGAGGGAAAAGATAGAAAAAGACCCCGAAGATCCGCAGTTGATCAGGACAGTAAAGGGAGAAGGGTACAAATTTGATTCGTCGGCTTAACGCGAGAATTTGAGTTTTCTTGATTTCACAGAAAGTTCACAAAGCGTTAAGGATTTTGTTACCTGGGTTTTGTAAACTAAAGCAATGAAAGAAAGCCGGCAGGAAGAGACGGTTAAAAGAGGATGAATAAAATCATAGCAAAAATACTCAAGAAGGTCTCGGAATACCTGAAAGAAGTTTTTGATGAAGAGCAAAGGGCAATGGATCTTTTTTATAAACAATTCGCTCAAGAATAAAGTTGATCGATGAACGCGGATACAATAACGAGTGCCCCTTGCTTCGGCGCGGGGAAAATCCGGCCCGGCAATTTACGTTTAAGCTGTTCCGTAAATTGAGGCCTTATTAAAAGGAGGAAGGAAAATGAGGAAGTTTGTAGCAGCGGCAGTATTGCTTGGATTTATCGTAGCGGCAACAGGGATGCGTACTTCATACGCGGGAGAAATCGACCTCTTGTTACAGAAGCTTGTTGAAAAAGGGGTGTTGACCGGCGCGGAAGCGCAGCAGGTCAAGATCGAGACGCAGGAGCAGGTAAAGAAAGAGATCGCGACCAGTACTTCGGCGACTTTGCCGGCTTGGGTCCAGAATATAAAACTTAAAGGCGATTTCAGGCTTCGCTATCAGGTCAATCATGCCAAGGCGGCCAACGATATCACGAATAATCGGCAGAGGGCGCGTATCAGGCTGAGATTAGGAATGGAATCAAAGGTCAATGAAAAGCTGCTTGTTGCTTTCGGCTTGGGAACGGGACTCAACGAATATACCGCTACCAGCGCCGATACGGTGCGTTCCACGAACCAGTCCTTAGGTAATTCTTTCGCGAAAAAGCCCTTCAACCTGGATTACGCCTACGCCAAGTATATGCCTTTTCCGGGATTTGCGCTTTTCGGGGGGAAATTATTGTTGAGCGACTCGGTTTGGGAGCCGGGAGATATGATCTGGGATACCGATATCACTCCTGAAGGCGTGGCATTCGACGTAAATAAAAAGGTTAATCCTTCCTTGAACATGTTCCTGAAATCCGGCGTGTATTTCCTGGAAGAGATCAGCGGCAGCAATGATGACCCGTATTTTGTTCATATGCAGCCGGGCTTTACCGGTAAATTGTCGGATACTATTTCTTTAAAGAGCGGCGTCGCGCTTGATTATTTTGTGGTTAAAAATCATGCTTTGGACGGCAGCACAAATACAAACACCGGTTCAAAAGGAGGATTCGCGTATCCTACCGCGAATTTCTTTACGGTATCGCCCGCGGTAGAAGTTAAGATCAAAGAGCCGTTCAGCGCTTTAGGCGTTAGTTTCCTTAATGTGCCTCAGCTGAAATTATTCGGTGAATTTGTGACTAATATAGCCGATGTCGTACCGGATGATAATAAGACCGGGCAGATGTTCGGGGCGAGTTTAGGAGCCGAGAAGATCGCCGGATGGGGCGATTGGCAGGCTACCTACAATTTTGTCAGGCTTGAGAGAAACGCGATCCTTGATATTTTGCCTGATTCCGACCGTTATGGCGGGCAGACGAATATAAAGGCCCATGAATTTAAATTCGCGTATGGTTTAGGTAAGAATACATGGCTTGAACTCGACGTTTACCGCGCGCAGAAATTGGCAAAGCCGTTTGCTCCGGAAACTTTGATTCAGGTTGATTGGAACTTGAAGTTTTAAGAGGTCTGCAGTCCCGGGAAAATATAGCCCGTAAGAGCGCTGCTCTCAGCGGGTAATAACTAAGGAGGATAGGTATTATGAAAAAGTTTGTCATGTTGATGCTGGCGGGAATTGCGGGTTTAAGCCTTGCTGCCACAGCTTGTTTCGCCGAGAAGATCGTTATCGCCGGTTCTACAACGGTGCTTCCTATCGCGCAGAAGACCGCTGAGGCTTTTATGGACTCAAACGCGAACGCCGATATATCGGTGCGGGGCGGAGGCTCAAGCGTTGGTATCGCCGCTCTTATTGACGGCACCTGCGATATAGCCGATGCTTCACGGGCGATCAAAGATACTGAGATTCAGCAGGCGGCCGCGAACGGCAGGGACCCTGTTGCTCATATCGTCGCGATGGATGGTATCGCGGTAGTAGTGAACAAATCCAACCCGTTATCTAAACTTTCTAAAAAGCAGGTAAAGGACATTTTCGCGGGGAGAGTTTCCGATTGGTCGCAAATAGGCGGTAATCCGGGTAAGATCGTGGTTATTTCCCGGGATACTTCAAGCGGGACTTTTGAAGCGTTCGGGGTTTTGGTGATGGACAACCAGAAGGTCAGGCCTGACGCGTTGATGCAGGCTTCAAACCAAGCGGTCGCCCAGAACGTTACTCAGACTCCGGCCGCGATCGGTTATGTCGGATTGGGATTCCTGACCTCGGATATCAAGGCTCTTGAGATCGATGGGGTCGTGGCCTCAAAAGAAACAGTTTTATCCGGAGAATATCCCGTGACCCGCCCGCTTTTTATGTATTCTAAGGGCAAGCCGCAAGGAATGGTAAAAGAATATCTGGATTTTGTAAAAAGTAAGGCTGGTCAGGCGCTCGTTGAGGGTGAAGGATATGTCGGGTTAAAGTAAATGTGAAGGGAAGGGCACGGCAAAGTGAGACCGCCGTGCCCTTCCCCTATCTTACTCAAACATGAAACGATTAAAGGAGAAATTATATAAGTGGATATTCACGATATTAGCTTTCGCGTCGTTATTATTCCTGATCGCGATAGTGGTCGTTCTTTTCAATGAAAGCCTCCCGATTTTCTCGAAAGTAAGTTTCAAGGATTTTGTTTTCGGCAAATATTGGTACCCGACGTATAGTCCTGCTGAGTTCGGCATATTTCCTTTGATACTGGCGTCAACCCTGGTTACTTTGGGAGCGGTGGTCGTTTGCGTCCCTTTAGGAATAGGAAGCGCTTTGTACCTTAATGAGATCGCCGGTTTCAAGCAGCGGCAGTTCTTAAAGCCGGTCATAGAACTGCTGGCGAGTATCCCTTCGGTCGTTTTCGGGTTTTTCGGAATGGTCGTCGTCACTCCTTTCTTGCAGAAAACATTCAATCTTCCTACAGGCATGACAGCGATGAACGCCAGCTTTATCCTCGGGCTTATGGCGACGCCGAGCGTTTGCAGTATTGCCGAGGACGCCTTAAGTTATGTGCCGCGTTCTTTCCGGGAGGCTTCTTTTGCCATAGGTGCCAACCGCTGGCAGACCTTAACGCAGGTAGTGGTCCCCGCGGCAGGCTCGGGGATCGCAACGGCGATCATCTTAGGAATGAGCCGCGCGATCGGTGAAACCATGACCGTATTGATGGTCGCGGGAGGCGCAGCGGTCATTCCGCATTCATTTCTGGTCCCGGTACGCCCGATGACCGCGGCGATCGCAGCTGAAATGGGGGAGGCCCCTATGGGCGGCGACCATTATCACGCGCTTTTCGCGATCGCGCTTATTTTATTTCTGATCACGTTTGTGTTTAATATCATCGCTGAGATCGTTTCCCGCAAATTCAGGATAAAATTGGGGTTAAGCGGGTAAGGTGTTTGAGCACGCAGGCGATTAAAGGGCCGCAACCATGAAACGCGATATCGTCCAAAATTTAGGCTTATTTTCCCTCTTCCTTTGCATTCTGGCCACATTATTTTTCTTAGGGATAATTATTTATTTTATTCTCTCCCGCGGTATTCAGGTGATGTCCTGGGAATTCCTTACTTTGCCTCCGCGCAATGCCATGACCGAGGGAGGCGTCGCGCCCGTTATTGCAGGGACGCTTTATTTGACCTTAGGCTCTATGCTTTTTGCCGTTCCGTTAGGCCTTGCCTGCGCTGTATACCTGTGCGAATACTCACCCAAGAGCGTCGTGGTCAATATCATCCGTGTCAGTATCAATAATCTCGCGGGGGTCCCCTCGGTCGTCTTTGGCCTTTTTGGACTGGCGGTATTCGTCAAGTTCTTCGGATTCGGCGTATCGATCCTCTCGGGAAGCCTGACGCTGGGGATACTGGTGCTTCCGATGATCATTTCGGCTTCCCAGGAAGCGCTCATCGCTGTCCCGCATTCCATCCGTGAGGCATCGCTTGCCCTGGGAGCCAGTAAATGGGAGACGATCAAGAGGATCGTTTTACCTACCGCGTTACCGGGAATACTGACAGGAGTGATCTTAAGTATCGGCAGGGTAGCCGGTGAAACCGCGCCTATCCTTTTTACCGCGGCTGCTTTTTATAAGCGCGGTTATCCGAAAAGTATTTTTAATGAAGTTATGGCATTGCCGTACCATATTTACGCGTTAATGACCGAAGGGGCCCATCCGGATAAACAAAAAGCTATCGCCTATGGATGCAGCCTGATCCTGTTGTTTATGGTATTATTGATATCAGGGATAGCTATTTACATTCGTCAAAGACAGAGAGGCTTGAATGGATAACAGGGTAAAGATCAAGGCCAGCGGTGTAGATTTTTTCTATGGGAAGAATCAGGCGTTGAAAGATATCACAATGGATATTTACGACGAACAGGTGACAGCTATTATCGGCCCTTCGGGGTGCGGGAAATCCACCTTTATACGCCTGCTCAACCGTATGAACGAACTGGTCGCCGGTTCGACCGTTAAGGGTGAGATACTTCTTGACGGGAAGAATATTTTTGACGCTTCGGTGGACGCGGTGGATATCAGGAAGCGTGTCGGTATGGTTTTTCAAAAACCCAATCCTTTCCCGAAAAGCATTTTTGATAATATCAGCTACGGGCTTAAAGTCAACGGGGCCAGAGACAGGGCTTTTATCGGGGAAAAAGTTGAATGGGCGCTCAAAAAAGCGGCGTTATGGATGGAGGTAAAGGACAGGCTCCATGAAAGCGCTTTAAAGCTCTCCGGAGGGCAGCAGCAGCGTTTATGTATCGCGCGCTGCCTGGCGGTCGAAAGCGAGGGAATCCTTTTTGATGAGCCCTGCGCGAGCCTGGACCCTATATCTACCGCCAAGATAGAAGAGCTTATTACCGAGCTCAAAAAAGAATATACCATGTCATTGTCACGCATAATATGCAGCAGGCGGCGCGGGTATCCGATCATACCGCGTTTTTCCTGCTTGGGGAGCTCATTGAATTCGGCAAGACGCAGGATATATTTACCAAGCCTCAGGATCCCAGGACCGAGGCCTACATTACCGGGAGGTTCGGTTAATATATAGAGAAAGCGGGTGATGTTATGGAAAGGCATTTAGACCAGGAATTAACGGATGTAAAGCAGCAGCTGCTTAAAATGGGCACGCTTGTCGAGAAGGCGATCTTTGAATCTGTGGAAGCGCTCAAAGAACTCAATATGGAAAAGGCCGGGTTAATAATCAGCGAAGATAAGGTTATTGACGAAATGGAGAATGCTATCGATGAGCGATGCCTTGACCTCTTGGCGCTCAGGCAGCCCATGGCGATCGATCTGAGGTTCATTACCATGTCTATGAAGATAACCACCGACTTGGAAAGGATAGCCGATTTGGCGGTAGATATCGCTGAACGCGTCCATGATCTGGCGGGCAAGCCGTTACTTAAACCGCTCATTGATATCCCGAAGTTAACCAACCTCGCTCAGCAGATGACAAAAGACGCGTTGGATTCTTTTGTGAATAAAAACGCGGAATTGGCGTGCTTCGTTATCTTGCGGGATAACGAAGCCGACAAATTGCGTAATTTAGTCCAAAAAGAGCTCGTTGATGATTATATGAGTAAAGATCCGTCTACCGCGACGCGCGCGGTCCCGCTGCTTTTGATCGCCCGGCACCTGGAAAGGATCTGCGATCATGCCACCAATATCGCCGAAGACGTAATATATATGGTTAAAGCCGATGTGGTAAAGCACCATCCTGAAAGGTTATAATAATGAAAGGAGCCGGTACATATGGATAAGAAAAAAGTGCTTTTTGTCTGCGCGCATAATTCGGCGCGCTCTCAGATGGCCGAAGCTTTCCTGAAACAGAAGGCAAACGACCGCTTTGAAGCCGAAAGCGCCGGCCTTGAGCCGGGCAAACTCAATCCTCTGGTCATCGAAGTTATGCGGGAGATAGGGATCGATATCTCTCAGAATAAAACCAAAAGCGTTTTTGATTTTTATAAACAAGGCAGGCGCTACGACTACGTAATTACAGTTTGTGACGAATCTCAGGCGCAAAAGTGCCCTGTGTTCCCCGGGACTGCCGCCACTCAAAGGATCCATTGGGGCTTTGATGATCCGGCGAGCTTTGAAGGAAGCAGGGAAGAAAAGTTGGAGAGAACGCGCTCTGTCAGGGACAATATTTTGCAAAGAATTGATTCGTGGTTAAGATCAGTATCTTAAACGCGGGTTCCATTATTTATCCGGGGTCTTTATTCCCTTGAGCTTGAGAATCACCGTGGTACAATATGACCACGGAGCTATCCCTATGCAAAAGATAACGGTTTTACGGAAAAAGATCTATCCTTACCTGATAAGCGCAGGGCTTGTTTTCATCATGACTTTGTTGGGTGAATTCCTCAAAAGAAGGCTTGAGCCGACAAATATCGTGATGTTCTATCTTTTGGCCGTCGTAATAGCCGCGATCCGCTGGGGCCAGGGCCCGGCGATCGTAACTTCAGTATTAAGCGTCCTTGCATTCGACTTCTTTTTAGTCCCGCCATATCTTACTTTGAACGTGCATGATTTTGAGTATCTTTTTACCTTCGCGGCTTTTTTAGCTGTTGGTTTTATCGTAAGCGCGCTGGCTTCCAGGGTCAGGGCGCAGATCATTCAGCGCCAGACAGAGAAGCTTCATTCAGCGCTTCTCAGCTCGATCTCCCATGACCTGAAAACACCGCTTGTTTCGATCACCGGGGCTTTAAGCGCTCTTTTGGATAATAAATCAAAGCTTGGAGAGCAGCAAAAAACCGGTCTTTTACAAACAGCTTACGGTGAATCCGCGAGGCTCAATCGCATAGTCAACAATCTTTTGGATATGACGAGGTCGGAATCAGGCGTATTACGGATCTCTAAAAAACCGTGTGATCTGAGGGATTTCATCGGCGCCTCCCTTGAGCAGCTCAATGATAAGATAGGCAGCCGGAACGTAAAAATAAATATCCCGCAGGACACTCCCGAAGTAGCTGTCGATTTCCCGTATATGCTTAAGGCGTTCTCGAATGTCATGGATAACGCTTTGAAGTATTCGCCGGATGACTCTTCGATTGAAATTGAGGTTTTTTGCGCAGATAAAAAGGCGCGCATTTCTGTCCGGGATCACGGTGATGGGATCCCTAAGGAAGACCTGGGGCGGGTCTTTGACAAGTTTTATCGGGTAGGGAGTGTTCGAAATGTCCCGGGAACCGGTTTGGGCTTAAGTATTTCAAAGAATATCATTGAGGCTCACGGAGGCCGTGTCCGCGCGGAAAGTATATTCGGCAAAGGTTCCACGTTTATTATTGAACTACCGCTGGAGTAAAGGCAATAATGGCAGAACAGAATAATTTACGGATCCTTGTGGTGGACGACGAAAAATCTATACGCGATTTTCTTAAGACATCTCTTGCGGCGTACGGTTATAGCGTATTTGAAGCAACAAAAGGTAAAGAAGCTTTAACAGAGTCGGTAAGCGCGCATCCGGATGCCATTATTCTTGATCTGGGGCTTCCTGATATGCAGGGGAGAGAAGTTATTGTAAGGATCCGTAAACGCACAAAGATCCCTATTATTATTTTATCGGTAAGAGACGACCCTCTTGAGAAGGTCGCTGCCCTTGACGCGGGGGCAGATGACTATCTTACCAAGCCTTTCTCTCTCGAAGAATTGCTGGCGCGCATGAAGGCGGTTATGAGACGGCTTTTGCCTTTGGAAAAAGAGGAGATCGTCTCTTGCGGTAAACTTGTCATGGATATTACCTGCCGCCGGGTAACAGTTGAAGATACCGTGATCAATTTGTCTCCTACCGAATATGACATCCTCAAACTTCTGCTTTGGAACGCGGGGAAAGTGCTGACGCATAAACTGATCTTGCGTGAGATCTGGGATAAGACAGAAGATTATGAAGGCATTTTACACCTTTTGCGTGTAACCATGAGTAATTTGCGCAGTAAGATCGAACCCAACCCCGATCGGCCGACCTACATCCTTACGGAGCCGGCAGTAGGCTACCGTCTGCGTTCTGACGATTAACTTTTGCGTTTTGACCTTTTTTTGACTTGCCTTCCTTGTTAGTCAAGCGTATCGTAATCTCTTAGAATAAATACAATTTTTAGTTTCGTCTTATCAAGAGCCAGAGTGTTTTATTCTCTGGCATTTTCATGTTCGCGCCTTGGGTGGTCAAAAATGTTTAATCTAAAGAAGAAAATCAGCGGATTATTTACTGTTATCCTGGGGATATTCTGGGAAGCGGCGTATGCGATGGTGATCATCGCTATAGGTTTACTTTTTGCCTCAGCAATTCAATATTTACGATGATACTGAAGCCTCAATTGAACGATATTAAGAACATCGGCTATTATTTGGGAAGGATCATTCTTGGTATCGGCCTTACCATGTTCCTGCCGTTTATGGCGGGGCTTGTTTTATTGAGAGAGCCCGGCCCTGCCTTTGATTTCTTGATAAGCGCTAATATCGCGATATTCATCGGTTTAGCTTTAAGCTGGCTCTGCAAAACGGATAAGGATCTACATGCCGGCCCGGCAATGGTCGTCATTGCTCTTTCATGGCTGGCCGCTATGGCGCTGTCCGCCATACCATTGTTATTGAGCGGCCACTATAGTTCATTTCTTGATGCCTGTTTTGAGACCATGTCGGGGTTCACCACGACCGGACTGACTCTGGTGCAAGACCTGGATCATCTTTCCTGGACGCATAATTTGTGGCGCCACTTTGGGCCTTTCCTGGGAGGGCAGGGGATCGCTATTATCGCGATCTCTTTTCTGGTCGGGGGCACCAGCGGGTCTTTTAATCTGTATATAGGTGAGGGGCGCGATGAGAAATTAGTTCCCAATGTCATACATACGGCGCGTTTTATTTGGGCGATCAGTATAGTGTATCTGGCACTCGGTACCGTCATCTTAGGGTTCATCGGGATGTCTATAGGTTTAAGGCCGCAAAGCGCGTTCTTGCACGGAGCCTGCATTTTTATGGCCGGATTTGATACCGCGGGTTTTTCTCCTCTATCCCTGAATATCCTTTATTATCACAGCTTGCTCTATGAAATTGTCATAATTTTCTTTATGGTGATCGGCTCGTTTAATTTTAATCTGCATTATCAGGTATGGACAGGTAATTTTAAGGAAATATGGAAAAATATCGAGGCCCGCACGTTCTTGTTTGTGGTTATGATCGTTACGTTGATCACGATGGCCGGCTTGAAAAAATGGGGTGTTTATACGCAGGGCATGATCTTGTTCCGTAAGGGGTTTTTCCAGATCATTTCGGCGCATACCACTACCGGTTATATGACCATATACGCGCAGCAGTTCATTAAGGAATGGGGCGATTTTGCGTTGACAGGAATGATCATTGCCATGGCTTGGGGAGGCTGCGCTTGTTCGACTGCCGGAGGTATAAAGATGCTGCGCGCGGGCATTATCTTTAAAGCGTTCAGGCAGGATATTAAAAGGATTTTGCTTTCACCAAACGCGGTCGTCGTGCAGAAATTCCATCATATAAGAACAATGTTCATTGAGGATATACAAGTGCGGGCGGTCCTGACCGTCACTTTTGGGTATTTTCTCCTCTATGGATTGGGTACTCTTATAGGCGTAGCGCTGGGATATCCTTTTTTGGAAGCTCTTTTTGAATCGACCTCTGCTGCCGGTAACGTCGGGCTTTCCTGCGGCATAACCGACGCAAGCATGCCGATGATATTGAAAATTACCTACATAATCGAGATGTGGGCAGGCAGGCTCGAGCTATTGTCTGTTTTCGCCCTGATCGGTTTTTTCGCGGCATTTGTGAAAGGCAGGTATAAGTGAAAAGTCTTTTCTTTTGTCCGGTGTTGTTTTTGGTATTGATGCTTTCCGCTACTCCCGTTTATTCCCAGGCAGCTGCGGGTTTGGATTTGATAAATAACACTCAGCAGTATGACGGCTCAATTGTCAGCTATAAGGGAGAAGTTGTCGGTGAAGTAATGGCCCGGGGAGATTACGCATGGCTGCATGTGAATGACGGCTCAATTGCAATCGGTATCTGGGCTCCAAAAAACATGGTTAAAGATATCCTTCATGGCGGGGATTACCATAATAAGGGAGATGTTGTGGAAATTTCCGGGACGTTCCATCGCAGCTGCCTTGAACATGGGGGAGATCTGGATATTCACGCCGTCGCCATAAAGAAAGTGATCCCGGGAAATCCAGTTATCCATTCAGTGAGCAGGAGAAAGATCCTCGCGGGAATTCTTTCTTTAGCGCTCGTTTTGCTGTTCTACGCTCTTAAGAAATTCTTCCAGAGCAAATAACCCTAATATTTAAATAAAATTATCCCTTTTTTTGTTTTCTAAAGAAATCTCTTATCATTTAGGGAAGCAGGCTGTATAATTAAGGAAAAATGAAGCTTTAGAACGCAAGAAAATAACTCTTCTTTTTATTAATAGCGGAAAATGCGAAAAATCGTTCAAGGTCTCCTTCTTAGCTTAGCCGCGCTTGTTTTATTTGTAAGCATGGTAGAGGCATCGCTTTGGATCATCGGCTTTTTCTATCATAAGGACCTGGCTGCGGCAAAGAAAACAGGTAAGGGGGATTTTTTTGTATACTGTTTCGGGGATTCATTTACGTACGGGATCGGGAGTGAGAATAAAAAAGGCTACCCCGAAGCGCTGCAGGAACTTTGTGAGAAACAATATCCGGGTAATCATGTTAAGGTTGTTAACTTCGGTATCCCCGGCTCGAATTCACGGCAGGTGTGTAATTATTTTAAATACATTTTGAATTCCGGCAGTTATGGTAAGCCGAACCTGGTTATCGTGATGACCGGCATGAATGACTGGTGGAATGTTGCCGATAATACGGAAATTGTGTCTTATTCCCGGATGGATCCTTTTTTGGCGAAATGCGCCATGGCAGTGATGCGCACCAGGACCGCGAAGTTGTTGTCGATATGTTTTGCCAATAAAACCGTCGTCGCGGAAACTAATTTTAAAAGACAAACCGCTCTTGCCGATCCCGATGGATTCCAGGCGCAAAAACGGTTGGGAGATAAACATTTAAACACGGTCCGCCTTGTCTTTGAACAAAATATGAATGAATTTGTCGATTTTGCCCGATCACTCGGTATCGATGTTTTGTTTTCTCAATATCCGAAAGGGTTTGTCTTTGATAAGGCCCTCGAGAATATCTCGATCAGAAAAAATGTCGCGATAGTCCGTAACTACGCGAAGTTTAAGGAATATATGGTTAATGGCCGGCTGGAGGAATGTTTTTCTGCGCGGTATTCTTACTCGCATCCCAACGCCAAAGGGTACGCCATTATGGCGGAGGAGATCTTAGCGGCGATCATGAAGAAACAAATGATTGAATGATACTTAAAAGGCAGGTGATCGTAAGATCAGGAGGAGTCGATGAAAAAGCATGATAAGGTTGATTTCGAGAGGTACCGTGTAAAAAAAGCTGTTGCTTTGCGCTTGCGTACTATCAACCCTGAAGATAGAAGCGCCTTTCAGGGCGGTAAAGAAAAAGCCGAAAAGATACTTGAGCAAAATCTGGAACAATTAAGCAGGTTGCAGGAATTGCTCTATGCCACGCACGCTTACAAGATATTGATCGTTTTACAGGGGATGGATACCTCAGGAAAGGACGGGGTGATAAAGCATTTGTTTAAAGGGGTCAATCCGCAGGGCGTGCGGGTAACTTGTTTTAAGGCGCCGTCTGCTGATGAACTGGATAGGGATTATCTCTGGCGCGTGCATAATGCCGTTCCCGCGAAGGGCCAGATAGCGATATTTAACCGCAGCCATTATGAAGATGTTTTGGTGCCCCTCGTAAGAGATCTTGTGAGCGTTTCGCTTATCCGTAAGCGCTACGAACATATTAAAGCTTTTGAAAAAGAGCTTTCTGATGAAGGGGCGATTATCTTGAAGTTTTTTATACATATCGATCAAGAGGAACAGAAGGTGCGCCTCCAGGAAAGATTAGATGATCCCGCGAAACAATGGAAATTTAACGTGGATGACCTGAATACCCGCGGGCTCTGGAACGATTATATGCGCGCCTATGAAAAAGCGATACAGGCAACAAGTCGGCAATACGCCCCGTGGTATGTTATCCCTGCCAACAGGAACTGGTACCGTAATCTTATTATATCGAGTGTAATCGTGGAAAAGCTTTCTTCGCTGGGCATGAAATTTCCCGCCTTACGCGCGAAAAAGGATATTTTGATCCCGTAATAATTCTGAATGCCTCAGGGGACGTTCCCCGAAGTAGCAGGCTATTGAGTTGTAAGTATTTGGAAAATAACGAGAGGTAGGTATAGTTTTTATAGGGAAGTATCTTTGTAACTGATTGCAATATAGTTAGTTGTAGGGAGTAAGGGGGTCATCTCGGGGAACGTTCCCTGAAATGTAAAATATATATTTACATATGTTTGATATTGCATATAATAGATTGGATTGTTTTGAAATAATAAATTATCGCGGTAGTGTGTCCGCCGGCTTTTATTGAGAAAGGGTTTATGCGAAAGATCGATGATATGGTATTTAAGATAAAAGCGGACTTCCTGAAAACTTTAGCTCATCCGGTGCGCCTTCAGATCATTGAATATCTTAAAGATGGGGAAGAGAGCGTCGGCAAACTTGTGCAGGAATTGGGGGTCGAGCAATCCAGCCTTTCGCGTCACCTGTCGATCTTAAGGGAGCTGGGGGTCTTGAAGGCCCGCCAGGAAAAAAAGAATGTCTATTACAGTTTGCAGGATAATGATATTTTCAATGTCCTGCGGCCGATCGCGGAGCTCCTGCGTAAGAAATTGAAACGCAGCGAAAAGCTTCTGGAGAGTTTAGGAAGAGAGTAAAGCCCGGTTAAGTCAGGTATCCTGCTGAGTCCGGCAGTCAGATAGGAGCGGGGAAGAGGCATGCAATTGACGTTTCATGATATAGAAAAGGCCTTTGAGATCGAGGAGAAAATGCTTTATCAATGGCTTAATTCCCGTAATATGCCTGCGGTCAAGGCCAATGACCAGTATTATTTTAATTCAGCCGAGGTCCTGGAGTGGGCGCTCAAGAATCATATCCCTTTGACTCCGGGAGCTTTGAAGCTTTGCGAAAAGAATCGTCCGGGGCTGGATATCTTCACGCAAGCTTTGATGCGCGGCGGTGTCCATTCCGGGGTTGAGGGAGGCTCTGCTGCGGAGATCCTCGATAAGGTTTTGGATTTCCTGCCGCTTCCTGCCCATATTCCCCGGTCGCCGTTAAAGGAGATGCTTTTGTCCCGGGAGCAGATCGGAACGACGGGGATCGGCAATGGTATCGCCATCCCGCATGTCAAACATCCCGTGATCTTTGCCGGCGTCGAAGCGGTGGTCGGGCTTTTTTTCCTGAAACAGCCGGTCAACTTTTTCGCTTTTGACGGGGAGCCGGTTCACACCTTGTTTGTGATCCTGACCGGGTCCTTTAAAGGGCATTTGTCGTTATTGTCTCGGCTGGCTTTCTGTTTGCAGGAAGAGTCCGTGAAATCGGCGCTCATCCGCCGCGCAAGTCCTCAAGAGACCATAGCAACGTTCCAAGTCTGTGAATCAAAGATCGTGAGGGCATCCTAAATGGAAAGGATCCTTACCCGCGCCTGGCAGGTCCCGGGCGGTGAGCTTTCACTGAAGCTTGACCCTTTGAGCAGCTTGTTCCTTATCGCGATCGCTATCCTTTCTGTGTGCGCCGGGATCTACAGCGTCGGATATCTGCGGCCTTATTGGGGCAAGAAACCGCTGGGGCTGCATGTCTTCTTTTATATAATGCTGGTAATGGTGCTTTTTCTCATTGTCAGCGCCAACAATGCTATCCTCTTCCTGGGAGCGTGGGAGGGGATGACCATTGTCACCTATTTACTGATCATTTTTAACGACGAGAAGCCCGTTGTCCGAAAAGCGGGCTTTATCTATTTTATCGCTTCCCATTGCGCGACCTTTTTCCTATTTCTTATGTTTTTCTTGATGGCCCATATATCCGGCTCAATGAATTTCGATGTTATGTTTCGTACGGCTTTTTCGCCGTTCTTGGCGGGAATGATCTTTCTCCTGGCCCTGGCGGGTTTTGGGGTCAAAGCGGGCTTTGTTCCGGTTCATATATGGCTGCCGCACGCCCATCCCGCGTCGCCATCGCATATTTCCGCCGTGATGTCGGGGGTCGTGATCAAAATGGGGATCTACGGGATCTGCCGGGTCCTCTGGATCGTGGGGGTGCTTCCTCACTGGTGCGGATACCTTCTTTTAGTGATAGGAGTTGTGAGCGGCGTTCTGGGGGTTTTGTACGCCTTGGGCCAGCATGAATTAAAAAAACTGCTCGCCTATCACAGTATTGAGAATATCGGTATTATCGCTCTCGGTTTGGGCGTTGGTATGTTGGGGCGCAGCTACGGGATCCCCTTGCTTGCGGTCTTGGGTTTTGGGGGAGCATTGTTGCATGTCGTCAACCATTCTTTGTTCAAGGGGCTTTTGTTTCTTGGCGCAGGGTCTGTGATCCAAAAGACTCATACCGGCGAAATGGACCGTATGGGGGGGCTCACCCGGTCTATGCCGCTGACCAGCGCGCTCTTTTTGATCGGTGCGCTGTCGATCTGCGGCCTGCCGCTTTTTAACGGGTTCATCAGTGAATTCATAATTTATTTCGGGCTCTTTCAGGGGGTCTTTGGGCTGGCTTTGCCGGGTGTGATCTTTTGTTCGTTAGGGATCATCTCGCTGGCGCTTATGGGGGCGTTGGCGTTGGCGTGTTTCTGCAAGGTTTACGGGGTTGTGTTTTCAGGTGAGGCGCGCGAGAGCGTTAAAGGAAAAACATCGCCATGCCTTCAAAATGCGGGAGCGCCTGTTGTAAGAGGGAGCGTTGCTGAAGACACCTCCTGTTGGATGTTGCTCCCGATGATAGTTTTGGCAGGGCTTTGCGTTTGGATCGGGCTTTCGCCTCAAACTATGGCTCGCTTGACTTTTCTCGGCGGCGCCTATTTGGCGTATACCGATATTTCCAGCATCGATCTTCAGGCGGTCTTTGTCCCGCTCGACATGGTGATCAGTTCAGCTTTTATATTCTTAGCCCTGATCCTGGTGTTCTTCTCCATCCGCCGTTTATTACTGGGGCCCCGGCCTATGCCGGTCCGCTCAACCTGGAGTTGCGGGTTTTCGCAGGTGACGCCGCGTTTTCAGTATACATCGTCCTCTTTTGCCCGGTCGATCATTGACTTAGTGCGCTTGGTCTTGATGTTTCGCCGTCATGGCGGACAGGCTACGGGGCTCTTTCCGGGAAAGACGCATATGTCTTCATCGGTTCACGATTTCTTTGAAGAGAGAATTTTCCGTCCGGGGTTGGCAATTTTAACCGGCCTTTCGAAAAAAGTTAACAATGCAGGCATTCGCTATACCCAGCTGTATCTTATTTATATCTTTTTATTCCTGATATTTTTATTAGCCTGGAAACTGAAATGAAACCTGAATTGCTAGTGTTATTATCGGTCGTATTCCATTGGGCTATCGCGCTCCTTTGCGCGCCGCTTTTTCTGGGAGTGACCGCCAAAATCAAGGCTTTTATCGGCGGCAAGGTGGGGCCGAGCGTCTGCCAGCCGTATTTTGACCTGGCGAGGTTATTGCGTAAAAAGTGTGTTTATAGCAGCAGCGCGACGTGGGTATTCCGGATGTTCCCTCTGGTGGCGGTCGCCGCTATGCTGGTTTTGGCGCTTTTGGTCCCCTTCGGCGCGTCAAAGGCGCCACTCAGCTTCCCGGGTGACATTTTTCTGGCCGCCTACCTTTTAGCGCTCACGCGTTTTTTTATGATCACGGCGGCGCTGGATACCGGGTCAAGCTTTGAAGGTATGGGCGCCAGTAGAGAAGCATTTTTCGCCTGTTTATCGGAATTAGCGTTGTTCATGAATATCATTACGCTGGCGTGTCTGAGCCGCAGCATTTCCTTGTCGGCCATGCTGGGGGCTGATGTCCCTTTGTCCTGGGTTTCTTTGGGCCCGGTATTACTTCTTGTTATGGCAAGTTTTTTTATCGTGCTTTTAGCGGAGAATTGCCGTATTCCTATCGATGATCCGGACACGCACCTGGAACTTACCATGATCCATGAGGTGATGATACTTGACCACAGCGGGGTGGACCTGGCGTACCTGCTTTACGCTTCGGCCGTCAAACTTTGGATCTTTGCCGCGATCCTGGTTACGATCATTCTTCCTGTGCCGACCGGGCATCCGCTTTTGGACATGCTGATCTTTTTCGCGGGGATGCTGGGGCTGGCTGTTTTGGTAGGATTGCTAGAGTCGTCTATGGCGCGTATCCGCTTGAACCGCGTCAGGGACCTTTTGTTGATCGCTTTTGTCCTGGCATTTTTGGGGCTTATCGTGACATTGTGGAGGTTTTAGGCAATGACCACCTGGATTGACCTGAGCTGTATCTTGATCGTTTTCTTTTCTTTGAGTATCCTGGCGACTCATCGTATTGTCGGGATGATCCGCATCTTCGCCTTGCAGTCTTTTGTCCTGGGCTTTGTGCCGTTATTCCTGCACGCGGACTCTATATCGGGACATGAGCTGGTCCTCTCGGTCGGCACGCTGGTGCTCAAGGCTATCCTGGTCCCGTATATTTTGTTGTGGGCGATCCGCCATATTTCCATCCGTTCCGAGATCAATCCGATCATCGGGGTGGGCAGTTCCATCGTCTTCGGGGGATTCTTGATCGCCGGCGCATTCTGGGTATCGTCATCGTTGCAACTGCCGGGATTGCCGGTTGCGGACCTGGGCCTGCCGTGTTCTCTGGCGACTGTGCTCCTGGGTTTTTTGATCATGGTGACCCGCACACGGGCAGTGACTCAGGTTATCGGGTATCTGGTGATCGAGAACGGAATATTCCTGTTCGCGCTGTCGTTATTCGACGCCATGCCGACCATGATCGAAATGGGTATTCTTTTAGATATCTTTGTCGCAGTCTTTATCATGGCCATTGTGCTCAACCATATTAACGAAGAATTTGAACATGACCCGGGGCTGGTGAGCCGGTCTAAGATGGGAGAAAGTTCCTGATGGTGACGAGCCTTCTGCTGATACCCTTTGTTTGCGCTTTAGCCGCGTTCTTGCCGGTGGGCAAAATGTTCCGCGTGTGGCTCTTGTTCGCTGTATCCGTTATTCATGCCATTATCGTCGCGTCGTTCTGGAAGCAGTTGCCCCTGCCTGAATTTAATGGTTATTTGGTGCTGGATCCCTTAGGGCTTATTTTTTTATCCATAACCAGCATGTTGTTTTTGTCCGTATCTTTTTTCATGATAGGGTATTTCAGGCATGAGCAGAGGAACGGCCAGGTCTTTATTTCCTGTTTACTACTTTTATTATCTACGATGACATTGACTGCGGTGAGCTACCATCTGGGGCTGCTCTGGGTAGCGGTTGAAACGGGAACGCTCTTCAGCGCTCCGCTCATCAGCTTTCACCGTAACAAGGAGACGCTGGAGGCGACCTGGAAATATTTATTGGTTTGTTCTGTCGGTATTGCCCTGGCCCTCATGGGGACATTCTTTTTGGCCATCGCCGCGCATGATGTGCATACGCTTTTGCTGCCGTCTCTCTTGAACGCGGCGCCGTCATTGTCGATCAATTGGTTGAAATTGAGCGTGATCTTTTTATTAGTCGGTTACGGCTGCAAGATGGGGCTGGCGCCTATGCACAGCTGGAAGCCGGAGGCCTATGGCCAGGCAACGGGTATGGTGGGAGTGCTGATGGCCGGAGGGTTGACGCAGTGTTCTTTTCTTGCTTTGGTACGGGTCAGTCAGATCTGCTTTAAGACAGATCTCGGTAATTTTTACTCATCTATCCTTTTTGTGTCTGCCGTTTTGTCGCTCCTGGTCGCGGCTTTGTTCATGCTGGGAGAGAATAATATCAAACGCTCTTTCGCGTATTCTTCTATTGAACATATGGGTATCCTGGTGTTAGGGCTTGGCCTGGGGGGGATCGGCTTGTTCGGCGCGCTGTTCCATATGATCACCAACGCTTTGGCTAAAGTAGTTATGTTCCTCACCGCCGGGTCTATTGCCCAGAAATACGGGTCATCCCGCGTTGATGATGTGAAGGGGATCATCAATACGTTCCCCGCGACAGGTGTGTTTTTGCTCCTGTCATTGTTTGCCGGAACGGGGATGTTTCCGTTCGCGACATTTCATAGCGAACTGATGATCCTTAACGGCGCGATCATATCCAGGCAATACCTTCTTGCCGGGATATTTGTGGCGGCTTTGATCGTGATCTTTATCGGGTTGGCCAGGATCGTCCTGGAAGCCGTTTACGGCCCGCCGACAGAACCGGTTCTGGCTAAGAAAGAGAGTTTTTTTATGAATAGCGCTATTGCCGTTTCCGCCGCTGCCTTGATCTCACTCGGCCTGTGGATGCCGGCACCTCTTGAGAAGGTCCTGCGTGAGGCAGTAGCGATGATAGGGGTATGATCTATGGATTTATTCAATGGCGCGCGTATCGCGCTGAATGATATTGCGGTACTCAATGTTCAGGAATTTCGCGCGGAAGTCATCCGGCGTTGTCAGCATGAAGCCCGCTTGATAAACCTTTTTGGAAGCCTTGAGCCCGGGGGGGACATTCGATTGTTCGCGATATTGGGATTCGACGATGAAGCCCGGATACGGGCCCTTTCGGCGCGCATTCCGGCGCAAGATCCGCGTTACGAAGCTTTGACTCCGGCGCTCACTCAGGCGAACATGTTCGAACGTGAGATCGCGGAGCAGTGGGCGATCCTTCCCGAGGGACATCCCTGGTTTAAGCCGCTACGGTATCACTCTAATTATCGGGGGGCTCCTGATGTCTGGAAGGATATCTCAACGCGTTCGATACCGGGGGCGTACCCTTTTTATGCCATGGATGGAGAAGAGGTCCATGAAGTCGGCGTCGGCCCGGTGCATGCCGGTATTATTGAACCCGGGCATTTCCGCTTCCAGTGCCATGGGGAAGAAGTGATGCATCTGGAGATCCAGTTAGGGTATCAGCACCGCGGAATAGAAGCGATGATGGCAGGATGCGATCTGAGCCGTAGCGTTCGATTAAGTGAATCCATTGCCGGAGATACATCCATCGGGCATTCTACGGCGTTTTGTGAGGTGGTGGAATCGCTTTGCGGATGCGCGATCTCACCACGGGCGCAGGCGATCCGCGCGGTATGCCTGGAGTTGGAGCGTTTGGCCAATCACGTGGGCGACCTGGGCGCGTTAGGACGAGATGCCGGTTTTATGCCGACGAGCGAGTATTTCGGCCGCATGCGGGGCGATTATTTAAACCTGCTTTTAACGGTCACGGGCAATCGTTTTGGAAAAGGCTTGTGCCGTCCGGGCGGCGTCCTCTTCGATATCGACGCTAAAATGGCGGATGAACTTTGCCGCAAACTTAAGACTTACAAAAAAGAATTTGAGGATGTCAGTGAGCTTTTATTCACCCGCCCTTCGGTGCTGGCGCGTTTTGAAGGGATAGGCGTGATCTCTGCCAAGAACGCGAAGAAGTTCGGTTTGGTGGGACTGGCGGCGCGCGCCAGCTCACTTGAGCACGACGCGCGTATCGAGTATTCTTCGGGAATGTGGCAGTTCTATCATATCCCTATTTCACTTGCGGCGACCGGTGATGTGTACGCGCGGGCTTTGGTGCGCCGGCAGGAAGTGATGCGTTCGCTGGAATTCCTGCTAAAGGCGCTGCCTGCCTTGCCTAAGGGCGAGATCATGGTTCCCGTCGGCTTGATGAGGCAGGAGGCGCTGGCTCTTTCCCTGGTGGAAGGCTGGAGAGGAGAGATCATGCATGTCGGGATAACCGACGGGCAGGGGGCTTTCAGCCGGTATAAGATCAAGGACCCGTCCTTCCATAACTGGCAGGGCCTGGCCATGGCTATGCGTAACCAGGAGATCTCTGATTTTCCGTTGTGTAATAAAAGTTTTAATTTATCGTATTGTGGACATGATCTGTAAAGGATCCGTATGCTGAAAATCATTCTCACGCGTATTAGACAAGGCCGCCGGACATTGCGCTTCCCGAAAGGTAAGCTGCCGGTTTTGCCTGCGCGCTACCGCGGCCGGCCGATCATCGCCGGGCAGGGGCCCGGTATTGACGCGGGGGCGATTACATTTGTTCCGGATGGCGGTATTCAATACTCTACTGATTTCCGGATGGCCGTATCCAACCGCGGCGCTCTTCTCCTTAAAGGCGATGAGTATGCCTTGGCGCGCGCTTTGAAGGAAGATATCCGTAAGCTTTTCGGCCGGTCGCTGAAACTGCGGCAAGTATCCGCCGGAGGATGCAATGCCTGTGAATCGGATATTAACGTCTTGAATACTCCGGTCTTTGATTTGAGCCGGTTCGGGATACAGTTTGTGGCCTCACCGCGCCATGCCGACGGGATCGTGGTCACGGGGCCTCTGCCGCGCAATATGAAGGACGCGTTGATAAAAACATATGAGGCGATCCCTGAACCAAAGATCGTGATCGCGGTCGGCGCCTGCGCGATATCCGGAGGCGTTTTTGTCGACGGGCCTGAATCGTCCCGGGGATTGGAGGGACTTGTTCCTGTAGATCTTTATATTCCGGGGTGTCCGCCGCATCCCTTGACGATCCTTGATGGGTTCCTGCGGCTCATCGGCAGGATAAAGAACGAGTCAGCGAAGTAGCTTTTTAATGAGAGATAGAGAGTTAAGTCTAAAGGCTAAAGTTTAAATAACAAAGTAAGGTCAAAGGTTTAAGGCGTAATTTTAAAATTTAATCTTTAGTCTTTGAGCTTCCTTTGTTATTTAGTCTTTAAACTTTAGACTTTATATAATAACCCTTGACAAAAAACGCATTAGTGGTATACTAAAAAACAGTAAAAGATTAGAAGTCTTAGCCGTAAGGAAAGGATAACTGACCTTACGGTTTTTTGTTGCTGCGGAAAGCAGCACACCCGCGCAATTTCCAATCAGCGCGGGGTGTAAGTCAGCAGCAACATGGTGTTTGTCATTGTTTGTCCCGTTAGAAGTCTAAAGTCTAGCAGGTAAAGATGATAACGATTTCTAACAAGTTACTAAATATAGAGAAAAGGAGGTACAAGCAATGGCAAAAGGAATAGTAAAGTGGTTCAATGATCAAAAAGGTTATGGATTTGTCACACCTGAAAACGGCAAAGATGTATTCGTACATCATTCCGCTATCAAGGGCGATGGCTATAAATCTTTAGCTGAAGGCGCTCAGGTTGAGTTCGATATCGAACAAGGCCCTAAAGGCGAGCAGGCTACTAATGTAGTCAAGTTATAATCTTGAGTTTCAAACAGGGCCCGGTATCTTTCGAGATCCCGGGCCTTGCTATTTTACGCGGGAATCCGTGTTAGATCAGTTGACAGGTTAAGGTAAAGTAGTTAGGTTATATAGCGTTAATGATAAAGTCTAAAGTCTAAATAATAAAGGAAGGTTAAAGGTATAAGGTTCCTGCCTACCGGCAGGTAGGAAATTTTAAGATTTAACCTTTATTCTTTGAATTTCCTTTGTTATTTAGCCTTTAAACTTTAAAATTTTTATAGTCATGTCATTAATCTTTTAAGTACAATATTGTAAAGAATTATGGCCTTGATCAGTTTGCAGGAAATTACCTTAAAATTCAGCGGCCCGCTTATTTTTGACGGTTTAAGCTTTCAGCTTGAACCGGGCGAGCGTGTTGCCCTGCTTGGCAGGAACGGCGCGGGTAAAACCACCTTGATGAAGGTGATGGCCGGACAATTGGCAGTTGATGACGGAGAAGTTATTTTTCAAAAAGGAATACAAGTCACGCACCTGCCGCAGGAAGTCCCTGTCGATATGAAAGGAAGCGTCTATGATATCGTCCTCTCCGGTTTAGGGGAACGCGCGGTACTTTTAAGCAAATATCACGCGCTCACTCACCGGCTTCATACGGAACATACCCCGGAATTATTAAAACAGCTGGACGTCCTGCAAGCCGAGTTGGATCATACCAATTCCTGGGATGTGAATAACCATGTTGAGAATGTGATCACCCGCATGAAGCTCGACGGGGAGAGTGATTTCGAGAGCCTTTCCGGCGGCCAGAAGCGCCGCGTGCTGTTAGCAAGGGCACTGGTGATAAAACCTGAAGTATTGCTTTTGGATGAACCGACCAACCATTTGGATATCGATTCTATCAATTGGCTGGAGGAATTCCTTTCAAATTATCCGGGCACGGTTTTCTTTGTCACCCATGACCGGATGTTCATGACGCATTTAGCTACCAGGATCATTGAACTTGACCGGGGCAGGATCTATAGCTGGGCATGCGATTACAAGACTTTTTTAGAGCGTAAACAAGCGGCGCTCGATATTGACGAAGCAGCCTGGGGGCATTTTGATAAGAAATTAGCCGAAGAAGAAATTTGGATCCGCCGGGGTGTTAAAGCCAGGCGCTGCCGCAATGAAGGACGCGTCAAGGCCCTGGAGCACTTACGGGAAGAGAAGAAGACCCAGCGCAAGCAGGAAGGCCAAGTCCGTATGCGCGCGCAAAACTCGATTCTTTCCGGCCACCGCGTGATCAAGGCGTTCCAACTGGGGTTTAGTTACGATGAGAAATGTTTGATCAAAGATTTCTCGACCCAGATCACGCGCGGGGATAAGATCGGGCTGATCGGGCCTAACGGCAGCGGCAAGACTACTTTACTGCGTATTTTAATGGGGAAGCTGGCGCCTCAACGGGGAACAGTTACTCTGGGCACTAATCTCGAGGTTGCCTATTACGACCAACTGCGCGAGCAGTTGGATGAAGATAAGACTGTAGCGGAGAATGTAAATAACGCGGGCGACACCGTTATCATTAACGGCAAGCCTAAACACGTTCTGGGATATTTGCAGGAATTTCTTTTTGCCCCTGAACGCAGCCTGACACAGGTAAAAGTTTTGTCCGGAGGCGAGCGAAATCGCTTGTTCCTGGCTCGACTATTTTCCAAGCCTTCGAATGTTTTGGTGATGGATGAACCGACCAATGACCTGGATATTGAGACGCTGGAGCTCTTGGAAGAGTTACTCCTTGATTATCCGGGAACAATTATTTTAGTCAGTCATGACCGGGCATTTCTGAATAATGTAGTTACCTCGACCATCGTGATGGAAGGAGCGGGTGAGATCAACGAATATCCCGGCGGCTATGACGACTGGTTAAGCCAGCGTAAGCCGGCAGCGCGCCTTGAACCTCCGAAAACAAAGGAAAGACTTGAGCCTGTAAAAAAGAAGAAACCTGTTGTCCCTCGTAAGCTTACCTTCAAAGAGCAGAAAGAATTAGACGCACTTCCGTTAAAGATCGAGAAATTAGAAAATGAGCAGGAAGAGCTCTATAAATTGTTAGCGGATTTTAACTTTTACCAGGGCGACCCCGGGGAAGTTGAGCGCGTCAAAAAGCGCTCCGCAGCCCTTTCCGACGAACTCCAAAAAGCCTACCAACGCTGGGAACACCTCGAAGAATTAGCTGAATAGAATTCACAAGACCAGGTCTTAAAATAGATAGACCGGTTTTTAGGTTAAGGTAAAGGTTAAGCTGTTAGTTTGGTTGTTAGGTTAAGTAGTTAGGTTATATAGCGTTAATGATAAAGTCTAAAGTATAAATAACAAAGGAAGGTTAAAGGTATAAGGTTACTGCCTACCGCAGGTAATTTTAAAATTTGATCTTTATTCTTTGAATTTCTTTTGTTATTTGATTTTTAACCTTTAAAATTTATATAATCATTCCCGTTTTTCTCGTCTGTCATCCCCGCATGCTTTAAGCGGGGATCTATGCTTTTTAGATGCCCGTTTAGAGCCGAGTAAACTCGCGGGCATGACAAGTGGGGCGTCATTCCCGGTCTCTTACATAGCTATAAGCGGGAATCAAAACATTATAGGTGTTTTCTAAATCCTCCTTGTCATCCAGGCCCAAAAGTTGTATACTTATATACAATTACGACGAAAGCATAAGAGGCGTTATGAACGCGATTTTACGCAATAATAAGCATTAAACAAGCCGGGTCAGGGGGGGAGATCCGGTTTTTTAATTTGGGAGGATATTATGAGCGAAGTTAAATTAATTACAGATAAAATAAAAAAATTCAGGGATGAACGCGACTGGATGCAATTCCACGATCCTAAAAATATGGCTGTTTCATTGATCCTTGAAGCCTCTGAACTTCTTGAGCATTTTCAATGGAAGACTGCTGAGGAAGTGGAGAGATACACAAAGCAAAGCCATGGCGAGATCAAAGACGAAATTGCCGATATTGCTTTATATCTTTTTGAGTTGGCTGATAATCTTGGAATAAATCTAATGAGCGCGATGGAAGAAAAGCTTGAGAAAAATGAATTAAAGTACCCGGTTGAAAAAGCCAGGGGCAAACATACAAAGTACAATAAATTATGAGGCTTTACCCGGGGATATCTTTTTTGCTTTATTTTTATTTATGGAAAATACCGTTTTAAACAATGAAACTTTGAAACGAAAACGGCGCGTGCGCTATAAGGGCACGCATCCCCGCCGCTTTGACGAAAAGTACAAGGAACTCAATCCGGAAAAATACGCTGATGATATCAAGAAGATCATTAAGAGCGGGAAAACGCCTGCCGGGATGCATCGATCGATCTGCGTTAAAGAAATCTTACAAGTCCTTGACCCTAAACCCGGTGAGACAGGTTTGGATGCTACCTTGGGGTTCGGCGGGCATGCAGAGGCGCTTCTTGAGCGCATTATCCCCGGCGGCCGTCTTTTTGGCATCGATGTTGACCCTATCGAGTTAACGCGTACCCAAGCGCGGCTGCGTGCTTTGGGTTTTACCGATAAAGAACTTATCCTGCGACAGATCAATTTTGCCGGTATTCCCAAGATACTTGCCGACGCCGGCGGCGGGTTTGATTTCATTTTGGCTGATCTGGGCGTTTCGTCAATGCAATTGGATAATCCTGAGCGGGGCTTTACCTTTAAAAGGGAAGGGCCGCTTGATTTACGGTTTAATCCCCAACGCGGCCAACCAGCCTCAGCTTTGATCAAGAGAATTTCCGAAAAAGCCCTGGAAAAAGTGCTTTTTGATAATTCCGATGAACCCTACGCGAAAGAGATCGCCAGGGCGATCCACAAGAACTGCCGTAAAATCTCTACAACTACGGCGTTGGCGGATACCGTAAAAGAAGCGTTGGCTCCTATCGCTCGTACCGATTCCCGTAAAGAAATAACTACTTCGATCCGTCGAACTTTCCAGGCTTTACGCATTGAGGTTAACGACGAGTTCTCGGCGTTGGAGCAGTTTTTAAGGAATCTGCCGCTATGCCTTAAACCCAATGGCCGAGCGGCGGTTTTAACCTTTCATTCCGGTGAAGAGAAGAGGGTAGTGAAGTTTTTTCAGGCAGGATTGGAAGCAGGGATCTATTCCGATATTTGCCGCGAGCCGATACGGCCGATGCCTCAGGAATGTTTTGATAACCCGCGCTCCAAAAGTGCCATCTTACGTTGGGCGGCGCGCTCTTCGCAAAAACAAGGGGAATAAGATCGCGTTCTTAACTTCGGATCACTTCTGCGGTAAAGAATTGTTCCATACTTTTTTTGTCGTGATATAATTATGTTAGATGTTTCGCTTTCTGCTTCACCCAACGCTTAAAAGCACCCGGCGCAGATTGGAATTGCGCCGGTACGCGGCTTTCTGCCGCGGAATTGCGTTGGTATGCGCCTTTCTGGCGCAAGGGGGGAGAATGGATACAATTGATGCTTTGAAATTAGCTTTATCAAAAGAAAAAGACGCGGTAGAAGTCTACAAAAAATTGCTGATTCAGCATCCTGCCTTGAAAGACCTGTTCTATTTTCTGATCAATGAAGAAGAAAAGCATGTACTATTGATCGAGAAGAAAATAGCTGAATTATTCATGAAATAAGCAGTAAATTCCGGTAAAACAACGTTTAATTATTTAATATGATTTGAAATAACGGTAAATAGCATATCTATGTTGAATTTAATCGATTCCGGTTTCCAGGATTCAAGTATTTTTCGCCATATGCCGCGGTTTGCCGAAATAACTTATTCCGGCTTTAGTGAAGGGAAAGTCCGCCAATACAGGGCGCTGCGCGAAGATCAGCCTTGCGATTTCCTGGCGCTGAATTTTATTCGAAACGATGAAATACTCCTCTGGGACGCGGTTGAGGATTTTGTAAAGCGCAGCACCATTGATGCCACCTCCAGCGTGCGAGGCGTTTATATCTTTGACCTTCTCGCCATTGATATTTACAGGGAAATTAAATCATTTAAACATTCCGAACTGACCGGCGTTATTATAAATGAGGCCGGGAGATTGTCTCCCGGGAAGGCCGCATTGCTTAAATATTCTTCCGTTTACGCGCTCATCCATAAAAAGATCGATGAGGATTGGGGAAAGATCAATTTTAAAACCGCTGTGGATGTGTTTAAAGATAAAGCGGAGTACCTGGATCTTCTTATCAAGCAGCTTTTGAAGGATTATACCTTTTCGCGTGTCCCGGTCATACTTTTATTGAACGATCTGAGCCTTAATCCTATCTTTGACCCTCAAAACCAAACACAGCAGGCGCGAATAAAAAAAGTTATGGATGAGCTTATCCCTAACTCGGTTGAATTTGTCCCTGAAGTATATATTCAAGATAAGCACGGGACCAGAGAACTCCTTTCCGGATCCCAATTATAGAGAGGGGATATTTCCTTTGACAATACTTCCTTGCGCTGTAAAATATGATCATGCGCAGGGAAGTACGCAATGAGGTTAAATCGCAACATTTGTTCATCTCTACAAGGCCAGGCATTTGCCTGGTTTTTAATTTTTAAGCGGCTTATATGAAAGAAAGTATTCTTAAACAGGCAGGATTTTTTTGCTGCGTAATTGTTCTCTCCATCGGCGTTTTGGGGGTCGTCGACTGGCTGTCTGACCTTACTCTTTTTACCGCTTTAGGGTTAGGTTATAAGCCGATGGGAGCAAGCACTGCTTTAGGATTTGTGTTGTGTGGTGCTTGCCTGTGTCTTATATTGTCTTCCCCGAAGTTCAAGGTGAGCAGGGTTTATATAATATCTGCCTGCGTACCGGTTATGATCTTTAGCGCCTTAAGGATGATTGAGCTTTTTATGAGGCTGGATTTAAGGTTGGATAAAATATTCACCTACGGACATCTCTATTGGGAAGAATTCAATTTGTACAGGCGTATGTCCCCGGTCACTACGGTGGCATTTTTTCTGACAGGTTGTGCGGTGCTTATGTTTTTGTTTTTAAGGAAAAAGTCCGTTTTTAAAGATGTGCCGGGATGGCTGGTTATTCTCGTTATGTTTATTGCTCTGACGATGCTGCTGGGATATTCTTACGATGTGCCGATGTTCCAGGGAGGCAGGATCATTCCCATGGCCTTTAGCAGCTCTTTGGCATTTTTGTTCTTGTCGGTGGGTTTGATCTGCGCTTTTGGCCGGGAGCATTTTCCTTTAAGGCCGCTCAGCGGCACATCTGCTTATGCCATTCTGTTACGCGCGTTCTTTCCGATAATTTTTATCGCGGCTCTCACGCATAGCCTTATTTACAGGATAATGCCGGCGTGGTTCACGATGAACTACGCGTTTTTTTCAATGTTTACCACGGCTGGTTTTATGGCCATCGCTTGTATTATCGTATTCCAGGTGTCCAGGGGTATCGCTGCCACTCTTGACCGGGCAGAAGGGGAACGGCTGAAAGCAAGGGGGCTGGCTGAATGGCTGCAATACCAGAATAAATTGATCTTAGATTCTGTGGCGGACGGGATCATCGGGTTGGATTTAAACGGCAGGCATACCTTTGTCAACCCCGCGGCCGCGAGAATGCTGGGGTATAAAGCAGAGGAGCTTATCGGTAAGAAGAGCCATGAGATCTGGCACCACTCTAAAGCAGGGGGCGAGCCTTATCTTGAAAGTACCTGTCCAATACATCAAACCCATAAAGGCGACCTGGTCACATTCGTAAATGATGAAGTATTCTGGAAAAAAGACGCGACGTGTTTCCCTGTGGAATATAGCAGGACACCGATAATGGAAGCGGGTATGTTTGTAGGAAAAGTCGTGGTTTTTCAGGATATTACCGAACGAAAACACGCGCAGGCCAAGCTTATCACGGCGCATACAGAGCTAAGTTTGAGGCAGCAGGAATTGGATAGGGCTAAGCGGCTTGCTGATATCGGGACCCTGGCGGCGACAGTGGCGCATGAACTGAGGAATCCGTTGTCCACGATAGCTTTAGCTACGTCTAATATCAAAAGAAAGACCCGGGATGAGTCATTGCTGAAGAATTTGCAAAATATAGAGAAAAAGATCGCTGAAAGCGACTCGATAATAAATAACCTTTTATTTTATTCCAAGCTCAGGCCTCCGGTCTATGAAAAGATCGATATCTGCGCTCTCTTGAATGAATGCATAGACCAGACCCTTAATCAGGTCAAGAAAGAGATCATTGTTAAAAGATCGTTCGGAGCGTTAAATCCGGTTACGGCTGAGGTTGACCCGTTGCAGATGAAAGAAGTTTTTTATAACATACTCAATAATGCTGCCGACGCCCTGCCGGCCCGGGGAGGCAGGATAGAGGTCGGGATCTGTAATGATCAAACTCTGATCAAGATCTCGTTTAAGGATAATGGCGTTGGTATTGATGAAGACGCTTTGGGTAAGGTTTTTGAACCGTTTTTCAGCACTAAACCAAAAGGCACCGGGCTGGGTTTGCCGGTGTGCCTGCAAGTAGTAACTTTGCATGCGGGTTCAATGCGTGTTGAAAGCAAAACCGGTAAGGGAACAGAAATTCAAGTCGATTTACCCGTTTCCGCAATAAAACAGGCGATTCCCTTAAACGCGAATGCCGTATCTAAGTCTCTTCGAGACAAACAGGCGGGGGAATGATACTTGAGCGGGTAAATATGAGGGGCGGCCATAAAAGATGAAGTTAAAATTAAACGTCTATCCGGTGATCCCGGATATGGAAGAAGAAATTGAAAAGATCATCCGGGAAGCTGTGGATAACCGCGCTAAGATGGTTGAGATCGCCTATGGTCCGGCGAGCGATATTGTTAAAAAACGTATCCTGAGTGTTTTGAACAGGAAAGATGTCCGTAAGCTTTATTCGCGCCTGGAGAAGACGGAAAAAGGATGGGGGAGGATTTACCTGTATTTTCGCTGGTAAGATTAGTTTAAGAGGCCAGTCCATCCGCCGCTCCGTAAAGGTGAATGAAGGTGTTCTGACCGGGGAATCGTTTCTTTATAAAGCAAATAAATCTTCCTTAATCCTATGGCAGTGGTATAGTTATTACTTATCCGGTGGTTTTATAAAAAGGGAATAAAAGCGTTTTTATAGTTTAACAGGAGGAGTTGATGATGTTGAGCATGATATTCAGTTTATTGATGTGGGGAGTCATTATCTTTGCCGTAGCCAGATCAGTTACTCGCGGGTTTGGAAAGAACGCTTCCTGGTTGCGGCGGGAGGTCCCGTTATGGGAAGAGAAGAATATCATCAGTAAAGAGCAGGGCGATGCTCTCTTGACCCTTTATAAATTAAAAAGAGCGGCCGCCGGGAAAAGGATGGATATGGTTAAGGTCCTTACCCTGGTCGGAGCTATATTCGTGGGGTTAGGCGTTATCTTTTTTGTGGGCTCTAACTGGCAGCGGATCCCTGCGCTTATGAGGACCTCGATGTTGTTAGCAGTCACTCTGGGGGCGCTCTACGCGGGGTACGTCTATAGCTTCGAAAAAGAGGGTTATTTTAATTTAGGCAAGAGCCTCTTACTTTTAGCTTCGCTTTTTTGGGGAGGGACTATAGCGCTCATCGGACAGATCTATAATATCCCTACTTCTGAAAACTGGTATATCATACTGCTCTGGGCTTTTCCTATTGTGCCGCTCGCCGTTTTTTATAAGAATGATTATGCGCATATTCTCGCGTCCGTATTGTTCGTTATCTGGAACTTCCTTTACAGCGGCAGTAACGGCGCGGCCAATTACTATTATCCTCTTATCGTTTTGCTCTGCATGCTGCCGACGGCTCAGGATCTGGTCGTCAGCCGCAGGATCAATATCATCGGCCTGGTAGCTGCAAGCTTTTACTGTTGTTTTAATAAATATGAGTGGCTGTCACTTATGATCAGCGTTGGGTTATTGGCCTGTTATCTGTTCCGCAAGCAAGAGCGCGCGTATCTGTATTCCGCGTGCCTTTCGTTTATTTTCTGGAATATCGCTTATTTTACCGTTAGAGAAGGCCGGCCGAATCTCTATTTTCTCCTGCCGGTAGGATATATGTTTTATTTGACGTACAAGGATAATATAGAAAAGAACCTGGTTTTATGCCTGGCTGGTTTGATAGTAGGGATAAATTTAGCGTTATCTTCGTTTTCTTACCTGTTTTATTATCAATTTAACGGGATCCAGTTTATCGTCTTGCAATCATTCCTGGGGTTAGCTGTTTATTCCGCGGGGATCGTTTCCCGCAGGAGAGGATATTTATTCCCCGTGACCTATAAAATATCCGGTTATCTGGTGACGTTTATTTGCGTCTATCTTTTAGCGTTCAAGGCGCTTCTCGATGAAGGGGGGGAGGCCTCAAACAGCGTTTATCTTTTCGGGTCGCTGGCATTAGGGGCGGCTATTGTCCTGTTTATGCTCGATGAAATAAAGTCCGGCAATATTAAGAGCAGGCCTGACCGGATAGAATTTACGGCAATGGCCGCGGCTCTGGGGGGGAGCCTTGTTTTATTAATGGCCCCTCAAGCGATATTGTTGAATACGATAGTTATGAACGCTGTCTTGGTGGTTTTTGCGCTCTGTAATATTTTCTTAGGCGTTGAACTTAAACGGCCCCGCATCTTCACTTTGGGCATTGTGATCTTCGTTTTATTCATCATCACCCGTTATATTGATGTAACCTGGAAATTAAAGGAAAAATCCCTCTTTTTTATAGCCGGGGGATTGTTTATTTTATTTCTCGGGACATATCTGGAAAAACAAAGAAAGAAGATCATAGAAAGGATGAAAGCAGAATGAATAAAAAGCTGATCTTTTTTGTCGTGAGTTTTTTGTGGTTAGCGGTGGCGGCGGGGTTGATAAGTTCCAAACAGCATATTATAAGGACCGGAAAAACCGTGCTTTTAGAAACTGTCCCCGTAGACCCCCGTGATTTTTTGAGGGGTGATTATGTCGTCCTGCGCTATAAAATAAGCACGCTTGACCTGTCGACGACGCTCAGTGAGAAATCCTATTATGAACGCGGCAGGAAGGTATATGTAAAGATCGAGCCGGGGGAAAAATTCTGGGAAGCAACGGCAATTTACCTGAAAAAGCCGGTTAATGAAGCCGGAGTGTATATCAAGGCGAGCGTCCAAGCCTGTTATCAGAAGAAATTAGCGCTTAAGTATGGAATAGAAAGTTATTTTGTTCCGGAAGGCGAAGGTAAAGATATTGAGGCGCACATGCGGGGAAGTAAGAGTTCGGTAGCGGTTGAAGTCCTGATCGATACTTCGGGTAATGCTTTAATAAAGAAGGTGCTGACGCCGTAACTTTCGCCTTTTTGGTTAAGATAAAGGAATTGTGTATGCCCATGAGAGAAGGTGCGCCTCCTGATAGAGCTGCTGCCGGGAAGCTCTGTGCGCATATCGAAAAACTGCGGCAGTGCCGGCTGTGCCCGAGAATGCATCCGCCTGTGGTCAGCGGGGGAGCGGTGGTGAGTAAAGTCGTCCTGGTAGGACAGGCCCCGGGAGATAAGGAGCCGAAGCTCGGACGCCCGTTCGCCTGGACCGCGGGGAAAACTCTTTTTCGCAGGTTCAGCGAGGCCGCGGGGATGAGCGAAGAACGTTTTCGCGCCTCCATCTATATGGCAGCGGTGTGCCGGTGTTTTCCCGGGAAAAACCCCAAGGGCGGGGACCGCGTGCCGTCGCCGCAAGAGGTGTTGAATTGCAGCGCCTCACTTGAGCGGGAAATAAAGATCCTCAAGCCGGAATTGATCATTCCTGTCGGTAAGCTGGCAATCGAGCAATTTATCCCCTTGCAAAAGCTTGACCGGATCATCGGAAGAAAATTTTCGCTTACGCGGCGGGGCAATACTTTTGACCTTATCCCTTTGCCGCATCCGTCTGGCGCTTCTCCCTGGCACCGTAAAGAGCCGGGGAAGAGTTTGCTGAAACAGGCGCTCAAGCGGATCGCCAGGCACCCGGCGTTCAGTTCTTTCATAATCCGTTAGATGTTTATGGCTCCCCACAATGACCCCGGGTGAGTTGCCGATGACGGGAATATTTTAATTATCGTTTATTGTTAATCGAACCCGTTTGTCATGCCCGTGAAAGAGGGCATCAATCAGGTCTTCTTTAAAAAAATAATAGTGTTATAATTCTTTTATAGTGGTATACTATACCTATTGCTCACTCTTGTTGCTCTCCTTAAATGTCCCATCAGGAAAATGCTCTTGTGTAGAATCTTTTCACGGTAAGCCCGCATGAAGGAGTAATAGTAATTCCGGGAATACATCAATACCTGAAGCAAAGAAGAATTTAGAATATTTTTTGTCGCGATTTGCCTGTTTGTCAGGGCGGATTATTTGTTGAGCTGTTAGTTTTAGGGGAATTTTAAAACGAAACAAAAAAGGGAGAGTATCATGAATAGCTGCAAGAGATGCGGGATCAAGTTCCAACATAATTATTTGGTAACATTTTTTAAAGAGACAAAGGAAAGGTTTGTTAGATCGATCGTTTGCTTGAAATGCAACGAGATCTTAAAGAAGGGAGAGGAAAAAGTATAGTTGTAATTGACCTCGGGACCTGGAAAGCGGGGTGCCGGGAAAATAAATGTAAGTAATAATTGTAAAATGCCAAGAGTATGATATAATGCTCTTGCTGTACAAAAGAAGATTAGAAAATCTTTTAGCCGTAAAGGGGCACGACTACTAACCTTTACGGTTTTTTTTATTTGTAGTAACTATTAAGAGGAGGAAGTAAATGCACACAGGTAAAATTAAGAAGCTTGCTCGTGACCGTGGATTTGGTTTTATTAATGATAATGACGGCAGAGAGATCTTTTTCCATCAGTCCAGTTTAGTCGAAGTAAAATTTGACGCGTTGAATGAAGAGCAGCAGGTGGAATTTGAGGTGGAGCAATCTCCCAAGGGCCCGCGGGCTATTAATATAAAAGTCACGGGGTAGCTGACCGATGAATAGCCTATTTAAGGATTTTGATATTGGAGATGTACGGATCGAGATCCCCATCGTTCAGGGCGGTATGGGGGTGAGAGTTTCCTCGTTCGGTTTGGCTTCCGCGGTATCTAACGAGGGCGGTTTGGGCGTTATAGCGTCCGTGGGGCTTGGTGAAGACGCTGATCCTTCAGTACGCGATTATGCCGCGCGCTCGCGCAGTTCCCTGGTAAGCGCTATCCGCAAGACCCGCGCTATTACTGATAAGCCGTTCGGGGTGAATATTATGTGCGCGCTCACGAATTATGATGATCTGGTGGACGCCGCGCAGCATGAGTCAGTCGATGTGATCATTTCGGGGGCGGGCTTGCCGTTAAAGCTTCCTTCATTGATCAAGAATAAAAGGACTAAACTTGTACCGATCGTTTCTTCTGCCAGGGCGGCGCAATTGATCTGCCGTGTCTGGAAAAAGAAATATGATCGTTTCCCGGATGCTCTTGTGGTTGAAGGCCCCTTGGCCGGCGGGCATTTGGGTTACAGCCTGGAGGATATTAAAGATCCCCAGCGGGTGAGCCTGGATAATATTTTAACGGAAGTGCTTGCTGCCGTCAAAGATTTCGAAAGCCAGGCAGGCATGATCCCGGTTATCGCCGCGGGAGGTGTTTTCGACGGAGAAGATATCGCCCGGGTTATCCGTTTAGGGGCAAGCGCGGTGCAGATGGCTACAAGGTTTGTTTGTACTCATGAATGCGATGTGTCTTACAGTTATAAGGAAGCGTATTTAACGGCTAAAAAAGAAGACATCGTGATCATTAAGAGCCCCGTGGGAATGCCGGGAAGGGTCATTAGTAATGATTTTGTCAAAAAAATATCCAGCGGCAAGCGCCTTGATTTCGGGTGCCCGTATAAATGCCTGGCTACCTGTGACCATCAAAAGGCTAATTATTGCATCGCTAATGCCTTGTTTAACGCAGCTGCCGGCCAGATGGATAAAGGCTTTGCCATGTGCGGCAGTAATGCCTATCGGATTAAGAAAATTGTTTCGGTAAAAGAGCTTTTTACCGAGCTTGTGGAAGGGACGCGTGCATCATTAAAAAAGTTAAAACTTCAGCCAAGTCTAGAAAATGCAGATTCCCCCATTGTAAGCAGATCTTAAGTATTTACAATCATGAGGAATATTGCCATGTTCATTTAGGGCAGGATGATAAGCTTCAGAGATTAAGATAAAAGAGCGCCCTGTTAGTTGTTCATGGATCTGATACCGCCTTGCTCCCGGTTGAGCTGTAGTGAGCAGGCGATAAATATTTTTGAGCAGAAAAAAGGAGTAGTAATGAGCGAGCAGTTTAAAGATGATGATCCCATATCTCAAGAGCCCGGGGAGCAGGATGTGGCGGCTTTGGTCAAGAAGATGCAGCATCAATTGGCTGCGTTGGAGAGAAAGATAGATGTTTTGATCGAACAATCAGCGCATAGGCCTTCGGGTGAAAGGAATTTTTCGAAGCCATTCCGGTCATTTGACCGGCCCCGTCGTCCATTTGACCGGCCTCGCGGCGATAGCTTCGCAGAGAAAAGATTTGACCGCGGCGGGCGCCGCTTTGAAAAACGCGGCAGTGAAGAAGCGCCAAGGTTTGAGCATAAGAAAAAGGATTTCGGGGAGCCGCGGGAAAGGGATTTCGGCGGCGAGGCGCGCAGTTTTCCAAGGCGCAGCGAAGGCTCCAGAGGTGGATTTGAGCATAAAAAAAAGCCATTTCCGTTTAAGAGAAAAGGCCGCAGGTAAATAATTAGTTAACCGGAATACCTGAATACAGGTATTTACAAGGAGGAAGCGAAATGGGGTTTCAGGATGGATTTAACAGGCAGCCGCGGGAAATGCATAAAGCAGTGTGTTCTGATTGCAAAAAAGAGTGTGAAGTTCCTTTCAAGCCTAATGGAGCTCGCCCGATCTATTGCAAAGAATGCTATTCAAAAAGAAAAGATAGCGGCCGTTAAATAAGGTTTTAAGGCGTGTTTTAAAAAAGGTGGCGATCACGAACTTCGTGATCTGCCGCCTTTTTTTTGGGGGTGTCTTTGGGTGATCTGGTGTCCCTGTTAGTGACAGTCACTTTCGGGGACAGGCATTTTGGGAATGTCAGGTTAAATAATTTCTTGACAAAAAATGTTTTTTGTTTTAATATTGGCATATGCTAAAAAATAAAAAAATAAGCCGCGGCAGGCCCAGGAAATGCCGTTGTGTCAGGGGAGAGCCTCGCGTGCGGTTTTTTAAGCCGCAGGGGGTCCCTTTGACCAAACTTCAGGAGATCGTTTTGACGATTGATGAATGCGAGGCATTGTGCTTTGCCGATCGTCAGGGAATGTATCAGGCCGACGCGGCAAAGAAGATGAAGATCTCCCGCCAGACTTTCGGTAATATCATCGAATCTGCCCGTAAAAAAGTCGCCGAAGCGCTGCTCTGCGGAAAGGCGCTGCGTATAGGCGGCGGAGCATATACTGTTTCGAAGACAAGGTAATATTGAGAGGTGGAATATGCGTAAAGAAAAAGCAAAGAAGCATTTTTTAGGCCAGGAAGGGCACGTAAAGCTTAATTGCGCGCAAGCCGTGATCAAGGCGTATCATGACGTTTTTAGCGCTTCGCAGCAGGATGTCGATTCTTTTGCCGCGTATGGGGCAGGCAAGGCTCCCGGAGGCAGGTGTGGCGCGTATTACGCGGCTCAGTATTTAATTCAAAAGAAAGATCCGCAGCGGGGCGTAATACTTGAGCGGGAGTTTTCGAGCGCGGCGGGTTCCCTTAAGTGTAAAGATATACGCGGCCAGCGTAAACTTACCTGCCTGGGATGCGTGGAAAAGGCAGCGGAACTTCTTGAAGGAGGACGGCAATGATAGATAAACTTGTGGCATTTGCCCTTAAGAAGCCCAAACTGATATTTTTTATCACGTTCTTGCTCGTATTGGCGTCGCTGGCGGCATTTTTCCGGGTGAAAGTGGATACTGATCCGGAGAATATGCTTCCTGAAAATGAGTTTGTCCGCGTTTTTAATCGCGAAGTTAAGAAAGAATTCACTATCTATGATTATATCGTCCTGGGAGTGGTTAATGAAAAAGACCCGGGCGGTGTATTTAATCCTTCCACTCTGGGGAAAATATACAAAATCACCGGTGAAATAAAGAAAATAGACGGCGTTATCGCGTATGAGTTAATGAGTTTAGCTAATAAAGACGATATCGAGCAGGCGGGTGAGGGCGCTATCAGCTTTCGCTGGCTGATGGGTGATCCTCCGTATACGGCGGCGGACGCTCTGCGTATTAAAAGCCGCGCGCTCGAAAACCCTTTATTTTACGACACACTGATCTCACGTGACGGCAAGGCGCTTTGTGTTTATGTCCCCATAAAAGAAAAGAAGATGAGCTACCGTATAGCAAAATCGATCCGGAAGATCGTTGACGGATATCCCGGGGTCGAAGCGTACCATTTGACCGGCCTTCCTTTAGCAGAGGACGCCTTTGGCGTTGAGATGTTCTGGCAGATGGGTATTTCGGCTCCTTTGGCAGTGCTGGTCATATTTCTCCTGATGTGGTGGTTCTTTAAGCATGTGGCGCTGGTAATAATGCCGCTGGTGATGGCGATCATCGTGGTTATTATCACTATGGGCGCCATGGTAGGTTTAGGGTTTCCTATACATATTATGAGTTCAATGATCCCGATATTCCTTTTGCCTATATCAGTGCTTGATTCTATCCATATCTTGAATGAATTCTTTGAGAAATACCGCAGCTTTAAGAACAAGAATAAAACCATTACGTATGTATTGAATGAACTGTATCGCCCGAATCTTTTTACTTCATTAACTACGGTCGCGGGTTTCTTTTCATTATCATTTGCCCCCATCCCTCCGGTACAGGTGTTCGGGATCGCAGTCGCGTTCGGTGTCGCCCTGGCATGGGTTCTTACCGTCTTGTTGATCCCCGCGTATATTGCCTTGCTTGATGAGAAGAAAATGGGTGATTTCGGCGTTCATGAGGACGATGTTGGAAAGGGGCCATTAAGCCGTATGCTTGCCGCCTGGGGTAAATTTACCGTAACGCGTTGGAAGCTGGTTTTATCCGTGTCTATTGTCCTGGTCGTGATTTCTCTGTACGGGATTTCCCATATCCAGATCAATGATAATCCGGTCAAATGGTTTAACAAAAAGCATCCCATACGCGTGGCGGATAAGGTGCTTAATGAACATTTCGGCGGGACCTACAGCGCGTACCTGGTGCTCGAGGCAAAAGATAAGGGCGCATTGGTCTTCCAGGAGCCGCAGATGTTGAGGTATATCGAGGGGCTGCAGCAATACTTGCTTGAAAAAGGCAGGGTCGGCAAGTCCAGTTCTTTGGCGGATATCACTAAGAAGGTCTATTATGAACTTTTAGGCGGCGATAAAAAGAATAATATTATCCCCGCGACACCTCAGGCAGTGGCTCAATCGCTTATTTCATTTGAGAATTCCCATAAGCCGGATGATCTTTGGCACTTTGTTACTCCCGATTATTCCAAGGCTAATGTCTGGATGCAGTTGACTTCAGGAGATAATAAGCAGATGGCGGTTGTCGTTAAGCAGGTTGATGAATACTTTAAGGCGCACCCTGCGCCATTTACCGTTTCCTATCATTGGGCAGGCCTGACCTATATTAATATGGTGTGGCAGGATAAGATGGTGGTGGGAATGCTGGTGAATTTCCTCGGCAGCTTCATTATCGTCCTTTTTATGATGATCGTGCTTTTTAAATCGCCGGTGACCGGGCTTTTGTCTATGCTGCCTTTGACGGTGACGATACTTTTTATTTATAGCACACTGGGCTTTACCGGTAAGGAATATGATATGCCGGTAGCCGTACTTTCGGCTTTGACACTGGGACTGGCGGTCGATTTCGCGATCCATTTTATTGAACGCGCCCGCCTGCTTTATGCCGGGAATAAAAGCTGGCCTCAGACTGCCGAAGGGATGTTTGCTTCTCCCGCGCGGGCGTTGATCAAGAACGCGCTGGTTATTTCCATAGGCTTTCTCCCGCTTTTTGCTTCTCCGCTGGTGCCGTATAATACGGTAGGTTTTTTTATGTTTATGATCATGCTGGTGGCAAGTGTCGTGACGTTAATGATGCTGCCGGCGCTTATCAGCGGTTTCCCGTGGCTGATCTTTGAGGAAACCAAACGCAGCGTTGTCTGTTCATGCAGTAAATGCGTTTTGATGTCGGTGATCATCGCCTCGACGGTGGCGTATGTCCTTTTAGGGTATGATTTGGCGAAGTTGAATGCCACTACAATTATTTGTGTGGCGATCGTGGCCGTGTTATCAGGAACTTGCGCAATAATCTCTAAACGGGAGATCTGCGTGAAAAAATAGGGGGGGTGTTATGAAAAGAATCTTCATTTTCCTGGCAGCTTTATTTTTCGCGGCTCATGCGTGGGCAGAAGAGTTGTCCGTCAAAGAAGTCGTCACTAAGGCAAATAACCGCTCGTATTATCAGGGGAAGGATGGCAGCGCGAAGGCAACAATGGTAGTTACCGACGCCCAGGGCCGCGCCCGCCAGCGCCAGTTGACAATATTGAAGCTTAATATCCAGGAGGGCGGCGATCAGAAGTATTTCGTTTATTTCCATAAGCCCAATGATGTTAAAGGCATGAGCTATATCGTCTGGAAACACGCGGGCAAGGATGATGACCGCTGGCTGTATTTGCCGGCAATGGACCTGGTGCGCCGTATCGCCGCCTCAGACAAGCGTTCAAGCTTTGCGGGGACCACGTTCTTGTATGAAGATATATCAGGCCGTTCTATTGATCTGGATACCCATGAGTTATCCGCAAGCGATGCCGCGTATTATAGCGTTAAGAATACGCCTAAAGATGCCGCTTTGGTCGAGTTTTCCTATTATACGGTCAAGATCGATAAGAATAATTTTGTTCCGATGAAAGCGGAATATTTCGATAAGTCAGGAAAGTTGTATCGCATTGTCGAGGCTTACGAGGTAAAAGATATCCAGGGATATCCGACGGTCATTAAGATGAAGGCTTCTGACCTGAACGCGAACTCCAGTACCATTACGGAGTTCGGCGATATCAAATATGATGTCGGGTTAAAAGAGGATATATTCACCGAGCGTTTTCTGCGTACGCCCCCTCAAGCGTGGCTTAAGGAGTAAGAAAATGACGCGCAGGCTTTTTATCTGTTTGACGGTTTTGTCCTGTGCCGCTACGTTAGCGCAGGCGGCTGATCTTCCTGAATGGCACGGTTTTGTTGAACAGGCATACGGCGGCAGGTTGAGCCGTGATACGCCGGTCAAACACCGGGATTATACCTCACTTGAGCAGCGGATACAGTTAAAGACCCGTTATGCCGCAACCGGCGAGAATTTTTTGTCCGCCTGGAACGGGGTGTTTACGTATAAGGGTGACTTTACCCTGGATGAGTATTTTCAAACCTCCGGTTCTTACGATGTCCGTGAGCTTAACCTTGCCTTCAGCCCCGCCGGCATGGTGGATATTAAGGCCGGCAGGCAGGTTTTGACCTGGGGGACGGGGGATTATCTTTTTATCAATGACCTGTTCCCCAAGGATTATGTTTCATTCTATACCGGCAGGGATGACGAGTATCTTAAAAAACCATCTGACGCGCTGCGTATATCGCTTTATCCAAAAATAGCCAATATCGATTTCGCGTTAATCCCGCATTTTACTCCCAATACTGTTCCCGAAGGGGACAGGCTTTCTTTTTTCGACAGCTTTCAGGGAGGCATTGCCGGCAGGGAGAGTGAGCGTAACGCGGTAAAACCCGCGGCGCAGGGGAATAATATTCAGTACGCGCTGCGGCTCTATCGGACATTCGGCAGCACCGAAGGCGCGTTATATTATTTCCGCGGGAGCGACCCTTCCGCGCGCAGTTATCTGGATGAAGCAAACCGCCAGTTATTCTATGAGCGTTTAGATGCCTATGGAGGGAGTATCCGCGGGCCTTTTGCCGGCGGTATAGCAAATATGGAGTTTGGATATTACCGGTCTTCTCAGGATACCGCCGGTAACAACCGTCTTATTGAGAACTCGATGTTAAAGTGGTTAGCCGGCTATGATAGGGATATGGGGAATGATCTGAAGGTCGGATTGCAGTATTACTTCGAGCAAAAGCTCGATTACTCCGATTATACGTCGGCACTTCTTCCGAACGATTATTTCTGGGATGAGTACCGCCACCTCTTGACCCAGAGGATCACTAAATTGTATAAGAATCAAACAGTGATGCTGGGCATTTTTAATTTCTGGTCGCCTTCCGATAAAGACGGGTACGCGCGCCTTTCTTGCTCCTATGATATTACCGATCAGTGGAAGTTTGTTCTCGGGGTCAATATCCCCTGGGGGGAGGATGAGATCACTGATTTTGGCATGATGAAGAAGAATAAGAACGCTTTCGTGCGGCTGCGTTATAGCTTTTAAAATCTTCGTGAAAGGTTTTTCATGTTTAAGGCCGGGTGACGAAAATCATGGGATCTGCTTCAATAGTTAGGTTTTCGGAAGTCCTTGTATTTTGTTCTGTAATTTCCTAATAATTGAAATGAATTGCCCCATCTCGTAAACGCATTTGAAATCCCTCGTTTAAGCGCCGCCGCAGCAAGCGGCGTACCGGCGCAATTCCGATGTGCGCCGGGTGACGCTATATAAAGCTTTAAGGGGCTCAAAGGTCAATAAAAAGTGGAAAGAGAGCCTTAACGTAATTAAGTTTTTATGTAATCATAATAATCGAGCAAAGAGTTCTACTGACGGACATATATGGTCAGATTTAAAAGGAGGGAAATATGAAAAACTTAACTCTTATGCCTGTTCTTGTCGCAGCATTGGTTTTGACGGGATGTGAAACTATGGGGCCTAAGACGCAAACCGGGGCTGTTTCCGGAGGGCTCCTGGGAGCCGCCGCAGGAGGCATTATCGGACATCAAAGCGGAAGCGGGCTTGAAGGCGCTGCTATAGGAGCTGCTCTGGGGGCGCTTGGCGGAGGGATGATCGGTAACGCGATGGATCAAGCCGACAGAAAAGCCCTGGCAGTGAATCCTGACTATCTTACGGTGGTGAAGATCGCTGAGATGGGAAATCAGGGGGTGCCTGATTCCGTGATCATAAACGAGATCCAAAGGACCCGTTCCGTGTATCGGCTTAACTCCGAGATCATCAATTATTTAATGCAGAATAAAGTAAGTAATCAAGTGATCGATTATATGCTTCAAACAGGCAGGTAAAACGTATTAAAAAAAATAAAGCACCCGGCCTTGCTGGAAAGGCCGGTACGCTCACACCCCGCGTTTAATTGCGCCTGGCATCCCTATGCGCCGGGAAGTTGCGGCGGAATTGCGCGGGTGAGCCGCTTTCGCGGCAAGGAGGATGATATGAATTCAATGAAAAAAAGTTTTATAGCTGTCGGGTTTTTAGCGCTTTTGGTCCTTTTTACTCAACAGGCATACGCTAAGGACGGCCACGGCCGTGACGATGACAGAAGGCACTCCCGTCATGAGTATTATAGGCACCATCGGTACTTCCCTAAAGAGTATTACTATCAAAGGAAAATATTCGTGTATCCCACGAGAAGATATTATCATTACTACGATGTGTATCCGCAGAAGGTTTGTTATTATAACTGTGAAAAGGACGTAAAGGATACTATTACCGATTATGTTTCGGTGACAAGCGTTGCCAATATGGCTTCTCAAGGGGTACCGGACTCTGCTATTATTTATGAAATAGAGCGGACAGGGTCAAAGTACAGGCTGGATGTTGACACGATAAATTACTTGAGGCAGCACGGCGTAAGCGAAGCGGTCATTGATTATATGTTGAATGCCGGTTAATATGGTTTTTTGAAGCCTGCAAGTGATACAGGTGTCTGCGGTCAGGTATTGAAAGATCCGGGGAATCATTCCCCGGATCTTGAGTTTAGGGAGTATGTATCCCGACTCCGATCGAAGCTCCGGGTTGGCGTATTAAATCATCCGTTTTTCTGAAATTATCCCTCTCCCGGTTCCTTCTTCCCCGGAATACTTTTTCTTCTTCTTTGGCGGTATTGCTCGGCTTGCTATCCTGAAATTTCATGCTTTTGGCGGCATCTTTCTGTTCTAAGATCTTTGCGTTCTGACGGATTTCTTTTCTCAATATCCCGGACTCATCTGCTTTTTTAGGTTTGATCGTTTTTTCCTGAGCAGCTTTGATTTCGAGCCGCCGCGTTACATGAGAGGAGGAGGGATCATTTCTTCTGTTATGGCTACCTTCAATTCTTACCCTGTTTTCATCCTTTTGTATTTGAGGGATCAAGATCGTCCGGGGTTGTTCAATTAAGCGCCGTGGCTGGCTGGGGAAAGGCTCATCGAGCCGTTTTTCAGTGAACTCGTTTTGCCTGGTTAAGTCCTCCCTTGATCTTATTTCGTCTTTTTTGATATTTCTTTGTTCATTGATTTGAGAAGGCCGGGTCACTACAGGCACGGAGATCCTTTTTTCCTGCGATGACTGTCTTTCAGGGCTTTTTATGAGCGCGTTGTTTTCTTCTTTTTTTTCAAATTTGTACTCCCGTCCGCGGTCTTTCTGTCCGGCGTTAAATTTAGGCCTGACTATCGTTATTTCGTCGGTCTCAACCGGCGATTGAGCATTAGGCGAGTTTACCTCTCTCGTCCTTACAGGTTTAATCTTACGGCTGCTATAGCGTTCAATCCTTTCCTGCACAGGCAGGGAATTTTTGCGGTATCCGTTATAATGATGCCTATAGTCAGCGTGAACGCGGGTCCTGTTAAAAAGATCTTTCCTGCTTCTGTGAATGATGATATGCCGGATGATGTTGACACGGGTAAAATAGCGTATTTCAACGAAAGTATAGTTCGGCGCGGGGATGAAGTCATCAAAGCGCGTATAGGTGAAATCAAGATCAAACTCCGATGACCCTGTAATGCCGGGAGGAAGGGGCGCCCAACCTATCAAATCATCATTATAACGCCAAACTACCCATGCAGGGCCCCATTCTGAACCCGGGTACCACAACCAACCATGGTACGTGTCTTTAAACCATCTTCCATAATGGAAAACCGCCCAGCCCCACGAATGATCAGAAACCCACGTCCATCCATAATCAGTGAATGCCCAATGCCCTTCGGTATAAGGCTGCCAGGAAGCATTAACACCCGATGGCTGCCATACCCAACCATACACTGAATGGTTGACCCAGCTTCCGTAAGGGAGCAGTTCATTGTAAAACATCCAAACAGCCTGGTTATTACCGTATGAAAGAGCGTACGTTTGCGCGTAAACGGGCGAATTTATGCAAGCAAAAAAAAGTAATGCCAGGCTTATGCTTATTGTAAATACCATGAGGAGTTTTTTAAACATATTAGCCTCTCTTTTTATGATTAGATGCTTTTATTTACCTTATGTTTCATCCTTCTTTGATACTTTGACAATACAAAAGCCGAAAAAGTTCCCTGGGCGTAATTATAGGATTTCCGGAGGGAAGCTTTAAAACCCCGGGCAGAGTATTTTTTAATGTAAAAGAAAGATGATTCTGGCGGATGCCATTATTTAATTAAATTAAGCTCTTTTAGTAGAATAAAGTCAGAAAAAAGGAGAAACAGACCCTTTTGTTTTTAAGGTGAAATGATACAGTAATACATTAGAATGATCGATAGCATATCCATGCCCGGCGCGAAGCCGCAGATCATCGCGTCAGGTAAAAATAATTTGACGGATTTACCGCGGCCCGTAAAAAGGCCGGGGTTAATTTGCAATAGCGTGTGAAAGGAGGTGAGAAAAATGTCGAGAGTAAAAATGAATAAGCCGGGTTCACCGTGCGCCCAGGTTCAGGTGTCTGAGCTTATCAGGAAAAAAGCGCAAGAGCTTTATGAAAAGAGCGGCAGAAAGCCGGACCGCGACCTGGAGAATTGGCTGGAAGCTGAACGGATCGTAAAGTCTCAGGGGTGCAGATAATTCTTAATGCAACGAAGGAGGAGGCCATGAAAAAAACGACCAAGAAACCGCGCGCGAAAAGCACGGCAAAGCCCAAAAGCGCGAAAAAATATACCTGTGATAACTGCGGAATAATCCTTTCTGTGGATAATGAGTGTTCGTGCAGCCCCTGCGATGTTATCTGCTGCGATCAGAATATGAGAATGACTACTTGCTGATGATTTTTTAAAAGTATGATAATGAATTCTCATTTGCCGCGAAGCAGGCGCTGAGAGCTGCAGGATGAAATGTTCCGGACGCCGCGGGAGAGAATGATGGTTGTATGAGTAATCTATGATCATGAAGCAGCCGTTAAAACAAAAACAAGCAGGTTACCAGGTAAGGCAAAGAGTTGCCATAATTACCGGAGCTGACCGTGGAATAGGGCTTGAGGTTAGCCGGCAACTCGCAATGCTTGGGTTGAGGGTTGTGCTCACAAGCCCTGACCGCGCAAGAGGGGAAGCTGCCGCGGCTAAGCTTAACAGGCAGGGGTTAGGTGTTGTATATCAAAAACTTGATCTTTTAAATGACAACGACATCCGCGCTTTGAAGTCTTTCATAGTGCGTAAGATCGGCCGTGTCGATATCCTTATTAATAATGCCGGGGTCATGCTTGATTCGGGAAGAAGTAAGATCGAAGGTCTTTTAAGCCGCAGGATCAGAGAAATCCCGAAAAGATCGGGTTTTTCTCAAGGACCGGGTATCCTGGAAGTTAACTTAGACATCGTCCGAGCGACGCTTGAGATCAATACCTTAGGAGCCCTGAAGATGTGCCAGGCTTTTCTCCCTTTGATGATGAAAGCAGGCTATGGCAGAGTAGTGAATGTTTCATCAAGCTTGGGGCAGTTGAATGATATGACCGATGAAGATAAGGTCCCTGCCTATCAGATGTCTAAAACGGCTTTAAACTCACTCACCCGTATGGCCGCGAGCGCTGCCGGCGGCTACAATGTAGCAGTGAATTCCGTTTGTCCCGGCTGGACGCGTACCGATATTGGGGGGATGTCAGCTCCGCAAGCTACCAAAGAGGCGGCCGGGACGATCCTTTGGCTTGCCAATCAGCCTGATAATGGGCCAACCGGAGGTTTTTTTCGGGAGAAAAAACGTATTCCCTGGTAAAAAAGAATAATGTCGTTCAAACAGCGCTACTCCCGCCTGTAATCGAAAGATTTCTTAAATCGAACTATCCTGCCGCATAATATTAATTAACCAAGATTTTATGAAACTTTTTATTAATTAAAGCATCAAAATACAAAAAGGGGGGTGAGAATATGAATTGGGCTCTCTTTGGTCAGATAGTCTTGTTGATCGTGATTTTCGCTTTTATTATGACCGCTGTTAAGTGCCTGCATGACGCGAAATGCGCAAAATGCAAGGCTAAAGCGGAGAAATAATGCCTTGAGGGAAAAGGTAAAAGGCGAAAAGAGATAAGGTTTTTTGGTTTCCCTGTGAAAGAAATGAAGGATGTTGGGGAATTTTCACGGCCCGCACATCTTTTTGTCCGAGTGGAAGAAAGTCAACAAAAAGTTGATTTACTCCATCCCCCGGTAACGTAAGTGAGGTATAATACTGGTGGTGAATATGGGGAAAGTTTTTTTCGAAAGGGGGCCGTTATGTTGATCATAAAAAAAAAGCCGGCTTTTGTTTTTATTTTAGCGGCAGGGGCGTTGATCTTTAATCTTAATGTTTCAGCCGTGGCAGAGGAAAAAGGCAACGGTGTTCTGGAGAGGGGGGTCAAAATGACGGAGAAGGCGATCTTTGCCGGCGGATGTTTCTGGTGTATGCAGCCGCCGTTTGAAAAGCTCAATGGTGTTACCGGGGTGGTCTCTGGTTATACAGGCGGGACAAGCGTGAATCCGGACTATGAAAACTACGCGGCAGGAGGGCATATTGAGGCGATAGAGGTGACATACGATCCTGCGAAAATAACCTACCGGGAACTTCTGGATGTTTTTTGGAGGCAGATAGACCCCACCGATCCTAAAGGGCAGTTCTGTGATAAGGGGCCGCAATACCGCTCAGCGGTATTTTATAAAAACCAGGAAGAGAAGCTGGCGGCGCAGGGATCAAAAGACGCGCTTGCTAAAACCGGAAGGTTTTCAAAGCCGCTCGTCACCGAGCTGATCCCGGCCGCGGAATTTTACAGGGCAGAAGAGTATCATCAGGATTACTATAAAAAGAATCCTATCCAGTATAAGTTTTATCGATTTAATTGCGGACGCGACCGCTTCTTAAATAAAGTGTGGGCATCTGAGAAGGAGAAAAGAATCTCCGGTAAAGAAGCGCTGAGGAAGAAACTCACGCCCCTGCAGTATAAAGTAACGCAGGAAAATGGCACAGAACCGGCTTTTCACAACGAGTATTGGGATAATCATAGAGAAGGCGTTTATGTCGATATAGTTTCCGGTGAGCCTCTTTTTAGCTCCGCTGATAAGTTTGAATCAGGGACCGGTTGGCCTAGTTTTACCAGACCGCTTGAAGCCGGAAATATAGTTGAGAAAAAGGACGACACGTTTTTTATGAAAAGAACCGAGGTGCGCAGCAAAAAAGGAGATTCCCACTTGGGCCATGTTTTTAATGACGGCCCCGCGCCCACAGGGTTGCGCTATTGCATGAATTCAGCGGCGTTTCGGTTTATCCCTAAGGAGGATTTAGAGAAAGAAGGCTATGGGAAATATAAAAGCCTTTTTGAGAAGCGTTAATGGTCAGCATCATTGTCCCCCTCTATAATGAAGAAAACGTCCTCTTAAAGAATTCCGCGCGCTTTGAAGGGCTTTCGCGCGCGGGTGAGCTTATTTTCAGCGATGGCGCAAGTTCCGACAGGAGCGTTGATATCGCAGGTAAGCACGGGAAAGTGGTATACGCTCCAATAGGCCGCGCCGCGCAGATGAATCAGGGCGCGTTCCATGCCAAAGGCGATATTTTATTATTTTTACACGCCGATACTATAATCGCCCCGGATTCCCTGGCGGCTATAGAAAAAAGCATCATCGAAGACGGCTTTATCGGCGGTTGTTTCACGCAGGAGATAGATAATAACGCTTTCATTTATCGATTGATCGCAGGGCAGGGGAATCTCCGGGCGCGTTTATCGAAAGAGTTTTACGGAGACCAGGGTATTTTCGTCAAGAAAGACGCTTTTTTATCGATCGGCGGCTTTCCCGAGGTGCCTATACTGGAAGATGTGCTTTTTACCCGGAAGCTGCGCGACCGGGGGAAAACTATCGTGTTAGCCGATAAGATCCTGGTTTCAGCGCGCAGGTGGGAGAATAACGGCGTCATCAGGACCGCGGTACTCTATAATCTGATCATTATTTTGTTCCGCTTAAAGGTCCCGCTGCATAAAATAAAGCGGCTTTATGAAGACCTAAGATGAAAGATTGCCTTATCGTTTTTGCCAAGGAGCCGCAGGCAGGTTTAGTTAAGACGCGCCTGAACGGTGAGCTGTCCCAGGGCATGTGCGTGAGATTATATAAAGCATTCCTGAAGGATACCCTTTGCCTTGCCAGGAGTGTAAAATGTTTTGTTAGAGCCCTGGCTTATGAGTCATACCGCGCGCAGCCGGATTATTTGAAGTCAGTAGCCCGTGATTTCATTTTTCATGAACAAAAGGGAAAAGGCCTGGGTGAGAAGATGCGCAATGCGTTTGGCTTTGCCCGGAGAATGGATTGTGATAAAATAGTGATCATGGGCTCGGATTCTCCGAACCTGCCCGCAAAGCGGATTAATGACGCCTTTAAACTGTTAGATACAAACGATATAGTTTTGGGCCCCAGCCTTGACGGCGGCTATTATTTGATCGGCCTCAAGGCGCCTTGCGCGGGGATATTCAGGGGTGTGCGCTGGAGCTCTCAAACAGTCTTCGCGCGTACGCTTAAGAACGCTCTCAGCATGGGTAAGAAAGTGTCGGCGTTAAAAAGTTGGTACGATGTCGATGAACCTTTTTCATTGTCTCTTCTGAGAAATGATTTAAGGAGAGATAAATCTGCCGCGCCGTGGACAAGAAAGTTGTTAAAAATTTAATCAGGACCTTCGCGGTGGCCTCTCTCGTCTTAGTCGCCAGCCTTACTTTTATAGAAGGTAAGGAAATGATCGTTGAGGACCATTGTTACTGTTGCACTGACGGGGCAGGCTTAAGCTGCGGGGGAGCTTTAGTTTAGTGATCTTTCAATATGTGTTATTCTACCGTACAGGTGTCTATGAAGAAGGATTATGACGTTATCGTTATCGGAGGGGGCGCGGCAGGATTAGTCGCGGCGACGGGGACCGCGGGTTTGGGCGCAAAGACCGCCTTGATCGAAAGAAATAAATTGGGCGGAGATTGCACGTGGTACGGTTGTATCCCTTCAAAGGCGCTTCTTAAATCATCGCAGGTATTTTCGCTGCTTAAGCGTATAAAAGAATTCGGTATCAAGGGTGAGCTTAATTGCAGCCCTGACGGGGTAATGGCTCATGTGCGGGAGGTGGTCGGCAGGGTAAGTACGCATCATCCTGCCGAAGTTTTCGAGAAACGGGGAATCTCGGTGTTGTTCGGCAGCCCGAAATTCGTTGATGAGCACACGATCGAGCTTGCCGGCAAGAGTATTTCATCCAAGCGCTTTATTATCTGCACGGGTTCACACCCGCTGGTCCCCGCTGTCGACGGCCTTAAGGATATCGGGTATCTCACCAATGAGAACATTTTCGATCTGCGGTCTTTGCCCCGGTCGTTGGCGGTATTGGGGGCAGGCCCGATAGGCGTTGAACTCGCGCAGGCATTCTCGAGGTTGGGAGTGGAGGTATTTATCATCGAGATGGCAGAGAGTATCCTTTCCCGGGAAGATAAAGAAGCCGCGGAGGTATTGAATCGGGCGCTTTTGAAGGAAGGCGTGAAATTATACGCCGGTAAAAAGGCGGTAAAATTCTCCCGGGAAAACGATCTGGCGTCTATAACTATAGAGGGTAAAGATAAGAGGCAAACAATAGTGAAAGCGGAGAAGCTGCTTGTGGCGGTAGGCCGGGCGCCTAATGTCGAAGGCTTAGAGCTGGAAAAAGCGGGAGTTAAATATTCTCATAAAGGGATAGAGACGGATAATACGTTAAGGACTAAAGCTAAGAACATTTACGCCTGCGGCGACGTGGTTGGGCCGTATCAATTCAGCCATATGGCTGAATACCAGGCAATCATAGCCGTGGGGAATTGCCTGTTCCCTTTTAAACAAAAGGTCAATTATAACGCCGTGCCCTGGTGTACTTTTACCGAGCCGGAACTTGCGCGTGTGGGTTTGACGCAGGAAGAAGCAAAAGCTGAATTTAAGGATATAAGGGTCTATCGGTCAACTTATAGCGGCAATGACCGCGCGGTCACGGACCTTGAAGAACAGGGGTTCTCCAAAGTCGTCTGCGATAAAAAAGGCAATATTCTTGGGGCGCATATTGTCGGAGCGGATGCAGGTGAGATCATCCATGAATATGTATTGGCAATGTCCAAGAAATTAAAGCTGCAGGATCTAAGTTCACCGATCTATGTTTATCCTACACTCAGCCAGATCGTTAAAAGATCGGCAGACGCGCATTATTTAAATATCCTTTCAAGCTGCTGGGTCAGGAAAATAGCGAAGTTTTTTGTCGGTTTCTTAAGATAGGAGGCAGAAATGAGAAAATTTTTGATAAATTTAACGCTCTGTTTTTCAGCCGGAGCGCTGGGCGGGCTTATCAATAGTTTGGCAATATGGTTTGCCGGAAAAACAGGTTTTACGGCTCTTTTCGGGGTTACGCTTACCCCTGCTTTTACGCAGGCTTGGGTTTATCCGCGAATAGTCTGGGGAGGGATATGGGGCGTATTGTTTCTTTTGCCGTTCTTCAGGAAGTCGTGGCTCCCGCGCGGTATTATCTACAGCATTGCCCCAACAATAGTGCAGCTTTTTATTGTATTCCCGGTGCAGGCAAAAAAAGGGATCATGGGTTTGGAATTAGGCATGTTGACACCTCTTTTTGTAATAATTTTTAACGCTGTCTGGGGAATAAGCGCGGCTTTATGGCTGAAAGTAACGCAAGATTCAGAACTTCCATAATTTCGAGCTTATTTTCTCGCTCCATTGCCGTTAAGTATATAATAATTTTGTTGCCTGGTTTTTCGGCGGGAAAAGATGTATTTTAAGCCGGTTGCAAAGCAGGGTGTCTGAACGCGGGAGGTTTTTTCTTGAGAGTGAGCCGGGTATGAAAATATGAAAAAAGATAAGGGATTATTATTACGCGAGAAGCTGGCATGGGTGCCGGTCTTTTTGTTTTCGGTTGGTATCGCAGTATTATACTGGCTGAAGATTAAAGTAGTGGCAGAGTCATTTGTATTGATGTCTTTGTTTAATTTTGTTTTCTGCGCCCCGGTAGCGTTTCTGGTATCTTATATTGCCGCCCGGGGATATTTGGTAAAAGGTAACAGGTATCTATTATTCATGGGGGCAAGTATGCTGGCGTGGGGCCTGGCGGCCGTACTGGTCCTTTTAGAGCCCCAGGAACTCAATACGTTGTTTACCGTTCATAACGTCGGGATATTTCTCGCGAGTGTCGGTTGTCTTGCGAGCGCTGTTTCGGCGTCCAACTTTGTGCGGTCAAGAAAGAACCCTTCCGAAGCGTCAGATCTTGAATTGGCTGCCTCCTACGCAGGCATTATGGTTTTTATGCTGTCTGTCTTATGGGCCAGCCATCGTGGTTTAACGCCTCCTTTTTTTGTCCCGGGCCGGGGGCCGACAGTATTATGTTATCTTGTGTTAGGTGTCGCGGTAATCCAGTTCATGGTCGCGGCTTTTATTTTTCGTCTTTTATACGTCAGATTACGGCTTGCTTTTCTTCAGTGGTATTCGCTGGGTTTGATGCTCTTCGATATCGGTTTATTAGGGGTGTGGCTTTCTGTCCCGGGTACGCCGCTGAATTGGACGGCGTGGACTGCCCAATATCTTGCGGGATTGTATATTTTTATATCTGTTTTTTGTGAAAGGCGCAGGTTGAGTAAATGGACTATTTCTTTTGAAAAAGCGTTCCAGGAAAGCCAGGAGCGGTATAAGAATTTATTTGAGAATATGAACGAGGCGTTTGCCTTGCATGAGATCGTTTTTAATGAAAAAAGCCGGCCTGTAGATTACCGGTTCTTAGAGGTTAATCCTGCTTTTGAGAAATTGACGGGTTTGGCCAGCGACAAGATCGTCGGCAAGAGGATGAGCGAGGTCTTGCCGGGCTCTGAGCCTTATTGGCTGGAGACCTACTCTGGCGTGGCGCTTACGGGTGAACCGGTGCGCTTCGAAAGGTTTTACTCGGAGATCACCCGCTGGTTTGAAGTTTTTGCCTACCGACCCTCGTTGAATCATTTCGCCGTTATATTCAGGGATATCACCGAGCGTAAACATGTCGAGATCAAAGTCAATCATCTCGCAAGCTTTCCCCAGAATAATCCTAACCCGGTGCTCGAGATGGATAGGAGCGGAAAAGTGATCTACGCTAATCAAGCCGCGATCAAAACGCTGGAGCGCTTGAAAGCCGCGGGCAAAACAGAGCTCTATTTTCCTCAGGATCTTCCGCAGATGCTCTCTTTGCTCTATTCCGGAGAAGAAAAAGTATTCTCGCGCGAGGTTGTGGTGAAGGACGCTATATTTTATGAAACCGTGGTGGTATCTCCGTCATTGCGGGTGATACGTATCTATGCCCAGGACATTACCGAACGTAAGCACGTAGAAGGTATATTGCGCAAGAATGAAGAAATACTGAACAAACTTAACAGGACGCTCACGGCGCTGAGCCGTTCAAGCCAGGCGATGATCCGCGCCGAAAATGAATCGGATTATCTTCATGATGTCTGTAAAATAGTCATTGAGGATTGCGGGCATTCTATGGTTTGGATAGGATATGCCGAGCAGGATGGATCTAAGCGCGTGCGTCCGGTGGCGCAGGCGGGATTTGAGGAAGGCTACCTCAAAAGCGTGAATATCTCATGGGCGGATACCGAAAGCGGACGGGGCCCGACCGGGATGGCTATTCGCACCGGAAAACCCTCTTTTTGCAGGAACATGATGATTGATCCTAACTTTGAACCGTGGCGCCAGGAGGCGCTCAGAAGAGGGTATGCCTCATCGATCGTACTGCCTTTGATCAGCGATAATGCTGCCTTTGGCGCGATAAATATATATTCGAAAGAGCCGGATCCTTTTACGGAAAAAGAGGTGCAATTGCTTTCCGAGCTGGCCGATAACCTGGCATATGGAATAATGGCGATACGCTTACGCGTAGAGCATTCAAAAGCCGAAGATATCCTCCAGCGCGATAAAGATACCTTTGAGAGGCTTGTCCAGGAGAGGACAAAGGAGTTGGTAGAAGCGCAGGCAGAATTGGAGAGAACAAAGCGCCTTTCCGATATAGGGACATTGGCAGCGACCGTGGCGCACGAACTGAGAAATCCTCTTGCCGCGATGGGGCTGGCGGCTTTTAATATCAGGCGCAAAGTGAAAAACCAGGATATCGATAAGCATCTCGCCAATATCGAGAAAAAGATCATTGAAAGCGAGCAGATCATCAATAATCTCCTTTTTTATTCCCGCCTCAAGCCCCCGCATTACGACAGGGTGCCTATCCTCGAGATCCTCGAGGAATCCATTGAATTACTTGAAGATAAACGTAAAAACGATATTTCGGTAATCAGGGATACCGGTTCTCTGGATGGTCAATCTATCGAGGCTGATACTCTTCAAGTCAAGGAAGTTTTTAATAATATATTGAATAATGCCTGTGATGCCGTTTTGGCAAATAAAGGAGAAATAAGGGTCATAGCCGGTCAGGACGATGATTCGGTCGTGGTCACTATAAAAGATAACGGCGCAGGCATAGATAAAGATAACCTGGCAAAGGTCTTCGACCCTTTTTTCACCACTAAATCGAAAGGCACAGGCCTGGGGCTTTCCGTATGCAGGCAGATAGTCGATTTTCACGGCGGTTCGATCAGTATTGAGAGCGAGGCCGGCAGGGGAACGGCTGTTATTGTTTCTCTGCCCAAAAAAAAGGAAAAATGTCCGTTAAACGGGTCCTGGTAATTGGCGATGATAGAGAACTCTATGAAGAACAAACAGGCTTTTATCGTAAACAGGTTTTTGCGTGATCATGTCGATAATACCGATCAATACTTCAGGAATTAAGACGTTAAGAAAGGAAGGCAGGCATGAAAAAACTTTTACATATTATCGCAACGCCCCGCGCGGATGAGTCGCGCACATTACAGGTCTCTGAGGTTTTCCTGAAGGTTTTCACGGAAAAACATGCGGATTGGGTTGTCGAGAAGCTGGACCTTTCTCAAGAAGAGCTGCCTTCTCTTACCGCAAAGCGGGTCGATGGCAAATACCTGCTTTTGGGCGGCAAAGACCTCTATGGAGAATTGAAAGAGGCCTGGGATGAGATCATAAACCACATAGAACGGTTCATGTCGGCAGACGCCTATCTTATCAGCTCTCCTATGTGGAACTTCAGCATCCCCTATACTCTCAAGCAGTATATTGACATCATTTTACAGCCGAGATACCTGTTTCGTTATACGTCAACAGGTGTTGAGGGCCTGGTGAAAAATAAAAAGATGGCGGTGATCACCAGCCGCGGCGGCGACTATTCCGAAGCCATGAAGAGCGCTGATTTCCAGGAGCCTTACCTGCGTTTTGTTTTCGGATTCGTCGGTATCAAGGATGTAGTTTTTATTAACGCGCAGCCCATGGATATGGGAGAGCCGCTCGAGGCGCAGAAAATAAGTGCCGCGCAAGAGGCCGCGAAAAAAGCCGCCGCGCAATTTTAATTTTAAGGAACGCTTTAAAAGGATGATTTAAATATGCCGCGCGATATACCGGTAGGTAACGGAAGTATCCTTGTCGCCTTTGACAAGCAATATCTGCTGAGGGAGTTTTATTTTCCCCATGTCGGAGAAGAAAACCATACCAAGGGAGAGCCTTTCCGGTTTGGCGTGTGGGTGGATGGTATTTTTGACTGGCTGCCTGCCGGCTGGGACATTACCGCCGACTATCTTGACGATACATTGGCTACCCTGGTAATATTCACGAATAATGAACGCGGGATCAGGATCACGGTCAATGACCTTGTCGATTTCAACGAGAATATTTACCTTAAAAAGATATCTGTCGAGAACCTTTCCGATAAAAAGAAAGAGGTGCGGCTTTTCCTGGCTCAGGATTTTCATATCCTCGGCAGCAGTATAGGGGATACCGCCGCGTTCAGGCCCGGGATAAACTGCCTGCTGCATTATAAAGGAGAGCGGTATTTTCTGATCAATGTTTATGCCAACAATAAATTCGGTATCGACCATTTCGCGACTGGAAATAAAGAGCAGCATGGGCAGGAAGGCACGTGGAGGGACGCGGAGGACGGCGTATTGAGCAAAAACGAGATCGCGCAAGGGGCAGTTGATTCTGTCGCCGGGATATATCTTCAACTGGAGCCTCTGCGGCAGGAGTCTTGTTATTACTGGATATGCGCGGCTAAAAATTGGAACGAAGCGTCCGCACTCAACGCTCTTGTCCAGAAGAAGCGCCCCGAAGCTATCCTGAAGCGTACTGTTGATTATTGGAAGCTTTGGGTGGACAAAGAGAAGTTAAATTACGGCTTGCTCCCGGAGAAGCTCTCCCGCCTTTATAAACGCAGCCTGCTCATTGTCCGCACGCAGATAGATAATGACGGCAGTATTATTGCCGGCAACGATTCAGACGTTGTGTACTTCAATCGCGATACCTATAGCTATATGTGGCCGCGGGATGCAGCACTCGCGGCTTACTCACTTGACCTTGCCGGCTATCCTGAGATCACCAGCCGGTTTTTTAACCTGTGCGCTCATATCATAGAAAAAGAGGGGTACTTCCTTCATAAATATACTCCTTCCGGAATGCTGGCAAGTTCGTGGCACCCCTGGCAGAAGGATGATCTGGCGCAGTTGCCGATCCAGGAAGATGAGACCGCGCTGGTTGTATGGGCATTGTGGCATCATTTTGATCTATATAAGGACATTGAGCTTATCAAACCGTTGTATAAGACGCTTATTAAGAGCGCGGCAGATTTTATGATGAATTATCGCGATACAAAAACGCGCCTGCCGCTGCCAAGTTATGATCTCTGGGAGGAAAGGCGCGGGGTATTTACTTATACCGCCTCTACCGTATACGCGGGCCTCATGGCTGCCGCGAATTTTACCGAGGCTTTCGGCGAAACCGGGCTTACCGAAGAGTACCGCGCCGGTGCCGGGGAGCTGCGGGCAGCGATGGATAAATATCTTTATCTTGAAGAGGAGAAGCGTTTCTGCCGCATGATCGGTTTTAAAAAGTCAGGAGAGGCCGTCATCGACGCGTCGATAGATGCCAGCCTTTACGGGGTTTTCGCGTTCGGCGCGTACGGGGCCGGCGATGAAAAAGTAAAAAATACGATGTCTCAGGTTTACCGGAAGTTATGGTGCCGCACTCCTGTGGGAGGCCTGGCCCGTTATGAAAACGATACCTATTACCGCAAAGCCGGTGATGTTCCGGGTAATCCATGGCTGGTGACTACGTTGTGGTACGCGCAGTACTTGATCAGCGCCGCCGGCAGTAAGGCTGAACTCGAAAAAGCGTTGCCGGTGCTTGAATGGGCCTGCGACCGCGCGCTTCAGAGCGGGGTCCTGGCAGAGCAGGTTGATCCGCATACCGGCGAACCATTGTCTGTTTCACCTTTGACCTGGAGCCATGCCGCCTATATTGCCGCTGTGCAGGAATACCTTAATAAGCTTATCGCGATCGAGAAATGCACTGCCTGCAACCAATCTAAATTCTCCAAAAAACGTGTTTTATAACTCAGAGCTTCGCCGGTAAGATAGCTGCGCGCTTGGGGGGAGGGCTTTGGGCCCGCTCTTGATACATTCCTCTCGCCAAACAATACTTTTTTATTTTCTTTATCGTGATATAATCATAGTGTGATTTTTTATGCAGTTTCTTGAGCTCGCGAACGTTTGTTTTTCGTTTTAGAAAGCCCGGTAACGATGTTTAAGAAAACGTGTATAGTATTTATGACAGGCGTGGTATGCTTAACTCAAGTGATTGCCTATTCCTCCGACATCCTTTCTTTAGAGCCCCTGATCGAAGAAGCCAGGAACCATAACCCCGATATTTTAGCCGCTCGAAAACGCTGGGAAGCATCCCGCGCGCGCATTCCGCTTTCGAAGTCTCTCGAAGATCCGAACATGGCCGTTACCTTTGAACGTATCCCGCGCGGCACTTTGAAATTGGACCGGACCATGCCCGATGATCGTATGTTGGCTCTTTCGCAGTTTTTCCCTTTATTCGGTAAATTATCCTTAAAAGGCAAGATCGCGGTGGTTGAATCTCAGATGTTCGCCGCGGAATATAAGGCCAAAGAACTCCAGGTCATTAATCAGGTGAGGAATGCGTATTATGACCTCTTCATGAATTACAAAGAAAGAGTGCTTATGCAGGAGAGCCTGATTTTGTTAGAAGGTATTGCGAAAGTTGCTGAGTCAAAATACTCAGTGGGCGCTTTTTCTCAAGAAGAGGTCTATAAAATTCATTTGGAGGTTGCCCGTTTAGCTAATACCGTAAAAAATTTAGAGCTTGAACTTTCTTCCAAGCAAACCCGTCTTAATACGGTATTAAATAGAGATCCTGAAAGTTCGTTCGGTATCCCGCAACTGAGTGAAGACGTGAATTTTAGCGCCGACATTAAGTCGTTATACCAATTGACAGTCATGAATCAACCGGAACTGCTTATTTTTTCATTGGCGGTAGAGAAGAACAGGCATGCTAAATCTCTGGCGAAAAAAAGTTTTTTCCCGGATCTGATGGCAAGTGTCGTGCAACGCGGTATTACTTCCGGAGCGCTTGGGCCGTGGGACCTCATGTTGTCTTTCAATGTCCCGTTCTGGTTCTGGACTAAGCAGAAGTATGAGGTAAAAGAGGCGATCGCCAGCCTTGAAGAAGCCGAAGCGGCGCATAAGGCAATGCAAAACAAGTTGTTTGCCGAGGTAAAGGACTTAGCGGTAAAGATCGAAATCGCGAAAAACAAAATAGCGCTCTCTAAAAACAGCCTTTTACCGATAGTGCAGAGTTCTCTTGAAGTATCTCTGGCTGCGTTTCGTTCAGGTAAAGGCGATTTTATGGCGCTTTTGGATAATCAAAGGATGTTTATTGAGACTAAACTGCAATATTATAAAGCGCTTGTAGAGTATGATATGAATATGGCGGATTTGGAGCGTCAGGTAGGAGGCAGTTTAAGCGAGCGAAACCATTCAACACAGTAAGACGTGAGCCCTGAGCACTTGTTGAAGGACGAAGTGAGTCGAAGGAGTGAAAAATGAGAAATAAGAAATCAATAATTATTGTTATGTTTTTGTTCTCGGGTTTATTCTTATCGTTCATGCATGAGATATATGCTCAGAATGAAAAGAAGGCACGCAAGGTCCTCTATTACCGCAATCCGATGAATCCCGTTATTACATCTCCTACTTTTATGAAAGACCCTATGGGCATGGATTATATTCCGGTTTATGCAGATCAGGAGAATGCGGATGCAGGCATGAAGGAACAAGCAACGATTAAGGTAAGAGAGAGTCAGCAAAAGTTGATCGGTGTAAAAACAGAACCGGTTCTATCCAGAACCCTGATGCGTATGATCCGCACTGTGGCCCAGATCGCCTACGATCCGGAATTATATAAAACTGAAACCGAATTTATACAAGCTGTTAAGTTGAAAGAAGAGCTTAAATTAGGTACTCCGGATGCCCTGAGCCAGGCTGACGCGTTGGTTTTGGCAGCTGGACTAAAGCTAAAATTACTTGGTTTAAGCGGCCAGCAGATAGAAGAGTTAAAGACCAAGACAGAATCTGACAAGAGTTTGATCATTTCTGATCCAAGCAGCCCTTATTCCTGGGTATATATTATTATATATGAATATGATTTAAAAGAAGTAAAGACAGACGCTCATGTGGTTTTACAAGCAGTCGCTTATCCTGGAAAAGAGTTTAGCGGTCAGATCGTTGCTCTGGATCCGGTCTTGGATGCCAATACGCGCAGTGTGCGCGCTCGGGTAAAAATAGATAACCCTTTGGCTGAACTCAAGCCTAACATGTATCTGGATGCTTTTATCCATATTGATTTAGGAGAGAACCTCGCTCTTCCCAGAGAAGCAGTTTTAGATACAGGCATAAAAAAGATCGTTTATATAGATTTGGGAAAGGGCGAATTTGCGGCACGGGAAGTAGAAGTCGGGCAGGAGGCCATAGCAATTATTGACGGCCAGGAACGCGGATTCTTTCCTGTTACAAAGGGAGTGCGTGAAAGTGAATCCGTGGTTACAAACGGAGGATTCTTAATAGATTCGCAGAGCCAGCTCAGCGGAGGAATGTCCGCATTGTGGGGGAGCGCCAGCGAAATAAAGTAGGAAGAATAACGTATGATAAATAAATTAATAAATTATTGCCTGAGGACCCCGTTTGTAGTTTTTGTAATTTACATCGCGGTCTTTTTCTGGGGGCTCTGGGCGATGACCAATATCCCGGTTGACGCTATACCGGATATCGGGGAAAAACAGGTGATTGTCTATACGGAGTGGCCGGGCCGTTCTGCCAAAGACGTGGAAGACCAGGTCACGTACCCGCTTTCGGTATCCCTGCGTGGAGTTCCCGGAGTAAAAACTATCCGCGCTTCTTCTGCTTTTGGTTTTTCCGAAGTGTATCTTATCTTTAAAGATACTGTGGATTATTATTGGGCGCGTTCGCGGGTTTTGGAAAAATTAAACCTTGCTGCGGGACGCCTGCCTTTGGGAATTGTCCCGGTTTTAGGCCCGGATGCGACCGGTTTAGGCCAGGTTTTCTGGTATACGGTTGAAGGCAAGGGGTATAGCCTCGATAAGCTCAGAAGCCTGCAGGACTGGTTTATTCGGTATCAGCTTAATTCAGTGGAAGGAGTCTCTGAAGTTGCTTCTATCGGGGGTTTTGTCAAACAATACCAAATTGATATTGATCCTAATAAGATGCTTAGCTTTAACATTCATCTCGGCGAGGTAATGGAGGCAGTTAAGAGATCCAATGTTGATGTGGGTGCTAAAGTCATTGAGAATAATGCCATGGAATATATTATCCGCGGCTTAGGGTTTATTAAATCTTTGGATGATATTAATAATATCATGGTGGGTGAAAGTAATGGAACGCCGATCTATGTAAAGAACATTGCCACCGTGCAGCTTGGGCCGGAATTTAGGCGTGGCGCCTTGGATAAGGACGGACAGGAAGCAGTGGGCGGTGTGGTAATTATGCGTTACGGCGAGAACGCGATGCAGGTTATACATCGCGTAAAAGAAGCGATAAAAGAATTGGAAAAAGGCCTGCCTGCCGGAGTAAAGATTGTTCCATTTTATGACCGCGCTGAACTTATCCACCGCACCATTGGCACGTTGCGGGAGGCGTTGGTCCTGGAAATAATAATTACTATGGCAGTGGTGGTGCCGTTCCTGGCGCATTTCTGGGCAGGAATGATGATCTGCCTGACTCTGCCATTTTCCGTTTTAATGGCTTTTATTGCTATGTATTATCTTAAAATAGACTCTAACATCATGTCCTTATCCGGTATCGCTATTGCCATTGGGACTCTGGTGGATATGGGAATTGTGATGACCGAAAATGCCTATAGTCATTTGATCATTCATGCCGACGATATTAAAAAAGGCATACGATCGCGGAGGGAAATTATTTTTAATGCTGCTAGCCAAGTAGGCTCAGCAGTGATCACCGCGGTTTTAACTACCGTAGTATCTTTTTTAGCGGTATTTGCCCTGGAGTCGCAGGAAGGAAAGCTTTTTACACCGCTGGCGTATACTAAGACTTTTGTTTTGCTTGCTTCAGTGGTCGTGGCTTTAACTTTGATTCCGGTATTAAGTATGTATTTCCTGAAAGGTAAATTACGCTCACCCGAGGAAAACCCGTTAGTGAGGATATTACAGCGTAATTATGAAAAAGTTTTACGCTGGTGTTTAAAGCATCGTATTATTTTCCTGCTTATTCCGGCAGTTATTTTAATAACGAGCCTGAGTTTCATTCTGCCCAAAGATATTATTTCTTTGATCATTTTCGCCGGGATTGTATTGACAGTACTTATCTTTATTCTCCCCAAAAAAGTAAAATCGGTTTTACTTATACTATTACTTGCAGCTTTAAGCTTAGCCTGGTTTTGGTTTAGCCCGCGTATCGGCCGGGAGTTTATGCCTGCACTTGATGAGGGCTCCATTCTTTTTATGCCCGTGATGCGTCCGTCTGTCTCTTTAACTGAGGCAGTAAGAGTGATTCAGATCCAGGATAAGATCATTGATTCTTTCCCGGAAGTAGAAACGGTGGTAGGGAAAGTCGGCCGGGCAGAATCAGCTACGGATCCGGCGCCGGTAGAGATGTTTGAGACGATTATTACTTTAAAACCCAAGAGCAAGTGGCGCAAGGGTATGACTAAAGAGAAACTTACAAGAGAAATGGATGCGGCTTTACAAATACCCGGCGTTTCTAATATTTGGACTCAGCCTATCGTCAATCGCATTGATATGTTGGCTACCGGTATCAGGACTTCGGTGGGGGTTAAGGTGTTTGGCCCGGATTTAAAGAAAATAGAAGAAATTGCAACAGAAGTAGAAAAGGTTGTTAAGACTATTCCCGGAGCTGTAGATCTGTATTCGGAGAAAATTGTCGGTAAGCCTTATATTGAATTTAAGATCAAAAGAGAAGCGTTGGCGCGCTACGGAATTTCCATCCGTGATGTTCAGGATGTGATCGAGATGGCTATCGGAGGAGAAAATCTTACTACTACGGTTGAAGGCAGGGAGCGTTATCCGGTACGTGTGCGCTATGCCCGGGAATTGCGTGATAATATTGACGCGCTTAGGCGCGTGCTTGTTTCTACTAAATCCGGCGCGCAGATCCCTATTTCCCAATTAGTGGATATATATTTTGTTACTGGCCCGGCGATGATTAATTCGGAGAACGGGCTTTTGCGCGCCTATGTGTTAATGAATGTGCGCGGCCGTGATATGGTGGGTTTTGTGGAAGAGGCTTCCAAGAAAGTTGCCAGAGAGATAAAGTTGCCTGCGGGTTATTTTCTGCAGTGGTCAGGCCAGTTTGAGAATCAGGTGCGCGCCAAGAATAAGATAGCAATGCTATTGCCGATAAGTTTACTGATTAATTTTATGCTCATCTACATGAATTTCCGTTCTATTATAAAGTCGGTTTTTATTTTTATCGCTGTTCCGGTGACGCTGGCAGGAGGGGTTTGGTTATTAGCTTTTTTCGGATTTAACTTTTCCGTTGCAGTCTGGGTAGGTTTTATCGCGCTCTTCGGAGTTGCGGTTGATGATGGCGTGTTGATCACGACGTATCTTGACGAAGTGTTCAAAGAACGTAAGGATATAATAAGGACGCGGCAGGATGTAATTGAGGCTACCGTGTATGCGGGGTTGAGAAGGATCCGGCCGGCATTCCTGACTACAGTTACCACTATTGTAGCATTATTACCGATATTATTCTTAAAAGGTACCGGTGCGGAGATAATGCAGCCGATGGCGATACCTTTAATAGGAGGAATGACCATTGAAATGATCACTTGGTTTATTGTGCCTACGCTTTATTCGTGGAGAGAAGAGAGGTTATTAGAGAAAACACCCGGCCTCATCGGATAGGCCGGTGTGCGCATACTGTGCAAGGGAGAGAAAATGTTTAAAAGAATAGTATTTATTGTATGCATAGGAATATTCTTTTTTGGGACAGCGCAACTATCTTACAGTCAGCGGGAAGATAAAGACCTTAAGGAGCAGGAAACAGCTCGGAAAGTGGAATCCGTTAATGTGGGGAATATGATTTGTCCGGTTTCAGGGGAAAAAGTTGGGCAGGGCATGGAAGCGGTAACCTATGAATATAAAGGCAAGATCTACAATTTCTGCTGCGCTCTGTGTGTCGATGATTTTAAAAAAGACCCTGAAAAGTATATTGAGAAGATCGCGGAAGAATTGCAGGCTAAAGCTCAAGAAAAATCCGGCAAGTAAGCTGTGCGTGGGAACGTTCCCTTACATGACGACTATGTCTACGGCGCGCGCAACGGTAGATGGGATTGATTCTGTAGAAAGAAAAAAGAACCGGACAAAGCCGCTGCAGGAATATCAAAGCATGGTAAAGGTAAGTAAAGAGAAAAAGCGCGCGTTAAATAGACGTGAGAGTGCGGGGATCGCTCCCGGATTAAAGAATTGTTTTAACGCTTTTAAAGTAGTATAATTATATACGATATTTCGCTACTGTTACCTGAATAGCAGTAGTTTTTCTCATTAACCATCACAAAGGGAGAATACAATTAATAGCTGCGTGAGATGCGGAGTCAAATTTAAGCATAAATATTTGGTAACATTTTTAAAAGTGACAAAGGAAAGACATGAATGATCCCTGGTATGTTAAAATGCAATGAGATCTTGAAGAGGGGAGAAGAATAAGTATAATATGTCAGATGCATGCAAAAGAAGGTATAGATTAAGGATTGTTATCCCGGCGTATCCGGCGTTTAACATTTATTCCCATATTGCGAATAAGACTACGGCTTTGGGGCCGGTTTGTGTCGCAAGCGCCGCGCATGAATTAGAGGGTTGGGATGTCGAGGTAATTGATGAAAACAACCTGCGCCGGCACGGGCCGCGGGGCTATTCGGGCGGCGCTGACCATGAATTCTTGCAAAGTTACCGGCCCGCGGATGTGGTCGGGTTTTACGGCGGATTGACCAGCACTATCCCCCGGCTTTATGAATTATCCCGTTTTTATAAGAAAAAGGGAGTTGTGACTATTGCCGGAGGGCAGCATTTTGTCGAGGAGACAATCCCGGAGGCGTTACATTCCGGTATTGACTATTGTGTTATCGGTGAAGGGGAAGTGGCTATTAAGGAACTCCTGTCTGCCATAGAAAAGCGGCAGGATGTATCCTCGGTCAAAGGCATTGTTTATTTAAAGAATGGGTTGCCTGTCTATACCCCTAAAAGAGCGCCTTTGATCGACTTTGATAAGCTTCCTTTACCGGATTTTTCCCTGGTTCGCTATGCCCGGATAGATGTTTATCCGGTTGAGCGGATACGAGGCTGCGGTATGGAATGCGAATTCTGCACGGTTAAAGGTAAGCCGCGCAACGCCTCTCCTGAGCGCCTGCTTGAATGCATCAGCCGCCTCGTTGAGATCCATGACGCCAGGCATTTTTTTATTGTGGACGACCTTTTCGGCCAGCATCGGGATGAAACAATACGCTTCTGCGGAATGCTTAAAGATTATCAAAAGAGCATCGGCACCAGGGTGGATTTAGTCGTTCAGATAAGGCTGGATAAAGCTAAAGATCCGGAGCTGCTTTTCGCGATGCGACAAACCGGGATCAATACCGTTGCTATCGGTTTTGAGTCGCCGATTGAAGAGGAGCTCAAGGCGATGAATAAACATCTCATGCCTGAAGATATGATAGCTTTAACCAGGATATATCATAAATTCGGGTTTTTAGTGCACGGCATGTTCATTTTCGGATACCCCATGAAAGACGGCGTGAATTTTCAAATGCCGATAAACCGCAGAATTAAGCGCTTTAAGGGTTTTATTAAAAAAGCAAGGATCGATACTATCCAGGTTTTACTGCCGACACCGCTGCCGGGGACAGAATTAAGGCATAGGCTTGCCACGCAAAACAGGCTTTATCCGCTTCAGGATGTCGGCTGGGAATATTATGACGGTAATTTTCCTCTTTTTGAGCCTGATAAGCCCATGAGCGCTGAAGATATGCAGTTTGCTAATAGAAAGATCATGGGGAGATTCTATCAATTTCAATATGTTTTTATGGTTGTATTCAATATATTTTCCTTTCCCGCGTTAGTTTTCTTTTTATACAATATTAAAGCAGGATGGAAGAAATGGTACAGGTCCTGGCGCAACGACCTGATCCGCTTTGGCGGTTGGATGGTCATGAAGCGATGGGCAACGCAGTTTAAGAAAGATAAATTCCTTGATAAGCTGGATTCGGCGCGGCAGCGTCTTAAAGCCCGATAGCGATACTCACTGAGCATTCCCCCGTAACTCTATCAGCAAATACTCATATAACGTTAATTTCAATATATAAGAACAGCTGGTGTTTAAAAGTCAGAAAAAAGGCGAAAGCTGTCATTGTAAAAATTACTTGAAGTAGATATAATAAGTTAACAAAGAGAGAAAGCATGAAGCGCTCTGAGGGAGGGGGGGAATGCCGATCATCAAAGAGTTTAAAGAATTTGCCGTAAAAGGTGATGCCGTAGATATGGCAGTGGGTATTGTGGTCGGCGCTGCCTTTGGGAAGATCGTTAATTCTTTGGTTAATGATGTTATAATGCCGCCTGTCGGAATGTTAATAGGCGGTGTTGATTTTAAGAACTTGGTGATAACACTTAAAGAAGCGACGTTTACTCAGCCGGCTGTTACTTTAAGATACGGGCAGTTCTTTAATAATATAATTGATTTTTTGATCGTAGCGTTTTCGATCTTTATGGCGGTAAAAGGAATTAATAAATTAAAAAAAGGAGTAATCCCGCCAAAATAGAATGTTTGGTGTTTGGATGCCTGAGAACGCGGGTGAGGAGGTAAAAATGGATACTAAACTAAAAACGACCGTGGTCATATGCGTATTGTTGTTCGGCGCGGTCATTGCGGCGCATGCCGCGGGGACCGGTTCTTCTTCCTGGCGCGGCGAGCAATCGAAGGAAGCACCTGTTGTAAATCTTTATGATCAGGGGGCAGCTGCGCATGAGAGGGGAGATTACCGACGTGCCATGGCTTTGTTTGAGCAGGCTTTAAGAGAAGACAGGAAGAATCCCGATATACTCAATATGCTCGCTCATACGCAACTAAAGCTTGGATTGATCGATGAGTCCCTGGAAACGTATAAAAAAGCCTTGGCGCTTCGTTCAAGATTTCCCGAAGCCAGGGAGTACCTGGGGGAGGCATATATCCAAGCGGCTTTACGGGAGGTGGAAACTCTCGGAAGCTATGGCCTTGAAGGCAACGATAACCGGCAGGACCTGATAAAAGCCTTAAAAGAAGCTGCCGCGAAATTAGAATAACGTGTAAATACAAAAAGGAGGTAGTCATATGTGCGATACCTGCGGATGTACCCCGTGTAAGAAGTGTGGAAAACCCGTTGAAAAAGGAGTTTGCAGCGGGTGCAGGAAAAAAGCAAGCGAATGTGTCTGTAAAAAGTAGGTAAAGCGCTCGCGGCCTTTTTTCACCGATAAAAGACAGGACTTCATGGTTCTGTCTTTTTTTTATGCCCTCATCGAGCAAAGAATTGTTCCGTTTATCTGTCGTAACGTGATATAATAATAAAATACGTTTTTGGCATGTTGCTTGCCGCATTAAGGGTTTGATAATGCCATCCCGCATGGTTAGGGATGATCGGAGGCCCGGGAAGCGTTTGCCAGCGAACGATTATTATAGAACAGCGGTGTGTCCTATCAGATGAGGGGGCGTGAAATGAAGAAAGCAAGGACTTCACTTAAGGGGAGGAAATGTAAATTTTCTTCTTGTAAGCATATATTAAGTATCTATAATCACGAAGTGTACTGTCATGTCCATCTCGGCCAAGTTGACAAGGTGCATAAGCAGAAAGCTGCTAAATAAACCTGTTATTTTTGTTCCCTTCCATTTTTGATGAGTCAAATCTATCGATTGAAGTGTCCGATGAGAGTTATATGCCTGAAAAAGTTAAGCGTGTAACGAGCTTTTTAATCTCCATGCGATCCCTATTAAGGATGGCTTGGAAAAAAACAAAAAAGACCGCTCAGATAATCAGGTTGTTTTTTTTGTTAGGGGCAGGCGCTTTTCTTTTAGGGGGATGCGCGGGCGTTTCTGTGGAGCCGGTGCGGGCGTCGCTTGAAAAAGAGAGTGTCCCGGTCCTTTTGTATCATCATATCGCTGACCTGCCTGAGAACGCCGGCCGGGCGCTCAAGCGTTGGACGCTTTCGCCGAAAAAGTTCGAGGCGCACCTTGCCTGGATCGTCGCGCACGGCTTCCATCCGGTCTCACTCGCTCAATTAGTCGCGCATCGTAAAGAAGGCATTGCGCTGCCTGCGTCACCGATCGTGCTTACTTTTGATGACGGGTGGAAAGACCAATATACCGGAGCGTTCCCGCTCTTAGTGAAATATAAGATCCCCGCCACTTTTTTTATTATTACCGATTCTATAGGCCATTCCGCGTACATGGATTGGAGGCAGCTTGAGGAACTTGCTACGGCCGGAATGGATGTTGAACCTCATTCTCACACCCATTCTCAATTGACTGTTTTACCGGAAAAATATCTCTCTCGCGAAATAATCGAACCTAAAAATATCCTGGAAAGCCGTTTAAGGAAACCGGCTGTTGTGTTCGCTTATCCTTTCGGCGATTATAACGATGAGGTGATCTCGATGGTCAAGCAGGCAGGTTTTGATGCCGCGGTAAGCGTAAACGGTTTAAACAACGGCTATATTTTCCGCAGGGACCAGACCTTCACGTTAGCGCGCTACGCCCTCGAAGGGGACGATGACTTAGAGCAGGTCGCCCGCGCGAAAGGGTTTTATCAATGATGAATACTGCGCGGGTTTTATTTTTAGCTTTGTTTTTCGGGTTAGTTCCTTTTATCCCGGCGCAAAGCGGCGGGGCAGCCCCGCGCGCTCTTTTTGTCTCTGTTGTGCAGGACCCTGTGGTGCTTTCAAGCCGCCGTGAGATCGAGAAGCTCATCAGTTTCGCCAAAGACGCCCGCATCACGCTGCTTTTCGTGCAGGTGTATCGTAAGAACCAGGCATGGTTTCCTTCAGAGGCAGCTGACGACGCCCCGTATCAAAAATGCCTCAAAGATGTTGCCGAAGACCCTTTTGAACTGTTACTCCGGCAGGCTCACCGCGCCGGTATCCAAGTGCACGCGTGGGTAAATATGTTAAGCCTGGCAAATAATCAGGACGCGGTATTCCTTAAAAAATACGGGACCGAGGTTTTGACGCGAAACACGGCTCAAAAAAAACAATTGCGTGATTTCCTGATCGATTCTCAGTATTTCCTTGAACCGGGAGACCAGCGGGTAAGGGGAGACCTCGTAAAAATAGTTTCTGAGCTGTTGAGGCGTTATCCTCGTTTGGATGGGATACAATTCGATTATGTCCGTTATCCTGATACCGCTCCTCATTATGGGTACGCAAAAAATAATGTTGAACGCTTTAAGAAAGCAACAGGGCAAGGTATTATTGATGAGAACAGCCGGCAATGGCAAGATTGGAAACGCGCTCAGGTTACCGAATTACTGGCAGTTTTGGTGAAGGAAGCCAGGGCGCTGAGCCCCGGTATTCAGGTGTCCGCGACAGGATGCATGCCGTATGCCCGTGCGTATTATGAAGCGTACCAGGATTGGCCTTCATGGCTTTCTTGCGGGCTGGTTGATTTTGTGACGATCATGAGTTATTCTCCCGACCCGGAAGAATTCGCCAGGTGGCTTGCGTCGGTCAAGAAGATAGTGCCTGATTTTTCCAGGATCAAAATAGGCGTGGGAGCCTATAAATTCTTGCGTTCTCCGCAATTGTTCGCGCAGGAATTCCGGCAAAGTCAGGAAGCCGGCGGGTCAAGTGTTATTTTTCACTATGGCAGTTTATTGGAAGCGCCTCAGCTTAAGGACGCGCTCTTGGGCCGTAAGAAACAATAGCATCTGTTCGCGCCCGGTGTAAAAGGGCGTTTGGCGATTATATCCTCGACGATCGAGCGTCGAGCGGTTTTTCATGAGCCCGGAATATTTTAGGGCTCTTGATTTCTACGAAGATAGAAAGAAATATTATGAAAATGATCTGGTTGTTCCGGTGCGCTGTTTTTTTAAGCGGGTTCTTATTATTCCAGGTTGAGCTTATGCTTACTAAGGCGATGCTCCCGGGATTCGGCGGCAGTTATTCAGTCTGGGCTGCCTCGGTAGTGTTCTTTCAGGCAGTACTGCTTTTGGGGTATCTTTACGCTCATAATGTTCAACGCGCAATAGGCATAACCAGGTATGCCCGTTGGCATGTAATAGCGCTTCTGCTTCCGTTCTTAGCTTTTCCCTACCGCTTCAATGAGTTAACCGGCTCTGTGTCCGGTTTTCCTCTCGCGGCAATTGTATTCTTTCGCCTGCTTATGTTCGCGGGCTTGCCGTTTTTTGTCCTTTCTACCGCCAGCCTGCTGCTGCAAAGCTGGTTTTACGCCTCTGATATCCCCGACAGGGATAATCCGTATGTCCTTTATAGCGCTTCGAACTTCGGGGCAATGCTTGGGCTTTTAACCTATCCTGTTTTCTTTGAACCATTTTTCACCCTTACCCGGCAGGGATATATCTGGTGGGCAGGATACTTGGTAGTTGTTGTTTTACACATACTTTGCCTGCCTCGGCGGATGAGTGAGAGGGAGCACAACGTTGAGGCTTTTTCCCTGGACAGGCAGGAGCTGCCGCGCACGCTGAACTGTTTTTTGTTGAGTTTGGCGGGGAGTTTTACGCTTTTGGCGATCACGAACGTGATCACTTTTGATATAGCCTCTGTTACTTTTTTGTGGGCGATCCCGTTATCTATTTACCTGTTGACTTTTATACTGGTATTTAAGCGCAAGCCCTGGTATCCCCGATGGGCTAAAGCGCTTTTTACCTGGGCGCTTCCCCTGGGCATTAGTTTGTATTTAGCGAGTTTACTGCTTATCGGGTTTCCTGTCGTAATAACATTATTTCTGCTGTTAGGGGTATTGTTCGTTATTTGTTTGAATTGTCATGGCACCCTGGCGGAGCTTAAGCCTTCCGGAAGGGGATTGACCCTGTTTTATTCGTCGATCGCCGCGGGAGGTTTCGCGGGAAGTTTCCTGGTCGGGATGGTGATCCCGTGTTTTAATACTTTTTTTGTCGAGTATCCCGCTTCTTTTTTGCTTGCGGCAGTCGCTCTTGGTTTGTCGGGTAAGTTTTATAAGCGCGGCGGTTTTTCGAAAACAGCCGCGCCGGCGGCCCTCGGGAGCCTGGCTGTAATTATCGCTTTGATTGTATTCCCTCAGGCGGCGGAGCATTTCTTTAAGGCGCGCAGTCACACGATCTTTGTTGTCGCGGCTTTTTGTGTTTTTCTGGTTTTACGCGTTACTTCAGCTAAATTCATCCCTACGGTATGTGTTTTGGCCTCGGTTATCGTTTGCGCGCAGTGGGTAGAGCAATTTTCTTCCGGTTCACAGAAGAAAATAAGGCTGAGAAATTATTATGGGGTTTATCTGATCATGGATAAGGACGGTGAGCGCCACCTGAAGCACGGAACTACGCTGCATGGACGGCAGTATCTCAGCGGCCCGCTGGTCAACACGCCGCTTTCCTATTATCATCCGACCACTCCTCTCGGAGAATTGCTGCGGGACCGCCGGTTTAAATTCAGTAATGCCGCTATGGTCGGCTTGGGTACAGGGGCGACAGCCGCGTATATGGGGGCGGGGCAGTCATTGTCTATCTATGAACTTGATCCCGATAATTTAGCGGTGGCGGAGCGTTATTTCAGTTATTTACGGCTTGCCCGGGAAAAAGGCGCTGTGCTTAAATTTAAGTTTGGCGACGGCAGGGTTTTACTGCGTCAAGTCCGGGATAACTTTTACGATCTACTTGTCATAGACGCTTTTAGCAGCGGGGTAATACCGGTCCATCTTTTGACCCGGGAAGCCATAGAAGAATATATGAGAGTGCTTAGATATGACGGCTTGTTGCTTCTGCACGCTTCTAATTGCGTCTTTGACCTCAGGCCTGTGATCGCGCGCGCGGCGAGGGATTCGGGTTTTTATGTTTGTTTGAAGGCTAATGATGAAGCAGTGCATCCCGACGCGGATATGGCGCTCTGGATAGCAGTTTGCAGGGATAAAAGTATATATGAATATTTAGTCGATGAATGTTATTGGTTGTCTTCATGGCGGGCAGAGAAAAGAGATATTGCCTCCTGGACCGATCAGTACGTGAATTTCTTCAGCGTTTTGCGCGTGAAATGAGCTTAGGTTTTATAAGCATTGAGGCTCGCTGCGGCCTTGAGTTTTGTGTAATTACCAGTGTTTTGCTAAAGATTCGTCACGGTTTACATCGAGGCTGATGCAGTGTAACCCGCCTCCAAAAAGTTCGCAGTGCCTCATTTGTACCGGTATTACCGTAAATCCCGCTTTTTCCAGCCTGTTCCTGAGGAGTTGATCCACTGTCCGCACGCAGACGGTAGTTTCATTTATCGATAATACGTTGATGCTCATTCCGTTAAAGCTTGCCAGCTGGCGGTGGCTGGGGGGGTAATCAAAGCTGCCTTTACTTTCGTCAAGGCCTTCAATGGTCCGCCATTTTTGCAGGGGTTTAGGCAAAAGCCGCAATCTTTTTTTCATGTTCGGGTTGATGAGTAAAACGCCTTCTTTTAAAGGCATAATGCTTCCATCAATATGCCAGTCGCAGACCCTGACGGGATGTATTTTAAAGGTGTTCCCGAGGTGCCGCTGCAGCCAGATGGCGCCGAGTTCATGGTTTTTGTTCCCGACATTCATGAGGATATCTTTTCCGAATTTCAGGCAATTGGCCGCGTCGAAGGCGATATCGAAATGCCCTTCGATATTTTTTAATGCGTGAAGCGTCCTTACTTTGCTCCAGTGTCTGGTGTCCATGCTTTCCATTGTCAGTCTGGAGCGGGGGGCCAGGGTCCAGCGCGCCCCGCTTCTGAAATAATCCATAAAAACTTCCCTGAGCATCAATCCTTCGAAATACCTGTTCCTGTTGGTGGGCGGAGTTTCGATTATTTCATTGCCGATACACAAAAATGTGTCTCGAGGGGCGTCGAGCGCGTTTACCATAGCTTTAAAGTATGGCGTTTTAATAAAAGACGCCCTCACGAGTTGTTTGGGCCGTTTTACCGTTATTCCTTCCTTGGTGAGGGTGTTGGCGAAATTATCCAGGTCTTCCTGGCGTTCCTGGGTGAATTGGCGGTTTATCAGGGGAGGGGATTTCCGTGAGCCTTTGAGCTGATTTATCTGGTCGCGGTAAAGGTAGGCAAAGACTTCGTCGAAACCCTTCATGTTAAAGTTAATGCTATTGCCTATGATAATTTCTTTTAAAGGCCCCCATTCGGTAAAAACATTAACGGGCATTGCGTCCTCCTCCGGAAGTATTCTCACGGTATTCAACGGTGTATGTATTATAATAATATAATAGTATGTGAAATGTTACAATTGTTTTTTAAGCAGGTGCGGCCTTACCCTTGCGGCTTAGCGCTCCCTGTTATGGATGGCGGGGGCACGTAAAAGATTATATTGCCTTTAACGGTTTTCAAGGCTAAAATAAAAAGAGTTTCGAAATTCCGCCCCCGGGGCATTTATTGACCCGGTAATGATAAGGGTGCCTTGAGCATGAAAGGGGCAAGATCATGAAAACGATTATTTATTATTTTTCAGCGACGGGAAACTCATTGGCCGTCGCCAAAGATCTCGTTCGGGAAATAGGCGCTGTTGACCTCGTCCCGATAACTCAAGCATTGAGGGCGGACAAAGAAAACACGGCAGAGGCAGTCGGTATTGTATTTCCCGTATATATGTTCGGTTTACCGCTTCTGGTCGCTGATTTCTTGAGGAAGGTGAAAATACTTCCGGGGACGTATGTGTTTAGCGTTGCGACATTAGGAGGCATGCCGGGGAGGGCGCATAGCCAGGCGAAAAAAATCCTGCAAAAGCGCGGTATCGCGCTTTCCTCGGGGTTTTCTGTGCTTATGCCCGGAAATTATACCCCGCTTTATGGAGCGATCTCTCGGGAGCAGCAGGACCGGGAATTTCAGCAAGAAAAGATAAGGGTAAAAGAGATCGCGATGAAAGTAAGGGGGAAAGAAGCCGGTATCATTGAGGAAAAGCCTTTTTTGCCGAATTTCCTGCTTTACGCGTTATTATACCGGCCCGGCTCCCGCCAGATCCCGCTTTCAGCTAAGGGTTTCTGGGTTACTGACGCTTGTACTCGCTGCGGGCTCTGCGCGCAGGTTTGCCCGGTAGCCAATATTGAGATGCGCAATAATTTGCCTGTATGGCTGACGCATTGTCAGCATTGTATGGCATGCCTTCAATGGTGCCCGGCAGCAGCCATCCAGTATAAAAATTCTACCCTCGGCAAAAAGCGTTATACGCACCCGCACGTAACTGCTCAGGATATCATGGCTCAAAGATGCCCTTAAAGAGTATCGTTACTCATGCCTCAGCTGATCCGGCCGTAAATATTATACGGCGGTCATTCAGGGTGAATTTATTTTAAGAAAGAGATTTTCTATGCCCGTCCGCAAGTGCGCCGCGTGTTCCGAATATAAAAGATGTAAAGAAGATTCCGCTTCATGGTTCTTTTTCATTATCGGCGTGATCGCTACCATCGCGGTGCGGATAGTGACGGTCCTGGTGCATATCAATCCGCTCTACGGGCAGATCGCCTGGTATATCGGTGTAGTCGGATTTTTTGTTTTTTTTGTTTATAAATACAAGATCGAACGGGCGCGCTATAAGCTTATCGTTAAACAAAAGCTTATGGATAAGCTGTCTCAGGCAGAGCGCATCTCTCAGGAGGACCGCCGGCTTATCGGTTCTATCCTTTGCGCCATGAGCTCACATAAAGACCGGATCAATTATTTGTTGATCTTTGTTTCGTCAGCGCTTGCCCTTATCATTGCCGTGTATTTTGATTTTGTGAAAAAAGGCTAAATCTTAAATCTCTGAATATCCCCCCGCGCAAGTCCCTGCCATGCCGCTCAAAGACGCCATAAAGATAAAAAATACATCAATATTCGCGCCATTCGTAAATGAACGCGGTCTCTTGTTTTCAATTTAAGCTCCATCTGGTTTTACAAAACCGCGCACCTGTCCTTAGGGATATGCGTAATCATGCCGGGAGATTAATGTGAAATAATGTGTTTATTTTTGTGATTTCAATGAAGGCTTAAATGAGCAAAATAATCCTTTTATTTGGCTTTACTTGCTCTAAATAAGGAATAGAATAGGGTATAAGCTGGAAATAGCGGTTCAGCATTTGTCTGGAAAAAACTTTATGCATAGCCTGATCAATAATAAATGGTTTTAAAAAGAAATAATATACCGGAAACAGGGGAATTTGCCTTAAAATTAGCGCTTTTTCAAATAGGATATTTTTTAAGCGCGCTTTCAGGGCGGTTTATTTCTTTACATTCAGCGGGATTTGTTAATTTCTGGATACCCAGTGGTTTATTTTTGGCTGTTCTTTTAAAAACCGGCAGTAAGCGTTGGTCTTGGGTGGCCTTAGCAGCGTTCAGCGCGAATTTGTTATTTGATCTTTATAGCGGGCAAGAATTAAAAGTTGCTTTATTGTTTGCTTCAGGTAATGTGCTGGAAGCTCTCAGTGCCGCATGGTTATTAAGGCGTTTTGTAAGCAAAAATTTTACCTTAGCAACTTTAAAAGAAGCTACAGGATTGTTGCTTTACGCGGCTATTCTGAGCACCTCTTTGAGCGCTTCCCTGGGAGCTTTTGCGTTGAAGTTCTTCTTGAAGAGCCATAATTATTGGAACACCTGGTTTTTGTGGTGGAGCTCTGATTTCCTGAGCATATTGTTATTTGTCCCGCTGTTTATCTCGGTCCGCTTACCCGTAAATCCCAATTATTTTAAAAAAGGTTTTTTAAACTTTGTGGAAAGGGCCGTTTTTTTATCGGTATTTTTTATATTTTGTTGGTTTTTGTTTGCGGGAAATCACCGTTATGGCCTGAATTTAGGGTATTTGGTTATTCCATTTATTCTATGGTCCGCGTTCAGATACGGGTTATCGATAGCTTCAGCGGCAAGCGTTATATTCGCTTTTTTTTATGGGGCTCAAGCCGCCCGGTTATATAATCTTCCCGGTTCCGCTATTCCAAGCTCTTTTTTCCCTTCAGCTTTAGCAATGTTATTCACCGGTATTGTTGCTTTGATAGGATTATTGACCGCGGTTGTTTTTACGGAGCAGAAGCGGATCCGTCAAGCGTTGGAAGATAGTGAAGAGCGTTTTAAAACAATATCCCTTAACACTCCTGACCATGTCCTTGTCCAGGATAAGGAATTGAGGTATCTTTGGGTGCTTAACCCGCAGTTGGGTTTAACAACGCAGAAAATAATCGGCAATACTGATTATGATATCCTTTCTTTTGAAGAGGCAGAGCGGCTGACAAAAATAAAAAAGAACGTGCTTGCGTCCGGAGTCCCGGAGCATGTGCTCTTATCTTTGAAATCCGCCCATGGGGAAGCAGAGTGTTTCGATGGGACATATATACCGAAACGCGATAAAAAGGGAATATTGACGGCCTTATAGGGTATTTCAAGAATGTGACCGCTCAGGTGCGAGCTGAAGAGTCCTTACGGGAAAGTAAGCATTGTTTTGACTCTATTGTGGAAGGTTCCTTAGACGCGGTGTTCCTCAAGGATCTAAAAGGGAGATATATCCTTTTAAATAGCGTCGGGAGCTGTTCTCTCGGTAAGGAAGCGTCTGAAATCGTCGGGCATGACGATACTTTTATCTTGGCGCCTGAAGAAGCTCAAATAGTGATGGCGCACGACAAACAAGTTATGGAAAGCGCTCAGGGCTTGACTTGTGAGGAGCAGGTTACTACTGCGGATGGCCGGCGCAGGGTATTTAATTCTACTAAAGGCCCCTTGTTCGACAAGAATGGTTCGGTGATCGGGCTTTTTTGCGTTGCCCGCGATATAACCGAAAATAAGCGTATAGAACGTGAACAAGAAGCCGCGTTAGAGATGTTAAGGATAATTAATGGAAGTAAGAGCGCGCAAGAGTTGATCCATGACGTGGTTATTTTCTTTCTCCGGCAGTCCGGATGCGAGGCGGTCGGGGTGCGTTTGCGCGACGGGGAAGATTTTCCTTATTTTGAAACGCGCGGTTTTCCCGCTCAATTCGTGTTGTTGGAAAATTCACTCTGCAGCCGGGATGCCGCGGGAGAGCTTATTCGCGAGAGCTCCGGTAATCCTGTGATCGAGTGTATGTGCGGTAATGTTATTTGCGGCCGCATTGATGAGTCTAAGCCTTTTTTCACGGGAGGCGGCAGTTTTTGGACTAATTCTACTTCAGAGTTATTGGCGAGCACGACTGAAGCTGACCGCCAGGCGCGTACACGTAACCGTTGCAATGGAGAAGGCTATGAATCAGTGGCTTTGTTGCCGTTACGCGCCGGTAATGAGCGCTTGGGGTTGCTGCAGTTAAACAGCCGGCGTAAAGGAATGTTCAGCGCTGAAAGCATTGCTTTTTGGGAGCATTTGTCGGGTTATCTTTCTGTGGGTTTGGCTAAACTGCGCGTTGATGACGCGCTTCGTGAGAGCGAGCAGCGCTATCGGTCTCTTTTTAATAATATGCGCCATGGCTTTGCGTATTGCAAAATGCTGTTTGACGCGGATGGAACACCCCGGGATTTTATCTACCTGGCAGTGAATGAGGCCTTTAAGGCTTTAACCGGGCTAAAAAATGTGCTTGGAAAGAAGGTAAGTGAAGTTATTCCGGGTATAAGGGAAAATGATCCCGGGCTCTTGCAGATCTATGGCCGGGTAGCGCAGAGAGGCGGCTCTGAAAATTTTGAGTTCTATCTAAAAACTTTAAAGAGTTGGTTTTCCATCTCTGTCTATTGTCCTCACCCGGGGCATTTTGTGGCTATATTCGATGTCATTACCGAGCGAAAATTAGCGGAGGAAGCCTTATTCGCGAATAAGGCAAAATTGGACCTGGCGTTGAACGCGGCTCAGATGGGTGTATGGCATTTTGATATCGTTGAGAATAAGCGCGTTTTCGACGATCAAGTATGCAGTCTTTTAGGGATCGACCCTGCCGCGTTTAAAGGGTCCGCGGCTGAATTTTTCGGAGTTGTTTTCCCTGATGACCTGCCGAAAGTCAAGGCCTCGTTAGCGGATACTTTAAAAAAAGGTTTGCCGTATGAGTCGGAATACCGCGTGAGTTTGCCTGATGGAAGCCTCAGGCATATAAGCGCGCGCGGGAGGCTGGTTTGTGATAAAGAAGGAACGGCCGTGAGAATAATCGGAATTGCCTGGGATAATACTGAACGCAGGATAGCTGAAGAAAAGATTAAGGCAGCGCTGCGGGAAAAAGAAATATTGCTGCAGGAGGTCAATCACCGCGTGAAAAACAACCTGCAAATTATCAGCAGCCTGGTAAACCTTCAGGCGGAGAAGGTCACGAACGCGAATATGAAGGCTATCCTGAAAGAAAGCCAGGTGCGGGTTAACGCGATAGCGCTCGTCCATCAGAAATTGTATCAATCGCGCGATCTGGGAAAGATCGATTTTGAGGAGTATGTTTCTGACCTGGTAAAAAGTATCATGCGATCCTTTAACATAAGCAATGGCAGAGTAAGGATCACGATCGATATCGTTAAAGGGATAGATCTGGGAATAGACAAAACGGTAAATTGCGGGTTGATCATTAATGAATTGGTTACTAACGCTTTTAAGTACGCTTTCCCGGGTGAGCGCCGTGGTGAGATCTCCGTCGGGTTAAATCGTAACGCAGCCGGTGAATTGGCGCTTACTGTCGCTGATAACGGCGTCGGGTTGCCTCTCCATTTCGAAGTTGATCAGGTTAAAACACTTGGAATGGAATTGATACGGGTATTAGCCAAAGAGCTCGGCAGCTTACGTGTTGAGAGTAAACATGGCACAAAGGTCACCCTTACCATGAAAGTTTAAGGATATATCCGTATTGTGCCGGGCGTTTTAAGGTGAGTTGTGAAACGGCAGGTTTTTTACGGCAATATAAGTGATGACGAAGATCCCGGATTCGATGGCAATTGTCGCGGCTGCCGCTCCCGTATAGGAAAAAGAAGAGATCAATAAAATGATCAAAGGAAGCCCCAGGATCGCCATGATGACGTGTATCCGGGAATAAAGCCGGGTTTTTCCGCTGACCAGTAAGAATTGCACGCGAAAAGCATTCGCGTGCACAAAAAATACCGAGATAAGCAGCATCCGTAAGGAGAGGACTGCTTCCCGGTAGACATTCCCGCAGACAAATTCCACGATCAACGGCGATAGAATAAAGACTACCGGCAGGCTGATCAAGGACATCGCAGTCGTGATCTGTTGTATATGGCCCATTATTTGGAATGCTTTGGTTTTGTTCCTGTGGAATATATGGCTTAAACGGGGGAAGATCGCCTGGGAAAAAGATATTAAAGGGAATGTTTGGCAGGCGTTGGCGATCCTTTCGGCGATAGAATAGTATCCGGTGATGTTATTGTTGGTCAAAAGGCCGATCGCAAATACCCGTGAGGCGGTATAAACGTTGATGGCCGCGATAGAAATAAAAATATCCCAGCTGCTCTTAAGATGTTTTCCGATATGTTTATATCCCTGGAATGAGAATACAAGCCGGAATTTCTTTATGGCGATCATGTGTCCAAAGATGCCGGTCAGGAGGTACACGCAGCAGCCGGTAAAGGGCACCAGGAGATAATCCCGGGGCCCGCGCACAAAAATGAAGATCAACCCCGCGAACAATATCCCCCCGCCAATATTCAAATTCGTGATATATTTCATTTTTTCCGTTCCTTGGAAAAACCAGGTAGGAAAGACCGTGTTTCCTACCACTCCGGCGAACGTAAAGAGATAAACCGGCCAATCGCTCCTGAATTTCGGGACAGAGAAGACGGTGACGCAGAAGAGTAAGAGGCTTATGCATATCAATACGGCTTTTGTCATTATGACCGCGGAGAATGTTTTAGACATTTTCGGGAGGTTGTCGCGGCACAGGGAGATCTCTTTTGTCGCGGAAACGTTAAATCCGTAATCCATCAGTATCATGAAGTATTGGACAAAGGCCTGCGCGAAAGCCAGCAGGCCGAATTTATCCGCCCCGATGACCCTGAAGAGGTAGGGCAGGACGATTATAGGCAGGATATAGGTAATGAATTGCAGCGTTGAAAGGGCGGCGGCATTATCTATGACCACCTTGCTTTCCTGCGGCCGCGCCATGGTATATGTTTTCTTGATCAGTTTTATGAGGGAATGCATGAGTTTAATTTACACTGTTTTCAGCGGCGCGTCAAGTGAGGTAATTAGAAAAATAATTATTAAGATTTACCGGTTGTAGTGATATAATTTTACCATGAAGGTATTCCCGCGTCATTTCATTTGGGGGGCTGCGACTTCTTCCTATCAGGTGGAGGGAGAGAATATTCATGCTGACTGGTGGCGGTGGGAGAAATCTGCCGGGAAAGAGAATTCCGGGGCCGCGTGCGGCCATTACCGGTTGTATGAACAGGATTTTGACCTGGCGAAAACCCTGCATCATAACGCCCACCGCCTTTCTATCGAGTGGAGCCGTATCGAGCCTGAAGAAGGAAAATTCTCTCAAGAGTCGCTCGAGCACTACCGTCAGGTCATCCGCGCGCTTAAGAGGCGCAATATTGAACCTTTCGTGACGTTGCACCATTTTACCAATCCTGAATGGTTTGCCCGCCGGGGAGGATGGGAAAAAAAGAAGTCTGTCGATTATTTCCTTCGTTACTGCGGCTTTGTAGTTCCGGCCTTGGCGAAAGATGTCCGGTATTGGATCACGATCAATGAGCCGACCATATACATATCTCACGCGTACTTGTTCGGTTTCTGGCCTCCCCAGAAAAAGTCACTCCTGAAAGTTAAAGCAGTTGAAGGTAATTTTATCCTCGCGCACTTGAAAGCCTATCGTTTTATCCACGCGGCTTACCGGGGGATAGGCGAGAGGAGCCCCGCGGTGAGCATATCTCAACATATGCAGGCGTATGTCCCCTGCGGTAAGAATATCTTAAACCGTATTGCGGCGTCTTTGAGGCATGATTGGTTTAACTGCGGGTTCATTGATGTTTTAACCCGCTCAAAGGCCCTGGATTTTATCGGTTTGAATTATTATTCCCGCCAATTGGTTGAGGTAAAACAATTGGGTATAAGGCAGTTATTGACGGGTGCCTGTGAAGATGATCATTATCCGGTCAAGAAGAATTCCCTGGGCTGGGATATTTATCCCGAAGGCATGTATGACGTGCTGGTAAAGCTTAAAAAATATAAACTACCGGTCATAGTGACGGAGAATGGGATCTGTACGCTTGATGATAAGGAGCGTTGGGAGTTTATTCGCTCGCATTTAGAGAATATCCACCGCGCTCTGGAAGCGGGTGTGGATGTGCGGGGTTATCTTTATTGGTCGCTCATGGATAATTTTGAGTGGGACAAGGGGTTTGCCCCGAGATTCGGCTTGATCGATATTGATTATAAGACGCTCCAGCGGACGCCCCGGGAAAGCGCCCACTTATTTTCCCGTGTCTGTGAAACAGGCATACTTGAATAGCTCACGTTACGGCCTGTCGAGAGATAACTTAAATCATAAATTTGTTAATCTGTTTATTGTTTTATGCAAAACCGAGGATCTAATTCCCGCTTGATCTATTCTACCGCGCTTGGGCCGGTCTGTCCGGGGTGCGCCCGGGCAGTCGATCAATGCGCCTGCCGTAAGATTAAGAGAGCGGCGCTACCTGAAACCGATGGGATCGCGCGCCTGCGGCATGAAACCAAAGGCCGTAAAGGTAAAGGGGTGACTATTGTAAGCGGGTTGCCTTTGAGTGAGGAAGGCCTATGGGAAGTAATTAGGAAATTAAAGCAGCGCTTAGGCACAGGCGGTTCGGTTAAGGAGTATTCTATCGAGCTGCAGGGAGATCATCGGGAGCAGCTCAAGCAGGAACTGGGTAAGTTAGGCTACACGGTCAAGTGAAAGCTATGAGTGGACTGATCAGGGGAGGCTTGAGCTTGGTGGGAATAATGTGTTTCTTTTTCCGATACGCCCGGTAATATTTTGCCGGACTTTACGTGCGGTTCATTCAAGGTGATGTGTTTAAAAGGAGTTGTTCATGACAAAGCTATTCAGGAAATCAAAGCTTATCGGCCAGCCGCCGGAGACCTTGCTTTATGAGGGGATCTCGAGGTCCGAACAGGTTAAGATAACGATTTTCGATTATGATGAGAATAATTTTATTGAAAAAGAGACCTTTGGGGCTGAAGATTGTATCCCGTTTAAAGAAAAACCGACAGTGACCTGGGTCAATGTCGACGGGGTCCATCGTGTCGATGTCCTGGAAAAATTGACATCGTGTTATCAGATCCATCATCTGGTGCTGGAGGATATCCTCAATATCAACCAGCGCGCCAAAGTCGAGGATTTCGGTGAATATATCTATATTGCGGTAAAAATGCTTACTTTCAATGACGGTATAGATGAAGTCGTCGATGAACAGGTAAGCATGATCTTAGGGAAGAATTTCCTGATATCTTTTCAGGAAGAGAAGCAGGGGGATGTCTTTGACGATATCCGCCAGAGGATCCGGGCCGGTAAAGGCCGTATCCGCAAGATGAAGGCGGATTACCTGGCCTATACGCTTTTAGACGCTATCGTTGACAGTTATTTTTCTATCCTTGAGAAGGTCGGGGAAAAGGTCGAGGCATTGGAGGAGACCGTGGTCAGTAACCCCGATCCCCATGTTCTCTCAACCATCAATAAATTAAAAAGGACCCTTATTTTCCTGCGCAAATCCGTTTGGCCGCTTCGTGAGGTTGTTCATGGGCTTACGCAGTTTGAATCGGAAATGTTGAGCGATAATGCTTTAGTTTATTACCGTGATATCTATGACCATGTCATCCAGGTTGTCGATACTATTGAAGCGTTCAGGGATACTGTTTCAGGAATGCTGGATATTTATCTCTCAAGTTTAAGCCACCGGCTTAATGAAGTCATGAAGGTGTTGACGGTTATTGCCACCATTTTTATGCCCTTGACGTTTATCGCCGGCATCTACGGGATGAATTTTAACTGGCAAAAGTCAGCTTTTAATATGCCGGAATTGAATTGGAAGTTCGGTTATTTCTTCGCCCTCGGTATCATGGCTTCGGTATCCTTCGGCATGATCCTTTATTTTAAAAGAAAAAGATGGTTTTAGCGCGGCCCCGTCCCGTAGTGGTGATCCGCGAAATACGCGCATATATAAACGGCCGGATTAAATAAAAAGGTGGCCGTTTTCTAAAGTCACCGCGTCAGGCCTGCCGATAACCGTAAAAATAATATACACAGGACTTTACTTTTTGAGCTATGCTGTTATAATACATTCCTTCCGGCTATTTTTGCTCTGACCCCAATTTGATCCTTATTAATTTTATTTAAAGCATGGAATAATATAATACTATGATTTCCGTTAATGATGTGTCATTGCAATTCGGTGAGCGTAAGCTTTTCTCCGGAGTTAACATCGTTTTCTCTCCGGGGAATTGTTACGGGTTGATCGGGGCTAACGGCTGCGGTAAATCCACATTCTTAAAGATCCTTTCCTCGGAGTTAGATTCCACGTCCGGGGGTGTTGATATCGCGCCGGGAAAGCGCGTTTCTGTTTTAAAGCAGGACCAGTTTGCTTTTGACCGGTTTACGGTGCTGATGACGGTCATTATGGGGCATAAGAAGCTTTTCGAGATCATAACCGGGAAAAACGCGTTATACGCTAAAGCTCCGTTTACCGCTGAAGATGGTATGCGCGCTTCAGAGCTTGAGAGCGAGTTCACGGAATTGGAAGGATGGAGCGCGGAATCCGACGCGGCAAAGCTGTTAAGTGATTTGGGCATCGAAGAGCCGCTGCACATGCTGCATATGAACCAGTTGGAGGCGGGGCAGAAAGTGCGTGTTTTACTGGCTCAGGCATTATTCGGAAATCCCGATATCCTGCTTTTGGATGAACCGACTAATCATCTGGATGTGGAGTCATGCATGTGGCTGGAGGAATTTTTGTGTAATTTCGAGAATACGGCGATCGTGGTCTCGCATGACCGGCATTTTCTGGATAAGGTCTGTACCCATATCGCTGATATCGATTTCGGCAAGATCCGCCTTTATACCGGAAATTATACGTTTTGGTCGGAAGCAAGCCAGCTCGCGGCGCGCCAGCGCGGCGAGGCCAATAAAAAGATCGAGGAACAGCGTAAAGAATTAAAAGAGTTTATCATGCGTTTTGCCAATAACGCTTCTAAGTCGCGCCAGGCGACCAGCCGTAAGAAGATCCTGGAAAAGCTGACGCTTGATGATATTGAACCTTCTTCCCGGAAGTATCCCTTTATCAATTTTGAGCAGGAGCGTTTTGCCGGCAATGATATCCTGAGCATTAATAATTTGTCTAAGTCGGTTGACGGCCTGGTTTGTTTTGAACGTTTGAATATTACTATCCACCGGGGCGATAAAGTCGCGTTTGTGGGGCCGAATGACCTTGCCCGGACTATGCTTTTCTCGATCCTGATGCAGGAGGCCCAAAGCGATGAGGGGAATTTTAAGTGGGGCGCATCGGTGAAGCGCTCGTATTATCCGCGCAGCAATGTAACTTATTTTAACGCGCCGTTAAGCGTGGTGGATTGGCTGCGGCAGTATTCGGCGAATACGGACGAGGAGTTTATTCGTTCCTTTTTGGGAAGGATGCTTTTTTCGGGTGATGAGTCTTTGAAGCCGGTCAATGTCCTTTCCGGCGGAGAAAAGGCGAAATGCATGTTTGCCCGTATGATGGTCGTGCAGCCCAATGTTCTGATACTTGATGAACCGACAAATCACCTTGACCTGGAAGCGATCACGTCGCTTAACCGGGGCCTTGAGAAATTCCCCGGGACGATATTGTTCTCTTCGCATGACCATCAATTGGTGCAGACCGTTGCCAACCGTATTATTGAGATAACTCCCTGCGGATATATCGACCGTGCCATGGGCTATGATGAATACCTTGCTCATGAGCAGATAAAAGAGCAGCGCCATACGTTGTATAAAACCATGAATGAAGGAAATCAGAGCCGATGAAGATGAAGCTTGAGCGGTTATTAAGCGATGCCGGTATCTTGAAAGAAAGCTGGTCAGTGAGCTGGCCGATGGCAGTGATCATGTTCTTTATCTTTCTTATCGGTTTTTCGGATGTTTACGTCGCGGGAATGTTCGGCAAAGAGGTGCAGGCTGCCTATGGCCTGGCGAGCCAGATATATTTTATATTGAGCATTATTGTTTTTGCCCTGACCGTGGGGGCGGTTTCTATTTTGTCGAGGCTGTATACTTCAGGTGAAAAGGAAGAATTCAACCGCACGCTTGATTCAACGCTTTTATTGACTTTTTGCTGCGGTTTGCTCGCCAGCGGAGCCGGTATCGTTTTTTCCGGTCCGGTTATTCGCGCTTTGGATGTGCCTGATGAGCTTAAGGGCATGGCGGTCTCTTTCCTGCTTATTTATTCCGTGGGGCTTCTGTTCAACTACGCGCTTATTGCCACCAACGGGATATTACGGGCCTGTAAAATGATCAAAAGATCGCTCTTGACCATGCTGATTGTCTGTTTGTTGAATATAATACTTAATTTTACTCTTGCGTTCATGACTCCTCTCGGATATCAGGGGATAGCGGTAGCTACCGTTGCCAGCTCGATCGTCGGGGTTTTGATCAATATGGCCTTTGTTCGCGGGCTTATGGACGGTTTTTATAAATTTTCCTGGGCAGCGGCAGTAAAGGTCTTTCGTATCGGCTGGCCGGCGGGGCTCCTGCAGATATTATGGCAGTTAGCCGCGCTTGTGTTATATCTGGTTTTAAGCAAATTGCCCTCGCATAATGTTGAGATACTGGCGGCTTTTACGAATGGATTAAAAGTCGAATCAGCGATATTCCTTCCCGCGTTCGCCTTTAATCTGGCTGCCGCGGTTTTGACGGGAAATCTTTTGGGCGCGAAAAAAAACCAGCAGGCTTTTCACTCAGGGCTGGTTACAGCCGCCCTTGGCGTGGGTATTGTCACCGCTTTATCGGTTTTGGGGATGATTTTCGCCCGGCCGATCGCTTTGCTGCTTTCTAATAATGAGATCGTCGTTAACGAATGTGTCCGCTATATCCGTATCAGCCTTATCTTTGAGCCGGTTATGGCCTGGGGCGTGATTTTAGGCGGATGCCTGAATGGAGCGGGGGATACCCGGGGAGTGATGAAAATTGTTTCTCTAAGTATTTGGCTGGTGCGCTTGCCTTTGAGTTACTTATTAGGGATAAATTGCGGGTTCGGCGCGCCTGCAGTCTGGTGGTCGATGAATATTTCGATCATCATACAGACGGTCTTTTTGACCCGCAGGTTCTGGCAGCGCAAATGGATGAATGCCCCGGAATTTGCGCCGCCGCAGTTTACGGCCCAGAATATCTAAATACCCCTGAATTTACAAAAGATGACAGGTATGGTTTTGTTATATTGCGGATACGGGTTAACCGCCGCTGCACGGCTTTTTCTTCCGGGTTATGATCAGTCTTCCCTTTAGCTATCATAGAGAAAATTTATCCTGAAAAATCAATTTTTCTTGAAACTTTTTACCCTTTCCTGCTGTCTAATTAATAAGAGGCATAGAGGAAGTGCCGTATCAATTGATTTTTACCTGCAGGAGGTGGAAAATGAAAAAAACATATCCTGTATTGAAGGTGTTTTTAATGGTTTTGCTGTGCTTATTAACCATAGCGCCGTATTCTGCCGCGTTTGCCAGGGATGGCGGCAGGGGGTATGGAGATATGCGCGGCTATCATAGAGGCGGCGGCCACTATAGGAGCCATCGGGAAGCCGTGGTAGTAGATCATCGCAGGCACTACTATCATTATGGCAGGTTTTACCGGCCCGGGAGGTTTGGCTTTTCATACAGATTCAATGCACCTATCCGGGGCGCGTTCATTACGCACCTCCCCTTTGGGTATAGCACGGTTATTGTCGCAGGTGAGCCATACTATCGTTATAACCATATTTACTATCGCAGGCATCAGCGCGGATATTACGTCGTTCCGGCTCCCGTGATCATTGCTCCTCCTCAGGTCGAGCCTTTAACTGCAGCTTCGGGTTCGGGGATCGTGACGATCAATGTCCCTAATGCAAGAGGGGGCTATAACGCTGTTACCTTAGAGAAACGCGGCACCGGCTATATCGGGCCGCAGGGAGAATATTACGAAGGTAATCCGACTATGGAGCAATTGCGGGCTCTCTATGGGAATTAGTCCGCAGGTTAGATTTTTGATGAATCTTCTTGACAAATAAGTATGATTTGATATATTTATCATATAAGTTACACTAATCATGTAAATCATATTTATTTAAATGGAGATGAAGCTATGGAAAAATTCCCCATGCCGAAGTTGTTTGGAGCGGTAACGGTAGGAGAGCGGGGGCAGATCGTGATCCCGGTTGAGGTGAGGAAAATGTTCAAGATCAATTCAGGGGATAAGCTGATCGTTTTTGCCAAGTCAGGAGGCGGGCCTATAGGCTTGGTGCCTGCTGAGCAGTTCAGCGAGTTCCTCTCTCAGGCAAACGCGATGCTGGCAAAGATCAAGACGAAACCTGTGTTAAAGGACGAACAATAATGAGTAAGACCGCGGGTTTTTGCGCGAGTATAGTGCTTGTGTTCTTCGGAGTGCTATTCGCGCAGTCAGAAGAGGTATTGACCTGGCAGGATTGTTTGCGCGAAGCTCAAAAGAACCATCCTGATCTGATATCGGCGCTTGAATTTGTGAAACAAAGCCAGGCAGCCAAGGCGATCTCTCAGAGCGGGCTGGCTCCCCAGGTGAACGCGTCGATAGATGCTTCCCGGGCCATGACTACTACCAGCGCCTCTTCAGGCAAAGCCAAAAAGACGGCGAATTCGTTCCAGTACGGCGCCAGCGCCAGCCAATTGCTTTTTGACGGGGCAAAAACGAAGAATGAGGTCAGCTCTGCAGGTGAGGATATTTTGGCCGCTCAATACAGTTATTCCTTTATTTCATCGGAAGTGCGGCTTCGTTTACGGACGGCGTTTATTGACCTGCTCAAGGCCCAGGAATTATTAAACCTTACCCGGGAGATCTATTCAATACGAAGAAGTAATCTTGAATTGATCACGTTGCGCTATGAATCGGGCATGGAGCATAAGGGCGCGCTTTTGACCGCGCAGGCGAATTTAGCTCAGTCGGAATTTGAGATCACCCAGAATAAGCGGGCACTCTTCGTCGCGCAAAGCCAATTGAATAAAGAAATAGGCAGGGGCGGGTTTTCTCCGTTAAAGGTCTCGGCTGACTTTAACGTGCGGGATACTGTTTCGCAGAAGCCTGATCTCCAAGCGCTGGCAAAGAAGCATCCCTCTTTGGGTAAGAGTATTGCTCAGAAAAATTCAGCCTCTTTTAGTATTAAGGCCGCGCAAGCCGAATATTTGCCGCAGCTTTCATTACAGGCCGCGGCAAACAGGACGGGGGCGCGTTTCTTGCCGCAGAACGACCAGTTGAATGCGGGGTTAAGTTTAAGTTTCCCTTTGTTTGAGGGAGGTCTGCGCTCGGCGCAAGTCGCGCGGGCTAAAGCAGTATATAATCAAGCGGAAGCTGACGAGCGCAGCACAAAAGATAATATTATTGTCGGCCTTCAGCAGTCGTGGGCCGCGTTGCAGGACTCCCTTGAAACAGTCGCGGTGCAAAAGAAATTCCTTTTGGCTGTCGAGGAGCGCTCTTTGATCGCCGAAGCGCAGTATTCGTTAGGGTTGATCCAGTTTGATACCTGGACGATCATAGAAGATGATCTGGTGAGCAGGAAAAAAGTCTTTTTGAACGCGCAGGTGAATGCATTATTAGCGGAGGCTGATTGGGTCCAGGCGAAAGGAGAGATACTCGAGTATGCGCCATAAAAAATTAAAGATATTCTTTACGTTTTTTGTTGTGGTTATTGTTGCTTCGGCGGTTATCTGGAGGTTGAATCAAAAGAAATCAAATGGCGAGGTCATTAAAGAAGTAAAACCTTTTATCGGTTCTCTGAGGACATTTATTTCATGCACCGGGACAGTGCTTCCGAAAAACCGGCTGGAGCTTAAGCCTCCGGTCAACGGTAGGATCGACCGGATCCTCGTGCAGGAAGGTGTGGCGGTAAAAGCCGGGGATGTCCTGGCCTGGATGAGTTCAACTGAACGGGCGGCCCTTCTGGATGCTGCCAGGGGCAAGGGGGAGGAGTCCTATAAATATTGGGAAGACGCCTATAAACCGATACCTTTGCCGGCTCCTATAGACGGGCAGGTCATTGTCGCCAAGACCCAGCCCGGCCAGGCGGTTACAACCGCGGATGCCGTCGTGGTTTTGTCGGATCACTTGATCGTCAGGGCTCAGGTCGATGAAACCGATATCGGTAAGATCACCCTTGATAAAAAAGCTAACATTACTCTTGACGCTTATCCCGACGTGATCATAAAATCTTCAGTGGAACATATTTATTACGAATCTCAGACGGTCAATAATGTGACGATTTACGAGGTGGATCTTATGCCGCGGGAGATCCCTCGTTTTTTCCGTTCGGGAATGAACGCGACGGTTGATTTCATTGAACAGGATAAAGAAAATATCCTGCTTATTCCCGTTGAAGCGGTAAATAAGGATAACGGGGAAAGTTTTGTTCTTGTAATGCAGGATAACGGCACAGAACCGGTCCGGGCGCGCGTTAAGCTTGGGTTTTCCGACGATAAGAATATAGAGGTGCTTTCCGGGGTCACTGCAAGCGACCGGATCATGATACGGTCCAGGCAATATAAGTTGCCTAAGAATTCAACAGGTACGAACCCCTTTATGCCGGGGCGCAGAAGATAATGATCGAATTAAAGCACGTGTATAAGACCTATCTAATGGGGAAAGTCGAAGTCCGGGCTTTGGAGGATGTATCTGTGTCCATTTCCCCGGGTGAGTTCGTGGCGATCATGGGGCCTTCCGGTTCCGGGAAATCGACGCTTATGCATTTGCTTGGGCTTCTTGACCGCCCGGACAGGGGGGAGTATTCCTTGGGCAAGAGAGTGGTCAATAAACTTACCGATGAGGAATTATCCGCGGTGCGAAACCGCCTGGTAGGTTTTGTATTTCAACAGTTCCATCTTCTTCCCCGCATGACGGCCTTGGAAAATGCGGCGCTGCCTTTAATTTATGCCGGGAAGCGTTCTCTTTTGGAAAGGGCGCGCCAGAAGATATCTGAAGTCGGGCTCACCGACAGGATAACCCATCGCCCTAATGAGCTTTCCGGCGGCCAGCAGCAGCGCGTAGCTATCGCCCGCTCTTTGGTGAATGATCCGTTAATATTGATGGCGGATGAGCCTACCGGTAATCTCGATTCGAAAAGCAAAGAAGAAATTATCGCTATTCTTAAGGAGCTTAACCGTAAAGGCAAGACCATTGTCATGGTCACCCATGAGAATGAAGTTGCCGCGCACGCCAAGCGGATCCTTGTGATGCGTGACGGCAGGATCATCTCTGATAAGCAGTCGTCAGGACCGAAGGTATCATCTGAAAACCGGATGGATTCGATCATTGATACCGTTTTGTCCGAGCCTGAAAGGATCGCCCGGGGGACAAAATTCTTTGATTACCTGCGTCAGGCGGCAGGGTCGATGGTGAGCCATAAAATGAGGTCATTTTTGTCGATCCTGGGCATACTGATCGGTGTGGCCGCGGTGATCGCGATGCTGGCGATCGGTGAGGGTGCGAAAGAGTCCATTGAGAAGCAGCTGGCATCTTTAGGCTCGAATCTTTTAGTGGTCAGGCCGGGCTCTTCCCGGATCCATGGTGTGGCTTTAGAGAGCGGCGCGGTGACGCGCTTGACGCTGCAGGATGTTGCCGCTATTAAGAAACTTTCCGATCTGGTCAACAGGGTAAGCCCTTCAGTGACAGGCAGGGGCCAGATGGTATACGGCAATAAGAACTGGAGCACGCAGCTCGAAGGGGTGGGGGTAGATTACGCGGTAATGCGGGCTTCGCTCCCTGAGGTGGGAAGGTTTTTCACGGAAGAGGAGGTCCGTTCCAGGGATAAGGTTGTATTATTAGGCCCGACAGTTGTGGGAGAGCTTTTCGGCGATGCTAATCCTGTCGGGGAAACGATAAAGATAAACCTGAATAATTTCAAAGTTATCGGCGTGCTGCCGAGTAAGGGCGCTAATACCTTTCGCGACCAGGATGATAACGCGCTTATTCCGGTCTCAACAGCTATGTTCCGGGTCTTCGGTAAAGAATACGTCGATACTATTTATGTGGAGGCAAAAAGTCCTGATGTAATAGATGTCGCGCAACGATCGATATCAGACGTAATTATAAAACAACACCGCTTGAATGACAAAGACGCGGAAGATTCATTTCAGATCCGTAATATGACCGATATCAAGAATACTCTTGAGGCGACGACCAAAACAATGTCTTTGCTCTTAGGCTCGATCGCCGCTATTTCGCTTTTAGTCGGCGGTATCGGTATTATGAACATTATGCTTGTTTCCGTCTCCGAACGCACCCGCGAGATAGGTTTACGTAAGGCGATAGGCGCTAATAATAAGGATATTTTGGTGCAGTTCCTTATTGAAGCGGTTTTAATGTCGTTTATCGGCGGCGCGGCAGGTGTTTTATTCGGGACCGGTATAGCAGTTTTAATAACTATGTTCGCCGGATGGGCGGTAAGAGTTGCCCCTGCTTCAATAATCCTCGCTACCGGTTTTTCCTTGATCGTTGGCGTTGTCTTCGGCCTCTGGCCGGCTCAAAAAGCTTCTCAGCTTGATCCTATCGAAGCGCTGCGGTATGAATAGAAGAGCTACTATATAGGTAAAGGGTTTTGGCTGCGCCCTTTCTGCGCAGCACCCCAGCTTAACAGGAATGCTGGGTGCGCACTTTCTGCGCAGCACCCCAGCTTAATCGGTAGCTGTCCCTGAATAGTATCCTGCCATATTTAAGAAAAACCGGTATAATTAAATACTTGTAAAGCATTAGAATAATTTAAATGGGGCGTTTAAACGTCCTTTTTTTATTTTTCGTGCTGCGTTGGTTTTATTGCATAAGTCTGAAGGCTGCCATATCTTTTGCAAACGCTTTCAAAAGTTTTCCGTAATGCCTTGAAAAGCGCCGGTTTATAGGTTATATTTATCGTAATACATTGTTTTTTTATCGAATTTCACTATAAATCCCATAAAAGGAGATTTACCATGGCCCGTCGAATTCTGTCATTAGTTATAAGTATTAGTTTATTGTTTCAGCAATTAGGCTTTGCGCAGGTCGCCGCGGAACTTAATTTCGGCGGTTATTTGAACAAGATGAATTCTAATCTTGTAATCGATAAATACCGGCCGATGCACTTGCGGTATTTCTCTTATGACGCGCAAAACGACAATATCCGGGTCCTTTTAGACAAGGGGGATAGTAAAGATGCCGCCGGCAGGCAGCTTCAAGATACGACTAAAGTCCTTTTAGATTATTTTTTGACAGGCTTAAGCCTTCCGAACAGCACTTTCTGGGTCAATTTGCGTCCTGACGCCTCCGACCAGATCATAGATAAAGACCTTGAGAATACCGATGTCGGCAAGATCATGCTTGAAGCTGACCTGCAGCTTAAGAAAGATACCGCTCTGTTTACCTCTCCCCAGACGCAGGAAGGTAAGCAGTATTGGGATAAATTGTATAAGAAAGCCGCTGAGATCTATGGGATGGAGAATGTCAATATTCCTACCCTGACCCGTCCCTGGATCGTTCCGAATGAGATCATTGTCCGTGAAGCCCAAGACAGCGCCTATATTTATAAGGCTACGCTCAAGGTCATGCTGGAGCAGGATTATTTAAAGGATTCCGCGCAGTATAATTTTAAGGATGAGCGCGCGAAGGTATTGAATGAATATTCCTCAGAGCTTATCCGTCAGATCATTATCCCGAAATTGACCAAAGAGGTTAATGCTTCCAAGCGCTACGCCGCGTTACGCCAGGTGTATTATTCGCTTGTGTTATCGCGCTGGTTCAAGATCCGCTTTGCCGGCCAGAATTCAAATTATGCCGCGCGAATCGATAAAAAAGACTTGAGTAATTTGACTTCCAAAGATAGTTGGAGTAAGAATACTTATTTTGATGCCTACAAAAAATCTTTTTCTGAAGGCGAATATAATATTAAAGAGCCAGTTTATACTCCCACCGGCCAGGTCATCCGCAGCTATTTCAGCGGAGGCATCGATGTCACGAAAAATGTCCCGATAAACGGGCTTCAGGGAGCCAGTCCTTTACGCGTTGATCTTCCGAATACGGTACCCATGGAGTGGATGGGCGGGAATGGCCCCGCGGTAATAACTCCCGGTGACGAAGTGCGCGGCTCAATTCCGCCGGCAGCAGATGATCCTCAACCCGCAAGAACAGCGGGAAGCCCGATAGAATTGCCGGAAATCATAAAACAAGAGGATGAGGTTATTACCCAGGAGGAATTGCAGAAGGTCTATTGGCAGGTCATATCCGGATATGCCAAGGAAATGGTCGCCTTGAGGGAAAAAGTAAAAGACGGGAGTATGAGTTTAGCGGAAAGGGAACGGTTATTGAATGATATCCATATGAAAGCGGTCAGGGAACTCGCGGATATTTTGATCGCCAAACACCCTCAGCAAAAAGCGCACGTTGAGAACCAGGTGACTGAATTGGTCAACAGGATCGTTAACGGCTCCAGTCAGCAGCATTACGCATCAGCCATGGCGGCCTGGAACGGCGAAGAGATGTTTTTTTATCAGAATGGCGACTTTAGGGTCGTCGGGATCCCCCGTGATTCGGGGTTACTTGCCTCGGCGCATAATACTTTAAATCTTATTATCGAGGGAGATGTTGACGCTTTCCTGTATTATATCAGCGGCAGGAACGCGACCTTTAAGGATTTTTACAGCGAGATCAGGGACGCGATCAAGTCAATAGCGAATACGACCGACTCCCGCGAAGAGTTCTATCTTAAGTTCGAACAGTTTATTAAAGACAAAATGCTCAATGATAAACAGTTCAGGGATAAGATCGAACTTATTCAGGGAGAGTTGAAATCCCTCGGGATAGCAGGCGCAGAAAAAGTAATGTTCGTGGACAGCGGTTATTGCACTTTTCCTCCGTTTCTGGCAGTGGTAACGAAAATGATAAATCCGCAGATCCAAATTCATGGCTTAGTGCAGGAAACAGGCATAAAGCAGCAGATCTTGCCGGCGCTCAACATCGAGCAATGGCGGCAGGAGGTAAGAGAAGCGATCAAGAACAGCTACGCGGCAAAATACGCGGTCCCCAGCCTTTCAACATCGGAAAACACCGGGTTTTTGAAGCATCCTTTTAAGGACCCCCATTCCGCGGATGGAATTATGCGCGCGCAGGCGCCTGGCGATCAATTGGAAGCTTTTTGGCTGCAGCTCTGTTTTGTCCGGGGAGCGATAAATTATTATGATCTGATCGACGGTTTAGTCGAGGATCTCCAAACGCAGGGTGTCCCTCCGGAAGCAGCGCAAAAGCTCGCGCATGACGCGGTGCGGGACGTCCTTGATGTGGTCAATGTCACTGACGATGCAACCGGCGTCACTATCGCCGCGATGCCTACTTATATGCAGCCTGCCGTAGAAGCCCCGCGAGCGGGAGAAGATTTTATCGTTACCGTCAAACAAATTCTGGAAATTATAGCCGGTTATTTATCTAAAAAAGAAGTTCAGAATTTTCCTGAAGCCTTCGGTAAGCCTCTCCAAGAGATCAAGAAGATGCTTGAGCAAATTATGGAGCCAGGGGTGAGCCAGGCAGAGAAAAAGGAAGCCTTAGAAAAGATCAAAGTTACCTTAAGCGAAATACATAAACAGGGCTTGTTGATTGACGCGACGAATCAGCCTGCCGAAGGAGAATTAGCTCCCGCGGAATTAGCGACAGGTATGATGAATGAGATCGGGAATTTGGTCGATAAATTATCTCAGATCGTCGAGCAGCCGGTAGAGCAAAAGGTCACTGAAGGTTTATCTCTCATGAAGTCAGCGGCGCCTGGTGCCGCAGAAGTGGTAAAAAGGATAGAAGACAATCTCGGGGTTACGTTATCTCCTTCTACCAGAGATGGTTTGAGCGGATTGGTGGAAAGCAAGCAAAAAGGTGTCGATGAGCCGGTTATTGTAAAACATAACGAAGAGGTTTTAGCAGCGGCTAAAAAGACAGAAGATGATAATGGTAATAACGGCCCGGGAGGAAGTACCGTAAAAGCTACCGTGCTCAATGGCATCCACAAAGTCAAAAGTATCGCTCAAGCATTTGCGGAAGAACGTTTTAACGCGTATTTGCAGACAGGCGGTTTCTGGTCAAAGCTCATGAAAAGGGCGTTATCCCGGTTTCGGGCGGCGCCCCTGAGGGAAAGATTTGCTGCCGAATATCAAAAAAGATTAGTATCCATAATCAACAATTGGAATAGCGACACAGCCGGAAAAGAATTGAATGATTTGATCACGGAATTAGAGAATATGCTGGGAGACCGCAGTGTCGCCGTAGGCCTTTTGAGGAATATGGAATCACCTGAACAGTTTATCGATATGCTCGCTGCTTTTGCCGATACTATACAGGAAAATGTCTATGGGCAATTAACGGGCAAGGCCGCAACGGTAACTGCGGTTACCGGGACGCAACTGGAAGAAATAAAACAGCTTTTCGTCGAGTACATACAAAATAAGGTTGATGATCTTACTTTTACGCAGCGGCTCCTTGATATTTTCGGCAAGAATAAAGACCGTGACGTACTGGGGTCTAATCTTTTGCAGGCGGCGCGCGCCATGAAAGTCCAGTGGAGCAATCGAGATACTGCTGCTTTGACGACAAATGATATCGCGCTTTCCGTGGATCTGTCAGAAGGAGAGGATGTCGCGATCAAAACTCCCGCTATCGCGGGTTGGTGGAATAATGTGATTACCGCAATGCAGCGCAGCCGTATCCTCGGGCCGCTGACCTCTCCGTTCATTATCAGCTCCGGCATAAGCATGGTAGGTTACGGGGCAGTCATATTCGGTATAGTTAAAATCGTCAGCCTCGGGTTAGCAGGTTGGCCTGTTGCTGTTCCGGCGATCGCGGCAGGATTGATCATTACGGCGCTGCGCGCTAATACTGAAGTTAATCAAAGTAAGATCCAGGCTGAGCTGCGCGATAATATGGGGCTTCTGGGGCGGTCAACACAAGGGCGCACGTACTTGGATAATAAGTTAGAGCCGACCTTAGCCAGGAAGCTGGATGTTGCCAGGACTATTGAAGAATTACAGGCTGTCGGCACTGATAAAGGTAAGGCTTTGGCATTGATCGGCAGGATACTGGATTATCAGGAGCTGCAGGAGCAGGAACAGCAGAGTAAGAAATCTATAACTTTGTTCAAATTTTCTCATGAGACAAAGAGTGACGAGATTTTAAGGAAAGAACTCTGGGGCTCGGTTAGTAAAGTAATGCAAAACCTTGCCCTGACAAACGACGAGGTCGCGGCGGCACGCGCGCAAGTTAAAATAACCCGCGCTGACGTAATAGATACTAAGGCATATAATTCCGTTAAAACAAAAGAAATCGCGACGAAGGTGGTATTTGCTTTAGCGGTAGGAGGGATCGTATTTGGTTTGACAAGCTTTATCATTATCCCTCTGGCGATGAAGTTAATTCCTGCTACGCTCTTGGCAGGCCTTTCATGGTTTGTGCCTGCTCCCGGAGCATCTACAACGGATACTTTGCTTAATTTTCTGGCAACGCAAAAGGCGAATATACTTGCTAAGATCAGTTCGGGGACATTGGCGAGAGCCTTAAGCGATGCCGGCGTAACTGACGCAAGTAATCTTATCAGCCAATTGGCCCCTACTCCGGGAACGCTCAATACCAGCAAATTAGCGGAATTCATTAACAGTCCTGATGTCAGGATCGCCAATGCTTTTCGGAAATTTTTGGAAGATACGACTTTCGCGCAACTGGAGTTTAAGGCCGCAACCGCTGACCTTGGCACTTTGCTGGGGCAGCATTATACCGCGTTGAATAATAAGGTCTTATTGGAGCAGTTTTTGACCAGTAAGGGAATAAGCGCGGCGCAAACCCAGGAAACGGTCGCTTATGTTTTCTCCGGTAATGCCGGAGGGATGGATTTGGCAAAATTAGTCGAGTTAGTCGATGTTTCCCGCATGTCAAACCACGCGGTAGCCGACGCGCTGAAGCAATACATAGGAGATGTCACGCTTTCCCAAATAAACGTAAGCGGCTGGCAGGACCAGTTTATCGCGGCATTGTGGCAGGACCAGGGATTTAAAGACGAGCTCCTGCGTTTACTCGGGCCTGCTCGAGCATCAGAGTTTAAGGCTTATTTTGAAGCGCAAACAGGAAATATCTCGATCAAGCCGCCTACCGTTTGGCATATCGTAAGGGAGTATTGTTTGACCCATAACATCAGGAAGGTCAATGGCGTGACCAATGATTTGGAAAAGTCGTTGCTTGAGGCGATATGGAATACTGCCGCGGTAAAGCGGAATTTGATATCAATATTTGGAGAGCGTTTAACTAATCCCGCTGATCCGCAGGCTTTGGCGCGCTTCATGAATTATTTTACCAGGCACTATAAAGGGTACCTGAATGTTGATGGCAGGACCTTTAATCTTATTTTGCAGGATGTTTTGGGAATTTATCGTGACCACGGCTTGACTCAAACGCAAAAGGTCGAAAAGATATTGGACCTTTTGCTTAACGATCCCCGTTTAGGAGCGGCTAAGAACAGGAGCAACGCGCTTTTCTCTTATTTACATGCCAGGCGCGGCTCAAGCGTTTGGGCTTTGGCGGGTGAGAAGACAGGGCTTTTGAGAGAAGTTTTCTATCAGGCGGTGCGTACGGTAAGTGATGTAACTAATAATACGGTAACGGTCAATCCTTTTAAAGCTATACTCCGGGCAGGTATTGCCGTTGTTTCCGATTTTTGGAGAGGCCTTGGATTGTGGAACCAGGAAAAAAAGCAGGAAGAAAATGAGGGGGGGGCCATCCAGAAAGGATTACCTTCTCTTGCGCAAACGATGATCCAGGGAATTAATGAAGCCCCGACAATTGAGGATGTGGCGAGGATCAGGGATTCCGCGGCAACGTTACTGAAAAGGGACGTGGCTGACGGGTTGCTGACGCAAGAGGCGGCTGATGCGATATTGAAAGCAATTGATGAGGCTGCAGAGAATCGTAAGGCTATGTTAATGGAAGAAGGATTACCTGCGCTTGCTTTAACAATGATAGAAGGAATTAATGAAGCCCGGACAGTTGAGGATGTAACAAAGATCAGGGATTCAGCGGAAGCGTTGTTAAAAAGGGATGTTGCGGATGGGTTGTTGACGCAAGAGGCCGCGGATGCGATATTGAAAGCAATTGATGAGGCCGCCCAGAAGCGCAAGGCTGAATTGCCGGGTGCTGATGAAGAAAATGCCGCAAAAATTTCAACTCCCCGGAATTGGATGAAGGAATTAAATAAACTTAAAGCGAATAAAGAGATCAAAAGAATTGTTAATAATATGTTTACCAGGAATAGGACGCAAGAGCAGATATTGCAGGCGCAGACGAATGCTTTACAGCTCTTGCATGGGAACAAGGGGCCTGCGATCGCCAGCAGGCCTGCTATAGAGGAGGTCATTCGCGCGGCAACGCTCGCGGCGATTGAACAAGCTAAAGCGCGACAGGCGGCAAAAGCCGCAGCGCAAGAAGCAAGAATTGCTCAGTCTAACTTACCTGCGACAGAAACAGGTTTAAGAGACGTCGCTATTCCGGAAAATACTCCTGAGGTAATAAAAGATCTCGCTCAGGAAATGTCCAGCTCTTCGCGGCCGGAAGATATATTGGCTGCCTATGATCTGGCGTTGGAAGCTTTAGACGGCGAAGATGGAGAGTCACTGACTGCAGCGGAAAAAACCGTTATTAAGGATGCTCTGCGCCAAATAAGGGCTATGCGGGAAGTTAATGAGATCAATGATTGGCTCAATGAATTGTTAAGCTATGCTCCCGGCAGCGGTAGGGCAAACGATGATGTTGAGCAGAGCAAAGCCTTGATCGACGGCTTGATCGCAAATTCAGTTTTGCCTGATGCTAAGAAAGAAGAGCTTCTTAAAAACGCGGAAACGGCATATCAGAACGCGGTAAACCCGGCCCTTTCCGCAGAAGAAAAGCAAGTAATACTGCAAAAAAGCCTTCTTCAGGAGCAGGCCCGTAAGGTGCGCGCGGCGATACGTGGAGAAATCGCGCTTGTTCCTCAAACCAGCATTCAAGATATTGATGTCTATGTCGCGGCAGTCGCGCAAAAGATCAATGATGCTGATCTGGTCCAGGCAGCTAAAGACCTATTGCAGAATGAGTTAAAGCAGATGGCGGATAAACAGTTTAATGTTTTGTATCCGCTCTTAGGCCGTTTGCCTGAAGAACAACGCCGGAAGGTGTTAGATCTTCTTAGAGTTGACCCGCAGGCGTCTCTTGAGCAGTTTGAGGCTGAAGCAAGAACTGACGGTGCAGTGATTGAACAAATAGATCAAGGGCCAACTTCCGCCTCGCCTATGGCAAAGCCTGATCAGGCGCCGGGGAAAAAAGGTGGTATCGATTTTGCCGCCGGCATTGACAGGACGCTGGTAATTAAGCCTATGGGTAGTTTTAACGGTTTGAATTTTGCCCTTCCGGTATTAAGCCGGGAGGCTTTGGATAAGATGAATCTTGCTGATGAAATGATGCAGATCAAGAATATGGCTGACAGCGGTATCGTGGTTTCCGGCCAGCGGATCAAAGAGTTTATGGCCGCGTGTATGCAAAAAGGAGAGGTTAATACTTATTTGAATGATTTAGTGGTAGCATTAGTGGAGATCTGCCAGTGGCAGGAAGCTAATGAGCCGTGCGATGAGTTGCCGGTGGAAATAAAAGAAGCGTTGGTGCTTGTTGATTCTAAATTAGCTACATAACTAAGGGTTAGTTTCAGGGAATAGCGATAAAAGAAGGCTGTGATCGATTGTATTGATCACGGCCTTTTTTGTTTTATAAGGACACAGGTCCCCCCTCTGCCTGATAATTTTATTAAAGTAAATAGGATATAATGCCGATAAATTAAAGAGCAGGATATGTTTATGAGTGTTTTTCGTAGTAATGTCATTATGTTCGTAAGGAGAGGTTTGATGCCGTTTTACATTTACAAAGCCAGAGATCCAGCCGGTAGATCCGTTAAAGGTATTATGGATGCTGTTAATAAGCAAGCGCTTATCGCTGAACTTCATGAGAAGGGCTGCATGACTACATTTGTGGCTAAAGCTCCTGTAGCGGGAATTGCCGGAAGCATACTTGATAAATTCCAATGGATCGGTCCTACGGAGATGCTCATGTTCTATTTTCAGCTGTCTAATCTTATTAATGCCGGTATAACCATCCTGGCGAGCCTGAATACGCTTTCCAGGCAGATAGAAAATAAGATCTTAAAAGAGGCGGTTGATACCGTTGTCAGGCAGGTTGAATCGGGGCGCCGCCTCTCCGAGGCTTTTGCGATGTACCCGGGCATATTTAGCAAGCTTTTCGTCAATATGATAAATTCAGGGGAAAAAAGCGGTAAACTCGATGTTGTTTTGAAGCGCTACGCACTTTTCTTTGAACAGCAGCATGACATCAAGGAAAAGATCCAGGGAGCTCTTTTTTATCCCCTGATACTGCTTTGCGCGGGAGTCGCGGTTACACTGTTTGTCGTTACCTTTATTATGCCTCAGTTTTCCGAGATATATTTAAGGGCGGGGCTCAAGCTGCCTGTCCCTACCTTGATCGTATATAAAACAGGCATGGCTTTAAAAAGCTACTGGTATTTATTCGCCGCCTCTTTTGTCGGTTTCCTGGCGGCATTACGTTATTATGTGAGGACGCCGGGGGGCAAGTTTTTGCGCGATAGATTAAAGTTGCGTATGATCATTATCGGCCCGTTATACCGGGAAGTATATATTTCACGCTTTACCAGGACATTAGCTACGCTCTTAGGAAGCGGGCTCTCTATTTTGGAAGCTTTAAACCTTAGCAAGGAGGTGATCGAGAATGAAATAATGGTGCGTGCTGTTGCGCAGATGCGCAAAAGCGTTGAAAAAGGCGACCGCATGGCTCAATCGATGAAAATAAGCGGTGAATTCCCCGCGAATGTGGTTCAGATGGTCGCCGCAGGCGAGGAGAGCGGAAATTTAGCCGAGATGCTTAACAAAATTGCTGATTTTTATGATATCAGCGTAGGCTACACGATCAAGAAATTAACCACGCTTATAGAACCGTTATTTTTAGTTGTTATGGGGTCTATGGTCGGCATGATCATGGCATCGATGCTTATGCCTATTTTTGATATGGTAAAAACGCTGAAGCGTTAAGCCTTTAAAATCCTTGAATGCGCGTCGGGAGACGCTTAAAAAAAAACAATCAGTGCTCAAAAGGAGGGAGAAATGCTGCAAAAAAGAGGTTTTACTATTATGGAGCTTTTGATCGTAATTGCCGTTATTTCCATATTGGTCGGTATTGCTTTGCCTCGTTTTAGAGGTATGCAGGATGAAGGCAGGATCGCGCAGGCAAAGGGCGAGTTGAGGACCCTGCAGTCTGCCGTTGAAAGTTATTATATTCATAACAATAATACGTACCCGGCAGCTTCAGCCACATGGGAAACTTCCCTTACCGGCGCTACTCCTAACATTATCGGTACTGCCTTGACCGATCCATTTAACAGTTCAACTCAATACGGATATGCCACTGATGGAGCAACTCCGGTTAAGTATTACGTTATTTATTCCGTCGGGGTCGGCGGTAACGGAAGCGCGGCAATTTCGACGGCGGGCGTTATTACGGAAACTAACGGCTCGAGCTGTATCTACGTTACTAACGGCGCGACAAAAGACACGCAACCGTAGCCTTTGGCTGTATTTTATAACGGCGAGATCTTGACGGAAAGGCTAAATCCTATTTGCCATGAAGCGAAAGAAAAGCGGATTTACACTCTTGGAAGTACTTATCGCTACTCTTCTCTTGAGCGTGGGCGTATTGTCGATCGCGGGAGCTTTCAGCTCGGGGATAGTCACTTCCGGCGATCTTGAGAGCGTTGATCTGGCCCAAAACCTCACCCAGGAGAAAATGGAAGGTATTAAGGAGCAATTCTACGCGGCTGTTGTCAATGAAGATAGATCTGCGGTGCCCGGATTTTCTGCCTTTCAGAGGCAGGTAGCGGTAAAGCTCCTTCATACCAGCCTTAAACAGGTGGATGTAACGGTTTATTGGTACACGAAAGGCGGACAGGCGAATGTAACTTTGACAACGCTTGTCGCGAATTACTGATGGTTACTCAGAGTGTAAGACGCGGCCTGACATTAATGGAATTGATGATCACGGTTTCAATGCTGGTTGTTTTGACGGTAGTCCTTGTTTCTGTCCTGAGAGCGGTATTATTGAGCTGGTCAAGTGAGGAAGCCAGGGCAGGTATTGATATCAATCTTGACCGGGGGGTCGAGGAGATAGTCCGGGATTTACGGGATGTAAGCGCTGTCCAGTGCTCGAATAATGAGATACGGTTTTATCAGGGGGAGGCCGGTTATTATATTTATTACCTGTATAACGCGGCTGATCCGTATCCCCCGTTATTTAATAAAAGCGCTTATCAATTGCGCAAAGCCTCACTTACCGGAGGCATCGCCGGGAAGTTTACCTATGGTTCGGGAGATATTAAAATGACCGATGTCGTTGCTCCCCCCGCTTCAGATCTGTCAATAAGCGGTAATTTGATCAATATTGATCTAAGCCTGAAGAGAAACGATGAAACCATAAGGTCAAGGACGGCGATCAGGCCAAGGAATCTGTGAACAGAAAAGGCATGGTGCTTATACTTACGTTTATCATTATGATAACTTTAACCGTTATTACAGCTTCATTTTTGTATATGACCAGCGTTCAAACAAGGGGGGCGGGGTATGGTATCGCCGGCTCCAAGGCGTTATGGCTTGCTGAAGCCGGGGTCCAGAAGGCTATATGGAACCTTATGACTCCCCTGGCGTCAGGCGGTAAGGGGGAAGATTGGATAACTTCCTCAACGACGGAGAATTTAGGAGCGGGCAGTTATACCTTGAAAGTAGAAAGATGGGACTGGTGCCTGGCGGCTCACGACAGCGCTGTGACGGCATCATCAAGTGCCGCAAACCATGGGGCAGACCGAGTCACAGACAATTCGGATACGACGTATTGGCAATCAGCTTCGAAGCCCTCGGACAAGAAACCGCAATACGTTACTGTTACTTTTCCGCGTAAACTGACGATAAATAAGGTCCGTTTTTTAGTGCCGGCGAAAGCTTCCTCGCGGGCGCCCAGGGATTATACATGGCAGGTATCTGCCGATAATATAACGTATACAACCGTGGTTACGAAAAACAATAATAGCTCCTCTGATGTAACCAATGAATTTTCCGCTGCGGCCGACGTCAAATATCTGCGCTTGAGCGTTACCAGGGTTACCGCGAACTCCGGCGTCAGGGTCGCCTCCGTAGAGGCTATCGGAGCAAAGATCACCTCAACAGGGACAATGAGCGTTATGAACAGGAAGATCTCCCGGACCGTGGCGGTCCATGACGGCAGGGTAACGGTAGCTGACGGATTGTCAAGGGCATATGATCAGATAGATTGGAAAGAGATAGTCCCGGCTATTTAACCGGTTATGGTTTTAGGCGTTTACGCAAGCGGGCATAAGAAAAATGTTTAAAAAAAACCTGATTATCGGCTTGGATATCAGTCCTTCTTCAATAAAGGCGGCTCAATTCGAAAAGAAGGATGATGGCTTGCATCTTCTTCGGCTCGATCTAAAAGAGGTCAAACATGCCGGCAGTGATGCCGGCGCCTGTGAAGAGGAGGTGATAGGCGCTCTTAAGGAATTAATGAAGGACATTGATATGCATAAAGCCACGGTTGTGGCGAGTGTTAATTGCAGTCAAACCGTGCTCAGAAAAGTGACGGCCCCGTATATGCCCAAGGCGGAATTGTGTGAAGGAGTAAAATTAGAGTCGAAAAACTATTTTCCGTTCTCGATAGAGCAGTTTATCTTCGATTTTGAGATACGAGGAGAGTCTGTTGATAACGGCGTCAGGAAATACGATCTGATAGTTGCGGTGAGCCCCGAGCAAACAGTGAATAAATATTTAGCCTTACTGGAAAAGGCCGGCGTGAAACCGGCTTCGTTTGTGCCTTTTTCTTACGCGCTGTTGAGATCGGCGGAGAGCCTTTACTGCAGGCAAGGGCAAACGCAGTGCTTCGTTGATATCGGAGAATTCGGCGTGGAGCTTATCGTCTGTAAGGGGAAAGATTTTGTATTTAACCGTAAGATACCTGTTAAAGGCGATGATTTTACAAAAGCTTTAAGGAATACTTTGCCTTCCGGCAGGAGCGATGACCCGGACTCAACGCAGATCCTTTCTCAGGAGCTCATTGCCTTGGAGCAATTGGCAGTGGAAATAGAGAAAAGCTTTGATTATTATAAGGAAGAGGGTGTAGGCCGCAAGATCGATTCGGTTATCGTATCAGGAGAGGCGCAACTGTTGGGGGATATAATTAAATATTTGATCCAACGATTGGGAGTAGAAGCCAGGCTTGGAGATTCGTTGACGCCCTTGAAGGCCTCAAAAGAGGTAATAGCCGGCAGCGCCAGTCAAACGCATCGTTTCGCGCTTGCGATAGGCGCGGCTTTAAGCGAAGGAAAAGGGCTTAATCTTCTTCCTGTTGTAATAAAGGAAAAAGCGGGGAGATTGCTTCAGAGGATAACGATTGAAAGCGTCGTAATAGCGATCGGTCTTATTTCCGTCTTCAGTTATATAGGCATGAGGATACAACTGGCAAATTTCGAGAAGGGAATTTCTACGGCAAATCTGGAGCTCTCAAGCTTACAACCGCAGTTAAAGCGCCTCGAAGAGCAGAACCTGGCGTCAACGATACTGGTTGATGAGCCGCGGTGGGAAGACGTTTTTGTCGAACTTTCCAACCTGATCCCTGATAAAGCATATATCAGGCTGCTTAAATTGGAAGATAATTTAATTACTATGGATGGGGTTGTTCCGGCTTTGGATGGCGAGCAAATACTCTCCCAGTTCATCCTCGCGTTAGAAAAAGGGTTGTTGAATAACGTTAAATTGGTTGAGAGCAGGAATAGGGGAGATGTCCCGGGGATCGAATTTGAATTGAAGTGCAAGGTTGATCAATAAAATGAGCGCATTTGAATTTATCCAAAGAAGAATGGCTTTAATTATATCGATCGCGGCCGCGTTGGCCGTAATTGTGATACACGCGGTTTTTTACGGCCCGTTAATAAAAAAGATCACGCTGAGCTCTTTAGAAAATAAAGCCTTGGAGAAATATTTAGAAAGCGCGCGCTACGCCATAGAGCAAACCGGGATTTCCGGGGTTAAGAGGGCGCTTATTACGGAAGATGAGGTATCGATCGCGATCGCTGAATTGACCCGGCACGGAAAATTAAAAGGGGTCACTTTTATTTCAATAAAGCCCGGGGAGATAACGAGCGGGCCGCAATGGTTTTACAAGATATTGCCGCTTGAGATAATCATGGCGGCGCCTGAACAGAAATTCGCTGGTTTTCTGGGTTCGTTGGCGGATCTCAAGAATAGCGTGATCAAGGTTAAAAGCTTTGAGGCAGCCCTAAATACGGAAGGTGAGAATAGGCTCAAAGTGAATATGGTCTTAGAGCTATATATATTGGGAAAAGAAAAGAGCTAAAGGCACTCATTCGCTAAGCTCCACGTGAGGGAATAGAGGCAGGTGGATAATAATATGAAGGATAAAAAACTATTAATCTTGATTATTCTGGGAACAGCCGGTATATTGAGCTTAATGTATGGAATTACCGCAACCATAAAAGATAATGCGGGAATTCCCGTAAAGGAGCAAGATAGCTATCCTCTCGCAAATGTAAGATCAGATAGAATAATATCCGCGGTTGAGCGGCGCGCTAAGAAAACAAGTTTTTCATCATATAAAAGGAATATTTTCTCTCAAAAGAACGGCGGCTTGACGGGGCTGACCGGCATAATCTGGGATGAAAAGTCTCCGCGGGCAATAATCGATGATATTGTTGTTGGTGTTGGGGAAAGAGTGGGGGAAAAGACCGTCGTTGAGATCAAGAAAGACAGGGTTATATTAAATGACGGTGCCGCTAATTCAGAGGTCCTGCTGAAATAAGCCTGATTAAAAGCTATTGCCTTCCTGTTGATCCTTTCGCTTTAACTTTGAAGCAACTATACAACTTCGAGTTTCCCTGGTTTCTCAGTATCAGAAGCGAGGGGCGCGTAAAAGGAAGGGCTCCCTCGTTTATGCGCTTGAAAAAGTTAGAAAATTGTTAAATGGGGAGCGGGTTAATTTTCTAACATTTTCTGCGCAAACTTCGGGATGCTTCTTTTATGCGAAAACGTCTGCCCACTCAAACAGCTAAGCACTTCGGAAATTCTTCCGCTTCGCTCCATAATTTCCTCGTAGCTGTTTGAGTTTCACTGGATAAAAACATTTGGTGTTCAAAAGTCAATAAAAAGGGGAATTATAAGATTTGTAAATTGACCGGATTCAATTATAATATATAAAATCAACAAGGAGGTATTTATGAAAAGGAGTTCAACAAAGTTGGTTATATTTAACCAATTGGCAGTCGCAATGTGCGCGTTCCTTATTTTAGTGAATGTGTACGGCTGTGTCGCTTTATTGGCGGGAGCTGCAGGCGGAGCAGGCACTGCTGTCTGGCTTTCAGAAAAGTTGTCTCAGGAAGTAAACGCCCCGTTCGATAAGGCGATTAAAGCTTCCGTGTCGGCTCTCCAATCGCTGCATCTTGAGGTCACCAAAGAAACAAGGCAAGAGAATATCGCGCAGATCATCAGTAAATATACCGACGGCAAGACTGTCTGGATCGATATCCGCAGGATAACAGATGCTTCTTCAAAGATAGATATTCGTGTCGGAGCGATAGACGGCGATAAAGAGGCATCATCTAAGATCCTGGATGAAATTAAGAAATATTTGTAGCAGTTGCGCCCGCAGCAAAAAGTCTACAGATAAGGAGGCAGATATGAGATATTTTCTTTCCATTCTTGTATTGCTCGCGCTGGCGCACCCTGCGTCGGCAGATATACGTACTCAAGTAGTCGAATATAAGCAGGGGGATGTTGTCCTGGAAGGGTATTGCGCTTATGACGATTCTTTGAAGGGGCAACTGCCCGGCGTTTTGATCGCGCATGAATGGACGGGGGTCGGGCAGTATGTTAAAGAACGGGCAGAGCAAATAGCCGGGCTGGGATATGTTGGTTTTGCTATGGATATTTACGGCAAAGGGATCAGGCCTAAAGATCCAAAAGAGGCTTCAGCGCAGGCGGGTATTTATAGAAGCGATCGGGAATTGATGCGCCAGCGCGCTCTCGCCGGCCTTGAAGCGATAAAAAAGTTTCCTTTTGTGGACCGCTCCCGTATCGCCGCAATCGGGTATTGTTTCGGAGGAGGCGTGGTATTAGAGTTGGCGCGCAGCGGAGCTCTTATTGACGGTGCGGTGAGTTTTCACGGTAATCTTGATACGCCTCATCCCGAAGATGCCCGGAACATTAAAGGGAGCGTATTGGTCTGTCACGGCGCTGACGATCCATTCGTGAAACCTGAACAATTGAGCGCTTTTCAGGACGAAATGCGCGCTGCCCGCGTAGATTGGCAGCTGAATATTTATGGGAACGCGGTGCATAGTTTTACTAATCCCGGTTCAGGTAATGACCCAGCCTCCGGAGCAGCGTATAATAAAGAGGCAGACAGCCGTTCGTGGGAAGCGATGAAATCGTTCTTAGGGGAGATATTTTCTAAAGCTAAGGAGCGAGCAAAGTAATGAATAAAGGGGGGAAGCCGTGAAGATATCCATAGGGGCTCAAACTATTCTTTTTCCGACGCCGGTCTTTATTGTTTCGACGTACGATAGCTCCGGTAAACCCAACGCTATGGCCGTTGCCTGGGGAGGTATCTGTTGCTCTCGTCCGCCGTGCGTGGCTATTTCTTTGCGGGAAGCCACCTATACCTACGGAAATATCATGGAGCGCAAGGCATTTACCGTTAACATCCCTTCTCAAAAGCATGTTAAGGAAGTGGATTATTTGGGGGTCTCCTCAGGAAAGAGCGAAGACAAGTTCACCGTCGCTGGATTGACTCCTTGTAAAAGCGATATTGTTGATGCCCCCTACATTAAGGAATTTCCGTTAAATCTGGCATGCCGGCTCATAAATACGGTTAAAATCGGCTTACATACGCAATTTATCGGGGAGATCAAGGATATTTTGGTCGATGAAGATATGCTTGAGGCTCAAGGGGTTCCCGGCATCTCTAAAATAAAGCCGTTGATCTTTAACCCCGCGAACCGCGGGTATTATAGCGTTGGGGATTTCCTCGCGCAGGCTTTTTCAGCCGGGAAGCGCCCGTAAGTGAGCTTGGAAATCACGTTCTGAAAGAAGAATATATGGATGACGCAAGGATAAAATTAGAAGAGGAGTTCCTTAATAAGGTAAAAAGTAAGATCACTTTTTCTCAGCCTGCCGCGGAAAAACAAAAGATCATATTGGATGCTTTTTGTGATTTTTGTAACGCGCTGGGCGATAAGGAATGTGAAGAGAAATTGAGTTATTTGCGTGATGAGAAGAATAAGGTCGACATGCTGTCAGGCGTGCAAAGTTACGGTATCATAACGCCTTTGCTGGATGACCCTGAGGTCGAAGATATCATTATTAACGCTACCGGCCCCGTCTATGTGCACCATGCCAAGGACGGCCTGAAAGAGACCGATATCCATTTTGAAACCCTGCAGGAGTTGGAGCTTTTGATCAAGAAAATAGCGATTTACTCCGGGAATGATATGTCGAAGAAGATCAGCAATGTCGATTTGCCCGGGATGCGGGGAAGGGTGAATATCGTTTACTCGCCACGGGGGCCGGATTTGACGATCACGATAATCAAGGCCAATCCTTTAAGTATTGTTGAGCTTATCGAAGAAGCGACCTTAACTTCGGAGATGGCGGCTTTGTTGTGGCTTTACATTGAAGGCGCGAAGGTTTATCCGACTAATTTGGTCATTTCCGGAGGCCCGGGAAGCGGCAAGACTACGCTTTTGAACGCGCTTTTGAGCTTTATCCCGACTGATCAGCATGTCGTAGTTATAGAAGATACCTATGAGCTTTTGACCGATTGGATCGGTAATGTTTCACGCCTTGAAAGCGATGATGATCTTTCTTTGGCGGACCTGGTTAAGAATAGTTTGCGCATGAGGCCGGATCGTATCATTATCGGTGAAGTCAGAGGTAGTGAGGCTCAGGACCTGGCAACGGCGATGAATATCGGTAAATATTGCATGGCAACTATTCATGCCAGCAGTGTCAGGGAAACGATCCTTCGGCTGCAAAGCAATCCTATGAATATTTCGGAAACATTAGTGAATTTGTTCGATTGTTTCGTTGTGATGAGAAAGATCAACGTGAATAACCGGATCCACCGTGTGGTGGAGGCGATCGCGGAGACGGCGGGTTTGGAGCAGAAGACGGTCCTCATCTCTCCTTTGTGGGGTTTTGATATTGCTTCGGAAAGATTTAAGAAGTTGTCGCCGACATCCGTCTACCGGGACAAGCTCAGCAGGTCAAGCGGTTTAAGCGGCAGAGAGATCCTTGAAGAGATCGAGATGAGGAGGCGTTTTATCGATGGCTTGTGTAAAGCCGGCATCAGGGGCATAAAAGATGTAGCGAAGTATTGTGAGTGGTATATTAAAGACCCGCGGCAGGCATTCGAGGAAATTAAGCCGTACGCGCAAGACAAAAAATTTGTTTAAAATATATATTGACAAATATGAAATAAGTGTTATACTTACTTTTGTAGTAAATAACAGATTAGAAGTCTTAAGCCGCAAGGATTAGAGTACTAACCTTGCGTTTTTTTTTAAGTCTTGTCATTATTTACTATAATTTTAGACGGAAAGGAGGTAGTAAGTAATGGCAAAAGGAATAGTGAAATGGTTCAATAACCAAAAAGGTTATGGATTTATCACTCCTGAGAATGGCAGCGATGTATTCGTACATCACAGCGCAATTCAGGGGGAAGGTTACAAGTCTTTAGATGAGGGTGCTCAGGTCGAGTTTCAGATCGAAAAGGGCCCTAAAGGCGAACAGGCTACAAACGTAGTCAAATTATAATCTGAATCCAAAATATTGCCCGGGACATTTAACAGTGTCCCGGGCTTTTTTTTCTGCAGAAAGCAGAACACCGGCGCAACTTCCTCATAGCGCCGGGTGTAAGGCAGAAAGCGGCACACCGGCGCAACTTCCTCATAGCGCCGGGTGTAAGGCAGAAAGCAGAACACGCCGCAGAAGGCGGCGTACCCCGCCAGTCCAATAAGGCGGGGTGCCGGCGCAACTTCCTGCGCAGAAGGCGCGCACTTGGTAATCATTTATACCAAGGTGCTCATAGCGCCGGGTGTAAGTCAGAAAGACACACACCCGCGCAATACCGATTAGCGCGGGGTGTAAGTCAGCACCCCAGCTTAATAGGAATGCTGGGTGCGCCCTTGCTGGGCAGAAAGCAGAACACGCCGCAGCACCCCAGCTTATAGGAATGCTGGGTGCGCCCTTTCTGGGCAGAAGGCGCGCACTTGGCAATCATTTATGCCAAGGTGCTCATAGCGCCGGGTTACGCTCAATAAAGCTTTAAGGTAACTCCCTCGTTTATGCGCTTGAAAAAGTTAGAAAATTGTTAAATGGGGAGCGGGTTAATTTTCTAACATTTTCTGCGCAAACTTCGGGATGCTTCTTTTATGCGAAAACGCATAAAAGAAGCAAAAAGTCAATAAAAAGGGGAAGAAGCTGGTTAACAATGTTTAAAATTAAGGTATAATAAAGATTCATAAAAAAGGAGGGTAAAGCGTGGGGTTATTGTCATTGCTTTTTAGCAATCCGATTTTATTCCTTATTCTATCTGTGTTGCTGCTCTATTCCATTATCGCGCATGAAGTTGCTCATGGTGCGGTCGCCTATCTTTTTGGCGATGATACTGCGAAGCGTTACGGCCGATTAACTTTGAATCCCATATCTCATATTGACCCTGTAGGAGCTTTGATGCTTTTTTTAGTAGGTTTTGGCTGGGCAAAACCGGTGCCGGTCGATTATGATCGTTTAAAGCATTCCCGTTTCGCCCTTTTTAGCGTGTCTTTGGCAGGATGCGCGGCAAATATACTTATCGCGATGATCGCGCTCGTAGTGTTACAGTTTGAAGGCCCCCGTAACAGCCTTGTTCTTGCAACTTTATTGCCGATCGTGGTCAGGATCAATATAATTTTGGGTGCTTTTAATCTGATACCCATACCTCCGCTTGACGGTTCTAAGATCCTGATGAGCTTCCTGCCGCAGCAGGTTCAAGAGCAACTCTCAAGAATTGAGCCCTACGGGTTTTTTATTTTGGTTTTCTTACTTTTTACTCGTCTCTTGGATCCGGTTATTTCGTTTATGCAAGATCTTATTTTCTGGTTTATTGCTTTAATTTTCGGGTTTTTCAGGTAAGGTATTTCTTTATCGCTTCAGCTCAGGGAAATAATAATATGGAAACACAGCAGCCGCGGGAAAGCATAGAGGTCCTATTCAAGAAATACAAAAGGATGATCTATGCCATTGCGATAAGTATTTCGCGTAACCCCAATGACGCCGAAGATATCCTGCAAAACGTATATCTCCAGGCACTGAAGCATATAGACAGCTTTCGGGGTAACTCCCAGGTATCAACCTGGCTCTATAAGATCGCGTATAATGAATCGTTAATGTATGTGAGAAAGAAATCCCGGCAATTAAAGTTGCAGGGCAGCTTTTCGCGCTCAGGCGAGAGAAATTCTTCCTGGTTATTTGTTAATTGGGCTAAGCTGCCCGATAAGCATTTACTGGATGATGAACTTAAATCCAGGATAGATGCCGCCGTCAGGTCGCTTCCGCTTAAATATCGAATGCCGCTCTTGTTGCATAAAGTTGAAGGTTTAGCGCTTTTGGAAAGCGCGCAAATACTCGGTATCAAGCTTAATTCTTTAAAAACCCGGCTGCACCGCGCATATGCCATGCTTAAATCGGAAATTGTCGGCTATTTTGAAGACCGGCTGCAGAAGCAAGGGAAAGGAAACGGAAAGCCTCAATGCGGGATTTGGATGAGCTTTATCTATGATTTCGTGCAAGACAGCTTTGATGATAAGCGTCACGCGTCGTTTAACGAACACACGCGGGATTGTCCTGAGTGCTCCGGGTTCTTAAAGGAATACGGCAGGTCGTTGACGATCATGAAAGCGCTGGAATGCGGGGATATCCCTGCGGCCCTGCGAACTAAAATCGAGTCGTTTTTATCAAAGGACAAGGAAAAATGAAACTTTCTTTTTCTTCGGGCATCTAATTATAAGAAAAAGAAAGGAGGCCGCTATGGTCAGACAAATTTCGAGGGATGAATTGCTAAGGATGATGGATTCAAAGGTCGCTTTTAAGCTGGTTGATGTCCTGCCCCGGGAAAGCTTTGAAAATGAGCATATAAAAGGCGCTCTTTCAATACCCTTAAATGACATAGAGTTGAAAGCTGCCGGCTTGCTTAAGAAAACCGAGACTATAGTTACGTATTGCGGCAGCTTTGATTGTTCGGCAAGCACAAAAGCAGCTGAAAAATTGCTTTTGATGGGGTATCAGGCTGTTCTGGATTATAAGGGGGGCTTGAAAGATTATAAAGAAGCGAATCTGGCTTTAGAGGGTAAGTTGCATGAAGTTGATCAGGATGTTTGCGCGGAATGTATGATGTGCTAGGTTTTTTTAGGAGGTGATGACATATGAGAAGAACGGCTACTGAACGTCAGGGTCAAAGGTGTTACCCGATAAGCTTTTTCGACCCGTGGGAAGGAATGTCTATCATGTGTTGTGAGTCGAAAAAGGGAAAGAAAGCCTCCCCGAGGAAAAAATCGCGGTAAACGATGGGGAGTTTCCTCGAGCCTTCTGTGATGAAAACAGAAGGCTCCTTTGTTGTTTTTTTACCGCTTAAAAGGGGAGAATCTTTAAAAACGCTATGAATGACTTATCTATTCTTGTCGGAGGGAAAGCAGGTTTTGGTATCGATAAAGCAGGTTCTCTCATCGCCCGGCTGTTAAATCAGCTGGGATATTATATTTATGTATACCGCGATTACCCTTCGCTTATCCGGGGCGGCCATACCTATTCGCTTGTCAGGGCTTCAGGAAGCAAGATTTCCTGCCATAAGGAAGGGATTGATTTTCTCCTGGCGCTTAACCAGGAGACGGTTGAGCTGCATAAGGGCAGATTGAAAGAGAACGGGAATATCGTATATGACGCATCCGCCGCGCGGTCAGGGGGCCAGGGTATCGGCGTCGCTGAGATATTAAAGGAAGAAAATGCCTCGGAAATTATGCGTAATTCATGCGTCATCGGCGGGTTTTGTAAAGCTGCCGGGATCCCTTGGGAGATCCTCGAAAATGTTTTTAAGAAAAACATAGAAAAAGATCCCGATATTAACCTGAAAGTAGCCAAGCGTGGTTATGGCGCGGTTGAAACGCGAGCGGTGATCCCGCCGTTGACTTCCCTGAAAGCGCCGATCATTACCGGTAATGAAGCGGTCGGCCTCGGGCTTATGAAGGGGGGACTGCGTAATTTTGTCGCGTATCCTATGACCCCGACATCGGGGGTTTTGCATTTTCTAGCTTCTATGGCGCAGGATACCGGTATCAAGGTGATCCATCCTGAAAGTGAAATAGGGGTGGTCCTTATGGCGCTCGGCTTTGCCTACGCCGGAGAAAAGACTGCGGTGTCGACATCAGGGGGGGGCTTTTGTTTGATGACCGAAGGTTTAAGCTTTGCGGGCATGGCTGAATTGCCGGTGGCCATTATTATGGGCCAGCGTCCGGGCCCGAGCACAGGGTTGCCGACGTATACCTCGCAAACTGAACTGAATTTTGTCTTATATGCCGGGCAGGGGGAATTCCCCCGTTTAGTAGCCGCCCCGGCTGATGCTGAAGAAGCATATTATTGGTCGGCTGTTTCTTTGCAGCTGGCGTGGAAGTATCAGGTCCCGGCGATTGTTTTGGTCGATAAGACTTTGGCGGAAGGGGCGTTTAGCTTTGATATGCAAGCGGTCCCGGAAATCCTTAAAGAGCTGTTGCCGCTCAGGGATAAGGCCTTTCCTTATAAAAGATATTTAAATTCAGAGACCGGAGTTTCTCCGTTAGCTTTTGCCCCGGAAAAAGATACGGTCGTTAAAGTTACCAGCTATGAACATGATGAATCCGGGATCACTACGGAAGATCCTGTAATAAGTTCTTTGATGCAGGCAAAAAGGCTGCGTAAAGGAATTCACCTGGCAGAAGAATTGAAGTTGTATGAAACGGTGAAAGTCTATGGAGACCCAAAAGCCTCACGAACCCTTTTGTGCTGGGGGTCGAATAAGGGGGCTTGTTGTGAAGTAGCGCAGTCGTTGGGTTTAAAAGTCGTGCAGATAGCGGTTATGTCGCCATTTCCCTTAAATCAGGTAAAGAAAAGCCTGCGGGGAGCCAAGGAAGTGATTTGTGTTGAAAATAACGCGACAGGCCAGCTCGCCGGCCTTATGTCGCGTTATGGGGTTTCGATAAAGAAAATGATCTTGAGGTCTGACGGCAGGCCGTTTTCCGTTGATGAACTGGAAGCTCGAGTGCGAAAGGAATTGCTATGAACGATATTAATTTAAACACGCAGGCAGTCAATACCTGGTGCCCGGGATGCGGAAATTTTGCCATTCTTTCCGCGATAAAAATGGTTTTGAAATCGTTAGTAGAAGAGGGCCTCGCTTTAGAAGACATCGTTATAGTTTCCGGGATCGGCTGCCACGCCAAGATCGCCGATTATATTAATGTAAATAGCTTTTATTCTCTTCATGGGCGCGTGGTCCCTCCCGCGGAAGCCATTAAGATCGCCCGTCCCGGGATGAAGGTTATCGGGTTTGCCGGTGACGGCGACGCCTATGGTGAAGGCATGGAGCATTTGATCTTTGCCGCCAAAAGGAACATAGATATAACCATGATAATCCATAATAACCGCGTGTATGGCTTGACGACCGGCCAATATACGCCTACTTCACCTTTAGGCTATAAGGGCCGTTCAACGCCGTTTGGCACACGGGAACATCCGTTAAATCCTCTTGAGGTGATGCTTGCCTGCGGCGCGACGTTTCTTGCGCGGGGGACATCCCATGGCCTGGATTTACTCAAAAAGATCTTTAAAGAAGCTATTCTCCATAAGGGGTTTTCCCTGATCGATGTGCTGCAAGTCTGCGTCACTTATTATAATATGTATGAATATTACGATAAACGGGTGTATGAATTGGCTGGTCATGATCCGTTCGACCGAAGCCTCGCGGAGGCTAAGATCAGGGAATGGGACTATGACCGTGACGCGCGAATTGCTCTGGGGGTCTTTTATAAAAAAGAAGCTCCTTGTTTTGAGGATCATTTTTTGAAATCTCCGGGCTCACAGAAACAGGTTGATGAGAAAATAAGCGATTTTCTCGCTCAAGCGGTATAAAGGGGAGAGTAAAGATTGTGTTTGACAAATTCAGATATTATGGTATACTTAATAATCGTGATGAAGATTAGTAATGCTTAAACCGTAAAGGAAGACAACTAACCTTTGCGGTTTTTTTTTTGTAGTTGTGTAAACATAATTTATAGAAGACAGGTAGGTGTAAGAAATGCCACACAGAACGAATAATCCAGCTAATGTAACTCAAATCCCGAACCAACCAAATGATGGGTTCTACGGCCTTGGTATTGCGCCAAAGATCCTTGATTTTCTAGAACGCATAAAATTTAAGATTCCGACACCGATCCAATTGAAAGCGATCCCTTTAGCGATAGAAGGTAAAGACCTTATTGGTATCGCTCAGACCGGGACAGGAAAAACGCATTCTTTCGCGATCCCTATGGTCCAAAACCTCGCTCAGAAAAAGGGTATAGGGTTGGTCTTAGCTCCTACCCGGGAGCTGGCAATTCAGATAGATGAGGCATTTCAGGGAGTCGCGCATTCCTTCGGGATGAAAACCGCCTGTCTTATCGGCGGGGCTTCGATGCAGGACCAGGTGCAGGCTTTGCGTAAAAATCCCCGTGTGGTTATTGCTACTCCAGGCAGGCTTCTTGATCATGCGAGCCAGTGGAATGTAATATTAGAAGATGTTGTGATGCTGGTACTTGATGAAGCTGACCGGATGCTGGATATGGGGTTTGCTCCTCAAATCGAGAAAATCCTGCGTAATTTGCCTCAAGAACGGCAAACCATGCTTTTTTCAGCCACTATCCCTAAGGAAATAATGGCTTTGACCTCTCGTTATATGAAGCTTCCTGTTTGCGTTGAGATCGCGCCTTCCGGGACTCTCGCGGAACGAGTTACCCAAGAAGTTTTTATTGTCAAAAAAGACGCCAAGCAGCTGCTTTTAGGAAAAATATTAGCGCAGTACCACGGGACGGTCCTCTTATTTTCCCGCACTAAGCATAATGCTAAGAAGATCGCATCAGCTATCAGGGCGATGGGATACAGGTCTGCCGAAATACATTCTAATAGGTCTCTTCCTCAGCGCCGTGAAGCGTTGGAAGGCTTTAAAACGGGCAGATACCGGGTGCTTGTTGCTACTGATATTGCCGCCAGAGGAATTGATGTTACCGGGATCGAACTGGTCATTAATTACGACCTTCCTGAAGACGCGGATAATTATGTGCATCGTATCGGCCGTACCGCAAGGGCAGGGCATAAGGGGCACGCGATTTCTTTTGCTACGCCTGACCAAAGCCGTGATGTTCGCGATATCGAGAAACTGATTAAGACTACTTTGCCGATCTCAAAGAATAAGGAGCTTTCTCTTCAGGAATTCAGCGAGTCCGGCTCTGAAGATGAGAGACGCCGTCCGCCCGGCCACAACCGCGGCCGCAACCCCGGCCGTGCCTTTGGCCGCAGTTCCTCTTATAGCCATCAAGGACAGCGGCAACGCCGCCCCCGGCACAGGAAATCTTCGTTCTAAGCATTTTTAAACAAGGTCTTTAAACTTGTTTCTTGCCGCGCGTGATCAATTGTTTTATGTTGATTATTGGAAAACTTAAGTTAAAAGCATGGAATCTTCTTGCTATAAATGCCTGGTATCGGTATAATAAAGTTTGTCGATTTTGATCAATTCCCCAAGAAAAAAATAAGGTGATCCCCGGATATTGGGATTGCCTTCATAATCCTTAAAAACCTTGCCACTTACTTAGAGGAGGAAGTATGTTTACATTCATCGTAAAAGGCGGGCCGGTGATGATACCTATTATTATCGGTTCGATCGTAGGTTTAGCTATTGCTCTTGAACGTTTTTGGGTCTTTCGGCAGATGCAGATGGATACTTTTGGTTTTATCCAGAATGTCTTTAAGAGTATCATGGCCAATAAGATAAAAGATGCTGTTGATTTGTGCAATAAAAATATCAGGCATCCTCTGGCCGTTATATTTAAAATAGGCATCGAACGCCGTAACCTTCCGCTTGACCGGTTAGAGAAAATATTGGAACAATCAGGCAACAACCAGGTGCAGAAGCTGGAGAAGAACCTGGGTGCTTTGATCTCGATCATTAGTGTTGAGCCGCTTATGGGCTTTCTCGGCACGATCACCGGGCTTATCCGCGCTTTTATGTCGTGGGAACACGCCGGCGCTAATGTCACGGTGAGCGTTTTGGCTGCCGGGATCTATGAGGCTATGCTTACCACGGCCGCGGGTTTGATCGTGGCGATCCCGCTGTATTTATGTTACCACTATTTTGTCAGCCGTATCAAAGTCGTTTCAAACGACCTGACGAATCATTGTATCCAACTTTTGGAAGTTATCGCAGAGACCAGGGATGGGAGAATAGCATGAAGATATCGGGAAAGCGTGATTACGCCGTCAGCTTAGAGTCAGTCGCCATGACTGATATTGTGTTGAACATGTTCATATTCTTCTTTATTTCATTCAGCCTTCTTTATACGTTCAGCCCCCAGCGCGTGAAGAAACTGGAAGTCAAACTTCCTGAAGCGGCGAGCGCGTCTTCTATGATCATCGATAATAAGCAGGTCAATATCACGATAACCAATGAAGGGGTCATGTATTTGGATAAAAATGTGGTTACCAAAAAAGAGTTGAAGGAGAAGGTATCGGTTTTAGCCGCGCGTAATCCGGAATTAGCGGTTATTTTGAACTCGGATAAATTAGTGCGCTTCCAGGATATAGTTATCGTGCTGGATGTTTTGAACGAGCTGGGGGTAAAAAACCTTAATATTGCGGCAACTACCGGATAAAAAGGCTATTTTGATGAAGCTTAAAATTTTGAGCTGGCAGTTTGTTTTGAGCTTGGTCCTTATTTTTGTTTCTCTTGCCATCTGTTTTGTCCATTACGTTATCTTTAGGGACATTCACCATATCTTTTATTATTTGATCCTGGATATCGCTTTTGTCCCGATAGAAGTCCTCTTGGTCACCCTGGTTATCCATAATGTTCTAAACAACCATGAGAAGCGCGCGATGCTCAATAAGCTGAATATGATCGTGGGCGCTTTCTATAGCGAAGCCGGCACTCCTCTCTTGAAATCATTTTTCTTAATGGATACCCGGGGAGGAGCTTTGAGCGCTTCCTTGATCGTAACGAGGGACTGGTCTTCAAAAGAATTCCTTAAGGTAAAGGCGATCATCAAGTCCCGGGAGTACTCGCTTGATTTCACGAAGGCTAACTTGCAGGAACTGCGGGATTTCTTCATCGCTAAAAGGGGTTTTTTCTTAACACTGCTGGAAAACCCGAATTTGATGGAGCACGAAGCTTTTACCGAGCTGCTCTGGGCTGTTTTTCATCTGACGGAAGAATTACAGCGCAGGGACACCCTCGCCGGCCTTCCCGAAGCCGATTATAAGCACCTTAATGGCGATATGAGAAGGGTTTATGGGCTTTTGGTCCAGGACTGGCTTTCGTATATGGAACATTTACATAAGTGTTATCCTTATCTTTTTTCTCTTGCCATGCGGACTAACCCCTTTGATACTACGGCATCTGTTATCGTTAAATCATAAAAGAAGGCTTGTGTAATATACGCGGCGGTTGTTTAAGCTGATATGAACTTAAAGGAGATAGATATGGAAAATATCGCAGGTACGGTTTCAGGATATGTTATTCAATACGGCATGAGTGTGGCTGCTGCCGTAGTCATCTTTATCGTCGGAAAGTGGCTCGCGCGGCTCTCCAGCTGTATTATCGGGCAGGTGATGGGGCGTTCAAAGATCAATGATACGTTGGTATCTTTTACTAAAAATATCGTTTATTATATTATTCTTATTTTTGTGGCGATCGCGGCATTGAACAAACTGGGAGTTGAGACGACATCATTTGTGGCGATCGTGGGAGCGGCGGGCCTTGCGGTGGGCCTGGCTCTGCAAGGCTCATTGTCTAACTTTGCCGGGGGGGTCATGCTTATTTTGTTCCAGCCGTTTAAGGTCGGGGATGAGATCGAGGCAGGCGGGGCAGCCGGAATTGTCAAAGAAATACAGATATTCTCGACTATTATGATGACCAAAGATAATAAAAAAGTCATTGTCCCTAACGCCAAGATTTCGGGAGATAAGATAACTATTTATCCCAAGTAGAGGGGAATTGGCGGTTTTAAGAGGATTTATCAAGCGGGGGCATGGGTGTATGCCCCCGCTTATTTTTACGAGCAAACGATGCGTTGACACAGTGGGCTAATTTTACTATGATATATTCAAGGAGAAACCCGTGGGATATTCAGTGCTGCCCTATAATCAATCGCTTTCGCTCTTGACCGATCTGTACCAGCTTACCATGGCCTATGGCTACTGGAAGTCCGGTGTTGACGAAAAAGAGGCGGTTTTCCATCTTTTCTTCCGCACGAGCCCGTTCAAAGGGGGTTTTACCATTGCCTGCGGGCTTGAATATGTGATTGATTACCTGGAGAATTTTAAGATCGACAAGACGGACATCGATTACCTTGCAAGCCTTACCGGCAACGACGGCAAGGCTTTGTTCGAAAAAGGTTTCTTGGCGTATTTGGAGAAAATGCGTTTTTCCTGCGATATTGATGCCGTCCCCGAAGGAACAGTGGTCTTCCCTCTTGAGCCGCTGGTACGTGTCCGCGGGCCGCTTATTCAGTGCCAGCTTATTGAGACCGCTTTATTGAATATTATTAATTTCCAGACCTTGATCGCCACAAAAGCCGCGCGCATGTTCATTGCCGCCCAAGGCGAAGCTATCCTGGAATTTGGTTTGAGAAGAGCGCAGGGGATAGACGGATCGCTTGCGGCAAGCCGTGCCGCTTATATCGGGGGTACGGCGGCGACTTCTAATACCCTTGCCGGCAAGATCTTCGGGATCCCGGTTAAGGGTACTCAGGCGCATAGCTGGATCATGACATTTGACGATGAGTTGGAGGCATTCCGGGAATATGCTTTGGCTATGCCGAATAATTGTATTTTCCTGGTTGATACTTACGATACTCTGGAGGGTGTCAAGAAAGCGGTTGAGGCCGGCCTGTGGCTTCGCCAGGCAGGCCATAAGATGATCGGTATCCGTTTGGATTCGGGAGACCTGGCGTATTTAAGTATTGAAGCCCGCAAGATCCTTGATGACGGCGGCTTTCCCGACGCGTTGATCGTTGCCAGTAATGAGCTGGATGAACAGATCATTGCCAGTTTAAAGAATCAGGGGGCCAAAATTAATGTTTGGGGCGTGGGGACAAAATTGATCACCGCTTATGATCAGCCTGCTTTAGGCGGAGTCTATAAATTATCCGCCGTGCGCTCACCCGGGAAAGAGTGGAAGTATAAGGTTAAACTTTCTGAACAAACCTTAAAAGTCTCAAATCCCGGTATCCAGCAGGTCAGGCGTTTCCGCAGCAGCGAAGAAAATGTTGCCGATGTTATTTATGATGAAAAAACAGATATTTCTCAGGGCTGTATTTTGATCGACCCTTTGGATATGACCCGTCAGAAGCGTATCGCTGCCAATACCGCCGGCAAAGACCTCCTTGTCCCGGTTTTCCGCGCGGGCAAGAAGGTGTATCCCGCGGTTAATATCTTATCGATCAAGGGATCCGTCAGCGAGAGCCTTAACCAATTCCACGCAGGTATCAAGCGCTTCGTAAATCCCCATCAGTACCCCGTCGGCCTTGAAAAATCCTTGTTTGCTTTAAAAACTGACCTTATTTTACAAACCAGAGAATCCAAGCAATAACCAAAAGGGGTGTTCATGAGAGCGTTGATCATTGTCGACATTCAAAATGATTTCCTGCCGCGCGGCGCGTTAGCGGTTAAAGACGGCGACGCGATTATCCCGGTAGTGAATGAATTGCAAAAATTGTTCGATCTTGTTGTTGCAACGCAGGATTGGCATCCAAGCGGCCATGGTAGTTTTGCCGGCGCTCACGGTAAATCCGCGGGAGATAAGGTCGTTTTGGATGGTATTGAGCAGATCTTGTGGCCGGAGCATTGTGTGCAGGGCAGTAAAGGCGCTTTGTTCCCCGATACCCTTGAAACCAAGGGTATCACCCGGGTTTTTCAAAAAGGAATGGATAAAAATGTTGATAGTTACAGCGGTTTCTTTGATAATGGCCATAAGAAATCGACTGGTTTAGGGGCTTTTTTGCGGACCAAGGGTGTTACTGAAGTTTATATTGCCGGGTTAGCCACGGATTATTGCGTCAAATTTACCGCTCTTGACGCGGTAATCCTTGGATTTAAAACTTTTGTCATACAAGACGCTTGCCGCGGAGTCGATGTAATGGCAGGTGATGTTGAGTGCGCGTTTGGATCAATGCGGGAAGCCGGAGTAAGTATTGTGATGAGCGCTCAGGTAATACCCGAAAACCCGTAATAGGTTGCCATGAAAAAAACTATTATTGCTCTTTTGTCCGCAGGTTTCTTTGTAATAGCAGGTTGTGAGAACACAGAGCCGGTTGCCGGTATCTATCCGTCGAAAGGCATTGCGTCCTGGTATACGGCGCGCCGGACTTCAAGCGGTGAGGAGTTTGATGGTAATGCTTTTACGTGCGCTTTGCGCAGGGCCGATTACGGGAAATCCTACCAGGTATGTAATGATGCCAACGGCAAGTGTGTCGTGGTCAGCATAATAATTTTGGCCCCGCAAAACGGCTGTATTCTCAGGGAAGGATTATGGATCTGACCAGTGCAGCTTTCAGCGAAATTGCCGACTTAGAAACGGGCATTATTCGGGTTACCGTAAAAGAAGTAATCTCTCAGCCTAACTAAGATTAAAATAACAATGTTTGTTATTATTTACTATAAGTAAATGTTAAAGTTTAAAGGTTAAATAACAAAGGAAATTCAAAGGCTAAAGCATAAATTTTAACCTTTAATCTTTAATCTTTAACCTTAAATTAAGGTAATTACAATGAATCATCCTAAGATACTGCTTACAATGCTTCCCGTATTCTGGCCGAATATGCCGCCGTTGGGATTAGCCTGCCTGCAGAGTTATTGCGCTCAAAACGGCATTGCCGCGGATATCCTGGATTTAAATAATGTTTTTTATAATAAAGCGGAGCTTGAGTTAAAACGCTCCTGGCTTTTAAGCTGTAATACGTTCTTAGAGGAGAATATTGTTTCAATTATTATGAGGGATTTCCCGGCGGCGTTCGCTGCGGCTTTGGAGCAAATGCTTAAGGCAGACGTTATCGGATTTTCATGTTTTAAAAGTAATCTTAAAAGCACCTTTGAAATAGTTAAGGTCCTTAAGGTAAGGAAGCCTTCACTTAAGGTCGTCTTAGGAGGCCCGGAGATCACCCGGCAATATTTTAAGACAAATACGGAATTTGATCAGGGCCTTTCTTGCGCTGCTGATCTGCTTGTCGTCGGGGAAGGAGAAAAGAGTTTTTTGGAGTTTATTGCTCAAGGGCGGCTCCCGCAAAAAATAGCTGCTTTTGCGCAACTTCCCGACCTGGAAAAACTGGCGTTTCCCCGGTATACGGGGTTGAATTTTTCGTCTTATCCTAAAAGCAGCGCGGTCCCGCTTTTGTTCTCACGCGGTTGTATCCGCGGGTGTAATTTTTGTTCCGAGAAATTATTATTCAAGGGGTATCGCTTGCGGCCGGTTGAAAGTATCATCGAAGAAATCCGGTATCATAAGGATAACGGGATGACGCATTTTGTTTTTTTTGATTCTTTCTTGAACGCCGATATAAAGAAGCTTGATGAGCTTTGCGAGGGGATCATCAATGCATTTGGCTCGGTCCCGTGGGAAGCGCAGATGGCCGTCCGTGACGACCTCGATGAGGGGCTTTTGCGTAAGATCAAACAAAGCGGATGTTATAATTTGTTCATAGGGTTTGAGTCGGGTTCTGACAGGACGCTTAAACTTATGAATAAAGGTTTTACTTGCGCTCAGGCGGAACATTTCTTCCGGAAATTGCATGAAGCCGGTTTAGTTTTTGGAATCAGTATTATTGTCGGATATCCCGGAGAAAGCGATGCTGATTTCACCGAGAGCCTTGAATTTGTGATCAAAAATAAGGGGTTAATCCCTAAGATCGAACAAGTCAATCCCTTTACGTATTATGACGGCACCTGCGCGGATAAGTCCGGCGATTATAAGCGTAATCCTGAAGCTTTTAAAAAGATGGATGTTTTTGTCAGGGAGATCAAACGCAATAATTTCAAGTTCACCAACGCTTTCCTGGGGAATTTAATTGAAAAAGGGCCTGATGATAAAAATAGCTGAAGTAACCAGTGAGCGTATCCTCAATCCGACATCGATCAGTTTAGGTGAATATGTCATTAATCCCTATGCGGGGTGTGAATTCGGATGCTTGTATTGTTACGTCAGGTCGAATCAGTCTGTTGTAAAAAGAGGGCATCCGTGGGGCGAGTATGTTGATATCCGGGTCAATGCGCCTGAGCTGCTGGAGAAAGAGTTGGCAGTAAAAAAGCCCGCAGTTGTTCTTTTGGGGTCGACTACCGAATGTTTTCAGCCTCAGGAAGAAAAGTCGGCGGTAACAAAGCAACTGCTTGAAATATTGAATCGTTTTCAGGTACAGTATGTTATTCTTACTCGTTCGCCGTATATTCAGCAATACCTGCCTTTATTGCGTAAAGGGTTTTGTAAAAGGGTTTATTTCACGGTGAATGAGTTCAGCCCTGAACTTAAAGATCTTCTCGAGGCCAAAAGCCCTGATTTTGACGCCAGGATAAGCGCGGTCAATAATCTTCTTGAAGCGGGAATACCGGTAGTACCGTATTTTTCTCCGTTGTTACCGTGGATATCTGATTTCAAAAGTGTTTTTACTCGATGTCCGATGGCCCGGCATATTGAATTCGAATGTCTTAACTTCAATTTAAGCAATATTGATGATATAATAGGAAAAATAAGCGCTCATGCCTGCGCATTGGCATCCCGGTATGAAAGAATGCGGCAGGACCCGTTGTTTTATAATGAAGTCTGGGAGAATATCTCGCAGGAGATCGACGCGTGCGCTTTAGAAGTGAAAAGTGAGGTCAAGCTACATACTCACGCGTACGGAGATTATTTTAAGAATAAATACTCTTAAAAATATGGATAATAAGTTTGAAGTTTTATTCGGCATCAGAAATTCAGAAGTAAAACGCAACTGTGTTTTAATGCCGTTCCTGACTAAAGATACTTTGAGCGTTTTAGGTGTTGATAAGCTTAAGCGCGGCAAGCTCTATAGCGCGGGTAATACAAAATATTTTACTCTGATCGTCACGGGTATGGGGGCCGGTTTTGTAGGAGACGCGGTTTTGTATTTACAGGGGACTTTAGCCCAAACCCTGCTGCTTTTCGGCTCCTGCGGGCTGGTTGCCGCGAAACCCGGCTGTGATATCGGGAGTTTGGTATGTCCTGTCAAATCGTTCTCCCAGGAGAGTTTTTCCGGAATGTTGTCGAAGCATGATTATAAAGATGCCGGGTATCTTCCGGATAAAGGCCTGGTAGAGTTGCTTTTAACAGCCGGCAGCGGATTAGGGGTTCAAAAAGTCAACTGCTCCAGCGTTGCTTCTTTGAAGCTTGAAGAAGAAAGGGCGGATGCATTTCTCTCCGACGGTATTGACGCGGTAGATATGGAGAGCAGCGCGTTCTTCTCTGCCGCAAGCCACGCGGGAGTGAGGGCGGCAGCGTTGTTTTATGTGAGCGATATTATCCGGGAAAAACCGTTTTATCGTGACTTAAGCCCGTCCGATAAAGACGCCTTAGCCGTTTCCCTGAAGAAATCACTTTTATTCATTCGCGCATTCTTTCATTAACTCCTTTTCCGGTAAACCCCCGGCGCGTCGTTAGGATGATTTTTATTAAGACCTTTCGTTAAGGCTCAAAATAAAGGCGTATCATAGAGCGGTTAGAACTTTATGCTGAAGATATATTTAACCTTATTATCTTCGATCTTGGGGCGGCCGCGTATTTTGAATATAGTTATTTTTGCTTTATCGCTTACCCAATCTTCAGCTTCTTTGGCTTTAAAGTACGGGTAGTATACGTCAATACCCAGCCATTCTCTCCAGGCTTGCCGTAACAGGTCTTTTTCATGGTTTTTTAAGAAAGCGGCGTCGTTGAGCCTCTTGTCGATAAAGTAAAAGAAAGATTGATAGTCCTTTGTTTCAGAGTTTTCTATACGCGAAATCTTGGGTGGTGTTTTGGTAAGGGTGTTTTTGTAGTGCGAATATCTTTGAATGAGCAGGTCGGGATTTATAAAGGTTTGCGCCTGAAGAAAAGAAGGAAGTATGCACAAGATCAGCGTATTCAAGAATATGTTTACTTTTCGGGTAAACATGTTATACCTCGCTTTTAATGCTTCGTTTATCTTGGCTTTACCTCCTTCCAATTTAATTATAACATTTTAATAGGGGATTTGCTATGCATAACCTCATGCTTGTCCATTGTAACGCTTTGCAGTATCATTGGTTATGAGTCAGGTAAACTATTTGTTAAATTGTGGATAATTGTTTTTCTTAAAGCATGCATTTGCCGTAAATTTGCCTTAAAATCCGTATGAATTTTTCCGCGCAAGTGGTATAATAAATTTAAAGGAAGCACCCTAAGCATATCGGAATGCCGGGTGTGGCGTAGAAAACGCGCACTTGGCTATCCGATAAAGTCAAGGTGCGATTTAGCCGGGTGACGCTGGATAAAGCTTTAAGGGATGAAATAGGGTGATAATGACCCACACCTCGTAAGCATGCGCAAAACTTCCTGCGGAAGTTTTATGCGCATACTCGGTGGGGTTTTGAAATCCCTTGTTACTATTGTCGGATTTCACCCCGAGTTTCTCTAGTCACTTAAGTATCGGAAACGAGGGGCGCAAGGGGTGCCTACCCGCACCTCGTAAGCATGCGCAAAACTTCCTGTGGAAGTTTTATGCGCATACTCGGTGGGGTTTCGCTGGATAAAGCTTTAAGGTGCTCAAGGAGGAATTATGTTGATAAAAGATGTTATGACGAAAGATCCGGTTACCGTGCATCCCCGGATGTCGGTGCATGCTTTAGCGGAATTGCTGGTTAAGAAAAACATCAGCGGCGCGCCTGTGGTGGATGCCTCTGGTAAATTAATAGGTATTGTCCGGGAAGAGAGCGTTATTTTTCAGGATAAAAAAGTGCATTTACCGACATTTATCAGTCTTTCGGTCGGATTTCTTACCTTGGGAGCAAAGCAATATGAAGAAGAGGTTAAGAAGATAACCGCAAGTTCCGTCGAAGATATTATGGAAACAGACATTATTACGGTTCCCGTTGATATGACGCTTGAAGACGCGGCGACGACGATGATAGAAAAAGGGATGTATTACTTGCCGGTTGTAAAGGGTACTGATCTGGTCGGAGTGATCACGAAACGGGATATCGTACGCGCTATCGCGTCATCGTAAATATTCCGGAATACGTAAAAGGCGGTTGTGATGCGTCAATGTTTAGTGGGGGGATTGTTTTTATTGTTCATCTGCGGCTGCGTGGAATTACCCCGCATCGATATGATGAAGTCCCTTGATACAAAAAGCAGGGCTGTTATTGACCCTCAATTATTAGTCATTACATCTCCCGATAGAAAGCTCCCCGAGTATGAGGTGCTTACCTTTGAAGTCAGATGGTTTGGCATGCGCGTCGGTAATTTGACTACGTCAGTACGCGGAATGAAGAATTATAAGGGAAGGGACGTTTATGTTTTGGAAGCAACCATGAAGACGACCCCGTTTTTTTCTAAGATTTACAAGGTTGATGATCGGTTTGTTTCTTATATGGACGCGGAAAATCTTTATACGCTGCGCCATGAAGTTTACCGCAGGGATGGCAGCTATTGTAAAGATGCTATTACGGAGTTTGATCAGCTTAACCATAAAGCGTATTTCAAGAATCTTCTGGATAAATCAGAGAAAACCTTCGATATCCCCGAGGGAGTCCATGATATCTTGAGCGCCTGTTATTATTTTATGCTTTTGCCGGTCAATCTTTCCGATACAGTTGAATATTATGTTTGCAATAATGAACAGAACTATCATTTTTCCGGGCTCATTGAATCGAAAGCACGCATACGGCTGCCTGTTTTCGGCAAAACAGCAAAAGAAGCTTTTTTGATCCAGCCGTATGCCAGGCTTAAGGGGAAAAAAGTTGATAAAGGCCGTGTTATGGCGTATTTTAGCTGTGATAAGCGCAGGATCCCTTTAGTTGCCGTCGTCAAAGGGCCGGTATTTACCGAAGTTACTATTTCTCTTGCTAAAATTGAAACCAAATCGCCCTAAAAGGGTTCTGTCGAGTCTCATTGCTTAAGTAAACCTTTTTGATCGCTCGCGCGTCTAATATCAAAAAGGAGGAGTAATGAGAAAATATGCTTTGATCTGGGGCCTGCTTGTTTTGGTTGTGATCGCAAGCGGATGCGCAGAGACTATCGTGTATAAACGGGCAGGGGCATTACCGCCACCGCCTCCTCTCAGAGAAGAGATAATTATTGCTCAGCCGTTCCCTGCTACGCGATGGGTATCCGGCCATTGGGCGTGGCGGGGGAGGCGCCGTGGGTATGTGTGGGTTCCCGGGCATTGGAGAAACGTCTACTAAGTCAAAGAATTATTCCTGCCTCCCGTTTACCCGGTGCCCCAGTCACCAGCCGCTTGTGTCATTGTGTCATGCGACCTGTGTCTGGCTAGTGTTTTTATTAGTGAACGGGTCCTGCCTTGGCTAATTCCCTCGCAGGGACGCTCGTTTTGCCCCTGCGAGGCAAAACTTCGCTCAAGTCGGCTGCGTCGCTCGTCCTCGCGCTTTGCGCTCGGACACCGTGCCCGCTCCTTGCCTTTATGCCCTGCTCGGGAACCAGCCAAGTCACCCGTTCACCTGACAAACTATATACTATGGACCGTGGACTATCGACTACTTGTGTCTTGTGTCATGTGACCTGAGACCTGCGACTTTAATATTAGTAGTCAGGTAAGGGTAAAGGAGTTTGGTTTAAAGCAATAAATAGTAAGTTAAGTCTAAAATCTAAAGGATAAATAACAAAGGAAGATTAAAGATTAAAGTTTAAAGGTTCAAGATTCCTGCCTGTCGGCAGGTAATTTTAAAATTTGTTATTTAGCCTTTGAATTTTCTTTGTTCTTTAGACTTTGAATGAATCATGCCTCAGGCGCTTATGGTTCATTCATCCCGAGCTCTGTCGAGGGGTTAACCTTTATCATTAACGTTCAATAACCCACCTCCTTAACCTAACAACTAAACTAACATCTTAACCTTAACCATAACCTATAACTATGAACTATGGACCATCGACTATAGACTATCGACTACGTGTGTCATGTGACCTGAGACATATGTTTCTTCTGATTGCAAATGCTCTTAAAAAGTGTTATAATTTGTTTTAATTAAGAGGAGCACTCTCATGGCAGTCAGCCGCGTTAATTCACTGATGTATTGATTTTATCTATCGTAAAACCCGGGCTTAAACCCGGGTTTTTTCTTAAGGAGAGCTTTTTTATGAGGATTCTTAAAAAGATATTCTTCTTTCTGTTTGTCCTGGTTGTCCTTGCGGCATTCGGCGCCTATATTTTCGTAAAAACATTCGATTTAAACAAGGTTAAGCCGCAGATCATCGCTGAAGCCGGCAGGATCCTGGGCAGGCAGGTGAATTTTGACAAGATAAGCCTTACGGTGACCCTGCGCAGCGGGGTGGGCGTTCTGGTGCATAATTTGTCGATAGCGGAAGACCCGGCTTTTGGAAAAGCTGATTTTCTTAACGTTAAGAGTATTGCTGTGAAGATAGATGTTCTTGGCTATATCCTGCAAAAGGCCGTTTCCATCTCCGGTATTTTGATCGATTCTCCCCGGTTGAGCATTATCCGCAACAAAGACGGAGCCTTTAACGTGCAAACGCTCACCCAACCGGCATCTCCCGGAAAGAATACGGCCGCCCCGGCGCAAGCGTCTTCGCCTGCGCTGTTGCCCGCGATCTTTATTTCTTCTCTTCAAGGACACAGCGGCAATGTCGTTTATATGGACCGCACGTTTGATCCGGCAGTACGTTTGGAGATCGCTGATTTAAGTTTTGATCTCAGTAAAGTTTCAATGACCGAGGCTTTTCCATTTTTTATTGAAGCGTCTGTTTTGAGCGCGGACAAGAATCTTAAGGTAAAGGGGAACCTGCGCTTTGACCTTAAGACCAGTGAGGTGACGGTTACCGATCTCAACGCGCAAAGTGAGCTTTCCGGTATTTCTCTGGAAAAGATCCCGGTATCTCTCCCGATGGTAAAAGCAGGCGCGTTACCGTCCCAACTGGGAGGTGTCCTCGGTATAACTGTGCGGCAGTTGACCGCCTCATCAGGCGGGGCCGTGTTTTTTCCGGCGGATGTCTCTTTGTCCGACGGCAATATGAGATTCAAAGATATTCCCGCTGCTTTTACCGGTCTTTCATTGCTCGGTGTCATTAATGAAAAGAAGGTGATCGTGACGAAATTTGCTTGTGCCGTCGGAGAAGGCCGTATCAACGGTTCGGGGGAGATCAATGATTATTTGACGTTTCAGGATTTTTCCGCCCAAGCGCAGCTTAAAGACCTTAAGGCCGAAGACCTTATTCCGATCGATAAGACCCCGGTGAAAGTTGAAGGCGTCATTTCGGGAAAGCTTAAATGTACCGGCAAAGGGTTTTCCCCGGAAGCTTTGAAGGAGGCACTCTTTGGATCTGCCGATCTGACGGTAAGCAACGGCAAGTTGAAAGATATAAATGTGCTGCGGGCTGTTTTGGATAAGATAGCCATCATTCCCGGGCTTACGCAGAAGGTCGAAGCCGGGTTGCCCGGCAGTTATAGGAAAATACTTACACAAGAGGATACGGCTTTATCGGATATGTACTTATCGATGAATATCGCAAATGGCCGGCTTACGCTGAAAGATACCTTACTGGGCGCCAGCGAATTTCAGTATAAAGGGAGCGGGGACATCGGCTTTGACGGGACTTATGCGCTTGATGGTTCATTTTTGATCCCTGCGGAGCTTTCCGCGCGGATGGTCGATTCGGTCTCGGAATTAGAGTATCTTTTAAATGAGGATAAGCAGATTTATCTGCCGCTGAAAATTTCAGGCAAGGTCGGTGAGTTTAAATTAAAAGTAAATATTGAATATATAAGTAAAAAGATCGTAACCGACCAGGCAAAGCAGCAGATCTTGAAAGCTGTCGATAAATACCTTGGGCCTAAAGGTAGTGCTTCACCTGATGCAGGTCAAGTGGCTCCCGAAACAGCGCAATCCTCTGAGAGCGAAAAAACAAGTACAAAAGAAGCGATAGGCAGCCTGCTTGAGAAACTATTTAAAAAATAATATCATTTTGTTTTGAATGCATCCTCATCAGCTTATCGCTGCGTGAGTGGGGATGTCCCCGGAGTTGTCCCGAGAGTAATGTTCCCCGTATAAAGAGGAGACCGTATAGATGAATATTCTTTTAACCAATGACGACGGTATTTTTGCCGAAGGTATTAATGTGTTATATAAGGCTCTTAAAAAGATCGCTACCGTAGACGTGGTGGCGCCTGATACTGAACGAAGCGCGGTGGGGCATGCGATCACGCTATCGGACCCTTTGCGGGTGAGGCGAATAACGCGTAACGGCAGCTTTTTCGGATATGCGACCACGGGGACTCCCGCGGATTGCGTGAAGCTCGCTATTAGCGCCATCTTTAAAAAGAAACCCGATATTGTGGTCTCGGGGATCAACCTCGGGCCTAATGTAGGTTATAGTGTCCTGTATTCCGGCACGGTCTCCGGCGCCAGTGAAGGGGCTATTATCGGTATCCCCTCGGTCGCGGTCTCCCTGGCGACTTTTGAAAAGCCGGATTACCGTTTTGCCGCGGGATTCACCCGGACATTAGTGAAGAAGATCATGAAAAATCAGTTTATGCCCGCGGGGACTTTATTAAACGTGAACATCCCGGCAATAGACAGTAAGCGTATCAAAGGCGTTAAAGTCGTTAAACAGACCAGGACCGCGATAAAGGAGCGCTTCGACAAAAGGGAGGACCCCCGCAAGCGCACGTATTATTGGCTCACCGGAGAAGTCGTGGAATCAGACGGAGATAATGACGCGGATATTGAAGCGGTCCGCAAGCACTATATCTCCATTACTCCGCTTAAGTGCGATATGACCGATTATGGTTTTATGGATGAATTAAAAAAATGGAATTTTGAGTAAAGGAGACGGTGTTGAGTGTGAAAAATATTTTAAGGGAAAAAGCCCAGGGGATTACTCAGGTCTTGATCTTTATAGCGATTATATCTGTAGCGGTAGCTTTCTTTATTTTCAGTGATCAGCGAAAGGTTTCTATCGACGGAAATACTGTCGTTATTCAATTCAAGGCGAACTCTATCAAGGCCGTGATGGAAAACAAACGCACTATATCTTTCCTGGTGAATAACGCCTTTTCTAATAATGTCCGGGTGCCGAGCTTCTTTGTGATCCCCATGGAGAAGGCAAGGAGTTTGAAGCGTCAATACGGGGATTTCGTGCATTGCGGTTCTCCGGGAGCCCAGGCCGGTATGGAGAGCCTGGAAACCATATGTCTGCTGCCTTTAAATAGAACGGTGGAGCGTAAAATAAAGAAGGTGATGAAAGAAAGGTATAATTTGCCGGTAATAGAGATCGCCGGATGTAAGTTGCAGGTCATGAAGCATAAGTATTTCTCAAAAAGGCATTTTTCGCGCTCACCCGGCGGTGAAACGTATTACTTAATTGAAGACGTAAATGTCATTCAACTGCATTATCAGTAGTCACGCCGCAGGAGCGGCAGGGGGGCCCTTGGTATGGGTGTTTATATTTATTGTATACGCCATGATTACCGCTACCAGTCTTCCATCAGGGGGGTTGAGTTCAGGAATAAATGGTTTCAACTTTCAAAAGACGGTACGGTCCTTGTGCTCGGGACGAATTATAAAGGGTATGCCTGGGATGGCTGCAGCCCGAAGATAAAGATCAAGGATGTGTATCTGGGAACGTTTGAAGGAGTACTCAATTTTAGCAGCGGCGAAAGTAAGACCTATTTTGCCTCACTGATCCATGATGTGTTTTATCAATTCAGTAGAGAGGTAAGGCCGTTCATTGCGCGTAAGAAAGTCGATAAGGAATTTTATTTGATCTTAAAAAGAGACGGTTTCGCGTTCGCTCGCCTTTATTATATTGTGGTGCGGCTTTTGGGGTGGGTGTGGTGGTACCGGTAAAGGTAATAGTAAGGTGGTAAGTTAAGTCTAAAGTTTAAAGCTTAAATAACAAAGGAAATTCAAAGAATAAAGATTAAATTTTTAAATTTAACCTTTAACCTTTAATCTTTAATCTTCCTTTGTTATTTAGACTTTAAACTTTATCATTAACGTTATATAAGTGTTTGTTAACGGTAGTTAGATAAGGGGCAAAAAGGATTCAAATGATTAATACGGGCAGATTTAAAACGGGAATTAAAAATTATTTTATGGTTTATTTATTCTCTTTGGTTATTAATTCAGGATTCTTAAATTATGTTACCGCGGCGGGCATGGATTATACCCGCTATGAAGAGCAGTGTGTCGACGGCGGATGGAAGAGAATGATAGTTGAGGTGTCGGGCATTGATAGGAAGCTCCTTTGGAAGGCGCCCGCGGGAGCCTGGTATAACGGGGCAATAATCGTGCTCCATGGCGGAGGCGGCAGCGCTACGAATTGGTGCTCGGGAGTTCCTGCCGCTAAGCCAAGTATAGAGTTCAGCGACCTGGCGCTGCAGGAAGGTTTTGCTGTTTTTGCGCTTGATTCCGCCGATGGTTTATTTGTTGACGACGCCGGACATCCTTGCGGAAAAAGATTTATCTCAACCGCTCAAAACCCTGGGGCGGATCAAGACCTGAAATTTATCGGCAGCGTGATCGACAGCCTTATTCCGGGTGTCCGCCCGGAAAAAAGCGCCCCTGAAATATTCATCGCGGGTATTTCAAACGGCGGTTTTATGGCGATCCTGGCGGCGACCAGTTTTGATGATAGGGTTCTGGCGTTCGCCTCTGTCTCGGCAGGAGACCCCTATGGCACCTTTATTGACTGCCGTAAAGACCTTTCTATCCGCCAATCAGCGCCGGGATTGTTTTACGACAATCAAACAATGCGCAACATCGGCGATGATCATGCCTGTGAAGCAGGAGATTATCCTAATGAAAAAGAATGGTTGACCGCCTCTGCTCAGAGAAAACCATATTTTAAACAGTTCCATAATGAAGGCGATGCCGGTGTTGATATATCGTGTATGAGAAAAGCGCAAAAGCTCTTGACCGCGCATGGGTATCGTGATGACGGGGCGTATATTGTAAAGAATACCGGTAAAAAAAGATTATGGAAACACTTTTGGGCGAGGGAGTATAACCGGCCACTGCTTGAGTTTTTCAAAAAATGCCGGTTATCGCAATGAGGTTTATTTTGAATAAGGGAGTGAATATGTTGAAGCTGGCAATAAGCTTGTTTCTGATGTTAATGCCCTTCAATGGGTTTAACCGTGTTTTTGCCTCGGTTAACGACGGGCTGATCTTAAATTACCAATTCAAAGCCGATGCCGGCGGGGTGGCCGTTGATACCAGCGCAAATGGATATACGGGAATCCTCAATGGCCCCCGGTATGTCGCATCCGGAGTAATAGACGGTGCTTATTGGTTCGATGGGATCGATGATTATATCCTTACCGGCTCAATGGGGTATCAACCCGTTGGGACTATTTCATTCTGGATGAACGCTGATACCGTAGAAAATTGGCGTAACCCTTTTTCCACCGATTACGCGGGTTGGGATGATTGTATCCGTTTTGAAGAGAGCACCAATCGCGAGCTTGCGGTCGGGGCGTTAGGAATGGGTGTGGGGTTTTATACAACGGAAATGGTTCCGGCGCGCTGGTATCATATTGTCTACTCCTGGGACGCGCAAAACGGTTACGGGTATCTTGACGGGAAAAATGTCTTTACTACTGCGCATCCGGACCCGGATTCCAGCGTGCATCCTGATATCCCGGGTACGGCAGGGTTTTGGAAGGAACAATCTTTGACTTTCAGGAATGTCTGTGTAGGTAATGGTTATTCCCTGGAGCCCGAGCGTCACTGGAAAGGCGGAGTTGACGAATTGAGGATATATAACCGTGTTATTACAGCCTTAGAGGCGAAACAGTTATTTTATTTGCCTATTGTTGAGAAAGAGGCTAACCATATCCTTTCTTGCCAATACGTCAATAGCGGCAGTTCGGCGTATGGAGCTATTAATGATGTGCCGGGAGATCCCACCTGGGTTGTCCCGAGAGAGAACGCGATGGCGATCCTGGGGTTGGTCAAAGCAAGCCAGCTTTTAAATGATCAGAATTATCTGCTTCGGGCCAACCAGGCGGCGGATTACCTGATTTACGTGCAGGACCAGTCGGATGGGGCCTGGTATAACCAGTATAATTACTCCCAGCCGCATCCTGACGGGTTAGCGAAGTCGCCTACCCAGACAGCCGAAGTGATGATCGCCTTTTACAAGTTAGGATATAAACAAACCCGGTATACTGCCATGAAAAAAGGAGCGCAATTCCTTATGTCTTGTCAGAATAATCTGAATAAGGGGGGTCTTGACGACGGGCTTATCTGCGGGGGGAAAAACAGCTCCGGGCAGTATGAATCATGGCGCTGGACGTCCGATAACGCGTACGCGTATTGGGCGTTTAAGGCGGCGGAATACTGGGGGAAAGAGCAGGCGGCTTTGGGCTATCAATCCGAGCTGACATTTGCCGAACAGTGCAAAGATGCTTCCGCCAGAGTATTGGCGGGAATTAATGCGGTGTTACGTGTTACTAATGTGAACGATCCGGATTACGGTGTCTGGCGGGTGGCTGTTGACGGGCAGCATAATCCTCAATTCCCAAGCGGAAAAGAATGGATAAATTATGCCCCGCAGATGCTGGATGTCCCTGCGACGGGCGTGGGCAAAACGTTGGTCGGCGAGTGGATCCATAAGAACCTGCAGGATCAGTCTGGCGCTTGTGCCTGGAATACCCTTGATTGGGGAAAGAATAAACTGTCTCCCGGGTACTCTTTTCAAGCATCCTTGAGCTGGCTTGACCTAAAGCAGGACAGTTACGCCGATGCCGCCCTTGAATGGGCTCTGGGCAGCGGTTTATGGTATTCAGGCGGAGGTTGGATCGATTGGACGGAAAACGGCCAGCCGGCAGCTGATTGGCAGCGCTTTATCGATACATCTTTTTACGCTATCGCGGCTTTTAGCGGCGGGTATGATTTTCGTATCCTTGATATGACAGCTCCGTCGATCCCTGTCGTAAAAGATGCGGGGATATATACGGCTTCAATAACGGCGCTTTCGTGCGCCTGGAGAGCGGTTGATTTAATATCAGGCATCACGGGGTATCAATATAAAATAACCAGGGATTCAGTGAGCGGCCCGGTGGTCAAGAACTGGACGTTAACCGGCACGCAGACTTCTGTAACGGCGGGGGGATTGGCGCTCACTCCGGGAAAAAAGTATTATTTTAGCGTAAAAGCAAGGAACGCCGCCGGGTTATGGAGCGGAGTGGGTGTTTCTGACGGTATTACCGTTGATAATAGTCCTGCGGTAATCCCGATAGTTACTGATTCCGGCGCGAGTACCCGCTCGACGGCCTCGTTGAGCGCTTCCTGGAGATCGTCAGACCCTGTTTCAGGGATACTCGAATATCAATTTCAGGTTACCCGGGATTCACCTTCAGGAAGTATTCTTAGGAATTGGGCTTCTGCGGGCACGAAAACATCGATAGTCGTGACCGGGTTAACATTACAGGCAGGAAAGACCTATTATTTCAGGGTAAAAGCGAAGAATGGCGCCGGTTTATGGAGTCCGATAGGCGTTTCTAACGGTATCACTGTCGTCCGGTAAAAGAAAAAGTTCGCCTATTACATTTTATAAAGATAGTAAGCTTAATATTTGGATAGTGGAGCAGTTAAGTATGGCCGGGATAAGAACAATCGTATCGCGCAGAGGTGATTTTGACAAAGCCAGGGGTTAAATTATTTATCAAATATAATGTTATTGGATAATTCAGGGCGTGAGGGAAATTATTGTTTGATCACCGGCGCGTCGAGCGGGATCGGGTATGAATTGGCGAAGTTATTCGCTCAAGACGGTTATAATCTTGTTTTGCTCTCCCGGCGGGAAGATAAATTAAAGCAGTTAGCTTCCGCGCTGGAGAAAGAATTTAAGATAAAAACAATTATCCTCCCCCGGGATTTGAGTGTTGCGGGCGCAGCGCAGGAAATATACGATTTAATAAAAAAACGGGATGTTCTTATAAGCGGGCTTGTCAATAACGCCGGTTTCCTTGTCTACGGGGAGTTTTCCCGAAGCGCGTGGGAAGAAGAAGCGCGAATGCTTCAGGTAAACTTGACGGCGCTGGTGCATTTGACGAAATTATTCCTGCCGGAGATGATCCATCGCGGGCAGGGCATGATATTGAATGTCGGCTCGATCGGTTCATTCTCACCCGGGCCGCTTAACGCGCTCTATTGCGCCACGAAAAGCTTTGTCTTGAGTTTCTCTGAAGCTTTGGGTGAGGAATTAAAGGGCAGCGGTGTCCGGGTGACGGCTTTATGTCCCGGAGGGACAAAAACAGAATTCGCGGAAAGGGCCGATATCGGACAAACATTTATCCATACTTTCGGGGTGATGAGCGCCGGACAAGTCGCTGCTATCGGATATCAGGCGCTTATGAGCGGGAAGCGGGTTTGCGTCCCCGGCTTACTTAACAGGATGATAGTTTTTTTGATCAGGTTCAGCCCCCGCGGCCTTGTCGCGAGAATGAGCAAATGGATGATGAAGCGGCGTAAGTAGTATATGGCCTACAGTCCATGGTCCATAGTTATAGGTTGTACAGAGTTGGGTTATATAGCGTTAATGATAAAGTCTAAAGTCTAAATAATAAAGGAAGGTTAAAGGTATAAGGTTAAATCTTAAGATTTCCTGTGATATTTAATCTTTATTCTTTATCATTAACGGCACACAAGTATCTGTTATGGTAGTCAGGTAAAGGTAAGGCGGTTAGTCAGGAGAGAGGGTATTAAGGCGATGCGCAGGATCCATGCAGCACTTCTTTTTATGGTGTCTTTATTGTCGGTGAGCGTTTACGCCGTTGTGTTTGGCGCTGAAGGGCAAAGCGATCCTCTTGTCGGAGAATGGAATTGCGTGAGAGCATCAGCCGGCGCGATCACGCCGTTAAAATTTTTTGAGTTTAAAGATAACGGTTCAGTTAATGTGATCGTGGGCGATTGTAAAGGTTATGGCGGCACCTATGAGTTGTCCGGTGACGAAACTGTTGCCATAGCGGGATTTCAGGATGTGGAGCTCAGGGGGGATAAACCTATGGATGAATCGACCAAGGGAATAGCCCGGGAAATATTGCTTGAAGCGGAAGGTAATTATGAGTATAGTTTATCTCCGACGGGAAAACAGATGACTTTGATCGGCAAACGCGGCGCGGAATTTGAGTTCGAAAAGACGGAGTAATTACACTGACGGTTAAAAGCACCCCGGCATGCCGGATTGCCGGGTAGACGGCTTTCTGCCGCAAGGGGGAGGGTAGAGAAAATATGCTTAGAAAATTGCAGGGGATAGCGTTAAAACTTATACTTTTTCTGGTTTGGTTCGACCTGATGTGTTTTACGCTTATTTTAGCCGGCAATGTATTTAAATGGTCGTTTTTTAATGAGTCTGTCGGGAGCGCTTTTTTTACCACCTTTGGCTTGAGCCTGGGCGCCCTTGCCGCTCTGGCTGTTTTGCACGTGGTGTTGACCTTGAATATTATTTCTAATTCCATAAGCGTTGCCGTGCAAGAAAAAGACCTGCGAACTCAGGAAGAGGTGCAAAAGAGCAAAAAGCGTTTTAAGAAATACCTGGTTATTTCAATCGTGGGTATTGTATGTATCGTCGGATATCAGGGAATTGTTGAGCGTAACGCCGCCCTTCACAAGGTGGAAAAGATCAAAAAACAGCTCAGTGATGTCGTGCGTTCGACCTTAGCAAAGCGTATCGTCGATCTCATCGAGCAGGATGAGAAAGTAAATAAATTGTACTTTGTAAGAGATGAAATGCTCTTGTCTTTGGAGGACCAGCGCAGTGTCACGCTCCTTATCCCTAAAACAGGGCAGGAGGGCCAGGTGTTTTATAGCGTTACTCCCTGGGATTATGATAATAAAGATGAAACAAGTATCGCGCGATCCTTAAAGCAGCTTTTTGTCCCGAATGATGACGAACGTAAGAAATTTGTTCAGCTTGTTAAAAGCCATCTGCCGTTTACGGTGGTGGGAAGGATGCATATTCGCGCTTTCTATCCGATAGTTAAAGAGGGTAAATTAAAAGTTATATTGCTTCTGGATACCAGCCGTATGGTCAGCAGCGAGTATCTTATGTCCCGCAGTAAGTTCTAACGATTGCCGGTTACACCGGATGTAACGCGTGCGGCCTACGGTATCACAGGTTAAAAATAATTGCCATAACAATAAAAAGCCATTCGTGAAGATATTATTAAGTTCGATCTGCCCGGAAAGCGGCACGGATATTCAGCTGGCGCTTTATTATCTTCAGGGCTATCTTTTAAAGCGTAAGGGCCGGCTCCGCCGCGGCCGCGACGTCCGGGTGCTGCTTTTTACCGAGGATATCCCTGCCGCCGTCATAGTTAAAAGTATCCTCTCCCATAAACCCGGGGTTGTCGGTTTTTCCTGCTACCTTTGGAATATTAAGAAAACATTCCTTGTTTGCCGCCAATTAAAAAATAAAGACCCCCGGTTGAAAATTGTGCTCGGTGGGCCGGAAGTAACCGCCCGGGCGCAGGATATCCTCAGGGAAGAAAGATCGGTGGATTTTGTGGTGCGGGGAGAAGGGGAGGCAGCCTTTGCCGATTTAGCATGCGCTCATTTTAAAGCATCGGGGATACGGGGGCTTTCTTTCCGGGACGGGGATAAAATAATCAGTACCCCTGACAGGAAGAACCTGGGCAACCTGGGCAGTATCCCTTCTGCGTACTTGAGCGGATTGATAAACCTCAAAGCTGAAAATATTATCGATGTGCCTTTGGAGACGACGCGGGGATGCTCATCCCGCTGCGGGTATTGTTATTATCATAAAAATTACCCTCGCTTGAGGTATTTCCCGTTATCGCGCGTCCGGAGGGAATTAAAATATATCCTGTCCCAAAAGCCCCGCGAGGTATATCTCATGGACGCGACATTTAATTCTCATCCATCCCGGGCAAAAGAGATATTGCGGATGTTTATCCGCTATAATAAAGGGACAAACCTGCATGTGGAGCTTAAAGCGGAATTCGTGGATGATGAAATGGCCTTATTGTTGCGCCGCGCCAAAGCGTATAATATCGAGATAGGGATCCAAAGTACCTGTGTCCGTACTTTACGGGCGGTAAACCGGCCAAGTGATAAGAAAAGATTCAAGGCGGGTATCGGCTTGCTCAATAAACATAAGCTTATCTATGAAATCCAGTTAATTGACGGCTTGCCGTATCAGAGCTATGAGGGCCTGAAGAATTCTTTGGATTGGCTCTATGGCCTTCACCCGGTGAAAGTGGCGATTTTACGGTTGTCTGTTCTCCCGGGGACCTCACTTCATGCGCACGCCCGCCGCTGGGGGATCAAATATGATCCGCAGCCTCCTTATTGGGCATATCAAACAAGCAACCTGTCGGTTTTTGACATGGGAAAAATAGAGAAATTGCGCTTTGCCATGGAACGGCTGTATGATAGCCGGGTATTTCAAAATACCTTATACGCGTTGAAGCAGCAGGCAGGCATGCGTATTACAACTATTCTTGAAGATTGGGTCTTGTGGGAAGAGACAGTAAGGCGTAAAAGCCGTAATTATCCGGATTATTTAAATAGTAAATCGCCGGAATTCCTCGAATACGTGTGCCGTAAGGAAGGGAAAATGGGGTTTTATAAGCAGCTGGTCCCTGGTTTACAAGGGGACCTGTTGGAATATCAGCATCGATATTATAGTTAAGTAAAAAGTAACCCTGGGGTAAGCAGTCCATAGGTGATAGTCCACAGATATAGGTTGTGGTTAAGGTTAAGATGTTAGTTTGGTTGTTACCTGCCTGCCGGCAGGCAGGGGTTAAGGAGTTGGGTTATTGAACGTTAATGATAAAGGTTAAAGTTTAAATAACAAAGGAAATTCAAAGGCTAAAGGTTAAATATTAAAACTACCTGACTGCAGGCAGGAACCTTGAACCTTAGACCTTTAATCTTCCTTTGTTATTTATCCTTTAGACTTTAAACTTAACTTACTATTTATTGTTTTAAACCAAACTCCTTTACCCTTACCTGACTACTAATATTAAAGTCGCAGGTCTCAGGTCGCAAGACACAAGTAGTCCATGGTCGATGGTCCACAGTTATAGGTTGTGGTTAAGGTTAAGATGTTAGTTTGGTTGTTAGGTTAAGGAGTTGGGTTATTGAACGTTAATGATAAAGGTTAAAGTTTAAATAACAAAGGAAATTCAAAGGCTAAAGGTTAAATATTAAAACTACCTGACTGCAGGCAGGAACCTTGAACCTTAGACC